>Ga0222714_10000001_pt1 | contig 1005197 bp, 876 predicted proteins | sample C33_3DmetaG_FD_165048 | JGI IMG/M metagenome (GOLD analysis project Ga0222714, IMG submission 165048) | Estuarine water microbial communities from San Francisco Bay, California, United States - C33_3D | ecosystem: Environmental > Aquatic > Marine > Unclassified | place: USA: California... | reverse complement strand
GCGATCTACTTGGCAAGCTCCATGGCTTCAGAGCGGAGACGGCATCACCGGAACCTCCCGGAATCTCCGGGGAAGTTTGCCTGATCAGGGCCCACTTCAAGACACAAGAGCGGAGCTCGCTCCGCTGCTTTTCGTGCTGGTGGGGATGGCGCCAGCGGAGCGAGCTCCGCTCTACACAGGCTTGTTTGGTTGGGACGGCCGCAGCGGAGCAAGCTCCGCGCTCCGCCGGCTGGTTCAGCTTTCCACGCGCGTGCCGAAGATCCGGTCCCCGGCATCGCCCAGTCCGGGCAGGATGTAGCCCTTCTCGTTGAGATGGTCGTCGATGGCGGCGGTATACACCTCCACGTCCGGATGCGCGGCCTCCAGTGCCTTGAGGCCTTCCGGGGCGGCGACCAGGAAGATGCCCTTGATCCGCTGTGCGCCAGCCCGCTTGAGCATGTCGATGGTGGCGATCAGCGTGCCGCCGGTGGCCAGCATCGGGTCCAGGATCAGGGCGTCGCGTTCTTCCAGGCGGCCGGTGAGGCGCTCGAAGTAGGGCACCGGCTGCAGCGTCTCTTCGTCGCGCTGCAGGCCGACCACGCTCACGCGCGCGGCCGGGATCAGGGCCAGCACGCCGGGCAGCATCCCCAGGCCCGCGCGCAGGATCGGCACCAGGGTGATCTTGGCCCCGGCAATCTTCTGCACTTCGACCGGGCCCGCCCAGCCCTGCAAGGTGTCCGGCTCGGTGTGCAGGTCCGCCGTGGCCTCGTACGCCAGCAGGGTTCCCAGCTCGGTGACCAGTTCGCGGAAGCCCTTGGTGCTCAGGTTCGCATCGCGGAGCAGACCGATCTTGTGGCGGACCAGGGGATGGCGGACTTCGACGGTTTTCATGGCAGGGGTCTTCGAGGAGGGTGCGGGCAGTGTGCCGCAACCGGCGCGGGCTGAACCAGCCGGAAGATGACGTTGGCATGACGGATATGGCGTCTTCCAGCGCCGGTTTACGCAGAAAAGATGACGGTCTGAGCTGTGTGACCGCGAGTTGTCACTGGCATGAAACCTCTCGGACATACCGTGCGCCCTGACATTTTTCCGACCTGTCTGGGGACCCCACGCCGTGCCGAATCGCCATCGCCTTGCCATCGCCGTGTCCGTGACACTGGCCACGCTGATCGCCTCGCCAGCCTTTGCTGCCGATGCTCCCGCCGCCGCACCCAACGATGCGACCACGCTGGACAGGCTGGTGGTCCGCCCGCAGCTGGAAGCGCAGGTGCGCGCGATCGACCTCAAGCGCGATTCCAACGCGATCCTCGATGCAGTGGCCGCCGATGATGTCGGCGATTATCCCGACCAGAACGTGGCCGAGTCGCTGTCCCGCCTGCCGGGCATCAGCGTGACGCGCGATCAGGGCGAAGGCCGCTACGTCGTGGTGCGCGGCCTGGATGCGGCGCTCAACAGCGTGACCGTCGATGGCCTGCATCTGGGCACGGCTGAAAGCGACAACCGCGCCACGCCGCTGGACACGATCCCCTCCGAGTCGACCGAGCGACTGAAGGTGATCAAGTCGCCCACACCGGACATGCCGGGTGACTCCATCGGCGGCACCATCGAAGTCGAGTCAGCCTCCGCATTCGACCGTGACGGGCGCAGCCTGCGCGCCAAGGTCGAGGCCAATCATCAGAATCTCAGCGGCAAGACCAGCCCGAAGGCTTCGTTCAACTACTCGGACCTGTTCGCCGACGACACCTTCGGTGTGGCGGTGGGAGTGAATTACCAGGACCGCGAGTTCCAGTCCGACAACACCGAGGGCGAGTACGACACCCTGGACAACGGCGACCTGTTCATGGTCCAGCAGCAGCGTCGCAAGTACTACGTCGATCGCAAGCGCATCGGCGCCAACCTCAACCTGGACTGGCATCCGGACGCGGACAGCAAGTATTACCTGCGCACGCTCTACAGCGACTACCAGGATGCCGAGACCCGGCAGAACACCGTCATCGACTTCGACGTGGACGACGTGGTCGCCAATGGCGACGGCACCTACAGCGCCCCGGTCGATGACCTGGGCAAACGCGTGCGCTATCGCACCAAGAAGCAGAAGGCCTACGCGGCCAGCTTCGGGGGCGAGAACCGCCTGACCGATGCGGTGGTCGACTACCAGGTGGGCTACACCAAGACCGAGGAGCGCGTGCCCGACGAAATCGAAGCCCGCTTCAAGCTCGCCAAGAGCGTGCGCAACGATCTGGAGGCCAGCATCGACCAGACCGACAGCCTGCCGCGGATCGACTTCTCCAATCCCGACTGGGCGTCCAACGACGACTACGCCTTCAACAAGTTCGTGCTGTCGCCGGGTGCTACGGACGACAGGGAATTCAGCGCCAAGGTCAACGTGCGTTTCGATGGCGAGCACGGTCACTACAAGATGGGCCTGCTCGGTCGTTTCCGCGACCGCGACGTGGACAAGGACGAGCCGGAGCTGTCCGAAGGCCCGGACATCGATCTGACCGACTGGACGGTGTCCGCGCCGGACCATCGCCACAACAGCCTGGGCCAGGCGCTCAGCTCCTCGGCGATGCGTGACTATTGGGCGCAGTACGGCGATCTCTACAGCGCCGACGACGGCGATGTGGCCAGCAATGCCGTGGCCGCCCTGGCCGAGGACTACACCTCGCGCGAGGACATCCTGGCCGCCTACGTGATGGGCACCTGGGACATCGGCGCACTGCGCGTGATCGCCGGCGTGCGCGCGGAAAACACCAGCTTCAGCGCGACCGGCAACCAGATCGATGTCGAGGACGACGAAACCTTCAGCGTCAGCCAGCTCAAGGCCAGCAACAGCTACACCAACGTGTTGCCGGGGCTGCACCTGCGTTGGGATGGCGGTGATGGTTGGGCGCTGCGCATGGCGTTGAACAAGACCGTCTCGCGCCCGGGCTTCGGCCAGATCGCGCCGCACGCGACGATCAACAACGACGACATGGAAGTGGAGGTCGGCAACCCGAACCTGGATCCCTACGAGTCGACCAACCTGGACTTCTCCTTCGAAAAGTACCTGGGCGACAGTGGCATCGTCTCGCTGGGCCTGTTCGAGAAGTGGATCGATGGCTACATCGTCGACACGGTGCGCAACAACGATGCCGACTATGCCGGCTACGACGTGTCCATGGCCATCAACGGCGACAACGCGCGGGTGAAGGGCGCCGAGTTCAACTACCAGCAGTCGCTGAGCTTCCTGCCCGAGGGCTGGAACGGGCTGCTGGTTGGCGCCAGCGGCACCTGGCTGGACACCGATTTCGACCCGGGCCTGGAAGACCGCGCAGGAGAAGACTTCACGCTGCCGCGCGCCTCCAAGCATGTGTACAGCGGCTACCTGGGTTACGAGAAGTACGGCGTCTCGGCGCGGGTCTCGGCGGTGTATCGCAGTGAGTACCTGGACGAGTTGGGCAAGGGACGTGACTTCGATATCTACGTGGCGCCCAATACGCAGCTGGATTTCGGCCTGAGCTACCAGGTCACCGACAACGTGGAGCTGTACTTCGATGCGTCCAACCTGCTGGACAAGCCGCTGGAGCGTTACCAGGGCGACCGCTCGCACACCCAGCAGTACGAGGAATACGGCCGCACCTACGCGGTCGGTGTGAAGGTGAAGCTCTGATGGCGGCCGTGTCCCTGTTGCGCGGCCCGGCCGCGCTGGCCTTGGCGTGCGCGCTGCTCTCGGCCTGCCACCCGGCGCAGGACGCCGCCCCGGCCGCTTCGACGCCCGCGCCGCCGGTGGCCGATGCCGCCGACCGCGAGCCCGACGAGTCCGCCGAGCATGATCCCCTGCTCAGCGAGGCCAACATCCCGCATGCGGTGGTGGACGAGGCGTTCGTCACCCCTTCCACGCCGGCGGACAACCTCGATTCGCCCGCCGCCTGGGAGGCCCCGGACGGCAAGCGTTGGGTGATCACCACCGCCAAGAAGACCGGCGAACTGGTGGTGTTCGATGGTGATACCGGTGAGCGCCTGCGCACCGTTGGCGGCAAGGGGGCTGCACCGGGCCAGCTGGACCGGCCCAATGGCATCGCGGTGGTGGGCGACCTGGCCCTGGTGGTCGAGCGCGACAACCATCGGGTGCAGGCCTTCTCGTTGCCGGCGTTCAAATCGGTGGCGGTGTTTGGCGCCGCGGAGCTGAAGAAGCCCTACGGCCTGTGGGCGCACGAGAAGGACGGCGGCATCGACGTCATCGTCAGCGACAACTACATGCTGGGCCCCGACGAGAAAACCGTCCCGCCCCTCGCGGACCTGGGCCAGCGCTTCCGTCGCTACCAGCTGGCGCGCCAGGGCGATGCGTGGAAGGCGACGCTGACCCAGACCTTCGGCGACACCACCCAGGCCGGTGCGATCCGCGTGGCCGAGTCGGTGTTCGGTGATCCGGCCAACGACCGCCTGCTGCTGGCCGAGGAAGATGTGCCGGCAGGCACGCGCCTGCGTGAGTACAGGCTGTCCGACGGCACTTATGCGGGCAAGGACATCGGCGCGGACCTGTATAAGGCCCAGGCCGAAGGCATCGCCCTGCTGGCCTGCCAGGATGGCAGCGGCTACTGGATCGGCACCGACCAGTTCAAGGATCGCAGCCTGTTCCACGTGTTCGACCGCAAGACCCTGGCGCCGGTCGGTGCGTTCTCCGGCAAGGTCACCGCCAACACCGACGGGGTGTGGATGGACGCCCGTGGGGATGCGCGCTTCCCGCAGGGCGTGCTGTACGCGCTGCACGACGATCAGGCGGTGGCGGCGTTCGACTGGCGCGACATCGCCAAGACGTTGAAGCTGAAGGCATGCGCGCCTTGATGGGGCGCATTCGCAGCGGCCTGCTGCTTGGGGTGTGCTGCGTCGCCGGCCTGAGCGGCGTCGCGGCGCAGGCGCAGGTCGAGCCCAACACGCAGGTGCCCCCGGGCAGCACGCATTACGCGGCCACCGGATTTCCGGACCGCATCGTCGCCTCGCCGGCGCAGAATGCCGCCACCGGCTTTGCCGTGGCCTGGCGTACCGATGCCCGTGTCTCGCAGCCGGCGCTGGAACTGGTGGTGGCCGGCGATTCGCCGGACCTGGGGCCGCCGCGGGTGTTCAAGGCCGACACGCGGGTCTTGCAGACCGAAAACGGCGTTGCGCATCACCATCGCGTCGATATCGATGGGCTCAAGCCAAATACGTTGTATGCCTATCGCGTGCAGGGCCACGACACCTGGGGCAGCTGGAACCACTTCCGCACGGCGGCGCCCGCAGGGACGCCGCTGACGCTGCTGTATTTCGGTGACACCCAGAACAAGAACCTCAGCCTGGTCTCGCGGGTCCTGCGCCAGGCCTGGCGCAGCACGCCCGATGCACGGCTGGCGCTGTTCGCCGGCGACCTGGTCAGTGGCAAGGATGGGGTGGACGACAGCGAGTGGGCCGAGTGGTTCGAGGCCGGGCGCTGGCTGCTGGAAGGCACGGCGGTCGCACCGGCCCCGGGCAACCACGAGTATCACGAGGAATTCGAGGACACCCCGCAGCAGCGGCGCGTGCTCGGCGGCCACTGGCCGGTGACGTTCGCGCTGCCGAGGAATGGCCCGGCTGCCACCGCGCAGACCACCTACTGGTTCGACTACCAGGACGTGCGGATCGCGGTGATCGATGGGACCTCGGCGCTGGACCTGGGCACCGGCGCGGCGCAGGCGGCGTGGCTGGACCAGGTGCTGACCGGCAACCCGCACCCTTGGTCGATCGTCGTGATCCATCAGCCGTTCTATTCCCCGCGCGCAGCACGTGACAATGCGCTGCTGGTCGAGCAGGTGCTGCCGGTGATCCGCAGGCACAAGGTCGACCTGGTGCTGCAGGGCCATGACCATACCTACGGCCGTCGCGGCGACACCGACAGCCCGACCACGCCGGTGTTCATCGTCTCGGTGGCCGGACCCAAGCAATACCGGCTGTCGGATGACGCACGCAAGACGATGCAACCGGTCGGCGAGGACACCCAGCTCTACCAGGTCCTGAAGATCGATCCGCAGCACCTGTCCTACGAGTCGCGCACTGCCACCGGGCGGCTGTACGACGCGTTCGACGTGGTACGCGAAGCCGATGGCGGCAAGCGCCTGATCGAGCGGACCGATGGACGTATCGCCCCGCGCGACTGTGCGCGTGGCGAGTCACCCAAGGGTCGCGAGGATCGCTGCTGGGAATGAGCCCGTTTCGCCAACCCGGGCTGACGGTTTTGGGGCGTCATCAGCCCTCCGCACCCAACGCCCCAAGCCTGGATCGGTGATCCGGCGCCTGGCCCCCTTCGTCCCGAGGAACCCACGATGCGCTTCAAACTTTTCTTCGTTGCCACCATGGTGCTCGTTGCCGTGCCCGCCCTGGCCCAGGGCCCGGAGTTCATGCGCAACCCGCTGCATGTGCCGCAGCCGAAGGCCGCGCCGGCCGAAGCGCGGGTCATGATCGAAATCCCCGCCGGCAGCTTCACCAAGTACGAGACGCGCGAGGATGGGCTGGTCTTCGTCGACCGTTTCCAATCCATGCCGGTGGCCTATCCGGCCAACTACGGCTCCATGCCCAGCACGCTGGCCGGCGACGGCGATCCGCTGGATGCGCTGGTCTTCACGCGTGAGCCGCTGCATCCGGGCGTGCTGATCGACTTCCGCCCGGTCGGCGTGCTGCGCATGATCGACAAGGGCGCGCACGACGAGAAGATCATCGGCGTGCCCACCGACAAGGTCGACCCGACCTACGCGGGCATCCAGGACCTGAAGGACCTGCCGGAGATCGAACGCCAGCGCATCGAGGCCTTCTTCCGCGTCTACAAGGACCTGCCGGCCGGTCGCAACACCGTGCAGCTCAACGGCTGGGGCGATGCGGCCGAGGCGCGCCAGGTGATCGCCGAAGCCATTTCCCGGCACGGCGCCACGCCGTCGCCTTGATTTTCCTGTGGTCCTGCAGGAATGAAGAGGCCCGCGATGTGCGGGCCTCTTCGCATCTGGGAACCGGCGTCGACCTCAGGCGGCCTTGGCCTCGCGCAGGCGTGGGCCTTCGCGCAGGGCGCGGCCGACCAGACCGACCAGCAGGTCCAGTTCGTCCTCGGCAATGGTGAACGGCGGAGTGAAGCGTAGCGAATTGGCGCCGCCGTGGATCACGTTGAGCCCGTGCATGCGCAGCCATTCCTCGGTGGAGCCTGCGCCGTAGCACTTGAACTGCGGGGCCAGCTCGCAGGAGAACAGCAGCCCGGTGCCCTGCACATTGGTGATCAGCCCGCCGAGCTCGGTCTTGAGCCGCTCCAGCTTGGCCACGGCCTGCGCACCGCGGGTGCGGATGTTGTCCCGCACGGCCGGGGTGAGCAGGCCCAGGGTGGCGCAGGCGGTGTCCAGGGCGCGCGGATTGGAGGTCATCGTGTTGCCGTAGACGCCCTTGCGGTACAGCGCGGCGGTGGCCTCGGTCACCGCCAGCACCGACAGCGGGTACTGGGCGGCGTTGAGCGCCTTGGAGTAGGTCTCCAGGTCCGGTGCCTCCAGACCCTCGAAGCCCGGGTAGTCCACGACTGACAGCACGCCGTGGGCGCGCAGGCCGGCCTGGATCGAATCCACCAGCAGCAGGCTGCCATGGGCGCGCGTCAGTTCGCGCGCGGCGGCGTAGAAGGCCGGCGGCAACGCCCGACCCGGGTCGCCTTCGCCCATCACCGGCTCCAGGAACACGGCCTCGACGAACCAGCCATCGGCATCGGCATCGACGAAGACCTGGCGCAACGCGGCTTCGTCATAGGGCGCCACGGCAATGACCGAGTCCTCGCCGCGATAGCTGGCCAGGTGCTGCTGGTAGGTCTTGCGGGTGGAATCCGAGTACAGCCCCGGCTTGTCGGTGCGGCCATGGAAGCTGCCCTTGACCACCACGCGCTTGAGGGTGCGGCCCGCGTGGCGCGCGCCCGGATCGGTCATCAGCTTGGCGTTGATGTCAGCGATGCGCGCGGCCAGGCCAACCGACTCAGAGCCCGAGTTCAGGCACAGGAATTTCGCATACGGGCAGCCGTCCGGCCGGGTGTGGCCGATCTCGGCACGCATCGCACGCTCGAAGCGCAGCTGCGACAGGCTGGGCGTCATGATGTTGGCCATGGCCTGGGGACGGGCCATCGCGTCCAGCACGGCCTCGGGCGTATGGCCGAAGCCAATCATTCCGTAGCCACCGGCATCGAAGAGCACCGCGCCCTTGAGGGTGACCACCCAGGGCCCACGCGCGGCGAGGGCCACGTACGGGTTGACCGCATCGTCGGCGTAAAAATTGACGTAACCGGCCTGCAGGCGCGCGACCTGCTCGGCCTCGTCCAGGTCCAGGAGGTCATCGAACTCGGCGGCCAGGGCCTTGAACTGGGCCGCGGCGGCGCCGATGGCCTGGCCGAGTTCGGGATGCGAGCCGGCAAGGCGCTCCAGGGTCGCGTCGTCCAGGCCGGTGGTCTGGCGGGCGCCGGCGCGGGCGCGCAGCGGGGCGAGGGAAGCGATCACGGACATGGAACCTCCTGGCGGCAAGGGTGGAAAGTGTGGCGGCAGGCCTGACGGCGCCGACTTGCTTCCATTATTGGGACATCCCGCGGTGGATTGGCAGGTATGATCCGGGCACTTCATCGGCTTTTTTCGTCGAATCGACGAGTGGTTCTGTGCATGGCGACGATTTCCACTTCCGACCAGGCCTTGATCGCCATCCTGCGCGAGGACGCCCGTGCGCCCGTGTCTGAGATTGCACGACGTCTGGGCGTGTCACGCACGACCGCGCAGAGCCGGCTGCAGAAACTGGAGCGGCAAGGGGTGATCGCCGGCTACGGCGTGCGCCTGCGCGACGACGTGGAACATGGCCATATCCGCGCCCACATCCTGGTGACGGTGCGGCCCAAGCAGATGGTGGCGGTGACCAATGCCCTGCGCGTGATGGCCCAGGTACGCGCGCTGCATTCGGTCAGCGGTCCGCACGATCTGATCGCCATCGGCATGGCGCCGACCGTGGGCGAAATGGATGAACTGACCGACCGGATCGGGGCCATCGATGGGGTGGAGCGCACGACCTCCTCGATCATCCTGTCGACCAAGTTCGAACGCTGAGCGGATGCGGGCAGGGCGCGCATCACCTTCATCGCGTCGCGCTCCCTCAGGCAGGCGGCTCGACCGCATCGCGTTCCTTCATCGCGCTGTTTCTGCACTGCATCCCAATTTGACAGGCTCGCTTGCGGTGACGACCATTCCCGCAAGGCTTGCCGATTCCCCGTGGAAGGATCCCATGACGCGCCCCGAGCTCCGTCTGTTTGCCGCCCCCGCGCTGTTGTTCGCCCTGGCCGCCTGTTCTCCTTCGGATTCAAGGACCGATATGAATGCTGTGACCTCATCGACTGCCGATCACGGCGGCACCGCCGCGTCCGCGCGCAACCCCGCGCCAAAGGATGCCTACCGCGTCACCATGACCATCAAGGGCGCGCCCGGGCCCTTCGGCTGGATGAAGGCCTTGGCGCAGTACGACGTGGTCAACAAGAAGTGCCTGAGCCCGCCGAAAGACAATCCCGGCGGCCGCAGCGCGCCGGTGCCCACTGACGATGTGGAGATCCCGCTGCGGAAGATCTCCGACACCGAGTACGAGGCCATCGTCTACGCCGACCAGATGCTCGACCAGGACTACACCGGACGCGGCGTCTGCCATTGGAAGTTGATCCAGTTCCGGGTGCATATGAAGGCCACTGGTGCGCACGCCGAGACGCTGTTCATTCCGAGTATTCCCGACGACAAGCTGTTGGCCAGCTCGCCCGAGAACGTGTACTTCAACAGGACGACATACCCCGAAGCAGAGGGAGTCGAGGACTATCCTGATACGGGCGGTGGCCGGTCGGACTATGGTCCGTCGGTTCAAGACCAAGATCTGTTCACGGTGACATTTACGCCAGTCAAGGATGACGCGAAATGAAGGAAATGCAGAGCCAGCAGTACGCCGATCTCGCGGATTTCAGCTACGGCCGAGATCAGAAGGGCAATGAGGCGATCGATATCGCTTCGTTGGTGGGTAAGTCGGTCACCATGCCGGATGGGACGAATTACAAGATACTGGCCTACGTCGACAAGCCATCGGGCTATCAAGGCACCATCTTCCAGCGGGAAGGTACGCATGAAATCATCGTGGCCCATCGCGGAACCGAGTTCACGCGTGAGCCGCTTAGAGATGGCTTGCTAACTGACGGCGGCATGGTCTTCAGTCGGGCGAATCAGCAGGCTGCCGACGCGATCGCATTGACGGGCAGGGCGCTCGACCTCGCCGAGATGGATGCGAAGAAGCGCCATGAAAAGGTGCCTGAAGTTACCGTCACGGGCCACTCCCTCGGCGGCACGCTGGCGCAGATCACCGCGCACCACTTCGATCTGCGCGGCGAGGCCTTCAACCCCTATGGCGCCGCCAGCCTGGGAATGCGGATTCCCGAGGAAGCCACGCCGAAGTTCATCAATCACGTCATGGCGGCCGATGTGGTCAGCTCGGCCAGTCCGCACTACGGGCAGGTTCGCGTCTACGCCAATGCTTCGGAGATCACGCAGCTGCGCATGTCCGGCTATCGGGATGGCGTCCTCGCCGATGTGCTGACGCCTGATCACCCAGTCGTGGCCTCGGTGAACACCTCGCACATGATGCACAACTTCCTCAACGTCGACGGTAACTACCGGCCCGACGTGTCGGTGCTGGGCGATCCAGGCGCGCGGACGCGCGCGCGCGAACACGACCACATGATCGAAAGCTACCGGAGCGACATCCGGGCGATCCGCCGCGGCGCGAGCGCGTTGGGTGATGCAAGCGAGATCCTCAGGGGCCCCGGTCCGGCCGCCGACCGGATCCGTGAACTCATCGAACCGTCCCTGCCTGCGGGTGAGCCTGCGCGCCGGGATCAGGAGCAGCATCGCCAGCACGGCGCCTCGCTCGCTCCGGGCGCGTTGCCGCTGCCGGATATGCGCGAGCCGGCGCATCCGGCCAACGGCCGCTACCAGCAGGCCTACGCTGGGGTCTCGCAGATCGACCAGGGCATGGGGCGCGCACCCGATGGCAGCAGCGAGCGCTTGGCTGCGGCGCTGACCGCTGCCAGCCCGCATCTGTCCTCGATCGATCGGGTGGGCTTGAGTCCGGACGGCAGCCGCGCCTTTGCGGTGGAGGCGTCCAACGGCCCGGTCGAGGCGCGCCAGCGGGCGCAGGTGGACGTGGCCAGCGCCGTGCAACGCCCGGTCGAGGCCAGCACCGCGCAATGGCAAGTCGCTACCGATCAGCTCGCCCAGTCGCACGCGCGCCAGCAGGCGCAGGAACGCGCCAATCCGGTGGTCCAGGGCCCGGTGATGAGCTGAGTGAGCCGGCGCAGGCGCCCCCTTTCGCAGGGGCGGGCCTGCGCCACGGCGGGACCGGTCGCGCCGGCCCGCTAGAATACGCAGCCGACCCGATACCGACTGCCCGCGTTGAAGAAGTCCGATTTCCACTACGACCTCCCGCCCGAGTTGATCGCCCAGGCACCGCTGCCCGAGCGTTCCGCCAGCCGTCTGTTGATCGTCCCGCCGGGCGATGCGCCGATGGCCGACCTGCATGTGCGCGACCTGGTCGACCAGCTCGATGCCGGCGACCTGCTGGTGTTCAACGACACCCGGGTGATTCCGGCGCGGCTGTTCGGGGTGAAGGAAACCGGCGGGCGCGTGGAAATCCTCATCGAGCGCCTGTTGCCGGACAATCGCGCCCACGCACAGATCGGTGCGAGCAAGTCGCCCAAGCCGGGCGGCCGCATTGCGCTGGATGCCGGCGGCAGCTGCGAGGTGCTGGGGCGCGAAGGCGAGTTCTACGAATTGCGCTTCGACGTGGGCGAGGCCCTGGACAGCTGGCTGATCAAGGCCGGGCAGATGCCGCTGCCGCCCTACATCACCCGCGCGCCGGGGCAGGACGACCAGGAGCGCTACCAGACCGTGTTCGCCCGCGAACTGGGCGCGGTGGCTGCACCGACCGCCGGCCTGCACTTCGACCAGCCGCTGCTGGAGGCGCTGAAGGACAAGGGTGTGCAGTTCGGCCACATCACCCTGCATGTGGGCGCCGGCACCTTCCAGGCCATGCGCGTGGACGATGTGCGCGAGCACCGCATGCACAGCGAATGGCTCAATGTCGGGGCCGAACTGATCCAGCAGATCCGCCGCACCCGCGCCGCCGGCGGCCGCGTGGTCGCCGTGGGGACCACGGTCGTGCGCGCGCTGGAGAGCGCCATGCGCGATGGCGAGTTGCAGCCGTTCGCCGGCGAGACCCGCATCTTCATCTTCCCCGGCTACCGCATCCGCAGCGTCGACGCGCTGGTGACCAACTTCCACCTGCCCGAAAGCACGCTGCTGATGCTGGTATCGGCCTTCTCGGGCAAGGAGCGCATCCTGCAGGCCTACCGGCACGCGGTGGCGCAGCGCTACCGGTTCTTCTCCTATGGCGATGCGATGCTGCTGTTCCCGAGGGACTGGACCGCGCCAGGCGCCTGAGCCCCAGCGCGCCCGAGGGTTTGGCGGCGCGCGGCCTCGCTTGGCGAGCGCCGCGCGCAGGTCCCGATCAGTCCGGCAACCACTGGGAAATCCAGAAACGGGCATGTCGCTCGTCCAGCATCCAGTCCTGGTGCACGGCTGTCCGCAAGGCATCGCCCGCTTTTGCCGCGGTCGCCCGGTCACTGACGTGCATCTGGATCGCATCCACCCAGTCGCGGAACCTCGGCTTGACCCGGGTGACCGGCAGGTCGCCCTGGTAGGGCGCGATGTCGCTGCACACCACCGGAAAGCCACAGGCGCCGTACTCGAGCAGGCGCAGGTTGCTCTTGCAGCGATTGAACAGATTGTCCTCCAGCGGGGCCAGGGCCAGGTCCAGGTCCAGGCTGGCGAGCTTGGCGGGATAATCGGCGATGGCCACCGGCGGATGGTATTCGCGCACATAAGGCCGCAGGCTTTCCGGGCACATGCCGAAGAACACCCAGTCGACCTCGTCGGCCAGGGCGCGGACCACATCGGCGATGAGTTCCAGGTCGCCGCGATGCCCGGCACCGCCGCCCCAGCCCACGCGCGGCTTGCCGCCTTCGCGACGGCCTGAGCGCACGTCCTGCCACCAGGGCAGGGGCAGGTGGTTCTCGACCACGCGGATATCGCCGTGCAGCCCGTCCAGCGCTTCGGCCAGTTCCGGCGTGGAGACCACGAAGCGATCCACCAACTTCAGCGCCTCGCGCATGGTGCGCAGGACGTCCTTGGGCAGCTGTCCATGGTGGGCGCTCTTGCGCGGCAGCAGAGGTAGATAGTCGTCCAGTTCGGCCACGCGGAACGCGCGGCTGAAGCGCGCCAGGCGCTTCTGCTGCGCCATCTTGTCCTCGAACATCTGACGCTGCAGCACGATGACGTCCGGCTGGCGACGCTCCAGCTCGATGGGCGAATAGTAGCGCCCGCTCCACTCGGCATCGGCCACGCCGAAAGTGTTCATGGCATTCACCGGCTGGATGATCCGGTACTGGCCACAACCATCCTGATCCGCCGCCAGCGCGACGGCGACCGGCAGCGGGCGCCAGGACTCCAGCGGATGCCAGTTGTGCTGCGGGTTGACGTCCACCGCAAATCCGCGGCCCTGCAGGGTCAAGTTGCGGTTGTAGGCCGGATCGCGCGCGATCCACGGCAGCCAGCGGTCGTACATGACGTCCTGTTCTTCGCGGAACCGCTTCACCTTGGCCTGCTGGGTTGCCTGGTCGACCTGCTTCTGGCTGACGCTGCCCTCGTGCAGGACCAGCGCATGCGGCGTCCACACCACCAGATAGCCGGCACTGCGGACCTTCAGGCACAGGTCCACGTCGTTGTAGGAGACCTTGAAGGCCTCTTCATCGAGCCCGCCGACCTCTGCATACAGCGACTTGCGCACCATCAGGCACGCGCCGGTGACCGCCGTGTAATTCTGGTCGACCTGCAGCCGGTACATGTAGCCGGGGGCGTCGAGTTTCTCATCGATGAAGGGATGTTCGGCCGGGCCTCGCAGCCCCAGGATCACGCCGGCGTGCTGGATGGTGCCATTGGGGTAGAGCAGTTTGGCGCCGACGATGCCCACCTCCGGCCGCTGCGCATGATTGAGCAGCGCATCCAGCCAGTCCTCGCGCAGGATGGCCGTGTCGTTGTTGAGCAGGATCAGGTACTCGCCACGCGCCTGGCTTGCGGCGAAGTTGTTGATGGCCGAGTAGTTGAAGGGATGCGGATAGCGCAGCACGCGCAGCTGCGGGCTTTGCAGCGATTCGATGCCATCGAGCCAGGCGACCGCGTCCGCCTCGTCGCTGCCGTTGTCCACGATCAGCACTTCGTAGTTCTTGTAGGCGGTCTTTTCCAGCAGCGTCTCCACGCAGCGCTGGAGCATGCCAAGCTGGTTCTTCGTGGGAATGATGATGGAGACGCCGGGTGTCGCCTGGTGTCCGTAGTGGATGCGGTAGCAGCCTGGAAGCGTCGCCTCCACACGCGCGCGGTCGTAACCGCGCTGAGCAAGGTGCCGGGCGATCGCCTCCTGTTCGGAAGGTTCGGTGCGGATGTCCTGCGGCGGAATCACCAGGAGGGGCTCGGGGGCATGGGCGAGGCCTTCCAGTCCGCCCTGTTCGATCAGGCGCAGCAGCAGGTCGAGCTCGGCCGCCCCGGCAGGCATCATCGCCAGGCCGCCTGATTGGACGAACACGTCGCGTCGGAATATCCAGCGCCGCGCAGCCAAGGCAGGCAGTGACAGCAGCAAATCTAGATTGAAATCCGGTCGCAGCAGCGCCGAGAGGTTGCCGTGTCCGTCGCGGATCATTTCATCGGCGCACAGGGCACGCGTGTCAGGCGCAGACAGCAGGGTCTGGACGACGACGAGTAGACCAGCAGGCGTGAACTCGTCCCCGGCGTCCACCGTCAGCAGCCAGTCGCAGTCCGCCTCGGCGGCCAGGCGGTTGATGGCCGCGGCGTGGTCCTCCGGCGCGGCATCCACGGTGCGGACGCCCACATGGTCGTCGATGTTGACCGACGCCGCGCAAAACACCGTCACCCATGCGGGAGGCAGTGCAGGCTCGAGGCATCGGATGCTGTGAAGCGTGCGCATGAGCGCGGACGTACCCTCCTGGTCAGGTTCGCCGTCGCCGACGCGGATGAAGATGCCAACCGCAGGGCGGCGTGGCAGGGCATCGAATCGCTCGTCGATCAGCCTTGCCTGCGCCGGGGTCGGGCGCCGCGCGCCAAGCCAGCTGCGTATCGGATGCCTGGCGGGTTGTGACAGGCGCTCGCGGCTGTGGATCGTATTGTTGGTCGCCAGCTTGTAGAGCAACTCATCGAGCGGTTGGATGGCTTGGCCTTCATCCGGCGAAGGCCGCAGACGCGGGCGGTGGGCGGCGACCTCAAGGGCACGATCCAGCGCCTTTGAGAATGCTGCCGAAGCATGGTGCGCCTGGATCCGCGTGCGGTTACGGGCGCCACGCGCAAGGCGGTAGGCCGGGTCCGCGATCAGCTTGTCCAGGTCGGCCGCATAGTCTTCCGGTGTGGTCCAGACGTAGGCGTCCTCGGTCAAGCCTTCGTAGTCGAAGGAGAAGCCGCAGCTGCGCCAGTCCTGGGGCGCGAACCGTACGATCGGCTTGCCGCATGCAGCGGCTTCCAGCATGGCCGTCAGCGAGGGGACCGGGAAGGAATCGAGATAGATGTCCGCCGCGCGGTAGCAGTCGCCGACCCGGATTTCGGGCAGCTGTCCGAGCAGGTGGATCCGCTCGGGAAACTGCTCGGAGAGCGCGGTCCACATGGGTGTCGCGGAGACGCCCACCACCAGCAGGTGTGCCGTCGGGTGGCGTTCCAGGGTGGGCACGAGCAGCTCGGCCAGCTGTCGGTCGTCGATCGGGTAGTACTTGTAGTCCGCCGCACAGCTGAACAGCAGCGGAGAATCCGCCGCGATGTTCAGGCGCTGGCGTACCCAGGGCTCCGAGCTCCCGAGCGGCTGTTCCAGCTCCAGCGGCAGCGGCGCCTGCACAACCTGATCGGCGGGAAAGCCGCGCCGCGATACCGGCCCGGGGGCTACGCTGAGAAGGACATTGCTAATCGTGGCGCCCAGCCAAAATGCATGCGTCGCATGGTCGATCAGCATGACCGGGGGCGGAGAGGACGCCGCTCCCAGCACGATCGTCGGCAGTGCATCGTCTGGATGGGTCAGCAGCACGACATGCTCGGCCTGCGCGATCGCCGCGGAGAGCGCATGCGCCCGCTGGGACAGATTGCCCGCATCCGCGCGCACGATCCGGAGCGTGCCGTCGCGTTCGAGATCCAGGATCTGCCGGGGCAGTGCCACCTTCCCCTGTCGGGTCAGCACCAGGGTGTGCCGATCCTGCGGGCGGGCGCGGAACATCCTCCAGCAGATCCTGCTGTGCCCCCCCGTGGCGAACAGCACCGTCGCGACGGTGACTTGGCCTTTGCGTTCGGCGACGCCCTTCGGAGGGTCCAGGCCAAGCCGGCTGCCAAGGCTGCCCAGCAGCGCTTCCAACTCGAGCGAGTGATAGATGCCGAACCCGTTGAGCCACAGGTCTGCTGCCGCACCCTCCGCCTCGCTGGCGGCTTGTTCGAGCTGATGGGTGGCGACCAGGTCCCTGATCTTCTGCAGTCTGCTGTAGAAGGCGTCGCGGCCAGCTTGAATTTCAGAATGTATCGTCATGGGCCTGGTGGGAACGATGAAGAGTCGATGCCGTCTGGTGCTTGCGGCGGTGTGGCGTGGGACAGGTCTTGCGGCAGGTACGGGCGTCGCCAGCGACGGCCAAGGCCGGGCTCGAGCCGGATCGCAAGACGGGCTTGAGATGAGAAAACGTCCGCCCTCATGCGCGGGTGACGAACTCACGGAACTGCGGATAGTCGCGGTAGTAGTCGCTTTCGGTGAAGTGTTCCGAGGCCAGGACCATGCAGACCGATCCGCTTGAGAAATTGTCGATCTCACGCCAGATCATCGGCGGGATGTAGAGGCCGTAGTAGGAGCGGTTGAGGTGGTACTTGAACTTGGTGCGACCGTCGTCCAGGGTGATGTCGAAGCTGCCCGACATGGCAATCAGCAGCTGGTGCAGTCCCTTGTGTGCATGGCCGCCGCGGTGCGAGCCACCCGGCACGTCGTACAGGTAGTACACGCGGCGGATATCGAACGGGACGTGCTGGCCCGCCTCGATGAACGTGAGATTCCCGCGCGGGTCTTCCACCTTCGGAAGGTCGATGATCTTGCAATGTTGCAGTGACATGGCGTGTCCTCGCGCGGATCAGGGGGTGAACGTGTTGCAGGCATCAATCACGCGCTGCGGCGCCTGCATGCCCGGATAGAGCGGCAGGCTGAGCACGCTGGCCGCTTGCTCGTTCGCCAACGGGAAGTCCGGCCACCGCATCCGCGCATAGGCCGGCTGGCGGCTGATGGGAATGGGATAATGGATCAGTGTTTCCACGCCGCTGGCTGCCAGGTGCTGTTGAAGTGCGTCTCGCCAGGCCGAGCGGACCACGAACAAATGCCATGCATGGTCTTCTCCCGACGCGGGCAACGACGGCAGTTCAATGTGGGGACTGGCGATGTGCTGGTGGTACTGGAGCGCCAGGGCATGGCGCTCGCGCATGTCGGCCGCCAATCGGCGCAGCTTGATGCGAAGGAAGGCGGCCTGCAGCTCGTCCAGTCGGGAGTTGGTGCCCAGCTGCTCGTGATGATATTTGCGATGGGAGCCATAGTTGCGCAGGGACAGAACGCAGGTAGCCAGATCCGCATCGTCGGTGACCACTGCACCGCCGTCACCCAGCGCGCCCAGGTTCTTGCCGGGGAAGAAGCTGAAACCTCCCGCGTCGCCAAGGCTTCCTGCACGTTGCCCGTCGCGCATGGCGCCGTGCGCCTGGGCGGCATCTTCGATCAGCAGCAGTCCGTGGGCCTCGCAGAGTGCGCGCAGCGACACCATGTCGGCCAGGCGTCCGTAGAGATGGACCGGCAGGATCGCACGCGTCCGCGGGCTGATCGCTGCCGCGGCGGCCTGTGGATCCAAGTTGCTGGTCGTGGGGTCCGGCTCGGCCAGGACCGGGGTCAATCCCACTTGGGAGACCGCCAGCGCCGTGGCGATGAAGGTATTGGCAGGCAGAATCACTTCGTCCCCTGGCGCCAGGCGGCCCAGCTCGATGTAGCCGCGCAGGATCAGGCTCAATGCATCCAGTCCGTTGCCCACGCCGACACAGTGCCTGGTGCCACAGAAGGCGGCGAACTCGGTCTCGAACGACGCCAGCTCTTCGCCCTGGATAAACCATCCGCGTTCCATTACCCGCTGCAAGGCGTCGGCGAACTCATCCCTGAAGCGCAGGTTGAGCGTGCGCAGATCAAGGAAAGGCAGCATGGCCGGGGCAGGGATCATGGCGATCAGCTAGCTGGGCGGGCACGGACGGCGAGATTGGCCTGGTATTCGGCCGGGAGCTCCTCGCCCAGCACGTTCAGCGCCTGGATCAGGGCAGGCGAATGGTCGAGCATCATCCCGTTGGGAAGCGTCTTGAGGAAGAAGCCACGCGTCTCCAGGAGCTCGTAGCCGGCATCACGCAGGTCCCGATGCAGGGTGTCGATATCGTAGACGCGCTGGTGGCCGACCAGCCGGTCTCGTGCGCTCAAGGTGTTCAGCGCCGGCTGCAGGCCCATCAACACGGCCAGCCGGCGATGAAGCGAGGCGCGATTGGGCACGATGGCGATCAGCTCACCGTCTGGCTTGAGCCAGCTGCGCAGGTGCCGGGCAAGCTCGACCGGCGCGTCCACGTGCTCCAGGACGTGCAGGGCCAGCAGCTTGTCGCATGCCGCCGGCGGCGTGTAGTCCTCGAACAGCGCCTGCACCAGCTCGACCTGGGGATGACGCGCGCGCGTCTGCTCGATCAGGCTGGGCGCACCTTCGACCACCGTGTACCGGCGCGCCAGAGGCGAGAGCCGGGACAGGGTGATGCCTTCACCGACACCAAGCTCGATGACATGGTCCTGTTCGTGGACCTGTTCACCCAGCCAGGCGCAGGAGTATTCCTGGCACAGGTCCTCGATGAACTTGTCTGGCACCTGGTCGTTGAGGTGGTAGTCCGCCGCGATGCGCTCGAGATGCTGGATATAGGCGTTCATGGAATTCCTCTCAGTCGATGCGTTGCGCGATGTGCAATGCCTGGACGATCTGGTCGTTGATCGAAGCGGCGCCGTAGCCAAGCAGCTGGCCGGTCAGGTGGGCGTTCGGAGCGGCCGCAGCCAGGCGGGAGGAAAACGCGGCATCGCGCTCAAGCTTGTCCTCGGTGGGCAACGCCAGCGCGTCGCGGGCCGTCAGCTGCTTGTGGATGGTCAGCTCTTCGGGCCGTTCGAGCTGGAGCAGGTCGGTCAGCTCGTGTCGAACGGCCCCCGTGGGATCGGCGCCGGGATGACGCAGGGCGAGGATGTCGGGGTTGGCTTCGACCACGATCCGCAGCGTCGGGCCGTCCACGCCCGCCTGCCGCTCGGGGCAGGTCAGGCGATAAATGGCATAGCGCTCGTCCACGATCATCCGGCAGCCGTCGACCCTGTCGGCCGCATGGGCCGGCAGGCTGCAGAACCACAGCGAGACCGACGCGGCCGTGGCATGGGCGTCAGGCGGCGGCAGGCCGAGCAGTTCGGCGCAGCGCGCCGCGGGCGACGCCAGGACGAGGTGGCGCGCACGCCATTGTCGGCCATCGTGTGTGGCGGCCATCCAGCCGGACGGGGAGGAGGCGAGGGCCGCAATGGGGGAGAGATGAAGATATCCACCCGCGTCGGCCTGCAGCTGGGCGATCCATTCCGCCACGCAGCCGTTTTCGGGCACCCAGAAGGGATACTCGGCAAGGCCGTGCGGCCGCCCCTCCAGAGCCAGGCGCAGGGTCTGCGGGTAGTACAGAGGAGCCCAGACCGCACGGTGGTAGCGCGCGAGGAACTGCGCGGAGCCGACGCCGGTCAGCTTGCGCACGAAAGGCTCGAACAGCCAGTCATGCAGGGCCTGCCCGTGATTGGCGGCAGCGGCCTGCGCGTAGCTCGCCCGGTCATAGGGTCCGGCGGTGGACTTGTTGCTTGCATGCAATGCCGCGTGCTCGCCCAGGCTGGGCGCGAGCCGGGTCGGCGCGCCGGCGAGGACGTCAAGGCGGTTGGCGATGATTGGATCCGGAACAACACGGCCATCCAGGTATGCCGTGGGCGTCGGAGTCCGGCGCAGGGCAAGCTGTTCGCGCAGCCAGGCCGATGCAAGATGACCAAAGCGCACCCAGTCGTTGCGTCGTTGCGGCCGATAGCGTTCCAGGTCGTCGCAAGGATCGGATGGTGTGGCTTGCTCGAGCATGACCATGCCGATGTCAAACCGAAGTCCGCCGGCCTCGATGCCGTTGAAGTGCCCCCCCGGCATGCGTCCGTCACTGAGTAGCGCGACGGATTCGCCCCGGCGCGTCAGTTCGCGCGCGCTGATCAATCCCGCCAACCCGTTGCCGACCACCAAGGCGTCATGCATCGGTCAGCCTCGCATCGCACCAGATTTCCGAGCCGAGCTGGGGCAGATCCGCGGCAAGCCGATCCAGGCCATCCAGCATGGCCGGGGTCAGGAACGCATCGTCGACCAAGCGTTGCATCTGTGCATGGGTGAAGGGCTTGATGAACAGGCTGCCGCGATCGGTCGCGCGGAAGCCCGCCCGTCCAAGCTCGGCCTCGAGCGTGGCCGGGTCGTAGGTCGCACGCTGTTGCATGGTGCGCTGGGTGGCCGAGAGCGCCTCGACGCGCTCGATCAGGCCCATGGCGACCGCGAGCTGCCGATGCAAAGAACGGGCGTTGGGGACGTTCACATGTACGACGGTCCGCGGCGTACACAACGCCCGCACGCGTGACAGCAGCGCTTGCGGCGCCTCGACCTCGTGCAGCAGGCAGCTGACCACGATCATGTCGAATCGCGCCGGACCAAGGTCGACCTCCTCCAGCCGCCCGGCCACGACCTCACGGTCCGCACGTCCTTCGGCAAGGTACGCGGCGTTGTCGAAAAACACCTCGGTCGGTTCGACGACGGTGGTGTGGATGCCCTGCAGATCGGTGAACAATGGCGCATCGCCACAGCCCACTTCGAGCAGGCGGGCAGGAGCATGCCGAGCGATCCTGGAGAGCACCAGCCTCCGGCGGTAGGAAGACTGGATCGGCTCGAACGGCAGCTGCGCGAACTGCTGCGCGTAGTCACCCAGGTCGCGTGGCGCGCGCTTCAAAGCACCTTCTCCAGACGGACCTTCAAGCCCGCCTCGAAGCCCAGGCCTTCCTTGAAGCGGAGCAGCCCTGGATTGGGCACGCTGCCTTCGGTCGAGGTGCCCACATCCAGCAGTGCGATCCGGTGCGCCACGCAGTAGGCATGGATGGCGTCCGCCAGCACCACCACCGGGCTCAGCCTGGTGTATTCCGGGCGGTCTCCCCAATAGAAGACGTAAAGCTTTGACGCCGAGAGTCGCAGGCACAGGGCCGCCGCCGCCAGCGTCTCATCGTCACGGTGTCGGCAGCCGAACAGCACCATGGCCTCGGGAAGCTGCCGTTGCATCTGCTCCAGTTGGTCCAGGCGCATCGAGATGGGGTAGCCCTTGGCCGACCGGTTGGCGGCGATGGTCGCGTACACATGCGGCAGCGCCGAGGACGGCAGCTGCTCGCACACATAGCCGGCCTGGCGGGCCTTCTCCGCGCAGCGACGATTGCCCCGGCTCATCGGCAATCCCTCCGGGCGCACCGGCTGGCTCTGGTTGAGGTCGCTGCGGCAGACGGAGAAACCGCCACTGCTCAGGGCATACATCTGCAGTGCGAAGGCGCGGGTGTCATGCAGCATCGGCGCCGGAAGCAGCTCCAGTCGCGAGGCACCGAGTTCGCGCAGGCGCGCCTCCACCGCGCCGTGGAACCCGATCAGGTCCATGGCGGAGACCGAGTCACCGAAGGCATAGCCGCCATAGGTCCCGCGCGCGGGACTGCGCCACGTACCATCGCCCGACACGGCGAAGTGCACACTGGCGATCACCTGCGCGCCGTCGGTCCACTCGAAGAATCGCCCGTTGCCGTCGTCATGGAGCCTGAAGAATGCAGGGGACTGGAACAGGTCACCCAGCAGGCCGCCCTGCGCTTCGCTGAGGAAGGCGTTTTCTGCGAGTTGGCAGGCGGACATGGCGTGCACGGGTCCTTGCTGACGTCTGGAGTGAATCATGTATCTGCGGGTCGAGCGACGGCGGAGGTGCCTGCTAACCCGCAGCGTGGGCTCTGCAACATGTGTGCCACTGCAGGGCGTCGACTTCCCGTCGCCTGGGTCGCGCCTCGGGGGCGAATCCGTGACAATGCGCGCCTTTCACGTGTTGCGTCGTCCATGTCCCGACTCCAGTTCCAGCTCAAAACCACCGATGGTGACGCCCGCCGCGGCCAGTTGACCTTTCCCCGCGGCACCGTCCAGACCCCGGCCTTCATGCCGGTGGGCACCTATGGGTCGGTCAAGGGCATCCTGCCCGAACACATTGCCGAGCTGGGTGCGGAGATCATCCTGGGCAACACCTTCCACCTGTACCTGCGCCCGGGCCTGGAGGTCATCGGCCAGCACGGCGGCCTGCATGGCTTCGCGCGGTGGGACAAACCGATCCTGACCGACTCGGGCGGCTTCCAGGTGTTCTCGCTGGCCCATCGCCGCAAGATCACCGAGGCCGGCGTGACCTTCGCCTCGCCGACCGATGGCGCCAAGGTGTTCCTGGGCCCGGAGGAGAGCATGAAGATCCAGCACGTGCTCGACTCGGACATCGTGATGATCTTCGACGAGTGCCCGCCGGTGACCGTGGACGGCAAACCGGTGGACAAGCGCGTGGTGCACAGATCGATGGAGCTGAGCCTGCGCTGGGCGCAGCGCTCGCGCGATGCGCACAATGCGCTGGGCAATGACGCGGCGCTGTTCGGCATCGTCCAGGGCGGGGTGCACACCGACTTGCGCGCGCAATCGGCGCAGGGTCTGCAGGACATCGGTTTCGACGGCTACGCCATCGGCGGGCTGGCGGTGGGCGAGACCGAAGCCGAGCGCAACGCCATGCTCGAACACCTGCACCCGCAGCTGCCTGCCGACAAACCGCGCTATCTGATGGGCGTGGGCCGGCCGGAAGACCTGGTCGAGGGCGTGGCGCGTGGGGTGGACATGTTCGATTGCGTCATGCCGACCCGCAACGCGCGCAACGGTCATTACTTCACCGGTTTCGGCACCGTGCGCATCCGCAACAGCAAGTACGAGCGCGACCTGGAGGTGATCGAGCCGGGCTGTGGCTGCTACGCCTGCCGCAACGGCTTCACCCGCAGCTACCTGCGCCACTTGGACCGCTGCAACGAGATGCTTGGGCCTATGCTCGGCACCCTGCACAACCTCTGGTACTACCAGTCGCTGATGGCGCAGATGCGCGCGGCGATCGAGCAGGGGCGGTTCCAGGCGTTCCGGGCGGATTTCTACGCCGCGCGCGGCGCAACGCAGCCGGGCTAGCGGGCCGGCTGAGGGCAGTGGGACGGAACCTTTTTCGCGCGACGCGGTCGGAATCGGCCAGGAAGGGGGAAGTTGACGGTTTCGACCCGATGCGCGGCCCAGTCACGCCCGCCGTGGCCCCATGGCATAATCCGCGGCTGCTTTCGGCCCAACAATGGACCCAGATACATGAATCTGCTCGATTTGATCATTCCCGCCGCGCACGCCCAGGCGGCCGGCGCGCCCGCCCCGCAGGGCGGCGGCCTGTCCATGCTGATCTTCCCGGTCGTCCTGATCGCGGTCATGTACTTCGTGATGATCCGCCCACAGATGAAGCGCCAGAAGGAGCACAAGGCCCTGCTGGACAAGCTCTCGCGCGGCGATGAGGTCATCACCTCCGGCGGCATCGCCGGGTTCGTGGCCGAGATCGGCGACAACTTCGTCACCGTCGAGGTGGCCGATGGGGTCAAGGTCCGCGTGCAGAAGGGCGCGGTCGGCAACGTCCTGCCCAAGGGCACGCTGAAGTCCGCCGTCTGACGGATCGCGCCAATCGACGGACCGCCCTGGCGGTCCGTCTTTTTGTTTCATCCCTGGCCCGGCGGCTGCAATGCCGCAGACGTCCGGTCCCATCACGTAGTGCGCGCCTGGGGATGCAGGTGCGCGGGTGCTAAGCAATGCTTGAGTTTCCTCGCTGGAAATATGTCCTGATCCTGGTCGTGCTGGCGGTCAGTGCGCTGTACGCGCTGCCCAACATCTACCCGCAGGATCCGTCCGTGCAGATCACCGCCAGCCATGGCGCGACCATCGACGATGCGTTGAAGGCCAAGGTCGAGGCCGCGCTGAAGGGCGCCCAGGTCACTCCCAAGCAGCTGGAGACCCGTGATGGCGACCTGCTGGTGCGCCTGTCCAGCGCCGAGGCGCAGACCAAGGCCAACGACGCACTGCGCGAATCGCTGGGTCAGGACTACACCGTGGCCCTGAACCTGGCCTCCACCGTGCCGGACTGGCTGTCCAACCTGGGCGCCAAGCCCATGGTGCGCGGCCTGGACCTGCAGGGCGGCGTCCACTTCACCCTGCAGGTGGACCAGAAGGCCGCGCTGGACAAGCGCCTGGACGCCTTCGCCGAGGACGCGCGGGTTACTCTGCGTGACGCCAAGATCCATTACGAGTCGGTGCAGCGCCAGCCTGACAACAGCATTGTGGTCACCCTGGCGGGCGACCAGAACGCCGATGCGGCCCGCACCAAGCTCGCGCAGGCCCTGACCCTGTCCACCGGCAGCGCCAGTGGCGCGTTGGTCGGCACCTCGCCGCTCAACTTTGACGTGGACGGCAACCGGGTGACCATCCGCGTGCCCGAGAGCGAGCTGGCGCAGATCTCAGGCGCGGCCATCCAGCAGAACATCACCACCCTGCGCAACCGCGTCAACGAGCTGGGCGTGTCCGAGCCAATCATCCAGCAGCAGGGCGACGACCGCATCGTGGTCCAGCTGCCGGGCGTGCAGGACACCGCCGAGGCCAAGCGCCTGATCGGTGCCACGGCGACGATCGAATTCCGCGCGGTTGTCGACGGCGATGCGTTCGAAGCCCAGCGCACCGGCAACGTGCCGCCGGAAGCGAAGCTCTATATGCAGCGCGACACCGGCGCGCCGGTGCTGCTGAACAAGCGCGTGCTGGCTTCAGGCGACCAGATGGTGGGGGCCACGGTCAACGTGGACCAGAACGGCCTGCCAGCGGTGGACATCACCCTGAACAACGTCGCCGGCCAGCGCATGTTCGACTTCACCAGTCAGAACGTCGGCAAGCGCATGGCGGTGGTCTACATCGAGCGCGTGCCGCAGGTGACCATGGTCGATGGCAAGGAAGTGCGCAGCGTCAAGGTGAGCGAGGAGGCGCTGGCGCCCTCGACCATCCAGGGCGTGTTCGGCAAGAACTTCCAGACCACCGGCCTGACCAAGGACGAGGCCGACAACCTGGCCAAGCTGCTGCGCGCCGGTTCGCTGGCCGCGCCGATGGATTTCGCCGAGGAGCGCGTGGTTGGCCCCAGCCTGGGTGCGGAGAACGTGCAGCGCGGCGTGACCGCGGTGGTCTACGCGTTCCTGTTCACCCTGGTGTTCTTCGGCATCTACTACCGCATGTTCGGCGCGATCACCTCGGTGGCGCTGCTGTTCAACCTGGTGATCGTGGTGGCGGTGATGTCCTTGTTTGGCGCGACCATGACCCTGCCGGGCTTCGCCGGCCTGGCGCTGTCCATCGGTCTATCCGTGGATGCCAACGTCCTGATCAACGAGCGTATCCGCGAGGAACTGCGTGCCGGCGTGCCGGCACGGTCGGCCATCGCGGCCGGCTACGAGCGCGCCGGCGGCACCATCCTGGACGCCAACCTCACCGGCATCATCGCCGGCGTGGCGCTGTATGCCTTCGGCACCGGGTCCCTGCGCGGCTTCGCGGTGACGATGATCATCGGCATCCTGGCCTCGATGTTCACCGCCATCACCGTCTCACGCGCGCTGGCGGTGTTGATCTACGGCGGCCGCACCAAGCTCAAGGCCCCGGCCATCTAAGCGGTACGCGAATCCTTCGCAGGAGCCCGCGCGGCGCGCGGGCTGTTCAATGAAGAGCAAGACACCATGGCACTTTTCCCGCTGCACCTGATTCCCAACGACACCAACATCAACTTCATGCGGCTGCGCCGGGTGACGGTGACGATCACCCTGGCGTTGCTGGTTGCCTCCATCGCGCTGATGGCCGTCAAGGGCTTCAACTATGCGCTGGACTTCACCGGCGGCACCGTGGTCGAAGTCCGCCTGGACAAGCCGGCCGACGTGGAAAGTGTGCGCCAGCGCCTGCAGGCCGCCGGTTACGAAGGCGCCCAGGTGCAGAGCTTCGGCAGTGGCAGCGATCTGCTGGTGCGCCTGCAGCCGCGTGACGAGGACGCCGCCAATGCGGCCGGTGCCTCCACCGGCGAGGCCAACACCCGCACCGCGCGCGAGGTGATCGCCGCGATCTCCTCCTCGGACAACCAAGCCACGCTGCTGCGCAATGAGTTCGTCGGTCCGCAGGTGGGTAAGGACCTGACCAAGAACGGCATCTATGCGGCGGTGTTCGTGCTGGTGGGCTTCCTGATCTACATCGGCTTCCGCTTCGAGTGGAAGTTCGCGGTGGTGGCCACCGTCACCACGTTGTTCGACGTGCTGGTGACCGCGGCGTACTTCTCGCTGAGCGGGCGCGAGTTCGACCTGACCGTGCTGGCCGGCCTGCTGTCGGTGATGGGCTTTTCGATCAACGACACCATCGTGGTGTTCGATCGCGTGCGTGAGAACTTCCGCGCGCTGCGTCTGCCGCCGCTGGAAGTCATGAACCGCTCGATCAACCAGACCCTCTCGCGCACCATCATCACCTCGCTGGTGTTCTTCCTGTCGGTGCTGGCGCTGTACCTGTACGGCGGCGGCTCGCTGCAGGGCCTGGCCCTGACCCAGATGATCGGCGCGGTGCTGGGCACCCTGTCCTCGATCTTCCTGGCCTGCCCGCTGCTGACCCTGGGCTTCTTGGCGGTGAGCAAGCAGGATCTGCTGCCCAAAGCCAAGGACGTGGAAGCGCTGGCGCGCCGCCCATAAGCGCCGGAGCCGTCGCTTCCCAAGAAAAGGCCGCGCCACGTGCGCGGCCTTTTCCATTGCACCTACCTTCGCGCCGTGACACGCGCGGCGCGCCTACACTCAGCCTTCTTCTGCGGATGGCGAGGTGTGGGCGTGCACGTCTTTTCGAGGGTGGTATGGGCCGGCATCCTGCTGGCTTGTGCGCTGCCAGCGCTGGCGCGCGAGGTGGTGAAGCCGGTGCAGTGGAAGGTTGGCAATCAGGGCTTTTCCGGCTATCTGATCTATGACGATGCGGGGCCGTCGCAGCGCCCGGGCCTGGTGATGGTCCCGGACTGGATGGGCGTGACCGATGGTGCGGTGAAGATCGCCGGTCAGGTGGCGGGCAAGGACTATGTGGTGCTGCTGGCCGACGTCTATGGCACGGGGGTGCGGCCGGCCAACACGCAGGAGGCCGGCAAGCTGGCCGGAGGCCTGAAGGCCGACCGGCCGGCGCTGCGCGCCCGGGTCCGAGAAGCCGTTTCAGTGCTGAAGGCGCAGGCCGGCAGCGCGCCACTGGATGTATCCCGGATCGGCGCATTCGGCTTCTGCTTCGGCGGCACCGCCGTGCTGGAACTGGTGCGTGGCGGCGATCGGCTGGCCGGCGTGGTCACCCTGCACGGCGGGTTGGAGCCGGGCAGCACGCCTGCCGCGCCCGGCTCGGCGCGTACGCCGCTGCTGGTCCTCAACGGCGCCGACGATCCGACCATGCCGCCCAAGGTCATCACCGATTTCCGCAAGGAAATGGACGCGGCCGGCGCGGACTGGCAGTTCGTGGATTTCAGCGGCGCGGTACACTGCTTCGCCATTCCCGGCGCGGATGCGCCAGGCTGCAAGTACGATCCGCGTGCGGCGCGACGTGCCTACCGGATGATGGGCGACTTCTTCGACGAGGTCTTCCACCAGCACTAGACCGGTGGCGGCGCCAGCCTCAGTGCTGGCGTTCGACCGCGTAGCGGGCCAGGCCGCGCAGCGCGGCGATGGCGTCATTGTCGGCCAGCCCGTCCAGCGCATTCTCGGCGGCCTGCGCGTACTCGGCCGCGCGGCGCTGGCTGTAGGCGATACCGCCCGTGGCCTGGATGGCGGCCAGGACCTCGGGCATGGCCGTGGTGTCGCCATCGGCCACGATCTGGCGCAGCCGCGCCTGTGTGGCCGGCTCGGAGTGGGCGATGGCGTGAATCAGCGGCAGGGTGGCCTTGCCTTCTGCCAGATCATCGCCCAGGTTCTTGCCCAGCGCCTCGGCATTGGCGGTGTAATCCAGCACATCGTCGGCGATCTGGAAGGCATATCCCAACTGCATGCCGTAGTCGTACAGGCGCTGCTGGGTGGCCTCGGCCGCGCCGGAGGCCAGCGCCCCGAGCCGGGTGCCGGCCGCGAACAGCACGGCGGTCTTGCGCTCGATCACGCGCAGGTAGGCGGCCTCGTCGGTGTCCGGATTGTGCACGTGCAGCAGCTGCAGCACCTCGCCTTCGGCGATGCGGTTGGTGGTGTCGGCCAGGATCCGCATGACCGCCATGCGGTCCAGCTCGACCATTAGCTGGAAGCTGCGCGAATAAAGGAAATCGCCCACCAGCACGCTGGGCGCGTTGCCCCACAGTGCATTGGCCGTGCTGCGGCCGCGACGCAGGTCCGATTCGTCCACCACATCGTCGTGGAGCAGGGTCGAGGTGTGGATGAACTCGACGATCGCGGCCAGCTGGTGATGTTCGGCGGTCGCTTCGGCCCCGCAGGCGCGGCCGGCCAGGGCGACCAGCATCGGCCGCAGGCGCTTGCCCCCCGCGGAGATGATGTGGTCGGCGATCTGGTTGATCAGGACCACGTCCGAGGCCAGGCGGCGGCGGATCAGATCATCGATGGCGGCCATGTCCGGGGCGGCCAGGGACTGGATCTGGGGGAGTCCCAGCGCGGAGCGGGGGAGCGGGACGGCGGACATGCGGACCGGGGTGTTCAGGAAGAATCGCAATTATAGGTTCAAGGGGCGCTTTTCCGGTCAGGATTGCCTGACCCGCGGCCGCGGCGGGTGCCGATGGACGGGACCGGCGGGCTATAATCGAATGTTGTTGCCTGCGATCGGCGGGCGGACCTGACGGACGGATTTTCTATGGCACGCGGCATCAACAAGGTCATCCTGGTGGGCAACCTGGGCAATGACCCGGACACCAAGTACACGCAGAGCGGCATGGCGGTCACCCGCATCAGCCTGGCGACGACCAGCGTGCGCAACGACCGTGAAGGCAACAAGCAGGAGCGCACCGAATGGCACCGGGTGGTGTTCTTCGGCAAGCTCGGCGAGATCGCCGGCGAGTACCTGCGCAAGGGCTCGCAGGTCTATGTGGAAGGCGAACTGCGCTACGACAAGTACACCGGCCAGGACGGCGTGGAGAAGTACAGCACCGATATCGTCGCCAACGAGATGCAGATGCTCGGCGGCCGTGGTGAAGGTGGCGGCGGCATGGGCGGCGGCGATCGTCCCCAGCGCGCCCCGCGCCAGGAATACGGCGGTGGTGGCGGTGGACAGCGCGGCGGCGGTGGCGACAGCTACGGCGGCGGACAGCAGCAGCCGCGGCGCCAGGCGCCCGCCCAGCAGCCGGCGCCGATGGACGATTTCGCCGACGACGATATCCCGTTCTGAGCAGCGTCTGACCTGCACGCGCAGGGACCTTGCCTGCTTGCACAAGCGCCGGTTGCCTTCCAGCAACCGGCGTTTTGTTTTTTCGACTTCGAGCTTTGATGGTGTGCGCATCCGGTAAGCGACGGCTGAGATCACCGGCACCGTGCACATGCGGTCACCGTGTTTCGTGCGACCCATTCGCCAGCGCGCTGAAACCTGATGGCCGTCAGACCCGCCGGCGGCGGACCATGACGGAAAGGACAGGTGGCCGCGCGTATTGGGGTTCGTGATGCGCCGCGAGGTCCTGGTGGCATGATGTGCCCGTGGTCGGCGGGTGTCGGAGGGGCATCGGGGCGCACGGGTTTGCCCCGATTGCCGGTCATGCCGCGGCGCTCTAATGTCGGCGCGACCGGTGACCGAGGGCTTGAGCGGCTCGCCCGACCTCGCGACCTATAGGTCGCGAGGTCCGACCCAGACGCAGGTTTATTCACGTGGAGGGATGCATGAAGCTGGAGACGCTGTTCGACAAGCTGCACGAGTTGCCGACGATTCCGAAGGTGGCGCAGGAGTTGATCCTGCAGTTCGACGATCCCAAAACCCATATCGACAGCCTGGCGCGCAACATCGAGCGCGACCCGGTCATCGCGGCCAAGGTCCTGCGGCTGGCCAATTCGGTGCGGTTCCATGGGACGCGCGACTCGACCAGCATCGACGATGCGGCGATGCGCGTGGGCTTCAACACGCTGCGCACGTTGGTCCTGGCCTCGGCCATGACCGGCGCGTTTCGCACCAACGCGGCCTTCGACCTGAAGCAGTTCTGGCGGCACAGTTTCGAAGTTGCCAGCATCTGCCGCCTCCTGGCCCGCCAACGCGGGGTCGATCCGGACACCGCCTTCACCTGCGGAATGATGCACAACCTCGGTGAGTTGCTGATCCAGACCGCCGCACCGGAATATGCCAGCCGCCTGCGCACTACGGTTTCGTCGGCCGCGCATGCCGCCGATGAAACCCTGCAGCTCGGCTTCGGCTATCCGGAGGTCGGCGCCGAACTGGCCAGACGCTGGCTGTTGCCGCAGATCATCCAGGACGCGATTGCCTATCAGGCCAAGCCGCGCCAGGCTCCCGAAGGCGACCAGATGGCGCTGCTGGTCGCGCAGGCGGCGCATATCGCCGATGCGATCGAGCGCTTCGGCGGCGCTGGCGAGGCGGCGCGCGAAGCGGTCGAAGGCCCGCTGATGGAAGGGATCGACCTGGATCAGCTCTTCGAAGCGCTGCCCGAGGTGGTTCAGGCCGATCGCGCATTCTCTGAAGTGCTGGCCTGAGTCGCCCGCACCCGCGCTGCGGCCGAGGAGGTTCGCACGTGCGGTGTCTGCGAGTCTGCGCAGGCCCCGTGCCTGGCAGAGGACGCTTGCCTGCCGAATCTGACGTCGCCGTCGCGCGCGCGACGGCTTGGCTGGACTTGCCACCCCCCAGACGCTAGCGTTGGGCGGATTTTTTGCCATCAGGGGTGAACCTAATGAGCCAAGCCGCGCCACCGCGCCAGCTCACCTTTCGTGCCGTCGTCCTGGCGGTCGTCCTGGCCGTGGTGCTGTCAGCGGCCAATGCCTACCTGGGCCTGTTTGCCGGGTTGACCGTGGCCACGGCTATTCCCGCCGCCGTCGTTTCGATGGGCGTGCTGCGCCTGTTGGGCGGCGGCACCATCCTGGAGAACAACATCGTCCAGACCGGCGCCTCGGCCGGTTCGTCGATCGCCGCCGGGGTGATCTTCACCATCCCGGCGCTGATCCTGATGGGCTACTGGCCGGATTTTAAATACTGGTGGGTGCTTGGCATCGCCGGCCTCGGCGGCCTGCTGGGCGTGCTGTTCTCGGTGCCGTTGCGACGCTCGATGATTGTCGAAGACCCGCTGCCGTTTCCCGAAGGCAAGGCTGCTGCCGAAGTGCTCAAGGCCGGCGAGAACCCCGGGCCGGGACTGAAGATCCTCGGTATTTCTGCCGCCATCGGCGGTGTGGTCAAGCTGGCGGCTGCCAACGGCCTGAAGGTCATTCCCGACAGCTGGGCGGTCGCTGGCTATTTCGCCAACAACAAGGTGATTGGCTACCTCGGCACCGGGCTTTCGCCGGCGCTGCTGGGGGTGGGCTACATCGTTGGCCTGAACGTAGGTATCGTGGTGCTGTCCGGCGCGATCCTGTCCTGGCACATCGCCATCCCGCTTTATTACGGCCTGTTCCTGGGCAGCGATCCGCAGCTGGCTGCTGGCATCGCCGGCGCGCCGGCCGCCGACGCGGCCTTTGCCATCTGGTCCTCCAAGATCCGCTTCCTCGGTGTCGGCGCGATGCTGGTGGGTGGGGTGTGGACGCTGTTCTCGCTGCGCAATTCGCTGCTGGCCGGCATCAAGAGTGGCTTCGCCGCGGCGCGCAAGAGCGCCGGCACCACGCCGTTGGCTGAGACCGAGCGCGACCTGCCGATGAAGTGGATGTTGGTGGCGCTGCTGCTGTTCGTGTTGCCGCTGCTGGCCCTGTACCAGGCCATCGTCGGTCAGTGGCACGTGTCGATCCCGATGACGATCATCATGATCGTGACCGGCTTCCTTTTCGTGTCGGTCTCCGGCTACTTGGCCGGCCTGGTGGGCTCGTCCAACAACCCGGTCTCCGGCATCACCATCGCCACCATCCTGTTTGCTTCGGTCGTGCTGCTGATGCTGCTGGGCGAGGGTGGCAAGGTGCAGGTCGGCGGCGCGCCGTTGGGCGCTGTGGCGGCGATCATGATCGGCGCGGTGGTGTGCTGCGCTGCCGCGGTCGGGGGCGACAACCTGCAGGACCTCAAGACCGGTTACCTGGTCGGCGCCACCCCGTGGAAGCAGCAGCTGATGCTGGGCATCGGCGCGTTTTCCTGTGCGCTGATCATGGCACCGGTGCTGAACTTGCTTCAGGAAGCCTATGGCATCGGCTCCAAGACCCTGCCGGCGCCGCAAGCCAATCTGATGGCCTCGGTTGCCAAGGGCTTGTTTGGCGGCGACCTGCCCTGGACCATGATTATCATCGGCGGCGTCATCGGCGCGGTTGTGATTGCCATCGACGGCTGGCTGAAGAAGACCGGCAAGCGCTTCCGTGTCCCGGTGCTGGCGGCGGCCATCGGCATCTACCTGCCCCTAGAGCTCATGGTGCCGATCTTCCTCGGCGGCCTGCTGGCCCACCTGGTCGCGCGCTTCCACAAGGTGCACCCTGACGACGAGGCCGCGCTGGACCGCGTGCACCGCCCCGGCGTGTTGTTCTCCGCCGGCCTGATCACCGGCGAGGCGCTGATGGGCATCGCCATCGCCCTGCCCATCGTCGTCACTCAGAACCCGGACGTGCTGGCGCTGCCGTTTAGCCTGGGCGCTGCGGCGCAATGGGTCGGCCTGGCCGTCCTGTTCCTGGTCGGCTGGCTGCTGTATCGCACCGGCAAGAAAGGCGAGCAGGCGGCGTAGTGTGACGGAGCAGTCCCGCCGCGATGTGCCCCTGCTTCGCTTGTAGCGAGGTCCTAGCCCGACCTCGCAATTCCCCCGTTCGCCAAACGCATGAACCCCACGTCTACGCCCATGGCCACGCGCAGGATCGTGCTTGTCTCGGGTGCCCCGGGGTCCGGCAAGACCACCCTGGCCGTTCCGCTCGCGCAGCGTCTGGGACTGCCGTTGTTCTCCAAGGACTTCATCAAGGAGACACTCACAGATGCCTTGGGCGCCGACGACGGGGACCTGCAGGCGTCGCGCAAACTGGGCGGTGCGTCCATGGAGCTGTTGTGGATGCTCGCTCAGTGCGCGCCAGCGGCGGTGCTGGAGGCCAATTTCCGGCCGCACAGCGAGTATGAGCGCGACCGGATCGCCGCATTGAAGGCTCGGGTCGTCGAGGTCCATTGCGACTGTGGGTTGGCCGAGGCCGCAAGGCGATTTGGCGAACGGGCGGCCAGCATCGGCCATCATGCGGCGCATCCGCTGCGAACACTCGACGCCCAGGCGCTGGCCGAGTACGACCGCCCGCTGGGGATCGGCCAATTGATCCATGTCGACACGAGGTCTCCTGTCGACCTGACCGTGCTTGTCCAATGGATCCTGCTGGCCTGGACATGACGCATCGATGGCCGCGCCCGCTTTGCCTGGACCGGTCATGGCGGCCTACCATCGGTCACTTTTCGCAGTTTCCGGAGTTCGCGCCATGACGCTACGTCCCGCCTTGTTATCTCTCGCCTTGATCGCCGCGCTGCCGGCCGCTGCCGCCGAACGTGGTTTCGACGTGCACGACATGGTCAAGCTGGACCGCGTCTCCTCGCCGGTGCTCTCGCCCGATGGGGGACGCGTGGTGTTCGCCAAGCGGGTGATGAATCAGGAGGTGACCAAGGCCAGCACCGCGCTGTATCTGCGCGATCTGCGCACGCGTGATCTGGCGCCGCCCAAGCAGATCACCCCGCAAGGCTGGAACGTGAATTCGCCGGCGTTCTCGCCCGATGGCCAGACGCTGTATTTCCTCTCGTCCAAGTCCGGCAGCCAGCAGCTCTACGCGATGCCGGCCACCGGCGGTGCGCCACGCCAGATGACCGATTTCGCGGTGGACGTGGACGGCTACAAGCTCTCGCCGCAGGGCGACCGCGTCGTCTTCAGCGCCGGCGTGTTTCAGGACTGCGGCTCGGACCTGGGCTGCACCAAGCAGAGGCTGGAGGACGCCAAGCAGTCCAAGACCACGGGGAAGGTCTTCGACCACCTGTTCGTGCGTCACTGGGACACCTGGAACGATGGCCGCCGCAACACGTTGTTCGTTGCGCCGCTGCCGGCGGCCGATGCCAAGCCGGTGGTGGGCGCCTCGGCCATCAGCGCCACGCTGGACGGTGACGCGCCGTCCAAGCCGTTCGGCGGCATGGATGACGTCGCCTGGTCGCCGGACGGCACGTCGGTGGTGGCCAGCATCCGCGTGGCCGGGCGCGAGGAACCGTGGTCGACCAACTTCGACCTGTACCAGCTCGACGCCAGCGGCCGTGCAGCGCCCAAGGACCTGACCGTGGCCAACAAGGCCTGGGATGCAGGCCCGGTGTTCAGCGCCGACGGCAAGACGCTGTACTACCGCGCGATGAAGCGCCCTGGCTTCGAGGCCGATCGCTTTGGCCTGATGGCCATGGACCTGGCCACCGGCAAGACGCACGAGATCGCGCCGAAATGGGACCGCTCGGCCGATGGCCTGCAGGTCTCGGACGACGGCAAGACGCTCTATGTGCCCGCGCAGGAACTGGGCCAGCATCCGTTGTTCGAAGTGGACATCGCCACCGGCGGGGTGTCGCAGATGGTCGGCGGCAACACCGTTGCCGAGTTCGATATCCAGGGCGGCACGCTGGCGGTGATGACCAACTCGCTGCAGACCGGCAACCAGCTGTTCACCGCGCCGTTGGCGAAGGAGAACAGCGGCCCGGGCGTCAGCGCGATGCGTGCGATCACCCAGAGTGCGGGTGAAATGCTGCCCGAGGTGAAGTTCGGCGAGGCCGAGCAGTTCACCTTCAAGGGCTGGAACAACGAGACCGTCCACGGCTACGTGGTCAAGCCGTGGAACTACCAGGAGGGCAAGACCTATCCGGTGGCCTTCCTCATTCACGGTGGCCCGCAGGGCAGCTTCGGCAACAGCTGGAGCTACCGCTGGAATCCGCAGACCTACGCCGGCCAGGGCTACGCGGTGGTGATGATCGACTTCCACGGGTCCACCGGCTACGGCCAGGCCTTCACCGATGCGATCAGCCAGCATTGGGGCGATCGCCCGCTGGAGGATCTGCAGAAGGGGTGGGCGGCCGCGCAGCAGCAATATGCCTTCCTCAACGGCGACAAGGCCTGCGCGCTGGGCGCGAGTTATGGCGGCTACATGACCTATTGGATCGCCGGCAACTGGAGCCAGCCCTGGAAGTGCCTGGTCGACCACGACGGCGTGTTCGACAACCGCATGATGGGGTACAGCACCGAAGAACTGTGGTTCTCCGAGTGGGAGAACGGCGGCACACCGTGGGAAAACCCGGAAGGTTACGAGAAGTTCAACCCGATCAACTTCGTCAAGAACTGGCGCGTGCCGATCCTGGTGATCCACGGTCAGCAGGATTTCCGCATCCCGGTCGAGCAAGGCCTGGCCGCCTTCACCGCAGCGCAGCGCAAGGGCATCGAGTCCAAGTTCCTGTACTTCCCCGATGAGAACCACTGGGTGCTCAACCCGCAGAACTCGATCCTGTGGCACGACACGGTCAATGCCTGGCTGAAGGAGCACATCGGTCAATAGCGACCCGGGTGTCTCATCACCAAGTGGCGCGGCGGGGCACCGAGTGTCCCGCCGCGTCGTTTTGGGCAAGCGCAAAATGCACCGCTCGACTTGATCACCGATCCGGGCAGGGCGGGGTGATTGAACCAGGACATTTTGTCAGGCTTTTAATGTGACTTAAGTCTCTTTTTTGCGAGAAAAGCGACGTGATGCGCATCGTGCGCCGGGTTGTAGACGCGTGAAGAGACACGGCTTCACTCACAATATCGTTCGTGACCGAGGCCACAAAGTTGGCACGCGCCATGCTTGAGGATGTCCGAAATCGGAGGAAAGCACGACGTGGAACGTGGAACGGTGGAGAAAGTCATGAGTGTGATGGGCGAATTGGGCCGTGAAGCCGACCTTGGCAGCCGAGGGGCGGTGCTCGAGGAATTCCGGCGCACCTGCGAACGCACGTCCGGCATTTGCATGCTGCTGCTGTCCACGGCCGATGGGCGCTCGGTGGCGGACTGGTCCACCCTGGACGTCGATCCGCGGCGCCTGTCGGCGATGACCAATTCGTTCCTCACCCTGGGCGAGACGGTCGCCCGCGAGCTGGGGATGGGCTCGGCTGACTACGCCACCATCTGCACCCAACAGGGCAACATGGTCTTGATTCGGTTGGATCTGGGGCGACCCATGACCCTGGCCGCGATGGGAGCCTCTGAAATGAACCTCGCCGTTCTGTTGTTCGGTGCGCGCGAGTGTGCGTCGCGATTGAAGGCGCGGCTGACCTGACTGATCGCCGGTTCGCTTGCAACGCCACCCTGGACGGCAGAGCAGGGGAGGCACCTCATCTTCCCGGGCGACCGGGTCCATCACCAACCTACGGATGTTTTTTCATGGCAAACCTCAAACTCGACGACCTGCACAACATCGCAGGCTTCATCGGCGCGGCGCTGGTGGACAGCGACAGCGGCATGGCCCTCGGCATGACCGGAGGCGGTGGCGCGATTGACCTGGAAGTCGCTGCCGCAGGCAATACCGAAGTGGTGCGCGCCAAGCGCCGCGTGGGCCAACAACTCAATCTGGATGACACCATCGAGGACATTCTGATCACGCTCGGCAAGCAGTACCACCTGATCCGCCCGCTGGAGACCAACGGTGCGCTGTTCCTGTACGTGGTGCTGGACCGCTCGCGCGCGAACCTGGCCATGGCCCGTCACGAGGTCAAGGCGTTCGAGAAGACGCTCGACTTCGGCTGAGCCAGTTCCCTGGGCGCAGACCCTTGAGCGCAGCGCCTGGATCCAACGGTGAAGGCGCCGCGCCGATGTCCAGCGCCTTTTTGTTTCGCCTCCACTGGCCCTACCGTCATGCATGCCCCTCCTCGTCGATTGCTCGTGGCGTCCGCAGGCCTGGACCTGCTGCCGGCCACCCGCCTGAAGGTCGCCAGTTCACTGCTCATGGCTGATCGCCTGGAGGTCGCCGTGGTCCCGTGGACCGGGGCAGCGGTAGACCTGCTGATGGCCGATGCAGCCTCATCGGAAGGCAGTGCCGCGATTCGCGAGGCCTGGGCCGCGCGCTTGCCAGTGGTGACCTTCACCCGCGAAGCCGGCGCCCGATCAGGCACCGCTGCCGAGCTGTCGCCCACCGCCTCGGTGCGGCAGATCGCCGACACGCTCAAGACCGCGCTGGCGGCTGGTGCCCGGCAGGGCGAACCTTTGGCGCCTCGCTCGCTGCGGCTGGTTGATCTGTTGCGGGTGGAAGCCCGCCCGCTGGGCGAGCCCCACGGCCGGACGCTCATGGAGCTTGGTCTGCTGCGCGTGGTGGTTGATCCGATGGCGACGCGCCTGCACATGCTTCGGCGGATGCCGCTGGACGAACTGCTTGATGCGGTGGAAGACCCGCGGTGGAAATCCACCCGGCTTTCCGAGTCCGATTGGCAACGCCTCTATCGTCCGGATGTCACGGTGAGCCATCCACTGGAAATGCTGTGGTGGTGGCTGGCGGCGCGCGAACGCTTCGAGTTGCCGGTCGTGTCGCTGGGCGAATTGCGTCTGGCCGCATGGCCAGATCTCGACACGTCCATCACCCCGGTCTCCTGGCTGCCGGTGCTGGCGCAGCTGCGGATTCGTGCCTGGCGGCCCACCGCACTGGCCTCGGCCACCGGTATACCCTTGCCCACCGTGCGCCGCGTGATGACCGCGGCGCAGGTGAGTGGACTGGGGCAGACGGTAATCGACGGTGGGGAGTCAGGTAGCCAGCCCCTGCGACGGATGGCCGAGCCGGAGGCCCGCTCTTTCCTGCGCATCGCACGCAGGTTTGGTCTGAAGTTGATGGGGTTGCAGCGTGACTAACTACTACAACAAGCTGGTCTTCGTCGGCAGCATGGGCGCCGGCAAGACCACGGCCATCTGCTCGATCGCCGATACCGCCCCGGTCAGCACCGAGATGCCGCTGAGCGAGCATGCCACCGAGGAAAAGCACGCCACCACGGTGGCGCTCGACTACGGCACGGTGGAGCTGGAGGAGGGCGAACTGCTGCACCTGTACGGCGTGCCGGGGCAGCGCTACCTGGACTTCATGTGGCCCATGGTGTGCCTGGGCGCCATCGGCGTGATCGTGCTGGTCAATGCCGGCGAGCAGGACAAGACCGAGTCCACCGTGGCGTTGTTGCGCCGTTTCGCCGAGTTGGCGCCCGAGGCCAGTTTCGTGATCGGTGTAACGCGTTCGGATCAGGTGCCGTCCTTCCAGCTGGTGGAATTCCGTGACGCGCTCGGGGCGGCCGGCTTCGGCGTGCCGGTGATGAAGGTCGACGCACGTCAGGCCATCCAGGTTGACTTCCTGGTCAAGACCCTGCTCTCGTGCCGCCACGCCGGCGCGATGATGCTCGAAGGCTGATAGGCAACCGGTGGCCGTCGAAGGTGGAAAGCCAAACCGCGCTCGCTGTAGCGTGGTCTTCCGGCGTGCCGAAAGCGGCGGCTCGGCCTTTTTCGCCGTGGATCGTAACCCGGCGCTGCGTGCCCTTCGACTTGGAATGGCCTCTCATCGGCGGCTGGTGGTGTAGCCGCGCGGCGCACCTGGAAGCGCAGGTTGCACATGGTCCGCTTGCGACTGTGTCAGTCGGCGAAGATGACCCCAAAAGCGAAGGGCGAGGTCTGCACCTCGCCCTTCGTCGTTTTCGCATGGCGGCCTAGGGCCGCGGCTGACTCGTCAGTCCATCTTGGCCAGCGGCTGCGGCTTGCTGACCATGTTGTGGATGGCCTGCACCACCACCGTGACCACGATGTTGATCACCAGCGCCAGCAGCCCGGTGTAGACCGTGTAGCCGGTATCGCCAAAGATCAGTGTGTGCACGGGTTTGACGCCGTCGGCGATGGCCAGGTACGAGCCCACGCCCAGGCCGACGACCAGGCCGGTCAGCAGCGCCGGTGCGCGGAACCAGCGCGACCACAGGCCGAAGGCCATGGAGGGCAGGGTCTGCACGATCCACACGCCGCCCAGCAGCTGCAGGTCCAGCGCGAACTTGGTCGGCAGGAACAGGATCACCACCAGCGCGCCCACCTTGACCAGCAGCGAGACGATCTTGGCGACCTTGGCCTCGCCCGCGGGCGTGACCTGCGGATTGACGTAGGCCTTCCAGAAGTTGCGGGTGAACAGGTTGGAAGCGCCGATGGACATCACCGCGGCCGGAACCAGTGCGCCGATGGCGATGGCGGCGAAGGCGAAGCCCACGAACCACTGCGGGAACAGCGAGTTGAACAGCGCCGGCACCACGTCGTTGTTGCTCTCCACCTGCACGTTGGCGGCGTAGGCCATGTAGCCCAGCAGCGCGATCAGGCCCAGCAGCACGGTGTAGGCCGGCAGGAAGATCGCGTTCTTGCGGATCGTGTTGGCACTCTTGGCCGCAAAGATGCCGGTCAACGTATGCGGATACATGAAGGCCGCCAGCGCCGATCCCAGGGCCAAGGTGGCGTAGGGCAGGAACTGAGGGCCCTGCAGGATGAGGCCGCTGGGCGGGGTTGCCGGCTTGGCCGCGTAGGCATCGCGGGCGATGTTGAACACGTTCTCGTAGCCGCCGAGCTTGATCGGCACCAGGACGACCGCGACCAGGACCACGATGTAGATCATCAGGTCCTTGACGAAGGCGATCAGTGCCGGCGCGCGCAGGCCGGCCGAGTACGTATACAGCGCCAGGATGATGAAGGCGGCGGCCAGCGGGAATTCACCGGTCAACCCCAGTGCCTTGATCACCACTTCCATGCCGACCAGCTGCAAGGCGATGTAGGGCATCGTGGCGACCACGCCGGTCAGGGCGACCATCAGTTCGAGCGGCCGGGACTTGTAGCGGCCCCAGACCACGTCGCCGGCGGTCACATGCCCGTGCTTGTGGGCTTCCTTCCACAGCTTGGGCATCAAGGTGAAGACGATCGGATAGACCAGGATCGTGTAGGGCAGGGCGAAGAAGCCATAGGCACCGACTGCATACACCAGGGCCGGCACTGCGATGACGGTGTAGGCGGTATAGAAGTCGCCGCCGACCAGGAACCAGGTGATCCAGGTGCCGAACTTGCGGCCGCCCAGGCCCCATTCGTCCAGGTGGGCCTCGCCGCTGCCGCGCTGCCAGCGCGAAGCCCAGAACCCCATCACCGTGACCAGCACGAAGAAGAACGCGAAGACGGCCAGTGCCGTCCAGTGGATGGTAGGCGCCTGCATCATTCTTCCCCGTGGCTCTTGTATTCGTGGCGATAGACCAGCCAGGTGATCAGCGAGGTCACCGGGATCCACAGGAACTGGTACCAGTAGAAGAACGGCAGGTCGAACAGGACCGGGAGCTCCTTGTTGTAGAAGGGCACCCACAGCAGGCCAAAGAACGGCAGCAGGAGAAGGTATTTCATCGCGAGGGGATCCTCGAACTCGGATGGAGGGCCATGGCCGGTGGCGCAGCCGTGCCGGTCATGCGGAACGCGGAGAGCGGCCGCATCGTGGTGTCGCAGGCGCGACGAGAATGCGGGCTTTCCCCTTGCGGGAAGGGTCACCCTGCAGTGCACAAGCGTCAATGCATGTGCGCCCGATCACAGCACCTACTTTGGTAGTAAGGCGCCGGTCGCATCACGCAAGCGCAGCTCAGAGCCAGCGTGCGCGCTTGAACAACACGTAGAGCACCACGCACACCACGGCCATGGCGCCGATCAGTCCGGGATAGCCGAAGCGCGCGTGCAGCTCGGGCATGTTCTGAAAGTTCATGCCGTACCAACTGGTCATCAGGGTGGGCGCGGCCAGCAGTGCGGCCCAGGCACCCAGGCGCTTGACCGTTTCGCCCTGGCCCAGGGTGACCAGCGAGAGGTTGACGCTGAGCGCGGTGCCCAGCATCTCACGCAAGGTGTCGATGCCGTCGTTGACGCGCAGCGCGTGATCGTGGACATCGCGCAGGTACAGGCGGATCTCCTCGGGCACCAGCGCGCTCTGGGTGCGCATCAGGTGGGCCAGCACGTCCTGCAGCGGGCCCACCGCCACGCGCATCAGGGTCAACTCGCGCTTGAGGTCGTAGAGCCGACGCACGACCGCGCCCCTGTAGGTCTCCGAGAAGATGTCGCGCTCCAGCGAAAACAGCGTGTCGCGTGCCTGCTCGATGATCGGCATGTAGTTGTCCACGATGAAGTCCAGCACCGTGTACAGGCAGTAGGCCGGGCCCATGGCCAGCAGTTCGGGTTCGCGCTCAATGCGCAGGCGGGCCGGGGTGTAGGACAGCGAGGCGCCGTGGCGCACGGTGATGAGGTAGCGCGGCCCGAGAAAGGCCTGGGTCTCGCCGTAGCGGATCTTCTCCTCGATGACCTGCACGGTGTGCATGGCCAGGAACAGCGAGTTGCCGTAGGCCTCCAGCTTGGGCCGCTGGTGCGCCTTGCCGGCGTCCTCGATGGCCAGGTCATGCAGGCCGAATTCCTCCTGCAGCTTGAGCAGCACCTCTTCTTGCGGCTCGTACAGGCCCACCCAGACGAACGAGCCGTCGTCATTGGCCAGCACTTCACTGATCTGGTCCAGCGTCAGGTCGCTGCGCTTGCCGTCGCAGTCATAGGACGCGCAGGTGATGACGCAGGCCGGATTGCCTGGCGTGTTGGATGGGGGATGGGGAAGGGAGGGCGAGGACGACGTGGGCAGCAGACTCATGGCGGCAATCCTGCGCTCGGCTGCGTGAACACGGCAAGGTCACGAAGGGGGTGACGACCGGCACATTCGCTATACCGGACTTCGCACTAGTATCGTGTTCAACCTAGTGCGGGAGCCGGTCATGGGCGACGCAGACAACCAGCTGCGGAAATTCCAGAAGGAGCTCAGCGCCGGCACGGTCTCGTTGGCCCTGCTCGCCGTGCTGGCCCAGGCCGACGAGCCCTTGTATGGCTACCTGATCGCCAAGCGCCTGGAGCAGGTGGGGCAGGGCGTGCTGGCCGGCAAGCAGAGCGCGCTGTATCCGGTCCTGCGCAACCTGGAGGCCGCCAGCCTGCTGGACAGCCATGTCGAGCCATCGGCCTCCGGGCCCCCGCGCCGCTATTACCACATCACGCCGCTGGGGCAAGAGGCCCTGGCGCAATGGGCCGCCGCCTGGCGTGCCACCCGCGATTCCGTCGATTCCGTCCTGAGGGGGACTTCCGCATGAACGCTCAAGGCCTGCCCACCACCATTCCCGAATACCTGACCCAACTGCGCGCGGCGCTCAAGGGCGCCGACCCGGCCATGATCCAGGACGCGCTTTACGACGCCGAGGAATACCTGCGCTCGGAGCTGGCCGAGCAGGCCGGCCGCACCGAGGCCGAGGTGATCGCTTCGGTTGCCGGCAGCTACGGCGCACCGGAGGAAGTGGCCGAGATCTACCGCGAGACCGAGGTGACGGTGAACCGCGCGCTGCGCGCCCCGCCGCCACCGAAACGGCGCTCGTCGATTGGCAGGTTTTTCGGCGTGGCGGCCGACCCGCGGACCTACGGTGCGCTGTTCTACATGTTGCTGTCGCTGATCACCGGCACGTTCTATTTCACCTGGGTGGTCACGGGCGCGTCCCTTTCGGTGGGCACCCTGATCCTGATCATCGGCTTGCCGTTGCTGGTGCTGTTCTTCGGCTCGATCCGGGTGCTGTCGCTGGTCGAAGGACGCATCGTGGAGGCCCTGCTGGGCCAGCGCATGCCGCGTCGCCCGCTGTACACCCAGCGCGATCGACCGTGGCTGTCGCGCATCGGCGACATGTTCACCGACCCGCGCACCTGGAGCACCATGCTGTACCTGTTGCTGATGCTGCCGCTGGGCGTGGTGTACTTCAGCGTGGCGATCACCTTGCTGTCGGCATCGCTGAGCATGCTGGCCACGCCGCTGCTGTATTTCTGGGACGACTCGCATGTCTGGGTCGACGGCGTCAGCGTCACGGTCAGCAATGCGTGGGCCATCCCGCTGGTGTGCCTGCTGGGCCTGGTGCTGTTGTTCGTCACCCTGCACGTGGCGCGCGGCATCGGCCAGCTGCACGGCTGGTTGGCCAAGCAGCTGTTGGTGCGTTCGCCGGTGGTATGAGCCGCGCTCCTCACGTGATGCACAACGAAAAACCCCGCCAGCGATGGCGGGGTTTTTGTTTGTGTGGGTCCGCCACGGCGGCGACCGGGCCTTGTCGGGAAAGCTCAATCGTCGCCGTGGCGGCTCCTACGAACCAATTGTTTCAAGCGTTGTACTTGGCGAAGAACGCCTTGACGTCCGGATAGACCTCTTCGCGCCAGCGCCGACCGCTGAAGATGCCGTAGTGGCCGGCCCCCTTCACCGTCAGATGCTTGCGCCGCGTCTTGGGAATGCCGGTGCACAGCGCGTGCGCCGCCTCGGTCTGGCCCAGGCCGGCGATGTCGTCCAGTTCGCCTTCGATGCTCAGCAGCGCCGTGCGCTTGATCGCGCTGGGATCCACGCGCTGGCCGTCGATGACCCACTCGCCGCGTGGCAGCAGGAACTCCTGGAACACCACGCGGATGGTGTCCAGGTAGAACTCGGCCGGCATGTCCAGCACGGCGTTGTATTCGTCGTAGAAGCGCCGGTGTGCATCGGCGTCGTCCAGGTCGCCCTTGACCAGGTCGGCGTAGAAATCCCAATGCGACATGAAGTGGCGGTTGGGATTCATCGCAATGAAGCCGGCGTGCTGCAGGAACCCCGGGTAGACGGCGCGGCCGTGCCCCGGATAGTTCTGCGGCACGGTGTGGATGACGTTGTTTTCGAACCACGACAGCGGGTTGCGCGTGGCCAGGTCGTTGACCTGGGTGGGGCTGACGCGCGCGTCGATCGGCCCGCCCATCATCACCAGCGAGCGCGGCGTGGCCTCGCCGGCTGCGGCCATCAGCGAGACCGCGGCCAGGACCGGCACGGTCGGCTGGCACACGCTCATCACGTGCAATTGCTCGGCGCCGATGTGGCGGATGAACTGCTGGATGTAGGCCACGTAGTCATCCAGGCCAAAGCTGCCGGCGTCCTCGGGTACCAGGCGCGCATCGATCCATTCGGTCACATAGACCTTGTGGTCGCGCAGCAGGGTGCGCACGGTGTCGCGCAGCAGGGTGGCGTGGTGACCGGACAGGGGCGCCACGACCAGCACGGTCGGCTGGACCTTGAGCTTCTCGATGTAGGCCTGGTCGTCGGTGTAGCGCTTGAAGCGCAGCAGCCGGCAGAACGGATTGGCGAGGACCTCCTGCTCGATGACCGGCACGTGCCGGCCTTCGGCCTCGACCTCTGGGATATCCCAGCCGGGCTTCTCATAGTCCTTGCCCAGCCGATGCATTAGCTCGTTGTAGGCCGAGATGCGCTCGGCCCCGGGCAGGTTGGACAACCAACTGTTCGGGTCGGAAAAGATGCGAGAGCTGGCATCGGCCAGGTGAACCCACGGGGCCATCCATTGCCGGCCCATCTCGTGCCACTGGTAAAGCATCATAATTATAGAAACCGTTACAGAACAGGCGGTTGGCGCGGCGCAGCATAACGGAGTTTGAATATTTTGACGTGAATTCGGCTTTCCGTTCGTCGGGGGGCTTGTCAGGCCGTGGTTTCCAGTGCAGCGGCCTGCGGCGCCAAGTCAGGCCCCAGCCAGCAGTGCGAACCCGCCGGGCGCATCCCCACGCGGTCCAACTGGCGTCGGTACCAGGCCGCGGTACGCGCCTTGAAGTCGACGTGGTCGCCCTCGAAATCGTCCTGTGCGGTGAAGGTTTCCAGGAACGCGACCCCGCCGCACAACTCGGCCAGCCCGGGCAGGCCGCGCTTGAGTTCCGCATCTGGCACGTAGTGCAGCACGTCGGCGCAGACCAGCAGATCCACCGGCGCGCACGGGCGCAGCCACTGGAAATCGCCGAAGCCGGCTAGGTGCAGGTTGCGTCGCGCGCCATGGCGCCGCACCGCATATTCGCTGCTGTCGAACCCGAGATACTGCACCTTGGGTCGCAGCTTCAGCAGTGGCGCGCGCCAGGCCCCCTCGCCGCAGCCGATGTCCAGGACCGTATGCACCGGGCGCTCCAGCCAGTATTCGGCGCAGGCCACGGCCAGGGCGACCTTGCGCGCCAGTCGCGCGGGACCGCCGATGTCGCCGCGCCGGTACCACTGCTGGAAATACGCCTGATCGTACTGCTTGTCCAAGATGCGTCGCCGGGAAGGGATGGGCGACAATGATGGCCTTGTTGCCACGCCGCGCGCCACGGAGTCCGATTCGATGCAGGCCTATCTCTGGGTGAAGACCTTCCACCTGTTGTTCGTCATCGCGTGGATGGCGGCGGTGTTCTACCTGCCCCGCATCCTGGTCAACCTGGCCGAGAGCGCCGGCCAGCCCGACGTGCAGGCGCGCCTGCAGTTGATGGGGCGGCGGCTGTACCGCTTCGGCCATGCGATGTTCGGGCTGGCATTGGTCCTGGGCCTGGTGCTGTGGCTGGGCTATCACCTGATCCCGGACTTCCCGACCATGGTCGGTGGCCGCGGCGGCTGGCTGCACGCCAAGCTGGGCCTGGTGGTGCTGATCCTGGCGCACTACATCGTCACCGGCCGCTGGCTCAAGGGCGTGGCCAAGGGCAAGACCCTGCCATCGGGCAAGGCGCTGCGCTGGTTTAACGAGGTGCCGGTGATCGCGCTGGTGGTGATCGTCTACCTGGTGCTGGCCAAGCCGTTCTGATCATCGGCGCCGGTGCTTGCGGCGCCGCGTCTGGTCCTCAGTCTTTCTCGAACGCGGCCGGCTGGGGCAGTTCCACCGGGACGCCGTCGGCGTTGCAGGTGCCGGCCTGGCACAGGCGCGCGCGTAGGCGCGGGGTGGCCTGCACGATCAGGTGATAGAGCGTGTTCTGCTCCACCGTGCCGTGCACGGCCAGGCTGCCCGGGCCGGTGGCCCAGATGCCGACATCGTCGCCGCCATGGGTCTCGGATTTGGTGGGGACCATGGATTCCTGCAGGTAGTCCGGCGCTTCGGTGTCCACGTCGGTCAGGTCCGGGCGGCCGGCGGAGGGCTGCACGTCGGCCGGCTCGTGCAGGAAGGTCTTCGGGCCGGCGTGCTGGGTGTTGCTCTGTCCGGGATAGCCGGGTCCGTTGGCATAGCTGAGGGTGGTGTAGGGCAGTCCGGTCTGGTCGCGCGCCAGCTGACTGCGATCGCCATCCTCGCCGGAGATGCCGCGCACCTTGCCCAGGATCGGATTGCCGCGCACCGGATAGCCGACGAAGTTGAGTGAATGCGAGTGGTCGGCGGTGACGATGATCAGGGTGTCGGCCGGTGCGGTGCGCACGGCGGCGCGCACCGCATCGGACAGGGCAATGGTCTCGTCCAGGGCGCGGAAGGCGTTGCCGTAGTGGTTGGCGTGGTCGATGCGGCCGCCTTCGACCATCAGCACGAAGCCTTCCGGCTTGCGCGAGAGCGTGCGGATCGCGGTGGTGGTCAGCTCGGCCAGGTTGGGCTCGCCGCCCGGCGTGCGATTGCGGTCGTGGTCGAACTGCATGTGGTCCGGTTCGAACAGGCCCAGCAGCGCCGGCGCATCCTGGGCGGCCTCGAGCTGGCGGGTATTCCAGACGTAGGCGCCGCCGGGGTGGGCCTGCTTCCACTCGGCCACCAGGTCGCGTCCGTCCAGGCGCAGGCCGACCTTGTCGTCGTACTCCGGGTCGCGCTCGGTGGCCGGCTGGAATTCGCTGCGTCCACCACCCAGCGCGACGGTCGGGCCGTGGCCGAAGCGTGCATCGCCCAGCAACTGCTGGGCGATGTCCTGGCAGCCGGCGGCGCGGGCTTCGGGGGTCAGGTCGGCGTCGCTTTCCCAGTTGCGCTCCGGACTATGCGCGTAGGTGGCGGCCGGGGTGGCGTGGGTCAGGCGCGCTGTGGTGACGATGCCGGTGGCCAGCCCGGCACTGTCGGCCAGCTCCATCCAGCTCAACAGATGCTTGGCCTGGCTGTCGGCGCAGTCGGTGCGCTGGCCGGCACTGACGCCGATGGCGCCCATGTGGGTCTTCACCCCGGTCATGATCGCGGTCATGGTCCCGGCCGAATCGGGCGTCTGCGAATCGACGTTGTAGGTCTTGCTCAGGGCGGTGGCCGGGAAGCTTTCCCAGCTCAGCGCGTTCTCCTCGCCGCTGCCGCCCTTGCGCTGGCCCTCCAGGATGCGCGCGGAGGCCACGGTGGTCAGGCTCATGCCATCGCCCAGGAACAGGATCACGTTGCGCGCCTGGCCGGCCATGGCGCCGTTGCCCGCCGCGCGCGCCGCGCCGCTGCGGTACCACCATTGCGGGGTCTCGCCCTGCGGGTGGGCGACCTGGGGAACGTCGATCGCCGCCACGGGCGTGGCCTTGGGCCCGGTTGCGGTGGCGCATCCAGCGGCCAGGGTGGTGGAGAGGGCCAGGGCGAGGCAGCGGGGCACGCGCATGCAGTGGGATCCGGTCGAAAGGGGCAGCCGCCGAGTATGCCGAGCCCAGACAACAGCAACATGACGATCCCGACGGCGGTGCCAGGCGTCGATGTCCCGCTGCTGGCCCGCCGGGTTCCACGGTGGGCGTCGCCAGTGGCGGCTGGCTCGGCTATTGTCCGCGATCGATTCCCCGGGGCGAGACGCGCGCGATGAAACTGGTACAGGCATGGCTGAAGATCCCGTTCTGGCAGCGGGTGGTGGCCGGGTTCGTGCTCGGCGCGTTGGCGGGTTGGGCGTTCGGCCCTAACGCGGAAGTCTGGTTCGGTCCGCTGGGCGACCTGTACGTCACCTTGATCAAGATGATCGCGATCCCGTTGGTGTTCTTCGCGGTCATCAACGCGATCTCGGCACTGAGCGGACAGAAGTCCATCGCCGCCCTGGGCGCGCGCACCTTCGGTTGGTTCGTCGTCACCGCCTGCCTGGCGGTGGGCGTGGGCCTGCTGGTGGGCACGGTGATGCAACCGGGCAGCGGTGCGCTGAGCATCGGCATCGATTCCGCTTGGAAGCCGCGCGACGTGCCCAGCCCGGTCAAGGTGCTGCTGGACGTGGTGCCCTCCAACCCGTTCTTCGCACTGACCGGTATCGGCACCCGGACCAACGCGGCCGGTGAGACCGTGCTGGCCGCCGGGCGCGGCTCGATCCTGCCGGTGATCTTCTTCGCCGCCCTGCTGGGCTTTGCCATGGTCAAGCTGGGCGACCGGGTGGCCGAGGCGCGCAAGGTCACCGCGCAGATGAGCGAGATCATGATCCAGGTGACGCGCTTCGTGCTGGAAGTCACCCCGATCGGCACCTTTGGCCTGATCGCCGCGCTGGTGGGCGCCTACGGCTTCGAGAAGCTGCTGCCGCTGGGCAACTTCGTCATGGCCCTGTACATCGCCTGCCTACTGCACATCGTGGTGGTCTACGGCGGGCTGCTGCTGCTGCACGGCCTCAACCCGCTGAAGTTCTTCCGCGGCGCGGCGCCAGGCATGCAGGTGGCCTTCGTCAGTTCCTCCAGCTTTGCCGCCATGCCGGTGGCGATTCGCTCGATCACCCACAACCTGGGCGTCAACAAGGACTATGCGTCCTTTGCCGTGCCGCTAGGGGCCAGCATCAAGATGGACGGCTGCGGGGCGATCTACCCGGCGCTGTGTGCCTTGTTCATCAGCCAGTACACGGGCGTGCCGCTGACCGGCAACCAGTATTTCGTGGTCCTGATCGCCTCGGTGCTGGGCAGCTTCGGTACCGCCGGCGTGCCGGGCACGGCGGTGGTGATGGCCACGGTGGTGCTGACCGCCGCGGGACTGCCGCTGGAAACCATCGGCTATCTCTACGCCATCGACCGCGTGCTGGACATGATGCGCACGTTGACCAACGTCACCGGGCAGATGCTGGTGCCGACCCTCGTCGCCCGTGAGACCGGCCTGCTGGACAAGCAGGTCTACGAGGCGGCCTCGACCAATGTCGGGGTCGAGGAGGCGGTCGAGCGCTGATCCTCGCCGGTCGCCTGTCCGGGACGCGGCCCGCGCTCAGACTTCCAGGCGGGGGATCGCCAGGCGGATGCCTACCACCGCCAGCGGCATCGGCAGCAACAGGCAGCTCACCGTCAGCCAGGCCGGGAAGGGGATGAAGGCGGCCAGGCCGATCGCCGCGGCCATGACCGCGGCCCCGATGCTGAAGGCGGCCATTGCGCGGTGGATGCGCGAGACCGCCGCGGCCACCCAGCCACCGGCCAGGCCGGCCAATGCGCTGCCGCCGATCAGGCAGGCCAGCGCCTCGCGCGGCGCATCCAGCGCGTAGCGCGAGAGATTGAAGACCGAATAGAAATCCGGGCTCGCAGGCAGCCGGTACAGCAACACGTAGCCGTAGCACGCGCCTGCGAGAAGAAGAGCCGCCGTCAGCAGGCCGGCCGCGATCCCTGCCATGGTTCGCATCACACATTCATTCCATTGAGTGGGAAGCTGGAAGGATGGCGCGAAAGTCCGCGCGGCTGCAAGCCGCTATCCTGCGGTCCAGCGGCACATGCCGTCTCTTCCCTATCCGGACTGCGTGCCCGGCCATCACAGAGGAACCCGCATGCGCGGCGAACAGCGTGAACTGACGTTTCGATTCCTGGCCGAGCCCAAGGACGTCAACTATGGCGGCAAGGTCCACGGCGGCGTGGTGATGCGCTGGATCGACCAGGTCGGCTATGCCGCCGCAGTCGGCTGGAGCGGCCACTACAGCGTCACCGTGGCAGTGGGAGGCATCCGCTTTGTGGCGCCGATCCGGATTGGCGACCTGGTGACCGTCACCGCCAAGCTGGTGCACACCGGCACCAGCAGCATGCATTTTGCGGTGGACGTGCGCGCGCGTGACCTGGGGCTGGACGACGGACAGTCGGCCAGCCGCCTGTGTACCCACTGCGTGATCGTGTTCGTGGCCATGGACCAGGCCGAGGGCAGGCCGACCGCCGTGCCGTCGTGGACGCCGACCAGTGACGAGGACCATCGCCTGGCCGAATACGCGACCAAGGTGATGGAGCTGAGCAAGGGGATCGAGCAGACCGTCGCCGCCTTCCACGCCTCCACGGCATAATCGAGGTGCCGTCGCGCGTCTGGATACGAAAAAGCCGGCGCATGCGCCGGCTTTTTCGTGGATGACGAAGGTGGCGACTTACATCGCGACCCGGCGCGCCTGTACGAAGCGGCTGGCCCAGTAGCCGGACGTCAGGCTGTCCACGCGCACGTCCTTGCCGGCGCTGGGCGAGTGCAGGAAGCGGCCTTCGCCCACGTAGATTCCGACGTGGTTGACGCGACCGCGGCGGCCGAAGAACACCAGGTCGCCCTGGCGTAGCTCATCGCGGCTCTTGATCAGTTCGGCGTTGTCGTTGGCGGCCATATCGCGCGAGACGCGCGGCAGATCGATGCCCAGCGCGGTGCGGAAGACATAGCTGACCAGACCGCTGCAATCCAGCCCACTGTCCGGATCGCTGCCACCCCAGCGGTACGGGGTACCCAGCAGCGTCAGTGCGCGCTGCAGGACGCTCTGGACCTTTCCCACTTCGCTGTCGTGGGCGGCAGCCGCGCCGGTCAGGTTGTAGTTGCTGAGCAGTCGGCTCAGGTCGCCGGCCAGCATGGCCGAGCGGTCCATGACCGGGACGGTATCGGTCGCGGCCAGTCGCGGCAGCAGGGCGGTGAGCGTGGCGGCGGCGGCCTCGGTGGCCTTGTCGCGCAGACTCGGGCTGCTGACGGTGGCGGCGACCGCCGTCGGGGCAACCGCCGCCGCTGGCGCGCTTGCGGCGGCGGCGAGCGCGACCGCCGGTGCGGCGCCGGCCTGGATCGGCTGGCCGGCCGGGGTGGAGGCCCGTGTCGCATCCGACAACACGGTCGGCACGCCGGTCGCCACGGTGGTGGCCACCGGGCTGGTCAGGATCACGGAGGAGGAATCGTTCGCCGCAGGTGCTTCGGCTGCGGCCTGCGGAGCAGGGGCGGCTTCCTGCGCCATCACCGATCCGGATGCGCCCAGCAGGGCCAGGATCAGGAGGGAAAGCGGACCTCGACGGAGTCGACGAGTGGTGAGCGGCAGGCCTGTCGGCAGGTCGTCGATCGTCACGGGCAGGTGAAGGTTTCGCGGCGGAAACTGGAGTTTGCCGTTAGACCAGGGTGAAAATGTTCAAACTCCGTTATAAAAATGCGAATCTCTAAGTGATTTCTGTCACATTTCAATCCATCACGTCTAGTTAACGACGCGGCGCGCGCCGGTGTAGTGATCGCGCCAGTAGGGTCCATCGAGCATATCCAGGCGGACGGTGCCGCCGGTACTCGGGGCGTGCACGAACCGGCCTTCGCCCACATAGATGCCGACGTGGCTGACGTTTCCGCGACTGCCAAAGAAGACCAGGTCGGCCGGTGCCAGCCGGTCTTCGGCGATTTTGGGGCCCTGGACCTGGGCCAGTTCTCGGGAGGTGCGCGGCAGGCGCAGGTCGAGCATCTGCCGGTAGACGTAGTTCACCAGGCCGCTGCAGTCGAAGCCGGACTCGGGCGTGTTGCCCCCATAGCGATACGGGGTGCCAACCAGCCCCAGAGCGCGCATCAGGACGTTGTTGACCGCGGCCGGGTCGTTGACCTTGACGGTGGGCCAGGCCTTGCCCGACGTGGACGGAGGAGGCTGGCGGACAACGGCGCGGTTGCCGCCGCACCCGGCCAGCAGCACGGACAGGGCGATGGCGCCGGCCAGGGCCAATGGCATGGCTGGCAAGCGCCGGGGCGAGCCGGGATAATGGGCGGTCTTCATCGCGGCCATGTTGACCGCGCCTCCTGCGGCACACAAGCCGCTCCCCGCCGCGATCGCGGCCCATCCAAGAGTTTTCAATGAAAATCGCCAAAGACAGCGTCGTGCGTTTCCACTACACCGTTTCCGAGGTTGGCTCCGAGCCGCTGGAAAGCTCCAAGGATCGCGAGCCGCTGGCGATCCTCATTGGCCACGGCAACATCATCCCGGGCCTGGAGAACGCGATGATGGACAAGGAAGCCGGCGAGAGCTTCGGCGTGGATGTCGCCGCGGCGGAGGCCTACGGCGAGAAGCGCGACGGCCTGAGCCAGCGCGTGCCCAAGAAGCACTTCGGTGGGCAGAAGCTCAGCGTCGGCCAGCAGGTCGTCCTGCAGACCAATTTCGGACCGCGCGCGGTCACCATCCAGAAGGTGGGCATGAGCGTGGTCGACGTCGACCTCAACCATCCGATGGCGGGCAAGGACCTGCATTTCGATGTGGAGGTGGTGGAAGTGCGTGAGGCCTCGCCGGAGGAACTCGAGCACGGTCACGTTCACGGTGACGGTGGCCACCATCACTGATCCGCATCCCCGCGATGCACCTGGCGGCCCGCATCCTGCGGGCCGTCTTCGTTTGGGGGCCTGCCCATGAGCGTGCGCACTGACAACACAGGGCTCGCTGCGCCGCTGGCCGCGCCTGCGCGCGTGCCGGCGATGGACGTGCTGCGCGGATTGGCCTTGCTGGGCATCCTGTTGATGAACCTGGAGGGGATGGCCGGGCCGCCCGCCACGATGGCCAGCGGCATCGACCCGAGCCTGCATGGGCTGGACCGCTGGGTCGACGCGGCGATCTATGTCCTGGTGCAGGGCAAGTTCATCGCCTTGTTCTCGCTGTTGTTCGGCGCCGGGTTTGCGGTGATGCAGGCGCGCGCCGAACGCGAGGGGTGGGCATTGGGACCGGTGTGGCTGCGCCGCTGCGCCGGGCTGCTGGTGATCGGATTGGCCCATGCGCTGCTGGTGTGGTCCGGCGACATCCTGGTGACCTATGCGCTGTGCGGGTTCGCCCTGCTGGCCTTTGGCGAAGTGCTGGGCGGCCTGCTGGCCTGGATCGGCGTGTTGCTGTTTCTTGCGCCGGCGGGCCTGTCTCTGGCGGTGGGCATGGCGCATCCATGGCTGTCGGGAGATCCGGCGTGGCAGCAGGCGGTGCAGGCCCAGACCGCGCACGTGCAATCGCTGGCCGCCATGCAGGTCCAGGTCTATGCGCACGGTGGGTATCTGACTGCGGTCGCGCAGCGGTTACGAGACTTTGTCCAGGTCCTTCAGGCCCTGCCGCTCAATGGCTTGCAGGTGTTCGGCCTGTTCCTGGTCGGCACCTGGTTGCACCGGGTGTTGGCGCGACCGGCTGACCATCGCCGCGCCCTGGCCTGGATGCGCTATGGCGCGCTGCCGCTGGGGCTGGCGATGATGGGGCTGTCGGTGATGCTCTCGCCGTGGCTGGATCCGGCGCGCACCGATCCGCGCCTGTGTCTGGCTGCGGCGCTGGCATCGGCGGCCGCGCTGCCCTGTTGCCTGGGCTATATCGGATGGTGCATGGCGGGGTTCGCCGTCCGCCCGACGCGTCTGGCGACATGGCTGGCCGCGGCGGGACGTCTGGCGCTGAGCAACTACCTGCTGCAGTCGCTGGTGTGTACCTGGGTGTTCTATGGGGCGGGCCTGGGGATGTTCGGCATGGCCCGTCGATGGCAGCTGCCGTTTGCGGTGGGCCTGTTTGGCATGCAACTGCTGGCGAGCCGCTGGTGGGCGCGACGTGGTTGGCCGGGGCCCGCGGAATGGCTCCTGCGTCGGCTCACCTACGGGGCCGCCGGGCTGCGTCAGGCCGGCTGGCCGGCACGCCGTGCGGATGCGCGGAAGACGCCTTGACGCGTCTTGCGGGAGAATCGACCGGCATCGGCGCCATGGCGCGGTGCGCCTTCCCCTGGATTGGAGCGGTTCGGCATGACGCAAGACGACACCTATGACCTGATCGTGATCGGAGGTGGCTCTGGCGGGCTGGCCGGTGCCTTCCGTGCCGCCGAATACGGCGCCAGCGTGGCGATCCTGGAGCCGGGCGAACTGGGGGGAACCTGCGTCAATGTCGGCTGTGTGCCGAAGAAGGCCATGTGGTTGGCCGCTGAAGTTGGCCGGCACATCGAGACCGCCGCCACCCTTGGATTCAAGATCCAGTCCGGTCCACTGGACTGGCAGGAGTTCATCGTCCATCGCCAGCGCTATATCGCCGGCATCCACGACAGTTATCGCCGGCGACTGGAGAAGTCCGGGATCATGCGCATCCCCGCGCGGGGCACGCTGGTGCCCGGTGGAGTGCACTGCGAGGACGGGCTGGACCTCAAGGGACGCCACGTATTGATCGCGACAGGTGGCCGCCCGCACCGGCCGGCCATTTCCGGCGCGGAGCTGGGGATCGACTCCGATGGCTTCTTCAACCTGTGCTCGGCGCCGGAGCGCGTTGCGATCATCGGCGGTGGCTATGTCGCGGTGGAACTGGCCGGCGTGCTGCAAGCGCTGGGCAGTCAGGTGGAACTCTTCGTACGCGGGCCATGCCTGCTGCAGAGCTTCGAGCGTGCCTTGAGCCTGCAGCTTGCCGAGAACCTGCGCCAGAGCGGCATCCGCCTGTTCTTCGAGACCGAGGTGACCGCGCTGGAGCGTGCAGGTGGCGATGCCGTCGAGGTGGTGACTGGCACTGGCCGGATGCCGGCGCCCTATGACTGCGTCATCTTCGCGACCGGGCGGACGCCCAACACGACGGGGCTGGGCCTGGAGCGGGTCGGGGTACGCACCGGACCGACGGGGCATGTGGAGGTCGATGCGCGCCAGGACACCAGTGTGCAGGGCATTCATGCCATCGGTGATGTCACCGCGCTGGGCGTGGACCTGACGCCGGTGGCGATCGCCGCCGCGCGCCGGCTGATGGATCGACTCTTCGGCGGGCAGCCCGAAGCCCGGTTGGACTACGCCAACGTGCCCAGTGTGGTGTTCTCGCATCCGCCGATGGGCAGCGTCGGTCTGAGCGAAAAGGAAGCCAGAGCCGAGCACGGCGACGATGCGGTGCAGGTGTTTTCCACGACTTTCCGGCCGATGCTCTCGGCCCTGGCCGATGAGTCCCAGCACAGCCTGTTCAAGCTGGTCTGCGTCGGGCCGGCGCGGCGCGTGGTCGGTGTGCACCTGATGGGGGAGAGTGCAGACGAGATCCTGCAGGGTTTCGCCGTGGCGGTGAAATTGGGAGCCACCCTGGACGACCTGCACGACACGGTGGCCATCCATCCGACCAGCGCCGAGGAGATCGTGCTGTTGCGCTAGGCTGCCGCCGCGCTACGCTTCGGGGCGCTGCGCCAGCAGCCATCTCCTGAATGCCGACATCGCCGGGGTGACCGGACGGCTCTTCAGCATCGCCAGCCAGTACGCGCCGGTGCTGACGCCGACGGGAAACGGCTGGACCAGGCGTCCGCTGTCGATCTCACGCGCGAACATGCGCGGCGGCACCAGCGCAACGCCATGTCCGTCGATGGCCGCCAGCGCCATCAGCGTCGACGCGTCGAAGACGAGACCGCGCGGCGAGACAGGGGCGCAACCGGCGGCCTGGAACCAGGCCGGCCAGTCCTGCGGCCGGTAGGAACGCAGCAGCGGCACGTCCTTCAGGTCCGCAGGTGTCCTCAACCGCGCCGCCATCCTGGGTGAGCACACTGGCGAAAGCGGCGCGTCGAGCAGGTGCTCGGCCTGCAGCCCATGCCAGGCGCCGTCGCCGAAGCGGATCGCGAAATCCAGGCTTTCGCCCGCCACGTCCACGCGGTTGTTGTTGGTGAGCAGACGCAGGTCGATCAACGGATGCTGCGCTTCGAAATCGCGCAGGCGCGGCAGCAGCCATCCCATCGCGAAGGTGCCCACCACGCTGACGGTCAGCACCTCGCGCCGGTGCCCGTGCTCGAACTGTTCCAGCAGCCGGCCCAGGCGCGCGAAGGTGTCGTTCAACGTCGGCACCAGCGCCAGGCCTTCGTCGGTGATGACCAGGCCCTTGGAGGTGCGCCGGAACAGGCGCACGCCGAGTCGGTCTTCGAGCGACTTGACCTGGTGGCTGATGGCTGCGGGCGTGACCGAGAGTTCGTCGGCGGCCAGGGTGAAGGACAGATGCCGCGCCGCGCTTTCGAAGGCCTTCAACGCGTTCAAGGACACCGCCGGGCCCATCGGGACATGAGATCTTCTTGAAGCTGCCAAGAGATAACATCCTTTGCGCGCGTACGGGGCGGATCAGACTATATTGCCGACCTTTTTTCTCAGTCGGAAGGCGTCGGAACATGCATCGGATCGTGTATGGCGTTGTATGCGCAGCGGTTGTCTTTGGCTTGTCCGGCCGTGCGGCGTTGGCCGCGCCGGCCGATCCTTCCCCGAAAGAAGTCGCACGTGTCGAGGTATGGCAGGCGCCCGCAGGCACGACGCAGCTGCCGATCTGGCCGCATGCCGCGCCGGATCCGGAAGAGACCACGCGCAAGCCCGAGCGCGTGCTGACACGGGCCGCGCCGGACGCGCTCTCGGGGAGCGTCTCGCAGGGCGTTTACGATGTCAGCGTCCCCACCATGACGGTCTACCCGCCGAAAGGGCGCAACACCAGCGCGGCCGTGGTGGTCTTTCCCGGCGGGGGATTCGTGATGCTGGCCATCACCCTGGAAGGCACCGAGATCTGCGACTGGATCACCTCCCGCGGCATGACCTGCATCCTGTCCAAGTACCGGGTCCCCGGTGGCAACCACCACTACGACAAGGACTGCAACTGCGCGCTCACGCCCAAGACGCCGTTCGCCCTGCAGGACGCACAGCGCACCATCCGCCTGGTGCGCGCGCATGCGGCGCAGTGGCACATCGATCCGGACAAGGTCGGCGTGATGGGCTTCTCGGCCGGCGGCTACCTGGTGGCGCAGACCAGCAATGTCTTCACTCCGAGCTATGCGCCCGTGGATGCGGCCGACAGGCTCAGCAGCCGTCCCGATTTTGCGATCGCGGCGTATCCGGGGCATCTGTGCCGCGACGGCAGGTTCGCTCCTGGCTTCAAGCTCACCGCGCGCACCACGCCGACCTTCCTGGTGCAGGACTGGGATGATCCGGTCGACGACATCTGCAACAGCACCCTCTATGCACGCGCGCTGGATCAGGCCGGCGTGCCGGCCGAAGTCCACCTGTTCGCCAAGGGCGGCCATGCCTTTGGACTGCGTCCCTCCGGACATCCGGTCGTGCAGATGTGGCCGCGGCTGGTGGAACAATGGCTGAAGGAGATCGGGATCCTGTGAGCGCAAGGCGGGACGCCTGACTCGGCAATCAGGAAGCCGTCCTTCCCAGCTTCACGGATACGGACGCAGGGAATCTTGTCCGTGACTTCAACGACACAGGGCCGCATCGCTGCGGCCCTGTGTCGTTGGTGCTTGCGCGTGCTCAGTGGCCGCCGGCCGCCGCGCCGCCACCGGCCTTGGACGCGAACGGAGGCTTGGCCAGCCAGACGAACACGATGATGCCAAGGAAGATCCAGCCCAGCAGGTGGAAGACCTCGTTGAAGCCAATCTGCGCGGCCTGCTGGCTGATCATCTGGTTCAGCGCGACCGCGCCGGTCTGCAAATCCCCGTGGCCGAGACGGCTGACGGTTTGCTGCATGCCAGGGTCGTAGGCGTTGATGCTTTCGGTCAACTCGGCATGGTGGATGGTGATGCGCCGGTTCCAGATCCAGGTGGTCAGCGAAGCGGCGAAGCTGCCGCCCAAGGTGCGCACGAAGGTCGCAAGGCCAGAGCCGGCCGCGATTTCGTGCGGCTCCAGGTCCGACAGCAGGATCGTCAGCACCGGCATGAAGAACAACGCCACGCCCAGACCCTGCATCAGCTGCACCTCGGCCACCCGCCCAAAGTTAACGTCCAGGTTGAAGCCAGAACGCAGGAAGCTGGTGGAGGCCATGACGAAGAAGGCAAAGCTGGCCAGGATGCGCAGGTCGAAGCGTGGGGCGTACTTGCCTACGAAGGGCGTCAGCAGCACGGGCAGGATGCCCAGGGGTGCCGAGGCAAACCCCGCCCAGAGCGCGGTATAGCCCAGGTTGCGCTGCAGCCACAGCGGCACCAGCAGGCCGATGGCGAAGAACGCCGCGTAGCCGAACACCATCGCCAGCGTGCCGGCGGTGAAGTTGCGGTGGCGGAACAGGCGCAGGTTGACGATCGGATCCTTCTCGGTCATCTCCCAGATCACGAACACGATCAGCGAGATCACCGCCACGATGGTCAGCCACACGATCTTGGTCGAGTTGAACCAGTCTTCGTCGTTGCCCAAGTCCAGCATGATCTGCAGCGCGCCCACACCCAGGACCAGCGTGGCCAGGCCCATGTAGTCCATCTTGGGCTTTTCCAGGCGCTCGGGGCGACCCTTGAGCTGGCGTCCGACGACCACGCTGGCGAAGATGCCGATGGGAATGTTGATGAAGAAGATCCATTCCCAGCTGTAGTTGTCGGTGATCCAGCCGCCCAGGATCGGACCGGCGATCGGTGCCACGACCGTCACCATCGCCAGCAGGGCGATGGCTTGCCCGCGTTTTTGCGGTGGATAGATGGAGATCAGCAACGCCTGGGTCACCGGATACATCGGCCCGGCGACAAAACCCTGCACCGCGCGCGCCACGACCAGCAGTCCCATGGAGTTGGCGATGCCGCACAGGAACGAGGCGATCACGAAGGCCAGCGTGGCCCAGGTGAACAGCTTCACCTCACCGAAGCGGCGGGTCAGGAAGCCGGTCAGCGGCAGAGCGATCGCATTGCTCACCGCGAACGAGGTGATCACCCAGGTGGCCTGGTTGGCGCTGGCGCCCAGGTTGCCCGAGATCGTGGGCAGGGATACGTTGGCGATGGTGGTGTCGAGCACCTGCATGAACGAGGCAAGCGCCAGGCCGATCGTGGCCAGCACCATGTTCGGCGGGCGGAACGGTGCGGCCGCCGCCGGCTTGGGGGCGGCCGGTGGGCCGCCCGCGTCTTCGGCGATGGTGGACATCAGCGGGGTCTCAGTTCTTGGCCTGGGCCTGGGCCTGGGCCTGGTCGGGCAGGTTCTGCTCGATGATCGACTCGATCACCTGGTTGGCGTCGGCCAGCTGCTTCTCGTAGGCCGAGGTCGTCATTAGCGGCTTGGCGTTGGCCGCGCGCGCCGGTGCCAGCACCGTGCCGTCCTGATCGTGCAGGTCGACGTTCACGTCCATGCTCAGGCCGATGCGCAGCGGGTGCTCGCGCAGCTGCTTGGGATCCAGGGTGATCTTGACCGGCACGCGCTGGACGATCTTGATCCAGTTGCCGCTGGCGTTCTGCGCCGGCAACAGCGAGAACGCGCTACCGGTGCCCAGCCCGAGGCTGTCGACCTTGCCTTCATAGGTGACGTCGCCGCCGTACAGGTCGGCGTGCACTTCCACCGGCTGGCCGATGCGCATCTTGCCCAGCTGGGTTTCCTTGAAGTTGGCTTCCACCCAGACCTGGTCGATCGGGACGATGGTCATCAGTGTAGTGCCGGGCTGGACCTGCTGGCCCAGCTGCACGCGGCGCTGGGCCACGTAGCCGGACACCGGGGCGACGATGGCGGTGCGCTGCAGGTTGAGATAGGCCTGGCGCAGCTGCGAGGCGGCAGCCTGCACCTGCGGGGTCTTGCTCACCGTGGTGGAGTCCACCAGCGCGCGGCTGCGCTGCAGGTTGCCACGCGAACCGCCCAGGGCCGCCTCGGCCGAGGCCAGCACGTCACGGGCATGGGCCAGTTCCTCGCGCGAGACCGCGCCGGTGGCGACCAGGCCTTCGCGACGCTTGACGTCGGCGCGGGCCTGTTCGACAGCGACCTGGCGGGCGCGCAGGTCGGACTCGCCGGACTGGACGTTGCTGAACAGACCGCGCACCTGGCGCACGGTTCCGGCCAGGTTGGCCACGGCCTGGTCGTAGGCGACCTGGGCGTCGTTGGGGTCCAGGTGGACCAGCGCCTGGCCGGCTTCGACCTTCATGCCGTCGTCGGCGTCGATGCTCACCACCGTGCCGGTGGCCTGCGGGACGATGGAGACGATGTTGCCGTCGACATAGGCATCGTCGGTGCCCTGATGCCAGCGGCCGTACAGCAGCTCGTAAGCCAGCCAGGCCGCGCCTGCGACGATCACCACCAGCAGCAGGATCAGCAGGGCGCGCTTGCGGTTGCTCTTCTTCGGCGGCTGGGCGCCGGCCGGTGCGGAGGGTTGGGTCTGCGTGTTCATGGCGTGGTTTCGGCGGTCATAGTGGAAGAGGAGGCGGTCAGCGGCAGGCCGCCACCGAGCGCCTGGTCGAGGTCGACCACGGCGGTGTAGCGCTGGGCCTGCAGGCCGGCCAGTTGCTGTTCGAGCTGGAGCAGTGGGCGCTGGGCGTTGAGCACGTCCAGCTGGGTGCCCAGCCCGGCCTTGTAGCGGCTGGAGGCCAAGTCATAGGCCTTGCGCGCGGCGTCGCGGGCTTCGGTCACCGAGCGGGTCTGCGCGTCCAGCGAGCGGGCGGCCTGCACCGCGTCGGCGACTTCATGCATCGCACCGACCAGGCTCTGGTTGTAGCTGGCCACGGCCAGGTCGTACTGGGCATCGGCGTTGTCCAGGTTGGCGCGCAGGCGGCCGCCGTCGAAGATCGGCAGGCTGATCGCCGGGCCGCCCAGGCCCAGCACCGCATCGCTGTCGAACAGGTCCGACAGGCTGGAAGAGGCCAGGCCGACGATCGCACTGAGGTTCACGCTGGGCTTGAAGGCGGCCTTGCGGGCGTCGACGCCACGGCTGGCGGCTTCCACGCGCCAACGTGCGGCGACCACGTCGGCGCGGTGGCCCAGCAGTTCGCTGGGCAGCACGCCGGGGACGGCCGGCGCGGGGGCCTGGAGCAATTGCGGCCGGGCGATGGACAGGCCGCGGTCCGGACCCTTGCCCAGCAGCGCGGCCAGGGCGTTGCGCAGCGCGTCGATGCGCTGCTGCGCGGCCTGCGCCTGCTGGCGCGCGCCGGCGATCGTGCTCTCGGCCTGGCGCAGCTGCAGATCGTTGTCCAGGCCGGCGTCCACACGCTGCTGGCTCAACGCGCGCAGGTGACTGGCGCGCTGCTGCTCGCGCTGGGCCACATCCAGCAACTCGAACGCGTCGGACAGGGAAATGTAGGTGCGGGCGATGTTGGCCGAAAGCGTCAGGCGCGCGGCCTGCGCGTCGACCTCTGCCGCCTTGGCCTGGCCCACGGCCGATTCCCACGCCGCGCGCTGCCCGCCCCACAGGTCGGGCGCCCACTTGAAGTTGAGCATCAGGACGTTGGCCCACATCACGTCGCCGCCGATCTCCGAGCCGACCAGGCCCTTTGGCAACTGCACGCCGCTGTACTCGCCGGTGGCGTCCAGGGTGGGCTTGCGCGCCGCATCGGCCGCGCCGACCTGCGCCTGCGCCTGGCGCAGACGGGCATCGGCGGCGGTCAGCGAGGGGCTGCCCTGCAGGGCTTCGCCGATCAGGCTGTCCAACTGCGGGTCGCCCAGGGCCTTCCACCACTGCTGGTCGGGAAAGGCGGCGCTGCTGTAGGCGGCATCGCCCAGGGACTTGCTGGCGCTGAGGGTATTGGCGTCGATGGGTTGGCCGGTCGTGGACAGGCCATGCGTGCTGGCGCAGCCGGCCAGGGCCAGCGCACAGGCCAGCGACACGGTAAGCCTGGCGGGCAGGCGCGTGGAGACGGGCGTGGACATGGTCAATCGATCTCGGAGGTAAGGTTGTCGCGTGCCTGCTCGAGCAGGCGCATCAGTTCGCTGGATTCGGCCTCGGTCATGCCGGCCGTTGCGCGTTCGAGCACGCGCTCCCCGCACTGCTGGATGTCTTTCCAGATGCCCACGCCCGCGTCCGTCAGATGGATGTGCAGGGCGCGGCGATCGCCGGGGTCGGCCTGGCGCACGACCAGGCCGCGGGCTTCCAGGCGGTCAAGCAGGCGGGTCATGGCGCCGGGATGGACTTCAGCCACGCGGGCCAGGTCGGTCACGCTCGCCATGCCATCGGCGAGCTTCTTGATGGTGATGAACTGACTGAAGGTCAGGTCGTGGCCGGTCTGGGCCAGTTCCTTCTCCAGGACCGCCCAGATTCCATCGCGGACCTGGCGGATCAGTAAGCCCAGCGAGGAGCCGCTGGCCGGTGTGCAGATGACGGGACGGCGCTTCATGGCGCGGCATGATCCGCGCACACGAAATATTTGTCAATGCAAATATTGTTTCAGCAATGGAATGACGCGTCGCGGCATTCCGCTGACAGAACGGTCAGCTTCCCACGGTGCGATGCAGGATCAATTCCAGCACCGCCTTGCTGCCGAAAAAGGCGAGCACCAGCAGGGCCATGGCGGTCAGGGTCCAGCCCACGGCCGTGGTCCCGCGCCAGCCCCTGCGCCAGCGGCCCAGCAACAGGCCGCCAAAGGCCAGCCAGGACAGTACGCTGAGGACCGTCTTGTGGATCAGGTGCTGGGCGAAGAGGTTTTCGACGAACACCGTGCCGGTCAGCAGGACGGCGGTGAGCAGGACGAAGCCCACGGTGATCGTGCGGAACAGCAGGGTTTCCAGCTCGGTCAGCGGCGGCAGCGCGCGCAGCCAGGCATTGAAGGCGCGCCGGCGCAGGGCGCGCTCCTGTACCCACAGCATGATCGCCAGGACCGCCGCGATGCCCAGGGTGGCGTAGGCCAGCAGCGCCAGCCACGCATGTAGTTGCAGGCGCCAGTCCAGGGGCGGGGAGGGGCGATGCCCATACGCGTGGTAGGCGGCCAGCATCAGGGCGGCCAGCGGAAAGGCGACCACGCCGACGGTGGCCATCCGGCTGCGGGTGGCGAACACCGTCGTCACCGCGGCCATGCCCAGGGCGACCAGCGAGAGCGCGGAGAAGAAGTGCATGTCCGGGCCGCCCGGGGTCTGCCAGGCAATCCACAGGTGGTAGCCGGCATGCAGCGCGATGGCGGCCAGGGCCGGCCAGCGCCAAGTTCGCCCGGGACCGGCGACATCGGTGCCCACCGTGCGCACGAGCAGGAAGGTGGCCAGCAGATAAAGGAGGATGGACGGTGCGATGAATCCCATCGCGCAAGTGTCTCACGCGTCTGCCGCTTTCCGATGCGGCGCGGGGCGCCGGATGGGGTCTGCCTTGGCGGATATACTGCGCGCCCGCTTTTTCTCTCCGGTCGTTGCCATGTTCGAATCCCTGACCCAGCGCCTGTCCGGCACCATCGAACGCCTGCGTGGCCGTGGTCGCCTGACCGAGGAAAACATCCGCGAGGCCACCCGCGAAGTGCGCATCGCACTGCTGGAGGCCGATGTGGCCCTGCCGGTGGTCCAGGCCCTGGTCGAACGCATCAAGGTGCGCGCGGTCGGCCAGGAAGTGCTCAAGTCGCTGACCCCGGGCCAGGCCCTGATCAAGGTCGTGCGCGACGAGCTGACCGCGGTCATGGGTTCGGCCGCCACCGACCTGAACCTCAATGTCCCGGCCCCGGCGGTGATCCTGATGGCCGGCCTGCAGGGCGCGGGCAAGACCACCACGGTCGGCAAGCTGGCCAAGCACCTGAAGGAAAAGCGCAAGAAGAAGGTCATGGTGGTCTCGGCCGACGTCTACCGTCCAGCCGCCATCGAGCAGCTCAGGGCGCTGGCCCAGCAGGTCGACGTGCCGTTCTTCCCGTCCGAGGCCTCGCAGAAGCCCGAGGACATCGTCCGCGCCGCCATCGACGATGCGCGCAAGTCCTTCACCGACGTGCTCATCGTCGATACCGCTGGCCGCCTGGCGATCGACGAGGCGATGATGTCCGAGATCAAGGCCCTGCACGCGGCGGTCAAGCCGGTGGAGACCTTGTTCGTGGTCGACTCGATGACCGGCCAGGACGCGGCGACCACCGCCAAGGCGTTCTCCGAAGCATTGCCGCTGACCGGCGTGGTGCTGACCAAGACCGACGGTGACGCCCGTGGCGGTGCCGCGCTGAGCGTGCGCTACATCACCGGCAAGCCGATCAAGTTCATCGGCGTGGGCGAAAAGCCCGATGGCCTGGACGTGTTCCATCCCGAGCGCGTGGCCAGCCGCATCCTGGACATGGGCGATGTGCTGTCGCTGGTCGAGCAGGTCGAAGGCCAGGTCGACAAGGACAAGGCGCAGAAGCTGGCCGAGAAGGTCGCCAAGGGCAAGAAGTTCGACCTCAACGACATGCGCGACCAGCTCGAGCAGATGCAGGGCATGGGCGGCATCGGCGCGCTGATGGACAAGCTGCCCGGCCTGGGCCAGGTGCCCGAGCATCTCAAGGCGCAGGTCGCCGGCAACAAGGAAGTGCCGCGCATGATCGCCATCATCAACTCGATGACCAAGAAGGAGCGCCGCAACCCGGCGCTGCTCAATGGCTCGCGGCGTGCCCGCATCGCCAAGGGTTCTGGCACCCAGCCCTCCGACGTGAACAAGCTGATGAAGCAGTACACGCAGATGGAAAAGATGATGGGCAAGCTGGGCCGCGGCGGCATGAAGGGCATGATGCGCGGCATGAAAGGCATGATGGGCGCCATGGGCGGCGGCCGCGGCGGCCTGCCGTTCCGTTGAGCGCCTGATGACCTCGGCCGCACGCCTGCGATCGCAGGCCTTCTGCGCACGGTTCGGCGTGCGTCTGCCGGTGCTGCTGGCGCCGATGGCCGGGGCCTGTCCGGTGGCGCTTTCCGCGGCGCTGGCCAACGCCGGCAGCATGGGCGCGATGGGGGCAGTGCTGTCCGCGCCGCAGGACATCGGGGCCTGGATGGAGGCATTCCGCAGTCAGTCCGACGGCCTGGCACAGGTCAATCTGTGGGTGCCGGACGCACCGCCTGTGCGCGATGCCGAAGCCGAGGCTGCCGTGCGCGCGCTGCTGGCGCAGTGGGGACCGGACGTACCTGCCAATGCGGGCGATGCGCGGCCTGCGGATTTCGATGCGCAATTCGAGGCCGTGCTGGCGGCGCGTCCGCAGGTGCTGTCCACGATCATGGGCGTGCTCACGCCACCCCAGGTGCGGGCGCTGAAGGCTGCCGGCATCGCCTGGTTCGCCACCGCCACGACGCTGGCCGAGGCGAGGTTGGCGCAGGACGCTGGCGCTGATGCGGTGGTGGCCCAGGGATTCGAGGCCGGCGGCCATCGTGGCGCCTTCGATCCGGCCGCCGCCGAGCACCAACTGGTCGGCCTGTTTGCCCTGGTGCCGCGCCTGGCCGATGCATTGTCGATTCCGGTGATCGCCGCTGGAGGCATCGCCGATGGACGCGGCGTCGCCGCTGCGCTGACCTTGGGGGCGAGCGCCGCGATGGTCGGCACCGCGTTCCTGCGCACGCCGGAGGCTGCGATCGCCCCGGCCTGGGCGCAGGCCCTGGCCGACACCGAGCCGCAGGACACGTGGCCGACGCGGGCGTTTTCCGGCCGGCTGGGGCGCTCGGTGGCCACCGCCTACGTGCGTGCGGCTGCGGCCGCCGAAGCGCCGTTGCCCGCGCCATACCCCGTGCAGCGCGGGCTGACCGCCGCGATGCGCAAGCAGGCAGTGGCCGAGGACCGGCTAGATGCCCTGCAGGCCTGGGCCGGGCAATCCGCCTGGGCGGCCCAGGCGCGGCCGGCGGCCGAGCTGCTGCACGCATGGTGGGCGCAGGCCGACGCGCTGCTGTGAGCACGCCTCGCCTGACGCTCGACGGGCATCCGGTGTCGGCCGAGCACCTGCGCGCGCTGGCGCAGCACAACTATGGTCACTTCACTGCTTTCCGCGCGCGAGAAGGCGCCGTGCAGGGCCTGGACCTGCATCTGGCGCGGCTGCGGGAGGGGCAGGCCGCCCTGTTCGATGCGCCGTTCGACGAAGCCGCCTTGCGCACCCAGCTGCGCGCGGCCCTGGCGGGCACCGAGCTGGTGTCGGTGCGTGTCACCGGCTTCGCGCGCGATTTCGATCATCGTGATCCGCTGCGGCCAGTGGTGCCGGAGTGGCTGATTTCGGTCGCGACCGTCGGGGCGATCGCGCCTGCTCGACCCGTGAGGCTCAAGTCCTACGCCTTCGTGCGTCCGCTCCCCCACATCAAGCACGTGGCAACCTTCCCGCTGTTCTACTATCGCCGCCAAGCGCGGCTGGCAGGCGCGGACGATGCATTGTTCGTCGAGGGCGCCGGAGCGGCGGTGGTGGAAGGCTCGGTCTGGAACATCGGCTTCTGGGACGGGTCCGGGGTGCTGTGGCCGCAGGGTCCGGCCTTGCGCGGGACCTGTGAGGGCTTGCTGCAACGCGGGCTGGAGGGCTTGGGGGTCCCGCAGCGTCACGCCCGGGTGACCTTGGATCAAGCGCGGACCCTGGCGGCGTTCACGGCCAATGCCAATGGCTGTGCGCCGGTCGCCTCGATCGACGATCAGGCATTGCCCGCAGCGCCGACACTGCACGACCTGCTGGCCCGGGCGTTGGAGACCCAGCCCTGGGAGCGGCCCTGACCTGGCGTCCGATGCGGGTTTGCGCGACGCGCGCGGCCCGCTATACTTACCGGCTTACCGCGCCATCCTGGCGACTGGGCAACACCGAGAGCACACCATGGTCAAGATCCGCCTTACCCGCGGCGGCGCCAAGAAGCGCCCCTTCTACCACATCATCGTCACCGACGTGCGCAGCGCGCGCGACGGCCGCAACATCGAGCGCGTGGGTTACTACAACCCGGTCGCCCAGGGAGCTGAGCCCCGCATCGTGCTGGACATCGCGCGCGTCGACCATTGGGTCGGCCAGGGCGCCCAGCTGACCGACAAGGTCCGCAACCTGTACAAGGAAGCGGGCAAGCTCGCGACCGCACAGGCTTCGGCCTGATCGCGCCTCGGCCGCGACCTGCTCGCGGCCGGCTGCTTCTCCCATGAGTGAGAACACGACGCGCCGCATCCTGCTGGGCAGGGTGGTCGGCGCGTTTGGCGTGCGTGGCCAGGTCAAGGTCGAGTCATGGACCGAGCCGCGTGAAACGATCTTCCGCTATCAGCCCTGGACCCTGCGCGATGGTGCGGGGCGAGAGCGCGAGGTCTCCGGCGTGCGTGGCAAGCCCTCCGGCAAGCATCTGATCGCCAGCTTTCCTGGTGTCGAGGACCGCGATGCGGTCGAGGCGCTGGTGGGGCTGGAAATCTCGGTGCCGCGCAGCGCGCTGCCGCCGCCCAACCCCGATGAGTATTACTGGGTCGACCTGGAAGGCCTGCGGGTCCTCAATGCCGACGGCCGTGACTTCGGCACCGTCTCGCACCTGTTTTCGACCGGTGCCAACGACGTGCTGGTGGCCCGGGGGGACAAGGAGCGCCTGATTCCCTTCGTCGAGCCGGACTTCGTCCATGGGGTGGATTTCGACGCGGGCGTGGTCCGGGTGGACTGGGACCCGGACTTCTGAAGAGCGCGTGGTCGGCTGTGGTTGGCCATACTCGCTTGCGAAGCCGCTGTATTTTCCGCCCATGCGCATCGACGTCATCAGCCTGTTCCCCGAGTTCATCGACCAGAGCACCGGCTTCGGTGTCGTTGGGCGCGCACGCGAGCGCGATCTGCTCCAGGTGCAGGGCTGGAATCCGCGCGACTACGCGACCGGTAACTATCGGCGCGTGGACGATCGCCCTTTTGGCGGCGGGCCGGGCATGGTGATGCTGATCGAGCCGCTGCGGGCCTGTCTGGATCAGGCGCGCCTGGCCGATCCCGCGCCGGCCCCGGTGATCTACCTCAGTCCGCAGGGACGTCCGCTGACCCAGGCGCGCGTGCGCGAGCTGGCCGCGCTGCCGCGCATGATCCTGTTGTGCGGGCGCTACGAGGGCGTGGACGAGCGCTTCCTGGCCCACGAGGTCGATGAGGAAATCTCCATCGGCGACTACGTGCTGTCCGGTGGCGAGTTGGGGGCGGCGGTGCTGATCGACGCGGTCGCGCGCCTGCGCGAAGGCGTGCTCAACGATGCAGAGTCCGCGGCGCAGGACAGTTTCGAGGGCGAGGGGGGCTTGCTGGACTGCCCGCATTACACCCATCCGGCCAGCCACGCCTGGGGCGAAGTGCCGGACGTGCTGCGTTCGGGCAACCATGCGGCCATCGCGCGCTGGCGCCGGCAGCAGTCGCTGGGCAGGACCTGGCTGCGACGCCCGGACCTGCTGGACGAGGCGGGGCTGTCGCGCGCCGACCGCAAGCTGCTGGAGGCGTTCCGGGCCGAGCGGCAGGCGTCCGGCGACTGAGCCTTCCCCAGCTAGCTTTCGCGCGGGGAAGTGTTCTAGAATGCGCGGTTCCTGCGACCCGTCTGGTCACGGGTGCCACATAAAAACGATCGTGCGGCGCAATCCTGCGACCGCATCAGTGCCGCTGTCGAATCCGACACACCCACCCGAACATAGAATCGGTGCCACCATGAGCAAGTTGAACAAGTCCATCATCGCGGAGTTCGAGTCCGCCCAGATTTCCCGCGAGCTGCCGCAGTTCAGCCAGGGTGACACCGTCGTCGTCAATGTGAAGGTGAAGGAAGGCAACCGCGAGCGCGTGCAGGCCTACGAAGGCGTGGTCATCGCCAAGAAGAACGCCGGCCTGAACTCCGCCTTCACCGTGCGCAAGATCTCGCACGGCTACGGCGTCGAGCGCGTCTTCCAGACCCACAGCGCGACCATCGACTCGGTCGAAGTCAAGCGCCGCGGCAAGGTCCGCGCCGGCAAGCTGTACTACCTGCGTGGCCTGCAGGGCAAGGCTGCCCGCATCAAGGAAGACCTGGCCGCCGCCGCCGCCGCCAAGGTCGCCCGCCAGGCCGCCGCTGCCGAGGCCGCCAAGTCCGCCGAATAAGGCGACGGCCATCGGCTGCGATGCAGCCGCGCTATGCTCGGAACCCGGCGCAAGCCGGGTTTCGTGTTTTCCGGGCCCGGCTTTGCGTCTGTTCGCGGACATGACCAGCACGAAGGAGAAGCGCGATGCCACGGAAGCTCCATGCAATCGGCGGTCTTGGATTATCGGCATGCCTGGCTTGGCTGGCGGGCTGCGCCAGCACCCCAGGACTGGATGGCTCCACGCTGTCCTACGAATGCCAGCAGCAGGCGCAGCTTGCCGCCAACCAGCCACCGTTTCCGGACAAGATCCGCGATGGCAAGCACGGACAGGACTTCGAGCAGGGCCTCCGCGATGCACGCATGACCCAGGCCTGCCAGCACGATGTCGACGCACAGGCGCCGCATGCCGAAATCCACTTCGGCGGCAGTGCCGGAACATGAGTTTCACGCGACCAGGCGCTGACTGGGCGAGTCGATTTCCACGGAGGACGCACCCGATGAAACTGCAGGGAACCCTGCTTGCGACGGCGCTGCTGCTGTCGGCCTGTGCCAGCGACCCCGGGCGCGAGGACATGACGGCGGTACGGCCTGCCGACCGGCCCGAATGCCAGCTTGCGTCGTCCTCGTCCGCCAATGCCCTGGCGCGTGGCAACACGGCCTCGATGGTGCGCGACCCGTGCCATCCCGACGAATCGATCGACCTCACGCCCCGCGCGCGGGACACGATCAAACCCGACTTCTCAGGAACGCATGACTGAAACGCCCGCCACCCCGTCGGTACGCCTGGATGTCTGGCTCTGGGCGGCCCGCTTCTACAAGACCCGCGCCCTGGCCAAGGACGCGGTGACCCTGGGCAAGGTCGAGCTGGGCGGCCAGCGGGCCAAGCCCTCGCGTACGGTGCGCGTCGGAGACGCGCTGCTGGTGCAACGCGGCGAGGAACGCTTCGAGATCGCCGTGCGCGGATTGTCCGACCAGCGCGGGCCTGCGCCCGTGGCCCAGGCGCTGTACGAGGAAAGCCCGGAGTCTCAACAGCGGCGAGCCGAGGCGCGCGCGCTGCGTGCCGCGCAGCGCACCGGTTACCGGCCGCCGGAGACCAAGCCGGACAAGCGCGCGCGGCGGCTCATCCAGGCGCTTGGGGATATCGACGCGCTCTAAGGTCTGTCGCCGCGCGGGCTCAGGGCTTTTGCAACGCGTCGTCGGGCCGGTAGTCCGGCTCGGCCGGGTCGGCCACGGGCGAGGGCACGCGAGCCGGGACCTCGGAGGGGATGGCGACCTGGCTGGCATCGGCGTTCATCATCTGCGCCTTGCGCCAGCCGCCCCAGCGGTAATACGCGATCGACAGCAGCATCGAGCACAGCGAACTGGTCGGGAAGCTCCACCAGATCGCGTCGCTCCCCAACGTGGGTTGCAGCAGCTTGGCAAAGGGCACCCGGATGCCCCACAGCGAGATCACCAGGATGATCAAAGGGACGATCACCGCGCCGGTGGAGCGCACCACGCCGGACAGGACGAACATCACCCCGAAGAACAGGAATGACCAGATCGCGATGTGGTTGAGGTGGCGGGCGGCGTCGAAGGCGGGACTGCCCGATTCAAGGAACAGGCCGAAGGTCCAGTGGTCCAGCAGGATTAGCGGCGCGATCAGCGCACCGGTCATCAGGAAGTTGAACAGCACGCCGGTACGCGCGGTGGCCGAGACCCGATCCCAGCGTCCGGCGCCGACGTTCTGCGCGGCCATCGACGAGGCCGCCGCGGCGATCGCCATCGCCGGCATCTGCACATAGTTCCAGGTCTGCAGCGCAGCGCCATAGGCGGCGGCGATGTCGGTCCCGAAGCGGTTGACCAGGGTCATCATCGCGATCATCGCCAGCGACACCAAGACCATCTGCAGGCCCATCGGCACGCCTTTGGTGACCAGCGCCTTGAGGATCGCCGGGTCGATGCGTAGCAGGTGCAGGTCCTTGCGCCCCAGCCACAGCACGTGGCCGCGCCGGCGCAGCGAGACCAGCATCGCGGCCAGGGCGATGGCCTGGGTGACCAGCGTCGACCACGCCGCGCCTGCGATGCCCAGTTTCGGGAACGGGCCCACGCCCAGCATCAGCATCGGGTCCAGCACGCAGTCCATCGCCACAGCCAGCAGCAGGTAGCGGAACGGAGTCTTGGCATCGCCCACGCCACGCAGCGCCGCCGACAGGAAGGCGAACGCGTAGATCAGCGGCATCGCCAGGAAGATCACCCGCAGGTAGGCCTCGGCCAGGGGCAGGGCATCGGCCGGGGTGCCCATGGCGCTGAGCAGGTGGCGCGCCAGCCACACGCCGCAGCAGGCGATCAGCACCGAGAGGCCGATGAAGAAGCTGGCGCTGGTGCCCATCACCCGGCGCGCGCGGGCGGTGTCGCCGGCGCCGATCGCCTGCCCGATGAGGATGGTCGCGGCCATGCCGATGCCGAACACCGAGCCGATCAGGAAGAACAGGATGCTGTTGGCGTTGGCCGCGGCGGTCAGCGCCGATTCGCCCAGGAACTTGCCGATCCAAACCGCATTGACCGAGCCGTTAAGCGATTGGGCGACGTTGCCGCCCAGGATCGGCAGCGAGAACAGCAACAGGTTGCGGCCAATGGGCCCTTCGACCAGCGAGCGTGAAACAGGGCGTGCGGACATGCGAAGGGGCGCCGAGCGAAAGTCCGGCACCCTAGCACTGCCTGACGCTGGCGTCAGTCGATGTCGGTGCAGGCCGGGCTCAAGCGGCGGCCAGCGGTGCGGTCTGCGCCGCGCGCCGCCATTGGCGCAGGCCCATCATCGCCAGGGCAACGAAGCCCAGATAAAGCGCGGCGGTGACATCGAGCGACTTGTAGACGTACAGGCCGGTGTAGATCACGTCCAGCACGATCCACAGCCACCACGCGGCGATGTGGCGGCGGCCCTGCCACCACTGCGCCACCAGACTGAAGGCGGTCAGCGCCGCGTCCAGCCAGGGCAGGGCGGCGTCGGTGTAGCGGTGCATCACCGTGCCCAGGGCCACCGCGCCCACCGCACCGATGCCCAGGTCACGCAGTGCCGCGCCCAGGTCCAGGGGCGCGACCTGCACCCGGCCGTCGTCATCCAGGTGCTGCTTCCAGCGCCACCAGCCATAGACGATGAAGCCGGCGAACGCCCCCTGCAGCAGGGCGTCGGAATACAGCTTGGCCTCGACGAAGACGCTGGCATACAGCACCACCGACGCCAGTCCGACCGGCCAGCTCAGCAGGTGCCGGCGCGCGGTCAGCCACACGGCGGCTACGCTGACCGCCGCCCCGATCCACTCGAGCAGTTCGGTACTCACAGCGCCCAGGTCACGCTCAGACGGGCCAGCCGCGGGGCACCGGGGAACAGGTAGTAATCGCCGCCGCTGCTGCCGGTATCACGCCAGTAGAACTTGTCGAACACGTTGTCGACCGACAGCTGCCAGGTCATGGCGTGGCCAGCGATCTGATTGCGGAAGCGCAGTCCGGCATCGAACACGTGGTAAGCCGGCACGCGCAGGCGACCATCGGCGGTGGCGACATTGGCGGCGGCGTAGCGCCAGCCCGCGTTGAAGCTCCAGTCCGGCGCCGACGCCAGCGTGTAGTCGAGGAAGACGCTGGCGCGCGCCTTGGGAACGTTGACCAGCTGGTGACCCTCGATGGTCGCGCTGCCGCTCTCCTGGGCGCGCGCGCGCAGCAGGCTGGCGCTGGCATTGAGGCGCAGCTGCTCGGTGAGCTGTCCGTTGGCGGTCAGCTCCAGGCCGGTATGCACCTGCTGGCCGCGCTGGACGAAGGTATACCCGGCCTCGCTGTCATCGGGCATGGCGTACTGGAGCGGCTGGCGGATGCGGAACAGGGCCGCGCCCAGGTCCAGCGCGTCGGTGGCGGCGAACTTCACCCCGACCTCGGCCTGGCGCGAATGCAGCGGCGGCAGGAAGCTGTCAGCATTGGACGTCCACCACGGCGCTTCCTGGCCCAGCGACAGCCCCTCGCTGTAGCTGGCGTAGGCGTTGAGTCGGGGCGTGGCCTGCCAGATCAGCGCGGTCTGCGGCAGGAACTGGCTCAGGATGCTGCGCCGCTCACGCACGCCCTCGCTATCGTTGGCGATCTCGTCCAGCTTGGCGAAGCGCCCACCCACTAGCCACTGCCAGCCATTGTCCAAGCCGATGCGATCCAACGCGAACACCGACCACTGCGTGTCGTCCAGGCGGCGCGCGGACGGGCCGGGCGCGTTGGGCGAGGGGGCGAACACCGGCGTGGCCTGGTCGATGTTGGCGGTGCCCACGTAGTCGTACACGTCCTGGCGGCGATCCACGGTGCGCCGATAGCCATCGGCGCCAAAGGTCAGCTGGTGGCTGAGCGCGCCGGTGTCGAAACGGCCCTGCAGCTGCGCGCGCAGTTGCTGGTTGTGGCGGGTGTCGTCCGGGCTGCGGTAGTCGTAGACGTCGTAGTCGCCGTTGGGGGCGAAATAGTTGCCGGGCACGCTGCCATCGGCGCATTCGGTCGCGTAGAAGCAGCCGTAGGCGAAGGCGACGTTGTCATCGATCATGCTGCGGCTGTTGCCGAAGGCCACGCTGCCCTGCCAGTCGGGGTTGAACTGGTAGGTGTAGCGCGCGGTGACGTTGGTGCTCTGGATGGACACCGGCTGTGACCACGGCTGGTAGCCCAGCAGCTTGGTCGCGCTGGCGTGGCTGGGCAGCGTATCGCCACCCAGCAACTGGTAGCCGGAGGCCGAACGCTGCGCGCTGGTCTGGTAGTCGCCGTCCAGTTCCAGCTTGCCCTTGTCGCCGATCAGCCAGTCGGCGGCCAGCGCATAGAAATTGCGCCGCCCGTTGGTGTGTTCGATGTAGGAGTGCGTGTCCTCCCACGCCGCGTTGAAGCGCAGGCCGAAAGTGGGAGTGAGCCAGCGGCCGACATCCAGCGCGGTGTAAAGCGAGCCATGCGAGTCGGTGCCGACGGTCAGCTCCTGCACCCGCTCGGGACGCTTGGAGACGAAGTTGATGATGCCGCCGGGCGCCATGACGCCGGCGGTCAACCCGGCCTCGCCCTTGAGGATCTCGACCTGCTGGACGTTCTCCAGCGCAATGCGCTGCTCGCCGGCCAGGGTCAGGTCGTTGAAGCGCAGGCCGGTGGCCAGGTCCAGCGCATAGCCGCGGATCGACACGTCCTGGTAGTAGCCCACCGCCGCGTAGCTGTCGCCGACCGAAGCATCGCTGGCGGTCAGTTCGCTCAAGGAGCGCGGCTGGCGTGCGTCGATCAGCGCCCGGGTCAGCACGTTGAGCGAGGCCGGGGTGTCCTTCCAGGTGCCGGGGCCGAAGCTGTTGGCCTGGCTGGTCTGGGCATCGTGCTGGCCTTTGACCCGGATGGCGGCCAGGTCGGTGGCGGTCTGGTCGTCGGAAGCGGATTCGACCTGCTGGGCGTGCAACGGCAACGCCGTGCACAGCAGGGAGGACAGCAACAGGGTGGAGCGGGAGCGATTCATCGGTTCGTCACCAGGCAAGGGCACAAGGACGAAGCGACGGCGCACCGGCGCACGCCTTCCACGGGCGGACCACCGGTGCTGCTCAAAGCTCCCTACGCCGGTGCTAACCGGGTCAGGTTCCAAGGGACTCTCTCAGCCCGGCAAACGCCGGGCACCCCCGCTTCAGAGCGCGCATTTGACACCATTTCGCCAGGATTTGCACATCGGGCGTATTCAGGCCGTTGCGCGGATTGCCTGAAGCAAGGCCTGGCCGGGCGCGCTGGCGAACCACCGCGCATGACCCAGCAGGAACACGTCGTAGGCCACCGCCGCGTTGTCCGGCGAGCGGGTGATGGCATGGAAGTACTCGACCTCGGACAGGGCGAATTCCACGTGCACCAGCGGCAGCAGGTCGGCCAGCAACTGCACCGAGGCCGCGTCCAGCGGCAGCACCTCGCGGTAGCCGGCGATCAGTGCGCGGGCGGTCTGCAGATGCACCGCATCGAAGCCTGTTTCCAGCGACAGCCAGGCGATCGCATTGCGCTCGATCGCCGTGGCCAGGTCGAACATGGCGCTGGTCGGCGAAGCCAGGCCGAAGTCGAGCACGCCGCTGATGCGCAGCGCATCGCCCTCGCGCTGCCACAGCAGGTTGGACACGTGCCAATCGTTGTGCGCCCACAGGCGCGGGGTGTCGCGCAGGCGCGCGGCAAGGCCGGCGTGCCATGGCAGCAGGTCGCGCGCGAAATCGCGTTGCCAGTCGCGCGATTGCAGCCACTCGCGCAGGGCCGGACGTTCTGCAAACTGCGCCTGCAGGGCCGCGATGGGATCCTCGGCGCGGAGCAGGTCGTCGCGGGCGACCAGCACGTGCGTGCTGCGCTGGGGGGCGTGGTCATCGGCCGCGGCCTGGTGCAGCCGGGCCAGCATGGCGCCCGCCTCGCGCGCACGGGCCAGGTCGGTCAGCGGCGTCCACGACGTCGTCTCGCGATACACATCCTCGCCAAGCCCGGCGCTGTGGACTTCATAGGTCCAGTCGCCGCGCGTGACCGCGGTGTGGCCGCGCGCATCGGCAAAGACCTCGACGACCGGCAGCCCCTTGCCGCGCAGGTGCGCGATGAAGCGATGCTCTTCTTCCAGGCACGCGGCCGTGCGCACGCTGACATGGTGGCGTTTGACGAACACGCGGCCACGTGCGGTGTCCACCAGGGCTGCGGCCGAGAGCGGGCGCGGGCTGTGCCAGACGATGCGATGCGGCCCTGCTGCGAACGCCGGATAGTCGGCCAGCAGCGCCTCGAGTTCGCCCGCCTGCAGGGGCGGCCAATCGGGCACGGCGTCCTCCGGCCCCACGCCGTGCACGCGGTGGTCGACATCACTCATGGCGGGGGCGGATGGCGATTGGCAAGCGCGGTATTGTGCGACAACGGCGCCAGAGGGCGCCGTTGTCGTGTGACCGGTGGTGCGGGCTTGGCTTACTTCAGGTCGAAGCGGTCCAGCTCCATCACCTTGGTCCAGGCCGCGACGAAGTCCTTGATGAACTTCTTCTTGGCATCGGCGCCGGCATAGACCTCGGCCAGGGCGCGCAGGATGGCGTTGGAGCCGAACACCAGATCGGCGCGCGTGGCCGTCCAGGTCTTGGCGCCGGTGTTGCGGTCGGTGCCCTGGTAGGTATTGCGCGAGGTCGCCTGCCACGCGGTGCCCATGTCCAGCAGGTTGACGAAGAAGTCGTTGCTCAGCGTGCCCGGCTTGTCGGTGAACACGCCGTGGGCCACGCCATCGACATTGGCACCCACCACGCGCAGGCCGCCAACCAGCACGGTCATCTCCGGCGCGGTCAGGGTCAGCAGCTGGGCCTTGTCGATCAGCAGCGCTTCGCCGGCCACTCCGATGCCGCCGGCCAGGTAGTTGCGGAAGCCATCGGCCTTGGGCTCCAGCATGTCCACCGATTCGACATCGGTCTGTTCCTGGGTCGCGTCGCCACGGCCTGGATGGAACGGCACGGTGATGTCATGGCCCGCGGCCTTGGCCGCCTGCTCCACCCCCACGCCGCCGCCGAGCACGATCAGGTCGGCCAGCGAGACCGGCTTGCCGAAGTCCTGGCCGATCTCCTTCAGCTTGGCCAGCACCTTGGACAGTTGCGCGGGCTGGTTGACCTTCCAGTCCTTCATCGGTGCCAGGGCGATGCGCGCGCCGTTGGCGCCACCGCGCTTGTCCGAGCCGCGGAAGGTCGAGGCCGAGGCCCAGGCGGTGGAGACCAGCTCGGCCACACTCAGGCCAGAGGCTGCGATCCTGTCCTTGAGCGCGTCGATGTCCGCTGCGTCCAGCGCCGTGGTCGAGGCCGGAATCGGGTCCTGCCACAGCAGGTCCTCTGCCGGCACTTCCGGGCCCAGGTAGCGCGATTTGGGCCCCATGTCGCGGTGGGTCAGCTTGAACCAGGCGCGCGCGAAGGCGTCGGCGAACTCCTCCGGATGATCCAGGAAGCGGCGCGAGATCTTCTCGTAGGCCGGGTCCATGCGCAGGGCCAGGTCGGTGGTCAGCATGGTCGGCAGGCGCTTGCCGGTGCCGTGCGGATCGGGGATGGTGGCCTGCGCGTCCTTGGCCACCCACTGGTGCGCGCCGGCCGGACTCTTGCTCAACTCCCACTCGTAGCCGAACAGGTGCTTGAAGAAGTCGTGGCTCCACTGCGCCGGGGTGGTGGTCCAGGTGACTTCCAGGCCGGAGGTGATGGTGTCGGCGCCCTTGCCGCTGCCGAAGGTGTTGTGCCAGCCCAGGCCCTGCTGCTCCAGGTCGCCGGCTTCGGGTTCGTGGCCGACGTGGTCGGCCGGGCCGGCGCCGTGGGTCTTGCCGAAGCTGTGGCCACCGGCGATCAGGGCGACGGTCTCCTCATCGTTCATCGCCATCCGGCCAAAGGTGTCGCGGATGTCGTAAGCGGCCTTGAGCGGATCGGGATTGCCGTCCGGGCCTTCGGGATTGACGTAGATCAGGCCCATCTGCACCGCGGCCAGCGGGTTTTCCAGCTTGCGCGAGTGTTCGTCGCCATCGGCATCGTCGTCGGAGACCAGCACCGCTTCATCGCCTGGCTTTTCCACACCGGGCGAACCGTGGGCGTAGCGTTCGTCACCGCCCAGCCAGGTGGTCTCGGTGCCCCAGTACACGTCCTGGTCCGGCTCCCAGGTGTCCTCGCGGCCACCGGCAAAGCCGAAGGTCTTGAAGCCCATCGATTCCAGCGCGACGTTGCCGGTGAGGATCATCAGGTCGGCCCAGGAGATGGCCTGCCCGTACTTTTGCTTGATCGGCCACAGCAGGCGGCGGGCCTTGTCCAGGCTCACGTTGTCCGGCCAGCTGTTGAGCGGAGCGAAGCGCTGCTGGCCGCGGCCGCCGCCGCCGCGTCCGTCCTGCACGCGATAGGTGCCGGCGCTATGCCAGGCCATGCGGATGAACAAGGGCCCGTAGTGGCCGAAGTCGGCCGGCCACCAGTCCTGCGAATCGGTCATCAGCGCCTTGAGATCCTGCTTGAGCGCCGTGTAATCGAGCTGCTTGAACGCCTCGGCGTAGTTGAAGGCGCTGCCCAGGGGATCGGACTTGGTCGAATGCTGGGCCAGCAGCTCCACCCGCAGCCGCTTGGGCCACCAGTCCTGGTTGCTGGTGCCGCCGCCCGCGGCGTGGTTGAACGGACATTTGGCTTCGATGTTCATGGCTTGGCTACCTCGTTTGGAGCGCACGGAAGACGCGGCCGCACGCGCTGGCGCGGACGTTCAGGGGTGTGGGGGTGGAGAAGCGAGGCCCCGGTCAGCAGGGCATCGGCAAGACATCGCAGGTGGCGGGGCTGGCGAAGGGCGTCATCGGGAGTTGGCGCATGGCAGGCCTCGCGTGTGCGGATGAGGCCTCACCATAGGCAGCGGCGATGACAAAAGAAAATTGAAATTTGTGCGATTTTTGATAGGGCCCGACTATCGCTGACTCAGCGACCGCGAAACAGGCGACCGCCGAGCTTGAGCAGGTCGTTGACGTCCAGGTCGCCATCGCCGTCCTGGTCCAGCAGCTTGCCCAGCAGGTCTCCGGCCAGCCCGCCGGATTGCTGCACCTGGGCGCGTTCCTGGCCCAGCGCCTGCCCGAGCTGGCTGGCGTTGCCCTGGCCATTGCCACCCAGGAAGCGCTGCGCCAGGAACGACAGCACCACCGGCGCCAGCAATTGCAGGAGCTGGCCGGCCTTGTCACCGCCCAGGCCCGTGGCCTGGCCCAGGCCGTTGGCGGCCACTGGGGTGCTGCCGCCGAAGATGTGCCCCAGGATTCCAGCCCCGTCGGTCTGACGACCACCGCCAGCGCCGAGCACCGCGCCCACCAGACTGCTCAGGTCGAAGCCTGATGCGGCCTGGGCGTGGTCGCGCTGCAGGGCGCCCAGCAGCGCCTCGGCGCCCTGGGGCTGCTGCGCGTTGCGGCCCAGTGCGGCGAACAACATCGGCAGCGCGGTGGCGATGGCATTGCGGGTCTGGGCCGGATCGGTGCCCAACTGCGAGGACATCTGCTGCAGCGGCGTGCCCTGCAACTGCTGGAAAAGGGTGCCGGCCAAGCCGGAAAGCGCATCGTTCATGACGGGGAATCCTTCGGGTTCGGGGGAATGCCGAACTTACCGGACCTCCGTCCACCTCGGCCACCCAGCGCGTCCGGCATTCACGTGTCACGCCACGTTCCTGCAACGCGACGCCGGGCTCTATGCTGTCGCGATGTCCTCGCGCGCCACCCGTCTGCTGCACCTGCTCGATGCCCTGCGTGGGCGTCGTCGTCCCGTGGCCGGTGCGCGCCTGGCCGAGGCGCTCGGCGTCAGCCTGCGCACGCTGTACCGGGACATCGCCACGTTGCGCGGGCAGGGTGCGGACATCCTCGGCGACCCCGGGGTGGGGTACGTGCTGCGTCCCGGGTTCCTGCTGCCGCCGCTGAACTTCAGCGAGGACGAGCTTGAGGCCCTGGCGCTGGGCGCGCGCTGGGTCACCCGACAGCCGGACACGGCGCTGGCACAGGCGGCCGAACGGGCCATGACGCGCATCGGTGCGACGCTGCCGGCCGCCGCGCGGCTGTCGATCGAGACCACGGGCCTGCTGGTGCCCACCCCGCGCGAACCGCCACCGGATGCGCCGTGGCTGCCGACGCTGCGCCTGGGGATGCGCCTGGAGCACGTGCTGCGCATGGACTACGCGGATGGCGCGGGCCAGCCCACCCAGCGCCTGATCTGGCCGTTCGCGATGGCCTTCATGGAGGGGCTGGGCATGCTGGCGGCGTGGTGCGAGCTGCGCCGGGATTTTCGCCACTTCCGCGCCGATCGCGTCATTGATCTGGTCGATATCGGCGAGCGCTATCCCTCGCGTCGGCATGTGCTGATCAAGCGCTGGCGCGCGGCCACCGGCTACGGCAGCGACTCCTGACAGAAGCTGTCAGCAGGAGCACCGGACACTGGCGCTCCACCCGTGACGGAGCGTTGCCATGAGCGAGACCCTGACCCTCTATACCCATCCGCTGTCGCGCGGCCGCGTCGCGCGCTGGATGATCGAAGAAACCGGCCTGCCGTATGTGGCGCGGATCCTCGACTACGGCGCGGACATGAAGTCGCCCGAGTATCTGGCGATCAATCCGATGGGCAAGGTGCCGGCCCTGCGCCACGGCGAGGCAGTGGTCACCGAGAACGCCGCCATCTGCGCCTACCTGGCCGAGCTGGTGCCCGAGCGGCGTCTGGCACCGCCCGAGGATTCGCCGGCGCGTGCGGCGTATTTCCGCTGGCTGTTCTTCCTGGCAGGCCCGTTCGAGTCGATGATGACGGCCAAGGAAGCCGGAGCGCTCGGCGAACCGGTCAGTGCCGGCTATGGACGTGAGGAGGATGTGCTACGCGCGCTGGAGCAGGCGGTGGAGGGACGCACGCACCTGGCTGGCGATCACTTCACCGCGGTCGACCTGTATGCCGCCGCCTGCATCGGCTATTACCTGCGCATCGGCGCGCTCGCGCCGCGCCCGGCCTTCGTCGCCTTCGTGCAGACGCACATGTCGCGTCCGGCGGCGCTGCGGGCGATGGAGATCGACAACGCGCTGGCGCCGCAGCATCCCAACCCGAACATGCCGCCCGCCGCTGCGGCCTGACCAACCCCTTCAACGCGCGATGCGTCTGGCGCTCACCCCGACGCAGACATGCAGGCCCATGCTGTGGGAGCCGCCACGGCGGCGCTGGACCTTCAGCGGAAAGCGCCATCGCCAGCGTGCTGGCTCCCACGGGGCCTGTGTCGCGTTACAGCAGCGCCTTGAGCCGGTACAGCGCTTCGAGCGCTTGCTTGGGAGTCAGCTCGTCGGGATCCAGCGCGGCCAGCGCGTCTTGTGCCGCCGAGGGCGCAGGCGCGAACAGGCCAAACTGCTGCGGCGCATCCAGCGCGGTGGGCGCCATGGTCGAGGCCTGCGTCTCGCTGCCGCGCTGTTCAAGTTCGGCCAGGCGACGACGCGCCTGGGCCAGGGTGGTGCGCGGCAGGCCGGCCAGGGCGGCCACCTGCAGGCCGAAGCTGCGGTTGGCCGCGCCATCCTTCACCGCATGCATGAACACCAGCGACTCGCCGTGCTCGACGGCATCCAGGTGCACATTGGCGATGCCACTGGGGCCGCCTTCGACGGTCTCGCCGGCCAGCACCGTCAGCTCGAAGTAGTGCGTGGCGAAGAGCGTGTAACACCGGTTGGCGTGGGCCAGGTGGCGGGCGACGGCGTCGGCCAGGGCCAGACCGTCGTAGGTCGAGGTGCCGCGACCGATCTCGTCCATCAGTACCAGCGATTCGCGCGTGGCGTGATGCAGGATGTAGCTGGTCTCGGCCATTTCCACCATGAAGGTGGATTGGCCCTTGGCCAAATCGTCGCCAGCACCGATACGGGTGAGGATGCGGTCGATCGGGCCGATCTGTGCGCGTGAGGCGGGCACGAAACTGCCGATATGCGCCAGCAGCACGATCAGCGCGTTCTGGCGCATGTAGGTCGACTTGCCGCCCATGTTGGGGCCGGTGATGACCAGCATGCGGCGCGCTTCGGAAGTGTCGCTGCCGTCCAGGCGCAGATCATTGGGCTCGAACGGTTCGCTGCGCACGGCCTCGACCACCGGATGGCGGCCGCGTTCGATCACCAGGCAGGGCGCATCGGACAACTCAGGGCGCGTCCAGTCCAGCGCCTGGGCGCGCTCTGCGAAGGCGCACAGCACGTCCAGCTCGCTCAAGGCCAGGGCGCAGCGCTTGAGCGGCTCGATCACCGCGTTGAGCGCGTCCAGCAGCTGCTCGTACAGCACGCGTTCGCGCGACAGGGCGCGCTCGCGTGCCGACAGGACCTTGTCCTCGAAGGCCTTGAGCTCCTCGGTGATGTAGCGCTCGGCATTGGTCAGGGTCTGCCGACGCGTGTAATGCACCGGCGCCTTGTCCGATTGGCCCTTGCTGATCTCGATGTAATAGCCGTGGACGCGGTTGTAGCCCACTTTCAGCGTGGCGATGCCGCTGGTCTCGCGCTCGCGGGTCTCCAGGTCGATCAGGAACTGGTCGGCGTTGGTGGACAGCTGGCGCAGCTGGTCCAATTCGGCATCGAAGCCGGCGGCGATCACCCCGCCATCGGTGAGCTTGAGCGGCGGCTGTTCGGCCACGCCGGTGACCAGCAGATGCGTGGTGGCGTCGTGCTCGCCCATGGCCGCGGCCAGCGCGCCCAGGCGCGGTGAATCCAGCAGACCCACCAGCTCGCGCAGGCGCGGCAGCAGGGCCAGGCTGTTGCGCAGCGTGGACAGGTCGCGCGGGCGCGCCGAGCGCAGCGCCACGCGGGTGAGGATGCGTTCGACATCGCCGAAGGCGCGGAAAGCGTCGCGCAGGTCCGCCTCGGTACCGCGGTCGATCAGCGTCTCCACCGCGTGGTGACGCTGGTGCAGCACGCTGCGGTCGCGCAGCGGGCGATGCAGCCAGCGGCGCAGCAGGCGCCCGCCCATCGGGGTGACCGTGCTGTCCAGGATGCCGAGCAGGGTGTGGCGGGTGTCGCCGTCCACGCGCGTGTCCAGCTCCAGATGGCGGCGCGTGGCCGCGTTCATCGCGATGGCCTCGCCCGAGGACTCGAAGGCGATCGCGGTCAGGTGCGGCAGCTGCGACTTCTGGGTTTCCTCCACATAGCCCAGCAGCGCGCCAGCGGCGGCGATGGCCTGTGGCTTGTCCTCGATGCCAAAGCCGGTCAGGTCATGCAGCCTGAAGAACTGCAGGAGCTGGCGACGGCCGCTGTCGGCATCGAACAACCATGGCGCGCGGCGACGCGCACCGGTGCGCGTGGCTAGGAAGGGCGGCCAGCCTTCTTCGTCGGGGACCAGCAGTTCGGCCGGCTCCAGGCGGGCCAGTTCGGCTTCCAGTGCGTCGTCGCTGTCGACTTCGTTGACCAGGAAGCGCCCGCCGGCCAGGTCGGCCCACGCCAGTCCATACCCGGATTTGCCACGCGAAAGCGCCATCAGCAGCGTGTCGCGGCGCTCATTGAGCAGGGCCTCGTCGGTCACCGTGCCGGGGGTGACGATGCGCACCACCTTGCGTTCGACCAGGCCCTTGGCCAGCGCCGGATCGCCGATCTGCTCGCAGATCGCGACCGATTCGCCCAACGCCACCAACCGCGCCAGATAGCCTTCGTAGGCATGTACCGGCACGCCGGCCATCGGGATCGGCGCGCCGCCAGAGCTGCCGCGCTGGGTCAGAGTGATGTCCAGCAGCCGCGCGGCCTTGCGCGCGTCGTCGTAGAACAGCTCGTAGAAGTCCCCCATGCGGAAGAACAGCAGCAGGTCCGGGTACTCGGACTTGGCTGCGAAGAACTGCTTCATCAGCGGGGTGTGTTCGGGCGACGCGGTCTTGGACATCGGAGCGCAGGGGAAAAGTGACCGCAGATTGTAAAACGTGCGCCGCCGCAGCCGGGGTGTCATGCCCCGGATGCGGCGGTGGGCGACATGCGCGGCCCGCCGCGCCGCGGGCCTGCGCGCTGGATCAGGCCAGCAGTTCGAAGGTGGCGTGCAGGCCGTCCACTTCGGCCGAGGGCGCGACCCACAGGTCGAAGACACCCGGTTCCACCGTCGGCTTGAGGTCCTGGCCGATGAACAGCAGATCCTCGCGGCGCAGGGTGAAGCGCACTTCGGCGCTGCCACCGGCGGCGATGGCGACCTTGCGGAAATCCTTCAGCTCCTGGATCGGGCGTGTGATGCTAGCCGCCCGATCGTGCACGTAGAGCTGCACGACCTCCTCGGCCGGGCGGTCGCCACGGTTGTGCACGGTGGCGCGCACTTCCAACGTGCCAGCGGCCTGGAGCTTGCCATCGCCGATGTCCAGCGCGCCGTATTCGAGACGCCCGTAGGTCAGGCCGTGGCCGAAGGGGAAGAGCGCCGAATTTGGGATGGTCGTGTAGTGGGTCTTGAACGCCGTCAGCGCTTCGGGCTTGGGATCGGGGCGGCCGGTGATCTTGTGATCGTAGTAGTACGGCACCTGGCCCGGCTCACGCGGGAAACTGACCGGCAATCGCCCGGAAGGCCCGGTCCTGCCGAACAGGACGTCAGCCAGCCCCGCACCCGAGGATGAGCCGAGGAACCAGGCGACCAGGATGGCCTTGGTCTTGGGCACCACCGTGTCCAGGGCCAGTGCGCGCCCGTTGCTGAGCACGACCACCACCGGCTTGCCCGTGGCCGCCACCGCGTCCAGCAGGTCCAGTTGCACCTTGGGAATGGTGATGGAGGTGTGCGAGTGCGCCTCGCCCGAATCATCGCGGGACTCGCCGATGGCCATCACGACGACATCGGACGCACGGGCCGCCTCGACGGCGGTCTGGATGCCGCCGGCCAGCGCAGTGGCATAGCCGCTGCCGGCCACCACGCGCAGCAGCGAGGCATCGGCCATCGCGCTCTTCATGCCCTGAGCCAGATCGCTGCCCGAGTCGTCACCGTTGAACAGGGTCCACGGGCCCTTGGTGCTGTCCCAGTCCTGCGCCACCGGGCCGATCAGGGCGATGCGCTGGCCGCTGGAGCGCAGCGGCAGGATGTCGTCGTCGTTCTTCAGCAGCACTACGGACTTGCGCGCGGCTTCGCGCGCGAGCTCGAGCGTTTCGGGCAGGCGCTGACGCGAAGGCGCCTGTGGCTTGATCCGGCGGAACGGATCATCGAACAGGCCCAGCTGCGCCTTGAGCTGCAGCACGCGCCGCACCGAGCGGTCGATGACCGCCATCGGCACCTCACCGCGCTTGACCAGGTCCGGCAGGTGCTTCAGGTACAGGCCGCTCTGCATGCTCATGTCCACTCCGGCCAGGATCGCCAGCCGGGTCGCGTCGCGCCCGTCGCGGGCGAAGCCATGCGCGATCAGCTCCTCATCGCCGGTGTAGTCGGACACCACCACGCCGCTGAAGTCCCACTCGCCGCGCAGCACATCGTCCAGCAGCCATTTGTTGGCCGTGGCCGGGATGCCGGAGATCTCGTTGAACGAGGCCATTGTTGTCATCGCGCCGGCATCGAAACCGGCCTGGAACGGCGGGAAGTAGGTCTGCCGCAGGACGCGCTCGGACACGTCGGTGGTGTTGTAGTCCAGGCCGCCCTCGGCCGCGCCATAGGCGCAGAAATGTTTCGGACAGGCGACCACGGCCTCCGGATCGTCCAGGCCCTTGTCGCCCTGGAAGCCGCGCACGCGTGCCTGCGCCATGCGCCGTCCCAGCAGGACGTCCTCGCCAGCGCCCTCCACGCCGCGGCCCCAACGCGCATCACGGGCGATATCCACCATCGGCGCGAACGTCCAGTCGATGCCCACCGCCGAAGCCTCCATCGCCGCCGCGCGCGCGGTGCGCTGGGCCAGGTCCGGCTCGAAGCTGGCCGATTCGCCCAGCGGCACCGGGAACACGGTGGTGAAGCCGTGGATCACGTCGGCGGCGAACAGCATCGGAATCTTCAGCCGGCTTCGCATGGCGGCCTTCTGCAGGCGCTCGTGGTAGAGCACGTTGGAGCTGTTGAACACGCCGGTCAGCTGGCCGGCTTTGGCCGCCGCGATCTGCGCGGTCACCGCGCCGGTGGCGGTCACCGGATTGGCCGCCGCCGCCGCGCCGTTCTGCATGGCCGCCGCGAACAGGGTCAACTGGCCGGCCTTCTCCTCCAGGGTCATCTTGCCGATGAGGTCTTCGATGAAGGCTGGCGCCTTGCTCGGGGTGCGCCCGAGCGCGAAGCCCATCGGAACCTGCGACAGCAGGGTGGCCGCGCCCGTGGCCACCAGCAACTGGCGGCGCGTGATGCCTGATCGTGTCATGCCGTTTCCCTTCCCAAAATGGCGAATCGATAGTGCCGTCTTGTCGCGGCAGGGGCGTCAATGTAACCGATTACATCGATCGCCCATGCTGCACTGCGGGAAGGCCTCCGAGGACGCGTCAGCCGAGGCGAATGGACGCGATCTGGGATACTTCACAGACCTCCACGCCATGGCGCGCCATGTCTCCCACCGATTCCCAACTCGAACAGCTGGCCGTTTCCGTCGGCCAGCACCTGCGCGCAGGCCACGACATGCTGGTCACCGCCGAAAGCTGCACCGGCGGCTGGATTGCCAAGGCCATGACCGACATCGCCGGCTCCTCGGCGTTCTTCGACTGCGGCATGGCCGCCTACAGCTACGAGGCCAAGCAGGCGCTGCTGGGCGTGCGCCCGCAGACGCTGGAGACCTTTGGCGCGGTCAGCCGCGAGACGGTGATCGAGATGGTGTCCGGCGCCCTGGTCAATTCCGGCGCCAGCGTGGCCGTGGCCGTCACCGGCATCGCCGGCCCGGGCGGCGGCAGCCCGGACAAACCGGTCGGCATGGTCTGGATCGGCTGGAAGCGTCGCGGCGGCTATGCCCGCGCCGAGGTCTACCAGTTCGACGGTGACCGCGACGCGGTGCGCCGGCAGACGGTGGCGGCCGCCTTGAACGGACTGATCGCCGCCTAGCGCCGGCGAATGTGAGGGCAGGGCTTGCAGGGGGTGCGTGTTAGTAGTAATAATACTAACCATGCAGCTCACCGACACCCAGCAGGCCATTCTGGCCATGATCGCCGAACGGCTCGAGGCCGAAGGCATGCCGCCGTCGCAGACGGAGATCGCCCGTGCGCTGGGCTTCAAGGGCGTGCGGGCCGCGCAGTACCACCTGGAAGCGCTGGAGGCGGCAGGTGCGATCGAGCGGATTCCGGGCCGGGCACGTGGCATCCGCCTGCTGCGGGCGCCGCAACCGGCGCAGGCAGCGATGGCCTTCGCGCCGGCCAATGAGGAATCCGCCCTGCGCCTGCCGGTGCTGGGCCGGGTGGCGGCCGGTGCGCCGATCGGCGCCGATGCCGACCACCACGACTACGTGGTGCTGGACCGGGTGTTCTTTTCGCCCTCGCCGGACTACCTGCTCAAGGTCAAGGGCGACTCGATGCGCGACGAAGGCATCTTCGAGGGCGACCTGATCGGCGTGCACCGCACCCGCGATGCACGTAGTGGCCAGATCGTGGTGGCCCGGATCGATGAGGAAATCACCGTCAAGCTGTTGAAGATCGGGCGCGATGTCATCCGCCTGCTGCCGCGCAATCCGGACTATTCGCCCATCGAGGTGAGGCCGGACCAGGAGTTCGCCATCGAAGGCCTGTATTGCGGCCTGGTCAGGCCCAACCGGTGAGCGCGCGCCGCAAACAGGAGTTTTCCCACAGCGCGTGTCGGCGTTGTCCGCTGCCGCCGACAGGCCCGGCGCAATAAGTTTCGATGCGAGACGGCCGGTCTCAACCCGTGCGATGGCCGCCCCGTAGATTGCTTCCCAACAGATTTCCACCCCTTTGAGGACACTGACAATGGACGAGAACAAGAAGCGCGCCCTGGCCGCGGCCCTGACCCAGATCGAGCGCCAGTTCGGCAAGGGCTCGGTGATGCGCATGGGCGACCGCGTGATCGAGGCGACCGAGGTGATCCCGACCGGTTCGCTGATGCTGGACATCGCCCTGGGGATCGGTGGCCTGCCCAAGGGCCGTGTGGTGGAAATCTATGGGCCGGAATCGTCGGGCAAGACGACCTTGACCCTGCAGGCCATCGCGCAGTGCCAGAAGCAGGGCGGCACTGCGGCCTTCATCGACGCCGAGCACGCGCTGGATCCGATCTACGCGGCCAAGCTGGGCGTGAACGTCGACGACCTGCTGCTGTCCCAGCCCGACACCGGCGAGCAGGCGCTGGAAATCGCGGACATGCTGGTGCGCTCGGGTTCGGTGGACATCGTGGTCATCGACTCGGTCGCCGCGCTGACCCCGAAGGCCGAGATCGAGGGCGAGATGGGTGACCAGCTACCCGGCCTGCAGGCCCGCCTGATGAGTCAGGCGCTGCGCAAGCTGACCGGCAACATCAAGCGCTCCAACACCCTGGTGGTCTTCATCAACCAGCTGCGCATGAAGATCGGCGTGATGATGCCGGGCCAGAGCCCGGAAACCACCACCGGCGGCAATGCGCTGAAGTTCTACGCCTCGGTGCGTCTGGACATCCGCCGCATCGGTGCGATCAAGAAGGGTGACGAGATCATCGGCAACCAGACCCGCATCAAGGTGGTCAAGAACAAGATGGCCCCTCCGTTCAAGCAGGTCGTTACCGAGATCCTCTACGGCGAAGGCATCAGCCGCGAAGGCGAGCTGATCGACATGGGCGTGGAGGCCAAGATCGTCGACAAGGCCGGCGCCTGGTACAGCTATGGCTCCGAGCGCATCGGCCAAGGCAAGGACAACTCGCGCACCTATCTGCGCGAGAACCCCGAAGTGGCGGCCAAGCTGGAAGCCGAGCTGCGCCAGAAGTTCGAGCCCGCCGAAGTCGCCGGCCGCGAAAACGACGAAGGTGATGACGACTGAGTTCATCGGTTCCATGCGGGCCGGCGCCGCTGTCAGTGGCGGGGCCGGCCTGCATGGGGCGATGTTAGATCAGGGCAGGGGCGTCGTTCCGGACGCCCTTGTCTGTTTCAGCGCATCCGCGTCCGCACCCGGCATGCGCATCGTCACAAGTAGAGGTCTGCATGGATGAGGAGCATCTGTCCGCATCCCAGGCGCGCGGCAAAGGCCGTCGGCGCCGCCCCGAGCCGACTCCGGTACAGCGCGCCCTGGCGCTGCTGGTGCGGCGCGAGCATTCGCGCAAGGAGTTGATCCGCAAGCTGGTTGCCCGCGGGGTCAGCAGCGAGGACGCCGCTGCCGCGCTGGATCGCCTGGCCGGCGAGGGCTGGCAGGACGACGACCGTTTCGCCGAATCCCTGGTCCGCACTCGCGTGGCGTCCGGCTATGGGCCGCGTTACATCGAGGTCGAGCTGGAAACCCATGGGCTCGGCAGCGCCCAGGTCGCACGGGCCCTGGCAACCTTCGAGGGCGACTGGCGTGCGCTGGCCGCCGACCTGGTCGCGCGGCGCTTCGGGGCCGAGCGGCTGGAAGACCTGGCGGCCCAGCGCAAGGCCGCTGACCTGCTGCTGCGGCGCGGCTTCGATGGCGATGCGGTCCGGGCGGTCTTGCGCGGCTTGCCGGAGGACTGAGCCCCTGGGCTTTGCTACCCTTGGCGGTTCAAGGTTGTCCGGGACAGGCTGCATCCGCATGTAAGGGGGGTCGCGGCCTGTCTTGCCAGCCGCTCGCCCAACGCAAGCTCCCACATGACCGCGCCTACCTTCAGCAGCAACCAGGTCCGCCAGGACTTTCTCGATTTCTTCCGTGACAAGGGCCATACCATCGTGCCCTCGGCGCCGCTGGTGCCGGGCAACGATCCGACCCTGCTGTTCACCAATTCCGGCATGGTGCAGTTCAAGGACACCTTTCTGGGGGCGGAGAAGCGCAGCTACGTGCGCGCGGCCGATGTCCAGCGCTGCCTGCGGGCCGGCGGCAAGCACAACGACCTGGACCAGGTGGGTTACACCGCCCGGCACCACACCTTCTTCGAGATGCTGGGCAACTGGTCGTTCGGCGACTATTTCAAGAAAGAAGCCATCAGCTGGGCGTGGGAACTGCTGACCCAGGTCTGGAAGCTGCCGGCCGAGCGCCTGCTGGTCACCGTCTATCACGACGACGACGAAGCCTATGGCTACTGGCGCGACATGATCGGCGTGCCGGCCGAGCGCATCGTGCGCATCGGTGACAACAAGGGCGCGCCCTACGCATCGGACAATTTCTGGCAGATGGCCGACACCGGCCCCTGCGGCCCGTGCACCGAGATCTTCTATGACCACGGGCCGGCGATCCCGGGTGGCCCCCCGGGATCGCCCGAAGAAGATGGCGACCGGTTCATCGAGATCTGGAATCTGGTATTCATGCAGTTCGATCGTCAGCCTGACGGGACCCTGGTCCCGCTGCCGGCGCCGTGTGTGGACACCGGGATGGGCCTGGAGCGCCTGGTGGCCGTGCTGCAGCACGTGCATAGCAACTATGAAATCGACCTGTTCCAGACGCTGATCAAGGAGGTGGCGCGACTGACCGGCACGGCCGACCTGGAAAACAAGTCGCTACGGGTGATCGCCGACCACATCCGGGCCTGCTCGTTCCTGATCGTCGACGGCGTGCTGCCTTCCAACGAGGGACGCGGCTACGTGCTGCGCCGGATCATCCGCCGCGCCTTGCGCCATGGCTGGATGCTGGGGGTGCGCGAGCCGTTCTTCAGCAAGCTGGTACCGACCCTGGTCTCGCTGATGGGCGGGGCCTATCCCGAACTGGCTGAACAACAGGTGCTCGTCGAACGGGCCCTGGGGGCTGAGGAAGCGCGTTTCGCCGAGACCCTGGACGCCGGAATGCGCATCTTCGAGGACATCGTCGCCAACACCCAGGGCGCCACGATCGCGGGTGAAGCGGCATTCCGCCTGTACGACACCTACGGCTTCCCCGTGGATCTCACCGCCGACATCGCCCGCGAGCGCGGCCTGCAGGTGGACATGGGCGGGTTCGATGCGGCGATGGAGCAGCAGCGGCAGACGGCGCGGGCCGCGGGCAAGTTCTCCGGCGGCACCGCACTGCCGGCCGATCTGGTGGCACAGCTGGCCCCGACCGAGTTCCTGGGATATGACGCCCTGGAGGCCGAGGGCCTGAAGGTGGTCGCGCTGCTCTTCGACGGGCGCCCGGTGCAGCGGCTCGAGGCGGGCCAGGAGGGCATCGTGTTGTTGGACAAGACGCCGTTCTACGGTGAGTCCGGCGGTCAGGTCGGCGACATCGGCGACCTCCACGCCCCTGGCGCACGCTTCCACGTGTCGGACACCCTGAAGCTCGCCGGCCAGTTCCACGGTCATCTCGGTGTGCTGGAGCAGGGCACGCTCTCGGTCGGCGACATCGTGTCTGGTCATGCCGACGTCGCGCGCCGCAGTGCCACCATCCTCAACCACTCGGCCACGCATCTGCTGCACGCGGCGCTGCGGGCCCTGTTGGGCACGCATGTGCAACAGAAGGGCTCGCTGGTCGCGCCGGATCGTCTGCGCTTTGATTTCTCGCATTTCCAGCCGGTCTCGGCGGACGAGTTAGCCGAGGTCGAGCGCCGGGTGAACGCGGAGATCCGTGCCAACCATGCGGCCGAGATCCGGCACATGGCCATGCAGGAGGCGCTGGATTTTGGTGCGATGGCGCTGTTCGGCGAAAAATACGGCGAGCACGTTCGCGTGCTGCGTATGGGCGATACGTCCACCGAGCTGTGCGGCGGGACGCACGTGCAGCGCACCGGGGACATCGGCCTGTTCAAGATCGTCAGTGAAAGCGGCGTTTCGGCTGGCGTGCGGCGCATCGAGGCGGTGACCGGGCAGGGCGCGCTGGACCATGTCGCGGCCGAGGAGCGGCGCCTGGCCGAGGCGGCGCACGTCGTCGGTGGCAGTCCCGCCGAGTTGGTCGAAAAGCTCAAGCAGCTGACCGAGCGACAGAAAAAGCTGGAGCGTGAGCTGGAAAGCCTGAAAGCCAAGGCGGCCAGCGGTGCCACTGCGGACCTGGCCGGGCAGGCCAAGGTCATCGAGGGCATCAAGGTGCTTGCCGCGCGTCTGGAGGGGTTCGATGCCAAGGCGCTGCGCGAGGCGATCGACCGGCTCAAGCAACAACTCGGCGACGCGGTCATCCTCTTGGCCGGGATCAGTGGCGGCAAGGTGGCGCTGGTGGCGGGCGTGAATGGCAGTGCAATGGGCCGGGTCAAGGCCGGGGAACTGCTGGGTCACGTGGCTGGTCAGATCGGGGGCAAGGGCGGCGGTCGCCCGGACCTGGCCCAGGGTGGTGGCGAGGACGGGCCCGCCCTTGCATCTGCCCTGGAGGGGGTCGAAGGTTGGGTCACCCAACGGCTTGTCGTCTGAATCACAGTGTTTGTCTCTTGCGGCTGGACGTGTCCGGCCGCTACCATGTTTCACGTCTATGAACTTATTTGGGAGTGTTCCGGCTGCGACGGGGGCCGAACACCTCTACCGGCCTTACGCTAGCCGGACTACGGAGAATTGAAATGTTGATTTTGACCCGCCGTGTCGGCGAAACCCTGATGATTGGCGATTCGGTCTCGGTGACCGTTCTTGGCGTCAAGGGGAATCAGGTGCGCATCGGCATCACGGCGCCCAAGGATGTCGCGGTTCATCGCGAAGAGATCTATCAGCGTATCCAGCGCGGCGAAGATGCTGGTGCGGCCACCGAGGCAGAAAGCAGTTCCTCGAACTGACGATTTAGTTTGCCGTTCGCGCGTTCAGCCGGTATCCTTGCTGGCCGTCGCGCAGCGGTCAGGCGCAACGTTTGTCCGGAGTGATGCCCGAGTGGCCGAAGGGGCTCCCCTGCTAAGGGAGTATAGGGTCAAAAGCTCTATCGAGGGTTCGAATCCCTCTCACTCCGCCAATTGAAAGAACCCGCCTTGAAGGCGGGTTTTTTTGTGCCTGTTCCTCATGTCCATCCGTCGCGCTCTTCCCTCAAGACGCGGATCTGCATGGATCGGACGTGGGAAGCGTGCGTCTGGAAGCCCCTGTTGCCTGTCGCGTTCTCGCGACGACGGCGCCTGCGGTACGCGTGCGCTGCGCAGGCGAGGGTAGGCAGTGGAGGGAGAGGAGGCAACAAAAAAGCCAGCACGTTGGCTGGCTTTTTCGCGTTCTTCGCTTGGTGCGCCCGGAGAGATTCGAACTCCCGACCGCCTGGTTCGTAGCCAGGTACTCTATCCAGCTGAGCTACGGGCGCGCTGCGAAGGAGCGAGATTATTCGTGTTTCGCGCTTTCGCGTCAACACCTTTTCCCGATTTTTTTGCGTTCGCCCCGGCACGATCCTGGGATCGGCACCGATGCGCAATCTGCGCCGTGTTGGTCACACGCCGTAGTAGTCGCGGTACCACGCGACGAAGCGCGCAATCCCGGTTTCCACGGGTGTCGAGGGGGCATAGCCCACATCCCGCTGCAGTGCCGAGACGTCGGCGAAGGTGTCAGGGACATCGCCTGGCTGCAGGGGCAACAGGCGTCGCTCGGCCTTGCGCCCCAGCGTGCGTTCGAGCACCTCGATGTACTCCAGCAGCTGCACCGGCGCGTTGTTGCCGATGTTGTAGACGCGGTAGGGCGCGTCGGAAGTTGCAGGATTGGGTTGCATGGCGTCGTACAGCGGATCCGGTCCGGGCACGTGGTCCAGCGTGCGGATCACGCCCTCGACAATATCGTCGATGTAGGTGAAGTCGCGTGTGTGCTGCCCGTTGTTGAACAGGTCGATGGGCTCGCCGGCGAGGATCTTGCGGGTGAACTGGAACAGCGCCATGTCCGGCCGTCCCCAGGGGCCATAGACGGTAAAAAAGCGCAGGCCCGTGGTCGGCAACCGGTAGAGATGGCTGTAGGTATGCGCCATCAGTTCGTTGGCCTTCTTGCTGGCCGCATACAGGCTCAACGGGTGATCCACGCTGTCCTCCACGGCGAAAGGTAGCTTGCGATTGCCGCCGTAGACCGAACTGGAAGAGGCGTAAACCAGGTGCTCCACGCCGCGATGCCGGCATGCTTCCAGCATGTTCATGAAGCCCACCAGATTGCTCTGCACGTAGGCGTGGGGGTTCTGCAGCGAGTAGCGCACGCCCGCCTGTGCGGCCAGGTTGACCACGCGCTGCGGCTGAAACCCGGCGAAGGCCGCGTCGAGCGCATCGCGGTCTTCCAGTGCGCCACGGACGAAGGAGAACCCGGTATGCGCGTGCAGGCGCTGCAGGCGTGCGTCCTTCAGCGTGGGATCGTAGTAGTCGTTGAGGTTGTCATAGCCCAGCACGCTGTCGCCACGCTCGAGCAGGCGCTCGCTGAGGCGTGCGCCAATGAAACCGGCGGCGCCGGTCACCAGGATCTTCATGGGAGTTCTCGGATCGGATTGGGGATGAGGGGCTTCACAGACGGCCATCCACGTCGTTTTGGGGCAACAGGCGCTGTACGTCGAACACCACGCCGCCCGGCCGCGTGAAGGCACGCACGCCGGTGCCGCCGAGCGCGGCGAACTGTTGGTGGGCCACCGCGAGGATGACGGCATCGTAGTGGCCGTGCGGCGGCGCCTGGACCAGGGACAGTGCGTATTCGCGCGCCGCTTCGGCGGGATCCGCCCACGGGTCGTGCACGTCGACTTGGACGTTGTACTGCCGCAGTTCGTGCACGATATCGACCACGCGGGTGTTGCGCAGGTCCGGGCAATCCTGCTTGAAGGTCAAGCCCAGCACGAGCACGCGTGCGCCTGCGATGGGGTTGTTGCGTTGGGCCAGCAGTTTGATCGTGCGCTGGGCCACGTGTGCGCCCATGCCATCGTTGATCCTGCGCCCGGCCAGGATCACCTCCGGGTGGTGGCCGACCTGCTGGGCCTTGTGGGTGAGGTAGTACGGGTCCACGCCGATGCAGTGCCCGCCGACCAGGCCAGGCTTGAAGCCAAGGAAATTCCACTTGGTCGCGGCCGCTGCGAGGACCTCGCCGGTATCGATTCCCAGACGATGGAAGAGCAGGGCCAGCTCGTTGACCAGGGCGATGTTGACGTCGCGCTGGGTGTTCTCGATCACCTTGGCAGCCTCGGCGACCCGGATGCTGGGCGCGCAGTGGGTGCCGGCGTGGATGATGCGTCGATACAGCGCGTCGACCCTGGCGGCGGCTTGCGGGGTCGAGCCGGAGGTGACCTTCACGATGGTTTCCAGGCGATGGGCCTTGTCGCCGGGATTGATGCGTTCCGGGCTGTAGCCGGCGTGGAAGTCGCGGTTGAACACCAGGCCGGATTCGGCCTCGATGAGCGGGACGCAGACTTCCTCGGTCGCACCTGGATAGACAGTGGATTCGAAGATCACCAGGCCGCCGGGGGGCAGCGCGCGTCCTACCGTGCGGCTGGCCGACTCGAGTGCGGTCAGGTCTGGCCGCTTGTAGGCGTCGACGGGGGTCGGCACGGTGACGATGAAGACCTCGCAACCGGCGAGGTCCGCAGGGTCATCGGTAAAGCGTAGCTGATGGGCCTCGCGCAGCTGCTCGGGTGCTATCTCGCGGGTCTGGTCGTGATGGGCCTGCAGTTCGGCCACGCGCTTGTGCTGGATGTCGAAGCCCACCGTTGGACCGAGTCGACCAAACGCCACGGCCAGAGGAAGGCCCACGTAACCCAGCCCGATAATGGCCATGGTCGGCGATGGGCGGGCGGCTTCGGGCATGGGCATGAGGTCCGATCGGTTGGAGCGGGAATCTGGCCGCCTAGGATCGCATCGCGGCCAAGCCGGTGCGATGCCTGCTGCTCAATCCAGGTGATGAGCCAGATGCTGCACGACGGCTTGGGGATGGTGCATCCAGGCAAAATGATCGGCGCGAGTGCCGAGCGAGACGGCGTCCAGGACGGTGGTGGAGACCGAAGGTGAAGCGAATCGATCCACCAGTCCCGCCAGCGAGGCCGGCGGTGCGAACCAGTCCTGCGCCAGCAAGATACCTGTCACCGGGAGGGCCAGGCGGGCCATCGCTGCCTCCAGGTCCTGCGACAGGCCGCGCGCGGCGTAGCGCCCCGACAGGCCCACGCGCGTCCAGTCATCGATCAGGCCGCGCGCCTCGTTGCCACCGAATCCGATGCGCCGACCGGGTAATGCGCCGTTGCGTCGCGAGAGCCAAGCCATGAAGCGATAGGCGGCCGGCAGCAGCCAGCCGCGTGGCGCCGAAAAACGTAGCCAGTGCGGCGTCCCGCTGGCGACCAGCCACAGGCCCGCGTAGCGGGCCGGGTGCAGGGCCGCGTGACAGCACGCCAGCTGGCCGCCCAGGCTGTGCCCGCCGATCAGCTGGCGCGAGCCCTGGAGAGCGTTGCGCATCGCCGCCTCGCTGGCTGGCAGGTCCAGCGCCAGCCATTCGCGGTAGCCCCAATTGGTGGTGCGCGAAGCGCGCAGCGAACTGCTGCCGTGACCGCGTGCCTCATGCAGGAAGACCGCGATGCCCTGTGCGCTGAGCGCCTCTGCGAGCGGCAGGTAGTGCCGAGCGGCCACGCCCATGGCCGGCAGCCACAGCAGGCTGGCGCGCGGATGCTCCGGAACCCTGTGGAGCAGCGTCCAGGTGTGTCCGTCTTCCGCGCGGACTGCGATGCCGTCGGTGGCTGCCTCGCTCATGGTGTCGGTCAGGGTGGGCGCGCCGCGGTGCTCGGCGTGCCCACCGTGCGGCTCACAGCACTTCGGAGGCGTAGTCGGCCAGGCGCGAGCGCTCGCCGCGGCGCAGGGTGATGTGTGCGCTGTGCGCCCAGCCTTTGAAGCGATCCACCGCGTAGGTCAGGCCCGAGGTGGTCTCGGTCAGGTACGGGGTGTCGATCTGCTCCACATTGCCCAGGCACACGATCTTGGTACCGGGGCCGGCGCGGGTGATCAGCGTCTTCATCTGCTTGGGGGTGAGGTTCTGCGCCTCGTCCAGGATCAGGTAGCGCGAGAGGAAAGTGCGGCCGCGCATGAAGTTCATCGAACGGATCTTGATGCGCGAGGCCAGCAGGTCGTTGGTCGCCTGGCGGCCCCAGGCCCCGCCTTCCTGGTTGTGGGTGAGCACTTCCAGGTTGTCGGTCAGTGCGCCCATCCACGGGGTCATCTTCTCTTCCTCGGTGCCGGGCAGGAAGCCGATGTCCTCGCCCACGCTGACCGTGGCGCGGGTCATGATGATCTCGCGGTAGCGCTGCTGGTCCATGGTCTGGGCCAGGCCGGCAGCCAGAGCGAGCAGGGTCTTGCCGGTGCCGGCGGTGCCCAGCAGGCTGACGAAGTCGATTTCCGGATCCATCAGCGCGTTGAGCGCGAAGTTCTGCTCGCGATTGCGTGCACTGATGCCCCACACGGCATGCTGACCGCTGCGGAAATCATCGACCAGGGTCAGCGTGGCCTTGCCATCGGCGTTGACCTTGGCCACGCGCAGTTCGACCTCGTCATCGCCGGGCAGGTAGAGGTACTGGTTGGGATGCCAGTCCTCCTCGTCGGCCATGCTGACCTCGTAGCTGGTGCGGCCGCTCTTGTCGCTCCAGGATTTCAGGTCGCCCTGGTGGCGGTGCCAGAAGTCTTCCGGCAGCGCGGTGGCGCCGGTGTAGAGCAGGGCGAAATCGTCCAGCGCGCGATCGTTCTCGTAGTCCTCGGCGACGATGCCGCTGATCGAGGCCTTGATCCGCAGGTTGATGTCCTTGGACACCAGGATGACCGGCGTGCCCGGGTGCTCCTCGTGCAGCTGCAGCACGGCGGCCAGGATCTTGTTGTCCGGTGCGATGGCACCAAAGGTGCGGCCGGGGTCGACCGGCTTGAGCTGGAAGTGCAGCTGGCCGATCTGGCCGGGCTGGCGCAGGTTCAGGCCCTTGGGATGGAGCAGGGTGATGCCCAGCTGGATGCGCTCGGCATCGGCGCCGACGATCAGCTCATTGAGGAAGCGACTGACCTGGCGCGCATTGCGGCTGACCTCGGACATGCCCTTCTTGGCATTGTCCAGTTCCTCGATCACCTGCATGGGCAGGAACACATCGTGTTCCTCGAACTTGAACAGCGCGGTCGGGTCGTGCATCAGCACGTTGGTGTCCAGCACGTAGATGCGCTTGCTTCGTGTCATCGTGGTTTCCTGTGTGTGGACGGGCAGACAGACGAACAGCAGCAGGCCGCCACGACCCGCGGGGCGGGATGGCGACCTGTGAGGAACGGCGGGGACTTCACTGCGAAATGGCAGCCTTCAGTGCGTCGAGCACGGCCTGGGCGTGGCCGGCGACCTTGACCTTGCGCCATTGGGCCGCAATGCGCGCATCGGGCGAGATCAGAAACGTGCTGCGCTCGATGCCCAGCACCTGACGCCCGTACATGTTCTTTTCCTTGATCACATCGAAGGCCTTGCACAGGGCCTCGTCGGCATCGCTGATCAGCGGGAAGTCGAAGCCCTGCTTGGCGCAGAAGTTGTCGTGCGACTTCACCGAATCGCGCGAGACGCCGAACACCTTCGCGTCCAGCGCCTCGAACTGCGGAAGCAGGGCGTTGAAGTCGATGCCCTCGGTGGTGCAGCCCGGCGTGCTGTCCTTCGGGTAGAAGTACAGCACCAGCCAGTGGCCGGCGTGCTCGGCGAGGGTCGTGGAGGCGCCGCCGGACAGGGCGAGCGGCAGTTTCAGGGTGGACTTCGGAAGTGCTTTGGCGGTCGCCGTCATCTTCAGAACTTCATCGGGTCCATGATCGCGTCCAGGTTCAGATGGTCGCAGAATTCCAGGAAGTCGTCGCGCAGCGCGGCGATGTGCATGTTGGCTGGCACGCCGATGGTGACCTGGGCCGAGAACATCTCCGCACCGGTCTGCATCGCGCGATAGCGCGTGGACTGCAGGTTCTCGATGGTGATGCCCTGGCGGTCGAAGAAATCGGCCAGCTGGAACAGGATGCCGGGCTTGTCGGCGGCCACCACTTCGACGATGTAGGGCAGCAGGTTGGACTGCACGACCTTGGCGCCGGTGCGGTACCAGACCAGCTTCAGGCCTTCCTCGCGCTCCAGTCGGGTCAGCATCGCCTCCAGCTTGGCCACCGAATCCCAGGAGCCGGTGGCCAGCGCGGTCACCGAGACATCCCGTCCGACCGTGGACAGGCGGGCATCGACCAGGTTGCAGCCGGAATCGGCAATCCGACGCGTCACACCCAGCAGGGGCGACTCCGGATGCGTCGTGTAGGCGTTGATCAGGAGGTGATTTTCGTTCGGCGAGGGCCGGGGCGTGGAGTCGGTCAAAAGTGGCTTCCGGCGTTACAGCGAGTCTGAATGGCCCCGGGACGGGGCCTGCACAGCGCGGCCAGCATACTTGCCCGTCCTTTCGCGCCGCAAGTAACATCGCTGCCGAGCGCGGCGTTCCGTGCGTATCACTCCTTACAGGCGAAGCGCTTGTCCCTTTCCGGCTGCATCACCGCCCTGGCCACGCCGTTCGATGGCCGTGGCGATCTCGATCTGGACGCTTGGCGTGCACTGCTCGACCGGCAGGTGCGCGGCGGCATTCAGGGCGTGGTCGTGGCGGGCTCGACCGGGGAAGCCGCGGCGCTGTCCGATGAGGAATATGTCGCCTTGATCAGCGCGGCGGTCGCACATCTCGCCGGCGCCATGCCGGTCCTGGCCGGCACCGGTCAGATGAACACGGCCAAGACCATTGCGCAGACCCGCCTGGCCGCCAGCGCGGGAGCCGCCTACGCCCTGGTGGTGACACCGCCCTACGTGCGCGCGCCCCAGGCCGGGCTTGAGGCGCACTATCGCGCCGTGGCCGAGCAGGGCGGGCTTCCGGTGGTGCTCTACAACGTGCCAGGCCGCACCGGCTGCGACCTGTTGCCGACGACCGTTGCGGCACTGGCCGCGCACCCGCGGATCGTGGGCATCAAGGAATCGCGGACCGAGCCGGACCGGCTGCAGGCACTGCTGGCGCTGCGACGGCGTGACTTCTGTGTGCTGTCCGGCGACGATGGCACCGCCGGGCAGGCGCTGCTGGCCGGCGCCGATGGCCTGATCTCGGTCGGTTCCAATGCCCTGCCATCGGCCTATCGTCACCTGTGCGAACTGGCGCGCCGCGGCGAGGCAAGCGCGACGCAATCCTGGGACGCGCAGCTTGCCGAGTTCCATGCGTTCTTCGGAATCGAATCCAATCCCATCCCGGTCAAGGCGCTGCTGCAGCGTCAGGGCGTGGGGCAGGGGCTGCGGCTGCCGCTGCTGCCGCTGTCGGAGACCCATGCCGGGCTGGCCGACCGCCTGGCCGAGCGCGCGATCGCGCTCGAAGCACAATCCAGCCGCGAACCACTCGCGGCCTGACTTCAAACGGAGAGTCATCCATGCGTTTTTCCCGCGTTTCGCGTTCCCTCATGCCTGCCCTGCTGGCGATCTCCATCGTCGGTCTGTCCGGCTGTCACTGGTTCCACAAGGGGCCCAAGGGCGACTACGCGCTGAGCGAGCAGGAGCGTCCGCTGGAAGTGCCGCCGGACCTCAATGCCCCCAACACCGCCGGTGCCATGCAGGTGCCGACCGTGGCGACCGGCGCCAGCCAGCAGGCCGGCGCGTCTGCGGCCAACACCTCCGGATTCAATGTCTCCGGCAGCCGTGACGAGGTCTTTGCCAAGGTGGGCGATGCCCTGGGCACCGTCGATGGCCTGACCATCGCCAGCCGTGCGCAGCTGCTGGGCAGCTATGACGTGTCCTACCAGGGCGCCAGCTTCCTGGTGCGCGTGGCCGCCATCACCTCGGGCACCTACGTGTCGGCAGTGGATCCGCGTGGCCTGCCGGCGACCGGTCCGGAAGCGACCCGCCTGATGGCCGAGCTGAAGAACCGCCTGGCCGGCAACTGATCCCGCCCGGCCGGCTCGATCGAGGCGGCGGCGGATAGGAAAAACAAAGGCGCCCTGCGGGGCGCCTTTGTCGTGTCAGAGGTTTGGAGCGGCGAGCTCGGTGCCTGCCGCCCGCGCCAACAAGGCGTCGGCTCAGCGCTCCAGCAGGGGCAGCTTGTCCGGCTTGCCTTCCCACTCGGCCGCGTCGGACAGCCCGTCCTTGCGCACCGTGATCACCGGCCAGGCGCGCGACAGCTCGGCGTTGAGGGCGACAAAGCCCTCCTGCCCGGCGGGCACGTCGTCCTCGGGATAGATGGCATTGATCGGGCACTCCGGCTCGCACAGCGTGCAGTCGATGCACTCGTCCGGGTCGATCACCAGGAAGTTGGGGCCTTCGTGGAAACAGTCGACCGGGCACACCTCCACGCAGTCGGTGTACTTGCACTTGATGCAGTTCTCGGTGACGACGAAGGGCATGGCGATGATCCGGTCGAACGTGGAGATGGCTGGCGATTCTATAGGAACCGCCCCGGCGGGACGTAGCGCAGTCGAAGCAAGCGCCAAACGAAAAGACCCGGCATTGGCCGGGTCTGATCGGGTCCAGGCAACATCACGGTTGGCGCTCCCTAGGGGACTCGAACCCCTGTTTTAGCCTTGAGAGGGCCACGTCCTAACCACTAGACGAAGGGAGCGTTTGGGCCGTGACGGCTTAGCTGGTTAGTATATTCATAGCTTGTGCTCCCGGCAATCGGGTCAGCCGCCAAAAAACTTAACGGAAGCCGCAATCATCACCTCCGAACTCCAGCCCACCGTCATCCCGCGCGAGGCCCATACGATCTCGCGCCGGGATATCAGTCCCAACGCCCTGCGTGTGCTCTACCGGCTGCGCGATGCCGGCTTCTCGGCCTACCTGGTCGGCGGTGCCGTGCGCGACCTGCTGGTCGGCCAGCACCCGAAGGACTTCGACGTGGCCACCGACGCCACGCCCGAGCAGGTCAAGCAGCAGTTCCGCAACTGCCGCCTGATCGGCCGTCGCTTCCGCCTGGCGCACGTCGTGTTCGGGCGCGAGATCATCGAAGTGGCGACCTTCCGCGCCAACAGCGACGATGGCAGCGGCGACCGCGAACTGCACGAAGACGGCCGCCTGCTGCGCGACAACGTCTACGGCAGCATCGAGGACGATGCACTGCGCCGCGACTTCACCGCCAACGCCCTGTATTACGCCATCGAGGATTTCTCGGTGCGCGATTACTGCGGGGGCTTCGAAGACGTGCAGGCCCGGCGCATGAAGCTCATCGGCGACCCCGAGCAGCGTTATCGCGAGGACCCGGTGCGCATGCTCCGCGCGGTGCGCCTGGCGGCCAAGCTCGGCTTCACGATCGATGGCCCGAGTGCGGATCCGATCCCCGAGTTGGCGCCGTTGCTGGCCGAGGCCGCGCCGGCGCGGTTGTTCGAGGAGGTCCTCAAACTGTTCCTCTCCGGGCACGCGGTGGCCAGCTTCGAAGGGCTCGAGCGCACCGGCCTGTTGACGGTGCTGCTGCCCGAGAGCGCCGCCGCACTCAAGTCCAATCGCAGTGGCGCGTTGCGCCGCATGGTGTTGCAGGGCCTGGCCGGCACCGACACGCGGGTGGCCAATGAGGAGCCAGTGTCGCCGGCGTTCCTGTTTGCCTTGCTGCTGTGGCCGGCGTACTGCCGGGCGCTGATCGGTCTGCAGGCGCAGGGCACCCATCCGGAAGAGGCCGCGCGCCGCGCCGCCGACCGGGTCACCTTGCACCAGTTGAACACCATCGCCTTGCCCAGGCGCTTCTCGCTGCCGATGCAGGAGATCTGGTTGCTGCAGTCGCGCTTCGGCCAGCGCCAGCGCAAGCGGGTCACGCGCCTGCTGACCCATCCGCGCTTCCGCGCCGCGTTCGACTTCCTGGTGCTACGCCAGTCGGCTTCGCCCGAACACGCCGCCGACGTTGAATTCTGGACCCAGGCGCAGAGCCAGACTCACGAAGAGTTGTCTGCGGCGCTGGGCCTGGAGCCGGCGGGGGACGGCTACGAGGATGAGGACGCGCCGCCGTCCAAGCGTCGCCGCCGTCGCAGGCGCCGCAGCGGGGCGGCGGGCGCCAGCGGGGAATGAGCGCAGCGGTCACCGCCTGCATCGGGCTGGGGGCAAATCTGGGCGATGCGGCGGCCACGCTGCGCGCCGCGTTCGATGCCATCGCCGAACTGGCGGGCACCAGGCTGGTCGCCGCCTCGCCGCTGTACGTGACCCCGGCGTGGGGCCTGGAGGACCAGCCGGACTTCGTGAATGCCGCCGCCCGCGTGGAGACCGCGCTGGCGCCTGCCGCATTGTTGGCAGCACTGCTGGAGATCGAACGTCGCTTCGGCCGTGACCGCAGCCGCGAGCAGCGCTGGGGGCCGCGCACGCTGGATCTGGATCTGCTGCTCTACGGTGATGCGGTCATTGACCTGCCCGGCCTGCAGGTGCCGCATCCGCGCCTGCACGAGCGAGCGTTCGCCCTGGTGCCGCTGGCCGATGTCGCGCCCGGGCTTCATATCGCCGGCCATGGCCCGGTGCAGGAAGCTGCATTTCGCGTCGAGCGGGGCGCCATCGCCGCCTTATGAGTGGATAATGCGTACCGATGAGTACGCACGCCGACAGCAAGCCCTGGACCGTTCCCGCCCTGCGCCAGGCCAAACAGGCCGGGCAGAAGCTGGTGATGTTGACCTGCTATGACTATGGCTTCGCCAGGACGCTCGATGCCGCTGGCGTGGACCTGGTCCTGATCGGCGATTCCCTTGGCATGGTGGTGCAGGGGCACGATTCCACCTTGCCGGTCACCATCGAGGACATGGTCTATCACACGCGCATCGTGTCCCGCGGGCTGGAGCGCGCGCTGCTGGTGTCCGACCTGTCCTTCCAGTCCGATGCCACCCCCGCGCTTGCGCTGGACGCGGCCACGCGCCTGCTGCAGGCCGGCGCGGAGATGGTCAAGCTGGAGGGCGCCGGCCACAAGCTGGAGGTCATCCGGTTCCTGAGCGAACGCGATATCCCGGTGTGCTCGCACCTGGGGCTGACCCCGCAGTCGGTGCTGTCCTTCGGCGGCTACCGCGTCCAGGGACGCGAAGAGGCGGCCGCTGAAAAGCTGCTGGCCGACGCGATCGCCGTGGCCGAGGCGGGCGCCAGCCTGCTGGTGCTCGAGTGCGTCCCGTCCACGCTGGCCGCGCGGATCACCGCCGCCGTCGACATCCCGACCATCGGCATCGGCGCCGGGGTCCAGTGCGATGGACAGGTCCTGGTGCTGCACGACCTGCTCGGCCTGGAGATGGGCCACCGCCGGCCGAAGTTCGTCAAGGATTTCCTGGCAGAAGGCGGCTCGGTCGCCGGCGCCGTGCGTGCCTATGCCGACGCGGTGCGCGGCGGCGCATTCCCCGATGCCGCGCACGCGTATTGAGCCGACGCGCGACCTTTCACGATTCAACACGCGCGGGTAGGGCGCACATGATCGAAACCATTACCGAACTGGAAGCCTTGCGCGCGCGCGTGGCCGGCTGGAAGCGGCAGGGTCTCAAGGTTGGCTTCGTGCCGACCATGGGCAACCTGCATGCCGGGCACTACTCGCTGATCATGCTGGCGCGTCAGTACGCAGACCGCGTGGTGTCCAGCGTCTTCGTCAATCCGACCCAGTTCGGGCCCAACGAGGACTACCTGCGCTATCCACGCACGCTGGAAAGCGACACCACCGGCCTGGAGGGCGCTGGGTGCGACGTGCTTTGGTTGCCCACGGTCGAGTCCATGTATCCGTTCGGCATCGAGTTGGCGGCCAAGGTCCACGTACCTGGCGTGAGTAGCGTGCTGGAGGGCGAGTGCCGCCCCGGGCATTTCGACGGCGTCTGCACGGTGGTGAGCCGGCTGTTCAACCAGGTGACGCCCGATCTTGCCGCCTTCGGCAAGAAGGACTACCAGCAGTTGGCGGTGATCCGGCAGATGGTCACCGACCTGGCGTTTCCCATCGAGATCCTCGGCGGCGGCATCGTGCGCGAGGCCGATGGCCTGGCGATGAGCTCGCGCAACCAGTACCTGTCGGCCGACGAGCGCCCGCGGGCCGCGGAGATCCGCCGGGTGCTGCAGGACATGCGGGATGGCGTGGTCGCCGGCGCGCCGCGCCTGCAGGTCGAACAGGCCGCCGCCGCGCGCCTGGCCGGTGCCGGCTACGTGGTCGACTACACCGTGGTGCGTCGCCCCGATCTGACCGAACCGGTCGATGGGCAGGACGGCCCGCGGGTCGCCCTGATCGCCGCGCGGCTGGGGACCACGCGGTTGATCGACAACCTGGAATTCTGAAGCGCCATGCCCTGCACGACGGGGTAGGGCCCGCGCTGCTAGACTCGCCGCCCTGTTTTCCTGCCGTTGTCCAAGACGATGCACCTGAGCCTGCTCAAGACCAAGATCCACCGCGCCACCGTCACCCACTCGGAGCTCAACTACGAGGGCTCCATCGCCATCGATGGAAACCTGCTCGAGGCCACCGGCATCCGCGAGTTCGAGCAGGTGCATATCTGGGACGTCACCAACGGCGCCCGCTTCAGCACCTATGCACTTCGTGCCGACGAAGGCAGCGGCATCATCTCGCTCAATGGCGGCGCCGCGCGCCATGTGCAGGTCGGCGACATCATCATCATCGCCGCTTTTGCGAGCATGAGCGAGGCCGAGGCCGACGCGTTCAAGCCCAAGCTGGTGTACGTGGACGGCCAGAACCGAATCACCCATACCAACCAATCGATCCCCAAGCAGGCCGCCTGATGACGAAGTTCGACGCGTTGCAGTCCCACGCCACCCGTCTGCGCGGCGTCCGCGCCCCGGCCTTGTTGGAACAGGATCCTGCACGCGCGTCGGATTTCGCGCTGCGCGTGGGCCCGCTCTACGCCAGCTTCGCGCGCCAGGGTTATGACCGCGACGCGCTGGCCGCGCTGCATGCGTTGGCCGGCGATCTGGACCTGAAAGCCGCTTACCAGCGCTTGTTCACCGGCGAAGTCGTCAACCCGACCGAGGACCGCGCGGCGCTGCATACCGCCCTGCGCGGCAACCTGACCGATGCCAAGCCTGCGCAGGACGCCTACGCGGAAGCCGCTGCGGTGCGCGCCCACATGGGCACGCTGGTCGCCGCGCTGGAGGCCAGCGAGGTCACCGACGTGGTCAGCGTGGGCATCGGCGGCTCGGACCTGGGCCCGCGCCATGTCTCAGATGCGCTGCGCCCGCTCAACCCGAAGCTGCGCGTGCATTTCGTTTCCAACGTTGACGGCGCCGCCGCCCAGCGCACGCTGGCCGGGCTGGACCCCAAGACCACCGCCGCGATCCTGATTTCCAAGACCTTCGGCACCCAGGAGACGCTGCTCAACGGCAAGATCTTGGCTGAATGGCTGGGCGGCAGCGATCGTCTGTATGCGGTCAGCGCCAATCCCGAGCGCGCGGCCAAGGCCTTCGACATCCCGGCCGAGCGCGTGCTGCCGATGTGGGACTGGGTCGGCGGCCGGTACTCGCTGTGGTCGTCGGTGGGATTCCCGATCGCGCTGGCGATCGGCTTCGACAATTTCTGCGCGCTGCTGGATGGCGCTGCGCTGATGGACCAGCACGTGCTGGAAGCCCCGGCCGAGTCCAACCTGGCCATCCGCCACGCGCTCACCGCGATCTGGAACCGCAACGTGCTGGGTCATGCCGCGCACGGGGTGATGACCTACGACCAGCGCCTGGCGTTGCTGCCCAACTATCTGCAGCAGCTGGTGATGGAAAGCCTGGGCAAGTCGGTGCGCATCGACGGCAGCCCGGTGGACTGCGAGACCGTGCCGGTATGGTGGGGCGGGGCGGGCACCGACGTGCAGCACAGCTTCTTCCAGGCGCTGCACCAGGGCACCCAGATCGTGCCGCTGGATTTCGTGGGCACCATCCACAACGAAGACCCGTACACCGAGAACCACATCGCGCTGATGTCCAACCTGCTGGCGCAGTCCGAGGCGCTGGCCAATGGACAGTCCAGCGACGACCCGCACCGGAGCTACGCCGGCGGGCGGCCGAGCACGATGATCCTGCTCGACGCGCTGACCCCGCAGTCGCTGGGCGCGCTGATTGCCATGTACGAGCACAGCGTCTACGCGCAGTCGCTGGCCTGGGGCATCAACGCCTTCGACCAGTTCGGCGTGGAGCTGGGCAAGCAGCTGGCCAACGGCCTGCTGCCGGCGCTCAAGGGCGAGGCCGAAGCCGACGACCCGGTCACCCAGGTGTTGCTGGAGCAGATCCGCACGCGTTGATGACGCAGCGCGGCTGGTTCGCCCAGCTGTCGTAGAGCGGAGCTTGCTCCGCTGGGCTTTGGCGGAATTGCGTCGTAGAGCGGAGCTTGCTCCGCTGCGTTTCGGCGGAATCGAGGGGAATGCCCTCGCGGCGAAAGCATCGGTCGGGTGGTTGGGAAAGCCCCTAGCGGAGCAAGCTCCGCTCTACGGGACGGCTGGGGAAGCCTCAGCGGAGCAAGCTCCGCTCTACGGGGATGGCGGTGTGTGCTTGGCCAGGGCCCAGGCGACGTGTTCGCGCACCAGGGGTGACGCATCGTCTCGGCGCGAGGCCAGGGCGTGCAGGATCTCCGGTGTGGTCGGGGCGTTGCCCAGCGCCACGGCGATGTTGCGCAGCCAGCGCTCGTGTCCGCTGCGGCGGATCGCCGAGCCCTCGGTGCGGCGCAGGAACTCATCCTCGTCCCAGGCGAACAGCTGCGGCAGCGTGGCGGTATCCAGGTCGTTGCGTGCGCGGAAGTCCGGCTCGTCGGTGCGCTTGGCGAACTTGTTCCAGGGGCACACCAGCTGGCAGTCGTCGCAGCCGAAGATGCGGTTGCCGATCGGCTTGCGCAGATCCTCGGGAATCGCGCCTTCGTGCTCGATGGTCAGATAGGCGATGCAGCGCCGCGCGTCGAGCCGGTGCGGGGCGACGATGGCCTGGGTGGGGCAGACCTCGATGCAGCGCACGCAGGTGCCGCAGTGCGCGCTGGCCGGCGCGTCGATGGGCAGCGGGATGTCGACGTAGATCTCGCCGAGGAAGAACCACGACCCGCCATCCTTGTCGATCAGGCAGGTGTGCTTGCCGATCCAGCCCAGTCCCGCGTTGCGGGCCAGCGCGCGTTCGAGCACCGGCGCCGAATCGACAAACACGCGATGGCCGAAGGCGCCCACCTCTTCCTGCAGCTGCATCGCGAGCTTCTGCAGGCGGTTGCGCATAAGCTTGTGGTAATCGCGGCCCAGCGCGTAGCGCGCCACGTAGGCGCGCGTGCCGTCGGCCAGCGTGGTCCAGGCCTCGTCGCTGTCGTTGCGTCCGTAATCCAAACCGACCGAGATCACGCGCAGGGTGCCGGGGATCAGGTCGGCGGGCCGCGCCCGCAGCTGGCCGTGGCGCGCCATCCAGTCCATCGAACCGTACAGGCCTTCGGCCAGCCAGCTGCGCAGGTGGTCTTCGTCCTGGCCCAGTTCGATGCCGGCGATGCCGCAGCGCTGGAAGCCGAACGCCCGCGCCAGCGTACGGATCCGCTGCGCCAGCGCGTGCGGATCGGACGATGTCGCAGACGAAGCAGTCATGCGGCCAAGTATAGAATCGCGCGCCATGACGGCTTTGATTCCCCTGCATGGCGTGGCCGCGGCGCGCACGCTGGACCAACAGGCCAGCGCGCGTCTGGCCGGTGGAGCGTTCGAGCTGATGACCAGGGCCGGGCACGCCGCATGGGCCTGCCTGCAGACGCAGTGGCCACACGCGCGGCGCATTACCGTGGTCTGCGGGCCGGGCAACAACGGCGGCGATGGTTACGTGCTGGCGCGGTGCGCCTTGCAGGCCGGCTGCGAGGTCGTGGTCGTGCACCTGGAGGCGCACGTGCCGCAGACCGGGCTGGCCCAGCGGGCCTGCACTGAGTACGTCGCCATGGGGGGACGCGTGGAGTTGTTCCCCGAGGCCTTTCCGCCGGCCGATGTGATGGTTGATGCCCTGTTCGGACTGGGGCTGTCGCATGCCCCGGATGGCGAGGCCGAGCAGCTCATCGCCGCGATCAATGCGCAGCCCGCGCCTGTCTTCGCGCTGGATGTCCCCAGCGGCATCGATCCCCGCCGCGGCAGCGCGCCAGGGAGCGCCGTGCGTGCCGCGCACACGTTGGAATTCATCGTGCGCCACCGCGGGCTGCACACCGGCGCTGGCCTGGAGCATGCCGGCGTGCTGTCCCTGGCCGGGCTCGAGGTCGATGCGGAACTGGTCTCGATGAGCGCGCCCAGCGCGCAGTTGCTGTCCCCCGGCTTGCTGGGGCGCTGGCTGCGCCCGCGTCGGCGGGATGCGCACAAGGGCGAGAGTGGCCGCGTGCTGTGCATCGGCGGCGATCTGGGGCATGGCGGCGCCATCCTCATGACCGCCGAGGCGGCCCTGCGCACCGGCAGCGGGCTGGTCAGCGTCGCAACGCGCCAGGCCCACGTCACGGCGCTGCTGACCCGTCGCCCCGAAGCCATGGTGCATGCCGTGGAATCCAGCCAGGACCTGGCGCCCCTGCTGGAAACGGCCGATGTGATCGCGATCGGGCCCGGCCTTGGACAACAGGACTGGGGGCGGGCGTTGTTGCGCATGGCGCTGGACGCCGGCAAGCCGCTGGTCCTGGATGCCGATGCACTCAACCTGATCGCGGCCAAGCCGCGCGCGCTGGGCGATGCCATCGTGACCCCGCATCCCGGCGAAGCCGCGCGCCTGCTGGGTCGCGCCACGTCGGCCGTGCAGGCGGACCGCTTCGAGGCTGCCGCCGCGCTGGCTGCGCAACTGCAGGCGACCGTGGTGCTCAAGGGCGCCGGCACCCTGGTGGCCCAGGACGGGGCGCTGCCGCGGGTGGTGGCGGCCGGCAATCCGGGCATGGCGACTGGCGGCATGGGCGATGTGCTCACCGGCGTCATCGCCTCGCTGCGCGGGCAGGGCCTGTCGGCCTTCGATGCCGCCAGCGCCGGCGCGCTCCTGCATGGCATGGCCGGCGATGTCGCGGCCAGGCGCGGGCAGCGAGGCCTGCTGGCAACCGACCTGTTCGACGCGCTGCCTGCCTTGGCCAACCCGGAACCGGTGACCTGATGCAATTCCATTTGGACGATTCCGATGCGACGGCGCGCCTCGGCCAGGCGCTGGCGCGGACGCGGCCGCCCCTGGCGGCGGTTCATCTGCACGGTGACCTGGGCGCCGGCAAGTCCACGCTGGCCCGCGCGTTGTTGCGTGGGCTGGGGGTCACCGGGTCGGTGCGTAGCCCCACCTACACGCTGATCGAGCGGTATCCCATCGAAGGCGGCGAGGCCTGGCACCTGGATCTGTATCGGTTGGGAGACGCCTCGGAACTCGATTTTCTAGGCCTGGACGAGGCGGTGGCCACCCTGTGGCTCATCGAATGGCCGGAAAAGGGCCGCGGAGGCCTGCCGCCGCCCGACCTGGACATCCATCTGGGCATCGCCGGCGAGGGGCGGGACGCACGCCTGGTGGCCGGGACAGAGGCCGGCGCGACCTGGCTGGAATCTCTACACGGCCTTCACAGTTAGGGGGTGTTCGTGCTGTCGGATGAGAGGAAGTTTCGGCAGGTTACGGATTATTAAGGGAAAACGGCTTGCATCCCCTCCGTGTTAATGCTTGAATTCGGCCCATGCCGAAGGGGATGACCGCATTTGCGATCGTGTTGGGGAGCGCCATGCTCTTCCAAGGCGTGCCTGCGGCCGACGCTGGTGAGGTGCGCGGCATCGAAGTTGTCAACGGTGCCACCGGCACACGCGCCGAAATCGAGTTGCAGGGCGCGGGCCAGTACAAGACCATTTCGCTGGCCGGGCCTGACCGGCTGGTGGTCGACCTCCCCGAATCGTCCGCGCCCAAGGGCCTGAAGCTTCCGGCCGGCGCTGGCGTGGTGACGTCGGTCCGCACCGGGCAGCCAGTCCCGGGCACGCTGCGCGTGGTGTTCGACCTGGCCGGGCCGGTCAAGGCCATGTCGCCGCGAATGGAAGGCAGTGGCGCCAGCTCACGGCTGGTCATCGAATGGCCGGGCGATGGTCCGTCCAGCGGTGGAACCGTGGCGGCGTCTTCGACATCCGCCTCGCAGGCCACCTCGGCCTTGGCCGATGCCGCGCGCCAGGCGGCCGTGTCTGCCGCTGTTCCAGCGCCCACGCCTGCCGCCGAAGTCCCTGCCGCCGCGCCTTCCACGCCGGTCACTAGTGTCCCGGCAGGTGTGTTGTCGCCTGCGGCGATCCTGGCCGGCCAGCCCGTGCCGGGCGTGGAGCTCCCTGCCGATGCCCCGATGACGGTTGCCCCCGGCGTGACCGTCGCCACCGGCAGGCCGGCTCCGGTCAAGGCTCCTGCGGTTCCGGCCGATGCGCCGGCCACGGTGCTGCCGCAGCCCAAGCTGGCCATGCGCGCGGGCATGCGGCCCTTGATCATCGCCATCGACGCCGGCCACGGTGGGCAGGATTCCGGTGCGATCGGGCCGACCGGTAAATACGAAAAGAACGTCACCCTGGCCATCGCCCGCCAGTTGGCCAAGCAGATCGACGCCACCCCGGGCCTGAAGTCCTATCTGACCCGCGATGGCGACTACTTCATTCCGCTCAACCAGCGTGCGGTCAAGGCGCGCGCGGCGCATGCGGACATGTTCATCTCCATCCACGCCGACGCTGCGGAAAACCGCAGCGCAAGCGGGTCGTCCGTCTATGTCCTGTCGCTGAAGGGCGCAACGTCGCAACGCGCCCGCTGGCTGGCCGACAAGGAGAACGCCTCGGATCTGGTCGGCGGACGCAACTTGCAGAAGGTGGACAGCACCCTGGGCTCGGTGTTGATCGACCTGGCGCAGAGTGGCCATATGAAGGCGTCCGAGAACGCGGCCGATTTCGTGCTCGATGGCCTCAAGCAGGTCAACAACACCCACAAGTCGCACTTGGAAAAGGCCAACTTCGCGGTGCTGCGCACTTCGGACATGCCGGCGATGCTGGTGGAGACGGCCTTCATTTCCAACTATGCCGAAGAAAAGCAGCTGACCGACCCCAGCTATCAGCGCAGGCTGGCCACGGCCATCCTGGGCGGCGTGGAAACCTATTTCTCGCGCGAGCCGCCGCCAGGCACGCTATTCGCCGCCCGTGCGCAGGCCGCACTGGCCGACAACGGCGGTGTGACGGCAGGTGGCGGGTCGCCCTGAGGCGCGTCGGATTCTGAAGTCGGGCAGGTGCCTCGGCTATCATCGGGGCTGGTTTCACTCGCGCTTCCAGCGCCATCCTCGCCCGTGCCGATCCGCCAGCTCCCCGATACCCTCATCAACCAGATCGCCGCCGGCGAAGTGGTCGAACGACCTGCCTCGGTGGTCAAGGAACTGGTCGAAAACGCGCTGGACGCCGGCGCCCGCCGGGTGGAGATCGACCTGGAAGAGGGCGGCGCGCGGCTGATCCGGATCCGCGATGACGGCGGCGGCATTGCCCCGGAGGAACTGCCGCTGGCGGTGTCCCGCCACGCGACCAGCAAGATCGCCTCGCTCGATGATCTGGAGACCGTGGCCACGCTCGGTTTCCGTGGGGAGGCGCTGCCGTCGATCGCTTCGGTCAGCCGGTTCTCGTTGAGTTCGCGGCGGCCACAGGACGCGCATGGCCACGGCCTGCAGGTCGAAGGCGGCCGCGTCGGTGAAGTCGCGCCCAAACAGCAGGCGCCTGGCACGACCGTCGAGGTCCGCGAGTTGTTCTACAACGTGCCGGCGCGGCGCAAGTTCCTTCGCGCCGAGCGCACGGAGCTGGGGCATATCGAGGAGTGGTTGCGTTCCCTGGCGCTGGCGCGTCCGGATGTGGAATTGCGGGTGTCGCACAACGGCCGGCCGTCGCGTCGCTACAAGGGCGACGGGGCGAGCGAGCCGGTGCTGCGCCTGCATGAAACCCTTGGCGAGGAGTTCGCCCAGCACGCCTTGCGCGTCGAGCACAGCGGGGCCGGGTTGCGCCTGCACGGCTGGATCGCGCAGCCGGCGTATTCACGCGCCAGCGCCGACCAGCAGTACGTCTACGTCAACGGGCGCGCCGTGCGCGACCGCAACATCGCCCATGCGGTAAAGATGGCCTATCAGGACGTGCTCTACCACGGGCGCCAGCCGGCGTATGTGCTGTTCCTGGAGCTTGACCCGGCGCGGGTGGACGTCAACGTGCATCCGGCCAAGCACGAGGTCCGCTTCCGTGAGTCGCGGATGATCCACGACTTCGTCTATCGCACCTTGCAGGAGGCGTTGGCGGGCACGCGTGCGGGCATCGGTGCCGGTGCGGTGCCGGCCGAGGGCCTGCCTGTAGCGGCACCGATGCCTTTCGCCCAGGCCGCCTACGGCACGCCGGCACCGGCGACGCTGCCGCAGCATCTGCAGTGGACCGGGCACCAGCAGTCGCCGCTGGGCCTGCGCGTGGCTGACGCGCCCAGCGCCTACGCGGCCCTGTATGCGGCACCGCCGACCAGCCAGTCCGCGCAACCGGCGCCGATGCAGATGCCGGCCAACGATGCGGCCGGCGGGATCCCACCTTTGGGCTATGCGGTGGCCCAGTTGCACGGCATCTACATCCTGGCCGAGAACGCCGAAGGCCTGATCGTGGTGGACATGCATGCCGCCCACGAACGCATCGGCTACGAGCGCCTGAAGACCGCGCACGATGGCATTGGCCTGACTTCGCAGCCGCTGCTGGTGCCGATGACCCTGGCGGTGGCCGAGCGCGAAGCCGATGTCGCCGAGCGCGAGACCGCGACGTTGACCCAGCTCGGCTTCGATGTCACCCGCAGCGGTCCGCAGAGCCTGAGCGTGCGCAGCGTGCCGGCCCTGCTGGCCCATGCCGAGCCTGGCGCGCTGTTGCGCGACGTGCTGGCCGACCTGCGCGAGCATGGCCAGACCCGTCGCGTGGCGGCCGCACGCGACGAACTGCTCTCGACGATGGCTTGCCATGGCGCCGTGCGTGCCAACCGCAAGCTCACCGTTCCCGAAATGAACGCCTTGCTGCGCGACATGGAAATCACCGAGCGCTCGGGGCAGTGCAATCACGGACGCCCGACCTGGGCGCACTTCAATCTGGCCGAGATCGACAAATGGTTCCTGCGCGGGCGTTGATGATTCCAACCGTGGCCGTTCGTGGACTGCTGCTGGCCACCGTACTGCTGGCCAGTTGCAGCGAGCCGCCGGCTCCTGCGGTGCAGCGGCAAGCGCCTTCCGATGTCGACTTCCTGGCCGACAACGCGGTGTGGAGGACCCAACGGCGCGAGGCCCTGCTGGCGCCCGACGGCTGGACCAGCCTGGTCGGGCTGCACTGGCTCGAGCTCAAGTCGCATTACATCGGCAGCGGGACCGGCAGCGGCATTGTGCTGGAGGTCGGGCCGCCCAAGCTGGGCCTGGTCCAGCAGCAGGGAGACAAGGTGTACTTCACGCCCGAGCGCGGCGTGATGGTCACCGCGGACGGCCAGCCGCTGAAGCGACGCATCCGCCTGGTGGACGACCAGTCCGGTCAACCGACGGTGATCGGCTTCAGCGGCGGCGCGGACCAGATGACCCTGATCCACCGGGGTGAGCGCTACGGACTGCGGATCAAGAGCGCCGACGCCGCCGCGCGCCTGCAGTTCACCCAGATCGACTACTACACCCCAAGCCCGGCCTGGCGTATCGAAGGCCACTTCACGCCCAGCCCGGCCGGTACCACGCTCACCTTCGTCGACATGGTCGGCAATACCGTGGCCGCGCCCAGCCCGGGCGTGGTCAGCTTTGAGCACGACGGCAAGAGTTACCAGCTCACAGCAATGGAGGGCGATGAAGGCGGACTGTTCTTCGTCCTGGCCGATCGCACCAGTGGGCACGGCTCGTACCCGGCCGGGCGCTTCCTGGACACCGCCGCGCCGGCCGCCGATGGCACGGTCACGCTGGACTTCAATCGGGCCTACAACCCGCCGTGCGTGTTCACCCGCTTCGCCACCTGCCCATTGCCGCCGGCGCAGAACCGTCTGGACCTGACGATCGACGCCGGCGAGAAGATGTACACCGGGCCGGTGGGCGGCGAGTCCTCTTGAACAGCGTCGTGACCCGCTGGCGGGGTGGTGGTCTGTGCGTGGTGCTGGGCCTGTGTCTGGCCTGCGTGCCGCTCTTGGCCAGTGCCGCGCCACCGGTGCCGCTGTTGTGGAAGGTGACCCACGGTCAGCACACGCTTTATCTGCTGGGCTCCTTTCATCTGCTCAAGCCCGATGACTACCCCCTTTCTGCGGACGTGGACGCCGCCTTTGCCGATGCCGAGCAGCTCGTGCTGGAACTGTCCGGTGACGAACTGTCTTCGCCTGCGCTAGGCCAGGCCATGTATGCCGCCGCGCGGTTGCCAGATGGCCAGACGCTGGAGCAGCGCCTCAACCCGTCGACCTGGCAGGCGCTGGTGGATTACGCGCACGCGCACAACCTGCCGGTGGAGAGCTTCCAGCACCTGGAGCCCTGGTTGGTGGCGATCAGCGTCAGCCTGCAGAAGATGGTGGCGCAGGGGTTGGACCCGAAGCTCGGCCTGGACGTGCATTTCATCGAGATGGCGCGTCAGGCTGGCAAGCCCGTCACCGGTCTGGAGCGCGGCCAGCAGCAGATCGACATGCTCGATGGCATGACCCCACTCGAACAGGAGCAGTACCTGGCCGAGACCCTGGACGACGCCGGGGCCACCGGCGCGGCCGAAAGCGCGCGCCTGCATGACGCCTGGCGTGACGGCGATATTGCGACCCTGCGCGATGGCATGGCCGCCGACATGAAGCGCGAGTACCCGCAGCTCTATCAGCGCATCAACGTGGCCCGCAACGACGCCTGGATCCCGAAGCTGGCCCAGCGCCTCGAAGGTCCGGGTGACGATGACACCCTGGTCGTCGTGGGCGCACTGCATCTGCTCGGCCCCGACGGCGTCGTCGAGAAGCTGCGCGCGAAAGGGTACGCGGTGGAGCGGATCTGCAGCGCCTGCAAGGCAAGCCCATGACCCGCAGCGCAAGCTCCTCGGAGGTGCAGTTGCGCTCGAAGATCTACCGCAGTTCGCTGCAGCGCTGGAAGCGCTACGGGCCGATGGTCGACGAACTGCGCGACCTGCTGGCGCAGGGCGGCGCGCCGGTCGGCGAGTGAATCAGGCGGCAGGTGCGTCCGCCGCGATCATTTCGATGCAGTCCACCGGGCACGGCGGGACGCACAGGCCGCAGCCGGTGCACAGGTCCTCCAGCACGGTGTGCATGAACTTGGCGCCGCCGATGATGGCGTCCACCGGACAGGCCTGGATGCACTTGGTGCAGCCGATGCAGTCGGCTTCGACGATCAGCGCCACCTGCGGCGGCAGGTGCTCGCCACGACGGCGGTCGAATGGCATCGCAGGCACGTCGAGCAGCCGGGCCAGGGCACGTGCACCGGCATCGCCACCCGGCGGGCAGCGCTCCACGCCGGCCTGGCCACGCGCCATCGCCTCGGCATAGGGCCGGCAGCCATCGAAACCGCATTGCCCGCATTGGGTCTGCGGCAGCAGACGGTCGAGGCGGTCGGCGAGAGAGAGCGGGGCGTTGGTCATGCTTGGCGGAGGCTGAGCGGTGTGGGGTCAGGGTGGCTTGGGTCAGGAGATGCGGCGGCCGCGATACCAGCGCGCGTGCGCCAGCGCCAGTATGGGCTTGTCTTCGCCGCTGTCGCCGTAGGCGTGGATGCGCTCGAACGCGGTGAGATCGTACTGCGCCTGGATCCGTTCCACCTTGCGCGGGCCACAGTCGGAGATGTCGTAACGCCCCGTGCAGACGCCGGCACGGCTTTCCAGCCGGTTGCAGATGAGTTTCAGTCCTTCGGCGCGACACCAGGGCTGCAGATACGCGTCCAAGGAGGCAGACACCACCACGACGGTGTCGCCACGCTGCAGGTGCGTCTCGAGGGCGTGGCGCATCTCCGGTCGAATCAGCCCTGGCAGCACCTGCGCGGCATATCGCGCGCCGGCGTCATGGACATCGTCCAGCCTGCGGCCGGTGAAGCCAATCCGCGTAACCCGCGCGCGGATCGACGCGGCCGACATCAGCCTGATCCGGTAAGCCAGCAGCCACGGCGCCACGTTCCACTTCGCGCGCGCCAGTTGCTCCGGCGTGGCGATGCGGCGCAGGAAACCCGCGTAGGTATCGCGCGTGGTCAGCGTGTGGTCGAAGTCGAAAAGCGCCAGCTGCATCGTGATCTTAAGCGCCTTTCAGCCTAGCGCCAGGCGCACGGCGATCGCCGCCGCCAGCGCGGGCAGGGTGACCAGCAGACCCAGGCGCAGGAACTGGAAGAAGCCCACGTGCTCGCCCTCGCGGCGCAGGATCGACAGCCACAACAGGGTCGCCAGCGAACCGCTGACGGCGATATTGGGGCCCAGGTCCACTGCGATCAGCGCGGCGTCGCGCACCACTTCCGGTGGTGCGGCCTGGGCCAGTGTGGCGCTGGTCAACAGCCCGACCGGCAGGTTGTTGGCGAGGTTGCCTGCAATGGTCGTGGCGACTGCGATCATCCAAGTGGCCTGGGGCGTGCCGGCCTGCAACTGGTCGCGCAGCAGGCCGGCCAGCGTCGCCACCAGGCCGGTCTGGCGCAGTGCCTCGACCAGCACGAACAACCCAGCCACCAACGGCAGCACGCCCCAGTTGACGCCGGTCAGCACCGGCCACGGCGCGCTGCGACCGCGTAGCGAGACGGCCAGGACCGCCAGCGCGGCCATCACCGCAGTCGGCCAGCCCAAAGGCCAGTCGCGCCACGACGCCAGCATCAGCACCAGCGCGGTCGCGCCCAGGGCGTACAGCGTCAGCCGGGCGTGGGCGTTGACCGGCGTCAGCGGAACGTCCGTGGAGACCGCGCCGGCCAGCGCGCGCCGCTGGCTCCAGGCCAGCACCGCAAAGGTCAGCACGATGGCGGCCAACGACGGCAGCCCGAACCGGGCCAGCCACTGCGGCAACGGCGGCATGTGCGTGCCGAACATCACCAGGTTGGCCGGGTTGGAGATCGGCAGCACGAAGCTGGCCGCGTTGGCGACGAAGGCGCAGGCGAACAGCAGCGGCAGCATCGGCGCGCGCGCCTTGCGCGCCACCGCGATCACCGCCGGGGTCAGCACCACGGCGGTGGCATCGTTGGACAGGAACGTCGTCACGACCACCCCGGCGGCGAACACCAGCGCGAACAAGCGCCGCCCCGATCCGCGTGCATGTCGCACCGCCAACTGCGCGACCCAGTCGAACAGGCCTTCGCGGCGCGCCAGTTCGGACAGCAGCAGCATGCCGGCCAGGAACAGGTACACATCCAGGCCTTCGCCCACCGCATGGCCCACATCCCCCCACGGCAGGGCGCCGGCCAGCGCCACGACCAGCGCGCCAGCCACGGCGTAGACCCATTCAGGCAGGCGGCCGGGGCGCGTCACCACACAGCCCACCGTCGCCGCCGTCGTCGCCCAGACCAGCCAGGGCGTCATGCGCTCGCGTCTCGTGCAGCGGTTCGCATGCCGGGCAGCAACCAGGGCACCAGGGAGAGCACTGCCACGCTGCCCAGCGCCAGGAAGGCGACGCGATAGCTCCAGCTCTGTGCGATCCAGCCGCCCAGCGCGGGGCTGAGCGAAGCGCCCACGCCCTGCAGGGTCATCACCAGGCCCTGCGCGGCGTTGGTGCGCCCGGTCCCGCGCATCAGGGTGGCGACGGTGGCCGGTACCGCCACGCTCTGCAGACCGGCCCCGATGCCATCCAGCGCCTGCACCGGCAGGGCACCCCACATCGAGCCCAGGGTGCTGGCCGCGACCAGCCCGCGCAGCGGCAGGGCGACGAAGGTCATCAGCAATACCCACCAATGCCCATAGCGCGGCAGCAGCCGCATCGCCGCCAGCGAGGCCAGCACCATCACCAGTTGCGCGATGATCACCGTCGCGGCGGTGAACACCGCCGGGTTGGCCGCATGCGTGGCGACCGCCGCCTGGCCGTACAGCGGCAGCATGGCCGCATTGCCAAGGTGGAAGAACAGCAAGGCGATGCCCAGCAACAGCAGCGTGCGCTGTCGCAGCAGCGCACGCCAGCGTAACGCCTGCGCGGGCTGCGCCGTTTCGCCGGCCATCTCGCTGCCGCGTGCGGCTTGGTGGTCGATCTGGCGTGGGTCGATCAGCCACAGGCTGGCGGTGGCCATAAGCGCAAAGCCGCCCAGGAGCGCGAAAACGGCCACCAGCCCAAACTTCCAGCCCAGATAGCCGGCGACCAGAGCCGCCATGACGTTGCCGGCATGGTTGGCCACCTGGTTGCGCGCCATCTGCCGTTCGAATCCGGCCTGCCGCACCAGGCCCAGTGTCAGGCCCGTCAGCGCCGGACCGATGATCGCCCCGCACAGGCCGCTGGCCACCTGCGAGGCGACCACCACCGGGAAGGCATGCGACACCAGCACCAGGCAACTGCTCGCCACGGTCAGCAGACAGGCGAGCGCGACGACCGCACGCTTGCGCCGGGTGGCGTCCACCAGCGCGCCGGCCGGGACCGTGCCAAGCAGTCCGGCAACGCCGCCGGCGGTCATCGCCAGGCCGATGGCCCCGGCCTGCCAGCCCAGCGCCTGCAGTTGGACGCCCAGGAACGGGCCAAGCCCGTCCTGAACATCGGCGATCAAGAAGTTCAGTCCGGTCAGCGCACGCTGGGATCGCGGACTGGCATCGGGACTCGAAGGCGCTGGGGGCATGGAAGCGGGGCGCGAGGTGCTCGGCCGACTCTACGCGGTGCGCATCGGCCGGAGGTGTGAAGGCGCTTGCGGGCGACGCGCGGTCAGCGCACCGGCATGCCGGGTTGCGCGCCTGCGTCGGCGTCCAGCAGCGCCAGCGCGTCGCCGTCGAAACCCGCCGACAGGATCATCCCTTCGCTGATGCCAAAGCGCATCTTGCGCGGCGCCAGGTTGGCGATGAACACCACACTGCGGCCGACCAGCTTGTCCGGCTCGCCATAACTGGCGCGGATGCCGGAGAAGATCTGGCGCTTGCCCAGCTCGCCGGCATCCAGTTCGAAGCGCAGCAGCTTGTCCGAGCCTTCCACGCATTCGCACACCAGCACCTTGCCGATGCGCAGGTCGAGCTTGGCGAAGTCGTCGATGCCGATGGTGGCTGGGCCATCGCCAGTTGCCGCTGCGGGTGCCGGCGCGGCGGCCTGCTTCTTTTCCTGCGGCTTGGCGGGGGCCGCGGCGGGCGCTGCGGCCAGGGTGTCCTTGGAGGCGTCGGTCATGGCGTCGATCAGTTTCGGGTCAATGCGGGTGAACAGGGCGGTATACGGCTGGATGACGTGCGCGGTCAGCGGCTGGGCCAGTTCCTCCCAGCCCAGCACTGGCGCGGACAGGAAGGCCTCGGCCTCGGCGGTGACACGCGGCAGCACCGGCTTGAGGCCGGCGACCAACACGCGGAACAGGTTCAGGCCCTGGGTACAGACCGCCTGCAACTGAGCGTCCGCGCCCTCCTGCTTGGCGATCACCCACGGCTTGTGGTCGTCGATGTACTTGTTGGCCTCGTCGGCCAGCGCCATCACCTGGCGGATGGCGGCGGCCGGATCGTTGCGCTCGTAGGCCTCGCGCACCGGCGCCAATGCTTCGACGAAGCGCTGGTACTGCGCCGCATCGGGCAGGGCGTCTGCGAGCTTGCCGTCGAAGCGCTTGCCGATGAAGCCGGCGCAGCGGCTGGCCAGGTTGACGAACTTGCCGACCAGGTCCGCGTTGACGCGGGCGATGAAGTCGCCCAGGTTCAGGTCCAGGTCGTCGGTACCGCCGGAGGACTTGGCCGCGAAGTAGTAGCGCAGCGCTTCCGGCTCCAGCCCGACATCCAGATAGGTGCGGGCCATGATGAAGGTGCCCCGCGACTTGGACATCTTGGCCCCGTCCACGGTCAGGTAGCCATTGACGTGCAGCCGCGTCGGCGCGCGGTGGCCGGTGCCGTGCAGCACCGCCGGCCAGAACAGGCCGTGGAAGTTGACGATGTCCTTGCCGATGAAATGGTGCAGCTCGGTCTGGGTGCCGGCCACCAGGTGCGCGGCGAAGTCCTCACCGGTCCGCGCGCACAGGGTGCGGAACGAGGACAGGTAGCCGATCGGCGCATCCAGCCACACGTAGAAATACTTGCCCGGCTGATTCGGAATCTCGAAGCCGAAGTAGGGCGCATCGCGCGAGATGTCCCAGGCGCGCAGGCCACCTTCGGCATCCAGCCACTCGCGCAGCTTGGCCTTGACCCCGGGCAGGGCGACATCGCCGGCCAGCCACTGCCGCAGGAAGCCGTCGAAGTGCCCGACCTCGAAGAAGAAGTGCTCCGAGTCGCGCAGCTCCGGGGTGGCGCCGGAGATCACCGACTTGGGCTCCTTCAGATCGGTCGGCGAATACGTGGCGCCGCAGACCTCGCAGTTGTCGCCGTACTGGTCGGCGCTGCCGCAGTTGGGGCAGATGCCCTTGATGTAGCGATCCGGCAGAAACATGCCCTTGGCTGGGTCGTAGAACTGGGCCACGCTGCGGCGGCTGATGTGGCCGGCTTGCTCGAGCTTGAGATAGAACTGCTCGGTCAGCTCGCGGTTGACCTGCGAGTTGGTCGAATCGTAGTGGTCAAAGGCCACGCCGAAGGCGGCGAAGTCGCGCTCGTGGCTGGCCTGGATGTTGGCGATGAAGGCTTCCGGGGTGACGCCGGCCTTCTCGGCCGCCAGCATGATCGGCGTGCCGTGGGTGTCGTCGGCGCAGACGTAGAAGACGTTGTCGCCGCGCATGCGTCGCGCCCGCACCCAGATGTCGGCCTGGATGTAGCCCACCAGATGGCCCAGGTGCAGCGGACCATTGGCGTAGGGCAGGGCATTGGAAACGAGCGCGGTGCGGGTCATGGGGAGACAGCGGGACGAGGGGGCCGCGATTATCGCATGCCTGCCTGCCGGCCCCTGGGCACGAAAAAGCCCGGCCGGAGCCGGGCTTGGACCGCGCGGATGCGGGGAAGGGCGTTATTCGCGCACCCAGGTCTGCGCCCGGCAGATGAACATGATGCAGCCGGAGACATCCAGCTTGGTGCCCCCGGGCTGCAGTTCCATCTTGGACTTGTAGGTCTTGCCGTTGGCCGGGTCCATGATCGTGCCGCCGGCCCACTCGTTGGTGCCGTCCGGGGTCAGGCCCCACAGGATGGTCATGCCCTTGATCGGCTTGCCCTTGCGCTCGCCGGTGCATTGATCGCAGGTGGGATTCGGACCGTGGTCGGACTTCAGGATCTCCACGACCTTGCCGGTCAGGCTGCCATCGGTGGCCTTGGTGATCTCCACGATGGACTTGGTGTCGCCGGTCTTGTCGTCGATGGTCTTCCAGCGGCCGATCGCGCCGTCGGCGGCCAGCGCGCTGGAGGCGGCACTGGCCAGGGCCAGCATGGACAACATCAGGATGGTCTTGCGCATGGTCCCCTCCCAGGGATCGGTGTCTGTCGTCGTTATACCGTACTGGGGCGTGTGGTGTGCAATGAAATGGGTTCAGCGAGGCCGATGGCGATGTACTGCATAGGCCACCACTCGCGCACGGATTCGGGCCTGCAGCATCCACTCGCTGGGCTCGCGCCACGGGGTGAAGGCCGATCGCCCGCACATGATGGGATCTGCCCTCTTGTCAAAGTGTGCCATCTCCGGATTCCGGACAGAAATGGAGATGGCTTAAGAAAGCAAGTGCCATTTTTCTTGCGCAAGTAATTGTTATTAAAGAGTATTAACAGAAAATAACGTTTTCGTAATTTTTTCAGGATCGTGACAAGTGAAGCCTGGGTTAAGCTCGGGTCAACCTTTCGTTGTGCCGAGGATTGGCGAAATGTGTCCGCGTGTGCCGTGGCGGTCACGCTGTGACGTGGGAAGGTGGAAGGGGACTTTTTGCACTTACTTCTATGACTTAGAGAGAGAACTATGGGGACCTATAAGGTTGGTAGTCTGGTTTCGCGGAACATCAAGCGCAGTGCGCTGAGTATTGCGTTGGGGATGTGCGTGGTGGGCGGCGTGCAGGCACAGAGCGCCGTGGGCTCAATTTTCGGTAGTAGCGAACCGGGTAGCACGATCACCATCCAGAGCCCGCAGACGGGCTTGACTCGATCCATCGTTGCCGGGAGCGATGGCCGCTTCACCTTCAGCCAGCTGCCTCCGGGTAACTACTCAATCATTGCCGACGGACAGGCGCGCGATGTGCAGGTCAAGGTGGGCAGCGGCTCACAGGTCGTCTTTGGGAATGAATCTGCAAAGACTCTTGATGGCGTCACTGTGGTCGGTGTGCGCGCCCTCAATCCCATCGATGTTTCCTCGGTCGAATCCACATCCGTCTTCACAGCTGACCAGATCGCAGCGCTTCCTGTAGCAAGTGACGTTACCTCCGTCGCGTTGCTCTCGCCAGGTGCGGTGAGAGGCGATACTGGCTTCGGTGATGGCAATTTGGCGTCTTTCGCCGGTTCCTCGGTCGCCGAGAACGGCTACTACCTGAACGGCTTCGACATCACCAACATGCGCAACATGTTGTCGTTCGCGGATGTTCCGTTCCAGGGCGTGGGGCAGTTGCAGGTCAAGACCGGAGGTTATAGCGCTGAATATGGCCGTTCGCTCGGCGGCATCATCAGTATCGTGACCAAGTCCGGTTCCAACGAATGGCATTTTGGTGGCAGTGCCGAATGGGCGCCGAACTGGGGACGAGCCTCGGGGAAGGATGTGCAGGATCGTGACCCCGATGCTGCCGACCCGTTGTACGTCTATCGCAGCGATAACGAGTCGGATAGCCTTGTGTATTCCGCATACGCGAGTGGTCCGATTATCAAGGATCGTTTGTTCTTCTTTGCAATAGCAGAGGGGCGGAACGATAGCACTGATACGTTTGGTTCACTCACCAGCGAAAAGAAAAGAAATACAGATCCTCAGGCATTGCTCAAATTGGATTGGTATATCACCGATAACCAGCTTCTGGAATTCACTGGCCTCTATAACCAGAACAAGACCAAATATCACACATACGAGTATGACGTCACGGCGGATGGTGAGAATCGCTACAATGTAGGACGCCACGAATTGCCGATCGATCAATATGAGGTCGAGAATGGCGGCAAGGTTGGAATTCTGAAATATACCAGCTACATGACCGACAATTTCACAGTGTCGGCGCAATATGGATATCTAAGTAATATTATTGATTCGCGCTTGCCTGCCAATCCGGTGGGGGGTGAATGTCCTTGGGCCTACAGCTTCGGGCTGACGACCAGTTCGGTCGATCGTTATATCGGTTGCAATCCAGGAACTGTGTCAACGATCGCGGATGCGAACGCAGAGCCTGATGAGGATATCCGCAAGGCATATCGCATCGATGCGGAGTGGGTGCTGGGCGATCACCGCCTGCGCTTTGGCGTGGACGAGGAAAAGTATACGTCCAGCCATCGTGGTAGGACCTATGCCGGCGGCATTAACTGGGCTTATTACACCATCCCGGCCACATCAGTCGCGACGGGTGCCTATGCCGGTCAGCCTGGTCGCACTGTGAATGGACAGCTAGTTGCGCCGGGCGAAATGTACGCACGCTCGCGTGTCTACCAGACCAGCAGTTCCAGCTACGAAAATCTAAACAGCGCGATTTATCTTGAAGATAACTGGCAGATCACCGATAACTTGCTGCTCCAGCTGGGTGTGCGCGGAGAAAAGTTCGAGAATAAGAACGGCGATGGAATCGCCTGGATCGAATCTGACTACAAGATCGCGCCGCGCCTTGGGTTTGCCTGGGATGTCACCGGCGACTCCAGCTTCAAGCTGTTCGGTACGGCTGGTCGCTATTACATCCCGGTGGCGACCAACTCGAGTATCCGTGCGACGGGTGCGGAGTCCACGGTTTCCAATTGGTACTATGTCGACGGCTGGAGCGAAGCCGACGGGACGCCGGTCGGGCAAGGGACGCAGATTGGCGCGACGCAGGTCAATGGCTCCCTGGAGGCTCCGAATCCGGCGTCGGTCGCGTCGACCGATCTTTCGCCCATGTACCAGGATGAGTACATTTTCGGCGGCCAAGTACAGTTGACTTCGAACTGGATGGTGGGTGCGCGGATTACGCGCCGCGAAGTGAAGGACGGAATGGACGATACCTGCACAACCAATCCATGGATTGATTGGGCTGCGGATAACGGCTATGACGACTTTGATTCCAGTTCGGTACCCTCGTGCTACTTCATCAATCCCGGCAACGACGTCACGATCAATGTCGATTTGAATGGGGATGGGGAGGTTGAACTGGCGACTTTGCCCGCTTCTTACCTCGGGTTGCCGAAATACAGGCGTACGTATACCGGTCTGGATATCTTCTGGGAGCGCACGGGCGAGAAGTTTAACCTGCAGGGGTCGTATACCTACGCCAAGAGCCGCGGCAATATCGAAGGTTATGTCAACTCGACGTTGGAGCAGGGGGATCCGGGTCTGACGCAGGACTTCGACCACCGTCTGTTCATGGATGGTAGCTATGGTCCGTTGCCGAATGATCGCCAGCACACCTTGAAGTTGTTCGGTGTTTACTCGATCAGTCCAGAGTGGCAGCTGGGCGGCAATTTCGTCTTGCAGTCCGGTCGTCCTGTGAACTGTCAGGGCTACATCCCGCTGGAAGGCATTCCGCAGCCTGACCAGGGCGGGTTGACGCCTTACAGCGGCTCAAGCTTTTACTGCCTGAATGATGCTGGCGAACGTGAGCTCGGTAATCGCGGCGACCAAGGGCGGACGCCCTGGCTTTGGACGTTTGACCTTTCGGCTGCTTACGTTCCTTCTTGGGCTGACAACAGGTTGAAGATCAAGCTCGACGTGTTCAACTTGTTCAACAATGACAAGGTCACTGAGTACAACGAGTTCAAGGAAGCTTCGCGAGATGTCATCAGCGCTAACTACTTGAACGATCAGAACTATCAGACGCCGCGTTCGCTTCGTTTCACAGTGCGCTACGACTACTGATCAGCTCTGCTGAGCGGAGGTAATTGAAGGCCGGCCCAGTAAAGTGGGCCGGCCTTCCTCATTTATGCGTGGGTTTCGATCCGGCCATCGCGTACAGACAGGCCGGACCTTGGTCTGGCCCGCCAATGCGCGACAATGACGGCATGACCATCTCCGCACATCGGCCCCAGGGCGGCCTGCAGCCCCATCCCCGCGTCCGCAACGTCATTGCCGTCGGTTCCGGCAAGGGCGGGGTGGGTAAATCCACCACCGCGGTGAACCTGGCGTTGGCCCTGGCCGCGGAGGGGTTGAAGGTCGGGGTGCTGGACGCGGACATCTACGGGCCGAGCGTGCCGGCGATGCTCGGCCTGTCCGGGCGCCCGGAGAGCCCGGACAACAAGTCGATCGAGCCGATGCGGGCCTTCGGGCTGGAGGCGATGTCCATCGGGCTGCTGATCGACCCGGATACGCCCATGGTCTGGCGCGGGCCGATGGCCACCGGCGCGCTGACCCAGTTGTTCAACGACACCCTGTGGGGGGATCTGGACGTGCTCCTGGTCGACCTGCCGCCGGGCACTGGCGACATCCAGCTGACGCTGTCGCAGAAGATCCCGGTGGCCGGCGCGGTGATCGTGACCACTCCGCAGGACATCGCGACGCTGGATGCACGCAAGGCCTTGAAGATGTTCGAGAAGGTCGAGGTGCCCGTGCTGGGCATCATCGAGAACATGGCCCAGCACGTGTGCAGCCAGTGCGGCCATGTCGAGCACCTGTTCGGCCAGGGCGGCGGCGAGGCGATGGCCACCCACTACGGCGTGCCCCTGCTGGGCTCGCTGCCGCTGGAAGTGCGGATCCGCGAACAGGGCGACGCCGGCGAACCGGTGGTTCACGCCGCGCCGCAATCGCCCGCGGCCCAGGCCTACCGGCAAGCGGCGCGCGCGCTGCTGGACGCGCTGGACCAGCGGCCGCGGGTGGCCATGTCCATCGGTGCCTCGCTGGTCTGAGCGGGCTTGCTGCGCGACCGTGCCATCGCCGCGCGGGAGGGGCGGCCGCGCGCCGCTCCCTCCGGCTGCGGGTCAAACCCAACCGGTCAGGGCAAGGTCCCGGGCCGGGACAGGCTCCGGCCGGGGCCCTACAATGGCGCGCCTCGCCCCACCGCCATCTTCCGGGAACCCACGACCGCATGAGCATCAAGTCCGACCGCTGGATCAAGCGCATGGCCGAACAGCACGGCATGATCGAGCCGTTCGAGCCTGGCCAGATCAAGCACGACGCCGACGGCCATCGCATCGTCAGCTACGGCACCTCCAGCTACGGCTACGACGTGCGCTGCTCGCGCGAGTTCAAGGTGTTCACCAACATCAACTCCACCATCGTCGACCCCAAGCACTTCGACAGCGGCAGCTTCGTGGACGTGGAGTCGGATGTGTGCATCATCCCGCCCAACAGCTTCGCCCTGGCGCGCACGGTGGAGTACTTCCGCATCCCGCGCAGCACGCTGGTGGTATGCCTGGGCAAGAGCACGTATGCGCGCTGCGGCATCATCGTGAACGTCACGCCGCTGGAGCCGGAGTGGGAAGGCCACGTGACCCTGGAATTCTCCAACACCACACCGCTGCCCGCGCGCATCTACGCCAACGAAGGCGTGGCGCAGATGCTGTTCTTCGAGTCCGATGAGGTGTGCGAGACCAGCTACAAGGACCGCGGCGGGAAGTATCAGGGCCAGACCGGCGTCACCCTGCCGCGTACCTGACACACCACTGATCCAGTCCAGGGAAGGATGATGAATACCCCGAGCGACAATCCCTACCGGGGCCCGCAAGCGCCCCTGCATGCGCGTGATCCCACGCAGCCGAAAGATTTGGCCACGCGTACCGCGCGGTTGGGCGCGGCCTTGATTGATGGTCTGATTTCCCTGGTGATCATGGGGCCTGCGATGTATCTGGGGGGGGTACTGGGATGCCGCGCGTGTCTCTGGCGGCCATGTCCCCGTCGCCATGATGTCGTTGTGGACGCTGGCCGGACTGGCGGCCTTCACCCTGATCCAGTTCAAGCCGCTGATGGCCAATGGCCAGACCTGGGGCAAGAAGCTCTGCGGGATCCGCATCGTCGACCTGCAAGGTCAGGTGCCGACGCTTTCGACCCTGCTGTTCAAGCGCTACTTTCCCGTGCAGGTGGTGGGCGTCATTCCTTGCGTGGGGTCGGTCCTGGTCCTGGTCGATACCTTGATGATCTTCCGCGGCGACCATCGTTGCCTGCACGACATGGTCGCCGGGACGCGCGTGGTCAGCCTGCGCTGACCGACGCCGCGCCTGCGTTCAGCGCCGTTCGCACAGCGCAGGATCGCGGTAGCGACGCAGCAGCAGATTGACGCCCGCCAGGATCAGCAGGGCCGGCCACCAGGTGCTGATGAGGTAGCCCACGTCCAGGCCGACCACGCCCAGGTTGTCCAGCAGGAACAGCGTGCCCAGGACGATCAGGACCAGTGCGGGGATCAGGTGACGGGACATGGCGGTGGCTCCTTGGTGAATGCCGCCATGCTCGCGCGCGGCTGGCGCGCGGTCAGGTGCCACAAGTCAACACTTTCCCTGTCATGTCTCGGGTCAGCTGCGACGTCTGCGGTCGGGACAGTGCGCCGGCCCGCGGCGGAAGGTGCGCGCCGGCTTGGAAGCGCACGCGGAGCTGGACGAGGTGCGCGGACTCAGTGCTCGGCGCCACCGGCCAGGACCAGGTCCTCGGACGTGTCCAGCGCGACCTCCAGGCAGATGCGCAGGGCCTGGGTGGCCACGTCCACGGGCAGTGCGAACTGCCCCGGGTGCGTTGCTGCAAGCTCCGGCGAATACGGCACGTGGATGAACCCGGCACGCACTCCCCGCCTGCGCCGCAGCAGGTGGCAGGCGCCGTAGAAGACCTGGTTGCAGACATAGGTCCCGGCGGTCTGGGAAATGTGCGCCGGCAGGCCCTGTGCCTGCAGCGCGGCGCGCATGGCCTTGATCGGCAAGCGGCTGAAGTACGCGGCCGGGCCGCCCGCGACCACCGGTGCATCCACCGGCTGCGCGCCCAGGTTGTCGGCGATGCGTGCGTCGATGACGTTGATGGCCACCCGCTCCAGCGACAGGCCCTCGCGCCCGCCGGCCAGGCCGACGCAGACCACCAGCCGTGGGCGCACCGCGTCCAGCGCCTGGCGCATGGCGGTCAGCGCGGTCTCGAATGCCACCGGCAGGCAGCGGGTCTCCACGCGATGGCCGCCGATGCATGCGCCCTGCAGGGGCGCGACTGCGTCCCAGCTGGGATTGGTCGGGTCGGCGCCGAACGGCTCGAACCCGGCCAGCAGGATCCGCGGCACGCGGCTCATCGGAAGCACACCCAGGCCATCAGGCCCACGTCGAACACCAGCAGCACGCCGGCCGTGGCCGCCTGGGCACGGATGACGCCGTGGCGATCGCGCAGTTCCAGCAGCACCGCCGGGACGATGTTGAAGTTGGCGGCCATCGGCGTGAGCAGGGTGCCGCAGTAGCCGGTCAGCATGCTCAGCGCGCCGAGGCTGGCCGGGTCCGCGCCGTGGCGCTGGATGAGCAGGGGCAGGCCGATACCGGCCATCATCACCGGAAAGGCGGCAAAGGCATTGCCCATGATCATGGTGAACACCACCATGCCGCCGGCGAAGGCCAGCAGGCAGGCCATGCGGCTTTCGATCGGGATCACTCGGCCGACCAGCGTGGCGATGACCTCGCCCACGCCAGTAGCTGCGAACACGCCCCCCAGCGTGGCCAGCATCAGCGGCAGCACCACCGCCCATCCCAGTGCGTCCAGCAGCCGGCCGCCCTGGCGCACGCCCTGTGCTGGCGCGGCACGGGTGACCCACAGTGCCGCGCCCAATGCCGCCAGGCTGGCCACGGCCAGGGCGGTCAGGGTCAGCGCGCCGGGGTCGAGCAGCCCCTGCAGGCCGGGCACCCACGTGCTGCACACGAACAGCACCAGCGTGATCAGCGGGATGGCCAGCGCCGGGCCGAACAGCCGGTTGCGCAAGCGCTGCGCGCTGGCTTGCCGGCGCTGCTGTTCGGCCTCGCTGTCACCCTGCGGCTGCAGGCGCAGGAAGGCCGCCAGCACGCCCAGCAGGAGCACGCCGCCGCCCATGGCCTGCGCGGGCCAGGCCACGCCGGCCTTCGTCGCCTGCAGGATCGCCTCGCCGGCGGCGAACGGCACGGCCAGCACGGTCCAGAAGCCCCCCATCGCCCAGCGTCGGGCGCGCAGGTTGTGCAGGGCGGTGACCAGCAGCAGCACGGCCACCAGCCAGTAGAAATATTCGGCCTTCAGCACGGAGGCGTGCCATCCGTGGCGGCGCGCGCCTGGCGTAGGCGACGCTCCATCCTCACCAGCCGCAGCGCCTGCACGGCGAAGGCGGCCACGGCCGTCGGCAGCGCCCATAGCGCGATATGCAGGGGTTCGAGCACGATGCCGTTGCGCGCATAGAAGCCCTGGATCAGCAGCACCGCGCCGATCGCCACGAACACGTCCTCGCCAAAGAACAGCCCGATATTGTCGGTGGCCGCGGCATGGGCGCGGATCTGCTCGCGCTCGTGCGGCCGCAACGGGCCGAGGTCGCGTTCGGCCGCCGCCTCGCTCATCGGCGCCACCAGCGGACGCACGGTCTGCGCCGGGCCGGCGACGTGGGTCAGCCCGACCATGCTGATGAGCTGGCGCAGGCCCAGGTAGGCGATCTGAAAACGCGCCAGGGTCAGCCCGCGGAACCGCACGATCCACGCCTGCGCCCGTTCGCGCAGGCCGTAGTGCTCGAGCAGGCCGATGGCCGGCAAAGTCAGCAGGAACATCATCAGCGCGCGGTTCTGGACGAAGCCATTGCCGATCAGCGCCAGCAGGTCGGGCAGCGCGATCTTCGCCAGCAGCCCACTGGTCAGCGCGGCCACGATCACGACCAGCAGCGGGTTGAAGCGCAGGACGAAGCCCAGCACCACCACGCCGATGCCCAGCAGCGGCCAGGCGTTCATGGCGCCTGCCTGGACGGTGCGACGACGCGGCAGCCAGCCTCGTCCAAGGCGGCGCGCAGGGCCCGGGCGAAGTCGGCGGCATCGGGACGGTCGCCATGCAGGCACAGGGTGTCGGCATGCAGGGCAATGGGTTCGCCGGTGCGGGCGGTGACCTGGCCCCGCAGCAGGGCGCGCACCTGCGCGATCGCGCTCGGGGTGTCTTCGATGCTGGCGCCCGGCGGCCCGCGCGGAGTCAGGCGGCCATCGGCTTCGTAGCGGCGCTCGGCGAAGACTTCGTGTGCGACCTGCAGGCCGGCCGCCGTGCCGGCGCTGGTCAGTGCGCTGTCGGACAAGCCATAGAGAATCAGGGTCGGATCGTGGTCGCGCACGGCCGTGGCGATGGCGCGCGCAAGCACAGGGTCAGTGGCGGCCTGGTTGTAGAGCGCGCCGTGCGGCTTGACGTGGCGCAGCGTGGCGCCGGCGGCGTCGACGATGGCCTGCAGCGTGCGCAGCTGGTCCAGGACCAGCGCGTGGGCCTGGGCCGGGGTGAGGTCGAGCGCGCGACGGCCGAAATGCGCCCGATCCAGATGGGAGGGGTGTGCACCGATGGCTACGCCATGCTGCAGGCACAGGGCCACGGTCTGGCGCATGGTCGCAGCGTCGCCAGCGTGTCCGCCGCAGGCGATGCTGGCCGAGGAAATGTAGGGCATGACCGCGGCATCGTCGCAGCCTTCGCCCAGGTCGCAGTTGAAATCCAGGGAGCGGGTCATCGCCTCGCCGCGTGCAGGGCCAACCGGATTCTGGCCATGCGTGCACGCACCTCGCAAGCGGCGGCCTGGGCCTGTGCCGGGGTGACCGCCTCGAACCACAGGGGTTGCCCGGGACGCAGCTGGGCCAGCCGCGGCAGGTCGGCACCGATCACGTGGCCCAGCCGTGGATAGCCACCGACGGTCTGCGCATCGGCCAGCAGCACGATGGGCTGTCCATCGGGCGGAAGCTGGAGTGTGCCGGGGGCCACCGGTTCGGACAGGCCGGGGCCGGGCGCGTCGGGCAGCGCCGGTCCCTGCAGGCGCAGCCCCTGCCGGTCGCTGCGCGGGCTGGCCCGCCAGGCCGTGCCGGCCAGGGCCTGCGTGGCGGCCAGGGTGCTGGGAACGTAGCGGATCGGCGCCGGCGCCGGGGTGGGATCGACCCACCAGCGCGGCCAGTGCGGCAACCGTCCATGGATCGCGGACGGCGCGTCAACGGGGAGCCTGTCGCCGGCCTGCAAGGCGCGCCCCTCCAGACCGCCGAAACCGCCACGCAGGTCGGTGCTGCGGCTGCCCAGGACCGGCGTGACCACGAAGCCGCCGGCCACGGCCAGGTAGCTGCGGACCCCGTCGCCAATCCCGCCCAACACCAGCGTGCCGGCGGGCACTTGCACCGGACGCCCCATCGGGATCGACGTGCCGTCCAGGCGCGCCTGGATCCGGGCCCCGGTCAGGGCGATCGTCGCCGGTGCGGGCAGGCGCAGGGTCGGGCCGCGCAGGGTCAGTTCGAGCACGGCGGCCTGGGCGGGGTTGTCGACCAGGCGGTTGGCCAGCCACGCCGCGAGCGGGTCGAGTGCACCGGCCACGGCCACGCCAAGATGGCGCAAGCCGGTGCGGCCGGTGTCCTGGACGGTGGTCAGCAGGCCGGGCGCGAGGACCTCCCAGGCGCTCACCGCCCCGACGCCTCGAACTGCTCCGGCGAGATCGCCACGAAACGCACGACATCGCCCGGGGCCAGCAGGGCCGGCGTGGCGCGCGTGGCGTCGAACAGGCGCAGCGGCGTGCGCCCCAGCAGGCGCCAGCCGCCGGGCGATTCACGCGGATAGACGCCGGTCTGCGCGCCACCGATGGCGACCGATCCGGCGGGGACGCGGGCGCGCGGCGTGGCCAGGCGCGGCAGGGCCAGCGCCGCGTCCAGGCCCAGCAGATAAGGGAAGCCCGGCGCGAAGCCGGTCATGGCCACGGTGTAGCGGCCCGCGGTGTGGCGTGCGATCAGCGATTCGGGCGATAGCCCCAGTTCGGCCGCCGCGCTGTCCAGATCCTGCCCGTAGGCGCCGCCGTAACAGACGGGCAGTTCGATCGCGCGCGCTGCGGCAGGGCGCGCCGTGCGCGCACTGTTGTCCAGATGGCCTTCGATCCAGCGCCGGACCTGCGCATGCGCGTCGTCTTGCCACGCAACCGGATCGAAGAACACCGCCACGCTGGCATAGGCGGGCACCACGTCGCGCAACCAGTCCGGCGCCGCCTCGCGCAGCGCGTTGGCCAGGGCGAGCGCCTGGCGGTTGAGGGTGGGATCGATGGTCTGGCCCAGGCGGACCAGCAGGGCGTCGTCGGCGAGGGCTTCGAACGCGGGTGCCATCAGCGCAGCAGGCTACGCCAGCGGACGCGATGCGCTTCCAAGGCGTCGGGCGCGTGGCGCACGGCCGTGCCACTGCCCCAGACCGGGCCGGGCCAGGCCGCGTCGGCGGCGTGGCGTCCGACCAGGTGCACATGGAGCTGGCGCACGATGTTGCCCAGCGCGCCGATGTTGAGCTTCTCGATGCCCGGCTCGGCGCGCAGCAGCGCACCGGCCTGGTTGACCTCGGCCAGCAGCAGGCGCTGCTGGCCGCCGTCCAGTTCGATCCACTCGGTGGCCCCGGCCACCCGCGGCACCAGCACCAGCCACGGGAAGCGCGTGTCGTCCATCAGTCGCACCTGCGACAGCGGGCCATCGGCGACAAAGACGCTGTCTGCGGCCAGGCGCGGATCGAGCTGGAAGTCGGTCATGCCCGGCGCCTAGCCGATGTTTTCCTGCAGGAAGGCCACCGCACGGCCGAAGGCCAGCTTGGCGCTGGGCTCGTCGTAGACCGCAGGGCTGGCGTCGCGGTTGAAGGCATGGTTGGCCGGATAGGTGAAGACATCCATGTCCGGCCAGGCCTTGCGCTGGGCATCGACGATGTCCGGGGTGATGTGCGCGTCCTGCTCGCCGAAGTGGAACTGCACCGGCGCCTTCAGTGGCTGGTCCACGAACTGACCGTTGCGGCCGCCGTAGTAGCTGATGCTCGGCAGGCCCAGGCGCTGGGCCGAGAGCAGGGCGACGGTGCCGCCCCAGCAGTAGCCGACGGTGGCGACCTTCTCGTGGCCGGCGGCGGTGCGCGCGGCCTTGGCGGCGATCTCCACCACGTCCACGGCCGCATCCAGGCCGATCTCGCCGACGATCTCCAGGCCGCGCTTCATGCCGGCATCGTCATAGGGCAGTTCCAGGCCCGGCTCGACCAGGTCGAAGAAGGCCGGCGCGATGGCCAGGTAGCCCTGCTCGGCGTACTGCTCGGCCACCTCGCGGATGTGTTGGGTCACGCCGAAGATCTCCTGGATGACGACCAGGCTACCGCGCGGGGTGCCGACGGGGTCGGCCTGCCAGGCCGCGACCGGGCCCTTGGCAGTGGTGAGCGTGATCCATTGACCCATGGCGAAGCCTCTTCGGAACGTGACGTAGGGCGCTCAAGTCTAAACCCGCGCCCGAAGCGTTCCGTTGCACCGACGTGCCCGATGCGTCCCGCCGGTGGGCTGGTGTGGGCGCTCAGGCCGTGGGCGCGTAGGACACCGCGACGATCACGAACCTGCCGGTGCGGCCGGGCAGGGCGGCTTCGAACTCGTCGTCCACGCGCTTTTTGAGCATGGCCCGGGCCAGCGGCGAATCGATGCTGATGTGGCCCAGGGCCGCATCGGTTTCGTCCGGGCCGACGATGCGGTAGCGCGCCAGCTCGCCAGTGTCGGCGTCCTCCAGCTCGACCTGCGCGCCGAAGAACACCGCCTGCGGGTCGGCTGGCGCGGTATCGACCACGCGCAGGGCTTCCAGGCGCTTGCTCAGGTAGCGCACGCGGCGGTCGATCTCGCCGAGTTGCTTCTTGCGGTAGCTGTACTCGGCGTTCTCCGAGCGGTCTCCCTCGGCCGCGGCGGCGGCCAGCGCCTTGACCACTTCGGGCCGGCGCACGCGCCACAGGTCCTCCAGCTCGGCCTTGAGTGCGGCGTGGCCGGCGGGGGTGATCAGGGCGGTGCTTTTTTCGGCAGGCGGGCGCCAGCGGCTCATGCGGTGAAATCGGATGGATGAACGTCCGGATTTTACGCGGGGCAGCACTTGTGCCGTGGCGTGGCCATCGTCGAAGCTGCGTCCGGCCCGATGCCGATGACACCAAGGACGTCACGCATGTTGATCCTGCCACTGCACAAACCCTTGAACCGCAGCAACCTGCCCTGGGCCACCGTGCTGCTGGTTCTGGTCAATGTGCTGGTCTTCGTTGGCTGGCAAGCCGGGGATACCGAGCGCCTGGCGTCGGCGTACGCCTACTACGCGCAGTCCGGCCTGGCCGAGGTGGAGGGCGACGCCTACACGCACTGGCTGCGCGAGCATGGCCGGGGCGCGCAGGCGGCCGCACTGGAGGACCTCGCTGCGCCGGCCAGGGCCGCTGCGGTGGCGCAGACCACCCAATACGACCTGCCGTTCCAGCGCGCCTTGCGCGAAGGCCAGTTGATCGAAGCTGACCAACAGGCGCAGTGGCGGCAGGCGCGTGCCGGCTACGACCAGCGGATGCATCGGGTGTTCACCGATCGCCATGTGTTGCGCCATGGCGAATGGTCGCCGCGCAGGATGCTGTCCTCGGCCTTCCTCCATGCCGGGGTGCTGCACCTGCTGGGCAACATGGTGTTCCTGCTGGCCATCGGTGTCCTGCTGGAAGGGGCCATCGGCCCGGCCTTGATGCTGGCGGTGTATGTGCTTGGGGCACTCGGGTCCAGCGCGGCCAGCCTGCTGTGGCGTGCGGGCGAGGTCGGTGCCGGACTGGGGGCCTCCGGGGCGATTGCCGCGATGATGGGCGCCTTCTGCGTGGTGTGGGGCCGGCAGCCGGTCCGCTTTTTCTATTGGTTCGTGGTGATGTTCGATTACGTGCGGGCGCCGGCCATCTGGCTGTTGCCGGCGTGGCTGGGCTGGGAGGTCTACAACCTGTTCGGCAGCGGGGACAGCCATGTCGCCTTCGACGCCCACGCGGGCGGCCTGCTCTGTGGCGCCTTGATGGGGGCTGCCCTGGTGGCCGCGGGCCGCAGGCGCGATGGATTCATCCGGGACGATGTCGAGCCGACCGCGGCAGGTCCTGATGATCGTTGGGGGCGCGCGCAGATCCACATGGGACGCATGGAGAACGACCAGGCCGAGCGCTTGCTGGAGGCGCTGGCCGCCGAGCAGCCGGCGCGCTTCGAGGTGGCCTTGGCCCGCTATCGGGTCGCGCGCAATGCCGGCGATGCGGTGCGCGCGGGTCGTCGCGCGGTCGATCTGCTCAAGCTGCGGGCGCTGGATGAGGCCCAGGCCGCGGCGCAGGTGCATGTGCTGGAACAGGAGTCTCTAGCCCTGCCCGCCGAGGTCCGCGCCGGCCTGGCCGAACGCTGGGCGGCGCTGGGCCAGTGGCAGGCAGCCGAGCGCCTGCTCGAAGGCGCGTCGGACCTGTCCGCCGAGGATCAGGCCGGGCTGTGGCTGCGTGTGGCGCTGGCTCACGACGACCTGCAGGGCCGGGCCCGGCAGCAGCGGCTGCTGAGCCTGCTGATCGAACGCTTTCCCGACGTCCCGCAGGCGCACAAGGCGCGCTTTCTGCTCGATAACGCCTGAGTACCGCGCCCGGTGCGGCGCTCAGGTTCCGGCAATCTGGGGGGCGGCGGGTAGGTCATCGATCGCGGCTTTGGCGGCGAGCAGTCGGCGACGTGGTTCTTCGTCCTCACAGCGCGCCAGCGCCTGATCGAGCAGCGCCGAGGCCTGGGCGTCGCGCCCAAAGCGTTCGGCCAGCAGCAGCGCGGTGTCCAGCGCCCAGCGTGGGGCCTCTGGCGCCGAAGGCCAGGCCTTGAGCATGGCCAGGTGCAGGTCGACCTGAAGCTGGGCCTGGCCGGTCAGCTGCGCACGCGCGGCGAGCTGGCAGGCCTGCTCGACAGTCAATGGGACAAAGTCCGGATCGGCTTGCAGGGCTTCGCGCAGCAGGGCCAGGGCCTGCCGGTCCTGTCCGGCCTGAAGCAAGGCGGTGAGGTATTGGCGGGCGTGTTCCAGCCGCTGTTCGCTGCGGTGGCTGCTGGCCAGCAGGCGCTGGTAGAGCGCGTGCACCTCCAGCCCCACGGCGCGCGAACGCACTTCGCCACGCAGGATCTCCAGTGCCGTGTCGTTGCGCCCCTCGCGGATGTGCAGCTCCGCATCTTCCAGCAGGCGCTGGTCGGGCGCGTCGCGGATCAGGTCCAGGTCGTTGTGCGCGTCCGGTTCATAGCCCAGGACCTTGTGGTACTGGTAGACCAGATAGCCCATGAAGTGGAACGTGGCGAACAGCCCCCAGATGGTGATGGCGGCCAGTGCCAGTTCGTCCAGCACTGGGGGGAGCAGGCCCTTGGCCCAGCGGCTGGCGGTGAGCATGCTGGCCTGCATGACGAACAGCACGCCGAAGGCCGCCAAGTAGGGCCAGCCGATCCGGGTGGCCAGGGCGACGGCCACCGCCGGGTTGAGGGCGCGTCTGAGGCTGCCGTCCATTGCCAGGGAGATGACGAAGCCCGGCTGCAGCAGGACGACGGCCACCAGCACGAGCAAGCCCAACGCCAGGCCACCGAAGGCGAAGGCCAGGGCGACCACGACGATCAGCGCGATCATCATCGCCAGCAGGCGCCAGACGCTTCCGTCCCGCGATGCATTGACCAGCTCGGGTGCCTCCATGCGCCCGTCCGCGGTGTGCCGCAGGATGTCGAACGCATAGCCGTAGATCGCGGCCCAGGTGATCAGGGACAGCAGCCATCCCATTCCCGGGATCAGGCTGCTCAGCGTGCACAGCGTCAAGGTCACCAGCGCGAGCAGCGCCGTGCCGTGGAGCGGGTAGAGCGGAAACCGGCGCAGGCGGGTCCAGAAGGGTTCTGGCATCGCCGGGCGGCGGGCGCGAGGCAGGCGCGGGCCCATGGGCTAAATCCTTTTACTTCCCCTGTGAAGACCCGATTGTGTCCTCGCGCTCGTCGGGGTGGCAACTCCTCCGGCGCCACCCCCGCAGGTTTCCTCAGTGCGCGCGCTTGAAGGTGTAGGTCCCGTCCTGGCTGCGCAGTTCATCGGCGGACACCACGTCGAAGCGCACGTCCTGGGCGGCCTTGTCATTGGGATCCAGCAGCATCACCCCCGCCGCGGCCGACGACCAGGTGCCGTCGCTGGTCAGTTCGGCGCCAGCGGCCTTGAGGGTCTGCCGGTAGGTGCCATCGGCGGCGATCTCCAACTGCGAGCCGTTGCCTTCGAAGGTGCCGGCCAGCGCCTTGGCATCGATGACCCGGCCGGCCTGGTCGGTGACTTCACCGGCCGAGGCGTTGTCAACGGCGGCCACCGCGTCGGTCTCCGGCAGCGGCGGCGGACGGGTCGCCTGCACGCTGGCGTCCTGCGCGGGCGGGGTGGCGGTGACTGGTTCGGTGTGGTCCGGCTTGCAGGCGGCCAATAGCAGAAGCGGGATGAGCAGCGTGGACGGGCGGAATCGGGGCGTCATGATGCGTCCTGGGGAATGCGTCTGAGGATCATGCCATTGTCGCGCTCGTCCGCAGCGGTGCATGAACCGCCGTCCTGGCTCAATGATGTCGTGTCGTCGCTGATCCGGAAGCCATACCAGCGCTCGTCTTCGTGCCGAAGCGGTGGTTCTCGATTCAGTATCAGGCAACTGCCCGCGATCTCATCGATCCACCACGGGCCGGCCACGGTTTCCTTGCGCCCTTTGCCGCGATCGCAACGCGTGGTCAGGACATAGCGCTTGTCCGCCTTGATTTGCAGGCGGGCGCGCTTGTATTCGCAGGCCGGGTCGCGGGTCATCCAGTCCCGGACTTGCCCGCTGTAGTCGCCGGCAAGTTGCGGTTGCCGCGCCTTGGGCCATTCACTGACATGGGTGTCCTGTGCGAAAGCGACTTTGATGGAGCACGCCGCAAGACCGAGCAAACCCAGCGTCCTCATTCTCATTGCCGATCCCTCCTGGAGGCGTCATCAACGCTGGTCAGCGGCCTTTGCCGCCGAACAGCCCGCCCAGCAGGCCACGCAGGATCTGCCGGCCGACTTGGTTGCCCACGGTGCGGGCGGTCTGCTTGGCCATCGCTTCGACCAGGCCCTGACGGCGGCCGGTGCCGAACAGCATGTCCTTGGCCATCTTGCCCAAGCCGTTGTCGTCGGGTGCGTCGGGCTTGGCGGGGGGCGCCTTGGCCTGCGCGGTGGCGGTGTCGGCGCGGTCGAGCAGGCGCTCTGCGGCTGATTCGCGGTTGATCGGGGTGTCGTACTTCATGCCGACCGGGCTGCCGGCGCGGACCTGTGCGCGCTCGGCTTCGGTGATCGCGCCCATGCGGCAGCGGGGCGGGGCGATCAGGGTCTGCTGGACCGGCATCGGCACGCCCTTGTCCTGCAGGGTCGAGACCAAAGCCTCGCCGGTCCCGAGCGAGGAGAGCGTGCGCGCCACGTCCAGCTTCGGATTGGGGACGAAGGTCTCGGCCGCCGTGCGCACCGCCTTCTGGTCGCGCGGGGTGAAGGCGCGCAGCGCGTGCTGCAGGCGATTGCCCAGCTGGCCCAGGATGTTGTTGGGCACGTCGTCGGGAAACTGCGAGCAGAAGTACACGCCCACGCCCTTGGAGCGGATCAGACGCACCACCTGCTCGATGCGCTGCTGCAGCGCAGGCGGGGCGTCGTCGAACAGCAGGTGCGCCTCGTCGAACACGAACACCAGCTTGGGCTTGTCCAGGTCGCCGACCTCGGGCAGGTTCTCGAACAGCTCGCTCAGCAGCCACAGCAGGAAGGACGAATACAGCCGCGGCTTGAGCACCAGCTGGTCGGCGGCCAGGATGCCGATTACCCCGTGACCATTCGGGTCCACGCGCATCAGGTCTGACAGCTCCAACGCCGGCTCGCCGAAGAAGCCCTCGCCGCCGTCCTGCTCCAGCCGCAGCAGGGCGCGCTGGATGGCGCCGACCGACTGCGCACTGACCAGTCCGTACTGGGTGGAGACCTCCTTGCGTTCCTCGACGACCAGACCCAGCAGGGCGCGCAGGTCGGCCAGGTCCAGCAGCAGCAGACCGCGGTCGTCGGCCAGCTTGAACACGATGTCCAGCACGCCGGCCTGGGTGTCGTTCAGTTCCAGGATGCGGCCGAGCAGGGTCGGGCCCATCTCGGTCACGGTGGTGCGCACCGGGTGGCCGAGCTTACCGTACAGGTCCCAGAAGATGGTCGGCGCGCCGGCCGGGGCATAGCCGTCGATGCCGATCTGCGCGGCGCGCACGGTGACGCGCTCGCTGCCGTCGCCGGGCAATGCCAGGCCCGCTACGTCGCCCTTCACGTCGGCCATGAACACCGGCACGCCCAGGCGCGAGAAGCCTTCGGCCAGGGTCATCAAGGTCACGGTCTTGCCGGTGCCGGTGGCCCCGGCGACCAGGCCGTGGCGGTTGCCGAACTTCGGCAGCAGGTGGACCGGGATGTCGTCGGTGATGCCTTTGCCCAGCAGGATCGGGTCCATGGAGGTTCTCGCGCGGAGTCGGGCCGATTCTAGGCGCAGTTGTCCTTACCGGTCCGCCGCAGGGCCAAGGATGTCCCACGCATGACCGACGACCTTGCCGCCTGCGCGCGTGCGCAGCTACCCTGCCGGACCGCTTTGCGTCCGTGTGTGCCTGATGTCCTTCCCGTTCCGTGCCGTGCCGTTGTTCGCCGTCCTGACCCTGTCTTTCCTGGCGTCACCAGCCCTTGCGCGGATTTCCTCCCGGGACAAGGCGGCGGCCGAGGCGCTGGCCCAGCAGATGCAGGCCGCCGAGAAGCGCTACAACGCCGCGCTGGTCCTGACCTCCAACGCCGACCCGAAGGGTCAGGCCGAAAGCGATGCGGCCCTGGAGGACATGGAGGACACCCTGGACGCCTGCGCCAAGCAGAAGGGCTGCCAGATGCACACCCTGCTGGCCACCTACAAGCGCCTGCTCAAGGAGCAGGTGGACGTCGCCTCCGACGTGTCCGGCGATGACCTGGTCGGCGAGAGCGACAGCACCGATCCGCTGGACGATGGCCAGGATCACAGCGTGCCGGCCAGCTCGGAGGTGCCCGACTCGACCCGGACCGCGCGCCTGCTGGACGACGGGCGTCATCCCTTCGACACGATGGTCGAATTCAATCCTGCAGTGCAGGCCGGGATCCGGCGCTGGCTCACCGACATGCGCGGCGCGCTGATCGACAGCTACGAGAACTATCAGAACATGCGCCCGGAGATGCTGCCGGCCTGGCAGGCCACCGGCCTGCCCGAGGCGCTGCTGTTCGGGATCATGGCCAAGGAGTCCAACGGCCGCACCCATGTGAGTTCGCGTGCCGGCGCGGCGGGGCTGTTGCAGTTCATGCCGTCCACCGGCAGCCGCTTCGGCCTGGGCATGGATGCGACCGGGTTCGATACGCGCTTTGATCCGTACGCCGCCACCGAGGCCGCCGCGGCCTACATGAACGAGCGCATGGGCGAGCTGAACCACAACATCGAGTTCGCCCTGGCCGCCTACAACGGCGGGGAAGGGCGCGCACGGCGGATCTACGCCAGCCGCCCCGGCGCGAGCTTCTGGGATGCCGATGTATACGCGCAGTTCCCGGCCGAGACCCAGGACTACGTGCCCATGGTCATCGCCGCGGCCTGGCTGTATCTGCACCCCAAGCAGTACGGCCTGGTCTTTCCCCGCATCGACGCCACGCCGGCGCCGATCAAGCTGGCACGCACCGCCTCGATCTACGAGCTGACCATCTGCATGGGCAACGGCCGCACGCGCGAGGGCTACATGCGCGCCCTGCGCAACCTCAATCCGCGCTACCAGGCCGATGACTGGATCCCGGCTGGCACCACGCTGCAGGGCAGCGTGCGCATGGCCAGCCTGTACAGCCGCTACTGCGTCAAGGGGCCGCATGCCGACCTGGCCCACGCCCTGGTCACCGCCACGGTGGAGGCGGCCGTCAAGCGCGATGCGCCGCCTTCGACGCGTGTGGCCGTGGGCGATGTCAGTGGCGTGCCGATCGGCGTGCCGACGACGGTGGCGACCGGTGCGCCCAAGGCGGCCAAGCCCAAGGCGGCGCAGGCGCGGCACTACCGCGTGGCCCGTGGCGATACCCTGGGCGGCATCTCCGACCGGTTCCGCTGCGATCTCAAGGATCTGGCCAAGGCCAATGGACTGCGAGCCCCGGCCTATGCGCTCAAGCCCGGACAGCGACTGACCCTGACCAGTTGCGACGGTTGAACCCGCGCGGCGCGGCGCACACATGACGCCTTGCCGACCGTCCGATCCCTGCTGGCGGCTGAACGAGACGACTCGATCCGGCGTGGCCCCTGTCATCAGTCATGCAGGCACGCGCGTTCACAGACGCTAATCTTGATGGTTGTTGCCTAGCAACACCGTCCCCTACGGAGAGTCAGTGCATGTCGCGTAAATGGAAGATCGCCCTTGGGGCGGTCGTCGTGCTGGTGGTCGTGCTGGTGGGAGTCCGCGGCTGCGGCAAGCGTCATGCGGCAGAAGAAGCCAAGCAGGGCGGCGAGGACAGCACCAAGCCGGTTCCGGTAACCGTCGAGCCGGTCACCACACAGAACGTGCCGGTGTACCGCAACGCGACCGGGACGGTGACCGCGCTCAACACGGTGACGATCAATCCGCAGACCGGCGGACGCCTGATGAGCCTGAATTTCACCGAAGGCCAGCCGGTCAAGAAGGGCCAGCTGCTGGCCAAGATCGACCCACGCGAGCTGCAGGCCGCCTACGACCAGGCCGCCGCATCGAAGAAGCAGAACCAGGCCCAGCTGCAGACCGCGCGCGACACCAACGCACGCCTGACCGATCCCAAGTACGCGCCCTATGTCGCGCGCACCGACATCGATACCCAGAAAAACCTGGTCGCGCAGTACCAGGCCGCCGTCGCCGCCGCAGAGGCGTCGATGGAGGCGGCCAAGGTGCAGTTGCAGTACACCGATATCGTCTCCCCGCTGGACGGCATCGCCGGCATCCGTGGCGTGGACGTGGGCAACATCGTCAGCACCGGGTCCACGATCGTGACCATCACCCAGGTCGAGCCGATCTACGCCTCCTTCAGCCTGCCGGCGCAGGACCTGACCGTGGTGCGCCAGGCACAGGCCAAGGGCGCGGCCAAGGTCGCCGCGCTGGACAGCACCGACCAGCACGTGATCGCCGATGACGGCGTGCTGGACGTGGTCGACAACCAGGTCGGCGCGGACACCAACACCTTCCGCCTGCGCGCACGCTTCCCCAATGCGGACCACGTGCTGTGGCCGGGGCAGTTCGTCAACGTGCGCCTGCAGGTCGACACGCTGGACGGCGGCCTGGTGGTGCCGACCCAGGCCGTGCAGCGTGGCCCGGACAGCGACTACGTCTATGTGGTCCAGGCCGACAACACCGTCAAGATGACCGACGTCACCACCGGCGTGGAGGTGGGTGATACCCACATCGTGGTCACCAAGGGGCTGAAGGCCGGCGAGCGCGTCGTGACCGAGGGTCAGTTCCGGCTCAAGCCCGGCTCCAAGGTCAATGCCCTCAAGCCGGGCCAGGAGCCGCCGGAGCCGACCGAGCAGGAGCTGCAGCAGGCCATGCAGGGCGACAAGCGCGGCGGACGCCGCGGCCCGCGCTGATTCACATGCCCCGCCGCCGCCCGCGGCGGGGTCGCCGCGCAGGCGCGGTCGCCACGACGATCTGACAGGACGGACTTCCCTTGGGCTTTTCCAGCATCTTCATCCGCCGCCCCATCGCCACCACGCTGCTGATGATCGGCGTGATGCTGCTTGGCATCCTGGGTTATCGCAGCCTGCCGGTCTCGGCCCTTCCGGAGATCGACTCGCCCAGCCTGGTGGTGAACACGCAGTACCCGGGCGCGAGCGCGGCGACGATGGCCTCGCTGGTGACCACGCCGCTGGAGCGCCAGCTGGGGCAGATCTCCGGGCTGGAGATGATGACTTCCGACTCATCGGCCGGTCTGTCCACCATCGTGCTGCAGTTCTCGATGGACCGCGACATCGACGTGGCCTCGCAGGACGTGCAGTCGGCCATCCGCCAGGCCACGCTGCCCAGCGGGCTGCCGTACCAGCCCACCTACAATCGGGTGAACCCGGCCGACGCGGCCATCGTCACCCTCAAACTGACCTCCGACACGCTGCCGCTGCGCGAGGTCAACCGCTACGCCGATTCCATCCTGGCCCAGCGCCTGTCCCAGGTCCCGGGCGTGGGCCTGGTGTCCATCGCCGGCAACGTGCGCCCGGCCGTGCGCATCCAGGTCAACCCGGCCATGCTGGCCAACATGGGCATGACCCTGGAGAACCTGCGCAGCGCGCTGACCCAGGCCAACGTCAATGCGCCCAAGGGCTCGCTCAACGGCGCGACCCAGTCCTACAGCATCGGCACCAACGACCAGATCGAGGACGCCGCCGGCTACGCCTCGACCATCATCCGCTACCAGAATGGTGCGCCGGTGCGGCTGGGCGACGTGGCCAAGGTGGTCAATGGGGTCGAGAACGACCAGCTCTCGGCTTGGGCCGATGGCAAGCAGGCGGTGCTGCTGGAGATCCGTCGCCAGCCCGGCGCCAACATCGTCCAGACCGTGGCGGCCATCCGCGCCATGCTGCCGCAGCTGCGCACGGTGCTGCCGGCCGAGGTCAAGCTGGACGTGTTCTCCGATCGCACCGAGACCATCCGCGCCTCGGTGCATGAGGTCCAGTTCACCCTGATCCTGACCATCGGCCTGGTGGTGGCGGTGATCTTCGTGTTCCTGCGCCGGCTGTGGGCCACGGTGATCCCGTCGATCGCTGTGCCGCTGTCGCTGGTGGGCACCTTCGGGGTGATGGCCTTCGCCGGGATGTCGCTGGACAACCTGTCGCTGATGGCGCTGGTGGTGGCCACGGGCTTTGTGGTGGACGACGCGATCGTGATGATCGAGAACATCGTGCGCTACATCGAGCAGGGCAAGTCCGGGCCGGAGGCGGCGGAGGAGGGGGCGCGCCAGATCGGCTTCACCGTGCTGTCGCTGACCATCTCACTTGTGGCGGTGTTCCTGCCGCTGCTGCTGATGCCGGGGGTGACCGGGCGGCTGTTCCACGAGTTCGCCTGGGTGCTGTCCATCGCGGTGGTCATCTCGATGCTGGTGTCGCTGACGCTCACGCCGATGATGTGCGCCTATCTGCTCAAGCCAGACCAGCTGCCCGAGGGCGACGACGCGCATGAGCGCACCGCCGCGGCCGGCAAGCGGAACCTGTGGTCGCGCACCGTGGGCCTGTACGAGCGCACCCTGGACTGGGTCCTGGCGCGGCAGAAGCTGACCTTGATCGTGGCCCTGGCCACGGTGGCCCTGACCGTGGCGCTTTACATCCTGATTCCCAAGGGCCTGCTGCCCGAGCAGGACACCGGCTTGATCACCGGCGTGGTCCAGGCCGACCAGACTGTGGCCTTCGAGCAGATGCAGTCGCGCACCCAGGAGGTGGCGGCCGCGCTGCGCAAGGATCCGGCGGTGACCGGCGTGGCGGCGTTCGTCGGCGCCGGCAGCATGAATCCCACGCTCAACCAGGGCCAGATCAGCATCGTGCTCAAGGAGCGCGGGGACCGTGACGGCCTGGACGAGGTGCTCACCCGCCTGCAGAAATCCGTTGCCCACATCCCGGGCATCGCGCTGTACCTCAAGCCGGTGCAGGACGTGACCCTGGATACGCGTGTGGCGGCGACCGAGTATCAGTTCTCGCTCTCGGACGTGGATACCAACGAACTGCAGACCCAGGCCGAGCGGCTGACCGCCGCGCTGCGCAAGCGTCCGGAGCTGTCGGACGTGGGCAACAACGCGGCCAACGCCGGACGTGCGCTGATGATCGACGTCAACCGCGACACCGCCAGCGCGCTGGGTGTGCCGATGCAGAGCATCGACGACACGCTCTACGACGCCTACGGCCAGCGCCAGATCTCCACGATCTTCACCGCGCTCAACCAGTACCGCGTGGTGCTGGAGGTGGCGCCCGAGTTCCGCACCCAGGACGCGCTGATGAACAAGCTGGCCATCGCCAGCAACGGCAGCGGCGCGCTGACCGGCACCAATGCGACCACGCTGGGCCAGGTGACCTCGTCCAACTCCTCCACGGCCACCGGTATCGGCAATGCCAACACCGGCATCACCGTGGGCAGCGGCGGGGCGATTCCACTCTCTGCGCTGGCCACCGCCCGGGTCGGCACCACGCCGCTGGTGATCAGCCACCAGCAGCAACTGCCGGCGGTGACCATCTCCTTCAACGTCACCCAGGGCTACTCGCTGTCCCAGGCCGTGGCGGCCATCAATCAGGTGCGTGAGCAGCTCGACCTGCCCGAGACGGTGCGCACCGAGTTCATCGGCAAGGCGGCCGAGTATTCCTCCAGCCAGTCCGACGTGGTATGGCTGCTGATCGCCGCGGTGGTGGTGATCTACATCGTGCTGGGCGTGCTGTACGAGAGCTACATCCACCCCTTCACCATCATCTCGACCCTGCCGCCGGCCGGCGTGGGCGCGCTGCTGGCGCTGATGCTGTGCGGCTTCAGCCTCTCGGTGGACGGCATCGTCGGCATCGTGCTGCTGATCGGCATCGTCAAGAAGAACGCGATCATGATGATCGACTTCGCCATCGATGCCCGGCGCGAGGGGCTCAGCGCGCACGATGCGATCCGCCGCGCCTGCCTGCTGCGCTTCCGGCCGATCATGATGACCACCGCCGCCGCGCTGCTGGGCGCATTGCCGCTGGCGCTGGGCGACGGCATCGGTTCGGAGCTGCGCAAGCCGCTGGGCGTGTCGATCGTGGGCGGCCTGCTGCTCTCGCAACTGGTGACGCTGTACACCACGCCGGTGATCTATCTCTACATGGAACGCTTCTCCCAGCGCGTGCAGCACTGGCGCGACGCCCGTGCGGCGCGGCGCGCCTCCCCGGCCCAGGAGCTCGGCTGACGGGCGCCTGGGCGTCCTGTGCCGTCTGATCCCGCCATGACCCGTCGCGTCAGCCTCTCGACTCTTTTCATCCGTCGCCCCATCGGCATCTCGCTGCTGGCGGCCGGCCTGTTCGTCATCGGGCTGATGTGCTACCTGCGCCTGGGCGTGGCGGCGCTGCCGACGCTGGAGATCCCCTTCATCTTCGTCCAGGCCAGCCAGTCCGGCGCCGATGCCAGCACCATGGCCTCGACCGTGACCGCGCCGCTGGAACGGCGCCTGGGTCAGGTGCCCGGCGTGGACTCGATGCGCTCCAACAGCTCCGAGGGACGCTCGCTGGTCTTCCTGAGCTTCAACTCCAGCCGCAATGTGGACTCGGCCGCGCAGGACGTGGCCGCCGCGCTCAGCGCGGCCAGCGCGGACCTGCCTTCGGGCATGGGCACGCCGGGCTTTCAGAAAGCCAACCCCAACGACGATCCGCTGATCGCCATGGCGCTGACCTCCGACACCCAGTCGGCGGCCGACCTGTACAACCTGGCCGATTCACTGCTGGCCCAGCGGCTGCGTCAGGTCAGCGGCGTGTCCTCGGTGGACATCGCCGGTGCCTCCACGCCCGCGGTGCGCGTGGACGTCAACCTGCGCGCGCTCAACGCCATGGGCCTGTCGCCGGACGACCTGCGCAACGCCATGCGCGCGGCCAACGTGCTCTCGCCGACCGGCTTCCTGTCCGACGGCAAGTCGACCATGGCGATCATGGTCAACGATTCGGTGCGCAAGGCGGCCGACTTCGCCAACCTGGGCATCTCCAGCCAGAATGGCGTGATCGTGCGGCTCAAGGACGTGGCCAAGGTCTACGACGGGCAGCAGGACGCCTACCAGGCAGCCTGGTTCAACAAGAAGCCCGCGGTGGTGATGTACGTCTACATCCGCAGCGGCGCCAACGTGGTGGCCACCGTCGACCGGATCCGCTCGCAGGTGCCGATGCTGCGCGAGTACCTGCCGCAGGGCACCACCCTGACCCCGTACTACGACCGCACCCCGACCATCCGCGCCTCGCTGCACGAGGTGGAGATCACCTTGCTGATCAGCCTGGCGATGGTGGTGCTGGTGATGGCGCTGTTCCTGCGCCGGCTGGCGCCCACGCTCATCGCCACGGTGACCGTGCCCCTGTCGCTGGCCGGCTCGGCGGTGGTGATGTACGCGCTGGGCTACACACTCAACAACCTGAGCCTGCTGGCCCTGGTGATCGCGATCGGCTTCGTGGTGGACGATGCGATCGTGGTCATCGAGAACATCATGCGCCACCTGGACGAGGGCATGTCGCGGATGGAGGCGGCCATCGCCGGTTCGCGCGAGATCGGCTTCACCATCGTCTCGATCACTGCCTCGCTGATCGCGGTGTTCATCCCGGTGCTGTTCGCCTCGGGAATGATCGGTGCGTTCTTCCGAGAGTTCACCGTGACCCTGGTCGCGGCCATCGCGGTGTCGGCGATCATCTCGCTGACCCTGACCCCGACGCTGTGCAGCCGCTTCCTGCAACCGCATGCGGCCGAAGCGTCCGAATCGCGCATTGGCCGCGTGATCGAGGCCGGGCACCGCGGCATGCTGCGCGTATATACCGCCTGCCTGGATTTCAGCCTGCGCCACGCGCTGCTGCTGTCGCTGACCCCGCTGATCCTGATCGGCCTGACCATCTTCCTGTTCGGCAAGGTCAAGTCCGGCAGCTTCCCGCCGCAGGACACCGGCCTGATCTGGGGCCGGGCGCAGTCCAGTGCGACGGTGTCCTTCGAGGACATGCGCGCGCGCCAGGAGCGCATCACCGACATGCTGCTGGCCGACCCGGCGGTGAAGATCGTCGGCGTGCGCCTGGGCAGTGGTCGCCAGGGCTCCAGCGCGCAGTTCAACATCGAGCTCAAGCGCCATGACGAGGGCCGCAAGGCCACCACCGCCGAGGTCCTCGCGCGGCTCAGCGCCAAGGCCGATCGCTACCCGGACCTGGAACTGCGCCTGCGTGCGGTGCAGGACCTGCCCAGCGATGGCGGCGGCGGCGACCAGGGCGCGCAGTATCAGGTCTCGCTGCAGGGCAACGACCTGGCCGAACTGCAGACCTGGCTGCCCAAGGTCGTGGCCCAGTTGAAGAAGAACCCCAAGTTCCGCGACGTCGGCAGCGATGTGGAAGAGGGTGGCCTGCGCCAGAACATCGTCATCGACCGCGAGAAGGCCGCGCGCCTGGGCATTTCCATCGGTGCCATCGACGGAGCGCTCTACGGCGCCTTCGGCCAGCGCTCGGTCTCCACGATCTATTCCGAGCTCAACCAGTACTCGGTGGTGGTCAACGCGCTGCCCAACCAGACCGCCACGCCCGCCCAGCTCGAGACGGTGATGCTCAAGACCCGCAGCGGCGAGATGGTGCCGCTGAGCGCGGTGGCCCATCAGGTCGCCGGGTTGGCGCCCTCGCAGGTGCGCCACCTCAACCAGTACACGACGATGGACCTGAGCTACAACCTGGCGCCTGGCGTGAGCACGGGCGAAGCCAGCGCGATCATCAAGTCGGTCGTGGACGGCATGCGCATGCCGGGCGACATCAAGATCAGCGAAGGCGGCGGCTGGCAGCGCGACCTGAGCCCCAATTCGATGGGCCTGCTGGTGCTGGCGGCGATCCTGACCGTCTACATCGTGTTGGGTATGCTCTACGAGAACCTGGTCCACCCGGTGACCATCCTGTCCACGCTGCCGGCCGCAGGCGTGGGGGCGTTGCTGGCCCTGGTGGTGACCAACACCGAGCTGTCGGTGATCTCGATGATCGCGCTGGTGCTGCTGATCGGCATCGTCAAGAAGAACGCGATCATGATGATCGACTTCGCCCTGGTGGCCCAGCGCGAGCACGGGCTGACCCCGCTGCAGGCCGCACGCGAGGCCTCGATCGTGCGTTTCCGCCCAATTATGATGACCACCATGGTGGCGTTGCTGGCCGCCGTGCCGATCGCCGTGGGCCTGGGCGAGGGCTCGGAGCTGCGCCGTCCCCTGGGCATCGCGATGATCGGGGGCCTGCTGTTCTCGCAGAGCCTGACCCTGCTGAGCACGCCGGCGCTGTACGTAATCTTCTCCTGCCTGCAGCAGCACTGGCGCAACTGGCGTGCCCGCCGTCGCGAGAAGAAGGCCGCGCGCCGCCGCGCGCGGCTGGCGCGGGCCTGACTCGCACGGCTGTTCTATCGTCTGCATGTCCAAAGCGGGCAGCGATGCGTGTAACCGCTTTCGTGGAACGGCGGCACGATTCAGGGCCTGACGCGCCGACAAACGGCATCCGGCTTCAAGAATCTGCAATGCAGGGCGGGCACAATCCGGGGACAGGGGTCGCTTGATACGTCAGGACCAGGCCATGAACGCATGTATCAGCACGCGGCTACCGCGCGTCTTCATCGACATCGAGGCCGAGCAGGACTACTGGCAGGACTGGTATCACAACCTGCCGGGCGCGGCGGCGGCGCGCGGCTTCGCCTTCTACTGGCCGGTGATCGGCGCGGTCTACGACATCTACATCAACCATCCTGGCTGGGATTCGGACCGGGCCCAGGCGCGCTATGCGCTGTCCGCGGCGGTCCAGGCCCAGGGCCTGAGCGAGCGCGAAGCCAGCGAGGTGTTCTCGCAGGTCTGGGGCCGGATCAGCGGCGAGCGCCTGGGCCGCGCGGCGCTGGATCGCATGGCGCAGCCATACGCGGCGTAGCGACGCTCGCGGCGAACCCAATGCCCACGACCACGCTGCCGCCCGCGACCAAACCGTAGAGCGGAGCTTGCTCCGCCGGGGCTTTCTGACAACCTGTGCGGAGCGCAGCGGAGCAAACTCCGCGCTACGGCGGGCCTTCGATTCGACCTGAGCGCAGCGGAGCAAGCTCCGCGCTACATCAACCGTGCCAGGGCCTGGCCCAGGCGTACCGGGGACTCGGCACCCAGGCCCGGAGTCAGTTCGGCCACGCCCGGTGGCAGCAGCACGATCACCGTCGAGCCATAGTTGAAGCGGGCCATCTCGCCAAAGCGTTCCAGCACGATGCCCTGGCCGCGATAGTCCTTGCGGGTGATCCTGGTCGCGTACTCAGGGATCTCCACGCCACTCCACACCGTTTCCACGCCGGAGACCAGCATCGCGCCGACCATCACGCAAGCCATCGGGCCGAAGTCGGTGTCGAAGTGGCACACCAGCCGCTCGTTGCGGGCGAACAGCCCCTGCACGTTGGCCACCGCATCGGTGCCCACGCTGAACAGCCGCCCCGGCACGTGCACCGTTTCGCGCAAGGTGCCGGTCCAGGGCATGTGCACGCGGTGATAGTCGCGAGGCGACAGGTACACCGTGGCGTACACGCCATGCTCGAACGGCGCCGCATCGGCCTCGCTGCCCAGCAGCGCAGCGGCGGTGAAGTGCTTGCCCTTGGCCTGGAAGATGCGGCCCGACTCGATCGGTCCGCACTGGCTGATATGGCCGTCGGCCGGCATCAGCACGCTGTGGCGGTCCGGGTCGGGCATGCGCGCGCCAGGCTTCAGCGTTCGGGTGAAGAACGCATTGAACGTGGGATAGGCGGTCTGATCGGGCTGGGCGGCCTCGGCCAGGTTCACGTCGAACTTGGCCACCACCGTATCGATGATCTTCTGTTTGATCGCCGGGTTGTCCGAGTACGCCAATTTTCGCGCCAGCGAGGACAGGACCCGATGCGGCAAGGCGTAGGTGAGGGTGGTGATCAGGCTCACTTTGGCATGGCCTCGGTCAGCTTGAGCATGTCCGCGCCGATGGCAGCCGGGTCGAAGGGCGGCTGGATCAAGCCTGCCATGCGCCCCTGCGGGTCGAGCACGACGATCTGGGCGGAGTGGTCCATCGAATAATCCTGCGGGTTCTGTTTGAAATGCTCGCCCGGCACCTTGACGAACACCAGGCTCAGCGACTTGGCGAACGCTTCCAGCGCCGGAACATCGGCCGTGGCGGCCAGCGTGTCGGGATGAAACGCGTGCGCATATTCGCCCACCTTGGTCGGCGTGTCGCGCTCGGGATCAATCGAGACGAACAGCAGCCTCGGCCGGATGCTGTCGGGCAGGGCGGCCCACTGCTTCTGCGCCTGGGCCAGCTGCGCCAGGGTGGTCGGACACACGTCCGGGCAGAAGGTGAAGCCCAGAAACACCAGGGTCCAGTGACCGCGCAGCTCGCCCTGCGTCAGTTGCGTGCCGTCGGACTGGCGCAGCGAGAAGTCCGGCAGGACGCGTGGGCGGGGCAGCAGGGTGACCGTCTGCGTGGCCGGCCACCGCGCATCACCGTCCTTGGAAGGTGCAAGCAGCTTGTTGGACGCCAGCACGCCGAGAATCCCGGCCGCCACGATCAAAATCAGAACACCGAAGCTGCGCTTGCCCATTTTCCGTTTCCCGTGCAACGAAGGGCCATGATACCGGGCCGTCCCCCTATAATCGGCGGCCGCCTTCATCCGTTGTTGTCCATGACTGCCAGCGCAGCCGACGCCCTGCATACCATCATCGACCTGATCCGCTACGGCGCCAGCCGCTTCAACGCGGCCGGGTTGACCTTCGGGCACAGCCACGACAACGCGCTGGACGAGGCCACCGCCCTGGTCCTGCATACGCTGCATCTGCCGCCGGACCTTGGTCCCGCCTATGGCCAGGCGCGTCTGCTGCCGGAAGAGAAGCAGGCCATCCTGGCGCTGATCGAGCGCCGCGTGGTCGAGCGCGTGCCGGTGGCCTACCTGACTGGCGAGGCCTGGTTCGCCGGCCTGAGCTTCAAGTCCGACACGCGTGCGCTGGTGCCGCGTTCGCCCATCGCCGAACTGATCGTCTCCGGTTTCGAGCCGTGGCTGGGCGGGCGCGACGTGCATCGCGCGCTGGATCTGTGCACCGGCTCTGGCTGCATCGCCATTGCGATGGGACATTACAACCCGGACTGGCAGGTGGATGGCGCTGACATCAGTGGCGACGCCCTGGCCCTGGCCGCGGAAAACAAGCAGCGCCTGCTGGCCGACAACGTCGAGCTGGTGAAGTCCGACCTGTTCGCCGGGCTGTCCGGGCGCCACTACGATCTGATCGTCACCAATCCGCCCTACGTCACCAACGACGAGACCGATGCGCTGCCGCGCGAATACGCTTACGAGCCCGAGCTGGGCCTGCGCGCCGGCGACGATGGCCTGGATCTGGTGCTGAAGATCCTGCGTGATGCGCCGATCCACCTGTCCGAGGACGGCTTGCTGATCTGCGAAGTCGGTGAGTCCGAGCAGCATCTGATCCGACTGTTGCCGGAATTGGACTTCGCCTGGATCGAGTTCAAGGTCGGGCAGATGGGCATCTTCGCGGTCGAATGCCGCGAACTGATCGCGCACAGCGCACGGATCACAGAGCTGGCGGCGCAGCGCCCGTGAACGTTGCTGCCGCCGACCATCCTGTAGCGCCGAGCTTGCTCGGCTGGTCCGGTATTCAAAGCCAGAAGCAGCCGAGCAAGCTCGCCGCTACGGGCGGTCCGGCGCGATGAGTTCCAACAGCTTCGGCAAGCTGCTGACCGTCACCACCTTCGGCGAATCGCATGGGCCGGCGATCGGCTGCGTGGTCGATGGCTGCCCGCCGGGGCTGGAACTCAGCGCCGAGGAATTCGCGCACGACCTGCAGCGCCGTGCCACCGGCAAGAGCCGCCATACCTCGGCCCGGCGCGAGGCCGACGAGGTCGAGATCCTCTCCGGTGTCTACGAAGGCCGCACCACCGGCACGCCGATCGGCCTGCTGATCCGCAACACCGACCAGCGCAGCAAGGACTACGCGAACATCGCCGCGCAGTTCCGCCCGGGCCACGCCGACTACAGCTACTGGCAGAAGTACGGCATCCGTGACCCGCGCGGCGGCGGGCGGTCGTCCGCGCGCGAGACCACCATGCGCGTGGCCGCCGGGGTGATCGCCAAAAAGTGGCTGGCCCAGCGTTACGGCGTGACCGTGCGCGGCTTCCTGTCGCAGCTGGGCGAGCTCAGGCCGGCCGGTTTCGACTGGAGCGCAGTGGAGGACAACCCGTTCTTCTGGCCGCATGCGCCACAGGTCGAGGACCTGGAAACCTACATGGACGCGCTGCGCAAGTCCGGCGATTCGGTCGGCGCGCGCGTGGACGTGGTGGCCGACGGCGTGCCGCCGGGCTGGGGCGAGCCGATCTACGGCAAGCTCGACGGCGAGCTGGCCGCGGCCCTGATGAGCATCAACGCGGTCAAGGGCGTGGAGATCGGCGACGGCTTCGCCAGTGCGGCGCAGAAGGGCACCGAGCACCGCGACCTGATGACGCCCCAGGGCTTCGCGTCCAACCATGCCGGCGGCATCCTCGGCGGCATTTCCACCGGCCAGCAGGTCGTCGCCTCCATCGTGCTCAAGCCCACCTCCAGCCTGCGCCTGCCGGGCGCCACGGTGGACGTGGACGGCAACGTGGTGGACGTCATCACCACCGGCCGCCATGACCCGTGCGTAGGCATCCGCGCTACGCCTATCGCCGAGGCGATGATGGCGCTGGTGCTGATGGACCAGGCGCTGCGCCATCGCGCGCAATGCGGCGACGTCGGTGAGGTTTCACCACGCGTCCCCGGACGGATCGATGGCTGAATCGCGGCCCCGCGTCTGGGTGAGCCAGCCGCTGTTCGACGACATCGTCGACCAGCTGCGGGCGCATTGCGACGTGGAGACCACGCAGGCCGTCACCCGCTACACCTCGACGGACCTGGCCGAAAAGCTGGCCTCGCTGGAGGGGGCGGTGGTCACGCTCAACGAGCGCATCGGCGCGGCGGAGATCGCCGGCGCACCGCGGCTGCGCGCGGTCGCCAATGTCGGCGTCGGCTACAACAATCTGGACACCGCGGCGTTGGGCGCGGCCGGCATCGCGGTGACCAACACGCCCGACGTGCTGACCGAGACCACGGCCGACCTGGGCTTCGCCCTGCTGATGGCCACGGCCCGCCGGATCACCGAGGCCGAAGCCTTTCTGCGCGCCGGGCAATGGAACACTTGGTCGTTCACCAACCTGCTGGGTGCCGATCTGCACGGCAGCAGGTTGGGCATCCTGGGGCTGGGCCGCATCGGCCAGGCCATCGCGCGCCGCGCCCGCGGCTTTGGCATGCGTGTGCTGTACCACAACCGCTCGCCGCTGGACGCCAAGGTCGAAGCCGAACTCGGCGCGTCCTACGTGTCCTTCGACGACCTGCTGAGCGGTAGCGATCACCTGGTGCTGGTCGTGCCCTACACGCCGGCCGCGCATCACCTCATCGATGCCGACGCGCTGGCGAAGATGAAGCCGACCGCCACGCTGGTGAACATCGCCCGCGGCGGCTTGGTCGACGAAGTGGCGCTGGCCGACGCCCTGGCCAACGGCCGCCTGGCCGGCGCCGGGCTGGATGTGTTCGAAGGCGAGCCGACCGTGCGCCCAGAGCTGCTGGCGCTGAAGAACGTCGTGCTGACCCCGCATATCGGCAGCGCCAGCCTGGCCACCCGTCGGGCCATGGTGCAACTGGCCGTGGACAACTTGCTGGCCGCGCTGGGGTTCGGCCCGGCTGCCGGCCGCCCGCCGTGCCTGGTCAACGCCGATGCGCTCGACGCCGCCAAAGCCGGCGGCGCGACCGCGGGCGACACCAAAACCACCACGATCAAACGATAGGGAACCTGCCGCGTACGCAACGCCGGTGAGGTTCCCCGAACCCAAGGCTCCAGGTCCGTCGCGTCCCGTTTCCCCGATCAAACCTTTCCAAGAAGACACCCTCATGAGCAACGCAACCCGCACCTTCACCGTCGCCGTCGTGGGCGCCACCGGCGCCGTCGGCGAGACCATGCTGTCCATCCTGGCCGAGCGCGACTTCCCGGTCGGCAAGCTGATCGCCCTGGCCTCGGCGCGCTCAGCCGGCGGCACGGTCGATTTCAAGGGCCAGAAGGTCGACGTGCTCGACCTGGCCACCTTCGACCCGACCGGCGTGGACATCGCGTTGTTTTCCGCCGGTGGCGGGGTGTCCAAGGAGTACGCGCCCAAGTTCGCCGCCGCCGGTGCGGTGGTGATCGACAACTCCTCGACCTTCCGCTACGACGACGACGTGCCGCTGGTGGTGTCCGAGGTCAATCCGCATGCGGCCAAGCACCGCCCGCGCGGCATCATCGCCAATCCCAACTGCTCGACCATGCAGCTGATGCCGGTGCTGGCCCCGATCCACCGCGAATACGGCATCACCCGCGTCAACGTGGCGACCTACCAGTCGGTGTCCGGCGCCGGGCGCTCGGGCATGGAAGAGCTGGGCAAGCAGACCGCGCAGCTGCTGGCCTTCCAGGAGATCGAGCCGCAGAAGTTCCAGGCCCAGATCGCCTTCAACCTGATCCCGCACATCGACGACTTCCAGCCCAACGGCTACACCAAGGAAGAGATGAAGCTGGTCTGGGAGACTCAGAAGATCCTGGAGGACAAGAGCATCCTGGTGAACCCGACCGCCGTGCGCGTGCCGGTGTTCTACGGGCACTCCGAGGCGGTCAACGTCGAGACCAGGAAGAAGCTCACTCTGGAGGCGGCGCGCGCCCTGCTGGCCGCCGCGCCGGGCGTGGAAGTGGTCGACGAGCACAAGGCGGGCGGCTATCCGACCCCAGTGACCCATGCCTCGGGCCAGGATCCGGTCTTCGTCGGTCGCATCCGCGAGGACTTCTCGCACCCCAGCGCGATCAACCTGTGGGTGGTGGCCGACAACATCCGCAAGGGCGCCGCGCTCAACGCGGTGCAGCTGGCCGAACTGGTCGCCGCAGGCGGCTGAAAGACCCGCCACGGCCGTGCCGATCGCCACACGCGTTGGCCGCGCCGGTCGTTGCCGGGCGGGGGCCGGGACGCCCGCGCACAGCGGTGGATCGGTCCGTGTCCTGGGCCTGGGATTTCAACCTCCCGGGCCTGTACCGCTATAGTCGCGGCGTGAAATCGCAGGGGACGTTCTTGAAAGTGGCTCGATTCAAACCCGTTGCGCGGGTGGCGCTGGCCGTTGTATTGCTGGCCATCAGTGGCGCCGCCATGGCGCTGGGCCTGGGCGAGATCCGGGTGAAGTCCAAGCCTGGCGAGCCGCTCGTGGCCGAGATTCCGGTGATCTCCAGCGCCCCGGGCGAACTGGACCAGCTGCGCGCGCGGCTGGCCTCGCCGGTGATCTTCGAGCGGGTGGGCCTGCAACGTCCGTCCGGGCTGGTCAGCCAACTGGACTTCGCCGTGGCGCTGTCCGACGACGGCAAGCCGGTCATTCGGGTGACCAGCCAGGACCCGGTGCAGACGCCGGCAGTCAGCTTTCTGATCGAGGTGGACTGGGGCCAGGGGCGCCTGGTCCGCGAGTATTCCGCGCTGGTCGGTGCGCCCGGTTCGGTGGCCGCCGCCGGGCAGCCAACGATCCAGGCGCCCACGCCGGCGCCTTCCAGCCGGATCCAGCGCCCGACGCCTGCACCGGCGCCCGTGCAAGACGCGCCGGCGCCTGAAGGCACGACGGCATCGACCGCGCTTCCGCCGCCGGCCCAACCTGCAGCTGCGCCCGCGCCTGCCGCAGCACCCGTGTCCGGCAGCGTTCCGGAGACGGTCACCGTGCGCCAAGGCCAGGCCCTGTCGCAGATCGCGCGCGGGCTGGCGCAGGGGGGCACCCTGGACCAGACGATGATGGCCTTGCTGCAGGCCAATCCCGAGGCCTTCATCGGCGGCAACATCAATCGCGTGCGCAGTGGCGCGGTGTTGCGGGTGCCGCAGGCCGAACAGATCCAGGCCCTGGCTGCGGCCCAGGCTGCGGCGATGGTCCGGCAGCAGGTGTCCGACTGGCGCCAGGCGCGCCAGCCGATCCCGCAGCCGGCAAACGCGGTGGCCGAGCCGCCGGCACCGGCCTCGGGGACGGCGCCCAAGGTGGCCGATGCACGACTTGAAATCGCACCGCCGGCGGCCGACGCCGCGCAGCGCGCAGGAACCACATCCGGCACCGATGCCGGAGGCGAGGGCGACATGCTGGCGAACGAACAACTGCGGCAGACCCGCGAGGACCTGGCCGCGCGCAATGCCGAGGTCCAGGAGCTCAAGGCCCAGGTGGCCGAACTGGAAAAGCTCAAGAGCCAACAGGCGCAGCTACTGGCGATGAAGGACAGCGACCTGGCCGCCGCCCAGCAGCGCCTGGGGCAGGGCGCGCAGCCTGGGGTGCCGGTCTGGCTGTGGCTGGGACTGGCCCTGGTGATCGTCGGCCTCGCCGCCTGGGTGGTCCTGCGCCGCCGGAGCGGCCCGCGTCCAGTGCCGGTCTACAAGGGGCCGCTGGTGGCGCCCGCCCCGGTCACGCCGGCGCCGCGCGAGGAAGTCGAGGCGACGGCAGGGGACGGAACGCCAGATCCTGAGTTCGCCTCAGCCCAGACGCCGGCCCCGCGCTACACCCCGAACTATGTCGACCCGGCTCCGGTCGCGTCCCACGACGCGTCGCCTGCGCCGGCCGTCACTCCGACCTGGATGAGTCCGACGGCCAAGCCGACCTGGCACACGCTCAATGCCCCGCAACCGACGCTGGCGCAGATCGTGCCGGCATCGGCATCGGCATCGGCGCCATCGTCATCGCCCGCCGAGGCGCCGGTTACGGAAGCAGAGGTGGCACCGGCCGTAACGCCCGTCCAGACGCCGACGCCCGCGTCCACGCCCGCCGCCGCGCCGTCCGCAGGCGGGCGCGAGCGCCTGGAGCTGGCCATCGCCTACCTCGACCTGGGCGATACCGAAGCCGCGCGTGCCCTGCTGGGCCAGGTGGCCGCCGGGGACGATCCGCAGGCCGCTGCCGAAGCCGCTCAGCTCCTGAACGAGCTGGGCTGAACCCGCAGCAGGGGCCGCACGGGATGCGTTACGCGCTTGGCGTCGAGTACGACGGCGGCGACTTCCAGGGCTGGCAGCGGCTGGAGAAGCCCGGCGCGCCGGTTCATACACCCAGCGTGCAGTCCACGCTGGAAGCCGCGCTGTCGACCGTGGCCAACGCGCCGGTCGACACGGTCTGTGCCGGACGTACCGATGCCGGCGTGCACGGCCAGTGCCAGGTCGTGCACTTCGAAACCGACGTCGAACGCACCCCGCGTGGCTGGACCCTGGGGGCCACTGCCAACCTGCCACCCTCGATCTGCGTGCGCTGGTGCATGCCGGTGGCGCCTGACTTCCACGCGCGCTTTTCCGCGCGCGCGCGGCGCTATCGCTACGTGCTGTTGAACCGCCCCGTGCGTCCGGCGCTTGGGCGCCAGTTGCTGTCTTGGGAGCGCCTGCCGCTGGATGCCGAGGCGATGCACCGGGCCGCACAGGCGCTGCTGGGCGAGAACGACTTCTCCGCGTTCCGCACCGTGCACTGCCAGGCCCGGCACCCGATGCGCGAGCTGCAGGCCATCCAGGTCACCCGCCAGGGCGAGCAGGTGATCGTCGAGGTGCAGGCCAATGCCTTCCTGCATCACATGGTGCGCAACATTGTCGGCTCGCTGCTGGTCGTCGGGCGCGGCGAGCAGCCGGAAAGCTGGATCGCGCGCCTGCTCGCCGGCCGTGATCGCACCGTGGCCGGCCCGACCGCGCCCCCGCAGGGGCTGGTCTTCGTCGGCCCGCTGTACGAGGCGCACTGGGGCCTGCCAGCGGAAGTCACGCTCGCCGGCTGAGCGATGCGGGCGGACCGGCAAACGCTGTTGCAGTCACGCGGTGCGCTGCCCGCTTAGACTGGCGACCTGTGGATCGGCCAGGTTTCCCCATGCAGACGCGCATCAAGTTTTGCGGCATGACCCGTCCCCAGGACGTGCGCCTGGCGGTGGAACTGGGCGTGGACTACATCGGCCTGATCTTCGCGCGCAGCCCGCGCAGGCTTTCGATCGAGCAGGCGTGCGAACTGCGTGCACTGATCCCCGACAGCATCGGCGCGGTCGTGCTGGTCATGGATCCGGGCGTGGAGGAGGTCGGGGCGATCGTCGAACACGTCCGTCCGGACCTGCTGCAGTTCCATGGCGACGAGTCCGACGGTTTTGCCGCCGCGTCCGGGTTGCCTTTCCTCAAGGCCCTGCCGATGGGCGGGACGCTGCAGGCGGAGGCCGCCATGCAGGCCTACCCCTCGGCTTGGGGTTTCGTGCTCGACAGCCATGTGCCCGGCGGCACCGGTGGCAGCGGCAAGACCTTCGACTGGGCGCGCTACCCGCGTGCGGTCGGGCGCCCCTGCCTGCTGGCCGGCGGCCTGACCGCCGACACCGTCGGCAACGCGGTGCGCAGTGCGCGCCCGTGGGGCGTGGATGTCGCCAGCGGCATCGAGTCGGCCCCCGGCCACAAGGACCCGGAGGCGATGCAGCGCTTCGTGCAGGCCGTGCGCGAGGCCGATGCCGGCTGAACCGTCGCCTGCCTCATGACAGCGCAGGCGCCAGTTCCGCCCGGATCCAATCGGCCAGGACCAGCAGGCGTGCATCGGGTGTGCGGCGTGCGGTGCACAGCGCCCAGTGTCCGGCTGTGGGGGTAAAGCCCCACGGGGCCACCAGGCGGCCGCTGGCCAGGTCGTCGGCGACCAAGGGGTATGGGGCGATCGCGACGCCCAGGCCGGAGGCGGCGGCTTCCAGCAGGTAATACAGATGCGGGAAGGCCTCGCCCAGTTGCAGGGCCTGCGGGTCCAGTCCGTGGGCCAGCGCCCACTGCGGCCAAGCCTGTGGACGCGAGGTGGTGTGCAGCAGCGGTTCGCCCAGCAGGGCAGACCCGGGCGCGTGCTGTAACCGGGGCAAGTGGGGATGGCGCGCACCGATCACCGGGCCGATCGCTTCGCCGGCCAGTTCCAGCACCTGCCAATCCGGCGGCCAGGGGGCTTGGCCGAGCAGCAACAGGGCATCGACATCGGCCAGGGCGCGTCCAGGCGATTCCTGGGCGGAGAAGTGCAGGCGCACGCCGGGCAGTGCGTGCTGCATCCGCTCCAGGCGCGGGATCACCCAGCGCGCCAGCACGCTGGCCGAGCAGCCCAGCACCAATGTGTCGCCGGCCGCGCCACGCTGCAGCTCGCCCCAGGCCTGGCCGAGCTGGGCGAACGCCTGGCCGCAGGCATCCCGCAGGCGGCGCCCGGCCGGGGTCAGGACCAGTGCGCGTCCGACCCGGTCGAACAAGGGCTGTCCCAGGGCGTCCTCCAGCGAGCGCACCTGGCGACTGACCGCGCCATGGGTGACGTGCAGCGCCTCGGCCGCGCGGCTCATGCTTTCCAGTCGGGCGGCCACCTCGAAGGCGCGCAGCGCGCCGAGCGAGGGCAGGGCGAAGGTGTCCATATGTGAGTTTTTCTGACAGTTCGCTGCGATCTTATCGCTATTGCCCTCGGCGGCGCTGGGCTAGGATGGCCGTCTTCGCTTCAGACCGGTGCCGCCATGTCGACCTCGCCCATCCGTGACTTTCATGCCTTCCCGGACCCTGCCGGCCACTACGGCCGCCACGGCGGCCGCTTCGTCGCCGAGACCCTGATCGGCCCGCTGGAGGAACTGGCCGCCGCCTACGATGCTGCCCGCGCCGACCTGGCCTTCATCGCCGAATACGATCGTGACCTGGCCCACTACGTCGGCCGTCCCAGCCCGATCTATCACGCCGAGCGACTGAGCCGCGAGGTGGGCGGCGCGCAGATCCTGCTCAAGCGCGAGGACCTCAACCACACCGGCGCGCACAAGATCAACAACACCATCGGCCAGGCTCTGCTGGCCGCGCGCATGGGCAAGACGCGGATCATCGCCGAGACCGGCGCCGGCCAGCACGGCGTGGCCAGCGCCACGGTGGCCGCGCGCCTGGGCCTGGAGTGCGTGGTCTACATGGGCGCCACCGACATCGAGCGGCAGAAGATCAACGTCTACCGCATGCGCCTGCTGGGTGCGACGGTGGTGCCGGTGACCAGTGGTTCGGCCACGCTCAAGGACGCGCTCAACGAGGCCATGCGCGACTGGGTCACCAACGTGGCCGACACCTTCTACATCATCGGCACCGTGGCCGGCCCGGACCCGTATCCGCGCATGGTGCGTGACTTCAACGCCATCGTCGGTCGCGAGGCGCGCGTACAGATGCTGGATCAGTATGGCCGCCTGCCCGATGCGATCACCGCCTGCGTGGGTGGGGGCAGCAATGCGATCGGCATCTTCCATGCGTTCCTCAACGATGCAGGCGTGAAGCTCTACGGCGCCGAGGCCGCCGGCGACGGCATCGAGACCGGCCGCCATGCCGCCTCGATCGCCGCCGGCCGCGTCGGGGTGCTGCACGGCAACCGCACCTATGTGATCTGCGACGACGACGGCCAGATCATCGAGACCCATTCGATCTCCGCCGGCCTGGACTATCCCGGTGTGGGTCCGGAGCACGCCTTCCTGGCCGATTCGGGCCGCGCGCAGTACCTGGGCATCACCGACGACGAGGCGCTGGCCGCCTTCCACACGCTGGCCCGCACCGAAGGCATCCTGGCCGCGCTGGAATCCAGCCACGCCGTGGCTCAGGCGATCAAGCTGGCGCGCGAGCTGCCCAGGGACCAACTGGTGCTGTGCAATCTTTCCGGGCGCGGCGACAAGGATGTCCATACCATCGCCGCCCACGACAACATCCAACTCTGAACGCCCGACAGGACCCGCACCATGGCAGATGACACCCAGACCAACCCGCCGCAGGGCGCGCCGGCCGCGCCGCAGCTCGATCCGGCGTTCTTCGACGTGGTCAACAAGTTCGTGCAGTTGGCCAACCGCCAGGGCGGCATCCACGGCGCCCAGCGCGCCAGCTACGCCGCGCTGCATGGGGTGGCCCGCTACAACTGCCACGCCTACCTGAGCGTGGAGCGCGATGTGCCGGGGACCCGCGCGGCATTCCTGGACTACATGAGCGGGCTGTACCGCAAGCTACTCAACGAGCACCTCGACGCGCTGGGCGCCGAGCACGGCGTCGACGTCGGCGTGTCCGAACTGACCTATGCCGCGCCCGCGGACGCTGGCGCTCCGGACGCAGCCGAATGAACCGACTCGAAGGCAAGTTCGAAGCGCTCAAGGCCTCCGGGCGCAAGGCACTGGTGCCCTTCGTGACCGCTGGCGACCCTTCGCTGGAGGCCACCGTGCCGGTGATGCGCGCCCTGGTCGAAGCCGGCGCCGACGTGATCGAGCTGGGCGTCCCATTCTCCGATCCGATGGCCGATGGGCCGACCATCCAACGCAGCTCAGAGCGCGCGCTGGCGCGCGGGGCTGGGCTGCGCTTCGTGCTGGAGGCGGTCAACGCCTTCCGCCAGATCGACGCGACCACGCCGGTGGTGTTGATGGGCTATCTGAATCCGGTCGAGATCCATGGGACGCAGCGCTTCGCCCGCGAGGCCGCAGCCGCCGGCGTGGACGGCGTCCTGTTGGTCGACCTGCCTCCGGAAGAGGCCGGCGATACCCTGGCGGTGTTCGAGCCGTACGGCCTGAAGCTGATTTCGCTGGCCGCCCCGACCACCTCCGATGCGCGCATGGATCTGCTGTGCGAACAGGCGCAGGGGTATCTGTATTACGTCAGTTTCGCCGGCGTAACCGGGGCCTCCGACCGTCTGGACACGCAGGCCGCGGGGCAGCGCTTGCAGGCGTTGCGGTCGCGGTCGCGGGTGCCGGTGGTGGCGGGCTTTGGCATCCGCGACGCCGCCAGTGCGGCGGCCATGGCGGTCCAGGCCGATGGCGTGGTGGTCGGCAGCGCCCTGGTTGGCGCGATCGCCGAAGCCGACAGCCCGGCCCGGGCAGCTGAACTGGCGGGGAACTTCCTGCGCCCGCTGCGTGAGGCGCTGGATCGGGGGCTGGGCTAAACTGCCGCGCTTGATCCCGCGCCACCGGGCGCGCCAATGCAGGTTTTCAAACACGCATGAGCTGGCTCAGCAAATTGATGCCCTCGGGCATCCGCACCGACGCAGCGACCCGCACCCCCAAGCGCAGCGTTCCCGAAGGCCTGTGGGAAAAGTGCGACAACTGCGGCGCGGTGCTGTACCGGCCCGAGCTGGAGGAAAACCTGGAGGTCTGCCCGAAGTGCAACCACCACATGGCCATCCGCGCCCGCGCCCGCCTGGCGGCCCTGTTCGATGCCGGCTCCACCCGTGAGCTGGGCGCCAGCCTGGGCCCGACCGACGTGCTCAAGTTCCGGGACCAGAAGCGCTATGCCGATCGCATCAAGGCCGCGCAGAAGTCCACCGGCGAGCGCGATGCGCTGATCACCCTGCAGGGCCAGGTCAAGGGCAACGCCATGGTGGCCAGTGCCTTCGACTTCGCCTACATGGGCGGCTCGATGGGCTCGGTGGTCGGCGAGCGTTTCGCCCTGGGGGCCGAAAAGGCGCTGGAGCTGGGTTGCCCGTTCGTGTGCTTCTCCGCCTCGGGCGGCGCGCGCATGCAGGAGAGCCTGTTCTCGCTGCTGCAGATGGCCAAGACCTCCGCGGCGCTGGGGCGCCTGCGCGCGGCCGGCCTGCCGTACATCTCGGTGCTGACCCATCCGACCACCGGTGGCGTATCGGCCAGCTTTGCGATGCTGGGCGACATCAACATCGGCGAGCCCAAGGCGCTGATCGGCTTCGCCGGCCCGCGCGTGATCGAGCAGACCGTGCGCGAGAAGCTGCCCGAAGGCTTCCAGCGCTCCGAGTTCCTGCTCGAGCACGGCGCCATCGACCAGATCTGCGACCGTCGTGAGCTGCGCGACCGCCTGGCCGACCTGTGCGCGATGATGATGAAGCAGCCCAGGCCGGCCAGCGACGTCGAGGCTGCCTGATGTCCCAGGCCAGCCGGAAGTACTTCGGCACCGACGGCATCCGCGGGCGCGTCGGCCAGGGACCGATCTCGGCCGATTTCATGCTGCGCCTGGGCAACGCCTACGGCCATGCCCTGGCCGCGCGCGTACGTCGCGCCGGGGCCGGCAAGCCGGTGGTGATCATCGGCAAGGACACACGCATCTCCAACTACATGTTCGAGGCTGCGCTGGAAGCCGGGCTGGTCGCCGCCGGCGTGGACGTGCAGCTGATGGGGCCGATGCCCACGCCTGCGGTGTCGCACCTGACCCGCGCCCTGCGTGCTTCCGGCGGGATCGTGATTTCCGCCTCGCACAATCCGCACCACGACAACGGCATCAAGTTCTTCTCCGCCGAGGGCGAGAAGCTCGACGACGCCACCGAGCTGGCGATCGAGGCCGCGCTGGAACAGCCGTTCCGCACCGTGGCCTCCGAGCAGCTGGGCAAGGCCGTGCGCACCCGCGATGCGGTCGGGCGCTACGTGGAGAGCTGCAAGAATTCGATCCCGCGCGAGTTCGACCTGACCGGCATGAAGATCGTGGTGGACTGCGCCAATGGCGCGACCTACCAGGTCGCGCCGATCGTGCTGCGCGAACTGGGCGCGCGCGTAGAAGTGATCGGCGATGCGCCCAACGGCCTGAACATCAACGACGGCGTCGGGTCCACCCACCCGGAGCATCTGGCCAAGCGCGTGGTGCTGTCCGGTGCGGACTTGGGCATTGCCTTCGATGGCGACGGCGATCGGGTGCTGTTCGTCGACGGGCGCGGCGAAGTGGTCGATGGCGACGGGCTGCTGTACGTGCTGGCCAGCGACTGGAAGGCGTCCGGTCGCCTGCGCGGGGCGGTGGTCGGCACGCTGATGACCAACTACGGGCTGGAAAAGGCGCTGGGCGAGCAGGGCATCGACTTCGTTCGTGCCAAGGTCGGCGATCGCTACGTGCACCAGGCCCTGGTCGATGGCGATGGCGTGCTGGGCGGGGAGGCCTCGGGCCACATCCTGTGCCTGGACCGTGCCAACACCGGCGACGGCATCGTCAGCGCGCTGCAGGTGCTGGAAGTCCTGCACCGGACGGGCCGCCGCCTGGATCAGGCGCTGGCCAACCTGACCATGCTGCCGCAGAAGACCACCAACGTGCGTCTCGACGGCGTGGCCGCCAAGGCGGTGGTGGAGGCGCCTGCCGTCCAGGCGGCGCTGAAGGATGCGCAGGCGGCGGTCCAGGGCCGGGGCCGCGCATTCCTGCGCCCGTCCGGCACCGAGCCGGTGGTCCGAGTCACGGTGGAAGCCGACGACGACGCGCTGATGCAGTCCACGCTCGAAGCGCTGGCCGAGGCGGTGCGTGCCGCGGCATGAAAAAGTGCTGATCGCTTAGGACCAGCCATCAGGCTCCGGATGGGTCGCGCCGCTCTTGCGCGCGCTTGGGACAAGGAAGCGCGAGGGAGTGGACGTCCGTCCACGACCGAGCAATGACGCTGTGCCAGGCGCGCACAAGAGCGGCCCTTTGGGTTGGAGCTGCAAGGCCGCCATCTCCGCGCCGCGCGGCTTGACCTGACGGCCAGTCAGGCGCTGCGCCGCGCAACACGCAGCTGACGGCCTTGCAACTCCACCGCGATCCATCCGGAGCCTGATGACTGGTCCTCGTGCTCGTCATCAAGGCGCTCACGCTCTGGGGGCTGTACCTGCTGCTGCGCTAGGCGAGCGCCGGGGCGATAAACTAGACGGCCATGTTCGCCGTCACCGGTTTTCGCCCATGAGCGCCATTCCCACCCTCGACATCGCCCGTTTCATCACGCCGACCAGCGCCGCCGACCGGGCCGCGTTCGTGGCCGAGTTGGGGGCCGCCTATCGCGAGTGGGGCTTTGCCGGCATCCGCAATCACGGCATTGCGCAGGCCGATATCGATGCGGCCTATGAGGTGTTCAAGAACTTCTTCGCGCTGCCTGACGAGGCCAAGCTGAAGTACCGCGTGCCCGGCATCGGCGGCGCGCGCGGCTATACCGCCTTTGGCGTGGAGACGGCCAAGGATTCCAAGCATTTCGACCTCAAGGAGTTCTGGCACGTCGGCCGCGAGATCCCCGCCGACTCGCAGTACGCCGACGTCATGCCGCCCAACCTGTGGCCGGACGAAGTGCCCAACTTCCGCGAGCATGCCTACGGCCTGTACCAGAAGCTCGATGCCCTGGGCGGCCAGGTGCTGGCCGCGCTGGCCCTGCATATCGGATTGCCGGAGGACTACTTCGTCGACAAGACCAACTCGGGTAATTCGATCCTGCGGCCGATCCACTATCCGCCGATCACCAGCGAGGACATCCCCAACGTGCGCGCCGGTGCACACGAGGACATCAACCTGATCACGCTGCTGGTCGGGGCCAGCGCCGCTGGCCTGGAAGTGAAGTCCAAGCAAGGCCAGTGGGTGCCGTTCACCAGCGATGCGGACACCATCGTGGTCAACATCGGCGACATGCTGCAGCGCCTGACCAACCACGTGTATCCCTCGACCACGCATCGGGTGACCAATCCGCCGGGCGAGGAAGCGCGCAAGCCGCGTTATTCGGTGCCGTTCTTCCTGCACCCCAATCCGGATTTCCTGATCGACGTGCTGCCCTCGACGATCACCCCGGACAATCCCAAGCGCTACGCCGAGCCGATCACCGCCCAAGGCTACCTGGAGGAGCGCCTGCGCGAGATCAAGCTGAAGTAAGCGGCATCGCGCGCAGGCTCATGCCTGCGCGCGCACCTTGCGGGAGCTGCGTGCCATCAGCTTCAACAGCCAGGCCTGCGGCAGGTGGCGCACCACCCGGTACAGCCAGCGGTAGCGCCAGCCCGGGATGACCAGCACCTGGCCGCGCTCGACGCCGTCGATGCCGGCGCGCACGACCTCCTCGGCGGTCAGCCAGATCCAGCCGGGCATGCGCGACATCTGCTCGCGGGTGCCGGTGACATCGTGGAACTCCGACCAGGTGAAACCCGGGCACAGGGCGCAGACGTGCAGGCCGCGGTCGGTGTATTCCAGCGCCAGCGATTCGCTCATCGCCACCAGCCAGGCCTTGGCGGGTGCGTAGAGCGTCTGCCCGTCCGCACCCGGCACCAAGGCCGCGAACGAGGCCACGTTGATGACGTGTCCAGCACCACTTTCCAGCAGGTCCGGCAGCACTCGCCAGGTCAGCTCGCACAGCGAGGTCACCATCAGCTGCACGAAGCGTGCATGGGTGGCCCAGTCGCGGGTCAGGTAGCGTCCCGGCACGCCGTAGCCGGCGTTGTTCACCAGGATGCGCACTGACAGCCCGCGGCGCTGGATTTCCGCGTGGATGCGCGCGGGCGCGGCGGGGTCCTCCAGATCCTCGGCGATGACCTGGACGTCCACCTGCGCGCCCAGTTCTGCGGCCAGCGCCTGCAGCCGGTCCAGCCGGCGTGCGGTAAGGATCAGCGGGACGCCGGCGGCGGCGTACTGACGGGCGAACTCGGCCCCGATCCCGCTGGATGCACCAGTGATCAAGGCGTAGCCCCTGGCGGGTCCGGATCGCATCGAGACAACCTCGGCGGGAAGGGGGGGCGTCCAGTGTGCCTGAGCCCACCGGCGTTCCGCAGGCGCCACGCAACTGCGACCGGTATGGCGAGTGATATGGGGGCGCGGTCGTGGGTGCGGCCGGTTGTCCGGGGATTTTTCGCGAGGCCCCCGGCGGGCTGGCACGGCCCTGATGGCCATGCTGGCTGCCGGTTGCGCGTCGCGGATGTCCGCCGGCGGGCTCCAGGCTCGGTCGCCGGGCGCCGGCGATGGGGCAGGCGCTAACTCGGAATCCGTGTCTGACCGCAATAGGCAGGCGGACGATGCGCGTTCAAGGCAGCGGTGAGGACTGTGGCCCACGCAACGGGACATCCTCGCAGGGTCACCACAGGGGGCACGGTATCCTGCCGTGCCCGAATCAGACAGGAGCTCCCATGCGCCGCAAGATCGTCGCCGGAAACTGGAAACTGCACGGCAGCCGCGGCTTCGCCACCCAATTGGTGGGCGAGGTCGTCCGGGCCCTTCCGCTGGAGGGCGTGGACGTGGTCGTCATGCCGCCCCTGCCGTACCTGGGCGATCTGATCGAGGACTTCGAGGGCAAGGCGATCAGCTTCGGCGCCCAGGATGTCAGTCCCAACGAAAAGGGGGCCTACACCGGCGAGGTGTCCGCCTCGATGCTGGTGGATGTCGGGGCGCGCTACGGCTTGGTTGGCCATTCCGAGCGTCGCCAGTACCACCATGAGAGCAGCGAGCTGGTCGCCCGCAAGTTCCTGGCCGCCCGCAACGCCGGCCTGATGCCGGTGCTGTGTGTGGGCGAATCGCTGGAGCAGCGCGAGGCCGGACAGACCGAAGCGGTGATCGCGTCCCAGCTCGAGCCGGTCCTGGCGCTGGTGGGCGCCGATGGTTTGGACGGCGCGGTGGTGGCCTATGAGCCGGTCTGGGCTATCGGAACCGGGCGCACGGCATCGCCGCAGCAGGCGCAGGAAGTGCACGCGTTCATCCGTGGCATTGTGGCCAGGCACGATGCTAGAATCGCCGATTCGCTGCCCCTGCTGTATGGCGGCAGCGTCAAGCCCGACAACGCCGCGGAACTGTTTGCCCAGTCCGATGTCGATGGGGGGCTGGTCGGAGGCGCCTCGCTGGTGGCCGACGACTTTCTGGCCATCGCCCGTGCGGCGGCCAGGTGACCAGATGACTTTGCGGCCTCGTCGGCCTTGTCGGCGGGGTCTTTGACGAGATGCCAGATCCATGTCGATGTTGATGCTGATCCTGAATGTGGTCTACGTACTGGTGGCGGTTGCCATCATCGGCCTAGTGCTGATGCAGCGCGGGACCGGTGCCCAGGCGGGCTCCGGCTTTGGCGCGGGTGCGTCGGGGACGGTGTTCGGTTCGCGTGGTGCTTCCAACTTCCTGTCCAAGAGCACCAAGTGGCTGGCCGTGGCCTTCTTCGCCATCAGCCTGTTCATGGCATGGAGCGCCTCGCGCACCTCGCACACCACCTCTGTTGAGCAGGATCTTGGCCTGATGTCCGAGCAGCCTGCCGCGGCCGCGCCGGCGGCCCCGGGCGAAGTGGCGCCGTCGGCCAGCACGCCTCCGGCCGCCCAGGCTCCGGCCGCCTCCGCCCCGGCGACATCAGCTCCGGCCGAGTCGACGCCTGCCACCGGTTTGCCGGAACAGGCTCCCACTCAGGGCCAGTGACACGTACAATGCCGCCCCGGCCAAACGCCGGAACGGTGTAGCAGCTTTGCCCAGGTGGCGGAATTGGTAGACGCACTACCTTGAGGTGGTAGCGACGAGAGTCGTAGGGGTTCGAGTCCCCTCTTGGGCACCATATCCAAATGCAGGATCACGCTAGGGCCCTCCGGGGCCCTTTCGCGTATGAAGGCGATTGCGCAATGAGGCGCCGCGCCGTGGATCAGGCCGTCATGGACTGACGGAATCCTCATAAATCGTTTACTCAACAGTTCAGTGACCGCTACAATTGACGGGTTCGCAGCAGCGTCCGGTACGACACCGGAAGGGCGCGTTGCGAAGCGCCCGGCTTGGCCGGACCGGAGGACGGAGGACGCAAGGTCGCGCCCTTCTGGCGCCAGGCTCCTGCCAACACAGGGCCGCAAGCCCGGACCCGAATGCGACCATCGCATGTTTCTGCCGCGCTGCAGCAGTAGACTTGCGGTGGCTGCCGGAACCCAAAGAGAGAACTGCGAGTGCTGGCCAACTACCTGCCGAACCTGCTTTTCCTGATCGTCGCCACCGGTATCGGCATTGCGCTGATGATCATCGGTCGCCTCATCGGCCCGCGGCGTCCTGACGCCGAAAAGCTCTCCCCCTACGAGTGCGGTTTCGAAGCATTCGAGGACGCGCGCATGAAGTTCGATGTGCGCTACTACCTGATCGCCATCCAGTTCATCGTTTTCGACCTGGAAATCATCTTCATCGTGCCGTGGACCCAGGTGTTCATGGATATCGGTGCGCGCTCCCTGGTCACCATGGGCCTGTTCGTGGGCATGCTGTTCCTGGGCTTCATTTACGTCTGGAAGAAGGGAGCGCTCGAATGGGAGTGATCCAAACCCTCGACAAGCTGATGACCAACCCGATCCCGGAAGGGCGGGTGGACGACATCTTGCGTCCCGAAGGGGAAAACCCGCTGCTGGAGAAGGGCTACGTCACCACCAGCGTCGATGCGCTGATGAACTGGGCCCGCACCGGTTCGATGTGGCCGATGACCTTCGGCCTGGCCTGCTGCGCGGTCGAGATGATGCATGCCGGCGCCGCGCGCCTGGACCTGGATCGCTACGGCGTCGTCTTCCGTCCCAGTCCGCGCCAGTCCGACGTGATGATCGTGGCCGGCACCCTGGTCAACAAGATGGCCCCGGCGCTGCGCAAGGTCTACGACCAGATGCCCGAGCCCAAGTGGGTCATCTCGATGGGCAGCTGCGCCAACGGCGGTGGCTACTACCACTATTCCTACTCGGTGGTGCGCGGCTGTGACCGCATCGTGCCGGTCGACGTCTACGTGCCGGGCTGTCCGCCGACGGCCGAGGCGCTGGTCTACGGCATCCTGCAGCTGCAGAAGAAGATCTGGCGTACCCAGACCATCGCCCGCTGATCCACTCATCAAGAGCACGCAAAGCCCCCATGGCAGAGCAAGCCGATTACATCGACGAGTTGCGCACGCGTTTCACCGACGCGGCCGTGACCGTATCGCCCTCGGGCGAGACCACCATCGAAGTGCCGCACGCGCAGTGGCATGACCTGTGCTTGGCGCTGCGCGACAGCTTTGGCTTCGAGCAGCTGACCGATCTGTGCGGCGTGGACTATCTGGGTTTCGGCAGTGACGAGTGGGATACCTCGGACGTGTCGTCCCAAGGCTTCTCACGCGGCGTGGAAGGCAAGGCCGTGGGTCGCTTCGCCTGGGGCGAGATGCCCACGGGGGAGGGCGCGGACCATGCCACCGGCCTGCCGATGCCGACTAATCGCTTCGCGGCGGTCGCCCACCTGATCTCCTACCAGCACAACCGGCGCGTGCGCGTCCGCTGCTACGCCCCCAACGATGATGTGCCGGTGGTGGCCTCGGTCACCGACATCTGGCCGGGCGCCAACTGGTTCGAGCGCGAGGCCTTCGATCTGTTCGGTATCGTGTTCGCCGGGCATCCGGATCTGCGCCGCATCCTGACCGACTACGGCTTTGTCGGGCACCCGTTCCGCAAGGACTTCCCGCTGATCGGCAACGTCGAAGTGCGCTACGACGAGGAGCGCAAGCGCGTGGTGTATGAGCCGGTCACCTCGGTCGAGCCGCGCGTCGGCGTGCCACGTGTGATCCGCGAGGACGCGCGCTACCAGACCGCCGCCGGCGAGACCGCGGCGCGGGAGAGCAGCAAGTGAACGCACACATCAAGCCATCCCACGTGGGCGCGGCCGGCGAGCCGGGCCAGGACAAGCAGGAAATCCGCAACTACACGATGAACTTCGGACCGCAGCATCCTGCGGCCCACGGCGTGTTGCGTTTGATCCTGGAAATGGACGGCGAGACCATCGTCCGCGCCGATCCCCACATCGGCCTGCTGCATCGGGGCACCGAGAAGCTGGCCGAATCCAAGCCCTTCAACCAGTCGATCGGCTACATGGATCGCCTGGACTACGTCTCGATGATGTGCAACGAGCATGCCTACGTGCGCGCCATCGAGACCCTGATGGGGATCCAAGCCCCCGAACGCGCGCAGTACATCCGCACGATGTTCGACGAGATCACCCGCATCCTGAACCACCTGATGTGGCTGGGCTCCAATGCGCTGGACCTGGGCGCGATGGCGGTGATGCTGTACTGCTTCCGCGAGCGCGAAGAGCTGATGGACTGCTATGAAGCGGTCTCCGGCGCGCGCATGCATGCGACCTACTATCGGCCGGGCGGCGTCTACCGCGACCTGCCGGGGCAGATGCCCAAGTACAAGGAGTCGCCCTGGCACAAGGGGGCGGCGCTCAAGCACCTCAATGCCGCGCGCGAAGGTTCGCTGCTGGACTTCCTCGAGGAGTTCACCCGCACCTTCCCCTCGCGCGTGGACGAATACGAGACCCTGCTGACCGACAACCGCATCTGGAAGCAGCGTACCGTCGGCATCGGCGTGGTCACGCCCGAACAGGCGCGCGCCTGGGGCATGACCGGGGTGATGCTGCGCGGTTCGGAGATCGAGTGGGACCTGCGCAAGAAGCAGCCCTACGCCAAGTACGACGCGGTGGATTTCGACATCCCCGTCGGCGTCAACGGCGACTGCTACGACCGCTATCTGGTCCGCGTGGCCGAGATGCGCGAGTCCAACCGCATCATCGCCCAGTGCGTGAAGTGGCTGAAGGCCAATCCGGGCCCGGTGATGGTCGAGAACTTCAAGGTCGCCCCGCCCAAGCGCGAGGCGATGAAGGACGACATGGAAGCGCTGATCCACCACTTCAAGCTGTTCTCCGAAGGCTATTGCGTGCCGGCCGGCGAGACCTACAGCGCGGTGGAGGCGCCCAAGGGCGAATTCGGCTGCTATCTGCTGTCCGATGGCGCCAACAAGCCCTTCCGCGTGCACCTGCGCGCGCCGGGCTTCGTGCACCTTTCTTCGATGGACGCGATCGTGGTTGGGCACATGCTGCCGGACGTGGTCGCGATGATCGGCACTTATGATCTTGTCTTTGGTGAGGTGGACCGATGAGGGCCACGGGTAATTTCGAGAACGCGCGCCAGGTCGACCCGCAGGTCGTCCTGAGCGAGAAGACGCGCGCCCACATCGATCATTGGCTGACCAAGTTTCCGCCGGATCGCAAGCGCTCGGCCGTGCTGCAGGGCCTGCATGCAGCGCAGGAGCAGAACGGGGGCTGGCTGACCGACGAATTGATCGCCGGCGTGGCCAAGTACCTGGAGCTGCCGCCGGTGTGGGCCTACGAAGTGGCGAGCTTCTATTCGATGTTCGAGCTGGAGAAGGTCGGCCGCCACAACGTCGCCTTCTGCACCAACATCAGCTGCTGGCTCAACGGTGGTGAGGAACTGGCGCAGCATGCCGAGCGCAAGCTCGGCTGCAAGCGCGGGCAGTCCACCGCCGACGGCCGCATCTTCCTCAAGCGCGAGGAAGAATGCCTGGCCGCGTGTTCGGCGGCACCGATGATGGTGATCAACGGCCACTACCACGAGCACCTCACGCCCGAAAAGGTCGATGAGTTGCTGGACGGCCTGGAGTAAGCGCATGGCACATTCCCACCACGCCCCCACCGGCCCGGTCGGTCCCGCACCGCAGCCGCACCAGGTGGTCTACACCACGCTGCATTACGACACCCCGTGGTCGTACGAGAGCTACCTCAAGACCGGTGGTTACGCCGCGCTGCGCAAGATCCTCGAAGAGAAGATCAGCCCGGCCGACGTGATCGAGATGGTCAAGTCCTCCAACCTGCGCGGCCGCGGCGGCGCCGGGTTCCCGACCGGCCTGAAGTGGTCCTTCATGCCCAAGGGCGACATGCAGAAGTACATCCTGTGCAACTCGGACGAGTCCGAGCCAGGGACCTGCAAGGATCGCGACATCCTGCGCTACAACCCGCATTCGGTGGTGGAGGGCATGGCCATCGCCTGCTACGCCACCGGTTCGACCGTGGGCTACAACTACCTGCGCGGCGAGTTCCACCACGAGCCCTTCGAGCATTTCGAGCAGGCCCTGGCCGACGCGTACGAGCACGGCTGGCTGGGCAAGGACATCCTCGGCAGCGGCGTGAACATTGACATCTACGGTGCGCTGGGCGCCGGTGCCTACATCTGCGGCGAAGAGACCGCGCTGATGGAGTCGCTGGAAGGCAAGAAGGGTCAGCCACGCTACAAGCCACCGTTCCCGGCCAATTTCGGCCTGTACGGCAAGCCCTCGACGATCAACAACACCGAGACCTATGCCTCGGTGCCGGCGATCATCCGCAACGGCCCGGAATGGTTCCTGGGCCTGTCCAAGACCAAGAACGGCGGCCCGAAGATCTTCTCGGTGTCCGGTTGCGTGGCCAAGGGCGGCAATTTCGAAGTGCCGCTGGGCACCACCTTCGACGAACTGCTGGAAATGGCCGGCGGTCTCAAGCCGGGCCGTACGCTCAAGGGCGCCGTCCCCGGCGGCGTCTCGATGCCGGTGCTCAAGGCCGAGGAGCTCAAGGGCCTGCAGATGGACTACGACACCCTGCGCGCGCTGGGCACCGGCCTGGGCTCGGGCGCGATCGTGGTGCTGGACGACAGCGTGTGCTGCGTGAAGTTCGCCTGCCGCATCAGCCAGTTCTTCCACAAGGAATCCTGCGGTCAGTGCACGCCCTGCCGCGAGGGCACCGGCTGGATGCACCGCGTGCTGGAGCGCATCGTGGCCGGCAAGGGCACGATGGAAGACCTGCACCAGCTCAAGGCCGTGGCCGGCCAGATCGAAGGCCACACCATCTGCGCGTTCGGCGAGGCGGCGGCATGGCCCATCCAGGGCTTCCTGCGCCAGTTCTGGGACGAGTTCGAGTACTACATCGTCAACGGTCATTCGATGGTTGACGGCCAGCTGGAGGCTGCCGCATGAGCGCCCAACCGGTCGACCCCAACGTCCCGCCGGACCACGTGACCATCGAAATCGACGGGCGCACGCTGTACGCGCCCAAGGGCTCGATGATCATCCAGGCCGCCGACAAGGCCGGCATCCCGATCCCGCGGTTCTGCTACCACGACAAGCTGTCCATCGCGGCCAACTGCCGCATGTGCCTGGTCGATACCGAGATGGGCGGGCGCGCCGCGCCCAAGCCGTCGCCGGCCTGCGCCACGCCGGTGGGCGATGGCCTGAAGGTCTTCACCCGCAACGAGAAAGCGCTCAAGTACCAGCGCAGCGTGATGGAATTCCTGCTGATCAACCATCCGCTGGACTGCCCGATCTGTGATCAGGGCGGCGAGTGCGAACTGCAGGACGTCTCGCTGGGCTATGGCCGTTCGGTGAGCCGTTTCAACGAGCGCAAGCGCACCGTGCCGGACGAGGACATCGGGCCGCTGGTGGCCACCGAGATGACCCGCTGCATCCAGTGCACGCGTTGCGTGCGCTTCACCGCGGAAGTCGCCGGCACCTACGAGCTGGGCGGCATGTACCGCGGCGAGAACCTGCAGATCGGCACCTACGACGGCAAGCCGTTGACCACCGAGCTGTCGGGCAATGTCGTGGACGTGTGTCCGGTCGGCGCGCTGACCAATAAGGTGTTCCAGTTCCGCGCCCGTCCGTGGGAGCTGCAGGCGCGCGAGTCGCTGGGCTTCCACGATGCGATGGGCTCGAACCTGTTCGTGCACGTGCGTCGTGGTGAAGTGCTGCGCACCGTGCCGCGCGACAACGAGGCGGTCAACGAGTGCTGGCTGTCCGATCGCGACCGCTATTCGCACCAGGGCCTGTACGCCGAAGACCGCGCGGTCAAGCCGCTGCAGAAGGTCGACGGCGAGTGGAAAGAAGTGAGCTGGGCAGAAGGCCTGGCCGCGGCCGCCGAGATCCTCAAGGCGCACCAGGGCGATGATCTGGGCGTGCTGGTGCATCCGGCGACCTCGAACGAGGAGGGCGGCCTGCTGGCCAAGCTCGCCTCAGGCCTGGGCACCGGCAACCTCGACCATCGCATCACCTCCAACGACCTGTCCGATGGCGCCGTCGCGCAGCCGTTCGGCCTGCCGCTGGCGCAGATCGAACAGGCCGGTGCGATCGTGGTGTTCGGCAGCAACGTGCGCCACGAGCTGCCGCTGCTGCACCAGCGCATCCGCAAGGCGGTGCGCAATGGTGCCAAGGTCCATGTGGTCAACCCGGTCGACTTCGACTTCACCTTCAACGCGGCGGGCAAGTACATCGTGGCGCCGTCGCAGCTGGCCGATGCACTTGGCAATGCGGCGCTGCGCGAGGCGGTGCAGGGCGCCAGCTCGTCGGTGGTGATCGTCGGCGCCATCGCCGAGAACCACCCGCAGGCCGCCACGCTGCGTAAGGCCGCTGCGGACTTTGCGTCGGCGACCGGCGCGGCGCTGTGCCGCATCCCGCAGGGGGCCAATGCCGTGGGCCTGGCCCGTGCCGGCGTGCTGCCCAGCGGCAGCGACGCGGTGGACATGGTCGCCAGGCCGCGCGGTGCCTACGTGATCTACGGGATCGAGCCGGGCCTGGACTTCGCCCATGGCTTCGCGACCCAGAAGGCGCTGACGGCGGCCAAGGTCGTGGCGTTCAGCCACTTCGCCTGTGCCTCCACGCGCCGCATGGCCGATGTGATCCTGCCGATCGGCGCGCTTCCGGAGATCGAAGCCACGCTGACCAACCTGGATGGCGTCGAGCAGCGCGCCCAGGCTGGCGGCAAACTGCCGGGCGAAGCCCGCGAGGGCTGGCGTGTACTGCGTGCCCTGGGTGGCGCGCTGGGGCTGGCCGGCTTCGAGTTCACCGATTTGTCCGGTGCGCGCGCAAGCCTGGCGGGCGCCGCGCCCGTCGCGCCCAAGACCTCCGCCGCGCCGGCACTGGCCGGGGAGGGGCTGGAGGTCGTGGCCACGGCGGGCATCTATCGCACCGACGGATTCGTGCGCCGGGCCACCGCCCTGCAATCGCATCCGCTCAATGGCGCGCCGGCCATCAACCTGCATCCGGAAGATGCGCAGCGCCTGGCCCTCACGGACGGGCAGGTGGCCAAGGTGCAGGCCGGTGACGGTACGGCCACCTTGCCAGTGGTGATCAATGATCGGGTCGCGCCGGGATCGGTGTGGATCGAATCGGGCCATGGCGCCACCGCGCCCATCGGGGCCGATCGGGTGAAGGTGGTGGCGGCATGAACGAGTTGTTGATCAATGGTGTCGGCCCGCTGCGCGACTGGCTCATCGGCCTGGGCGCCGGGGGACTGATCGCGTGGATCGTGCTGAAGATCCTGGTGATCGCGGTCCCGGTGATCGTCACCGTGGCCTTCTACGTGGTCTGGGAGCGCAAGCTCATCGGCTGGATGCATGTGCGCCACGGGCCGATGTACGTCGGCATGGGCATCTTTCAGGCCTTCGCGGACGTCTTCAAGCTGCTGTTCAAGGAGATCATCCAGCCAGCCAGCGCGCAGAAGGCGATCTATATCATCGCGCCGCTGATCACCCTGGCCCCGGCCTTCGCGGCCTGGGCAGTGGTGCCCTTCGACGGCAAGCTGGTGCTGTCCAACGCCAATGTCGGCCTGCTGTACCTGCTGGCGATGACCTCGCTGGGCGTGTACGGGATCATCCTGGCGGGCTGGGCTTCCAACTCGAAGTACGCCTTCCTGGGCGCGCTGCGCTCGGCGGCCCAGGTGGTCAGCTATGAGATCGCGATGGGCTTTGCGCTGGTCGGCGTGATGATCGCCGCCGGCAGCCTCAACCTGTCGTCCATCGTCGAGGCGCAGCGCGGCAACGCCGGCTTCTTCGAGTGGTACTGGCTGCCGCTGTTCCCCTTGTTCATCGTCTACTGGGTTTCGGGTGTGGCCGAGACCAACCGTGCGCCGTTCGACGTGGTCGAGGGCGAGTCGGAGATCGTGGCGGGCCACATGGTGGAGTACTCTGGCTCGGCGTTCGCGCTGTTCTTCCTGGCCGAATACGCCAACATGATCCTGGTGAGCTTCCTGGTCGCGCTGTTCTTCATGGGTGGCTGGCTAAGCCCCATCCAGGGCTGGGTGACCGGGGACGTGTCGCCCTGGGTCAACTGGATCTGGGACGGCGGCTGGCCGTGGCTGTTCGCCAAGGTGTTCTTCTTCGCCAGTGCCTTCATCTGGTTCCGCGCCAGCTTCCCGCGCTACCGCTATGACCAGATCATGCGGCTGGGCTGGAAGGTCTTCATTCCCCTGACCATCGTGTGGATCGCAGTGACCGCGCTGATGGTCTTCTACGGCGTCATCCAACGAGGCGCCTGACCTGTCATGAACAAGATCACCCATTACTTCAAGAGCCTGCTGCTGCTCGAGCTGCTGCAGGGCCTGTGGCTGACGTTGAAGTACACGTTCAAGCCCAAGTACACCATGATGTACCCGATGGAGAAGTTCCCGCAGTCGCCGCGCTTCCGCGGCCTGCATGCGCTCCGTCGCTACCCGAACGGGGAAGAGCGTTGCATCGCCTGCAAGCTGTGCGAGGCGGTGTGCCCGGCGCTGGCGATCACCATCGATTCAACCAAGCGCGAGGACGGCACCCGCCGCACCACGCGCTACGACATCGACCTGTTCAAGTGCATCTACTGCGGCTTCTGCGAAGAAAGCTGCCCGGTGGATTCCATCGTGGAAACCCACGTCCTGGAATATCACTTCGAAAACCGTGGCGAGAACATCGTCAACAAGCAGCAGCTGCTGGCCATTGGCGACCGACTCGAGTCGGAAATCGCCGAGCGCCGTGCCGCCGACGCCGCATTCCGCTGAGGACGAGATGGACTGGGTATTGATCAGCTTCTACATCTTCGCCGCCGTCGCCGCGCTGTCCGGCGGTGCGGTGATCAGCGTGCGCAACCCCGTGCACGCGGTCCTGTTCCTCATCCTGACCTTCTTCAGCGTGGCCTGCACCTGGCTGCTGGTCGGCGCCGAGTTCCTCGGCGTGGCCCTGATCCTGGTGTACGTCGGCGCGGTGATGGTGCTGTTCCTGTTCGTGGTGATGATGCTGGACATCGACGTGGCGTACCTGCGCCAGGGGTGGGTCAAGTTCCTGCCGGTGGGCATCCTGGTCGCCGTGATCATGCTGGTGCAGATGCTGATCCTGATCGGCATCAAGGCCAAGACCGGCGCGGTCCTGCCTGACAACGCCGCAGCGGCGGCGGCGGAGGCCTCCAACATCACCTGGCTGGCGCGCACGCTGTTCACCGAGTTCCTGCTGCCGTTCGAGTTTGCGGCGGTGATCCTGACCGTGGCGGTGATCGCCGCGGTGATGTTGACCCTGCGCAAGCGCGAAGGCGTCAAGACGCAGAATCCTTCCGAGCAGACCCGGGTCAAGGCGGCAGGTCGCTTCCGCATGGTGCGCATGGAAGCCGTGCGTCCGGCGCCCGCACCGCAGCCCCCGGCCGATGCGCCATCCCAGGAGGCCAAATCGTGATCACCCTCGGACACCTGCTGGCGCTTGGCGCGGTGCTGTTCTGCATCTCGCTGGCCGGCATCTTCCTCAACCGCAAGAACGTGATCATCCTGCTGATGTCGATCGAGCTGATGCTGCTGTCGGTCAACATCAACTTCGTTGCCTTCTCGCGCCAGCTGGGCGATCCGGCCGGGCAGCTGTTCGTGTTCTTCATTCTCACCGTGGCAGCGGCCGAGGCCGCGATCGGCCTGGCGATCCTGGTCGCGCTGTTCCGCAGCCGGCGCACGATCAACGTGGCCGATGTCGACTCCCTGAAGGGCTGATGTACTGATGATGGGCGAACTCCTCCTCTCCAAGTCCATGCTGGTGGCCGTGGTGCTCGCGCCGCTGCTGGGCAGCATCATCGCCGGCCTGTTCGGGCGTCAGGTCGGGCGCGCCGGTGCGCACACGGTCACCATCCTGGGTGTTGCGGTCAGCTGCACGCTGTCTTGCTGGGTGCTCTACCAGTTGGCCTGGCAGGGTGCGGCGCCGTTCAACCAGAACCTCTACACCTTCTTCGACATCGGCAATTTCCAGGGGCACGTCGGCTTCATGGTCGACCGCCTGACCGCGATGATGATGGTCGTGGTGACCTTCGTGTCGCTGCTGGTGCACATCTACACCATCGGTTACATGGCCGATGACACGGGCTATCAGCGCTTCTTCAGCTATATCTCGCTGTTCACCTTTTCGATGTTGATGCTCGTGATGAGCAACAACTTCCTGCAGCTGTTCTTCGGCTGGGAAGCGGTCGGCCTGGTGTCCTACCTGCTGATCGGCTTCTGGTTCAAGCGCCCGACGGCCGTATTCGCCAACATGAAGGCGTTCCTGGTCAACCGCGTGGGCGATTTCGGTTTCCTGCTGGGCATCGCCGCCATCCTGCTGTGGTTCCGCACCCTCGACTACAGCGAGGTGTTCGCCAGCGCGCCGATGCTCAAGAACATGTCGCTGACCCTGATCGACGGCCATCCCTGGCAGGTCGCGACGGTCATCTGCATCTGTCTGTTCATCGGTGCGATGGGCAAGTCGGCCCAGGTGCCGCTGCACGTGTGGCTGCCCGACTCGATGGAAGGCCCGACCCCGATTTCGGCCCTGATCCACGCCGCGACGATGGTGACCGCCGGCATCTTCATGGTCGCGCGCATGTCGCCGCTGTTCGAGCTGTCGCAGACGGCGCTGAACTTCGTGCTGTTCATCGGTGCCACCACGGCGTTCTTCACCGGCCTGATCGGTGTCATCCAGAACGACATCAAGCGCGTGGTGGCGTACTCCACGCTGTCCCAGCTGGGTTACATGACCGTTGCGCTGGGCGTGTCGGCCTACAGCGCGGGCGTGTTCCACCTGATGACGCACGCGTTCTTCAAGGCGCTGCTGTTCCTGGGCGCCGGCTCGGTCATCATCGGCATGCACCACGAGCAGGACATGCGCAAGATGGGCGGCCTGCGCAAGTACATGCCGATCACCTACGTGACGATGATCATCGGCACCCTGGCCCTGGTCGGCACGCCGTTCTTCAGCGGCTTCTATTCCAAGGACACCATCATCGAGGCCGCCGCGCACCACGCGCACGAGGCGAACAACTGGATCGCGACCTATGGCTACTGGGCGGTGCTGGGCGGCGTCATCATCACCAGTTTCTACAGCTTCCGCCTGCTGTTCCTGACCTTCCATGGCGCCGAACGCTTCCGCGACGCCCATGCCCACGGCGAGCAGCACGGCGCCGCAGCCCACACCGACGCCGAGGCGCAGGTCCATGGCGACGGGCACGATGCCCACGGTCATGACGAGGATCATGGGCACGGACATCACGGCGCGCATGAGCCACACGAATCGCCCTGGGTGGTGACCGTGCCGCTCATCCTGCTGGCGATCCCGTCGGTGCTGATCGGCTTCTTCACCATCGGTCCGATGCTGTTCGGCACCGATTGGGCCGGCCATCATGCCGAGGCGAGCGTGCCGGGCCAGGCGGTCGGTTTCTTCACCGGCATCATCGACTTCCACGACTCCGCACGCGACACGGTGGGGGCCTTGGCCGAAGAGTTCCACAGCCCGTGGTCGTTCGCCCTGCATGGCCTGACCGGCGCGCCGTTCTGGTTGACGCTGGCCGGTTTCATCCTCGCCGCGGTGCTTTACCTGGTGCTTTCGCCCGAGTGGCCCGCCAAGTTGCGTGCCCGCCTGTCGGTGCTGGTCCGCATCCTGGAGGCCAAGTTCGGCTTCGACATCCTCTGGATCGACGGCTTCGCCGGGGGTGGCCTGGAGCTGGGCAAGATTTCGCGCTGGATCGATACCCGCATCATCGATGGTGTCTTCGTCAACGGCAGCGCCCGCGTGGTCGATCTGGCCTCGCAACTGCTGCGCCGCACCCAATCCGGTTTCCTCTACCACTACGCCTTCGCCATGATTCTCGGCCTGATCGCACTGCTGGCCGCAGTCATGACGTACTGGCGCTGATCTGTACGGATACGAACACGTGTCGAACCTGCTGAGCATTCTGATCTGGCTGCCGATTCTCGGTGGCGCCCTGGCCCTGCTGATGGGAGGCGGGCGTGCGCGAGCGGCCCGCTGGCTGGCCTTAGGTGTGGCCTTGCTGACGTTCCTGGCGAGCCTGCCGCTGCTGGTGCATTTCCAGTGGGGCAATGGCGACATGCAGTTCGTCGAGAAGCACGCCTGGGTGCCTGCGTTCGACATCTGGTATGCGCTGGGGGCCGACGGCATCTCGGTGGCGCTGATCGTGCTGACCACGCTGACCACCGTGCTGGCCCTGATCGGCGCGTGGACCTCGGTGGACAAGCGCGTCAACCAGTACGTCGCGGCGTTCCTGATGCTCGAAGGCATGATGGTCGGCGTGTTTTGCGCCACCGACGCGATGCTGTTCTACGTGTTCTTCGAGGCGATGCTGATCCCGATGTTCCTGATCATCGGTGTCTGGGGCGGTCCGCGCCGCATCTACGCCTCGGTCAAGTTCTTCCTGTACACCTTCCTCGGCTCGGTGCTGATGCTGGTCGGGCTGATCTACCTGTACCTCAAGGGTGCGCAGCTGGGCCATGCGAGCTTTCAGTTCGCCGATCTGTACATCCTGCCGCTGACCGCCAAGGAACAGACCTGGCTGTTCTTCGCCTTCCTGATCGCCTTTGCGGTCAAGGTGCCGATGTTCCCGGTCCACACCTGGCTGCCCGATGCGCACGTGGAGGCGCCCACCGCCGGTTCGGTGATCCTGGCCGCCATCATGCTGAAGATCGGTGGCTACGGCTTCCTGCGCTTCTCGTTGCCGATCACGCCTGATGCCGCGCACGAGTGGGGCCAGCTGGTCATCGTGCTCTCGTTGATTGGCGTGGTGTACGTGGGCCTGGTCGCGCTGGTGCAGGAGGACATGAAGAAGCTCATCGCGTATTCGTCCGTTTCGCACATGGGCTTCGTGACGCTGGGTACGTTCATTGCCGCCGGCCTGTTGCGCGACTACGACAACGTCGACGCCGCGCGCCTGGGCCTCCAGGGCGCCATGGTGCAGATGATCTCGCACGGCTTCGTCTCAGGCGCGATGTTCTCGTGCGTGGGCGTGGTCTACGACCGAATGCACACACGCATGATCAAGGACTACGGCGGCGTGGCGAACGTGATGCCCTGGTTCGCCGTGTTCTTCGTGTTCTTCGGCATGGCCAACTCGGGCCTGCCAGGGACCAGCGGCTTCGTCGGTGAGTTCATGGTCATCCTGGCCAGCTTCCAGAAGCACCCCTACATCGCCTTCGTGGCCGCCCTGACCCTGATCATCGGCGCCGCTTATACGCTGTGGCTGGTCAAGCGCGTGCTCTACGGCGAGGTGGCCAACAGCCACGTCGCCGAATTGAAGGACATCAACTGGCGCGAAGCCCTGGTGCTGGGCGTGTTCGCCGCGGGCACCCTGGCGATCGGCGTGTATCCCAAGCCGCTCACCGACCTGCTTGAACCGTCGATCGCGAATCTGGCGATGCAGCTCGCCACCAGCAAGCTGTAAGGAATTACGTCATGGCCGCCCCGATGCTTCCCTCCGCCCCCGCCACCGACCTGCTGTCGATCATTCCCGAGCTGGTCGTCATCGCCGGCGCGTTCGTGCTGCTCATCCTGGATGTCTTTCTGGATGCGCGGCGTCGCGTGATCACCCATGGCCTAACCCTGCTCGTGCTGGCCATTGCCTTCGTGCTCCTGTTCGCGCACGTGGGCGAGGGCACCCAGGCGGTGACCGTGTTCAACGGCATGTTCGTGCATGACGCCATGGCCGACGTGGTCAAGGCCACGATTGTCCTGGTCAGCGGGCTGTCGCTGATCTACGGCTGGCCGTACCTGCGCGAACGCGACCTTTACCCGGGCGAGTTCCCGGTGCTGGTGCTGTTCGCCACCGCCGGCATGATGATGCTGACCTCGGCCGGCAGCCTGGTGATGGTGTATCTCGGTCTGGAGCTGCTGTCGCTGTGTTCCTATGCCATGGTGGGCATGAACCGCGACAACGGCCTGTCGACCGAGGCGGCGATGAAGTACATCGTCCTGGGGTCCATCGCCTCGGGCCTGCTGCTGTACGGCATGTCGCTGGTCTATGGCGCGACCGGCTCGCTGGAGCTGTCCCAGATCAGTGCCGCCATCGCGGGCATCACCGACCGGCCGATGCTGCTGACCGGCGTGGTCTTCATGGTGTGCGGCATCGCCTTCAAACTGGGCGCGGCGCCGTTCCACATGTGGCTGCCGGACGTCTATCAGGGTGCGCCGACGCCGATCACGCTGTTCATCAGCACCGGCCCCAAGCTAGCGGCCTTCGCCATGGCCTATCGCGTGCTCGAGCAGGGCGTCGGGCCGACCGCCGAACAGTGGCACCTGCTGCTGGCCGCGCTCGCGGCGCTGTCGCTGATCATTGGCAACGTGGTGGCCATCGCCCAGACCAATCTCAAGCGCATGCTGGCGTATTCGACCGTCTCGCATGTGGGCTTCTTGCTGATGGGCCTGGCCGGTGGCGGTCCTGAGGGGTATTCGGCGGCGCTGTTCTACGGCATCGCCTATGCGCTGATGTCCGCAGCGTCCTTCGGCGGCATCCTGGTGCTCTCGCGCAAGGGTTTCGAAGCCGACACCATCGATGACTTCAAGGGTCTCAGTGCACGCAGCCCGTGGATGGCGTGGATGGTGCTGTGTGTCATGGCTTCGCTTGCAGGCGTTCCGCCGTTCCTGGGTTTCTGGGCAAAGTTGGTGGTGCTGCGCGCCGCCTTGCACGGCGATCTGATTTGGCTGGCCCTGCTGGGCGTGATCTGTGCGGTGATCGGTGCGTTCTACTACCTGCGTGTGATGAAAGTGATGTTCTTTGACGAGCCGGTGGGTTCCCTTCCGGATGCGCGTTCAGGTACACTAGTCCCCGTTGTTTTTGGCATCAATGCCCTGGGTCTTCTGGCCCTTGGACTGGCTTGGAACCCAGTCATGATGTGGTGCAAGACCGCATTCGGCATCTGATGTAACGGAAGGTTCTAAGGGTTGCAAAAAATCCTCAATACCTTCATAATTCCGCTTCTGCTGCGGGGTGGAGCAGTCTGGCAGCTCGTCGGGCTCATAACCCGAAGGTCGCAGGTTCAAATCCTGCCCCCGCTACCAAGAAAAAAGTCGCTTTATCTGCTCCAGAGCGACTGTTGAATACGATGCGGCGATCTCGGCAACGAGGTCGCCGTTTTCGTTTGGGATAGTGCTCGGTCTTGTCCCACGCCTGCTTTGAGGCGTGTGTCGCTGGCACCGGACCCGGAAGGGTTTGGCGTCCTCCTTCGCGGTGTGTTTGCTGGTGGTCAGCGGAACACGTGAAGGGGCTTGCGGCGAGCACTGTTCCGATTGTGACTCGGTTGCCTTTCAGGTCGCAGTCGACCGGTGCCTTCCAGATCGCCCTGGTCCATGTGCGATGGCCGTCATCATGGCCTTGCGCAAGCGCATCGCATCATCGCGTTCGCGTCCGGCAAAGGGAAAGGTTTGGTCAGAACCGCCCCCCGGTCGGGACGCAGCGTCGCGGCCGGCGGGTCGGGAGCCGCCACCGGATGTAGGGTCGCGCACCCTCCGGCGTGAAGTCGGTGCTCGCCTTGCGCTGGCAACTCGCTCACGGGGAGTGGCTCGATCGGGGCAGCAGCTCGATAGGAGGCGCCCGCGCGCCCTAAGGGCCCGGTCTTGCCCGCGACATCAGGGCCTTCACGGACGCCGAGGAACCGGGTACCTTGCTCAAGGGGAGTGATGCCGGATTGGGGTGCGCATTCTTGCAGCGGGTCACCTCGTGTCTTCGAGGCTGCGTCCGGATGTTGCTATGCTGTGAAGGTCACTGGTGGTTCGCCAGTCGTTTGGATTTGGGTATGGCCTGCGATCTCAAGACGCCGGAATCAAGCGACGTGGCCTTTGGCGTTTCCCGGCGGGCGGCGCACGAAGTGCTGTCGGCCGATGAGCTGGCCCTGTTCTCCCGGTTTGGCCGCGAGCGGTCGTTCATGGCGGGCGAGCGGATCTTCGAGCGTGGCCAGGTCGGGACGCAGATGTACGTCTGCTTGGAGGGTGGGGTCGATCTGGACTTCGGCCGCGACCTGATCGTCAAGCGGATCGGCGCGGGCGGCTTCTTCGGGGAACTCGGATTGCTGATCGGAGGGCATGCGCGCAGCGCCGATGCCAGCGCCGCCAGCGCGTGCCGGCTACTCGAGCTGGATCACCACGACTTCGAGCGTCTGGTTGCGCATGATCCGGCACTGACCGCGCATTTCCTGCGCGCTGCGATCGTACGGGTCGTCCACAGCGAACAGTCGCTGATCCATCAATTGCGCCGTCGCAATCATGAATTGGAGGCGGCGCTGGAGAGCCTGGACGCCACTTCGCGCCAGCTCAATCAGTCCGAAGTGCTGGCCGGCACCGATGAGCTGACCGGTCTCTACAACCGTCGCGCACTGGCGTCCTACCTGCAGACGTCTCGTCTCAAGGGGGAACTGCCCGCGCTGGGCCTGTTGCTGATCGACTGCGACCGATTCAAACGTGTCAACGACCAGTATGGGCACGTGGTGGGCGATCGTGTGCTGCAGAACGTGGCGCATGCGCTGCGTGCGCGGATGCGGCCCGGCGACTTCGCCTGCAGGCTTGGTGGCGACGAATTCTGTGTGTTGGTCAGTGCGGATGATGCCGCCGAGGTGAGTCGTTTCGCGGAGGATCTTCTGGCACAGGTGCGCAGCGGAATGAACCAGGCCGGTCAAGTGCCACCGCACATTTGTCCGGTCAGCATCGGCATGAGCCTGATCGATGCGCAGGGCGGTTGGAATGACTGGTACGCGCGCGCCGACGATGCGCTTTATGAAGCCAAGCGTCTGGGGGGCGATCGTGTGCATGGTGCTGATCCGCTTCCGTTCGCTCCAATCTGAGGATCGGCTTTCGGCCTCTGCATGAGTGGTGTCGATCCGCAGCAACTCCAGGCACCGCAGGTCCGAGCGCTGGTGCTCACCGATCTATGCGGCTACACCGCCCTGGTCGAACGACTTGGCGATGCCGCCGCTGCAGAGGTGCTGCGCGAGCATGATCGTCTGGTCCTCGGGTTGCAGAGGCGTTGGCGCGGACAACTGATTGATCGCTCCGATGGCTTGCTGCTGCTGTTTGAGCGCCCTGTCGACGGGCTGGGGTTCATCCTGGACTTCACGCGCGGTCTGCACGAGTTGGCCCAGGCGCGTGGGCTTGATCTGAAGGCGAGGGCGGGTCTGCATGTTGGCGAGGTCCTGACCTGGCAAAACGAACCGGACGCGATCAGCGCCGGTGCCAAGCCTGTCGAGGTGGAGGGCCTGGCCAAGCCGGTCGCTGCGCGCCTGATGGCGCTGGCGCGTCCCGGCCAGATCCTGATGTCCGCCGTGGCCGAATCGCTCACCCGGCGTGGTGCGCGCGAGTTGGGCAAGGAGTTGCGCTGGAAATCCCACGGGCGATGGCATTTCAAGGGCGTGCCCGAGGCGCAGGAAGTCGTCGAAGTGGGCGAGCCCGCGCTAATGCCGTCGCGCAGCCCGGCCGGGTCGGCCAAGGCCAGGCGCGCGCAGCCGCTCTGGCGCCGGCCAGTTTGGCTGGCCGCGGGTGGGGCCCTGGTGTTGCTCATCGCGCTCGGGGCCTGGTTGGCGATGCGTCCGACGCTTGCCTTTGCGGAGCGGGATTGGGTGGTGGTGGCGCAGCTGCAGAATCAGACCGGCGACGCGCTGCTGGATGACTCGCTCGAGCAGGCGTTCCTGATCGGGCTTCAGCAGTCCCGCTACCTCAATGTGGTCTCGCCGCTCACGATCCGCGAGATCCTCCAGCGGATGCGCTTGGACCCGGATCGCCCGATCGATCGCAAGCTCGCCGGTGAGATCGCGGTGCGCCAGGGGGCGCAGGTGGTCCTGGCGCCGAGTGTGTCCGAGGTGGGCGATCGGGTCCTGGTCGCGGTGGATGTGATCGATCCGGCGTCCGGCGCGACCATGCTTACGGTCTCCAAGGAGGGCGCGGGCCTCGGCTCGGTCCTGCAGACCGTCGATGCGGTCGTGGCCAGCCTGCGTGACGACCTGGGCGAGCAGCTCGAATCGATCCAGAAAGATTCTGCGCCGCTTCCCACGGTGACGACATCCAGCTTGCTGGCGCTCAAGGCCTATGCCCTGGGACAGAAGGCACGCGCCTCGCGCCAGTGCGGGCCGGCGCAAGCCTATTACCAGCAAGCCATCGAGCTCGATCCCGGGTTTGCCCTGGCCTATGTGGGCATGGCCTTCTGCTATGAGATCCTGGTCGATACCCCGCATGCCCAGGAAGCATTGGACGCCGCGCTACGCCTGCTCGGGCACCTCCCCGAGCGCGAGCGCTTGTACGTCCAGGCCTGGAAGAGTCGTCTTGACGGAGACTCGTATACGGCGACCGAGCGCCTGCGGGTGTTGGCGCATCTGTTCCCGGATGACGATGAGGCGTTTGGCCAGTACGTATGGCTGACGCTGTCGCAGGCCGGTTACAGCGAGGTCGAGGAGGCGGTGACCTCCGTCCTGGGCAAGCATGGCCCCGAGCGTGGCGACATCCTGTCGTATCTGGGCCGTGCGCAACTGGCGCTGGGCCAGCTGGATGCCGCGCGCAAGTCCTTCCAGCAGTCCGAGCAGATCCGTGGCAGCGGGACGGGCAGCCAGGAAGCGTTGGTCGATGCCGCGCGCGGGCAGGCCCAGGTTGCCTTGGACAAGCTCAATGCAGCGATAGCGGGACGCAGCATGACCAGTTCGGAGTCGGTGACCATGATCGATCTGGCGGTGCAGCGAGGCTGCGCTACGTGTGCGGAGCAAATCATCGAAACGCAACTGGCCGCGTATGCGCAGGAGGATTCAGAGAGTTTCATGCCGCGGCTCTACCGCTTCATGCAACTTTCCGTCCGTGCGTCGAGCGGCAAGCAAGACAATGCGGAAGACCTGTTGAAGTACCTGAACCAGACCCGACACGCGGTGACCGACGGATTGGCGGGCGATCGGGAAGACAATGCCTATCTGCTGCTGGCCGCTTATTACCTGCTGCAGCGGTTTCATCCGCAGCACGCCGACCCCGCCTTGTTAGATCAGGTGGTCGGGCTGGCGTCGGGTTCCAGAAACGCCACAGTCCTGGCCTTGGTCAACGTGGTCAAGGCCCAGCAGCTAGTGATCGAGCGACGTCCTGACCAGGCCATCGCGCTGCTGGAACGGTGGCGGGATCGCCCGAATTTGCTGCAGGCCGACGTCGTCCTGCATGCGGCCTATCTGGCGGCAGGGCATGACCAGGAGGCGTTGGCCATGGAGCAAAAGATCGCCTCGGAACTCCCGTTGGCGTATGCCGAGGTCGCCGGATCGTTTTCGCTCCAGCCTCTCAACGTGGCCGATGTCATGGCCATGCGTGGAGAGGCTGTGCCGCGCTAGGCCTGGATCAGTGTTGAGCCAGGGCGGCCTGGACCTTGCCGGATTCGAACACCGGCGTCCCCTGCATGTGGACCTGATCGCCTAAATAGCGCAGCAGCTGCTCGCGCGCCTCGGCCAGTTCGGTCTTGGATGCCAGGACATCGACGCAGCTGCACGGCGGTGGCTTCGTCCCGCAGTCGATACCGAGTTCGCCCAGCGCCGCGGCCGGGTCGGCAGCGAAACGCGTCCGGAAATCGTCGTCGCCGATGAGCAGGTCCAGCAATGCAATGGCTTGTTCGCTGGTCAGACTAGGGGATTCGGTGCTCAAGGCTGGGTCTCCGTGTGGTGGTTGTGGACGGCAGTATGCCGAGGTTTCAGCGGTCTGGATCCTGGGTCACTCATGTGCCGGCAGTGCTTCCCAGAGGGTACCGGCGGGGTCGAACTCCGTTGTGGTCATCAGTCCGGATCGCCAGCCAAAGCCGCAGACCGCAAGAGGGCTGTCGGCAAGCGGCTGCAGGTCGAGGGCCTGCTCGATGTCCACTTCATTGATCGCGGCGGTCACGAATGCGCCCAGTCCTGCCTGAGTGGCGGCTAGGTACAGCAGTTGCGACAGATGCCCAGCATCCAGGATCGCGACCCGATATGCCTTGTTGTGGCGGCGATACTTCCAGAAGGTCCTGGGGAAATTCGCTACCAGCATGACCAGCACGTGCGCCTCGGCAAACCAGTGTTGTTGCGACACGGCGCGCCGCGCGAAAGCCTCCAGTCCTTCGGGCGGCGCCGGCAATGGCTGCAGCGCGTGTTCCAAGGGGGCATGGCGATATAGCCCCGGCCGGATGCCACCCACGTCGCGCACCAGCAGGTAAGCGTCGATCGGATGCAGTCCGCCGCCGGAGGGGGCATTGCGTTTGAAGAGCAGGGCCCCGTTGCGCATGCGGACCTGGCCCTGTGCGGCGAAGGTCCGCTGCAGCAGCTGGGCAAGCAGTTCCGAAGGAAGCGACCTGGACGTATCGAAGTTGCGACAGGTCACCCGCCGGGCAAGCAGCGCGTCGAAATCGTCGGCCGGAACCCGGGGCAGGGCGTGCAGGATGGCGTCGGTGGCCGGTGACGCCGTGGGCATCGGGCCGCGGCGCGCGGTCATGGCCGCCATGTCCAGCACCTCGGCTCGCTCCGAGGCATGGGTGCTGTCCACGCCTTGCCAGCGGCTCATGCGATGCATCACCGCCGCCAGGGGCCACCATTCCTGATCGGCAGGATGACCGCGATGCGCCGGCATGTTCGGGCGGGCGGGAACCACCAGGGCGTGCGCCAGCAACTCCTGCAGCGCGTGTTGTAACGCGTCTTCCTGCGGCGCCAACGCCGTCCCTGGGTTGGTCAAGGCCGAGAGCACATGCCATTGATCCGGGGTCAGGGTTACCGGGGTTTCCAGGTGCGGCGCCAGCGCGCGCCAGGCGCGACGGACGGTCAGCCCGGTCTTGCCCGCCAGCAGACCGTGAAGTTCCACTCCTGGCTCCTCATGCCATTGCAGGTGCAATCCATCACAACAGCGCAGATCGGCGAGGCTGGGCATGGAAGGCGCCGTGATTTCCGGCGTGGACGCACTGGTGTCGAGTGGCATGGTCAGGCAAGGCGGGCTTTCATCTAGCTTAATGCAAGGTCAGGCACGGAACGGCACCGCAGGCGGCAGGACGCGACAGAGTGCAGGTAGGGCGTGCGTCTCAAGGGTATCGGGTCGTCAGCAGGGTCCCACCGCCGAAAGGCGGGCATCAGGTTGCTAATTTGCCCTCTGCGTCTTAAGATTTGCGGCTTACGGCGGTTTGGTTCTGGTCTCGGCGATGTTCAATTGCCGTCCATGGTCTGTTCTCGCCACCAGTTTCCGGGTGTTTGAGGGTTACCTCATCCGCCTGAAGCCTGGGCTCGTAGGGGCGTATTTCCCGCTTCTACATCCAGCGTCATCGGACAAGGGCCCTCTGGGCCCTTTTCCGTTTCCGAAGATAAAACACAGGACGAGACCTCCGCTACGTGACTGACAAGGCGACCGAGATTGCACAGCTGCTGCAGCCGACCGTCCAGGCCCTGGGCCTGGAGTTGCTGGGCGTGGAATACCTGCCGGCTTCGGGCAATGCCACGCTGCGTCTGTACATCGATGTGGCCGAAGCCGAGCGCGAGACGCGCGTGGTCAATGTCGACGACTGCGAGTCGGTGAGCCGCGAGGTCTCGGCCCAGCTCGATGTTGAGGATCCGATCAGCGGCAACTACACCCTGGAGGTTTCGTCTCCCGGTGTCGACCGGCCGCTGTTCACGCCTGCCCAGTTCGCGCGTTTCATCGGCGAGCAGGCCAAGGTGGTGCTGAAGCTTCCACAGGAAGGCCGGCGCCGGCTGCAGGGGCACATCGTGTCCGTCGAGGCGGACCAGGTCACCCTGGCCGTGGACAACCAGCAGCTCACGGTGGCGGGCGACAATATCGACAAGGCCCGGCTGGTGCCGGACTGGGTCGCGCTGGGCATGGCGCCCCAACCCAAGAAGAACCTCGGCGCGGGCAAGGGCGGCAAGAAGGCCCCGGCCGCACCGAAGAAGAAACTGCACTGAAATCAACCCAACCCAACGACGGCCCCTGGCGGGTCGCGCGCGGAGTGAAAGATGAGTAAGGAATTGTTGCTGGTGGTGGACGCGGTCGCCAACGAAAAGGGCGTCCCGCGCGAGGTGATCTTCGATGCCATCGAAGCCGCCCTGGCTTCGGCCGCCAAGAAGCGCTACCCCGATCAGGACGTGCTGGCACGCGTGACCATCGACCACAAGGACGGCACCTACGAAACCTTCCGTCGCTGGGAGGTGGTGGCCGACGACGTGGTCATGGAGTCGCCGGATCGTCAGATCCGCCTGATGGACGCGGTCGACGAGGCCGATGGCGTGGACGTGGGCGATTACATCGAAGAGCAGATCGAGAACCCCGATTTCGGCCGTATCGCCGCGCAGGCCGCCAAGCAGGTCATCGTCCAGCGTGTGCGCGAGGCCGAGCGCGCCCAGGTCGTGGACGCTTGGAAGGACCGCGTGGGCGAGCTGGTCACCGGCATCGTCAAGCGCGCCGAGCGCGGCAACATCTACGTGGACCTGGGCGGCAACGCCGAGGCCTTCATCGCCAAGGACAAGGGCATCCCGCGCGACGTGCTGCGCGCCGGTGACCGCGTCCGTGGCTATCTGTTCGACGTGCGCTCCGAACCGCGCGGGCCGCAGCTGTTCATCAGCCGCGCTGCGCCGGAATTCATGATGGAGCTGTTCAAGCTGGAAGTGCCGGAAGTGGGCCAGGGCCTGGTCGAGATCAAGGCCTGCGCACGTGATCCGGGCGATCGCGCCAAGATCGCCGTGCTGGCCCACGACACCCGCACCGATCCGATCGGCGCGTGCATCGGCATGCGTGGTTCGCGCGTGCAGGCGGTGAGCAACGAGCTGAACGGCGAGCGCGTGGACATCGTGTTGTGGAACGACAACCCCGCCAACTTCGTCATCAACGCGATGGCGCCGGCCGAAGTGCAGTCGATCATCGTCGACGAGGATCGCCACTCGATGGATCTGGCCGTGGCCGAGGATCGCCTGGCCCAGGCCATCGGCAAGGGCGGCCAGAACGTGCGCCTGGCCAGCCGCCTGACCGGTTGGCAGCTCAACGTGATGACCCAGGACCAGGTTTCGGCCAAGTCCGAGGCCGAGCAGGCCGTCGCCCGCCAGTTGTTCATGGACAAGCTGGAAGTGGACGAGGAGATCTCGGCCATCCTGGTGTCCGAGGGCTTCAATACCGTCGAGGAAATCGCTTACGTCCCGGTCGGCGAACTGCTGGCGGTGGAAGGGTTCGACGAGGACATCGTCGAAGAACTGCGCGCCCGTGCCCGCGACGCGCTGCTCAACGAAGCCCTGGCCGCCGAGGAAGGCGCCGAGGGTGAAGGTCCGGCAGAAGACCTGCTGGCCCTGGAGGGCATGGACGAGGAAACGGCCGAGGCCCTAGCGGCCCATGGCGTGCGTACCAGCGAGGACCTGTCCGACCTGGCCGCCGACGAAGTGGTCGAATTCGGCATCGAGGGCCTGGACGAGGCGCGCGCCGCCGCGCTGATCCTGGCCGCACGCGCCGAGGAGATCGCCCGTTTGGAGCGTGGCGAATGAGCCAGCCATGAACATCGCCCTGATCCCGTCAGGGCTTAGAATCCGCGTTTCCCTTGCTCTGGGCGAGGGGGCGCCAACCAGATCATAGGATCCGAATGTCGCAGCAAACCACCATCCGCAAGCTCGCCGCACTGGTCAACACGCCGGTCGAAAAACTGATCGAACAGCTGGCCGAGGCCGGCATGAAGTTCAACGATCCCGACCAGGAAGTCTCCAGCACCGAGAAGATGAAGCTCCTGGGCTTCCTGCGCCGGACCCACGGCAAGGGAGACCTTGGCGAGGAAGAGACCAGCGCGCCGAAGAAGATCACCCTGGCGCGTCGCAAGGTGCAGGAAGTGACGGTCAAGTCCGGGCGCAGCAACTCCACCGTGGCCGTGGAAGTGCGTCAGAAGCGGACCTACGTCAAGCCGACCGAGGCACAGGCCAAGGAGGCACGGCGTGCCGGTGCCGCAGCGGGTGGCGATGACGAGCGCGCGGAGATCCTGCGCAAGCTGGAAGAGTCGCGCCAACGCAACCTGGAAGAGCAGCAGCGCCTGGCCGAAATGGACCGTGCGCGCGCCGAGGAACAGGAGCGCAAGCGCAAGGAAGAAGAGGCCGTCAAGGCGCAGGCCGAGGCCGAGGCGCGCGCGGCAGCCGAAGAGGCGGCCGCCGCCGAGGCGCCGGTCGAGGCCGGCGCACCGGCCCGGACCCCGGCCAAGCCCAGCGCACCGCGCAGTGCACCGCCTGCGCCGCGCAAGGAGCCCGAGCGCGCCACCCCCGCTTCCAAGCACAAGACCCGTGGCTCGCATGCCATGGTCGCAGGGGTCGAGGACGACGACAGCACCCAGCGTTTCGCCGGCCAGCTGCACCTGTCGGCCGCCGACCGCGCGCGCCGTGGCGCGGCCCGTGGCAAACCCAAGCCGCGTCGCCACATGGAGCAGAGCCGTGGCGGCTCGGGTAACCATCAGTTCGAGCGTCCCACCGCGCCGGTGGTGCGCGAAGTCGCCATTGGCGAAGCGATCACCGTTGGCGACTTGGCCCAGAAGCTGGCGCTCAAGGGTGGTGACGTGGTCAAGGCGTTGTTCAAGATGGGCGTGATGGCCACCATCACCCAGACCATCGATCACGACACCGCCGCGCTGATCACCGAGGAATTGGGTCACAAGGTCGTGCGCGCCGAGAGCGAGGACGCCGAGGACGCGCTGCTGGCCCACGTCGAGGAAGCGCAGGGTGACCAGACCCCGCGTCCGCCGGTGGTGACCATCATGGGTCATGTCGACCACGGCAAGACCTCGCTGCTGGATTACATCCGCCGCACCAAGGTGGCCACGGGCGAGGCCGGTGGCATCACCCAGCACATCGGTGCCTACCACGTCGAAACCGACAACGGCGTCATCAGCTTCCTGGACACCCCGGGCCATGCGGCGTTCACTGCCATGCGTGCCCGCGGCGCCAAGCTGACCGATATCGTCGTGCTGGTCGTCGCCGCCGACGATGGCGTGATGCCGCAGACCATCGAGTCGGTACAGCAGGCCCGTGCGGCCGGCGTGCCGGTGATCGTGGCGGTCAACAAGATGGACAAGTCCGACGCCGATCCGATGCGGGTCAAGAACGAACTGCTGGCCCAGGAAGTGGTGGCCGAGGAGTTCGGTGGCGACACGCAGTTCGTCGAGCTGTCGGCCAAGACCGGGCAGGGCATCGATACCCTGCTGGACGCGATCAACCTGCAGGCCGAAGTGCTGGAGCTGAAGGCGGTGCCGGATGGCCGCGCCAGCGGCACGGTCATCGAATCTTCGCTGGACAAGGGCCGTGGCCCGGTGGCCACCGTGCTGGTCCAGCAGGGCGAGCTGAAGAAGGGCGACTACCTGGTCTGTGGCGTGCAGTACGGCCGCGTGCGCGCGCTGTTCGACGAGACCGGCGGTCAGCCGGCCTCGGCCGGCCCGTCGATTCCGGTCCAGGTCCTGGGTCTGTCCGGCGTGCCGGACGCGGGCGATGACTTCGTGGTCGTCGACGACGAGCGCCTGGCCAAGGAGGTTGCCCAGCAGCGCGACGCCAAGCGTCGCGAATCGCGTCTGGTAGCTTCGGCCGGCAGCCGTATGGAAGACATCATGGCCCAGCTGGGCAAGGGCGAGGGCCAGCTGAGCCTCAACCTGATCATCAAGGCCGATGTGCAGGGTTCGGTGGAGGCGCTGCGGCATTCGCTGGTGGCGCTGTCCAACGAGGACATCCGCATCAACATCATCAGCGCGGGCGTGGGTGGCATCACCGAGTCCGACGCCAACTCGGCCCTGGCGTCCAAGGCCACGCTGATCGGCTTCAACGTGCGTGCCGATGCCTCGGCGCGGCGGATCGTCGAATCCAACGGCGTGGACATGCGCTACTTCTCGATCATCTATGACGTGATCGACCAGGTGAAGCAGGTGGCGTCCGGCCTGCTGGGCGTGGAGATCCGCGAGGAGATCATCGGTATCGCCCAGGTGCGCGACGTCTTCCGTAGCTCCAAGTTCGGCGCGGTGGCTGGCTGCATGATCATCGAAGGCGTGGTCAAGCGCTCCAAGCCGATCCGCGTGCTGCGCGACAACACCGTGATCTTCGAGGGCGAGCTGGAATCGCTGCGCCGCTTCAAGGAAAACGTGGACGAGGTGCGCAACGGCACCGAGTGCGGTATCGGCGTGAAGGCCTACAACGACGTCAAGGCCGGCGACCAGATCGAATGCTTCGAGCGGATCGAGGTGCAGCGCACGCTGTGATCGCGCCAGCCCGCGCGGCCGCGGCTCCGCAAGGAGCCGCCGGTCCAGCGGGCGCCGTGATCGCCGCATTGCCTTGATGCCATGCCAAGCAAATCCTTCCATCGTACCGACCGCGTTTCCGCCCAGCTCCGCCGTGAGCTGGGGACGCTGGTTCATGCCGCCGTGCGTGAGCACGGCCTGCCTTCGGTCAGCGTCTCCGACGTGGAGGTCAGCCGTGACCTGGCCCACGCCAAGGTTTTCGTGACCGCCCTGATGCCCGAGCGTTCGGCCGAGGCGGTCAAGGGCCTGAAGGAACTGGCGCCACAGATCCGTTACGGCCTGGGCCGGGCGGTGAAGATGCGCCACGTGCCCGAACTGCATTTCCACTACGACGACTCGGTCGACAAGGGCGAGCGCATCGAGACCCTGCTGCGCGAAAACCCGCTGCCGCCCAGCACCGAGTCAGACGAAGACTGATGGTCCAAGACGATTCCGCCGCGACTCCGGACGCCGACGGCGCCGGCCGCGGCGGCAAGCGCCGTGCCGGGCAAGGGCGTGTTGCGCGGCCCCGGACCAGATTCCGGCGGGTCGACGGCATCCTGTTGCTGGACAAGCCCACGGGCATGAGCTCCAACCAGGCGCTGCAGCGTGTGCGGCACCTGTTCTGTGCCGAGAAAGGCGGTCACACCGGCGCGCTGGACCCGTTGGCGACGGGACTGCTGCCCATCTGCTTTGGTGAGGCGACCAAGATCGCCGGCAGCCTGCTCGGTGCGAGCAAGGCCTACGACACCGTGGCCCGCCTGGGCCAGGTCACCGATACCGACGACGCCGAAGGCGTCGTGCTGCGCGAGCGCGAGGTCGGCGCCTATCCGATCGATCGGCTCGATGCCGCCCTGCGCGGGCTGACCGGGAACATCCAGCAGCGGCCGCCGATCTATTCCGCGCTCAAGCGCGGGGGGGAGCCGCTCTACGCCAAGGCCCGGCGCGGGGAACTGGTCGAGGTGGACGCCCGCGAGGTTCAGGTGCGCGTGTTCGAACTGCAGGCCGCCGACGATCTGCTCGACCAGGGGCGCCCGCTGCTGCGGCTGCACGTGGAGTGCGGCTCGGGGACCTATGTGCGCAGCCTGGTCCGTGATCTGGGCGAAGCGCTGGGCTGCGGGGCGCACGTGGCCGAACTGCGCCGGCTGTGGGTCGAGCCGTTCCGGGAGCCGCGCATGTGGACCATCGAACAGCTCGAAGCCCTGGCCAGCCGCGATCCCCAATCGCTGCACGCGTGCCTGCTGCCGCTGGAAGCAGGCCTGGTCGGTTGGCCGCGGATCGACCTCACCGACGAGGCGGCGGCGCGGTTCAGCCAGGGACAGCGGCTCAACCACGTGCCCGGCCCGGCCGGGGCGGTGGCGGCGTTTTCGGCGTCCGGCACGGTCCTGGGCCTGGCCCAGCTGTCCCGCGACGGGGTCCTGGCACCCCAGCGATTGTTCAACTGGCCGACCGGCGGTGGATTGCCACACGGCTGAAACCTTGTGCCGCAGGGGGGCGGAGCCTACAATGCTGCGGCCTTTTCAGGCACCCGGGCCGCACGACGGCCATTCCTCAATCGCAAGCGGCGGACCAGGCGGTGCGCGCGGTGGACAGTCCGCGTTCCTGTAGGTTTCGCATCAACCAGAGAAGTCACATGTCCATTGATACCCAGAAAGTCATCGAAGAGAACAAGCGCGGCGCCAACGACACCGGCTCGCCGGAAGTCCAGGTCGCCCTGCTGACCGCCCGCATCGAGTTGCTCTCCGGTCACTTCAAGACCCACAAGAAGGATCACCACAGCCGCCGCGGCCTGCTGCAGCTGGTGAACCAGCGCCGCAGCCTGCTGGATTACCTGCATCGCAAGGACGCCCCGCGCTACAAGGCCCTCATCGAAAAGCTGGGTCTGCGTCGCTAAAACCAGACGAACAACCGCGGCGCAGTGATGCGCCGCGGTTCGTTTTTTCCGGGCTCCGGAAAAATCGCACTGCAACATGGCCGCATACGGTGGCCGCCCGCGCGCGACAGGGGTCGCAGACGGGACAACCAGATTCGAGACCCTAGGAAACCCACGTGGCAAAAATCACTAAGACCTTCCAGTACGGCAAACACACCGTCACCCTCGAGACCGGCGAGATCGCCCGTCAGGCCAGTGGTGCCGTCATCGTCAAGATGGACGACACCGTGCTGCTGGTCAGTGCCGTCGCCGCCAAGAGCGCGCGAGAAGGGCAGGACTTCTTCCCGCTGACGGTGGATTACCAGGAAAAGTTCTACGCCGGCGGCCGTATCCCCGGCGGCTTCTTCAAGCGCGAAGGCCGCGCCACGGAGAAGGAAACCCTGATCTCGCGCCTGATCGATCGTCCGATCCGTCCGCTGTTCCCGGAGGACTACAAGAACGAGGTCCAGATCATCGCCACGGTGATGTCGCTGAACCCCGAGATCGACGGCGACATCGCCGCCCTGATCGGCGCCTCGGCCGCCCTGTCGCTGGCCGGCACCCCGTTCAAGGGCCCGATCGGTGCCGCCAAGGTCGGTTACAAGAACGGTGAGTACATCCTCAACCCGACCGTGTCCGAGCTGAAGGACTCGCAGCTGGAGCTGGTCGTGGCCGGCACCGCCAACGCCGTGCTGATGGTCGAATCCGAAGCCGCGCTGCTGTCCGAAGAGGTCATGCTGGGCGCGGTCACCTTTGGCCATCGCGAGATGCAGAAGGTGATCAACGCGATCAACGAGCTGACCGTGGAAGCCGGCACCAAGCCGTCGACCTGGGTGGCCCCGGCCAAGAACGAAGTGCTGATCGCCGCGCTGAAGGAAGCCGTTGGCGGCAAGCTCGCCGAGGCCTTCCAGGTGCGCGACAAGCTGCAGCGCCGCGACGCCATCGCTGCAATCAAGAAGGACGTGACCGAGGCCCTGGCCGGCCGCGTCGAATCCGAAGGCTGGAACCCGGCCGAGCTGTCCAAGGAGTTCGGCGAGCTGGAATACCGCACCATGCGCGACTCGGTGCTGGACACCAAGATCCGCATCGACGGCCGCGCCCTGGATACCGTGCGTCCGATCTCGGCGCAGGCCAGCGTGCTGCCGCGTACCCATGGTTCGGCGCTGTTCACTCGTGGCGAGACCCAGGCCATCGTGGTCACCACGCTGGGCACCGCCCGCGACGGCCAGGTGATCGACGCGGTCAGCGGTGAGTACAAGGACAACTTCCTATTCCATTACAACTTCCCGCCCTATTCGGTGGGTGAGTGCGGCCGTTTCGGCGCGCCCAAGCGTCGCGAGATCGGTCACGGCCGCCTGGCCAAGCGCGGCGTGCTGGCCGTGATGCCGACCATGGAAGAGTTCCCGTACACCATCCGCGTGGTCTCGGAAATCACCGAGTCCAACGGTTCCTCGTCGATGGCCTCGGTCTGCGGCTCGTCGCTGGCCCTGATGGACGCCGGCGTGCCGGTCAAGGCCCCGGTCGCGGGCATCGCGATGGGCCTGGTGAAGGAAGAAGACCGCTTCGTGGTCCTGTCCGACATCCTGGGTGACGAGGATCACCTGGGCGACATGGACTTCAAGGTCGCCGGTACCTCCGAAGGCGTGTCCGCGCTGCAGATGGACATCAAGATCGAAGGCATCACCGAAGAGATCATGAAGCAGGCGCTGGAGCAGGCCAAGGCCGGCCGTCTGCACATCCTCGGCGAGATGTCCAAGGCCCTGACCGGCCCGCGTGCCGAGCTGTCGGATTACGCGCCGCGCCTGATCACCATCAAGATCCACCCCGACAAGATCCGCGAAGTCATCGGCAAGGGCGGTTCGGTCATCCAGGGCATCACCAAGGAAACCGGCACCCAGATCGACATCCAGGACGACGGCACCATCACCATCGCCTCGGTGAACGGCGCTGCCGGCCAGGCCGCCAAGTCGCGCATCGAGCAGATCACCTCGGACATCGAGCCGGGCCGCATCTACGAGGGCAAGGTCGCCAAGCTGATGGATTTCGGCGCGTTCGTGACCATCGCCCCGGGCAAGGACGGCCTGGTCCACGTCTCGCAGATTTCCGCCGAGCGCGTGGAGAAGGTCTCCGACAAGCTCAAGGAAGGCGACGTGGTCAAGGTCAAGGTGCTGGAAGTGGACAAGCAGGGCCGCATCCGCTTGTCCATGAAGGCCGTGGAAGAAGGCGAGGGCGTGGCCACCGAGTAATCGGTCGCTGCAACGACGTGCTGCAAGCGAAAGGCGGGCCATGGGCCCGCCTTTCGCGTTTTATGCGCCTGCTTCAAGGGCGGACGCACGGCGCAGGACCTCTACAATGCACTGTCTTCCGATTCGCTAAGCCTTGCCATGCCCTATACGCCCATCGTCGCCACGCTCGGTTACGTGCTGTCCCCGGACGGGAAACAGGTGCTGATGATCCATCGCAATGCGCGGCCCAACGACCATCACCTGGGCAAGTACAACGGGCTGGGCGGGAAGATGGAGCCGGACGAGGACGCGCTTGCGTGCATGCGCCGCGAGATCCGCGAGGAAGCCGGCATCGAGTGCGATGCGATCTCCCTGCGCGGCACTCTGAGCTGGCCCGGCTTCGGCAAGCATGGCGAGGATTGGCTGGCCTTCGTGTTCGTCGTCAGCGCCTGGAGCGGGACGCCGATGACCTCAAATCCCGAAGGCACGCTGGAATGGGTCGACGTGGACCGGCTGCTTGAGCTGCCGCTGTGGGAAGGCGACCGGCACTTCCTGCCGCTGGTGTTCGACGACGATCCGCGCAGCTTCCACGGCGTGATGCCCTACAAGGAAGGACGCATGATCTCGTGGAACGTCAGCCGCTGCTGAAGGCGGTGCCGGTGCACTTCATCCACAGCAGGTGTGGATGAGTGTTGGGGCAATCGTGTGGATAACCCGCGCGCGCCCTTGCCAGTCCTGCGATGTAGCGACGATGGCGAAAAAATGACCACCCGGTGTCGGTTGATCCACAGGACATGTGGATGACTTCAGGACAAAGATGTGGATAACCGACGGAGCGCTTTGTAGGGCAGGCGTGTCAAGCGGAATGGCGAAAAAATGACCGCGCCAATTTGCGCTGATCCCAACAGTGGCGTGGAACATCGCGGTGGGTGTGTCGCTGAGATGAAGCGATCTTGATTGCCGCATGACAGCCGGACAGGCACGCTGGCGCCTCCCTTGAACACTCCGGTCGCCGCCATGTCCCGACAACGCCACTTCTCCATGCTGCGTGACTTCCGCCTGGCCGACTGGTTCACCCTGGGTAACGCGTTCTGTGGGACCGGGGCGGTGTTCGCCGCGCTGCATTACATGCAACAGGGGCGCCGCGGCGTCCTGCTGGCCGGCATGGCGCTGATCCCGCTGGCCTTCATCTTCGATGCGCTCGATGGCCGCGTGGCGCGCTGGCGCAAGACCTCCTCCACCCTGGGCCGTGAACTGGACTCGCTGGCTGATGTGATTTCCTTCGGGGTGGCGCCTGCGGCGCTGGCCTATGCCTGCGGGCTGCAGGGCGGCTGGGACTGGCTGGTGCTGAGCTACTTCGTCTGCTGCGGCGTGAGTCGGCTGGCACGCTACAACGTCACCGCCGAATCGCTGTCCGGGGATGAGGGCAAGGTGACCTATTTCGAAGGCACGCCGATCCCGACCAGCCTGGGACTGGTGATCGTGCTGGCCATCGCCGCGGCGATGGGACATATCGGGGCGAACCTGTGGTGGGGGCAGTGGCAGCTCGGCCCCTGGCAGTTGCACCCACTGGTGGCGTTGTTCGCCGTGTCCGGCTCGCTGATGATCAGCAAGACCATTCACATTCCCAAACCCTAGGCCGGGCGCCTGCGTGAAGCGTTGCTATCATCGGGTCACCACTGGGAGACCGTGATGTCGGGTACGCAATCGGGTTGGGGCGAAGGTGTGGACGCCATGGCGCACCAGGTCTGGGAGACCTGGGGCGAGGCGCTGCGCAAGATGGCCTCGGCTCCGCTGGAGGCCGCCGCCCCTGCCTGGCAGCAGGTGCCGGGGGGATGGCCGGGCTGGACCCCGCCCGAGGGCGTCGGAGCTGGCGATGTGATGGAGCGCTTCGACGGCATGGCCCGGCATTGGTTCGGACGCATGCAGCAGGTGGCCGCGCGATTTGCCGATCGCGACAACACCCCCGCCGAGATCGTGGCGGCTTGGCGCGAGGCGCTTGGTGCCACCGAGGCGCGGCCGTATCCGGATCTGTTCGGGGATCTGTTCGGGCAGGGCGCGACGGGACTGGACGGCTTGGGCGAGCAGTGGATGCCATGGCTGGAATCGCTGCGCGGTCCACTCGAGGACTGGGCCAGGACCCCGGCGTTCGGGCCGGCGCGCGAGCACCAGCAGCGCTGGAAGACCTTGTTGCAGACCCAGCAGCTGCTGCGCGAAGCCAACGCCGCCTATCAGGCCATGCTGGAGGAGGCCTCGCGACAGGCCTACGCATTGTTCGAGGAAAAGCTCGGCGCCCGCGCCGGGCAGGGCAGTCCCCTGGACAGTGCGCGGGCGCTGTTCGATGAGTGGATCGACGCAGCCGAGGACGCTTATGCCCGCATGGCGCTGTCCGAGGAATTTCGCGAGGTGTACGGCCAACTGGCCAATGCGCAGATGCGCATGCGTGCGGGCCTGCAGCGCGAGGTCGAGCAACTGGGGGGCATGCTGGGCCTGCCCACCCGCAGCGAGGTCGATGCCGCCCATCGCAAGATCGCCGAGCTCGAACGGCTGCTGCGCCGGATGATGCGCGAGCCCGGAGCGGCGCGTGCCGGAGCCGATCCGGCGGGAACGCGTGCTCCGCCCAAGCGCGCCTCCACCACCGGGCGCCCACGGGCCGGCGCCACGAAAGGCAAGGCCACGCCGAGGCCGCAGGCGGCCGGGAAGTCCCCGCGCGCGCAGGCGTCCGCCAAGCCAACTGCCACGCAAACCACTACGAAAACCGCCAAGAAAGCCAGCAAGAAGGCTGCTAAGAAGGCTGCTAAGAAGGCAACCAAGAAGGCAACTGCCGGCAAGTCCACTGCGGCTTCCGGAAGCAAGCCCAGTAAAGCGACTTCGAAGCCTGGGCGCCGTGCCTCCAGCAGGAAGCCGGCCCGATGATCAGTCCCCTGAACGTCACCGCCGACGCGTTGGCCGCCGAGGCGGCTTCCTTGCGGCGCAAGCTGGGCGAGGGGCTGCGCACCCTTCCGGAAGTGGGCGATGTGCATTACGGCGTCACCCCGCGTCAGGAGGTCTGGCGCGATGGCAAGGTGGTCCTGTATCGCTTCATCGGCGAGAGCGCACCGACCGAACAAGTGCCGTTGCTGATCACCTACGCCCTGGTCAATCGCCCCTACATGGTCGACCTGCAGCAAGACCGGTCGCTGGTGAGGGGCCTGCTGGCCCAGGGCCAGGATGTGTACCTGATCGACTGGGGCTATCCAGACCGCTCGGATCGCTTCCTGCTGCTGGACGACTACGTCAACCGCTTCATCGATGGCGCGGTGGATCACCTGCGCCAGGCCAGCGGGCAGGATGCGATCAATGTGCTGGGCATCTGCCAGGGCGGGGCGCTGTCGCTGTGCCATGCGGCCTTGCACCCGCACAAAGTGCGCAACCTGATCACCATGGTCACGCCGGTGGATTTCCACACGCCGGACAACATGCTGTCCAACTGGGCGCGTCTGGTCGATGTGGACCTGCTGGTGGACACGCTGGGCAACGTGCCGGCCGACCTGATGAACCTCAGCTACCTCATGCTCAAGCCGTTCCGGCTGAACGTGCAGAAGTACGTCGGCCTGCTGGACATCCTGGACGATGCCCGCGCGGTGCGGGATTTCCTGCGCATGGAAAAGTGGATCTTCGATTCGCCCGATCAGGTGGGCGAGGCCTTCCGCCAGTTCATCAAGCAGTTCTACCAGGGCAACGGGTTTGTCGAGGGCGGCATCGTCCTGGATGGCGAGGAGATCGATCTGGCCCGGGTGGACATGCCGGTGCTCAACATCTACGCCGAGCAGGATCACCTGGTTCCGCCGGCCGCCTCCAAGGCGCTGCGCGACCTGGTCGGGACCGAGGACTACGCCGAACTGGGCTTCCGTGGAGGTCACATCGGCATCTATGTGTCCAGCCGTGCCCAGCGCGAAGTGCCCAGCGCGATCGCGGAATGGCTCGCTGCCCGCTGAGCGGCGTCCCTGATCGCTGTGAGCGCATCGTGGATGCGCCAGATGTCCACGGCGCTAGACTCCGTCACAACGTTCCCTGCTGCCGCGAGGCATCGTCATGAATACTCCCGCCGCCACCCGTCCCCTGGCCCGTTCGCTCAATGACCGCATGATCGCCGGCGTCATGGGGGGGATTGCGCGCCGCTTCGGCTGGAACGCCACCCTGGTGCGGGTGCTGTTCGTGGTCATCTCGATCGCCTCGGTCGCCTTCCCCGGCATCCTGGTCTATCTGCTGCTCTGGCTGCTGATGCCCAACGAGGCCTGAGAACGAGCGTGACGCCTGCCGCGCGGGCGCTGCTGTTCGTGCTGGGCGTCGCGTGGACGGTGCCCAATACCGTATTGGGACTGGTGCTGGGCCTGGTGGGGATGCCGTTTGGCGCGCGGGCGAGTCTCAGCAAGCGCGAACAGGCCTTGGTTTTCGCCGCTTGGCCTTGGGGGCCGGGTGGGGCGATCACGCTGGGCAATGTCATCGTCCACACCGGCGCGTCGCTGGACGTCCAATGCAACACCTACGCCCATCGCGCAGGCCGCTGCCAGGAGCCGACCATGCGCCTGGGGGACCACGAACGCGCCCACGTCTTCCAGGCCATGGTCCTGGGGCCGTTGTTTCTGCCGGTCTACCTGCTCAGCGGTGGGATCAGCGTGCGCAACCCGTTCGAACGCGCCGCCGACCGCTATGCCCTGTCCGGGCATGGCTGGTGGCCGGGAGGCGCGGACTAGCCGCGCCGCTCAGTGCCGCGACAAGCGGTCGAACGAGAACAGGGCCGCAAGCGGGTGCGGACGTCCTTCGATGGTGGCCCGCAGCAGGCCCGCGCCCAGCATGCTGTAGGTGATGCCGTTGCCGCCGTAGGCCATCGCGAACAGGACGCGTGGCCCGTGCTGGGCATGTGCACCGAAGAAGGGCAGGCCGTCGTCGGTCTCGGCGAAGGTGCCCGCCCAGGCGAACGCCGGCTCCAGCGCGACGTCCTCCAGCACGCGGCCGAACTTTCGCTTCAGCACCCGGGCCTTGCGCAGGACGCGGGCATCGCGCCGGGCGGGGACGTCGACGCGATCGTCTTCTCCGCCGACCACGAGGCGTCCGTCTTCGGTGCTGCGCACGTAGAGGTAGGGGCGCGCCGATTCCCAGAGCAGCGTGTCACGCAGGAAGCCCAATTGCTCGGCCGGCATGGGTTCGCTGACCAGGGCGTAGCTGCTGTGGTTGCGGGCGACGGGCTTGTCGAGCCAGCGCTGGTTGGCGTAACCGGCCGCCAGGACCAGATGTGCCGCCTGCACCTGGCATCCACGCTCGGTCATCAAACGGACCCCGTGCGACCCGGTCTGGATGCGGGTGATTCTGCTGCGGTCGTGGACTGCGGCGCCCTGCGCTTGCAGGCGGGCGAAAAGCCCGTAGGTCAGGCGGTAGGGATCCACACGCGCGGCCTGATGACTCAGGATCGCGCCGGGTGCGTGGATCCCATAGCGCAGCAACAGGGGCACCGGATCCAGCCATTCGACCTCCAGCCCATGCCGGTGCCGCAGTGCGAACTCGCGCTGCAGGGCGGGCCGGTCTCGTCCTGTGCTGGCGTAATAAAGGCTGTCGTTGCGGGCGTAGCCAACCTCGCCCACCTCTAGCGCCACCTCGGCCAGCAGGTCAAGGGCCTGCGCACATGCGCCGTAGGCGCGCCAAGCATCGTCCAGGCCATAGCGTCTTGCCAGCGTGGTCATGTGAGTATCGATTTCGTACTGGAGCAGCGCCGTACTGGCCGCCGTGCTGCCCCAGCCGATGTCCCGCTCCTCCAGCACGACCACCGAATGACCATGGGTCATCAGCTCGTTGGCGATCAGCGCGGCGGTGATTCCCCCGCCCACGATGGCCACGTCGGCAACGATGTCGTCGGTCGCAGGGGGAAAGGCCTGCGGCAACCCGTTGCGCACCGGCCACCAGGGATAACCACTCTTGAGGTCGAGCATCGTTCCAGCCGCAGTCCTGAAGGCGGCAGGATGATGCCGCGCCGATGCAGGCCGTGTGCAGGGCTCAGCGCGGGAGCGAGCCGTACAGGAACTGCTCCACGGCACCATCGGTGAAGGACATGATCTCCTCCATGTCCGGATTGGCCATATAGCCGCAGGCCGTGCGGATGGTCAGGTCGCCGAACAGCATCATGAAGAACTGCTTGGCCGCCAGCTCCGGGGTGGTGTGCAGCACCATCGCGCCGGCATCGACCTGGCGCTGGAAATAGACGCCCAGGCGGCTGCGGATCTTGGCCACGGCGTGGTCGAAGTAGAAATCGCGCAGGTCCGGGAACGCGCGCCCTTCGCCGATGACGATCCGGGCGACCAGATACGCATCGCGGGTGGTGAGGCTTTCGGCGATCGAGCGCGCCGCAGTGCGCAGGGCCTTGTCCGGTGGCAGGCCGTCCAGTTCCATGGCATCGAGCTGGTCGGCCATGTACTGCAGGCGCCGCTCGATGATGGCGAAGGCCAGGCCTTCCTTGTCGCCGAAGGCGCGGTAGAGCGTGGCCAGCGAGCCCCCGGCGCGCGCCACGATCTCGCTCAGCCGGGCGTGCTGGTAGCCTTTCTCGGTGAAGACGTCAGTGGCCGCGTCGAGGAATTTCTCCACGCGCAGTTCGCCACGTCGGCAGAGTTCGACGCTGCGTGACGCGCGGGCCGCCGGCAGGGTGGGTTTTGGCGCGGGCATGGACATGCGGGGGGACCGTCCTTTGAGGATTTGCCTAAACCAATCTAGCAAGATTGTCAGGCTGGACATGCTGCGTCGCAATAGCGACACGTTTCGTCATGCGATACATGGTCCAACGCGGTCCGCGCAGCAAAAAGGCCGGCAATCGCCGGCCTTGTCGAGAATCTGTTGGTGCCGAAGGTGGGACTCGAACCCACACGCTTTTAAGGGCGGCGGATTTTGAGTCCGCTGCGTCTACCATTCCGCCACTTCGGCGCGGCCGCGCAGTATAGCCGGCGGGAAGGAATGGCGATATCCCTGTCATCGCCATTTCGCCGGGACTCGGCGTGCCCGATGACGGTGCTGACAGACAAGATCGTTTTGCCGCACTGCAGAATGCAATCCTGGGAGGTCTGGGTATCGTGACAGCGCTGTCACCGCGGCATCCGCAGGCGATGCAGCGCCCGGCGCTTCCCAGGAACCGAGCCAAGGCCTTGACCCGAGCTGCACGTGTGACCCGATCCCGCTGGCGGCGCCCGGCGCCAGACCGCTCACGGATGTGGGGGTGGGGCGGCGGTCGACTCGCGCAGCTGCAACGCGTAGTCCATGCGCAGCATGTCGCCCTGGTCCGGGGCGCGGATGGCCTTGAGGACCTCCAGCGTGGCCATGCGGCCCATGTCGCGCGTGGGCTGGCGCACCGTGGTCAGCGAGGGAAAGATGTGGCGCGAGATCGGCGTGTCGTCGAAGCCGCAGACCGACAGATCGTGCGGAATGCGCAGGCCGCGCTCGCCTGCCACCCGAACCACGCCGGCCGCAGTGTCGTCGTTGGCGGCGAAGATCGCGGTGGGAGGCTCGGGCAGGTCGAGCAACTGCCGCGCGGCTATCACCCCCGACTCGAAGGTGAACTCGCCTTTGACCACAAGCGCGGGTTCGTAGGCGATTCCCGCAGTGCGCAGGGCTTCGCGGTAACCCGCGTAGCGCCACTCGGCCGCACCGTGCGTGGGCGGCCCCTTGATGTGGCCGATGCGGCGGTGGCCGAGCGCGATCAGGTGTGCCATCAGTTCGCACACCGCGGCATGCTCGTCGACGGTCACCCCGATGCGTCCACGCGGCGTGCGCGGAGCGATGCTGGCGAAGGGCAGGGTGGCATCGTCCAGGAACGCCAGCAGTTCCATGTCGTCGGTCAGTGGCGGGGTCAGGACGAAGCCGTCGACGCCGTAGTTCTGCGCCAGTTCGCGCAGTTCGGCGATGGCGCTGCCCTCGCCGTACATGACCGGGGCCAGAACCAGGTTGTAGTGGCTGGCCCGGCAGGCATCCAGCACGCCGCCCTGGATCTCCATCAGGTAGTTGCGCGAGGGATTGTCGTAGGCCAGCGCGACCACGTAGGTGCGCCGGCTCGCCAGGCTGCGCGCGGACAGGTTGGGCTTGTACTGCAGCCGGTCCACCACTTCCTGCACGCGTTGCCGCGTCTCCTCGCTGACGCGCGGCTCCTGGTTGAGCACGCGCGATACCGTCTTCATCGAAACACCGGCCGCGGCGGCCACGTCTTCCAGTCTTACCCGCATCGCCCGGATGTCCTTGCTGTCAGTCGGACGTCATCTTGCCAAACTCCGCGTCCTGGTCCTGCTGCACTCGCAGCATGGATCTTGGCGTCCACCTACTTGGGGAGCACTCCATGAGTCATCAACGCACCGGCGCCCGTCGCCAATTCCGGCCCCGCGCCTTGCCATTGCTGCTGGGCGTCGGCTCGCTGATCTGCGGCGTCGCCCTGGCGGCCGATCCATCGGATGGTCCGGGCACGGCCCATCCGGACCTGTGGCCCAAGCTGCAGTCGCCGATCAAGCCGGACCCGAAGCTCGAAGCGCGCATCACCGCGCTGATCGGCAAGATGAGCGCGGCCGAGAAGGTCGGGCAGGTGGTCCAGGCCGATATCGCCAGCATCACCCCGGATGATCTGAAGACCTATCGCCTGGGCTCGATCCTGGCGGGCGGCAGCTCGGACCCGGACGGCCAGTACAACGCGCCGGCCCAGGCCTGGCTGCAGCTGGCCGATGACTTTTACGCGGCCTCGATGGACACCGCCGGCGGCAAATACAACGCGATTCCGGTGATCTTCGGCATCGATGCGGTGCATGGCCACAACAACGTGGTCGGTGCGACGCTGTTCCCGCACAACATCGGCCTGGGCGCCACCCACGACCCTGCGCTGATGGGCCAGATCGCGCAGGCCACTGCCGCCGAGATGCGCGCCACCGGCGTGGACTGGACCTTCGCACCGACCCTGGCCGTACCGCAGGACGATCGCTGGGGCCGCACTTACGAGGGCTATTCGGAAAATCCGGAGGTGGTGCGCTCCTACGCCGGCCCGCTGATCCAGGGCCTGCAGGGCAAGCCGGGCGCCAAGGACTTCCTCAAGGGCGCGCATGTGGTGGCCACGGCCAAGCACTTCCTGGCCGATGGGGGCACCTTCGAAGGCCGCGACCAGGGCGATGCGCGCATCGACGAGGCCACGCTGCGCGACGTGCATGGCGCCGGCTATCCGCCGGCGTTGAAGGCCGGCGTGCAGGCAGTGATGGTGTCGTTCTCCAGCTGGAACGGGGTCAAGATGAGCGGCAATGCCTCGCTGCTCGATGCGGTGCTGAAAAAGCGCATGGGCTTTGACGGCTTCGTGGTCAGTGACTGGAACGGCCACGCCAGTGTGCCCGGCGGCAGCCGCGAGAACTGCGTGCCGGCGTTCGTGGCTGGCGTGGACATGATCATGGCGCCGGACACCTGGAAGGGCTGCTACGAGCACCTGCTGGCGGCGGAAAACGACCACACGCTGCCGGTCGGGCGCCTGGACGAAGCGGTACGCCGCGTCCTGCGGGTGAAGTTCCGTGCCGGCATGTTCGAGGCGGGCAAGCCGTCCACGCGTGGCGTAGCCGGGCAGTTCGAGCTTCTGGGAAGCCCCGAGCACCGCGCCATCGCGCGTCGCGCGGTCCGCGAGTCGCTGGTGCTGTTGAAGAACAACGATGGCGTGCTGCCGTTGGACCCGCGCAAGACGCTGCTGATCGCCGGCGACGGCGCGGACGACATGATGATGCAGTCCGGTGGCTGGACGTTGAGCTGGCAGGGCACCGGCCTGACCCCGGCGGACTTCCCGCATGCGCAGACCATCGGCGCGGCCCTGCGCGAGCAGGTCGGCAAGGCCGGCGGCAGCGCGGAGCTCTCGGCCGACGGCACGTATACGCGCAAGCCCGATGCCGCGGTCGTGGTGTTCGGGGAGACCCCTTACGCCGAGTTCCAGGGTGACCTGAAGGTGCTGGCCTATCGCCCGGGCGATGACCACGACCTCAAGCTGTTGAAGAAGCTCAAGGCCGAGGGCATCCCGGTGGTGGCGGTGTTCCTGTCAGGCCGTCCGTTGTGGATGAACCGCGAGATCAACGCCAGCGATGCCTTCGTGGCGGCGTGGCTGCCGGGCTCGGAAGGCGGTGGCGTGGCCGATGTGCTGCTGCGCGACGCCAGCGGCAAGGTGCAGCATGATTTTCACGGACGCTTGTCCTACTCATGGCCGCGCACGGTGGTGCAGACCCCGCTCAATGTTGGCCAGCCTGGCTACGATCCGCAGTTTGCCTACGGCTACGGGCTGACCTACGCGCATCCGCAGCAGGTGGCCATGCTGTCCGAGGACGCCGGGATGGACCTGGCGACGCTGGGGTCACAGAGCTTCTTCGCGCGTGGCGCGCCGGCCACCGGGTGGACCGTGCGCGTGCAGGCCGGCGACGCCGCCCCGCGCGTGGTCTCCCAGCCCTCCGGGCAGAAGGACGCGGCCGATGTGACCATCGTGCCGGTGGATCGCAAGGCGCAGGAGGACTCCTGGCGCTTCACCTGGAAGCAGGACGCCAGCATCGCCTTCGTCGCCCCGCGTCCGCTGGAGCTGGTGCGCGAGACCAACGGCGACGTGATGTTGGTGATGACCCTGCGTGTGGACCACGCACCTGCGGCGCCCGGAGCGGCCCTGTTCGTCGAATGCGGACCGGGCTGCGGCGCATCGCTGTCGCTGGACGCCGCGATGGCCTCCGCGCCGGCAGGGACCTGGGGTACGGTCGGCGTGCCGCTGAAGTGCCTGGCCGCGCACGGCGCGCAGATGGGCAACCTCAGCGTGCCGCTGGGCCTGCGCATGCCGGCGGGCACGTCGCTCTCGCTGGGTGACTCCGGTTTCGGCACCGACGCCCAGCACGTGCTGGACTGCCCGGCGCCGTGAATGCGGCAGGTGGCCTGCCCGCGTGCTCCGGCATGCGGGCATGGTCACCCGGTCACGCGCCCCGGAGGGGGCAGGCATGGGTCTAGTGAGTGGGCGTGGGTGGAGCGTGTGGCGCTTGTCGATGCCGCGGGGAATGTGCCAGTCGCTGCGGCGAACCTGGACGATGCGCTCAGTGCTCGCTGCCGCTGGTCCAGGCGTGCACCGTGACCGGCGGCACGCCGTCGCGGCCGTCCCAGCGCGCCAGGTTGCCGTAGGTCCGCACGTCCAGGATCTGGCCCGCCTTGCCGAAGCGCATCAGGCAGGTGTCGTCGGCGCTGCAGGATTCCAGCTCGGGCAGGCGGGCGCAGGCCTGTCCGCTTGGCGTGCAGATATGGCCATCCAGCGGCTTCCAGCCCGCCTGCAGCAGGGCGACGCGGGCGCGCGCATACGGCATGGCCGGTTCCAATGGCACGGCAGGTGCGCCACGCGAGGCCTGCGCCGCGGAGGAGGCCGGGACCGGGACGCCCTGTGCCTCAAGCGCGGCCGTGCTGCCCACGGCCGGTGGCTCGACCTGGCAGGCGACGAGCAGCACACAGCCGAGGAGCGGAAGGAGGCGGAAAGCGTTCATGCGATGCGGCAGAGGGTCGGACAGAGCCATGGTGTTCGCGCCCTGAGCGCGCGAGGAAAAGGTGAATCCAGGTAGCCGGATGCCGGCGGCGGCGAGTCTAGCAGCGTCGCGTTAAGAGTCCGCTGGACCCTCGTGCCACCGCGCGGGCGGTGGCCTAGAGCCCGTCGAGGAAGCCCCTCACCGCTGGATCGAACCGTCCGAAGTCGACCAGGAACGCGTCATGCCCCTGCGGCGAGGGCAGCGGCACGAACAGGCTCTCGGCACCACCGGCGCGCAGGCCATCGGCGATTTGCTCCTGCTGCTGCAGCGGGAACAGGATGTCGGTGGTCGCCCCGATGGTCATGGCCTTCTCCAGCCGGATCGTGGCCAGCGCCGCCATGACGTCGCCGCCGGCGTATTCGGCCAGGTCGAACCAGTCCATCGAGCGGCTCAGATAGAGATAGCAGTTGGGATCGAACTGGCGCACGAAGCGGCGCGCATGGCCTTCCAGGTAGCTTTCCACCTGGAACTCCAGGCCGAACGGATCCTCGTCCGGGCGATCGGATTCCAGCCGCACCCGGCCGAAGCGGCCGTCCCATTCCAGCGCCGAACGATAGGTGATCACGCCGAGCTTGCGTGCCATGCGCATGCCGCTCTCCGGATAGGCCTCGTCGGTGTAGTCGCCGCCGTTCCACAGCGGGTCCAGCCGAATGGCCTCGCGCTGCAGCGAGCGGATCGCGATGGAAAACGGCAGGGCCTGCGCGCTGCCGGAGATGTTGATGTGGCTGCGGGCGATGCCGGGGGTGGCGTGCAGCAGCGCAAGTGCGGTCATGCCGCCCATGGAGTTGCCGATCACGCAGGCCAGCTGCTCGATCCCCAGCGCACGCACGACGTCCAGCGCCGCGGCCGCGCCGTCTTCGATCGACAGGTCGGGGAAGGCTAGGCGATAGGGGACCTCGCTGCCGGGCATCGGCGAGGCGGGCCCGGTCGAGCCCTTGCAACTACCCAGCGAATTGACGCAGACCACGAACCAGCGATCGGTATCGATGGCCTTGCCCGGACCGAGCATCGCCTCCCACCAACCCGGCGCCGGGTTGTCCGCATTGGCGGCGGCGTGGGCATCGGGCGATAGGCCGGTGACGATGAGGATGGCATTGTCGCGGGCCTGCGACAGCGTGCCCCAGGTCTCGTAGGCGACACGGGCCTCTTGCAGTGCGCCGCCGCGCTTCATCGCGAAGGGCGAGGGCAGGGCGTGCCAGCGCGAGCCGGGCGGGATGAATTCGGTCATCCACGCAGTTTAGCCCGTGGCTGAATCATGGCGGTCGTATCGGGCTGTGCTCAGGCGGCAACGCAGCGTGCTGCGCTGGGAATGGCTTGGGATTCGTCTTGTTGGGGGCGGAATTCCCTTTCGAGCAAAAGCTTTCATGCCGCTTCGCGGCCCGACCTACTGTCTTGCTCGTGCAAGAAAGCTGGGCGAAGAACACGCCTCCGGGCGGCATGCCCTCGCGTTGCGAGGGTTCGCTGCGGGCCGAGGGATTTTCCCAAGGGACATCCTGTCCCTTCGGAAAACGCTGCACATCCTAGTGCAGCGCCCTGCGGGTCTAGTCCTCGGCCCTTCGCCATGCCTCACGAGGGAGTAAGGGCAGAAGAAAAGGCAAGCGCAACGTCCCTGGATGACCAGACATTCGTCTGTTGTAAAGCGCTTCGCGCGTTCGCGGGGATGACGCGTTAGGGTCTTTGTGCGGGCTGTTACCACACACTGCTTTTGCTCCTGCTGTTGTTTGAGGCAGTTGTGCTTTTGCTTTCCCTGTCTGAGCCGTAAAGCGAGCCGAGCATCGGAGAAGAAGACGGCCGAAGAGTCGCCCTGTTCGAGCGTAGCGAGTTTGGGCGACGTGCCGTCTTCTTCGAGAAGCGCAGGGGACCGCCGCGCAGCGGCGGCGAGTGTTTTCAATCCCCTTTTTGGGACCGGCGAGTAGCGGTTTTGCCTTCTTTTTCCGCGACAAAAGAAGGTCGCGCCCGTAGGCGCGAAAGCCTTTGCTTCAAGGTAAAAAAGACCGCATCACGGGGAAGCAAGGCATGGCGCGTGATGTTCGCGAATGAAGCCGCGCCTTACGGCTTGGCGCCGATCACCAGTTTCACTGGATCCTTGGCCGGCAGCGTGACGCGGACCGGAGCCGACTCCAGGTCGCCCTCGCTGCGCATGGCATCCCCGCTGCTGGAGATGCGGGCGATCAGCTCGACATCCTTCAGCGCTGAGAGTGTCTGGGTCGGCATCGGGCTGTCGGCATCGCTCAAGGTGATGTCCAGCGGCAGCTCCTGCAGGGTGTGCTTCTGCACCGCGACCGGCATCGGCGCACCGTTGGTCGCGCGGGCGATGACGAAAACCGTGGCGTCACCGCGCAGGCGGACGCGGGCGGCGAAATCCGGATCCAGCGCGACCTGGACGCGCAGCGCATGGGCCGGTGTTGACGAAGTGGGGACATCGGGGAGAGCCGGCTCGCCGGCCTCGGTGCGGGCCGCATTGATCTGCTCAAGCAGGCTTTTGGCGGTGGCCGCGTCGACCTGGGCCAGCAGCGGCGTCCAAGTGTCCGCCGCCTTGGCCGGCTGGTCGCGCTGGCGCTGGGCCACGCCGAGAAACCAGCGCGCGCGCTGCTGGGTGGGATCCACCTGCAGGGCGTGCTCGAGCATGGACACGGCGGTGTCGTCCAGGCGCCGGTTGGGATCGGTCAAGCTGCGGGCCTGGGCGGCTTCGACCAGGGCGCCGGGATCGTCGGGCAGCAGCTTGGCCGCGCGCTCGAAAGCGTCGCGCGCTTCGGTGGCCTTGCCCTGCGAGGCCAGCGCGCGTCCAAGCAGCTGCCAGCCTTCGGCGGCCTGTGGATCACGCTGCAATTGGTCCCTGAGTTGGGTGATGGCGCCGTCCAGGGTCACCGGTGCCTGCGTGGCCTGCGGCTGCAGCGCCTGCGGAGTGCCGACGATGCGGTACAGGGCAAAGGCGCACAGGCCCAAGGCCACCAGCAGGCCGCTGGCGGTCTTGGGCGCGCCGCGCCACAGCGGCCACAGCGCACCGCCCAGCACCAGCAGGCCGATGAGCACGGCGGCGGTCACGAATCCGGTCATCACCACTCCTGCCCGTCGTCGGGCATCGGGACCTGGCGTCCACTGCGCCGGCGCACCACGCGCCACACCACCAGCGCGCCACCCACCAGCAGCAGGGCCGGGCCGAACCACAGCAGCCAGGTGCTGCGCTCGACCTGCGGGCGGTACAGGACGAATTCGCCATAGCGGTCCACCAGGTAGGCCTTGATCTGGTCGTCGCTCTGACCGGCGTTCATCAGGGCGAGGACTTCGCGGCGCAGATCATGGGCGATCTGCGCATTGGAATCGGCCAGCGACTGGTTCTGGCACATCACGCAGCGCAGCTCGTGGGTGAGCGCGTTGAAGCGCGTCTCCTGCGCGGCGTCCTTGAACTGCAGGGGCGTCGGGTCGCTGACCTGGGCCAGCGCGGCGCACGACACCAGCAGCAGACAAGTGCACAGGACCAGACGCAGCCAACGTAGCGCGCCGTGTTCCCGTAGAGCGGAGCTTGCTCCGCTGCTTTCCGGCCAGTGCATTGCCCGGCGTTGTTGTAGCGCGGAGCTCGCTCCGCTGCTCTTCGCTCCGTTGATTCCAAATCCGGACGAGGCGGAAAACCCCAGCGGAGCGAGCTCCGCTCTACGGCGTGGGTGGGAACCGGCGCTCATCGCGCGGCCTCCGCCGTGGCCAGGGCCGGCAGCAGCTCGCGCTCGATCAGGGCCTCGTCCAGCGGGCCGACATGCTTCCAGCGGATGATGCCGTCGGCATCGACCAGAAAGGTCTCCGGCGCGCCGTAGATGCCCCAGTTGAGCGAGGCCTTGCCCTGGACGTCGGTCACCACGGTCTCGTAGGGATTCCCGAACTGCTGCAGCCAGCGCAGGGCGTCGGCGGGCTCGTCTTTGAGGTCGTAGCCGATCACGCGGACCTTGCCGCTCCTGGCGAAGGCGCTGATCACCGGATGCTCGACGCGGCATTCCGGGCACCAGCTGCCCCAGACGTTGAGCAGGTAGGGCTTGCCGCGCAGGGTGGCCAAATCGAGCGTCTTGTCGGGCTCGTGCAGCAGCGGCAGCACCGTAGCCGGCGCCGGTCTGCCGATCAGCGCTGAAGGCAGGGCCTGCCGGTCGGGACGGTCCGAGCGCTTGACCGCGACCAGCAGCAGCGCGAAGACGGCCAACAGGCACACCACGCCGATCACCAGCGCAGGGCGCGACACGCCGCGACGTTCGGGCGTTGCGCTCATGCGCGGGCCTCCTTGCGGCGGCGGAAGCGGCGGTCGGTGGCGCTGACCAATCCGCCCAACGCCATCAGCACCGCTCCGGCCCAGATCCAGCGCACCATCGGCTTGATCTGGACGCGCACCGCCCAGGCCCCATCGCCCAGTGACTCGCCCAGTGCAACGTAGACATCCCCTAGCACGCCGGGACGCACGGCCGACTCGGTCATGACCTGGCCACCGCTGGCGTAGGCGCGCTTCTCCGGATGCAGGGTCTGCAGCGCCTGTCCGGCCTTGCTCAGCTGCAAGGTGCCGTAGTCGGCGGTGTAGTTGGGTCCACGGGTTTCTTCGACGCCCTCGAACGTGAAGCCATAGTGGCCGATCTCCAGGGTCTGTCCGGGCCGCATGGCGACTTCGCGCTGTACGTTGAGCGCTTCCACCAGCAGCGCGCCGACCAGGAACACCGCCAGTCCGAAGTGGGCCAGGCTCATGCCCAGCATCTCGGCGGTCATGCGCCCCTGCGCGCGCAGGCGCTGCCACACGAAGCGCAGCGTGCCGCCGGCCACCCACAGCGCACCGGCGATGCCGGCGGCGGTCTTCCACTGGCCCTGCGGGACCAGGAAATAGGCGATGCCGCCACCGACCACGGCCACGACCGCCCACGGCGCCAGCAGCGCGGTGACACGCGAGGCCTGCTCGCGTTGCCACTTGAACAACGGGCCGAACGGCAGCAGCAGCACCAGTGGCGTCATCAGCAGCACGAACAGCAGGCTGAAGTAGGGCGGCCCGACCGAGATCTTGCCCAGGTCCAGCGCGTCGGCCAGCAGCGGATAGAGAGTGCCCAGCGCGACCATGGCGCAGGCGCAGCCCAGCAGCACGTTGTTGGCCAGCAGGAGCGTTTCGCGCGAGCTGGCTGCGAACGGCGCGCCGTCGGCGACCTGCGGTGCGCGCAAGGCATAGAGCAGCAGCGAGCCGCCCACCACGAGCCCTAAGAAGATCAGGACGAACAGGCCGCGGGTGGGATCGGCGGCAAAGGCGTGCACGCTGGTCAGCACGCCCGAGCGCACCAGGAAGGTCCCCAGCAGCGACAGCGAGAATGCGGCGATGGCCAGCAGCAGGGTCCAGCCGCGGAAACTTCCGCGTTTCTCGGTCACCGCCTGCGAATGCAGCAGGGCCGCGCCGGCCAGCCATGGCATGAAGCTGGCGTTTTCCACCGGGTCCCAAAACCACCAGCCGCCCCAGCCCAGCTCCGAATACGCCCACCAGCTGCCCAGGGCGATACCGCCGGTCAGGAATGCCCAAGCCACGTTGGTCCACGGGCGGGTCCAGCGCAGCCAGCGCGCATCGACCTCGCCGTCCAGCAGCGCGGCGATGGCGAAGGCGAACGGCACCGAGAACCCGACGTAGCCCAGGTACAACATCGGCGGATGGATGATCATCCCCGGGTCCTGCAGCAGCGGATTGAGGTCGCGGCCTTCCGGCGCGGCCGGCAGCAGGCGCGCGAACGGGTCGGAGGTGAAGATCAGGAAGGACAGGAAGCCCACGCTCACCAGGCCCATCACCCCCAGCACGCGGGCGATCACCCGCTCGGGCAGGGCCTGGGAAAACAGCGCGACCGCCGCGGTCCACAGCGCCAGCACCAGTGCCCACAGCAGCAGCGAGCCCTCGTGCGAGCCCCACACCGCGGTGTAGCGGTAGACCAGCGGCAGCAGCGAGTTGGAGTTCTCGGCCACGTAGCGCACCGAGAAGTCCTGGGTGACGAAAGACACCGTCAGCACCGCGAACGCCAGGCCCACGGCGACCAGTTGGGCCAGCGCGGCCGGGCGGGCCACGCCCATCAGCGCGGCATGCCCCTTGTGCGCTCCGGCCAGCGGCAGGGCGGCCTGCAGCACTGCCACAAGCAGGGCCAGGATCAGGGCGAGTTGCCCGAGTTCAGGCAGCACGGCTTTGCCTCGCGATCAGGGGGGAGCGCCTCGCGCCAGCGAGGCCCGGACATGCCCGCATCAGGGTGCGTCCGCAGCGACGGTGGGCGCCTGCACGTCGTGCTTGAGGTGCGCCTTGGCCATCTTGTCGGCCACTTCCTTGGGCATGTAGGTCTCGTCGTGTTTGGCGAGCACCTCGGTGGCCACGAAATGGCCGCCTTGCATCGAGCCGGTGGCGATCACCGCCTGATCCTCGCGGAACAGGTCCGGCAGGATCCCGGTGTATAGGACCGGCAGCTGTGCATCGCCATCGGTGACGCTGAAATGCGCTTCCATCGAGCCCTGTGCACGCTTGAACGAGCCGCGCTCGACCATGCCGCCCAGGCGGAAGCGCGCCTGCTGACCGGCCTGGCCCTTGAGCACCTCGGACGGGGTGTAGAGGTAGGCCACATTGCGCTGCAGGGCCATGGCCACCAGCGTGGTGGCGATGGCGGCGGCGGCCACCAGGACCAGAACCAGCAACAGGCGACGGCGCCTTACCGGATTCATCGCGCCAACTCGGTATCGGTGGCGGCCGTGGCCGCGCGACGCTGGCGCTGGCGGCTGCCGCGCAGGCGCGCGGCCCGCAGCAGGCGGCGGATCTGCAGCCGTGGGACGACGAAGTCCCAGGCCAGCACGATGGCGAACACCGCGTAGGCGGCGATGACGTAGTGCAGGTAGGTCATGCGCGCTCCTCGGCCAAGCGGGCGACCCAGTCCTTGCCCGATTCGCGGCGCAGGTTGTCGGCGCGCGCGCGCGACAGCAGCGAGCCGGCGAACCAGCACTTGGTCGCCAGGATCATGATCCACAGCGGCGCAATCATGCTGGCGTCCATGTGCGACTTGCCGAACAGGTTGATGGTCTGGCCCTGGTGCAGCGAGTTCCACCACACCACCGAGTAGCGGATCACCGGCAGCAGGGCGACCCCGACGATGGCCAGCAGTCCGGCAGCGCGCGCGGCGGCGCGGCGGTCCTCGATGGCGCCGTACAGGCCCATCACGCCCAGGTAGAGGAACAGCAGGATCAGCTCGGTGGTCAGGCGCGGATCCCAGTCCCACCAGGTGCCCCACATCGGCTTGCCCCAGATCGAACCGGTGAGCAGGGTGATCAGGGTGAACGCAGCCCCGATCGGCGCGCAGGCCATGGCCAGGATCTCGCACAGCTTGATCCGCCACACCAGCGCGATAGCCGCGTACAGCGCCATCAGCCCGAACACGAACAGGCTCATCCAGGCACTGGGCACATGGATGTAGAGGATGCGGAAACTATCCCCCTGCTGGTAGTCGGCCGGGACCACGAACAGCGCCTGCCACAGCCCGAGCGCCATCAACAGCACGCCGGCCAGATAGCACCATGGCGTCCAGCGCGCGGCGAAGCGGTCGAAGATGGGCGGGGACCCCAGTCGGTGGAACCACAGCACCACCGCATTCTTGTTGGACATCGCAAGCTGCTCGCTTCATCGGAGAAGCCGCATCCGGGGGCGGGGGCGGAATGCGGCGTTGACCGTCACGTTCATCGACGTGGCTGGCATCCGCCGTATCTTTTCAGAAAGCACGCCGCCGCGCCAACCAAGGGCGCGGCGGCCGTTGAGGCGGAAAAGTCGCGCCGGGCGCGGGCTTACTTGACGGTCAGGGTGCCCTTCATCAGGGACGAGTGTCCCGGGAAGCTGCAGAAGAACGAATACGGCGCGCCGGTGATCTTGGCCACCGGGAAGCTGACCGAGGTCTTTTCCCCGCCGCCGATCACCTTGCTGTGGGCGACCACGCGGGGGTCGCCGGCCTTGACGTAGTCGTTGGCCAGGCCTGCGCCCATGCCTTCGCTGGCCACCGCCGAGATGTCGGCGGTCTTCGCGATCACCACGTTGTGGCCCATGATGTTCTTGGCCAGCTTGCCCGGATGGCTGAAGTTGATGGTGAACTCCTTGCAGCTCTTGGGCACGTCGATGTTGGTCTTGTCGAACTTCATCGCGTCATCGCCGGCCAGGTCGGCCGAACAGGTCGCGGCCTGGGCGGCCAGCGGCGCCGACAGCAGCAGGGTCATCGCGATCAGGATCTTGCGCAGCATGTGGATCTCCGGAAAAAAACACGTGGGTTGAGTCAGACACCCCCAATCCTGGCAGAGCCGGACACGTTTGTGCGCATCCGGCGCGCGCCAACGTCGCTGAATGCAAGACGGCCGCACGCACGGACCAGGGGCATCGCCCGCTGTGACTTGGCCTGTCGCCAAGGCCAGGGGCCGCGTTTGCAGGGGTTGCGTCGGCCGCCTCAGACCAAGGTCTAACGCCGCCGATCAGTTCAGGGCGATGCGGATCGCGGCAGCGGCGGCGAGCGGTGCCAGCACCGTGGCGATCACCAGGCCGGCCGCCAGCAGCAGCAAGGCCCCGTCCACGGGCAGACCCTGCGCACTGGCGGCCACGCTGCCGGCCCCGAACACCAGCACCGGGACATAGAGCGGCAGCGCCAGCAGCGCCAGCAGGATGCCGGCCCGGCGCATGCCCACCGTCAATGCCGCCACGACTGCGCCAAGCAGGCTCAGCAGCGGCGTGCCCAGCAGCAGGGACGCCATCAACACCGGCAATTGCCCGTGCGGCAGCTGCATGAGTTCGGCCAGGAGCGGGGTCACGAGGATCAGCGGCAGCGCCGTGGTCAGCCAGTGGCTGAACACGCGCACGGTGACCAGCCAGGCCAGGGGGACCGGCGCCAGGATCCACTGCTCCAGCGAGCCATCCTCGGCATCGCCGCGGAACAGCGTATCCAGCGCCAGCAGTCCGGCCAGCAGGACCGCCAGCCACAGCACGCCGCCGGCGACCTGGGCCAGCAGCTTGGGGCTGCCCCCCAACGAGAGCGCGAACAGGACCACCACCAGCAGGGCGAACAGCGCCGGCTGCAGGGCGTCGCCGCGGCGGCGCCACATCAGGCGCAGGTCGCGCACGAGCAGGGCGCGCGCCACGCCGGGCAGGGTCGGAAGACTCATGCAGCGACTCCAGCAAGCTCAGCGATGCCGACCATGGCGCTACGCCTTCGCCTCTTGATGCCCTGGCCTCGCCATCCGTGGCTGAGCGCCCGCCGTCGCGTCCGACGCAGATTGGGTATCTGCAAAGCGCGCCGGCTCACCCATGTCCAGCAGGCGGGTGCGCACCGGCGGCGCCGCATAGGCGCCATGGGTGGTGACCAGGGCCGCGCCACCGCCGCGCAGGTGGGCGTCGACCATCCGGTTGACCAGGGTGATGCCATCCAGGTCCAGGTTGGCGTAGGGCTCGTCCAGCAGCCACAGCGGCGCGGGCGAAAGCCACATGCGGGCCAGCGACAGGCGTTTTTTCTGCCCGGCCGAGAGCTGCCGGGCGGGGGTGTCCTCGTAGCCGGCCAGGCCGGTCATGGCCATGGCGGCGGCGGGCTCCGGCGTCTGCCGGCGTCCGTGCAGGCCGCACAGGAATTCCAGGTTCTCCAACGCGCCCAGATCGCCTTTCAGCGCGGGCAGGTGACCCAGATAGGCCAGCGCATGGGCACGTCCCTGCACGTCGGCTGGCTTGCCTTCCAGGGTGATGGTGCCGGCATCGGCTCGCAGCAGGCCAGCCAGCACGCGCAGCAGGGTGGTCTTGCCGACCCCGTTGCCGCCCTGGACCAGCAGTGCCTCGCCCGCGTCGACCTGGAAATCCAGCGGGCCGAAGACGGGGTCCTCGTTGCGGCTGAAACACAGTCCCTGCACCGACAGCAGGGGGGGGCGGGAAGCGGGGGCGGTCATCGCGCGCATTGTAGGGGCGCCTGCGCGCCTGAATGACCCGATCAGCCGATCCAGTCGGTGAACGCGTCCTCTGCGCAGTCGTGCGGGCGGGGGTGCTGCATGCGCAGCCGGACCGCTTCGCCCGCGCGCCAGTAGACCGTGCTGGCCTGGCCGAACAGGCGCGCCAGCGCGTCGGCCGCTTCCGGGGCGACGTCCAGGACGAGCCAGCCCTGTTCGACGGCACCTCCACGGGCGTTGCAGCCCAGGGCGCGGTGGATGGACAGGCCCGAGCTGAGCAGGTGCTGTTCCAGGGCGTCGCCCGCCTCCAGGTTGCCCTGTCCAGCGGGCTCGCGGGAGTGCGGATTCCATGCGGTGATGAACTGGTAGCTGGAGCCACCCAGCTCGCGCTCGATCTCCGCGGCGCACTGGCCGACCTGGAACAACCATTCCCGGCGACCGGCCACGGCAAAATAGTGCGCACAGGCATACCGCCGCGCCAACTGGCCCAGCGACAGCTGCCCTGGATCTTCTTCCCCTGTCATGGCGCGATCATGGCGTGGGTATGTCAGCGCTGCCATCGTCCGAAGGTCGAGCGGTCCTGGGTGGCGACCGGCGGCTGCGCGGGTCTCTGGGGACCCTGGATTGACCGGCGCGCGCAGTGGCATTGCGTACACTTGCCGGCCCCCCCACGAACTGGCCCGGACCCCGGATCGATGCAGCCGCAGACCAAGTTGCCCCGCGTGGGCACGACCATTTTCACCGTGATGTCCCAACTGGCCGCCGAGCACGGTGCGGTCAATCTGGGCCAGGGCTTTCCGGATTTCCCGGTGCCGCAGCGGCTGGTGGACGAGCTGGACAAGGCCATGCGCGCCGGCCACAACCAGTACCCGCCGATGACCGGCGTGGCCCCGCTGCGCCAGGCCATCGCCGCCAAGGTGTTGCGCTGCTACGGCGCTCAGGTCAATCCGGACACCGAGATCACCGTGACCAGCGGCGCCACCGAGGCGTTGTTCAACGCCATCCATGCGGTGGTACGCCCGGGCGAGGAGGTGATCGTGCTCGACCCGGCCTATGACAGCTACGAACCTGCGATCGAGCTGGCCGGCGCCCGCGCCGTGCACGTGGCGCTGGACCCGCAGACCTTTGCGGTGGACTGGGACAAGGTGCGCGCGGCGATCACTCCGGCCACGCGCCTGATCATGATCAACAGCCCGCACAATCCGTCGGGTGCGATGCTGGGCAAGGCCGACCTGGAAGCGCTGACCAGCATCCTGGAAGGCACCGATATCTTCCTGGTCTCCGACGAGGTCTACGAGCACATCGTGTTCGACGGTCGCGTGCATGAATCGATCCTGCGCTGGCCGGAGCTGGCCCGGCGCGCCTTCGTGGTGTCCAGCTTCGGCAAGACCTACCACTGCACCGGTTGGAAGATCGGCTACGCGATCGCCCCGCCGGCGCTGACGGCGGAATTCCGCAAGGTGCACCAGTACAACACCTTCACCAGTTTCGCCCCGGCCCAGCACGCCTTCGCCGCGATGCTCCAGGCCGAGCCGGAGCACGACGAGCAGCTGGGCGCGTTCTACCAGGCCAAGCGCGACCGCTTCGCCGAGCAGCTGCGGACCACCCGGCTCAAGCCGTTGCCGGTCCCGGGCGGGTATTTCCAGCTGGTCGACTACTCGGCGGTCAGCGACCTGCCGGACATCGAATTCGTGAAGTGGCTGACCGTCGAGCACGGCGTCACCGCGATCCCGCTCTCGCCGTTCTACGAAACGCCGCCGGCCGGCCAGCGCCTGGCGCGCCTGTGCTTCGCCAAGAACGCCGCCACGCTGGATGCGGCGATCGAACGTTTGAAGTTGCTGTAATGGCGCGGATGGGTTGGTTCGACTGGTTCCGGACCGTTGTGGCGCCGAGTTTGCTCGGCTGGATCCGGAAGTTTGTAGCGCCGAGCTTGCTCGGCTGGCGCTCTGCCGGGGAAGCCTTAGCCGAGCAAGCTCGGCTCTACAGGGATGTCGGGAAAGCTTCAGCCGAGCAAGCTCGGCGCTACGGGAGCGGTCGCCGGGTAAGGACGGCATTTGGGAACGGAGCGGGCACCGCTTTCTGGCTATGAGGAGGAGATCACGATGCAGGATCTGAGAATCGCCCTGGTCCAGGGCGCGACCCGCTGGCATGACCCGGCCGGCAACCGCAGCTACTACGGCGAGCTGATCGCGCCGACCGCGGGCCATGCCGACCTGGTGATCCTGCCCGAAACCTTCACCAGCGGGTTCTCCAACGACGCCATCGACAAGGCCGAGGGCATGGATGGGCCGACCGTGGCCTGGATCATCGAGCAGGCGGTGGTCTTGAATGCCGCCGTCACCGGCAGCGTGCAGCTGCGGACTGAGGATGGCGTGTTCAACCGCCTGCTGTGGGCCACGCCGGACGGCGCACTGGCCTACTACGACAAGCGCCACCTGTTCCGCTACGCAGGCGAGCACAAGCGCTACGCGCCGGGGCGCGAGCGACTGAGCGTGGAGTGGAAGGGCTGGAGGATCAATCCGCAGGTCTGCTACGACCTACGCTTCCCGGTGTTCTGCCGCAACCGGTTCGATGTCGAGCGCCCCGGGCAGTTGGACTTCGACCTGCAGCTGTTCGTGGCCAACTGGCCGGCGCCACGCCGCTATCCGTGGCAGACCCTGCTGCGCGCCCGCGCCATCGAGAACCTGTGCGTGGTCGCCGCGGTCAACCGGGTCGGCACCGACGGCAACGGGCTGGAGTACGCGGGCGACAGCGTGGTGCTCGATGCCCTGGGCCAACCGCTGGCCGAGGCCGATGCGTCCGAGGGCGTGACCTATGCGGCGGTCTCGGCCGAGGCCCTGCGCGCGCATCGGGAGCACTTCCCGGCGATGCTGGATGCCGATCGCTTCGAGCTGATCGATCGGTAATCCCGTCCGCGGGCCGCTTTGATCCAGGTCAAGGCGGTCGGGCGCGCAGGCGGCAAGGATGGCCGCATGACGACTTCGCTCCCGCGGCCAGGCGACTGGTCCTTCGATGCCGAGCTGTTGCGCCGCCATGGCGTCAACGGCCCGCGCTATACCTCCTATCCCAGCGCGCTGCAGTTCAACGAGGACTTCGGGCCGGCGCAGTTCGCCGAGCAGGCGCGGCTGAGCAACGTCGGCCAGTACTCGCGGCAGCTGTCGCTGTATGTGCACGTCCCGTTCTGCGCCAGCCCGTGCTTCTACTGCGGCTGCAACCGGGTGATCACCCGCAGCCCGGTCGCTGGCGAACGCTATGTGGACTTCCTGGAGCGCGAGATCGCCCGGGTGGGGGCGTTGTTCGAGCCGGGGCGCGAGGTGGTGCAGCTGCATTTCGGCGGGGGCACGCCCAACTTCCTCGATGGTCCACAGCTGGCCCGGGTCGTGGCCTGCCTGCGGCAGCACTTCCACTTCAGCCAGGCGCAGGACCGCGACATCTCCATCGAGCTGGACCCGCGCACGACCACGCCGGCCCACGTCGCCGCGCTGGCAGAAGCCGGTTTCACCCGCGCCAGCCTTGGCGTGCAGGACCTGTCCGTGGAGGTGCAGGAGGCCATCAACCGCGTGCAGAGCTTCGAGCAGACCTACGCGGTGGTGGCGGCCTGTCGGGCTTACGGGCTGCGGTCGATCAACCTGGACCTGGTCTACGGCCTGCCGTACCAGACCCTTGAGGGCTTCGCCGAGACGCTGGACCGGACCCTGGCCCTGCGACCGGACCGGCTGGCGGTCTACGGATACGCGCATATGCCGTCGGTGTTCAAGGCGCAGCGGCAAATCCCCGAGGACGCGCTGCCCGATGCCGAGGGGCGGCTGGCCCTGCTGGAGCTGGCCGTGCAGCGTCTGCGTGCGGCCGGCTACGACTACATCGGCCTGGACCATTTTGCGCTGCCCGGCGATGCGCTGGCCCAGGCGCTGCGCACCGGCAGCCTGCATCGGAACTTCATGGGCTATACCACCCATGCGCAGACCGACCTGCTGGGCTTTGGCGTCAGCGCGATCAGCCATGTGGGAGACAGCTACAGCCAGAACCATCGCGACCTGCGGCAGTGGGAGGCGGCACTGGAGCAGGAGCACCTGCCGATCATGCGCGGGGTGCTGCTGGACGAGGACGACACCATCCGCGCCGACGTGATCCAGCAGCTGATGTGCGGCGGCCGGGTCGAACCGGAGCAGATCGAACGTGCCTGGAGCATCCGTTTCCAGGAGTACTTCCGCGATGAGATCCATGCGCTGGCGCCGCTGGTCCAGGACGGGCTGGTCCGGGTCGACCCGGACCTGATCGAGGTCACGCCGCGTGGGCGCGGCCTGCTGCGGCTGGTGGCGATGCGCTTCGACCGCTACTTGGCCGGCGGGCACCTGCGGGGGCGGCACTCACGCGCGGTCTGAGCCGGCGCTGGCTCAGGGGGTGAAGCTCAGCTCGTAGGAGACGTAGAACGGCGAGCGCGCCGGCACCAGCAGGATGCGGCCGCGCAGGAACTTCTCCATGCAGATCGACAGCGGCGTGGTGCCCTGCCGCCAGGTGTGTTCGATACGGCCCTGCGCGTCGAGCTGGGCGACCACGACGAAGGGACTGGTGTCCGGCTGGGGCGTGGCGCAGGCCTCGACCCCGGCTTTCAGCGTGTCGGCCTGGGTGCTGCGCATGGCCTGGGCCACGTCCGTCGGCAGCGAGGCTTCGTCGCGGTCGGCCAGGGCCTTGGCCTGGGTGTAGTTGATCGGCGTCTGAGCGCTGGCGCCCAGGCTGGCGCCGCAGAGCAGGGCGGCGAGTGGGATGGCGATGGCGTGGCGCATGGTTTCCTCCTGATGACGGCATCGTTCAACGATAGCCGGCGGCCTGTAGTTCGAACAATTCCGCGTAACGGCCGCCCTCGGCCAGCAGGCTTTCGTGGGTACCGCTGGCCTCCAGCCGGCCCAGGTGCAGCACCAGGATGCGGTCGGCCATGCGCACCGAGGAAAACCGATGCGAGATCAGCACCGCGGTGCGCTGCTCGGACAGCTCGCGGAAGCGCTGGAACACCTCGAATTCACTGCGCGCATCCAGCGCGGCGGTGGGCTCGTCCAGGATCATCACCTGGGCCTGGCGCATGTAGGCGCGGGCGATGGCGATCTTCTGCCACTGCCCGCCGGACAGGTCCACGCCGGTCTTGAACCGGCGCCCGATCAGCTGCTCGTAGCCGGCCGGCAGGCCTTCGATCACCTGGTCGGCCAACGCGCTGTGGGCGGCGGCGCGGATGCGCGGGGCATCGTCCATGGCTTCGATGCGGCCCACCCCGATGTTCTCGCCGGCGGTCAGGTAGTAGCGCACGAAGTCCTGGAAGATCACCCCGACGTTGGCGCGCAACGCATCCAGGTCGTACTCGCGCAGGTCGCGCCCGTCCAGCAGGATGCGGCCTTCGTCCGGGTCGTACAGGCGCGCCAGCAGCTTGACCAGAGTGGTCTTGCCGGCGCCGTTTTCACCGACCAGCGCCAGCACTTCGCCGACCTTCAGCGCGAAATCCAGGTGCCGCACCGCCCAGTATTCGGCATCCGGATAGCGGAAGCCGACGTTCTCGAACACGAAGCCCTGGCGGATCGGCTGCGGGAACGGGAGCGGGTCGGCGGGGGAGGTGATCTCCGGCTGCACCGCGAAGAACGAGAACAGGTCGTCCAGGTACAGCGCCTGGCCCGCGACCTGCGAAAAGCCCACCAGCAGGCCTTCCAGCAGCTGGCGCAGGCGCAGGAAGCTGCCGGCCAGGAAGGTCAGATCGCCGATCGAGAAATCCCCGGTCACCGTGCGCCAGGCGATGTAGGCGTAGGCGGCGTAGTAGCCCAGCGAGCCCAGCGCGGCCAGCGCCGTCCCCCAGATGGCGCGCCGCTTGGCCAGCACGCGGTTGGCCAGGAACAGCTGCTGGGCCAGCGCGCGATAGCGCTCGATCAGGAAGCGATGGAGGTTGAAGATCTTCACCTCCTTGGCCGTCTCCACGCTGGCGCCGGTCTGGCGCACGTATTCCAGCTGGCGGCGCTCGGGCGTCCACTGGAAGTTGAGCGAGTAGCCCAGCGCGTTGAAATGCGCTTCGCCGACGAAGGCCGGCACCAGCGCCACGATCAGCAGTGCGATCAGCCATGGCGCGTAGGCGAGCAGGCCAATGCCGAAGCTCACCACGGTGATGGCGTCCTGGACCTGCCCGAACAGCTGGCTGAGCAGGTTCATGCGGCCCATGGTCTGGCGCCGCGCGCGGTCCAGCTTGTCCTGCAGCTCCGGGTCTTCGAAGTCCTCCAGGTCCAGCGTGGCGGCGTGTTCCATCAGCCGGATGCTGGTGGCGTTGGTGAACAGCTCCGACAGCAGCGTATCGGCATAGCTGATCAGCCGGCCCAGCAGGTCCGAGCCGATCGCCAGGGCGAATTCCAGCGCCAGCAGTTCGAGCAATCGCGTCAGTTGGCCGCTGGCCAGGGCCTGGCCCAGCGAATCGAACTGCAGTCCCAGGCCGACCAGGCGCACGGCTTCGTCGATGATCAGCTTGCCCACGTACAGCGTGGCGACGGGCACCAGGGCGCGGATCAGGCGCAGCCCCAGGCTGCCGACGGTCAGCCACGGGCTGGTGGACCAGACCATGCGCAGGAACGGCGGCAGATTGCGCATGGCGTCGAAACGCTCGCGCAGGCTGGGTTGTTTGGAGGTGCGCGGCGGTGCGGCGTGAGGCGAGGGCGGCATGACGCTCATTGTCGCCCGGGCGCGATCAGGGTGGTGCGATCATCGCGCTTGGCAGTGCCTGCATACGAAAACGCCCCGGGAATCTCCCGAGGCGTTCGGCATCAGCAGCGGTCGCGACCGCGACCGGACACGCTGTGCGTCAGGCGTGCGCGCCGTCGGCGCCGTGCACGTGGCCGTGGTTGAGCTCTTCGGTGGTCGGTTCACGCACATCGGCCACTTCCACGGCGAAGTGCAGGTTGCGGCCGGCCAAGGGGTGGTTGCCGTCGATCGTGACCTGATTTTCGCCGACCTCGGTGACCATCACGACCATCGGACCACGCTCGCTGCGGGCCTCGAACTGCATGCCCGGGACCACGCTGGCGCCCTCGGGGAAGGCGGTCTTGGCAACCTGCTGGACCAGCTGCTCGTGGCGCGGACCATAGGCCTTCTCCGGCGGCACATCGGCCTGCACGGTGTCGCCCTGCTGCTTGCCGGTGAGCGCCTGCTCCAGGCCCGGCACGATGTTGCCGGCGCCGTGCAGATAGCTCAGCGGGGCTTCGGGCGTGGAGCGATCAATGACCACGCCGTCGTCGTCGGTCAGGGTGTAATGAATGGTGGCGACACGGCCGTCCATGATTTCCATGGGAAACCTCCGTAGTTGAGAAAAAGGGAGTTGAAGCGATACGCCGGCAGAATTCACGGCGAAGATGCGAGTTGCCTCATCTACCCTAGGGAAAAGCGGCCTGCGATACAACCTCGGGGCCCGCCGGGGCGGGCTTCTGGGGCAGGTGCGATTCAGCCGTGTCCCGGCGAATCGTCCGGATAGACCTCGGCGATGGGCACTGCGCGCTGACCGCGCGATTCCGGTCGCGCGTTCTCCGCCGCTGCCATCGCGCACCCGCAGCGCGTCACCCGGATTGCCGTAGATCATGCCGATGTATCAATCCTTCGATGCGGCTCGGTGCGCGCCGTGTCGCGTCGCGGGGCTGTGGTGGTCAAGCGCGGCCTAATGCGGTTGGTTTGCCTCGGCCAGGACCGCGCGCCGGGCTTGGAACACCTCGGGTGTCTGTGGCTTGACGAACAGCGCCTTCAGCTCCGGATATTGGCGCTTGACCGCGTCCTCGATGCGGGTGATGCAGGCCTCGATCTGCTGGGTATTGCGTGCATCCTCGAATTCGCAGCTGAGCATGGCCACCACCTGGCGGGGGCCCATCTGCATCGTGGTCACGCCGTTGGCGCCACGCACGTCGACATCGGCGGCCGCCAGCTCCAGGATGGTGCTGGCGACCTTGGGATGGGCCGGCTCGCCGACCAGCAAACCCTTGGTTTCGCGGGCCAGCAGGAAGGCCGCGGTGGCCAGGACCGCGGCGATGCCAAGCGATGCCACGCCATCGAGCACCGGCATCTCCAGCAACTGCGCGGCCAGCAGGCCGGCCAGGGCGAAGCCCAGCCCCAACAGCGCGGCACTGTCCTCCAGCAGCACGGTGAAGGTGGACGGGTCCTTGCTGCGACGAAAGGCTTCGAAATAACCCTGCGTGCCCTTGGTGCGGCGGAACTCGCGCAGGGCCAGGTACCACGAGGTGCCCTCGAACAGGATCGACACGCCCAGCACGATGTAGCTCATCAGATGGCTCTTGGCCGGCTCCGGATGGCGGATGTGGCTGATGCCCTCGTAAGCGGACACGCCCGCACCGGCGGCGAAAACCAGCAGGGCCACGATGAAGCTCCAGAAGTACAGCTCGCGCCCATAGCCGAACGGATGCGTGGTGTCCGGGGCTTTCTCCGCGCGGTGCAGCCCGTAGAGCAGCAGCAGCTCGTTGGTGGTGTCCACCAGCGAGTGCACGCCTTCGCTGAGCATGGCCGAGCTGCCGGAAATGCCGGCCGCGATGAACTTGGCGATGGCGATGGCGAGGTTGCCGACCAGGGCGGCATAGACGACAAGGCGCGAGCCGGAGGGTTTGGCCATGGGGCGGAGGATTGGGAAACGGCGTGGACTGACATCTTGGTCAGCCTGGTGTCCCGGCTGCGTGAGAGATCCGCGTCCGCCGTCCGGAGCCATCGCCTGGCCTTGCCCGAATCGCGTCATCGTCCGCGTACAATCGCGCGCCCTGCTTTGAAATGCTGCTTCTGATGCCGACCAACGCCTGCCCGCAGTGCACCCTGGATAACACCTACCCCGATGGCGCGCTGTGGATCTGTGCCGATTGCGGGTTCGAATGGACGGCCGCAGCGTCCGAGTCAGCGGACACGGCACAGCTGGTGCGCGACGCCAACGGCAACGTGCTCAATGCCGGCGACACGGTCACGGTGATCAAGGACCTCAAGGTCAAGGGATCCTCGATCCCGCTCAAGCAGGGCACGGTGATCCGCAACATCCGCCTGGTCGAAGACGATGTCGAACACATCGAAGGCCATTCGGACAAGATCAAGGGCCTGGTGCTGAAGACCTGTTTCCTGCGCAAGGCCTAGGACGCACCCCAGGCCGGTCTCAGCGCGGGACCGGCATCGGATCCAGGTGCGGGGTCGCCACGCCGGCCAGCCAGTCCATGAAGGCGGCGACCCGGCGCGGCAGGTGTCGCCGTTGCGGATACAGCAGGGTCAGTGGCATGGGCTCGGCGGGGGCGTCGGGCAGGATTTCCACCAGTTCCCCGGAGGCCAGCAGCTGGCGCACGCCCATGGCCGGCGGCTGGATGATGCCGAAGCCGGCCAGTGCCGCGGCCACATAGGCATCGCCGCTGTTGACGGTGATCGGGCCGGGCAAGGCGCGGGTGACGTAGGCGCTGCCATCGAAATACTCCAAGCCTGGCGAGCGCTGGCCCAGCGTGCCAACGTAGTGCACCAGCTGATGGCCCTCCAGCTCATCCGCCGTGTGCGGCGTGCCATGCCGGGCCAGGTAGGCTGGGCTGGCGCAGGTGACGACGGGCATCATCCCCAGCGGACGCGCGACCAATGAACTGTCGGCCACCGTGCCCGCGCGCAGGACGCAGTCGAAGCCTTCGCGGACCACGTCGACCAGACGGTCGGTGCTGCTGATCTCCACTTCCAGCAGCGGATGTTCGGCGAGGAATTCGGGCAGGCGCGGCAGCACATAGCCGCACGCCACGCCGCCGGACATGTCCACCCGCAGCCGGCCTTTGAGCTGGCGCGCCTGGCGGAACATGCCGTGCAGCTCGTCCATGTCGTCGGCCAGGTCGCGACTGCGTTGGTAGAAGACCTCGCCGTCGGCGGTCAGTTGCACCCGGCGCGTGGTCCGGTGCAGCAACTGGGTGCCCAGGCTGGCCTCCAGCCGGGCCACCGCGGTGGACACGCTGGCCTTGGGCAGGCCAAGTGAATCGGCGGCACGGGTGAACCCGCCCAGCTCGGCCACGCGCTGGAAGATGCGCAAGGTGTCCAGTGAATCCATGGATTGTTCACTTTTTATGAACGGTCAAATCAGAATTGCGCGATTTGTGCGCAACTTCAAGCGCAATAGTCTCAGTGCACCGGGCAATCGCCCTTCGCGAAGAGCTTCTGACGATGTTGAACGCACCCACCACCACCCTGATCACCGGCGGCAGCCGCGGCCTGGGCCGCAACGCCGCGCTCGCCCTGGCCGCTGCCGGTGGCGATGTCCTCCTGACCTACCACCAGCGCAGCGACGCGGCCGACGAAGTGGTGGCCCAGCTCCAGGCACTGGGCCGCAACGCGGCCGCGCTGCGCCTGGATGTGGCCGACGCCACCTCCTTCCCGGCCTTTGCCGGGCAGGTGAAGGATGTCCTGGCCGGCTGGGGACGCGACCGTCTCGACGCCCTGGTCAACAATGCCGGCACCAGCCTGCATGCCTCGATCGCCGACACGACCCAGGCGCAGTTCGACGAGGTCGTCGCCGTGCACCTGAGGGCGCCTTTCTTCCTCACCCAGGCGCTGCTGCCGCTGATCGCCGACGGCGGCCGCATCCTCAACGTGTCCAGCGGGCTGGCGCGTTTCGCGCTGCCGGGCAGTTCGGCCTACGCGATGATGAAGGGCGGCATCGAGGTCTTCACCCGCTATCTGGCGCGCGAGCTGGGCGAGCGCGGCATCAGTGCCAACACCCTGGCCCCCGGCGCGATCGAGACCGATTTTTCCGGCGGCATGGTCCGCGACAACCCTCAGGTCAATGCCATGGTGGGGCAGAACACCGCGCTGGGCCGGGCCGGCAAGCCGGACGACATCGGGCCGGTGGTGCTGGCCCTGCTGTCGCCCAAGACGCACTGGGTCAACGGCCAGCGCGTGGAGGCGTCGGGCGGCATGTTTCTCTGAGCGACCTCCAAACCCGCAGGGCAGTCCCGGAGCGTTGCAGGTTCCGGGCTGCACGTTGCGTGCGCGACACGGCACACTAGCGCCCCTCCGTTCAGCGTGAGGCCGAGGCGATGTCGCGCAACAAGCCTAATTTCCAACAGATCGCCGAACTGGCCGGCGTCAGTCCCAGTACCGTGGACCGCGTGCTCAACGACCGTGGCGGCGTATCCGAGGCGCGTCGCAAGAAAGTGCTCGAAGCCGCGCGCAAGCTGGGGACCGGGCGGGTGTTGCCCAGCGCGGTGCGCGGCTCGATGCATTTCGACATCATCCGCACCAAGGCCGAGAACGAGTTCTCGCGTCGTATGGAGCTGGCCTTGCAGCGCGTGGCCAGCATGCTGGGCAAGGACATCGTCCTGCACCGCAGTGTGTGGGCTTCCGAGGACCAGAGCGCGCTGGTGCGCTTCATCACCCGTCCGCGCCATCGCCGGCATGGGTTGATCATGGTGGCCGGCGATACCCCCGAGGTGCGTGGCGCGCTGGAAACGGCGGTGTCCAACGGCATGCCGGCGGTGTTGATGGTCAATAACCTGCCGGACCTGGCCCAGGCCGTCCCCTACGTGGGCGTGGACAATCGCGCGGCCGGCGCGACCGCGGCGTTGCTGATGGGGCGTTTCCTGCGCCGTCAGGGGCGGGTGCTGATGCTCACCGGATCGGCCAATTTCCAGCCCTACCGCGAGCGTTCCGAGGGTTTCATGCAGGTCATGGACCGGGACTTCCCCGGGTTGGAGCTGATCGGACCGGTCGACATGCGCGACGACGACGCGCTGGCCGAGGCGACCGTGCGTGGCGCCCTGCGGGGCGAAACACCGCTGGTAGGCCTGTATGGCAATGGCCAGGGCACCTTGGGGGCCGATCGGGCCATGGGGCGCCTGCGTCCGGGCGAGCGGCCCATCTGGATCACCCATGAGTCCACGCCGCAGCACGATGCCCTGCTCAACGCCGGCCGCATCCACATCCTGATCGACCAGGATCCGGAGACGCAGGCCCTGCATGGCATGCAGCACCTGCTCCACGCCAACCATGACGGTCCGGCGCCAGTGGTGGCGCAGACCCGCTTCCACATCATCACCTCGGAAAACATGCCCGCGCTGGGCTGACGCTTTCCCCTAGGCTTCCGCAAGGTGAGCACGCCTAAGCCGTGGCGCGGATGTTCGGCAAGCGCCGCCAGGGCAGCGCGGCTGCGTGTCCGCCGCCGCGTTTGGCCCGGCGCTGCAGGTGCATCGGTCTTGGCATGGCCCAGGCGCGCATCCACGTGGGCGGGTGGCAAAAAAGACAAAGGCCGCGAAAGCGGCCCTTGTTGTCATGGGGTCGAAACGACGGCGGTCAGTTGGTGCCTTCCTGTCCGTCGACCTTCTTCAACACGCGGGTGTTGCCGAGCACTTCCACCCGGCCACCGGCCTTGCGGAACGCTTCCAGGTCGGCCTGCAGCCGCTCGTGGGTGAGCGCGCCGCCCTTTTCGCCGGACTTGTTCTTGGCCATGGTCATCTTCGAGCTGGTACGGGCCATTTTTTAGATCTCCTGATTCAGTACATCGTCAAAGGGATGCCGCGACGCAGCTGGTCATGGTGGACCTGCCGCACATCGCGACAATAGGGGGCGCCCATCACGAAGCGGCGGCAGACATCGGGCCGCGACGCATAGATGGAGCACCCCATCTCGGGGTCGACCGCCACGCACCAGCCCTCTTCGTCGCGGGCCATGACGTGCAGTCCGTCGTGGGTGTAGTCGGTCAGGTGGGAGGGCACCCGGTCGTCCGGGTCCAGGACCACGGTCAGCCGGCAACAGATCGCATCACAGCCCCCGCACTGCACGCTGGGGTCCACGTCGCTGCCGCCCTGCGTCTTGCTGCAGCTCATGCGGTGCCCACCAGGCCACGCGCGTAGACCAGCAGCTGTGCCAGTCGGGCACCGCCCTTGCCCGAGGGCAGGCGCGGCGTGGCCAGCTGGAAGCCGTGACTGGCCAGTTCGCGGGTGAAGACCCCGGCATGGCCACGACCGGGGTCGCTGATGATGATCTCGCAGGCCGGCCGCGCCAGGGTGGGCAGCAGCGCGGCCAGGGCCAGCGCGGGCCCGCGCTCGTAGAGCACATCGCCGCCGATGATCAGGTCGAAGCGTCCCATGCTCTGGCTGCCGGTCAGCCAGTCCAGGCGCCGGTAGGCGACCGCGTCCAGGCCGTTGAGGGCGGCGTTGTACGCCAGGAACACTTCGGCCAGCGGGTGGTGATCGCTGGCGACCACGTCGGCGCCGCGTGCGCGCAGCACCAGGCTGGCAAGGCCAAGGCCGCAGCCCAGTTCCAGCACGCGCTTGCCGGCGACAGCGTGGCTGGCCATCGCCTGGGCCAGCAGTTCGCCCGCCGGCCAGACGTGGCCGAACAGGCTCCACTGCGCCGAAGAGATCCCGGCGGTCTCGGCCAGCGCATCGGGATCTGCGAATTGCTGCAGATCGCTCAAGGCGCGGATACGGAGATGCTGGTCGCCGAAGTCATAGTGGGAAATAAGGGTCTGATAGCCCGACACGGGCGCTCCCGAGGGTCGCCGTTGGCGTGCACGCCAACGAACCGGAGGAAAGAGAGCGAGAGACGGGCGCCGAAGGTGGCCGGACGAAACGCGCGCGAAGCAGCGTGGAACCTGTGCAAGTGTAGCACGTCGTGTTCCACGCCGGCTTCACCGCGCCTGAATCGGGCCATGGCCAGGCATGACCCGACGCGCCGATGACCACGGGACTCAGGCGTTGGCCGTTTCGGGCAGGGCGGGGTAGTCGATGTAACCCGCGGCGCCACCGCCATACAAGGTCTGCTGGTTGAAATCGGCCAGTGGCGCGTTGCGGCGCAGGCGCTCGACCAGGTCCGGGTTGGCAATGAACGGCCGTCCGAACGCCACCGCGTCGGCCTTGCCGGCTTCCAGCGCGGCCACGGCCATGGCCTTGTCGTAGCCGTTGTTGACGATCCACGGGCCACTGAATTTCGCCTTCAGCGCGGCGTAGTCGAAGGCGATGTTGTCGCGCGGGCCGCCGGTGGCGCCTTCGATCACGTGCACGAACGCCAGCCCCCCGATGGCCTCCAGGCGCTCGACCGCGCGCTCGAACAGGGGCTGCGGGTTGGAATCGTGCGCGTCGTTGACCGGGGTCACGGGCGAGAGCCGCACGCCCGTGCGTCCGGCACCGATCTCGCCAGCCACCGCCTGCACGACCTCGGCCAGCAGGCGCGTGCGGGCCTCGATGTCGCCGCCGTATTCGTCGGTGCGCTGGTTGCTGCCGTCACGCATGAACTGGTCGATCAGATAGCCATTGGCCGCATGCACCTCCACGCCGTCGAAGCCGGCCCCGATCGCGTTGCGTGCGGCGATGCGGTAATCGGCGATCAGGCCCGGAATCTCGTCCAGGCGCAGCGCCCGCGGTTCGGACACATCCTCCATGCCGTTGGCGGTGAAGGTCTGGGCCTTGGCACGCAGGGCGCTGGGCGCCACCGGCACCTGGCCCTCGGGCAGCAGGCTGACGTGGGAGATGCGCCCCACGTGCCAGAGCTGCAGCACGATCTTGCCGCCCGCGGCGTGAACCGCCTCGGTGATGGCCTTCCAGCCTGTGACCTGGGCCTCGCTATAGATGCCGGGCGTGTCCAGGTAGCCCTGGCCCAGCGGATTGATCTGGGTGGCCTCGGCGATGATCAGCCCGGCGCTGGCGCGCTGACGGTAGTAGTCGATGGCCAGCGGGGTGGGCACGCGCCCTTCGATGGCGCGGTCGCGGGTCAGCGGAGCCATCACCACGCGGTTGCCCAGGTCGATGTCGCCCAGTCGGGTGGGAGAGAACAGGATGTTGTCGTCGGTCTGGTTCACGGGTGTGCTCGCGTCAAAAGATGTTGCGATGGTGCCCCGGCGAGTGTTGCCATTCAGTGCATCGGCCCGTGCGCGGCTGGAACGCAGCATCCAGCCGCCGGTCTTTAGCGCGCAGGTGCTTGGCAGCGGGCCGGCGCGCCGGTAGCTTGGCGCGCCCACCCTCCCTCAGCAGAGTCGCCCCATGATCCAGCGTTTCGATACCGGCCCACGCATGTCCGAGATGACTGTCCACAACGGCGTGGCTTATCTGGCCGGGCAGATCGCCGAGGCCGGTGGCGACATCGGCGCGCAGACCCGCGAGGTGCTGGGGCACATCGACGCACTGCTGGCCCAGGCCGGCACGGACAAGTCCAAGGTGCTGCGCGCCGAGATCTTCATGGCCGATCTGACCGAGTTCGCCGGCATGAATGCCGAGTGGGAAGCCTGGGTCGTGCCGGGCCATACCCCGGCCCGCGCCACCGTGCAGGCCCAACTGGCCGATCCCAGCTGGAAAGTCGAGATCCTCATCACCGCGGCGGTCTGAGGCCTATGCGATGCCCCGCCTGACGCCCTCGCGCCGCCTGCGGACCCCGCAGTCCGCCGAGCGCGTCTAGGCCGTGCCGCGCGGCATCGCCAAGGCCGATCTACCGCGCAAGCGTTGCCCGGTGTGCGGGCGGGACTTCGCCTGGCGCAAGAAGTGGGCCCGCGACTGGGAGCAGGTGGTGTACTGCTCCGATGCCTGCCGCCGGGGGACGCCGCGCCAGACTGGCGTCAAGCGCTGACCCTCAACAATCCGGGATATCGACCCCATGCAGGACGATTTGTTCGCCAGGCCTGCCGCGCCTCCCCCCAGCCTGTTCTTCGCGTTGCTGCCATCCGAGGGCGACCAGGCGGTGCTGGATGAGGCCCTGCGTCTGCACGCCGACCGCTTCGGCCCGTCGCGGCCGATCACGGCGGCCAAGCGGCACGTGACCCTGCTGTACCTGGGCCAGCCGCTGGACGAACAGATCCCCTCGCTGGTGCAGGGCGCGCGGCGTGCGCTGGAAACTCTGGTGTGCGACCCCTTCGTCCTGACGTTGGACCAAGTGGGGGTCTTCGGCCGCAACGCGCTGGTGCTGGCAGCCTCGCAGACCCCGCAGGCGCTCGCGCAGCTGGACGCCCGTCTGCGCGAGGCCGCCCTACGCCAGCGCCTGCAACGAGTCAAGGCGCCGGCGCTGCACCCGCATCTGACCTTGGCCCACAATGACGGGCGCCGCGCGCCGGTGGAGCCGTGTGCGCCGGTGCGTCTGGCCTTCGATGCGTTCGTGTTGCTGCGTGGCGGCGTGCCCGACGCCTACCAGGAACTGGGGCGCTGGTCGCTGGGTTAGGCCCGGCGGCGCGCGCTGCGATCGGCCATCAGCGCCAACAGCGCGGCCGCGCCCAGCACCCCGGCGGCGATCAGCAGCGCGGTGCCGATGAAGGGAATCCGCGCCTGCGGCCCGACCGAAGCCGAATACACCGCACCGAAGAACACCGGTGAGACCACGCCGGCAATGCTGGCCACGCTGTTGTTGGCGCCCTGCAGCTGGCCCTGCTCGGACTCGGACACGCGCTGGGTCATCAGCGATTGCAGCGTCGGCATGGCCAGTCCCCATAGCGCGTTGGGAAAGATCGCCGCCACGAACAGCCAGCCGGTCGGGGCCAAGCCCATCAGGACCATGCCCACCACGCCGAAGCCCAGCCCGACCACCAGCGTGCGGCGGTCGCCGTAGCGCCGCACCATCGGCGCGGTCAGCGTGCCTTGGACCACCATGTCCAGCGCGCCCACCAACGCCAGCAGCAGGCCCACCTGCCACGGGCCCCAGCCGTAGCGGGCCGCCGCGTACAGCACGAACACCGCCGAGAACACGTGGTGGGCGAAGTACAGCAGGAAGTTCACCGTCGCCAGCCCGGACAGTTCCCGGTGCGAGCGCAACAGGCGTAGCGCGCCCAGCGGGTTGGCGCGCGACCAGGCAAAGGCCATGCGCCGCTCGGCCGGCAGGGATTCGGGCAGTACGAACAGTCCATAGCAGAACGCCAGCGCGCTCATCGCCGCCGCCGCCCAGAACGGCGCGCGCGGCGACCACTCGCCCAGCACCCCACCCAGCAGCGGCCCGGCGACAAAGCCGGCGCTGAAGGCCGCACCGATCAGGCCGTAGCCACGCGCCCGGTGTTCGGGCGCGGTGATGTCGGCCATGTACGCATAGACCGTGGTGAAGCTGGCGGTGGTGATGCCGGAGACGATCCGGCCGGCGGCCAGCCACCACAGGTTGGGCGCCACGGCCATCAGCAGGTAGTCCACAGCCAGGCCGGCGGTGGACATCAGGATCACCGGGCGGCGCCCGTAGCGGTCAGACAACGACCCAACCACCGGGGAGACCAGGAACTGCATCAGTGCCCATAGCGCGACGAACACGCCGTTGATCAGCCCGGCCCGCGCGCTGGAGCCGCTGAACTGTTCGATCAGGTGCGGCAGTACCGGGATGATGATGCCCATGGCCACGATGTCGAGCATCGCGGTGACCAGGATGAAGGCGACGGCGGCCTTGCCGGCACGGAACACGGGGAGGGGCATGGCGCTGGGGATCTCGACGTGGCGACGATCAGGGCGCCGCGCGGGCGCCGATGGTAACGCGCGGCCGACGACAGGCCGCGGTCCGCGCGGGATTCGGATTTCCCCCACCTCCCAGGTCGCCTCCGGCCGATGGCACCAGGGCAGCGCCCCCGTGATTCTGGTGGCGTCATGGAAGACGGAGCTGCGCGTATGGACGTGACGCTGGAGGCTGATCGCGGGATTGGGCATGAGCGCGCACGAGCGTGGGGTGGACGGGTCACGCCGTTGGGCGTGGCAGTGGCCGTTTGCCTGCTGTGCGGCGCCGGCGGCGGCCTGCTGCTGCCCGGCTTGCCCCGCGCGATCTGGCTGTGGTGGGCCGTGGGGTTGGGGGCTGCCGGCTGGTGGCGTGGACGCGGCCTGGTGCGCTGCCTTGCGGTGGCCCTGCTCGGATTCGGTCTGGCGGGATTGCAGGCCGGCCATGCGTGGCATGGACGCCTGGCGCAGGCGCAGGAGGGCCACGATCTGATCCTCAGCGGGCGCGTGGTGGGGCTGCCCACGATCGAGGCCAGGCGGACCCGCTTCGAGTTCCTGGCCGATGCCTGTCCCGGCACACCACATCCGGGCTGTGGAAGACGGGTGATGCTCTCCTGGTACGACGACTTCGGCGCCACCGCTCCCGGGCCGCGCACCGGCCTGCATGCCGGTGCGCGCTGGCGATTGGTCGCGCGTCTGCGCGCGCCGCGCGGGCTGTCCAATCCCGGCGGCTTCGACAGCGAGCGCACGGCACTGGCCAATCGTGTCGCGGCCACTGGCTACCTGCGTGAGGTCGCGCTGGCCCGGCGGCTGGCGCCCGCCACGGGCCTGGATGCATGGCGCGAGCGGATGTCCGCACGCATCGATGCCCAGGCGCCCCCCTCGGCGCGGCGCTTCATCCGCGCCCTGGCGCTGGGCGACACCGGCGGGCTGGACGATGCCGACTGGAGCACGCTGCGCGCGGCGGGATTGACCCACCTGATCGCCATCTCCGGCTTCCATGTCGGGCTGCTGGCCGGATTCGGCGCGCTGCTGGCGCTGGGATGCTGGCGCCTGTGGCCGGGACTGGGGCGCGTGCTGCCACGTCCGATTGCCCAGGCCGTGGCCGCGTTGCTGTGCGCCGTCCTCTACGCCGCCCTGTCCGGCTTTTCGCTGCCGACCACGCGCACCGTGCTGATGATTGCGGTCGCGGCGGCCTCGCGCTGCGGGCGGCGACCAGCCAGTGGCGCGCAGTCCCTGGCCCTGGCCGCCATTGCCGTGCTGCTGGTCGATCCGCTCTCGGTGCTGGCGGCCGGCTTCTGGCTGAGCTTCGCCGGCGTAGCGTGGCTGCTGTGGTGCCTGCCGCGCGACGACGCCCCGGTGCTGCGGCAGTTTCTCTCGGCCCAGGGCGTGGCCACGCTTGGCCTGCTGCCGCTGAGCGTGGCGCTGTTCGGCCAGGCCTCGCTGGCCGGGCCGCTGGCCAACCTGGTCGCCATCCCGTGGTGGAGCCTGGTAGTGGTGCCGCTTTCGCTCATCGGGACCGCGCTGGAAGCGGTGCATGCCGGCGCCGGGCAGTGGGCATGGTGGCTGGCCGGGCAGGCATTCGCACCGAGCTGGACCCTGTTCGCGTGGATGGCGCACAGTCGCTTCGCACTGTGGTGGCTGCCGGAGGCGCCGTGGTTCGCGCTGCCACTGGCCCTGCTGGGCGCCTTCTGGATGCTGCTGCCGCACGGGGTGCCCGGCAAGGTGCTGGCCGCATTGTTGTGGTTGCCGTTGCTGTGGCCGGACACAGGGCGGCCGGCGACGGGCGAGGCCACGCTCACGGTGCTCGATGTGGGGCAGGGCCTGTCGGTGCTGGTCCGCACACGTAGCCACGCGTTGCTGTTCGATACCGGGCCGGCGGTGGAGGACGGATTCGATGCCGGCGAGCGCGTGGTGATCCCGGCCCTGCATGCCAAGGGCATCGCGCGCCTGGACCGGGTGGTGGTCAGCCATGGCGATGCCGACCACGCAGGCGGCCTGGCTGCCGTGCTGCGCGACATGCCGGTACTGGACGTGTTGGCGCCGGCCGGCGCGCCGGTGCCGCTGCGCACCCGCTGTCGCGCGGGGCGGGCCTGGCATTGGGATGGCGTCGAATTCCGCTTCCTGCATCCCACGCGTGGCTTCCCCTATCTGGGCAACGAGGCCAGCTGCGTGCTGCGCATCCAGACCGCCTACGGCAGCGCGTTGTTGACTGGCGACATCGGTCAGGTAATCGAGCGCCGCCTGGTTCGGACCCGGCCGGCCGCGCTGAAGGCGGACGTGGTCGTAGTGGCCCACCACGGCAGCGGTGAGTCGTCCGATCCGGCTTTCGTGCGCGCCTCCGGCGTCCGGCTGGCGCTGGTCTCGGCCGGTTACGACAACCGCTTCGGCCATCCGCAGGCCGCGGTGGTCAGGCGCTGGCGCGATGCAGGCGCCGAGGTCCTGGACACGACAAACAGCGGTGCGCTGACCGTGTGGCTGGGGCGGCAAGGGCTGGCGGTGCGCGAGCGCCGGCGCTGGAAACGGCGTCTGTGGGACCCGACAGGAGCGGCGCGGTCGCTACGCTATCCTATCGGCTTGCTCTCACACGGCCCCCCGAGCCGAAGGATTGACTGTGCTGGAACTGGTGAAGGCGGGCGGCTGGCCCATGATCCCGCTCTTGCTGCTGGCGGTACTGGCCCTGGCCATCGTGGTGGAGCGGTTCTGGAGCCTGCGGCGCAAGGAAATCCTGCCGCCGGGCCTGGGTGAGGAAGTCCGCCGCTGGGCGCTGTCGGGCAATCTGGAGGCCTCTCACATCGAGTCGCTGCGCCAGACCTCGCCCCTGGGCGCGCTGCTGGCCGCCGCGCTGGACGTGCGCCATCGCCCGCGCGAGGTGATCCGCGAGCGGGTGGAGGACACCGGGCGCCACTTGGTCCACCGCATGGAGAAGTTCCTCAACACCCTGGGCACGATTGCCGCGGCCGGGCCGCTGCTGGGTCTGTTGGGCACGGTCATCGGCATGATTCAGATGTTCCTGGGCATCCTGGACCACGGCCTGGGCGATGTGAACCAGCTCGCAGGCGGCATCGGCAAGGCCCTGGTCTGCACCGCCACCGGCATGCTGGTGGCCATCCCGGCGTTGATCTTCCACCGTTATTTCCGCGGCCGGGTCACCGGTTACGTGATCGAGATGGAACAGCAGGCCATGGCCCTGTCCGACGCGCTGGAAACCCGCAACGCCAGCCAGCACGGACAGGACTGACCCCCGCATGCGTATCCGTGACGACCGCGCCCACGACGAGCCGGAGATCAACCTGGTCCCGCTGATCGACGTGATCCTGGTGCTGATCATCTTCTTCGTGATCACCACCACCTTCGACGCGCGCTCCACCCTGCAGCTGCAGTTGCCGTCGGCCTCGCAACAGCCGGTGGACACGCCGGCCAAGGCGCTGAGCATCCTGATCAACGCCGACGGGCGCTATTTCGTGGGGGACGAGGAAGTGCTGCGGACCGACGTCGATGCGCTCAAGCAGGCCATCGGCCAGTCAGCCGGCACCGACCACAGCCGGCCGGTGCTGCTGCGCGCCGATGCCCGCACCCCGCACCAGGCGGTGGTGACCGCGCTGGACGCGCTGGCGCAGCTGGATTTCAAGCGCATTTCCATCGCCACCGCGCCGGAGCCAGGCAAGTGAGTCGGAGCAACCAGGGCAATGCGTGGCAGACCTATCGGCGGCTGCTGACCTTTGCTGGCCCCTACAGTGCGCTGCTGGTGATCGCCTTCATCGCGGCGCTGGTCGAGGCCGCGGGCACCGGTGCGTTCGCCAAGCTGATGGAACCGATCACCAACCGGACCTTCGTGGCCCGCGACATGCGGTCTGCGTTGTTCATGCCGGCGGCCATCCTGGGGCTGTTCCTGGTGCGTGGCATCGCCGGCTACATCACCGACATGTCGATGGGGCGCGCCGCGCGCAGCATCGCGCGTGACCTGCGGGTCAAGGTGCTGGGCAAGTACCTGCGCCTGCCGGGCGCGCGCTTCGATTCAGAGCCGGTGCCGTCGATGCTGGTGCGCCTGGGGTCGGATTCGGACCAGGTCGCGCAGGCTGCCGTGGACGCGCTCAAGACCATGATCCAGCAGGCGCTGCAGGCCATCGCCCTGCTGATCACCATGCTGTGGACCAGTTGGCAGGTGACCATTTCCATCCTGCTGCTGGCCCCGCCGCTGGCCTTCGTGATGAACAAGGTGGCCAAGCGCTACCGTCGGGTGAGCCATCGCATCCAGGAAAGCGGTGCGCAACTGTTGCAGTCGGCCGACCAGACGCTTTCCAACCAGCAGGAGGTCAAGGTCTACGGTGCCCGCGACTCGGAGCTCAAGCGCTATCACGCCCTGGCCGACAACAACCTGCGCCTGGCCATGAAGGTGGAATCCACGCGCGGGCTGTCCACGGCGACCGTGCAGATGATGGGCGCGGTGGGCCTGGCTGGCCTGCTGCTGATCGCCAGCTACGAATCCACCGCCGGCCGGCTCAGCGCCGGCGCGTTCTTCACCCTGCTGCTGTCCATGGCCGGCATCATCCCCGCGCTCAAACAACTGACCAACGTGCAGAACGTCCTGCAGCGCGGCGTGGCCTCGGCCGAGCGTCTGTTCTCGGTGCTCGATGCGCCGGATGAGGTCGATACCGGAACCCGTGCGCTGACGCGCGCGCAGGGCACGATTGAATTCCGCGACGTGACCGCGCGCTATCCCGGGCAGGGGCGTCCAGCGCTGGAGCATGTCAGCTTCACCGCGCGCCGCGGCACGGTCACTGCGATCGTCGGCCGTTCGGGAAGCGGCAAGTCCAGTCTGATCAAGCTGATTCCGCGCTTCTACGACGCCGAGTCCGGCCAGATCCTGGTGGACGGTGCACCGGTGGAGGAATACCGGCTGACCGACCTGCGCCGGCAGATCGCGATGGTGGGGCAGCAGGTGATGCTGTTCGACGGCTCGGTGGCCGACAACGTGGCGTATGGCGAAATGAGCGCGTGCGCGCCGCAGGCGCTGGACAAGGCCCTGCGCGACGCGCATGCGATGGAGTTCGTCGAGCAACTGCCCGAGGGCAAGGACACCTCCATCGGGGTCAAGGGCGGCAAGCTCTCCGGCGGCCAGCGCCAGCGCCTGGCGATTGCCCGCGCGATGCTCAAGGACGCGCCCATCCTGATCCTGGACGAGGCCACCGCGGCACTGGACAACGAGTCCGAGCGCCTGGTGCAGGACGCGCTGACCCAGCTGATGCCCGACCGCACCACGCTGGTCATCGCCCACCGCCTGTCCACCATTGAGCACGCCGACCAGGTACTGGTGCTGGACCAGGGCCGCCTGGTCGAGCAGGGCACCCATGCCGAGCTGCTGGCGCAGGGCGGTTTGTACGCGCAGTTGCACGGCGCCCAGTTCCGCGACGCCGAATGAGCAAGGCGTCGAAGACACCGCGGCACTGGTTCGACGGGGCGCCGGTGCCGCCGCTGGCCGGCGCGCTGGAGCCGGTCTATGCCGGTGCCCTGAAGCTGCGTGGCGCGCTGTTCCGCCTGGGCCTGCTGCGCCGTCGGCGTGCCCCGGTCCCGGTGATCGTGGTCGGCAACGTGACCGTGGGCGGCACCGGCAAGACGCCGCTGACCATTGCCCTGGTCGAGCGCCTGCGCCGCGCTGGCTGGACGCCCGGCGTGGCCAGCCGCGGCTATGGGCGTCGCGACGAGCGCACACCGCGCTGGGTCAAACTGGAGACGACGCCGGAGGATGGCGGGGACGAGCCGGTGCTTGTCGCCCGGCGCACGGGGGTGAGGGTGCGCGTGGACCGCGACCGCGTGGCCGCCGCGCGTGCCCTGGCTGCGGCCGGCTGCGACATCGTGGTCTGCGATGACGGGCTGCAGCACACCCGCCTGCGCCGCGATCTGGAGATCGAGGTGATCGACGGTCGCCGCCGCTATGGCAACGGTCGCCTGCTGCCGGCCGGGCCACTGCGCGAACCGGCCGAGCGCGCCGGGCGCTGCGACTTCCGGGTGGTCAACGGCGGCAGCGCGGGCTTTGGCGAGTGGGGCATGACCCTGCGCTCGGAGCGCGCCCTGCCGATGGTTGGCGGCAAGCCGGTGCAACTCAGCGCCTTCGGCGGTCATCGTGTGCACGCCATCGCGGGCATCGGCAACCCGGGGCGGTTCTTCGACATGCTGCGCGGCTACGGGATCGGCGTGGTGCCGCACGCCTTCGACGACCATCACGCCTACACCGCCGACGACCTGCAGTTCGGTAGCGAATTGCCCTTGCTGATGACCGAGAAGGATGCGGTCAAGTGCGCGGGGATCGCCGGTGACTGGGCCTATAGCGTGCCGGTGGATGCCGAACTGCCCGAGGCGTTCTGGGTAGCCCTGGATGCAAAGCTGGCACCGCTGCGCAAAGCGGGCAGGTCCGGGACATCGACGCCCTGATTGCCGCAAATGCCCGTGGCGCGGTCGCGGGCGAACCTTACATTGCGGCGCCCTGTCGCCGCCGCCATGCCTTGGCGACGCTTTACTTGAGATCCGGCCCCGGAGCCCATGCATGACTGAACCGAACGAAACGTTCGTCGTCGCCATTCCTGCCCGGCACGACGCGTCGCGCCTGCCGGGCAAGCCGCTGCGCCTGCTGGGTGGGCGTCCATTGGTGCTGCACGTGGCCGAGCGCGCGCTTCAGGCCGGGGCGCGCGAGGTCTGGGTGGCCACCGATGACGAACGCGTGGCGCGCGCGCTCGACGGCAGTGGCGTGCAGGTGGCGATGACCGCTGCCGACCATGCCTCGGGCAGCGATCGCCTGGCTGAATGCTCGCGCATCGCGGGCTGGTCCGACGAGACCCTGGTGGTCAACCTGCAGGGCGATGAGCCGTTCGCGCCGGTGGCCGGGATCCGTGCGGTGGCGTCCGCGCTGTCGGCCAGCGGCCATCCCATGGCCACGCTGGCCACGCCGATCACCGAGGCACAGCAGGTCTTCGACCCCAACGCGGTCAAGGTGGTCGTGGCCGCCAATGGCGATGCGCTGTATTTCAGTCGCGCGCCGTTGCCCTGGCACCGCGACGGGTTCGCCCACAGCTGCGACGTGCTGCCCGCCTCGGACGCGCCGTTCCTGCGCCATATCGGCATCTATGCCTACCGCGCCGGGTTCCTGCGTCGCTTCACCGCGCTGCCGCCTGGGCGACTGGAGCGCACCGAGTCGCTGGAACAGCTGCGCGCGCTGGAGGCGGGCTTCCGGATTTCCGTGGCGCTGACACCGGCCGCATTCCCGCCTGGTGTGGATACCCCCGAGGACCTGGAGCGCGCCGAGCGCTACCTTGCAGGGGCGGCATGACACAGCGAAGGCATGTCCTGCGATGTGATCCTGATCGCATTGCGCCCGGCTTCATCGGTCGATCGGGCTGAACAGGCGGTGCGGTCGCGACGTCTGTGTAAACAGGCCTCCGGCATAATTGGCGGCACATGAAGCCGATCCACGCACCCGACTTTCCCCACGACCTCAAATGGCTCAACGCGGCCCCGACGGCGATCCAGTCGCTGCGCGGTAGCGCGGTGGCCCTGGCTTTCATCGATCCGGCCTCGACCTGGTGCATGCAGCGGCTGGCCAACCTCGCCACGCTCCAGCGCCGTTTCGGCGCGCGCCTGCAGGTCCGGGTGATCGCCGTGCCGCGGTTCGACGCGCATCGCCGGCCCGAGGTGGTGCTCAAGCGCCTGCGCCGCCATGGCGTCAGCCTGCCGGTCGCGCACGATCCGGACTGGCACGCGTGGCAGCGCTTCGGAATTGAGGCCTGGCCGACGGTGGTGGTGATCGATGCGGCGGGCATGATGGTCCAGCGGATTGCCGGGACGCCTGGGACCGGCGTCCTGGAACGTGCGCTGGCCGCGGTCTGCGAGGACCTGGACGAGCCCTTGCAGGACACGCGCCCGCGCGAAACCAATCCCGAGCCGCGCCTGCCGCTGCTGTTCCCGACCGGGCTGGCGGTCACCGCGGATCGGCTCTATGTGGCCGACACCGGGCATCACCAGATCCTGGAGTGCACCCATGCCGGGCGCGTGCTGCGACGCTTCGGCAACGGCACGGCCGATGCACTGGATGGTGGCGCCGAAATCGCCAGCTTCTGCAGGCCTAGCGGCCTGTCGCTGCTGCGCGAGGCGCTGTACGTGGCCGATACCGGCAACCACCTGCTGCGCCGGATCGATCTGCGCAGTGGCACGGTGCACACCGTGCTCGGCAACGGACGTGCCGGCACGCCCGCCGAGGGGCGGCTGTCCAATGTGCACGATGTCTGCCTGCCGTCGCCGACCGCCCTGGTGGCGGGCAATAACCAGCTGCATATCGCGCTGGCCGGCGACAACCGCGTCTGGACCTGGAACCAGACCGACGGCGTGGGCGTGATGGAGTGCCGCGCCGGCTCGGGGCAACTGGGCCAGCGCGATGGCGCCGGTATCCTGGCCAGCTTCTCCCAGCCCACCGGCTTGGCGCTGGTCCAGCAGGCGCTCTACGTCTGCGACACGCTGGGCTCGGCCATTCGCGGCATCCAGTTGCGCGGTGACCTGACCCAGACCCTGGTCGGGCAGGGGCCGTGGGAGTTTGGCGATGCCGATGGTCAGCGTCACCAGGCCCGCCTGCAGGCGCCCGAAGCGATCGCGCTGGATCCCGACGCGCCGCTGCTGTGGATCGCCGATACCGGCAACGGCTGCATCCGCAGCCTGCGTCTGGGCGGCGGCGTGGTGAACAAGGTGCCGCTGGAGCGCGCATTGGCCGGTCCGGCGGGCGTGGCGGCGTTCGGCGGCAAGCTGTGGATCGCCGAGACCGATGCGCATGCGGTGCTGTGCCTGGACGTGGCCAGTGGCGTGTTGAGCCAGGTTCCGATCGAAGAATGAGCCGGGGCGCAGGGCGCAAACCCGAGGACGCGTTCGACGGCAAGGCCTTCGCGGCTGGGCTTGGCACCGTGCCGGGCGTGTACCGCATGTATGCGGCCGATGACACGCTGCTGTACGTCGGCAAGGCGCGGGCGCTGCGCAATCGCGTCGGCAGCTACTTCAACAACGCCCCGCGCAACCCGCGCACCGTCGCGATGATCGCGCAGATCGCGCGCATGGACGTCACGGTCACCCGCACCGAGGCCGAGGCGCTGCTGCTGGAAAACCAGCTGATCAAGTCGCTGACGCCGCGCTACAACGTGTCCCTGCGCGACGACAAGAGTTATCCGTATGTGCTGCTGACGCGCGAGGACTTCCCGCGCATCGCCCTGCACCGCGGGCCGCGTGCGATCCAGGGCCGCTACTTCGGTCCGTACGCCAGCGCCGGCGCGGTCCGCGACACGCTCAATTTGATGCAGAAGCTGTTCAAGCTGCGCAATTGCGAGGACAGCGTCTTCCGCAACCGTTCGCGGCCCTGCCTGCAGTACCAGATCGGTCGCTGCACCGCGCCCTGCGTGGACCTGGTGAGCGTGCAGGACTACCAGCAGTCGGTGCATCGCGCCTCGCTGTTTCTGGGCGGGCGCAGCGATGAGCTCAGCGACGAGCTGACCGCCGAAATGGAGCGGGCCGCCGAGAAGCTGGAGTTCGAGGAAGCCGCGCGCCTGCGCGACCTGCTCAAGCGCCTGCGCGGCATGCAGTCGCGCCAGTACGTGGATGGCCACGCCGCCGACCTGGATGCCCTGGCGTGCGCGATGCAGGGCAGTACAGCCTGCGTGCTGCTGCTGGCGTTCCGCGACGGCCGCAATCTGGGCACGCGCGCCTTCTATCCGCGCACCAACGGCGAGGAGAGCGCAGAGGAGGTCCTGGCCGCGTTCGTATCCCAGTACTACGCCGACCAGGTGCCGCCACGCGAACTGCTGCTGGATCGGGAGATCCCCGAGGCCGAGCTGATCGAGGCGGCCCTGTCCTCGGGGGCGGGTCGCAAGGTGCAGCTCAAATGGAACGTGCGCGGTGAGCGTGCCGGCTATCTCGACCTGGCCCGGCGCAATGCCGAGATCACCCTGGCCACGGAGATGACCAGCCGCAATGCGCAGGCCGCGCGCAGCCAGGCGCTGGCCGAGCTGCTTGGCCTGTCCGAGCCGGCCCAACGCATCGAGTGCTTCGACATCAGCCACACCATGGGCGAGGCCACGGTGGCTTCCTGCGTGGTGTTCGACGACAAGGGCGCGGTGCGCTCGCAGTATCGCCGCTTCAACATCACCGGTATCGAACCGGGTGACGACTACGCGGCCATGCGCCAGGCCATCGAGCGCCGCTTCCGCCGTGCGATGGAAGAGGGCACCGTCCTCCCTGACGTGCTGCTGATCGATGGCGGCACCGGTCAGCTGCGCCAGGCACGCGAGGTACTGGCCGATCTGGGCGTGGATGGCATCGCGTTGGTGGGCGTGGCCAAGGGTGTGGAGCGCCGCGCAGGTCACGAGACCCTGATCCTGGACGACGGCCGCGAGGTGAATCCGGGCGCGGCGTCGCCGGCGCTGCAGCTGGTGCAGCAGGTCCGCGACGAGGCGCATCGTTTCGCCATTACCGGCCACCGTGGCAAACGCCAGAAGGCGCGTACCACCAGCAAGCTGGAAGACATTGCCGGCATCGGACCGCGCCGGCGGGCCAGCCTGCTCAAGCATTTCGGCGGACTGGCCGGGCTCAAGGGCGCCGGCGTGGAAGAGATCGCACGGGTGGACGGCGTCAATCATGCCCTGGCCGAACGCATCTACGCTAACCTGCACGGGCTGCCCGAACCGGCGACTCCCTCCGCGCCTGGCCCAGATCGCACATGAAGTTGACTGTACCCACCTGGCTGACACTGCTGCGGATCCTGCTGATCCCGGTGCTGGTCGTGGTGTTCTACCTGCCGTATCGCTGGGCGAGCATCGCCGCGGTGATCATCTTTACCACCGCGGCGGTCACTGACTGGCTGGATGGCTGGATTGCGCGTCGCTGGCACCAGTACTCGGCGTTCGGGGCCTTCCTCGATCCGGTGGCCGACAAGCTGATGGTGGCCGTGTCGTTGTTCCTGATCGTGCAGGGGCATCCCACCCCGTGGATGGCGTTCTGGGCGGCGGTGATCGTCGGTCGCGAGATCGCCGTGTCGGCCCTGCGCGAGTGGATGGCCGAGATCGGCCAGCGCGGCACGGTGAAGGTGGCCTGGATCGGCAAGGTCAAGACCACCGTGCAGATGATCGCGCTGGGCTGCCTGCTGTATTCGGTGCGTCCGGCCAGCCATTCGCTGTACAACGTGTGGCTAGCGGTGCCGATCTTCCACATCGGCGACTGGCTGCTGGCGGTCGCTGCGCTGCTGACCCTGTACTCGGGATATCAGTACTTGCGCGCGGCGTGGCCGAGTCTGCGAAAAGATGAGCAGGCAGCCGTTGACAGCCGCAAGAAAGACACTACAATTTCGCCTCTCTCGCGGGATTAGCTCAGTTGGTAGAGCGATACCTTGCCAAGGTATAGGTCGAGAGTTCGAGTCTCTTATCCCGCTCCAAGTTTCAAAACGCGCCTGTCGGATGTCTTGCTTCAGGAGCGCAGATGAAACCCCCTTGCAGGGGTTTTGTCGTATCGGAAGGTCGAAAGGCCAACCGCGGGTCACCGGCCTGGTGGCAGAGTGGTTATGCAGCGGACTGCAAATCCGTGCACGCCGGTTCGATTCCGACCCAGGCCTCCAGATGCAAGGCAAAGCCAAGGCTTTGTTGGCAGTAAGAAAAACGCGGGATTAGCTCAGTTGGTAGAGCGATACCTTGCCAAGGTATAGGTCGAGAGTTCGAGTCTCTTATCCCGCTCCAAGATGAAAGGCCGGCACTGCCGGTCGATGCGGAAAAGGCCCTGCATGCAGGGCCTTTTTTCGTAGGCGAGGCGGGCTCTCGTATGAGTTGCAGGCCACTCGCGCGCGTGACGCATGGGCGAGGTGGCGGCTTCCTGCTAGCCTTGCCCGGCTGCCTTCCTGCCCGGATGGCGAAACTGGTAGACGCATCGGACTTAAAATCCGCTGACCGCAAGGTTGTGCCGGTTCGATTCCGGCTCCGGGCACCAATAAAATCAAAGACTTAAGTTTCGTCAATTGACTGTGGCAACGCCCCGTGGGACAACGCCGGGACACAGCCGCCAACACCAGTCATATGCCCACGATAGAAAAGCGCACGAACGGGTCCGGGGACATTAGCTACCGGGCAAAGGTTCGACTGCGTGGCGAAAAGCCACGGTCACGCACGTTCAAGCGGCTCACAGACGCAAAGGCCTGGGCTGCAAAGGTTGAGTCTGATCTAGGTCACGGCGTGTACGTGCCCACAACTGCGGACCGTCGCCGCACGCTGGCGGATCTCATTGACCGCTTTGTGAGTGACTATCTTCCGATCAAGCCGAACAGCAAGGATGCCGAGGGTACGAAGGCGCAACTGGACTGGTGGAAGACCCACTATGGTCACGTCACCTTGGACAAGCTGCTGCCCGATGTGATCGCGGAAGCCCGCGGCCAACTTGCGCTGCGTAAGAGCCGGCTGGGCAAGCCGCTGTCAGGGGCTACGATCAATAGGTATCTGGCTGCGCTGAGCGCAGTGTGTAAATGGGCCTGGAAGGAGCTGCGCTGGCTGCCCTCCAACCCAGTGTTGAGCGTCACCAAGGCCCAAGAGTCGGAAGGCATTGTCCGATTCCTCTCCGACGAAGAGCGCAGGGCGCTGCTGGCCGCCTGTAAGGCTTCTGCCAATCCCAACATTTATCTCGCCGTCATCCTCGCGCTCGCTACGGGTGTGCGCTATGACAACTTGCGGTCCCTTCGTTGGGAGGATGTGGATTGGGATCGTTGGACGTTGCAGCTGGATGAGACGAAGAACGGAACAGCGCGACACGTCCCCTTGGTGGGTGCGGCCCAGCGTGTCCTAAAGGAGCACCTTGATAGAGATCCAACCGGTGAGGGATGGGTGTTCAAGGGGGCGCACGATTTCACGCCAGCTGACCTCAACTCCCCATGGCGCGCGGTGCGGTCTGCCGCCGGACTGACGGACTTCCGTTTCCACGATCTTCGCCACACGACGGCCAGCTATCTGACCCAGGGCGGGGCAGGGCTTGCCCAGGTCGCTGACGCCTTGGGTCACAAGACACTCGCAATGGCGCGGCGCTACAGCCACCAGTCCGGTGAGCATGTGCGCGCTACGTTGGCCACGATTGCTGGCAAATTGGAGGACTGACGATGTCCTTACCGCGCAAGACTAACGAAGAGCTATTGACGGAAATCCGCGAAGCATTCGCTGGCGGTTTCACTGCTGCTGCGGCGGAGCGCGCGGTGGGTTTGGCTCGGCGTCGAGCGGATGACACTGCATTTTTGGTCAACATCGTTGAGCTGTTAGCTGAGGCTTGCGTCAATTCGCCCAGGCGTCGTGCCGGACGCCCCAAGAAAAGTGCGATCACCGCGACAACGCATGTACTCGCTGATGGCCGGATGGAGACTGTTATGGACCTCAGTGCGCAGACACCTCAAACAAAGATTGAAGCGAGACGTGAGGTGGCAAATCTCGTCAAGGACTTTGAGATTTACGAAAAGGTCTCGGAGTTGACGAAGAAGCTAACGGTGACTGGCGCTTTCGTAGAGGCTGCCCGCATTTTGAAGCGGACCGAGGCAGAAGTTCGTCAGGCCTATTACCGCAACAAGCGATGATTCTTAAAAACGCAAAGTTTTACAGAATCTGCAGGATCAAGTGACGTTCAAGCTATCTCCAACACGCCGCAACGGCGTTCAATAGGAGGCAGATATGAAGCGTCAGCTTAAGACCGTCACCGCCTTTGCGGGGGAGGGGCCATTTACCGAGGCGCAGATCCGCTGGTGGATCTTTAACGAGGCGAACAACGGCCTTCAAAAGCACGGGGCGGTGGTCCGCATCGGTCGCCGTGTTTATATTGATGTGCAGGCGTTTGACGCCTGGATCGAAGCGCAACAGGAGGCCGCATGAGCAACCTCTGGCCAAAAGAGGTGGCGGCGTTCCGCGCTGAACATCTTCGCTCCAAAGAGCACCAGTTCATCCTGGCTATCGTTGACGTAGAAATGCAGGTTGCGCAACGCTTCGGCATAGACCCGACGCAGGATGACGTGGGAGACGATGCGAAGACGTTCGCATTCTTGTCATTGTCACGGCTCTTCGCCGAAACCGATGCAGAACGCACGAAGCTGGACGCCGCTATCGCTGCCTGCTTGAGTTCGAGGCTATCGTCATGAGAACAAGCCCTGAGTTCATTGCTTTGCGCGTCAATCGCCCAGGCTTCAACGATGAATCATTGCAGTCGATGCTTATCGTTGGCGGTGAGCACGTACACAAGCAAACCGGCGTTGATCCATGGGCAGAAGGTGGCCCGCCATTGCTTCGCACCGCCGCGTTCTTTTTTGCGCTCTATCTGCATGAGAATAGCGCCGAAGAAAAGCAAGCACTGCGCACGAACATCCATCTGCTGTGCGATGGGTACCGTTCATGATCGCCCCGCTGCCCGCCGACCTCGCCTATCTTCGGCACAAGTTCCCGAGCCGTTCCCCGAAAGAAATATCGTCAACTTGGGAGCACACTGCGCGGGATCTCCTGCGCGATGTTGACGCGCACTACTTGTGCGGGAACATTCCAGCACCGCTTTATGCGGCGGTGTTCCTGCGGTGCGTCGGTTCCTTTGAGAAGCGCAAGCACCATCGAGCCACTGCCATCTGTGGGGCTCACCAGCTACTTGACCAATTTTTGTCAGCCGTGTGAATGGACACGCCTTGGCATGAGCGTCCATCCATCTGCTGAGTGAAAACAATAAATGAAACTGCATGACGCGCTCGGTGGGATGCGCTCAATCCCCCAATTTTTCCTCTGGCGGCTAACGTGGAATGAGGCCGAAGGCAAGTACAACAAGATGCCGTGTAGCCCTGGCGGTACGCCGCTGCAGGGCGAGGGCAACGGTGCGTCAGCGCCACACAACTGGATGACGTACACCGCCGCGGTGAATGCCCAGGCTGCGTTGCCGACCACTGAGCAGACCAAGTACGCGCTGGGCTTTTGGCTGACGGCCGATACCGGCTATTGGTTCTTCGACATCGACAAGGCGGTGATTGCGTCAGGTCTGCATCCGTTCGCCAGTGATCTTGTCGCACGTACCTTCCCCGGCGTGCTGGTGGAATGGTCCAGCAGTGGCAAGGGTCTGCATCTGATCGGCCGTGCGCCGCAGATCCCCACGCATCGCAGCAAGCCCCCGCGTGAGATCGCCGCCCAGCTCAAACCGATGGAGTTGGAGTTTTACACCGATGGCCGCGGCATTGCGTTCGGCCTGAGTGGTGAGGCCAATGGCAGTGCGGATACTGTCTGCGATGTAGGGCCGCTCTGTGCTGCCTACTTCCCGCCCAGGCCGGAGATTGAGGCCGGCGTACGTCCTGAGTGGCGCGGCCCTGCAGACGATGCGGTGCTGATCGAACGGATGCTGCATGCGCGGATCTCTGCGGCTGCTGCGTTCGGTGGCAAGGCGAGCTTGCCGCAACTGTGGGCTGGTCAGGCGTCACATGACAGTGAGTCGGATATGGCGCTGTGCGCCCATCTGGCGTTCTGGACTGGCTGTGACGAAGATCGGATGCGCCGGTTGGCGTTGATGTCCGGCTTGAAGCGCGACAAGTGGTTTGAACGCCGCGTGGATACCGACTACCTGGGCTTCACCATCCGCAACGCTGCTGCCGGCACGAACAACGTGTATCAGGAGCCTGCGCGCACGCTTACCGTCCCGCAAACTCCCGTTGACACAAATGTTCGCAACGGCGCCGCGCTCATGCAGCGTGTATTTCCTCCGGTACAGTGGGCGTTACGTGATCTCATTCCGCAGGGCACCGCAATCCTGTCCGCGGCGCCCAAGGCCGGCAAGAGCTTTCTGGTGCTGCAGGCATGCATCGCAATCGCGGCAGGAGTCCCCCTATGGCAGGGGCGTCAGCCAGAAGAGCAAGGCGAAACGCTATACCTTGACCTAGAAGGCAATGACCGCCGACTGCAGGAGCGCATTGCGGGGCTGCTGAAATCTTACCCGGCAGACATCCGGCTTGACGGATTTTTCTATGAAACCAATTGGGCGCGCGCTGACGCGGGTGTGCAGCAGCTGCGCGAATGGCTGTTGGAGCATCCGAAATGCCGGCTTGTTGTCATTGACACGCTGGCGACTTGGCGCGATCCAGATCCGGGCCGCGCCAGCGCTTATAGCGCCGACTACGCCGTGGGTGCAGGCCTCAAGCCTCTCGCCCGTGACTTCCCCGGCGTGGCATTCCTCATGGTCTCTCACACCCGCAAACAATCAGGCGGCGACGCAATTGACCGGATTTCTGGAACGTTCGGCCTTGTTGGATCGTTCGATAACTATTTGATTCTGAGCCGCAAAGGTGAAGATGGGGAATTGGTGGTCAACGGGCGTGACATCCGGGAGCCGCAAGAGTTGGCATTACGGGGCCGCAAAGATGGCGGATGGACTTGCATCGGGAAGTCGGTAGATATCAAGCGCAGCAGCGAGCGCCGTGACGTACTGACCGCGTTGGAGAGCCTGGGAGGCGTGGGGATGCCCAAAGACATCCGGGCAGCGCTGGAAGACTGCGTGACGCCTGGGACGTTACACACACGCCTGTCGCGCATGGTCAAAGCTGGGGAGATCAGGAAGGACGGCAAGTTCTACACGCTCATTTCCGCCCGGAGGGATGGACTGTCCCCACCGCCGCTGCCAAGCGTGGCCATGTGATACACACGCGGTAAATGCTGTAAGGGTGTAAGGCTGTAAGGTTCTGAAAGATGGGGAACCTTACATCCTTACACCCTTACAGCTATTACACAGTGTGTAGGCACACCCCCAAAAAGATGGGCGTGGAAAAGATGAGACTTTTCCTACAGCAGCCCACGGCGCCCGCCGACTGACCCAGCCCAGCGCGCTGAACCTCTGGCTACACTGGCTCAAGATCACCGGGAGTTTTAGAGATGTCCACGCAAAGCCTACCCGCACACGCCGGCCGCATCACCCACTACACCGTAGAAATCACGCCAACCATGGATCTTTTGATCCAGCGCGTGAACGCAAAAATTGAACAAGGGTGGCAGCCCCAAGGCGGCATTGCGGTTGACTACCCAACCCATGCCGTACTGCCAAATTATGCCCAGGCACTTGTCTGGCGGGCTGGCGAAAAGCCATGATTTTTTTTTCGTATGATCATCCATGACGCGATTCTGATTTGCGTCAATCTCACAGGATGAGTCACGTCAAGTGAAGAGTAGTCCATCAAACAAGGAGAAGTTAATGATTTTCAAGCCCAGCGAATTGAAGGTGGTTCCACTGAGTGAAGTTCCGCCCGGGTCACTTGCAACCCTGATTGGCCGCGAGAGCGATATCCCGCTCTTTCTTAGCCTGTCCGGAGTAGATGGCAAGGCTCGCATCATGTTTTTGGGTGGGGATTATTCGTTTGAGGTTGCACTTTGGAGCATTGAAGATGCGACGGCGTTTGTTGTTTGCGCAGCTGATGAGCTCCGGGTAAAGCTGGGAAGCGCAGATGCGAGTCCCGATGAGAGAGCACCCGGGTCAATCGCTCTGACAACCTCTGGAGCATTTATCAGATCGAAGCCTACTAAACAGATACACCACGGGGCGAAGATTGATCTCAATACGTGGGACAAAGCTGAGGGCAATCTGACTCACGATCAATTCCTGATGTTTTCAGATTGGGAGTTCGGCAAGCTCGATGATGAAGGCAAATTTGCAACCATCTTCGCTAAGTAGTTGCAGCAAAAAACCCCTGCCAGGATCACCCCGGCAGGGGCTAGTGCCATCTTTCTTCCGCCAGCGTGGCAACTGGCAACGGTCGGGGCTTCTATCTACATGCGGCCCGATTCCGTCATCCCCGCACGTTTGTTTTGACCACGTGCAGCATCGGCGGCTGCTTGGTCGCAAACTTTGATTCGCCACCGGCAATGGCTGTGGCCCTCTCCTTCGCTGTGGCTTTCTTGCCTTTCTCGCCGATGCGGCCGTGGACATACGGCATTAGCTGCTTAGCTGCATCCAGGCGCATGGCGTGCGGCAGTCCAGCGTGGTTGATGACATCCTGCAGGAAGTCCTTCGGGTCATCGTAGTGGTCGCGGGGCATCTCGACGTTCGCCATAGTGAGGGTGGTCATACCCACGCCACCAGCAGCCCCTAGCGCAGCTTTCACGTCAGGATGTTTCAGCAACCGCGCGCCAGCAGTGTCCGCACCGCGCTCGCTGTAACCGGCCGCAATGGCAGCAGCTTTGACGCCCACGCCGGCAAGCCGGTTCGTCACGAATGCCTGTTGTTTTTCGGTCAGCTTGGTCATGCTTGTAAGCTCCTACGGGCTTTTTAATCTGCGAATGAGAGGTACACGCGTCTTGGCGTCAACCGGGTGGCAGCGATTTATCGTCATCTTGGGGAACAGACAGCGGCGGCAGGTTCTCCAACTTGCGCACCTCATCGGGCACCATCCATCCATCTTTGATGGCCTTGCCGTAGAAGTCCGCACGCGCCTCAGAGTTGCCACGCAATAGGCCTTCAACACTGTGCTCAGCGTAGTAACGGCGGCGTGCGATAGGCCCCAGCAGCTGACGGGAAATCTCTGATTCCCACATGTTGATCCAGCGCTGCAGCGAATACCTGACGAACTGAGAGCCCAACTCCAACGTATTGGAGTAGTTGCCGTTCCGCAGATCCGCAACCATCGTGGGCGGCACGCGGAAGATGCGGCAGACCTCTTCAACGCCGAACTGCTGCGCCGCGATCCATTGCGCGTCCTCCAGGTTCATTTGCAGCTGGTGGTAGCTAACACCCTTTGGGAGCATGAAGGTCTTACCGCTGTTTCCAGCGCCAACATACTTGCGCCATGCATCGGTGAGTGCGGATGCCTGTTCCGTTTGCAGCTCCCGGTCGGTGGACAAGATGCCCGACAGGCGGGTGCCGTTCTTGAAGGTCGCGGCTCCATGCTCACGCAGCCCTAGGCTCAGCCCCAACGTATCGCGGGCAATGGCAATGCGGCTGCGCCCAACGATGCTGCCGGGCTCAACCCGGTCACGCAGATGGAAGATCTCATCTTGCAGCAGCCGGCGAGCGTGGCCGTTGTCGTCGGTGTAGTCGTAGATATAGCGGCCCGTTGCCAGCTTGACCACGCTCATGCGCTGCGGGGCCAGCGGCAGCAACGCCGTCAATTCACCGGCCGCGTTGTACTGCCGTTCGGCGTAGGCGTTGCCATGCAGCAGAACAGCAGCGGTCATGGATTCCCGGAACGCGATGCCAGATTCATAAGGGTTCGGCTCATCCAGCACCCGCGACAGCGCAGTGTCGTCAGCCCGTTGGCGGGTGCCTTCGGTGCGCTGGTAGACATGCAGCGGCAGGCAGGCGGTTGACTCGCTTAATGCCTGGACGCAGCCGAACACGGCGCTAAGTGATTCCGCAGATTTGACGTTGACCGGCAGGCCGGCAGCGGAGATGCCAGATTGGTCAATAAGTGCTGCCCACGATGGGTCAGCGTCGCGCCTTTCGGCACGCTTGAAGGGCCATAAGTTCATTTGCATGTCTCCAGCCAGTAGCGCAGCACGGCCAGCTGATCGGCTGACGGCTGCGGGCGGTGGCGCAGGTTGACGGTCGTGGCGTCGTAGGCAGGCCAAGCGCTGACAATGGACACCTCATGCAAGGTGACCTCATGCAACGTGCGGACTTCACCCGCCCAGGTTTCCCGCACGGCCGTGAACCCGAATGACACCCCGCCCAAGTCGCCACGTTGTGCCAGCGCGCGCAGATCACGGCCGATTGAGGTATCGGGCAGGGTCAGGCTGTATTCCAGGCCTGCGGCTGTCTCGCGCAGTTCCAGGCTGCCGGAGCGCGTGCGGCCCAGTACCCGGCCGGTGTCGTGGTCGGCCAGCGCCAGCACGTCCCGGCCATCGGCCAGCGAACGCGCAAATGCACCGGGGGCGATGACTTCGGAAAAATCAGAGATGCGGGTTTGGACGTTGAAGGGGGCAGCCACCCCGACGAGGCGGCTGCCCTCCACGTTTGCGCCCGACACGAACCGCTGTTCGATGGTCGTCATGTCGTCAAGCTCCAAAGAAGCGGAACCGCATGGATGACCACGCGGTATGCCAGGAAGCGCCAGCGCATCACGATGCGACTACGAAGGCTTGCGGGTGACGGATGCCAACGTCAACGCTCAGGAAGGCACGGACCAGCACGCCGCCGCGCCTGTAGGCCGCATCGCTGTAGGGATTCACCAGGATCTCAACCGCGTCTCCCCACTGCCCAACGATCACCTGCGACCAGTCGCCCAGCACCGCCGTATCGGCAGGCGCAGCGTTGGACGATGCGGCCGGCAGGTCGCCGATGGTGGACAGCGATGCGAGGTAGTCGCTTCCGGCGCTGGCTGACTTGAGCGTGCCACGCAGGTCGGAGAGCACGCCCGGCGAGGTATACCAGCCAGTCGGGTCAACGTTGACGCCACGCAGCAGCTGTTCCAGCGCGATCAGCTCCGCCCAGGTGCCCGGCAGTTCGGCAGTCTGGACGCCCACCGTGTTGATGATGCCCAGCGGCTGACCTGCAGCACCGGTGCCCGACACGATGGCGGTATCCACGGCAAGGCCGATGGCCGCAGAAAGATCGTCAGCCACCAACCGCTGCACGTCCGGGCTGCCCTGCAGAATCAGGTTGCGGGACAGTTCCGTCAGTCCACCCACATGGTGCGGCGTCAGGGTCACGGCATCGGCGGTCAGGTCGCTTTCCGGCAGGCTGCCACCTTCCGGCACCCAGCCCACAGAAAGGCCACCGTGACGCGGAATGCTGACATTGCCCGTCAGGCCGGTGAGCGTGCGAACGCCCAGCGAGCGAACCGCCAGCGATGCGCGCAGCGGTGCGATCAGCATGTCACCACGGTGATCGGTGGGAATCAGGCTGCCGGCCGTGACGCTGGTGCCGGCACGGGTTTCCAATGCAGACAGCGGGACCAGCACGCCGCCATGCTTCGGGCCACCGTTACGGCCCTCCAGTTCGCGGGACGCTTCCAGTTCCGCGCCATCCAGCGTGCGACCTTCGGCCAGGGTGCGCAGCACACGCAGCAAGCTGACGCGCTGCTCCGGGCTGTCACGATGCTGGACGGGCAGGCCCGCGCTGCGGCGCTCGGCGTCGGCCAGGAACTGCGCGCGCTGTTCGGCCGCTTCCAGTTCGGTGATCTCGCCTTGCAGCGTGGTGAACGCTGCGGCCTGTTCGGTGGTGAGGCTGCGATTCTCACGCTGGGCGGTGTCCAGCAGTGCGCGGGCGGCAGCAACTTTGGCGGCACGGGCCGCACGGATCTCTTGCAAGGTCATGGTCTATCTCCAGGAGGGTTAGGAATTCCCGGAGCACCAATTACGCGCACGCGCGCGTATCTCAAAACAAGATCATTGGTTGTCGTTGAGGATCATTGGTGTCTTTGCAGCCCTAGGGCAAAATGCGCAGTAAAGAAGGGGGGGGTAGATGGACAACGGTTCTTTCTGGCTGGCTATAGCTGGCTTAGCTGCCACTAGCGTTACTAGCGGTATCGGCTTTTATTTTTCGTATAGATCACAGCGTTCTCCTTTGAGGGAGCAGCTCTACGGAAAGCAGCTGGACGTGATGACTGACTTCGCGTTGGGTGCAACACGTCTCCAAAAGATCGCAGGTGCTTTGCGTGACGGATCTAAACTCGCGGCAGAAGAGCGGCTCGCCCTTGATCAGGCTTGGAATGATGTTTCTTTTGATGTGCTTGACGTGGTGCAAAGGGCTGGGGTGCTTCTTCCTGCAGATCTCTATTCAACGATGACTGCATATCGTGCCTGCTGCGAAGCCTTCGAGAAGGCGGTGCTGGAAGGGATAAATGTTGGAAAGGCTTACAACGATTTGGCGGGCGCGTTCGGGCACACATTTATGCTCAGTAGAGAGCTTGCTGGCGCCGATTCACTGAGCGTCGAATCCTTAAATTTGCATAGCCGAGATGGCTATGCGCGGATGATGGAAGTAGGGCGCGTGTCCTTAGCCCGCGTGTTTAGGGAGTTGAGAGCGCCTAGGCGAAAGGGCTAGGTGGCAGGCTTGCATGGGACAAATTTGGGACAAGCGAAGCAGGTTTTGTCAATATCCACCGATCCGTGGCAACAGGTAACTTATTGTTTTCAATGGCTACCGACACCTTTCAACTCTCAATGCCTGGGACTTAAAATCCGCCGGGAGCAATCCCTTGCCGGTTCGATTCCGGCTCCGGGCACCAAGACGAGGTGGGCGCGACGATGTCGCGGGTCGGCGGGAGTGCGGACAGATTTTCGCGACAAGGGTGGTGAGCGCCCGGTACCGGGGACGCGGTCGCTTGGCACGCCGGTGTCTCCTGCCTCAGCCGGGCTTAGGCTCCTGGCCTCGCGCGAGCGGTCTTCGCTCAGCCCCGCCAGGAAGTCGCGGCGCATCAGTCGCCTCCGCTTGACGGTCCTGGTCGGCGGTGATGGCCGCCGCCGCGGCGGCCCTTCACTCAGGCTCAGCGCGCCTTGCAGGAGTAAGGCGGCGGCTTGGTGCCGTGATCGCCGTGCCCGCTCGCGTATGCGATGCCGCCGCCGCCCAGCAGCAGGACGGCCAAGGTCAGGATGACTTTTGTGGTGGTTGTAATCACGGAGTGCTCCCCTGGTTGGAAATGATGAAACGTGTAGTGCGTTCGTCTTGTAACGCGAACTGCGTCACGTTTAGGTCAAGGCAATCGCGATTTCTTGCCGGGACGCTTCCCTGATCGCGCGGCAGGCTGCTGGGCGGATTGGGGGGGGGCAGGCGGAAGTCCAGATTTGGCGTATCGACTCGCAAGCGCGACCGTCCGCCAGCTGCCATCCGCCGCGCGACGGACGCGCGTCATGCTTGCCGGCGCCGGGACTCGGGCCTGCGCCATGCGCCCGGCAGGAGCGGGGAAGGGCCATATCGCCAGAGCACGCTTGGCCGAACGGGATGGCCCACGCAGGTGCGAGCCCGCTCCTTGCCAAACCATGCAAGACGAGCAGAGCCATTGACGCGCCCACGCTCGCTAGGCAGCCCCGTGTCCTGGCCGGGATGCGTCAAAGGATGTTCGGCTGCTGATCGGGCGCGGCTAGGCGCTCTACGTCCGCCATCCGCGGAGGCCCAGGAGGGATTGCGTCAGCACCACGCTGCACCGTGGGTCCGCAGCGCGCATGCGCGATGGCAGATCGAAGCGCTGTTCGCATGGGTCTGGAGGCGAACCTGGTGCCGGCCGGCGGTGGAACACGGCCGAACTGGGCGGCGTCGCGGGCCACCCGACGCGGTGATGACCTCCATCGGATAAAGCACGCCTTCCTCCGGCGAGGTGTCGAGGCAGGGTGTTCCGGCGTGCGATGCGGTGCTGCAAAAAACGGTTTGACCGAATCGAACAGGGCCATTACTATTTGCGCCCCGATCGGGCCTGAGGGTCTGCATCGCGGGCGGTTAGCTCAGCGGTAGAGCATTGCCTTCACACGGCAAGGGTCGCAGGTTCGATCCCTGCACCGCCCACCAAGCATCAATAAAAAAGGCCGGCTTTCAAGCCGGCCTTTTTCTTTTCCGCCGCAGCGTGATTCGCTGGATGGATCAGGCGGTCACCGCCTCGACTTCCTTGAGCAGGCGCTTGACGTCGTCACTGGTGTCGCTGTCCTGATCGGCCTGTTGCTTGGCCTGCATCAGCGGGCAATGCGCGCTCATGTAGTCGATCTCCAGATTGAGCCGTTCGAGCAGGAAGTCGACGAACACCCGCACCTTGGGCGACTGCACGTGGCCGCGCGGGAACACCGCGTTGAGCACGTACTCGCCGCCGGTCCAGCCGGCCAGCACGCGCTGCACCAGGCCGGCTTCCACGAACGGCTTGACCATCACGTCGGCCGAGATCACCAGTCCTTCTCCACACAGCAGGGCCCCCTTGAGCGCTGCGGGATCGTTGGCCACCAGGATCGGGTGGACCAGGAAATCACGCGGGCCGTTGCCGTCGTCCAGCGACCAGCTGTAGCTGCTGCCGTGGCGATGCTTGGGCATGGCGAAGGTGCGGTGGTACTGCAGGTCATCCGGATGCAGGGGTTCGCCGTGGCGGGCGATATAGCTCTTGGCGGCGAACACCTGCGTATTAAGCACGCCCAGCTTGCGCGCGATCAGGTTGGAATCGGGCAGGTTGCCAATGCGCAGGGCCACATCGACCTCACCGCCGATCAGGTCGATCGGCTCGTTGGACAGCAGCATCTCCACGCGCACTTCGGGATGGCGGGCGTGGAACTCACCCAGTAGCGGGGCGATCTTGTCGATACCGATGGAGTAGGGAGCGGTCACCCGCAGCCAGCCCCGCGGGCCGGCATGCAGCTGGCCAACGGCGCTTTCGGCTTCGGCCAGTTCGCGCGCGATGCGCTGGCAGTGCTCGTAGTACACGTTGCCGGCTTCGGTGAGGCCCAGCTTGCGCGTCGTGCGGTGCAGGAGCTGCGCGCCCAGGCGCGTCTCCAGTTCCTGGACCTTGCGGCTGACGGTGGTCTTGGGTAGCCGCAGGGCGCTGGCGGCACCGACAAAGCTGCCTTGTTCGACCACCTTGACGAAAATCAGGGTGTCGTTGAGGTCGTGAGACATGGATTCCTCCGGAGGGGAGAGGGATTGGACCGGGAGCGGGATGATTATTCCCCGAAATCTGGACTAATCAAGTCCGGCATGCAGGCCTAGAGTGGCGGCCTGTCCTGAATGCTGCGACCGACGCCATGTCGTTCTTCACTGCCATCCGCCAATTATTGAACCCTAAAGTTCGCAATGAAAGCGCCATTTCACGGGCGTCATTCCTGCGCATCGCCAGCAGTGGCAAGGGTCTGCGCGAGTTTTGCCCATCGCGCCGGGTTCAGCTCGGCGGGGTGCAGGTGCGGCCTGCAGGTGCACGCTGGATGGGTGGTGATTTCGGGATTATCCCGTCGATGGGAGGAAAACTCCCATGAGTGGGATGATGCCGCAGTCGCCGGTCCCGACCGCGCTGGTCTTGGGGGCGCACAGCGCCGCTGGGGCAGGCGTGGTCGGTGCGTTGATCGAGGCGGGCAGCCCGGTCCTGGCGATCGGTGAGCCGGGCGAGTACATGGACGCGTTGGCCGAGTCCTATCGTGACGAGGCCCAACTGACCCTGTTACCAAGCACGAGCCCGATCGACGAGGACGGTGCGCGCAAGCTGGCCAATGAGGTTCGCGCGCGTGGCCTGGTCCTGCATGCGGTGTTCGCGCACCTGTTCGCGCCGTCCTTCAGTGGTCGCCTGCTGGAGCAGTCCAGTGCACGGCTTGGCGAGCGCTTCGGCAGCGACGTGCTCGCGCACCTGGCCGCGGCCCGGCACCTGCTCCCGCTGCTGCAGCATGAGTCGGCCACCACGCATTACGTGATGATCGGCGGGCCGGCCACCGAGTGCGGCTGGGCAGGCCACGGGCATGCCTCGATCGCCTCGGCCGGCCTGCGCATGCTGGCCAAGGTGCTGCACGAGGAAGCCATGCCGCTGGGCGTGCGCGTCCAATTGCTGGCTGTTGAGCACCCCCTGTCCACTCCCAAGAACCGCGTGCATGCCTGCGCTGGCTGGCCCGATGCGATCAGTGTGGGCCGCAAGGCCGTCGAACTGCTGCGCCCGGCCACGTCCGGCCCGGTACGCGCCATCGTCTCCTTCGATGCGGCCTGGGTGCCGCCGCCGGTACGCACCCTGTTCGATGCATTGCCTGGTTCGCTCACCGTCTCTTCGCTCGACCTCAACCGGGGTTGAGATCGTCGCTCCGTCTTTCCCTTCTTGTCTCCCACACGAGCATTTGCCATGAACCTTTCCCGCGCCGACTCTTTTTTCCGCGCCCGTCGTTTGTCTTCCTTCGCGCTGCTGGCCCTGTCGGTGGCGGTGATCGCCGGCTGCAACGGCAACGCCGCCGAGACCACCGCGCCGCCTCCGCCGGCCGTCAGCGTCGCCCCCGTGCTGGTTAAGCCGATCAAGCAGTGGGATGAGTTCAGTGGCCGCATCGAGGCCGTGCAGACCGTACAGCTGCGCCCGCGCGTGTCCGGTTACATCGAGTCGGTGAACTATCACGAGGGCGAGGAAGTCCGCGCCGGCGACGTGCTGTTCACCATCGATGCTCGCAGCTACCGTGCGGCGTTGGAGCAGGCCCAGGCCGAGCTGGCCCGCGCGCGCAGTGCGGCCAGCCAGACCCAGGGCGAGGCCGACCGCGCCAAGAAGCTCACCGATGTGCAGGCCATGTCCACCGAATTGTTCGAACAGCGCCGGGCCGCCGCCAATGAGGCCAGCGCCCAGGTCCAGGCCGCCCAGGCCGCCGTGGACGCCGCGCGCCTGGACCTGGACTGGACCAAGGTGCGCGCTCCGATCTCCGGTCGGGCTGGCCGCGCGCTGGTGACCGCCGGCAATCTGGTGGGCACCGGTGAGGCGGCCAGCGTGCTGACCACGGTGGTGTCCGACCAGATGCACGTGCACTTCGATGCCGACGAGGCGACCTTCCTGCGCTACCAGGCCCTGGCCCGTGACGGCGAGCGTCCGAGCGGCCGCGATGGTGGCCTGCCGGTCAAGGTCGGCCTGGTCGGCGAGGACGGTTATCCGCACCAGGGGCAGGTCGATTTCGTCGACAACCAGCTGTCCCCGGGAACCGGCACCATCCGCGTGCGCGCACTGATGGACGACGACAACCACAGCCTGGTGCCGGGCCTGTTCGCCCGCGTGCAGTTGCCGGGCAGCGGTGAGTTCAAGGCCATGCTGGTGGACGACAAGGCCGTGTTGACCGACCAGGACCGCAAGTACGTCTACGTGGTCGATGCCGAAGGCAAGGCGCAGCGCCGCGACGTGCAGCTGGGCCGCATGGCCGACGGGCTACGCATCGTCAACGGCGGGCTGAAGGCCGGCGACAAGGTCATCGTCGACGGCGTGCAGAAGGTCTTCATGCCTGGCATGCCGGTGCAGGCCAAGGAGGTCGCCATGCAGGCGCCGCCGGCCAAGCCGGTCGAACAGCGCACAACCGCGATGAACTAGCGCCGTTAGGTGGGAGCTGCCATGGCGGCGAGAGGCTTTCCCGATAGACCTCATCGCCGCCATGGCGGCTCCCACAAGAAATGCAACTCGCAATGAAGCCTCTCTCCGGGAAAGGGGAGAGGACGGCGTCGCTCAATTCAGGAAACCACCCCATGAACATTTCCAAGTTCTTCATCGACAGGCCGATCTTCGCCGCGGTCCTGTCCATCGTGATCTTCGCCGCCGGCCTGATCGCGCTGCCGCTGCTGCCGATCAGCGAGTACCCCGAAGTGGTGCCGCCGAGCGTGCAGGTCCGCGCGACCTATCCCGGCGCCAACCCCAAGGTGATCGCCGAGACCGTGGCCACGCCGCTGGAGGAAGCGATCAACGGCGTCGAAAACATGATGTACATGAAGTCGGTGGCCGGCTCCGACGGCGTGCTGGTCACCACGGTGACCTTCCGCCCCGGGACCGACCCCGACCAGGCCCAGGTCCAGGTACAGAACCGCGTGGCCCAGGCCGAGGCGCGCCTGCCCGAGGACGTGCGCCGCCAGGGCGTGACCACGCAGAAGCAGTCGCCGACGCTGACCATGGTCGTGCACCTGCAGTCGCCCAACGGCAAGTACGACTCGATGTACCTGCGTAACTACGCGGTGCTGAACATCAAGGATGAGCTGGCGCGCCTGCCTGGCGTGGGCCAGATCAACATCTTCGGTGCCGGCGACTACGCCATGCGCATCTGGCTGGACCCGGACAAGATCGCCGCGCGTGGCCTGACCGCCTCGGACGTGACCGCGGCCATCCGCGAGCAGAACGTGCAGGTCTCCGCCGGCCAGCTCGGTGCCGAGCCGATGCCGTCCAAGAGTGACTTCCTGCTGTCGATCAACACCCAGGGCCGCCTGCAGAGCGAGGCCGAGTTCGGCAACATCATTGTCAAGAGCGGCGATGATGGCGAGATCGTGCGCCTGCGTGACGTGGCCCGCATCGAGATGGGCGCGGGCACCTATGCGCTGCGCTCGCAGCTGGACAACAAGGACGCGGTGGGCATGGGCGTGTTCCAGGCCCCGGGTGCCAACTCGCTGCAGCTGTCCGACGCGGTGCGCGCCAAGATGGCCGAGCTGGCCACGCGTTTCCCCGAAGGCATGACCTGGGCCGCGCCATACGATCCGACCGTGTTCGTGCGCGACTCCATTACCGCGGTGGTCCACACCCTGATCGAGGCGGTGATCCTGGTGGTGCTGGTGGTGATCCTGTTCCTGCAAACCTGGCGCGCCTCGATCATCCCGCTGCTGGCCGTGCCGGTCTCGGTGGTCGGTACCTTCGCGGCGCTGTACCTGCTGGGCTTCTCGATCAACACGCTGAGCCTGTTCGGCCTGGTGCTGGCCATCGGCATCGTGGTCGACGACGCGATCGTGGTGGTGGAAAACGTCGAGCGCAACATCGAGGAGGGCCTCACGCCCCTGGCCGCGGCCCACCAGGCCATGCGCGAGGTGTCCGGGCCGATCATCGCCATCGCCCTGGTGCTGTGCGCGGTGTTCGTGCCGATGGCCTTCCTGTCCGGGGTGACCGGCCAGTTCTACAAGCAGTTCGCGGTGACCATCGCGATCTCCACGGTGATCTCGGCGATCAATTCGCTGACCCTGTCGCCGGCGCTGGCCGCGATGCTGCTCAAGGCGCACGATGCGCCGAAGGACGGCCCGTCGCGCCTGATCGACCGCCTGTTCGGCTGGCTGTTCCGCCCATTCAACCGCTTCTTCAACACCAGCTCCAACAAGTACCAGGGTGCGGTGTCCCGTGCGCTGGGCAAGCGTGGCGCGGTGTTCGCGGTGTACGTGCTGCTGCTCATCGGCGCTGGCGTGATGTTCAAGGTGGTGCCGGGTGGCTTCATCCCGACCCAGGACAAGCTGTACCTGATCGGCGGCGTGAAGATGCCCGAAGGCGCCTCGCTGGAGCGCACCGACGCCATGCTGCGCAAGGTCAGCGACATCGCCCTGCATACCGACGGGGTGGACCACGCGATCGCCTTCCCCGGCCTCAACGCGCTGCAGTTCACCAATACGCCCAACACCGGCACGGTGTTCATCACCCTCAAGCCAGCCGGTCAGCGCCACCGCAGCGCCGAGCAGATCAACGCTGAGCTCAATGGCAAGATCTCCCAGCTGCAGGAGGGCTTCGGCTTCGCGATCATGCCGCCGCCGATCCTCGGCCTGGGCCAGGGCTCGGGCTACTCGCTCTACATCCAGGACCGTGCGGGCCTGGGCTACGGCGCCCTGCAGCAGGCGGTCAATGCGGTGGCCGGCACGGTCTCCCAGACGCCCGGCATGTCCTTCCCGATCGGCACCTACCAGGCCAACGTGCCGCAGCTGGATGCCCAGGTGGACCGCGACAAGGCCAAGGCCCAGGGCGTGCCGCTGACCAACCTGTTCGACACGATGCAGACCTACCTGGGCTCGGCCTACGTCAATGACTTCAACCGCTTCGGTCGCACCTGGCAGGTCATCGCGCAGGCCGACGGCCAGTTCCGCGACAGTGTCGAGGACATCGCCAACCTGAAGACCCGCAACGCGGCCGGCCAGATGGTACCGATCGGCTCGATGGTGCACATGGCCACCACCTATGGTCCGGACCCGGTGATCCGCTACAACGGCTATCCGGCCGCCGACCTGATCGGTGAAGCCGATCCGCGGGTGATGTCCTCCACCGAGTCGATGCAGGCCGTGGCCGGGATCGCCAGCAAGGTGTTGCCCAACGGCATGAGCATCGAGTGGACCGACCTGAGCTACCAGCAGTCCACGCAGGGTAATGCGGCGATGATCGTGTTCCCGATGTCGGTGCTGTTGGCCTTCCTGGTGCTGGCCGCGCTGTACGAAAGCTGGACCCTGCCCATGGCGGTGATCCTGATCGTGCCGATGACCATGCTCTCCGCGCTGGTCGGCGTGTGGCTCACCGGTGGGGACAACAACGTGTTTGTCCAGGTCGGCCTGGTGGTGCTGATGGGCCTGGCATGCAAGAACGCGATCCTCATCGTCGAGTTCGCCCGTGAGCTGGAGCTGGGAGGCAAGGGCATCGTCGAGGCCGCGCTGGAAGCCTGCCGCCTGCGTCTGCGTCCGATCGTGATGACCTCCATCGCCTTCATCGCCGGCACCGTGCCGCTGGTGCTGGGTCATGGTGCAGGCGCCGAGGTGCGCGCTGTCACCGGCATCACCGTGTTCGCCGGCATGCTGGGTGTGACCCTGTTCGGACTGTTCCTGACCCCGGTGTTCTACGTGGCCCTGCGCAAGCTCTCGGGTCGCCAGCTGGTGCACCACGATGCCGCGCCGGCCCTGGGCCAGACCCATGGCACCGCGCACTGATCCTTTCTTCCCCTGCTGGGCACATACCGGGCCCAGCCATCTTCTCAACGGAGATATTCCATGAACACCCATGCTCAGAAGATCGCCCTGGTCACCGGCGCCACCCGCGGCATCGGCACCGAGACCGTGCGCCAGCTTGCGCAGGCAGGTGTACGCACCCTGCTGGCCGGCCGCAAACTGGCCAGCGCGCAGGCCGAGGCCAAGAAGCTGGCCGATGCCGGTCTGCCGGTGGAAGCCATCCAGCTGGACGTCACCGAGACCGCCAGCATCGCCGCCGCCGTCAAGGAGGTGCAGGACCGCCACGGTCGCCTGGACATCCTGGTCAACAACGCCGGGATCATGGTCGATGATGTGACCAAGCCGCCGTCCGAGCAGACGCTGGACACCTGGCGTAACACCTTCGACACCAACGTGTTTGCCGTGATCGAGGTGACCCAGGCGTTCCTGCCGCTGCTCAAGCAGTCGGGCGCCGGTCGTATCGTGAACGTGTCCAGTGCGCTGGGTTCGATCACGCTGCATGCCGATCCCAGCTCTTTCATCTACGACTTCAAAATCCCGGCTTACAACGTCTCCAAGAGCGCGGTGAATGCCTGGACCGTGCAGCTGGCCTACGAGTTGCGCGATACCCCGGTGAAGGTCAACACCATCCACCCCGGCTACGTCAAAACCGACATGAACAACAGCGATGGCGAGCAGCGCGGCGAGATCGAAGTGGACGAAGGCGCCAAGACCAGCGTGCAGATGGCGCTGATCGACGCCGATGGGCCGACCGGAAGCTTTTCCTATCTGGGACAGGTGCTGCCATGGTGAAGAGCATCCTGGGGATCGGCGTCGCCTCGGCGCTGCTGGCTGCCTGCACGGTGGGACCGGACTATGTCCGTCCCGATGCGCCGCACGCCGCGGCCTTCGTACAGGCGCCGATCGACGCCGCCAGCGCTGGGCCGGTGAACACCACGGCCGACGCCGAGTTCTGGCGTAGCTTCAACGATCCGCAGCTCTCGGCCCTGGTCGAGCGCGCGCTGCTGGAAAACCACGACGTGCGCATCGCGCTGTCGCGCTATGACGCGGCCAACGCGCTGCTGCGTGATGCGCAGTACGCCCGGCTGCCGACCTTCACCGCCACGGCCGATGCGCAGCATGTCCGCAGCAGTGCCGACCAGCTGCCGGGCTACAGCCGCGATGAACGCGACAACCACGGTTATGACGGCAGCCTGGGCGCGGTGTGGGAGCTGGATTTCTTTGGCCGCCTGCGTCGCGCCAGCGAGGCAGGGCACGCCGATGCACAGGCCGCCGCCGCGGATCTGGCGGCGATGCAGGTGGCGATCGCCTCCAGCGTGGCGCAGGGCTGGTTCCAGTTGCGCGGCATCCAGTCGCAACTGGAGATCGCGCGCGAGAACGCCAGCACCCAGCAGCGCACGCTCAAGCTGCTGGAGGCGCGCACCCAGATCGGCGTCGGCGATGCCTTCGACGTGGATCGTGGGCGCACCCAGCTGGAAACCACGCTGGCACGCATCCCGTCGCTGGAAGCGGCGGAGGCCGTGGCGGCCAACCGCATCGCGGTCCTGGTCGGTGCCACGCCGGAGTCGATGTCGGCCGATCTGTTGGTCGCCGGGCCGATGCCCGCGCTGCCACCGGCGCCGGCGCCGGGCACGCCCTCGGACTTGCTGCGTCGGCGTCCGGATGTGGCCGCCGCCGAGCGGCGTGTGGCCGGTGCCACCGCACGGGTCGGCGTGGCCACGGCTGATCTGTTCCCGCGCTTTACCCTCGGGGCGCTGTTCGGGACCCAGGCCATTGCCAGCAGTGCGCTGTTCGCGCGTGACAGCGAGACCCGCGTGCTGTCGTTGGGCATGGACGGCTCGTTCCTCAACGTAGGCCGGGTACGGGCAAGGATCGCCGCCGCCAACGCACAGACCGCCGAGGATCTTGCCAGCTACCAGCAGACCGTGCTGCGTGCGCTGGAGGACACCGAGAATGCCCTGGTCCGCGTGGATCGCAGCCGCAAGGAGGCCGCGCACCTGGACCAGGCCGCGCAGGCGGGCGCGCGGGCGGCCGATCTCGCCCGCCTGCGCCTGGACAACGGCGCCATCGACACGCTGGACATGCTCGACGCCGAGCGTAGCCGTCTGGATGCCGAGGATGCGGCCGTGCAGGCCAAGGTGCGCAGCGGCCAGGCCATGGTGCAGCTGTATGCGGCGCTGGCCGGTGGCTGGCCCAACTACATCGCTGCCGAAAGCCTGCCGCCCGCGCCTGCGACCCAGGCGGGTCAGCGGCGCGAAGTGGCCATGGAAATGCCGCGCTGAAGTCAGTACATGGGTGCCGTGCAGGGAAGCGCGGCATCGTGTTTCGGTCTGGCCTTGAGACACGTCCGATCCGGTGCTGTTGCACCGACGCTTCGCGCGCCGGGCATCAACGCATCGTCCAGGAGGCGACGCCGACGCAGTTCGGTAGGTGACCCAATGCGCTCGGGCGGGATGACAGCGGCTGCCAGCCCGGCGGTGGCTCAGTGCAGCAGTTGCTCGACCAGGTCCACGTAGCGTTTCTGGGCGGTGGTCGAGGGCATGCCGCGCAGGCGTTCCCACGCCTCGTACTTGGCCGTGCCGACGAAATCGAAGAAGCCGGGCTTGTTGCCATGCACGTCGCCTTCGAGGCCCTGCTTATACAGCGCGTAGAGCCGGAGCAGGGTGTCGTTGTCCGGACGCTCGGACAGGGTCTGGATGTCCTGTGTCGCCTGTTCGAACGCCGTGCTGACCTGGGCCATGGTGGCCTCTCCTGGTGCGGGGTGCGCGAATATCAGCACGCCCGCCTCACCCGGTCACGTTGCGGTGCAGCCAACGCGCGGGCAGGGCGCCCTTGGTGCCCTGCGTGTCGATGGCGATGGTCGCGCGGCGCTTTATCGGCGTCAGCCGGCCGCGCTTTTGTGCTCATCGGGATGGCCGAGATCGTACGCCGATGGCACGGTCGCCTGGGAAATGTCGGCCAGCCCGGTGCCCTGCTGGCGGGCCCGGTTCGGAAGCAGGATCCGCTGCCCGATCCGACGCAGCAGCTTGCTGCCCGGCATCTCGATGGTCCGATACATCGCCCAGGCCAGCAGCAGGATGATGGCCGTCACGCCAACCGCCATGGCGGGCGTTGCGGCACGACCATGGGCCCACTTCACTGCGAAATAGATCACCGGGATGTTGATCAGGTACATCGAAAAGCTGCAGTCCCCGCACAGCTTGATCGCGCGGTTGCCGAGCAGCGCCTTGGCCAGGCGGGTATCGAAGGAAAAGACGAACACCGCGATGCCGGCAAACAGCGCTGTCTCCAGGCTTTCGTAGAACGCCCGCTTGGAGCCGAAGTGCGGGTTCGCCACGCCCAGGCCTACCAGCGCGAGCAAGACCAGCAGGACGACCTGCATCGTCCCGATCATCGCCACACCGCTGCTATCCCGGGTGCGCGCGCGGACAAGGCCGAACACGGTGCCGGTAAAGAAGTAGTGCAGCTTGGAACCGACGAAGGTGCCCGGCAGCGAACCGCGATAGCTCATCATCAGGAAGACCAAAGTCAGCATGGCGACCAGAAACGCCGCGTTGCCTTGACGACGAAACGCCCACAGCGAGAACCACAGGGCGACAAAGACCACGTAGAACTGCACTTCCGGTGGAATGCTCCACAGCGCCGAGACGTTGCCTGAGAACGCGAGGTGGCGCAGGAGGTTCTGGTGGGTAATGGCGTAGACGAAGTGCCCATCGACCAGGTTGTAGATCAGGTAGGCGGCGACGACCACGAACAGGTAGGCCGGGGCGATGCGCGCGAACCGGGCGATGGCGTAGCGGGCGACGGCCGGGTAGTTGAAGTCCTTCTCGCCGTAGAGGAAGGCCATCAGAAACCCGCTCAGGGTAAAGAACACCATGACGCCGACTTCGCCCGGTAACAGTGGGCTGACGCTGAAGAAGTATTTCTCCACCAGGTGCGAGTACACCACCAGCAGCGCGGCGACGCCGCGAATACCGGTCAGTGCGTCAATGCGACGTTCTTGGCTCATGGCCAGGCTCCTTGCGTATTGTGCGGTTACGGGGGCAACTGCAAAAAACGTCAGGGACCTGCCTGTCACGGCGGAGAGGCATCCGCGCTCATCGGCGGCCGGTCGGGGGTCCCGGTCTACTCAAGCGTGCTGGAGCAAGTAAGCGCGACCAGTGCACTTGGCTGCGCTGGTCTGGAGCCGAGCCTAGCAGGCGGACGTACGACGCGCACCTGCCATGGATCATCGGCGCGGTCCGATTCCGCGCCGCTTGTCGGCTCAGCAGCGATGCTAGATTTGAACACGGCATGCGAAGCGCACCGCTTCGCATGCGTGATGTGAACCACGCCACTTTTCTGGGGATGCTCATGCTGCTTCGCCGCAACCTCCACATCACGGCGGCTGCCGTGACCACCCTGTCGCTGCTGGTATGCGCGCCGGCCTGGGCCGGCTACGACGTTCCGCCCGAGCCGCTGCTCAAGGTGCTCAAGGCGCCGCCGCCGCCCAGGCCCAGTGTCGATCCCACCGGTCGGACCCTGATGCTCACCACGGCGCAGACCTATCCCTCGATCGAGCGGGTGGCGCGCTCGTTCTACAAGCTTGCCGGCGTGCGCCTGGAGCCCGCCAACCGGAGTCGGCATGACACGCCCGCCGGCTACGGCATCCCCGCCTGCGTGGCCGATTTCACCCTGGTGGACATCGCCAGCGGCAAGCAGACCAAGGTGCCGCTGCCGGACGGGGCCTGCCCGGGCAGTGCGTCGTGGTCGCCCGATGGGCGTCGCTTCGCCTTCCAGAACGTGACCCCGACCTCGGTGGAATTGTGGCTGGGCGACGCGGCCACCGGCCAGGTACACCCGGTGCCTGGCGTGGCCCTCAACCCGATCTTCGACGATGCGGTGCAGTGGCTCGACGGCAGCCGCAGCCTGCTGGTCAAGCGCGTGCCCGCCGGGCAGGGCGCGCCGCCTGCCGAGACGCCCGAACAGATCGGGCCGGACATCCAGCAGGCGTTGGGCGGGCAGGGCGAAAGCAGCACCTACGAGGCGCGCGACACGCTGAAGAGCCCGCTGGACGAGGCCCGCTTCGTCTACTACGGCACCTCGCAGCTGGCCGTGGTCGATGCCGGCGATGCCCGCGTGCGCGACGTCGGCCAGCCGGCGATCTACAACGACGTCGTCGCCGCGCCTGATGGCGTGCACGTGCTGACCGAGGCGATCAAGCCGCCGTATTCGCACGCGGTGACCTACCAGCGTTTCGCCCACGACGTGGCGGTGCTGGACGTGGGCAGCGGCACCTCGGTGACCGTGGCCCGCCTGCCGTTGGCCGATCGCGTGCCGGTGCACGGCGTGCCCGAAGGTCCGATCAACTTCGACTGGCGCGCGACCGAGCCGGCCACCCTGGTGTGGTCCGAGGCGCTGGACAAGGGCGACTGGAAGGTCAAGGTGCCGGCACGCGACAAGGTGATGACGCTCGCCGCGCCCTTCACAGGCACCCCGAAGGAGATCACCCGCACCGAGCAGCGCTTCGAAGGCTTTGCCTGGACGCCGCGCCGCGAGACCGCCTTCCTGCTGGAGGTCGACGAAAACCGTCACTGGCAGACCACCCGCATCGTCGATGTGGACCAGCCCGGCGCGCCGGGCCGGGTGTTGTGGGACATGTCGTATGACGAGCTGTACAAGAACCCGGGCAATTTCGTCTACCAGGTGCTGCCCAACGGCGCGTGGGCGGTGCGCCTGGAAGGCGACACGGTCTTCCTGCGCGGGCAGGGGGCTTCGCCCAAGGGCGATCGGCCGTTTCTGGACCGGCTGGATCTGGGCACGCTGAAGACCGAGCGCCTGTTCCGCAGTGGCGTGGATGAGTACGACCAGTTCCTGGCCTTCGCCGCGACGCCGGATCGCTTCCTGACCTGGCACCAGTCGGTGATGGATCCGCCCAATGCCTTCGTCCACACCCTGGGGACTCCGGTGGCCGATGCAGCCGAAGGCGAGGCGGCCTATGCCACGCCGGGCACCGCGCTGACCCATCTGGCGGACCCGACGCCGGAGGTGCGGCAGATCAAGAAGCGCCTGGTGACCTACAAGCGCGCCGACGGGTTGGACCTGTCGTTCACCCTCTACACCCCGCCGGGCTACAAGGAAGGCCAGCGCGTGCCGGCAATCCTGTACGCCTATCCGGAGGACTTCGCCAGCAGTGAGCAGGCCGGCCAGGTGTCCGGGTCCCAGCAAACCTTCACTCGGCTGAGCAATTATCGGTTGCTGCTGCTGGCCGGCTACGCGCTGATCGACAACGCCTCCTTCCCGATCGTCGGCGACCCGCGCAGCGCCTACGACACCTACATCCAGCAGCTGACCGCCGATGCGCAAGCGGCCGTGGACAAGGCCGTCGCGCTGGGCGTGGTGGACCGCGACCGGATCGGCGTCACCGGGCATAGCCATGGCGCGCTGATGACGGCCAACCTGATCGCGCATACCGACCTGTTCAAGGCCGGCGTGGCCACCAGCGGCTCGTACAACAAGACCTTCACTCCCTTCGGCTTCCAGAACGAGCGGCGTTCGGTTTGGGAGGCGCAGGACGTGTACCTCAAGGCCTCCCCGTTCTTCTACGCCGACAAGATGCAGGCGCCGCTGCTGCTGGTGCACGGCGAGGACGACGCCAACCCGGGAACCGAACCGATCCAGTCGGTCAAGCTCTACCAGGCCATCCGCGGCAATGGGGGCGTCACCCGGCTGGTGATGCTGCCGCACGAACCGCACTGGTACACCGCCTTGGAGTCCAATGAGCAGCTCGTCTACGAGATGCTGCACTGGTTCGACACCTACGTGAAGGAGGCCGGGGCCAAGCAGGGCGGCGCGCGATAAGGCGACGCGGTCTGGCCCCTTGGCAAGGCGGCGCCGCGAGGCGTCGCCTTTTTCATTGGGGCGCAATGCGTCTAGAGCAGGTCTAGCACACGACCATGTTGCGGTGCGCCTTCTTAATTGTCTGATTATATGGTTTAGTCGGCGCTGTCACGGTGGCCGCAACGCCTGCGGCCTCGCCCCAGCCAGGAGTCCACATGCCGCGTCCTGCTTCGATCGCCCTGCTACTTGGCTTGTTGTTGACGGTGCCCACCGGCATGGCCAGGACGCCGACCTATACCAATCCACTGCTGCCGTCCGGGCCCGATCCGTGGATCGCGCGCGAGGGCGGGACCTATTACTTCATGAGCACGCGCGGCGACCACCTGGCCATCCGCAAGGCCGCTGACTTGTCGCAGCTGGCCCAGGCAGCCCCGGTCACCGTCTGGATCCCGCCCAAGCAGGGGCCGAACGGCCAGTCGATCTGGGCCCCAGAACTGCACCGTATCGACGGACGCTGGTTCATCTACTACACCGCCGCCGACAGCTCTCACGACGATGATGCGCATCGCGGTATCTTCGTGCTGGAAAACACCAGCGCAGATCCCACCCAGGGAACCTGGATCGATCGCGGCCAGCTCAAGACCGCACACACCGGCATCGATGGCACGACCTTCGCGGTGGATGGCAAGCGCTACTTCGTGTACTCGCCCTACGTCGGGCCGGACAGCGTGCTGGCCATCGTGCGCATGTCCAATCCGTGGACGCTGACTGGGCCGGAGACCATCATCGCGCGCCCGGATCAGGCCTGGGAGCGACAGGGCGGGCGCCAGATCCTGGAAGGACCGGAGTTCGTGCTGGGGCCGAAGGGGGATCTTTTCCTGACCTATTCCGGCAGTGCCTGCTGGTCCGACGGCTATGCGCTGGGATTACTGAAGGCCGCGGCCGGAAGCGATCCGCTCGATGCCGCAAGCTGGATCAAGCAGCCCGGGCCGGTGCTAGCCACCGACCCGGCGCGCGGCGTGTTCGCGCCCGGACACAACGGCTTCTTCCGCGGTGCGGAGGGTCAGACCTGGATCGTCTACCACGCCAATCCTGCCGCGGACATGCGCTGCACCAACGCGCGTGCCCCACACCTGCAGCCGGTGTCCTGGTCGGCTTCGGGCGACCCGGTATTCGGCCGGCCTGCACCCGTCGGCATTCCGCTGACTGCACCGAGTAGTTGAAGACGTCGCGCGAGCCCTGCGTGCTCGGCCCGTTCACACCAGGCCAGACCCATGGCGCATCAGCGGGCGGGCGAAGCAGGTTGGGATCAATGCGAATTCCCCTGGCCCGCAGGCGTCGCAACTACTAGGCGGACTTCATTTAAACGATTTAAATCAGCATACTCACGAAGAACCGCGCCATGCACCGGCGCGCGCAGAACCGGGAGAATGCGCATGTACCGTCCCCTGCTACTGGCCGCCAGTGTGGCGCTGCTGATGCCGTCGGCCCAGGCCAAGGCCCCGACAGAGCGCGAAACGGCCGACCTCGCAGCCGAGGTCAATGTCTTCATCGGCACGACCAACGGCGGCAATGTGTATCCGGGCGCGACCCTACCGTTCGGCATGGTCGCCTTTAGCCCGGAGCAGACGCCACTGCCGGGCAAGCGCTTTCCCTTCGCCGCGCCGGGCGGTTACGAGTGGCGCGCCAACGGCGTGCGCGGCTTCAGCCTGACCCATGTCTCGGGCACCGGGTGTGCCGGCGCCAGTGGCGACATCCCGATGATGCCGATCACCACCGGGGTTGAGGTTTCGCCGTCCTCGCCCCAGGCCGGTGTTCAATATTCGGCCCTGCTGGACCATGCCGACGAACACGCAAGCCCGGGCGCCTATGCGGCCAAGCTGGGCAACGGCGTGGACGTGGCACTGGGCGCGAGCGCACGCACGGCGGTGGGCCGCTTCGCCTATCCGGAAGGGCGCCCGGCCAATCTGCTCATCCGGACCTCTGACAGCGAGGTTGGCAGCACGGCCTCGTCCATCCACATCGATCCGGCGACCCGGACGGTCAGCGGCTCGGTGACCAGCGGCAATTTTTGCGGCTACCTGGCCGAGGATCGCCGCGAAAGCTATTACACGCTGCATTTCGTCGCGCGCTTCGACCAGCCCTTCGAGGTCGGGGGCACCTGGCGCGACGAAACGCTCAGCAAGGGCGCCGTCGACGGAAGCGGCGGCACCACCTATGGCACGCGCGGCCATCCGCCGGCGGGGCGCGGCGCGGGTGGATGGATCCAGTTCAAGGAGGGGGCGACGGTCAATGTCCGCGTCGGCGTGTCCTACGTGGACCCGGCCGGGGCGCGGGCCAACCTGGACAAGGAGAGCCCGGCCGGCACCTCGCTGGAAGCCACCCAGGCGGCTGCGCGCCGCGCGTGGAACGACATCCTGGGCCAGGTGCGCATCACCGGTGGCGCCGGGGACGAGCGCACGGTCTTCTACACCGCGCTCTACCATGCGCTGCTTGAGCCCAACCTCTATAGCGATGTCGACGGGCGCTACCTGGGCTTCGACGGCAAGGCGCATCGCCTTGCGCGTCATCAGCGGGCGCAGTACGCCAACTTCTCCGGCTGGGATGTCTATCGCTCGCAGCTGCAGTTGGTGACGCTGCTGGACCCGCAGCGTGGATCGGACATCGCCCAGTCGCTGCTTAATCAGGCCGAGCAGAATGGCGGGGTCTGGGACCGCTGGACGCATCTGACCGGCGCGACCGGCGTCATGAACGGCGATCCCTCGCCGCCGTCGCTGGCGGCGATCCACGCGTTCGGCGGGCGCGGGTTCGACCTCGAACGCGCCTACGCCTCGCTCAAGCGGGCCGCCACGGTGCCAACCGAGAAGGATCTGAGCCGCAGGGGGTGCCCGATCCTGTGCGTGGGCCAGCGCCCTGGCCTGGATGCCTGGCTCCAGCTGCATTACATGCCGGTCGACGCGCCGGGCTGGGGCACTGCCTCGGACACGCTGGAGCTGGTCGCCGCCGATTTCGGCCTGTCCGAGCTGGCGCTGGCGGCCGGTGACAAGGCGGGCGCGAAGCTGTTCCGCGAACGCTCGGGCTGGTGGCGCAATCTGTTCAATCCGCAGGCAACCCCGGACGGCGGTTACCTCCAGCCGCGCCACGCCGATGGCAGCTGGCCCGCATTCGATCCGGCCTCCGACGAGGGCTTCGTCGAAGGCACCGGTGCCCAGTACCTGTGGATGGTGCCGTTCGATCCGGCCGGATTGATCGAGAAGCTCGGTGGTGCGCAGGCCGCCGCGCGGCGGCTGGATGCGTTCTTCCGCACGCCCGACGGCGGCTGGGCGGTGACCAAGTCCGGGCCGCTGCACGCCGAACTGGACAACGAGCCCTCGATCGCCGCGCCGTGGCTGTACAACTTCGTAGGCCAGCCGTGGAAGACGCAAGACACCGTGCGCGCGGCGATGCGCCAGATCTGGACCAACACGCCGCAGGGCATCTCCGGCAACGACGACCTGGGCCAGATGTCCTCCTGGTACGTCTGGTCGGCGCTGGGCCTGTATCCGGTGTATCCGGGTCGAGCCGAGCTGGCGATCGGCAGTCCGCTGTTTCCGCAGGTGGTGATCGAGCGCCCCGGCGCGCGCATCGAGATCCGCGCGCGCAATGCCGCGCCTGATGCGCCCTACGTGCAGTCCCTGCAGGTGGACGGCAAGGCCAGCGATCAGGCCTGGCTGCCGGCGGACTTCGTCAAGCGTGGTGGCACGCTGGAGTTCGACCTGGGCAAAGCCCCCAACCAACAGTGGGGCACTCGGGCCCTGCCGCCTTCGTTCGGGCCTGCGCTATAAAACGCGACGTCGCGCCGCGAGCGCGATTCGCATGGACAGGGACGCGGCAGGAAGCCGCGCATGGTCGAGTGCCTCGCCTTTCCACGTCGACGGCGCTGGTCAACGTCGATCGAAACCAGAACGCGGACGCGACTGGCGGCCGCGCGGCGCGGCCAGCCAGAGACACGCGTGCGATGCCCGGCTCGGCGCGCATCGGGTTGAGCGCGTACGTCACACGGGGTGCTTGACCCTCACGTTCGATTCGACTCATTCGAAGTGCAATTCGAGGCCCGCATAGAGGCCAAGGCCTTCGCCGGGCGTGGCCCGCGCCGCGTCGGTACCAGCATCGTCGTAGCCGGGGGTGATCGTGGCCGCGTAGCGCTGCCCGGTGAGGTTGCGCGCCTCCAGCCAGGTCTGCCAGCGCCCGCCCGGTGCAGCGAAGCCCACGCGTGCGCCAAACACGGTGTGGCCATGCGCCCAGGCGCTGTTGGCATAGTCCACCGCCACGCGCGATGCCGACTCGGTGTCCAGCGCCGCATAGACGCCGCTGTGATGGTCGTAGCGCAGCATGGCCTGGTAATAGTGGCGGGGCAGGCCGGGCAGCACGTTGTTCCCGAACCGCGCATCGTGGCGGTAGCGGAAATCGCTGTAGGTATAGGCCTGGCGCAGTGACAGCCGGTCGCCCTGGGCCTGCCACAGGGTCGATTCCAGCCCCGCTTCGATGCCGCGATGCACGGTCGGGCTGGCATTGGATTCGGCCACGTAGGTGTCCGGCGCGGTGCCGACCTCGACGCTGAGCAACTCGTGGTGGACGTTGGACTGATAGGCCGCAAGCTGCCAGCGGCCCAGCGTGCCGTCACCGCGCGCGCCTAGTTCCAGTGTCGCGGCGGTCTGGTTGCCCAGGTGGACCGGCGTGCTCTGCCGGCCGGTGGCCGCGCCGCTGCCGGCCGGGAACACCGTGCCCGACCCCCAGATCATCGACCACGGGTGTGGCGGCTCGACCGAGCGGCTCAAGTTGCCGAACACCTGCACCTGCGGCGTGGCCTGGAAGGTCAGGCCCACGCGCGGCGCGTAGTCCCAACTGTGCTCGGACAGGCGGCCGCCGCTCGCCGGCCAGGTCACTGCGACCTCGCTGGCGGTATGGACCAGGGCCAGGCCGGTGACCAGATGCAGGAACGGGGTGAGCGCCGTCGTGTTGCCGACATGCACGACGGCATTGGTGCCCAGGTGTTCGAAGTCGCGCGTGCGCGTCCCGGCCGGATACCCGTTGGTGTCCAGGCGCAGGGTCTCGCGCACCTGGGCATGCAGATCATGGGTCACGCGCAGGCCGACGGTGGTGGTGCTGTCGCGGCCGAACCATCTGTGCCGATGCGTGTAGTCCAGCGTGGCACCCAGGTCGGCGTAGTCCAACTGCTGGCGGTAGCGGCTTTCGTTGAGGTCCATCGGGAAGCGGTGGTAGACCAGGCCCGCCTTCAGCGTGGAGGCCGCGTCCAGCTGCAGGGTGGTGATGCTGCCGATCCAGGTGCTGCCAGGCTGCGGCCGGCGCGCATCGATGGCCACGTAGGCCGGGTTGGCCTGGCGCGGATCGTCGGCGATCTGGGCGCGGGTCAGGCGGCCCGGCGTCTCGTGTTCGGTTTCGCGGTATCTCAGGACCAGCCGGGTGCTCAGGTCGGGACTGAGCTGCCAGCCCAGGTTGGCCATCACGCCCTTGCCGCTGCCGGCGGCATGCGCCTGGTAGCCATCGGTGCGGCTGTCGGTCAGGGCGAGGTAGTAGTCGAACGCGCCGTGCGCGCCGCCATCGGCCAGGCTGCGCTTGCGGTAGCCGAAACGGCCGTCCTCGTAGCGCAGCGCAAACCCCGGGGAATCCAGGCCACTGCGGCTGACGTAGTCGATCGCGCCGCCCAGGGCCAGGGCGCCGCGGTCGAATCCGTTGGCGCCACGCAGCACGTCCACGCGGCTCATCCACAGCGGTTCGAGCAGTTCGTAGGGCGTGCCGCCGGAGAAGGTCAGCGGAAGGCCATCGAGCGACACCGACACCCCCGAGGCGTGCGCGCCCGGCGCGCGGTTAATGCCCGAGCCGCGGATCGACACCTTGACCCCCTCGTTGCCGGGGGACTGGGCGTAGATGCCGGGCTGATAGGCCAGCACGTCGGCCGTGCCCGCCACGCGTCCGTTATCCACCCGGGTTAGATCGATCACGTTGCCTGCGCCGGGCACGTTGGACAGCGCCTTGCGCGCGGCGTCCAGGCCATCGGCTCCGGTGCCCGTGACCTTGATCGCATCGAGGGTGACCGCCTGTTCCGGCGTCGCGGCGAGGATGGCGCGGGGGGACATGCAACACAGCAGGGTGCTGGCCATCAGGACATGGCGTGTGGAGAGCGGGGCGAATCGTGGGCACATTGCGCTGGACATCGGAGCGAGCAACCAACCTGGGCTAAGGGCATGGGACGGCGCGCCGGCGCTGACCCGGATCGCGGTAGCGATGCCGGACCAAGGCGCAGACGCGTTGCGGAAGACCGAGGGAGGGATGATGGGTGGCGCTCGCGCCACATCCTGTATACCTCAATACTTGTTCTAAAGTTTACAGGGTCGTCGAGGCACTGGCGAGTGCGATCGCTTCGCAGAAGGATTGGAGGCTGTTCCATCGGGCTTTGTGGATCACGCCGTCGCGTGTTGCGGCGGTGGCGCGCGTCAGGGGAAGTTCGCTGACGCTGGGAGGTGCGGAAGCCATGCGGGCCTGGCCGATGGGTACTCCTGAACAAAGTCCATCATCGGGATGCCCTGGGGACGGCCGGCCAAAGCGGTGCCGAGCCGGAGATGGGCGCGCAAGGCACGCGAGCGCTCATGATCGAGCGTGCCGCTTGCGAGGGCTTGCGCTACCGAACGGCCAGACCCAAGCCAATGACGCGAAGTCGGCCGTCAGGCCGCGGTCGCCGAGGTCGCACGCGGCACTTTGCTGCACGGGCATTGCCATGTGTGCAATGCGTGCATAGTCGAGGCAGCGGAAGCGCTGTTGCGATCCACGATCGCCGTGACGCAGATGCCGCTAGTGCGGCAGCTTGTCCAATCCGGAGCGCACTTCCTGGAGAAAGGCCTTGGTTTCATCGGGCGAGGACAGATTGCTGGCCAGTTGCTCCAGCTGCGACGCCAACGGGGCAGGGGTTTCGAAGGCTTCATCGCACAGCATGCCGGCGATCGGGCCGAAGTACTGCAGCGCGATGTTCTCGATCAACTTGCGCTGGGCTTCACTCGGGGCGCCGCCGGCGGGCATGCCGGCGGGCGCTGCCACCGCTGCGGCGACCGGCGCGGCCTGCGTGCGTGAAAGGGCCTGCTCGAAGCCGCCTAGCAGCCACTGCAAGGAATCCTCGCTGAGGGCGGCCTTGCCGCTGCTCTTGCTGGCGGGATCGACCTGGAAGCGTCCGCGCGCGGCGTTGACCATCGACAGCCGTTGCACGGCCTCGTCACCGCGCAGCATCCTGAAAACCACTTCGTCGATCTGTCCGCCGTGCAGGCGGATGATGCAGGAATGGTTTTCCTCGGTGACCACGAAGAAGAAGCCGGACGCCTTCTTCGCCGTCAAAGATCGCAGCTCGCGCAGGACTTGGATCAGTGGAATGAAATCATTGGCCATTCGTCCTTGCTCCCTCGCATCGTCGATCTGGCGTCAGAGGCTTGGCGCCTCACCGTTTGGCCAAACGCTCCATGGCCAAGCGTACGCTGTTGGAGAGCCGCGAGATGGCCCGCGCCAGGGTGCCAATCTCGTCCTTGAGCTTGACCTCGTCGATGGTGTGGTTCCATTTGCCCAGGCTCAGTTCTTCGGCCACGGCGGTGAGGTGCTGGATCGGGCGAAGCACGCGGCTGAGGATCAGCATCGACTGAAGGCCCAGCAGCAGCACGCACACCAGCAAGCCGATGCCACCAATCCACAGCGACTGGCGCAGGATCACGCTGTTGATGTCTTGCTTGGGATATGCCGAGACCAGGGTGAAACCCCAGCCAGGGACGTCCTGGCGCGTCACCACCCAGTCGTCAGGACGCTCACGGGCGACCTGTTCCATCTTGGCCGGGTCGGTGGTGTTGCCGGTCTTGGAGTTGAAGCGCAGTTTCCCGTTGCCGTCGAAGACCGCGATGAAGCCGGACTCCAGCACATGCGCCTCGCTGATCTCGCTTTCCAGCGAGGCCAGATCGGTCTTGTAGCCGACGTACCAGATGCCGATAGGTTCCTCGTCGTAGATCGACATGATCGGCTCGTAGCCGGTCACGTAAGGCGTCCCCAGGATGTCGACCACGCCATAGAAACCCTGCGCCTTGCGAATCTGCTGGATCACCTGTCCCTTGGGATCCAGGAGGGTACCGACCGCCCGGTTGCCATCGTCGGTCTTGACGTTGGTGGCCACGCGCACGTAGTCCTGACCGGTGCGCGAAAACACCGTGGCGGTGCCATCCACCGTGGCGGTCACGCTGTCGACCAAGGTCATGTTGCCGGCCTGGGACTTCTGACCGAACAGCAGGTCCGGGACCTCACGGCCGCTGATCTGGACCTTGGCCCCGGCGGACGGGGCTCCCAGCGCGGCGCTTTCACGGCGCAGCAGATTCATCGAGCCCCTGACCCGATCGAGCATGATCGAGCGGGTGATGGCGAACAGCCCCTGGAGGGACGAGGACTGGCGCCGGATCGCCTCATCGGCCTGGCTGTGCACGCGCCGGGCCTCGGTGCTGGCAAGGACCAGGGTCAACACCACCACCACGACCAGGACCAGGCCCAGCACGGGCAACAGCAGGCGCACACGTAATGAATTTCGGAGCATTGCCCTCTCCCGACTTGCTTCACTTGAGCAGGAGGCGCCACGGCGCTCCCGGTATAGGCGCACTTCTGGCCCCAAACGCATTAGCGGCTGCGGGCGAGCGGGCTTGAGCGCTTGGGCGAGCGGGCGGATCATGGGGCGGCCGGTTCCCGGGCCGGGTGCGCCCCCCTTTAAGGCCTGCCAGCGAGCGAGCGGACGTTCGTGACGGTGGTGTTTCAAACTGCGCGTCGCGCGGGTCTCAACCGAGGATCGCCGGCAGGTCCAAGCCTTGCTCCTTTGCACAGTCGAGCGCGAGGTCATAGCCCGCATCGGCATGGCGCATGACGCCGGTGGCCGGGTCGTTCCACAGCACGCGGGCGATGCGTTTGGCCGCCGCCTCGGTGCCGTCGCAGACGATGACCATGCCGGCGTGCTGGGAGAAGCCCATGCCCACACCACCGCCGTGGTGCAGCGAGACCCAGGTCGCCCCGGATGCGGTGTTGAGCAGGGCATTGAGTAGCGGCCAGTCGGAGACCGCATCCGAGCCATCGGCCATCGCCTCGGTCTCGCGGTTGGGCGAGGCCACGCTGCCGCTGTCCAGATGGTCGCGGCCGATCACCACCGGCGCCTTGAGCTCGCCCTTGGCGACCATCTCGTTGAAGGCCAGGCCCAGGCGGTCGCGATCGCCCAGGCCGACCCAGCAGATGCGCGCCGGCAGGCCCTGGAACTTGATCTTCTCGGCCGCCATGTCCAGCCAGCGGTGCAGATGCGGGTTGTCCGGGATCAGTTCCTTGACCTTGGCATCGGTCTTGGCGATGTCTTCCGGATCGCCGCTCAGCGCCGCCCAGCGGAACGGGCCGATGCCGCGGCAGAACAGCGGGCGGATGTAGGCGGGCACGAAGCCGGGGAATTCGAAGGCGTTAGCCACGCCTTCCTCCAGCGCCATCTGTCTCAGGTTGTTGCCGTAATCGACGGTTGGCACGTCGAGCGCGTGGAAGCCGAGCATGGCGCGGATATGGTTGGCCATCGACGCACGCGCCGCCTTTTCCACTTCCTTCGGCGCCGATACGCGCTTGTCGTCCCATTGCGCCACGCTCCAGCCTTGCGGCAGGTAGCCGTTGACCGGATCGTGGGCGGAGGTCTGGTCGGTCAGCAGGTCCGGCTTGACCCCGCGTGCCAGCAGTTCGGCGAGCACGTCGGCGACGTTGCCGAGTAGGCCGACCGATAGCGGCTTCTTGGCCTTGCAGGACTCGTCGATCAGCCGCAGCGCTTCGTCGAGGTTGTCGGTCCAGGTGTCCAGGTAGCCGGTGCGCAGGCGCATGTCGATGCTGCTCTTGCGGCATTCCACCGCCAGGCACGAGGCGCCTGCCATCACCGCGGCCAGCGGCTGCGCGCCGCCCATGCCGCCGAGGCCGCCGGTGAACAGCCAGCGCCCGGACAGGTCGCCGTCGTAGTGCTGGCGGCCCATCTCGACGAAGGTCTCGTAGGTGCCCTGGACGATGCCCTGGGCGCCGATGTAGATCCAGCTGCCGGCGGTCATCTGGCCGTACATGGCCAGTCCCTTCTTATCCAGCGCGTTGAAGTGGTCCCAGTTGGCCCAGCGCGGCACCAGGTTGGAGTTGGCGATCAGCACGCGCGGCGCATCGGCGTGGGTGCGGAACACGCCGACCGGCTTGCCCGACTGCACCAGCAGGGTCTGGTCGTCGTCCAGGCGCTTGAGGGTCTCGACGATCTTGTCGAAGCTTTCCCAGTCGCGCGCGGCGCGGCCGATGCCGCCATACACCACCAGCTCTTCCGGGCGTTCGGCCACATCCGGGTGCAGGTTGTTCATCAGCATGCGCAGCGGTGCTTCGGTCAGCCAGCTCTTGGCATTGAGCGTGGTGCCGGTGGGCGCTTGGATGACACGGGACGGATCACGACGGGTCATGGGAAATCCTTGTGGGTTGGACAGGCCGCACCGCGATGTGCGGGCCTTCAGCGAAGGGAAGCGGATGTGCGGGCGAAGTCGAGGGCGGCACTGAGCACGCCACGCAGCGTGTCCTGCAGGCGCTGGGCGCGGGCTGGCGACCACGGCGTGGGCCAGGTGTCGGGCGTGACCTGGCTCGGTTCGTCCATGTAGCCGCGGCAGGCCAGTTCCATCTGGATCGAATGCACGCCCTGGGCAGGGCGAGCGTGGTGGCGGGTGATCCAGCCGCCCTTGAAGCGACCGTTGCGCACGTGGCTCAGGCCACTTTCGGCGCAGTGCTGTTCGACCGCATCGGTCAGGCGTGCGTCGCAGGACGTGTCCGTGTTGGTCCCAATGTTGAACTGAGGCAGCTCGCCTTCGAACAGGTGCGGGATATGCGAGCGGATCGAGTGCGCGTCGTACACCACGACGCGGCCGTGTTGCGTGCGCAGGCGTTCGATCTCGCTCGCCAGGGCTTCGTGGTAGGGCGTGAACCAGCGCTCGCGGCGGCGCGCGATCTCTGCATCATCCGGCTCAAATCCGTCGCGATACAGCGGCTGATTGTCGAAGGTGGTCAGCGGGCACAGCCCGGTCGTGTTCTGGCCCGGATACAGCGAGATGCCGGACGGGTCGCGGTTGACGTCGATCACCGAACGGGAGATTGCCGTGCGGATCGTGGTGGCGCCCAGCTCGCGCGCGAACGCATAGAGCTGGTGCACGTACCAGTCGGCATCGCGCCGCGCCAGCCACGGCGAGACGAAACGGTCTTCCAGCTCGGCCGGCAGCTCGGTCCCGGTATGCGGGAAGCTGACGATCAGGGGCGCATCGCCACGATGGATCTCAAGCCAGGTGTCAGGCGACATGTTCGATTTCCCCGAAGCGATGGAATGCCGTGGGAGCCGCCATGGCGGCGACGGGCATGAACTGGAAAGCCCCTACGTCACCATGGAGTTCACCACCCTGCGGCGTCATGCCGCCGCGTCCACGCCTGGCAGGGCGACGGTGACATGGGCGGTCAGCGCGCCGCTGCGCACCAGGCCGGTCGAGGCGACCATGTCCGGGTGGAAGTAGCGGTCGTCCTGCAGCGTGGGCACCTGGCCGCGCAGCAGGCCGCGCGCGGCCTCCAGGGCGCTGCTGGAGGCGAGCGGGGCATGGAAGTCGCAGCCCTGCACAGCGGCCAACAGTTCGATGCCGACCACGTTGGCGGCGTTGTCGGCCATGGCCATCAGCCGGCGCGCGCCGTGTGCGGCCATCGACACGTGGTCTTCCTGGTTGGCCGAGGTCGGGATGGAATCGACGCTGGCCGGATAGGCGCGCTGCTTGTTCTCCGACACCAGCGCCGCGGCGGTGACCTGCGGAATCATGAAGCCGGAGTTCAGGCCCGGTTTGGGCGTCAGGAACGCCGGCAGGCCCGACAGCGCGGGATCGACCAGCATCGCGATGCGGCGCTCGCTGATCGAGCCGATCTCGCACACCGCCATGGCCAGCATGTCGGCGGCGAAGGCCACCGGTTCGGCGTGGAAGTTGCCACCGCTCAACGCCTCGCCGGTGTCGGTGAACACCAGCGGATTGTCGGACACGCCATTGGCTTCGATCTCCAGCGTGCGCGCGGCCTGGCGCATCACGTCCAATGCCGCGCCCATGACCTGCGGCTGGCAGCGCAGGCAGTAGGGGTCCTGCACGCGCACATCGTCCTCGCGGTGCGATTCGCGGATCGCGCTGCCAGCCATCAAGCCACGCAGTGCATCGGCCACGACGATCTGGCCGGGCTGGCCGCGCAGCGCATGAATGCGCGGATCGAAAGGCGTGTCCGAGCCCTTGGCCGCTTCGGTGGACAGCGCACCGGTGACCAGCGCGGACTGGAACACGGTCTCGATCTCGAACAGGCCGGCCAGCGCGTAAGCGGTCGAATACTGGGTGCCGTTGAGCAGCGCCAAGCCTTCCTTCGCGCCCAGCACGATCGGGGCCAGCCCGGCCTGCGCCAGGGCGTCGGCGGCGGACATGCGCGCACCGCCGAAGAAGGCGTCGCCCGCGCCGATCATCGCCGCGGCCATGTGCGACAGCGGAGCCAGGTCGCCCGAGGCGCCGACCGAGCCCTGGCAGGGCACCACCGGCATCACATCCTGCTGCAGCATCGCTTCGAGCAGGGCCAGCGTGGCCGGTTTGATCCCCGAGGCGCCCTGGGCCAGGCTGGCCAGCTTCAGCGCCAGCATCAGCCGCACCACCGGCAGCGGCATCGGCTCGCCCACGCCGGCGGCGTGCGAGAGCACGATGTTGCGCTGCAGGGTTTCCAGATCGTCGCGCTCGATGCGCACCGTGGCCAGCTTGCCGAAGCCGGTGTTGATGCCATACACCGGCGCGCCCTTGGCGACGATGGCCTCGACAGTCTGCGCGCTGCGCATCACGGCGTCCGCCGAGCCTGGATCGAGCTGGACGCGGGCGCCGCGATAGATCGCGCGCCATTGCGCAAGGCTGACGGCGCCGGGGCGGAGGAGGATGGACTGGCTCATGAAGATGCTCCGTGGATCGAATGGGAGACAAGTGGGGAGTGGCTTCGCGGTCGCATCGCCTGCACCTGGACCCGCCCCTGTAGCGCCGAGCTTGCTCGGCGGAGGCTGTGCCGGGAGAGCTCCAGCGGAGCAAGCTCCGCTCTACAGGAGCTCTCCCGGGAAGGCCCCAGCGGAGCGAGCTCCGCTCTACGGGAGGTCTCATGTGTGCGCCTCAGCGGAGTGAGCTCCGCGCTACGCATCCTGGCCACGCCAGATGCGGGCATGCAGCGGGTTGAAGCCCATGCGGTAGACCAGGTCGGCCGGGGCGTCGATGTCCCAGATCGCCAGGTCGCAGTCGAAGCCGGTGCGAAGGCGGCCCAGGCGGTCCTGGCGGCCGAGCGCGCGCGCGGCTTCACGGGTGAAGCCGGCGATGCATTCGGTCACGGTCATGCGGAACAGCGTGGCGGCCATGTTCATGGCCAGCAGCGGGCTGGTCAGCGGCGAGGTGCCGGGATTGCTGTCGGTGGCCAGGGCCAGCGGCACGCCGGCGGCGCGCAACGCGGCGATCGGCGGCACCAAGGTGTCGCGGGTGAAGTAGAACGCACCGGGCAACAGCACCGCGACCGTGCCGGCGGCGGCCATCGCCGCGATGCCATCCGCGTCAAGGTGCTCGATGTGATCGGCGGACAGCGCACCGCAGCGTGCGGCCAGGGCCGCGCCATGCTGGTTGGACAATTGCTCGGCGTGGATCTTGAGCTTCAGGCCGTGGGCGCTGGCCGCGGCGAACACCTGTTCGGCCTGTGCGTGCGAGAACGCGATGTGCTCGCAGAACACGTCCACCGCCTCGGCCAGGCCTTGCTCGGCCACGGCCGGGATCATCGTCGCGCAGACCTCGTCGATATAGGCCTGCGCCTCCGCGCCGCGCGGCACCGCATGCGCGCCGAGGAAGGTCGGCGCGATCTCCACCCGACGCAGTTCGCCAAGCCGCTTGGCCACGCGCAGCTGCTTGGTCTCGTGTTCCAGGGTCAGGCCATAGCCGGATTTGATCTCCAGCGTGGTGACGCCTTCGGCCAGCATCGCGTCCAGGCGCGGCAGGCTGGCGGCGATCAGGGCTTGTTCGTCCGCCTGTCGCGTGGCGCGCACGGTGGACACGATGCCGCCGCCGGCCTTGGCGATGTCGGCGTAGCTGACGCCATTGAGGCGCTGCTCGAACTCGCCGGCGCGATTGCCGGCATAGACCAGGTGCGTATGGCAGTCGATCAGGCCCGGGGTGATCCAGCGGCCTGCACAGTCGACGCGGGTGGCGGCATCGAAGGCGGGCGCGGCGTCCGCGGGCCCGACATGCACGATCCGTCCGTCGCGGGCCGCGACGACGCCGTCCTGGATCTCGCCCAGTCCGCCGTCGGCGGCATCCAGGGTGGCCAGCTTCGCGTGGTGCCAGAGGGTGTCGCAGCGCATGGCGTTACGTATCGTCGTGACCTTATTTGTCTATACAATAAAACCGTGCCCATGAGAGTGTCCAGCGAGAGGACGAACCGGTGACGACAGGCTTCCAGCACTTCTGGATCGACCATGCCCTGCTGCCCGACGGCTGGGCCCGGCAGGTTCGCCTGGCGGCCCGCGTCGGCCGCATCGTGGAGGTGACGCCGGGACAGCGGCCTGGTCCGGAGGACATCCGCGTCGAGGTCGCCGTGCCGGGGCTGGGCAACCTGCACAGCCACGCCTTCCAGCGCGCCATGGCCGGCCTGACCGAGGCGACATCGGCCGGCGCGGTGGCCGCGGGGGGCGACAGCTTCTGGAGCTGGCGCGAGCTGATGTACCGCTTTCAGGACCGGCTGGACCCGGACAGCTTCCAGGCCATCGCCGAACAGGCCTACGTGGAGATGCTGGAGGCGGGCTTCACCCGGGTGGGGGAATTCCACTACCTGCACCACGCGCCCGATGGCCGCGCCTACGCCGACCCGGCCGAGATGTCCGCCCGTGTGGCGGCCGCCGCGCAGGCCAGCGGGATCGGCCTGAGCCTGTTGCCGGTGTTCTACGCCCATGCCGACTTCGGTGGCGTGCCGCCCAGTCCGGCACAGCGCCGGATGCTGCATGACCTCGACGGGTTCGCCCGGTTGCTGGAGCGTGCGGGTGATGCGTTGGCGCCACTGGGCGATGCGGTTCTCGGCGTGGCGCCGCACAGCCTGCGCGCGGTGACGCCCGGGGAGCTGGCCGCGTTGCTGCCGCTGACCGAGGGGCCGATCCATCTGCACATCGCCGAACAGCTGCGCGAGGTGCTGGCCTGCCTGGACTGGTCCGGCCAGCGCCCGGTGCAATGGCTGCTCGAGCACGCGCCAGTCGATGCGCGTTGGTGCCTGGTGCACGCCACCCACGTCGAGCCGGCCGAGTTGCAGGGCATCGTCGAGGCGGGCGCGGTGGTCGGGCTGTGTCCGATCACCGAGGCCAACCTGGGCGACGGGATCTTCCCCATGCGCGACTTCGCCCGGGCCGGTGGCCGGTTTGGCGTCGGCTCGGACTCGAATGTGCTGATCGACGCGGCCGAAGAACTGCGCCTGCTCGAATATGGTCAGCGCCTGGTGTCGCGCGGTCGCAACGTGCTGGCGCAGGGCGAGGGTGTGTCGAGCGGACGCTGGCTGTTCGACGGAGCGCTGCGCGGTGCAGCGCAGGCGCTGGGCGTCGCCGGTGGGCTGCAGGCCGGCGCTTCGGCCGATCTGGTAGCCCTGGATCTGCGGCATCCGGCCCTGCAGGCGCGCGAGGGCGACGCCTGGCTGGATGGCTGGATCTTCGCCGCGCGGCAGGGAGCGGTGCGCGATGTCTGGCGGCAGGGAAGGCACGTGGTGCGCGACGGCCAGCATCTCCAACGCGCGGGCGTGGCCAAGCGTTACGCCGCCGCGCTGGCGCATCTTCTGTCGTGATGAGCGAGGCCAGGCCGCCAAGCCTCCACCAGCGCATCCGGGGCGACATCGAGGGGCGGATCCGCAGCGGTGAGTGGCCACCTGGGCACCGGATCCCCTCCGAGCACGCCTTGATGGCGAGCTACGGCTGCTCGCGCATGACCGTCAGCAAGGTTCTGGCGCTGCTGGCGGACGCCGGGATGATCGAACGCCGCCGCCGCGCCGGTTCCTTCGTCGCGCGGCCGCATCCGCACATCGAGCAGGTGGCCCTGTCCATCCCGGATATTCCTTTTGAGGTCGCGGCGCGCGGCCACGTGTACCGGTTCGAGCTGCTGGCGCGGCAGCGACGTCGACCACGGCGTGGCGTGTCCGACGAGGCGGCGCTGGCCGGCGATGGCTGGGTCCTGGCGCTGCACTGCCTGCACCTCGCCGACGGGCGACCTTTCGCCGTGGAGGAGCGCCTGATCAATCCCGCGGCTGCGCCGGAGGCGATGGACGTGGATTTCAGTCAGGTCGTGCCGGGCAGCTGGCTGCTCCAGCACGTGCACTGGACTCGCGCCGAACATCGCATCAGCGCGATCGGCGCCGATGATGCGCAGGCGGGATGGCTGCAGGTGGCGGTCGGGACGCCGTGCCTGGTGATCGATCGTCAGACCTGGTGCGGCGAGCAGCCGGTGACCCGTGTGAGCCAGGCGTTCCTGGGCGATTCCTACGACCTGGTGGCGCGGTTCTCGCCCGGGACGCGCTGAGCGATCCCGGGTTCAGCGCGAAGCGGGCGTGTACAGCGGCTTGGCCTCGCACTGGCGCCAGCGCACGCGGGCGTCGCTGCCTGGGGCAGGGTTGAGCTGGATGCGCGACAGCGCCAGGTCCGGGTATTTGGCCAGTTCCGCGCACACCGTCGGCATCACCATGTCCTCCCCGGCCAGCATGTCCACCGATAGAGTCGAACTGGAGATCCACACCGGCTGGCGCAGGCCGCCCGCCTTGGCCAGCGCCTTGGTGACCGCCACACGCTGCATGGCGACCTGTTCCTCGCTGGAGGGCGCGGCAGGCGGGGGCGCTGCCGGTGCCGGATTGTTCGGCGTGGTTGTGGAGGGCGGGGCACTGGCGGGTGCGGGGGCCACCGCTGGCGCCGCCGTCTCCGGGGCCCCGGCGTGCAGCAGGCTGCTCACCAGCACGCCCAGCAGCAGGGCCAGGATCCAGCACAGGCCGATATGCCGGCGCGCGCGCAGGTTGGCCTGGGTGGTGATGCGCTGAACGATGGCACTGTCCAGCATCGGCTTGACCTGCAGCCAGAGCTTGCCACCGTCGAGCAGTTCCACGCTGGCGCGTTCGGCCTTCTCACGCCCAGTGGTGTCCACCACGCCTTCGGTGGCCAGGATGCCGCGATGGGCACCGCGCAGCCGGGCCTCGGACGCCAGCTCTTCCACTGCGACTGAACTGATCCGGTAAGCCGAGCCGTGCTTGCAGCTCAGCAGCCAATGCTTGCCCTCGGTATCGGCCAGCAGAAAGCTGGGGTGTTGGTTGCGCACGTCTTCGGGCTCGAAGGACACCCGCTGCAGTCCGCGCAGCTGCAGGGAAGCCAGTACAAGACTGGAGAAATCCCGCCAACGCAGGCCGGCCAGGGCCAGCAGCCCGGCTGAGATCTCATCGTCGCGACGACGAAAGGTCCAGAGATAAATGGTCGCAGCGAGACCAAGCACCAGGGCGAGGATTGCCCCGATCAGCCAGGAAGCCATGTTCAAGTCGTCCGGTGGATCAATGGAAGGAGTTTAAGGACAACGCCTTCTGACGCACACGGGGGAAAGCGGCCAGGCACGAAGAGGCCCGCCAGGCTGGAATTCGTAAGGGGAGGGGAGCGAACGAATCGAGCCGGCCTGACGGGCCGACCCCGATTCTGCACACGGCTTGTGCTGCTTTGCAACAAGACCAGGCCTGACATGGCCGAGCGGGCGCCGGCGATCAAGGGGTGTCAGACCGGTCGGCCGGTGGAGCCCCGGGCGGGGGAGCAGCAGAGGCCGAACGCGTGCGCGGTGCCGTCTTGCGCGCGCGCTTGCGGGCAGTCGGAGCATCGGCGGCGGCGCCTGCCGCAGCCTTGCGCGGTGCTTTCGATGCACGCGCCCTGGGCGTTGGGGTCGCCTGGGCCGCGTCGTTATGCCGGCGCAGTTGCGCATTCAACGCATCGATGCGGTCGATCAGCGCGCCGAGTTCGCGCCGGGTCGGGGCTTCCAGGAACTTCAATGCATCGCCGACCCGCCCGGCTGCGCCGCTTGCCCGCTCCCGCGCTTCATTGAGGCCGGCCTCGACGGCATCGCGCATTTGCCGCGCGCCGGTGCCGGCGCGCTGCTCGAAACGGCCGCCTTCCTTGACCAGCGTGTCGAATAGGCGGCTGCCTTCGTTCTGTGCGCGCCCAAACGCGCCCACCCCGGCCAGCCAGATCTGCTGGGCCGATTCACCCAGGGCTTGCTGGAGCAGCTCGGCCTGCGCCTGCAGGCTGGGGCCGGCGGTGTCCTGTGTACGCTTGCGCGAGGTCTTCTTGGCGGTCATGGAAAGCCTCCTGTGATCGGCGCGCCCGCAACAGGCGCATTGCACAGTTTCCGCGCGGTCAGGTGATCGTCACGTCACCGCCGATGCGGAGGATCAGGCGAAGCGCTCATCCAGGACGCGACGGATTTCCGCTTCGATCGGCGTCTTCATGGCCGACAGCAGGAATCCCAGTTCTGCGGTGACATGCAGCGCATCGGGCAGCATCGCGATCCTGCCGTCCACGCCGCCGCCATTGAAGGCCAGTTCGTCGCCTTCCCAGTGATGGCTCACCCCGAAGCGGCTGGCCAGCTTGGCGGCCACCTCATCCAGTGCCACCCGGGTCTGCTCCGGGCTCTTGGTGTTGGGGTGGAGGATGTCGATGCTGGGCATGGTGTTGGCAAAGAGGCTGCAGGAAAGAAGCGACATTGTGCGCGGCTCGCGCACGGTGCGCCAAGCGCGTGTGCTGCATGCTAGGCTCGCGCCGCGTGCAGAACCTCAGCCTCCATTTTCCGCAGGGACGTATCCCGGACCGTGCCCTTGGCACCGGTGTGCATCGCGTCGTGCGCGAAGCCAGCGGCACCATCGGGGTGGGGGACGCCGTGCCAGGTGCCTTGCTGGTGCAGTTCTGCCTGGATCGGCGAGGCCTGTGGCTGCAGGTTCCCTCCGGCATGCGCGGCATCCACGTCAATGGCAGGCCGGTGCGACGCATGGCCATGCTGCGACCCGGCGATGCGGTCTACGCCGACGGCGTCGAGGTGCTCGTACGTGGGCAGGTCGGCGAGGCGGCGCCCTATGCCACGCCGCGTGTCGGCGAAGAGGCCGACCCTCGCGTGGTCCTGCGCGGGATCGGCGGGCGCCATCATGGCCGCGCCTTTCCGGTCGGCAGCGGGTGCGTGGTCGGCGCCGGGCCGGAGGTGCAGATTCACCTGGACGCGGCCCATATCGGTGTCCAGCATGCGCGCCTGAGCCTGCAGGGCCAGGGCCTGCTGCTCCGTCACTACAGTGGTGCGGCCACCAGCGTGGTCAACGGCCTGCCCGTGCACGAAGCCCTGCTGGTGGCCGGCGACCAGGTCGCGTTCGATCCGCAGGCACGTTTTGTGGTCGAGATCCCGTGGGGACGCCCCGAACGCCATGAATCCGGCATGCCGGAGGATGGCGTCATCACTCAGGCGAGCGCGCCGCCTCAGGAGGCTTCGCTGAAGCGTTGGCCGTGGCTGCTGCTGGCGGCCGCGGCGTTGGCCGGGTTGCTTTCGGCGCTGCTGCTGTTCGGCGCCGGCTGACCGCCTTCCAGGCGCGCCATCCCAGCAAGACCGCAAGAATGCCGGCGTAGAGTGCGGGCTCGCGGATGTCGGACTTCACCAGCCACCAGAAATGCAGCACGGCCAGCACGCCGATGGCGTAGATGGCCTTGTGCAGCCGGCCCCAGTTGCGGCCCAGCCGGCGGATCCAGCCGGTGGTGGAGGTGATCGCCAGCGGGACCAGCAGCAGCCAAGCCGCGAAACCCACGGTGATGTAGGGCCGCTTGACGATTTCGGCAAAGATCTGGGTCCAGTAGCCACGCAGGTCCAGGCCCAGGTAGGCCGCCAGGTGGAAACACGCGTAGACGAAGGCGTACAAGCCCAGCATCCGCCGGAAACGGATCAACACCGACTGGCCGGTGAGCTGGCGCAACGGGGTGATCGCCAGGGTGAACATCAACAGCCGCAATGCCCACAGCCCGGTGAAGTGCTCGACCTCGGCGATGGGGTCGGCCCCCAGCGCGTCCGATCCAGTCTTCCAGACCTCCCAGAACCGCCAGCCCAGCACGGCCAGCGGCGCCAGGCACAACAGGTGCACGACCACCTTGGCTGCGATCACGCCAGGCGGGGTCTTGGGTTTGGGACGGGCCGGGCGGGCCCGACCTTTCGGGGCGGCGTCGCTCAGAACCACTTGCGCAGATCCATCCCGGCGTACATCGAGGCCACCTGGTCGGCATAGCCGTTGAACATGCGGGTCTGGATGCGCTCGGCGAACAGCTTGCTGGCGTTGCCGGCGATGCGGCGCTCGGTCTTCTGGCTCCAGCGCGGGTGGTCGACCTGCGGATTGACGTTGGAGAAGAACCCGTATTCGTTGGGCTGCAGGTCATGCCAGGCCGTTTCGGGCATCTTCTCGACGAACTTGATCTCCACGATCGACTTGATGCTCTTGAAGCCGTACTTCCACGGCACCACCAGGCGCAGCGGCGCGCCGTTCTGCTGCGGCACCGGCTTGCCGTACAGGCCGGTGGCCAGGAAGGTCAGCGGGTGCATCGCCTCGTCCATGCGCAAGCCTTCGCGATAGGGCCAGTTGATGGAGCGATAGCGGATGCCAGGCATCTGCTGCGGATCGGCCAGGGTGGTGAAGGCCACGTACTTGGCCTTGGAGGTCGGTGCGAAGTCTTTGAGCACCGCCGCCAGCGGGATGCCGGTCCACGGGATCACCATCGACCAGCCTTCCACGCAGCGATGGCGGTAGATGCGCTCTTCTGGCGAGGCCGCCTTGAGCAGATCCTCCAGGGCGATGGTGCCGGGCTTTTCGCATTCGCCCGAGACCTTGACCGACCACGGCGAGGTCTTCAGCGTCTTCGGCGCTTGCGAGGGATCGGTCTTGTCGGTGCCGAACTCGTAGAAGTTGTTGTACGTGGTGACGTCGGCGTACTTGGTCAGCTCCTCATCGGTGCGAAAGCCCGACTTGGCCTGCTCGGGGGTGATGGTGGTCTTGGGCGCGTCCGGCGGATCGGCGTCGGCACAACCAGCCAGAGCCAGCGCCGGGATCGCGGCGGCCAGCTTGAACAGGTCGCGACGGCCGCGGTAGACGGCTTCGTCGGTGACCTGTTGGTCTTTGAGGTTCAGGGCATCGCGGAGGGACACGGGTTTCTCCTGCTTGAAAGTCACATTGGCAACCAATAAGACGCGCGACAGGACCAAAAATTCCAGGGATTGGTGCACCTGTCCATGCTCATTGCGCCGGGTTTCATGCTCCTTACGCAGATCGCGTCAACGTGGATGCATGGTGGGGCACTTGCTGATTCAGCCTGCGGCATACTATGCGCCCCCAGGAAGAGGCTGCCATGTCCCGCGTCCACAACTTCAGCGCCGGCCCTGCGGCACTGCCCGAAGCCGTCCTGCGCCACGCGCAGTCCGAAATGCTGGAATGGAACGGCGTAGGCGCCTCGATCGTGGAGATCAGCCACCGCAGCGCCGAGTTCATGGAGGTCGCCGCGCGCGCCGAGGCCGATCTTCGCAGCCTGCTCAGCATCCCCGAAGATTACGGCGTGCTGTTCCTGGCCGGTGGCGCCACGACCCAGCAGGCGCTGCTGGCGCTGAACTTCGCCGCGCCTGGCCAGACCGTGGACTACGTGGTCAGCGGCCACTGGGGCAAGACCGCGATCAAGCAGGTCAAGGACTACGTCAACGTCCACGTGGCCGCCACTAGCGAGGCCAGCGGCTTCACTGACATCCCGCCGCGCCAGACCTGGCAGCTTTCCGACGATGCGGCCTATGTCCACATCACCGCCAACGAGACTATCCACGGCGTGGAGTTCCGCGAGACGCCTGACGTGGGCGCCGTGCCGCTGTTCGCCGACTTCTCCTCCTCGATCGCCTCCGAGCCGATCGACGTATCGAAGTACGGGGTGATCTACGCCGGCGCGCAGAAGAACCTCGGCCCGGTCGGTGTGGCCGTGGTCATCGTGCGCCGCGACCTGCTCGAGCGCGCCGGCCAGCCGCGCGCGGACATCTTCAACTACGCCTCGCACCTGGCGCGCGACTCGATGCTCAACACGCCGCCGACCTGGAACTGGTACCTGGCCGGGCTGATGTTCCGCTGGATGCTCGACCAGGGCGGCGTGGCCGAATTCGCCCGTCGCAGTGCGGCCAAGTCGCAGCTGGTCTATGACGCCATCGACGGCTCTGGCGGCTTCTACCGCAACGCAGTGGTGCCGGCGGCGCGCTCGCGCATGAACATTCCCTTCTTTGTGCCCGACGAGACGCTGACCGCGCGCTTCGTGGCCGAGTCCAAGGCGGCCGGGCTGATGGGCCTGAAGGGCCACAAGGCCGTCGGTGGACTGCGGGCCTCGCTGTACAACGCGTTGCCGGTGGAAGGCGCGCAGGCGCTGGTGGACTTCATGCGCGACTTCCAGCAGCGCAACGGTTGAACCTTCATGCTCTGTAGCGCCGAGCTCGCTCGGCGGTCGCTCTCCCGGTGAGGGCCCTAGCCGAGCAAGCTCGGCTCTACGGAGGCAGGGGACATCGCCGCCATGGCGGCTCCCACGAAAGAAACATCGCTTCATGGATCTTCGCGAATGACCAAGAAAACTCCCAAGCCGGCAGCAGCCAAGTCCGTGTCGGTCGCCAAGCCGGCCAAGGGCAAGGCCGCCAAGCCGACCGCGCCGCCGCTGGTGCTATCGGACGTGCGCGCCAAGATCGACGGCATCGACCGCCAGATCCAGTCGCTGATCGCCGAGCGCGCCGGCTTCGCCCTGCAGGTCGGCAAGGCCAAGGGCAAGCTGGCCGCGGCGGTGGATTACTACCGCCCCGAGCGCGAGGCGCAGGTGCTGCGCATGGTGGTGGACCGCAACGAAGGCCCGCTCTCCGACGAAGTGTTGGTGCATGTCTTCCGCGAGATCATGTCCGCCTGCCTGGCCCAGCAGGAGCCGCTCAAGATCGGCTATCTCGGCCCGGAGGGCACCTTCAGCCAGCAGGCCGTGCTCAAGCACTTCGGCCGCTCGGCGCTGGGCGTGCCGATGGCGAGCATTGAGGAGGTCTTCCAGGAAGTGGAAAGCGGCAACGCCGACTTCGGCGTGGTGCCGGTGGAGAACTCCGGGCAGGGCACGATCCAGATCACGCTGGACATGTTCCTGACGTCCAACCTGAAGATCTGTGGTGAGGTCGAGCTGCGCGTGCAGCAGTTCCTGATGTCGCGCAGTGGGCGCCTGGAGGACATCGAGCGCATCTACGCCCATCCGCAGTCGTTCATGCAGACCGCCGGGTGGCTGCGCTCCAACCTGCCCAAGGCCGAGAAGGTGCCGGTGTCCAGCAACGCCGAAGGCGCGCGCCGTGCGCGCAACAGCGACGATGCCGCAGCGATCGGTGGCGAGAGCGCGGTCCACGCCTACAGCCTGAAAAAGGTGGTGACCAGTCCCATCCAGGACGACAAGGACAACACCACGCGCTTTTTGGTGGTGGGCCGCAAGATCTTCCCGCCGTCCGGTCACGACCGCACCTCGGTGCTGGTGTTCATCCATGACAAGCCCGGTGCGCTGTTCGATGTACTCAGCCCGTTCGCGCGGCATGGCATCAGCATGAACCGCATCGAGTCGCGGCCTTCGCACCACGCCAAGTGGGAGTACGGGTTCTTCATCGACCTGGCCGGGCATGTGGAGGACGCGTCGATGAAGGCGGCGCTGGCCGAGCTGGAAGCGCACTCGGCGCAGATCAAGGTGCTGGGGTCTTATCCGGTGGCGGTGCCGTGAGGTTGCATTCGCTTTTGTCGGTCGCAACACGGCGGTGGTCGACGCGGAAAGCTTGAATGCTCTCCTTCCCCCGCATGCGGGGGAAGGATGCCCGAAGGGCAGGAAGGGGGGCTTTTGCTTGCTTCTAAACAAAAGAAGCGAAGCTTTCGCGCTTCTTCGAAGCACGAGTCACTTTTCTTTGCTTGTGCAAAGAAAAGTAACCAAAAGAAACACACCCGTCCTCGCGCCCTCCGCTGCGCTCCGGGTTCGCGTCATCAGCAGGAATTTCCGGACGCGGCCTCCTGCCGCGACCGGAAACGACGCACATCCTTGTGCGTCGCCCCTGCGGGGTTTGGCCTGCTGATGCCGCCGCTGTGGATGGGGTAGGTAGCAGACGAGCAACAGCAACAGCGGAAAAGCAGCAGCAACAACGCAAAGGCAACAGCAATAACGCAAAACCAACAGCAACAACCGAAGCAAGATCAACCACGCATTCGATGCACAACGCGGCAGGGCCGCTGGATGGACAACACGATGACTTCGCAATCCTGGATCGCTCACGCTGGCTCGGCGCTGCACGGCGCGCTGGCCATCCCCGGAGACAAGTCGGTGTCGCACCGCTCGGTGATGTTTGCCGCGCTGGCCGATGGCACCTCGCGCATCGAGGGCTTTCTGGAAGGCGAGGACACGCGCGCGACCGCGGCGATCTTCGCCCAGTTGGGCGTGCGGATCGAAACGCCGTCGCCGTCCACGCGCATCGTGCACGGCGTGGGGGTGGATGGGCTGAAGGCGCCGAGCGCCGCGTTGGACTGCGGCAATGCCGGCACTGGCATGCGTCTGCTCGCGGGCCTGCTCGCGGCGCAGCCTTTCGACAGCACGCTGATCGGCGATGCGTCGCTGTCCAAGCGGCCGATGCGGCGGGTGACCGGTCCGCTGGCGCAGATGGGCGCGAAGATCGACACCCGGGACGACGGCACCCCACCGCTGCGCATCCACGGCGGGCAGACGCTGATCGGAATCGACTTCACCTCGCCGGTGGCCAGCGCGCAGGTCAAGTCCTGCCTGCTGCTGGCCGGTTTGTATGCGCAGGGCGAGACCACGGTGCGCGAACCGCATCCGACCCGCGACTACACCGAGCGCATGCTCTCGGCGTTCGGCGTGGAGATCGACTTCTCGCCGGGCTACGCCAGGCTGCGCGGCGGCCAGCGCCTGCGTGCGACCGAGATCGCGGTGCCGGCGGATTTTTCCTCGGCGGCGTTCTTCATCGTCGCGGCCAGCATCATCCCCGGCTCGGACGTCACCCTGAAGGCGGTGGGCCTCAACCCGCGTCGCACCGGCCTGCTCGAAGCGCTGCGCCTGATGGGCGCGGACATCGAGGTGCTCAACCCGGCCGAGCACGGCGGCGAGCCAGTGGCCGACCTGCGCGTGCGCCATGCCGCGCTCAAGGGCGCGCGCATCCCGGAAAGCGTGGTGCCGGACATGATTGACGAGTTCCCGGCGCTGTTCGTTGCCGCCGCCGCCGCGCAAGGCCAGACCATCGTCAGTGGCGCGGCCGAGCTGCGGGTCAAGGAATCCGATCGCCTGGCCGCCATGGCCACCGGCCTGCGCAGCTTGGGCGTGCAGGTGGACGAGACCCCGGACGGCGCGACCATCCACGGCGGTCCGATCGGCGGCGGCATCATCGAAAGCCACGGTGACCATCGCATCGCCATGGCCTTCTGCATTGCCGGGCAACTGTCCACCGGGGAGGTAGTGGTGCGCGATATCGCCAACGTGGCGACCTCGTTCCCAGGCTTCGACACGCTGGCGCGCGGCGCCGGCTTCGGTCTGCGCGAAGGTTGACCAACCCTCGGCGCAGGCCGGGCGTGCCGCAAAGCCGGTGCCTGCAGGGGCGCCGGCTTTGTCGCCTCTGGGCGTGGAAGGGGCGGCGCGTGGCCGCGACGGCGCGGATCGTCTGGCGTGCGGACACAAAAAAACCGGCCAATGGCCGGTTTTTTCAGTCCCGACCAGCTTGAAAAGCTGGTCGGGGAGACAGGATTCGAACCTGCGACCTCTACGTCCCGAACGTAGCGCTCTACCAGACTGAGCTACACCCCGAAGGAGCCGCACATTTTAGGGAACGCAGACGGGGAGGGCAAGAAGAATTTTCACTTTTCCTGCCGCGCCCCGGCCGAGCCTGGCCGGCCGGGCGCCGCAGCCCGCGCCAACGCTAGAATATGCGCCCCCCTTTGCATGTCTGGAGTCACCCGCTTGATCAAGCCGCGCACCCCACCGGGGGTCATGGAGCTGCTGCCCCGTGACCAGATCGCCTTCCAGCGCATGCTGGACACGATCCGCCGCAACTACGAGCGGTTCGGCTTCCTGCCGGTGGAAACGCCGGTGTTCGAGCTGTCCGAGGTGCTGCTGACCAAGTCCGGCGGCGAGACCGAGCGCCAGGTGTATTTCGCCCAGTCCACCGGCGCCCTGCAGCAGGACAACGAGGGCCTGCCCGAGCTGGCGCTGCGCTTCGACCTGACCGTGCCGCTGGCGCGCTACGTGGCCGAGCACGAACACGCGCTGGCCTTCCCGTTCCGTCGTTACCAGATGCAGCGCGTGTACCGCGGTGAGCGCGCCCAGCGTGGTCGCTTCCGCGAGTTCTACCAGTGCGACATCGATGTGATCGGCAAGGACGGCCTGAGCATCCGCTTCGACGCGGAGATCCTGGCGGTGATCCACGCGGTGTTCTCCGAGCTGCAGATCGGTGCGTTCACCGTGCAGCTCAACAATCGCAAGCTGATGCGCGGGTTCTTCGAGAATCTGGGCGTGGCCGACGGCGAGCAACAGATGCTGGTGCTGCGCGAGGTCGACAAGCTCGACAAGCGCGGCCCGGACTACGTGCGCGAGACGCTGACCGGCGAAGGCTTCGGCCTGTCTGCCGGGGTCGTGGACCAGATTCTGGCCTTCGTTGCGGTGCGTTCCAGCGGCCATGCAGATGCGCTGGCCCAGCTGGACAGGTTGGGGCAGGGCAGCGAGGGCTTCAACGAAGGCATCGCCGAGCTGCGCGAGGTGCTGACTCTGGTCCAAGCCCTGGGTGTGCCGGAAAGCGCCTACTGCCTGAACTTCTCCATCGCCCGTGGCCTGGACTACTACACCGGCACGGTCTACGAGACCCAGCTCAACGACTATCCGCAGATCGGCTCGATCTGTTCGGGTGGCCGCTACGAGAACCTGGCCAGCCACTACAGCAAGTCCAAGCTCCCGGGCGTGGGCATCTCCATCGGCCTGACCCGCCTGTTCTGGCAGCTGCGCGAGGCCTGCCTGCTGGTCGATGCCGAGGTCAGCAGCGTGCAGGCGCTGGTGGCCCTGATGGACGAATCCCAGCTGCCCGAGTCGCTGGACATCGCCCAGCGCCTGCGCGCCGGCGGCATCAACACCGAAGTGCAGATGGAGCCGAAGAAGCTCGGCAAGCAGTTCCAGTACGCCTCGCGTGCCGGCATCCGCTTCGTCGCCCTGGCCGGCGAGGACGAGCTGGCGCGCGGCGTGGTCACGGTCAAGGACCTGATGCGCGAGCAGCAGTTCGAAGTGCCGCGCGACGAACTGGCCACCACCCTGCGCGTGGAGCTGGCCCAGGTCAGCGCGTTGGCGGGGCGCTGAACGCGCACTGCGGTGGGCCAGGCCGGCGTTGGTTGCCGGCTTCGGTTGAAGCTGAAACAGAGAAGGACGCCATTGGCGCCCTTTTCCTTTGGCGAAGTGGAGCGCTGGGTGGGAGCCGCCATGGCGGCGATAGGGCTCTACCAAAGAAGTGTCATCAGCATCAGGGTGAGGCCTCGCCGGGAAAGCCTCATCGCCGCCATGGCGGCTCCCACAAGGGCATCAGGCGCGATCAGTCCTTGCTGCCCGCCGGCGGCATCAGGCCGTGGCGGCGGAGCATCTCCACCAGCGCCACGCGATTTTCTGGGATGCCACGAAAAGACCCACGCGTCTGATCTACCACCTTGCCATTCTTGACGACGGCATAGGTTGGCATGCGCCAATCCGGGAACATGGGCCAGTCGCTCCGCCGGGTGATCAGGTGCATCGGCGTTCCGGGGAATTTGTCGTTCCACTCTCGCCAGACGTCCAGATCTTCGTCACCCGGCGGCATGCCGAGCCAGTGTCCATGTGCCGCAAAGACAGTGGCGAGTTCGGGATCGGTCGCGATGTCCTGCGCGGCGTCCACTGAGAAGTGGCAGCCCGCTAGCACCATGATCTGGAGTTTGGACAGATCGGCCGATTCGGCGCTCATCCGCGTACCGTCAGCGGAGAGTCGCCACCATCGCGGCCCGTCTGGAAGACTTGAGAGCGGGGTGGTCACTGCTGGGATCGACGTCAACGCGATCGAAGAATGCTTTGCCGCAAGCGCACGTGCATCGTCCAAGCGGCCGATGGTGAGCAGGGCGCGCTGCGCGTCCTGGATCAATTGTCGGCTCTCCAGGCCGCGCTGTTCGAGCAGGTGTAGCAGGGTGAAGAGATCCTGCGTGGATGCTTCGCTGCCACTGGCGGTGGCCGCGCTGGCCGAGGCGCGCGCCAGGATCAGAAGGTCAGGTTTTGAAAGTTCGTCGGCACGGGCGACCAGCGTTTCGGGGAACTGCCTGCGATAGATTTCGCCGACGTGCTGCGCGCGGCCCAGGTCGTCTTCTTCGCCGATCTGGTCAACGAGCAGCTTGTACGCGGTATAGCGCTGGTCGATCTCGCTGGGATGTTCCTTGTCGCCACGCCAGTCGATTGGGGCAGGCTCAGTCATGACATGCGTGGCGATTGGGTCATCGCCGAGGCCGATCAGATCGAAGATGGCCTTGGCCTGCTGTTGATCCAGCTCCCAGACCAGGTCCTCGGGTGCAACCGAGACAATGCCACGTTCGGTGAATGTCAGGCCGCCCAGGAATCTTTCCCTGCCGCCGGCGGTGAAAGCATCGAATGGGGCGGCTTTGTCGGGGTTGGCCCTGAGCCAGACTTTAAACCTGGAGCGACTGTCCAGCGGCGGCTGTGACGATGTTGGTACGCTGGATGAAGGGCCCTGCTCGGATGCATAAGTGTGGGCCGCAGCGCCCGGGCTGAGTAAAACCCCCGCCAGCAGCGCGGACGAAAGCACGGTAGGACGGAAAGCACGCATCGACAGACTCCTTGTCGCAGATGGGCCGGCAGCGCCGGTGCCTCGGGCCGATCCTAGCGCGGACCGGGCCGGGATTCATCCGGCGTGTCGGTCCGCGGTTGTCCGTGGCGTCGGCTCGTGCTAATGTGATAGCGCGTTAATACATTGAGACGTCCATGAAGCGCCGCCCCGAGATCGACGAGAAGACCGCCAGCCTGGCCCAGCAGTCGCTGGCCCGCGCGCTGGCGGGCCTGTCCAAGCCGGAGGAGGTGCGTGCGTTCCTGGTGGACTTGTGCACGCCTGCCGAGCTGGAGGCCATGGCCGACCGCTGGCGCGTGGTGCCCCTGCTGCTGAAGGGCGTGCCATATCGCGAAATCCACGAGCTGACCGAGGTCAGCGTCACCACCATCGGGCGCGTCGCGCGCACGCTGGAGACCGGTACCGGTGGCTATGCCGCCGCCCTGCGCCGCCAGCAGACGCGTACCGCCGCCTCTCACTGAAGTTTCCTGCCATGCCTCCCATCGTTGCCAACGCGACGCGTGATCGTCTGCGTATCGCCATCCAGAAATCCGGCCGTCTGGCCGAACCGGCGCGCAGCCTGCTCGCCGCGTGCGGCCTAAGCTGGCGCGAGAGCCGCGACAAGCTGTTCTGTTATGGCGAATCGCTGCCGGTGGACCTGCTGCTGGTCCGCGATGACGACATCCCCGGCCTGATCGCCGACGGCGTATGCGATTACGGCATCGTCGGGCGCAACGAGCTGGACGAACAGGCCAACGCGCGCGCCGAGATCGGACTGCCGCAGGCCTACCGCGAAGTGCGCGCCATGGGCTTTGGCGGCTGCCGGCTGATGCTGGCCATCCCGGAGAGCTGGGAGTGGACCGGCCCGCAGCAGCTGCAAGGCCTGCGCATCGCCACCAGCTATCCGGCGATCCTGCGCCAGTGGCTCACCGCGCAGGGCGTGGACGCCTCGGTGGTGGAGCTCTCCGGCTCGGTGGAGATCGCGCCCAAGCTCGACACCGCCGACCTGATCTGCGACCTGGTTTCCAGCGGCGCCACGCTGCGCGCCAACCAGCTCAAGCCAGTGGAAACCCTGCTGGAGAGCCAGGCGGTGCTGGCCGGGCCGACGCGCAAGTTCGACGATGCCCGCGCCGACCTGTCGGCGATGCTGCTGCGGCGCATGGACGGGGTGCTCAAGCTCAAGGACAGCAAGCTGCTGATGTTCCGCGCCGCGCCGGACACCGTGCCGGCCTTGACCCGCCTGCTGGCCGATGCCGAGCCCCTGGTGCAGTTGCCGGGCGAGCACGCCGAGGGCATCTCGCTGCAGACCATGTGCCACACCGCCCTCAGCTGGCAGCAGTTGGAGGAACTGGAACGCGCCGGCGCACGCGGCCTGATGGTCCTGTCCGTGGAGCGCTCGCTGGCATGAACGCCTCGCTCAAATCCCAATCCCTCAGCGTCCAGCGCATCGTCTGGGCCGCACTGGATGCGCAAGCACAGACCCGGACGCTGGAGCGCCCGGCGCAGACGGTCGCGGCCGAGACGCGCCGCACCGTCGCCGCGCTGATCGACGAGGTCCGCAGCGGTGGTCTGGAAGCGCTGCGCGCCATCACTGCGCGCTTCGATGGCGCCGCGCCCGAGTCCTTCGAAGTGGGCGAGGCCGAATTCGCCGCCGCCGAACGCGCCATCGACCCGGCGCTCAGGCAGGCCATGGTCGAGGCCGCCGCGCGCATCACCGCCTTCCACAAGGCCGGCATGGCCCAGCCCTATGCGGTGGAAACCGCCGCCGGCGTGGTCTGCGAACGCATCATTCGCCCCATCGGCCGCGTCGGCCTGTACGTGCCGGCCGGCAGCGCGCCGCTGCCGTCGACCGCGTTGATGCTGGGCGTGCCGGCTGGCCTGGCCGGCTGCCGCGAGGTGGTGCTGTGCACGCCGCCGCGCAAGGACGGCACTGCCGATCCCGCGGTGCTGGTCGCCGCGCGCCTGACCGGGGTGGACCGCGTGTTCGTGCTGGGCGGTGCGCAGGCGATCGCCGCGATGGCCTATGGCGCCGGGCCGGTGCCGGCCTGCGACAAGCTCTTCGGCCCGGGCAACAGCTACGTCACTGAAGCCAAGCAACAGGTCGCGCAGAGCGGTGCGGCCGCCATCGACATGCCCGCCGGTCCGTCCGAAGTGCTGGTGATCGCCGATGCCGGCGCCAACGCGGACTTCGTCGCCGCCGACCTGCTGTCGCAGGCCGAGCACGGCCCGGATTCGCAGGTGCTGCTGCTGTCCGACGATGCCGGCCTGCTGGACCGCGTGGAAGCCGCGCTCGAGGCGCAGCTGGCCGTGCTGCCGCGCGCGGACATCGCGCGCAAGGCGCTGAGCGCCTCGCGCCTGGTGCTGACCACGTCGATGGACGAGGCCTTCGCCATCAGCAACCGCTATGCGCCCGAGCACCTGATCCTGGCCCTGCGCGAGCCGCGCCGGTGGCTGGACAAGGTGGAGGCGGCCGGCTCGGTGTTCCTGGGCGACTACACGCCCGAGGCGCTGGGCGACTACTGCAGCGGCACCAACCACGTGCTGCCGACCAGCGGCGCGGCGCGCGCCTACAGCGGCGTGTCGGTGTCCAGCTTCCAGAATTTCGTCAGCGTGCAGTCGGCCAGTGCGGCCGGCATCCTGACCATCGGGCCGTCGGCGGTGACCCTGGCCGAGGCCGAAAGCCTGGAGGCCCACGCCAATGCCGTGCGCCTGCGCCTGCAGGAGGCCGCCCGATGAGCGCCCCTTATCCGACACTACGCGACCTGCTCGACCTGGTCCGCCCGGACCTGCGCGGCTTTGGCGGCTACAAGTCGGCCCGCACCGAGGCCCTGCGCGGCGATGTCTGGCTCAACGCCAACGAAAGCGCGTGGAGCAATGCGGCCGACGCCAACGCGACCTCGCGCCGCTATCCCGATCCGCAGCCGGTCGCGCTGAAGACCGCGCTGTCGCGCCTGTACGGCTGCGCGCCGGAGGAACTGCTGATCGGTCGCGGCAGCGACGAAGCCATCGACCTGCTGGTGCGCACCCTGTGCGTGGCCGGGCGCGATGCGGTGGTCGCCACGCCGCCGGTGTTCGGCATGTACGCGGTCAGTGCGCGCCTGCAGGATGCGCGGCTGATTGAAGCGCCACTGGTCGATGGGCCGGAGGGGTTTGCGCCGGATTTCGATGCGATTGCGAAGGCCGTGCTGGAGCAGGGCGCCAAGCTGGTGTTCCTGTGCTCGCCGGCCAATCCGACCGGCGCGTCGATTCCGCTGGCGCAGATCGAAGCCCTGCTGCAGACCCTGCAGGGCAGGGCGCTGGTGGTGGTGGACGAAGCCTATGGCGAGTTCTCCGACGTGCCTTCCGCGCTGACCCTGCGCGCTCGCTACCCGGAAGTCGCGGTGCTGCGCACACTGTCCAAGGCGCACGCGCTGGCCGCGGCCCGGGTGGGCGTGGTGATCGCCGATCCGCGCCTCATCTCGGTGCTGCGCGCCTGCCAGGCGCCTTATCCGGTGCCCACACCGTGCGCGGAGCTGGCCGTGGCCGGCTTGTCCGCATCCGCCCTGGCGGCCACGCAGGCGCGGATTGCCATCGTGATTGAAGCGCGCGCACGGCTTGCCGCCGCGCTGTCGGCGCTGCCCGGCGTGCGCCGTGTGTACCGCTCCGACGCCAACTTCCTGCTGGTGCGCTTCGCCGATGCGGAAGCAGCATTCCGTGCGCTACTGGCCGCAGGCGTGGTCGTGCGCGACCAGCGCGCCGCGCCACAGCTGGACGATGCACTGCGCATCACCATCGGCACGCCCGAGCAGAACGCGCGCGTGCTGGCGGCCCTGAGCGCACAGGCGGAGGCGGCATGAGCCAGAAGATCCTGTTCGTCGATCGCGACGGCACCCTGATCGAGGAGCCGGCCGATTTCCAGATCGACGCCTACGAGAAGCTGCGCTTCGTCAAGGGCGTCATCCCGGCGATGCTCAAACTTCGCGATGCCGGCTTCCAGTTCGTCATCGTCACAAACCAGGACGGGTTGGGCACCGAAGGCTATCCGCGCGAGAGCTTCGACGGCCCCAACGACATGATGCTGCAGATCTTCGAAAGCCAGGGCATCAGCTTCCGCGAGGTGCTGGTGGACTGCAGCTGGCCGGCCGACAAGGCGCCGACCCGCAAGCCCGAGCTGGGCCTGGTCATGCACTACCTGCGCGATCGCGGCATCGACCTGGATCATTCGGCGATGGTCGGCGACCGCGAGACCGATATCCGCTTCGCCGATAACCTGGGCATCCGCGGGTTCCAGTTGAAGACCGCGCAGTTCGGCGGCGAGTGGGACTGGGCCGGCATCGCCCATGCCTTGGCCGATGCGCCGCGCACGGCGAGCGTGCGTCGTAAGACCAAGGAAACCGACATCCGCGTCGAGGTCGACCTGGACCGGGTCGCCGATCCCAAAGTCAGCACCGGCCTGCCGTTCTACGACCACATGCTGGAGCAGATCGGCAAGCATGGTGGCTTCGCCCTTGAGATCCAGACCACCGGCGACCTGCACATCGACGAGCACCACACCATCGAGGACACCGCCCTGGCCCTGGGCGAGGCGTTGAAACAGGCGCTGGGCGACAAGCGTGGCATCGGCCGCTATGGCTTTACCCTGCCCATGGACGAGACGCTCGCGCAGGTCGCGCTGGACTTCTCGGGCAGGCCGTACCTGGTGTTCGACGCCAGCTTCCAGCGCGAGCGCGTCGGCGACATGCCCACCGAGCTGGTCGAGCACTTCTTCCGCTCGCTGTGCGATTCGGCTGGCGTGAACATCAACGTGCAGGTGCGCGGCGACAACGACCACCACAAGATCGAAGGCAGCTTCAAGGCGCTGGCCCGCGCGTTGCGCCAGGCGATCAAGCGCGAGGGCTCCGAGCTGCCCTCGACCAAGGGCGCGCTGTGATGCGCCTGGCGATGATCGATGCCGGTGGCGCGAATATCGGCTCGGTGCGCTATGCGCTGGGCCGCCTGGGCGTGGAAGCCGAGCTGACCACCGATGCCGAGGTGATCCGCAGCGCGGACCGGGTGATCCTGCCGGGCGTGGGCGCGGCCGCGCAGGTGATGGGCCGGCTGCGCGAGCTGCAGCTCATCGAGACGATCAAGGCGTTGCAGGCGCCGCTGCTGGGCGTGTGTGTCGGCATGCAGGTGCTGTTCGAGCATTCCGAGGAAGACGACACGCCGTGCCTGGGTATGCTCTCGGGCCAGGTCGCAAAATTGCCTGTCAGCCCCGGCATTCGCGTGCCGCACATGGGCTGGAACACCCTGAGCGCCCGGCGCGAAGCTTCCCTCACCGCCGGGATCGGCGCGCAGGACCAGGCCTATTTCGTGCACAGCTACGCCGCGCCGGTGAGTGAGGACTGCCTGAGCAGCGCCACGCACGGGCAGGAATTCGCCGCGGTGGTCCAGCGCGACCGGGTAGCCGGGGCGCAGTTCCATCCTGAGCGCTCGGCCGCGGTCGGCGCGCGCCTGCTGCAGAACTTCATTGAACACGGCCTGGCCTGAGGCCACGCCCGTAGGACGCCTGATGTCTTCCAAGCCTTCCTTCCAACTCTTTCCGGCCATCGACGTGCGCGGCGGACGCGTGGTGCGCCTGGCGCAGGGCGATTACGACCGCGAAACCACTTACGGCGACGATCCACTGGCCGCCGCACAGGCCTATGCCGCGCAGGGCGCAAGTTGGCTGCACCTGGTCGACCTGGATGCCGCGCGGGCCGGCGGCTACACGCTGGCACCCCTGTTGCAGCAGTTGCGTGCGACCACGGGCCTGCAGGTGCAGACCGGCGGTGGCGTGCGCAGCCGCGATGACGTGGTCGCGCTGCTGGAGGCCGGTGCCTCGCGCGTGGTGGTCGGCTCGCTGTCGGTGCGTGCGCCCGAGCAGGTGCTGGGCTGGCTGGCCGAGTTCGGCGCCGAGCGCATCACCGTGGCGCTGGATGCGCGCCAGGACGAGGCCGGTATCTGGCAGCTCCCGATCCACGGCTGGACCGAAGGCTCCGGCGTGGCCCTGGATGCCCTGGCCAGCCGCTATGCGCAGGCCGGCATGACCCACCTGCTGTGCACCGACATCGCCCGCGACGGCATGCTGACCGGGCCTAACTTCGCGCTGTATCGCCATCTGGTCGCGCTGCTGCCGCAGGTGCAGGTGCAGGCGTCCGGCGGCGTGCATGCGGTGAGCGACGTCAGCGCCGCCAAGACCGCCGGCTGCGGCGGCATCGTGCTGGGTCGGGCATTGCTGGAAGGGCGCTTTACCCTGGAACAGGCCTTCGCGGAGGCCGCCTCATGCTGAGCCGGCGCATCGTGCCCTGCCTGGATGTGCGCGGCGGTCGCGTGGTCAAGGGCGTCAAATTCCGCGACCACATCGACATGGGCGACATCGCCGAGCTGGCGCTGCGCTATCGCGATGCCGGCGCCGACGAGCTGGTGTTCTACGACATCGGCGCCAGCCCGGAAGGGCGCTCGGTCGACTACGGCTGGGTGGAGAAGGTCTCGCGTCTGCTGGACATCCCGTTCTGCGTGGCCGGTGGCATCCGTAGCGTGGAGACCGCGCGTGCGGTGCTGCACGCCGGCGCGGACAAGGTCTCGATCAACACACCGGCGCTGGAACGCCCCGCCTTGATCGGCGAGCTGGCCCAGGCCTTCGGCGTGCAGTGCGTGGTGGTGGGCATTGATTCGGTGCGCGAGGACGATGGCCAATGGCGCGTGCGCAGCTATACCGGTGATCCATCCAAGACCCGTGCCGAAACGTTGCGCACCCTGGACTGGATCGAGCAGGCGCAGGCGCTGGGTGCCGGCGAAATCGTGCTGAACTGCATGGACAGCGACGGCGTGCGTCGCGGCTACGACATCGAGCAGCTCAAGGCCGCGCGGGCGCTGTGCCATGTGCCGCTGGTGGCCTCCGGCGGCGCGGGCCTGCCGGAGCATTTCACCGCGGCGTTCAAGGACGCCGATGTGGACGCCGCGCTGGCCGCCAGCGTCTTCCACAGTGGTGCCATCGCCATTCCCGATCTCAAGCGCACACTGGCCCAGGCCGGCATCGCCGTGCGCCAGGCCGCCTGAGCGGTCGCAACAGGAACCGACATGAGTCAGATCGAAGCACTGGACTGGGCCAAGGGCGATGGGTTGCTGCCCGCCGTGGTGCAGGACGCCGACACCCTGCGCGTGCTGATGCTGGGTTACATGAATGCCGAGGCGTTGCAGGTCACGCGTGACTGCGGCCATGTGACCTTCTTCAGCCGCAGCAAGCAGCGCCTGTGGACCAAGGGAGAGACCTCCGGGCATTTCCTGGACCTGGTCGACATCCAGGTCGACTGCGACGCCGACACGCTGCTGGTGCTGGCGCGCCCGAATGGGCACACCTGCCACCTGCAGCGACCCAGCTGCTTTCCCGAGGCGCCGGGCGTGGTGGGAGCCGCCATGGCGGCGAAAGGCCCTTCCCAGGAAAGCCCAATCGTCGCCATGGCGGCTCCCACCGAAGGCATCGCCTTCCTGGGCGAACTCGACGCCCTGATCGCGCAGCGTCACGCACAGCGTCCGGAAGGCAGCTACACCACCCGACTGTTCGAGGGTGGGATCCGCCGCATCGCACAAAAGGTGGGCGAGGAGGGCGTGGAGACCGCCCTGGCCGCTGTCGCGCAGGACGATGCGGAGTTGCTCGGCGAGAGCGCGGATCTGCTCTATCACCTGACCGTGCTGTTGCGCGCGCGCGGCCTGTCGTTGGGTGATGCGGTTCAGCTGCTCTCGGAGCGTCATCGGCCAGCCTGAGGCCGTGGTGACCACCCTCGTTTCTTCCCGTCGGAGCTGAAGCGCTGTCCCCCGCGGTGTCCCGTCCCGGACATCCCGTGCAGGACAGCGCCCGCCACACGGCGTTCCGTAAGCCGCGCCCGAGGTGCGGTTGAGGTCGCGGCTGATCCCAGCCCAGCGCCTTCAATAGGCGCTGCGACAGGGAAGCGGTTTCTGTCTTGCGCCAGGACCGATGCGCATCTTGCGTGTCGGGGTAGGGCGCATTGGTGGGTCTTGATCGCGCCATTTGAAGACCTGCATCGCCTTGTCCGCAGCGCGTTGTGGGTCAATCGCTTGGGTCGACCGGCGCCTTTGCGGTCTTGCGCGTGGTCATTGGGACCGTGCACCCAGTTTCAGTTTCTCTCCGTTGACAACGTTGTCTTCGCTCGTGGACGGTGCAGTGGCGGTCGTCGACACGCGTCGGCCATCGCAGCCACGCAGTCCGGATGTCTGCTGGAGCCTCGACGGGAGCGGCAGGCCAACTACGTCACGGCATGGGGCATGCGCCACCGTGCCACCCAATGGAGAGAGACGATGACCCTCAGGAAATCCACCTTGTGGTCCGTAGTCACCGCAGGCACATGCACCAGCCTGATCGGCAGTCTTGCCACCGCGGCCGCGCTTTCGGTCCTACCCATCGCCCCGGCCCATGCCCAGACCGCCTGCGCGCCGGCCTGGAGTGCGGGCACGGTCTATACCGGTGGCAACACCGCCAGCGAAAACGGCATCAACTACCTGGCCAACTGGTGGACCCAGGGCGACGCGCCAGCCACGCACAACGGAGGTGCCGGCTCCGGCCAGCCCTGGACGTCGCAGGGCAGCTGTTCCGGCGGCGGCGATGATGGTGGCGGCGACACGGGCGGCGGGGACGACGGCGGCGACAATGGCGGCACGCCGACCAATCCGAGCTACGAGAGCTTCATCTTCAGCCCGTACAAGGACATCACCATCAATCTCAACTGGAACAACAACGTGATGCAGACCAAGGTGACCGGCAGCGCCATTCCGGTCGCCGGTGCCGGCAGCCTGCTGTCGACCCAGTTGAGCAATCTGGACACGCTGACCTTGGCGTTCGCCACTGGCGAATGCGGCAGCGAAAGCTGGGGCGGGGTCTCGGCCAACGCCTTCGCCAATGCCAACATCCCCACGCTGGACAGCAGCGGAGTGAACTACATCATCTCCACCGGCGGCGCCTCGGGGACCTTCACCTGCGGCAGTGCGGCGGGCATGAACGCGTTCTTGTCACGCTACGCCTCACCGCACCTGGTCGGGGTGGATTTCGACATCGAAGGCGGGCAGACGCCTGCGCAGACCGATTCGCTGATCGCCGCGGTCAAGGCCGTCGAATCGCAGTATCCGAACCTGCGCTTCTCGTTCACCCTGGCGACCCTGGCCGCTTCCGATGGCAGCTACGGCGGCGTGAATGCCCTGGGCGATCGTGTGATCCGGGCGGTCCAGGCCTCTGGTTTGCAGCACTACACCATCAACCTGATGGTCATGGACTTCGGCCGGGCGCAGGCGTCCAACTGCGTGCTGGGGAGTTCGGGGCTGTGCGAGATGGGGCAGTCGGCCATCCAGGCGGTGCAGAACCTGCAGCACACCTACGGCATCAGCGCCGACCACATCGAGCTGACCCCGATGATCGGGCGCAACGATACGGCCGATGAGATCTTCACGCTCAACGACGTGGACATCGTTTCGCTCTACGCCGCGCAAAACGGCCTGGCCGGCGTGCACTACTGGTCGCTGGATCGCGACACCCCGTGCGCGACGCCGTCGGACTACGCTTCGCCGATCTGCAATTCCTACAGCGGCCCTGCCGCGCTGGAGTACACGCAACGCTTCCTCAACGATCTGGGCTACTGAGTGGGCTTGGCTGCCAGGGAAGGCGGCCCTTGTTGAGCGAAACGGCGCGCAGCGATGCGCGCCGTTGTCGTGTTTCTTGTCGTGGGAGCCACCATGGTGGCGATGGGGCTTCATCGGGAAAGCTTCATCGCCGCCATGGCGGCTCCCACGCATGCATGGGCGGTGCTGCTGTTCTTGGAACGAACGGCTCTCGCAGCGACAGGGCTTCCCCAATTGAGCTTCATCGCCGCCATGGCGGTTTCCACACAATCAGGGTGCGAGCGCTATTCGGTGATCAGGTCGCACAGCCGCAGCAGGGCGATGCGCTCGATCTGCGCCAGACAGGTGGCAACTTCCTCGCCGCGCTCGTGCGTCAGGCGGGTGTGCAGGGCGGCGATGACGCTCGCGCGGGTATGACCGCGCACGGCCAGGATGAAGGGGAATCCGAAACGTTCCCGATAAGCGGCGTTGAGGTCCAGCAGTTCGGTGTACTCGGCCGGGCTGCACTGGTCCAGGCCGGCGCCACGCTGTTCGCTGGCCGAGGAAGCGGTGAGTTCACCGGCGATGGCGGCCTTGCCGGCCAGTTCGGGATGGGCACGGATCAGGGCCAGCTGCGCGGGCTCGCCGGCGTTGGCCACCACCTCGCACATCGCTGCGTGCAGCGCGGCGACATCGGCGTAGGGGCGACCGGCCACCGCGCCTTCGGCCACCCATGGCGAATGCTCGAAGATGCCGCCCAGGGCGCTGATGAAGTCCGTCTCCGGCAGGGCGTTGAGCTCGATCAGCGTAGTCATGCGGATTCTGCCTTGAACGGATGGCGCTGCTGCCAGTGCCGGGCGATGTCGATGCGTCGGCACACCCAGACCTTGTCGTGCCGGGCCAGATGGTCGAGGAAGCGCTGCAGGGCGACAAAGCGCCCCGGGCGCCCGAGCAGGCGGCAGTGCATGCCGATCGAGAGCATCTTCGGCGCCTCCTCGCCCTCGGCGTAGAGCACGTCGAAACTGTCGCGCAGATAGGTGAAGAAGTGATCGGCGGTGTTGAAGCCCTGCGGCGTGGCAAAGCGCATGTCGTTGCTGTCCAACGTGTAGGGCACCACCAGGTGCGGCTTGCGTTCGCCGCCCGAAGTTTCCACCTGCGTCCAGAACGGCAGGTCGTCGCCGTAGTAGTCCGCGTCGTAGGCAAAACCGCCGTGCTCGACCACCAGGCGCCGCGTGTTGGGACTGTCGCGGCCGGTGTACCAGCCCAGCGGCGCGCTGCCGGTCAGGCGGGTGTGCAGGTCGATGGCGCGCGCCAAGTGTGCGCGCTCGGTGGCCTCGTCCATGTCCTGGTAATGGATCCAGCGCCAGCCGTGGCTGGCGATCTCGTGACCCAGTTCGACGAAGGCGGCGGTCGCCTCCGGGTTGCGCTCCAGCGCCATGGCCACGCCGAACACGGTCAGCGGCAACTGGCGCTTTTCGAACTCGCGCAGGATGCGCCACACGCCCACGCGCGATCCGTATTCGTAGATCGACTCCATGCTCATGTGCCGCGCCGGGTAACTGGCCGCGCCCACGATCTCCGACAGGAACTGCTCGGAGCCGGCATCGCCATGCAGCACGTTGTTCTCGCCGCCTTCCTCGTAGTTGAGGACGAACTGCACCGCGATCCGCGCGCCACCGGGCCAGTCGGCGTGCGGTGGATTGCGGCCATAGCCGATGAGATCGCGGGGGTAGGACGTGGAGAGCATCGGCAAGCGCCAGCGTGGGGATGCGGACCACTCTAGGAACAAGTCCGCACCTTGGAAAGCGTCCCGTGCACGCATCCGCGACAAATGAAAACGCCTGGCGGGGTGAGCGCCAGGCGTCTTGGTCCACGTCAGGCCGTCGGGGCCGTGGTGGTGTGGCTTACCACTCGTACATCAACTGCAGCCGGGCGTAGCGCGGCTCCTGGTAGTACTGGCCCAGGCCATAGGTGGCGTAGTGGGTGGTGCCGTTCTGCTGGACCGACTCGTAGTGCTGATACACCTGCAGCGGCTTGTCGTTGTTGAACAGGTTGAGGATCGACAGCTGAGCGGTCAGGCCCTTGATGGCCGCCGGCTTGTAGACCAGGTTGGGGCTGAGCTCGAAGGTCCACGGGGTGCGGCCCTGCGTGCCTTCGTCGCTGATTTCGCCGTTGCAGTAGTGGAACTGGCCGGTGTAGCCGTATTCGGTCCCCAGGGTGCCGTAGCCACCGCCGAAGCAGCTGATCGGCGCTCCGGACTGGACCTGCAGATTGGCACCGACCTGCCACTCATCGCTGAACTTGTACGCACCGTACAGCTTGAAGCTGTGCATGTGGTCGTTGGGCAGGAAGCCATAGGCGCCTTCCATGATCTGCGCGAAGTCGAAGTCCGCCGTGGTGCCGGTGTCGTCCTGGCCGTTGTTGGACTTGACCAGTCCCTCGTAGTTGCCCTTGCTCTGCGACCAGGTGTAGCTGGCGTTGACGTACCACTTGTCGCTGCCCTTCTGCGCGCTCAGGGTCAGCGCCTTGTAGGTGCGCTTGGCCTTCGGGCCCAGGGAGTCGGCCGACATGGTGATCGTGTCGGGATTGCCGTCGCCGTTCACGTCCACCGCGATGGTCGAGGAGCTGCCCGGGTTGTACAGCCAGCAGCCCGAGCTGCCTTCCGGCGCGGTCCAGGCGTCAAAGCCGGAGGTGTCGTAGCCATCGGCGGTGGCCGCGTCGTACAGCGCCTGCGAAGAGCAGCTGTCGTCGATGGCGTTGTGGATTTCGCGGTAGGTGCCCTTGGCGCCCAGCACCCAGCCATCCATGAAGGCATTGTCGCTGGTCAGGCGATGCTCGAAGCCCAGGATCGCTTCATCCTGCGTATAAGGCTTGAGCCCCTTGCTGGCGGCCGAGGACGCCGACGGCGTGGTGCCGTTTTCGCCGTTGAAGTACACCGTATCGCCCAGAGCCACCGGATCGATCGGCGAACCATCGGCGGTCACCCCGCTGTAGCTGTAGGCGGTTTCCGAATAGATCGAGGCGCTGGCTCCACGCAGGGCGACGTTGGCCGCGATCGGCAGCGCGTAGCGGCCCAGGTTGCCGTACAGGCGGCTGGTGCCGTCGCCGAACATGTCCCAGGAGAAGCCCACGCGCGGCTGCCAGATGTTGTCCTGCTTGACGAACACGCCGCCGGAGGTGTTGTAGTTCTTGAACGAATCGTTGCGCACGCCCAACGACAACAGGAAGTCGTCGGTCACGTGCCAATGGTCCTGCACGTACCAGGAGTTCTGCTTGATCTCCACCGCGCCGCCGGTGGCGTAGATGTCGTCGTACACGATCTGGTTGCCATCGCTGTCGGTGGTGTAGTCGTAGTGATGCCCACCCGAGTACGACTCGCCCTGCTTGGCGTTGAAGTCGTTGTAGTCGTAGCCGAAGCTCAGATCATGGTCGCCCAGCGTCCAGTCGAAGTCGGCACGGTAGTCCTGGCGCTGGCTATAGCCGTTGCTCACGCCCAGCGTGGAGTCCAGGAAGCAGCTGTTCTGCGCGCCGACATAGTCGGATTCATACGACACGTAGGGGCAACCGGTGGCCGGCGCGTTGATGTTGCCGGCGTAGGTGGAGCGCGAACCATCCGGCGACACCGCGACCTGTTCGCTGACCGTCTTCATCTTGCCGTACTGCAGCGACATGGTGAAGTTGTCGGCCAGGTTGCTGGTCCACTTCAGGATGCCGGTCGGGCCACCGCTCTTGGAGATGAGCTGCCCGTTGTAGCTGTCCTTGTAGGCCTTGTTGGCCTCGAAGCCGATGTTGCTGTAGTCGTAGGTGGTGCGGCTGCTGTTGTTGAAGCCGGTGAATTCCAGATGGTTGTTGTCGTTGAGGAACCAGTCCAACTTGACCAGTTCGTAGGGCTTGCTCTCGTTGTAGTCGTCCTGGCTGGCGGTGGTGCCGGAGGGAGAGGAACGGCCGCCCCAGGTGCTGCCGGTGGTCTTGTTGTACTGGGCGATGGCAAAGACGAACAGCTTGTCCTTGATCAGCGGGCCACCTTCCCACAGGGCCCAGGTGTTGCTGTTGGAGCGGTTCTTGCTGAGCGGGCGATAGAGGCTGCCGTCGCCGAAGTATTGGTTGTCGGTATGCGCGGCCAGTGCGTCCGGGGCCGAATCCCAGCTGATGCCGCCGTGCCATTCATTGGTGCCGCGCTTGACGTTGACGCTGGTGACGCCGCCGGTGGAGAAGCCGTACTTGGCGCCGTAGCCGCCAGTCTGCACGTCCAACTGGTCGATCGCCTGCCACGGCACCTCGCTGAAGGACAGGTTGTCGTAGGAATCGGTGATGTTCATGCCGTTGACGTAGTAGCTGTTCTCCGCCACCGACGCGCCGCCGAACGAGTTGAGGCTGCCAAAGTAGCCGCTGCCGGTGGCGGTGCCCGGGGTCAGCTCGGCCACGGCATTGACGTCGCGCGGCACCGGCAGCTCATTGAGCTGGCCGGCGGTGAAGGTGGTGCGCGACTCGACGCTGCTGGTGTCGATGTCGTTCATCACCATCGGGCGCTTGACCATCACCGTGGTCAGCGTGGTGGCATCACTGCCATCGCCCAGGTTGACCTGCGCGGTCTGACCGGCCAGCACGGTGGCGCTACCGGTGGAGACGGTGCTGCCGTCTTCGACCAGGGTGACCTGGTAGTGGCCGGTGGGCAGGGCCGGCACGCGGAAGCGGCCATCGCTGCCCAGCGCCACGGTGCGGCTGATGCCGGAGCTCGGGTCTTTGATCTGGATCTGCGCGCCGGCCGCGTAGGGCGCGGTGCCGACGATGTCGCCGGAGGTGGCCTGCGCGAACGCGCTGGGGGCCTGGGAAAAGCACAGGCCCAGCAGCGCTGCGGCCAGCGCGTTGCGCTTGAGGGAGCGGGAAGAGGAGGGAGCGTGGCGCATGAGATGCCTTCAGGTTCTTCGACAAAAGCCCACCCGCACGGATCGCATTGGATCCGCGTTGTGATGCGAGCGGTGGTCACCGGTGGCCGGTCCTGACATGCGACCGTGACAGCGGCTTGGCGCGTATTTAACGATTCGATTACACCGGGAATTTTTCATCCGGCACGCGACGTTGACCAAGACTGACAAACACGACAGCTTGCCAAACGGGCCGTAGGACGCCTCTGCATCCCACGTTGCTGACGCAGCGAGGCTCGGGAACACGCAGGCGGCATTCAGCGGCTTCCCACTGGCGCGCCACATGCCGGCACATGGCGTTCAGGCTCGCCGCGCGCGGCGGATTCCTGGACAGCCACGCTTCATGAAGCTCAAGCGGCAAGCGTGCAGACCTTCCTCTGTGCCACTGTCATTCGCTAGGACGTGCCCAGCCGACGCAGGAAGAAACGTGAGTCCACCGGCATGACCGGGAAGCTGCCCGGCAGCGCCTCGCGCGGCAGTTCGATGAAGCCATGCTTGCCGTAGAAGCGATGCGCGGCCAGGAAGCGTTCGGTGGTACCCAGGTAGATGGCCCGCAACCCGCGCGCGACCGCGTGGGCGAGCAAGGTCTCCAGCAGGACGGCGGCCACGCCGCGCCCGCCGCCCCGGTGCGAGGCCGTCACGAACATCTTGCGCAGGGCCGCATCGCCCTGGCCGATGTCGCGCAGGCCGATGCAGCCGACGATGGCGCCATCGTCCTGCGCCACCCAGAACCCGCCATCGCCATGGAAGTAGAAGTCATCGACCGCCACCAGATCCGGCTGCGCGGCCAGATCGATGTCCAGGCCGTATTCGCCGCGCTGGATGCCCAGGATCAGTGCGCTCACCGCCTCGCGGTCGGCCGGGCGCCAGGGTCGCACCCTCAATGTCTCCATGCGCCGCTCAGCCCGGCGGGGGTTCGGCACCCAGCGGTTCGGATGCATCGCCGCGTGCTGTGCCAATGCCGTTGAACCACAGGTTCAAGGCCACGCAGGCCAGCGTCGCCAGCAGGATCCCGCTGTGCAGCAGCGGCGCCAGCGCCTTGGGCAACTGGTCGAAGACGGTGGGCGCCACCACCGGCGCCATCGCCAGGCCCACGCCCACCGCCACGATCAGCAGGTTGTGCCGGCGCGCGTGGAAGTCCACCAGCGACAGCACGCGGATGCCGTTGGCCGTGACCATGCCGAACATCACCAGGCCCGCGCCGCCCAGCACCGCCGGCGGGATGGCCGCCACCAGCACCGCCAGCTTGGGCACCAGCCCCAGCGCGATCAGGATCGCCCCGGCCAGCACGCACACCCAGCGGCTGCGCACCCCGGTGATGCTGACCAGCCCGATGTTCTGCGAGTACGAGGTATCGGGGAAGGCGTTGAACACCCCGCCTAGCAGCGTGGCCAGCCCATCCACCCGCAGTCCGCGCACCAGGGCGGGGCGCTCCACCGGGCGCTCGACGATGTCGCCCAGCGCCAGGAACATGCCGGTGGATTCCACGAACACGATGAACAGCACCACGCACATGGTCACGATGGACCACGGCTCGAAGCGCGGCAGGCCGAAGTGGAAGGGCATCACCGGCGCCAGCCACGCCGCGGCGCCCAGCCCGCTGAAGTCCACTCGCCCCAGCAGCGCCGCCAGCACCGTGCCAGCCGCCAGCCCCAGCAACACGCCGATGTTGGCAATGAAGCCGCGCCCGTGGCGCAGCAGCGCCAGCACGCCCAGCAGCACCACCGCCGCAATCGCCAGGTTGGCCGGCGCGCCATAGTCGGCCGCGCCCACGCCACCCGCGGCCCAGTTCACCGCCACGCCTACCAAGGTCAGGCCGATCACCGTGATCACCGTACCGGTCACCACGGGGGGAAACAGGCGCAGCAGCCGCCCGATCAATGGTGCGGCCAGGATGCCGATCACGCCGGCGGCGATGTTCGCTCCGAAGACATACGGCAGGCCCAGCGCCGGGTTGCCGCCGATGGCGATCATCGGCCCCACGCAGGCGAAGGTGGCCGCCATCACCACCGGCAGGCGGATGCCGAAGCCACCGAGCCCCAACGACTGCACCAGCGTGGCCAGCCCGCAGCAGAACAAATCGGCACTGACCAAAAAGGCGGTATCGGTCCGGGAAAGATGCAGCGCCCCGGCCACGATCAGCGGCACCGCCACCGCCCCGGCATACATCACCAGCACATGCTGCACGGCCAGCAGCAGCCACGGCCCGGCCGGCGGCACCGCATCGATGGGCGAAGGCGAGGGCAGGGCGCGTGACATCGGCAGGCTCGGTGGAGGCGAGCGTTGAACTTAGCCGGAGGGTGGTGCGGTGCACAATCCTTGCAGCTCAATCAGACCAACCGCCGTCATCCCCCGCACGCGGGGATCCAAGGACTTTGCTATCAGGTCACAGAGCGCGGCTGCCGGCCTGAAACTGTCGGGCGGATCGCTTACCGGCTGCGCGTATATCCGCCGGCTTCTCTAACTTGCGTTTCACGCGCAACGCGTGGCCACATACTCGTGCTGCGTATCCGCGCGTTGCAAAAAAGCCCGCACTGTGCCTTGTTCGGAAGTTAACCTGACCCGGTTACCAGAGATGTCGGACGGGCCGGATCTCGCATAGGCTTCTCAGAGTATCAATGACCCACCGTCACGTTGGAGAAACTTACTCACAGAAGGGAACCATGCGGGATCATTTACTCTCACTTCTCATGCTGGGCACGCTCTCCCTCTCTGCCTGTGCCCAAACCATCAAAGCGCCTGTCCAACCGTCGTCTACACGCAAGTAGCCCCAGATGACCGCGATGAACCATCAGACCGCCCAGACAGAAGCAGGCAAGCTCATGTCCGGATTGCTGGCGCTGATCAATAGCAGCAGATCCATCGCCGATTTCACTGCGGAGCGTCTTGGCAACGCAATGGATGCCGAGGTCAAGTCGTTCGGTCCCGGCCATTTCGGATACGGCGGCAAGCTGACGGAACAATGGGCGTATGCGCTTGAAGTCATGCAGGAGAGCATGCACGGGCCCAGGCTCGATCTTGAATTCATGGATCAGAGCCCCTCGAAAGATGCCAGTGCGACCGGGATCTGCGAGGTGGATTTCGATCAGGTGTCCAAAGATCTCAAGGCCCATGGGTTCTTGCAGGAGCCCGTATACGGCGAGCATGGGAATATCATTGCCTACCACTTCGACCGCCCCGGCTTGAGTGTCACCACCGTGGTGATTGGTGAGGCTTCCGACCCCATCGAGAAGATCAGCCTCCAGTGCGTTCGCGCGATGACCATCCAGTGATAAGGACATCAAGAGTGGGAACCGATGCTGCAAGTGAAATAGAAGGAACTTGGGATGAACTGGATAAAAAAACTGATGTGCGGGTTGCTACTAGTGGCGATTGCGGGTGACGCATTGGGGCAGCAGCGCCCTGGTGGAAATGGACCGTTGCCGGGCGACCCTGGATATGGGAGGGGCGGGAATCAGCCAGAAGTCCCGATGCCGCCGCTAAAGATGCTCAGTCCTGAAGAAGAAGCATCTCTGGAAAATGAGATCGTCAGCGGGTATGCGGCGGCGATGGGCACCGGCCGTGGCGGTCTTGCTTCCTTCGGCGCCATCGCCATTGAAAGGCGCGGGACTCACTACGGCACCATGGTCAAGCAAATCACGAAGGATTCTGCCGAATACGGCGCCCTCCAGTACTGTCAAAGCGCTGACAGCAAGAAATGCAAGGTTGTACTTTCCTTCCGGGATAGCTGCGGCGCCCTGGTCGCGGGCTTCGAGCCGAAGGGCGCAGCCGATGACGTAAGACAGTGGTTCCCGAAGATCGGGACGACCCTTGATGCGGCGCGTTCCGCCGCCATGGCTGACTGCCAGGCCACGGGCAACAACTATGAGTGCGTGGAAGTCACAAAGGTGTGCTCAGCCAGCGGCTGAGGCCCGGACGCCAGGAAGACCTGCCGGGGATAGGTGGATATCGGATGTGCACTAGGGCGATTTCGTGCTGGTCGAGGGCTTGTCGCAGGCAGATTTTTCCGGCGGAGGTGGCGGTTGGAGCACGGTCCGGCCGGCCACGAACGGGCCGGGGAAGGCGGAGTCGAGCGGGGTCCGCGTATAGAGGTGGCGGATGACTGGCGCGATCAAGAAGGAACGCAGGTTGCTGCGCTTGTCCTGTGGGTCATAGAAGCCCTCCAGGTCGATGATTGAGCCGTCGGCCTGCACCAGCTCCATGGTGGGGCCGGCGTCATGGGTTGCGATCAGGTAGTGATGGCCCACGACGAGGTTCACCGCGCCGCACCACGCAGTGGGGAACTGGATGCGGGCGTACTGGTTGCCGTCGCCCTTCAAGGCCTGGAGGGGTCGAATCTTGCCTTCGACCCAATCCGTGTAGGCAAGGCGACCAAGCGGCTGCTTGATATAGCGCGCCTCCACCAGCTGGAACACGAAGACGTTGCTCGCCGCGTCCAGCGCCTCGCGAAAGGTTGGCGGTGGCGGGTACTGGCACGCCTGGGCCGTCAGGCTGGTCGGTAGCGTCAAGGCCAGGGTCAAGGCCAAGCGGGAAAGAAGGTTCATGTGCGTGCTCTTTGCGGGGTGCTTACCCTAGCTTTGCGGCTCTAGCTTGCGTCAGTGCTCAAGCTAGTTGAGGCGTCTAAGTGAACCTGACCCCGTCACCGTTTACTGAGTGAGCGACTCGTGGCGTCTTCCCGGCTCGGCTGTTACGGCGTCACGGCGTACTGCCAGTTTTAGCGGAGGGTATGCCTTCATGTCGATGATCGCGCGGTCAACCAGCACCAGCGAGAGGGGCAAGCACGCGTCATAAGTGGTGCGATGTGCCTGCCGTGGCCTGTGTGGGGCGTCTGGCTGATTCGGGCTTCGGTCAAATGAACGGGAACCTGATGCCGTTACCGTCAAGCGAGTTAGTGCGGCTAAGCGAACCCAACCCGTTACTGGCCGCCATCACCACCGGCAACCGGATGCCGAAGCCCCCGATCCCCAGCGACTGGATCAAGGTGGCCAGCCCGCAGCAGAACAGGTCGGCGCTGACCAGGAAGGCGGTATCAGCGCGCGAAAGATGCAGCGCCCCGGCCACGATCAGCGGCACCGCGACCGCACCGGCATACATCACCAGCACATGCTGCACGGCCAGCAGCAACCAGGGCGCAGCCGGCGGCACGGCATCGATGGGCGAAAGCGAGGGCAGGGCGCGTGACATCGGCAGGCTCGACAGGGGCAGGCCTTGAACTTAGCCGGGGTTGGTGCGGTGCACAATCCTCATCGCTAGCGCTAGTACGGTCTGGACAATACTGCTTTTGCTCGTCATTCCCGCGAAGGCGGGTATCGATTTTCAACGGCCGAATGGTTGGTCAACCCAGCGACTTTTCCTGCTTGGTGCGCGTAAACAACGTACCGAGGCAGCCGCAGGCACCACAGACGACATGGCCCGCAGAAATGCGGGCCTTCTTGTCTTTGGCGAGGATTAATTCCCTACGTCCCTTAGGTTTACACCGTGACCACGACCTTGCCTTTGACGCGGCCGGTGTCCACATGCGCAAGCGCTTCTTGCGCACGTGCAAGCGGATATACCGTGTCGATCACTGGGCCAAGCGCGCCGCTGTCGAGCAATGCCGCCAACGTGCGCAACTGCGCGCCATCGCCGCGCATGAAGAGGAAGGTATAGGACACCTGGCGCTGTCTGGCCTGCGCACGCACTTTGCGGCTGAGCAGACGCATCACCAGCCTTAGCGGAAACGCCAGCCCGAGCTGCTGCGCGAATGCGGGCGTCGGCGGGCCGGACAGCGAAATCAATGCCCCGCCAGGCTTGAGCAACTGCAGCGACTTGAGCAGCGTCGGGGTGTCCAGGCTGTGCAGCACCACATCGTAATCGCGCACCAGTGTCTGGAAATCCTGCCGCTTGTAGTCGATCACCAGATCGGCACCCAGCGACTTGACCAACTCCACATTGGCAGTGCTGGTGGTGGCGGCCACGTACGCTCCCAGATGCTTGGCCAGCTGGATCGCGATGGTGCCCACGCCGCCAGAGCCGGCATGGATCAACACCTTCTGCCCCGGCTTGAGCGCAGCGGTTTCCACTAGCGCCTGCCAGGCGGTCAGGCCGACCAGCGGAAATGACGCGGCTTCCTCCATGCTCAGTCTGGCCGGTTTGGGTGCAACCACTGCCGCATCGATCGCTACGTATTCGGCCAGGGTGCCGATGCGGCCCGGCTCGATCTTGGCGAACACCGCATCGCCGACCGCGATGTTGCGCACCGCGGTGCCAACCTCTGTCACCACGCCGGCCACATCGTTGCCCAGCACGAACGGGGTCTTGAACGGCAGCAGTAGCTTGAATTCACCATCGCGCACCTTGGCATCCAGCGGATTAAGACTGGCGGCGCTGACCTTGATCAACACATCATTGGGGCGAAGCTGCGGCATCGGCATGTCGCCGATGCGCACCGGGCCCCGCTTTTTGTACTGGTCGACAATGACGGCTTTCATGCGTGTCCCCAACAGGCCTGTGCGCCCATCTTGGCATCGGTAAGCGCAATCCTGCGCATCATGCGCGTGCTCCGGCAGCGGCCGAACCGCTGGCGCGGGCCGGCGATAGGACTTGATCCAGCTTGAGTTCCTTGCGCAGCGCATTGCCGAGCATGCGGTTGGGCAGCAGGCGACGCAGCAGGCTCATCTGCTTGGCCACCTTACCGGCGGTGTAGCGCGCCTTCGGCTGCGGGTCCTGCGCTGCCTTCAATACGACCTCGGCTACAACACTTGGCGCGTCGGCCTTGCGCATCACGTCAGCCACGTGTGCGGCCAGATGCGCGCGCATGTCACGGTAGATCTCCAATGGCGCGTCCGGTTGTAGCGAATTGGCATCGAACGGTGTCCTGGTATAGGCCGGCTCGATCACCGAGACCCGGATACCCCAATCGCGCAGTTCATGATCCAGCGATTCGCTATAGCCCTCGATGGCGTGCTTGCTGGCCACATACAGCGCCGTGTACGGAATCGGCACCAGCCCCAACACCGAGCCGATATTGAGGATGCGTCCCCCGCCTTGCTTGCGCATTTGGCCGATCACCGCATTGGTCATGCGCAGGGTGCCGAAGAAATTGGTGTCGAACACCGACTGCGCCTGCGTGATGGAGCTTTCTTCTGCCGCGGCCGGCGCGACGCTGAAGCCGGCATTGTTGACCAACAGGTCCAGGCGGCCCTCCTTGCTGAGCAAGGCGTCGATGGCGGCGGCCACCGACGCGTCGCTGGTGACGTCCAGCGACAGCATCTGCACGCCAGGCGTGCTGGAGCGGCCACCACGGCGGCTGGTGCCATAGACGGTGTAGCCGGCCTTGGCCAGGTAGGCGGCGGTGGCTTCGCCGATGCCGGAGGAGGCTCCGGTCACGAGTGCGATCTTGTTGTTCATAGGTGGCTCTTTTTCGGGTGATGGGTGGCGGCAAGCTTTTGAGGTGCTGCCGTCGCACGCGGTGGTGGTGAGGAGCCGCGGCTGCGGTGGACTGCGATATTCACATTAAAATATTATGAACATCATATTTTTGAACAGCGCTCAATCCGGGCGTTTTGCTCAGGCTGCGTCAAAGTGTTCGAGTGCCGCCTTGCGCATCGCGACCGACAGGGCGGTGTCGTCCACGGCCCGCGCCAGCATCAAGGTGCCGGCCATGGCGCAGACCGTCACCAGTGCCCGCGCATGCGCCTGCGGCGTTCCCCAGTCCGGTGATTGGCGGGCGGCCAGGTCGATCATTTCCTTGATGCGACGCGTTGCCGCCTGGCGCACTTCCGGTGCCTGGCGCGGCATCTCCGAACCCAGCGCGGCAATCGGACAGCCCGATTCCACGTTGTTAACGTGCCCATCGGACAGATACGCCTGCATCAGCGCCTGCGCCGCCTGCTCGGGCGGCGCGGCGGCCACGATCTGCGCAGAGTTGGCAACCGTCTGCGCGCCGGCATGGTCGGCAGCCTCGGCCAGCAAGGCATCGCGTGATGCGAAGTGCGCGTAGAAGCCGCCGTGGGTCAACCCGGCCTCTTTCATGATGTCGGCCACGCCGGTGCCGTCGTAGCCGGTGCGCCGGATCGCACGCGCAGCGACTTCGACGATGCGTGCATGGCTGTCGGACTTGCGAGCTGACGGTGCCCGGGTGCGTGCAAAGGTCTTTTTCATGACGGTCATCATAATTAGAATTTGCAGCGATGGAAGCCGCACCGGCGGCTGTCCGACGAGCGGTAGGCGTGCGCCGAGGGATAGCGCCTGCTTCAGGAGCCAGCGGCACCGCGACAGCACCGAGCGGGAAAAAGGGGCGGAGGGAATCAAGCCTGGAACCGTCGCGCTATTGCCTGATACAGCCAGCGTCCCTGGATGACCAGCCATTCGGCCGTTGTAGAGCGCATCCGGCTTCCGCGGGAATGACGATCTTGGCGTGGGCTGCGGGCTTCATCCGCGCGTGCGTGTCGTCTGCTTGTTGGCGGCGGCACGCTTGGCTGGCTTCCGCTCCGGCAACCCCTGTAACGCCTCCACCGTCTGTGCCAGCACTTGCTGCGCTGCGCTGCGCTGCGCTGCGCGGCGCGACTCGGCTGGCGGCGCGGGGCGGTGCAGGCTGATAGCTGCAGCGGCCGGGCCTGCATTAACGACAAGGCCCGCAGCCCTGCGGGCCTTGTCGTTGTTGGTGGTTAGGAAGTGAGCCTGACCCGGAGGTGCTCAGTGCAGGTACGGCGCGTGCGGCGACGGAAGGCCTGCCAGGGACTGATAGGCCATGGCAGGCGTGGCATTGGGCGTGTGATACGCATCGGGTTGGGTCTGGACGCCATACACAGGGCGCGGTTCTTCCACGGAGAAGCGCAGGCGCGCGCCTTGCTCCAGTTGCTGTGCCGAAATTTCCTGGACGATGTCATCCACATCGTTTGCCCGGTCGAAGATCGTATAACCCAACATCGACAAGGTCCCGTCCGCAAAGTCGGCCATCCCATCGGCAAACACCGCGTCGCCATAGGCCTTGATGGCCGAGATCAACAGGTTGAGCTTGTCGATCTGGTCCAGGGTGACCCCATGGAGAAAGCCCTGCATGTTGGCCTGTGTGGAATCGCTCGCCCCGGCGCCTTCAGCGCCAGCGGCCGCCTGTTGCGCAACCTCGGTCGCTTCCTGCGTCGTCGTGCGCTGCGCCGGCCACGACACCTGCTGCAGCACCAAATCCAACTGCTCGGCCAGCTGCTCCAGGCAGAACCTCCACTCACTGCGGCAGACGGGCGTCGCCGCATCCTGCACGTGCTCGGCTCCGTGTGGCTGCCCCAGCCGTGCCAGGAACCTGGCGTGGCTGCAAAGCTGGGCCAGCCGCTGCTGGCTGCCCTTGGGCAGGAAATAACCAGTCATGTCCTGATCGTCGAACGTCTGCTCCACCATCGTCGCTTCTCCTTCTCACCATGAAGTGACCGCTCGCCATGAACGGCGGACGGGAAGTCGGGAGGTTCGAAACCGCAGAGAGCCGGCGGGCGTATTTCCCCGAAGGGTGTTGTATTAGCCGCCCTCCCGACGCAGGCATCACGTCGGCTTGTTCCTGCGAAATGCAGGCACAAAAAACCCACCGGTTTGACGGAGGTGGGTACCGCTCTCTGAGGAGTTTCGACGCTCCTTGGAAGGGATGTTGCTGCTGGTTTTGGGGGATGTCAACTGGTTTGGGGCTGTGAAGCAAAGCTGAGCGTTTTAAGTAAACCTGACCCCGTTAGCTCCGCTGAACCCCGCATTGGTCCTTTCTTGCCTGCCGTTGCGTCGGGTGCTATTTGTGCGGCTCTGGAAAGGATGACGGGATTTGAAGATGGCCACATTGGGATGCAGCGTACGACTGGCATTGGCGTTTCTCTGCGCAACTGGCGCGTCGTGTTCAACCGCTGCCACGCATGCGCCCAACTTCTCTGGGTCTTGGGCCTATCAGCAAAAATGCGATCCTGGCCATACCGTAAATTTGACGATCAAGCAGGCTGACGCACAGGCAACAGGTGATTGGAGCGAAGGCACCAACGTCAGTGGTGAAGACGGCTCGTTAAAGGGCGAGGTGCGTGGTGACAAGTTGTTCGTGCGCTACTGCTCAACCGACGGCAATGACCCCAAGTCAGCATGTCCCACATACGATGACCGAGAGGACTACTTCGCTCTGCGGGATGGGGCAATTGTCCGCTACCAGAAGTACGGAAGCGCATACAAAGAAGATGTCGTGTTACATCGAGACGATGCTGGTAAGAGCGTCCCGGTCGATACCACAAAGTGCTATGACAACAAGGAAGGCTAATGAGCAACCTGACGGATCAGGAACTTCGCGCGACGATGTACTTTGCTGTGGGCGTGACATCAGAAAGTGGCTACGAGGCATACCAACTCGCCGTCGCTGGTGACAATCGCCGCACGCCCAATCTTGAAGTGGCGGACAATAGCGGCTACACCATCGGCACCATCCAAACAGATTTGGGGCAGCACTATCAGCCCAACGTTCCCAATGGTGAGAACGTTCCGCGTGACCTGATCAATGCGTATCAGGGTTGGGCTGCGTCCAATCGGCCAACGGAAGTTCTCACGACTGAGCAGGTCACGCAGTCCATCGCAGACTTGGGTCGCAACGGGCGCGCTATCAAGGCGGATGGTGGAAGGCCGCTCGATGCTCAAGTTCAGTCACGTTTGGATACGTTTCTTGCGTCAGATGCAGGGGTCAGTTGGGTGCATGCGCGCGATGTGGCGCAAATCGACAAGATGATGGACAACGCCATCGCGCCACTGCAACGAAGCACGCTGTATCAGAACGCCTCTCTTGATGATCAGGTGAAATTGGCCTCAATCGTCGGCAAGGTCTACAACCAAAACGAGTCGCGGGCAGCGCCACTGCTGCGCAATTTGGAGAACAATCAGCAGTAACGGGGTCAGGTTAACTTTTCCGATGAGCGGGCATAGCATCTTCTGATCACGTGCCGAGTCCTGTTCGGACTGCGATGACCGTAGAGAAGTGCGAGCCTGGATCGCATGGCCCGACTCCCTCGCATCACTATTCCTGGCATTCCTCAGCATGTGGTCCAGCGAGGAAACAATCGCCTGCCGTGCTTTTTGGATGACGGTGATCGGATGCGCTACCTGCAGCTGCTACGCGATGCCCTACACCACTGCGACTGCACGCTGCATGCCTACGTCCTGATGGACAACCACGTCCATCTGCTGCTGACCCCGACAACGGCTGAGGGTGTTGCGCGCCTGATGCAGCGACTTGGTCGCAACTATGTTTCCTTGTTCAATGGACGCCACGATAGGAGCGGCACGCTGTGGGAAGGCCGCTACAAGGCGTGTCTAGTCGACAGCGAGGACTATGTGCTGCGCTGCTACCGCTATATCGAGCTCAATCCGGTCCGTGCAGCCATCACGGAGGATCCGGCGCGTTATCGCTGGTCCAGTTGCCAGGCAAATCTCGGCCTGCGGCCCCATTCGGCTGTGCATCCACATCCTGCGTTCCTGGCGCTTGGCGCCGATGCCTCCCAACGCAGCCATGCCTACCGCAGCCTACTGCACGAAACCCTTGCACCTGAGGAGGTGGACGCCATCCGCGCCTATCTGCAACAGCAACGCGCACTCGGCACCAACGCTTTCCAGGCCATGGTCCAAGCCAAGACCAAGCGCTTCGCAGGCATCCGGCCCGCACATCGGCCGCGCAAAGCACCAAACTCCGCCGGTAAGTGAACCTGACCCCGTTAGTCCAGCGCCGGCGCCTGTGACATCGGTACCATGGACAAACGCTGCCAATCCACCCCTGCACACAGCCAGGCGAACTGCTCGGCGCTCAAAGTCCAGGCCGCTTCACCGGCCCGTGGCCACACGCATCGGCCCTGCTGCAGCCGCCGTACCGCCAGCCACACCCCATGCCGATCACAGCACAGCAGCTTGATCCGGCTGCCCGACCGGTTGCCGAACACATAGGCCTCGCCCTCGGCCGGATCGCGACCCAGCACACTGCGCACCTGCAACAGCAAGCGGTCCATCCCACAGCGAAGGTCGGTCGGGGCGGTCACTAACCACCAGGACTGCAGGCTCAGCATGGGGCCAGCAAACGCAGCAGACCGGCCAGCCAGGCCGGATCGGCGCCCCCCACACTCAACACGATACCGCCGGACAAACGGACCTCCACGCTCGCCTCCTGCACCGCAGGGGCGACCCGGATCGGCAGCATCGCCGGTGACACCGGCTGCGCTTGTCCAGCCAACTTACGCCGCCAGTAGCCGAAGCTGGCCAAAGACAATCCATGCGCACGGCAGTACGCCGCTTGCGTGTCGCCGCCGCACTGCCATGCCTGCACATGCGCAGACCAAAGCCGCTGCTTGTCCTGCATTGATCGCTCCGTCCGAAAAGGACGGCTATCTCAGCGCCACGCGTGCAGCCAATACAGGTGATGTCACCGGACGCTTACGGGGTAAGCAGCAGATGGACGTGGTTGTCCATCAGGACGTAGGCATGCAGCGTGCAGTCGCAGTGGTGTAGGGCATCGCGTAGCAGTTGCAGGTAGCGCAGCCGATCACCATCATCCAAAAAGCACGGCAGGCGGTTGTTTCCACGCTGGACCACATGCTGAGGAATGCCGGGAATAGTGATGCGAGGGAGTCGGGCCATGCGATCCAGGCTCGCACTTCTCGACGGTCATCGCAGTCCGAACAGGACTCGCCACGTGATCAGAAGACGCTGTGCCCGCTCATCGGAAAAGTGAACCTGACCCCGTTACTGCAGACCCCGTTACTGCGAGCTGGCTGGGGCTCGGCTAAGTGAACCTGACCCCGTTACCGTCGGGCATTGCCCCTTCGTGCAGCCGGGTTCACTGCCCGGGCTTGTGTCCTAAAGAAACTGCACTCTGACCCCTGTTTCTGGGCGGTTAGCGCCCCATGGGCGAACCCCAGCTACTCAAATGGGCGGCCTAGACCTATGGTCCGAGGCCGGGTCACTCGGTTCCGTGGCTGGATTCTGATAGCGAAGACACGAATATCGGATCACCGCAGGCGGGATTTGCCGCGCAAAAGCTACGGTAGCCCGGTGTACCTGCTCTAGAATCAGCCAAAATTTGCCTTCTACTTGGTTCATGTCTCATCGTCAGCGACCAGTCGGTAGTTAGGGGCTGCGAAGTCGTATCGAAAAATATATATATAAAACATATAGATATGTTGACAATGTGCGGAACTGTGTTGAGTAAATTTCTCTTCCTGATTTGTCGGAGGTAGGTTGGTGATAAAAAGTGGAAGATCCTGTTGACAGGCGGAGGATGGCGGTGCCAGACTGCGTCATCAGTTCGGAGTGTTCCCATGGAAAGTCGGCGTCACCGCAGCCCCAACTACCCGTCTTCAAACTTGAAGGACGCTATCGAGCGCGCGGTTCTGTTCTTCAAGAAGGAGGGCAAGCACAAGGCGACGGTGGCAACTGCAGTGGGGCACTGGGGTTACAGTCCGACGAGTAGCGGAGGGTCGGCAGCTGTCGCCGCACAGAAGGCATATGGCCTGATGCAAGACAGCGGTGAAGGCTCAGCGCGGAAAGTCGGTATCACACCGCTGGGCTTGGCAATCGTTCAGGACGAACGTGTCATTTCGCCCGAGCGCGACGCAGCAATCAGGCAGGCCGTTCTTCTGCCCAAGATCATGGCTGATCTTTGGACGCGCTATGGGACTGAATTGCCTTCCGACGACACCCTTGGTCATTACCTAAAGGTTGAGCGCGAATTCAATCCCAACGCCGTGAAAGACGTGATCCGAATCTACAAGGATAACGTCGCGTTTGCTGGCTTGGATCGCCCGTTCGATCCGGAAGACGAAGTACAAGAGCAAGCTGTACCCGAACAAATTTCGCCGTCGATGGTGTTGCCTGCAGTGCCCGCTGCGCGACTGGCCGAGTCGGTCTCACATCAGGCTGTTGTTCATGCCCTACCTTCGGGAGGGGAGATTGCAAACATTCGGGTCTCCCGGGATTGCACGATTCGACTCATCGCTACTGGCGAATACTCTCGAAAGAGCATCGAGGCGCTCGTCGCGCAACTTCAGCTCGGGCTTCAGCTAGGGACCTATGACGATGCCGAGATCGCGAAGGACGGTGATTCATGACATTAGATCGCGGCCACCCCCTGACTACCGCTGCGGGTGGCCCAGACAAAGCAACGCCCCAACTCAAGTTCCCCGTCGCGAAACAGGCTTGAGTTGAGGCGCTAGGTAGGCAAAACGCTGGTGCGGCTGGTTCGGAGTTGGAAACACCCCGGCAAGGGTGCCTACAACGCTGTTCCGAAACTCCGCGCCGGCATCACGGCATGGCAGTTGAGGGTGTCCCTCTGCCGATTCCGAGGCCCGTACAACGCAGGGAGTATACCCCCTGGGACCCGGAATTCCGATATCGCCCTCACAAACCCGGCTTGCAGGAGGACTTATGTCCCACGCCAAGACGGTGCATGTGTGCGCGTATACCCGGGTCCGTAAGGGCCGTCTGGAGTACGTTTGCCAGCATTGGCGCAGCCCTCCGGGCTAAGCGCAGCACCAGGGAGGCGCCCGTCGGCGCCCTCCCGTCTCTCTTAGGCGAGGACATGCCCTACAAGCCATCGGAGGTGATATGACCCCTTCGGAAGATGAGAGGGCAGTAGCCCAATGGATGCTCGACCAGTACAGGCGAAGCAATCGCCTTGTGCAGTCTTCCGCTGCACGCGGTATCCGTATGACCTTCGGCGAGCATCACGTGTACAAGAACCGCCAGCGAAACTGGGGAATCAACAAGGGCATCCTTGAGGAATTCCGCAAGCTGACGCCCGACGACGTGGTCTGGAGCCGGAGTTCGCAAGCCTGGCGGCAACGTCGCGAGTCTGACCCGCCTGACAAGCGGATGGTTCGATGAGCAACGGCGGACCGCCTGAATAGGCGGTCCGCTTCCGGGAACTCTTGAGAAGGTGGACGTGTGTTGAAAGGTGCTGAAGCTGCTAAAGCAGAGCGTTTCCGGTTTTCAAGTCGCGAAGAGGCATTGGGATTTTTTCGCCAAATCCATGACCTTATAGGGACTCTCAAAACCCCTGACAGCCCCACCGATAGGGTGCGCGCGTTTTGTAAGAAGCTCAGCGACGGCAAGGCTGTGTACTTGGAGTGTCAGCCGGAGCCTTGGAGCCGGCAGAGTTGTTGCGACTCCAACGTGGAAGAGTACGTAAGGCTTCACGGTGGCGCTTCTGTCTTTGGGTATCGGATATGGTTCAACAGCCCTCGATACATTGAATCGGAGTCCCACGCAGTTTGGTCTGATGGGCAGACGTTGCGTGATGTTTCCTTTGTAGACACTGGAGAAAAGAGGACGCTTTTCGTTCCTGTCCACTCCAGCTTCTCCGGTGCGTTCGATGATGTGCCAAAGAAAATTCGGCATGCTTTTGACAAGCGGGATGCGCGTCTCGTGGCGACTTTTAATCGAGTCGAAGCATCAGTGCCGTCACGCATGATGAGTCGTGAGGAGGCTTGGGCGACCATGCCTTCCTATGAAGATTGGAAGGCAGGCAAGCGCATGCCAAACATGATCCCTACCTTTGCGCAAGGAGCCTGATGGACTAGGGGACTCAAGTTCTGTCTAGGGGTAGGACTGAGACCCGAAAACAAAAGGGCTCATCGCGGATTCGTGTGGGTAATTCCGTGGCTGTGACATTGCCAGCCGCCCTGCAATCAAGCCATCGTGTAGATGCGGGTAGACAGCTGATTTCTGCACTGACCTTGTGACCGGGAATTTCTGATGAAGACAGGCCGCAGCCTGCCCGAGTTGTTCTCCTTTTCCGGCTTCGTGGCGGCGGCCACGCTCAAGGGCGTGTTCGGCGATCCGAAGGTCCGGATCGTGACCCTGGGGCGCCGAAAAAAACGGCGGTGTGTTCCAACTGCGGCCATCGCTGCCGCAGCCGCTACGACCAGCGTGTGTGCCGAGCCCGCGACCTGCGGGTGGCCAACTGGTACTTGCACGTGGAGTTCGAACGCTGGCGGGTCAAGTGTCCGGGGTGTGGTGGCGTGCACGTAGAGCGGCTGGACTGGCTGGCCAGGAACCCACGCTACACCGAGCGCTTCGCCCTGCACGTGGGCAACCTGTGCCGGAGCATGACCCACAAGGCGGTGGCCGAGCTGGAGCGGCTGCACGACAGCACGGTCAAGGACTTGTCCAAGCTGTACATGGCTGAACAAGTGCGCCGTGCGGGGATGCCAGCGCCGCGCGCGATCGGCATCGACGAGATCGCCATCCACAAGGGTCACGACTATCGGGTGGTGGTCAGCGACCTGGAACGTGGCCGACCGATCTGGTTCGGCGGCAGTGGTCGCACCGAGGCCGACATTGACCAGTTCTTCGCTGAACTTGGACCAGAACGCAGTGCCCGCATCGAACTGGCGGTGATGGACATGTGGCGCCCGTTCCGCAACTCGGCGGGCAAGAACGCCCCCAACGCGGACATCGTGTTCGACAAGTTCCACATCCTGCGCCACCTGTCCGACGCGCTCGATCAGGTGCGGCGGGGCGAGTACAAACGGCTACAGGGCCAGGAGCGTAGCTACATCAAGGGCCAACGCTACACCCTGCTGAGCAACCGCGAGAATCTGAGCTTGGATGGCCGTCAGTCGCTCAAGAAGCTGCTGGCGGCCAACAAGCGGTTGAACACCGCCTACCTGCTGAAAGAGTCCTTCGGCCAGCTGTGGAGCTACCGCACCGAGCGTGGCGCACGAGCGTTCTTCGAGCGCTGGAAGCAAAGCCTGCGCTGGCAGCGCCTGGAGCCGTACCAGAAGTTCGTGCGGATGATCGAGCGGCACTGGGACGGCATCGCCGCGTACTGCAAGCCCGAGAACAAGGTCAGCCTGGGACTGGTGGAAGGGCTGAACAACAAGATCCGCGTCATCCAGCGCAGCGCCTACGGCTACCGCGACGAAGGGTTCCTGAAGCTCAAGATCATCGCCAGCTTCCTGCCGCCGCTACCCGAGAACGCCCGGCTGGACCCACACTGATCCGCGAAGACCCAACAAAAGAAGCCGCCTTTGGGGCGGCTTCTTTTGTGCCACGCCCGGCACATCACGAAACAGCGAAACAGGGGTCAAAGTGCACTTTCTTCATCTATCTCTGGGGCTAGTTGAAGTCCATGGATTCCCGCGTTCGGGGGAATGGCGAATGTAGTGGGAACTAGCGCCTTCAGCTACTTCGAGGCTTTCTGGTGCCGACCTTCTTCTTCGGCCTCCCCACCAACCGCCCCGGCAACCCCTGCAACGCCTCCACCGTCCTCGCCAACACCAGCTGCGCCGCCCGACTGGGCTGGCGGCGCGGGGCGGTACAGACCGACAGCTGCAGCGGCCGGGCCTGCCAGCCGTGCAGGGGGACGAAGGCCAGCAGGCCTTGTTCAATGTCGTGGGCCACGTCGATCAGGCTGAGCACGCCCACGCCGCCGCCATCGCGGATCAACGAGCGGATCAGGCGGGTGTCGTTGCAGGTGGTCACGCGCTTGGGGTCCACGCCGTGGCGGGTGTACAGGCTGCGGGTGCGTTCTTCGATCACCAGCGGCGCGGCCGGTACCAGCAGGCGTTCGTCCAGCAGTTGGCTCATGGCCAGGCTGGGTGCGCCGGCCAGCGCGTGGCCGGGCGGCAGGACGGCGCCGACCGGCACATCGATGGCGGCGCGGATTTCCAGGTTGCCGTGTTCCACCGGGTCCAGCAGCAGGCCGAAGTCGACTTCGGCGGCGGCCACCAGTTCACTGGCCACGCGGTTGCGGACCACGCGCAGGTCGTAGGAGAAGCCGGGGTATTCGCGGCCCAGCTCAGCCAGCAGGCGCGGCAGGAAACCTTCGCCCAGGGCGTCGATCAGGGCAATGCTGACGTGGCCGCGGCGCAGGCCGCGCAGGTCGCCGACCCGTTCCAGGGTGCGGGTGTGCTCCTTGCGCCAGCGCTGCAGGTCGCCCAGCAGCAGCTCGCCGGCGGCGGTGAGCTTCATGCCGGTGGGCAGGCGTTCGAACAGCTCGGTTTCCAGCTCCTGCTCGGCCTGGACGATCTGCCGGTGGATGGCCGAGGCCGAGACATGCAACACCTCGGCCGCCTTGCGCAGGTTGCCCTGGGCGGCGAGTTCGATGAAATAGCTGGCAAAGCGGGAGAAGGGGAGCACGGCGGGGCCTGTTCTGTTTTTCGCAACGCATGATTGAAAATTCTCTGATGGACTGCAACAGGCGCGGGTTCCATGGTGCAGGTGTCTTCCGGCACAACTGCCCCGCAGGTTGCCCGCCCCATGCCAGCCACCGCCGCTTACGCCGCCAATCCCCACAGCCTGTTGCCGCCCGGCTGCACCTTCACCCAGGCCGACTGGTTGCTGATGGCGCGCGAGTGGTACCCGGTGGCCAATGCCGCCGAGATCACCGGCGCGCCGCACAAGGCCACGCTGCTGGACGAGACCTTGGTGGTGTACCGCGTCCATGGCGAAGTAGTGGTGGCACGCGATGTGTGCCCGCATCGCGGGGTGCCATTGAGCATGGGCAGCCACGATGGTGAAGGTGTGGTGTGCCCGTACCACGGCCTGCGTTTTGGCGCGGGCGGGCGCTGCAACCGCATTCCTTCCAGCCCCAACCAGGCCATCCCGGCCAAGCTGCACCTGACCACGTATCCGGCAGTGGAGCGCTACGGCCTGGTCTGGACCTGCCTGCTGCCTGGCGAAGACGCGCAAGCGCGGCTGCCGGTGATGCCGCACTGGGACGATGCCGGTTTCCAGCAGATCAACTGCCCGGCCTTCGACATCAATGGTTTTGCCGGGCGCCAGGTGGAAGGCTTCCTGGACGTGGCCCATTTCGCCTGGATCCACACCGGCACCTTTGCCGCGCCGGACAACCAGCTGGTGCCGGACTACACGCCGGTGGAAACCGCGCATGGCTTCAAGGTCGATTACGTCAGCAACGTCAGCAACTACGGGGTCGGCTTCCATCATCTTGCGCCGCCGGATTACCCGTGGCTGCGCCAGTTTGAAGCGCATCTGCCGTTCACCGCTTCGCTGACGATCCACTTCCCGAATGACGAGCGGTTGGTGATCTTCAACGCGGCCTCGCCGGTGTCGGCGCGCAAGACGCGGCTGTTTGTGCCGATTGCGCGCAACTTCAACCTGGAGCAGCCGGTGGAGGAGGTGCACGACTTCAACCTGCGCGTGTTCGAGGAAGACCGCGCCATGGTCGAGCTGCAAAAGCCCGAGCGCCTGCCGCTGGACATGACGCTGGAAGCGCATATCCCGGCTGATCGCAGTTCGATTGCCTATCGCCGTGGCCTGAAGAAGATGGGCTTCGGCGAGTTCTTCCTGGTCTGAGCGGCGCTGCCATGTCCACGCTTGACGTCATCGTCGATGCCATGAGCCGCCAGGGGGCAGGCAATCTGGCGGTCGAGCTGGTGTCGGCCGACGGCGCTGCGTTGCCAGCGTTTGAAGCCGGCGCCCATGTGGATGTGCATCTGCCGGGCGGACTGATCCGCCAGTATTCGATTGCCAGCGCGCCGGCCGACACCTCGCGCTATGTGCTGTGCGTGCGGCGCGAGCCGGCCTCGCGCGGTGGTTCGGCCAGCGTGCACGAGCGGCTGCGGGTGGGCGATGCGCTGAAGATCTCGCTGCCGCGCAATCTGTTTGCGCTGCGCGACGGCGAGCATCACGTGCTGGTCGCCGGCGGGATCGGCATCACGCCGCTGCTGGCGATGGCCCAGCAGCTGCACGCCGCCGGTGCTTCTTTTGAGCTGCATTACTACGCGCGAACCCTGGGCGAGATCGCCTTCCGGCCGCTGCTGACCGCCGGGCTGGGCGCAGGTGCGGTGCATCTGCACTGCGCCGATGAAGGCCGCGATGCGCGCGCGTTCCTGCCCGAGGCCTTGTCGCAGGGCGGGCAGGGACGGCAGCTGTATCTGTGTGGTCCGGCGGTCTTCATGGACCATGTGTCGGCTGCGGCGCAGGCCAGCGGCTGGCCGGTCGACCACATCCATAGCGAGGCCTTCGCGCCGGTGGTCGCGGCTGTGGCCGATGGGGCGGCAGCCGAGCAGAGCTTTGAGGTGGAACTGGCCTCATCGGGCCAGGTCTTCACCGTCGCGCCCGGCCGCAGCATCGCTTCGGTGCTGGGCGAGGCCGGCGTGGCGGTCAGCCTGTCCTGCGAGATGGGCATGTGCGGGGCTTGCCTGACCGACGTGGTCGACGGCATTCCCGACCACCGCGACACCGTGCAGAGCGACCAGGAAAAAGCGGGCAACGCGCAGATGACCTTGTGCTGCTCGCGTAGTCACAGCCCGCGCCTGACCCTGGGCTTGTGAGCATGACGATGACCACACGCGAGCCGCACATCGATCCGGCAGCCGGCATGATGCAGCCATGCCTATCGCACGGATCAGGACACCACACGCCATGAGTTCCACCGATGGCCCAAGCGCCAGCGCACAGATCGATCCACGCACGCGCCCCGGCGTGATCCAGAACCTTGCCCTGCTGGCCGATTACGCCCAGGCGCTAGCGACGTTCAATCCCGATGCCGTTGCTGGTGGCGAGACGGCGCCGGCCGAGGATCTGCACGTGGCGCTGCCAGCGTTGGTCGCCGCACTGCGCGCTGAGCCGCATGTCGCTTTCACCCGCGTGTTCGAACTGGGTTTGACTGCCAACACGGCGGCCGATGCGCCGTTGGCCGGCGTGCCGTTTGCGGTCAAGGATCTGTTCGACCTGCGCGGCCTGCCCACCACCGCCGGTGCGGCCATGCGTGTGGATGCAGCGCCCGCCACGCGCGATGCCGAAGTGGTGCGCCGCCTCAAGCAGGCCGGCGCGGTGCTGGTGGGCACCACCAACATGGACGAGTTCGCCTACGGCTTTGCCACGGTCAATGCGCACTTCGGGACCACGGCCAATCCGCATGATCGCCAGCGGCTGGCGGGTGGGTCGTCGGGCGGTTCTGCGGCCGCAGTCGCTGCGGGTTTGGTGCCGTTTGCGCTGGGCTCCGATACCAATGGCTCCATCCGCGTGCCGGCAGCGCTGTGCGGCATTTACGGCCTGCGCAGCACCCAAGGGCAGGTGCCGCTGGACGGCGTGTTTCCCTTCGTCGATGCGCTGGATGTGGCCGGCCCGTTCGCGCGTTCGCTGGACCTGCTGCAGTGCGTGCATGAAGTGATGGCCCAGGTGGCGCTGGCGCCGGTGGATGTGGCGAGCTTGCGGGTCGCGCGGCTGGGCGGCTGGTTCGATGCAAACCTGGACCCGGCGCTGCGCGCAGGTCTGCTCGGCATTGCCCAGGCACTGGACGCGACCCAACTGATCGAGCTGCCGCAGGCCAAGGCCTCGCGTATGGCCGCGTTCGTGATGACCGCTATCGAAGGCGCGCATCTGCATCGGCCCACGCTGCAAACCCAGCCGGACGCGTTCGACCCTGCGGTGCGCGACCGCCTGCTGGCCGGACTGCTGCAGCCGGCGCAGGTGCTGCTGGACGTGCAGCACTTCGCTGCGTGGTTCGGCACCGCCATGGCTCAACTTTGGGAGCAGGTGGACGTGTTGATCGCCCCGGCCGTGCCCTGCGTGGCGCCGCGCATCGACCAGGCCACGATTGAGATTGATGGCCAGCCGGTTTCGGCGCGGGCCAATCTGGGCATCTTCACCCAGCCGCTGGGCCTGGCTGGGTGCCCGGTGCTGTCGGTGCCGCTGTGGCGGCCGGGCCAGCTTCCGTTGGGCGTGCAGCTCATTGCCGCGCCCGGTCGTGAGGACCGGCTGTTCGCTGTGGCCCGACAGCTGGAGGCCCTGGGCCTGACCGGTGCGCATCCGCCTGAAGTGGGAGCCGCGTGATGTTGCACACCTTGCGCGCGCGCCGTGGCATGGCCGTGGCCCCACACCATCTTGCGGCCCAGGCCGGGCGCGACGTGTTGCGCGATGGCGGCACGGCGGTCGAAGCCACGGTCGCCATCGCCGCCACGCTGGCGGTGGTCTATCCGCACATGACCGGCCTGGGCGGCGACGGCTTCTGGCTGATCCGCGAACCCGATGGCCGGGTGCATGCCATCGACGCCTGCGGGCGCAGCGCGCAGGCCGCGACGTTGGACCATTACGCCGGGCTGGACACCATTCCCTGGCGCGGGCCGGGCGCGGCCAATACCGTCGCCGGCACCGTCTCCGGCTGGGCACAGGCGTTGGCGGGCGAGGGCAATCGCCTGCCCCTGGCACGCCTGCTGGAAGACGCCATCCATCACGCCCAGGCCGGCGTGCCGGTCACCGCTGGCGGTGCGCAGATCGCAGCGGCCAAGGGCGCCGAACTGCGTGTGCAGCCCGGCGCGTATGCGGCGACCTTCGAACCCGACGGCCGGCCGCTGCGCGAAGGCGAGCTGCTGCGCCAGCCCGCGCTGGCCGCCACGCTGCAACAACTCGCGAGTGCAGGCCTGGACGATTTCTACCGCGGCGCGCTGGCTGAAAATCTCGCCGCCGATCTGCAGGCGCTGGGCAGCCCGCTCACGCTGGACGACCTCAAAACGCATCGCGCAGAAGCCAGCGTGCCGCTGCGGGTCCGCCTGCGCGCGGCCACGTTGTACAACCACGCGCCACCGACGCAGGGCCTAGCCTCACTGCTGATCCTGGCGCTGTTCGAGCGGCTGGACGTGGCCGAAGGCGAGGGCTTCGCGCACCTGCACGGGCTGGTCGAGGCGACCAAGCAGGCGTTCCTGATCCGCGATCAACATGTCGGCGATCCGGCGTGGATGACGCTGGACGCGCAGGCGCTGCTCGACGATGCAGCCGCGCTCGATGCGCTGGCCGCGCGCATCGATCCACGCCAGGCGCTGCCATGGCCGCAGCCCTCCCAGGCCGGCGACACCTGCTGGTTCGGCGCCATCGATGCGCGCGGGCAGGCGGTGAGCTGCATCCAGTCGACCTATTTCGAATTCGGCTCCGGACTGGTGCTGCCGGGCAGCGGCATCACCTGGCAGAACCGTGGCTGCAGCTTCCGTTTGGCGCCCGATGGCTGGAACGCGCTCAAGCCCGGCCGCAAGCCGTTCCACACGCTCAATCCCGCGCTGGCGGTGTTCGACGATGGCCGGGTAATGAGCTACGGCACCATGGGCGGCGAAGGCCAGCCGCAGACGCAGGCGGCGGTGTTCAGCCGCTACGCGCGCTTCGGCATGCCACTGCAGCAGGCGGTCAGCGCGCCGCGCTGGCTGCTGGGCCGTACCTGGGGCGAGAACAGCACCTCGCTGAAGCTGGAGGACCGCTTCGATCCGGTCGTGGTCGAAGCGCTGCGTGCCGCCGGCCACCACGTCGAACTGCTGCCGGCCTATACCTCGGTCATGGGCCACGCCGGCGCGCTGGTGCGCGAAGCGGACGGCACGCTGAGCGGCGCGAGCGATCCGCGCAGCGATGGTGCGGTGGCCGGATGGTGAGCCTGACGCCCGCAGCGCATCATGGGCGGCCCGCCGTTTCCTCGATGCAATCCATGTCCTTGAGTTCCTTTCGTTCCAACTTCGGTATGCGTAACGTGCGACCGCGCCGTGGCCTGCAAGCGCTCTCCCTTGCGGCTGTCCTGCTACTGCACGCAGGCCTGGCCTGCGCGGCCGAGGCTGCGAAGCCCGCGCCGATCCCGGTGATCGTGGATAACGACTTCGGCACCGACATCGATGACGGCTTCGCGCTGTCGCTGGTGCTGGCCTCGCCGCGCCTCAAGCCGCTGTTGGTGACCACGACCTATGGCGACACGCAGACCCGCGCGCAGTTGATCGCCCAGTTGCTGCATGACACCGGGTATGCGGATGTGCCGCTTGCTGCCGGCCCGGCCATCGGCACGCGCGAAGGCGAGATCGGGCAGGCCGGCTGGCTACGCAGCCCTGCGCCGCAGGTGCGCAGCGATGGCGTCGACGCCCTGCTGGCAACGCTCAAGCAGGCGCCCGCCGGCACGGTGACGCTGCTGGCGCTGGGCCCGCTGACCACGGTGGACGCCGCGCTGAAGCAGGACCCGCAGACCTTCGCGCGCCTGAAACAGGTGATCCTGATGGGTGGCTCGATCCATCGTGGCTACGGCCCGCAGGCGGGCACCAACTCGGACACGCCCAGCGCCGAATACAACATCAAGCTCGCGCCGCAGGCCCTGCGCGACCTGCTGGCCAGCGGAGTGAAGGTGGAAGTGCAGCCGCTGGACTCGACCGAGATCGCGCTGCCGGCGCCGCTGCAGGCGCGGATCTTCGCCGCGCACACGCCATATGCCGCGCCGCTGTCGGCGCTGTACACGCTGTGGGCCGAGCGCAGCCCGTGGGGCACTACGCCCACGCTGTTCGACGTGGTGCCGGTCGCGCGTCTGCTGGCGCCGTCGGTGTGCACGCCGGTGCCGCTGCACATCACCGTGGACGATGACGGCATGACCCGCGTCGGCGCCGGTGCACCGAACGCCACCGCCTGCCTGGACGTGGACAAGGCAGGCGTGCTCAAGCTGGTGGAGGCCGCCCTGGCACCCGCGGCGGTGCCGAAGCAGGCGCAGCCATGAGCGCCACGCCCGCCCTGACGCACGCCGAGGCCGGCGCGCGCGCCATCGCCCGCTGCGATGCGCTGGGCGTGGCGCCGTTCACCGATTCGGACACCGGGCTGTATCGGGCCTGGCTCACGCCAGCCCATCGCGCCGCGCAGAACCAGGTGGCCGAATGGATGCGTGAGGCCGGCATGGCCGTGCGCATGGACGCGGCCAGCAACCTGATCGGCCGCTACGAAAGCGATACGCCGGACGCGCCGGCGCTGCTGATCGGCAGCCACCTGGACAGCGTGCGTGACGCCGGCCGCTATGACGGGCCGCTAGGCATCATGCTCGGTATCGAGTGCGTGGCCTGGCTGCAGGCCGAAGGCATTCGCCTGCCGTTCGCCATCGAGGTGATTGCCTTCGGCGACGAGGAGGGCTCGCGCTTTCCCGCCTCCATGTTCACCAGCCGCGCCGTGGCCGGCACGCTGACGCCAGACGCCATTGAGGGCGTGGCCGACGCGACCGGCGTGTCGGTCGCGCAGGCGCTTCAGGCCTGGGAGCTCGACCCGGCCCAACTCGGACAGGCCGCGCGCGGCAGCGATGAGGTGATCGGCTATCTCGAAGCGCATATCGAACAGGGCCCGGTGCTGGAGGCCGAAGGCCTGGCCCTGGGCGTGGTCACCGGGATCGCCGCGCAGCTGCGCTTCGAAGTGAGCGTGCGTGGGCGCGCCGGCCATGCCGGCACCTCGCCGATGCCGCTGCGCTTGGACGCGCTCACCGCCGCCGCCGAGTGCGTGCTGGCGGTCGAGGCGGTGGCGCGCGAGGCCGACAGCGACCTGGTCGCCACCGTCGGCCGCCTGCAGGTGCTGCCGGGAGCGACCAATGTGGTGCCTGGGCGGGTGACGTTTTCGCTGGACGTGCGCGCGGGCGACAACGCCAAGCGTGATGCGGGCGCGGCGGAAATCCTGCGCCGCTTCGAGGCAATCGTCGCGAAGCGCGGGATCCAGGTCGAAGCCACGCAGGTGCAGGACCTGGCCGCCAGCCCCTGCGATGTGCATCTGATCGAGTTGCTGGCGCAGGCGGTGCAAGCGCAGGACATCGCGCCGCGCCGGCTGGTCTCCGGGGCGGGGCACGACGCGATGGTGATGCGCGCCCTGTGCCCGACCGCGATGCTGTTCATCCGCTGCGACGGCGGCATCTCACACAACCCGGCCGAGCGCGCGCGCGCGGCCGACGCCGGCGTGGCCGTGGCGGCCATGCTGGATTTCATCGAACGATTGGGAGCAATCCGTGGCAACTGATGTCTTTGGCGAGATCGATCCCCCCCAGCGCCTGCTGATGGGCCCCGGCCCGGTCAACGCCCATCCGCGCGTGCTGCGCGCCATGTCCGCCGACCTGCTGGGGCAGTTCGATCCGGAGATGACCGCGTACATGAACGAGGTCATGGCGCTGTACCGCCCGATCTTCGGCACGCGCAACGCGCAGACCTTCCTGATCGACGGCACCGCGCGCGCCGGCATCGAGGCGGCGCTGGTCTCGCTGGTGGCGCCGGGCGACACCGTGCTGGTGGTGAACTTCGGCCGCTTCGGCCTGTTGCTGGGGGAGATCCTGGGCCGCATCGGCGCGAAGATCGAAACCGTCGAAGCGCGCTGGGGCGAGGTGGTGCCGCTGGACGTCATCGAGGACGCGCTCAAGCGCGTGCGGCCGAAGGTGGTCGCCACCATCCACGGCGACACCTCCACCACCATGGCCCAGCCCCTGGAAGGCTTCGGCGCGCTGTGCCGGCAGTACGGCGCGCTGTCCTACGTGGATGCCACCGCGACCATCGGCGGCATGGAGATCGCGGCCGATCGCTGGGAGGTCGACGTGGTCAGCGGCGGTCTGCAGAAGTGCCTGGGTGGGCCGTCGGGCTCGGCGCCGATCACCGTGTCCGAGGCGGCCGCCGTGCACATCTTCGCGCGGCGTCATGTCGAGCGCGGCATCGCGCGCGATGACATCGACGATGGCGACGGCCCGCGCATCCTGTCCAACTACTTCGACCTGGCCATGGTCATGGACTACTGGTCGGACAAGCGCCTGAACCACCACACCGAGGCTACCAGCATGCTCTACGGCGCCCGCGAGTGCGCGCGCGTGGCGCTGCAGGAGGGCCTGGAACGCCGCTACGCGCGCCATCGCGCCGCCGGTGCAGCGGTGACCGCCGGCGCGCGGGCGCTGGGGCTGGAGGTGTTCGGCGACGACCGTCATCGCATGACCAATGTCACCGGCCTGGTGATCCCCCCCGGCGTGGATGGCGAAGCGGTGCGCAAGCGCATGCGCGAGGATTTCGAGATCGAGATCGGGACCGCGTTCGGCCCGCTGCAGGGCAAGGTCTGGCGCATCGGCGCGATGGGCTACAACGCGGCCAAGCACAAGGTGCTGATCACCCTGGGCGCGCTGGAGACCGTGCTGCGCATGGAGGGCTTCACCTGCCCGCCGGGCGCCGGCGTGGAAGCCGCCTTGGCCGCCTGGAACGCGGAACTGGCCGCATGAGTGCCGCAGGCGAGCCGGCGATCAACGACCCGGCCATCGTGGCCGAGGTGCGAGCGGCCTTCGATACCTACGAGCAGGCGCTGATGGCCGACGATATCGCCACGATGGATCGCCTGTTCCACGCCGCGCCGACCACGGTGCGCTACGGCGTGGGAGAGGTGCTGTACGGCATCGACGAAATCCGCGCGTTCCGCATCGGGCGTGGCGGCTCGCCGCAGCGCAGGCTCGGACGAGTGGAGATCGCCACGTTCGGGCGCGACTTCGCCACCGCCAACGCGGAGTTCTTCCGCGAAGGCGCCACTCGGCGCGGCCGCCAGAGCCAGAGCTGGGTGCGGTTTGCCGAGGGCTGGAAGGTCGTGTCCGCGCACGTCTCGTTGGAGGGCATGCACGCGTGAGCCTGGCCGAGCTGGAACGCCGTGTCGCCCATGACCTGGCCTGCCTGGACCACGGCAAGCCCGACTGGACGCGTCCGCGCGCCAGCGAGGCGGGCCATGTATTCGACGTAGTCATCGTCGGCGGCGGACAGAGCGGGCTGGGCGCGGCGTTCGCGCTGATGCGCGAGCGGGTCTCCAACCTGCTGGTCATCGACGAGTGCGCGGAAGGCCGTGAAGGCCCCTGGGTCAGCTATGCGCGCATGGTCACCCTGCGCACGCCCAAGCAGATCACCTCGATCGACCTGGGGATTCCATCGCTGACCTTCCGCAGCTGGTGGGAGGCCCAGCACGGCGCCGCTGGCTGGGAGGCGCTGGACAAGATCCCGCGCGAGGACTGGATGGCCTACCTGCGCTGGTATCGGCGCGTGCTGCGCATTCCTGTCCGCAACGAAACGCGCTTGCTGCGCGTCGAGCCGCTGCCCGAAGCCGGCCTGCATCGCCTGCATCTGGACGGTGGCGGCGTGCTGCTGGCGCGCAAGGTAATCCTGGCCACCGGCATCCAGGGCGGCGGGCAATGGGTGGTGCCCCGGTTCGTGTCGGACAACCTGCCGCCCACGCTGTACGCCCACACCTCCGGCCCGCTGGACTATGACGCGCTGGCCGGCAAGCGCATCGGCATCCTCGGCGGGGGCGCGTCCTCTTTCGACAACGCGCAGTACGCGCTCCAGCGGGGTGTCGCGCAGGCGCATGTGTTCGTGCGCCGCGCGCAGCTGCCGCGCGTCAATCCGATCCGGCACATGGAGCAGGCCGGCATCATCGCGCGCTTCCCCGCGCTGCCCGATGCCGACAAGTACGCGCTGATGGCGAGCTTCTTCGCCCGCAACCAGCCGCCGACCAACGACACCTACGCCCGCGCGGTGGCGATGCCTGGCTTCCACCTGCACCTGGGCGCGCCGTGGCTGTCGGTTGCAGAACGCGACGGCAAGGCTGTGGTCACCACGCCGCAGGGCGAGCAGGTGTTCGATTTCCTGGCCATCGCCACCGGACTGGTGACCGATCCGGACCTGCGTCCGGAGCTGGCCGAACTGGCGCCGGGCATCGCCCGCTGGCGCGACCGCTACACGCCGCCAGTGGAGCTCGCCAACCCGCTGCTCGATGCGCATCCCTATCTGGGACCGGGCTTCGAGCTGCAGCCGCGCGATGCGCAGGTCGCGGCGCACTTGCATGGCCTGTTCGCGTTCAACTACTCGGCGCTGATCAACCTGGGGTTGTCGGCTGCGGCGTTGTCGGGCCTGAAGTACGCGCTGCCGCGGCTGGCGCAGGCGGTGGCCAACCAGCTGTTCGTCGATGATCGCCAGGCCGTGGTGCATGACTTCCTGGCCTTCGACGAGGAAGAATTCACCGGCCAGTGGCCGCCCCTGCAGGAGTCTGCGGCATGACCTCGCTTTCCACCCATGTGCTGGACACCAGTCGCGGCGGCCCGGCGGCGGGGGTGGCCGTGCAGCTACTGGATGGCGCCGGCACCGCGCTGTGGCAGGGCGTGACCGACGCAGATGGCCGCTGTCCGGCGCTGCGCGAGCATGTCCTGGCGGCGGGGCGCTACCGGCTGGTGTTCGCGGTGGCCGACTATTTCCGCAGCGCGGGCGCCGCACTGCCGGAGCCGCCGTTTCTCGACGTGATTACGCTGGATTTCGGCATCACCGGCGCAGGCCATTACCACGTGCCGCTGCTGGTGTCGCCGTTCGGCTATTCGACCTATCGCGGCAGTTGAGGGCTAGGCCGCGCGGGCGGTCGAGGTGGCGGCCCGCTAAACTGGTGCCACGCCCGACCGTGCGCTCGCGCCGACGGTGGTGATGTCCTTCCCGTGTTCGCAATGCCCCTGTCTTCGAAGTCCTGCCCATGGCCATTGGCCTGATCGTCCTTGCAACGCTGCTCGCCTTCGCGCTGCTGGCGTGGTTCGCGCTGCGCTGGCGCCGTGGCCGTCGGACCTGGGCACTGCCGATGATCGCCGTGGGCCTGGTCGCCGCCGCGTTGGCATGGAGGATCGCAACGCCGCAGGACGCGCCAGTCCCGACAGCGCAGCCGGTGGCGGCCAAGTCCTCGACGCCGGAGCAGCAGGCGGTGATGTCGATCGTGGTGCAGCACTGCCAGGCCTGCCATTCCAGCCACGCCACGCAGATGGTCTATGCATCCTGGGTGCTGAAGCTGGATACCTTCCAGCAGGTCCAGGACAACGCGGAGCGGATCAACCGTCAGGTGGTGGAGCTGCGCAATATGCCGATGGGCAATGCCACGCAGATGACCGCGAACGAGCGCGAAGTGATGGCTCGCTGGTATGCCGGGCGCGCGCGTCCGGCGACGCGCCCGCAATGACGGGGCCGGAAACGCGAAACGCCCCTTGCGGGGCGTTCGAAACGGTCTGCTGGCTGGCTGAAGCTGGCGGGCGGTGACCGGCGCGCGTCCTCGCTGGCAGGCTGCTGGCGGAGGACGCGGGGCGCAGTCTAGGCCATCACATCGATCGATGAAGAAACGCGAATCGTTCTCGAAAATCGGGGTCCGCTTTATTCCAAGGCCGGTGCGATATGGCTGAAATCGGTGACTCGGGGATGCCCGCCGGTGGCCTCGCCGGTGCGTGGCTGCGCGTAGTCCTCGAGGCGGTCGACCAGGACGGTCTGCAGCCCGGCCTGGCGCGCGGCGTCCAGCTCCTCGACCACGTCGGACAGGAACAGGATCTCCTCCGGCGCATCGCCGATGGCCTGTGCGATCGCCCGATAGCTGGCGGTCTCGCGCTTGGGGCCGGTCGTGGTGTCGAAGAAGCCGGAGAACAGTGGGGTCAGGTCGCCGGCGTCGCTGTAGCCGAACAGCAGCTTCTGCGCGGCGACCGAGCCGGAGGAATACACGTACAGCGCCACGCCCTCGGCGTACCAGCGCTGCAGCGCCTCGACCGCGTCCGGGTACATGTGCGAGGTGAATTCGGCCTCGCGATAGCCGGCCTCCCAGATCATCCCCTGCAAGGTCTTGAGCACGGTGTGCTTGCGGTCCTCGTCGATCCAGGTCTGCAGCAGCGCCACGCGCGCCGTGTCATCGGCGGCCTCGGGCACTTCTTCGGTCAGGGCATCAAGCAGGGCCCGAATGTCGGGCTCCTCGGCATTTCGTGCCACGAAGTCGGGGAGCGCCTGGCGCGCATAGGGAAACAGCACGTCCTTGACGAAGGTGATGCTGCTGGTCGTGCCTTCGATGTCGGTGACGACGGCCTGGATCGTTGCCATCAGTGCGAGGACTCCGGTACGTAGCGGGGGAAGCGTGCGGCGATGGTCTCGCCGGTGAAGTGGCCCACCCAGCCATCCGGCTCGGTGAAGAAGCGGATCGCCACGAAACTCGGCGACTCACCCATGTCGAACCAGTGCCTGGTGCCGTCGGGCACGGCGATCAGATCGTTCTTCACGCATTCGATCTCGTAGACCTTGTCCTCTACGTGCAGGGTGAACAGGCCCGAGCCGGCCACGAAGAAGCGGACCTCGTCTTCCTTGTGGAAGTGCTCGTCCAGGAACTTGGTGCGCATCTCGGCGCGCGCCGGATGGTCGGGGGCGATGCTGACCACGTCGACGGACTTGAAGCCGCGTTCGGTCACCAACCGGTCGATGTCGGCACGGTAGGCGTCCATCACCTCCTGCGGCGAGGCGCCGGGCTCGATCGGCTTGGACGCCTGCCAGCGCTCGAACAGCACCCCGATCTTCTCCAGCTCGGTGGCGATGAAGTCCGGGTCGTAGCTGGCGAAAAGCGGGGTTTCCGGCTGCGCGTGGTCAAAGATGCGAAGACGGCTCATGGGGGACTCCAGGCGGAAAGGGAGCAGGGGGCGAAGCGTAGCAAGCCGGCCCGACGGGCGGCGTGGTGCAATGCAGAACGCAGTGATCGGTGTCGTCAGCCGCGACAGCCGAGCTTGCGCAGCTCCAGCTCGCAGTGGAACAGGAATTCGAACGCTTCCAGGTGGCGCCGCGCCTCGGCCATGGTCCGGCCCCAGGCATACAGGCCGTGGCCATCGATCAGGTAGCCCCATAGCGGGCGCTGGTCCAGCAGCGCGTCCACCTGGGCGGCCAAAACCTGCATGTTCTGGGTGTTGGCGAACACCGGCACGTCCACGGCCATCTCGTGGGTGCTGTTGCCGTGGAAGGCCTTGAGCAGCTCGTAGCCTTCCAGGCGCAGGTGGCCGGCGCCGGCATACAGGCGCGAGGCGATGGTCTGCACCGGCGAGTGGGTGTGCAGCACGCAGCCGACTTCCGGGAAACGCCTGTAAAGCTGGGTATGCAGCAGGGTCTCGGCCGAAGGACGCTTGTCGGTCGCCACCGGTGCCCCTTCGAAGTCCACCACCATGATGTGCTCGCGGCCCATCCGGCCCTTGTCCGCGCCGGAGACGGTGATCGCCGCATGGCGATCGTCCAGGCGTTCGGAGAAGTTGCTGCTGGTGGCCGGGGTCCAGCCCAGGCGCGCCAGCTCGGCGACGTTGGCGGTGATCTCGTCGGCCAGCACGTCCAGGCGAGCGGCATCGTAGGGCAGGGCATTCATGCGCGGAATTTTACCCGGATGTGGAAACGGCGCGGGTGAGCGCGCCGTTGCCGTTGATGCGTTGTCGCGTTGGGCCGATCAGGCCTGGGGGCCCTCGTGGAACTTGGGCTCCGGCGGCATCGAATCGCCGTCGTCCGGCGGCTCGTTGCCCGGGATCATGTGGCTGCGGCGATAGCCGTACAGGTAGTACACCACCAGGCCGATGATCGCCCAGCCGAAGAACAGCGCGATGGTATAGCCGGAGAGGTTGACGAACAGCAGCAGGCAGCCGGCGATGGCCAGGATGCAGATCGGCCACGCCAGCGGCGTCTTGAACGGGCGCGGGCGGTTGGGCTGCTTCACGCGCAGCACCAGCACGCCCACGGCCACCATGATGAAGGCGAACAGCGTGCCGGAGTTGGAGATGTCCGCCAGGATGCCGACCGGGAACATCGCCCCGAACAGGGCCACGAACACGCCGGTGATCAAGGTGATCCGGTGCGGGGTGTGGAACTTGGGATGCACCTTGGCCAGCCACTGCGGCAGCAGGCCGTCGCGGGACATCGTGAAGAAGATGCGGGTCTGGCCGAAGATCATCATCAGGATGACCGTCGGCAGGGCGAGGGCGGCGACGATGCCGATGGCGTTGCCCAGGCCGGCGAAACCCAGCACGCGCAACACGTGGGCCAGCGGCTCATGGCTGCAGACCAGGGCTTCGGCGTGCTCGGGCAGGGCGCAGGCGGCGGCGAACTCGGTGCTGCCCGGGGCGAGTGCGGCGCCGGTCGCGTCCATCAGCGGCTGCGCGCCCATCGAACCGACCGCGCCGTAGCCGACCAACAGGTAGAACAGGGTGCAGATCACCAGCGAGCCGATCAGGCCGATGGGGATGTTGCGGTTGGGGTTCTTGGTTTCCTCAGCGGCGGTGGAAACCGCATCGAAGCCCACGTAGGCGAAGAAGATCGAGGCGGCCGCGCCCAGCACGCCGATGCCGCCCATGGGGCTGCCCCAGCCGGTCGGCAGGAACGGCTGGAAGTTGGCGTCCTTGGCCGCGGGCACGGACACGGCGATGAACAGGATCAGGGCGACGATCTTCAACGAGACCAGGATCGCGTTGACCCAGGCGCTCTTGGAGGTGCCCAGCACCAGCAGGCCGGTCACCACCAGCGAGATCAGGAACGCCAGCAGGTTGAAGGCGCCGCCAGCCTGGGGGCCGACCTGAAGCGCTTCGGGCAGGCCGAACCCTGCGCTGTTGAGCAGGCCATTCATGTAGCCGGACCAGCCCACCGCGACCGCGCCGGCGGCCACCGCGTATTCCAGGACCAGGGCCCAGCCCACGATCCAGGCCAGCAGTTCGCCCAGCACGCCATAGGTGTAGGTGTAGGCCGACCCGGACACCGGGATCATCGAGGCCAGCTCGGCATAGGCCAGGGCGGCCAGCGCGCACACGACCGCGGCGATCACGAAGGCGATCATCAGGCCGGGGCCGGCCTTCTGCCCGGCCTCGGCAGTCAGCACGAAGATGCCGGTGCCGATGACCGCGCCGATACCCAGCATGGTCAGCTGGAAGGCGCCGAGCTGGCGGGTCAGCGCCTTCTTCTCGGCGGTTTCGAGGATTTTCTCAAGCGGCTTGACGCGCCAGAACAGCATGCGGTGTTCCCCTAGGACGAGGCGAAAAAGCGGATCTGAACCCGCTGTTGCCCCCTCGGCGCGGCGGATACGACCGCCGAACCTTACCCGTCATACTGTCAGTTGCACAAGTTACCTTGGACCCTTGTCGGGACCGCCGCAGCTCCTGTCACGACGGGGCGCCCGGCGCCCGCTTTCATTGCCCATGACCCAGCCTTCCACGTTGATGGCCCAGTTGGCCACCTACCGACGGCAGCGGCCCACCGAGGCCGATGTCTGCGATCACTTCGAGGCCCTGCTGGCGCACACAGATGCCTTCGTGCGCGGGCGCCTGAGCGGGCACTTCACCGCCTCGGCCTGGCTGGTCAGTGCTGATGGCACACGGACCCTGCTGATGCATCACGCCAAGCTGCTGCGCTGGCTGCAGCCCGGCGGGCACGCCGACGGCGAGACCGACCTGGCGAGGGTCGCCTTGCGCGAGGCGGAGGAAGAAACTGGGCTGACCGGCCTGGTGGTGGAAGACGCGGCGATCTTCGACCTGGACCGGCACTGGATCCCCGAGCGTGGCGAGGTGCCGGGGCACTGGCATCACGACGTGCGCTACGTGGTCCGGGCGCTGGGAGGCGAGGACTTCGTCGGCAACCACGAGTCGCTGGGCCTGGCTTGGCGGCCGGTGAGCGAGGTGGCGGACGATCCGGATGACTCGCTCAGCCGGATGGCGCGCAAGTGGCTGGCGATGAACACGCATCCGGCGGCCGGATGAGCCGTGTGGGAGCCGCTATAGCGGCGATGGGCTTTCCTGGTGAAGCCCGATCGCCGCTATAGCGGCTCCTACAAGAACTTACCGCTGGAGCGGAGTTGGTACAGGACGCGTGCACGTGGCCTTACCGGTCAAGCCCTTCGCCGCCATGGCGGCTCCCACGGATCAGTAGAGGACGCGCACGCGCAAGGTGCCGTCGATCGCGGCCATCGCGTCCTTGAGTTCGCCGGCCTGTTCCTCGCTGGCGGTCACGTCGATCACCACGTAACCGACCTGCGGATCGGTGCGCAGGAACTGGCCGTCGATGTTGACGCCCTGCTGGCGGAAGACCTCGTTGATCTGCGACAACACGCCCGGCACGTTGCGATGGATGTGCAGGATGCGGCGGCTGCCTTCGTGGCCGGGCAGGGTGACCTCGGGGAAGTTCACTGCCGACAGGGTGCTGCCGTTGTCGCTGTAGCGCACCAGCTTGGCCGCCACTTCCACGCCGATGTTGTCCTGCGCCTCCAGCGTGCTGCCGCCGACATGCGGAGTCAGGATGACCTGATCCAGGCCGGCCAGCGGGGACACGAACGCATCGCCGTTGCCCTTGGGTTCGACCGGGAACACGTCCACCGCCGCGCCGCCAACGTGGCCGGACTTCAGGGCCTCGGCCAGGGCGTCGATGTCCACCACCGTGCCGCGCGAGGCGTTGATCAGGTGCGCACCCGGCTTCATGCCGGCGATCTGTGCCGGGCCAAACATGTCCTTGGTCGACGGGGTCTCCGGGACGTGCAGGGTGACCACGTCCGACTGCGCCAGGAGCTCTTCCAGGCTCGCCGCTGGCACGGCGTTGCCGAGCGAGAGCTTGGTTTCGATGTCGTGGAAGACGACCTTCATGCCCATCGCCTCGGCCAGCACGCCGACCTGGGTGCCGATGTGGCCGTAGCCGATGATGCCCAGGGTCTTGCCGCGCACTTCGTGGCTGCCGGTGGCCGACTTGGACCAGCCGCCGCGATGGCACTGGGCGCTCTTCTGCGGGATGCCGCGCATGAGCATGATCGACTGGGCGATCACCAGTTCGGCCACGCTGCGGGTGTTGGAATACGGCGCGTTGAAGACCGGGATGCCGGCCAGTTCCGCCGCCTCGGTATCGACCTGGTTGGTGCCGATGCAGAAGCAGCCCACGGCGATCAGCCGGCGCGCGTGCGCGAGCACGTCCTGCGTCAGCTGGGTGCGTGAGCGGATGCCGATGATGTGGGCCTCGGCGATGGCGGCCTTCAGGTCGTCTTCGGGCAGGGACTTGGTGTGGTAGTCGATCTGCGTGTAGCCGGCCGCGCGGAAGGTCTCCACGGCGGTCTGGCTGACGCCTTCGAGGAGCAGGACGCGGATGTCTTCCTTCGGGAACGAGGTCTTCTTCGACATTGGGGGGACGGCATGGGTCGGGCGAAGCGGGGCGCCACTATGCCACGCACCCGCCCAGGCTGCGTGATGCGCCCGAACGACGTGGTGTTGCGCGTTTGGCACACCGAAAACCCTGTTTTCATGCGGTTTCAGACGCAACCGTCAGAACGCTGGTGCGCAGGTCCCAGGGCGGAGGATGGCGCGCTGGCGGTGGCCTGCAGTAGCCTGCGCAGCTTCGGCAGCCGGCCGCTGCCCTCAATAACAGTGGAGTGATTGGACATGCGTAGATTCCTCGCCACGGCGATGCTGCTGGCCTGCAGCGCCCCGGTCTGGGCCTCCTCGGCCGGTGGCACCTCGGCCGGCGCCTCCTCGGCGGGCTCGGCTGGCTCATCGGCCTCCTCGGACAGCTCGTCGGACGACGACAAGCTGGTCCTGGATGCACGCGGCGACGCGGCCAGCTTCGTGGCCAGTGACGGCGCCATCCGCGGTGCACGTCTGGAGGCGGCGTTGCGCAACCTGCGCGCGCGCAACGTGGCCGCGCGCGAGGCCTCGGACCTGCAGCTGGCCCAGGCGATCCTGGCGCTGTGAACCGGACGCGCCGGCCGCCGCGCTGGCGGTGGCTGGTGTCGTGGTGGCTGGCCTGTGCGTTGCCGGCTCATGCGACGCTGCACTGGGAGCTGGACGCGCAGGGGCTGACCGGGCCTGAACAGCAGGTGGCGCAGGCCGCGCTCGATGATGCCGCCGAACGCCTCCCGCCGGCCTGGCGCCAGGCGCTGGGGGCAGTGCCGGTGCAGTGGCGAGACGATCTGCCGGCCCGTGTCCACGGGCGCACCACCGGGGCGGGACGCGTGCTGCTGCCGCGCTCCCTGCTCGGTGGCGAACCTCATGCGGCCCTTGGACCTGATGCGCCGCTGCGTGCCGCCCTGATTCACGAACTGGCGCATCTGCTGGATCGCAGTGCGGTCGGGGGGCTGTCGCGTGATCCGCGCCTGCTGGACCTGGCCGGTTGGCAGGTGGGCACCTGGCCGCGTCTGTGGCTGCGCCAGCGGCACAACGCCTTCACCGACCGCTCGCCCGATCCCTACGAGCTGGCATCGCCGCGCGAATACGTCGCGGTGAACCTGGAGCATTTTCTGCTCGACCCGGACTACGCCTGCCGTCGCCCCGCGCTGGCGGCGTATTTCGCTGACCGCCTGTCGATGCCGGTGCCAGGCCGCACGTCCTGCGCGCCCGGTCTGCCGTTCTTCGAGGAGGCGGCCAGGCAGCCGTTGCAGACGCTGGATCCGGCGCGTGTCTATGCCGTCGACTACCTGCTGGCCGAAGGCAACGACCAGCCGATGAGTCGCTGGGGCCACAGCATGCTGCGGCTGGTGATCTGCGCACCGGGGCGGCCATTTGGTCCCGATTGCCGGCTGGACCTGCAGTTCCATCGGGTGCTGTCATTCCGTGCGTTCGTCGACGACGTGCAGCTTTCCAGCTGGGGCGGACTGACCGGGCGCTATCCCGCGCGCCTGTACCTGTTGCCGCTCTCCCAGGTCATCGACGAGTACACGCAGGTGCAGCTGCGCGGCCTGCGCTCGGTGCCGCTGTCGCTTTCACGCGCGGAGATCGCCACGCTGCTGCAGCGTGCCGCGCAAGTGCATTGGAGCTACGACGGGGGCTACCGCTTCATCTCCAACAACTGCGCGGTGGAGACCTTCAAGCTGCTCCACGACGGCGTGCCGCGGTTGGCGGAGGCGGGCCTGTCGGGCATCACGCCCAAGGGCCTGCTACTGCGCCTGGAACGCGCCAGCGTAGCCGATGCCTCGGTGCTGGCAGACGCCCATCAGGCCGAGCGCGAAGGCTACTTTTTCCCCGCGGCCAGTACCCGCTACCAGGCGATGTTCGAGGTGGTGCGTCGGGCGCTGCCGGTGCGCCAGCAGAAGGTGGAGGCCTGGTTGTCCGCGCCGCCGGACCAGCGCGCCGGTTGGATCGACCGGGCCGACCTGCGCACCACCGCGGCCCTGCTGGTGCTGGAGCAGGCCGCGCGCCGGCAGCAGGAACAGACCGCGCGTGATGCCCTCAAGCATCGCTTCGCGGGGATGCGGCAGGATGCGGCCATGCGCGAAGGCGGCCAGCGCCTGCAGGCCTTGCTGGACGAAGAAGGCTTGTTCGCACAGCCGTCGCGGTTGCTGGGGGGGCAGGCCGGCTATGGACTCCCGCAGCAGGCCGAGCGCGAGGCGCTGATCGCCGACGCGGGACCGCGTGCGCAGCGGCAGCGGCAGGCGCGTGAACGCCTGCAGGCCGATGCGCTGCAGTGGCTGCCGGCGTCACTTAGGGCGCAGATCGAGGGGACCGAAGCCAACCTCACCGCGCTTGGGTCACGCCTGCGGATCCTGAATCGAAAAGCGGGCGGGCTGGAACTCGACGGCGGCGCCGATTCGTTCAACGGCGGCGCGGATCCGACCCTGCGTCCGTAGTGCTCCGCCGGATGGCGCCTGCTTGCGACGCGCAGATCGACCGAGGGTCTCGGCGCGGTCGGGACACGGCGATTGCATCGCCGTGCCGGCTTCGGTCTTGTACCCGGCTTCATAAAGGCGGGCGTTGGAGGGATGCGCGCGGGCTGGTTGCCGTGCAGACGGACGAACTCGTTGTACCGCGTGGTCTGGCAGGTGCAGGGCGGTGTAGCCGCCGCTGCACCCCCGCTCAGGCCCGGGACGGGCCTAGACGGGCCTGGACGACGATCAGTCGGCGCGGCCGCCGAATTCGCCGGTGGTGGTGTTGACCAAGATGCGTTCGCCGGTGCCGATGTACTCGGGCACCATGATCTCGATGCCGGTGCTCAGCGTGGCCGGCTTGGGACGCTTGGTCGCCGTGCCGCCCTTGAGCTCGGGCGGGGTCTCGACGACTTCCAGGGTCACGTGTTGCGGCAGCTGCAGAGCCACCGGCTGCTCGTCGATGACCTGCACATAGCAGCCACTCAGACCTTCGGTGATGTAGCCGGCATCGTCGCCCAGGACCTCGGGGTCCAGCGTGTACGGGGTGTAGTCCTCGTCGTCGAGGAACACGAAGGCCTCGCCGTCCTTGTAGGAGAAGGTGGCCTGGCGACGCAGCAGTTCGACCTCGGTGAGGTTGTCGTCGGCATCGAAGCTGGCATCGAGCTTGTTGCCGCCCGGCACGCTGTACATGATGAAACGGAAGCGCACGTTGCCGCCGCGGCCCTGGGGCGAGGAGCGTTCGATGTCGCGGATCTGGTAGACGCCGTTGTTGTATTCGACGACGTTGCCCTTCTTGATGTCACCAGCTTTCATGGATTTGACTGTGTTGGGTTGGTGGGTGGTAGGGAGGTACGCCGGCGCCTACTTGGGCGCCAGCCGGGTGGCGCCGTCCAGGCGGATGGTTTCGCCATTGAGATAGGGCGAGGCCAGGATGAAGGCCACCGTGTCGGCGTATTCGCCCGGCTGGCCCAGTCGCGAGGGGAACGGGATCGAAGCCGACAGCGATTGCTGCACGGCCTCGGGCATGCCGTCGACCATCGGGGTCCAGAAGATGCCCGGCGCGACGGTCATCACCCGGATGCCGAAGCGCGCCAGCTCGCGGGCCATGGGCAGGGTCATGGCGACCACGCCGCCCTTGGACGCGGCGTACGCGGCCTGGCCGATCTGGCCCTCATAGGCGGCGATGGAGGCGGTGTTGACGATGACGCCGCGCTCGCCGTCGGTGCCGGCCGGGTTGTGCTGCATGATCGCCGCGGCGGCCTTGGCCACGTTGAAGCTGCCGATCAGGTTGACCATGACCGTGGTGCTGAAGGTCGCCAGTGGCATGGGGCCTTCCTTGCCCAGCACGCGCCCAGCGCCAAGGATGCCCGCGCAGTTGATCGCCGTGTTGAGCCCGCCCATGAACTGGTTGGCGGCGGAGATCGCCGCGGCGGTGACACGCTCATCGGTGACATCGGTGTTGATGAAGCGCGCGCGGCCCGCGCCCAGCGCCTCGACCGCGGCCTGGCCTTTGTCGTCGTTGACGTCCAGCAGGGTGACCTTGCCGCCAGCGGAGACGATGCGTTGCGCGGTCGCCAGGCCCAGGCCGGAGACGCCGCCGGTGATCACGGCACGGGTGTCGGATAGCTGCATCGCGGGCCTCGTGGAGATCGTGGAAAGGCCGCCCAGTTTACGGGAAGGCCGGCCAAGGCCTTGCGCGCTGCACCAGCGCCCGCCCGGACGGTCAGAGCGCCAGTGCGTACCAGCGATCGCAGCCGCTGTGTCCGGTGGTGCCCAGCGGCGCGTCGAGCCGGGTGAAACCAGTCCGCTCGTATAGGCGCATCGCGCCCTCCATGCCGTCCAGGGTCTCGATGTAGCAGCGGCGAAAGCCGAAACCCCGGGCGGTCTCCAGGCAACGCGTCATCATCGCCCTCCCGGCCCCCAGGCCACGCGCCTGCGGCAGGAAGTACATCTTGCGCAGTTCGCAGGTGTCCGCGTCGCCGCCTTCCAGCGCGGCCACGCCGGCACCGCCCAGCACCTGTCCATCGACTTCGACCACGAAGTAGGCGCTGCGCGGCGCGGCATAGGCGCGGCTGAGCCAGTCCACCTCCGGGTCGTTGATGGCAAAGCCGGCGCCGCCGGCGCCGAACTCGGGCATCACTCGGCGGATGATGGCGGCCATGGCCGCGTCGTCATCGGGTGTGATCGGGCGCAGGGTGAAGGCGGTGGACATGGTCGCGCGGGTCGAGGCGGGGGGCGCATCGTACGCCAGCGGCGGTCCGCAGCGTCCTGTCCCATGACTTGCTCGACATACGACGCCGGCGAGGGGAGTGATACTATTGAGAACCGTTTTCATTTGAGCTCGCTCGCGTGATGCTGTCCGAACTGCCAAGACGCACCCAGGCCATCGTCGAATCGGTCGAGGATCGGGGTCCCAACGATGGGATCGCCAGGCGCCTGCGGGAGCTGGGCTTCGTGGCCGGCGAGCAGGTCGAGGTGGTCGCCCAGGGTCCGATGGGTGGCGAGCCGATCCTGGTCCAGGTGGGCTTCACCCGATTTGCGTTGCGCCGGTCCGAGGCCGCCCGCGTGCGTCTGAGCGGGGAGCGTCCCGCGTGAACGCTGTCGTCAAACCCGCCCGCCTGGCGCTGGTGGGCAACCCCAACTGTGGCAAGACCGCGCTGTTCAACCTGCTGACCGGCAGCCGCCAGAAGGTGGCCAACTACGCCGGGGTGACGGTCGAACGCAAGGAGGGCCGGTTCACCGGTGCCGATGGCCGCGGCTACGTGCTGTTGGATCTGCCCGGGGCCTACAGCCTCAACGCGGCCAGCCTGGACGAGGCGATCACCCGCGACCTGTGCCGGGGCTTCCTGCCCGGCGAACCGGCGCCCGATGCGCTGGTATGCGTGGTCGATGCCACCAACCTGCGCCTGCATCTGCGTTTCGTGCTGGAGGTGCTGGGCCTGGGGCGGCCGGTGGTCGTGGCGGTCAACATGGCCGATGCCGCGCGGCATCGCGGGATCGCCATCGACCTGGAGGTCCTGCAACGCGAACTCGGCGTGCCGGTGGTGGAGACCGTGGCGGTGCGCTCCAACGGCGCGCGCAGCCTGCTCGATCAGATCGACCGGATGGTCGACAACCCACAGCCGCCCCGCCATGTGCCGCCCGAAGACGCGGACCTGCATGCCGAGGTCCGTCGATTGCTGGCGCTGGCGGTGACCATGCCTACCCGCACCGCGCGGGTGGACGACGTGCTGGACCGCTGGCTGCTGCACCCGGTCTTCGGCCTGGTGGCGCTGGCCGTGGTGATGTTCCTGATCTTCCAGGCGGTCTATGCCTGGGCCACGCCGGTCATGGATGCCATCGATGCCGGGACCGCCTGGCTGGGTGCCTCGATCGGGGATGCCCTCCCTGCCGGGCCGCTCAACAGCCTGCTCACCGACGGCATCATCGCCGGCCTGGGCGGGGTGATTGTGTTCCTGCCGCAGATCCTGATCCTGTTCTTTTTCATCCTGGCGCTGGAGGAATCGGGCTACCTGCCGCGCGCGGCCTTCCTGCTGGACCGGCTGATGTCACGGGCCGGCCTGTCCGGGCGCTCCTTCATCCCGCTGCTGTCCTCCTTCGCCTGTGCGATCCCGGGGATCATGGCCACCCGATCCATCCAGGACCCGCGCGATCGCCTGGCGACCATCCTGGTGGCACCGCTGATGACCTGTTCGGCGCGTCTGCCGGTCTATGCACTGCTGATCGGGGCCTTCATCCCGGCGCGGCCGGTGTGGGGCATCTTCAACCTGCAGGGGCTGGTGCTGTTCGGCCTGTATTTCGCGGCGATCGTCAGTGCACTGGTGGTCTCGTGGGTGATGAAGCGCTGGCGTCGCGACAAGAGCGAGCATGCGTTGCTGCTGGAGCTGCCGTCCTATCGAATCCCGCAGCTGCGCGACCTGGCCATCGGCCTGTACGAGCGCGCGATGATCTTCCTCAAGCGCGTCGGCGGCATCATCCTGGCGTTGACCGTGCTGCTGTGGTTCCTGCTGTCCTTCCCGGGCGCGCCGGCCGACGCGACGCTGCCGGCCATCGATTACAGCCTGGCCGGGCGCATCGGCCATGCCATGACCGCGATCTTCGCGCCGCTGGGCTTCAACTGGCAGATCTGCATTGCGCTGATCCCCGGCATGGCCGCGCGCGAGGTGGCCGTGTCCTCGCTGGCCACGGTGTACGCATTGTCCGGCGATGACGCAGTGACCTCCGAGGCGCTCAAGCCGCTGATCCATGGCGGCTGGTCGCTGGCCACCGCGCTCTCGTTGCTGGTCTGGTACATCTACGCGCCCATGTGCCTGTCCACCCTGGCCACGATCAAGCGCGAGACCAACTCCTGGAAGCGCATGGCGGTGTCGGCGGGCTATCTGTTCGGCCTGGCCTACCTGGCCTCGCTGGTGACCTACCAAGTGGCCGTGATGCTGGGGGGCGGCTGATGGAGGCCGGTCTGCTGCTTCAATATCTGGTGATTGCGCTGGCCGTGCTGGTCAGCGCCTGGGTCGTTGCGAAAAAACAGTTCCCCAACGCCACGCGCCGCGCCCGCACCGCACTGGCCTTGCCGATGCTGCGCGAGGGTCGGCCGGCGTGGCTGCGCCGCCTGGGGCGCTCGCTCGCGCCGCCGGCAAGATCCGCCGCATCGGCCTGTGGCGGCTGTAGCAGCTGCGGGCCGGACGCGCGGAAGTAAGCGCGACAGGCGCGTTCAACAGCCCGCGGCTGGCGCGGTTTTTGGCACCTGCAAGCCCCGACCTGCAGGCAATGAGAGAGAGAAGCGCACGCACGGCGAGTCGCCGCGCGTGTGGAAGACGCCCTGTGGCCTCAGGACAGCCTGCGCTTGCCGCGGGGGATGACGCCGCCGCTATGCGGGAACATCTCCACCGCGAGCGAGAAGGTGCGCTCATCGCCTGGCAGCAGGGCGCCAACGCCGACCACGTGTCGTTCGACCTCGCGTCCACGCTCGTCGCGGATCACCACCACGGCGGTGTATTCGTAGGCGGGTGAGTCCTGCGGGTGATGCACCGTGCCCTCGACCTTCAACGGTACCTGCCGGCTGGCTTCGCGCTGGCTGACCGTTGCCGAGTCATCGAAGCGCAGGTGGTGCCGACAGGACGGGCAGACCGCCGCCGTCTCCAGGATCATGGCCTTGCAGTGCGGGCAGGCGCGGGTGGCGCCTGCCGTGCCGGGACGGGCCGTGCTCACGCCGCGTCGGGATCCCGGTCCTTCTTCTTCGGCTCGCTGCCATCCCAGCCGAAGTCGGCCTGACCGCGCATGCGCGCGCCGGTGGCTACGGTCATGCTGCCGCACTTCACGTCACCGGTCAGGGTGCCCGAAGCCAGCAACTCGACCTGTTTGGCCGCCTCGATGTTGCCCTCGAGTTCACCAGCAATGACGACCTTGTTCGCCTTGACCCCGCCCGAGAGTCTGGCGCCCTGTTCGATGGTGAGGTCGCCCTGCACGTTGACGTCGCCCTTGAACGTGCCGGCGATGCGGACATGTCCGGTGCCTTCGATCTTGCCCTCGATGGTCAGGTCCGAGGCGATCAGCGATTCCTTGACCTCACGCGCGGCGGGGCGGGGAGTGGGGACCGGCGCGCTAGCGACCGGCTCCGGCGTGAAAGGCGCCGGGGTGGGCGTCGTTGGCGGCGCGGCTTCGGGGAGCGGGCCGGGGCCATCCTTCTTGCCGGACAGTTGATCTTTCCACATGGACATGTCGCACGATCTCCAGGTCGGGGGAATCAAGGGACTATCGCGGCAAAGCGCGCAGGCGCGTTGTGACTGGGCTCACCGATTGGCCGGTCTTTCCGCGGTACCGGCGTGCTCCGATCCTAGCGCCGGACGTGCCGGCCTGCATGTCGGCGCGCAACATCGGCACCCAGTCGCGGTGTGTCGCGCTGGCCCGACGTCCACGGACGCGCAAAAAGAAAGGGCCCGCACAAGGCGGGCCCCAAGGCTGCGCGACGCGTCGGCCGCATCAGCGTGGTCGGCTTACTTCTTCGAAGCGTCCTCGGCTTCCTTGGACACCTCGGCCGCCTTGTCGGCGGTGGCATCGGCACCTTCGGACACGGCCGCAGCGGCGTCGGCGGTAGCCGACTGCGCAGCGTTCTCGGTGGTCTCGGCGGCCTGGCTGGCGGCATCGGCCGCGTTGTCGGCAGCCGCGGCAGCCTTGTCAGCGGCATTGTCCGCAGCGGCGGCGGCGTGGTCGGCGGCGTGGGCAGCGTCCGAAGCGGCGCTGTCGGCGGTGGCGGCGGCGTTGTCCTGCGTCTTCTGCGAGCAGGCGCCCAGGGCCAGGACAGCGGCGATCAGTGCGATATTGAGCTTGTTGTTCATAGCGTTCCCCTTCAACGGAATGGATGGATGGGTCGTACTTGCAACGTAACCGACCCAAACAGTGGGAGACCGGAGCCGCTGCAGCGGGCGGATTCTACCGGCGTGGATGTCAATTGAAAGTCGCGTCGGAATTGCGCGGCATCGACTCTCATAAAAAAAGGCCGCCGGGTTTCCACGGCGGCCTTTTGCGTCGCGACCGGAGAAATGCTCCAGTCGCTTGGCGGATTACTTCTTGTCAGCGTCCGAGGCAGCCTGATCAGCCGTGTCAGCGGCGTCCTGGGCGGTGTCCTTGGCGTTTTCAGCGGTGTCGGCGGCGGCGTCGGCAGCCTTGTCCGTGGTCGCGGCGCTGGCGTCGGCAGCAGCGTCGGCGGCGGTGTCAGCGGCGGTCGCGGCGGTGTCGGCAGCGGCCTGGGCCGAGTCGGCGGTCGCGGTGGAAGCGGCGGTGTCGGCGGAAGCCTGGGCTTCGGTCGCAGCCTGCTTGGCGTCGGTGGCGTCGTCAGCAGCCTGTTCCGGCTTCGAGCAGGCAGCCAGGGCCAGGCCCATTGCCAGCGCGATCAGCGTCTTGTTGATGCTCATTCGGTAAATCCTCGTCGATTAGTTTGGCAACGCGCTGTTGCGCGCCGGGCGACATCATGACAAGCCGGTTTCCACTGTCAAGCATTCGCTCGCGTACGGCTTAGATTCGTCAACTTTGCGTTAATAGCATGCGACGGCTGCGCGAACGCGTCAGGGCACCTCGATCGCAATGGCGGTCGCCTCGCCGCCGCCGATGCACAGCGTGGCGACGCCGCGGCGCTTGCCGGTGGTGCGCAGCGCGTGGATCAGGGTCACCACCAGGCGCGCGCCAGAGGCGCCGATGGGATGGCCCAGCGCACAGGCACCGCCATGGATGTTGACCTTGTCACGGGGGATGCCCAGCTCCTTGATCGGGACCATCGCCACCACGGCGAAGGCCTCGTTGATCTCGAACAGGTCCACGTCCTCGACGGCCCAGCCTGCTTTGTCCAGGACGCGGCGAATGGCACCCACGGGCGCGGTGGTGAACCACTCCGGCGCCTGCGAATAGGTGGCATGGGCCACGATTTTCGCCAGCGGGGTCAGGCCGCGACGCGCGGCGTCCTCGGCGGTCAGCAGGATGGTGGCGGCCGCGCCGTCGGAGATGCTCGAAGAACTCGCGGCGGTCACCGTGCCATCCTTCTTGAAAGCCGGCTTGAGCGAAGGGATCTTGCCGATGTCCGAGCGGCCGGGTTGCTCGTCGCTCTCCACCACCACCTCGCCCTTGCGCGTGGTGAGCGTCACCGGCGCGATCTCATCGGCAAAGGCATTGCTGGCCTGCGCGGCTTTCGCGCGGGTGACCGACTCGATGGCGTAGGTATCCTGGTCCTGGCGGCTGAAGCCATACTTCTCCGCAGTCGCCTCGCCAAACACGCCCATGGCCTGCCCATCGTAGGGATTGACCAAGCCATCCCAGGCCATGTGGTCGACCGCCTTGAAATCGCCGAAGCGGTTGCCGGTGCGGGAGTTGGGAATCATGTGCGGCGCGTTGGTCATCGACTCCATGCCACCGGCCACGATGACCTCGGCCGAGCCGGCCTTGATCAGGTCGTGTCCCAGCATGATCGCCTTCATCCCCGAGCCGCAGACCTTGTTGATCGTGGTGCAGCCGGTCGAGGTGGGAATGCCAGCGGCCAGGGACGCCTGCCGTGCGGGCGCCTGGCCCAGGTTGGCCGGCAGCACACAGCCCATGATGACCTCACTGACCTCTTCGGCAGGAATGCCGGACTGCGCCAGCGCAGCCTGGATGGCCGTGGCACCGAGCTGGGGGGTGGGCACGCCGGTGAACTGGCCGAGGAACGAGCCGATGGCCGTGCGCTTGGCGGCGGCGATGACGATATCGCGCATGAAGAAGGGTCCGTGAATGCGAATGTGGCGGCATTATCCGGGGCGCTCGTAAAGCGGAGCAACACGACCATCGGAGGCGCCTTGCGCCTTGCGCTGACGGGAGCGATTCGTACCAGTCCCGCCCGGCATCAACCTGTGAGGAACCGTGATTGGCGTGCAAGCCGAGCGTGAGGCATGACGTCTCGCACGGAACGCGGGCGGCGGCGGCTGGCTTCTGATTGCGATAGTTTGCACCCGGGTGGGCGCAATGCGTTGCGCCGGGCAATCAAGTGGGGGAGATATGAACATCAGGGAGTGGGAGCCGGTCCGCGCAGGTGGCCGCCTGGCCCTGGGAACGCTGGCATGCGCAGTGATGGCGGCATGCGGTGGGGGTGGGGGCAATGTGCGCGAGGCGCCGCCACCGGTCACTACGCCGCCTAATCCCGCCACTCCGCCGGTGGTGTCCACGCCGGATCCGGCATACAGCAAACACCTGACGTTGACCCACGCCGATGTCGCCCGGGCCGCTGGCTTCACCGGTGCCGGGACCGCCATCGGCATCGTCGACACCGGCGTGAACAGCAAGCATCCGGCCCTCTCGCCGCGGGTCACGGCCAACCTGACCTACGTCAACAGCACCGACAACGACCTGACCAAGCAGGACGTGGTGGGACACGGCACGGCCGTGGCACAGGTGGCCGCCGGGACCGCGTTTGGTGCCTGGCCAGGTGGCGTGGCGCCGGGCGCAACGATCGTGTCGGCGCGCATCATCTCCGACAAGGAGCCAAGCGACGACGGTTCCGGGCAAGGCAACGTGACCTCCGGCGCACTCGGTCTGGCCAGCGTGCACCAGGCCCTGATCGCACGCGGGGTCAAGGTCATGAACAACTCCTGGGGCGGGGTCTATTGGACCGATCCGGCCGCCACCGCGCCGATCGCGCAGGAGTACCGTCCTTTCGTGATCGGCAACGATGGGATCGTGGTCTTTGCCACGGGCAACGAAGGCGACGCGGAGCCCACCGATACCGCCGCGCTGCCTAGCAAGCAAGGTCCCAATGGAAGCCTGCCTGCGGCGGACCTGGAGCGGGGTTGGCTGGCGGTGGGGGCGCTGGACACCGACAACCGCACGCAGCTGGCGTCCTATTCCAATGCCTGTGGCGTGGCGATGCACTATTGCCTGGTCGCGCCTGGGACGGTCGTGGTCACCGGGACCGGCGATGCGCCGACCGCGCCGTCCTACTGGCAGTGGACCGGCACCTCGCTGGCAACGCCGCAGGTGTCCGGCGCCGCGTCCGTGGTCTGGCAAGCCTTCCCGTATTTCAGCAACGACCTGGTGCGCCAGACCCTGCTGGGAACCGCCACCGACCTGGGCACGCCCGGGGTCGACGCCGTCTTTGGCTATGGCCTGCTGGATGTCGGCAAGGCCATCGGCGGTCCGGCCAGGCTCGACTGGGGGACGGTGGCGGTGAGCTTCACTGGGGCATCGACCTGGTCCAACGACATCAGCGGTGCCGGTGGCATCCGCAAGTCCGGCGACGGGACGCTGACCCTGTCCGGGCAGAACAGCTACCTCGGGACGACCGAGGTGCAGGGCGGCAGTCTGGTATCCAGCCACGGCGTCCCTGGAGCGGCCACGATCGCGGCCGGCGCGCGCATGACAAGCTCGGGCGGCATCGGCGGAAACCTCAGCAACGCGGGCAACGTCCGGTTTGATGGCGCGGCCGGGACCCGGATCATCGACGGCAACTTCGTCCAGGCCGGCAGCGGCACGCTGGAGTACCAGGTCGGCACCCCGCTGAAGGCGACGGGGACGGCGTCGCTGGATGGGACGCTGCAGGTCTTCGGGATCGCCAGCGGCTACGTGCGCAGTAGCCGGGAGTCGGTGCTGTCGGCCGATGGCGGCCTGAGCGGCACCTTCGCCAACCTGACCGCTGGCTCCGGGGTGTTCCTGGAGGCCTCGCTGGATTACACCAGCACCCAGGCCTGGCTGGACATCACCCGGCTGGACATCACCGCGACCGCTGCCTCGCTGGGCATGAGCCCGGCTGCGGTCGGCAATGCCCAGCGCGTGGACCAGGCGCTGGACCAGATCGATGGTGGGGCGGCAGTGTCCGGGGATTTCATCGGCCTGGCCGGGGACTTCCTGCACTCAGCCAGTGCGGCGGCGGCCCAGCGCTCGTTGGAGAGCCTGTCAGGCCAGGCCCATGCCGCGGCCGACATGTTGACCCTGGATGTGCTGGACATGCGTCGGCGCGCACTCTCGGTCCGCGAAGCGGCGCGTACGGGCGGCGCGGGGAGCTGGTTTGCGTCCCTGGACGATCGACAGGCGCGTGGCCTGGGGGTCAGCGCCTTCGATGTCGGCGGCTGGATGCTGGGCAACGAAGTCGCGTTGGCGCCGGGACTGGTGTCGGGCGTTTCATTCGGTCAGGTCGATGCCGGTGGGCAGTTCGCCCTGGCCGGCGACAACAGCCGTGACCGGCAGACCCATGTCGCCTTCTACGCGGCCCAGCACTGGTCCCACGGCTACGCGCTGGCCCAGGTCGGCACCGGGTTCTATACGCGCCAGCTGCAGCGCCACCTGTTCCTCGGGGACGCCACCTATAGGGTCGGTAGCCGCGAGCGCGGGGCCATGCACTTTGCCAGTATCGAGGCCGGACTCCCGGTTTCGTGGGCGGATGCGACGCTCACGCCATACGTCGGCGCTGACCAGGTGTCGCTGTCGCGCGACGGTTTTTCCGAGACGGGTGCGCAGGGGTTCGGGCTCACCGCCGATGCCAGCGATGCGCGCCGCAGTCAGCTTATCGCGGGCCTGCGCGTGGAGCAGCCATTGGCGTGGCGAGGCGCGGCCCTCTCCTTGCGTGGTCATGCCGAGTGGCAGCGGGTGGTGTCGGCGGACGGCTTTGTCCGGCAGGCGCGTTTCACCGGCATCGATGCCTGGGGCGCACTGTGGGACGGGGACGCCCAGGCTTCCGGTGGCCAGTTCGGGGTCTCCCTCGACGCGGATCTGGGCCTGGGCCAAGTGATGTCCTTCGGCATGGACCGCCGCTTCGGGCCGCGTGGCACGCTGGGTGTGGTCTCGGCGCAGTATCGGGTCGGCTTCTGAGGTGTCGCTGATCCGTGGGCTATACGCAACGATGCCGGCGCAAGGCCGGCATCGGTCACACTCGGGTTGGGCGGCTGGCCCGTGGTTCAGTGATCGCCGCGCAGGTGGCTCATGTAGCGCGGCGCCGTCCGGCCCAGCGGCAGCTTGAGTTTGCCGATTGAGCCAATGCGCGCCTCGGCGATGCGGTCGGCGGCGTACTGCGGCGCAATCTTTTCCTTTTCCGCCAGATCGAAGATGCGCCCGATGTTGTGGTAGATGTTGCGCATCAGGCGCATGGCGCGCTCGCGGTTGTAGCCGTCGATCTCGAGGGAGACGTTCATCACGCCGCCGGCATTGACCGCATAGTCCGGCGCGTAAAGGATGCCGCGGCGCATGGCCTCCTCGCCAACCACATGCGACATCTGGTTGTTGGCCGTGCCGCAGATGACCTTTGCGCGCAGCCGCGGCAGCGTCTCCTGGTTGATCGAGCCCTCCAGCGCGCACGGCGAGAACACATCTGCCTGCACGTCGTAGATCTCATCCGGCTTGATCGCCTCGGCGCCGTACTCTTCCACCGCGCGCTCGACCAGTGCGGGGTTGAGATCGGTCACGAAGAGCTTGGCTCCACGCTCCTTGAGCAGCTTCACGAACTCCATGCCGATATGGCCCAGGCCCTGCACGGCATAGCTGTACTTGCCGATTTCCTCGTTGCCGAACCGGCGGTTGAGCGTGGCCATCAACCCCTGCAGCGCGCCGTAGGCGGTGAACGGCGCCGGATCGCCCGAACCCCGGTGCACCTGATGGACGCCGACCACGTACTCGGTCTCGCGGTAGACGTGCTCCATGTCGTTCACGTCGGTGCCCACATCCTCCGCGGTGATGTAGCGGCCGCCCAGCGAGTCGACATAGCGGCCGAACATGCGGAACAGCGCCTCGGTCTTCTCCTGCGACGGCTCGCCGATGATCACCGCCTTGCCTCCACCGACGTTGAGCCCGGCCAGGGCGTTCTTGTAGGTCATTGTGCGGCTCAGGCGCAGCGCATCGGTGAGTGCCGCCGCGCTTTCGGTGTAGGGACGCATGCGCACGCCCCCTAAAGCTGGACCGAGCACCGTGCTGTGGATGGCGATGATCGCCTTCAACCCGGCATCGGGGTTGTGGCAGAACACAACCTGCTCATGGCCGGAGGTGTCGAGGGTCTCGAAAATCATGGTGGGCTCCAATCCGCGCAAATCCCCAGTTGCGGAGGCTTGCGTGGAACGTTTCCTAAGTGGCTGATGCAAAAAACAAAAGACGACGCCGCCCAGGATTGGGCGGCGGCGTCGCGCGGGCACAGTCTAACGATACGGGCGTCCAGTGGCGGCGGATGCACGCAATGCAGAAGGTTTGACCCCTGGTGGCCCGGAAGGGGGGGGCGGCCGGCATTCGGCCGGACTGAGCTGGGCTCAGGGCTGTTGTTCGCCCGCCCCGGATGCGGGAGCCTGGGCTTCGTCAGGCTGGCTGGCCTTGAGATCGGCGGTCTGTGCGGCCTCCTCGGCCGGTGAGACGGCGTCGACGGTGCGGACGATGGAGTGTTCCTCGCCCTCACTGATGGCGCGGGACAGCGGAATGCTGGCAGCGAGCAGGATTACGGCAGCGAGCAGGGCGATCACGACTTTCATGCGGCGTCTCCAGGGCCCGGCATCCGGCGGGCAACGCGCACCACGGCGTGGCAACACCGCGGACTATCGCGGCGGCGCGGGGCGAGGTCACGACGCGTCGCACCATCGGGACCGAACTTCCGCACCAAGGCTTTCCAGACGCGCTTGCGTCGTACCCGAGAAGGCGTGTTCGGTCCAGTGTGATGAAAGCCGGCGCCCCCTTTTCAATCTGCCGAACGCATGTTCGAAGCTCCGACATCCAGTACCGCCTTGTATGCGAGGTCTCTACGCACCGGGTCTACTCTCGTGCACTGGCGCCCGAAGCTGATAGACCTTCACCCTGCGAGCCCGCCTCGAGGAGGGGGGCTTCTGCAGGGATCGACGCCTTAGCGAAGCTGGACTTCGGCGACCTTGTCCTTGTAGTCCTGCTTGGGATCACGGCCAAGTAACAGCTTGATTCCGGCCAGCAAGCTCGAGCCGTTTTCCCAGATCTCAGCGTGTTCGGCGTCCAGGCGCAGCAAGGCCAATTTCGGATCATCCTTGCCGCCCTCGTACCAGGCGGCGATGAAGGGATTCCAGAGACGATCGATGACGGCGCGATCCTTGTCGGCGACAAGCGTGCCGCGGATGCTGGCAAAGACCTCGTGGCTCTTTGAGGCGAACGCCGCCACGGCCCGATGGCCTGCGTCGAGCTTGCGCACCATCTGGTTGTCGGTGGAGGTGAAGAACCAGACTGGCCCGCCTTGGTCACCTTCGATCAGGGCGGTCATGGGTCGCGTGTGGCCATCCTCGGCGCCTTCCAGGCCCAGCATGACGGTGCGATCGGACTTCAGGGCCTTCCAGAACTTCTGTTCCAGTGCTTCTTCCTTCGACATGCGGACCTCCCGTGCGTTTGAATCCCTGAAGTCTGGAACACAGAGCGCTTGCCCGATGTCAGCGCAGCAGCACCCTGGTGTTGACGCGCGGGCAACACCTGTCGAAATGCAGCCCGCCGTGAGCGCCGTTCGCGCGTCAGCCGCCCGGCGCATCCGTGTGACACGCGCCGAGCCGGCGCAGGCGCGGGGTCGCCATCGGGGTGGAGAGCATCGTGCTCATCACCGCCATCAACAGCAGCGCGGTGAAGGTGGCGCTGGTGATGATGGCCTTGTCCAGCAGGATATTGGCGAAGATGATCATGATCAGCGCCTTGGTCTGCAGCAACCAGCCGATCAGCGAGGCCTCGCCAGGCCGCCACCTCAGCAGGCGCCCGGCCAGGTGCACGCCGGCCAGTTTGCCAGCGACCGCGGCAAGCAGCAGCAGGAGTGCGGCGGCGAACACGACCGCGCCGCCGACATCCCACTGGGTACGCAACCCGGTGCTGAGGAAGAACACCGGCATCAGCACCAACAGGACGTTGTGGCGCAGCCGGTCCATGGCGTCCTGATCGAACCAGTGTCCGTCGATCACCACCCCGGCCAGGAACGCGCCGACCATGTAATGCAGCCCCGACCAGTCCGCGCCGAACGCACACAGCGCCAGCCAGACCAGCATCGCGTACCAGCGGTCGCGCTCGGGCAGGGCGCGCATCAGCCGCCGGAACAGCACGCAGGCCACCGCGAAAGCCAGCAGGAAGCCCAACTGCCGGCCGATCCGCTGCCAGTCCATCAGCACCAGCGCCAGCACGCCCCAGATGGCGATATCGTCCAGGCTGGCGTAGCGCAGGATGCGCTGGCCAAGCGGCTGGCGCAGGATCTCCAACTTCTCCATCAGCAGGATCAGGATGGGCAGTGCGGTGACCGCACAGGCCATGCCGACGCCGACCAGGAATTGCCACCGCTGGCCCTGCGCGCCCAGCCAGCCAGGGAACTGCAGCAGGATCAGCGCCGCCAACGCCCCCATCAGCAAGGGCGCGCCCAGCGCCAACCCGGCGGTGATCCCGCTTTCGCGTCGATTGGCCCAGGCCCGGCTCAGGTCCAGCTCGATCCCGGCGATCAGCACGAACAGCATGACCGCCCAACCGCCCAGGCCGTTGAGGATTTGCACGACCTGGGGGGTGAACACGAACTGGTAATAGCCGGGCAGGGCCGCCCCCAGCACACCCGGCCCCAGCACGATGCCGGTGATGATCTGGACGACGACCAACGGGGCGAAATAGTCGGTGCGTCCCAGGCGCCAGACCAAGTAGGGCAGGCAGAAGATGATCGCCATGGCGATCAGGAAGACTTCCATGGTGCTGAGGGAATGCATCGATGCGTGACCTGGACGCGCGTTGCGGACGAGGCCGCGGCGGGCGGCATTATGGCGGGCCTGCGGGCGTCCGCGGCAAGGTGCCGGCCATGTCATGCCGCGCGGGAAACAATGCGACACTGCTCGCATGCGACCCGGCGGCGGGGCGCTTCCCCTCACGGCACAGGATGGCATGAAGACACCACAAGGCTTGCAGGCGCTGATCGATGATGGCGTGATCGACGAGGTGCTCCGGCCGCTCAAGAGCGGCAAGGAGGCCTCGGTCTACGTGGTGCGCAGCGGCGGGGAAGTGCGTTGCGCCAAGGTCTACAAGGACATGGCCCAGCGCAGTTTCCAGCAGCGTGTGCAATACCAGGAAGGGCGCAAGGTCCGTGGCAGCCGTGAGGCACGGGCCATGGGCAAGGCCAGCCGCTATGGGCGCAAGCAGGCCGAGGCGGAGTGGAAGAACACCGAGGTCGATGCGCTCTATCAGTTGCGCGAGGCCGGCGTACGCGTGCCCGAGCCTTTCGGATATTTCAACGGCGTGCTGGTGATGGAACTGGTCACCGATGCGGATGGATTTTCCGCGCCGCGTCTGGGGGAAGTGGACCTGAGCCCGGAGCAGGCGCGCGCCTTCCATCAGGTGCTGGTCCGCCAGGTCGTCAGGATGCTGTGCTGTGGCCTGATCCACGGGGATCTGTCGGCGTACAACGTGCTGGTCGGCGCCGATGGCCCGGTGGTGATCGATTTTCCGCAGGTGGTCAGCGCCTCGGGCAACAATGCGGCCAGGCGCATGCTCTTGCGCGATGTCAACAACCTGACCGCCACGCTGGGGCGGGCGGCGCCTGAGTTGCTGGATACGTGGTATGGCGAAGAGCTGTGGGGGCTGTACGAAGCCGGTGCACTGCAGCCCGACACTGCGCTGACGGGGCGGTTCAAGGCCCCCGCGCATCAGGCCGACGTTGACGGCGTGCGCCAGGCGATCGAGGAAGCGCGCTTTGAGGCCATGATCCGCCAGCAGGGGCGTGAGGCGGCCGACGAGCAGGCGTGACGCGGCTGGCTGATGAAGATGTCATGTTCATGACATGATCCAGGTCACAGTTCATCCAGGAACCTGACAGGGGATTGGGCGCCAGCGATGCCGTGCATCGGTCATTGCGGCGGTCGAGCGGTCCGTGTCGTTTCCGGACGCGCCACCCTTGGAGCCGCCTTGAACACGTTCGACCAGACCTTGATCGACACGGTGAATCATTACGCCCGCCATTCCTGGGCGCTCGATCGATTCGTCGGCGTCGTTGCGATCAACCACTTGATCAAGGGCGGCGTGTTCGCCCTGCTGATCTGGTGGCAGTGGTTCCGCCTGTCGCCACGGCAGCAGGAAGACCGGGCGCGGGTGCTAGCGACCATCATGAGCAGTGTGGCGGCCATGGCCCTTGCCCGGGTCCTGGCCATGCTGCTGCCCTTCCGCAACCGTCCGATGCACGAGCCGAGCCTGCATTTCGTCCTGCCCTACGGGGCTGCGCCGGACATGCTCGATGGCTGGAGCTCGTTTCCCAGCGACCACGCCACCTTGTTTTTCGCGCTGGCCACCGGGCTGATGTTTGTCTCCCGGCGCGTGGGCCTGGCGGCGCTGGCCTACGCCACGGTCTTCGTGGCGCTGCCGCGGCTATACATGGGCCTGCACTATCCCACCGACCTGTTGGCTGGTGCGGTGCTGGGCGTGGTAGTGGTCACGGCGGGCAACGCGCTGCTGGTCCGCACGCCGCTGCCTGACTGGCTGGTGGGATGGTGCGACCGGCACCCGGGCTACTTCTACCCGGGGATGTTCCTGTTCACCTACCAGATCGCGGATAACTTCGAAGCCGCCCGTGCGCTGCTCAAGGCGGCCTGGGGCGCGGTCTCCGGTCAGTAGTCGCCAAAGCTGCCGGCCGCACCCGGGAACACCACCGGGCTTTCGCTGCCGTCCTGGGCGACGGCGGCCACGCCGAAATAATAGTTGTCGATCACCACGTCCTGGAGCGTGTGGCGGTCGGTCTTGCCCACGTAGAGGCTGTGGGTCCACTGCGGGTCGGTGGTCAGTCGCCAGTAGACCTTGTAGCCGGCCAGGTTCGGCGCCTGCGCGCTGGGCGCAAGCTGCCAGGTCAACGTGGTGTCGGCACTGACCGCGCCGCTGATCTTGACTCCAGCCGGCGGCGGCGGCGCCCAGGCCATGCCGGCCAGGCTCACCGCGTTCAGTGCGGTCAGGCGCGCGGCATAAGGAAAATCCATCCCGTCGATCGTGTCGCCATAGACACGCCCGTCCTCGGTACGCAGGTCCTGGTGCTGGCGGTCGTAGTGCTCGTTGGTCTCCATCACCCGGACGGCCGGAAAGCCCGCCTCGTTGAATGGGCTGTGGTGGCCGCCGCGGCCGAAGCGATCCAGCCGGTAGACCATCATCACGTCCAGGTTGGGCACGTAGCGCGACATGGCGGCGACATAGCGGCCCAGGTTGCGCGAGGGCGAATCCAGCTCGCCACCGGTGAAGCGGCGCGCGCGGGCATCGGCCTCGGTCTCGGTGGCGCGGGTGCCTTCGGAGAACACGCGGGCGGTGTGGTTGTCGGTCACGCCATTGATGCCGGCGATGTTGCCGATCATGTCGTTGTTGAGCATGCCCTCGATGCGCCAGCCTTCCTTTGTTGCCTGCGCAGCGACGATCTTGCCGCCGAACAGGCCCTGCTCCTCAGCCGACAGGCCCATGTAGACGATGCTGGCCGGGAACCGGTAGCGGGTCAGCACCCTCGCGGCTTCCAGCGTGCCGGCCAGGCCGGAGGCGTCGTCATTGGCGCCGGGGGCATCGTCGATGGCGTTCATCACGTCCGACACGCGTGAGTCGATGTCGCCGCTCATGATCACGTAGCGACCCGGGTCGGCGGTGCCGCGCTGGATGGCGACCACGTTGACGACCTCGGTCGGGTCGGGAATGCGCTTTTCGCCCGAGACCGTGCCGCTGATGTAGCGCACCTCCAGGCAGCCGCCGCAGTCGCGCGAGATCTGCTGGAACTGTGCATAGACCCAGCGTCGCGCCGCGCCGATGCCGCGCGTGTCCGAGGTGGTGTCCGACAGCGTGTGCCGGGTGCCGAAGCCGACCAGCGTGCGCACGTCCGCCTCGATCCTGGCGGCCGAGGGGGCGGTGCCGATCTCCTGCAGGCGGGTGTCGGCGGATTGCGGCGCGCTGGCTTGCGCACAGGCGAGCGCCGGCATGAGGGCCAGGGGCAGCAACAGCGTGCGGGTGGTCAGGGGAGCAGGCATCGTTGCATCGGGGCTGGCGCGCCGACAGCGCGGGACCTGCGATGTTCGCACGGGGGCGCCATACCGGCGCATGACTTCGGACCGATGCGGTGGCAAGCGCGCAATGGCACGCTAATGCACTTGTGTCCTGTACGTTGGTCCCGCCATGTCCCATTGCCGCCCCGTCCTGTCCATGCTCGCGTTGAGCCTGGCCGTCCTCACCGCACCGGCCTTCGCCGCCGAGCCCCCTGCCGACCAGCCGCCACTGGGTGCGTTGACCCGCGAGACCGGCCTGCCGCGCACGCCCGAGCAACTGGCCGTGGTGTTCGAGCACGCGGACCTGGGCTTCAAGGTGATCCCCGACCAGCGTCGGATCGAGGGCGATGCCACCTTGACCTTCAAGGCCACCGCGCCCCTGGCCGCCGTGGTGCTGGACCTGGATACGGAATACGCGATCAGCCGGGTCGAGATCGACGGGCGCGCGCTGCCGACCAGCGCCTGGACCAATCCGGACGGGCGTCTGCGCGTGACCCTGCCCAAGGCCCTGACCCCCGGTCGGCAGGTCAAGGTGCGCGTGGTCTACGCCGGCAAGCCGCACGTGGCCAAGCGCGCGCCCTGGGACGGCGGCTTCGTCTGGTCCACCGCGCCGACCGGTGAGCCGTGGGTGGCTTCGGCGATCCAGGGCGAGGGCTGCGACCTGCTGTGGCCGTGCATCGACCATCCGCAGGGCGAGCCCCTGCGGGTGGACGAGCACATCACCGTGCCGGCCCCGCTGGTGGCGCCGGGCAACGGCGTGTTCGTCGGCATGCAGGAAAAGGCCGGTTGGCGCACTTACCACTGGCGCGCGCGCAGCCCGGACACCTATGCGGTGGCGATTAACGTCGGGCCCTACGAGGCACTCAAGGCCGACTACAAGAGCCGGTTCGGTAACACCATCCCATTGGCGTACTGGCACCTGAAGGGCGAGGGCGACAAGCCGGCGGGCCTGTTCGCCGAGCTGCCGAAGATGCTGGACTTCTTCGAGGCCCAGATCGGCCCGTATCCGTTCGGTGACGAGAAGGTCGGCATCGTCGAGACCCCGTACCTGGGCATGGAGCACCAGACCATCAACGCCTACGGCAACGACTACAAGAAGGACAAGTACGGCTACGACTGGCTGATGCAGCACGAGTTCTCGCACGAGTGGTTCGGCAATCAGCTGACCAACGCCGACTGGGACGACATGTGGCTGCATGAAGGCTTCGGCAGCTACATGCAGCCGCTGTACCTGCAGTACCTGCGCGGGGAGATGGAATACCACGCGGCCCTGCTGGATCAGCGCGCGGCGCTGACCAACAAGGTGCCGATCGTCAGCGGCAAGCCGCAGACCGAGGAATCGGTGTACAGCCGCGAGCACGGCCCCGGCCTGGACATCTACTACAAGGGCTCGCTGATGCTGCACATGCTGCGCGGGCTGATCGGCGACGAGGCGTTCTTCAAGTCGATTCGACTGGCCGTGTACGGCACCGACACACCGAGGCCGGGCAATTTCAAGCCGCGCTACGTCTCGACCAAGGATTACATCGAGATCGTCAACCAGGTCACGGGCAAGGACTACGGCTGGTTCTTCGATGTCTACTTGTATCGCGCGGCCCTGCCGCAGCTGCTGGCCACGCGTGATGGCACCGGCCTGGCGCTGCGCTGGAAGACGCCGGATGACGTGCCGTTCCCGGTGCCGGTGGAGGTACGCATCGGGCCCAACAGCGGCCGCACGGTCACCGTGCCGATGTCCGACGGACAAGGCCATGTCGATCTGCCCGCTGGCGAGGTCTACACACTGGATCCGCAGTCCAAGCTGCTGCGTGACGAGCCGCGCTTCCCGGCCGCGGTGGCCGATGCCGCGGCCCGCAAGGCAGCGGAAAAGGCGGCTGCGATCCAAAAGCCCTGATCGCAAGGCGGGCACATCGCCGGCGTAGACTGTCTCGCTCACCCTTTGGAGGAAGGTCCTGATGATCGACACCCCCCTGATCCGCCGCAGCCTGCTGGTGCTGGGCCTGCTTGGTGCGACTGGCCTGTCGTGTCCGGCCCTGGCCGATGGGCAGCCCACTGTCGAGCAGGTCGCCGGGATGCAGAAGCAACTGGCCGACTGGCCGCAGTTGGCGCGCTACCGAGCTGACAACGCGACACTGCCCGCGCCGGTGGCGGGCAAGCCGCGGGTGGTGTTCTATGGCGATTCGATCACCGATGCCTGGGGCCGCAACCACAACGGAAGCGTGTTCTTTCCTGGCAAGGACTACGTCAACCGGGGGATCTCCGGGCAGACCACCGCGCAAATGCTGGTGCGCTTCCGCCAGGACGTGATCGATTTGAAACCGGCCGCCGTGGTGATCCTGGCCGGAACCAACGACATCGCCGGCAACACCGGCGAGGCGACGCCTGCGATGATCCAGGACAACCTGCGCTCGATGACCGAACTGGCCAAGGCCAATGGCATCAAGGTCGTCCTGGCTTCGGTGCTTCCCGCTAGCGATTACCCCTGGCGTCCGGGGCGCGAACCGGCGCCCAAGATCCGCGCCCTCAATGCCTGGCTCCAGCAGTACGCCTCGCAAGCCGGCGCGACATACCTGGACTACTACAGCGCCATGGACGACGGGCAGGGCGGTCTGCCCAAGCGCCTGTCGGCCGACGGCGTGCATCCCAACGCCGCTGGCTACGCGATCATGGCGCCGCTGGCCGAGCAGGCGGTGCAGGCGGCCCTGGCGCGCTGAAGGTTGGCGCCACGCGCGTCAGTCGCGGTCCGGCGCGCCCAGCGGGAAGTCGTGGCGATAGGGCCGCGCTTCGTCCGCCGCGCGCCTGACCGAAGGCCGCGCCAGCAGCCGCGCGCGGTACGCATGTACGCGGGTGAAGCGCGGGGCAATGGCGCAGGTCCAGTCGGCGTAGAACAGGAACGGCGCGGCTCCGCAATCGGCCAGGCTGAAGGCATTGGCCACCGCCCAGGTGCGGCCCTGCAGGTAGCCTTCCAGCCAGATGTAGGCGGTCTCCAGCTGGGCCCGGGCCTTGGCCACGCCCAGTGCATCGTGCGTGCCGGCTTCGCGCAGACTGTCGAACACGATCGCCTGCTGCGGCGTGGAGATGTAGTTGTCGAAGAACCGATCCAGCAGCCGCACCTCCAGCGCGGTCATCGGATCGTCCGGAATCAGCCTGGTCGGGCCGGGATGGGCCAGCTGCAGGTATTCGATGATGACGCTGGCTTCCATCCGCTGACGTGCGCCATCGATCAGCAGCGGGAAGCGCTGGATCGGTCAGCGCCGCGCCAGTTCCTGAAGGTTGGCCGGCGCGGCCTGGTCCAGCAAGCGCAGGGTGAAGGGTGTGCCGTGCTCGTACAGCGCGATCAGGACCTTCTGGCTGTACGAGGAAAAAGGATGGGCGAACAGTTCCAGCGGCATGGCATCGGCCCGGTCAGTGGCGGTAACGACGCGACGAAGCGGCGGGGCCCGATTCGACACGCCGCGGCCATGCCGTCAGCGTGTCGCCTACGCCGGGCTCACGGCGCGGCGTGCAGCGCCAGGTTGAGTTGGTCGACCACCTCGGCCCAGTCGGCGTCGTCGATGCGCTCTTCGCGCAGCAACTGGGCCTGGGCCGGTGACCAGAACGGGGCTTCTTCCAGCCGCATGTCGTCGGGCAGCGGGGCATGCTGCGCAATAAAGGCCTGGATGCCGGCTTCATCGGACGCCAGTCCCAGCTGTGCGAAGAGTTCGGAGAACGGGTGGACGGTCTGTTCCATGGCAAGCCTCCAAAAAGGTCAGGGCAGCGTGACGTCGGCAACGTCAACGCAGGATCACAGCGAGCCTGCGATGCGTCGGCGCAATGCGGCGGCTGCCGCTTCGTCCAGTGGTCCCAGCACGCCCCGCCTGTCCTGTGGCAGGTGCGCGCCTGGGTCCTGGTCGCCGAAGACATAGTGGTCCATCAGCGTGCGCCACGCGGCGCGTTCGTGCGCGGGCAGGCTGGCGAATGCCAGGCGCGCATGCAGCAGGGCGGGCAGGCCGGGACTGGGAACGCGGCCGTCGCTGGTGGTCGAGGACCACCAGAAGTTCACCAGGGCGTTGAGGTCCTCAAGTGACTCGACATGGTGCCACCACAGTGGCGGCAGATAGAGCGCGTCGCCCGGGCCGAGTTCGGCGACAAATGCTGCATCGCGGGCCTGGGCCAGGCGCGGGAACCGCGCGTCCTCGGCGTGGAGGTCGGCGATGCTGATCGCCGCACCGGTCGGCGCGAAGTCCAGTGGTCCGATGTAGAGGTTGCCGACCTGCGAGGGTGCGAACGCGGTGAAGCGTCGCCGCCCGCAGGCCACCACCGCAATGTTGTGGAAGGCATCGAAGTGCGCCGGTGTGGTGACACGGTTGCCGAGCCACAGGCGCGGCTGAGTGCCTTCCGGCAGGCCCTCGAGCGCATGCGTCGCAAGCAGGCCGGGCAGGCAGGCGGCGATGGGCGCGCTCTGCAGCGCCACGCCGTGTGCAGGCCCTTCGCGCCGGCTGTAGTGCGCCAGCCGCTGCAGGACATCGGTGACCGATACCTTGAAATGCTCGTAGTTGAAGCCGTCCAGCGCGGCGTTGTAACCCACCCGTCCATTGGCTTGCGGCGGCATCAGCAGGGTGTCGACGGCGGTGCCGCTGTCGTGCGCCGCCAGCAGCTTGGCGAACTCGGTCTGCGAGCGTTGCGCGGCCCGCACCATCGGCCAGTCCGCGCACAGCCCGCGCAGGACCAAGGGCGCGCCTCGGCCGGTCAGCGTCTCGAGGGCGGGCATCCCGGGCGTGCGTGATTCTTCGATGGCGGCGGGCATGGCAGGCCAACGGCAGGCGGTGTGGCCGTGCATGCTAGCCAATCGGCCCCGGGTCTGGGGCGGAGTTGCACGATAGGCGTCCCGCGCGGATTCACGCAGATCGGCGTAGCGTGGTGCATTCCCTATCATCAGGAGTTCGCCATGGCGACCGGATGGGCCAACGATGGCGCGGTGCAGGACCAGATCGACGCGACGGTGTCCGATGCGATCCAGCGTGCGCGTCGCAAGCTTCCGAGCGGGCCAGGGCTGACCCACTGCGAGGAGTGCGATGCGCCGATCCCGGCCGCGCGCCGCCAGGCGGTGCCGGGCGTGCGCCTGTGCGTGCAGTGCCAGGCCGCGCAGGATGCGGAGCAGGGCGCTGCCAGTGGCTACAACCGTCGCGGCAGCAAGGACAGCCAGCTGCGCTAGTGCGTGCGCGCTACGACCCGAGCACGCGCGGGGAGCCGCGCCAGCGCCGGATACCGCGCAGGAAGAACCAGCTATTGGGCACCTGCAGCGAGGTGGGAGCCTCGCCGGTGCCGGCATCGGCTTCCTGCAGCGTCGTATAGAGCAGGTTGATGTCCACGACCTTGCCCTTCAGCCCCGTTTTTTCCCCGTCCTCAAGCAGTTCGACCATCTCGTAAAGGCGGAATGGGCGGGTGATGAAGATCAGGAACGTGCAGAAGATGTTGGACAGCACGCTCCACGCAGCGAAGAACGCAACCGCCGCGACGGTCGCAAACCCGGTGAAGGCGGCCCACAGGACGCCGGCCGACACGCCCAGCCGCTCCAGGATCAGCAACGTGACGGCCACCAGCAGCAGGGTGCCGAACGCGCGGCGCAAGCCCATCGCCAGTTCCGGCGGCAGGTCGTAGCGCTCCACGGCGCGTCGGATCAAACGACGGACCAGCAGCTGCACAAGGCGCGCCAGCAGCAGGATGAGCAGCACGTGCAGGCCGGGCACGATGACGTCGAGCCAATCGTGCAGCCAGGAGGGAAGGTGTTCTTTCATCGCGGGGAAAGGTGGGGAGCGAACAGCCCACCATGATGCCGGCGCACCCGAGACGGAGCAAAGCCCGTCCGGGTGGGATCACGTCACGACCGGTGCTTCAGCCTTCCACGGCCAGGGGCGTGCCGATCTGGCCGAGGAAATCCCGCTTGCCCAGCGGCGCGCCCTGATGGCGCAGGATCGCGTAGGCGGTCACCAGGTGGAAGTGGAAGTTCGGTAGCCCGAACTGGATCAGGTAGTCGCTGCCAGTGAAGCGAGCCCCCATCGGGCCGAACTTCAGGGTGATCTCGCGCGTGGCGCCGGCATCGACCTGGTCGTCGGGCAGGGACTCGAGATAGTCCAGCGTCGCGGCGACCCGTGCCTGCAGTTCGTCGAAGCTGCGTTCGGTGTCGGCCAGCTTGGGGGCGGGAATGCCCGAGAGGCGCTCGCCGGTGGCCTTGGCCGTGTCGCTGGCGCGCTGGACCTGCGCGGCCAGGTCGAGCATGTCCGGGGCCAGGCGCGCCGTGATCAGGCTGGCCGGATCCAGGCCGGTCTCGGCGGCGTGGCGTGCCCCGACCTCCAGGATATGGGACAGCTGGCGCAGGCCATGGGTCAGCGACGGGAGGACGAGGGCATGCAGGGGCAGGGACATGGAGGGCATCACTGGGAAAAGGAGCAGACAGCCTACGTGGGCCGCACCGGCGCAGTGACCCCGCTGGCAAGGACGCGGCGTTGCACGGATGCGCCCTTGTGCCGGCGCCGTTCCGGCAGGACCTCCGGCATGCGCGCTGCCGGCGCCGGGCAGGCACAATCGGTCGGGATGAAGCCGATCATCCCCCTGTTCCTCAACGCGTTGGCGCTGCTGCTGTTTGGCATCGGGCTGACCGGACCCTTGGTGCCGGCGGCCGGGACGCCGGGTCGCTGGCCGCTGTTGCTGTTTGGCGCCGCGCCGATCGCCTGTCTGGTGGTGTGCGGTTATTCGGCCAAGGGCTGGCCGTCACGGGTGGCCTTCGTCCTGCAGGCGACCGCGCTGCTGGCCGTGCTGCTGGCCATCCTGTCGATCGAATCCGGCGCACTCGGCCCGCGCCCGGGCTGAAGACGCGGACTGGCGTCCGTTACGGCAACTGCGGCAACAGGCCGACGCCAAGCCGGTTCCATGCGTTGATGATGGCCACGGCCATGGTGAGCGTGGCGATGCCTTCGTCGTCGAAGTGCGCATGCAGCGCCTCGTACAGCCCCGCTTCCGGTTCGCCCGAGGGTAGGGTGGTCAGGGCTTCGGCCCAGGCCAGCGCGGCGCGTTCGCGCGGATCGAAGAAACGGCTGTCGCGCCAGGCCGCGACCGTATCCAGCTTGCGCGGCTCGACGCCGGCGTTGCGCAGCGCGGTGGCATGCATGTCCAGGCAGTAGGCGCAGCCGTTGAGCTGGGACACGCGCAGGAAGATCAGCTCTACCAAGTCGTGTTCCAGCGTGCCGGCGTGGACGCGCTGGCTGGCGGCATACAGGCCCTTGAACGCTTCCGGCAGGTGCTGGGTGTAATCGACGCGGGCGAATTGCACTTTCATCGGGAAATCCTTGGCAATGTGGCGGCCGACCGGGCCACCTTCATTGCAAGGACGGGCCAGCCTGCGGGCCTGTGACAACCGCGGCCAGCTTGTCGGGGTTCATCAGCGTCAGGATCTCGCTGATGGCCTCGCCGTCGCTGACGATGACCGTGAACGAATGCAGGCGGTCATCGACAAGCCGTACGATCGCCGGCTGCCCGTCCACCCGGCCCAGGACTGCCGGCATGCTGCCGCCGCGACGCGCGATGGCCCAGTACAGCCGCGCGATACGCTCGGCGCCGACCAGCGGACGCAGCGCCGCGGTGACCTTGCCGCCCCCGTCGGAGACCAGGCGCGCATTGGCGCTGAGCAGGGCGGTGATCGCAGCCTTGTCGCCGGACTGCGAGGCCGCCATGAACCGCTCCAGCAGATGTCGGTGGCGATCCGGGGCGACGTCGAACCGCGCATGTCCGGCCTGCAGCCGGGCGCGGGCGCGATGCACCAGTTGCCGGCAATTGGCCTGGCCGTGGCCCAGCAGCGCGGCGATCTGGCCGTAGTCGTAATCGAAGACCTCCTTGAGCAGGAAGGCGGCGCGCTCGTCCGCGCCCAGGCGTTCCATCAACGCCATGAGCGCCCATGACACCGTCTCGGCGACCTCGTGACGTTCGGCCGGATCGGGCGCCAGCTCCACCCGGAGTGGTTCGGGCAGCCACGGTCCCACATAGTCCGTGCGCGCGCTGCGTGCCGCACGCAGGCGATCCAGCGCCAGCCGGGTGGTGGTGGTGACCAGCCAGGCCTCATCGTCGCGGATGCCGTCCGGCTCGGCGCCATGCCAGCGTAGCCAGGCGTCCTGGAGGACATCCTCGGCCTCGGCACGGCTGCCCAGCAGGCGATAGGCGAGCGAAAACAGGCGGGAACGATGGGTTTCGAAGCGCGAAAGCGTGTTCATGCGTCCCAGGACGTGGGAGGGCGCCGATCTGTGACAAGGGGCGGCCCGGCAGTTTGGCCTAAAATGCGGGACTTCCGCCTCCCCACCGCTAGCGCCGAGCCAGCCATGAACCTCCACTCCCACACCGCCGCGCCTGCATCCACCGATCCGGTGTCGATCAAGCAGGAAGACCTGATCCAGTCCATCGCCGATGCGCTGCAGTACATCAGCTATTACCACCCGGTCGATTACATCAAGAACCTCGCCGCCGCCTACGAGCGCGAGGAGTCGCCGGCGGCCAAGGACGCCATCGCCCAGATCCTGATCAATTCGCGCATGTGCGCCGAGGGTCATCGGCCGATCTGCCAGGACACCGGCATCGTCACCGTGTTCCTGGAAATCGGCATGAACGTGCGCTGGGACGACGCCACGATGGGCGTGGAGGACATGGCCAACGAGGGCGTGCGCCGCGCCTACCTGCACCCGGACAACAAGCTGCGTGCCAGCGTGCTGGCCGACCCGGCCGGCAAGCGCCAGAACACCAAGGACAACACCCCCGGCGTGGTCAACGTCAAGGTCGTGCCGGGCAACAAGGTCGAGGTGATCGTCGCGGCCAAGGGCGGTGGCTCGGAAGCCAAGTCCAAGTTCGCCATGCTCAACCCGTCCGATTCCATCGTCGACTGGGTGCTCAAGACCGTGCCGACCATGGGCGCCGGCTGGTGCCCGCCGGGCATGCTCGGCATCGGCATCGGCGGCACCGCCGAGAAGGCCATGCTGCTGGCCAAGGAAGCGCTGATGGAGCCCATCGACATCGTCGACCTGCAGGCCCGTGGCGCGTCCAACCGCACCGAGGAACTGCGCCTGGAGCTGTACGAGAAGGTCAACGCCCTTGGCATTGGCGCGCAGGGCCTGGGCGGGCTGACCACGGTGCTGGACATCAAGGTCAAGGACTATCCGACCCACGCGGCCAACCTGCCGGTGGCGATGATCCCCAACTGCGCCGCCACCCGCCATGCGCACTTCACCCTGGACGGCAGCGGTCCGGTGATGCTGGATCCGCCCTCGCTGGAGGACTGGCCGGAGCTGACCTACAACCCAGACGGCGCGCGCCGCGTGGATCTGGACACCATCACCCCGGAGGAGGTGACCAGCTTCAAGCCCGGCGAGGTCCTGCTGCTCAACGGCAAGCTGCTCACCGGCCGCGACGCCGCGCACAAGCGCATGGTCGACATGCTCAACCGGGGCGAAAGCCTGCCGGTGGACCTCAAGGGCCGCTTCATCTACTACGTCGGTCCGGTCGATCCGGTGCGCGACGAGGTCGTCGGCCCGGCCGGCCCGACCACGGCCACGCGCATGGACAAGTTCACCAACCAGATCCTCGAGCAGACCGGCCTGCTGGGCATGGTCGGCAAGGCCGAGCGCGGCCCGGCGGCGATCGAGGCGATCAAGACGCACAAATCGGTCTACCTGATGGCGGTCGGCGGCTCGGCCTACCTGGTGTCCAAGGCGATCAAGGCCGCCAAGGTGCTGGCCTTCGAAGACCTGGGCATGGAGGCGATCTACGAGTTCGAGGTCAAGGACATGCCGGTGACCGTGGCGGTGGATTCGACCGGCGAGTCGGTGCACAAGACCGGCCCGCGCCAGTGGCAGGCCCGGATCGGCAAGATCCCGGTGGTGGTCGAGCCGGCCTGAGCGCCGGCGCCAGATTGCGGACAGCAGCAGGGCCGGCGTGCATACTCCGGCCCTGTTTGCATGTGACGGACAAGGAGCGCCGCATGGCAGGACGCTGGATCACGATGGGCGCGCTGCTGCTGTTGACGGGCTGTGCGACACCTTCCACGCCGACCACCTTGCTGCGTCCGGCCACGGTGCAGGGCCAGGCCTGCGCCCATCAATGCGACCGGATTCGCGCCGCCTGCGCTGGCATGCCGTCGCCGCCTGCACCCGCCTCGCTGGGCGGGGGCGCCGATCCGCGTCCCAGCGCGGCCTCCTGCAGCACGTCCCACGCCGACTGCGTGCTGGCTTGCGGTGGTCGCCTGGTTGGCGACTGATATCGTGCTTTCCCCCTCCCGCGAAAGATTCCGATGACCGACGCCGTCCTGTACTACAGCCCCAGCACCGCTAGTCTGGTCGTGCATTGGCTATTGATCGAACTGGAGATTCCGCACCGCCTGGAGCTGGTCGATTTCGAGACCCACGCGCAGCGGTCGCCGGAATATCTCAGGCTCAATCCGCAGGGGCGCGTGCCCACGCTGGTGCTGCATGGGCAGGTCCTGACCGAGTCGGCCGCCATCGCCATGCACCTGGCCGACCTGCATCCGCAGGCAGGCCTGGCCCCGGCCATCGGCACGCCGCAGCGCGCCGCCTACTACCGCTGGATGTTCTTCTGCGCATACACGCTGATGCCTGCGTATCGCAGCTGGTTCTATCCGGATGAACCGGCGGGCGAGGCCAACATCGAAGCTGCCAAGGCCGCCGCACGCGGCGTGCTGGAACACGCCTGGCAGCAAGTGGCCGAGCATCTGGAGGCGCACGGGCCGTACCTGCTGGGCGCGCAGTGCTCGGCCGCGGACTTCGTCCTGACGATGCTGATGCGCTGGTCGCGCAACATGCCGCGGCCGACCGACGACTGGCCTGCGCTGAAGGCCTTCGCCGCGCGGATGAAGGCACGTCCGGCTTTCCATGAGACCTATCGGCGCGAAGGCATTACCGACTGGGTGTAGCATTGAGGCAGGCACGACAGGAGTAGTGCGATGCGCACGGAAGCATTGACGATGGCGTTGGTCTGCATCGCGCTCAGCGGCTGCTGGGCGCCAGTGGTTCACCGTCCGCCTACCGCCGCCGGCGCGATCTGCGCCGAGCAGTGCGACCAGCAACGCGTGCAATGCAACGACATGGCCGAGTTGGCCGTCAGCGGCTCGCGAGGCAGCTGCCAGGCACGGCAGGACCATGTCGAGCGGCGCTGCGCGCCCTGGGTCAAGGACTCGGACAAGCAGCGTTGCGAGTTGGTGAACAATCCGCGCGGGCCGAGCTGCATCGAACCCACGCCCAACTACAGCGCCTGCACCAGTACCTGGCGCAGCTGCATCGTCTCGTGCGGTGGCTGGTTCGAATAGCCCTCAGGCCGGCAGGAGCTCCAGCACCCGTTCCGGCGGCCGACACAGGCGGGTGCCGCGCTCGGTGATGACGATCGGCCGGTTGATCAGGGCCGGGTTACGCATCATGGCCTCGATCAGGGCGGCATCGTCGATGCCGGGGTCGTCCAGGCCGAGCGCCTTGTAGTCTGGCTCCTTGTGGCGCATCAGCTCACGCAGCGGCAGGCCGGTGGCCGCGAGCGTGGCGGTGAGCGTTTCGCGGTCGGGTGGATCGGCGATGTAGTCCACGATCTGCGGCTCGATGCCGGCGTCGCGGATGAGCTGCAGGGCGCCGCGTGAGTTGCTGCAGCGCGCGTTGTGCCAAATGGTCACCGCCGTCATCAATACCATTCCAGCAGCGAGATACCCACGCCGACATAGGTGGCCTTGTGGTTGTAGTCGATCAGGCTTTCGCCATAGCCGTGGAAGACCTCGATGTGGCCACGCAGGTTGCGGTCGATCGGAAAGCCCCATGCAGCCTTCAGCGCGCCATGGGAACGATCGCCGGTGCGCAGGGAGTGGCGGCCCATGAGCGAGAACTCCTGGCCGTTGTTGCTGTAGACCAACGTGGCGTCGCCACGCCCCATGTAATCCTCGATGTCGGGATTGTCGTCGTCATTGCCGTCGGGAATCCGATACCACGGGCGGACCGTCAGGGCCCAGTGGTCACGATCGAAGCCCACCATGCCGATCACCCGGTTCCAGCTGCGCGAGAGCGGATCGCCGCGTCCATTGGACTGGTGGTTGAGGCTGAGGCCGGCCATGCGCCCGTGCCAGCCGCCGAGCGCATAGTTGGTGCGGAACACCATCATGATCTCGGGTTCGTAGTTGGTTTCGCGGAACGGGCGCGAAGCATCGCCGTTGTAGACCTGCCAGCGCGAACTCTGGGTATAGCCGCCCCAGATGTCGCCGTTGTCGCCAAAGATGTTCTCCACGAACTTGGTCTTGAAGCTCAGCTGGAACTTGGCTTCCACGCTTTGCAGGTCCTGCGGCGTGGTCACGGTGTTGTCCGGGTTGGGAGAGGAGGGCATCTCGTTCTTCTTGCTGGTCCAGAAGGCCGGCAATAGGTAGACCGGCTTGTAGGCGCGCATCTGGAACACGCCAAGCTTGGAGTCCGCCGCGAGCTCCCAACGGCTGTCCAGCAGCGATCCCTTGCCGGCGTTGGCGCGCACGGCGTCGTAATCGTCATCGGCAAACATGGCGCCGGCGCGATGGCGCAGGCGCTCGCGCAGGGGGGCGTCCTCAGGCGGCGCGGACTGTTCTTTCTGTTTCTTGGCCAGTGCCGCGGCGCGGTCCGCCGCCGCGTCGGCTTCACTGGTGCTGGGTGCGATGCGCTTGATCGCCGTGTCGTAGCAGGCCAGGCGCTGGGCATCGATCTCCACCAAGGCGCAGGCCTCGACCGAGGAGGGGTTGATGGTCGGCTTGCCGTCTTGGGCGGCGGCCACGCCGGGCAGCGCGGCTACGCACAGCAGGGGAAGCAATCGGGGCAGGGGGCGGCGCGGGCTCATAGCTGGGACCTGATGGGAAGGACGAATTTCTCGAAGAGTTTCTCCCGCAGCGGCCGGTTCTGCCAACGCGCCAGGTCATATCGCTGCGTGTGCTCCAGGTCCTGCTCGAAGATCTGGGTCATGTGCGCGGCAAGTTCGCGGTCGTAGACATTGAGACTGGCCTCGTCGTTGAGGCGGAAGGAGCGGATGTCGAAGTTGGTGGACCCCACCGAGACCAGCAGGTCGTCGATGATCAGCAGCTTGGTGTGCAGCATGGTCGGCTGGTACTCGTAGATCTCCACGCCGGCCTCCAGCAACGGTCCCCAGCTGGCCTTGGACGCCAGGCGCACCGAGTCCGAGTCGATATGGGGCCCGGGGAGCATGACGCGGATGCGGACGCCGCGCTGGCGGGCCTCCAGCAGGGCTTGGGTGATCAGCTCGTCGGGGACGAAGTAGGCCGCCGCCAGGTCAATGCGGGTCTCGGCCGCGGCGATGGACAGCAGATACATCAGGTGCATGCTCTCGCTGCCACCTGCGGGCGAGGCCAGAAACAGCTGCGCGTCGCTCTCACCGGCCGGCGACAACGCCGGGTAGTAGTGATCCCCGTTGAGGACCCGCCCGGTCGTCTTGATCCAGTTGTCATTGAAGGCGGCCTGCACCTGGCTGACCACCGGCCCCTCGATCCGATAGTGGGTGTCGCGCCAGTGCTTGGGGTCCTGTGCGTGGCCCATCCATTGGTCGGCCACGCCCACCCCGCCGGTGAAGCCGATTCGGCCGTCCACGACCAGCAGCTTGCGATGGGTGCGGTTGTTGACGCGGTGGAGCGTGTACCAGGCCAGCGGCCGGTAGCGGTGGATCTTGACCCCTGCTTGTTCCATGGACTCAAGCAGGCTCTGATCCATTTTCAGGCTGCCGCCCCAGTCGATGGTGACGTTGACCTCCACGCCCTCCCGCGCGCGATCGGACAATGCATCGCTGAATTCACGGCCAATCTCGCCGGACCAGTAGATATAGGTCTCGAAGGTGATCGTGTACTTGGCCGCATGGATCGCCTCAAGCATCGCCGGGAAGATTTCCTGGCCATTGTTGAGGACCTGGACGCGGTTGCCGGGGAGAATCGTGGGACCGAGCAGCACGGACATCTCGCGCTTGAACTCGGGATCTTCAATGCCGTGCCGATGGGGGGGAACGTGCTCGAGTTCCTTCTCGGGTGTGGAGAAATTCAGCGCGACCAGTCCCGCCACCAAGGTGGCCACCACGGCCGCAACGATGATCCATGTCATCCGCCCAAATCCCCATCTCCGCGCCATCTCGGCCTCCCCGTCGAACCGCGATTCTTGCAAAGCCCGTCGCACGCGATACGTGAAGACGGGGGAGGGGGAGGGGGGCGCGGTCAGTAGAACCAGGCCACGAAGAACAGCCCCAGCATCGCGAATGCCAGGCCGACCTTGAGCACCATGCCGGCCACCAGCCCGACCCAGGTCGCCAGTCCCACCTTGGTGGCCATGCCGACCTTGCGGCCGTGCAGCAATTCGCCGGCCAGCGCACCGGCAAAGGGGCCCACGAACAGGCCCAGCGGTAAAAAGAACAGCCCGGCAAAAGTGCCGATACCCGAGCCGACGATCGCCAGCCGGCTGGCGCCGACCCGCTTGGCCCCCAATGCCGTGGACAGAAAATCCACCACCACCGACAGGAGGGTGAGCAGGCCCAGCAGGCTGAGCGACACCCAGCCGACCTGCTCGAATCCGCCAGCCCAGGCCGCCAATACCATGCCGGCGAAGGTCAGCGGGAGTCCCGGAAGTACCGGCAGGACCACGCCGGCCACCCCGACGACCATCATCAGCGCGGCCAGGACATAGAGAACGGTCTGTAATGTCACTTATTTTCCATTGCAAACAGGGGGTTAGTCGAAGATGAACCGGCGTTGAAGTGCGTTGCAATTTAAAATTTGAAGGGTTACTGTCAAGCCGCTGCGTTTGCCAGGGTCACCGTGAATCGTGGCCTGATGCGGTAGATCCACCGATCCGCTACATCGTTGTACCTCGTTTCCTCCTTGCAACCAGCCGCCCGACCAAGGTGTCAACAAACCCCCTGTTCCAAGGAGTCAACGACAATGGCAGACCGCGAGTCCGGTACCGTGAAGTGGTTCAACGATGCGAAGGGATTCGGCTTCATCAGCCGCGAGAATGGCGAGGATGTCTTTGTGCATTTCCGCGCAATCCAGACCCAGGGCTTCAAGAGCCTGAAGGAAGGACAGAAAGTGTCCTTCACCGTGGTGCAGGGCCAGAAGGGCCTGCAGGCTGATGCGGTGACGCCCGAGTAAGCCGTCGCTGTAATCGCGCAGCCATCGATCCCCCGGGATGGCGCGCAAAGAAAAACCCGGCCTGCGTGCCGGGTTTTTCTTGGGTGCTTCCGCTGGCTTCAGCGAACCACGACGCGTCCGTTGACTACGCGCACGTAGGTGTTTTCCGTGACGCCGCCGAGATCGCGCTGGTTGATCACGATCGTCCGGCCGTCGTCCATGCGCACGGTGACATCGTAGGTGTCGCTGGTGACCCGGTTCTGGATCGCGTTGCCGGCCAGAGCGCCGCCCGCCGCGCCCGCAACCGTGGCGACGTTCTTGTTGCCCTTGCTGCCGCCGGTCTCCTTGGAGATCTGGCGGCCGGCCACCGCACCGACGATGCCGCCGAGCACCGCACCGGTGCCGGTGGGGGCGCTGCGGTTGGAGGACACCGCGTCGATCCGGGTCACGATCCCGCAGTCTGCGCAGGTGCGCGATGACGGTGCCGGGTAGCTGGAGCCGCGGCTGCCGCCGTAGCCGTAGCCGCCGTTCGGCGAGGTGGTTGCGCAGCCGGCCAGCGTCAGCGCGCCAGCGGCCATCAGGGTCAAGGTTCGAAGTTGCATGCCGGACTCCCTCGCCGTGTCGGCGAATCGAAAACGAAGACGGCGCGGCTGCGCCGTGTGCCAGCATCGTGTTCGGGCCGCTATGAATGTGGCGTCAACCGACGCGACACGTTGCAGATGGAGCCTGGCGACATCGACAGCCGGTCAGGTACAGGCGTCCTTTCGGTTGCAGGCGTCCTTAGTGCGCGAAGTCGTCGTGGCACGCCTTGCAGGCCTCACCGACCTTGGCCAGGGTGGCCTTGGTATCGGGGCAGCCGACCGGCGGTGCCGACAGCGCACCATCCAGCGTCGCGCGCAGCTGACTGGCATGGGTCACGAAGCGCTGGTCCTCGGCCAGGTCGGGAAATGCGGTTTCCAGGTCATTGCTGACTGCGCGCAGGGTCTGCAGCCGGGGCAAGGCGTCGCTGCTGGTGCAGCGATTCTGGGCGAGGTTCTGCTTGAGCATGTCGGTCTGCTTGCTCATCACATGCATCACGCTGTCCGGGAACGGATCCTTCCGCGCCTGCAGGGCACGCATGGCCATGACCGTGGCCACGGCGCCGACCAGCAGCCCGAGCAGGAAAAGAAACAGGAAACGTGATGCCTGGCTTGCCATAGGGCGCGCTCCATCGAAGGGGTGGTGCTGGATGGTACGACGCCCGGCGTCAATGCGGCGCGCCGTAGAATGACGCGATGAACGCCATGACCTCGCACCAGCCCCCTGTCGCCAGCACCGTTTGGAAGGAGCGCTTTGCCGGCGTGGACCGACTTTACGGCGTGGGATCGGTCCAGCACCTGGCCGCGCGCCGGGTCGTGGTGGTGGGGCTGGGCGGCGTTGGATCCTGGGTGGCGGAGGCCTTGGCGCGGTCCGGCGTCGGTGGCCTGCGCCTGATCGATGCCGACGACATCTGCCTGTCCAACACCAACCGCCAGCTTCCGGCGCTGGACGGGCAATACGGGCGCAACAAGGTGGCCGTCATGGCCGAGCGCTGCCGGGCGATCAATCCGGAGATCCAGGTGGAGACGATCGAATCCTTCCTGACGGCCGGCAATCTGGAGACCCTGCTTGGCGATGGGCCGGATCTTGTGATCGACGCCTGCGACAGCTTCCGGACCAAGGTCGAATCCATTGCCTGGTGCAGAAGGCGCAAGCTGCCGGTGATCACCGTGGGATCGGCCGGTGGGCGCACCGATGCGACGCAGGTGCGGGTGCGCGACCTCTCGCGCACCGAACACGATGCGATGCTGGCGCTCGTGCGCAAGAAGCTGCGCGCGGAGTTCAACTTCCCCCGCAATCCCCAGCGCTACTTCGGCGTGTCTGCGATCTATTCGCTGGAGAACGTCAAGTATCCCCAGGCCGATGGCACCGTCTGTGGCCTGCGCCCCTCGCTGGATGCCGATGCGGCGCTCAAGCTCGACTGTGGTGCAGGTCTCGGCGCCGCCACGCACGTGACGGGCACCTTTGCTTTTGCCGCGGTGGGACGGGCGTTGGAATTGCTGCTCAAGTCCGCGCGTGGCGCTGCGGGCTCACCCGGGTAGGGCGAACAGCCGAGTCGCGTTGTCCGAGGTCGCCTTGGCGATGTCTTCCGGGGATTGTCCGCGCAGCTGCGCGATCACCTCGCAAACCCGAGACAGTCTTGCCGGCTCATTACGCTGCCCCCGATGGTCGGCGTCGGGCTGGTCCGGGGCATCGGTCTCCAGCAGCAGGCAATCCAGCGGCATCTGGGCGGCCAAGCGACGCAGGCGCTGGGCCCGATCGTAGGTCACCGGGCCGCCCAAGCCGATGAGAAACCCGTTGTCCCACAGCTGCCTGGCCTGTTCCGGGCTGCCGGCATAACTGTGGATCACCCCGCGCAGCCCCCCGACGCGCCGGATCGCGACGATCACCGCTTCCACGGCACGACGCGCATGGATGATCAGGGGCAGGTCGAAGTCCCTGGCCAGACGCAGTTGGCCTTGGAAGTAGTGTTGCTGGGCATCCGGGTCCAGCGTCTGGACATGAAAATCCAGGCCGCACTCACCGACGGCGACGGGTTGCTCGCGCTCGATCCAGCCAGCCAGGGCCTGAAGATCGGCAGGCTGGTGCCGAGACAGGAACATCGGATGCAGGCCGTACGCCGGAAACAGCCCCGGCGCGGTCTGGCACGCCTCGCGCAAACGAGGCCAGCTGGCGGCGTCCACCGCGGGGACGATCTGGCGCATCACCCCGGCCTGGCGCGCGCGCGCGATCACCTGCGCGCGATCGGCATCGAACTCCGCGGCGTCCAGGTGGCAGTGACTGTCGGTCAGCATCGATCAGCGGGTCGGCCGGTGCGACGGCATCTCCACGGGCGCACGCTTGCGATCCTTCCAACTGGCCAGCAGCAGGGTGCCTAGACCGAGCAGGATCTCATCGGCGAACGGGACCACGTCGGGGATCGCCAGATCCAGCACGAACAGCGCGGCGGTGATCTTGAAAAGGGTCGGATAACGGAGCTTGCGTGCCCAGTGGAGTAGGGGCGTGGTCATCGGGGACGGCATGGCGGCGTCACCTCGGTACAGGGGAGTCCAGACGCTAGCACGGGCGGGGCCGGCGCCACGTCGTCCACCGCGTTCATCGCACGTGCGGGTAGACAGGTGTCAGTCGATGCCTTGTTCAGCTTGATAGGGCAACAATCCCGCCACGTCAGCACGCGGGTCCACCCGCCCCGGAGGCTTCCATGAAAAACACCACCACCATGATTCTGGTTGGCGCTGGCGCGCTGCTGTTCGGCGGCGTCGCGACGGCGGCCTATATGAATCATCACCAATCCGCGCAGACCCTGGCGGCCACGGATGAGGCGTCCGTTTCAAGCGCTCCGCTGGAAGACGCGCTCCCCGCCAACGATGTCCCCGCCGGAGCCCAGCTTCAGTACGCCGATGTGGTGAGCGTCGAACCGGTGACCAAGTCGGGAACCTTGTACGCCACCGTCATTGGCACCGATCCGGTGCGGGAAACCACCACGACGACCACGCCACACGAAGTCTGCGAGGACGTCGTGGTAAATGAGCGCCTCCCCGAGCGGGATGGCAACGTCGGCGGCACCGTCGCTGGTGCGGTGATCGGCGGCCTGATCGGCAACCAGATCGGCGGTGGCCACGGACGCGACGCAGCCACGGCCGCCGGTGCGGTGGCGGGCGGCTTCGTCGGCAACCGGGTGGATCGCAATCACGTGGGCGGCCGCCAGGTGCAGCGCACCGAACGCCAGTGCCACACCGAGAACGCGACTTCCGAGTCCTCCCGGGTGACCGGCTACAACGTGACCTATCGCAACCCTGATGGCACCACCGGCACCATGCGGATGGACAGCAAGCCGGGCAGCCGCATCGCGATGGGCAAGTCCAAGGAGGTCGCCGGCTACAACGTGACTTATCGCTACGACGGCCAGGAGAAGACCGTGCGCCTGGACCAGAAGCCGGATTCGGACCGTCTGCCGGTGATCGACGGGCGCGTGGTGACCCAGACCGCCTCGCTGGATGCCGGGGATGGGAAGGGCTGATCATCGCCTGGATGCAGGTCTTTCGAGAGCCGGCGCAAGCCGGCTCTCTCATGTCAGGTGCCCGCACGACGCGTGCGGGTTGCTTCAATGCCGGCGCGACACGCGCCTTGGCATGTTGCATCGGGCGCGGCACGGGATGATGGCGCGCCTGGGTAAACTGCCGCACTGACTCCTCGACGGGTTCGCCATGGATGTGTCCAAGCTGCAACTGCAGACCGAGCGGCTGGTGCTGCGTCCGCCGCGTGCAGAGGACCTGGAGGCGTGGGCCGCTTTCACGGCCGATGCAGAGGCCATGCGCCACTTGGGGGGCACGCTGCCGCGCCCGATGGCGTGGCGCAGCCTGGCCGCGGTCGCCGGTGGTTGGCAGCTGCAGGGTTTCGGCTTCTTCTTCGTGTTCGAACGTGCGACCGGCGAGTGGGTGGGACGGGTCGGCCCGTGGTGGCCGGAGGGCTGGCCCGGGAGCGAGGTGGGTTGGGCCATCCGCCGCGACCGTTGGGGCAGGGGCTACGCGACCGAGGCGGCCGTGGCCGCCATCGACTGGGTCCTGGAGCACCATCCTTGGAATGAGGTCGTCCACACCATCGCACCGGACAATCTGGCCTCCAAGGCCGTGGCGGCCCGGTTGGGGTCCGGCCTGTTGCGGATGGACACCTTGCCTGAGCCCTATGCGGGGCAGGTGGTCGAGGTCTGGGGGCAGCGTCGTGCGCAATGGCGCGCCAGGAAGGGGCCGGCATGATCACGGTCTACGGGATGTCGGCGTCGGGCAATTGCCACAAGGTCCGCCTCGCGCTGGACCTCTTGGGGCGGCGATGCGAGTGGATCGAGACCGACAGCGCGGCCGGCCAGACACGGACGCCGGCGTTTCTGACGCTCAGCCCGGCTGGCCGGGTGCCCCTCCTCGTGCGCGATGACGGACAGGTGCTGGCCGAATCCAATGCGATCCTGTGCTGGCTGGCCGACGGAACGACCTTGCTGCCGGCCGACGCCTGGCAGCGCGCGCAGGTGCTCTCCTGGATGTTCTTCGAGCAGTACAGCCACGAGCCCTATGTCGCCGTGGCGCGCTTCATCTGCGGTTGGCTGCCGGATGATTCACCGCGACGCGAGGAGCTCCCGCGACTGCGCGCCCGGGGGCGCGAGGCGCTGGCGGTGATGGAGCGGCATCTGGCCGAACACGCCTGGTTTGGTGCACCGTCCCTGTCCGTGGCAGACCTGGCCCTGTATGCCTATACGCACTGCGCGGGCGATGGCGGCATTGGGTTGGATGACTTTCCCGGGGTGTTGGGCTGGCTTTCGCGCATGCAGGCTGTGCCGGGCATCATCCCGATGCCGCCGCCGCCCGGGCTGCGCAACATGGATTGAGCGCGATCTCAGCGCGCCAGGCCGTCCAGCAGCGGGGCGATACGTAGCGGCGTGCCTTGGCTGTGCACGGCTTCGGCGCTGTGGTCCAGCGGCACGACCGCCAGCGCCAGGCCTGGCGCGTGGGTGCTCGACCCGACGATCTGGCCTAACGGCCGATCGGCCTGCTCGACCGGCGCGCCCGGTTGCAGCAAGGCATCGCACTCGAACAACACCAGGCCGCGCTTGGCCTTTCCCAGAAAATGCGTACGGGCCACGATCTCCTGACCTGGATAGCAGCCCTTCTTGACGCTGAAAGCGCGTAATCGCTCGAGCGAGAGCTGTTGCGGCGTCCACTGCTCGCGCTGGGAGGCGTCCAGGCGGATCAGGCCGTGGCGCAGGTCGATGTCGCGCCATCTGCCAAGTTCCGCCGGGCCCTGTTCACCGGCGCGCAGCCCAACATGCAAGGTCCGCGGCTGTTGTGCGGTACCCAAGTCCAGGGTGAACTCATCCGTGGTGCCCAGGTCGATCAGGGCGCCCTGGGCGCGCGCGGGCTTGACGAAGGCCGCGCTGACCGACAGATCCGGTGGCACCTCGATGGCGACCTTCTTGCGGAACACGAAGCGCTTGAGGGCCGTGGCCAGCTCGGCGGCGGGCGTGTCGGGAACCACCATCAACAGGTGGTCGTGGGCAATCCGGAGCAGGGCGAAGACCGTGATCACCCGGCCCTTGGGCGTCAGCCACGCGTTCCACTGCCAGCGGCCATCCTCAAGTGCGTTGAGGTCATTGGAGAACTGGGCTTGTGCAAAGGGGATCGCATCCGCACCCTGCAGCCGTACCACGCCGTGGTCGGACAGGGCAAAGACCCGTTCACTGGGATTTTGACGGTTGTCAGTCAAGATCGTGAGGATTAACATTTTGTGCGTTGCGAGATACACATGATAGGCCAAACACCTCCCAACCCCGAACCCGATCCTGAAACGCTGCAGCCCGAACCGGTGCCAGCGCAGAAGGAGATCGGTGGGCGCGACGGCCCGGAGCCGACCCGCTACGGAGATTGGGAAAAGAACGGGCGCTGTATCGACTTCTGATGTCGAGTAGCACAGCGCCTTCCAGCCAACGCGGCCTTAGCTGACCGCCCAGCCGAGACAAAGAGCCACGCAATGGCGACACGTCAACGTCCGCTTTCCCCGCACCTGCAGGTGTATCGCTGGCAGATCCAGATGGCCACGTCCATCCTGCATCGCGCCACCGGCATCATCCTGGCGCTCGGCGCCCTGCTGATCGCCACCGCCCTCGTCACGCTGGCCACCGGGCCCGATGCGTGGAACTGGATCAGCACCCAGGCAGGCGCCTGGTATGGCCTGGTCTTCCTGTTCCTGTGGACCTGGGCGTTCACCTATCACCTGCTCAACGGCATCCGCCACCTGGCGCATGACGGCGGCCTGGGTTTCGCCGTGTCGGCGTTCGTGCGCAATGGCTGGCTGGTAAGTCTCGGCAGCCTGGTCGTCGCGGTGCTGATCTGGGGCGCCGTGTACGCAAAGGGGGGCCTGGCATGAAGCAGTTCCGCACACCGCTCAAGACCGCCCGCGGCCTGGGCTCGGCCAAGCAGGGCCTGCATCACTGGCTGGTGCAGCGCTATACCGCCGTGGCCCTGGTCTTCCTGGCCCTGTGGTTCGTCTACTTCGTCGTGGGCCTGATCCACGCCGATTACCTGGCCGCCACCGACGCCATCGCCAAGCCGTGGAATGCCACGCTGCTGGTGGCCTTCCTGGTGGCCATGTTCTGGCACGCCCAACTGGGCGTCCAGGTCGTCCTGGAGGACTACGTCCACGCGCCGCTGACGGCGATGGTCACGCAGCTCCTGGTCCGTTTCATCTGCATCCTCGGGGCGCTGGCCAGCGTATTTGCCGTGGTCCGCATCGCATTGGGGAACTGAGTACTCATGGCTTCCGCATACAAGATCACCGAACACAAGTACGACATGGTCGTGGTCGGCGCCGGCGGCGCGGGCCTGCGCGCCACCTTCGGCCTGGCGGCCAAGGGCCTGCAGACCGTGTGCCTGACCAAGGTGTTCCCGACCCGTTCGCACACCGTGGCCGCGCAGGGCGGCATCTCCGCCGCGCTTGGCAACATGGGCGAGGACGATTGGCGCTACCACTTCTACGACACCATCAAGGGCTCGGACTGGCTGGGCGACCAGGACGCCATCGAGTACATGGTGCGTGAGGCGATCCCGGCGATCATCGAGCTGGAGCACTACGGCGTGCCGTTCTCGCGCACCGAGGGCGGCAAGATCTACCAGCGCCCGTTCGGCGGCATGACCACCAAATTCGGCGAAGGCCCGGCGGCGCAGCGCACCTGCGCGGCGGCCGACCGTACCGGCCACGCCATGCTGCACACGCTCTACCAGCAGTCGCTGGCGCACAACGCGCGCTTCATGATCGAGTATTTCGCGCTCGATCTGATCTTCGACGAAGAGGGTGTCTGCCGCGGCGTGCTGGCCCTGGACATGGCCGAGGGCACGCTGCACCTGTTCCGCGCCCATGGTGTGGTGCTGGCGACCGGCGGTTATGGCCGCGCGTACTTCAGCGCCACCTCCGCCCACACCTGTACCGGTGACGGTGGCGGTCTGGCGATGCGCGCTGGCCTGCCGATGCAGGACATGGAGTTCGTGCAGTTCCACCCCACCGGCATCTACGGTGCGGGCTGCCTGATCACCGAGGGCGTGCGCGGCGAAGGCGGCATCCTGCGCAACGCCAGCGGCGAGCGCTTCATGGAGCGCTACGCGCCGCACTACAAGGACTTGGCCTCGCGCGACGTGGTGGCCCGTTCCATGACCATCGAAATCCGCGAAGGCCGCGGCGTGGGCGAGCACAAGGACCACATCCTGCTCGACCTGACCCACCTTGGGCCGGAAGTCATCCACGAAAAGCTCCCCGGCATTGCCGAAAGCGCGCGCATCTTCGCCGGCGTGGACGTGGCCAAGCAGCCGATCCCGGTGCTGCCGACCGTGCACTACAACATGGGCGGCATCCCGACCAATTACCACGGCGAAGTGGTGCGCAAGGTCGGCGACGATCCGGACGCGGTGGTGCCTGGCCTGTACGCCATCGGCGAGGCGGCCTGCGTCTCGGTGCACGGCGCCAACCGCCTAGGGTCCAATTCGCTGTTGGATCTGGTGGTCTTCGGTCGTGCCGTGGCTAACCGCTGCGCCGACACGATCAAGCCGAACCAGCCGCACAAGAACCTGCCGTCGGATGCCTGCGACAAGGCCCTGGGCCTGCTCGACAAGCTGCGCAACGCCAATGGCGATACGCCGACCTCGGTCATCCGCGACAATATGCAGCGCACGATGCAGGCCGACGCGGCCGTGTTCCGCACCAGCAAGACGCTGGCCGAGGGCTGCGAGAAGATGGCCGGGGTGTTCGACAGCTTCCAGGACGTGAAGGTCTCCGACCGTTCGCTGGTCTGGAACTCGGACCTGATCGAGACCTACGAGCTCAACAACCTGCTGCTCAATGCCGTGGCGACGATCAACTCGGCCGAACAGCGCAAGGAAAGCCGTGGCGCCCACGCGCACGAGGACTTCCCGGACCGCGACGACGAGCACTGGCAGAAGCACACCCTGGTCAACGTCGACGACAAGGGCAAGTGCAGCTTCGACTACCGTCCGGTGCACATGTACACGCTTACCAAGGACGTGGACGTGGTCCCGCCGAAGCCGCGCGTTTACTGATCAATGCCGTGAACCGGTGGCGCCGCCAGCGCCGCCGGCTCCCCAATCCACTATCGGACCTAGGCCATGGCTGAGTTTGCACTCCCCAAGAATTCCAAGATCGGCAAGGGCAAGCATTTTCCCGCCCAGGGTGCCAAGAACACGCGCACCTTCAAGATCTACCGCTGGAGTCCGGACGACGACCAGAATCCGCGCACCGATACCTACGAGGTCGACCTGGACAAGTGCGGCCCGATGGTCCTGGACGCGCTGATCAAGATCAAGAACGAGATCGATCCGACGCTGACCTTCCGTCGCTCCTGCCGCGAGGGCATCTGCGGTTCGTGCGCGATGAACATCAACGGCACCAACACGCTGGCCTGCACCAAGGCCATCGAGGATTGCGGCCGTGGCGAGGTGCCGATCTACCCGCTGCCGCACATGGACGTGGTCAAGGATCTGGTCCCGGACCTGACCCATTTCTACGCCCAATACGCCTCGATCAAGCCCTGGCTGCGCACCCAGACCCCGGCGCCGGATCGCGAGCGCCTGCAGTCGCCGGAAGACCGCCGCAAGATCGATGGCCTGTACGAGTGCATCCTGTGTGCCTGCTGTTCGACCAGCTGCCCCAGCTACTGGTGGAACGGTGAGCGCTACCTGGGCCCGGCGATCCTGCTGCAGGCCTATCGCTGGATCGTCGATTCGCGCGACGAGGACACCGGCTCGCGCCTGGATGATCTGGAAGACCCGTTCAAGCTGTACCGCTGCCACACGATCATGAACTGCGCGCGTACATGCCCGAAGGGCCTGAACCCGGCCAAGGCTATCGCCGAGATCAAGAAGCTGATGCTGGCCCGCGCGGCCTGATCGCGGCGCCGCGACCGCACCACGCAACGCGCCCTCCGCCGGAGGGCGTTTTGCGTTCTACCGACTGGATATGCCCATGAGCGACGCTCCCGAGCCCACTTTCGACCCGGTCATCAAGCGCCTGCGCTGGCGCAGCCGACGCGGCATGCGCGAGCTGGACCAGCTGTTCGAGCGCTACCTGGACCATGCGTGGGCGACCGATTCCGAAGCGCAGCGGGCGGTTTTCCTACGACTGCTGGATTGCGAGGACGATAAGCTCTGGCGCTGGTTCATGGGCTACGAGGAGTGCCCCGATGCCGCGCTCGACCAGCTCATCGAACGGATCCGTCAGCTGCCGACTTGAGTGGCGGCCATCGCGGCTGTTGGCCGCTGCGCTGGTCCTGATCGGCGCGCTGGCCGTGCCCGCCGTACTGGCCAGTGCGTTGCCACGCGCGATGGCGTGGGGCATGGCCGCCGTCGCGTTGGGCGACGCGATCTACATGGCGTGGCGCGAGCTGCACAGGCCCGGGCGCTGGCTGGTGATCCCGACGGGGGAAGGCGCGGTGCCGACGCTGGACGGCGAGCCCCTGGTCCGCTGCCTGGTTCGGTGGCGCGGTCCGCTGGCGATCCTGGCCTGGCGCTTGCGTGATGGCCGGCGGGGCCGGCTGGTGTGGTGGCCCGATACGCTCGCCATGGCGCAGCGACGTGAACTGCGTCTGGCCGCTGGCGGCCTGGGGTTACCCGTCGACGCGGTGGCAATGGCACCATAGCGGGCCAAGTGGGCCATGCGGCCCGATCACCTCGTCTTCCGCGGGACGCAATGTTCAGACCCATTCCTGTCGCCATCGGCCTGCGTTACCTGCGTGCCAAACGGCGCAACGGCTTCATCTCCTTCATCTCCATGGCCTCGATCATCGGCATCGCGCTGGGCGTGATGGTGCTGATCACCACGCTGTCGGTCATGAGCGGATTCCAGAAGGAGATCCGCGACCGCCTGCTGGAGATGACCGCCCACGCCACGGTGGAAACCGCCGGACAGCCGATGCAGCACTGGCAAGGCGCGGTGAAGCTGGCGATGCAAGACCCCCGCGTTGCCGGCGCGGCGCCCTACGTGGACAGCGAGAGCCTGCTGACAGGCAACGGGACCCAGAACATGGGGGCCATGGTGCGCGGCATCGTGCCGGTCCAGGAGGCCCATGTCTCGGTGCTGGCCAAGAAGATGGACGCCGGTTCGGTCGATTCGCTGCAGCCGGGAAAGTTCAACATCCTGCTCGGCAGCGAGCTGGCCGCCTGGCTCAACGTGCGGGTCGGCGACAAGGTCACGGTGATCACCAAGAACATCCAGGGCTCGGTGGTCGGCGCATTGCCGCAGACCAAGCGCTTCACGGTGAGCGGGATCTTCACCGTGGGCTACAACGACATCGACAAGGGCATGGCCTTCGTCAACATGCAGGACATGCAGCGCCTGATGCGCATGGGTGATGGCGTGACTGGCGTGCGCCTGATGCTGCACGACATGGACCAGGCCTATGCGGTGGCGCGTGACCTGGCCGGGCACCTGCAAGAACTGGGTCCGTACCCGTATCGCATCCGTGACTGGAGCGAGGAAAACGCCAACCTCTACCAGTCGCTGAAGATGGAAAAGACGGTGATGGGCGTGCTGCTGTCGCTGATCATCCTCATGGGTGCCTTCACCCTGGTCAATTCGCAGGTGATGCTGGTCACCGACAAGCAGGCCGACATCGCCATCCTGCGCACATTGGGACTTACCCCGCGCGGGGTGATGCAGGTCTTCATGGTGCAGGGCTCGCTGATCGGGATCATCGGCACGGTGGTCGGCGTGATCAGCGGCATCGTGCTGACCATGAACCTGGAGCGGATCCTGGAATTGATCGAGCACACCTTCAACGTGGTGCTGCTGCCTTCGGACGTGTACTACATCACCGGCCTGCCGTACGTGCTGAATGCGCACGAGATCGTGGTGATTTCCCTCGTGGCCTTGACCATGAGCTTCCTGGCTACGCTGTATCCGGCCTGGCGCGCGGCCCGCACCGACCCGGCCGAGGCCCTGCGTTATGAGTGAGCCCATGCACGACAGCACCGTGATCCGCGCCGAGGCACTGGCCAAGACCTACGCCGAGGGCAAGATGCGCACGCCGGTCTTCGACGGCCTGGGCCTGGCGGTGGAGGCCGGCGAAACCGTGGCCATTGTCGGAGCCTCCGGCGCGGGCAAGAGCACGCTGTTGCATCTGCTGGGTGGGCTGGATACGCCCACCTCGGGCGAGGTGTTCGTCGCCGGCCAGCGGATGTCCTCGCTGTCCAATGCCGCGCGCGGCAGGCTGCGCAATCGGTCACTGGGCTTTGTCTACCAGTTCCACCACCTGCTGCCGGAGTTCACCGCGCTGGAGAACGTGATGATGCCGGTGGCGCTGGGCGGCGGCGACATGGCGCAGGCACGCGAGCGCGCGGCCGCCTTGCTGGAGCACGTCGGCCTGGGGCATCGCCTGGAGCACAAGCCCGGCGAGCTGTCCGGCGGCGAGCGCCAGCGTGCCGCCGTGGCGCGTGCGCTGGTGAACAAGCCGGCCTGCGTGCTGGGCGACGAACCCACGGGCAACCTGGACGAGAAGACCGCCGCCACGGTCTTCGAACTGATGCTCGAGCTCAATCGGTCGCAGAAGACCAGCCTGGTGCTGGTGACCCACGACCGCCGCCTGGCGTCGCGCCTGGACCGGACCCTGGAACTGCACCAGGGGCGCCTGCGCCCGCTGGCCGACTGAGGCGGTTGGCCGCCGCTGTTGGCAAGGCGCACGCGCGGCCGGTAGAATGCGCGGGCCACGTGGGGCCATAGCTCAGCTGGGAGAGCGCGTCGTTCGCAATGACGAGGTCGGGAGTTCGATCCTCCCTGGCTCCACCACGATTCAAGACAAAGCCGCCTTCGGGCGGCTTTTTTTTTCAATGACTTAGCGTCTTTGATCGATGTTCTGGCGTGGACAGTGGCGGGACCAGGCTGATCCGCAGCCGAGCCCGCTTCGTCGAATGCTCCCGTTCTTGCACTTTCCGTGCACTTCGGAAACTCGCCCCGGGAATGCCAGGTGCCCTGACGAAGCGGGTCGTCGCTGGCGCGGGCCCGAGCCGGCGCCGGCGCACCTGAGAGATCCACGAGGGACTCGCTGTTTATTGGCATCCGAGCTGACACAGCCTCGGTGGTCACCTGGGCGTGCGGGGGACGGCGGACTTTGGGATTAACAGCGCATGTTTCGCTCTACCAAACGAGGGATGTGGCCTGGCAGACCGTCGCGGAGTGCGTTCAGGCAGGGGGGGCGGGTCTGGCCAAGAAGCAGAAAGCCGGCATCAGGCTTCAGGGCTCCCTCGGTGAGCCATACGAAGGCCGGCCAAGGCTCGACCTAACAAGCGGAGCAAACGCGCTGCGGCGGCTGAAACAGGCCTGTTCTGCGCTGCCTTGATGCAGTGCGTCCGAATCGACGCGGCAAGGATGGGGGCTGATCGGCTTGCACAGCCGATGCATGTGGCCACGACGTTGCCGAAACTGAGAAGGCCGCCTTCGGCGGATCGGGATCGGGATGGAGCCACCTGCACGGCGCGCCTGCATGTGGCTGCATCGTGTGAGGATCGGCGGCGATTTGGCTCACACCTGATTACGGAAGCGTCCCTAGCTTCGATCCATGACTAGGACAACGCTTTCGTCCGAGCGCGTGGGGACCGCGCGCCTGGGCTTTCCTTCGCTGTCAGACCGAGTACGACAGGCGGTGCAGTCGGTTCGTGACTTGCCCAGGCCCGGAGGTGGCGACACCTTGGGTCGCTGGCGTGCTTTAAGCGCATGGGGCGCCGAAAGCTTGCCGTTGGCCAAGATCCTGGAAGCGCATTACGACGCCCTCGCGATCCTCCAGGAAGCAGGAGAGCCTCTGGCGCCGCCCGGCACGGTGTGGGCGGTTTGGGCAGCAGGTGGCCCTGACGATTCGGTCCAGTTCGACGCAGGACTTGGGACCGTCAGCGGCATCAAGCCCTGGTGCAGCGCGGACGAGGCGGTGGTGACCCACGCGCTGGTCACCGTCCAAAGCGGGGCCACCCGGCCGCTTTGCGCCGTCGCGCTCGAATCGCGCCGTTTCCGGTTGAACGCCCACGAATGGCACGGCCCGGGGATGCGAGACGTTCCTACGGGGCAGGGGCGGTTCAGCGCCGCGCCCGCGCGCCTGGTAGGCGATGCAAGCTTTTACCTGGATCGACCGGGCTTCTGGCACGGCGGCGCCGGGATCGCCGCGTGTTGGTATGGCGCAGCGGCCGCCATCGCCAGCCGCGTACGCGATTCCAATCGGGTCGCAAACAATCCTTTTTTCGCCGCACATCTGGGCGCGATGGACGAAGGGCTGACCGCCGCCCGCCTCATGCTCCATCACTTGGCTGGAGCCATCGATCGAAACCCGAGCGACAGCCACCGCCTGGCTGTCACCCGGCTGCGTTGCTTCGTGGATCGGATCTGCCGCGATGTCATGGAGCGTGCGGCCCTTGCACTGGGTCCGGCGTCGCTGTGCACCGATGCCGAGCACGCGCAGCGCTGCGCTGACCTTGCCGCCTTCATACGTCAGTGCCACGGCCAGCGCGACGAGCAGTGGATGGGCGAAGCCCTGCATCGGGACGGCAGCGAATGGGCGCTTTGAGAGGCGAGCGGATCGAGGGGCAGGGCGTGGATGAGGCGCAATGGGCGGCCTCGCGCCAGCTTGCCGCCCTCAAAAGCGTCGCCCCGGACGCGTTGCTCGGCGATGCCACGCGGCTGGTGGTCGTGGCCCCGCACCCGGACGACGAGGTGCTCGGCTGCGGTGGGCTCATGGCGCTTGCCCAGCAAGCGGGGCTGCATGTCCTGGTGATATCGGTCACCGATGGAGAGGCTGCCTACCCGACCGAAACCGCCTGGCCGCCGGAACGGTTGGCCAGGGTGCGCCGGGCCGAGTTGATCAACGCGCTAGCGGCGCTGGGTATCGCCGAGGGCAACATCGAGCGACTCGACGCGGGCGATGGCGAGGTGGGAGAGCAGACCAGTGAGGTGGCCACGCGTTTGGCGCAGATCTTCGCTCCCTCCGACCTGGTGCTGGTGACCTATTCGCGCGATGGGCATCCGGACCACGAGGCGTGCGCCGACGCCGCAGCCGATGCGGCGTCGCGATGCGAGGCGCGGCTCGTGCAGTACCCGGTCTGGGCCTGGCATTGGGACGATCCCGAGAACAGTTCGTTTTTGGATGCGGCGGTCCGACTGCCGCTTCCGGAAGCCACGCACCAGGCCAAATCGAAGGCCATCAAGGCCTTCGAATCGCAGACCGGTCACATCAGCCCCGCGCCCAGCGCTCCCATCCTTCCCCCTTGGGCCCTGGCCCGGTTCCAGCGCCCGTTTGAGGTCTTCATCCTATGAACGCGCAAGAAAGAGCGGACTACTTCGACACGATCTACCAGCAGCAGGATCCGTTCGGATACGGCACCAGATGGTACGAGTCGCGAAAGCGCGACATCCTGCTGGCCACCCTCCCACGTGCCGGATTTGCCCGAGCCTGGGAGCTGGGCTGCTCCAACGGCGAGACCACGCGCGGGCTCGCAGCGCGATGCCAGACCCTGCTGGCCACGGATATGTCGGGCGAGGCGGTCGCGCAAGCCGCTCAACGGGTTGGCGCGCGCAGCAACGTGGAGATCGTGCAAGCGTGCCACCCGCAGCAGTGGCCTCACGGAAGTTTCGATCTCATTATCGTGAGCGAGGTCGGCTACTACCTCCAGCCCGATGAACTGAAAGATCTGGTGGAGCGTGTGGAAGACAGTCTCACGCCGGAGGGCCTGCTGGTGGCCTGCCACTGGAAGCATGCGTTCGAGCAAGCCCACCAGGATGGCTTGGCCGTGCATCACTGCATTGGACACCTGCTATCACTTCCGCTGGCCTACCGCTACGAGGACAGCGACTTCCTCTTGGAAGCCTGGACAGCCCATCCCCTGTCGGTGGCCCAGCAGGAAGGCTTGAGGTGATTGGCGTCATCATTCCCGCCCACAACGAGGCCGAGTGCATCCAGGCCTGTTTGGCGTCGATCGGGGCCGCCATCGCGCATCCCAAACTCCACGAACGCGTGCAAGTCATCGTCGCCGTGGACCGATGCTGCGATGCGACTGCGGCGATTGCGATGTCCATGGGCGCGGTGATCGTGGAAGTGGCGGCGCCCGGCGGCGTGGGCGCAGCCCGCGCAGCAGCGGCTGCCAAGGCGTTGGAACTGGGCGCGGATTGGTTGGCGGTGACCGATGCCGATTCGCGGGTGCCTGACGATTGGCTGGTTGGCCAAAGAAACACAGGCGCAGATGCCTTTTGCGGGATCGTCGAGGTTGAGGATTGGCTGGATTTCCCCGACGCCGTGCGCCTGGCTTTTGCTCACACCCAGGCGCGAGGCGTGGGGCACGGCCGGATCCACGGCGCAAACATGGGCGTCAGCGCCGCGATGTACAGCAAGTGCGGCGGGTTTCCTCTGCTTGGATGCAACGAGGACGTCGGGCTGATCCGAGCCTTGGAGGCGCAATGCGCGCGGATCGCTTGGGCATCCGAGCCGGTGGTGTGGACGAGCGCTCGCAGGAGCGCCCGCGCGCGTGGCGGCTTCGCTGACTTTCTCAAGACACTGGAGGCCGCCCAAATGCCGACGCTCAATGCTTCGACCCAGCCCGTGTAGGAGTAGCGCCATGACGACCAGGAAATCGATGTCGAAATAAAGCGCAACGAAGTGCCGGCGGAGACCTTCCGCACCAGCGCTTTCCCATCCGGTCCGCTCATAAGGAGATACACGTGAACACGCCGACAACCGAGCCCAACGACCACAGCGATCAGTCGAAGGGTCACACCCCAGACAAGGTTCTCAACGACGAAGAGGCCTTGAAGAAGAAACGCGACAATCCGGACGATCCCGACCGACCCAAGGTCGATCCCGAGCACGATTACGCCGATCCAAGCGGTCAGCGCGATTGAGCGACTCCTTTTGCGCATCCCCTTGCGCCTGGATGGTGGCGACCGTCCTCAAACTTAGGAACATCCAATGAAGGCATTGACCTACCACGGATCGAAAGACGTTCGGGTCGAAACGGTCCCCGATCCCACGCTTGTCGCGTCAGACGACATCCTGCTCCGCGTCACCGCCACGGCCATCTGCGGCTCGGACCTTCATCTCTTTCATGGAAAGATCCCCGAAACCAAGCACGGGGACATCTTCGGCCATGAGTTCATGGGAATCGTGGAAGACGCAGGCTCCGGGGTCTCGGCGGTCAAGAAGGGAGACCGCGTGGTGATCCCCTTCGTGATTGCGTGCGGCAAGTGCTTTTTCTGCGAGAACGATCTCTTCGCGGCGTGCGAAACCACCAATCCCGATGAAGGCGCGAGCCTGCGCAAGCGGTCCAAGATGACGCCGCCAGCGGCGCTCTTTGGCTATTCCCACCTTTATGGGGGCGTGCCGGGCGGCCAGGCGGAGTATGTGCGGGTCCCGAAAGCCAACGTCGGCCCGTTCGTGGTGCCCGGCAGCCTGGCCGATGAAAAGGTGTTGTTCTTGTCTGACATCCTGCCGACCGGCTACCAGGCCGTTCTCAATGCCAAGGTCCAGCCGGGGTCGACCGTTGCGATTTTCGGAGCAGGTCCGGTGGGCCTGATGGCGGCCGCGTGTGCCCGGATGCTTGGCGCAGAGCAGATCTTCATGGTCGATTCGGAGCAGTACCGCCTGGATTTTGCCGCTTCCACCTACGGCGTCATTCCGATCAATTTCGGCGATGGCGACCCCTCGGAGCTGATTCTGGAGAAGACCCACGGACGCGGTGTCGCTGCCTCGATCGACGCCGTCGGGTTTGAAGCCAAGGGCAGTACCACGGAGACGCTGCTGGGCACGCTGAAGCTCGAAACAAGCTCGGGTGAAGTGTTGCGGCAGTGCATTACGGCGACCCGTCGTGGCGGCGTCGTCAGCGTTCCGGGCGTCTATGCCGGCTTCATTCATGGCTTCCTGATTGGTGATGCCTTCGACAAGGGGCTGACCTTCGCCCTCGGCCAGACGCATGTGCACAAGTATCTGCCCGAGCTGCTTGAGTTCATCGAAAACGGAGACCTTGCGCCGGACATCATCATTTCCCACCGCATGAAACTGGCCGAAGCTGCCGAGGGCTACAAGCTCTTCGACGAGAAGAAGGACGACTGCCGCAAAGTGGTCCTGACGCCTTGAGTTGGCGTCAGCGGCGTTGGGAATGACTGCGCCGCGGAAAGCGTGCGTCCAAGGTAGGCAGGCACGTTGAAACTAGCGAGTTCGACGTCATGGAACCAACACCCGCGTGGCCAATCTGCCGTATCGGCTGGATGAGGAAGCCGATGCGGTGGCGCTACAGCAGCTCAATGCCACCCATCAAGGGTGCGCCATTCTGCTGTCCGGGTACGGTGCATTCCGGCCCGGGGTTGCTTAGTCGCCCGGTAGTGTCAGATCTGCAGGGGGCGCGCCGTCCGGGGCCTTGATTTCCTTGGTCACCACGTAGGTGTAGTAGCGCGCGATCCCGATCTCCTCACCCAGCAGGCCTTCCATGAAGCGCTGGTAGTGGTCGATATCGCGGCAGTGGATCATCGCGATGTAGTCGATGCCGCCACCGGTGGCGTAACAGAACGCCACCTCCGGCGCCTGGGCCATGCGCGCGGCGAAACGGCGCATGGCATCACCTCCGTGCATGCCCAGTTCGATCTGCACCAGGACCTGGCTGGTGCGGAACATCCGCTGCCAGTCGATCACCGCCTGGTAGCCCCGGATCAACCCGCGCTCTTCCAGCTTGCGGACCCGCTCCCAGGTCGCGCCGACCGAAAGGTTGACCGAGGCCGCCAGATTCGACTTGGTGACTCGCGCGTCGCTGGACAACACGCGCAGAATCTTCAGGTCGTAGCGATCCAGCCGCAGCGGAGCAGCGGAGCCGGGAGAGGGCGGTGTCGGGCGGGAAGTGGACATGAGGGCGTGGGTCAGGGGCCGGACATCGCGTTCGGTCCCCCGCGCCTCGGGCGGGCCTGCGCAGACGGGGGGTGTGGCGTGGCGCGGAGGAAGGAGCGTGACATGGCGATTGGAGCGCAGCGCTCCTGTGCGTCCCGTACCCGCCGGCTCAGCGCTGTGACAGCAGGGGCGCCAGCACCGGTTCAAGATGCTCGCGACGCCAGCCCGACAGGGCCGCCGGCCACTCGCCGCGCTCCATTAGCGCTTCCAGCCAGCGCCGCGAGGCGAGGATGCCATCGGGCAGCTCCAGCTCGGCTGAAGTCCTGGAGACGGCGTCCTGCAGTTTCTTGAGGCGGTTTCGGTCGCTGTCGCTGGCCTTGGCCAGCGGCGCCTGGTCCTCGTCGGGCAGCGACGTATCCAGCGCCGTCCAGATCGGATCGGCGAGCTTGCGCGGCGCCTTGGGCAGGGTCTCGAAGAGCTTGGCCAGGGCCTCGCGGGTGGCCGGGGGCGTGCGCGCGAGGGTGGCGGCCAGCTCGTTGTCCAGGATCCAGCTCTTGGGCCGGTCGCTGCTGCGGGCCTGGGCTTCGCGCCAACGCAACAGGCGCAACAGACGCCGTTGCGCGGCGGCATCGAGGAACTGGGCGCTGCGCATGGACAGGTGCGGCCAGCGCTCGCCGTTGTCCTCGCTGGCCTGGGCGACCATGCGCGCGCAGTCGGCTTCCAACCAGGCGCTGCGCCCGCGCGCCTGCAGGCGGGAGGAGAGGGTCTCGTACAGTGCACCCAGGTGGGTCACATCGTCGGCGGCGTATTCCAGCTGGGAGGCGCTCAGGGGACGCTTGAGCCAATCCGAACGGGTCTCGCCCTTGGACAGGGTGACGCCGGTGATCTCGGCCACCAGCTTCTGGTAGCCCATGCCGCCGGCCAGGCCGGACAGCGCCGCGGCGATCTGGGTGTCGAAGATCGGACTTGGCAGCACGCCGCAGGCGCAGCGCAGGGCGATCAGGTCCTCACTGGCGCTGTGCATCACCTTGACCACGCCGGTGTCGGTCAGCAGGGGGGCGAGTGCCTCGCACATCCCGGGGACTAGTGGATCGACCAGCAGCGTGGTGTCGCCGATCGCGATCTGGACCAATGCCAGCTGCGGCCAGAAGGTCTTTTCGCGGATGAATTCGGTATCCAGTCCCACCCAGGCGGGCAGCGTTTGCAGGTGCGCACGCAGCGCGTCGGGGGTGTCGATCCAAAGGGGCACGCGGGTCTCGAGTGGTGAATGCGGGGTTTGCCGGGTCAGGCGACAATAGCCTAACGTCCTTTGTCCGCCGGGACCCGGAAACATGATGGGAGGCACATTGCGGTACATCGCCCCGGGGCTGATCTTGCTGCTGCTGGCGGCCTGTGGCGAACGCCCGCAGGCCGTGGCGCCGGTCTCTTCGCCGCAGGCTTCGCCCGCCGCGCAGGTGACGACCTCGCGCACGCCCAGCGTCACCGTGCGCGACGACGACACCACCGATGCCGGCCTGAACTGGGATGCGCCGCAGGTGGAGATCGCCGACGACGCGGTCCGCCAGGCCCGACGCGACGCCGCCGCGGCGCTGCGTGCGGGAGATCTTTTCGAACAGCCGCGCGATGCGATCCCCCTGTACCTGGCCCTGTTGCGGCGCGATCCGGAGGACAAGGTCGCCCGTCGCGGACTGGCGCATGCGGCCACCGCACTGCTGGCCCAGGGTGCCAAGGCGGTGGCCGCGGCGGAGGACGATTCCGAGGCACTGGCCCGGGCGGTCAGGATCGCCGCGGTGGTGCGCACGGTCCTGCCGGACGACCCGCGCACCGATCCGTTCCTGTCCCAGGTCGACCTAGCCGAGCAGCTCGCCCGCCTCAACGCCACCGGGGAGAGCCAGTTGCGCCAGGGGATCCTGGGCGAGGCGGGTGGGGACGGCGCGCTGACCACGTTCCGCAGCGTGCTGCAACTCGCGCCGGGACAGGCGCGGGCCACCCAGGGCATGGCGGCCACCGAGAGCGCCTTCATCGGACGCGCCGAAGCGGCCGCGCGGGCGTCGGATTTCGATGCGGCATCGCGCTGGCTGGGGCTGGCGGCCAGCATCCGCAAGGACGCCCCGACCGTGGCCGATGCGCAGGCCCGGATCGAACAGGAGCGCGCGCGACAGATCGCGGCCCTGCGTGATGCGGGGCTGGCCGAACTGGGCACCCCCATGGGGCTGAAGAGCGCGCGGGAAAAACTGGCGGCCGCGCTACGTATCGCCCTGCCGGGCGACCCGGTCGCCGCCGAGCTGCGCCAGCGCATCGACCTGGCCACCCATTACGGCCTGTTCCGTCCCGGACAGGCCTTCACCGATGCGATGTCCTCCGGTGGCCGTGCGCCGACCATGGTGGTGGTGCCGCACGGTGGCTTCCGCATGGGCGCCGAGGACGACGAGCCTGGCGCCAGCGACGCGGAGAAGCCGGCGCATTACGTCCGCTTCGATCGTGGCTTCGCGGTCTCGCGCACGCCGGTGACGGTGGCCGAGTTCCGGCGCTTCGTCCAGGCCACCGACTACCGCGCCCGTGCCACCCGGCGCGGGCATTCCATCGTCTACGACGAGCGCAGCGGCAACTTCGTGCGCCGCAGCGGGGTGGACTGGCAGTCCGGCTACGACGGCAGCAAGGCCGCTGACGACATGCCGGTGATCCATGTCAGCGTGCGCGATGCCGAGGCCTACGCCGACTGGCTGGCCGAGCAGACCGGGCGCGGCTATCGCCTGCCCAGCGAGGCGGAGTTCGAGTACATCCTGCGTGCCGGCAGCCAGGGGCGCTATCCGTGGGGCAATCAGTCGCCGCCTCCGGAGGGGGTGGCCAACCTGACCGGGGGCAACGATGCCTCGCCCAGCGGGCGCCACTGGGCCAACGCGTTCTTCGGCTATGGCGATGGGTACTGGGGACCGTCGCCGGTGGCGACCTTCAAACCCAACGCGTGGGGCCTGTACGACGTGGGCGGCAACGTGAGCGAATGGGTCGCCGACTGCTGGCATGCCAGCTTCCGCCGTGCCCCGGACGATGGCGTGGCGTGGTTCAATCCCGGCTGCCGGGCTCGTGTGGTCCGGGGAGGAGCCTGGGCCAGTTCGCCGCAGCAGTCACGCGCGGCCTGGCGCGGTTCGCAGGACTCGGACATGACCAGCGCCCGCGTCGGCTTTCGCGTGGTGCGCGGAATCTAGGGGAATCGCATGCAGAACCCGGCCTACGGAAACAGCGGCACGCGGCGTCGCCGCGGTGGGGGCATCCGCTGGTGGATCCTGCTGGCTTTCGCCGGCTATGCCGCCTTCAGCTGGTTCGGCAGCCGCCAGACCGATCCATACACCGGCGAGGATGCCCACTACGGTGCCACCCCGGCCGAGGAGTCCGAGCTGGGCGTGCAGGCCTACCAGCAGGTGCTGGGCGAAGCCCGCCAGCAGGGTGCGCTGTTGCCGGCCAGCGACCCGACCAGCCAGGAGGTGGCGACCATCGCCCAGCGCCTGGTGGCGGTGGCCCCCCAGGTCGCGGCCGATCTGGCCAAGGCGCATGGTCAGCAGCCTCCGGACCTGTCCTCCTACCAATGGCAGGTCAGCGTGCTGAATTCGGACCAGGCCAATGCCTTCTGCCTGCCGGGCGGCAAGATCGCGGTGTATACCGGGCTGATTCCGATCGCCCAGACCCGCGATGCGCTGGCGGTGGTAATGGGGCACGAGATCGCCCATGCGCTGCTGCGCCACGGTTCCCAGCGCATGGCCCAGCAGAAGCTGGTGCAGATGGGCCAGATCGCCGCGGGCATGTCCGGGATGGACCAGCAGACCATGGCCGCACTGGGCGCCGGCGTGCAGTACGGCGTGGTGCTGCCCTACGGGCGCGGGCACGAGACGCAGGCCGACGAGGTCGGCCTGATGCTGGCGGCGGCGGCCTGCTACGACCCGCGCCAGGCGATCCCGCTGTGGGAGCGGATGTCACAACTGGACGGCGGCCAGCGCCCGCCGGAGTTCGCCTCGACCCACCCCGATCCGGCCAACCGCATCGGCCACCTCCAGCAACTGATGCCGCAGGCCCAGCAGTTCCATGATCGTTACTGCGGTACAGGAGCCTTGCCGGCCGACCAGGCGCTGTAGGTCGCAAGGGGGTTTCAGAACCCCATGAACAAGCCGCCGTTGACCGGCAGGTTGGCCCCGGTGATGTAGCCGGCCGCGTCCTCGCAGAAGAACGCCACGGCGCGCGCGATGTCGGACGGCTCGCCCAGGCGCCCGGCCGGCACGGCGGCCAGTGTCTTCTCCAGCACGTGCGCCGGCATGGCGGCGGTCATCGGCGTGCGCACATAGCCTGGCGACACGCTGTTGACGGTGATGCCCTTGGCCGCGACCTCGCGCGCCAGCGACATCGTCAGCCCATGCAGTCCGGCCTTGGCCGCGGCGTAGTTGGCCTGGCCGAAGTTGCCGGTCTGCCCGCTGACCGAGCTGATGTTGACGATGCGGCCATGCCCGCGCTGGATCATGCCGTCGATGGCGTGGTGGCACAGCTGGAAGGCGCTGGTCAGGTTGACCTGCAGCACCGCATTCCACTGCGCCAGGTCCATCTTGCGCAGAGTGGCGTCGCGGGTGATGCCGGCGTTGTTGACCAGGATGTCGATGGCGCCTTCGGCGGCCTGGACGCGTGCAATCAGGTCGGCGCATTGCGCCTGGTCAGACACGTCGGCCGGTTCGAAGCGGACCGCGCGCCCGGTGGCGTCGGAAAAGGCGGCCACGCGCTCGGGCGTGGCCGGCAGGTCGGTGGCGATCACGCGATGGCCGGCATCGGTCAGCGCACGGCAGATGGCCGTGCCGAGGCCGCCGATGCCGCCGGTGACCAGGGCGATGCGTTGGGTCATGGGAGTCCTTCTGTGCGGGGAAACAAAAAACCCGCCGTTGAGCGGGTCATGGAACGCGTGCGGGACGGGAGCGTCAGCGTCGCGACTTGCTGGACTCGCGCGGCGGCGGTTCCTTGGTGGCTGACGGACGCGCGGTGGGACGCCCCATGCCGGCGGTCATGTTGCGCTGGAACTCCTGCCAGATCTCCAGGTTGCGCTCGGTGAGCTGGTTCATCATCGCCCACGGCGTCTGCCCCAGCAGGTTGCCCATCTGCTGGCGGAACTGCGCCTGCTGGTCCATGAACATCTGCATGCTGCGCTCCAGGTAGTTGCCCATGAAGCCCTGCAGCGAGTCGCCGTAGAAACGGATGATCTGGCTGAGCAACTGGGTGGAGAGCACCGGCTCGCCGTCCTGCTCCTGCTCGCTGATGATCTGCAGCAGGACCAGGCGGGTCAGGTCCTCGCCGCTCTTGGCGTCGCGGACTTCGAATTCCTCGCCGTCGACGATGAGCTGGCGGACGTCCTCGATGGTGATGTAGCTGGAAATTTCAGTGTCGTAGAGACGACGGTTGGGATATTTCTTGATGATTCGGGTCGCAGCCATGTAGCGGTCACCTCACTCAATGTGCGCGGAGCATGCGCCTGGGTTTTTTGCGGCGCAACCATACTTTTGGCGCGTCTGTGGTCCGGATGGTCCGGTTCCGATGTGCGCCGTGACAGGTTTCGGACGGGGCTGAATCGGGCTCACCAGCCCATGTACTGGCCGCCATTGGCCGAGAGGTTGGCGCCGGTGATCCAGGCCGCCTCGTCGGGCACGAAGAAGGCCACCGCATAGGCGATGTCGTCCGGCGTGCCCAGGCGGCCAGTGGGGATCTGGGCGACGATCTTGTTGCGGATGTCCTCGGGGACGGCCATCACCATGTCGGTGCCGATGTAGCCGGGCGAGACGGTGTTGACGGTGATGCCGAACTTCGCGTTTTCCTGTGCCAGCGAGATGGTGAAGCCGTGCATGCCGGCCTTGGCTGCCGCGTAGTTGGCTTGCCCGTATTGGCCCTTCTGTCCGTTGATCGAGCTGATCTGGACGATGCGGCCCCAGCGCCGCTCGCGCATGCCGCCGATCACCGGCCGGGTCATGTTGAATACGGAGGTGAGGTTGGTGTCGATCACCTCGCTCCACTGGTCCGCTTCCATCTTGTGGAAGGTGGTGTCGCGGGTGATGCCGGCGTTGTTGACCAGGATGTCCACCGGGCCGAGCCGGCCGGTGACCTCATCGACCATGGCCTGGGCCTGGTCCCCATAGCGGACATCGCCAGGGACCAGCAGGATGTCCAGGCCTTCGGCGCGCATCTTCTCCTGCCAGGCCATGGCCCGGTCGCGATCGCGGTAGTTGGTGGCCACGCGGTGGCCCAGGGAGGAGAGCTTTCGGCAGATGGCCGTGCCGATGCCACCGGTGCCGCCGGTGACCAGTGCAACGCGAGACGTCATGGAGAGCAATCGCTGTAGAAAGGCGTGGGCCCAACGATTCTAGGGTGCGCCTGCAGCATGGCTATTGTGCGCTGCAGCGTAAAGGCCGGTGCTGCGGGGCAATAACGCCGGGTCAAAGTGCTCCGCCGCCGCTTGCAGTGCCTGCAATGGCCGCTCAGCGTGGTCCAGGGGGTAGGGTGCTTGCCCCAACTGCCGCCAAGCCGCGCGCAGGGCCGGCAGCGCCGTAGCCAGCGTCAGGGCGTCGGCGCCATCGGATTTGGACAGCTTCTGGCCGTGCGCATCGAGCAGGAGCGGCAGGTGCAGATAGCGTGGCGTGGCCAGGTCGAGCGCGCGCTGGAGCAGGATCTGGCGCGGCGTGGAATCGAGCAGGTCGGCCCCGCGCACCACGTTGGTGATGCCCTGCGCGGCATCGTCCACCACCACCGCCAACTGGTAGGCCCACAGGCCGTCCGCGCGGCGCAGCACGAAATCCCCAACCTCATGCCCGACATGCTGTCTTTGGGGCCCTTGCAAGCCATCGTCGAAGGTGACAATGCAGTCACCGGGCACGCGCAGCCGCACGGCCGGATCAGGCCTGCGCCGGCGTGTCACGCAGTGGCGATGGATACCGCGGGTGGCCGCCAGATCGGCGCGACTGCAGTGGCATTCGAAGGCCAGTCCACGCGCCAGCAGTGTGTCCAAGGCGGCCGCATAGGCGGCACTGCGCGTGTGTTGCCAGAGCACCGGCAAGTCGCTTGAAAGCCCCATGATTTCCAGCAATTCCAGCTGTGCCCGGGCGGCCCCGGGCATCTCCCGCGGCGGGTCCAGGTCCTCGATCCGCAAGAGCCATTCGCCGTGCGCACGACGGGCCAGCAGCCAGCTGCCGAGCGCGGCCAGCAGCGAGCCGGCGTGCAGGGGGCCGGTGGGCGATGGCGCGAAACGGCCGCGGTACGGAGCAGGAGACATGGCGGAAAACGGGCGGTAAATCGCTGAATGCGCGGTCAGCTTCCAGCTTGAAGTGAAAGCGGGGCGTCCACAAGATTCATGCCAGCCAACTTCATTCCCCGGAGTCCACCGTGTTCACCCGTATCGCGCTCTTCATGCTGACCAACCTGGCGGTGCTGGCCCTGGCCAGCGTCGTGATGGCGGTCTTTGGCGTCAATCCGTCCAGCATGGCCGGGCTGCTGGTCGTGGCCGCGCTGTTCGGCTTTGGCGGCTCGATCATTTCCCTGCTCATGTCCAAGTGGATGGCCAAGCGCGCGACCGGCGCAATGGTCATCGAAACGCCACGCAACGAAGCCGAGCAGTGGTTGGTCCAGACCGTGCGCCGCCAGGCCGAGGCCGCCGGCATCGGCATGCCGGAAGTGGCCGTCTACGACGCCCCGGAGATCAACGCCTTCGCCACCGGCGCCAGCCGCAACAACGCGCTGGTGGCCGTGTCCACCGGCCTGTTGCGACAAATGAACCGCGACGAGGCCGAGGCCGTCCTGGGCCACGAAGTCAGCCACGTCGCCAACGGCGACATGATCACCATGGCCCTGCTGCAGGGCGTCCTGAATACCTTCGTGATCGTGCTGGCTCGCGTGATCGGCGGCGTGATCGACAGCTATCTGTCCGGCAACCGCGAAGGCAACAGCCGCGGCATCGCCTACTACGTCATCGTGTTCGCGCTGGAGATGGTGCTGGGGCTGTTCGCCACGATGATCGCGATGTGGTTCTCGCGTCGTCGCGAGTTCCGCGCCGACCACGGTGGCGCGACGCTGGCTGGCCGGCAGAAGATGATCGCCGCGCTGGAGCGTCTGCAGGCCAACCACGCCACCAGCACGTTGCCCTCGCAGGTCGAGGCCTTCGGCATCGCCGGCGGCGTTGGCGAGGGGCTGAAGAAGCTCTTCCTGAGTCATCCGCCGCTGGAGCAGCGCATCGCCGCGCTGCGGGCGACGCAGGCGCGCGCGGCGACCGTGGCCTGAACCCCGTCTTCTTGATCCGAAAAATGAAAAGCCCGCCGATCAGGCGGGCTTTTTGGTACGCGGCCGGGATGCGGCGTCGACGGCGCCCAGGCGCTAGAAGTCGAAGCTCATCTCGGGGGTGGCGTGTCCCACGAAATGCCCCTCCACATAGTGCAGGCCGGCGCCGAATAGCAGGGACATGGTTGCCGGATCCTGCACATGCTCGGCGATGGTGAGCATGCCGTCGTTGGCCGCCCGCGCGGTGATCTCGCGGATCTTGTCCTGGCTCTCCACCGCGCGGGCGTGATCCTGGCTGAAGCTGCGGTCCAGCTTGAGGAAGCTCGGGGTGAAATGCGCCAGCAGCTGGAACGAGTCCAGGCCGGTGCCGAACTGCTCCAGGCCGACGCGGCAGCCAAGACCCGCGGCGGTGGTCAGGAACTGCTGGGCACTGCGCAGATGGGTGAACACCTTGGCCTCGGTGGTCTCCAGCCAAAGGCGCTCGCCCGGCACCCCATGGGCCGCCAACTCGCGGGCGATCACCTCGGTCAGGCGGGTGTCGGCGAAGGAGGCCTGGCTGACCTTCACCAGCAGTCGGGTGGGGCGCCCGGCGCGCTCGCGTTCGCCCAGGACGGTAATGGCGCGTGTGATCACCCACTGGTCGATCTGGGCCAGCAGCCCGGCGTCTTCGGCGATCGCCAGGAAGGTCACCGGGTTGACCTTGTCGCCGCCGCCCGATTCCAGGCGCAGGAAGGCTTCGTAGAAGTCGCCCGGCTCGCCCAGCAGCGGAATGATCGGCTGGAAGTGCAGGGAAAAGCCCTCGCCGGCCAGCGCGGCGTGCACCAGGTCCAGGATGCGCTGGATGCGTTCCTCTTCGGCGCGATCCACCGCGGAGGGGTCGAAGATCTGCACGCCGTTGCCACCCAGGCTGGCGACCGATGCAAGGTTCTCACTGGCGCGGGCCAGGACCTGGCTGACGCTGGCGATCTTCTCGCCGATCTGCACGCCGCCCAGGCTGATGGTCACCGTGACCGAGCGCTGGCCGACCTCCAGCACGTGGGAGGCGAAGGCCGCGCGCAGCGACTCGGCCAGTGCGGCGGTGCGCGCATGGTCGCCGCGGCACAACACCGCGAAGCCATGCTCGGAGAAGCGGGCCGCGAGCATGTCCGGCTCCAGCGTGGCCGCGAACTTGGCGGCCATGGCCGCGATCAGCGCGTCGGCCGCGTCCAGGCCGATATCCGGCAGCAGCCGCGCGTAGTGGTCCGGCTCGGCCAGCAGCAGGCCGTACTGGCTGTCCTCGCCGACGCCGACCGCGGCCACGGCGTCTTCCAGCGCATGCAGGAAGGTCGGACGATTCAGCAGGCCGGTGACCACGTCGCGCTGGCGCAGGTCCTCGACCTCGCGGGCCAGCTCGGTGTCCAGCTCGCGGCGGCGGAACACCACCTGCACGCAGGCCTCGCCCTCATAGGTGGCCGTGGCGAATTCCATCACTGCCGGGAACGCCTCGCCCTCCATCGTGCGGGCTTCGCATTCGTAGCGCGGCGGGGGCGGCTCGCCCTTGCCCAGGCGCTTGAGCAACTGCTTGAAGTCCTCCACGTCCTTGGGCGCGATCAGGTCGAGCAGGGACAGCCCTTCGACGTCCTCGAACTCCTGGAAGCCGAACATCTCCAGGTAGGCCTCGTTGGCCCGGATGTGCATGCCTTCGTGGATATAGGCGATCGGATCACGCGAGGAGGAAATCAGCGCATCACAGCGGCGCTCGGTCTCGCGCAGCTGCGCTTCGAGCCGGCGCAGGCTGCGCCGGGACTCCAAGTCGCTCCATTCCTTGCGGGCCACCTTGAGCAAGTGGTCCGGGCGGCTGCGCATCGCCACGGCGCGGGCGCCGCCCACCAGGTCGTCGATCACGCTGGCATCGCCGACCGCATCGATCATCACGATGACCGGGATGTCCTTGCTGCCGGCGCCGACCTGGGCCAGCACGGTGGGTACCGGGATTGCCGAGGAACCCTTGGCCACCAAAATCAGGTCCACCGGCTGGTGGCTGAGCTGCTGGGCGAGCTCGGAAGGGTCCAGGGGGCGCAGCGGCCGCACCGCGATGCCATCGTTGCGGAAGGTGCTCACGACGGCCTCGGCCGCTTCGCCGCTGTCGTCCACGATCATCAGCCGCACGGGGGTGTCTTTGCCGATCTGCATTGCGCTGGTTCTGTCGGGGGACGCCGTTTAATACAGCATGGCCGGCACAGCGTCCATTCCGGAACGGCCCGGGCGCGACCTGCCGCAGCGTCGGCCCGAGGCGCTCACAGCGGGCGTTTGCCGGTGTCGCCGGGGATCTCTCGGACCAGTCTGGGCACCAGGTAGCCGGACAGCCTGGCCGACAGCTGGGCATGCAGCGCCAGCGCGGTCGCGTCATCGATCTCGAAGTGCGCCACGCCCTGGACCCGGTCGAGCTGATGCAGGTAATACGGCAGCACGCCAGCGGCGAAGCCGCGCTCGGACAGGTCGGCCAGGGCCTGGACGCTGTCGTTCACCCCTCGCAGCAGCACGGCCTGGTTGAGCAGGCTGGCGCCGGTGCCACGCAACGCGGCCAGCGCCACATCGACCTCGGCATCGAACTCGTTGGCGTGGTTGGCGTGCAGGACAAAGGCCACAGGCCAGGGTAGCGCGGCCAGCCAGCGCAGCAGCGGCGCGTCCACGCGCTCGGGCAGGACCACCGGCAGTCGGCTGTGGAGGCGCAGGCGCTTGAGATGCGGGATCTGCTGCAGCGCGTCGGTCAGTTCGGCCAGCTTGGCGGTCGACAGCGACAGGGGATCGCCGCCGGAGAGGATGACTTCATCAATGCTGCTGTCCTGCCGCACGCGCGCCACGGCCTCGGCCCAGTGACCGCGGGCGGCGGTCTGCTCGCCGTAGGGGAAGTGGCGGCGGAAGCAGTAGCGGCAGTGGATCGCGCAGCTGCCGGTGGACACCATGAGCGCGCGTCCCTGGTACTTCTGGATCACGCCGGTGGCCGAGCGCGCCGCGGCATCGCCCACGGCATCCAGGCCAAAGCCCTGTACCTGGCGCAGTTCGGCATCCAGCGGCAGGACCTGGCGCAGCAGCGGATCGTGCGGATCGCCGTGGCGCATCCGGCCGATGAAGCCGTGCGGCACCAGCAGCGGGAACTGCGCCGCCGCCTCGCCGGATATCGCCGGCACCAGGCCCTCCAGGCCCAGCAACGCCAGCAATTCGGCCGGGTCGCGGACGGCCTGGCGCAGCGCCTGCTGCCAGCCGGACGGCTGCAACGAAGCGGGCGAGGAGGCGGGCGTGGCCGGGACTGGCTGTCTGGAGACGTGTGCTGCGGGTATCATGGCGGTTTCAGAAAGCAAGCGCCCGCCGGTCGCGGCGGGCGTTCCCATTGTATCCGGCCGGTCGCCCTGCGCGGCGGGTTAGCCACACCTCCAGGAGTTTTGCGCATGGCCAGTTACGGCATGAACGACGTCAAGAACGGGATGAAGATCCTGGTCAACAACGAACCCGCCATCATCACCGAAACCGACTACGTCAAGCCGGGCAAGGGCCAGGCCTTCACCCGCATGCGCTTCCGCCTGATCCGCTCGGGCCGCGTGCAGGAGCTGACCCTCAAGAGCACCGATGCGATCGAAGCGGCCGACGTGGTCGATACCGACATGCAATACCTGTACACCGACGGTGAGTACTGGCACTTCATGCAGCAGGAGACCTTCGAGCAGGTGCAGGCCGACGAGGCCGGCATCGGCGACGCCAAGAAGTGGCTCAAGGGCGAGGAGTCCTGCGTGGTCACCCTGTTCAACGGCAACCCGATCCAGGTGACGCCGCCGAACTTCGTCGAGCTGAAGATCACCGAGACCGACCCGGGCGTGAAGGGCGACACCGCCGGCACCGGCGGCAAGCCGGCCACGCTGGAAACCGGCGCGGTGGTGCGCGTGCCCTTGTTCGTGGGCACCGACGAGATCATCAAGGTCGACACCCGCACCGGTGAGTACGTCAGCCGGGTGAAGTAACCCCACCGTCGCGCAGGGAGCGCCGCATGCAGGATCTTGGCTTGGTGCAGGAACAACAGGGCGAGCACCCCGTGCGCTCGGATGTGTTCCCGCACGACCGCGTGGTGTTTTTCAGCGACGCGGTCTTTGCCATTGCCATCACCCTGCTGGCCATCGAGCTCAAGTTGCCGGACGCCGAGCTGGTCGAGCGCGTGGGCGAGGCACAGGCGAACGGTCATACGCTGTCGTTGTTCATCGCCTACTTCGTCAGTTTCCTGGTCACGGCCACCTTCTGGATGGGCCACATGCAGACCTGGCGCCACGTGCGCCACGTCAGTGGCCGGCTGGTGTGGGGAACGGTGTGGCAGCTGATGTTCGTGGCGCTGATGCCGTTCGCCACGCGCGAGTATTCCGAGTCGGTCACCAGCGCATCGCCCGAACGGTTCGCCTTCTATGCGGTGGTGCTGGCGACCATCTCCTTCTTCGGCTTGCTCACACGTGTGTGGGTGGCCCGCCAGGAGTCGCTGGCCGTGCGACTGGGCGCGGCGCAGGCGCGGTGGTTTGTGGTGCGCAACGTGGTGTCGATGGCGGTGTTCCTTCTGGCGATCCCGGTAGCCTATCTGTGGCCCAACCCGTATTCGGCGTTCTTCTTCGCGCTGATCTGGCCCATCTCGTTCCTGGCCCGGCGCCTGATCCTGGGCAGGGCCGACTGATCTTTTCTCCCGACCAAGGCATCAAGTGAATCTCTCCGACGTTGAGTCCTGCGACCTGTTGATCGAAGCCGGCTACGTGGTGCCGGTCGAGCCTCACGCGGTGGTGCTGGAGCAGCACGCCGTCGCCATCGTGGACGGGGCGATCGTGGAGATCCTGCCGATCGCGCAGGCGCGCACGCGCTTTGCGCCCAAGCAGGTCGTGCAGCGTCCCGAGGCCGCGCTGATCCCGGGCCTGGTCAACGCCCACACCCACAACCCGATGACGCTGTTGCGCGGCATCGCCGACGACCTGCCGCTCAAGGTCTGGCTGCAGCAGCACATCTGGCCGGTGGAAGCGGCGGTCATGGCGCCGGACTTCATCGCCGATGGCATCACCCTGGCGATCGCCGAGATGCTGCGCGGCGGCACCACCTGTGTCAACGAGAACTACTTCTTCCCCGACGTGCAGGCGGCCACCTACAAGCACCATGGCTTCCGCGCCCGCGTGGGCCTGCCGGTGATCGACTTTCCGACCGCCTGGGCCAGCAGCGACGACGAATACTTCGAGCGCGCCGGTGAGGTCCACGACCAGTGGCGCGATGATCCGCTCATCAGCATGGCCTTCGCCCCGCATGCGCCGTACACGGTCAGCGATGCCAGTTTCGAACGGGTCCGCATGCTGTCCGACCAGTTGGACGTGCCGGTCCACCTGCACCTGCACGAGACCGCCCAGGAGGTGCAGCAGTCGCTGGACGACTACGGCCAGCGCCCGATCGCGCGCCTGGATCGCCTGGGGCTGTTCAACGACCGCCTGATCGCCGTGCACATGACGCAGCTGACCGAGGGCGAGATCCACCTGTGTGCCGAGCGCGGGGTGTCGGTGGTGCACTGCCCGGAGTCGAACCTCAAGCTGGCCTCGGGCTTCTGCCCGGCCTGCGCGCTGGCCCGCGCCGGGGTGAACCTGGCCATCGGTACTGATGGCTGCGCCTCCAACAACGACCTGGACATGTTCAGCGAGACCCGCACCGCGGCGATCCTGTCTAAGGCCGTGGCCCAGGATGCCGCCGGCCTGGACGCCTTCGCCGCGCTGCGCGCCGCCACCCTGGGGGGCGCGAAGGCCATCGGCCTGGACGCGCAGGTCGGCACGCTGGAAGTCGGCAAGCGCGCCGACATCGCCTGCGTGGACCTGTCCGCGCTGGAGACCCAGCCCCTGCATCACGTGGTCAGCCAACTGGTCTACGCCACTGGCCGCCACCAGGTCACCGACGTGTGGATCGACGGGCGCGCACGCCTGATCGAGCGCCAGCCGGTGGGGATCGACATGGCCGGCGTGGTCGCCAATGCGCGCCAGTGGCGCCAGCGCATCGCCGGCCTGCATCCGGGCTGATCACGCCTGGCGACGCGGCGACCCCGCATGCTGGTCGCCGTTTTCCGCAGCCACGCGCTGCGACGTTCCAAGAGGAATTGCGATGAATCCCGCTCCCAACGCCCACGCCAACTATCACCAGGCCGAGCTGGACAAGTTCGGCGCGCTGGCCACCCGCTGGTGGGACCCGGACGGCCCGCAGAAGCCGCTGCATGCGCTGAACCCGGTGCGCTTGCAGTACGTGGCCAGCCGTCTGCCGCTGGCCGGCAAGCGTGTGCTGGACGTGGGCTGCGGTGGCGGCCTGCTCAGCGAGGCCCTGGCCGCGGCCGGGGCACAGGTGGTCGCCATTGATCTGGCGCCGGAACTGCTGAAGGCCGCGCGTCTGCACAAGCTCGAATCCGGTGTTGAAGTGGACTACCGCGAGATCGCGGTCGAGGCCCTGGCCGAGGCCGAGCCGGAAAGCTTCGACGCGGTGACCTGCATGGAGATGCTCGAACACGTCCCTGACCCGGGCGCGATCATCGAGGCCTGCGCGCAGTTGCTCAAGCCGGGCGGGCAGCTGTTCCTGTCCACGCTCAACCGCACCCCGGCCGCCTTCGCCCTGGCCGTGGTCGGCGCCGAATACATCGCCAAGCTGCTGCCCAAGGGCACGCATCGCTATGCCGACTTCATCAAGCCCTCCGAGCTGGCCGCCTGGGTGCGCCGCAGCGGCCTGCAGATGACCGATGTCAGCGGACTGGTGTACGAACCCTGGCGTGGCGTGGCCCGCCTGAGCCGGCGCACCGAGGTCAACTACCTGGCCTGCGCGAGCAAGCCCTGAGCCGGTCTTCGATGTCGCACGCCCGTTTTCCGAAGGTCGCCCTGTTCGACCTGGACGGCACGCTGCTGGACAGCGCGCCGGATATGCTGGCCACCGTCAACCGCATGCTGGCGATACGCGGGCGGGCGCCGATGACGCTGGACGCGATCCGGCCCCACGTGTCCAAGGGCGCAAGGGCGATGTGCGGGGCGGCGTTTCCCGAGCTGTCGATCGAGGCGCGTGACGCGCAGGTGCCCGAGTTCCTGTCGGTCTACGCCGAAGAGCTGGGCCGGCACGGCCGCCCCTTCGACGGGATCGCGCCGATGCTGGGCGCGCTGGAGGCCGCCGGCAGCCGCTGGGGCATCGTCACCAACAAGCCTGAAGGCCTGGCCCGCGACCTGATGCCGCTGCTGGGCTGGCAGGACCGTTGCGCGGTGCTGATCGGCGGCGACACCCTGCCCGAGCGCAAGCCACACCCGCTGCCGCTGCAGGAGGCCGCGCGCCGACTGGAGGCCGACATCGCCGACTGTGTCTACGTGGGCGACGACGAGCGCGATATCCAGTCCGCGCGTGCGGCCGGCATGGCGTCGATCGCCGCGCTGTGGGGGTATCGGCTGGCGCACGACGATCCGCGCAACTGGCAGGCCGATGTGATGCTCGAACAGGCCACCGAACTGCTCGACCCGACCGCCTGGCCGCAGGGCGGGGCGCACTGATGTCAGAAGCCCTGCATAGCTTCCTGGAGAAGTGGCGCAGCCGTTGGCCGGAGTGGCAGCTGGTGCAGACCTTCGTGCCCGAGCCGCAGCGCCGGCTGGCCGAGGCCTGGTTCGCGCTGCTGCAGGAGCTGTTCGACGCGATGAACATCGCCGGCGACCCGCTGCCCGCCGACGCCAAGCTGGCCTGGTGGGGCGAGGAGCTGCGCGACTGGTCCAGGCATCGCGCAAGGCATCCGCTGGGCCGCGTGCTCGAGCCGGTCACGGCGCCCTGGGAGGTGCTGGCCGATGCGCTGCCGGGCCTGTCGCTGATGCGCTCGCTGCCCGAATCCCCCGACGCGGCGCTGCCGCTGGTGATGCCGCTGGGCAACGCCATCGCCCGGGTCGAAGCCGCGCTGTTCCCTGGCGCGCGCCAGACCACCGCCCTGGAGCCGATGGCCGCACAGCTGCTGTTCGCGCGCTGGATGGAAGTGCCGCCGCACGCCGACACCTTCGCCTGGCGCGACGCGCTGCTGGCACGCTGGCCGGCGCGCATCGACGGTCCGCGCCCGCGCCGGCTGATGGCCGCGCTGCTGCGCCTGCGCCTGACCAACCTGCACGCCGATGGGCAGGGCAGCACGCCGGCCAAGCCGTTCAAACTGGTGTGGACTGCCTGGCGCGCGGCCAGTGGTGGGCAGTGACGCGACGGATTCGCGTAGAGCCGAGCTTGCTCGGCTGCGGCATGGCCGATGGAACCCCAGCCGAGCAAGCTCGGCTCTACAGGAATCGACGAGTCCATGCATGGGCGTGCCCTGCGGGTGCGCCTACAACTTCATTCGCACTGCGCAAAATAAATAGGGTCCGATCAATCCTCCTCCGTCCCGAGCAGCAGGAAGGTGCCGGGCCTGGGTCCGTCATTGTCCAACAGGATCGGCGCCTGCGCTTCGTCCTTGAGCTGCACGCCGGAGCGCTGGCGGCGCATGGCTTCGCCGAGCAGGTAGGCCAGCTTGTGCATGGCGGTGTCGTAAGACAAGCCGGCCGCGCGGATGTTGGAGATGCAGTTGCGGGCCGCGTCGGTCAGGCCCACGCGCGGGCCGAAGGTCAGGTAGGCGCCCAGGCTGTCGGGTGAACTCAGGCCCGGGCGCTCGCCGATCAGCACGACACAGGCCTGGGCGCCGAGCAGGTCGCCGATCTCGTCACCGATGGCCACGCGCCCCTGTTCGACCAGGCAGATCGGTGCCAGCGACCACTGCTGCGCCAAGGCCAGGTCACGCAGGCGCTGCAGCATCGGGCCGGCGTGTTCGTGCACGGCCAGCGCTGACAGGCCGTCGGCGACCACGATGCACAGCGCGTGCGGCTGCTTGTCCAAGGCTGCGTGCGCACGCAGCGCCTGGGAGGCGGCCTGGTCCAGCTTGCGGCCCAGATCCGGTCGCTGCAGGTAGGTATGCCGATCCGCCGCCGCGCTGTGCAGGGCGATGACCTCCAGCCCCAGGTCACCGATGGTGTGCTGCAAGCCGGCGACGTCCAGCGGCAGATGCACCGCGTCGCGCGCCTGCGCATGGGCGAACTGGAACTCCAGCTGGGCCTGGGTGGGCAGGCTGGTACCGGCGCGGCCCAGTGCGATGCGCGCCGGGGTGAGGCGTCGCAGCTGCGCCCAGGCATCGGGCATGGCAAGGGGCGTTGGCGCGTCATGCTCGCTCATAGCTGCGCCAGCGCCTTGCGGAACGGGGCCGGGACATCGCGCCCGAGCTCGAAGCGGCCGTTTTCCAGCCGCAGAATCTGCATCTTTTCCAGCCAGGCCTCGAACTCCGGCGCCGGCCGCAGGCCCAGCACCTGGCGCGCGTAGAGCGCATCGTGGAACGAGGTGGTCTGGTAGTTGAGCATCACATCGTCGCTGCCGGGGATCCCCATGATGAAGTTGATCCCGGCCGTGCCCAGCAGGGTCAGCAGCACGTCCATGTCGTCCTGGTCGGCTTCGGCATGGTTGGTGTAGCAGATGTCGCAGCCCATCGGCACGCCCAGCAGCTTGCCGCAGAAGTGGTCTTCCAGCCCGGCGCGGATGATCTGCTTGCCGTCATACAGGTATTCGGGGCCGATGAAACCGACCACGGTGTTGACCAGCAGTGGCTTGAACCGACGCGCGACCGCGTAGGCACGCACCTCGCAGGTCTGCTGGTCCACCCCAAAGTGCGCATCGGCCGACAGCGCGCTGCCTTGCCCGGTCTCGAAATACATGACGTTGTCGCCGACGCTGCCGCGGCCCAGCGACAGGCCGGCCTCGTAACCCTGCTGCAGCAGCGCCAGGTTGACGCCAAAGCTGGTGTTGGCGGCCTCGGTGCCGGCGATGGACTGGAACACCAGGTCCACTGGGGCGCCGCGGTTGATCGCCTCCAGGGTGGTGGTGACGTGGGTCAGCACGCAGGCCTGGGTGGGGATTTCGTAGCCACGGATCACGCCGTCGAGCATCTTCAGCAGTTCGATGATGTCGCCTGTGCTGTCGCTTGCCGGGTTGATGCCGATAACCGCATCGCCGTTGCCGTAGAGCAGGCCGTCCAGCACGCTGGCGGCGATGCCGGCGGCATCGTCGGTGGGGTGGTTGGGCTGCAGGCGCGTGGACAGCCGCCCGCGCAGCCCCAGCGTGTTGCGAAAGCGCGTGGTCACGCGCATCTTCTGCGCCACCAGGATCAGGTCCTGCACGCGCATCAGCTTGGATACCGCTGCGACCATTTCCGGCATGAGCCCCGGGGCCAGCGCCGCCAGGCTGGTCTCGGTGGCGTCCTCGCCCAGCAGCCAGTTGCGGAAGTCGCCCACGGTCAGGTGCGCGACCGGCGCGAACGCCGCTGCATCGTGGCTGTCCACGATCAGCCGCGTGACCTCGTCGTCCTCGTAGGGGATGACCACCTCGTCCAGGAAGTGTTTCAGCGGCAGTTCGGCCAGCGCCATCTGCGCGGCCACGCGTTCGCGGTCACTCTCGGCGGCCACCCCGGCCAGGCGATCCCCGGAACGCGCCGGGGTGGCCTTGGCCAGGAGGGTCTTGAGATCGGCGAACCGCCAGCGCTCACCGCCCGCGATCTGCTGGAAGCCGGACATCAGGCGCGGCTCATGCCCGTTCGACCATGGCATCGGGCTCCGGTCCGCCGCGGCGCAGGCTTAGCCAGCACACCAACATGCCCAGCGCCATCAGCACCACGAACACGCCGGCCACCTGCAGGTTGAACCACACCATCGCCACCAGGCAGACCACCGCCAGCACCAGGGCGATGCCTGGCACCAGCGGATAACCGGGCGCCCGATAGCTGCGTTCGAGGGCGGGCTCGCTGCGGCGCAGCTTGAACAGGCTCAGCATGCTCATGATGTACATCACGATGGCGCCGAACACCGACATGGTGATCATCGCCGCAGTCAGGCTCATGCCCTGCAGGGTCACCACGCCGTCGCTGTAGATGGCGGCGATGCCGACCACGCCGCCGGCCAGGATCGCCCGGTGCGGGGTCTGGAAACGCGACAGTTTTGCGAGCCCATGCGGCAGGAAGCCGGCGCGGGCCAGGGCGAAGAACTGCCGCGAGTAGCCCAGGATGATGCCGTGGAAACTGGCGACCAGGCCGAACAGGCCGATCCACACCAGCATGTGCAACCAGCCCGAACTGTCGCCGACCACCGCCTTCATCGCCTGCGGTAGCGGGTCGTTGATGTTGCTCAGCGCCTTCCAGTCGCCCACGCCGCCGGCCATCACCATCGTGCCGAACGCCAGCGCCACCAGGGTCAGGATGCCGGCGATGTAGGCGCGCGGGATGGTGCGTCGTGGATCGCGGGCTTCCTCGGCGGCCATCGCCGCGCCCTCGATGGCCAGGAAGAACCAGATGGCGAACGGGATCGCCGCGAAGATGCCGGCGATCGCCGCGCCGCTGAAATGGTCCTGACCGGCCCAGCCGTTGGCCGCGAAGTTGGCGAAGCTGAAACCCGGCGCGACTACGCCCATGAACACCAGCAGCTCGATCACCGCCAGGATGGTCACCACCAGCTCGAAGGTCGCCGCGATGCTCACCCCCAGGATGTTCAAGGTCATGAACACCCCATAGGCGCCCACCGCGGCCAGGCGCGGATCCAGATCGGGGAACTGAACGTTGAGATACGAGCCGATGGCCATCGAGATCGCCGGCGGGGCGAAGACGAACTCGATCAAAGTGGCGATCCCGGCCACCATCCCTGCGGTATTGCCGAAGGCCCGCCAGCTGTAGGCGAACGGCCCACCGGCGTGGGGGATGGCGGTGGTCAGCTCGGTGAAGCTGAAGATGAAGCAGGTGTACATCGCCGCCACCACCAGCGTTGTGACCAGAAAGCCCAGTGTGCCGGCCACGCCCCAGCCATAGCTCCAGCCAAAGTATTCGCCGGAAATCACCAGGCCCACGGCGATCCCCCACAGGTGCAGGGTGCCCAGGGTGGGTTTGAGTTGTTCGTTCGACATCACGCGCATCTCCAAAGCAGGGGGGAGGAGATGGAGCGCGGCCCAGCCCGGACCGGCCCCGCGACGGCTGCTGCAACTGCGGTAGGTCCCGCGCCGTGCCGGAGGTTCGTGGGGGAACGGCCAGGACGCGATGACGTTTCGGTTATACAACCAAAGCGCCAGGCGTGCAGGCCCAGGCCGGGCCTTTAGGGCATCGGCGCCTGGTCAGCGCCGTGCTGGTCGCGACTGGCTACTGGCCCCGATCCAGGACCAGCAGTGGATCGATGCGGGTCTCGAACCAGCTCATGCCCCAGTGCAGGTGCGGCCCGGTCGCGCGTCCGGTGCTGCCGACCGCGCCGATCACCTGGCCCTGTTCGACCCGGTCGCCCACCTTCACGTCCAGGCGTGAGAGGTGCAGGAAGTTCGAGCTCACCCCGTAACCGTGATCCAGCAGGATCGTGCCGCCGGTCAGGTACAGGTCCGGGTTGGCGAAGGTGACCACCCCGGCGGCCGGCGCCTTGACCGGGGTGCCGGTGGGCACGGCGATGTCCATGCCCGAATGGCCGGCCGGGGAGGGCTGTCCGTTGTAGACCCGGGCATTGCCGAAGCGGCCGCTGATGCGGCCGGTGACCGGCCAGATGAAGGGCTGGGCGAAATCGGTGCGGTCGTCATCGCGGTCGCGCGCGGCGCTGACTTCGGCCTGTTCGCGGGCGATGCGCGCGGCGATGGCCGGCGGCGGGTTGACGCTCTTGGGCGGCACGCCGTTGACGCGCTCGGTGGGCCAGTCGCGCGGGGTGACCGCAATCGACACGGTCTGCGGCGCGCCGCCGGGGGCGGTGGCCTGGACCTGCAGCGGTCCGGCCTCGTTGCGGCCCACGCCGAAGACCACGGTGCCATAGCCGGTCACCCGCAGGGTGCGTCCGGCGTAGCGCACGTCGCTACCGGGCGCGACCTTGCCGAACACCAGCGCGCCTTGGGAAACCGAGGTCGGGAACACCACCTGCGCCTCGGCCTGTGCCCGTGCGGGCATGGCCGTGGACAGGGCCAGCGGGGCGCCGGCCGCGGCCAGCAGCAGGGCCAACAGTGCCGGCCTCATCGATTGAACTCCAGCCGCATCCCGCGTGGGGTCCCCACCAGTTGCTCGCCGTTCCAGACCATGCGGCCGTTGACCCAAGTCGCCCCGATCCGGTGGTGGAAGGTGGTGTCTTCGAACGGCGACCAGCCACACTTGGACAGCACGTCCTCGCGCTGCACGGTGAAGTCCTCGTCATCGATCAGTACCAGGTCGGCCCAGTAGCCTTCGCGCAGGAAGCCGCGGTCGGCCACGTCGAACAGCTGCGCCGGCGCGTGCGCGGTCTTGCGCACGACCTGGGTGATGCTGGTCTTCTTCTCGTGGACCAGCTCGAGCGCGGCGACCAGCGCGTGCTGCACCAGCGGCAGGCCGCCGGGCGCCTGGAGGTAGCCGGTCTGCGACTTCTCGTCCAGCGTGTGCGGCGCGTGGTCGGTGGCCAGCACGTCGATCACGTCGTCGTTCAGGGCCTTGATCAGCGCCAGGCGATCGGACCTGTCCTTGATCGCCGGGTTGCACTTGATGAAGTTGCCCAGGCGCGCGTAGTCGCCGCGTTCGAAATGCAGGAAGTGGATGCAGGTCTCGGCGGTGATCTGCTTGCGCGTGCCGTCCGCGCCCACCAGCGGGCCCGCCTTGAACAACGCCAGCTCCTCGGCGGTGGACAGGTGCAGCACGTGCAGGCGGGAGCCGTGTCGCTTCGCCAGCGACAGCGCCAGTTGCGTGGACTTGAGGCAGGCCTCGCGCGAGCGGATGTCCGGATGGAATTCCACCGGGATCTCATCGCCATACCGGGCCTGGTAGCGGGCGAGGTTGGCCTCGATCGTCGGGGTGTCCTCGCAGTGGGTGATGACCGGCACCGGCGCATCGCGGAAGATCGCCTCCAGCGTGGCCGGTTCATCGACCAGCATGTTGCCGGTGGAGGCGCCCATGAACACCTTCACTCCTGGGGTGGCCTTCGGATCGGTGCGCCGGATCTCGTCCAGGTTGTCGTGGCTGGCGCCCATGTAGAAGCCGTGGTTGCCCCAGGCGCGGCCCTTGGCCAGCGCGTACTTGGCTTCCAGCGCCTCGGCGCTGAGCGTGGGTGGGCGGGTGTTGGGCATCTCCATGAAGCTGGTCAGCCCGCCGGCGACCGCGGCGGCCGATTCGGTGGCGATGTCGCCCTTGTGGGTCAGCCCCGGTTCGCGGAAATGCACCTGACCATCGATCATGCCCGGCAGCAGCCAGCGCCCGCCGGCCTCGATCACCGTCTCGTTGGCCCCGACCTTGATGCTGGGGGCGATGCGGGTGATGCGACCGTGCTCGAACCGCAGATCAGCTTCGGCCACGCGGCCTTCGTTGACCAGGCGGGCGTTCACGATCACGGTGGCGGGCATCGGCAGGATCCTTTGGCTGAAGATGAATGGGGAGAGGGCGGCACCGGGTCGTAGCCGCCGGGATGCAGGGGGTGGCAGCGGCCGATGCGTTTGATCGCCATCCAGCCGCCGCGCGCCGGGCCGAACCGGTCGATGGCCTGCATCGCGTATTCCGAGCAGCTGGGCTCGAAACGGCAGCGTGGCCCCAGCAGGGGGCTCACGAAGCGCTTGTAGCCGCGCAATAGGGCGATGAGTCCGCGCCGGAGCATGCCCCCGATGATAAGCGATGCTTCCTCCACACGGTTGCCCCCCCTGGCCGGGTAGGCTATAAAGGCCCGCTTTTCCCGGCCCGGGAATCATCAAGGACGCTGTTCGTGGCAGCCAAGAAACCCGCAAAACAGGCCGTCAAGGCCGCCAAGAAGCCCGCCGTTGCGAAGAAGGCGCCCGTGGCCAAGACTGCGGCCAAGCCGGCGACACCGAAGAAGACCGCCCCTGTGGTCAAAAAGGCGGCGACCAAGGCGGCACCGGCCAAGAAGACCACGAGCAACGCGACCGCCGCCAGGGACGCGGCGGTGAAGAAGCCGGCCCCCGCGCCGGCCAAGAAGGCCACGCCAAAGACGGCCGCGCCCAAGTCCGTACCGAAGACGGCTGCAAAGTCCGCTCCGGCCAAATCCGCCACCGCCAAGGCCCCCGGCCGCAGCGAGGCCACCGCGGTCAAGAAAACCGCCGCGACGCCCGCGCCTGCTGCGTCCATCGCCAAGGCCGCCCCCGTAAAGAAGACTGTGCCTGCCTCCAAGACCCCATCCAAGACTGCCAAGCCCGCCGCCCCGGCCAAGCCGACCGCCTCGCGCGTGACCGGCAAGATCGCCGTGGCCGTCACCGCGCGCGCGGCCGAGCCCACCCCGAAGACCAAGCTGCGCAAGGTCGAGTACACCGTTGACGAGGCCACCGGCCGCCCCGTGCTGCCTGCCGGCTACAAGCCCAAGGCCGACGAGGAGTACATGAGCCCGTTGCAGCTGGAGTACTTCCGCCAGCGCCTGCTGGGCTGGCGTGCCGACCTGGTCGAAGAATCCAAGCAGACCATCGAGAACCTCAAGGACGAAGTGCGTGATGTCGGCGACGAAGCCGAACGCGCCACCCGCGAGACCGAGAACTCGCTGGAACTGCGCACCCGTGACCGCTACCGCAAGCTGATCGGCAAGATCGACAGCACCCTCAAGCGCCTGGATGCCGGCGACTACGGCTACTGCGTCGACACCGGCGAGGAGATCGGTCTGGAGCGCCTGGAAGCGCGCCTGACCGCCGAGCGCACCCTGGATGCGCAGGAACGCTGGGAACACCTGCAAAAGCAGCAGGGCGACTGACCCCTGACCCGATTGTCATGAGAGAAAAAGCCCCGCTCACGCGGGGCTTTTTCGTTTGTGCCTGCCTGCCGCCTGGCCGCGGTCGCTGTCGACGCGTAGCGCCCAGAGGCTTGAACGCTCGGATATGCGGGGCCATCGCTTGGCCTCCGGCAGGGCTCCGGTCACGCGGCTGCCGTTGTGTAACCCATCTGCTGGAACCAATGTGTTGGGTTGATTAGGTCAGCGGACCCGCGTCGGATCGCTGGCGCTGCCGTCCCACAGGTTGGACATCGGTCCTTGTCGAACCGAATTCTGCACCACACCATCTAGCCAGCAGCGGTGAGAGGGAAACCGGCTGCCTTGGATGAAAAGCGAAGTGATCAACGGGACCCCGCTGGAGACATCGATCGTGCCGATGATCTCGTGCCAAATGAAAACCGAGGGGCGCCGGCAGATCACATCGAACGGAGCTTTGGCCAACTGGTGCGGTTCGCCCTTGACGCCCCAGCGGAAGCGGATCCGCGAAGCATCGATGCGCCGTGTCGAGAATGGTTGATCGATGATCAGTGGTGGTGCCTGCAGACATGCCGGCAGGCTTGGCAAGCACTCCTTGCCAGCGTCGGTGTCCAGCGCACCGCGCAGTCCAACCGACACCAGGTCGGCGCCACGGAAGGTGGCCTGCACCTGACCTTGAGAAAACAGCCGGTAACCCTTGCCCTCCGGCGGTGGCGCGCGGAACCGGTCCTGACTGGTCGGGTTCTCCTGGAATGACGCGTCGGTCGCCAGGGCCAGGCCATGCAGCGCAGCGTTGGCGGCGGTCGAGGAACCAGGAATGGGGATCGGGCCGATCGACGCGCTGCAGTCGAGCGAGCCGATGTTTGATCCGATCGTGGCGATGAAGCTCTTGCCGGTGATCTGGAACACCTTGGTTTGCGTTACTGGTCGCGGTGGAGCTGGCACCGGAACAGGACGGCGCAGGCAGACCTGCACGCGGCGGTTGCGCGGACGGTCCCCATCGGCGATCTGACTGCTCTCGCCACGGCTCAGCGGCACCATCGCCACCCCGGTGCTGCTGCCTGGCCGCATCCGTTCCAGGGTTTCCTGCAGTCCGCGCCTGACGCTTTCGGCGCGACGCAACCCCAGAGCGAAGTTGTTGATCTCTTCGCCCTCGCTGCTGGCGAAACCGGTGATCTCGACCAATCCGATCCTTTCGCGCTGGATACGCCGGGCCATGGCGATGAGCTGGGTGTGGTGCGTCGGCAGCAGGGTGTCGCGTCCCTGAGCAAAGCCATCCAGGGTCGTGCAGTCGGTGGTATCACCGACGCCGCCGGGAGGTGCGGCCGGGACTAGCGACTGGTGGGCGGTGGCTGTCGATCCGCTGGCCTGGCGCAGGGCCGCTTCGGTCCGCGGCCCGACAATGCCGTCGGCGACCAGGCCCTGCTGTTGCTGAAAGGCACGGATACCTGCACGCGATTGCGCCCCGATGACGCCATCGACAGTGAGCTGAATCCCAAGCGCGCGGTTGAGCGCCTGCTGGATCCAACGCGCATCGACCGACTCGACCTCTTCGCTCCAGGAAGTCTGCTCATTGGGCAGGCGGGGCCGCAGCACCAGCGTGTCGGGAAGCACGCGTTGGGCGGTATCGGTGACCCTGCGCGCGAAGCGATCATCGCGCAGGGCCGGGCGGTGGCCTGGTTCGATGACATGGACAAAGCTGCCGTCACGATGCCTGCCTTCCAAGCGAAAGCCGTTTTCGCGCAGGGCCGGTCCACGCCACAGCCCTGGAGCGGCGAGCACCGACAGCTGTGCATGCGCACCGTCGCTGCGTCGTAACAGCCAATCACCGGTGGCCATGGCCGGTACTTGTTGCCCAGGCGCGGCGACCAGGTCGAACTGCCTGGCCAAGGTGTCGGGCAGGCCCGGACGCCGACCGCTGAAATGATCGAACAGTCTGGCCGGCAGCCGGGCAGCGCCCGGCGCATCTGGATCGAATCGGTCGTGCTCGGCATGCGCGGCATGGGCGAGCAACTCGCTCACGAAGCGTGCAGACGATTGCGTTGGGGCCTCGGCTACCGCCGATTCGGCAATCTCGTCGTACTCGGCGGCTGGCACCGGCCAAGCGGTCGAGCGTGACCAGGCTTGGGCCTGGTGTCCTTCATCGGCATCTTCGACTGCCTCGTCTGTGTGCTCAAATGCATTGGCCGCGAGGTAGGAGTCCGCCGCCTGGGCGGCATCACGTTCGGTAACCAGCCACGGAGCCTCTTGCTCGACCGCGTCGGTGATGGTCGGAGCGTCCGAGGCCACGGTCACCGGTGCATCCTGGGTCGACGCGGGCGCGCCATGCGCGCAGGCGCATGGCGGCGTTGCGATGGGCGGACTTTGCGTCGGGGCCGTCGCCGGCGCTGCCGCTCCGACCGGGATGGCCAGTCCGATGCCTGATCCCATGGGCGTGACCAGCGCGGCGCTGACACCGCCGGGTCCGATCACCGGCGCGATGATCGGACCGGCCGCGCGCCGACGATGTACGACGTACTCCACAGCGTCCTCCGGTACGTCTTCGGCCTGCGTGTCGACCACGGCCTGGACCACTTCCAGCACCGCGCGTGCTTGCTGATCTGTCGGGATCGCCTCTGTCGGAGGGTGTGAGGGCGCCGCATTGTGGTCATCAGTCGGATGCAAGGTGTCCATGAGCTGCTCCTTGAGCAGGGAGGGGCGGGGAGTGGCGGTTGCGCGCAAGGCGGAGAGCGCGGCCTCGATATCCAGACGTCCGGCGCCCGCGCGCAATCGATCGGCGGTGTTCAGCGTCCTGTATGGCGTGGCGCTGTCGCACAGCAGCGCGCGGATACGGGCATGGCCCAGAGTGGCGCCACCGGCCTGAAAGAGCAGCGCGGCAGCGCCGGTGACGTGCGGTGCGGCCATGCTGGTACCTGACATGCGCACCGCACGGGCCTGGCTCGGCTCTCGCCGGCTGGCCGAGCGCGCAGACAGCACGCGCACGCCAGGGGCGAGCAAATCGGGCTTGGTCCGACCATCGCGGGTCGGGCCGGAACTGCTGAATCGGGCGAGCGGAACGTCGGCGGCACGTGCGTCGTAGGCACCCACCACCAAGGTGCGATGGCCATTGCAGATCGAGCCGGTGGTCGAGCCGGTCGCCGCGCGCGTGTCGGGAAAGTGGGACTGACATGCGGCGCATTGCGAATCGCGCTCGATCCACGCATGCCAGCGCCCATCGGCGATCTGGCGGCCATCCAGGGCGAGCGTCCATCGGCCGGCTGCGGCTGGGGCGTCCAGCCGCAGCGTGATCTGGTGGTCGCCGTTGTTGGGATCGTGGCGGCGATGGTAGAGCCGGCCTATTTCGATTCCGTTATCGATCACAGCGGCTTTCGCGCCGAGCTGGACGGTGCAGAGCATGCGGCCATCCGGCGCCATCACGCGCGCATCGAATGCGTCGCAGCCGCGGTACCAGATCTCGATGTCGTTGGCAGTGGTGTCGTTTTGATCGACCAGGATCGGAAGCAGCGCGGTCTGGCCATTTCCAAGGCGACCGCTGGCGTGGACCCGGCGCGCGAAATAATTGCCGGTGCTCTGCACCACGATGCGATCGGGTCGCGCCTGCAGAAACGCATCGATGCCTTGTTCGACCAGGGCAGTACCATCGTGCGGGCCGCAGTGGGTCCCCAGGCTCATGTTGATGCAGGCCGCATCGGCGCCCGCCAAAGTGTCGATGAAGTGCAGGCCCTCCAACACCGCAGGCGAGTCGGTGAGCGGTGCGCGGCCAGGCCGTCCATTGCTGGGAGCCAATTGGACGAAGGCCAGTTCGGCCTGCGGCGCCACCCCGACAGGCGCGACCCGGCCATTGCCTGCGGCGATCCCCATTACATGGGTGGCATGCGCGCCGGGGCCGTGGTCGCTGCGGCGCGGGTCGTAGCCCAGGGCGCGGAACGGAGCCTCGCTGGCCAGGGCATGGTCGATGTCCTGGCGCAGATGGATGCGGCCATAGCCATAGAGGTTAGGATGCGCCGGATCGTAGCTGGCGCTCTGATCCCACAACGCACGCAGGCGCGTACTGCCATCGGGATGGCGAAAGTCCGGATGGGTGAAGTCAAACCCCCAGTCCAGTGCGGCGATCAGCACACCGTCTCCGGTCGGCCAGTCATCGCGGCGGCGCAGATCTGTTGCGTCGGCGATCGTGGTGCCGGTGGCCAGGCTTGCCGCCGGTTCGGGCATCAGTCGATACGGCGCCTTGAAGCTGGCCACCGCTTCGCAAGCGTAGGATTCGGCCACATCCCCGCGTCGCACGCGCACGGTGGCGATGTCACCGAAGCGGACGACGAGGCGGATGCGATCGGGCAGCGGGGCGAGTGGATCGAGACGGACGATCGCCGAGATCGCATCGTGCTCGTTGCCAACGCGGAGCAGTTCCTGCAGGGCCGGGTCCATTGCCGTGCTCGATGGTTGAAGGAAGGAATTCGCGGGCGGCGCCAGGCCGCCCGCTGTGCGGTGCGCCGGGCCTGCCTCAGGACCGGGATGACTTGCCGGCCGGTGTGGGGAGCGTGTTTCCGGTCGCGGCCGAAGCGTCCGACGACTCCTGCTGCTCGGTCCCGGCCTTGCGTACGACCGGTGCTTGGCGATCGGCCATCGCATTGGCCAGGACTAGGCCGAGCATCGGCTGGGACATCAGCGCGGCAACCGCGCCGATGCGGAACTGGTCCGCCGGTTCCTCGATGCCCTTGCTGCGTGCGAGTTCCCTACCGATCAGTAACTGGATGAGCTGACTCATGGCGTGTTCCTCAGCGGTAGCGTGGTGGGGCGGCTCACTTCTGCATCGCCATGACCAGCAGCAGCGGCAGGCCGATGCCGCCCAGCCCCGTGGTGTCGGTCGTGCCAGGCGATCCGGTCAGGCCGCCGCCGCCAGACATCAGCAGGATCGGCAGCATCCGGCTGAAGGTGTCGTTGGTCGGCACCAGGACCTCGGTGCCGCTGACATTGGCGGTCTTCTGGGTGCTCAGCAGCGGCAGCAGCATGGACACTTCGCGCAGGGACTTGACGTCGCCCTGAATTGCCTCCATCGCCTTGGCCTGGCGGCCGGTCTGCGCGGCGACGGTGTTGACCCGCGATTCGATCGACTTGATCGCGCGTGCGTTGGTGCCGATCTTTTCGTCCAGCCGGCGGCTGGCGTTGACCAGATCGGCATGGGTGACCGGACGGCTGGAATTGGCGGCGGGGACCACGTTGCCGCGACGTGGCACCGCGACCGGACGTGGCCGGAAGCGCGGCCTGGCCGCTTCGTCGTAGTCCTCGTATTCATCGTATTCGGCGATGGCGTCTTCGTACTCGTACATGGCAGATCTCCTTGCTGGGGAAAAGGCGCTGTGGCGCCGGTCAGTCGAGCGGCGAGGCGGCGGAGCCGCGTCCGGCGCGATCGGGGTCGGAATTGAAAGCGGGTGCTGCAACGAGAGCCGCGTCGCGGCTTGCCAGGCGGCGCGCCGCGGGTGCCACCAGTCGTGCGTAGAGCGCCGGATCCGGCGGTTGCCAACCGCCACGACCACGGCCGGCGCAGTGTGGGCAGTCGGTGCGCTCGCCCCAGCACGCCAGGCACGCGCCCAGCGCCGCGGCGCAGATCTCCAGGCGGTCCTGTTGATCCATCAGCGCGCTACGCAGGGCCCGGGCGCTGCGGCGCAGACGATCATGGCGATCTTGCAGTTCCAGCAGGTCGTGCTCGCGTTCGGTCTGGTCAGCTCCGTCCACAGCTTGTTGCGTTTGCAGTGTTTGCAGTGTTTGCGCAGCCTGGGCCTGGCGTTGAGCGAACAATCGGCACAGCGCGGCCATGCGGGGATCCTCGCGCTCGAGCGTGGCCAATAGATCGCTCTGCATGTCCGGATCAATGCCGCCCTCGACTTGCGAGGCGGCCGACGATGCGTTGAGTAGATCGGCAACGTTCATGCGTAGGTCACCCGGTCATCGTCGTAGGCATCGGCCTGCTCCCAGTTGTCCTGCCAGTCTTCGTCCCATTCCTCATCTGGCCCGGCCTGATCTTCGACGTAGAACGCTTCCTCGAGCTGGCGGACATCGGCGTGTTTCGACGCAAATCGTGGTGGCGGCGTATTGGAAAAGAGCTGGGCGAGCCAATCGGCGCGCGCATCGGGATCGGCGGCATCCACGGCGAATTCGCCGGCGTCGTTCATGAGGTAGACCGGCATGGATTCGTCGGCGCCGCTCGACTCATGCGCGGCCTGTGCGAACAACGAGCCAAGCATGTTCATGACGGCGCTCGTTGGCACTGGCGTACCACCGACGCTGACCTGCGTGCGGCCCAAGGGCCCAAGCAGTTGCGAGGTCAGCGCCCGTTGCACCTCCGGCCGCGCCAGCAGACCGGCGATCTGGCCACCGACGCCGCCGGGCCTGGACGCGATGGCCGCGCCGCCGGAAGTCATGCCGGCCAACGCGGGACCGGCAATCCTGGCGATCTGGCCGAGTTGTCCGGTGCGGGCCGTCGTTGCCGAGCGTGTCGCTCCGGCGATGCGCGCCGGACTGCCTGCGCCCGACGCACCGTGCCCGCCATCATGGCGTCCACCGGCACTGAGCGCGCTGCTGACGCCGCCGATCGCCGCGCCCGCCAGGGCGCCCCAAGGTCCGAGCGCGGCACCGGTCGCCGCGCCGGAGGCGATGCCGGGCAGCGCATTTCCCAGCACCGGCGCGGCCTGCCTGGCGACATGCGCCACACCGCGTCCGAAATTGGAGAACGCGTTGCCGATGCCGCCAAGGAAATCCTCGGCATCATTTGCGCTGACTCCCGGGCCATACAGATCGGCGACGACCTGTTCGATCACCTCGTCGTCGACCTCGGCGTACTCGCTGCGCAGCGCGCCGCGCAGGATCTGGTAGTTCTGGCTCATCTGCTTGTCCTCGGTTGGAAAAGACCGGCACCGTGACCTCACCGGCGTGTGGTTCATGGCCGAACCGCGCCCTCAGGGGGTGTGCCCGTCGTCGGTGGGCTGGCGTGCGCGTTGATGAAGGCAAGTAGTCGTTCGTAGCAGCGGAAGTGTGTGGTGGCGCCGGTCGGAACGTGTTCGACATAGCCGCGCATGGCGGGCGCTCCGGTATCGCCGTGCTCGTGCCAGATCCTCACGATGAAGGCGGCACTGCGGTGTGGCGTCCCCGGCATCGGAAGGTCCTGCGCGATCCATGGCTTTACCCTGCGCCGCTTCGATCACCGCTCGATCACCGCGTGGACACCCCTGACTCACTTTTCGATCACCGCGCTGGCCAGCCGGCGTGAGGCACGCACACAAAAAGAAAGCGCCACGTAAGTGGCGCTTTTTCCGGGACCAGCGTGGTTCAGCGGCAGGAGATCGCCAGGACTTGGCGCAGTTGCATGTCGGCCGAATCCAGATGCTGACGGGCCAGGGCGACACAGGTACTCAACTGCGTCTGCGGCGCGACGTCGATAGCAAGGGTCGTTGCGACTGGCAGCGGCACCATGTCCGCGACGCGGCAGACTGCCGCCTCGGCGATGTGCTGGTACATGGCGATCGTCTCGGGCATGGGTTGGATGGCCAACTCACGGCGTAGCAGCGCGCGACAGGTTTCGAACTGCAATAAGGCGGTCGCGCGTTGGCCGGCCGCCACATAGGCGCGCATCAAGGCGCGATGCACGTCTTCGCGCAATGGCTCGCGTGCCAGGATCGCCAGTCCGCATTCGATTACCTGACCATGTTCGCCAGCCTCAGCCGAGAGCGCCATCAGCCAACCCAACGCATCGAGCCAATTGCGCCGATAGCGCTCGCGTTCGCGCAGTGCCCAATCCTGGCCCATGCCGGTCAACAGATCCTCACCGCGCAGGGCGATCGCATCGCGCAGCCGCATACGGCGCTGAGCCGTGCTCAGGTCCGGAGCATGCGCTGCGGCCAGTGCCGATTCGAATGTCATCAAGTCCACCTGGACCTGCAAGGCTGGATTGAAGGACAAGGTGCGCCCATCGCAGTGCACGATGTCGCCGGCCCTGCGCAGTCGTTGGCGCAGGCGCCACAGTGCGGTATTGAACGAGCCCATGCGCGTGTCGTCGCCACGGTCGGCCCAGACATGCTCAAGCAAGTCCGAGCGCGCCACCGCGCGTCCACGTCCTAGGGCGAGATAAGCCAGCAGATCGGCGCAGCGCCCAGCCACCTCGATCGTGTGTGCGCCCATGGTCACGCTGACCGGGCCGAATAAGCGAATCGCTACGCACATTGCCGGATGACTCCTAGTAATGGCAATTCCTTGCGATTCGTGCCGCCCTCACGCTCGCTGTCGTTGCGTGGATAGTGACGTGGACATTGTGCAGAAGCGGACATCGCGGCCATGCGGCGATGCGTATTGGCGCAACGAAATGTGAGGTGCGCCTCAGTTCATGATGATGACCGTCATCATGAACCGAGCGTCGCGCGGCCGCCAGCGCCTGAGATGGGCGTCCGGCCAAGCGTGGCAGCCGGTCCAACGCGCTCAATCCGGGTCGTAGTCCAGATTGGAGGCCAGCCAGCGCTCGACCTGGGTCAGCTCGACGCCCTTGCGCTTGGCGTAATCCAACGCCTGCTCCTTGGAGACGCGGCCGACGACGAAATACTGCGACTTGGGATGGCTGAAGTAATAGCCGGAGACTGCCGCGGTGGGCAGCATCGCGAAGCTCTCGGTCAGGCTCATGCTGGCGTTGCCGGGCGCGTCGAGCAGATCGAACAGCAGGCCCTTCTCGCTGTGCTCGGGGCAGGCCGGGTAGCCCGGGGCCGGGCGGATGCCGCGGTACTTCTCGGCGATCAGCGCCTCGTTGTCCAGCGTCTCGCACGCGTCGTAACCCCAGAACTCGGTGCGCACGCGCTGGTGCAGGCGCTCGGCCAGGGCTTCGGCCAGGCGGTCGGCCAGCGCCTTGAGCAGGATCGCGTTGTAGTCGTCGTGCTGCGCCTCGAAGCGCGCCACGTGCGGCTCGATGCCGATGCCGGCGGTGACGGCGAACGCGCCGATCCAGTCCTGCTTGCCGCTGTCCTTCGGGGCGATGAAGTCGGCCAGGCAGAAATCCGGGCGATCGGCCGGCTTGTCGACCTGCTGGCGCAGGAAGCGCAAGGTCGACGGACCGCGCTCGTGCTGCAGCACCACGTCGTCGCCGATGCTGTTGGCCGGCCACAGGCCGAACACGGCCTTGGCCGTCAGCCACTTCTCCTTGACGATCTGCTTGAGCATGGCCTGGGCATCGGCGAACAACTCGGTCGCCTGCGGGCCGACGACCTCGTCGGTGAGGATGGCCGGGTACTTGCCGGCCAGTTCCCAGGCCTGGAAGAACGGCGTCCAGTCGATCAGTGCCACCAGCTCGGCCAGCGGATAATCGTCGAACACCGTGATGCCCGGCTTGGCCGGCGTCGGCGGGGTGTAGCTGTCCCAGCCGCCATCGAATTTCTGACCGCGTGCCTTGCTCAGGGACACCAGGCGCTTGGCGTCGCCGCGGTTGGCGTGGCGCTGGCGGATCTCGGCGTAGTCAGCATCGTTGGCCGCGACAAAGGCCGCGCGCATGTCGCGCGAGATCAGCGACTGGGCCACGCCGACCGCGCGCGAGGCGTCCTTCACCCAGACCGTCGGGGCGCTGTAGTGCGGGTCGATCTTCAGCGCGGTGTGCGCGCGCGAGGTGGTGGCCCCGCCGATCATCAACGGCATCTGGAAGCCCTGGCGCTGCATCTCGCGCGCCACGTGGGTCATTTCCTCAAGTGAGGGCGTGATCAACCCGGACAGGCCGATGATGTCGGCGTTCTCGGCCTTGGCGCGGTCCAGGATGGTCTGGGTCGGCACCATCACGCCCAGGTCGACCACGTCGAAGTTGTTGCAGGCCAGGACCACGCCGACGATGTTCTTGCCGATGTCGTGCACGTCGCCCTTGACCGTGGCCATGATGATCTTGCCGTTGGACTGGCCGGCATCGCCGGTGCGCAGCTTTTCCTCCTCGATGAAGGGCAGCAGGTAGGCAACGGCCTTCTTCATCACCCGCGCGGACTTGACCACCTGGGGCAGGAACATCTTGCCGGCACCGAACAGGTCGCCGACCACGTTCATGCCATCCATCAGCGGGCCTTCGATGACGTCCAGCGGGCGGGTCGCCTCGGCCCGGGCTTCCTCGGTATCGGTCTCGACGAAGGCATCGATGCCATGGACCAGGGCGTGGGCCAGCCGCTCGCGCACGGATTTGCTGCGCCAGGCCAGGTCTTCGACCTTCTTTTCGCCCTTCTTGCCCTTGTAGCGTTCGGCGATCTCCAGCAGACGCTCGGTGCCGTCCTTGCGGCGGTTGAGGATCACGTCCTCCACGCGCTCGCGCAGTTCCGGCTCCAGGTCGTCGTAGATGGGCAGCGCGCCGGCGTTGACGATGCCCATGTCCATGCCGGCCTTGATGGCGTGGTACAGGAACACCGAGTGGATCGCCGCGCGAACGGTCTCGTTGCCGCGGAAGGAGAAGGACACGTTGGACACGCCGCCGGACACGTGGCAGTGCGGCAGGGTCTGCTTGATGATGCGCGTGGCTTCGATGAAGTCCACCGCGTAGTTGTCGTGCTCCTCGATGCCGGTGGCCACGGCGAAGATGTTGGGGTCGAAGATGATGTCTTCGGGCGGGAAGCCGACCTGCTCGGTGAGGATCCTGTAGGCGCGCGTGCAGATCTCGACCTTGCGCGCGCAGGTGTCGGCCTGGCCGGTTTCGTCGAAGGCCATCACCACGGCGGCCGCGCCATAGCGCAGCACCTTGCGCGCGTGTTCGATGAAGGCGGCCTCGCCTTCCTTGAGCGAGATCGAATTGACCACGCCCTTGCCCTGCAGGCACTGCAGGCCGGCCTCGATCACGCTCCACTTGGAGCTGTCGACCATCACCGGGATGCGGGCGATGTCCGGCTCGGAGGCGATCAGGTTGAGGTAGCGCACCATGGCCTTTTCCGAGTCGATCAGGCCCTCGTCCATGTTGACGTCGAGGATCTGCGCGCCGCTCTCCACCTGCTGGCGGGCGACCTCAACCGCGTCTTCGTAGCGCTCTTCCTTGACCATCTTGCGGAACTGCGCGCTGCCGGTGACGTTGGTGCGCTCGCCGACATTGACGAACAGCAGCTGCGGGGTGATGACCAGCGGTTCCAGGCCGGACAGACGGGTATAGCGGGGAGAAGTCATACGGCGACCAGATTCGGGTAGCGGTGCAGGTGCAGGGGGATCAGGCGGCGTCGGCCAGGCGCTGGGGCAGGGCGCGTGGGGCGAGACCGGACACGGCGTTGGCGATCGCGCGGATATGGTCCGGCGAGGTACCGCAGCAGCCGCCGACCAGGTTGAGCAGGCCGGCGGTGGCGAACTCGTGCAACGTCTCGGCCATTTCCTCCGGGGTCTCGTCGTATTCGCCGAAGGCATTGGGCAGGCCGGCGTTGGGATGCGCGCTGACGTAGCAGTCGGCCACGGTGGACAAGGTTTCCACGTGCGGACGCAGGTCCTTGGCACCCAGTGCGCAGTTCAGGCCGATCGACAGCGGGCGCGCATGCATCAACGAGGTGTAGAAGGCCTCGGCGGTCTGGCCCGACAGCGTGCGCCCGGAGGCATCGGTGATGGTGCCGGAGATCATCACCGGCAGCCGCGCGCCGCGCGCGTCGAAGGCTTCCTCGATGGCGAACAGCGCGGCCTTGGCGTTGAGCGTGTCGAAGATGGTCTCGACCATGATCGTGTCGGCGCCGCCGTCGATCAGGCCATCGACCGCCTCGCGGTAGGTCATGCGCAGCGCGTCGAAGCTGGTGTTGCGAAAGCCTGGATCGTTGACGTCCGGACTGATCGAGGCGGTGCGGCTGGTCGGGCCGACCACGCCGATCACGAAGCGCGGCTTGTCCGGCGTTTTGGCTTCAATCGCGTCGCAGCATTCGCGCGCGATGCGCGCACCTTCCTTGTTCAACTCGTAGACCAGGTGCTCCAGGTGGTAGTCGGCCTGGCTGACCGAGGTGGCGTTGAAGGTATTGGTCTCCAGCAGGTCGGCACCGGCTTCGAGATACGCGGTGTGCACCCCGGCGATGACCTGTGGGTTGCTGAGCAGCAGCAGGTCGTTGTTGCCCTTGAGATCATGGCCGTGGTCGCAGCCCGGACCGTGCACGTGGCCTTCCTCGGCATGCTGGCTGTCAAAACCGCCGGCGAAGCGTTCGCCGCGGTAATCGGCTTCCTCCAGCTTGTGGCGTTGGATCATGGTGCCCATCGCCCCGTCGATGATCAGGATACGGCTGGCCAGCGCGTCCAGCAGCTGCTGGGTACGGGCGGGATTGAGCCAGGGCAGAGATTGGGTGGTGCTCATGCGGCGCTCCTCACGGCTTGATGCCGGTCAGCGAGATGACTTCGAAATGGGGCGGACGGCGTTCGCGGGTGACCACTTGCAGGCTGGCGACCTGCAGGCCGGCCTTGGTCGCGAAACGGCGCAGTTCGGCGTCGGAAAACCCCAGGTTGACGTGGCCGTAGGCGGTCACCACCGACTGGTGTTCGTGCTTGCCCAGGCTGGACAGCAGCAGCTTGCCGCCCGGGCGCAGCACGCGCGCGGCCTCGGCCACGGCCTTGGCCGGCTGCTCGGAATAGGTCAGGGCGTGCATCAGCACGACCAAGTCGAAGGTGCCGGCCTCGAAAGGCAGGGCATGCATGTCACCCTCGCGCACCTCGACATTGGGAAAGCGACGCAGGCGCTCGCCGGCGGCGGCGACCACGCGTGCGCTGGTGTCCACGCAGACATAGCGGTGCGAATGCGGGGAGAGCAGTTCGGCCAGCACGCCATCGCCGGAGGCGATGTCCAGCACGTCGCCGGTTTCCAGCAGCGGCAGCGCGGTACGCGCCAGCGCCTCCCAGGTGCGGCCGGGCGAGTAATGGCGCTCCATGTCGCCGGCCACGCTGTCGGCCCAGTTCTGGGTGGCCGCGCGCGCGGCCAGGACTTCGGCCACGCGCTCGGCGTCCTGGCGCAATAGCGGATCGTCGCTGCCGGCGCGCAGACTGCGCCACAGGTCGCGCTGGGACGGGTCCAAGTTGTCCTCGTCGAAGCGGTAGTAGGCCGAGACGCCGGCGCGACGGTCGCGCACCAGGCCGGCATCCTTAAGCTTGGCCAGGTGCGTGGACACGCGAGGCTGGGCCAGGCGGGTGATCGCCGACAGCTCGGCCACGGTCAGTTCCTCGCCGGCCAGCAGGGCCAGCAGGCGCACGCGCGTGGCATCGGCAAAGACTTTGAGCCGGGCAGACCAGGCTTCGAGATCCATCATTTATCTCTATATCGCGATGGCGAGATATTTTGATGGCGAAGCGGCGCTGGGTCAATTCCATACGCAACCGCATGGTGGTCGGCTACAATCGCGGCCACCGCAGCTTTTGGAAGGGAAAGACCGTGGATTTCGGATACACCGAAGAGCAGCTGATGATCCAGGACGTGGCCCGCCGGATCGCCCAGGAGAAGATCGCGCCCAGCGCCGAACATTTCGACAGGTCCGGCGAGTTCCCGCTGGAAAACATCCAGCTGCTGGGCGAAAACGGCCTGATGGGCATCGAGGTGCCCGACGAGTACGGCGGCGCGGGCATGGATCCGATCTGCTACGTGCTGGCGATGATCGAAGTCGCTGCCGGCGACGCGGCGCACTCGACCATCATGTCGGTCAACAACTCGCTGTACTGCACCGGCCTGCTCAAGTTTGGCAGCGAGGCGCAGAAGCAGACCTATGTGCGTGCCATCGCCGACGGCAGCCAGATCGGTGCCTTCGCCCTGACCGAGCCGCAGTCCGGCTCGGACGCCACCGCGATGCGCTGCCGCGCGGTCAGGCAGGGCGACGGAACCTTCGTGATCAATGGCAAGAAGAGCTGGATCACCTCTGGTCCGGTGGCCAAGTACATTGTGTTGTTCGCCATGACCGACCCGGACAAGGGCGCGCGCGGCATCACCGCCTTCATCGTCGATACCGAGCGTGCGGGCTTTGGGCGCGGCAAGACCGAGCCCAAGCTGGGCATCCGCGCCTCGGCCACCTGTGAGATCGAGTTCAACGACTACGTCGCTCAGGCGTCCGAGGTCATCGGCGAGGAAGGGCAGGGCTTCAAGATCGCCATGGGGGTGCTGGACGCGGGGCGCATCGGCATCGCCTCGCAGGCCATCGGCATCGCTCGCGCCGCCTATGAAGCGACGCTGGCGTACGTGAAGGAGCGCAAGGCCTTCGGCGCGGCCATCGGCACCTTCCAGATGACCCAGGCCAAGATCGCCGACATGAAGTGCAAGCTCGATGCTTCGCTGCTGCTGACGCTGCGCGCGGCCTGGCTCAAGCAGCAGGGCAAGCCCTTCAGCAGCGAGGCGGCCATCGCCAAGCTCACCGCTTCGGAGAACGCCATGTGGATCACCCACCAGGCCGTGCAGATCCATGGCGGCATGGGCTACTCCAAGGAAATGCCACTGGAGCGCTACTTCCGCGATGCCAAGATCACCGAGATCTACGAAGGCACCAGCGAGATCCAGCGTCTGGTGATTGCGCGCGGCGAGACCGGGCTGCGCTGAGCGGCTGCCGCGCGCCAGCACGTCGTCTTTCGACGACGTCTGCTGGAGCGTTCAACCGCGACGCCAAGATCACCGAGATCTACGAAGGCGCCAGCGAGATCCAGCGCCTGCTGATCGCCCGCGGAGAAACCGGGCTGCGCTGACACGCGCTTGTCATGATGGTGTGCCGATGGCGCCTGCGGGCGCCATCGGCGTGTCTGGGTGCTTGGAAACCGTGGTGCATTCGTGGGTTTGTGGCAACACGGCCGGACAGAATCGGCGGTTCCCCCGATGCAAAAGGAGTTGTCATGGCAACACGCACGACGCGTTCCACCCTCGCCCTGGCCGTGTTCCTTGCCCTCAGTGGGCAGGCGCATGGCGCGGTGTTCATCAACGAGCTGCACTACGACAACAGCGGCACCGACACCGGCGAGGCGGTCGAAGTGGTCGCCACCGCTGGTGAGTCGCTGGCCGGCTACCAGGTGGTCCGCTACAACGGAGGCACGCCGTACGGCACCGACACCTTGTCCGCCGGCACGGCCGCCAGCTGCGGCAGCGCGACCATCGCCACGCTCCGCTATCCCAGCAATGGATTTCAGAACGGCAGCGCCGATGGCCTGGCCCTGGTGGATTCGGCCGGAAATCTCGTCCAGTTCCTCAGCTACGAGGGCCAGATCACCGCCTCCAGCGGTCCGGCCGCCGGCACGACCAGCATCAACCTGCCGGTGAGCGAAGGCAGCAGCACGCCGTCCGGCACGTCGCTGCAACTGAGCGGCACGGGGTCGGAGGCTGCGGATTTCAGCTGGAATGCGGCGGTGGCCGAGACCTTTGGCGCCTGCAATGCCGGGCAAAGCTTCGATGGTGACGGGGGCGGTGGTTCGAGCAATACCGCACCGACGGTGGTCTCGACCACGCCGCTCGACGGCGCGACGGGCTTTCCGGCGGCGGGCGACCTGGAGGTCACTTTCAGCGAGCCGGTCACCCTGGGCAATGGCGCCCTCAGCCTGAGCTGCGCGAGCAGCGGCAGTGTTTCCCTGACTTATGCGAGCGCCAGTGGCACCGGCTTTGCCGCTTCCACCGATACCGCGCTCTATGCGGGGGAAGCCTGCACCTTCACCGTCCTGGCCTCCGCGGTGAGCGATGCGGAAGGGGCGCATCCGGCGGCGAACACGGTCGTCGATTTCACCGTGGCCGACGCCAATGGCGGCGGCGGGAGCGACGGCTATTACAGCCGGGTCAACACCAGCAACGCGAGCCAGCTGCGGTGTTCGCTGCACGAAACCATCAAGGGCCACACCGCCTATCCCTACAGCGGCAGTGGGACCAGCACCTGGTCGATCCTGGAGATCGCAGACGAGGACCCGACCGACAGCGGCAAGGTGCTGGATGTCTACAAGAACCACCGCTATACCAAGGGCAGCGATCGGGCAGGCACGGGCTCGGGCACCACCTACAACCGCGAGCACACCTGGCCCAACTCGTTGGGATTCGGCAGTGCCACCGGCGACATGGGCCTGCCTTACGCGCCCTACACCGATACCCACATGCTGTTCCTGACCGACAGCAGCTACAACGCCAGTCGCGGCAACAAGCCCTACGCCGACTGCCCGTCGTCGTCCAACTGCAGCGAGCTGACCACCGAATCCAACGGTGGCCAGGGTGGGGGAAGCGGGACCTATCCGGGCAATTCCAACTGGGTGCAATCGCCCGATGGCAATCAGGGCTCGTTCGAGGTCTGGGACGCGCACAAGGGCGATGTGGCCCGTGCGGTGATGTACATGGCGATCCGCTACGAAGGCGATGCCGACCCCAATACCGGTCAGTCCGAGCCGGACCTGGAGCTGACCGACGACCGCAGCAAGATCGTGATCACCTCGTCCTCGCCGGCCTACATGGGGCTGTTGTCCACGCTGCTGGCCTGGAGCGCAGCCGATCCGCCGGACGATGCCGAGCGCGCCCGCAACGAGGTGATCTACAGCTTCCAGGGCAATCGCAATCCCTTCGTCGATCACCCCGAGTGGGCCACCGCTGCCTTGTTCACCTCATCCAAGCCGGCGACCTGCCAGCTCGCCAACTGAGCGCTCGCCTGTTGTGCTGAAAAAGAAAGCCCCGGCTTGGCCGGGGCTTTTTCGTTTCTCGTCGGACCTGGCGATCAGTGGCCGCCGTGTCCTGACGTGGCCTCGCCTGCATCCTGGTCGCGGTGGGCTTCCAGGTATTCCTTGGAGGGCTCGTCCATCTTGTCGCCCAGCAGGCGCCGCACCACGATGAAGAACATCGGGATCAGCAGCAGGCCCAGCACCGTGGCGAAGAGCATGCCGCCGATCACGCCGGTGGAGATGGCGTGGCGAGCATTGGCGCCTGCGCCGCTGGAGATCGCCATCGGCACCACGCCCATGATGAAGGCGAAGGACGTCATCAGGATCGGGCGCATGCGCAGGTGGGCGGCGTTGACGATGGCGTCGTGCAGGGTGCGTCCCTGCGCGCGTTCCATCACCGCGAACTCCACGATCAGGATCGCGTTCTTCGAGGCCAGGCCGATCACCGTGATCAGGCCGATCTGAAAGAAGATGTCGTTGGACAGGCCGCGCAGCATGGTAAAGGCCAGGGCGCCCAGGGCGCCCAGCGGCACCACCAGCAACACCGAGACCGGGATCGACCAGCTCTCATACAGCGCGGCCAGGCACAGGAACACCACCACCAGGGACAGCACCAGCAGCAAGGTCTGGCTGTTGCCGGCCAGGATCTCCTGGTAGCTCATGCCCGACCAGTCATAGCCGAAGCCGGCCGGCAGCTTCTCGTTGACCAGTTGCTCCATCGTGTTCATGGCCTGGCCCGAGGAGCTGCCCGGCGCCGCCGAGCCATTGATGTTCACCGCCGAGTAGCCGTTGTAGCGCGCCAGCGACGGCGGCTCGGACTGCCAGCTGCTGGACACCACGTTGGACAGCGGGATCATCGCCGCGTTGCCGTTGGCATCGGTTTCGGTGGAACTGGGCGTATAGAAGCGGTCCAGCGACTCGGGCCCGGTGCGGAACTGTGCATCGGCGCGCATGTTCACGCGCTTGATGCGGCCACCGTAGAAGAAGTCATTGACGTACACCGGGGCCAGCATCAGCTGGATGGAGGTGTAGATGTCGCTGACCGACAGGCCCATGGACTGCGCCTGCACGCGGTCGACCTTGAGCTGCAGCTGCGGTGCGTTCTCCAGCGTGTTGGGGCGGACCTGCATCAGGCTCTTGTCCTGCGAGGCCAGACCCAGCAACTGGTTGCGCGCGGCCATCAGCGCATCCTGGCCGGCGCCGGTGCGGTCCTGCAGCCACATGTCGAAACCGCCGAACTGGCCCAGGCCCTGAATCGTGGGCAGGTTGACCACGAAGATCTGCGCGCCCTTGATCCCCTGCAGCGCCCCGTTGGCCTGGCCGATGAACTGGGTCACGCCACCCGGACGCTCATCCCAGGGCTTGAGCTTGATGAAGGCCATGCCGACGTTCTCACCCTGGCCCAGGAAGCTGAAGCCGGTGATCTGCAGCATGCCTTCGAACCCGTCGATCTTGTCCAGCGTGCCGCGGATCTGGGTCATGACCTCGTTGGTCTTCTGCATGGGCGTGCCTGGGGGCGCCTGCACGATGGCCAGCGCATAGCCCTGGTCTTCCTCGGGGATGAAGCTGCTGGGGATGCGGGTGAACAGGAAGCCGGTCAACACCACCAGCACCGCGAACAGGATCATCCAGCGCGGCGCATGCCGCACCTGCCGGCCGATCATGCCCACATAGCTCTTCTCGGTCTTGCCGTAGTACTTCTCGAAGGTGCGGAAGACGATGTTCTTCTTCTTCTCGTGGCTGTCGTGCGCATGCTGCTTGAGGAAGCTGGCGCACAGCGACGGAGTGAAGCCCAGCGCCAGGAAGGCCGAGAAGGCCATCGAGATGGCGATGGTGAGCGCGAACTGCTTGTAGATCTCGCCCGAGGCGCCGCCCTGCAGCGCCGAGGGAATGAACACCGCCGCCAGCACCACGGTAATGGCCACCACCGCACCGGTGATCTGCTCCATGGCCTTGATGGTCGCCTCCTTGGGGGGAAGCTTTTCCTCGGCCATGATGCGTTCGACGTTCTCGATCACCACGATCGCGTCATCGACCACGATGCCGATCGCCAGGACCATGGCGAACATGGTCAGCTGGTTGATGGTGAAGCCGATGATGTCCAGGCCCATGAAGGTACCCAGCAGCGCCACCGGAATGACCAGGGTGGGGATGATCGTCGCGCGGAAGTTCTGCAGGAAGATCAGCATCACCAGGAACACCAGGATGATGGCCTCGATCAGCGTGTGGACCACTTCCTCGATGGAGATCGTGACGAAGGTGGTGGTCTCATAGGGCGTGAACCAGCTGACGCCGGGCGGGAAGCTGGCCGCCAGGTCGTTCATCTTGGCCTCGACCGCGTCGTACACGCTCAGCGCGTTGGCGCCCGGCAGCAGCTGGATGGCGAAAGCGCCCATCGGCTTGCCGTTGTACTGGGTGTCGAAGCCGTAGTTCTGCGGGCCAAACCCTACGCGCGCCACGTCCTTGAGCTTGACCGTGGTGCCGTCGGCATTGGCGCGCAGGATCACGTTCTCGAACTGAGACGGGTCGGTGAAGCGACCTTCCGCGGACACCGTGGCCTGGAAGGCCTGGCCGTCCGGCGCGGGGTCGGCACCGAGCGAGCCGGCGGCGAACTGCACGTTCTGCGCCTTCAGCGCCGCTTCCACGGTGCTGGCCGACATGTTGTAGCCCTGCAGCTTCTCCGGGTTGAGCCAGATGTTCATGGCGTACTCGGAACCGAAGTGCTGGGTGCTGCCCACGCCCGGCACGCGCGCGATCTGGTCGAGCACGCGCGAGGCGATGATGTCGTTGAGGTGGTTGCGGTCGATGCTTGCGGTGTCGGAACGTACGCCAACCACCATCAGGAAGCCTGCGTTGGCCTTGGCCACCACCACACCCTGCGCGGTCACTTCCGAGGGCAGGCGTGGCTGGGCCAGCGAGACCTTGTTCTGGACCTGGACCTGGGCGATGTCCGCATCGGTGCCGGTCTGGAAGGTCAGGGTGATGGTGACCCGGCCTGACGAACTGGAGGTCGAGCTGAAGTACAGCAGGTTGTCGATGCCGGTCAGCTGCTGCTCGATGACCTGGGTCACCGAGCGCTCGGCCGTCGAGGCACTGGCGCCCGGATAGCTGGCCGTCACCGTGATCTGCGGCGGGGCCACGTTCGGGTAGGACTCGACACCCATGTTGAGGATCGAGATCACGCCCGCAAGCGAGATCAGGATCGCCACGACCCAGGCGAAGACCGGGTGGTTGATGAAGAACTTGGGCATTGGGGGAATTCCTTACTGGGCCTGACCCTGGTCAGACTGCTTGGCGTCGCCGCCCGGCTGGTCGGAAGCGGAAGCATCGGCCGGAGCCTGTGCGCCGCCTGGCTGCTGGCCCTGTCCGGCACCGCCCGGCTGGGCCTGGGCCTTGGCCTGGTCGTAAGGAACCGCCTTGACCGGGGCGCCTTCGCGGGCCTTCTGCAGGCCGAGCGCGATCACCTTGTCGCCGGTCTTGAGGCCGCCGGTGACGATCCACTGGCCCTTGAGTGCGCGATTCTCGATCTGCACATCCTTGCGCGCGACCTTGCCATCGCTGCCCACCACCAGCGCATAGGCGCCGTTGGTGTCACGCTGCACGGCCGCCTGCGGTACCAGGAAGACGTCCTTGCGTGTCCCCAGGTTGACTTCGACGGTGACGAAGCTGCCCGGCAGCAGCACCTTCTGCGGGTTGGGCAGGGTGGCACGCAGCGAGACCGCCCCGGTGGCCTGGTCGACCACCACATCGGAGAAGTCCAGCGTGCCCTGCTGGTCGTAGCGAGTGCCGTTGTTCATCACCACATCAAGCTTGGTGTGGGCGGTGTCTGACAGGTTGACCTCGCCCTGGCCCTGCGCCTGGCGCAGCGACTGCAACTCGGAGGAGCTCATCGAGAAGTTCACGTACAGCGGATCGATCTGATCGACGGTGGTCAGCAGGGTGACGCCCTCCGCGCCCACCAGCGCGCCCTCGGTGACCTGCTGCTTGCCAGCGCGTCCGGAAATTGGCGCGGTGACATCGGCATAGCCGAGATTGATCTTGGCATTGGTGACGGCGGCCCTGGCCTGCTGCAGCGAGGCAGCGGCGCTGCGCTCGGTGGCCTGGGCGTTGTCCAGGTCGGACTGCGAGACATACTTCTGCGGCGCCAGCTGGCGTGCGCGCTCGGCGGCGACGTGGGCATTGGTGTAGGTCGCCTGGGCCGAGGCCAACTGGCCCTGCGCCGAGGAGAGGTCGGCCTGCAGCGGTGCCGGGTCGATCTTGAACAGCACCTGGCCTTCCTTCACGTCGGTGCCTTCTTCATAGGTGCGCTTGAGCAGCACCCCGGGCACACGCGCACGCACGTCGGCGCTGCGGACCGGCGCCAGACGCGCGCTGAAGTCGCGCACCAGCGGCACGTCCTGCGGCTGCACGGTGACCACGCCCACCTCCGGCGGCGGCGGGGCCTGCTGTTCTTCCTTCTTGTTGCAGGCGGCCAGTGCCAGCACGATGGCGGAGCCGAGCAGGAGCGAGCGGGTTGGGGCGGTCATGAGGAGTGCTCCAGATAAAACGTTGGGTAGTGATGTAATGAGTAGAAAGCCTGGCGTGGCGCTCAGCAGGCGGCCATGCGCGAGGTGGGGGCGAACGCTTTGAGGAAGGTATCGGTGGCGAACTCCACCCAGGCCCGGCGAGCGGCCGGGTCGCGCTGGGACAGCGAGAAGCGCTGTCGATCCGCGTCCAGCCCGACGAGCATGCCCAGCAACAGCTCGGCTGCCGCGTGCGGTTGGTCATGCCGCAGCAGACCCGCGTCCATGGCCTGGCGCAGCCAGTCGGAGACGCGCGAAACCAGCCGCTCGGCGCCTTCTTGCCAAAGACTGCGCGCCTCGTCGGGGTATTGCGGCGCCTCCGCACTGAGCAGCCGCAGGCTGGCGACCGCGCCCGGCTCGCTGATGCGCTCGATGTGCTCAAGGCCGAATCGGAGCAGTGGCTCGCGCAGGCGGCCATCGAAGGACTCCAGTTGCGAGGTGGTCAACTCCAGGTGCTCATGCATCAAGGCCTGCATCAACGCCTGCTTGCTGCCGAACTGTGCATACAAGGTCTGCTTTGAACATCCCGCCCGCTGAGCCACCGCATCCATGCTCACGCGGAACCCGTGCTCGGCCATGAGCTCACGGGTGGCATCGAGCACCCGCTGGCGCCGCTCGGCGCCAAGAGGGGAGGGGGTAGGGGCGTTCATTGGGGCTGGACTATACCGTCCAGTTTAGAATTTGAATACCCCCAGAAGTCCTGACCTGGCGCCACTTCAGCCGGTTGTGAAACGCGCGTGATGTTGCCCTGACGACTCGGTCATCCGAGGTCAGTACCACTGGCAAAAAGGACCCTCACTTCATCGATCGGGCACCGCGTGTGCGGACCTTGCACGCAGATGAAAGCCCGTGCGTTTTTGATGCCGCGCAGCACGGTTGTCACGGGGGGCGGGCATACAATGGCCAATTACCTTCATTGTGTGTACGCACTGTTATGAGCACCACCGGCAGCAGCAGGCTCCGCGCGAAATCCGCCCCTACCGCCAAGGCCAAGCAGGCCGAGACCAAGGGCAGTCCCAAGGGCGCCAAGTCGAGCCGGCCGACGCCCGGCAAGCGGGTCGCCGATGCGGTGGCCCGCTCCACACCCAAGGCGGGCGCGGCCCTGGTCGCCTTCTCCCTGCAACCCATCCATGACGCGCTCAAGGCGCGGTTGCCTGCGGCCAAACGCGAGCAGGCGCGTCTGTTCGCCGAGGCGTTCTACCGGCGCATGGAGCAGGACGAGTACCCGCATCACACGCCCGAGGGCTGGGCGGCGATGGCCACCGACATGCTGGAGTTCGCCCGGGTGCGCAAGCCGGGCACGGCGAACGTGCGCGTGTTCAACGCCACGGCCAAGGCCAATGGCTGGGAGTCGCCGCATTCGGTGCTGCAGATCGTCAACGACGACATGCCCTTCCTGGTCGACTCGGTGAGCATGGCGCTGGCCGCGATGGGCGTGGGCGTCCACGTGCTGGGCCATCCGGTGGTGCGCTTCGAGCGTGACAAGGCCGGCAAGATCACGGCGGTAGGCGAGGGCAAGGCCGAATCGCTGATGCTGCTGGAGATCGACCGGCAGCCGGCCGACGCCATGCCGCGCATCACCGCGCAGGTACAGGCCGTGCTGGACGAGGTGCGCCAGATCGTGCGCGACTGGAGCGTGATGCGCGAGAAGATGCTGGCCGTGTCCGAGGACCTGGCCACCCGCCGCATGCCGGTCTCCGATGCGATGCGCCGCGAAACCCAGGAGTTCCTGCGCTGGGCGGCCAACGACCACTTCACCTTCTTCGGCTACCGCGAGTACCGCGTGCAGAAGCAGGGCGGCCAGGAGGTGCTGGTGCCGCAGGAAGACACCAGCCTGGGCATGCTGCGCGGCCACGCCTCCGGCCAGCCGCGACCAGTGCAGTCGCTGGCCGCCAACCTGCTCAACGAGGCAGGCGAGGGCGAGGCGATGATCCTCACCAAGACCAATGCCCGCGCCACCGTGCACCGCAAGGGCTACATGGATTACATCGGCGTGCTGTCCTTCGACGGCAACGGCCGCATCACCGGCGAGCAGCGCTTCCTGGGACTGTTCACTTCCAGTGCGTACAACCGGCGTCCGTGGGAGATCCCGCTGGTGCGCGAGCGCCACGATCACGTGATGCGCCAGTCCGGCCTGTCCCCCAACAGCCACAGCGGCAAGGCGCTGCGCCATATCCTGGAGAGCCTGCCGCGCGAGGAGCTGTTCCAGTCCCGCCAGGACGAGCTGGCCCGCACGGCCATGGGCATCCTGGGCCTGCAGGAGCGCGTGCGCAGCAAACTGTTCCTGCGGCGTGACCGCTACGGGCGCTTCTGGTCGGCGCTGGTGTACATCCCGCGCGACCGCTTCAACACCGAGCTGCGGCTGCGCATCGAGGCCTTGATGAAGCAGGCCCTGCACGGCGAGGCCGTGGACACCTCGGTCCAGCTGGGCGAGTCGCCCCTGGCGCAGCTGCACCTGACCGTGCGCCCGCGCGCGGGCGAGGAAGTCAGCGTGGACGCGGCCGAACTGGAATCCCAGCTGGCCCACCTGCTGCGCAACTGGCAGGACGATCTGCGCGAAGTGCTCATCCATCGCCACGGCGAGGCCCGTGGCCTGGTGCTGGCCTCCGCCTATGGTCGCGCGTTGCCGCAGAACTACATCGAGAACGTATCGGTGCAGCTGGCCGCCGACGACGTGGAGCGGCTGGCCGCACTGGAAGGCCCCCACGACCTGCGCCTGAGCCTGTACCGCTCCAGCCTGCACCGCGCCGGCGAAGGCGCGCTGCGGCTCAACCTGTATCGCCTCGGCCAGGACATCCCCCTGTCCGACGCGCTGCCGCTGATGGAGAACATGGGCCTGCGGGTCATCTCCGAGCACCCGTTCCGCCTGGAGGTCGACGGCCAGGTTGCCTACATCCAGGAGTTCGAGGTCGAGTCGGCCACCGGTGCCCCCATCGATGTGGTAGCCCGCGCGGCGGATTTCGACGAAGCCTTCGCCCGGGTCTGGCGCGGCGATGCCGAAAACGACCGTTTCAACCGTCTGGTGCTGCGCGCCGGTCTGGACTGGCGCCAGGTCGCGGTGCTGCGCGGTTACACCAAGTATCTGCTGCAGACCGGGGTGCCGTTCTCGCAAGGCTCGGTGGAAGACACCCTGAGCCGGTATCCGTTGCTGGCCGCGCTGCTGGTGCGGCTGTTCGAGGCGCGCTTCGATCCGGCCCTGGACCAGCCGGCCAAGGCACGCAACAAGGCGCGTGCCGAGGCGCTCGTCGCCCAGCTGCGGGCCTTGGGCGATGAAGCCGACGAAGACACCGCCAAGGTGCTGGCCCAGCTCGCGCAGGCGGCCGGCCAGGACCGCGCCGCGCAGGGCGAGGCCGTGCATGCGGCGCTGGTCAAGCTGCTCGACGGCGTCTCCAGCCTGGACGACGACCGCATCCTGCGCAGCATCATGGGCTGCATCGAGGCCACGCTGCGCACCAGTTACTTCCAGACCGGTGCCGATGGCGCGCCGGCGCACACCATCAGCTTCAAGTTCGACTCGGCCAACGTGCCGGACCTGCCGCGTCCACGGCCGTATCGTGAGATCTTCGTGTGCGGACCCCGTGTGGAAGGCGTGCATCTGCGCTTCGGCGCGGTGGCCCGCGGCGGCCTGCGCTGGTCGGACCGCCGCGAGGACTTCCGCACCGAGGTGCTGGGCCTGGTCAAGGCGCAGATGGTCAAGAACACGGTCATCGTGCCGGTCGGCGCCAAGGGCGGGTTCTACGTCAAGCAGCCACCGGCCAGCGGGGAGCGCGAGGCGATCATGGCCGAGGGCATCGCCTGCTACAAGATGTTCATCCAGGGCCTGCTGGACATCACCGACAACATCGTCGGCGGCAAGATCGTGGCGCCGGCCGACGTGGTCCGCCATGACCAGGACGATCCCTACTTGGTGGTCGCGGCGGACAAGGGCACGGCGACCTTCTCCGATATCGCCAACGGCCTGGCCATCGACCATGGCTTCTGGCTGGGCGATGCCTTCGCCTCGGGCGGCTCGGTCGGTTACGACCACAAGGGCATGGGCATCACCGCCAAGGGCGCATGGGAGTCGGTCAAGCGCCACTTCCGTGCACTGGGGCGCGACAGCCAGACCCAGGACTTCACCTGCGTGGGTGTGGGCGACATGTCCGGCGACGTGTTCGGCAACGGCATGCTGCTGTCCGAGCACATCCAGCTGGTGGCGGCCTTCGACCACCGCCATATCTTCCTGGACCCCACGCCGGATGCGGCGCGCTCATACGCCGAGCGCGCACGCATGTTCAAGCTGCCGCGCTCGTCGTGGGCCGACTACGACACCAAGCTGATTTCCGCCGGTGGCGGGGTCTATCCGCGCACGCTCAAGACCATCGCCATCACCCCGCAGGTGCGTGACGCCCTGGGCCTGGACGCGCAGGTCACCAGCCTGTCCCCGACCGAGCTGCTCAGCGCCATCCTCAAGGCGCCGGTGGACCTGTTGTGGAACGGCGGCATCGGTACCTACGTCAAGGCCGCCTCCGAGTCGCATGCCGACGTGGGCGATCGCGCCAACAACGCCCTGCGCGTCAACGGCCGCGACCTGCGCTGCAAGGTGGTGGGCGAGGGCGGCAACCTGGGCCTGACCCAGCTGGGCCGCATCGAGGCCGCCCAGGCCGGTGTCCTGCTCAACACCGACTTCATCGACAACTCCGCCGGCGTGGACACCTCCGACCACGAGGTCAACATCAAGATCCTGCTCGACGGGGTGGTGCAGCAGAAGAAGCTGGCCGAGAAGGCCCGCAACACCTTGCTGGCGCAGATGACCGATGAGGTCGGCCAACTGGTGCTCACCGACAACTACCGCCAGAACCAGGCGCTGAGCCTGATGGAGCGCATGAGCGTGCCGCGCCTGGGCTCCAAGCAGCACTTCGTGCAGGTGCTGGAGTCGCGTGGCCTGCTGGACCGGCAGATCGAATACCTGCCCTCCGATGCCGAGTTCGCCGAGCGCAAGGCGCGCGGACAGGGCCTGACCCGCCCCGAGCTGTCGGTGCTGCTGTCCTACGCCAAGCTGGTGGCCTTCTCCGAACTGCTGGAGACCGATATCCCCGAAGATCCGTACCTGTCCAAGGAGCTGCAGCGCTACTTCCCGCAGCCGCTGCAGAAGAAGTACGCCGCGCAGATGGAGAAGCACCGCCTCAAGCGCGAGATCATCGCCACGGCGGTAACCAACTCGACCATCAACCGCATGGGCGCCACCTTCCTGATGCGCATGCAGGAAGACACCGGCCGCGACATCGGCGAGGTCGCCAAGGCCTATACGATCACCCGCGAAACGCTGGATGCGCGTGCCCTGTGGACCCAGATCGACGCGCTGGACGGCCAGGTCGCAGAGTCGGTGCAGATCGACGCCCTGCAGGTGATCTGGAGCCTGCAGCGCAGCTTCACCCGCTGGCTGCTGACTCGCCCAGGCGCGATTCCCGGCATCGCCACGGCGGTGGAGCGCTATCACGGTGGCTTCAACGACATCCGTGCGGCCGATGGCGTGCTGCCCGATTCGCTGCGTCCGGCCTATGAGGCCAGCCTGGCCGACTGGATCGCCAAGGGCGTGCCGGAGGCCCTGGCCGGCCAGCTGGCCGCATTGCCGTACCTGGAGCCGTCGGCGGACATCATCGAGCTGGCCCGTTCGCGCAAGCTCTCGCCGGTGGCCGTGTCCAAGGTCTACTACCGGCTGGGCGACGCGCTGCACCTGCCGTGGCTGTTCACCCAGATCGACGCACTGCAGGTCGATGGTCGCTGGCATGCCGTGGCACGTGGCGTGCTGCGCGACGAGCTGGGTGCGCATCTGCGCGCGCTGACCCTGCAGGCCTTGGCCCTGCCGGGCGACACCGCCGAGGCCAAGGTGGCCCACTGGCTGGAGCGCGATGACCCGGCCCTGCGCTTCACCCTGTCCATGCTGGACGAGGTCGCCGCGCAGCGGTCGCTGGACTATCCGACCGCCTCGGTGGCGGTGCAACGGCTCTCGCAGCTGACCTGATCGCCGAGCCGACGGCCATGAAGAGCGGAGCTTGCTCCGCTCGGGCTGTGCGTCGGTAAAGCTCTTGCCGAGCAAGCTCGGCACTACGGAGTGGTAGGGCTCGCGCCGAGCAAGCTTGGCGCTGCCGCGGAGGCCGGGCCGCGCTATCCTTCGCCGCATGACGCACCCCCGCCTTGCCTTCCTGGCCAGTCCCGCCCCCTCGGCGCTGCAGGCCCTCGAAACCCTGTCCGCCCGCTATGGGCAACACCCGCCCGAGCAGGCCGACATCCTGGTCGCCCTGGGCGGCGATGGCTTCATGCTGCAGACGCTGCATCGGCACGCGCAGCTGGGCAAGCCGGTGTTCGGCATGAAGCTGGGCACGGTGGGTTTTTTGATGAACCACCAGCGCGAGGCCGACCTGCACGAGCGCATCGCTGGCGCCGAGCCGACCAAGCTGCGTCCGCTGGAGATGACCGCGCAGACCGAGTCGGGGATCGAAGTGCAGTCGCTGGCCTACAACGAGGTCTCGCTGCTGCGCCAGACCCGCCAGGCCGCGCAGCTGCGCATTGACCTCAATGGCCAGACCCGTGTGGACGAGATGACCGGCGACGGCGTGCTGGTGGCCACCCCGGCCGGCAGCACCGCCTACAACTATTCGGCGCATGGCCCGATCCTGCCGCTGGCCAGCAATACCATTGCCCTGACCCCGATCGCACCGTACCGGCCGCGGCGCTGGCGCGGGGCCATCCTCAAGGCCGATACCGAGGTGCGCTTCACCGTCCTGGATCCGTACAAGCGGCCGGTCAGCGCGACCGCCGACTCGCACGAGTTCCGCGGGGTGACCGAGGTGACCATCCGCGAGTCGCGCGACCGTACCGTGACCCTGCTGTTCGACCCGGAACACAACCTGGAAGAACGCATCTTCAGCGAACAGTTCGTTTTCTAGCCTCATGCCCGACAACACGCCCCGCCTGCTGACCGTCGCGGTGACCTCGCGCGCGCTGTTCGACCTGGAGGAGAGCCACGCGCTGTGGCAGGCCGAAGGGCTGGAGGCCTACGCCGCCTACCAACGCGCGCACGAGGACGACGTGCTCCCGCCGGGGGTGGCCTTCACCGTGGTGCGCAAGCTGCTGGCGCTCAACCGGGGTGCGCCTGAGGACAGTCCCCGAGTGGAGGTGATCCTGCTGTCGCGCAACTCGGCCGACACCGGGCTACGCATCTTCAATTCGATCCAGCACTACGGGCTGGACATCGTGCGCGCCACCTTCACTGCCGGCGAGCCGACCTGGCCCTACGTCAAGCCGTTCGGCACCGACCTGTTCCTGTCGGCCAACCCCGATTCGGTGCGCAGCGCGCTCAGCCACGGCATCGCCGCGGCCACCATCCTGCCCAAGCCGCCGGGCGAGCGCGCCGAGGAAGCCGCCGCCGCGGCCGGCGAACTGCCGGCCGGGCGCCTGTCCACCCAGCTGCGCATCGCCTTCGACGGCGACGCGGTGATCTTCGGCGATGAGAGCGAGCGCATCTCGCGCGAGCAGGGCGTGGAGGCCTTCGGCCGGCACGAGCAGCAGAAGGCGCGCGAACTGCTCTCCGGTGGTCCGTTCCGCAACTTCCTCTCCGCGCTGCACCAGCTGCAGGCGGCGTTCCCGCCGGGCGAGGACGCGCCGATCCGCACCGCGCTGGTTACCGCGCGCTCCGCCCCGGCCCACGAACGTGTGATCCGCACCCTGCGCGAGTGGGGCGTGCGCTTGGACGAGGCGCTGTTCCTGGGCGGCCGCCACAAGGGGCCGTTCCTGGCCGCCTTCGGCGCCGACATCTTCTTCGACGACTCCCAGCACAACATCGACAGCGCCTTGCAGTACCAGAGCTTCGCCGGGCATGTGCCGCATGGGGTGGCAAATGAGTAGCGAGGCTGCTGCGTTAGTGGGCTTGCCGACGGGCAAGATGCAGCGTCATGGTCAGCAGGGCAATCAGGCCGCCAATGCTGCCGAGGATCAGGGCCAAGTCAGCACGTGTTGAAACAGAGAGCTGGTTGATGGGCATTTGCCATGGCAGGTAGACGCCTACGGCCGCTGAAGAAGCGGCCACAGCGAGGAAGGTGCCGCAAATACCCATTCCAAGCGCAGGCACAAAGCTCTGAAAGCGCAACGCAACCCAAAGCTGCAGCATCTGCAGCAAGAGAGACGCACCAACCACCTTGGCCAGTAGGGCGGCCTGCGCCAACATCTCCGAAAGCGAGAGCGCGGTAATGTCCGCGCCAAGCCGCGGTGCGAGCCACACATCCAGCAGCAAGCCGCCAAATAGCAGAGAACTCATGCACAGCACGATGGATAGCAGTGTGAGCGCTTTTGCTAGGAACAGGTGTGTCCGTTTTACTGGAAGTGCGAGCAGATAGTCCCAAGTAGCGTTTGTGTGCTCTATCTGGGCCAGTTGGCTGGCAATCGCGGTGGCAGCCATGGGGAGCATGAAGATTGCCCACAGCGCAGTTGCACCCTGTATGGCCTGTGGACCCGTCCAAGTCGTGCCTTGGCGCATCAGGTTGAACAGAGTGAACGCAATCAGCATGCCGGGTGCGACCAGGATTAATAGCAGGATCAGCGAACGGCGCAGCTTGGCGAATTCGACTTGAAGCGCAATGATCATTGGGTGGCTCCCCCACGGCCTTCGGATTGAAGTTGGTTGTAGCGTGCTTCGAGCGCGGTTTCGCTGGGGGCGAGGTGCCAGATGGCAATGCCCGCCTCGACCAGCACGCAGGCCAACCTTTCGCACGCCGCATGTGGCGTCGTTTCGGGGGCAGACACCAGCATGCCTTTCGTATCGGCTTCTAGTGTTGTTTCCCATCCGAGTTGTGCCGTGACGAGTTCTCGCGTCTCGACGAGCCTGTCGGTTTGCAGCTCGATTCGGGTGCCATGAGATTGCCGAAGCCGATTCAGACTGTCCTGCAGCACGAGTTTTCCGCACCGGAGCACGCCAACGTGCGTGGCTGTCTGCTCAATCTCCCCGAGCAGGTGGCTGGAAAGCAGCACGGTCGTGCCGCACCTATTGGGAAGCGTGCGCAGGAAATGGCGCATGTCCGTAATGCCCTGAGGATCCAGCCCATTGCAGGGCTCATCCAGAATCAACAGTTTGGGCTGGCTGAGCAACGCCCTGGCGATCCCGAGGCGCTGGCGCATGCCAAGCGAATAGGTGGCCACAGGGCGCCTCAGATCCGCTGGGTGCAGTGACACGGTTTCGAGGACGCGGTTGATCGCATCCGGTCTGAGGCGGAGCAGGCGGCGGGCGAGATCAAGGTTCTCGCGGCCGCTCAGCCGCGGATAGAACGCACGCGCGTCAAGCAATGCGCCGCACTGTTGGGCGACCTGGGCATTTTGCCCGGTAAGCGGCTTTCCATCGAAGCTGATTTGCCCGGCACTGGGGCGGAGCAGTCCCAGAAGGAGCTTGAGCGTGGTGGTCTTGCCTGACCCGTTGGGACCCAGGAAGCCGTACACGGACCGCTCGGGAATCTGGAGCCCTAGCCGATCGAGAATAAGGCTGCCCTCTCGGCGGTAGGACAGGTCGCGCGTTTCAACCAGCAAGTCCATGCAGCACCAGAATTTAAGTCTTGATTAAATATCATTGCCGGAGCATCTTTAAGTCAAGCTTAAATTTAGGGGGTTGATCATGGCGCTTCCCGCCGCCTCATTGCGCTTGGCCCAGGTGCTCAAGCTAATGACCAGTGCTGTTCTGGTCGGGCTGCCGTTGTTGTTCATCCTGGTGGCTATTGCCTTCTGGAGGCAGGGCAATGAGCTTTCCGCTTCATTGCTCCTGCCTTTCGCCGTTCAGATGCTGCCTGCGTTGCCTTATCTGTGGGCGGTGTGTTCGGCGCGCCGGGCCGCCAATGGCCTTTTGAGGGGCGAACTGTTCGGGTCCGCGCTATCTGCGGGGCTGCATGGCATGGGTGCAGGCGTTTGCCTCGGCGCACTGATCAACCTGCTATTGGTGCCCAATGCGCTCCGTTGGATGACGGGGCACGGCAGTTTTGCCTACTTCGACTTGTCCGGCATCGTGCTGACGCTCGTGGGCGTCCTGCTGTGGTTGCTGGGACAGGTAGTTGAGCGCGCTTCAAGGCTGCAGGCCGAGCTAGAGGGCTTTGTCTGATGCCAGTGGTGGTGACCTTGGATGCCGTGATCAGCGCATATGGGATCCGGGCCAAAGAGCTGGCCCGGCAGATCGGAATCAGCGAAACGCAGTTGTCACTCTTTCGATCTGGCAAGGTCAAAGGGTTGCGATTCCGCACGTTGGCTCGCATGTGTGCCGTACTGCAGTGTCAGCCGGGAGATCTGCTGAGATACCACTTTGATATTGCGGACCTCAGCGAGCAGAAGGATCCGGATAGTTAATCCTGGGACGCCAAGGGCAACCGGATATCCGTCAGCTTCCACACCAGTCCTTGGCGGTCGAACACGAAGGTGAGCGTGCCGCCGCCGTCGGTCTGGGTGGTGGCGGTGAAGCGCGAGAGCGAGGTATAGCGGCCCTGGGCGTGCTCGAGCGGCTCGGCCGGGCGCGGTGGGCCGTAGGTGTCGCCGTTGGCGGTGTCGCCGCTGGCGCGCTTCCAGATCGCGCGGCCCTGCAGGATCGCGGCGATGCCGGTCGGGGTGACCATGGCGTCTACGCCGAGCCCCGCGGCACCGCCGGCCAGGGACAGCGCCAGCGCGCCGAAGAAGCTGGATTGTGATTCGGCGCCGGCCGCGCGCACGATGCGGTCCTGCAGCTGTGCGCGCAGGTTGGTGCGCAGGGTGGGGAAGTCCACGTAGCGCTCCAGCTTGCCGGTGTCCTGCTCGGCCAGGGCGGACTGGATGCCATGGATGGCGATGTACGGCCCGGCCGCGACGAAGCCGCCCAGGGCGAGCACCACGACCAGCACCAGCGCGATCCACTTCTTCATCGTCCGCTCCGCTTCAGAATTCCAGGTCCAGCGCCGCGCACAGATAGTCCACGAACGGGCCCAGCGCAGCCAGGTCCGTCGCGAGGGTCTGGCGCAGCTTTGGCCCGGTCATCGTCGCATCGTCCAGCGCCCGCCAGAACACGAAGTTCTTGTGCTTGAGGTCTTCGATGAACTCGAATTCGGCCGGAAACCCGCGCGGCGGGCGGCTGAGCATCTCCGATTCCTCGAAATCGAAGCGCCTGCGGAAGGCCGGGGCATGCGCGGCGGCCTTCCATGTCGCGGGGTTGTCGAAGATGAACTGGCGCAGCTTGCGCAGCGTGTCGCTTTCCGGATGCCACACGCCGGCGCCGACGAAGCTTTCGCCCGGCTGCAGGTGCAGATAGAACGACGGCGCCGGCACCTGCTTGCGGCGCTCGTGGTACAGGCGCGCGCCCTGCCACAGCTTGTAGGGCGACTTGTCGTTGGAGAAGCGCGCATCGCGATAGATGCGGAACAGCGAGCCGCCCACCGTCTTGGGGTCGGAGCGGAACTTGTCGCTGACCGCGGCCAGGTCCGGCTGCAGGTCGGTCAGCAGATGCAGGAACGGCTGGCGCACATGGTCTTCGTACTGCTGCTTGTGCGCGTTGAACCAGGTCTTGTCGTTGTGGCGCGCCAGGGCCTTGAGGAACTTGAAGCTGGCGTCGGAGAAATAGGTACTCATGCAGGGCGGATCTTGAAGAAAGGGAACAGGGTGACGATGGCGGCAGCAAGGGCGCGTGGAAGGCTCAGAGCCCGGCCTGCAGCGCCCGTCCGTAGGCCTGCAGCTGGTCGAGCAGGGCCAGCCTGGCGCCATCGCCGGCATGCGCCACGCGCAGTCCGTCGATTTCGGAGAAGAACTCAGGGAATCCATATTCGGACAGCGCGCTGCCTTCGGACAGGCGCTGTCTCCGGTAGTCGTCCCAGCGTGCGCGTTCGGCGGCCTCCAACGTGTCGGGCCAGTTGCGCGCGCGATAGCGGAACAGCAGTTCCTCCAGCCGCGCATCCTTGAAGCCGAACGCGCGCGCGCCCAGTTGCGCTGGCGGGGTGCCGCGCACCTCGGACAGCTTGCGTTTGTCGCCCTCGGCCAAAAAGCCCCCGTAGAGCGACGCATCCGGGTCGGGCGTGTCGTGTGCGCGCTCGCTGGCGAAGACCTGGCGGACCTTCTCTGCCACCAAGCCGGCATGTTCGCGCAGCTGCGTAGCCTGCTGCTCCACGGCGGCCGGGTCGATGCCCAGGCGCGCGAAGTCGGCCTCGCGCAGGTAGTGCCAGGGTACCAGGGCCGGGCAGCGGTTGAGGTGGACCTCCTTGAGCGGTACCCGGCGCACCCCTTCGGGCAGGTCGGCACGCGGCGTGTAGAGGCGATCGGCGATGTCCCCCGGGTCCAGGTCCAGCAGGGCCTGGCCGGCGTCATCCTCCAGGTCCAGCACGATCACCCGGCTGTCGATGTGCGGATGACGCGCCAGCGGCAGCACCGGCGCGGCGCACAGGCGCTGGGCGGGATAGCGCTGCGAGACGTGCAGCAGCGGTGTCATCGCCACGGTGTCCAGCAGGCTGGCGGCAAAGCGCTTGTTGCGCAGCTGCAGGGCGTAATCCCACAGGCGCGGCTGCGCGTTACGCATGGCCTGGGCGATGCCCAGTGTCGCGCGCACGTCGGACATGGCCTCGTGCGCGTCACCGACGCGCACCCCATTGGCCAAGGCCAGGTGTTCGAGCTTGAACGAGGTGCCCTTGCCGTCCTCGCGCTGCGGCCAGTGCACGCCCTCCGGGCGCAGGGCGTGGAACAGCCGTGCCACGTCCAGCAGGTCCCAGCGGCAGTTGCCGCCGCGCCACTCGCGTTCGTAGGGATCGAAGAAATTGCGGAACAGACCGTGGCGCACGAACTCATCGTCGAAGCGCAAGGTGTTCCAGCCCAGCGTGCAGGTTTCCGGCCTGGACATTTCCTCGAAGATGCGCGCCATCGCCTCGCATTCGCGCACCCCGTCGGCCAGGGCCTGTTGCGGGGTGATGCCGGTGATCAGCGTGGCGATCGGCGAGGGCAGCAGGTCGTCGGCCGGCTGCACGTAGAAGGTGACCGGATCCTCGATGGGATTCAGCGCCGCATCGGTGCGCTGGGCGGCGAACTGGGCGATGCGCGTGCGGCGCGGATCCTGACCGAAGGTCTCCAGGTCGTAGAAGAAAAAACTCTCAGCCATTGCGGATACGGCGCGATGAACGGCCGCACAGTATGCCGCCGGCGCACACCGGCGGCCGAGCGAGCGATTTAAAGACTGAGATCGAACCTCAGTCCGGCGACCCAGGCATTGGGCAGGTCCCGCAGGCGACCCGGCGCGTTGAACTGGTCCGGATGCATCACGTAGTGCAGGCTGGGGGCGATGCGCAGGTGCGGGTTGATCGCGATCCCGTAGCTCAGTTCCATCATCGTCTGTCCGCTGGGGGGCGTGCCGACGCCCCCGGCTGCGGCGCGGGCCAGGCGCAGGTTTTCCAGCGCCGCATCGCTGTACTGCTGGCGCGTGATCACAAACGCGACGTCGTCCTGCGGGCGGCGGGCGAATGTGCCCTTGTGCACTACGCCGGCCTGCGCGAACCAGTCTTCGATCAACTGGCCCGAGGTGCCCTTGAGCACGGCGCCGAACACGGTGAGTCCATGCGTGGCATCGGGCCCACTGACCTGCTGTTCGAAGCGCGCGTACATGCCGGAGCGGCCGTGCCGGCTGGCGTACTCCTGGCCGCTCTGCACGGCCGGCGTGCCGGTGGCGTCGTACAGCGGATCGCGGTAGGGGGCGTTGTCCTGCCAGCCACCCAGTTCGTACCTCGCCTTGTGCCGCGCGTCGGCCGGGCTCTGCCAGCCGACCGCATAGGGCACGATCCAGCCGGTGGCCTCGCGCGTGCTCCAGCGCAGGCCATGCTCACCGTCTTGCGCCTGGCTGGGGTCGATCTGATACGCACCGACGTGCACGTAGACCTGTGGGGTCACCCAGGCCTTGGCATCGGCCATCCAGCTGGACACCGGCCACCAGGTGAAGCTGCTGGTCCGGAACACATAGGTGGGATTGCCGCAGGCCGAGTTGCCCTGGAAGTACTGGCACAGGTCCGAGCCCAGGAAGTGGATGTTGGCGACGCTGCGCCCGGCCTCCAGCATCAGGCGGTCGTCGAGCAGCTTCTGTTCGATCGTCAGGTTGGCCAGGCGCGTGCCCTGGCCGCCGTAGATCTCCTGCACCGAGGTACTGCTGCCCAGACTGCTGTTGACCAGGTTGGTCCCGTGCCGGTTGATGACATAGGCCTTGAGCGTGGCGCCAGACCAGCCCATGGCCTTGTCCAGGTCGACGTCCATGCCGACCATCGCCTGTCCAGCGTAGGCGCTGCCCGAGTCCTCGCCGCCGCCGAGCATCGCGGCGGCTTCGCCGGTGTAGGCCAGTTTGGGCGTCACGACGTCCTGCGCATGGGCCAGGGGGACCAAGGCCAGGGTCAGCGCGGCGGGCAGGGCGCGATGGAGGAGGGTGGACATGCGTAGGGGCTCCTGAAGAGAGAAAGGCGAAAAGAGAACGCGCGGCCGCGACGCCGCGCGAGGCAGTCGCCGCACAGCGGGTCGGCGGGGGCGTCAGCCCTTGGCCGTGATCGGTTTCTTGAACAGGCCCAGGGCCAGGGCGGTGAGGACCACGCCGATGACCAGGGCCAGCAGGTAGATGCCCAGGTGCGTCACCGCGTTCGGGATCGGCAGCACGAACACGCCGCCATGGGGCACCTTGAGTTCGGCGCCGGCGGCCATCGAGATCGCGCCGGCCACGGCCGAGCCCAGCACCAGCGCGGGAATCGTGCGCAGCGGGTCGCGTGCGGCGTAAGGGATGGCGCCTTCGGTGACGAAGGCCAGGCCGAGGACACCGGCCGCGCCGGCGGTGCCGCGCTCCTCGGCGGTGAAGCGGCTGCGGAACAGCCAGGTCGCCAGCGCGATGCCCAGCGGCGGGGTCATGCCGCCGATCATGGTCGCCGCCATCGGCGTGTAGACCTGGCTGGAGATCAGCGCGGTCGAGAACGCGTAGGAGGCCTTGTTGACCGGTCCGCCCATGTCCACGGCCATCATGCCGCCCAGCAGCAGTCCCAGCACGATCGCACTGGTGCCCTGCATGCCGCGCAGCCACTCGGTGAGCCAGGCCAGCAGGTGCGCCACCGGCGTGCCGATCACGTACATCATCAACAGGCCGACCAGCAGCGTGCCCAGCACGGGCAGGATCAGGACCGGCTTGAGCCCCTGCAGACTGCGCGGCAGGCGCAGCATGCGGTTGATCCAGGCCACACCGTAGCCCGCCACGAAGCCGGCCAGGATGCCGCCGATGAAGCCGGCGCCCATGTTCGCCGCGACCACGCCGCCGATCATGCCCGGCGCGATGCCGGGCCGGTCGGCGATGGAGTAGGCGATGTAGCCGGCCAGGGCCGGCACCATCAGCAGGAAGCCGCCCTTGGCACCGATCTGCAGCAGGCTCCAGGCCAGCGTGCCGCGATGCGCATCGTCGCCGGCGTAGATGCCGCCGATGGCGAAGGCCAGGGCGATCAGCAGGCCGCCGGCGGTCACGAAGGGCAGCATGAACGACACGCCGGTCATCAGGTGCTTGTACGGGCCGGCGGCCTTGGTCTTCTCGCTCGGTGCGGCCTGATCGGCGCCGCCGGCCTGCACGCTGGCTTCGGCCAGCGCCTTGCGGATCAGGGCCTGACCATCGTTGATCGCCGGCTTGGTGCCGCTCTTGAACACCCGCTTGCCACCGAAGCGCGACAGCTCCACCTCGCGGTCGGCGGCGATGAGGACCAGATCGGCCTGGGCGATCTCTGCCGCGCTGAGCGTGTCCTGCGCGCCGACCGAGCCCTGGGTCTCCACGCGCAGGTGGTGGCCCAGCGCCGCGGCGGCCTGTTGCAGACCCTCGGCGGCCATGAAGGTGTGCGCGATGCCGGTCGGGCAGGAGGTGATGGCGACGATGTACTTGCCGTCGCGCTGGGCGGCTGGCGCGGTCGCCGTCGTCGTCGTGCCGATCCAGCCGGCCAGGACGCCTTCGGGATCGTCCAGCACCGCGTCCAGGCTGACCTGGGTGATCGCGGCCTGGTCGAAGCGCGCGGGCGCGCCATCGCCATCCCCGACCAGCAGCACGGCGCTGGCCTGTGCGCATTGCCCCGCCGGCAGCGTGCCGGTGGTGCCCTGGTCGCTGCGGATCTCGATGTCCGGTTCAGGACCGCGTTGACGCGCCGCCCGGCGCAGGGCCTCGGCGGCGAGGACCGCCTCGGTGCTGCGCGCGCCGGCCGCGATGACCACGATGGAAGCTTGCATGCGAGAACTCCTGGAAATCTGGGGTGTGCCGTCTGCCCGATGTCAGGCGACGCGTTCGATCTGGACTTCGCCGGCCCAGGCGCGGACCTGGGCCGGGTCGAGCCGGCGGGCATCGCCGCTGTGCAGGCGGCTCATGGAAAAGGCCGTGGCCAGCCGTGCGCAGCCGACCAGGTCGAAGGACGGCTCCAGCAGCGCGGCGGCGATGCCGGCCACCATCGCATCGCCCGCGCCGACGGTGCTGCCCTCGGCCAGGCGCGGCGGCCGGGCGAGCAGGGCACCGCTGTGGTCGAGGAACAGGGCGCCGTCGCTGCCCATCGAGACGGCGACCAGCGACACGCCGCGCGCCAGCAGGGCGCGGCCGGCGTCCAGCGCCGCGTCGCGGTCGGCCAAGGTCCGGCCGGTCCAGGCTTCCAGTTCGTGGCGGTTGGGTTTGACCGCGAACGGCACCGTGTCGCCTTCCAGCGCGGCCACCAGGGCGGGCCCGCTGCTGTCCAGCAGCACGCGTGCACCGGCGGCCTGGAGCTGGGCCTGCAGCAGCGCCCAGGCGGTGGGCGGCAGGCCGGCGGGCAGGCTGCCGGACAGGACCACCGGCATTTGCGGCCGTAACAGCGTCGCCAGGCGCTGGGCGACCGCGTCGAGCACGCCTTCATCCAGGCACAGGCCGGGCAGGTTGATGTCGGTGGTGCGGCCGTCGCGTTCGACCAGTTTGACGTTGGTGCGGGTCTGCCCCGGCACGCGCAGGCAGGCATCGGCGATCCCGCGCAGCTCGAACAGACCGCGGAACACGGCCTCGTTGTCCACCCCGATCACGCCCAGCGCCGTGGTCGGGATGCCCCAGTCGGCCAGGCAGGCGGCCACGTTGATGCCCTTGCCGCCGGCGTCTTCGCGGCTGCGTCCGGCGCGGTGCACATGGCCGGGCTCCAGCGTGGTCAGACGCACGGTCTGGTCGATCGCCGGGTTCAGGGTGACGGTCAGCACGCGCGCGCTCATGCGCCGGCTCCGTCGAGGGCGCGCACCTGGGTGGCGTCGGCGCAGGCCAGGGCCTGCTGTGCCAGCGCCGTCAGGTCGGCCCGCGCCGCGGCGCGCAGGCGTGCCTTGACCGCGGGGATGTCGTTGGGCGTCATCGACAGTTCGTCCACGCCCAGGCCGGCCAGCAGGCAGGCGCCGAACGGATCGCCCGCCAGGCCGCCACACACGCCGACCCAGCGCCCGTGCGCGCGGGCGCCTTCGACCGTGCTGTGAATGGCGCGCAGCACGGCCGGATGCAGGCTGTCGGCCTCGGCGGCCAGTTCCGGGTTCTGGCGGTCGATCGCCAGCACGTACTGGGTCAGGTCGTTGGTGCCGATTGAGAAGAAGTCGGCGTGCTGGGCCAGTACGTCGGCCTGGGCGGCGGCGGCGGGCACCTCGATCATGATGCCGATCGGCACCTGCGGGGCGTCCAGCTCGCCGCGCAGCCGCTCGCAGATCTCGCGCAGGGCGACCAGTTCGGGCACCGAGGTGATCATCGGGAACATGATCGACAGCCGCGCGCCTTGGCTCGCGGCGCGATACAGCGCGCGCAGCTGCGGTTCGAGCAGGTCCGGCCGGCGCAGCAGCAGGCGCGCGCCGCGCACACCCAGGAACGGGTTTTCCTCGTGCGGCAGTTCCAGGTGCGCCACCTGCTTGTCGCCGCCGATGTCCAGCGCGCGCACGATCAGCGGGCGTCCGTCCAGCGCGGCGGCCATGGCCAGGTAGGTCTGCAGCTGTTCCTCCTCGTCCGGCGTGCTGCTGCGCTCCAGGAACAGGAACTCGGTGCGCATCAGGCCCACGCCCTCGGCGCCCTGTTCCAGCGCCAGCGGCACCTGGTCGGGCAGGTTGACGTTGGCGCCGATGTCGATGCGATGGCCGTCGGTGGTCTGCGCCGGCAGCGCCCGCTGCTGGGCTTCGCGTTCGCGCACCTGCTGTTGTTCGTCGATCCAGGCGCGCGCGGCGGCCAGGTCGTTGGCCGAAGGCGACAGGTACAGGCGCCCGCTGTTGCCGTCGAGGATGGCCTCGGTGCCCGATGCCACGGCCAGCAGATCGGCGCCGCCGGCCACCAGCGCCGGCACGCCGAGCGTGCGCGAGAGGATGGCGGTGTGCGAGGTGGGGCCGCCCTGTGCCGTGGCCAGGCCGAGCACGCGCTGCGGATCCAGGTTGGCCGTGTCCGAGGGCGACAGGTCGGCGGCCAGCAGGATGCAGGGATGCTCGGGCAGCTCGGCCAGCCCGCCACCGGTGGCACTGGGATCGAGCTGGGCCAGCACGCGCCGGCCAACATCGCGCAGGTCCGCGGCGCGCCCGGCCAGCACCGGGTTGCCCAGCGCCGCAAGGCCCGAGGCGGTCTGTTCGATCGCCTGGTGCCAGGACCAGGCCACGCCATGGCCTTCGACCATCAACTGGCAGGCGCGGGTGATCAGGTCGGTGTCGTCCAGCAGCGCGCCCTGCGCCTTGAAGATCGCCGCGTCCGCCGCGCCGAGGCGACGCTGGGTGTCGTCCTCCAGCGCCCGCAGCTGCTGGCGGGTGCGGCTTAGGGCCTCATGCAGCTGGGCACCGCCTTCGCCCAGCGGCGTTGGCCGGTCGGCCACCTCGGTCTGGGCGCTGGCCAGCACATGCACCGGCGCGATCGCCAGGCCCGGGCTGGCGCCGATGCCGACGACCGCCGCCTGCGCCTCGGGCGGCGTCCAGCCGTTGACCGGCGCGGCACGGCGCTGGGCGGCGCGTTCGGCATCGGCCTTTTCCTGCAGGATCAGCCCGTCCATCGCCTTGCGCAGGGCGGCCAGGGCGTCCTGCGCGTCCTGGCCCTCGGCCGAGATCACGATCTCATCGCCCTGGTGCAGGCCCAGCTGCAGCAGCGCCACCAGGCTCTTGGCATCGGCCGCCTGGTCGCCGGCGCGGACCTGCAGGCGGGCCACGAAGCGGCGCGCGGCCTCGGCCCAGCGCGTGGCGGGGCGTGCATGCAACCCGTTGGGATAGGCGATGGTCCAGTCGAAGCGGTGTTCCAGGTCGGTGACTGGCGCGGCCGGCTGGCTGGGGGTGTCGCCAGAGAGCGCGGCGACGATCTGCTGCGCATCGGCGGTGGTGAACAGGCGCTGCAGCGTCGCCTCGTCCTGGATCAGGCGCGTCAGCCGGCGCAGCAGGGTGATATGGGTGTCGGACTGGGCGGCGATGCCGACCACAAGATGGGTGACCTGGCCCGGATTCCATTCGACGCCCTGCGGCAGCTGCAGCACGGCGATGCCGTCGCGGCGCACGAGATGACGGTCCTCGCCCAGGCCGTGGGGAATGGCCACGCCATGCCCCAGGAAGGTGTTGGCCAGTTCCTCACGGCGGGACATGCTGGCCTGATACCCGTCGGCCACGCAGCCGCCGGCGGTGAGCAGCTGGGCCACCTGGGCGATGGCGTCGGCCTTGTCCCGCGCGCGGGCATCCAGGCGGATGAGCTCCAGCGCGACCGGAGCAGGGGAGGATTGTGGCGGCACGAGGAACTCCGAACAGATCGCTGGGATGCAATTGGGAACGTTCCCAATCAAAATTTCAATGTGCAGTGCACAAAAGCCCTGGAAGCGAGGCGCGATAAGCTTTCGCTGAGGCCAACATGGCCGAGTTCGGCAACGGAACCCGGGAAACGATCCCAATGAGCATCAGCATCAATGACGTGGCCCGGGTGGCGGGCGTCTCCAAGTCCACGGTGTCGCGCGTGATCGGCGGTGGCGCCGTCAGTGCCGAGGTCCGCGCACGGGTGGAGGCGGCCATTGCCCAGACCGGCTACCGGCTCAACCTGCAGGCCCGGCGCTTGCGCTCGCGCCACAGCGGCATCGTCGGGGTGATCGTGGCGGACATCCGCAATCCCTTCTTCACCGCCCTGATCCGCGCGGTGGAAGCGGTGGCCTATCAGCAGGGCCTGCGGGTCATGCTGTGCAACACCGACGAGGACCCCTCGCGCGAGGCGCTATACCTGCAGATGATGCAGGAGGAGCGCATCAGTGGCCTGATCTTTGCGCCTACCCGCACCACCGTCGGCCGGCTCGATCGCATGCAGTGGGACTATCCCACCGTCCTGGTCGATCGCGCGCCGGCGGGCGGACGGCACGACAGCGTGGTGATCGACAACGTCGCGGCCATGACCGAGCTGGTCGCGCACCTGCTAGCGCAAGGCTATCGCCGCATCGGCGGTCTGTTCGGCAGCACCAGCACCACCGCGACCGAACGCCGCGACGGCTATCTGGCCGCCATGCAGGCGCACGGCCTGGCGCCGGACTACCGCGAGATCGAGCCCACCGCCGAGGCGGCCATCGCCACGGTCGGCCAATGGCTGGCACAGGCCGAGCGGCCGCGGGCGCTGGTGGCCAGCAACAACCTGCTGCTGATGGGCGCGCTGAAGGCGGCCCGCGCCGCGGAGTTGTCCATTCCCGGCCAACTGGCCCTGGCCGGCTTCGACAACGAGCGCTGGACCGAACTGGTCGAACCTGGCATCAGCGTGGTCGAGCAACCCGTCGAAGACATGGGCCGGGCGGCCATGTCGCTGCTGCTGGAACGGATGAAGTCGCCGGAGCTGCCGGTACGCCGGCTGGTGATGACCGCGCGCTGCGTGCTGCGCGGCTCGACCCGCGCTCCGGCCTGAGCCGGCGCCAGGCGGTTCAGGCGATGTCGGTCAGCACGCTCAGGCGCGCATGCACCTGGGCGTCCAGCCAGTCCCAGTTCACCTGGGCCAGCTCGGTCTTGCCCGCGGTGGCCTCGATGAGCAGGGCGCGCTGGATCTGGGTCCGCGAGAACGCCAGCGCGTAGGGAATGCGCATAAAGGTGACCATCGTGTAGTGCGGCACAAAGCGGCTCGGGTGGCGCTGCTGCAGCGCCTGTTCGAGCTGGCGCTGCAGCAGGAAGTCCGCATCGTCCACGCGGTCGCGCATTTCGACGTAGTTCTCCAGCGCCATCGCCTGGATCGCCTCGGCGTTGGGCCTGCGCTCGGCTTCGAACGCGGCGAAGGCGCGGGCCAGGTCCTCGTGCGCGTCGAGCTGGTCGGCCAGCGCCACGCAGTCCTCGAACGCGCAGTTCATGCCCTGCCCGTGGAAGGGCACCATCGCGTGCGCGGCATCGCCCAGCAGCACCGCGCGCTCGCCCAGGCGCCAGCGATCCAGGTAGAGCGTGCCCAGCAGGCCCGGCGGATGGTGCTCCCAGTCGCGGACCAGGTTGGGGATCAGCGGCAGCGCGTCGGCGAAATCGCGTGCGAACAGCGCCCGGGCCTCGGCGCCGCTACGCACGGTCGCAAAACTGGTCGCACCCTCGTTGGGCAGGAACAGGGTGACGGTGAAGGTGCCTTCGTCATTGGGCAGCGCGATGCACATGTAGTCGCCGCGCGGCCAGATGTGCAGGGCATGGGGCTCGATGCGGAAGGCGCCCTCGGCGGCCGGCGGGATCTCCAGTTCCTTGTAGGAGTGATCGAGGAATTCGCTGCGCTCACCCAGCGGCGCGACGCGGCCCATGGCCGCACGCAGCGCCGAGCCGGCGCCATCGGCCCCGATCAGGGTCTGGAAGCGGATGTCGTGTGGCGAATCGTCGCGGTCGTCGATGAAGCGTGCATACCCGGCCGGGAAGTCGACCGTATGCAGCCGGCGATAGAAGTGCACCTGGGCCCCGGCGGCCTCGGCCAGGTCCAGCAGGGCGATGTTGAGATCGGCACGGTGGATCGACCAGATCACCTCGCTGTCGTCGCGACCGTAGCGCTGCAGCTGCTCGCCCCCGTCCGCGAAGTGCACCATGCGCCCGCGCATCATCACCGCGCGCGCCATCACCGCCTCCTCGGCCCCGGCCTGGCGCAGGGCATGACGCCCGCGTTCGGCTAGCGCCAGATTGATCGAACGACCGGATTCGTAACCCTTGACGCGCGGATCGCCGCGGCGCTCGTACACGGTGACCTGCCAGCCGCGACGCGACAGCAGGATGGCCAGCAGACTGCCGGCCAGGCCGGCGCCGATGAGGGTGATGCAGCGTTTTGGGGGGTTCAAGGCAAGGCCTGGTCGGTAATCGAACGCGGGGTCAGAAGCCCGCCCAGCTCTCCACTTCTTCTACGAAGCGGTAGACGTCCTTGAACGAGTTGTACAAGGGTACCGGCGAAATGCGGATCACGTCCGGTTCGCGCCAGTCGCCCAGTACGCCGACCGACACCAGGTAATCGAACAGCTCTCTGCCACGCTCGCGCCCGCCGGCCACGCGCAGCGACAGCTGACAGCCGCGACGCTCCGGTTCGGCGGGGGTGATGATCTCCAGCGTGTCCAGCAGGCGCGCCTCGATCAGTTCCTCCAGAAAGCCGGTCATCTTCTCCGACTTGGCGCGCAGGGCCGGCATGCCGCCGGCCTTGTCCACCAGTTCCAGCGAGGCCAGCAGCGGAGCCAACGCCAGCACCGGTGGATTGCTCAGCTGCCAGCCCTCGGCGCCGGGGGTTGGGGTGAACTCGGGCGCCATCAGGAAGCGGGTTTCCTTCTCGTGCCCCCACCAGCCGGCAAAACGGGGCCGATCGGTGTGCGCGTGGCGCTGGTGCACGAAGGCGCCGGCCACCGCGCCGGGGCCGGCGTTGAGGTACTTGTAGTGGCACCACACCGCAAAATCCGCGTCGTCGTCGTGCAGGGTCAGCGGCAGGTTGCCGACCGCGTGGGCCAGGTCGAAGCCGGCCACCGCGCCAGCAGCATGCGCAAGGCGGGCGATCTGGCCCAGGTCGAAGGCCTGGCCGGTGCGGTACTGCACGCCCGGCCACAGCACCAGCGCCAGGCGATGGCCGTGTTCGGCGATCGCCTGTTCGATGGCGGCCATGGAAAGGGTGCCTTCCCCTTCGTCCGGCTCCAGCTCGATCAGGTCGGTGGCCGGATCGAAGCCATGGAAGCGGATTTGCGACTCCACTGCGTGGCGATCGGAGGGAAACGCGCCGGCTTCGATCAGGATCGCCGGCCGCTCGCGCGTGGGCCGGTAGAAGCTGACCATCATGAAGTGCAGGTTGGCGGTGAGCGTGTTCATGGCGACCACTTCACCGGGCAGCGCGCCGACCACGCGCGCCAGCGGGTCGCGGACCTGCTCGTGATAGGTCATCCACTGCGCCTGGCCGCGGAAGTGGCCTTCCACCGCCTCGTGCGCCCACTTGTCCAGCACCTGCTCGATCGCCTTGCGCGCGCCGCGCGGCTGCAGTCCCAGCGAATTGCCGCAGAAATACGCCTGTTCGACGTTCTTGTGCCGGGGCAGCAGGAACTCGGCACGCAGCGCACGGAGCGGATCGGCGGCGTCCAGGGCGATGGCATGGGTGCGGTGCAGGGTGTCGGTCATGGGTGAAGTGGTCGAAGTCACTGGAACATCGTCGCGCGCGACGGAGCGAAACATCACGCACGAACCGTGCCATGGATGCTTCAAGCGCCGGGAAGTCTAGCCAGGTCCCGCGTGAGCGGCCGTGTCGGCGATCCGGTTTGGGACGTGCGTACCGCTGCGACGGAGCAGGTGGGTCAGGGTATCGAGGCTGTCGGCGATGCGGTCGGCGGCGTCGAGCAGCGCCGGCGTTGCGTCATGGTCTTGCGGCAGCGCATGGGCCAGGTGTCGCTCGAACGGCCGCAGCGCCTCGATTTCCGAGAATTTCCCGGTCAGGCGCAGGTAGCGGCTTTGGGCGCCGAGCGCCTGGTCGACCGCGTCGGCGTAGGCCTGGAGCTCGGGCAGGGCCGGCAGCGGCACGCCTTCGCGCAGTTGGGCTTCGAGGGTGAGCGGGGCGCGCATCAGGCGCGTGGCATTGGCCAGAAGGGATTCGGCCAACTGAGCCTCGTCGCGATTGCCGCCGCGGCGCGGTTCGGCCTTGAGCCGGTCGATGGACGCCTGCACGTTGGTGCGCGCCGCGCGTGCGGCGCCGCGGGTGTCGTCCAGGACGTCCACGCGCCCGGCCAGCAGCGCGGTCAGGTGACGCTGGTCGGCCTCCAGCAACGTGGCGAGCGCGGCGCGGCCGCGGCGGCCCTCCCAGGTTGGCCACAGCGCATAGCTGATCATCGCCAGCGCGCTGCCGATCAGGGTGGCGACCACGCGTGCACTGAGCGCATCGCCGGGCGCGTAGCCTTCGAAGGAGAGCAGCATCACGACCATGCCGGTCAGCAATGCCACGCCCAGTCCATAGTTGACCTGCGCGGTCAGCCGGAAGCCAAAGCACAGTGCCCACAACAGCAGCAGCCGCACGAGGGTGCCGTCCATCGCGAAATGGATCAGCGCGGTGCCGATCAGCAGTCCGGCCAGGGTCCCGGTCACGCGCGCCGCGCCGAAGCTCAGCGTGCCGCCGAAGTCCGGCTTGAGCACGATGGCCGTGGTCATGGGGATCCACACCCCGTGCGGCAGTTGCAGGGCGCGTTCCAGCAGCAGTGCCACGACCAGGCTGGTGCCACAGCGCAGGGCATGGCGGAAGGCCACCGACGACAGGGTGAGATTGGCGCGCAGCGTGATCCACGGCGAATTGGGGCGCAGGGCCGGTGGCAGGCGCGCCTCGGCCCGCTGGGCGTTGATTTGGCCCTGGCTGCTGGCCCAGTAGCTGTTGCGCACCAGGGCGCGCAACTGGCCGGCCAGTCCCGCGGCACGGCCGGCGGCCAGGCGCAGCAGGCGCGGGTCCCGCGTTCCCTGCGCGGTCTGCCGCGCCGCCTCCAGCGGCGGGGTGAAGTCCTGCAACTTGGCGACCTCGGCTTCGGCCCGCAGCGGCGCCGCGGCCTCGCGCATGGCGGCGGACAGGTGATCCAGGACCAGGGCGGACTGCTTGAGCAGGCCTTCGATCGCCTCGCGGGCCGCGCCACTCTCCAGGCGCGCATGCACATCGGCCAGGGCCAGCAGGTCCACCCGGACCCGTTCGCAGATCTCGGCCATGATCCGGAACGACTGCAGGGCCACGCCGCGGGTGTGGTGCTGTCCGTGCAGCAGCACCAGCGTGTCCTGCGCGGCCTGCAGGGTCGGCGAGGGCTGGCTGGCATCGGGCCGGGTGCGCGCGGTGATCGCCAGCTGCTCGAGGATGGTGGCCACGGCAAAGCGTTCGGGCCGGTAGCGCTGCAGCGGCCAGGCGGCTACCGCCATCACCATCTGCAGCAGGCCGCCGGCGAACACCAGCATGGCCACGCCCGGCGCCTGCGCCGGCGCCAGTCCCATGCTGGCGCAGATCATCAGCAGGATCATGCTGGCCAGTCCGTTGCGCGCGGCCAGCGGCCCCAGCGAGACCACCAGTCCGCCCCCGAATCCAAATGCGAACACGGCCGGGACCAGCACCGCGGTGTGCCCGCCGATCAGGATGCCCAGGCCGGCGGCAAGCCCGGCGATCGCGGCGCTGAGCAGCATCCGCCGCATGCGCAATCGGTAGGCACCCGGCTGGTCGGCGAACATGGTCTGCAGCGCGCCGATGGCCACGCCCAGGCCGATGGCCGGCTGCCCCAGCCATACGGCCAGGGCGAGCGGAGCGAACACCGCGAAGGAGTTGCGCAGCGCGACCCGGACTGGGACGTCACGCGGCTTGAAGCGGAGCAGGGTGCGCAACACGGACGGGGATGCTCAGGTGTCGGGCATCACGTAGCGATCCGGGGCTGGATGGAGATGCCCGCAGGCCTGGCAGGTCCGGTGCGCCAGCGAGGCGTAGAAGCGGTCGAAGACCGGCGGGAAGTCGGTCTCGATGTTCCGCAGCGGGAAGTACTCCTCGTACAGCTTGTGGTTGCAGCGTTCGCAGAACCACAGCAGGCCGTCCTGCTCGTGCGGCAGGCGGCGACGCTCGACCACCAGCCCGACCGAGCCTTCCATGCGCTGCGGCGAATGCGGCACGCGCGGGGGCAGCAGGAAGATTTCGCCGGCGTTGATCGGGATGTCGCGTGCGGCACCGTCCTCCTGGATCCGCAGGACCATCTCCCCTTCAAGCTGGTAGAACCACTCCGGCCCTTCGTCGTAGTGGTAATCGGTGCGGCGGTTGGGGCCGCCCACCACCATCACGATGAAGTCACCGGCGTAGATCACCTTGTTGCCCACCGGCGGCTTGAGCAGGTGGCGGTGTTCCTCGATCCAGGCCTGCAGGTTGAGCGGGGCGGGCAGCATGGCGGGACTCTCCGGTCGAAGTGCGACGGCAGCGACTACGCGTCGCGCTCGCCGGTGACCGGCATCTGCGCCAGGGCGCGCTCGTAGGCGGGCCGGAGATCCTCGGGGCCGGCCACATCCATGCCCAGCTCGCGCACGCGGCCATCGGACAGGGCATAGCACCACCCGTGCACGGCCACCTGCTGGCCGCGCGCCCAGGCGTCCTGCAGGATCGTGGTGTGGCACAGGTTGGCGACCTGTTCGATCACATTGAGCTCGCACAGGCGCGCATGGCGCAGGGCCTCGGTTTCCACCTGTTCCAGCCGCGCGGCGTGCTTGCCCGCCACATCGCCCACATGCCGCAGCCAGTTGTCCACCAGCCCCAGGCGCATGCCGGTCATGCTGGCATGCACGCCGCCGCAGCCGTAGTGGCCGACGATGAGGATGTGCTCGACCTTGAGGACATCCACCGAGAACTGCACCGCCGACAGGCAGTTGAGATCGCTGTGCACGACCACGTTGGCGACGTTGCGGTGCACGAACACCTCGCCCGGGTCCAACCCCAGGATCTGGTTGGCCGGCACGCGCGAGTCGGAGCAGCCGATCCACAGATAGCGTGGCGATTGTTGCTTGGACAGGCGTTCGAAGAAGCCCGGATCGTCCTGGCGGACCTTGTCGGCCCAGTCCAGGTTGTTGCGCAGCAGGTTGTCGAGGTTGCTCATGGCGAGGATTATCGCAGAAGCTTTCGATCAGGCGGCGTGGAGGTCTGCTGCTGGATGGATCGGGTCCTTCGCTGCACCGCCACGGCCGTGATGAAGCTTCCAGGCAGCGCCCCGCACATACACGCTAGTGCTGGCAATGCGCGCAGTCGTACAGCCGCCGGCCGGCCAGTTCGCGGCGGCGGATGCGTCTGCCGCACTCCGGGCACGGCTCGCCGGCGCGGTCGAACACCTTGAAGGCAAAGCCATCGGGCGTATCGGTGATGTATTCGGCACGCATGCCCGCCGCCTTGCGGATGCCGCGGCTCCGGTAGCTGCGGCGGGGGACCTCCAGCAGCGCGCTTGCCAGCAGTTTGCGCTCGTCCTGGCTCAGGCTGGCCGCATCGCGGGTCGCGGCGATGCCGGCTTCGAACAATACTTCCGAGCGCAGGTAGTTGCCCATCCCGGCCAGGAACGCCTGGTCCAGCAGCAATGCGGCCAGCGACATGCGCGCGAACCGGGGTTCCTGCAGGCGCCGGGCGACCTGCGCGGCGGTCAGGCGCTTGTCCAGCACGTCCGGCCCCAGCTTGGACAGAAACGGGTGGGACGCCAGTTCCGCGTCCTGCCACAGGGCCACGTCCGAGGCCGAATACAGCAGGATCGTGGTCTCCTCGGTCTCCAGCGCCACGCGCAGGCTGCGGTTGGTCTCGGGCCGCTCGCCGGCCTGCGCGATCATCCACACCCCGTAGAGCTGGTTATGGCTATAGAGCGTCAGCCCGTTGTCGAAGCGGGTGAGCATGGCCTTGCCATGGGTGTCGATGGCGGTGATGCGCGCGCCGACCAGCTCGCGCTGGCGCGGCTTGAGCGAAGGCGCATGGAACCAGGCGCTTTCCAGCGGCTGGCCGCCGACCGCCTTGAACAGGCGATCGGCGGCGCGTCGGATTTCGGGACCTTCAGGCATGGGCGCGATTCAAGCAGGCGTGGCGTCGCCCCACCGTGCACGTGCCGCTTCAGGGGGAGGGGATCGCAGGAAGCTCGCGTGAACCCAAAATCCTGTCCTCGGCGTCCGTGGCGACCAGAATGAAACGGCCTGGTGGCAGGCCAAGCGCCACATGGGTCGAAGGGCTACGAAGCAGAACCACGTCGGCCGCGACCTCATCCTCGGGCGCACCACGCCAGCGCGCCGCAATGGCACAGGGAAAGGTCTGCGCACAGAGCGAAGGGTCGGCCGGGATTGTGTGGCGTTGCAGCGCAGGCTGCCACAGCCAGCCAGGACGGCCGTCTTTCTCCATCGGGCTGGGTAGCACGACACTGACGTCATATTGCGTTGGCTCGTAGCTCCACGGCTCGCCTGTCGCGTTGACGAAAACCATCCCCGTGAGGCGCTCGTGGGGCATGCGTGCCAGTAGGGATCGATAGCTTTCAGCTTCAAGGTCTGGGCGCGCCGGACTAGGCAGGAACACCGTCTCGTCGATGGTCAGCGGGTCAATGCCGGTGAGCCGCTTGAGTTCGGCGGCCATGGGTCGGTAGCTGAGATAATCTCCTTCGCGGACATGGGCGTAGCCCACATGGACCAGCACTCTGGCCTGGGGATGGTCGCGGAGGAGTTTGACCAGGTTTTCGGCTTCTCCGGTTTCGCGCTCCTGCTGGCTGGATTCGTCTCCTACATATTCATGTGCGTCCAGGCGATAGCCCAGGTGCATGGCGCTGCGGATGAGTTGGCTGAAAACCGGCTCCCGGGTATAGACGCCATCGTGCTGCCTCACGGCGCCTTGCGCCTGGAGGTCAGGCAGGGCGCGGGCATCCAAGGTTTCCAGCGAATAGTCGGTAAAGCCTTCTGCCCGCAGGAGCGGGAGCAGTTCGGCGATCAGTGTGCGCGTCTGCGGGGCATGGTGCGCCTCGTTGACCACGACGATGCGGTGGCCCTTGGCCAGTCTGGCGATGGTGGCTGCCGCATCCGAAGGTTGGAAGCTGGAATCCGGGACAGGCGCCGGGTTCTTGATTAAGGACTTGGCGAACGTGCCAGATGGGAACTGAGTGAGCGCATCGTCGTACGCGCCAAGCTGGGCGTATAGCGTGGCCTTGAGTTGGCCTTTGAGATGCGCGGCGCTGGTGTCGGTTCCTGTCGCAATAGCGTCCAGCTGCGTCAGCGCGGGAAGTGCGGTGCGAGAGGTGCTGCCAACCCCAAAGGCTTCGAGCAACGGGCCTGTGAGGTCTTCGCCAGTAGCAGGCTGACGCGAAGACCCGAGACAGGGCGCCGCGAAAAACAGGACACAGCAAGCCAAGACGTGAAAACGCATCGCTTAACATCCGATCGGAACTTAGATTACGTGTGTAATCAAGACCTAGATCGACTGCAACCGCCCGCCGTCGACCGCCAGGCTGACGCCGGTGATGTAGCCCGCCGCCGGGCTGGCGAGGAAGGCGATGGCCGCGGCCATGTCGGCCGCCTCGCCGATGCGGCGCACCGGCACGCCGGCGGCGATGCCCTCGATAACCTGTTCGGCGCTCTGGCCGCTGGTGGCCACGCGGTCGGACACGATGTGGTCCATGCGCGCGGTGCGGGTGAAGCCGGGCAACACGTTGTTGACGGTGATGCCGTCGGGTCCCAGTTCGCGCGAAAGGGTCTTGGCCCAGCCGGCCACCGAGGCGCGAACGGTGTTGGACACGCCCAGGTTGGGAATGGGCTCGTAGACCGAGGTGGACACCACGTTGACCACGCGGCCCCAGCCGGCTGCGCGCATGCCCGGCAGCACGGCCTGCACGCGCGCGTGATTGGCCAGGGTGTGGTGGCGGAAGGCGGTGAGGTAGGCGTCCAGGTCGGCGTCGATGGCCTTGCCGCCCGGCGGGCCGCCGCCGTTGTTGACCAGGATGTGCACCGGCTGGCGGGCCGCCAGGGCGGCAATGTCGGCCGACAGCGCCTCGGTCTTGCCATCGTCGCCGACCAGATAGCCGTGGACCTGTCCTTCAGCCTGGACCGGCAGTTCGGCCACGACCTGCTGCAGAGCGGCTTCGCGTCGAGCGAGCACGGTGACGCTGCAGCCCAGCAGGGCCAGTTCGATTGCGGCGGCCTTGCCGATGCCGTCGGAGGCGCCGCACACCAGGGCGTGCTTGCCGGAAAGATTCAAGTCCATCGCAATACCTCGTCTTTGGATCGCTGGGTCGTACTGTGCTGCCGCGCGGGTGACGGCGTCGAGTTCGGTTGGGTGGGAGCCGGCATGGCGGCGATGTGGCGTTACCGACGAAGCCCCAATCGCCGCCATGGCGGCGCCCGCGGCGGGTCTGTCATTTCGCTGCGTCAATCAAGCCGCGCATCAGCGTCGCAAGCGCGCGCGCTTCGGGGTCCGCACGAGTAGACAGGTCGTCGACCACCGCCTGCTGGTTGGCGGGCGGATGGTTCTGGCTGAGCTTGAACTTCAGCACGGGCCGGGTGACCTGCAGGCGAAACCCGACGATCCCGCGCAGCTGGCGCGCGTGATCCTCGCGTTCGGCATCGAAGCGCCAGTCGCGTCCGACCAGACTTTCGAAGTGCTCGCTCAGGCGCTGGACCAGCGGCCCCAGCGAAGCGGCATCATCGAAGCGCTCCAGCGCGCCGTGCAGGTGGGCGACCGCGTAATTCCAGGTCGGCACGCGGCCGGCCGCCTCCTTGTCCGGATAGACCGAAGGCGAAACGTAGGCGTGCGGGCCGTGGACGATGGCCAGCGCCGGCCCGGCGTGGGCGGCCTGCGGGTTGGGACGTGCCCAGTGGCCTTCGAGCAGGATCGCCTCACCCGAGCGCCGGTAGAGCACGGGCAGGTGACTGACCTGCGGGCTGCCGTCGGCGCCGGTGGTGACCAGGGTGATGAACGGATCGCGCGCGACCAGGGCGTCCAGCCGCGTCAGGTCGTCTTCGGCAAAAGCCCGCGGCAGGTACACCGTGGCGCTCAGGCGCGACCGCCCAGCGACTGCACCATCAGCGGGCGCAGGGCGGCCTCGTCCTCGGCGAAGGGGGGCACGACCTCGTGCAGGGAGAAGCCGCGTCGCAGCGCATCTTCCTCGTCCAGGCCGTCGTAGGAGACGAACTCGGCATCGAACAGCGCGGCGCGGGCGCTGTCCTCGCTGTCGTAGGCCAGGGTGTTGCCATCGCTGTCCAGGACCTCGGCGGTGCCGGCGTCCTTGACCCGCAGACGGGCCCAGATCAGGGTGCGGCCCAGGCTGGCCAGCCACCATTGGGTGTGGGGGGAGTCGCTCATTTGAAGACCTCGTAGGCCAGCCACAGCGCTCCTGCCATGCCCAGGCCGAAAATGATCACACCCGCGGAAATCCGTGCCGGCGTGGCCAGGCCGCTGAGGGATGCATCGCGCGCCTGGCGATAGTCGCCCCGGATCAGCCAGACAAGGGCTGCGGGCTTCATGAAGGCCCCTGGTCCCAGGCGCGCGCCGATGTCCGGATGGCGGTCGCGCACGTGCACCAGGGTCAGCGGCCAGAAAATCACGAACGCGCAGAACCCGGCGATGGCGGTGGCCACAAACAGCAGGGCGAAGAACAGGATCATCCCAGTGCCATCCGCACCAGCGAGGGTGCCGCCGCCGAGCCCACCGCCAGGGTCGCGGCCAGGATCAGGGGAACCCGCAAACCGCGCAGCGCGGCTCGGACCTGGGGATCATGCTTGGTCGCCTGCGCGTCCAGGCCCTGCTCCTGCTTGTGCACCAGCAGCTTCTGCAGGCGCAGGCTGCGCACGATGCCGATCACCCCCGCGGCAAAGGCACCCACGCCCAGGACGATGATGATCCACTGCGTGACCAGCTCAGGATGCATGTTCAGTACTCGGCGTTGCCCGGCGCGCGCGGGTAGGGGATGGCATCGCGGATGTTGCTCAGCCCGCAGACGTAGACCACCAGGCGCTCGAAGCCCAGGCCGAAGCCGGCATGCGGCACCGAGCCGTAGCGGCGGAAGTCGCGATACCAGCCGTAGTGCGAGGCATCCAGGCCGAACTGCGCCATGCGCGCATCCAACACGTCCAGGCGCTCTTCGCGCTGGCTGCCGCCGATGATCTCGCCGATGCCCGGGGCGAGCACGTCCATCGCCGCGACGGTCTTGCCGTCGTCGTTCAGGCGCATGTAGAAGGCCTTGATGTGCTCGGGGTAGTTGGTTACCACCACCGGGCGGCCGACGTGCTCCTCGGTCAGCCAGCGCTCGTGCTCGGTCTGCAGGTCCAGGCCCCATTCGACCGGGAAGTCGAACTGCTTGCCGGATTTCTGCAGCAGACCGATGGCGTCGGTGTAATCGATGCGCTCGAACGGTGCGTTGATGAAGGCTTCCAGCTTGCTGATCGCGGTCTTGTCCACGCGCTCGGCGATGAAGGCCAGGTCGTCGGCGCGCTCGTCGAGCACCGCCTTGAACAGGTACTTGAGGAACTCCTCGGCCAGGCGCGCGTCCTCGGCCAGGTCGGCGAAGGCGATCTCCGGCTCGATCATCCAGAACTCGGCCAGGTGGCGGGTGGTGTTGGAGTTCTCGGCGCGGAAGGTCGGACCGAAGGTGTAGACCTTGCTCAGCGCCAGGCAGTAGGCCTCGACGTTGAGCTGGCCGGAGACGGTCAGGAAGGTCTCCTTGCCGAAGAAGTCGCGCGAGAAATCCACCTCGCCCTTGCCATCGCGCGGCAGGTTGACCATGTCCAGGGTGGAGACGCGGAACATCTGCCCGGCGCCCTCGGCGTCGGAGGTGGTGATGATCGGGGTGGAGATCCAGTTGAATCCGTTCTGGTGGAAGAACCGGTGCACCGCCTGGGACAGGCAGTTGCGGATGCGGGTGACCGCGCCGAACAGGTTGGTACGCGGGCGCAGGTGCGCGACCTCGCGCAGGAACTCCAGCGAATGCGCCTTGGGCTGGATCGGGTAGGTCTCCGGGTCCTCGACCCAGCCGACCACTTCGACCGATTCGGCCTGGATCTCGAAACTCTGGCCCTGGCCCTGCGAAGCCACCAGGGTGCCGGTGGCGATCACCGAGCAGCCAGCGGTCAGGTGCTTCACCTCGGATTCGTAGTTGGGCAGGGTGTTGGGGGCCACCACCTGGATCGGGGCGAAGCACGAGCCGTCGCTTACATTGACGAAGGACAGCCCCGCCTTGGAGTCGCGCCGCGTGCGCACCCAGCCACGGACCGTCACCTCGCCGCCGGCCGGGAGCTTGCCCGCCAGCGCATGTTCGACGCTTACCACCGTCATATCGTTGATTCCTGGCCCTGCCGGCCCGATGTAGGGGAACGCGCAAGTCTACCGGTTGGCTGCGCGGGCGGCACGCCTGTTCAGCCGCCAGACGCGACGCCGTGCCAGGTGCGCGCCTTATACTGACCCGGTGTCACTTGGAGGTTCGGTCATGTCCATCACGCTTACCCCTATCGCGCACCAGCGCGTGCAGCGGTTCGTCCAGACCACGCCCGGCGCGCTGGGGCTGCGTTTCGGCGTGACCCGCACCGGCTGCTCGGGCTGGGGCCATGTGACCGAGCTGGCGCGTGAAGCGCGTCCCGGAGACACGGTGTTCGAGCAGGACGGCGTGCGTATCTACGTCGACGCCGACAGCCTGGCCCTGGTCGATGGCACCACCATCGATTTCGGCAAGCGCGGGCTGGGCGAGGAGTTCCTGTTCGCCAACCCCAATGCCACCGCCGAGTGCGGCTGCGGCGAGAGCTTCACGACCCAGGCCGACGCGGCCTGAGGGTGGGCAGGGGCGTGGGCCGCCACGCCTCGCGTAGAGCGGACCTTGGTCCGCTTTCCTTACAGAAGGGCTGACGGGAAAGCTCCAGCGGACCAAGGTCCGCGCGACGGCCGGTGGCGGGGCGATTGCACGCAACTCCTTGACCTGACATAATTTCCTGCTCCCTGCGGCCGTCCACGGTTCGCGGGGCTCTTGCTCCACCGCATCCAGCGGGGGGCTGTCCGGTCGGTTCGGTTGGAATCGGCCTTCATCCGAAAGGGAACAACACATGCGTTTTTACGAAATCGTGTTCCTGGTCCACCCGGACCAGAGCGAGCAGGTGCCGGCCATGGTCGAGCGCTACAAGGGCATCATCGAGAACGGCAACGGCAAGATCGTGCGCCTGGAAGACTGGGGCCGCCGCCAGTTGGCCTACCCGATCCAGAATCTGGTCAAGGCCCACTACGTGCTGATGAACGTCGAAGTCGACCAGGCCACCCTGGCCGAGCTGACCGAGACCTTCCGCTTCAATGACGCCATCCTGCGCCACCTGATCATGAAGCGCGACGGCGACGTGGCCGACACCGAGATGTCGATCATCATGAAGAGCAAGGACGAGAAGAACGACAAGCCCGAGCGTGGCGAGCGTCGTCGTCGTGATGACGACAGCAACGACAGCAGCAACGAGTCCGGCAAGTCCGACGACGCCGACTCCTCCGAAGCCGCCTAAGGAATCCTGACATGTCCAAGTTCTTCCGTCGCCGCAAGTTCTGCAAGTTCACGGCCGAAGGTGTCAAGGAGATCGACTACAAGGATCTCAACACCCTGCGCCAGTACCTGACCGAGACCGGCAAGATCGTGCCGAGCCGCGTGACCGGCACCAAGGCGCGTTACCAGCGCCAGCTGCAGACCGCGGTCAAGCGTGCCCGCTTCCTGGCCCTGATCCCGTACACCGACAACCACGACGTCTGATCCGAGCCTCCTCGGAAGCGCCCGCGCTCCCATGTGCGGGTCGCTCGAGGAAGCCCGGATGTCCGGGACGCCAAGTCCCCGCGTCCCAATCCCGTCCTATTCGGACAGCAAGCGTTGCGGCGCCAGGTGTGCCGCTAACGAATAACGGAGCAATGAAATGGATCTGATCCTTCTGCAGAAAGTGACCAACCTGGGTGTCCTGGGTGACAAGGTCAGCGTCAAGCCGGGCTACGGCCGCAACTACCTGGTCCCGCAGGGCAAGGCTGTGCCGGCCACCGCCGCTAACCTGGCCGAGTTCGAGGCCAAGCGCGCCGATTACGAAGCCAAGGCCAAGAGCATCCACGACGAGGCGTCCAGCCGCGCCGCCAAGTTCGAGGACGCCAGCGTCACCGTCTACGCCAATGCCTCGACCGAAGGCAAGCTGTTCGGCTCGGTGAGCCCGCGCGATATCGCCGAGGCCTTCACCAAGACCGGCAAGCCGCTGGAGAAGAGCGAAGTGCTGCTGGCCGACGGCCCGCTGCGCAACGTCGGCGAGTACGACGTGCTGCTCAAGCTGCACGCCGACGTCGAAGTCACCGTCAAGGTGGTGGTCCAAGCCGAAGCCTGATTGTCCGGGTCTGCGGTTTGATGCAACGGGCGCCGCGAGGCGCCCGTTGTCGTTTGCGCCTGTGATCGCAGGCGGTGCGACGACAAGCGCACATGTTCTCCAGAGCTTATCCACAGCTTTGTCCATACCGGCCGGGCCGCCGGCTGACTACCATGGCGCGACGCCTGCGCGCGCCTGTTTCTTGCCCGAGAATCCACCATGGCTGCTCCCCGCCGCGATCGAAATCGCGATCGCGAATTCCGCAACGATCCCAGTGACTCGCGCATCGAGCAGCTGCGCATGCCGCCGCACTCGATCGAAGCCGAGCAGGCGGTTCTCGGCGGCCTGATGCTGGTCACCGACGCCTATGACCGGGTCAACGACAAACTCACGCCCAATGACTTCTACCGGCGCGATCACCAGCTGATCTACCGGGCCATCAGCGAGCTGGCCGAGCGCAACCGGCCCTACGACGCGGTGACCCTGGGCGAATGGTTCGAAGGGCAGGGCCAGTCGGACCTGATCGCCGACGGCGCCTATCTGATCGAGCTGGCCAGCTCCACGCCCTCGGCGGCCAACATCGCCGCCTATGCCGAGATCGTGCGCGACAAGGCGGTGATGCGCCAGCTGATCGACGTGGGCACCGAGATTGTCAACGACGGCTTCCAGCCCGAGGGGCGCGAGAGCGCCGAACTGCTGGCCAATGCCGAGCAGAAGGTCTTCGCCATCGCCGAGGCGGGTTCGCGCGGGCGTACCGACTTCGTGGCCATGCCCAACGCGCTGAAGGACGCGTTCTCGGTGCTGCAGGACCGCTTCAACAACGGCGGCAACGTGACCGGCCTGCCGACCGGCTACACCGACTTCGACCAGATGACCGCCGGCCTGCAGCCGACCGACCTGCTGATCCTGGCCGCGCGTCCGGCAATGGGCAAGACGACCTTCGCCCTGAACATCGCCGAGTTCGCCGCGATCAAATCCAAGAAGGCCGTGGCGGTCTTCTCCATGGAAATGTCCGCCGCGCAGCTGGCCCTGCGCCTGATTTCCTCCAACGGGCGCATCAACGCCCAGCGCCTGCGCACCGGCCAGTTGGAGGACGAGGACTGGAGCCGCGTGACCGCGGCCATCCGCATGCTCAAGGAGACCAAGATCTTCATCGACGACACGCCCGGACTGTCGCCGGACGTGCTGCGCTCCAAGTGCCGCCGCCTCAAGCGCGAGCACGATCTGGGGCTGGTGGTGATCGACTACCTGCAGCTGATGAGCGTGCCGGGCAACAGCGAAAACCGCGCGACCGAAATCTCCGAGATCAGCCGTTCGCTCAAGGGCCTGGCCAAGGAGCTCAACGTGCCGGTGATTGCGTTGTCCCAGCTCAACCGCTCGCTGGAAACGCGTACCGACAAGCGCCCGGTGATGGCCGACCTGCGCGAATCGGGCGCCATCGAGCAGGACGCCGACGTCATCGTCTTCATCTACCGCGATGACTACTACAACAAGGAAAATTCGCCGGACAAGGGCCTGGCCGAGATCATCATCGGCAAGCAGCGTAGCGGCCCGACCGGGTCGATCAAGCTCAAGTTCTTCGGCGAATACACCCGCTTCGACAATCTCGCGCACGACTCGGTGGGCAGCTTCGAGTAGCACGGCCGGTTTCACCGCCGCTGCAACGCGGCGCCTGCATGATGGCGCCGTTTTCTTCCCGGATCGATCTTGTCCATGGCCACTGCCCTGGTCTGGTTCCGCCGCGACCTGCGGCTGGCCGACAACCCCGCGCTGCATGCCGCGCTCGAGGCCGGGTTCGACCCGGTGCCGGTCTACATCCATGCCCCGCACGAGGAAGGCGCCTGGGCGCCCGGCGCGGCCTCCAATGCCTGGCGCCACCGCTCGCTCAAGGCACTCAGCCAGGACCTGCACGCGCGTGGCTCGCGGCTGGTGGTGCGCCAGGGCGACAGCAGTGCGGTGCTGCAGGACCTGATCGCACAGAGCGGCGCGCAGGCCTTGTTCTGGAACCGCAAGTACGAGCCGACCACGCAACCGCGCGATGCGACGATCAAGAAGGCGCTCAAGGAACAGGGATTCGAGGTACGCAGCTGCAATGCGACGTTGCTGGCCGAGCCCTGGGACGTGGAAACCAAGAGCGGCGGACCCTACAAGGTGTTCACCCCGTACTACCGCAGCGTGATGGCCTCGTTGCCGCAGCGCAGCCTGCTGGAGGCGCCCCGCGCGCTGCCCGGCGTGTCCTCCAGGCTGCACAGCGATGGCGTCGATGCCCTTGGACTGGCCCCCCGCCTTGGGTGGGACACCGGCTTCTGGGACACCTGGCAACCGGGCGAAGCCGGGGCGCACGAGGCGCTGGAGGTGTTCATCGACGGCGCCCTGCAGGGCTACCTGGAGCAGCGCGACCTGCCTGACCGCACCGGCACCTCGCGCCTGTCGCCCCATCTGCACTTCGGCGAGATCGCGCCGTGGCGGGTGATCGCGAAGCTGGAGCAGGTGCGCACGGCCAGGCTGGACAAGGACATCGACGGCTTCATCCGTCAGTTGGTCTGGCGTGAGTTCGCCTACCACCTGCTGCACCACTTCCCACAGACGGTCGAGGGCAACCTCAACCCGCGCTTTGCGCATTTCGACTGGGCCAAGGCCGAACCCGCCACGCTCAAGGCCTGGCAGCGGGGCATGACCGGCGTGCCGATCGTGGATGCGGGCATGCGCGAGCTCTGGCACACCGGCGTCATGCACAACCGTGTGCGCATGATCGTGGCCAGCTACCTGACCAAGCACCTGCGCATGCACTGGTTGGAAGGAGCGCGCTGGTTCTGGGACACCCTGGTGGATGCGGATCTGGCCAACAACACCCTGGGCTGGCAGTGGGTGGCCGGGACCGGCGCCGACGCCTCGCCGTATTTCCGCGTGTTCAACCCGGTGACCCAGGCGCAGAAATTCGACCCGCAGGCGCGTTACATCACCCGCTGGGTGCCGGAGCTGGAGAACCTGCCTGTCAAGGCGCGCTTCGCGCCTTGGGAGTCTGCGGATCTGCTCGCGCGCCTGGCGCCGACGTATCCGCGCCAGCCGATCGTGGGCCTGGCGGCGGGCCGGGAAGGCGCGCTGGCAGCCTACGCGGCGACCCGCTGAACCTTAATAGGGTCTTCGCGCGGCTGAATGGGGCCCGACGTGGAGGGACGGGGGTTCATCCTGCTTTGTCGCTTTTGCCGCTAGCGTGCGGACACCGCAACAAAGCCGGGCCACCCCGGGGAGCGAGACACCATGCAAAACAAGATCCTTTCGCGCGCGCTGCTCTGCGGCGCGCTTTCCGCCAGCGTGCTGGCCGGCTGCGCCACCTATACCGGTCAGACCAACGATCCCAATGATCCCAACCGCACCCGCAATGGCGCGCTCATCGGGGCCGGCATTGGCGCTGCGGTCGGCCTGCTCAGTGGCCATGACGCCACCGAACGCCGTCAGCGTGCCCTGGTGGGTGCCGGTGTGGGTGGCTTGGCCGGTGGCGCCATCGGCGTCTACCAGGATCGGCAGGAGGCCGAACTACGCCGGCAGACGGCCGGGACCGGCATCGACGTCAGCCGCGATGGCGATGTCATCAAGCTCAACCTGCCTGATGGGGTGACCTTCGACTTCGGCAAGTCCAACCTCAAGCCGCAGTTCTACCCCGCGCTCAACAACGTCGCCTCTACCCTCAAGCAGTACAACCAGACCATCGTGGAAGTCAGCGGCCACACCGACAGCGTCGGCAGCGATGCGGCCAACCAGGCCCTGTCCGAGGCACGCGCCAATACCGTGGCCGACTACCTGATCGGGCAGGGGCTGATGCGCCAGCGCTTCGAGATCATTGGCATGGGTGAGCGCTATCCGATCGCCAGCAACGACACCGATGCTGGCCGCGCGCAGAACCGCCGCGTGGAGATCCGCGTGGTGCCGGTGGAGCAGCAGGGTTCCTGACCCCCGCACTGCCAACGGATCAGCAACCTGGAACGGGCCGCGTATCGCGGCCCGTTTCGCTTTGTGCGGCGGGTCTTGGCGGAATCTTGTCTACATGGCGGTGGCTTGGTGGTCGCCGGGGCAGCGCGACGCAGGGGGCTGTCTTGGGCATCGTTCTTTTCCGGGCCAGACCAGGAGGCGTCTGTGTCCCACCGATCTTCCGCCGCGCCGAGACCGTGCGGTGCGAGGATCGGGTTGGCGATTGAGCAGGGGAAGTGCGCTCGATGGGCGTGATGCCTGCGGCCCGGGCGACTCGCGCAGGTCCACACCGGGCCGCGCGCAGGCCAGAGCTGGCGGGGCCAGGGTCGGGCCTCCCGGGCGGCGTGAAACCTTGCCCGGGTGGGACGGGTAGGCAAGCGGCGCGGGTCCGTGCACAATTTAGAACGATTTAAATGCACGGAAACCTTCCATCCCATGCTGATCGCCCCCGTCGTGAGCTCCACGCGCTATGCCTGTTCCACGCTGGAAAGACCGCGCTTCCGGGCGCGAGGGAGGGCGCGCCATGTCGCCGGCTGAGGCGGCGGGCGTGACTGCGCCGACACCCGTGCGCCTGGTCTGCTTCGGCGAGGTCCTGGTGGATCTGCTCGCTCAGCCGCCGGTCGAGGGACAGCCCAGGGCGTTTGCGCAGTACGCCGGCGGTGCCCCGGCCAACGTGGCCGTCGCTGCAGCGCGGCTGGGGGCGGATGCGCAGTTCGTGGGCATGCTGGCGCGCGACATGTTCGGCACCTTCCTGCATGACGAACTGGTCGCCGCCGGCGTCGGCGTGGACCACATTGTCTGGACCGATCAGGCGCGCACGGCGCTGGCCTTCGTCGCGCTGGACCAGACCGGCGATCGCAGCTTCAGTTTCTACAGGCCGCCCGCGGCGGATCTGCTGTTCCGCGCCTCGGATTTCGACGCCGGCAGCCTGTCGCGGGCCGACGTCTTCCATTTCTGCTCCAACAGCCTGACCGCCCCGGAGATCGCCGAAGCCAGCCTGGCCGGCGCGCGGTTGGCGCGCCAGGCGGGGGCCGTGGTCAGTTTCGACATGAACCTGCGTCCGGCGCTGTGGCCGCAGGGCATGGATCCGACGCCGGTGATCGAACAGGCGCTGGCCGAGGCCGACGTGGTCAAGTTCTCGCGTGAGGAACTGGCCTTCCTCGATGGCGGGCAGGGTGATGGGGCAGCCGTCGTCGCCCGGCTGTTGTCCGCGCGCGCGCGCCTGATCGTGGTGACCGATGGGCCCGGCGCGGTGCGCTGGACCACGCGCAACGGCTCGGGCATGGTGCCCAGCTTCGAGGTCACGGTGCGCGACACCACCGCGGCCGGTGATGCTTTCGTCGGTGGACTGTTGCTGCGCCTGGTCGAACTGGGAGGCGCAGGGCAGGGGCTCGATGGCTTCTGCGCTGATCCGGACAAAGTGGCCGAAGCCGTGGGGTTCGGCACCGCCGTCGGCGCGGTGGCAGTCACGCGCGCCGGTGCTTTCGCCGCCATGCCGACCCGCAAGGACGTTTTCGCTCTCGTATCAGGAATGCAATGACTACTCCCGATTTCCGTTCCGTCGATGTCCTGCGCGACCATGTCGCCCAGACGATGGCGTTCTACCACCCGCGCGCGCTCGATCCGCGCGGCGGCTTTTTCCAGTATTTCAAGGACGACGGCACCGTCTACGACGCCGGCCACCGCCATCTGGTGAGCAGCACGCGCTTCGTCTTCAACTATGCGATGGCCTGGCGCGAGTTCCAGCGCCCGGAGTACTACGCGGCGATGCTGCACGGCCTACGCTATTTGCGCGACGTGCACCGCAATCCGGCCAATGGCGGCTACATCTGGACGCTGCGCGACGGCGTGGCCGAGGACACGACCAACCATTGCTACGGCGTGGCCTTCGTGCTGCTGGCCTATGCCAGCGCGCTCAAGGCTGGCGTGCAGGAGGCGCGGGACTGGATGGACGAGACCTGGAACCTGCTGGAAGCGCGCTTCTGGGAGGCAGGTCCCGGGCTCTATCGCGATGAGGCCGACGCTGACTGGCATTTCAGCGATTACCGCGGCCAGAACGCCAACATGCACATGTGCGAGGCAATGATCGCGGCCTACCAGGCCAGCGGCGAGGCGCGCTACCTGGATCGTGCACTGCTGCTGGCCGACCACATGACCCGGCGCCAGGCGGCCAAGGCCGATGGCCTGGTATGGGAGCACTACGACACCGACTGGAACGTGGACTGGGAGTACAACAAGGACGATCCCAAGCACCTGTTCCGCCCGTGGGGCTTCCAGCCGGGGCACCAGACCGAGTGGGCCAAGCTGCTGCTGATCCTGGACCGCGAGACCCAGGCCGATTGGCTGGTGCCCACCGCGCGTCGGCTGTTCGATACCGCGCTGGCGCGCAGCTGGGATCCTGTCCACGGCGGCATGGCCTATGGCTTCGCGCCGGACGGTAGCGTCTGCGACGACGACAAGTATTTCTGGGTGCAGGCCGAGAGCCTGGCTGCGGCGGCGCTGCTCGCCCAGCGCACCGGGGACCCCGGCTACTGGGCGTGGTACGACAAGCTCTGGCAGTACGCCTGGGCGCACATGATCGACCACCAATACGGCGCCTGGTACCGCATCCTGCATGCGGACAACACCAAGTACAGCGACGAGAAGAGTCCGGCCGGCAAGACCGACTACCACACCATGGGCGCCTGCTACGAAGTGATGGAGAGCCTGCGCGCCAAGCCGGCAGGCTGATCGGCCACCGAAGGTGCCCGGGCCGAGCGCCCGGGGCATCTTCCAATGGTCCCGCGCCGTGGCGTATCGCGCGCCGAGTAAAACAAAAAGGGCCTGATCATGCTGGAGCTTCCAGTCCGATCAGGCCCTTCATGTTTGTTCGCCAGGACCGGCCGAACAAGGTGTTGGTGGAGGTGGCGGGAGTCGAACCCGCGTCCGAAGGCACTCCATCCCCGGTACTACATGCTTAGCTCACCGTTGGATCTCGTCCTGTGGCAGCACGGTGTGCAAAACGCACCCCAGGACCAGCCTGTTTTGGTTAAGCGATGACTGACAGGCAGCCGTCAAAGCCGGTTCCGTGATAATGACCCTACATCCACGAGCACGGGCACAAGTGGTTTCGGGGGTTCGCCTTAGGCGGCTGTAGAACTACAACTCAACACTGCTGTTTAGGCGGCGAGAGCGAAGTCCGAACCGTAGTTGTCGTCGTTGGCAACTAGAAGTTTGCAGCTGGATTTACGAGGAAAGCTACCCCCTCGGCATGCACCAGGTAATTTCGCAACCCCCGTCGAAGCCAGTGCACCCCCGGTTCGAACAAGGTCGGAAGATTGTCCCGATGCCGCCAGTGTAGGGGCCGGGGACACGAGTCACAAGGCGTGCGACGCAGCGGGGTTAGCCTGCGTTGCGTGGCCGCAGGCCCGCGTCGCGGGCGTTGAGGCTGACACATCGGCAGACAGGGAGGACTTCCAGGATGGCGACCAGGCGTACGACCGCTCCGCGGACCCCGGCACGCGCGCGACCGGGAAAGGGGCGAGATTCCAATCCGGACCAGACCCAGGCCGCAGGGCGCACCGGCTATATGGCCACGGCCCAGGGGCGGGCAATGACCGTGGTGTACGTGCACGGCATCGGCAACAAGCCACCGGCCGAGGTGCTGCGCTGCCAGTGGGACAAGGCCTTGTTCGGCATGGCGATGGGCGAGCGCACGCGCATGGCCTACTGGGTCAATCGCGCGCGCTACCCGGTGCCGGAAGTGGCCACCTGCGCGCAGCGCGACGAGGGGCCGACCATCAGCCAGGCCGAACAGCGCCTGCTGTCGGTGTATGGGCTGCCACCGGGCCCCGGGGACCTACGAGACCTGGTGGACGACCTGGCGACCACGCCGCGTGAGCAGGCGGACCTTCGGGCGTTGCTGGACCAGATGCAGGCCGGCGCCGCCGCGCCGTCTGGTCCGGCTGCCAGCAGCCTGTGGTCCGGGTTGAACGAGATCCTGCTGCGCCTGGTCAGCGCGGCGCTGTTGCAGGACGTGCACGACTTCTTCTTCGTCCCCGCGCGGCGGCAGGCGATGGAGGAGAGCCTGCGCGAGCGCCTGCTCGCCGGTGGCGGGCCATTCGTGGTGATCGGCCACAGCCAGGGTTCGATGATCGCCTACGAGGTGCTGCGCAAGCTCAAGGCCAGCGAGTGTGACGTCGCCTTGTTCCTGACCCTGGGCTCGCCGCTTGGGTTGCCGGCGGTGCGCAGCATGTTCAAGCAGGACATCGGCAAGCGGAAGCTGCCGTTCCCCGCCTGCGTGCGGGCCTGGCACAACGTGGCCGACCGACGCGACCCGGTCGCCCTGGACGCGGACCTGGGCGACGACATCCAGGGCGCCAATGGGCGGTTCAGCAACGAGGCCGGGACTGGGATCAACCCCGATGGACCGCGCAATCCCCATTCCGGCTCGGGCTATCTGTCCATCGACTCGGTCCGGCAGCGCGTGCGCGGCGTGGTCGGGGCCGGCTTCGACCAGCCGGTGACCCAGACCGTCGTGCTCAAGGATCTGTCCGACCGCATGGAGGCGGAGGGCAATGCAGCCCGTCATGAGGTGTTGTTCGAACTGGACCAGTTGTCCGCCGGCTTGACGCAGGATGCGGCGCGGCTGGCCCTGGTTGAAAAAATCCGCGCCTTGGCCGGGCGCCAGACCGGCTTATCGGGTGAGGCGCTGGACGAGACGATCGTGCTGGAGGACACGCTGGAACGTTTCGTCTCTGCGCGCCTGACCCGGTTTGAGATCGAGTCGCTGCGCGACGACTATCAGGCACTGCATTTCAAGCGCCTATGGCGTGACGCGGGCAAGCGGGCGCTGCTGGACCGCTCGCGCCGCGTCATCCAGGCCGATGCGGCGCAGGTGGCCTACCACGCCCTGGGCCAGGACATCGGCTGGGCGGTGCTGGACACGGGCATCGCCGCGGGCCATCCGCACTTCCACGCGGACAAGGCGCACCCGACCGTGGTGGTGCAGTGGGACTGCACGGTGCGGGGACGCCCGCGCCAACTCGGCCCAGAAGATGGGCGCGCGTTCACGCACCTGGACCGGGCCGGTCATGGGACGCACGTGGCCGGCATCATCGCCGGGCAATGCAGTGCGCCGCTGCCCGGGGACAAGGGGGGAAAGCCGGTGGACTTCACCGCCGTCGCGCCGCAGGCGCGGCTGTACGGCTTCAAGGTGCTCGATGACGCCGGCAACGGGCGCGACTCATGGATCATCAAGGGCATCCAGCAGGTGGCGCGCATCAACGAACAGGCCGGTCAGCTGGTCATCCACGGGGTGAACCTGAGCCTGGGCGGCTGGTTCGATGCGGAGAGCTACGGCTGTGGCTTCACTCCGCTCTGCAACGAGCTGCGCCGGTTGTGGCGCCAGGGCGTGGTGGTGGTGCTGGCGGCCGGCAACGAGGGCCTGGCCTGGCTGGTCCAGCAGAATGGGATGGCGCTGGCCGCCAATATGGACATGACCATCGGCGATCCGGCCAACCTGGAGGAGGCCATCGCGGTCGGTTCGGTCCACAAGTCCAATCCACGCACCTACGGCGTGTCGTATTTTTCTTCCAAGGGGCCCACCGCCGATGGGCGGCGCAAGCCGGATGTGGTGGCGCCGGGCGAGAAGATCATCTCTGCGCACTACGACTACCGGGTGCGCGATCGCTCCACCTGGATGGTGGAGATGAGCGGCACCAGCATGGCCGCCCCGCATGTGTCCGGGCTGGTGGCGGCGTTCCTGTCGGTGCGGCGCGAGTTCATCGGCTTCCCCGACAAGGTCAAGGACGAGCTGCTGGCGCGCTGCAACGACATCGGGCGCGACCCCTACATGCAGGGCAGAGGCGTGCCGAACCTGGTCAAGATGCTCGCCGGGACCTGATTGCGGCCGAGTTCACGCGTCGCGGTTGTGCCGACGCATCAGACGCTGCTTGTCGCGGGCCCACTCACGGTCCTTCTCGCTGGCGCGCTTGTCGTGGGTCTGCTTGCCCTTGGCCAGGGCCAGTTCCAGCTTGACCTTGTTGCCCTTCCAGTACATCGCGGTGGGAATCAGGGTATAGCCGTCGCGCTCGACCTTGCCCACCAGCGTATCGATCTCGCGCCGGTGCAGCAGCAGCTTGCGGGTGCGGCGGTCGTCGGCCACGACGTGCGTGGAGGCCTGGATCAGCGGGGTGAACTGCGCGCCGAACAGGAACAACTCGCCCTGGCGCACCACCGCATAGCTCTCGCCGATGTTGGCGCGCCCGGCGCGGATGGACTTGAGTTCCCAGCCTTGCAATGCAAGACCGGCCTCCATCCGTTCCTCCAGGTGGTACTCGTGGCGCGCGCGTTTGTTCAGCGCGATGGTGCCCGTGCTGTTTGCTTTATCCTTGTCCGACTTCTTTGCCATCCGCCCATTGTCGCCGATGGGCCGATTCCCGGCGAGTAGAACTTTTCACAGGCCCACACGCACTCCCAAGATGCCCACCATTCGTCGCAGCGCCCTGGTCGAACATCCGGCCCAGTACATGTTCGATCTGGTCAACGACGTCCAGGCCTATCCACGACGTTTCGGCTGGTGTGACCGGGCCGAGATCCTGGAATCCAGCGATGAACGCATGGTGGCGCGGCTGGATCTGGGGCTGGGGGCCCTGCGCACCTGGTTCACCACCGAAAACACCTTGGAACGCCCGGGCCGCATCGACATGCAGCTCAAGGACGGCCCGTTCCGCAAGCTGCATGGGCTGTGGGAGTTCCAGTCGCTGGGCGACGACGTCAGCAAGGTCACCCTGACCCTGGATTTCGAGCCCTCCAGCCGGCTGCTGGGCCCCGCCTTCACCCTGGGGTTCCAGGGGCTGGCCGACCGCATGGTGGATGACTTCGTGCGGACCGCCGACCTGGGCGATTGAGCGGGGCATGCGGATCGAGGTGGTCCAGGCCCGGGCGCGTGGCTATGAGGCGGTCACACTGACGCTGCCCGAGGGGGCGACGGTCGGGGACGCGGTGCAGGCATCAGGGCTGGGCGCCGGCAAGGCGCCGGCCGGGTTGGCGGTCTTCGGCGTTCTGGCGACTGCGGCGACACCGCTGGTCGATGGCGATCGCGTGGAACTGCTGCAGCCGCTCCAGGTCGATCCAAAGGAGGCGCGCCGACGGCGCGCTGCGAAGCTCTGAAGGCAAGAGCTTGAGAAGACGCCCTTGCTCTGGGTCCGGCGCTTGGCGGACGGCAGGCGGAGCGATCAGCCGCCGCCGTGGTCCTTCTTCTTGTCCTTGGCCAGGTTCGGGCCGAACTGCCGCACGCTGTTGCGTGCCAGTTCGTCGTCCTGGTTGGGGAAGTAGTCGCCTTCCCACTTGCTGACCTTGTCGTTGTCGAAGAAGACGGTGAAGTTCTTCATCTGCACGTGGCCCAGGCGGTCGGTGCGCTGGGTGGAGGTGTAGTCCCAGCGCTGGGCGTGGAACGGGTCGGCCACCGAGGGCGTGCCCAGCAGGGCCAGGACCTGCTGCTTGCTCAGCCCGACTTCGAGCTGGTCGACGTCTTCCTTGTCGATCAGGTTGCCCTGATAGATCGGCTGCTTGTAGATGATGCCGCAGCCGGAAGTGGCCAGGCCGAGTGCGGCGATAAGCAGGAATTTGCGCATGAACAAGACGTCTGCAAGGGTCGGGAAGGAACCGCCCGATGATACACTGCGCCCTTCGCCGCGACCCAATCGCAAGGCAGCTGGCGCTAAACCGCCAATGAATGGGAGCCCCCGATGGAATCGCTCGATCTACGCAAGGCCGGCTTGAAGGTCACCCACCCGCGCCTGCGCATCCTGGCCCTGCTTGAAGAAGCCAAGCCCCGGCACATGACGGCCGAGGACATCTACCGCGCCTTGATCGGGGTGGGCGATGAGATCGGCCTGGCCACGGTGTATCGCGTCCTGACCCAGTTCGAGGCGGCGGGCCTGGTGCTGAAACACAACTTCGAGGGCGGCCAGGCCGTCTACGAGTTGGACCGGGGCGAGCACCACGATCACATGGTCGACATCGATTCGGGCAAGGTCATCGAGTTCTCCAGCGAGGAGATCGAGGCCCTGCAGGAGAAGATCGCCGCCGAGCACGGCTACGAGATCGAGGAGCACTCGCTGGTGCTTTACGTGCGCAAGAAGCGCAAGTAAGCCCACCGCCGCGAACACAAAAAAGGCCGGGAAATCCCGGCCTTTTGCGTGGTGCCCGAGGCGCGTCAGTCGACCGCTTCGAGCAGCTTGCCGGCCGCGGCGCGGGCTTCGGCGCTGACCTGCACCCCGCCGAGCATGCGTGCCAGTTCCTCGCGGCGCGCCGGCGCATCCAGCGATTCGACCGAGGACTGGGTCATGCCCTCGACCGGCGCCTTGCTGACCCGATAGTGGGCGTGGCCCTGCGCGGCCACCTGCGGCTGGTGGGTCACGCACAGCACCTGGCGCTGCCGGCCCAGGTCGCGCAGCTTCTTGCCGACGATGTCGGCCACCGCGCCGCCGATGCCCGAATCGACTTCGTCGAAGACCATCGTCGGTACCGCGTCCGAGCCCAGTGCGGCCACTTCGATGGCCAGCGAGATGCGCGAGAGTTCACCCCCGGAGGCGACCTTGCGCAGCGGGCGCGCCGGCTGGCCGGCGTTGGCCGCCACCAGCAGTTCGACCCGCTCGGCGCCCTGCGGGTCGGGGCGCTCGGTGTCGACCGGTTCGAGCAGCACGTCCAGCTTGCCGCCGCCCATGCCCAGCTCGCCGATCAGGGCGCTGGTCTGTTTTGCCAGCGCCGCGGCGGCCTTGGTGCGGACCTTGGTGAGCGCGGCGGCGGCGGTCTTCCAGGCCTGGCGGGCGGCTTCGATCTCGGCGTTCAGGCCGGCCAGGCGCTCGCCGGCGCCCCGCAGGCTATCGAGTTCCTGCTCGATCCGGCTCGCCACCTCGTCGAGTTGTTCCGGTGTGACCCGGTGCTTGCGCGCCAGGTCGTGCAGGCGGGTCAGGCGACGCTCGGCCTGTTCGAACTGGTCCGGGTCCACGTCCAGGTCATCGCGGATCTGGTTGAGCAGGCCCAGCGCCTCCTCCAGCTGGATCTGGGCGCTATCCAGCAGGGCATCGACCTCGCCCAGGCGCGGTTCGTGGCTGGCCGCGCGGGCCAACTCGCCGCGGGTCTGCAGCAACAGCTGGCTGGCCGAGGGCGCATCCTCGCCGGACAACCTGCCAAGACTGTCGTCGCAGGCCTGGATCAAGGTGGCGGCATGCGCCTGCCGGCGATGGGTGGCCACCAGGGCCTCGATCGACTCGGGGCCCAGGTCCTCGGCGCGGAGCTCGTCGAGCTGGTGCTGCAGGTAATTCAACCGGTCGGAGACGTCGCCCTGTGCGGTCAGTCGCTCGCGTTCGGCCAGGCGCTGGCTCCAGGCCGCGGCGGCGCGGCGCACGGCCTCGGCCTGCGGCTGGCAGTTGGCGAAGGCGTCCAGCAGAGCCAGTTGTCGAGGCCTGGAAAGCAGGGCCTGGTGTTCGTGCTGGCCGTGGATCTCCACCAGCAGCCCGGCCAGTTCGCTCAGCTGCGAGAGGGTCACGCTGCGACCATTGATCCAGCTGCGCGAGCCGCCGTCGGCGCGCAGCACGCGGCGCAGCTGGCAGGCGCCAGCCTCGTCCAGGGCGTGTTCGACCAGCCAGGCCAGGGCGGGGGACTTGGGCGGCAGCTCGAATTCGGCCGACAGTTCTGCACGCTGGGCGCCGTGGCGCACCACGCCGGCATCGGCGCGCAGGCCGGACAGGAACCCGAGGGCGTCGACCAGCAGCGACTTGCCGGCGCCGGTCTCACCGGAAATCACCGTCATGCCGGGGCCGAATTCCAGGTCCGTGGCGCGGACCACGGCGAAGTCCTTGATGGTGAGATGTCTGAGCATATGCGGCCGGCATTGTAGGGCCTGGCGGCGCACGTGCTGAGACCGTGTGCGGGCAGTTGCAAACCCCGGTCCGGGCCGTTATCTATCGGCCATGAGTTCCCGACGGCCAGAACTGGATGCGCGTGCACGGCAACTGCTGCGCACGCTGATCGCCCGCTACATCCACGACGGCGAGCCGGTCGGCTCGCGCACGCTGGCGCGGCATTCGGGCCTGGACGTGAGTCCGGCCACCATCCGCAACATCCTGGCCGACCTGGAAGATGCCGGCCTGCTCAGCTCGCCGCACACCTCGGCCGGCCGGGTGCCGACTGCGCAGGGTTACCGGGTCTTCGTGGACAGCCTGGTGCAGATGCAGCCGCTGGCCGAGCGCGAGGTCGCCCGCCTGCGCGCCGAGCTGCCGTCCGGCACCGGCACCCAGGCCCTGCTGGGCAATGCCTCCGAGCTGCTGTCGGCCATGACCCACTTCGTCGGCGTGGTCGGCGCACCCAAGCGCGAGCAATTCGCGTTCCGGCATATCGACTTTGTGCCGCTAGACGGGCGCCGGGTGCTGGCCATCCTGGTCTTCGCCGACAACGACGTGCAGAACCGGGTGATCGAACCGCGCCGGCGCTACGACCCGTCCGAGCTGGAGCGGGTGGCCAATTACCTGAACGCGCATTTCGCCGGCCGCCCGATTTCCGAGATCCGGGCCACGCTGCTGCGCGAACTGCGCGCGGCCCGCTCGGAGATGGAAGGCCTGCTGGCCCACACCGTGGAGCTGGCCGAACACGCCCTGGTGCCGTCCGACGATGACATGGTGCTGGCCGGCCAGACCCGGTTGATGGGTGTGCAGGACCTGTCCGACCTGGACCGCCTGCGCGAACTGTTCGAGGCCTTCGCCCGCAAGCGCGAGATCCTGCAACTGCTCGAACGCACGATCAGTGCCCCGGGCGTACGCATCTTCATCGGCGAGGAAACCGGCCTGGCGCCGCTGGATGGCATGTCATTGGTCGCCGCGCCGTACCGGGCCAGTGGCCAGGTCCTGGGCGTGCTGGGCGTGATCGGGCCCACGCGGATGGCGTACCAGACGGTGATTCCGGTGGTCCAGGCGGCCGCCGATGCGCTCGGCGCGGCAATGCTGCGTCCCGGGGATGACTTGAATCCGTCCACGCCGGCCCCATAGCTGGGCCTTGCGGCGGACCAACCCCCGCCAACGACGGATCTGGAGCATGACTGCAAACGAATACACCGACGGCCAGCCGACGGCCGACACCACCTCCGCCGAGCAGACCACCGAGGCGCTGCTGCAGGCCGAGCTGGAAACCCTGCGCAACGAGCTGGACCAGGTCCGTGCCTCGGTCCTGCTGGATCGTGCCGACCTGGAGAACCAGCGCAAGCGCGTGGCCCGCGACGTGGAGCAGGCGCGCCGCTTCGCCAATGAAAAGCTGCTGGGCCAGCTGATGCCGGTCTTCGACAGCCTGGACGCCGGCCTGCTGGCCGCCGGCACCGAACCCAGCCCGCTACGCGAGGGCCTGGAACTGACCCAGAAGCAGCTGCTCAAGGTGGCCGACGACAACGGCCTGACCGTGCTGGACCCGATGGGCCAGCCGTTCAACCCGGAACACCACCAGGCCATCAGCCAGGCCGAGCCCAACGGCGCGGCCCCCGGCAGCGTGATCCAGGTGTTCCAGAAGGGTTACCTGCTCAACGATCGCCTGCTGCGTCCTGCGCTGGTGGTCGTCGCGCGTCACGACTGAGCGGGCACTGAGCGGCCGCAGGGCGGCCGGAAATTTGTGTTCCACGAGCGCTTGAAGCGCGTCACAGCGTCCTTATATCTGGTTCATCGGCCGGGCACGCACCCGGCCCCAACCCGACAAACCTTCGCTTTTACGGAGTAATCACCATGGGCAAGATCATCGGCATCGACCTCGGCACGACCAATTCGTGCGTGGCGATCATGGAAGGCGGCAAGGCCCGCGTCATCGAGAACTCGGAAGGCGATCGCACCACGCCCTCCATCGTCGCCTACACCAAGGACGGCGAAGTGCTGGTCGGTGCCTCGGCCAAGCGCCAGGCCGTGACCAACCCCAAGAACACCTTCTACGCGGTCAAGCGTCTGATCGGCCGCAAGTTCACCGACGCGGAAGTCAAGAAGGATCTGGACCTGGTGCCCTACGGCATCCTGGCCCATGACAATGGCGACGCCTGGGTGGCCACCGCCGACGGCAAGAAGATGGCCCCGCAGGAAATCTCCGCCCGCGTGCTGGAGAAGATGAAGAAGACCGCCGAGGCCTTCCTGGGCGAGACCGTCACCGAGGCGGTCATCACCGTGCCGGCGTACTTCAACGACAGCCAGCGTCAGGCGACCAAGGACGCCGGCAAGATCGCCGGCCTAGACGTCAAGCGCATCATCAACGAGCCCACCGCCGCGGCCCTGGCCTACGGCTTGGACAAGGGCGATTCGCAGGACCGCAAGATCGTGGTCTACGACCTGGGCGGCGGCACCTTCGACGTGTCGATCATCGAGATCGCCAACGTCGACGGCGAGAAGCAGTTCGAGGTGCTGGCCACCAACGGCGACACCTTCCTGGGTGGCGAGGACTTCGACGCGCGTGTCATCGACTACCTGGTCGACGAGTTCAACAAGGACCAGGGCATCGACCTGCGCAAGGATCCGCTGGCCCTGCAGCGCCTGAAGGACGCCGCCGAGCGCGCCAAGATCGAGCTGTCCTCCTCGCAGCAGACCGAGGTCAACCTGCCGTACGTGACCGCCGATGCCTCCGGTCCGAAGCACCTGAACATCAAGCTGACCCGCGCCAAGCTCGAAGCTCTGGTCGAGGACCTGATCAAGAAGTCGATCGAGCCGTGCCGCACCGCGCTCAACGACGCGGGCCTGCGCGCCAGCGACATCGGCGAGGTGATCCTGGTCGGTGGCCAGACCCGCATGCCCAAGGTGCAGGCGGCGGTGGCTGAGTTCTTCGGCAAGGAGCCTCGCAAGGACGTCAATCCCGACGAGGCCGTGGCGCTGGGCGCCGCGATCCAGGGCGGCGTGTTGGCCGGCGACGTCAAGGATGTGCTGCTGCTGGACGTGACCCCGCTGTCCTTGGGCATCGAAACCCTGGGTGGCGTGTTCACCAAGATCATCGAGAAGAACACCACGGTGCCGACCAAGGCCTCGCAGACCTTCTCCACCGCCGAGGACAACCAGTCGGCCGTGACCGTGCACGTGTTGCAGGGTGAGCGCGAGCAGGCCCGCTTCAACAAGTCGCTGGCCCGCTTCGACCTGTCGGGCATCGAGCCGGCGCCGCGCGGCATGCCGCAGGTGGAGGTGTCCTTCGACATCGACGCCAACGGCATCGTCCACGTGACCGCCAAGGACAAGAAGACCGGCAAGGAACAGAAGGTCGAGATCAAGGCCGGCTCGGGCCTGTCGGACGACGAGATCCAGCGGATGGTCGCCGACGCCGAGGCGCATCGCGACGAGGACAAGAAGTTCCAGGAACTGGTCGTGGCCCGCAACCAGGCCGATGGCCTGATCCATGCCACCCGCACCGCGATCACCGAGCATGGCTCCAAGGTCGGCGGCGATGTGATAGGCAAGGTCGAAGCCGCGCTGGGTGAGCTGGAAACCGCGATGAAGGGCGACGACAAGGCCCAGATCGAGGCCAAGTCCAAGGCGCTGGAAGAAGCCGGCCAGTCGCTTTACGCCGCCGCCGCGGCGGGCGAGCAGGGCGGTGCGCCGGGTGCCGAGGGCGGCGCCGAGCAGGCCAACCGCGCGACCGACGACGTGGTGGATGCGGAGTTCACCGAGGTCAAGGACGACAAGAAGTAAGCGCAGCCCGAGGCTGCAATAGGAACGCATGGAGGAGCGGGGCTACGGCTCCGCTCCTCCGGCGTTTCCGGCACTGCCCGCCGCAGGCCCTCGAAGGCCAGGCGGCGATGCCATGATTCCCCATTCAACGCAGGCTGCATCCGGCAATGAGCAAACGCGACTACTACGAGGTTCTGGGCGTCGCCCGCAACGCCAGCGACGAGGAGCTGAAGAAGGCCTATCGTCGTTGCGCGATGAAGTTCCACCCTGATCGCAACCCGGGCGATGCCACCGCTGAGGTGTCCTTCAAGGAGTGCAAGGAGGCCTACGAGGTCCTGTCCGACGGCGGCAAGCGTCGCCTCTACGACCAGCACGGCCACGCCGCTTTCGAGCACGGCATGGGCGGTGGCGGTCCTGGCGCCGGCTTCGGCGGCCCGGACATGGGCGATATCTTCGGGGACATCTTCGGCAACATCTTCGGTGGAGGCGGCGCGCGCGCGGCCCGGCGTGGCGCCGACATCGGCTACGTGATGGAGCTGGACCTGGAAGAAGCCGTGGCCGGCGTGGACAAGCGCATCGAGATCCCGACCATGGCCGCTTGTGAGCCCTGCCACGGCAGCGGTTCGGAAGATGGCAAGACCGAGACCTGCACCACCTGCGCCGGGCGCGGCCAGGTGCGCATGCAGCGCGGCATCTTCACCATGCAGCAGGCCTGCCCGCATTGCGAAGGCCGCGGCCAGGTCATCCGTAACCCCTGCAGGACCTGCCATGGCGCCGGTCGCGTGGAGGAGGAGCGGGTGCTGTCGGTCAAGATCCCGGCGGGCGTGGATACCGGTGACCGGATCCGTCTGGCGGGCGAGGGCGAAGCCGGCCCGGCGGGTACCCCGGCCGGTGACCTCTACGTGGAAGTGCGCGTGCGCGAACACGAGATCTTCCAGCGCGACGGCGACGACCTGCACTGCGACGTGCCGATCCGCATTTCGCAGGCGGCCCTGGGCGATACGGTGCGTGTGCCGACCCTGGGTGGCGAGGCGGAGATCCGCGTTCCGGCCGAGACCCAGACCGGCAAGCTCTTCCGCCTGCGCGGCAAGGGCGTGCGATCGGTGCGCAGCCGTTCCACCGGCGACCTGTTCTGCAAGGTCGTGGTGGAGACGCCGGTGAACCTCACCGCGCGTCAGCGCGAATTGCTGGCGGAGTTCGAGGCCACCTTCGGGGGCGACGACGCGCGCAAGCACTCGCCCAAGTCGGCCACGTTCCTGGACGGGGTCAAGGGCTTTTGGGACCGGATGACGTCCTGAGGGCACTTGGGACAGGCTTCGAGGCAACATGAAGAGCCGGCGCGCGCCGGCTTTTTCATGTCTGGATTCAGTGCGCGTGTGGATCGCTCGCGTCAGGCCGTGGCGGCGCCTGGCTGATCGGCAGGCTGCGCGCGACCCGGCCGATGGTCAGTCCCTGGACCAGGATCGAGAACACCACCACGACATAGGTGATGCCCAGCAGCATGTCGCGGGTCTCGCCGGCCGGCAGCGACAACACCAGCGCCACCGAGATGCCACCGCGCAGTCCGCCCCAGGTCAGCACCTTCCATGACCCGCGCGGCAGGCCGAACCCGCTGCGCAGCACCGCGATCGGCGTGCCGACCGCCACCAGCCGCGCCAGCAAGGTGACCGCGATGGTCAGCGCGGCCGCGCCCAGCAGGGCCACGCTGAAGGGAACCACCAACACTTCCAGGCCGATGAGCACGAATAACACGGCGTTGAGGATCGAGTCGAGCAGCGCCCAGAACAGGTCGTGGTACTTGCGCGTGGTATCGGACATGCCCAGGCGTCGCCCGCGGTTACCGACGATCAGCCCGGCCACGACCATCGCCAGCGGCCCGGACACATGCAGGCGGTTGGCCAGCGCGTAGCCACCCAGCACCGCGGCCAAGGTGATCAGGACTTCTTCCTGGTAGCTGTCGATGCTCTTGAGCAGGCGGAAAGTCGCATACCCCAGAATGCCGCCCAGCAGCAGGCCGCCGCCGACCTCGTGCACGGCCAGCTTGGCGACCTCGCCGGCACCCGGGGTATCGCCCATGGAGGCCGCCTCGAGCAGCAGCACGAACAGCACCACGCCCACGCCGTCGTTGAACAGCGACTCGCCGGAGATCACCAGCTCCAGGCTCTTGGGCGCGCGGGCCGACTTGAGGATGCCCATCACCGCGATCGGGTCGGTCGGGGAAATCAAGGCGCCGAAGACCAGGCACCACGGCAGCGCCAGTGGCAGGCCCAGCATCGGCAGCAACCAGTACAGCCCGTAGGCCACGATGATCGTGGAGACCAGCGTGCCGCCGACCGCCAGCAGGCCCACCTGCCAGCGATAGTTGTGCAGTTCGCTCAGGTCCACGTGCAGCGCGCCGGCGAACAGCAGCATCGAGAGCATGCCCTGCATCAGCACCTCGCTGAAGTCGACCGAGCGCAGCAACGCGGTCGCGTGCTCGCGGAAGGTCGCCACGCCCAGCGCGTCCAGCCCGATCAGCGAGAACGACACCAGCATGGCCACCACCATGACGCCGATGGTGTCGGGCAGGCCGATGAAGCGTCGGTTGACATAGGCCATCAACGCGGTCACGACCAGGAAGACGACGGCGATCTCGAACATGGCGATCCTGGGGCAGCGAGCTGGCATCCATTGTCGCCGAGTGGCCCACGCTGCGGTAAGCCCTTCGTGCGCGTCGCACTGGACCCTTGCGGCGTGCTTGGCGCCGGCGCCGACATTGGGCATGATCCGAGGTGTTGGATCGAGATGCCCCTGGCGTGCAAGGCGCCGGGAACAGGGACGTCACAGGGGGAGTCAAAGGTGCGAACACTCGCGATGTTGGGCGTGCTGGCCATTGCGGCCGGCGTGGCGTATTGGCTGTGGTTCGGGCGCGACACACTGACCGAGGCCGATGTGCAGGCGTTCTATGCGGCGCAGATGGAAGCGGGGGAGGCGTTGGATGCGCCGGCACTGTGCGCGATGATGTCGGAGGACTACCTTCAGCGCGGAACAGTGTGGATCGAGGGCCGCTCGCGGCAGATGCAGCAGGATCGCGACGAAACGTGCGATGGCATTACCCAATTGATCGGTCAGATGGCCCAGCTGCGCGCACGCAGCGGTGGCCGCTTCAAACCCGATTCCAGTCAGACCATCGTGTCGGTGGACGTGGCGCCCGATGGCTCTCGGGCCATCGTCAAGACCCGCAGCACCTTGTACATCGGCATGCTCGGGATGTCGTCACGCTCGACCGATACGGTGATCAAGCGCCGCGGACGCGTCATGATCACCGGTTCGCAGAGCATCAACTGGATGGGCGTCAATCGCTGAGGCCGCGGCCTGCGGGCCCGCGCTTGCCTACAATGCGCGCTGCTCTTTGGACATGATCGCGCAGTATGCACAGCTCTTCTCCCGTCGTCGGCATCGTCGGCAGCGCTGGCGCCTACGGTCGCTGGCTCGCGCGTTTCCTGGAACGCCACATGGGGCTGCGGGTGATCGGGCACGACCCGTCCGATCCCGCCTCGCTATCCCCCGACGCCCTGCTGGCGCAGGCGCAGGTGCTGGTGTTCAGTGCGCCCATCCGGGTCACGGCCGAGGTGATCGCGCACTACGTGGCGCTGGCCGCCGGGCGTGAGTCCGGCCAGCTGTGGCTGGACCTGACCTCGATCAAGACCGAGCCGGTGGCCGCGATGCTGAGGTCGCGGGCCGAGGTGGTCGGTCTGCACCCGATGACCGCACCGCCCAAGTCGCCCACGCTCAAGGGCCGGCCGATGGTGGTCTGCGAGGCGCGCCTGGACGCATGGCGCCCGTGGCTGCAGACCCTGCTCGACGCGCTGGAAGCCCAGTGCGTACGCACCACGCCCGAGCACCACGACCAGGTCATGGCCGTGGTCCAGGCCATGGTCCACGCCGGCCACCTGGCCCAGGCCGGTGCGCTGCGGCGGCTGGCGCCGGAGGTGGGCGCCTGGGCCGAGCTGTTCCCGTATCGCTCTGCATCCTTCGAGATGGACGGGGCGATGATCGCGCGCATCCTCTCGCTCAACCCTGCGATCTACGAGGACATCCAGTTCGGTAATCCGCACGTCGGGCCGGCCCTGGAGACGCTGGTCGAGGAGTTGTCGGCGCTGCGCGACCAGGTCGTGGCTGGGGACGAGGCGGCCCGCGCCGCGTTCCGCCAGCGGATGCTGGCCGACAACCGCGACGCCATCGGCCCGGGGGCCTTGGCCGAGGGCAATTACCGCTTCGAGCGGATCGGCTACCTGCTGGCCGATCTGGCCGAGCCGCGCAGTCTGTCGGTGCACCTGCCGCTGGACCAGCCCGGCTCGTTGCGGGCGCTGCTGCATGTGTTCGAGCGCCACGGGGTCAGCATTGCCTCGCTGCACTCGCTGCGCAATCCATCGGGAGAGTTGCACTTCCGCCTGGGGTTCGACACCGGCACCGCGCTGGAGGCCCTCACGGCCGCAGCGGCAGAGGTCGATGCCAGCGGCATCGGGCGGGTGCTGGCGTCCAAGTTCGATGGGGCGCTGGCGCCGGTGACGGGCGCGCTGCTGCCGGCCGGCGTCACGCGGCGCGCGGCCCGTCCCGCAGACGTGCAGGCCCTGCTGGCGCTGCGCGAGACCACCATGCGCGAGCACATGGCCAACTCCGGCGCGGACACCTCGCAGGGCAACATGCTCGCGCGCCTGCTCAACGGCTACCAGCACGCCGACGTGCTGGAGCGCGATGGTCGCATCGTCGGCCTGCTCAAGCTGGACCGGACCGGCGCGGACTGGGTGGTCATGCAGATCCAGATCGCGCCGGAGCTGCAGGGGCAGGGCCTGGGCCGCCGCCTGCTGCTGGACTACATCGCCCAGGCGCAGGCAGGCGGACATGACGTGACGCTGCACGTGCTGAAGGCGAACCCGGCGCGCGGACTGTACGAGCGGCTGGGCTTCGTGGTCGAGGGCGAGGATCCGGAGGAGTTCCACATGCGCCTGGCGTGCCCGCGCGGCTAAGCGCTCCCGATTCATCCACATGGCATGTGGATGACCCTCGGCACAAACCTGTGGACAACTTTCCCAGGCCTTGTCCGGCAAGGCGCTCGATCGGTCTGGTGAATATTTCGCCAGCGACGGGTTGGCGATCTGGCTCGGTGCCTGCCGCAGCGCAGCGCGTCGGCACACGGGCGCGCGCGGTATCCTTGCCGGCATGAGCACTCCAATCGTGTTGTCCCAGCGCGCGCAGGCCCTGACCAGTTCGGCCATCCGCGAAATCCTCAAGGTCACCGAGCGTCCCGAGGTGATTTCCTTCGCCGGCGGCCTGCCGTCGGCGTCCACCTTTCCGGTCGAGCGCCTGCGTGCGGCTACCGACAAGGTGCTGACCGAGGTCCCGCAGGCCGCGCTGCAGTACGGCCCGACCGAAGGCTTCGCGCCGCTGCGCGAATGGGTGGCCGAGCGGCTCACCCGCGCCGGTGCGCCGGTCCCGGCCAGCCGGGTGCTGATCGTCACCGGCTCGCAGCAGGGGCTGGACCTGCTGGGCAAAACGCTGATCGACGAGGGCAGTAAGGTGCTGGTGGAGACCCCCAGCTATCTGGGCGCGCTGCAGTCGTTCTCGCTGTTCCGCCCGGCGTTCGCCTCCATGCCATCGGATGAAGGCGGCATCGACACCGATGCGCTGACCCCGGCGCTGCTGGACGGCGCGCGTTTCATGTACTGCCTGCCCAACTTCCAGAACCCCACCGGCAAGCGTCTGTCGCTGGACCGCCGCAAGGCGCTGGTGGCCAAGGCGCTGGCGGCCGGCGTGCCGGTGGTCGAGGACGATCCCTATGGCGAGCTGAGCTATGGCGGGGAGCATCTGCCCAGCCTGCTGTCGCTCAATCCCGAAAGCGGCATCTACATGGGGTCCTTCTCCAAGGTGCTCGCCCCGGGCCTGCGCCTGGGCTACGTGGTCGCGCCCGAGCCGCTGTACGCCAAGCTGGTCCAGGCCAAGCAGGCCGCGGACCTGCACACGCCCTCCTTCAGCCAGCGCATCGTGTACGAGACCGTGCGCGATGGCTTCCTGGACGAGCATATCCCGACCATCCGCGATCTGTACGCGCATCAGTGCCAGTTGATGCTGCAGGCGCTGGCCGAGCACTTCCCGCCGGCGGCGACCTGGACGCGTCCTGAAGGCGGGATGTTCATCTGGGTGACGCTGCCGCAGGGCATCGACACCACCGCGCTGCTGGCCCAGGCCATCGCCCGCAATTTGGCGTTCGTGCCAGGCGCCCCGTTCTACGCCACCGATCCGCAGGTCAACACGCTGCGGTTGTCCTTCGTGACCGTGCCGGCCGAGAAGATCGAGGCAGGGATGAAGGTGCTGGGAGAACTGGTCAGCGAGGCCATCGCGGCCCTGCCTGCCAGCGCGGTCGCGGCATGAGGGTGGCCCGGTGAGCAACGCGGTGCGTGTGTTGATCCATGGCGCCTCCGGGCGCATGGGCCAGGCCTTGGTGCGCCTGGCCGCCGAACACCCGGGATTGGACGTGGTCGCCGCCGTGGCCCGGCGGGCGCCGTCGCCGCGCGTCGTCGACGGGGTGGCGTTCTTCTCCGCGTTCGAACTGTCCGGCGCGCCGGCGTTCGACGTGGCGATCGATTTCAGCCTGCCGGAAGGCTTCGACGCGGTGCTGGCGCTGTGCGTGGCGCGCAAGGCCGCGCTCGTCTCGGGCACCACCGGCCTGTCCGAGGCCCAGCGTGCGGCGCTGGCCGATGCGGCCGCTGGCATCCCGCTGGTCTGGGCCTCCAATTTCAGCCTCGGCGTGGCGGTGCTGGCCGAACTGGTCGAGCGCGCCGCTGCCGCGTTGCCGGGCTGGGACTGCGACATTGTCGAGTCGCACCACGTGCACAAGCTGGACGCACCGTCCGGCACGGCGCTGACGCTGGGGCAGGGGGCTGAAGCGGCCGGCGCCACGCCACGCTATGCCAGCCTGCGTGCCGGCGACATCGTCGGCGAGCACCTGGTGCAGTTCACCGGCCTGGGTGAACGGATCGAGCTGACCCACCGCGCCAGCAACCGCGACATCTTCGCGCGCGGCGCGCTGCATGCCGCCAGCCGGCTGTCCGGACGCGCGCCGGGTAGTTATCGGGTGCGCGACCTGCTGGATTGAGCGCTCGCTCGGCGGCAGCCGCCGCTCAGTTCATCGCGATCATGCCGAAGCACGCGGCCGCCAGGAGGATCGTCAGGCCGCCGATGGTGGCCAGGATGCCGATGATGATCTTGGCCCAGGTCGGGAAGCCGGTCCGCTGCGGTGCCGGTGCAGGGGGAAGTTCGGGCGGAGGTGCCGTAGGCGAGGCGTCGTGTTCGTCCGGGAGATTCATGCCGTGGCTTCCTTGAGCGGTGCGCCGTCGACCCAGTCGCGCAGGGCTTCGAGCTGCTGGCGGCGGTCGTCGCGGTAGAACAGGTTGTAGGTGTCGAACGGCACGATCGTGCCATCGGGCTGGGCGATGTGCACGCAGCTCTTCTTCACCGAGCGCAGGTCGAAGCCCTCGGCGTCGATGAAGGCCATGATCAGCACGCGGAACACGTTGCGGTAGTCCAGTCCTTGCGGGGCCTGCACCTGCGGCAGGCAGCACAGCAGGTCGGCCAGCGAGCAGGCTTGCGACTGCGGCGAGTGGTTGGTGGCGAACAGCTTGAACACGGCCTCGCGCAGCGACGCGTCCTTTTCCACCACGATGCTGTTGCGGCCGCCCTCGATCAGCACCTCCGGTGGAATCAGGCCGGTCAACGGGAGGACGCGATCCTCCAGCTTCAACGCGTAAGCCATCGCCAGCGCGTCGGGATGGCAAGGCACCGGGATCAGGTCCTCGGGGCGGAACAGCTCGCTCTGCTCGAGGATGCCGCGGCGGACCTCGGTCAGGGTCAGGCGGTCGCGCGCCAGGTCGTAGCCCTCGGTGCGGCCGGCATGCTGGATCGGCTGGAAGGTCACCCCACGCACGCAGGGCTGGCGCCTGGCGAAGTCGATGATCTCGCCGAGTTCGCCGTCGTTGAGGCCTTTCTTGACCGTCACCACCAGGGTGGTGGAGATGTCGTACCGGTTCAGCGCCTCCAACGCGCGTCGCCGGATCTCGCCCAGGCGCGCGCCGCGCAGTTCCTGATGGACCTCATCACGCAGCGAGTCGAACTGCAGGTACAGCTCGAAGCCGGGCATGTAGCCGGCCAGGCGCTCGACGAACGCGGGATCCTTCGCGATCCGCAGCCCGTTGGTGTTGACCATCAGATGGCGGATCGGCCGCGCCTTGGCCGCGTCGAGGATTTCGAAGAACTGCGGATGCAGGGTCGGCTCGCCGCCAGAGATCTGGACCACATCCGGTTCGCCCTCGTTGGCGACCACCGCATCGAGCATGCGCTCGATGGTGGCCAGGTCGCGGAAGCCAGGGCGATGCGGCCCCGAATCGGCATAGCAGATCGGGCAGCGCAGGTTGCAGTGGTCGGTGACCTCGATCAGGGTCAGGCAGCTGTGCTGCATGTGCTCCGGGCACAGCCCGCAGTCGTAGGGACAGCCCCAGCGCCGCTCGGTGTTGAAACGCTGCGGCAGCTCGGGCGGCTTGATGAAGCGCTCGCGGCACAGGCGGTAGTAGTCGATGTCGTCGGCCACCAGCACCCGTTCGCGGCCGTGCTGTGGGCACCACTTCTCCAGGTAGACGCCGCCGTCCTTGAACAGGATGGTGGCCTCCACCCGGCGCAGGCAGGTCGAGCACACCGACACGGCGGTGTCGTAGAACAGGTAAGGCCTTACTTTTGCCGCCATGCAGGGGTCCATGCGATGCGTGGGAGGTCGCGTACATGGTAGGCCACGCCCAGCACGCACAGCAGCTGCAGGCCTGACAGCAGGCCGAAGTAGTACACCGGGATGGGACGGATGGACTCGATGACCAGCCGGTACAGCAGGTAGCCGACCAGGAACAGCTTGAAGCGGTCGCCCGGACGCGGCAGGCGATCGCCGTAGCGGGTCAGCAGGCCGCCCCAGAGCGCGACGAAGGCGATCTCGTAAAGCTGGGTCGGGTGGCGCGGGACGCCATCGCCGAAGTCCACGCCCCATGGCAGGGACGTGGGATTGCCGTAGGTGTGGTCGGCCAGTCCGCCCAGGAAACAGCCAATGCGCCCGATGATCATCCCGATGGTCAGGGGCAGGACGAAGGCATCCCCGGTCGAACCGCGGATCCCGGCCAGGCGCTTGGCGATCTCCACACCGGCCCAGCCGCCGAGCAGCGCCCCGATGATCGACTTGCCCTCCAGCAGCCGGCGCAACGTCGGGAAATCGGTGAAGGCATAGGCCGGGTCGTAGAGCCAATAGGCGATCTTGCTGCCCAGCGCCGCGCCCAGGACGGTCCCGCCGACCAGCAACAGAGCCTGGACCTTATCGGTCTGGCCTGGCAGGGGCAGGCGGCGGCGTTGGCGCAGGTAGAGCTGGAAGCCGACCGAATAGGCGGCCGCTTCCAGCAGCGTGTGGACCCAGTAGGCGTTCAGCGTCATCAATGCCAGTGTAGTCGCCATTCCTGGCCGTTGGTTCGGCGTTGGCAGGCGCCAAACGCGCGTCCTGACATGGTTTGCGCGAGGCTGCGTCGGCACGCTGGTTCCGACAGGGTTTGATCGGATCTCGTCCGGCCGCGTCATCCATGTGAAAAATACGGCTGGCGCCCGACCCCCCGGGTCCGTACAATTCGCACTCGCCTGATGACCACATCACCTCGGACCGGAGAAGCGCCGCGTCCGCGGTTTCTTGCAGCCGCAAGTTTGACGTGGGCACAGGGTTTTCCTCCATCCCCAAGGCGAACCTGCAGTGACCCAACCCGCAATCCTGGTCCTCGAAGACGGCACCGTATTCGAGGGCGAATCGGTCGGCGCAAACGGACTGTCCGTCGGCGAAGTGGTGTTCAACACCGCCATGACCGGCTATCAGGAGATCGTCACCGATCCGTCCTACGCGCGTCAGCTGGTGACGCTGACCTATCCCCATATCGGCAACACCGGTTGCACCGACCAGGACGACGAAGCCGCCAAGGTCTGGTCGGCCGGCCTGATCGTGCGCGACGTACCGCGCCGTCCCAGCAGCTGGCGCAGCCAGGTTTCGCTGCAGGACTGGCTGAGCGCACGTGGCGTGGTGGCCATTTCCGGCATCGACACCCGCAAGCTGACCCGCCTGTTGCGCGAGAAGGGCGCGCAGAACGGCGCGGTCATGGCCGGGCAGATCGACGTGGAGCAGGCACTGGAAGCCGCCCGCAAGTTCCCTGGCCTCAAGGGCATGGACCTGGCCAAGGTGGTCTCCACCGACAAGACCTATCCCTGGACCGAGGGTCAGTTGGACTTGGATACCGGCGCGCCGGTACAGGTCGAGGCGAAGTTCAAGGTCGTGGCCTACGACTACGGTGTGAAGCTCAACATCCTGCGCATGCTGGCCGAGCGTGGGTGCGAGGTCACCGTCGTCCCGGCGCAGACGCCGGCGGCCGAGGTGCTGGCGCTCAAGCCCGACGGTGTGTTCCTGTCCAATGGCCCTGGCGATCCGGAACCCTGCGACTACGCCATCGCCGCGATCAAGGAATTCGTCGCGCAGAAGGTGCCGACCTTCGGCATCTGCCTGGGCCACCAGTTGCTGGCGCTGGCCGCAGGGGCCAAGACCATGAAGATGGGCCACGGGCACCATGGCGCCAACCATCCGGTCATCGACCTGGACTCGGGCCGGGTGATGATCACCTCGCAGAACCATGGCTTCGCCGTGGACGAGGCGAGTGTGCCGGCCAACGTGCGGGTCACCCATCGCTCGCTGTTCGACGGCACCAACCAGGGCATCGCGCTGACCGACGCCCCGGCGTTCTCCTTCCAGGGCCACCCGGAAGCCTCGCCCGGCCCGCATGACGTGGCGCCGCTGTTCGACCGCTTTGTCGAGCTGATGGGAGCCCAGGCGCGCGGGTGAGCCCGCGCACCTGATTGCCTTGTCGGCATGGTCCAGGCCATGCCTTTCGATTCCAGCGTCGCCGCCGTTCGCGCGATGCCAACACGAGTAGCGAAATGCCCAAGCGCACCGACCTCAAGACCATCCTCATCATCGGCGCCGGCCCGATCGTCATCGGCCAGGCCTGCGAGTTCGATTACTCCGGCGCACAGGCCTGCAAGGCGCTGCGCGACGAGGGCTACCGCGTGGTCCTGGTCAACTCCAACCCGGCCACGATCATGACCGACCCGGAGATGGCCGACGCGGTCTACATCGAGCCGATCAACTGGCAGACGGTCGAGAAGATCATCGCCAAGGAGAAGCCCGACGCGCTGCTGCCGACCATGGGCGGACAGACCGCGCTGAATTGCGCGCTGGACCTGGCCGACCACGGCGTGCTGGAGAAGTACAACGTCGAGCTGATCGGTGCCAAGCGCGAGGCCATCCGCATGGCCGAGGACCGCGAGCTGTTCCGCGTGGCGATGGGCGAGATCGGCCTGGAGTGCCCCAAGGCCGAGGTCGCGCGCAGCTTCGAGCAGGCCGTGGAGATCCAGGCCAAGGTCGGCTACCCGACCATCATCCGCCCGTCCTTCACCCTCGGCGGCACCGGTGGCGGCATCGCCTACAACCGCGAGGAGTTCGAGGAGATCATCAAGCGCGGCCTGGAGCTGTCCCCGGTGCACGAGGTGCTGGTGGAAGAGTCCGTGCTGGGCTGGAAGGAGTTCGAGATGGAGGTGGTCCGCGACACCGCGGACAACTGCATCATCGTGTGCTCCATCGAGAACCTGGACCCGATGGGCGTGCACACCGGCGACTCGATCACCGTGGCCCCGGCCCAGACCCTGACCGACAAGGAATACCAGCGCCTGCGCGATGCCTCCATCGCCGTGCTGCGCAAGATCGGCGTGGATACCGGTGGCTCGAACGTGCAGTTCGGCATCAGCCCGACCACTGGCCGGGTGGTGGTGATCGAGATGAACCCGCGCGTGTCGCGCTCCTCGGCGCTGGCCTCCAAGGCGACCGGCTTCCCGATCGCCAAGGTCGCCGCCAAGCTGGCCGTGGGCTACACCCTGGACGAGTTGAAGAACGAGATCACCGGCGGCAAGACCCCGGCCTCGTTCGAGCCGTCGATCGACTACGTGGTCACCAAGATCCCGCGCTTCGCCTTCGAGAAGTTCCCGCAGGCCGATGCGCGACTGACCACGCAGATGAAGTCGGTGGGCGAGGTGATGGCCATGGGCCGGACCTTCTCCGAGTCGGTGCAGAAGGCGCTGCGTGGACTGGAGACCGGCAAGGTCGGCTTCGATCCCACCGGCCTGGACCTGTCCAACGAGGACGACCTGACCACCCTGCGCCGCGAGCTCAAGGCGCCGGGCCCGGAGCGCCTGTTCTATGTCGGCGACGCGTTCCGCGCCGGCATGAGCGTGGAAGAGGTGTTCGCGCTGTCCTTCATCGACCCGTGGTTCCTGGACCAGATCCACGACCTGATCGCCGACGAGGCGCAGGTGGCGGCCGACGGGCTGGGCTCGTTGGACAAGACGCGCATGCGCAAGCTCAAGCGCGCCGGCTTTTCCGACGCCCGCCTGGCCCAGCTGACCGGCACCGACGAGAACGCCGTGCGCGTGCTGCGCAAGGCGCTGGGCATCAAGCCGGTGTACAAGCGCGTGGACTCGAGCGCGGCCGAGTTCTCCACCGATACCGCTTACCTGTATTCGACCTACGAGGACGAGTGCGAGGCCAACCCGACCAGCCGCGACAAGATCATGATCCTGGGCGGCGGCCCCAACCGCATCGGCCAGGGCATCGAGTTCGACTACTGCTGCGTGCATGCGGCGCTGTCCCTGCGCGAGGACGGCTACGAGACCATCATGGTCAACTGCAACCCGGAGACGGTCTCCACCGACTACGACACCTCCGACCGCCTGTACTTCGAGCCGCTGACCCTGGAAGACGTGCTGGCCATCGTCGAGCTGGAGCAGCCCAAGGGCGTGATCGTGCAGTACGGCGGGCAGACCCCGCTGAAGCTGGCGCGCGCGCTGGAAGCCAACGGCGTGCCGGTGATCGGCACCTCGCCCGATTCGATCGATCTGGCCGAGGACCGCGAGCGTTTCCAGAAGCTGGTCGACAAGCTGGGCCTGAAGCAGCCGCCGAACCGCATCGCCCGCAACGACCAGGAAGCCCTGCTGCTGGCGCGCGAGATCGGCTATCCGCTGGTGGTGCGCCCGAGCTACGTGCTCGGCGGCCGCGCGATGGAGATCGTCTACGGCGAGTCGGACCTGGCGCGCTACGTGCGCGACGCGGTCAAGGTCTCCAATGATTCGCCGGTGCTGCTGGACCGCTTCCTGGACAACGCCGTGGAAGTGGACGTGGACATCATCGCCGACAAGGACGGCCACGTCCTGATCGGCGGGGTGATGGAGCACATTGAGGAGGCCGGCGTGCATTCGGGCGATTCGTCCTGCTCGCTGCCGCCGTACTCGCTCTCGGCTGAAACCCAGGCCGAGCTGCGCCGCCAGGTGGTCGAACTGGCCAAGGCCCTGAACGTGGTCGGCCTGATGAACACCCAGTTCGCGATCCAGGCCGGCGAGAACGGCGAAGACATCGTCTACCTGCTAGAAGTGAACCCGCGTGCCTCGCGCACCGTGCCGTTCGTGTCCAAGGCCACCGGCATGCCGTTGGCCAAGATCGCCGCGCGCTGCATGGCCGGCAAGACCCTGGCCGAGCAGGGTGCCACCAAGGAAATCGTGCCGGAGTATTACTCGGTCAAGGAAGCGATCTTCCCGTTCGCCAAGTTCCAGGGCGTCGACCCGATCCTCGGGCCGGAGATGCGCTCGACTGGCGAAGTGATGGGCGTAGGCCGAAGCTTCGGCGCGGCGATGGCGCGTGCGCAGGAGGCGGGTGGCATCAAGGCCCCGCAGCCGGGCAAGGCCTTCGTCTCGGTCCGCGACCCGGACAAGCAGCGCGTGCTGCCGGTGGCCCAGGCCCTGATCGAGCGTGGCTTCACGCTGGTGGCCACGGTGGGCACGGCAAAATGGCTGCGTGAGCACGGTATCGAATGCGAGCTGGTCAACAAGGTCACCGATGGCCGCCCGCATATCGTCGATCTGATCAAGAACGGCGAGATCGTGTATATCGTCAACACGACCGAAGGCCGTCGTGCGATCTCCGATTCGTTCTCCATTCGTCGTGAGGCGCTGCAGCAGCGCGTTACGTATTCCACCACGATCGCCGGCGCCCGCGCGCTGGTGAACTCGCTGGAGTTCCGCGGCACCGGTCCGGTGCTGGCGCTCCAGGAGCTGCACAAGGAGCTGCAATCATGAGAGCCCCCATCACCAAACAGGGTGCCCAGCGCCTGCGTGACGAGCTGGACCAGCTGAAGTCGGTCAAGCGCCCGGAGGTCATCGCCGCCATCGCCGAGGCGCGCGCGCACGGCGACCTGAAGGAAAACGCCGAGTACCACGCCGCCCGCGAACAGCAGGGTTTCATCGAAGGCCGCATCAACCAGCTGGAGGCCGAGCTGTCCACGGCCGAGGTGATCGACGTGGCCGCGCTCAACGCCGGCTCGCGCGTGGTGTTTGGCGCCACCGTGGTCCTGGCCGACGTGGAGACCGACGAGGAGAAGAAGTACCAGATCGTCGGTGACCTGGAGGCGGACATCAAGCAGTCGCTGATCGCCATTTCCTCGCCCATCGCGCGTGCGCTGATCGGCAAGAACGAGGGGGACAGCGTGACCATCCAGGCCCCGGCGGGCGAGCACGAATACGAGATCGTCAGCGTCTCCTACGGCGCCTGAGTCCCTCGCAGGCATGGCCTCCGCCACGCTGTTGCTGCCGGCGCGCGCAAGGTTCGCCGGCGCCCTGCCGGCCCAGGTCGGCAAGGCCCTGGGCCGCGCCGACCGCGCCCAGGGCGAGTCAGGCGAACGCGCCCAGCTGCGCCGCCACTTCCAGCTTGTTCCCGACCACTGGCCCGTGGCGGCGCTGACCCGGCAGCTGGACGCCGGTGATGCCGCCGGCGGGCGCTGGCTGCGCGCCGATCCCGCCTATCTCGCTCCGGACATGACCGGCGCGCGCTTGCTGGCTCATGGGCCGGCCCTGGGGCTGGATGCCAGCGATGTGGCCGCGTTACTGCCCGCCTTGAAGCCGCTGTTCGGCGATGCCGGCCTGCTGCTGGATGCGCCGGACCCGTCGCGCTGGTACCTACGTCTGCCGCCGGACAGTCCGCTGCCGGACTTCGCCGCGCCCGAGGACGTGGTGGGCGACGACCTGTTCGGTCATCTTCCGCACGGCGACGCCGGGCGCCGGTGGCGCGCCTTGTTTACCGAGGCCCAGGTGCTTCTGCACCAGCATCCGTGGAATGCCCAGCGCGCCGCGCAGGGCAAGCCTGCGGTCAATGCGCTGTGGTTTTGGGGGCAGGGCGTGCTGCCGCAGTCGGTGCGCACGGTCTATCGACAGGTCCGCAGCCGCGACGACCTGTTGCGTGCCTTGTCGGGTCAGGCCGGAGTGCCCGAATCCATCGAAGAAGGCGTCGATGCCTTGGTGGATTTGCGACATCTGAAGTCGCGCACGATGTTCGTCGATGAGGCGCTCATGCCGCTGCTGGCCGAGTTGCGTAGCGGCAAGCTCGCGCAGGTGGTGCTGGATTTCCAGGACGGGACTCAGTTCACCCTGCGCCCGGGCCAGCGCTGGCGACTGCTGCGCCGCGCCTTGCCGCAGCTGGACGCATGAGCCCAGCCACGCGGATCACCCGTCGCATCGCTGCGCCGGGTGGGCAATGGTCCGGCACCGTCCTGCCCCTGTTGCAACGGGTCTACGCCGGTCGCGGCGCGCTGGACGATGCCCGCGCGCGGCCGCGTCTGGCGCAGCTGCATGCGCCGGACCTGCTGACCGGGATGGACGCGGCGGTGGCCCTGCTGGCCGAGGCCATCGCCCAGGACCGCCACATCGTGGTGGTTGGCGATTTCGACTGCGACGGCGCCACCGCCTGCGCCACGGCCGTGCGCGGGCTGATCCTGCTCGGCGCGCGCCATGTCACCCCGGCCGTGCCCAACCGGGTCACCCATGGCTATGGGCTCTCGCCGGGGTTGGTGGCCGAACTGGCCGAGCTCAAGCCCGACCTGCTGGTCACCGTCGACCATGGCATCGCCTGTCACGCCGGCATCGAACAGGCGCGGGCGCTGGGCTGGCAGGTGCTGGTCACCGACCACCATCTGCCCGGGCCGCGGTTGCCGCAGGCCCATGCCATCGTCAATCCCAACCTGGCCGGTGACGGCTTCCCAAGTAAATCGTTGGCCGGGGTCGGGGTGATGTTCTACGTGTTGCTGGCGCTGCGGAAGCATTTGTTTGGCGATCATCCTGATCGTGAGAATCAAACAGCGGCCATCCATGGCCGCACTCCTCAACAAAAGCGGCCTGATTTGAACTCCCTGTTGGACCTGGTCGCGGTCGGCACCATCGCCGACCTGGTGCCGCTGGACGCCAATAACCGCGCCCTGGTCTCGGCTGGGCTGCGTCGGCTGCGTGCCGGACAGGGCTGCGCCGGCCTGCGCGCCTTGATCGAGGTCTGCGGGCGCCGCGCCGAAACCCTCACCGCCGCCGACATCGGCTTTGCCATCGGCCCGCGCCTCAACGCGGCCGGGCGCCTGGAGGACATGGCGTTGGGCATCGCCTGCCTGCTGTGCGACGAGGACGCGCCGGCGCGCGAGATGGCCGGCATCCTGCACGGCATCAACGCTGAGCGTCGCGGCGTACAGCAGCAGATGACCGACGAGGCCGAGGCCGCCCTGGCAAGGCTGGCCGCGCTGGAGGGCGATGCGCCGATGGCGGTGTGCCTGTTCGATGCCGACTGGCATCCCGGCGTGGTCGGGCTGGTGGCCTCCAAGATGAAGGACCGCGTGCACCGCCCGGTGATCGCCTTCGCCCCGGCCGAGCCTGGCAGCACGGCGCTGCGCGGTTCGGCGCGCTCGATCCCGGGCTTCCATATCCGCGATGCGCTGGCCGCCATCGATGCCCAGCACCCGGGTCTGATGCAGAAGTTCGGCGGCCACGCCATGGCGGCCGGCTTGAGCCTTGAACTGGAGCATCTGCCGGCCTTCCAGGCCGCCTTTGTCGCCCAGGTGTCCGCCACCCTGGACGCCGCGCTGCTGCAGGCCGAGCTGCTCAGCGACGGCGAGCTGGCCCCGCATGAGTTCGATCGCGTCCATGCCGAGGCGTTGCGCGATGGCGGGCCGTGGGGGCAGGGGTTTGCTGAGCCGCTGTTCGATGGCGTGTTTGAGGTGATCGACTGGCGCGCGGTGGGCGAACGACACCTCAAGCTGGTGCTGCGTTGCCCGCAACGCGCCGCGCCGCTCAACGCCATCCACTTCAACGGCCTCACGCGCGAGCCGCCGGCCGCACGCGTGCACCTGGCCTATCGCCTGGCGCCGGACGACTATCGCGGCGGCGATGCCATCCAGCTCATCGTCGAGCATTGCGTTCCGGCCTGAATCAGGCCGCCTGCGGCTCAGCCAAACCGAGGTTTGGTCCCCCAGATCTGCGGCCAGATCGGCGGGATGTCGCGGCAGACGAAGATCTCGTAGCCGTTCGCCGATTCCTCGTTGGCCACCCCCTCGCGGTTGCGGAAGATGCCGTGCGAGCTGCACCTGGCGACACTCCCGCGCTGGTCCTCGGCGGTATTGCCCAGCTCGATGATCACGCTTGGCGGCGGGTCGCCATAACCGCGATACCAGGCCGAGTTGGTCCGGCTGATCACCGGCGGCAGGCCGAGCGCCGGGCCATATAGCGCCATGGCGCCGGCCTCGCCGTAATTGTTGGCCAGGATCGCCGCGTTGGCCCGCTCGGCCGCGGGCAAGCCACGGTAGATCGCGGCCACGCGCTGGGCCAGTTCCTGCCAGCCCACCTGCTCGGCGTAGTCCCCGTGCAGACGCCGGGTCAGCTGCCAGAGCGGGGAATTGACCGGCGCGATCGGCAGATGCAGCGCGGCGCCCAGCGGTAGGCCGACCGCCAGCAGGGCGGCGACCGCAATGCGCAGTCCACGCGCGCGACCGGCGGACATGGACGCACACCAGCGCTCAATGGCCACGTAGCCAGCCGCCAACAGCATCGGATAGCCCGGCGCCATGTAGTAGCCGCGGCCGCGCGAGAGCGCGAACAGCAGCAGCGGCACCGCATACATCCAGGCCAGCACGCGGTAACGGCGCATCGAACCGGCCAGCGTGAGGAACCCCAGCCCGGCCAGCCAGACCGGCAGGGTCAGCGCGCTGGCGTTGGCGTACAGCTGCTCGGGGAAGAACAGGTCGGCGCGGCCGATGGCCACGTCGCGGGCGTGGATGTGGGCGACGAAGTCCAGGTAGATGAAGTCGCGCCGTACCTGCCAGACCAGGTTCGGCAGGAAGATCACGAAGGCCACGCCCACGCCCAACCAGGGCCAGCGCGTGCGCAGTTGCGCGCGCAGCGGTCCGCCCAGCACGCCGACGGCCAGGCCCGCGGCCCAAAACACGATGGTGTAGCGCGTCATCAGCCCAAGGCCAAAGACCACCCCGAGCGCCAGCCACAGGCGCGGATCGCCGTCCTTGGCCAGGCGCAGCACCAGCCACCCGGCCGCCACCACCCACAACAGGTCGGGACCGCAGTACATGAGGATGCTGCTGTTGACCAGGCCAAAGGGCATGCATGCGGTGGCCAGCGCCGCGCAGACCTGGGCGAAGCGCCGGCCGCCGAGCTCGGCGGCGATCAGCCCTGCCAGTACCATCGCACCGCACTGCGCGAGCGCGGCCACCACGCGAAAGCCAATGAGCGAGGTCCCGAACACCGCCAGCTCCACTCGCGCCAGCCACGGCACCAGCGGCGGGTAGGACACATAGCCCCAGTCCAGATGGCGGGCGTCGTCCAGCACCTGCAGTTCGTCCCGGTGGAAGCCGTAGGCGCCGTTGAGCCACACATGCACGAGGAAGCGCACGAGCGCCAGCACGAGCAGCAGCTTCAGTTCGGAGTGGCCCCGGGCTCCGTTCGAAGCGGTTTCATGCCGGCACGTGCGCTCAGGGCCGAGGGAGGAAGCGGTCGGGGACGCGTTCATGGCAGAGCATCGGCCGAAGAGGCGGGTAGTGTTTCCGCACCGTCCCCGGCCGAACCAGCCCAATGTGACCATCCGCCCCAGATTGGGGACCAACCGCGGACCTGCGGGGCCGGACGGGACCGCCGGGTCCCTTAGAATTGCGGCATGCAAGCATCGAGACCCACCGCCTACGAGCGGCTGCTGCCCTGGAAGCGTACGGTCGAGGTGGGATTCTGGGTCGTCTATATCGCCTGGAACGCCACCTTCAACAGCATCACCGTGGTCATGGACGTGCACAAGGCGGGTCTGGCCTTCGCCGACTGGGAGCCGGTTGTGTGGGAGTGGTCCAGCAACCTGGGCTGGCTGCTGTTGGTCTGGCCTCTGGTGCGCTTCACCGCGTGGCGGCCGTTGCGCTGGACGGGCGGGCTGCGCAAGGTGGCCGAGTATCTTCTGGCCAGCGTGGTCTTCTCGCTGCTGCACGTGGTCGGCATGTATGCCCTGCGTGCCTTGGTGTATCGCTGGATGGGCGGCGAGTACCGGTTCGGTGGCTGGCTGTCCGCCTGGCCCTACGAGTACCTCAAGGACGTGCGCAGCTTCTTCGTGCTGGTCGTCTTCATCGAGACCTGGCGCCTGCTGATACGGCGCCTGCAGGGCGAAGCACAGCTGCTGGATGCGCCCGACGACGGCCCGCCAGCGGAGCCGGTCGAGCGCCCTGAGCGCTTCCTGGTGCGCAAGCTGGGGCGCGAGTTCCTGATTGCCGTGTCCGAGATCGAATGGGCGCAGGCCTCGGGCAACTACGTCAACCTGCGGGTGCGCGGGCATGACTATCCCTTGCGCAGCACCATGGCCGCGCTGGAAGCCCGGCTGGACCCGCAGTGCTTCGTGCGCATCCATCGCAGCTATCTGGTCAATCTGCGGCAGGTGGCTTCGATCGAGCCGCTAGAGAGTGGTGATGCGCGGGTGCATCTGCGCGAAGGCGTGCCGTTGCCCTGCAGTCGCAGTTATCGCGCGGCGCTACGCGAGGCCGCCTGAGGCGAAGGATCCGGCATCCCCGTGCGTGTGGCCGCCCGGTCGGCGGCTTCGCACGGCTGCTGGCGGCGCCGGGCCCTGCCGGACGGCCCTGGATTCCCAGGACGAAGGCAAGGTGTCGCGCGACCGGCCGATCCGCTGTTCCCGGAATGGCCTGCCGGAGCCGCGCCGGGGACCGGAGGCCGGCCCCAGGTGGCAGTCTTGCTAGAATTGCAGTCTTGTCTCAGACCGTTGTCATTTCATGATCGAACTCAATCCCGTGCGCCAGCGCATCGCCGACCTGACCGGCCGCCTGGACTCACTCAGGGGGTATCTTTGACTACGACGCCAAGCGTGAGCGTCTGGAAGAAGTCGAGCGCGAGCTCGAAAACCCCGATATCTGGAACGACCCGGAACGCGCCCAGGGCCTGGGCCGCGAGCGCGCCCAGCTGGACCGGACCGTCAACGGCATCCGCGACCTGACCGAGGGCCTGACCGGCGCCAACGAACTCCTGGAACTGGCCGAGATGGAATCCGACGAGGACACCGCCAACGCGGTGGTCGCCGATGTCGAACGTTTCGCCCGTGACGTGGACAAGCTGGAGTTCCAGCGCATGTTTTCCGGCGAGATGGACACGGCCAACGCGTTCGTCGACATCCAGGCTGGCGCCGGCGGCACCGAAGCCCAGGACTGGGCCGAGATCCTGCTGCGCATGTACCTGCGCTGGGCCGAAGGGCGCGGCTGGAAGGTCGAGTTGATGGAAGCCTCAGCTGGTGAAGTGGCCGGCATCAAGTCCGCCACCTTCCGCGTGGAGGGCGATTACGCCTACGGCTGGCTCAAGACCGAGATCGGCGTGCATCGCCTGGTGCGCAAGTCGCCGTTCGACTCGGACAACCGCCGCCATACCAGCTTCACCTCGGTCTTCGTCGCGCCGGAAGTCGACGACAACATCGACATCGAGATCAATCCGGCCGACCTGAAGACCGACGTGTACCGGTCCTCCGGCGCCGGTGGCCAGCACGTCAACAAGACCGAGTCGGCCGTGCGCATCACCCATGTGCCGACCAATACGGTGGTGGCCTGCCAGACCGAGCGTTCGCAGCACGCCAACCGCGACCGCGCCATGAAGATGCTCAAGGCCAAGCTGTACGAACTCGAAGTCCAGAAACGCAATGCGGAAAAGAACGCGCTGGAAGCCACCAAGGCCGACATCGGCTGGGGCAGCCAGATCCGCAACTACGTGCTGGACCAGAGCCGCATCAAGGACCTGCGCACCGGCGTGGAGCGTTCCGATACGCAGAAGGTGCTCGATGGCGACCTGGATGAATTCCTCGAAGCCAGCCTCAAGTCCGGCCTGGATGCCGGCGCCAGGCGCATCGACGCCTGACCTGCAACAGGGTGGGAGCCGCCATGTCGGCGAGGCGCTGGCCTGGTGCTTTCCGGGCTGCCCGCATCGCGGCCATGGCCGCTCCCACCGTTTCACTCCTACATTTCACACCTCAAATCCCACACCGCCATGACCGAACAGCCCCCCGCGCCGCAGCCCCCCGTCGACGAGAACAGCCTCATCGCCGAGCGCCGCGGCAAACTCACCGCGCTGCGCGGGCAGGGCATCGCCTATCCCAACGACTTCAAGCGCGACACCTACGCCGGCGACCTGCAGGCCGAGTTCGCCGATGCGCAGGCCTTCGGCGCCGAAGCACTGGAAGGCCTGGGGCGCCAGGTCAAGCTCGCCGGGCGCCTGATGGCCAAGCGCGTGATGGGCAAGGCCAGCTTCGCCCAGATCCAGGACGAGTCCGGCCGCATCCAGCTGTTCCTGCAGGGCAATGTGCTGGGCGATGCCTACACGGCGTTCAAAGGCTGGGACGTGGGCGACATCATCGCGGTGGAGGGCGGGCTGACCCGCACCCGCACCGGCGAGCTGTCGGTCAAGGCCTCGGCCGCGCGTCTGCTGACCAAGTCGCTGCGTCCGCTCCCGGACAAGTGGCATGGCCTGAGCGATGTCGAGCAGCGCTACCGCCAGCGCTACGTGGACCTGATCGTGACCCCGGAGGCGCGCGAGGTCTTCATCAAGCGCTCCAAGATCATCCGCGCGATCCGCTCGTGGCTGGACAACCGCCGCTTCCTGGAAGTGGAGACGCCGATGATGCATTACATTCCCGGCGGCGCCACGGCCAAGCCGTTCACTACGCACCACAACGCGCTGGACCTGCAGCTGTACCTGCGCGTGGCGCCGGAGCTGTATCTCAAGCGCCTGGTGGTGGGCGGCCTGGAGCGTGTCTACGAGATCAACCGCAACTTCCGCAACGAAGGCGTGTCGACCCGGCACAACCCCGAGTTCACCATGCTCGAGCTGTACGAGGCCTACGCCACCTACCACGAGGTCATGGACCTGACCGAAGGCGTGATCCGCGAGACCGCGCAGACGGTGTTGGGCACCACCCAGGTCGAGTGGGACGGCGCGCGGATTGACCTTGCGCCGGCGTTCCGCCGCTGGCGCATGGACGAGGCCGTGCGCCACCACAATCCGGAGATCACCGCCGAGGACTGCACCGACCGCGACGCGCTGGCCCGCCACTGCGAGCGGCTGAAGATCAGGATCAAGCCGTCCTACGGCTGGGGCAAGCTGCTGCTGGAGATCTTCGAGGCCACTGTCGAGCACACCCTGGTGCAGCCGACCTTCATCACCGACCACCCGGTCGAGGTCTCGCCGCTGGCCCGCGCCAGCGACACCGAGTCCGGTTATACCGACCGCTTCGAGCTGTTCATCAGCGGCAAGGAGATCGCCAACGGCTTCTCCGAGCTCAACGACCCGGAAGACCAGGCCGCGCGCTTCCGCGCCCAGGTCGAGGCCAAGGACAGCGGCGACGACGAGGCCATGCATTTCGACGCCGATTACATCCGTGCGCTCGAGTACGGCATGGCGCCGACCGGCGGTCTGGGCATCGGCATCGACCGGCTGGTCATGCTGCTGACCGGGACCGCTTCGATCCGGGACGTGCTGCTCTTTCCCTACATGCGCCCTGAAGCGCAGGGTTGAAAAGTGACGCGTGGGGGCAGCCAGTGGCGCCCACGCAACCCGGCCGTCATCGCGGCCAACGCCGGTCCAAGACGGCCCGCGGCGGGAGATCCTGCGGTTTTTGTGCGACCGATGCGCGCAATCGGTGGCGTTTTGCTGGTTTCATGGGAGGTGGGCAGCGTTCGGGATCGGTGGCATGCTTTCTGCTTAATGCTCACTATTCCGGACGTGTGGCGGCATCTGGGCCGCATTTTCGGCGCTCTGGCGTTTTCCTATCGTTCCCTGCAGCCTCGTAATCCCCCGAGAGGTGGCGTTCCATGCTCACCCCCAACCGCGTCTTCACGGCGGTTTCCTCACCCAAGGACCAGCAGCACTGGCCCAATGGGGCGGGGAGCGAACTGAACATCGTCATCGTCGACGATCAGGCGTCGGCGCGCACGATGTTGCGCCACGTGATCGAGGACATCGCCTCGGAACTGGCCGTTCACGATTTCGGCGATCCGCAGGTGGCCCTGGATTGGTGCAGCAACAACCGCACCGACTTGCTGCTGCTGGATTACCGCATGCCGGGGATGGACGGGCTGGAGTTCGCCCGCCGCTTCCGCCGCCTGCCGATGCATCGCGACATCCCGGTCATCCTGATCACCGTGGTCGGTGACGAGCCGATCCGCCAGGCCGCGCTGGAAGCCGGGGTCATCGATTTCCTGGTCAAGCCGGTGCGTCCGCGCGAGCTGCGCGCCCGCTGCCGCAACCTGCTGCAGCTGAGGCAGCAGTCCGAGAACGTCAAGCAGCGCGCCCTGTCGCTGGAGCAGCGCCTGCTGTCGAGCATGCACGAGGTGGAAGAGCGTGAGCGCGAGACGCTCTCGCGCCTGGCCCGGGCCATCGAATATCGCGATAGCGGCACCAGCGCATTCCTCGAACGCATGTCGCGCATCGCAGCGCTCATCGCCGAGCAACTGGGCATGGGCGAGGAGGATGTGCGGGCCATCGAGCTGGCCGCGCCCCTGCACGACATGGGCAAGATCGCCATCCCCGACGCGGTGCTGATGAAGGCCGGCCCCCTGGAGCCGGAAGAGCAGGCGATCATGCGCCGCCATCCGAAGATCGGCCATGAGCTGCTCAGCGGTAGCCAGAATCGCCTGATCCAGGCCGGCGCGATCATCGCGCTGCGCCATCACGAGCGCTTCGATGGCAGCGGCTATCCGGATGGTCTGCGCGGGGAGCAGATTCCCATCGAGGCCCGCATCGTGGCCGTGGCCGACGTGTTCGATGCGCTGATCTCGGCGCGCCCATATAAGCCCGCCTGGACCCGCGATGCCGCGCTGGCCTACCTGTATGCACAGCGCGGCAAGCTGTTCGACCCGGTGTGCGTGGATGCGCTGTTCCGTGGTCGCGAGCGGCTCGATGCCATCTGCGAACGTTATTCCACCGTGCAAGCCCGCCCAGGAATGGAGTAAGCCCATGGCCGCACTGCTGCAACAGCTCAAGGACAGGCTTGCCGTGCGCCGGGACAACGAGCACGGCCAGGCGGTTGTGCGAATCACCCTGATCAGCCTGATCCTGTTCTACGTGATGCTGCCGCCGGTCCGTGCCAGCATTCCGCAAGCCAAGTACGACGGCGTGGTGGCCATCGTCCTCACCGGCCTGGTCCTGGCCTGGTTGCTGCTTGCCTGGATGATGTCCCGGCCGACGCGATCCGATACGCGGCGGATCATCGGCATGCTGGCCGATTACGGCCTCATGGCCGCCGGCATGGTCCAGATGGGCGAGCCGCTGAGCTGGGTCTACGTGGTGGTGATGTGGGTGACGGTTGGCAACGGCCTGCGTTTCGGCCACCGCTATCTCTACCTGGCCGTGGCCATGGCGGTGGTCAGCTTCGCCACCACGGTGCTACTGAGCGAGTACTGGTTGGCCAACCTCCGATTGGGCATCGGCCTGGTCGCCGGACTGGCAGCCGTGCCGCTGTATTTCTCCGGGTTGCTGCGCAAGTTGACCCGCGCCAGCGCGGACGCCAAGCGTGCGAGCGAGGCCAAGAGTCGCTTCCTGGCCAATATGAGCCACGAGTTCCGTACGCCACTCAACGGCCTGTCCGGCATGACCGAAGTGCTGGCGACCACACGCCTGGATGCCGAGCAGCGCGAGTGCGTCAACACCATCCAGGCTTCGGCCCGCAGCCTGCTGGCGCTGGTGGAGGAGGTGCTGGACATCTCGGCGATCGAGGCCGGCAAGCTGCGCCTGGACGAGGCCGAGTTCTCGCCGCACGAGCTGGTCCAGCACGTGGGATTCATCATGCTGCCGCAGGCCAAGGCCAAGAAGCTCGACTACACGGTCAGCTTCGGAGCGGACGTGCCCAAGGTGCTGCGCGGTGACGCCCGGCACCTGCGCCAGATCCTGATCAACCTGGTCGGCAACGCGGTGAAGTTCACCGATAGGGGCGGGGTGCGCATCCAGGTCGCCTCGCAGCCTTCGACCGATGGCCGGCCGCGCCTGCGCTTCACCGTGATCGATACCGGGATCGGGATCCCGGTCCGGTTGCAGGGTCGGTTGTTCGAGGCCTTCGAACAGGCCGATGTCAGCCTGAGCCGGCGCTATGGCGGCACGGGCCTGGGCGCGGCGATCGCCAAGGGTCTGGCCGAGGCGATGGGCGGTTCGATCGGGTTCGAAAGCGAGCTCGGCCTGGGCAGCACATTCTGGGTGGAACTGCCCTTTAGCGAGGTCGACATGGCCGCCGCCCGTGCCGCGGCCGCCGTTCCGGCGATCCTGGAGCAGGACGATGCCGAGGCCGAGACGCCCGAAGTGTCCGCCGTTGCGCAGGCGTCGCCGGCCTCTCAGGAAAACGTGATCGCGTTTTCCGATCCGTTCCTGCGCCACCGCGCGCGGGTCCGCAGCATGCAGATCCTGGTCGCCGACGACCACGAGGCCAACCGCATGGTGCTGCAGCGCCTGCTGCAGAAGGCCGGCCACAAGGTGACCTGTGTCAACGGTGGCGAGGAGGTGCTCGATGCCCTGGCCGCGTCGGATTACGACGCGGTGATCATCGATTTGCATATGCCGGGCGTGAGTGGGCTGGACCTGCTCAAGGAACTGCGCGTGCTGCAGGCTGGCGGCGCGCCGCGCACACCCGTGATGGTGCTGAGTGCCGATGTCACGCCGCAGTCGATCAGCAGCTGCGAACAGGCCGGGGCCTACGCCTTCCTGGCCAAGCCCGTGGTCGCCTCCAAACTGCTGGACACCCTCAACGAGATCGCCGTCAACGGCAACCTGCGCCAGCAGGCAAGGCTGACGGTGGTGCGCGGCAGTTCCGATGCCGCTGCCGGGGAGGTGCTCGACCCCCAGGTGCTGGACGAGTTGTCCCAGTTGGGCATGGGCGAGGGGTTCGAACACGAATTCATCCAGCAGTGCCTGTCCGACGCCGACACGTGCTTGGTCGGCCTGCGTCGCGCTGGCGAGCAGGGCGATTGGCCAGTGATGCGCGAGCAAGCCCACGCCCTCAAGGGCGTGGCGAGCAACCTCGGCCTGACCCGGCTTGCCGATGAGGGAGGGCAGTTCATGCGCATGGCCGACTGGCAGATCCAGGCCGAATGGCGCCATCGACTGGGCCAGATCGAGCAACAGATCGCACGCGGACGCGATGCACTCCACGCGCGCGCGCAGCGACGCAAGACCAGCGACGGCAGCGGCGAGCGCTGAGCGACGACCGGGCCCGACGAGCGCGTCGGGCCGAAAGTCCTTTTCCGTAAACCGCCCCGAATCAGGCGGCGTCGAGGCTGGCGCGACGTGTCTGGGCCTTGACCAGGCGATCCATCGTGCGCAGCGACTTCTCTCCCAGCGCCAGGGCGGTTTCCACCCAGACCTTGGTGATTTCGAGCAGTTCGTCGTAGCCCACCGCCTGGGCAAGGTTGCGTGCCTGGTTCATGGCCAGGTAGGAGTGCGGGATGCGGCGCTGTTGGCGGATCAGCTCCTCGGTCGCGGCAATGCCCTGGCCCTTTGGCACCAGCACATCCACCACGCCCAGCTTGTACATTTCCTCGGCGCTGTAGACCCGGCCTTCCAGGATGATCTTTTCGGCGACCTGCGGCGCCACGCGTCGGCACAGGAAGGAGTAGGCGCCCATGCCCGGGAACAGGCCGAACAGGACTTCCGGCAGGCCCATGCCGGCGCCTTCTTCGGCCACGATGGTGTGGCAGGCCAGCGCCATTTCCAGGCCGCCGCCCAGCGCGTCGCCCTGGATGAGGGCGATGCTGCGCACGTCGCCGCCGAAGCCGACATGCAGGTGGTGGACCCCTTCGACGCAGCGTTGCGCGTAGGACAGCAGACGATCGCGGTTGCCCTCGCGGATGAGCTGGGTGAACAGATTCAGGTCGCCGCCGAGGTTGTAGGCGCTGGCATCGGACGCCAGCACGAAGTGGCGCAGTTCGCCGCTGCGGCGCTGGGAGGGGGCTCGGGTGACCTGGCTCATGAACGACCACATCTCATCGAGCATCTCCGGGCGGCAGCACGGACGGATCCCCTCGGCGGCATCGGCGTGCATGTACAGCCAGTGGGCGCTGTCGTCGTGGGTCAGTTCGGTGCGGATGGTGGAGTAGGCGCGGGTGCGGGGGAGCTTCTCGATGTTGTTCATGGCGGCGTTCCTGGGATCGAAGGGGTAGGAGGCCACGTCGGGGGTCGCGGCGTAGCCGATCCTACACCTGAACCAGTTGTTAAGTGCGACAAAAAAGTCGCTGAAGTCAATGACTTATGGCGACTCGCGCCACCTCCAGTTTTTATGTGACGTAAGTCACTAAACTGCGGGCGTGCGCTGGCCGCCCGCTGCGCGCAGCGGGCACACTCGGTGAGTTAGGCGTCAGAGATTGGGCGTCGCCGCACCGTACCGATGCGGCAACGCCGAAGCGTTCAGTGCGCGGCAGTGGCCGGAGCGCGCAGCTCCTTGCGCAGGATCTTGCCGACATTGGACTTGGGCAGTTCGCTGCGGAACTCCACGTGCCGTGGCTGCTTGTAACCGGTCAGGTTCTCGCGGCAGAACGCCTTGACCTCCTCCACGCTGAGACCGCCGGCACGCTTGGGCACGATGAACACCTTGACGGCCTCGCCGGAGCGCTCGTCCGGTACGCCGATGGCCGCGACCTCCAGCACGCCTGGCATGCCGGCGACCACGTCCTCGACCTCGTTCGGGTACACGTTGAAGCCCGACACCAGGATCATGTCCTTCTTGCGATCCACGATGTAGAAGAAGCCGCGCGCGTCCATGCGGGCCATGTCGCCGGTATGCAGCCAGCCCTCGGCGTCCATGACCTTGGCGGTTTCCTCGGGCTTGTTCCAGTAGCCCTTCATCACCTGAGGGCCCTTGATGCACAGCTCGCCCACCGCGTCCTCCCCAGCGGCGACGAGGTTGCCCTCGTCATCCTTGAGGCAGCAGTCGGTTGACGGAACGGGCAGGCCGATCGATCCGTTGTAGTCGGCCAGGTCCATCGGATTGATGCAGGCCGCGGGCGAGGTCTCGGTCAGGCCGTAGGCCTCGATCAGGGTCACGCCGGTGACCTGTTTCCAGCGGTCGGCCACGCTGTGCTGCACGGCCATGCCGCCGCCCAGGGTCAGGCGCAGGGTGCTGAAATCGATCTTGTCGAATCCCGGCGTGTTGAGCAGGCCGTTGAAGAGCGTGTTGACGCCGGTGATGGCAGTGAACGGGGCCTTGGACAGCTCCTTGACGAAGCCCTTCATGTCGCGCGGGTTGGTGATCAGGTGGTTGAGTCCGCCGAACTTCATGAAGACCAGGCAGTTCGCCGTCAACGCGAAGATGTGGTACAGCGGCAGCGCGGTGATGATGTATTCCTCGCCGGGCTTGGTCTTGATGCCAACCCAGGTCGAGGCCTGCTGCATGTTGGCCACCAGATTGCGGTGGGTGAGCATCGCGCCCTTGGCCACGCCGGTGGTGCCGCCGGTGTACTGGAGAAACGCGATGTCATCGGGCTGGATGTCCAGCTTGGGCAGCGGCTTGGCCTTGCCCATCGCCAATGCGTCGCGGAAGCGGGTCGCGCCGGCGATCTCATAGTCCGGCACCATCTTCTTGACGTAGCGCAGGACGAAGTTCACCAGCGCGCCCTTGGCCCCGCCCAGCATGTCGCCCAGCCCCGTGGTGATCACGTGCTTGACCGAGGTGCCGGCGAGGGCCTCCTGCGCGGTGTCACCGAAGTTGTCCACGACGATCAGCGCCGCCGCGCCGGCGTCTTCGAGCTGATGATGCAGTTCGCGCGCGGTGTAGAGCGGATTGACGTTGACCACGGTCAATCCAGCGCGAAGGATGCCGAAGATCGAGATCGGGTACTGCAGGCAGTTGGGCATCATGACCGCCACGCGGTCGCCCCGCTTGAGCTTGAGCCCGTGCAGCAGATAGCTGGCCATCTGCTGGCTCAGGACGTCGATGTCCGCGTAGGTCAGGACCTTGCCGAAGTTGGAGAAGGCCGGCCGGTCACGGTAGTCGGCGATCGCGGTCTCCAGGATCGACACTACCGAGCGGTACTGCTGCAGGTCGATCTCGTGGGGAACGCCATTGGGATAACTCGCAAGCCAGGGCCGGTCCTGCATCATCGTCTGTGCCCCTCCCAGGGTGTTAAGGTCGGGCGCCGCCGGCGGATTCCGGCGTTTCCCCTGAAACGCCGATGAGCATAACGGCAGGCGCCGCAAACCGGAATCTTTCAATACCGCTGCGAATGGTGTTGGCCCTGTGTGCCGTCATGGCCGGCATCGCGGGTTGCCGCCACGCCGAGCCGGAAGCGCAGCTGCGTGCGCAGGTCCAGGCGCTGCAGGAGGCCATCGAGCAGCGGGACACCGGCGAGGTGATGTCGCAGGTGGCGCAGGACTTCGCCGGCCCGGGCGGGATGGACCGCGAGGCCCTTCGCAATCTGGTACGGCTGCGTTTTCTCGGCAGTACGCGGATCGGAACCACCTCGGGCCCGCTGGCGGTGACGCTGCAGGGCGACCACGCGACGGTCCGATGCCGCGCGGTACTGACCGGCGGCACCGGTCGCCTGCTGCCCGACCAGGCCGGCGCCTACGAGGTCACCACCGGGTGGCGTCTGGTCGAGGGCGAATGGAAGCTCTATGTCGCCCAATGGGAATCCGCTGGAGCGTTCTAACCGCTTTTGCGCATGACCTAATTGTCATGCTCGGACAGCGTGTCATGCCCAGCCCCGCACTGGCGGGGGGGCGCTTACGAGAGAGGCCTTGGGGCACGGTCAACAGAGACGATCGACGTGTGCGCGGCGTGCGCGGTCAGGGCACTTTCCACCCGATGACGAGGCACGTCGCGCAGCCGACCGCCACCGAAGGCGAGCGGGCGCGTTGGCGATCCAACGCGCTTTGCGCGCCTTCGAAGGCCCTCGCGCGAGCGCGAGGGCCGGCTTGCGCCCGGTCCGAAGTCAGGCGGCCTTTTTGGCCGCCAGCTGGCGCAGCACGTAGTGCAGCAGGCCACCGTGGCGGAAGTATTCGACTTCCTTGGGCGTCAGCAGCAGCACACGCACCTCGAACTTCACCTCGCTGCCGTCGGCCTTCCTCGCCACGACCTGCGCGATCTTGGAGGCCCCGTCTTTCAGCCCAGTGACGTCGATGACCTCCGAGCCATCCAGGCCCAGGGACTGGGCGTTCTGTCCGTCCTTGAACGCCAGCGGCAGCACGCCCATGCCGACCAGGTTGGAACGATGGATGCGCTCGAAACTCTCGGCGATCACCGCCTTGATGCCCAGCAGATTGGTGCCCTTGGCCGCCCAGTCACGCGAGGATCCGGTGCCGTATTCCTTGCCGGCCAGCACCACCAGCGGCACGCCGTCGTCCTTGTACTTCATGGCCGCATCGTAGATCGCGAGCTTTTCCGGCTCGCCGCCGGCCTTGGGGTAGTACAGCGCGTTGCCGCCTTCCTCGCCACCAAACACCAGGTTCTTGATGCGGATGTTGGCAAAGGTGCCGCGCACCATCACATCGTCGTTGCCACGGCGCGAGCCATAGCTGTTGAAATCCGCCGGCTGCACGCCGCGCTCCTGCAGGAAGCGGCCCGCCGGCGAATCCTTCTTGATGTTGCCGGCCGGGGAGATGTGGTCGGTGGTGATCGAATCACCGAACAGGCCCATTACCCGTGCGCCATGCACGTCGTCGATGCTGCCCGATTCCTTGGACATGCCCTCGAAGTAGGGCGGGTTCTTGATGTAGGTCGAGCCGTCGTCCCATTCGTACAGGCCGCCATCGGGCGATTCGATGCTGTTCCAGCGGCTGTCGCCCTTGAACACGTCGGCGTAGTTCTTGGCGAACATCTCCGGCCCGATCGTCTTGGCGATGAAGTCGCCGATCTCCTTGTTGGTCGGCCAGATGTCCTTGAGGAACACGTCCTGGCCGTCCGCGCCTTGACCCAGCGGCTGGGTGGTCAGGTCGATGTCGGTGGTGCCGGCGATGGCATAGGCCACCACCAGCGGCGGGGAGGCCAGATAGTTCATCTTGACCTCGGGATGCACGCGGCCCTCGAAGTTGCGGTTGCCCGACAACACCGAGCTGACGGCCAGGTCGCCAGCGGCGATGGCCGCGGAGACTTCTTCCGGCAGCGGGCCGGAGTTGCCGATGCAGGTGGTGCAGCCGTAGCCGACCAGGTAGAAGCCCAGCTTCTCCAGGTCTTCCATCACGCCGGCCTTCTTCAGGTAGTCGGTGACCACCAGCGAGCCCGGCCCGAGCGAGGTCTTGACCCATGGCGCGGCCTTCAGGCCCTTGGCCACCGCGTTGCGTGCCAGCAGGCCGGCGCCCAGCATCACCGCCGGGTTGGAGGTGTTGGTGCAGGAGGTGATGGCGGCGATGACCACCGAGCCGTCCTTGAGCTTCCAGCCCGGGGCCGAGGCACCGCTGGATTCGCGATAGGCATCCTCGGCGCCCACCGCCGTGCCGCCGCCGCCTTCGTTGGCGTAGCGCTCGACCTGCTTGTCGTCGCTGCCGCGTCTCTTTTTCGCGCGTGCCTCGGCGAAGGGAGCGACGCTCTCGTTGAAGTTCTTCTGCATGTCACTGAGCAGCACGCGGTCCTGCGGACGCTTGGGGCCGGCCAGGGAGGGCTTCACCTCGCCCATGTCCAACTGCAGGGTTGCGCTGTACTCGGCGTGCGGGCTGTCGGCGTCGTGCCACAGGCCCTGGGCCTTGGCATAGGCCTCGACCAGCGCGATCTGGTCCTCGCTGCGACCGGACAGACGCAGGTAGTTCAGCGACTCCTGGTCCACCGGGAAGATGCCACAGGTGGCGCCGTACTCGGGGGCCATGTTGCCGATGGTGGCACGGTCGGCCAGCGGCAGATGCTGCAGGCCGGGGCCGAAGAATTCGACGAACTTGCCGACGACCCCGTGCTTGCGCAGCATCTGGGTCACGGTCAGGACCAGGTCGGTGGCGGTCGCGCCCTCGGGCAGCTTGCCGGTCAGTTCGAAACCGACGACCTGCGGGATCAGCATGGAAGACGGCTGACCCAGCATCGCGGCCTCGGCCTCGATGCCGCCCACGCCCCAGCCCAGTACGCCGATGCCGTTGATCATGGTGGTGTGCGAGTCGGTGCCGAACACGGTGTCCGGGTAAGCGTAGGTCACGCCATCGGCCTCGCGCGTCATCACCACCCGGGCCAGGTGTTCCAGGTTGACCTGGTGGACGATGCCGGTGCTCGGCGGGACGACCTTGAAGTCGTGGAAGGCCTTCTGGCCCCAGCGCAGGAAGCTGTAGCGCTCGGCATTGCGCTTGAACTCGATCTTGCCGTTGAGGTCCAGCGCATCGGGCTTGCCGAACACGTCGACCTGCACCGAGTGGTCGATCACCAACTCGGACGGAATCTGCGGATTGATCTGCTCCGCCTGGCCGCCCAGCTTGACCACCGCATCACGCATGGCGGCCAGGTCGACGACGCAGGGCACGCCGGTGAAGTCCTGCAGCACCACGCGCGCCGGCATGAAAGCGATCTCGGTGTCCGGTTCGGCCTTCGGGTCCCACTTGGCCACCGCCTCGATATGCTCGGGCGTGACGCTGACGCCATCCTCGCCGCGCAGCAGGTTCTCCAAGAGGATCTTCATGGAGTAGGGCAGGCGGGTGATGTCGAACTGCTTGCCCAGGGTGGGCAAACTGAAATAGGTGTAGGACCTTCCGCCCACATCCAGCGTGGTCTGGGTCTTGAAGGAATCGCTCATGGTTGGCTCCTTGGTGCTCGATGTGACGTGTGCCGACGCGGTGCCGGCGCTGGCTGACCGATGCTGCAACCGCGCCAGTGTGACGCCGGCGACGTGACAGGATAGTGGTTGCGTGCTCGATCCGCGTTGGCGGTACGCCAATGGAAGTATGTATAATTCATGCATACTTCAAGGGGTCCGCCATGGAAGCCACCGTCGCCGAACGCGGCCAGATCACCCTGCCCAAGGCCGTGCGCGATGCATTGGGCCTGACCAAGGGGACGCTGCTGAAAGTCGAACTGGACGGCAGCCGCATCGTGCTGCGCAAGAGCGTGGATGACGCCATCTCCAAGGCACGCGGGCGTTTTGCCCTGGATGGGTTCGAATCGCCCGAGGCCGCCGTGCGCGCCAGTCGCGCCTCGTCCAAGTCCTGATCCGGGCCAACGCGCGCCGTGATCGCCATCGATTCCCCCGTCCTGGTCGACCTGCTGACCAATGGGCCGCAGGCCGATGCCGCCGAGGCCTGCCTGCGCCAGTGCCTGGCCAACGGGCGGGTCGTGCTCTGCGATGTCGCCCTGGCCGAGGTCTGCGGTGCGCTGCGCAACGGCGCCGAAGCGTTGGGCGTTCTGGAGGAGATGGGCATCCATTTCAATGCGCTGGAGTCCAAATCGGCCCTGCGCGCGGGCGAAATGCAACGCCGCTACCGCCAGCGCGGCGGCGGCCCGCAGACGCTGCCGGATTTCCTGGTCGGGGCGCATGCGCTGTTGCAGTGCGACGCCCTGATCACCTACAGCCAGCCGTTCTATCGCGACTACTTCAAGGGCCTGCGCCTGATCGTGCCGCAGGCCTGACTCATCCATTTCAAACCGTACTCCCGGGAGTTGACCATGTTGGAAGCCTATCGCCACCACGTTGCCGAGCGCGCCGCGCTGGGCATCCCGCCGCTGCCGCTGACCGCGCAGCAGACCACCGAGGTCATCGAACTGCTCAAGGCCCCGCCGGCCGGCGAGGCCGAGTTCCTGGTGGACCTGCTGACCCATCGCGTGCCGGCCGGCGTGGACGATGCGGCCAAGGTCAAGGCCAGCTACCTGGCCGCCATCGCCTTCGGTACCGAAAAGAGCGAGTTGATCAGCCGCGCACGCGCGACCGAACTGCTGGGCACCATGCTCGGCGGTTACAACGTGCATCCCCTGGTCGAACTGCTGGATGACGCCGAGGTCGGCGCCATCGCCGCCGACGGCCTCAAGCAGACCCTGCTGGTGTTCGATGCCTTCCACGACGTCAAGGAAAAGGCCGACGCCGGCAACGTCAACGCCCAGGCCGTGCTGCGCAGCTGGGCCGATGCCGAATGGTTCACCAGCAAGCCGGAAGTGCCCCAGTCCATGACCCTGACGGTGTTCAAGGTGCCGGGCGAAACCAACACCGACGACCTGTCGCCGGCCCCGGATGCCACCACGCGGCCGGACATCCCGATGCACGCCCTGGCGATGCTGAAGAACAAGCGCGACGGCGCCCCGTTCGTGCCGGAAGAAGACGGCAAGCGCGGCCCGATCCAGGCCATCGCCGACCTGAAGAACAAGGGCCACCTGGTCGCTTACGTCGGCGATGTGGTCGGTACCGGCTCCTCGCGCAAGTCGGCCACCAACTCGGTGCTGTGGTGGACCGGGCAGGACATCCCCTACATCCCGAACAAGCGCTTCGGCGGCGTGTGCCTGGGCTCCAAGATCGCTCCGATCTTCTACAACACCATGGAAGACGCCGGCGCGCTGCCGATCGAGCTGGATGTGTCGCAGATGGAGCAGGGCGATGTGATCGAACTGCGTCCGTACGAAGGCAAGGCGCTGAAGGACGGTCAGGTCATTGCCGATTTCAAGGTCAAGTCCGAGGTGCTGTTCGATGAGGTGCGCGCCGGTGGCCGCATTCCGCTCATCGTCGGCCGTGGCCTGACCGCCAAGGCGCGCGAGGCCCTGGGCCTGCCGGCGACCGACCTGTTCCGCCTACCGCAGCAGCCGGCCGACAGCGGCAAGGGCTTCTCGCTGGCGCAGAAGATGGTCGGCCGCGCAATCGGCCTGCCCGAAGGCCAGGGCGTGCGCCCGGGCACCTACTGCGAGCCGAAGATGACCTCGGTCGGCTCGCAGGACACCACCGGCCCGATGACCCGCGACGAGCTGAAGGACCTGGCCTGCCTGGGCTTCTCGGCCGACCTGGTCATGCAGTCGTTCTGCCACACCGCCGCGTATCCCAAGCCGGTGGACGTCAAGACCCACCACACCCTGCCGGAGTTCATCTCCACCCGCGGCGGCATCTCGCTGCGCCCGGGCGACGGCGTGATCCACAGCTGGCTCAACCGCATGCTGCTGCCCGACACCGTCGGCACCGGTGGCGACTCGCACACCCGTTTCCCGGTGGGCATTTCGTTCCCGGCTGGCTCGGGCCTGGTGGCCTTCGCCGCCGCGACTGGCGTGATGCCGCTGGACATGCCCGAGAGCGTGCTGGTGCGCTTCAAAGGCAAGATGCAGCCGGGCGTGACCCTGCGTGACCTGGTCAATGCGATTCCGTTGTACGCGATCAAGGCCGGTCTGCTGACCGTGGCCAAGCAGGGCAAGAAGAACATCTTCTCCGGTCGCATCCTGGAGATCGAGGGCCTGCCGGACCTGAAGGTCGAGCAGGCGTTCGAGCTCTCTGATGCCTCGGCCGAGCGCTCGGCCGCCGGTTGCACCGTGCACCTGAACAAGGAGCCGATCATCGAATACCTCAACAGCAACATCACGCTGCTGAGCTGGATGATCGAGCAGGGCTACAAGGATCCCCGCAGCCTGCAGCGCCGCATCGACAAGATGAAGGAATGGCTGGCCGATCCGCAGTTGCTCAAGGGCGACGAGGACGCCGAGTACGCGGCGGTCATCGAGATCGACCTCGCCGACGTGCACGAGCCGATCCTGGCCTGCCCGAACGACCCGGACGACGTGAAGACCCTGTCCGAGGTGGCCGGCGCCAAGATCGATGAGGTGTTCATCGGTTCTTGCATGACCAACATTGGCCACTTCCGTGCTGCCTCCAAGCTGCTGGAAGGCAAACGCGACATCCCGACCAAGCTCTGGGTCGCCCCGCCGACCAAGATGGATGCCGCCGAGCTGACCAAGGAAGGCCACTACGGCACCTTCGGCACCGCCGGTGCGCGCATGGAGATGCCGGGCTGCTCGCTGTGCATGGGCAACCAGGCGCAGGTAAAGGAGGGCGCGACGGTGTTCTCCACCTCGACCCGCAACTTCCCCAACCGCCTGGGCCGCAATTCCAACGTGTACCTGGGCTCGGCCGAGCTGGCCGCGATCTGCTCGCGTCTGGGTCGCATTCCGACCAAGGCCGAGTACATGGCTGACATCGGTGTGCTGGATGCCAGCAGCGCCGATATCTACCGCTACATGAACTTCGACCAGATCGAGGACTACAAGGCCGGCGAGAAGACCGCCGCCTGATCCAGGTTGAAGTGCTAAACGAAGAGCCCGGCGCAAGCCGGGCTTTTTCATGGGGCTTCTGCCGTTCGGTTGATGCTTGCCCCTTCTCCTGGTGCCTCGATCGGGCTTCTGGCTCGCAGCGCGGCCCCAGCGGGCATGTGTAGCGCGGAGCTCGCTCCGCTAGGGCTTTCCTCGGGGCGCTTGCTCGGCCAGCCGCCTTCCCTGCACCCAATCGTGGAGCAGCGGAGCAAGCTCCGCTCTACCACTCGCGGCACGGCCCCGGCGGGCATGTGTAGCGCGGAGCTCGCTCCGCTGGGGCTTTCCTCGGGACGCTTGCTCAGCCAGACGCCTTCCCTGCACCCCGATCGTAGAGCAGCGGAGCAAGCTCCGCTCTACCACTCGCGGCGCGGCCAACCGGGCATGTGTAAAGCGGAGCTCGCTCCGCTAGGGCTTTCCTCGGGGCGCTTGTTGGGCCGGGCGCTTTTCCTGTGCCCCGATCGCAGAGCAGCGGAGCGGGCTCCGCTCTACAACACAGGAGGTCGTCCGGGGGGTGATGGTTCGGTCGCGAGAAGCGCTGCGTACCGGTCGCCTGCGGCTTCCGACGAAGTGGTGAAGCAGTCTGGCCGCTTATCTCCAGCTTCCGCAGTCCGGAAAGCCGGCTTTTCCTCGCCGCGACCGGTGGTGGCCGATCAGGCAGTGCGGTCGCTGATCCAGATCTCCAGCGCGGCGGCCGGCAGCGGTTTGGAGAACAGGAAGCCCTGCAGCACTTTGCAGCCCAGCTTGGCCAGCAGGTCGGACTGGGCCTGGGTTTCCACGCCTTCGGCTACCACGCGCTTGCCCAGGCTCTCGCCGATGCGCAGGATCGACTGGGTCAGGTTGAGCGCCGACTGGCTGCGCTCCAGATCATGGACGAAGCTCATGTCCAGCTTGAGCTCGTCGATGGGCAGGCGATGCAGGTGACTCAGGCTGGAATAGCCGGTGCCGAAGTCGTCCAGCGACAGCGAGATCCCGGCGGCCTTGATGGATTCCAGATTGCTGAGCACCACCGGCAGCGGAGAGAGCATCACGCTTTCGGTCATTTCCAGAACCAGGTCGCTCGGCGCCAGGGCGTGCTGGCGCAGCAGCGCCTGCACGCGGTCAATCAGGCACGGATCCTCGAAGCTGACGGCCGACAGATTGACGGCCACGTGCGGCACCGGCACGCCACGCGCGCGCCATTGTCCCATCTGGCGGCAGGCGTTGGTCAGGACCCAGCGTCCGACCTCGCAAATCAGTCCGCATTCCTCGGCCATGGGGATGAAGCGGCCCGGCGGGATCGGCCCAAGGTCGGGGTGGGTCCAGCGCAGCAACACCTCCGCGCCAAGCAGCGCATGCGGTGCGACACTGCTCAGCTGCGGCTGGTAATACAGTTCGAGTTGGTCGCGGCGCAGGGCATCGCGCAAGGCGGCTTCGAGCGCCACGCGCTCCTGGGCCAGGCGGTTCATGTCGGCACTGAAGAAGCGCACGTTGCCGCCGCCCTCTGCCTTGCTCCGGTGCATGGCCAGATCGGCATGACGCATGAGCGTGTCGATGTCCTGCCCGTCGCCGGGATAGACCGCCACGCCGATGCTGGCGCTGGGCGAAAAGGTCATGTGGCCGACCGCGCAGGGTTCGGACACGCAGGCCAGGAGTCGTTCGGCGACGCCGGCCGCATGTTCGGCCGGGCAGCCGGGCAGGGCGATGACGAATTCATCGGCCGCCTGGCGTCCAACCAGGTCCGCCTGGCCCAGCGAGGCGCCGATGCGACTGGCCAGGTCGCGCAGCAGGCCGTCGCCGGCAGCGTGGCCTTGGGTCTCGTTGACGCGCTTGAAGCGGTCGATGTCGAGGAACAGCAGCGCCAGCGCCTGTTGCTCCTGTTCGGCGCTGACCAGCATCTGCTCGGCCCTGGCGCAGAACATCATCCGATTGGGCAGTCCGGTCAGTGCGTCGTAGAAGGCCAGCTTGTGCATGCGCGTGCGGTCCTGCTCGCGCTCCAGCGCCAGCGAACACAGATGCATGCAGATCTCGGCCAGCTTCACATGCCACGGGTCGGGTTTGCGCGGCTGGCGGTAGTAGAAGGCGAAGGTGCCCAGCACGCGACCGGAGGCGGACTTGATCGGGCTGGACCAACAGGCCCGCAGTCCGAAATCCTCGGCCACGAAACGATAGTCGCCAAACAGGGGGCTGGTGAGGGTGTCCTCCACGACGACCGTTCGCCCGCGCCAGGCCGCGGTCCCGCAAGCGCCTACGTTTGGTCCGGCCTTGGCACCATCCACGCGCACGGCGTACTCGGGAGGCAGCCCGTTGGCCGCGAGGGTCCGCAGCCGGCCGTCCGGGTCCACGGCGATCACCGAGGTCATCAGCGACGGCGCGACCCGCTCGAGCTCCCGGCAGATGATCGCCATGACCTCGGTCATGGGCTTGTCGTGCATGAGCGCGGCCAGCACGCTGCGATGCAGGACTTCATGCAGCTTGGCCTCGGTGATCTCGGTCAGCACCGCGATGTAGTGGGTGGCCCTGCCGTCGGCATCGGTAAACGGGTTGAACACCACCGAAGCCCACAGTGAGCGGCCATCCTTGTCGTGCAGCAGCACTTCGGACTGGGTGGCCAGCAGCCGGTCCGCCCGATCCCGCAGTTGCTGGATCTCCGGATCGCTCTGGCTGCCGGCCAGGAAGTCCGAAGGCCGGCGGCCGATGACCTCGTCCAGGCCATAGCCAAACATGCGGGTAAAGCCGTCGTTGACGTGGACGATCAGCGACTGGGGATCGGTGATGATCATGGCGCTGTCGGCGCGCTGTAGCGCATCGGCGAGCAAGGTCGTGGTCGCTGCCGGAATTGATCCCGCCGCCTGGCCCGGTGCGGTCGACGGCGCTGCTTGGGCAGCGCGGTCCGCTGGGCCAGGCGGCGGATCTGCGTTCATTTGCCCTGGCCGGACAACGCCAGTAAGCGTTCTGCGACGCGTTCCAGGGGGACGACTTCCTGCGCGGCGCCCAGCTTGAAGGCGGCGCCCGGCATGCCCCACACCACGCTGGTGGCCTCGTCCTGGACCAGGGTCGGGGCGCCGGCTTCGCGCATCTCCAGCAGGCCACGCGCGCCGTCGTCGCCCATGCCGGTCAGGATGGCGCCAACCGCGTTGCCGGCGGCGTTTTGGGCGACCGAGCGGAACAGGACGTCGACCGCCGGCTTGTGCCGGTTCACCGGGTCGCCATCATCGATGCGGCAGCGCCAGCGGGCGCCGTCGCGGATGATGCGCAGATGCTTTCCGCCAGGCGGCAGATAGGCATGGCCGGGCAGGATGGCTTCGCCATCGGTGGCCTCACGCACGGACATGGCCGAATGACGGTCCAGGCGCTCGGCAAAGGCCGTGCTGAAGCTGGCCGGCAGGTGCTGGGTCAGGACCACGGCGGGCGCATCGGCGGGCATCATCTCTAGCACCACACGCAAAGCCTCGGTGCCACCGGCCGAGGCGCCAATGGCAATCAGACGATCGGTCGTGCGGAAGGCGGGGCGCGCCACCGGGGCGGCCGGCCCCAGGGTCTGCTTGGGCGCGGATCGGGTCAGGGCCTGGACCCGGGCCTTGGCCGCGATCTTGACCTTGGCGACGATTTCCTCGGCGTAGCCCTCCAGGCCGCGGGCCACGTCGAGCTTGGGCTTGGAGACGAAGTCCACCGCGCCCAGGGCCAGGGCCTGCAGCGTGGTGTCCGCGCCGCGCTCGGTCAGCGAGGAGATCATCACCACCGGCGTGGGCCGCAGGCGCATCAGGTTCTCCAGGAACGCCAGTCCGTCCATGCGCGGCATTTCGACGTCGAGGGTGATGACGTCCGGGTTGAGCTGCTTGATCTTGTCGCGGGCAATCAGCGGGTCGGAGGCCGCGCCGACCACCTCGATGCCGATGTCGCGGGAGAGGATTTCGGTGAGGATCTGGCGCACCACGGCCGAATCGTCGACCACCAGCACGCGGATGGGAGCTTGTAGGGTCATTGGAACAACTCCACGCCGCCGGTGACCGGCGCCTTGGACAGGCTGGCACGCACCGCCGATTCGGTGGCGGCAACCTCGGCTTCGTGAGCATGGGGCAGCTTCTGCACCACCACCCGTCCGGTGGCCGGGAAGAACCAGATCTTGCGCGGATGGATGCCGCACAGGTCCTCGGCGACGACTGGGATGCGTTCGGCCTGCAGGTACTGGCGCACGAACTCGGCGTTGCGCGTGCCCACCGGGTTGCTGGTGAAGCCCTTGAGCACGTTGGCGCCGCCGAAGACCTTGGCCTCCAGCCGGCTGCGGTTGGCGCCGCGCTTGAGCAGGTCGTTGATCAACAGCTCCATGGCGTAGCTTCCATAGCGCGCCGGTGCGCCGTCGCCGACCTGGCCCTCGGGCAGCAGGAAGTGGTTCATGCCGCCGATCTTGAGCAGCGGATCGCGCAGGCATGCGGCCACGCAGGACCCTAGGATGGTGGTCAGGGCCGTATCGTCGTCGACCACCAGGTACTGGGTGGGCAACAGCTTGGCGGCCATGGTCTGGAAGCGCGTGTCGTGATACCGCATGACCGCGTCCAGCGAGTGGGCGACGCTGCTCATGAGGCACTCGTGCGCTTGGCGCGGCGATACAGCGTACGGCCGCATGGTTGGATGAGATCGGCCGCGTGCAGGTAGTTCTCAGAATGTCCGGTATAGAGCAGGCCGTCGTCGGCCATGTGCGTGATCAGACGCGAGAGAATCCCGTGCTGGGTCGGCTTGTCGAAGTAGATCATCACGTTGCGGCAGAACAGCGAGACAAACGGGCCGCCCACGTCATAGCGGGGGGCCAGCAGGTTGAGCGGGCGGAAATCGATCAGCTGGCGCAGCTCGGGGATGACCCGGCACTTGCCTTCGTTCGGGCCGCTGCCGCGCTGGAAATAGCGACGCTTGGTCGCATCGTCCAGGGAGGAAATGCGCTCCATGGCATAGACCCCGCGCGAGGCGGTGTCCAGCACCTGGGTGTCCACGTCGGTCGCCAGGATGCGTACCGGGGGGGTGAGGGTGCGGAAGGCCTCGCAGGCCGTGATGGCGATCGAGTAGGGCTCCTCGCCGGTGGAGGCCGCGCACGACCACAGCTTGAGCTGACCGGCGGCGGTGCCCCGGGCTTCCAGATCCTGACGCAGCTTCTCGAAATGGTGCGGCTCGCGGAAGAACGAGGTCAGGTTGGTGGTCAGGGCGTTGGTGAAGGATTCCCACTCCTGCTCGTCGCCACCGGACTCCAGCTGATCCAGGTAATCCTTGAACGAGCGCAGCCCCAGCGCGCGCAGGCGCCGCGACAGCCGGCCGTAGACCATGTCGCGCTTGGCCGGGGCCAGGGCGATGCCCACGCGTTTGTAGATCAGCTCGCTGACCCGTCGGAAGTCCTTGTCCGAGAAGTCGAATTCACGCGATTCCGGTGAAGCGGGGGAGGCTGCAGCCATGGTGATGCTCGGCGATCGGGTTGTACTTGGTATCGGCGGCCACCCGGTGCTTCTTGAGGACAATCGCCTGGCCGTCAACGCAACACGCCCCGGCTCGAGAGCAGGGGCGTGTTGGAGGTGGGACGGGCCGCCAGGGCTTAGAACTCTTCCCAGTTCCCCTCGGCCAGCGCTGGCTGGCTGGTCACCTCACGCGTCCTGGCCTTGGTCGCCGCCTGCTTGCCCTTCGGCGCGGCCGCCTTGGGCTTGCGTACGGCGGTGTGCGGGACCACGTTGGTGGGGGCCGGTTCGGGCTGAGTATCGGTGGCGTCGAGGCGGAAGACCGAGACTGCTTCGGCCAGGTGCCCGGCCTGCTCTTCCATCGAGCGCGCCGCGGCGGTGGCTTCCTCGACCAGGGCGGCGTTCTGCTGGGTGGTCTCGTCCATCTGGGTGATGGTCAGGTTGACCTGCTCGATGCCCGAGGACTGTTCCTGCGAGGCCGCCGCGATCTCGGCCATGATGTCGGTCACGCGCTGCACGCTGTTCACGATCTCGCCCATGGTCTTGCCAGCCTGGTCGACCAGGGCCGAGCCATTGGCGACCTTGCTCACCGAGTCGTCGATCAGGCCCTTGATCTCCTTGGCCGCGTTGGCCGAACGCTGGGCCAGGGTGCGCACCTCGGAGGCGACCACGGCAAAGCCACGGCCCTGCTCGCCGGCGCGGGCGGCTTCCACCGCGGCGTTGAGCGCCAGGATGTTGGTCTGGAAGGCGATGCCATCGATGACCGAGATGATCTCGGCGATCTTCTTGGAGGAGGTCTCGATGTCGGACATGGTGGTGACCACCTGTCCGACCACCGCACCACCCTTGGAGGCCACGTCGGCGGCGCCGACGGCCAACTGGTTGGCCTGGCGGGCGCTCTCGGCGTTCTGCTTGACCGTGGAGGTCAGCTCCTCCATCGAGGCGGCGGTCTCTTCCAGGTTGGCGGCCTGCTGCTCGGTCCGCACCGACAGATCGCTGTTGCCGGCGGCGATCTCACCGGCGGCGGTGTTGATCGCCGTGGAGGACTGCTTGATCCGGCCCACGATGTCGGCCAACTGATCGGCGGTGGCGTTGGCATCGTCACGCATGCGCGCGAAGACCCCCTGGAAGTCGCCTTCCATGCGCACGGTCAGGTCACCGCTGGAAAGGGCGGACAGCAGGGTGGAGATCTGCTCGATGCTGGCGGCGTTGGCATCCAACAGGCCATTGAGCTGCTGGGCCAGTTGCAGGAAGAAGCCATGCTTGCCGTTGGCGTCCACGCGGCCGCTCAGGTCGCCGGCCGCGGCCGCACGCACGATGCGGGCCACTTCGTCCTCGACCTGGGCTTCGATGGTGCGGTCGCGCCACTCGCAGACATCACCGGTCCATTGGCCCTGTTCGTTGCGGATGGCGGTCACCACCAGGTTGAACACGCCGTCGCCCAGACGCTCTTCGGTCTGTGCCACACCACGGCGTTCGAGTTCGGCCACGGTCTGCTCGACCGTGCGCTGGGACAGGCCGAAATAAGCCAGCTGCTTGCCGATCACGGCTTTGGCATCGAACTCGGGCGCGGCCTGGCGCAGGTTGTCCTGGTGCTCGCTGACATTCTTCAGGAAGGCGGCGTTGGCGTAGATGATGGCGCGCTGGTCGTCGGTGATGAAGGTCGGGTTGGAAGAACTGTCCAGCGCGGTGCGGATGCGCAGGTTCTCGCCGGCGATCGCCTGGTCACGCTCGATGCGCTCGCGCAGGTCTTTCTGCATGCGCTGCAGGGCGCTCAGCAGCTCGCCGATCTCGTCGCGACGGTCGGTGACGATCCTGCTGTCCAGGTCGCCGGACGCCACCTGGTTGGCGATCTTCACCGCGCCGCCCATGGAGTTCGCCAGGGAGCGGGCGATCAGCCAGGCCAGGGTCAGTCCGCCCAGGACACTGGCGCCCAAGAGCACGAAGACCAAGGCGCTGGCGGCGTGATAGGACGACTGCGCCTGGTCCCTCGCTTCGCTGGCCTGACGGTCGTTCTCCGCGATCAGGGTGTCGATGTCAGAGACCAGCTCGGCATGCGCCTTCTGGTTGTCGCCGATGAAGCTGTCGATCGCATCATCGAGCAGGTCCAGTTCGACCATTTCGCTGACGGAAGCGTAGGACGCGCGCGTTTTCTTCCAGTCGGCCACGATCTTGTTGTACATCGCACGTTCGTGGTCGTTGGCGATGTTCTTCGGATAGGCCTTGAGCAGCTTGTCCAAGGTGGCTTCGATGACAAGCTTGCGGGCCTTGGCTTCCTGCTTGACCGTCTCGCTGCTGCGGATCAGGGCCTGGTAGCTGACATTGCGGTACTCGCCGATCAGGCTGCGCATCTCGCCCGCGGCGCGCACGCTGGGGACGGTCATGTCGCTCAGCTCACCGGCGACGCTGTTGATGGAGCGCATGCCGAAGTACGAGGCGACGCCCTGTACCAGCATGAGCGCGAGCACCAGGCCGAAGGCGATCATCAGCTTGGGTTTCAGTTTGAGGTCTTTGATCCACTGCATCGATCCGTTCCTTGTAGGTCGCCAGGCCATTCACCGAAATCCCACGGTGCCTGGAGCCACCGTGGGATCGTGCCGGGGCCTGGATTACTTGATCGTGGCCAGCTTCAGATCGGAGGGCGAGCTGACTTCGATCTCGGCGCGTGCACTATCGCGCTGGATCTTGCCGATGACGCAGATATCCTTGCCTTCCAGCGTCTCGGGCGCGAACCCGAATTTGCCGCGATCGGCGCCGGCGATGCGGGCGGAGAACTTGTGGCGCGGGAAGGCGCCGCCCATGTACAGGAAGGTCGGCTCACCCTCGGAGTTCTGGGCGTACTTGGCCTTCTCGACGTGTCCGCAGACCATGCCGTCCTTGCCGATGTAGCGGGTTGCGACCTCGGCCGGGATCATTTCCTGGGCCTGGGCGAAGGTCTGGGCGGGAAGGGCGGCCAGCAGGGCCAGAGGGGCCAGGCAGAGCAGGGACTTCATCGTGGTGTTCTCCGTAGTAGTCAGTCAGGGCGAGTGGCGGGACGTGTTGTCCGACCGGCGACTGAATGGCTATCGGCAAAACCGTGAGCTTCTTAATAAGACAAAAGGTGATCCACTTGGCGTTTGCGTGATCCGGAATGAAAAAGGCCGCCGGGGGTGCCGGCGGCCGTTCGTGTCGAGGCGGGTCGGTGCAGGATCAGGCGGCTTCGTCGACCGGCGCATGCACCAGATCGGCGCTGTCCAGCAGGGTCTCGATATCCAGCAGGATCAGCATGCGGTCGTCCTGGGTGCCGATGCCGCTGATGAAGCGGGTATCGACGGCGGCGCCGAACTCGGGGGTGGGGCGGATCTGCTCTTCCTTCAGCGGGATCACGTCCGAGACGCTGTCCACGACGATGCCGACCACGCGGTCCTCGACGTTGAGCACGATCATCACGGTGAAGGCGTCGTAGCGGGCTTCCTTCAGGCGCAGCTTCAGGCGCAGGTCGATCACCGGGACGATGGTGCCGCGCAGGTTGATCACGCCCTTGATGTAGTCCGGCGCGTCCGGCACGCGGGTGACCTGGTCATAGCCACGGATTTCCTGGACCTTGAGGATGTCCACGCCGTAGTGCTCCTCGCCGAGGGCGAAGCTGAGAAATTCGCCGCCACTCGCAGCGTCGGAAAGCTTGTCGTTCATGGGTCGCTCCACAGGCGATTGAAAGGGATGTGGTCGGTCTTGGCTGGATTGCTCACAAGCAACATCGGCCGGGTCGGGCGTGACTTTAGCGCCGCACCCGGCATGGGTCAGGCGACCCCGTTTCTGCGGGCCGTGCGCTCGCGGTCCACGCGGAAAATGTAGCGCTGGATCAACTCGTCGGCCCCGCGCGGCAGTTGGCCAAACTGCAGGCCGATGCGCAGAAATTCCACCCCGCTCGGCAGGACCTGGCGTTGCTGGCTGCACACCATCAGCGGTACCGAGAACGGCTGCTGATCGGGCAGGGCCAGCTGGCATTCGGGGTAGGTGGCATGCGTGGTGATCCTGGGGACGTCAACGGGGAGCGCGACGGCCAGCCCCCCGCCGCTGATGTCCACCACCCGGGCCTCCAGCTCGATCGGATCCGTCTCGCTGGAGTCGGGAATACGCAGGATGCAGGTCGGGGACTCGGTGATCGGGGTCTCCAGCCGGTAGAACTCCCGGCGCTGCAGGTAATACAGCGAATCGGGCAGTGGGAAGCGGAAGGCGGTCCGGCCGTTCTGCTCGATCCGATCCAGTGTCTCGATCCGGAAGCGGACCCGGACCCTGTCCAACTGGGCAAAGCAGAGCAGGGTGCCGGCGCGCTCGGCGGCCTGGTTGGAGGCTTCGTTGACGCTGCCGTCCAGCAGGACCTGATCCTCGTCCTCGTCCACTTCCAGGATGGCGCTGGCGAAGGATTGATCGCGTCCCATCAGATGCACGGTGAGCGTGGCGCGGTGGTCGATCAACGCCTTGAGCAGTCGCCTGATCTGCCGAGGATTGCGCAGCAGATACTTGTCGTCGACCTCCTCGGTGGAGGCGTCGGGATGCGGGTCGGTGGCGAGGCCTTCGGACATGGGATGGGTGCGGTGTTCCTGTGGACGGCGGCAGTCCTGCTGCTGCGCTCAGGATCGTTAACGGCAGGCGGCCGTGTGAATTGAGCCGCCTGTCCGTCGGCCAGCGCTGGCCGTCCTCAGAATTCCTCCCAGTGGGCTGCGGCGGCCACGCTGCTGGATTCCTGTCGCTTGCGTGCTGCGCCCGTCCGTGCCGCCGGCGCTTTTGGCTTGGTTGCGGGCTTGACGGGCGTGGGAGTGGCCTGGGAGTGCACGCGGCTGGCGTCGAGCAAGCGGCTGACTTCGGCCTTGGCGCCAGCCTGGGCGCGATGGGTACGGAAGACCGCCACGGTCTCGTTGAGTTGGCTCGCCTGCTCCTCCATGGCGCGCGCGGCGGCGGTGGCTTCCTCGACCAGGGCGGCGTTCTGCTGGGTGGTCTCGTCCATCTGGGTGATGGTCAGGTTGACTTGTTCGATGCCCGAGGACTGCTCCTGCGAGGCCGCGGAGATCTCGCCCATGATGTCGGTCACCCGCTGCACGCTGGAGACGATCTCGCCCATGGTCTTGCCGGCCTGGTCGACCAGGGCCGAGCCGTTGGCCACCTTGCTCACCGAATCGTCGATCAGGCCCTTGATCTCCTTGGCTGCGTTGGCCGACCGCTGGGCCAAGGTGCGCACCTCGGAGGCGACCACGGCAAAGCCGCGGCCCTGCTCGCCGGCACGGGCGGCTTCCACCGCGGCGTTGAGCGCCAGGATGTTGGTCTGAAAGGCGATGCCATCGATGACCGAGATGATCTCGGCGATCTTCTTGGAGGAGGTCTCGATATCGGACATGGTGGTGACCACCTGACCGACCACCGCACCACCCTTGGAGGCCACGTCTGCGGCGCCGACGGCCAGCTGGTTGGCCTGGCGGGCGCTCTCGGCGTTCTGCCTGACCGTGGAGGTCAGCTCCTCCATCGAAGCGGCGGTCTCTTCCAGATTGGCGGCCTGCTGCTCGGTACGGACCGACAGGTCACTATTGCCGGCGGCGATTTCGCTGGAAGCGGTATTGATGTTGCCCGCCGCATCCTGGATGCGGCTGACGATCTCGGTCAGCCGCTCGATGGTGGCATTGCCGTCGTCGCGCATGGCGGCGAACACCCCATGGAACTCGCCCTCCATACGATGGGTCAGGTCGCCGTCGGCGATGGCGCGCAGCAGGCCGGACAGCTCGCCCAGGCTCTGCTCGCTGACGGCCATCATGTTGTTGAGGTTGCCGATCATCTCGGCGAAGTCGTAGTCGAAGCGATCCACCTCACCGCGTGCGCTGAAGTCGCCGGCAGCCGCGGCGGCGGACAGCCGCTTGATCTCGGTGTTGATGTCCAACATGCTCGTGCGCACGTCGTTGACCGCCTGGCTGACCACGGCCTTTTCGTTGGGGAGGTCGTCCATGCGCTGGGACAGGTCGCCCATGGCATAGCGCTTAGCCATCTCCACCACGCTCATCTTGACGGCGATGTGGGTGGCGACCAGCACGTTGGTGCCACGCACCATCTCGCCGTACTGGCCTGGGAAGGCGTCCTCGTCGATGCGGTAGCTGATCCAGCCTTCGCTGTGCTGGCGGCCCATTTCCTGCTGCGCATCCAGCACGTTGTGGATGACCTGGCGCATGCTCAGCAGGTCGCGCATGAGCGCACCGATTTCATCGCGCGAGGGCGGCGCGACCTGGGTCTCCAGGTTGCCCTGGGCGACGGCGCGCGAGAGGGCCACGGCCGCCTCGAGCTGGCGGGTGATGCCGCGCGAGATAAACCAGCCGATCGCAGCGGCCAGCGCCACAACCAGCGCGAGCGTGATCAGGATCAGCATCTTGGTCTGGCGCAGGTCCGCGCGAGTCGCGTCCATTTCGCTCTGGAGCTTGGCCAGGGCGTGATCGGTCAGGGCGACCAACTGCTTGAAAAGGTCCCGGCGCAGCGGCCGTGATTTGTCATCGGAGATGGTCTGGGCCGCGGCCACGTCGTGCTGACGGATCGCTTCGTCCAGCTCGCTGCTGGCGGCAAGATATTTCGCCAGGCTGTCCTTGGCCTGGGCATACATTTCTTTTTCTTTCGGGTCGATCAACGATTTTTCGATGACGCCCTGGGTCGCGGCCACGTCGTCGCGGAGTTTCCGCTTGCGGTTGAAGTAATCCTCCACCGCCTTGGGATCGTCTGCGCGGGCGATCTGGGCCAGCTCATAGGTGCGAAATTCGCCGAGCTGGGCGCGGATTTCCGCCATGGCCTGGGTGCCCGGCACCCAGTCGTTCTGGATGCGGTCGAATTCAGTGATCGAGGTCGCCGTGCGGCTGAAGGTGAAGGCCCCCAGCGCCATGGACAGCAGGGTGATGCCGGCAAAGCCGATCGCCAGCTTGACGCCGATCCTGAGGTCGTTGAACCAGTTCATTGTGACGTCTCCTCGGCGCGGTTGGCCGGTTGCAGTGGTGTGGTGGTTTACCGCGCGGCCAACGGCTGGGCGGCCGGCAGGCGGTAGGTGTCCTCGGTCAGGGCGACGATCGCCTTGAACAAGGCGCGGCGAAGCGGCTGGGCCTCGGCGATGGCGAGCTGGTCGGCCTTGGCGTGGTTGCCGTCGTGCACCGCGGCCTCGATGCGCGCATGGGCGTCCAGATAGGCGCGCAGGCGTTGCTTGACCTCCTGCACCCGTGGCGCATGCTGCGCCGGCGGATTGGTGGCTTCGTAGTCGGCCAGTGCCTGGGTGGCGCGCTGCAGGGAGGCGGCGATGCGCTTGTCGTAGTCGGCCACGGCTGCCGCATCGTCCCCATGGGAGACCTGGGCCAGTTCATAGGCGCGCATCTCGGCCAGTTCGGCGCGCAGTTCGTGCAGGGCCAGGGTCGCGGGCGCCCATTGGGTCTGCAGGACGACCAGGCGGTCCTGGGTACGGTTCAAGGGGGCGGTGCCGAGTTCCTCCACCGTCACCAACAGGGCCAGGATGGCCAGACAGATTCCGACCATTCCCAGGCGGATCTTGAGACGAACGCGGCGGTTCATGTGACGCTCCTGAGCGTGAGCTCTTCCAGTGAGTGCAGGGGTCGACGGCGAGTGTTAAGGCGGTGTGACAACAGCAATATCGGCGTGCTGGCACGCTTTCTTGAAGAACGCGTGAGACGTGGCAATCCGCGCTGATGTGCGTTGAATCACAGATTGGCGATGTCTTCGACTAAGGTCTTGTAGGTAGGCGGGACATCCGTTACGCCGCTGTTGCGGGCGCCCAGCGACGCATCGGCGCAACAAAAAGGCCGCCCCAGAGGGGCGGCCGATGTCGGTCCGGCGACGGCAGGCATCGCAACCGCCTCAGAACTCCTGCCAATGCGCGCCGTCGGCAGCCTGGGTCGCGGTCGCCTTGGGCGTCGCGCGCGGAGCCGGACGTGCCGCCTGAGGCGGGGCCTTGCGCGGCGGCGCGGCACGGGTTGCGGCAACCAGCGTCGGCCGCGACGGGGTGGCCGGGGCCGAGGCGCTCAGCTTGAACAGCGACACGGTCTCGCTCAGGCGCGTGGCCTGTTCTTCCATCGAGCGCGCCGCGGCGGTGGCTTCCTCGACCAGGGCGGCGTTCTGCTGGGTGGTCTCGTCCATCTGGGTGATGGTCAGGTTGACCTGTTCGATACCCGAGGACTGCTCCTGCGAGGCCGCGGCGATCTCACTCATGATGTCGGTGACCCGTTGCACGCTGGTCACGATCTCGCCCATGGTCTTGCCGGCCTGGTCCACCAGGGCCGAACCATTGGCGACCTTGCTCACCGAATCGTCGATCAGGCCCTTGATCTCCTTGGCGGCATTGGCCGAGCGCTGGGCCAGGGTGCGCACCTCGGAGGCGACCACGGCAAAGCCGCGGCCCTGTTCACCAGCGCGGGCGGCCTCCACCGCGGCGTTGAGCGCCAGGATGTTGGTCTGGAAGGCGATGCCGTCGATGACCGAGATGATCTCGGCGATCTTCTTGGAGGAGGTCTCGATGTCGGACATGGTGGTGACCACCTGACCGACGACCGCGCCACCCTTGGAAGCCACGTCGGCGGCGCCTGCGGCCAGCTGATTGGCCTGGCGGGCATGCTCGGCGTTCTGCTTGACGGTGGAGGTCAGTTCCTCCATCGAAGCGGCGGTTTCCTCCAGATTGGCGGCCTGCTGCTCGGTGCGCACCGACAGGTCGCTGTTGCCCGAGGCGATTTCGGTGGAAGCGGTATTGATGCTGCCGGCTGCCTCCTGGATGCTGCCTACGATCTGCGCCAGCTTGTCGCAGGTGCCGTTGGCGTCGTCGCGGATCTGGGCGAAGACCCCATGGAAATCTCCCTCCATGCGTACGGTCAGGTCGCCGTCGGCCAGGCCCGAGAGCAGCTTGGAGATTTCATCCAGGCTGGTGGCATTGGATTCCAGCAGTTCGTTGAGCTGACGCGCCAGTTCCAGGAAGAAGCCGTCCTTGTTGTCGGTGCGCACGCGCCGGTCCATCTGGCCGGCCGCGGCGGCCTTGACGATGGAGGCCACTTCTTCCTCGACCATCACCTCGGTGGTGCGGTCGGCCCACTCGACCACATACCCCTGGGTCTGGCCGGCCTCGTCGGTGATGGCGTTGATGATCAGGCGCATGGTCCGGCCGCCGACGCAAATCTGGGCACGGTGCGTGCCCTTGAGCTGGGCCAGCATCCGGGCCTGGTGCTCGGGATGCTTGTGGAACACGTCGATGCTGCTGCCCACCAGTGCGTCCGCGTTGAACTGGGGCAGGTCGCGGCGCAAGTCCTCCTGGGCCTCGCGCAGCATCGCCTGCAGCGGACCGTTGACGTAGACGATGGTGCGGTCGCGGTCGGCGATCATCACGTTGGTGGTCACGCTTTCCAGGGCCGAACGGATACGCAGGCTCTCGCTGGCGATCACCGCATCGCGATCGATGCGCGACTTGAGGTTGGATTGCATGCGCTGCATGGACTTCATCAACTCGCCGACCTCGTCCTGCGCGGAGGTGTCGATGCGGCCGTCGAGCCTGCCTTCGGCCACATCGTGGGCGATGGCGCCGGCGCGCGCCAGCGGGCGGCTGACCAGGCGCCGGGCGACGATGAAGACCAGGGTCGCCAGGGCCACGATCGCCAGCAGCGACAGGCCCAGCATGCGCAGCATCAGGCCATGCAAGGTCGCGGTCAGGGCGGTGCGCGGCTCGACGCCGATCAGGGTCCATTTCCAGGGGGCGAAGGGCTCGGTGCTGGCCATGACCGGGACCGGCTCGGCGTTGGTCGAGGGTGCGAGCGCCAGGGTCGCGCTGCCGCCCTTGCCATCGATCAGCGCAGCCAGCGTGGCCTTGTCCTCGGGAGCGACCAGGCTGTCCACGCGGGCGCCTTCCTGCCCGGAATGAACCACCAGGGTGCCTTGCTTCTCGCCGGCCGCGGTGTCGACGATCATGAAATAGCCGTCGTCCCCGACCTTCATGCCACGCACCTGCTCCTTCAGCGCGGCCAGGCCGGCGCCGTAATCGACGCCCACGAACAGGATGCCGATGACCTTGCCGTCGGCGTCGGCCACCGGGCGGTAGTGGGTCATGTAATCTCGCCCGAACAGCCTCGCGCGCCCGGTGTAGGGCTTGCCGGCCAGCATCAGCGCGTAGGCGGGGTGGGTGTGGTCCAGCGCGGTGCCGATCACGCGCTCGTTCTTGTCGTTGGTCAGCGAGGTGGACAGGCGCACGAAGTCATCGCCGGTGCGGCTGAAGATCGTGGCCACCGCGCCGGTGCTGGCGGTGAAGCGATCCACCAGGCGGTAGTCCCCGCTCAACGGCTTGCCACCAAAGGTGAGCTGGGGCACGGCGAACTTGCCCAACTCGACCACCGACGCGGTGTCGCTGGCGATCGGCCCGGCCGGCAGCATCGCGGCGAAGCCACCGGTGAGCCGTTCGGTGTCCTCGGTCAACGAGCGGTCGTAGAGGGCGATGGTGTCGTGCAGGACATGGGTGGCCGTCTCCAAGCCATGCTGGGTCTGGGTCTCGTAGGCCGAGGCGGACTGGCGGTAGGCCAGCCAGGTCAGCAGCAGCAGGGCCGTGGCGGTTGCTGCGGTCACCATCAGCGCCAGGCGCAGGCCGATGGGAAGCTTGGAGAGTCTGTTCATGGAGGGCGTTCCATTGGCGGTCTGGCGCGGCGCGTGATCCATGTCGCGCGATCCCAGATATCGTTGTGGTGCGGGACGCCCACCACGGGCGCGCCTGTATCAACTGGGTTATCGGCAGCAGAACCTTGGAATTGAATGTCGGTGGACGGCGTGTGGGTCATCGTGTCCAGTGATACTTGCCGGCACTCGCCCCGGCCGTATGGGACGAGCCGGTGGCCGCCGACCGGTTGCGTGCCCAGTCAAAGAAAAAGCCCGGCCGGAGCCGGGCTGTCTCGTCTAGTGTCGGGGTGAGGCGGATGGCAGGACTAGAGTGCTTCCCAGTGCGCTTCGTTGCCCGCGGCGGCCGTGGAGGCCTTGGCCATGCTACGGGGCGGGGGCGCCAGCTTTCTTGGCTTGACCTGGGGGCGCGATGCGGTGGACAGCTTGGTCGCGCGTGCGGGGTGCGTCGCTATCGTCTCGGGATGGCCGAGTTTGAACAGCGACACAGCCTGACTCAACTGGCCGGCCTGCTCTTCCATTGAGCGCGCCGCGGCGGTGGCCTCCTCGACCAGCGCGGCGTTCTGCTGGGTGGTCTCGTCCATCTGAGTGATGGTCAGGTTGACCTGCTCGATGCCCGAGGACTGCTCCTGCGAGGCCGCCGCGATCTCGGCCATGATGTCGGTCACGCGCTGCACGCTGTTCACGATCTCGCCCATGGTCCTGCCGGCCTGGTCGACCAGGGCCGAACCGTTGGCGACCTTGCTCACCGAATCATCGATCAGACTCTTGATCTCCTTGGCCGCATTGGCCGAACGCTGGGCCAGGGTGCGCACCTCGGAGGCGACCACGGCAAAGCCACGGCCCTGCTCGCCGGCGCGGGCGGCTTCCACCGCGGCGTTGAGCGCCAGGATGTTGGTCTGGAAGGCGATGCCGTCGATGACCGAGATGATCTCGGCGATCTTCTTGGAGGAGGTTTCGATGTCGGACATGGTGGTGACCACCTGACCGACCACCGCACCACCCTTGGAGGCCACGTCTGCGGCGCCGACGGCCAGCTGGTTGGCCTGGCGGGCGCTCTCGGCATTCTGCTTGACCGTCGAAGTCAATTCCTCCATCGAGGCGGCGGTCTCCTCCAGGCTGGCGGCCTGCTGCTCGGTGCGCACCGACAGGTCGTTGTTGCCCGATGCAATCTCGCTGGAAGCGGTGTTGATGCTGCCTGCCGCGTCCTGGATGCGGCCGACGATCTCGGTGAGACGTTCGACGGTCGCATTGCCGTCATCGCGCATCGCGGCGAACACCCCATGGAACTCGCCCTCCATGCGATGGGTCAGGTCGCCGTCGGCGATGGACTTCAGCAGGACCGACAGCGCCGCCAAATTCCCGTCAGCGGTGGCCATCAGCTGGTTGAGGCTTTCGATCATGGCGCGGAAGTCGTACTGGAAGGCCTCGGCATCGCCGCGCTTGCCGAAATCACCGGCGGCCGCTGCGTCCGCCAAATGCTTGATCTCTTGGTTCATCGCGGTCAGGTTCTGCTTGACCGTCTCCATGGTTTGGGTCAGCGCGGCCTTTTCGCCGGGCAGTTGCTCCATGTCTTCGGACAGGTCGCCGATGGCGTAGCGGCCCATGATCTGCGCCAGGCGTAGATTCAGTTCCACCTGAGATGAGATCAGTGCATTGCTATCGCGGACCATGCGTCCGTAGTCGCCGGGGAAGGCGCCTTCGTCCATGCGGTAGCTGATCTGGCCGGCGTCGTGGCGTGCGGCCATCTGGGTCTGCGCAGCCAGTACGGCCCGCAACTGCTGCTGCATACGCCCCATGGCGTTCAACAGTTGGCCTGGCTCGTCGCGTGCGCTGGTGCGGACATCGCTGTCCAGCTCACCCTGGGCAATGGCTTCGGCCACACGCGTGGCGCGGATCAGGGGCTGGGTCAGGCTGCGCATGATCAACCAGGCCAGCAGACTGCTGACCAGCAGGACGAAGACGCTGCCGATGACCAGGACGCTCTTGGAGCGCTGCATCAGCGTGGTTGCAGTCGTGTAGGCTTCGCGGCTTTGAATGCGTTGACGCTCGATGAAGGCGCGGATGCCCTCTTGCCACTCCATGACGGCCGGACGTGCCTTCTGGTTCAGCAAGGTCTGAGCTTGGAGATTCTCGTTGGTCGAACACAGCTTGATGACCTGATCATTGATCTTGCCGGCGACACTCCGCTTTTCATCCATCGCGGCGCGGAGCTTGCGTCCGGCCTCGCTACTGGAGAAATTTTCGAACTTGCCGCGCAGGTCTTGGTAGCGCTTTCGTTGCTCAGTGATGCCGGAGAGCGCGGTCTGGATCGTGCTTTGATCATCGGTTGTCGCGCACACACCCAGCGCGTTGAGGATGGCGAAGTTGGCGTCCAGCATCTGATTGCCGAGGTCGACTTTCTCCATGCGGTCCAGGACGATGATATCCAGCTGCTCGCGGGCACTGCTCATGCCGACGAAGCCGGTGACGGCAAGACCTGCCGAAAGCAGGATCAACAACGCGAAGGCTGCGGTCAGGCGATAGCCGACGTTGTAGCGTTGCAAGAGAGCGTTCATCAACTTGATCTCCATGTCCCGTCGGGACGATATTTAACTGTGATGGGCCGCCGAGCAGATGAGCTGGGGCCGAGGTCAACGCCGCGAGGAATTCACTCAGGCGGGAATATGTATCGACGATAGGCCGGGCATACTTTAGTAATGCCTTCAAGGAAATTGCCTGCATCACTGAAGATTGAAGTTTTCAATCCGGCGCAATACTGTGGTCGATTCATCAGTCTTTCGATGAATACGCGATGGACGTTGACCGGGTTCACCAAAAATCGGAGAGCGGTTAATCGATAATCAAGTGATAGGGTTAATGTGTATCCCGGTCGAGATTGCCGCGGTCCGGGGCATTTGACCTGTCGAGCATCTATCCTGAATCGGACTTGCTCCGACGCACAGGTGTGACGGAATTATCGTTAATGCACGCAGGAGGCATGCCGGCGGTGACGCCGGGCACAAGGCGGCCAACGCAACGATCGGTGACATGCGCAGGGCACGAGTGGAAAGTCCGCTAACGCTGGGCGCGGACAAGACGACGAGGCATCGAGCCTCGCCAGGCCTGCACGAGATCAGGGTTACCTCGCGGTTGGTGCCAGCACAGAGAGCACGTGTTACCCACGCTCGCGGACCAAATGCGAGTTGATCGAACATGGCTTGGCCGGATCGAGCCGGTGAGCGGTATTGGACAAGGAACGGTGCGTGACTTGCACAAGGCCGATCACGCCTCCCAATCGAACACCACTATCTACACCCTGACGCGCACGCCTATTCCGGGGCCGTGGCGCTCCCCCGAAGGGAGCGGCGGTCCGAAGCGGGCGGGCGTCGTGTCCTCGGCGTTGAGGGGCATGAGTCGGCGCCCCCTGGCCAATCGTCCATCCCGGTGGTCAGGCAGCAGGATATGACGGCGTTGCCGCGTTGCTGGGCGGATGCTTGTTCGGCAGCCTGAGCGCCACTAGACGCGACAGACGCAGCGCGGGGGGGCGGCGGTGAGGCCGTCCGCAGGTCATCGGCGGACGGCGTGCTCCAGGCTCAGCGAGCCTGCGAGCACACCTGGTCCACCGCGATCCCCCGCGCGTTATGCCTGCCTTCGACGGCGGTGTTGCCTAGCACGGTAGTGGTGCTGGTCGTGCCACCGTTGCGCGATGGTGCGGCTTTGGCTGGGCGATGGAGGTGGACTGATTGGCCAGCTTGAACAGCGAGACCGTCTCGGTCAGGCGTGTGGCCTGTTCTTCCATCGAGCGCGCGGCGGCGGTGGCTTCCTCGACCAGGGCGGCGTTCTGCTGGGTGGTCTCGTCCATCTGGGTGACGGTCAGGTTGACCTGTTCGATGCCCGAGGACTGCTCCTGCGAGGCCGCGGAGATCTCGCCCATGATGTCGGTGACCCGCTGTACGCTGTTCACGATCTCGCCCATGGTCTTGCCGGCCTGGTCGACCAGGGCCGAACCATTGGCGACCTTGCTCACCGAATCGTCGATCAGGCTCTTGATCTCCTTGGCCGCATTGGCCGAGCGCTGGGCCAGGGTGCGCACCTCGGAGGCGACTACAGCAAAGCCACGGCCCTGCTCACCAGCACGGGCGGCTTCCACCGCGGCGTTGAGCGCCAGGATGTTGGTCTGGAAGGCGATGCCATCGATGACCGAGATGATCTCGGCGATCTTCTTGGAGGAGGTCTCGATGTCGGACATGGTGGTGACCACCTGACCGACGACCGCGCCGCCCTTGGAGGCCACGTCGGCGGCGCCGACGGCCAGCTGGTTGGCCTGGCGGGCGTGCTCGGCATTCTGCTTGACCGTGGAGGTCAGCTCCTCCATCGAAGCGGCGGTCTCTTCCAGGTTGGCGGCCTGCTGCTCGGTGCGCACCGACAGGTCGTCGTTGCCTGCGGCGATCTCGCCGGCTGCGGTATTGATCGCCATCGAGGCGTGTGTGATCCGGCCCACGATGTCGGCCAACTGCTGGGCGGTGGCGTTGGCATCGTCGCGCATGGTGGCGAACACGCCCTGGAAGTCGCCTTCCATGCGCACGGTGAGGTCACCGGCGGCCAGCGCACTGAGCAGTCGCGAAACCTCGGCGATGCTGGCCGCGTTGGCGTCCAGCAGACCGTTGAGTTGCTGTGCCAGCATCAGGAAAAAGCCCTGCTTGCCCTGTTGGTCGATGCGCTGAGAGAGGTCGCCGGCGGCGGCGCTGCGCACCGCAGCTGCGATTTCCGCTTCCACCTGGGCCTCGTCGGTGCGGTCGCGCCATTCGCAGACAAAGCCCAGGTGTGCGCCGCCGGCACCGCGGATCGCGGTGATCTCCTGCGCGATGCAGACCTCGCCATAGCGGACCTCGCGTTGTGCCGAGCCCTGGCGATCGAGCTGCTGGTAGATTTCCGCATCCTGCGAGTTGCCGACTTCCAGCAATGCCACCGGCTGGCCAAGCAGGGGCAGGGACCGGTTGAAGGCCGGCGCGCAGGCCTGGATGTCCTCGGCGTGGGTCTGCAGCAGGGTCTGCAGCGCGGTGTTGGCATAGATGATGGTCAGGTCGGGATCGGCGATGTACATGCCGGTCGAGGCGTTGTCCAGGGCCGTGCGGATGCGCAAGTTCTCGGAGGCGACGCTACGTTCCTGCTCGATCTGTTCGCGCAGCTGCTTCTGCATCCGCGCCAGCGCCGCCATCAAGCTGCGTCCATGCTTGGCTGCGACCGGGATCGGCTGATCCAGGCGGCCTTCAGCGATGTGCTGCGCCGCGGCCATCGCCACGCGCGGCTCGCCGCCAAGCAGTTGCGCGACCGAGCGGATGATCCAGCCGGCGGCGCCAGCCAGGCATAGCACCGCCACGATCACCGCGCCGGCCTGTTGCCAGGTCGCGCGCCGGCTTTGCTGTTCGGCGGCTTTTCGGCTTTGTTCGTTCAGCGCCACGATGCGGTCGCTGATCTCACTCATGCTGGTTTCCAGGCGAGTGAATTGGTCGGTGAAGTCGCTATAGGCAGCGCGGTTGTCAGCCTGGCTTTCGGTCAGCGAAAGCACCTTGTCGGCGGCGGCGATGTACCGCTGCAGGGTCGGGGTCACCGCATCGAGCTGGGCGCGCAGCGCGGGATCCAGTGGCAGCTTGCGGTTTTCGGCCAGCGCCTGGTGGAACTCGGCGGCGTGTTCGCCCAGCGAGTCACGTGCGGCCTTGAGGCCGTCCGCATCCTGCTGCGTTGCGGCCAGCATGGCGGCGGTCACGTCACTGCGCAGCGCGTCGTGCATCATGTCGGCCTGCATGTGGTTGCGCAGCGCATCGGAAGACACGACCTGTGCGGTGACCGAGCTCAGCAGGCCCTGGCGCGCGAAGTAGCCGACACCGCTCAGTGACAGCAAGGCGAGCACCGCCACCAGCACCAGGATGGCGAGCATATGCATGATCTTCATGGGTCCGGTTCCCTCAGAAGCGGAAGGACAGGCCCGCACCGACCGCGCGGTCGGGCGAGCGGTCGTTGAGGCCGTGGCTGTAGACCACGTCCACCTGTACATCCTGGTTGAGCAGCCAGGCCGAACCGACATTCAGTTGGGCGAGGGTGCCGCCGTCGTCGTGATGCGCGATCTGCGGGAGTGCCACTTCCACGAACGAGCGGCTGCGTTCGCTCCAGGCCTTGCCGAGCACCGCGCCGAAGATGCCGGCGGTGTAGCGGTGCCCATCCTCGTCCGCGTCGTGGATCAGGCCAGGCATGACGCCGGCCGAAACGCTGTCGCTGAGTTCCCACTCGGCCACCAGGCGCAACGACGGGCGTGCACCGCGGCCGCGCACGCTGTGTGCGCCGCTGGGCAGATCGACATGCAGCAGCCAGGCCAGTGTCGCGCCGCCGACCTCGCTGGCCAGATGACGCTTGACGCCCAATGAGACATCGGAGAATCCGGAGTCGCGCCCGCCGGCTGGGGCATCCACGGTCTGCCAGCCGTCGGTTTCCAGGCGTAGCTCCCAGTCCGGGCCGATGCCATAGCGGAACAGGGTCGGCGTGCTGTAGCCGTCGAGACCGTCATCGCGTTCCCAGGCCACGCTGGTTTCCACCTGCAGACGGCGATCGCCGACGGTCAGACTGGATTCGACGAAATCGGGGCGGTCGGTGGCGATCGGCTCCGATTGGGCCTGGGCCGGGTTGGCGATACTGCACAAGATCAGACATCCGGTAAGTGCGAACGGCTTCATGGCGACTCCAGACGTGCTTCGTGATGGAATGCGATGGGCCCCCCGGCCGCGCGAATGGCGCGTGCGGTCATCATCCTTGCGCTTGCCCACTGGCGGTGCAGTGCTGGTTTCTGTATCGGCGCCGGATCGGCCTTCTTGAGCGTGTGACCCTGTCAGAAGGGGGCTGGCGTAGCGCGTCAGCCCGTCTGGGTGAGGTGGCCATGTCGCGAGGCGCTGATAGCGCCTCGCGATGGCAGCCGCTCGGCGTTCCTGCTTTAGAACTCCTGCCACTGCCGATCTTCCGCGGTCGCGACTGCGCGCGATGCCGTGCGTTGCAGGCGCGCGACCGGCCCGGAAGATCTGGGGGTGGCGTGGGTCTGGACGCGAGCAGGACGCCGCGCGGGCGGTACGGCGGCGATGGTCGTGGCCGCATCGAGTTTGAACAGGGCCACGGCCTGGCTCAGTTCTCCGGCCTGTTGCTCCATCGAGCGCGCGGCGGCGGTGGCTTCCTCGACCAGGGCGGCGTTCTGTTGGGTGGCTTCGTCCATCTGGGTGACGGTCAGGTTGACCTGCTCGATGCCCGAGGACTGCTCCTGCGAGGCCGCCGAGATCTCGCCCATGATGTCGGTGACCCGCTGCACACTGGAGACGATCTCGCCCATGGTCTTGCCGGCCTGGTCGACCAGGGCCGAACCATTGGCGACCTTGCTCACCGAATCGTCGATCAGGCCCTTGATCTCCTTGGCGGCATTGGCCGAACGCTGGGCCAGGGTGCGCACTTCGGAGGCGACCACGGCAAAGCCGCGGCCCTGATCACCAGCGCGTGCCGCTTCCACCGCGGCGTTGAGCGCGAGGATATTGGTCTGGAAGGCGATGCCGTCGATGACCGAGATGATCTCGGCGATCTTCTTGGAGGAGGTCTCGATGTCGGACATGGTGGTGACCACCTGGCCGACGACCGTGCCGCCCTTGGAGGCCACGTCGGCGGCGCCGACGGCCAGCTGGTTGGCCTGGCGGGCATGCTCGGCGTTCTGCTTGACCGTGGAGGTCAGCTCCTCCATCGAGGCGGCGGTCTCCTCCAGGCTGGCGGCCTGCTGCTCGGTGCGGCGGGAGAGGTCGTCGTTGCCGGCGGCGATCTCGCTGGCGGCGCTGTTGATGCTGAGCGCGGCGGTCTGGATGCGGCCCACGATGTCGGCCAACTGCTGGGCGGTGGCGTTGGCATCGTCGCGCATGGTGGCGAACACGCCCTGGAAGTCGCCTTCCATGCGGGCGGTGAGGTCGCCGGCGGCGATGGCCTGCAACAGGGTGGACAGGGCCTGCAGGTTGCCGTCGGCGGTGGCCATCAGCTGGTTGAGGCTGTCGACCATCAGCCGGAAGTCGTATTCGAAGCGCTCGGCGTCGCCGCGGACGCTGAAGTCGCCGACCGCAGCGGCGCCGGCGAGATGCTTGATCTCGCGGTTCATCGCGGTCAGGTTGTGCTTGACCGTGTCCATGGTCTCGGTGAGCACGGCCTTCTCGCCGGGCAGGCGATCCATGTCCTCGGACAGGTCGCCGATGGCGTAGCGGCCCATGAGCTGTGCCAGGCGCATCTTGACCGCGATATGCGAAGCGGCCAGCGCATTGCTGTCGCGGACCATGCGCCCGTAGTCGCCGGGGAAGGCGGCCTCGTCCATGCGGAAGCTGATCTGGCCGGCGTCGTGGTTCTGGGCCATTTCCAGCTGCGCCGCAAGCACGGACTGCAGCTGTGCCTGCATGCGCTTCATGCTGGTCAATAGGCGGCCGGTCTCGTCGCGGGCGTCGCTGTCGATGGTGTCGTCCAGCTTGCCAGCGGCGATGTTCTCGGCCACGCGGGTGGCCTGGCTCAACGGCTGGGTGAGGCTGCGGGTGATGAGCCAGGCCAGCAGGCTGCTGATCACCAGGGCCGCGATGCCGCCGGCGATTAGGATATTGCGGCCGCGTGTCATGTCCTCGACCGCCTTGGTGTAAGCCTCTTGGGCCATTCTCTGCTGCATCGCCACGTTGTTGGCGATGGCGGCCTGCCAGCGCTCCATCGCCGGTCCCGCTTCTTCGATCAGTAAGGCCTGGGCCTCCGCATTGCGGTTGTTCTTTGAGAGCTCCATGACCCGATCGTTCAATTCACGAGCTTGCTCGCGGCTTGTGTTGATCGCGTCTCTAATCTTCTGACCCTCGGCGTTGGTCGCGCTCGCGTATAGCGCGTCACGATTTTCGTTGTAACGCTTGCGCTGCGCGGTGATGGTGGTCAGCGCCTTCTGATTTTGCTCAGGCGTGGAGACGATGGTGTAGTTGCGTATGGCAATGGCGATGTTCGAGTTGGCATCGAGCATTTCCGATGACCAGCGAATCTTTGCCATATTGATCTTGACGATGCCATTCAGTTCCTTTCGGGCACCGGACATGGACATGAGGCCGGCAGTGACTAGCAGGAGCGAAAGTAGGATTAGCAGGCCGAAGGAGGCTGCCAGGCGACGCCCGACGTTGTAACGCTGTAGAAAATTGTTCATGGCTGAATCCAAATGGGCTTAGGGAACTGCATTTAGCAGAGTGAACGGCTTGCTTGGTCGAGTTGCAGCAGCGTCCGTGCCCCGAGTCGGTAATACCTTTTGCAGAATCCAACTGTCATGTTTTCGGCGGAATTGGCCTTTGCCTGGGTCATTCCTGGAGCGAAACGACTTCGTCACTGCTGCTATCCGCTGCGCTGAACGACAGGTCGCGGCCAGCAGTCTGGTGGCTTGACCGGGTACGGCGCATGGACGTCCCGGGACCCCTGATCAGAATTCCTCCCAATGGGACCCGGCGGCCACGCTGTTGGATTCTTCTCGCGCGCCGGGCGTGCCACGGCTCAGTGCCAGCGCCTTGGGCTTGGTGGTGGACTTGGCGGGCTTGGGAGTGGCATTGGAGCGCACGCGTGTGGCGTCGAGCAGGCGGCTGACTTCGATCCTGGCACTCGCTTGGATGCGGAACACCGCCACGGTGTCATTGAGGTGCCTCGCCTGCGCCTCCATGGCGCGCGCCGCGGCGGTGGCTTCCTCGACCAGGGCGGCGTTCTGTTGGGTGGCCTCGTCCATCTGGGTGACGGTCAGGTTGACCTGCTCGATGCCCGAGGACTGCTCCTGCGAGGCCGCCGAGATCTCGCCCATGATGTCGGTGACCCGCTGCACACTGGAGACGATCTCGCCCATGGTCTTGCCGGCCTGGTCGACCAGGGCCGAACCATTGGCGACCTTGCTCACCGAATCGTCGATCAGGCCCTTGATCTCCTTGGCGGCATTGGCCGAACGCTGGGCCAGGGTGCGCACTTCGGAGGCGACCACGGCAAAGCCGCGGCCCTGATCACCAGCGCGTGCCGCTTCCACCGCGGCGTTGAGCGCGAGGATATTGGTCTGGAAGGCGATGCCGTCGATGACCGAGATGATCTCGGCGATCTTCTTGGAGGAGGTCTCGATGTCGGACATGGTGGTGACCACCTGGCCGACGACCGTGCCGCCCTTGGAGGCCACGTCGGCGGCGCCGACGGCCAGCTGGTTGGCCTGGCGGGCATGCTCGGCGTTCTGCTTGACCGTGGAGGTCAGCTCCTCCATCGAGGCGGCGGTCTCCTCCAGGCTGGCGGCCTGCTGCTCGGTGCGGCGGGAGAGGTCGTCGTTGCCGGCGGCGATCTCGCTGGCGGCGCTGTTGATGCTGAGCGCGGCGGTCTGGATGCGGCCGACGATCTCGGTGAGACGTTCGACGGTCGCATTGCCGTCGTCGCGCATCGCGGCGAACACGCCATGGAACTCGCCTTCCATGCGATGGGTCAGGTCGCCGTCGGCGATGGCGCGCAGCAGCCGCGACAGCGCATGCAGGTTGTCATCGGCCGTGGCCATCAGCGTGTTCAGGGCCTCGACCATGGCGCGGAAGTCGTACTGGAAGCCATCGGCGTCGCCGCGCACGCTGAAATCGCCGCTGGCGGCCGCGCCCGACAGGCGCGAGATCTCCTGGTTGATCGCGGTCAGGTTGTGCTTGACCTCGTCCATGGTCCGGGTGATGACCGCCTTCTCGCCAGGCAGCCGCGTCATATCCTGGCTCAGGTCGCCGATGGCATAGCGCTGGGCCAACTCGATGATGCTCATCTTCACCGCGATGTGGTCGGCCACCAACTGATTGGTATCGTCGACCATGCGGCCGTAGGCGCCAGGGAAGCGCGATGCGTCCATCCGGTGGCTGATGGTGCCGGCCGCGTGCTGTTCGGACATTTCGCGCTGCGCGTCTATCACCGCCTTCAGCTGTTCCTGCATGATGTCCATGCTGCGGGTCAACAGCCCGAGTTCGTCGTTGGCACGCCAGCTGCCAATGGCCTGAAGATCGCCCTGGGCCATGCGCTGGGCGCTGTTGGACAGCGCCATGATCGGGGCGACGATGGCGCGCTTGAGCCACACCCCCAGTCCCACCAGCAGCGCCAGGGCGATCGCGATGGTGAGCAGCGCGGAGACCATCAGCTTGCTGCGCGCGTGCGCGACGTTGGCCACGACAGCGGCCTTGGCGTCCTCGCTCAGCGCCTGGTTCAGGGCATCCAAGGTCTGGGTGGGCGGACGATCCATGCCGCGGACCAGCACGTCGGTGGCCTGAGTGTCATAGCCATTGGCCTGGAACTGCACCAGGGCGGCATCGTATTGCGCCTGCAGCGTTGCATGCTCCGCTGCGAAGCGCGCGGCCAGGTCGGCGGCCTTGGTCTTGTCCGCCTGCCTTGCCTCGTTGGCGATCTGGGAGGCGGCATCCTGGACGCGTTTTCCGCTTTCCTGGAAGGCCTTCATGTATTTGTCGCGCAGGGACGCATCGCCGCCGCGGATCAGGACGTTCTTCCATCCCTGCACCTGGATCCTGAACTCCAGCGCCAGGGCTTCGCCCTTTTGCGCACGGTTGACCGCCGGGGGCACGGTATCGGACAGGCTGAACCAGGCCGAGGCCAGCCCTCCCAGGGCACAGATCAGGATCAACCCGAGCCCCAGGCCGAGCGCGGCGTGGATTTTGCTGCTGATGCTGGTCAGGCCAGTGGGCCGTTCGGTGGACATGGAAGCTCCAGAAGAGGATGGCGTAAAAAAGGGCAGCGGCATCCGTTCTCGCTGGGGTGCTGTGGTGCGACACGTCCGACGTCTTCCTTATCGGCCTGTTTGGTGTGGTCCTTGAGTCACATTCGGCATGTGCGGTTGTTCGCTGTTATGTCGGCGAATATGGGTTGGCGGCGATGCGTCGCCTTCCCGCGCGACGCCCCGGTGGATCGGGGCGTCGCGCCAGCTCAGAACTCCTGCCAGTGGGTGTCGGCCGTCGCCACCTGTGCCTGCTGGGAGCGCGCCTGCGTGGAGGCGGCCGCGCGGGCCGGTCGCAGCGCGGTCACCGGCAGGGAGGGCACCGGGGGAGCCGACTTGGCCGTCTCGGGCTTGGCGCCGCTGGCACGTTGCCCGATGCGGAAGATCGACACGGCGGTCCCCAGCTGGGTGGCCTGATGCTCCATCGCCCGCGCCGCGGCCGTGGCTTCTTCCACCAACGCAGCGTTCTGCTGAGTGGTCTCGTCCATCTGGGTCACGGCCAGGTTGATCTGCTCGATGCCCGAGGACTGCTCCTGCGAGGCCGCGGAGATCTCGGCCATGATGTCGGTCACCCGCTGCACCGAAGCCACGATCTCGCCCATGGTCTGGCCGGCCTTGTTGACCAGCTCCGAGCCAACGGCGACCTCGGAAACCGAGGCGTCGATGAGCAGCTTGATCTCCTTGGCCGCGTTGGCCGAACGCTGGGCCAGGGTACGCACTTCGGAGGCGACCACAGCAAAGCCACGGCCCTGTTCGCCGGCACGTGCAGCCTCCACCGCGGCGTTGAGCGCCAGGATGTTGGTCTGGAAGGCGATGCCGTCGATCACCGTGATGATGTCGGCGATCTTGCGGGACTGCCGCTCGATGCCGGACATGGTGCTGACCACCTTGCCGACCACTTCTCCACCGCGCGAAGCGACATCGGCCGCGCCCACCGCCAGCTGGTTGGCCTGGCGCGCGTTGTCCGCGTTCTGCTTGACCGTGGAGGTCAGTTCCTCCATCGAGGCGGCGGTTTCCTCCAGGTTGGCGGCCTGCTGTTCGGTGCGTGTGGACAGGTCGGCATTGCCCGCGGCGATCTCGGTGGCGGCGGTATTGATGTCGCCGGCAGCCTGCTGGATGCGGCTGACAATCTCGGTCAGGCGCTCGACCGTGGTGTTGGCATCGTCGCGCATGGTGGCGAACACGCCCTGGAACTGGCCTTCCATGCGCACGCTCAGGTCGCCCTGGGCCACCGCGCGCAGCAGGTGCGAGAGCGAGGCCAGGTTGCCGTCGGCGGTGGCCATGAGCTGGTTGAGGCTTTCGACCATGGCGCGGAATTCGAACTGGAAGCGCTCGGCGTCGCCCCGGGTGCTGAAGTCGCCGCCGGCCGCGGCCCCGGACAGGCGCGCGATCTCCTGGTTGATCGCCGTCAGGTTGTGCTTGACCTCGTCCATGGTCTGGGTGATGACCGCCTTCTCGCCGGGCAGGCGCGCCATGTCCTGGCTCAGGTCGCCGATGGCATAGCGCTGGGCCAGCTTGATGATCTGCATCTTGACCGAGATGTGGTCGGCCACCAGCTGGTTGGTGTCGGCGACCATGCGGCCGTATTCGCCGGGGAAGCGCTCGGCGTCCATGCGGTAGCTGATGGTGCCGGCGGCATGCTGGTTGGACATCTCGCGCAGCGCCGCCAACACGGCGGACAGTTGATTGACCGTGGCCTCGACGTCGTTGCGCATGGCGTCGAACACGCCGTGGAACTGGCCGTCCATGCGCACGTCCAGCCTGCCGTCGGCCACGCCGCGCAGCACGCCGGAGATGGCCGCCAGGTTGACGTCGGCGGTGGTCATCAGCGTGTTGAGGTTGTCGACCATCGTGCGGAAGTCGTATTGGAAGCGCTGGGCATCGCCGCGCTGGCTGAAGTCGCCCTGGGCCGCTGCGGCGCTCAGGCGGGAGATCTCCTGGCTGAGGTCGCTCAAGCTGTGCTTGACCTCGTCCATCGTGCGGGTGATGACCGCCTTTTCGCCGGGCAGGCGCGCCATGTCCTGGCTCAGGTCGCCGACGGCGTAGCGTTGGGCCAGCTCGATGACCTGCATCTTGACCGCGATATGGTCGGCCACCAGCTGGTTGGTGTCGGCCACCATGCGGCCGAATTCGCCCGGGAAGCTGGCCGCGTCCATGCGGTGGCTGATGACGCCGGCCGCGTGTTGCTCGGACATCTCACGCTGGGCGGCAGTGACCGCCTTGAGCTGGTGCTGCATGCGCTGCATGCTCTCCAGCAGCAGGCCTGGCTCGTCACGCGACGTGCTGACGATGGCGTTGTCCAGGTTGCCCTGCGCGATGGCATGCGCAACGCGCGCGGCCTGGCCCAAGGGCCGTGCCACGGTCCGGCTGAGGGCCCAGCCCAACGCCGCCGCCAGTGCCGCGATCAGCGTCATCGCGCAGACGAGGGCGGTCACGGTGGCGGTATGGTCGGTTTCGGAGGCCACCACTTCCTCACTCAACTCATGCACGTTGAGCTCGGACAGCGCCTTGAGCGCGGCGAACAGTTCGCGACGGGCCGGACGCGACTGGTTGGTGGAAATCTCGCGCGCACTGGCCAGATCGCCCTTGGCCACGGCCGCGGCGATCCGCTCATGCGCGGCGAAGTAGGCACCGCGCGCGTTCTCGACCTGGGCGAACAGGGTGGATTCGGCACCTGACGCGCCGGCGGACAGCGCGCGGTAACCGGCCTCTTCTTCGAGGATCTTGCGCTGGGTCTGCTCCAGCAATTGGTCGTACTCGCGGATCTTGGCCGCATCGCCCTCCTGCGCGAGCTGGGAGATCTCGTAGGTGCGGTACTCGCCAAGCAGCGCGCGCATCTCGGACAGATGTTCGACCGAGGGCATCAGCTGGTGGCTGATCGCGCCGAGTTGAACGTTGGCTGTCCGCAGACGCAGCAGCGAAAAGCTGCCCAGCGCCAGGGTCATCACAGTGGTCACGATGAAGGCCAGCGCGAGCTTCTTCGCGATGGGTAGGTTGCGGAACCAGTTCATGGGCACCTCGTCTGCGCTCGATGTTGGCGTGACGGGATGACGCGCAGCGCACGTGTGAAGTGGCGTTTCCACGTCGTGTCCCGTGCCATAAGTAACGGCCTGGGGCCGGCGCGCTTGAGCGAATTTGGTGCCTGTGCTCATTCGACTTTGGTCGATCCGGACACGAAAAAAAGCCCCGCGCGAGGCGGGGCTTTTCAGTGACTGCAGCGTTGGCTGGGTCAGGCGGCCTGCTGGACCTTGAGCGAGCGCACCAGGCCACCGATGTCCACGATCAGGGCGACGCGACCGTCACCCAGGATGGTGGCACCGGAGATGCCGGCGATGCGGCGGTAGTTGTTCTCGATGTTCTTGACCACCACCTGCTGTTGGCCGACCAGTTCGTCCACTTCCAGTGCGATCTTCTGGCCGTCGGCCTCGACCACCACCACCAGCGGGTCGGCCTGGACGGTGCGTCCGTAGCCGTAGGCATCGCTCAGCGACATGATCGGCAGGTACTCGCCGCGGACCCGCAGCACACGGCCGTCGCCGCCCATGGTGCGGATGTCCTCGGGCAACGGCTGCAGGGCTTCGAGCACGTAGGCCAGCGGCAGGATCACCGTTTCGCCAGCGACCGACACCGTCATGCCGTCCAGGATCGCCAGGGTCAGCGGCAGGCGGATCAACACCCGGGTGCCGTGGCCGGTGCTGCTTTCCAGCTGCACCTCGCCGCCCAGCGCCTGGATGTTGCGGCGGACCACGTCCATGCCCACGCCACGTCCGGACAGGTCGGTGACCGCGTCGGCGGTGGAGAAGCCCGGGGCGAAGATCAGGTCCCAGACCTGGCTGTCGGTGGGGTTGTCCGGCACCACGATGCCGCGCTCGGCCGCCTTGGACAGGATCTTCTCGCGGTTCAGGCCACGGCCGTCGTCGCTGACTTCGATAACGATGTGCCCGCCTTGGTGCGAGGCTGCCAGGGTGATGGTGCCGGTCTCGTCCTTGCCCGCGCTGCGGCGTGCATCGGGCAATTCCAGGCCATGGTCGATGGAGTTGCGGACCAGGTGCACCAGCGGATCGGCGATCTTCTCGATCAGGCCCTTGTCCAGCTCCGTGCTCTCGCCGATGGTGCGCAGGCGCACCTGCTTGCCCAGGCGGCTGGACAGGTCGCGCACCAGGCGCGGGAAGCGGCGGAATACCGCGTCCACGGGCAGCATGCGCACGCCGATCACGGCTTCCTGCAGATCGCGCGTGTTGCGCTCCAGCAGGTCCAGGCCGGCAAACAGCTGTTCGGCATGGGCCGGGTCGATGGCGCCGGAGACCTGCTTGAGCATGGCCTGGGTGATGACCAGTTCGCCGACCAGGTTGATCAGGGCATCGACCTTGTCGACGCTGACGCGGATGGAGCTTTCGGCTTCCTGCGCGGCGGCGTTGCCTGCCGGCGCATTGGCGGCCACGGTCGCGGCCGGTGCAGCGGTGCTGGCGGTGGGCGCGGCGGTCAGCACCGGCGGCGGCTCGACGGCCAGGCTCGGCGGCGGCACATCGCGGATCTCCAGCTCGCAGTCGTCCTCGACCCAGGCGAAGGTGTCGGCGATCGCGCTGCGGGGAATCTTGCCGATCAGGCCCAGATCCCAGGCCAGGTAGGCCTCCAGCGGATCCAGGTCCTTGAAGGCCGGCAGGCGCTCGCTGCGGCAGGCCACTTCCAGCGGGCCGAGGTTTTCCAGCTCACGGATGATGCGCAGCGGGTCGTTGCCGCTCATGAACATGCCCGGCGCCGGGGTGAAGGCGATCTTCCAGGCTTCCGGCTCGGCCGGTGGCGGCGCGGCTTGCGCCTTGGCCGGCCCAGCGGCGGCGGCCGGGGTGCCATCCAGCGCCTGCTGCAGGCGATCACGCACGGCCTGGACGACCTGGGGATCGGCCGGGGTGCCGTGCTCGGCTTCGCGCAGCAGGGCACGCAGGACGTCGACCGAGGCCAGGATCGCATCGATGGCGTTGCCTTCGACCTCGCGCTTGCCGGCACGCAGCTCGTCGAGCAGCGTCTCCAGCACGTGGGTCAGGCCGGCCATCGACTCAAAGCCGAAGGTGGCCGCGCCGCCCTTGATCGAGTGCGCCGCGCGGAAGATCGAGTTGATGACCTCCGCATCGCGGTTGCCCTGTTCAAGCGACAGCAGGCCGGCTTCCATGGCGTCCAGGCCTTCGCGGCTTTCCTCGAAGAAGGTGGCGTGGAAACGCTGAAGGTCCATGCTCATGGCGCGAGATCCGGTTCGGAAGAAGGGAGGGGTCAGCCCAGGACTTTCTGGACGGTGGCGACCAGCTGTTCGGGGTTGAACGGCTTGACCAGCCAGCCGGTGGCGCCGGCGGCCTTGCCTTCGGACTTCTTGTCGGCCGCCGATTCGGTGGTGAGCATCAGCATCGGCGTGAACTTGTAGTCGGCCAGCTGGCGCAGCTCACGGATCAGCGAGATGCCGTCCATGTTGGGCATGTTGACGTCGGTGACCACCGCGTTGAAGCGCGAGCCCTTGGCCCGGCCCAGCGCCACTGCGCCGTCTTCGGCCTCTTCGACGGCAAAGCCGGCCGAGGTCAGTGCAAAGCTGACCATCTGGCGCATCGACGCCGAATCGTCCACTACCAAGATGCGTGCGCTCATGCCGCGTTCTCCACAGATTCCAGTTTGTCGGGGGTGGCCGGCAGGCCGAGCGTGTCGCTGACCCCCAGCAGTCGCGCCGCGTCGCGGAGCGTGTCGTTACAGGTTTCGAAGGCCGTGGGCCGGCCTTCCTTGCGGCGGGCATCGAAGAAGGCGCACAGCACCTGGACCGAAGCGGTGTGGATGCGACGGACATCGCCGGCGCCCAGGTTCACCGCCGCATCCTGGGACAGGAGCGGTGCCAGCATCTGTTTGAGGTCGGCACTGGTCTCGATGCCGAGATCCTCACCGAGTTGGACTGTGCTCATCGTTGCTCCGCACGAAATGGTTCTCACGCTGTAGCGGCCGGATTGGAAGAACCTTTAGCCTCTGTTTCGTCCGCCGGCCGGACCGGTTTGAAGACAGACGCTCGCTGAATGGGGCGCGCAGGCGTCGGGGTTGCGGATTGGCACGCGCGCGGCTTGCGCGACGGCGCTGGCGCGGCGCGCAGTGAAGCCGCCGTGGGGTCGGCGCGGGTCGCGCGGGCACGCCGGGAGGCGCTCAGTGCAGCAGGCGTTCGGCGTCGAGCAGGATCATGGGGCGCTGAGCCAGGCGCGCGACGCCGCGGAACAGGTGGTTGGAAATGCGGCAGATGCGCGCGTTGTCCGGCGGCTCGATCTGGTTCTCGGTGAGGCTGGTGACATCCTCCACGGCCGACACACGCAGGCCCAGGGTCTCGCCGTTTTCCTCCAGCACCACGATGCGCGTCTGCGCGTCGCTTTCGATCGGGCTGGCACCCAGGTGCAGCCCCAGGTCGATGACCGGAACCACCTGGCCGCGCAGGTTCATGATGCCCAGCACCGACGGGCCGGTGCCGCGCAGGGCCAGCAGCGGCGCGGGCAGCACGACCTCCTGCACCTTCAGCAGCTCCAGCGCATAGGCCTGGCTGCCGCAGCGCAGGCGCAGCCAGCGCGAGCTGCGGTCGCGGGCGCGGCGGTGCTGGGTGTTGGCGCTTTCCAGCGGCTGGGAGGGCGGCAGGAAGGATTGCAGGTTGGACGGCACGTTGGCATGCGCCGCCTGGGGCTGGGGAGGCGCCGCACGGGCAGCCGGTGCGGCCATGATCGCGGCCAGCGCCGGATCGGATTCGGCTTCGGCCAGGATCGAGGCGGCAATGTCGTCCGCCGAGGGGCCGGCCGGCGCCGATGCGGCGGGCGCAGCCATGATCGCGGCCAGCGCCGGATCGGACTCGGCTTCGGCCAGGATCGAGGCGGCGATGTCGCCCGCCGAGGGGCCGGCCGGTGCCCGCGCGGCGGGCGCGGCCATGATCGCGGCCAGCGCTGGATCGGATTCGGCTTCGGCCAGGATCGAGGCGGCAATGTCTTCGGGCGAGGGGCCAGCCGGCGCCCGCGCGGCGGGTGCGGCCATGATCGCGGCCAGGGCCGGATCGGATTCGGCTTCGGCCAGGATGGAGGCGGCGATGTCTTCGGGCGAAGGACCAGTCGGCACCCGCGCGGCGGGCGCGGCCATGACCGCGGCCAGGGCCGGATCGGTTTCGGCCTCGGCCAGGACCGAGGCGGCGATGTCCTCGGGCGAGGGGCCTGCCGGCACGTGTGCGGCGGGTGTGGTCATGATGGCGGCCAGGGTCGGATCGGCTTCGGCCTCGGCCAGGACCGAGGCGGCCACGTCTTTGGGCAACGGAGCGACCGGTGCGGGTGCGGGTGAGGCGACCGCCGCGACAGGCGCCGGCGTCTCCGGCGCGGCCAGGTCGTGCAGCAGGCCTTCCAGATAGTCGTCGATGACGCCTGGCGTGCTCATGCCGCTTCCTCCATGGCCACCGCGCTGCTGGCCAGCAGCCAGGCAAGGGCGCGTTCGTAGGCGGCCTGGCCACGGCTGGGCTGGGCGTTGGAGACCACCGGCACGGTCAGGGACCTGACGTTGCAGATGCGGGTATCGACCGGGACGGCCTCGGTCCAGACCCGCTCGCCGTAGGTGTCCTGCATCTGGCGCAGGGTGTCGTGGCCGGCGCGGGTGCGGCGGTCGAACAGGGTCGGCAGGATCGACTGGGGCAGGGGCCGGCGGCGCGAGCGCTCCACCATGTCCACGGTGCGCACCATGCTGGTCAGGCCATGCAGGGCCAGGGGCTCGGCCTGGGTGGGGATGATCACCCGGTCGGCGGCGGCCAGCGCATTGATCATCAGCAGCCCCAGGGTCGGCGGGCAGTCCAGCAGCACGTAGTCGTGCTGGCCTGCGTGGCGGGTCAGCGCCTGCTGCAGGGCCAGGCCCAGGCCGGGCTGGTTGGCGCTGCGGCGCTCCAGCGTGGCCAGGGCGGTCTGCCCGCACACGTAGTCCAGGTGCTCGATCTCGCTGTGATGCGCGAGCGTGGCCAGGTCCGCCGGCGGGGTGCCGAACAGTTCCACCACGCCGGCCGGCGGCGGGTCGAGCGGAATGTCGAAGGCCCGCGTCAGTGAGGCGTGCGGGTCCAGGTCGATCAGCAGCACGCGCTGGCCCTGAAGGGCCAAACCGCGCCCGAGCGCGAGGGTGGTCGTGGTCTTGCCGACGCCGCCCTTCTGGTTGGCAATGGCCCAGATGCGCATCAGTTCACTCCTTCAATTGCAGCAGGGACGACGGCCGGCGCCCGGGATGCGGGTGCGGCGTCGACGGGGGTAGGGGTGGCCGGCGCGCCGGTCGCCAGGACCGGCTGGGGCGCCGGATCCTGCACCGAGGCACCGCCATCGGCCAGGATCACCAGCAACACGCGGCGGTTGGCGTTGCGGCCGGCGGGGGTGGCGTTGTCCGCGCGCGGGCGGAACTGGCCATAGCCGATCATCGACAGGCGCGCCGGGTCCACGCCCTGGTCGGCGAACAGGTGCACCACCGTGGCCGCGCGGGCGGCCGACAATTCCCAGTTGGAGGGGAACTGGACCGTGGCGATGGGGGTGTTGTCGGTATAGCCCTCCACGCGCACGCCGTTGGGCGCGTCGCTGAGGACCGCGGCCAATGCGTCAAGGGTCTGGCGCGCGTCGTGGCCCAGCGTGGCCGAGCCGGCGCCGAACAGAATGTCGCTGTTGATCTCCACTTCGATCCACAGCTCCGAGCGGCGCACGGTGATGAGCTTTTTATTGATCAGTGGCGACAGGGCGTGGCTGAGCTGGCTGGCCACCGCATCGAGCTGGCGCTGGGCGCGATCCATCTGGCTGCTGTCGCGCAGGGACACCGGCGTGGTACGGCTGCTGGACAGGCGATTGGGATCAGGCACGGAGAGTGGCGGGCTGGACTTGATCGGCGTGGGGCGCTCGCCGCCGGAGCCCTGCAGCGCCTGGTCGCCCACCTGCACCGGGGCCATGGTGTGCGGCTGGCCGCCGAACGCGGTGCGCATGGCATCGGCCATGACCCGGTACTTGGCTTCGTTGACCGTGGACAGGGCATACATGACCACGAAGAAGGCCAGCAGCAACGTCATCAGGTCGGCATAGGGGATGGCCCATGCCTCATGGTTGGCGTGTTCTTCGTGGGAGCGCTTGCGGGCCATATGCAAGACCTAATGCAAGAACCCGGCCAATTTGGCCTCGATGTTCCGCGGGTTCTCGCCTTGGGCGATGGCAATCAGCCCTTCGATGAGCATTTCCCGCTCGCCGCTGCTGTGCTGGATCACACTCTTGAGCTTGTTGGCCATCGGCAGGAACAGCAGGTTGGCCGAGGCGATGCCGTAGATCGTCGCGGTGAAGGCGGCGGCGATGCCGTGGCCGAGCATGCTGGGGTCGGCCAGGTTTTTCATGACCGCGATCAGGCCCAGCACCGCGCCGATGATGCCCAGCGTGGGCGCATAGATGCCCATGCCCTCGAACACCTTGGCGGCGGCCAGATCGCAATGCTCCTGTCCCTCCAGGTCGATCTCCAGCATGTGCCGGATGGCCTCGGGCTCGACCCCGTCCACCAGCATCTGCAGGCCCTTGCGCACGAACGGATCGGCCTGGCCGCCGACCTGGTCTTCCAGGCCCAGCAGGCCGCTGCGGCGCGCGGTGTTGCTCCACTCCACGATCTGGCCGAGCAGTGCGTCGCGGTTGTTGGCCGGCGGCTGGATCACCCAGCGGGCGATCTTGAAGGCCCGCCGGAACACCGCCGGCGGGGTATGCACCAGGATGGCCGCCACGGTCCCGACGATCACGATGACAAAGGCCGCCGGCGACCAGAGCGCGGCGATTCCCGCACCCTTGAGAATGCTTCCCCCCACCAGCGACGCGATCGCCAGCAGCAGGCCGGTGAGACTGAGCTTATCCATGCAGACGGTATCGGCACCATGCGCGCTGACTTGATACGGCGCGCGGCCGGTGTGGACGTGGCGATGCCGGAAAAATGACGCGCGCCCGCCAGCGGCATGCGCCGCTGGCAGGGTCATGCACGCCTTGGATCAGCCCCGCAGGCCGTCCACGTCCAGGATCAGGGCCAGGCGGCCGTCGCCGATGAGGGTGGCACCGGCGTAGCCGGGCAGGCCTCGCAGGGAACGCGGCAGCGGCTTGATGACCACTTCCTCGCGGCCGCGGACCTGGTCGACGACCAGGCCGACGCGGGATTCGCCAGCCTGCAGTACCACCACGGTCAGCAGCGGGCAGCTTGGGGCATCCAGGCCCAGCCACTGGCGCAGGTCCACCAGCGGCAGGGTGTGCGAGCGGCGGTCAAGCACCGCGCGGCCGTCGAACCAGCCCAGCGAGGACTGCGGCGCGTGCAGCACCTCGACCACGCGGGCCAGCGGCAGGGCATAGACGTCCGCGCCAGCCTGGACCAGCAGGGTGGGCAGGATCGCCAGGGTCAGCGGCACGCGGATCAGGAAGCGGCTGCCGCGGCCCAGTTCGGACTGGATGGTGATCTGGCCGCTGAGTTCGCGGATGCGGGACTGGACCACGTCCATGCCCACGCCGCGTCCGGAAATGTCGGTGACCTCGGTCTTGGTCGAGAAGCCCGGCAGGAAGATCAGGTGCAGGCATTCCTCGGTGCTCAGGCGCGCGGCGGCTTCCGGGTCGATCAGGCCCTTTTCGCGGGCCTTGGCGCGCAGGCGCTCGGGATCGATGCCGGCGCCGTCGTCCTGCACCTCGATGCTGACGTAGTCGCCTTCCTGCTGGGCCGACAGGCGCACATGGCCGCTGCGCGGCTTGCCCGAGGCCTCGCGTAGGGCGGGCGCCTCGACGCCATGGTCGATGGAGTTGCGCACCAGATGGACCAGCGGATCGGCCAGGGCCTCGACCAGGTTGCGATCCAGCTCGGTGTCGGCGCCGACCAGTTCCAGCTCGACTTCCTTCTCCAGGGTGCGGGCGACATCGCGCGCCACCTTGGGGAAGCGCGAGAACACCTTGCCGACCGGCTGCATGCGGGTGCGCATCACCGCGGTCTGCAGGCGCGCGGTGGCCACGTCCAGGCCACTGACGGCGCGGTCCAGTTCCTCGTCCTTGAGCCGGATGCGCAGGGTCTTGAGGCGATTGCGGGCCAGGACCAGCTCGCCGATCAAATTGACGATGGCGTCCAGGCGCTTGGTGTCCACGCGGACGGTGTGCTCGGCTTCGGCCGGTTTCGCCGGCGCGGCCTGGGCCTTGGGCGCGGCAGGCGTCGGCGCCGCCACGGGCGTGGGTTTGCTGGGCGCTGCGGCCGGGACGTCGCCGGCCGCGAACTGCGCGATCAGCGCCGGCGGGGCCGGGGTGAGCGGCTGTCCGCCGGAAAAGGCGTCCAGCATGTCCTTCAGGTAGTCCAGCGACTGCTGGGCGGCGTCGAAGTGGCGCGCCTGCAGCGTGGTCTGGCCGGCGCGCGCCATGCCCAGGGTTTCCTCGGCGGCGTGGCACAGCTCGACCATCGGGTGGATCGCCAGGAACCCGGCGCCGCCCTTGAGCGTGTGGAAGCCGCGGAACACGGCGTTGAGCTGCTCCGAATCACCGGGCGCCTGTTCCAGCGCGACGAGCTGCTCGCCCAAGCGCTCCAGGATTTCCTGGGCCTCGATGATGAAGTCGGCAGCGATGTCGTCGGGAACGGCGCTCATGGCTTACAACCCGAGGTTGGAGAGCAGGTCATCGGCGTCGTGCTGGGACACGCCGTGCTTGTCCAGGCCGGCCAGGGCAGGGCCCGCCAGGCCATTGGCCACCGGCGATCCCTCCTTGGGAGGCAGGCCCAGCGCGCCGAAGCCTTCATGCACACGGCGCACGATGCCGGCCACGCGGCGGATGATCTGTCCGGTCAGGTCCTGGAAGCTCTGGGCCAGGGCCATCTCGGTGAGGTTGTGGCGGATACGGTCCAGGATCTCGCCCTGGTCGGCGTTCAGGCCGCCGGCGCGCAGCTGGTCGGCCAGGGTGCGGCATTCCTCGGCCAGGTCCAGGGTGCGGTGGCTGGCCTGTTCGGTCATGGCCACCACGTGGTCCAGGCGCGAGCAGGCATCGTCCAGCTCGCCGGCTTCGCTCGGCACGGTGGGCAGGTCGCCCAGGGCCTGGCCCAGGTCGCGTGCCAGCCGGCTCAGCCCCTGCATCATCGGCTTGGTGCGCCAGGCGGCCAGGGTGTCGATCTCCACCCGCCAGGCGCCCTCGTCGCCGCTTTCCAGCGCGTCCAGGGCCCGCTGCAGGCTCTCGATGAGCGCGCCGCGCTCGGTCGTGGCGTTCATCAGGCGGCCGCTCCCAGGCGTTCGAAGATCTTGCCCAGCTTTTCTTCCAGGGTCTGGGCGGTGAACGGCTTGATGATGTAGCCGCTGACGCCGGCCTGGGCCGCCTCGATGATCTGCTCGCGCTTGGCCTCGGCGGTGACCATCAGCACCGGCAGGTGCTTGAACTTGTCATCGGCGCGGATGTTGCGCAGCAGGTCGATGCCGGTCATGCCGGGCATGTTCCAGTCGGTGACCACGAAATCGAACGGCGATGCCCGCAGCGCCGCCAGGGCGCTGTTGCCGTCTTCGGCTTCGGCGGTGTTGGTGAAGCCCAGATCGCCGAGCAGATTCTTGACGATACGTCGCATCGTCGAGAAATCGTCCACGATCAAAATCCGCATGTTCTTGTTCACCGCTGACTCCTAGGTTCTTTAATCTTCGTCTTCGAGGCCGGAATCGGCCATTTCGAATGCCTTGAGGCGACCGCGCAGGCGCACGGTGGCCTGGCCGTGGATCTGGCAGACGCGCGATTCGCTCACCCCCAGTACGGCACCGATTTCCTTCAGGTTCAACTCCTGCTCGTAGTAGAGCGAGAGCACCAGCTGTTCGCGCTCGGGCAGCTGCGCGATGGCCTTGCCCAGCTCGCGGCCGAATTCCTGCCGTTCGAGCGTCTGCTGCGGATTGGGCCCGCCCTTGGCGACGGTGTCCAGCTCGCCCTGGTCCTCGATGCGCGACTCCAGGCTGAGCACGTGCCCGCGCGAGGCGTCTTCCATCAGGCGCATGTAGTCCGGCAGGGGCATGTCCATCGCCGCGGCCACCTCGTTGGGGGCGGCGGCGCGGCCGGTGGCCTGCTCGATCTTGCGGATCGCGGCGGCCGCGTCGCGGGCGCGGCGATGCACCGAGCGCGGCACCCAGTCGCCGCGGCGGATCTCGTCGATCATCGAACCGCGGATGCGGATCGAGGCGTAGGTCTCGAACGAGGCGCCCTGGTCGGCGTCGTAGCTGCGCGAGGCCTCCAGCAGGCCGATCATCCCGGCCTGGATCAGGTCGTCGATCTCCACGCTGGCCGGCAGGCGCGCGGCCAGGTGGTGGGCGATGCGGCGCACCAGGTCGGCGTGCTGGGTGATGTAGTCGTTGTCGTTGTTGCGCTGGACGGCGCGGTACTGGGCCAGGGCGCTCATGCGGCCACCCCCGGGCGGATCATCCGCTCGACGAAGAACTCCACGTTGCCACGCGGGGCGGTCGGGGCCTGCCAGCGGGCGGTGCGGCGGGCGATTTCGGCGATGGCCTGGGCCGAGGGGCTGGCCGGATAGGCCTTGACCACCGGCTGCTGGCGCTGCACCGACAGGCGCAGCCAGTCGTCCTGGGGCACGCAGCCCAGATAGTTGAGTGACACATCGCCCAGGAACTTCTCGCAGACCCGGCCGAGCTTGTCGTACAGCAGGCGGCCTTCGTTGGGGTCGCGGACCATGTTGGCCACGATCTGCACCCGGTCCACGCCGCGCTCGCGCGAGAGGACCTTGATCAGGGCGTAGGCGTCGGTGATCGAGGCCGGCTCGTCACAGACCACCACCACCGCATCCTGGGCGGCCTGACAGAAGGTCAGCACGCTGTCGGTGATGCCTGCGGCGGTGTCGATCACCATGACATCCAGGTCGCGCTCCAGTTCGGAGAAGACGTTGATCAGCCCGACGTGCTGGCCCGGGGCCAGCTCGGCCATGTGCCGGCGGCCGGAGGCGGCCGGAACCACCATCAGCCCATTGGGCATGTCGATGATCGACTCTTCCAGGGTGCAGCGGCCGGCGACCAGGTCGGCCAGCGTGTAGCGGGGCGTCAGGCCCAGCAACACGTCGACGTTGGCCAGACCCAGGTCGGCGTCGAGCAGCAGGGTCCGCTTGCCCATGTCCGCAAGGGCCATGGACAGGTTGACCGACAGGTTGGTCTTGCCGACACCACCCTTACCACCGGTCACGGCGATGGTCCGCACCGGGCCCAGCGGCTCGGGTCGGGTCGCCGACAGGGGGAAGGCGTTGGTCAGCTTGGCGTAGTCACGCGACTGCATGGGTCTGCTCCGGGATACAGGGCTTATCGGCATCGCGCCGCAAATCTTCAAGGCGCAAAACCAGGCTGGGGGCATTGGCGCGGTGCAGGTCGTCCGGCACGTGCTGTCCATCGGTCACCCAGGTGATGGGGAGGCGGTGATCCACGACCACCGACAGGGCGCTGCCAAAGCGTCCGGTCTCGTCGAGCTTGGTCAGGATCACGCCCTGCGGGGCGGCCCCGGCGAAGCGGCGCACCACCTCGTCCAGGTCCGAAAAGTGGGCATTGGCCGGCAGCACCAGCAGCGAGCGGACCGTGCGCGAGGCGCGCAGCCAGTTCAGCTGGGCGGCCAGGGCGCGGTCGCGCTGGCCCAGGCCGGCGGTGTCGATCAGCACCAGTTTGTAGTCGGCCAGGCGCACCAGCAGCTGCTGCAGGGAGGCGTCGCTGTCGGCCTCGTGCACCGCGATGCCCAGCTGGCGGCCGTAGCTGTGCAACTGCTCGCGGCCGCCGACGCGGATGGTGTCGGTGGTGACCAGGGCGATGTCGCGAGCGGCATGGGTCTGCAGGAAGCGCGAGGCCAGCTTGGCGATGGTGGTGGTCTTGCCGGCGCCGGTCGGGCCGACCAGGGCGATCACGCCGCCTTCTTCCAGCGGGTCGCCGTGGGCGATGGGCAGGCGCTGGGACAACAGGCCCAGCATCAGGCCGCGGCCGCGGTGCAGCTCCAGGTCGGCCGGGATCTGCATGACCACATCCCGGATCAGGCCGGCATCGAAGCCGTAATCGTCCATCAGCTCCAGGGCCTGGGCGCGCACCGGCGACCCGCGCAGGCGCTCGTCGGTGAGGCGGTTCATCTCACGCTCGATCATCTGGCGCATCAGGGCCAGCTCGTCGCGGAGTTGGCTGAGCTGGGCGTCATCCTGCGGCTTGGGGAACACCGGCGCGGCCGGAAGGGCGGCTACAGGAGCGGCGGCCACCGGCGCCGGGGCGGCAGTGGCGATCGGCGCAGCGGCCATGATCGCCGGCTCGGCCTGGACCGCGGGCGCTGCCTGGATCGGCGCGGGGGCCGGGACGGCGGGTGCCACCGGCGGGGCGGTGACCGGATCGCGCGGGAAGGCGGCCACGGCCGGGGCCGGCGCGGCGGCGGCCAGCTCCTGGGGCTGGACCGGCTGCATGTATTCGGCGAACGGGCGTGGCGCGGCGGATGCGCGCACCGGCACGGCCGGCGCCTCCATTTCGGTTTGGGCAACCCGCTGGGCCGGAGCCGGAGCCGGCGCGACGGGGCGGGCCGGGCGGGAAGCCACGGTGGCCGTCGGCGCGGGGGCCGGCGCGGCCTGCTCGCGGGGCTGGCCGCCCAGGCGACGCTCGGTGATGGCCGCCATCATGGCCATGGCCGAGTTGGGGGCCGCCTCGGCGGGCATGCGCGGGGCCGGGTTGGCCGCCGAATAGCTCACCTGCGGCGGCACCGGCGCGTTCGGGGCGGGCATCGGGGCGCTGGCCGGCTCCGGCCGCACCGCGTCCAGGGCGCGCTGGACCAGGGCCTCGTCGTAGTTGCTGGCGGCCACGATCTCGATGCCTTCCTCGGTGCGGCGATTGGAGAGGATCACCGCGTCAGGGCCATGTTCTTCGCGGACCATGCGCAAGGCGTTGCGCATGTCGGGAGCTACGAAGCGCTTGATCTTCATGAGCGGAAACCGGAATGGGTGGAAGGGAAGTGGAGCGGGGTGGAGCGCGGTGCGTGATCAGGGTGCGTCGATCTGGGGGCTGAGGGCGTCGCCGATGTCATCGTCTTGTCGTCTCCACGTGCCGGGCCGGGTGGCGGCGCCGGTTTTCAGTTGCACGGGGAGATCGTCAATCAGCTGATCGTCCCCACCAATTTCAAACGTTTGTCTTCTGGTACTTCGCTGTAGGACAGGACCGAGAGCGCCGGGACGCTGTGCCGGACCAGGCGGGCCAGGGCGGCCCGGACCTGGGCCGGGACCAGCACCACCGCCGGCTCGTTGCGGGCTTCCTGCTTGGTGACGCAGTCGGCCAGGCTCTGATGCAAGCGCTCTGCCAATCCGGGCTCCAGCGCAGCGCCGTTGCCTTGGGTGGAATCCTGCAAGACGCGTTCCAATTGCGGGGCCAGAGTGAAGACCGGCAGTTCCGGCGACATGCCGGCAATTTCCTGGACGATGAAGCGGCCCAGGGAGTTGCGCACGGCAGCGGTCAGCGCGCCGGGTTCCTGACTCTGCGGGGCATGCTCGACCAGGGCCTCGACGATCTTGCGCAGCTGGCGCACCGGGATCTTCTCGATCAACAGGTTCTGCAGCACGCGCACCACCACCGACAGCGGCAGCGCCTTGGGAGTGAGGTCCTCGACCAGCTTGGGCGCGCTCTTGGCCAGGGTGGCCAGCAACTGCTGGACTTCCTCGTGGCCGAGCAGCTCGGGGGCGTGCTCGCGGACCAGGTGGGACAGGTGGGTGGCGATGACGGTGGCCGGGTCGACCACGGTGTAGCCCATGGTCTCGGCGTAGGCGCGCTGGTGCGGCTGGATCCAGATCGCGTCCAGGCCGAAGGCCGGGTCCTTGCCGGGGATGCCGTCGATCTTGGCCAGGGCGCCACCCGGGTCCAGGGCCAGCTCACGGTCGGGGTGGATGTCGGCGGTGGCCACCGGCACGCCATGGACCAGCAGGCGGTAGGCGCTGGCCTGCAGTTCCAGGTTGTCGCGGATGTGCACCGGCGGGATCAGGAAGCCGATGTCCTGGGTCAGCTTGCGGCGCACGCCCTTGATCCGGGCCATCAGTTCGCCGCCCTGGGCCTTGTCCACCAGCGGGATCAGCCGGTAACCGACCTCCAGGCTCAACGGATCGATCGGGCGCAGCTCGTCCCAGCTCAGCTCGGCGCTGGCCTGGGCCGCGGCGGTGACCTCGGGCTTGTCGGGGGCGGACTTGGCCTGCTCAAGGGCCAGGCTGCGCTTCCACATCTTCCAGCCGATCAGGCCCAGGATCAGGGCCAGCGTCAAGAAAGCGACATTGGGCATGCCCGGGATCAGGCCGACCAGGCCCAGGATGGCCGCGGCCACGGCCAGCGCCTTGTGCTGGCCGAACACCTGGCCAACCATCGCCCCGCCCATGTCCTGCGAGCGCGAGGCGCGGGTGACCAGCATGGCCACCGCCGAAGACACCAGCAGCGCCGGCAGCTGGGCGACCAGGCCGTCACCGATGGACAGCAGGGTGTAGGTGGCCGCCGCCTCGGTGAAGGGCATGCCGTGCTGGAGCACGCCGACGGCCAGGCCGCCGAGCAGGTTGATGAACAGGATCAGGATGCCGGCGATGGCATCGCCTCGGATGAACTTGCTTGCGCCGTCCATCGAGCCGTAGAAGTCGGCTTCCTCGCGCACTTCCTCGCGCCGGGCCTTGGCTTCCTCACGGGTCAGCAGGCCGGCGTTGAGGTCGGCGTCGATCGCCATTTGCTTGCCGGGCATGGCGTCCAGGATGAAGCGCGCGGTCACTTCCGACACGCGCCCGGCGCCCTTGGTGATCACCACGAAGTTGATGATCGTCAGGATGGCGAACACTACGATGCCGACCGCGTAGTTGCCGCCGATCACGAATTCGCCGAAGGCCTCGATCACCTTGCCGGCCGCGCCGTGGCCGCCCTGGCCGTTGAGCAGGATCACGCGGGTGGAGGCCACGTTGAGCGCCAGGCGCAGCATCGTGGTCATCAGCAGCACGATCGGGAAGATGCTGAACTCCAGCGGACGCTGCACGTACACCACCGCCAGCAGCACCATCAGCGAGATGGCGATGTTGAAGGTGAACAGCGCATCCAGGACCGGGGCGGCCAGCGGCACGACCACCATGGCCAGCATGGCCAGCACGATCAGCGGAGCGCCGAGCCCGTGCTTGATCATGTCCATGACCTTGCGCGGGTTCATCTGGGTGACGGGCTTGCTCATGGACGGCGGCTCCCCGGAGCGAATTCGTCAACGTCGATCGGTGGCAGGGGCGGCATCGGGCCGGCGCGCCAGGCGCGCAGCTGATAGACGTAAGAGAGGATCTGGGCGACGGCCGCGTACAGTCTCACGGGGATTTCCTTGCCGAGTTCCCCTTCTCTATACAAGGCGCGTGCCAAAGGCGGCGCCGTGACGATGGCCACCCGGTGCTGCTCGCCCAGTTCGCGGATGTTGAAGGCCACCTCGTCCACGCCCTTGGCCACCACAGTGGGCGCGCGCATCTTGCCGCCCTCGTACTTGAGGGCCACCGCGTAGTGGGTCGGGTTGACCACCACCACGTCGGCACTGGGCACCGCCTCCATCATCCGGCGCTGCGACATCTGCATCTGCATCTGCCGGATCTTGCCCTTGACCTCGGGGCTGCCCTCGGACTCCTTCATTTCGCGGCGGACCTCCTCGCGGGTCATCTTCAGCTTCCGCGTGTAGTTCCACTTCTGGTAGGGCGCGTCGATGGCCGCCAGCAGGGCCAGGGCCCCGGCGGTGAAGGCCAGCAGGCGCACGGTGAACCCCAGCCCGTGGGTCATGGCCTGCTCCAGTGGCAGGCGCAACAGGCCCTGCAGTTCGTCCAGGCCCCCGTAGATGCACAGCCCGGCCGCGCCACCGACGAAGGCCACGCGCAGCAAGGACTTGGTCAGCTCGGCCAGGCTCTCCGGGCCGTACAGCCGCTTGATGCCGTTGAGCGGGTTCAGCCGGTTCAGGTCCGGGACCAGGGACTTGCTGGAAAAGCGCAGGCCGCCCATCAGCACCGGCCCGACGAAGCCGGCGATCAGGCAGACGATCACCAACGGCACGGTGATCCAGGCCAGGCCCAGCAGCAGGTGCCCGGCGTAGGCGAACAGTCCGTTGGGATCCTGGCGAATGCCGGCGATGTCCGGGCTGAGCGCGTCCTTCATCCACAGCACGGCCTTGGCCGCCAGGGTGTGGGACATGCTCATCATGGCGAAGATGCCGGCGCTGAACACCGCGGCGGTGGCCAGCTCCCGCGAGCGCGGGATGTTGCCCTGTTCACGGGCTTCGCGGAGCCGTTTTTCGGTTGGCTGTTCTGTGCGTTCGCCGGCGTCTTCGTTTTCGGCCATGGCAGCGGGGCAGCCTGGGAGGGGGGAGGATGCCCCTCATCTGCAAGCGCCGTTCCACACGCGCCCGGCGCGGGCCAGAACGACGCGTCAGGCGGTGATCTGGCGCGCTGCGTCGAAGGCCGCGTCGAACATGCGCTGCACCGGCGGGCCCATCTCGCCCACCAGCACCGCCAGCAGGGCCAGGCCCAGGATCACCGCCACCGGCAGGCCAAGCTGGATCGGGTTGAGCGCCGGGGCAGCCTTGGACAGGGCGCCGAAGGCCAGGTTGACCGCCAGCATGGCCACCATCACCGGCAGGGCCAGGGTGACTGCGCCGCGGAACATGGTCATGACGAAATCCGGGGCGACCGAGGCCATGGCCTGCACATCGGGCAGGGCGGTACCGATCGGCAGCGCCTTGTAGCTGTCCACCAGCAGCTGGACCACGGCCAGATGACCGTTGGCGGTGAAGAACAGCAGCCCGAAGGCCAGGTAGAACCACTGCCCGATCACGCCTGAAGTGACCCCGCGCAGCGGGTCGGCCATCTGCGCGAAGCCCAGGCCGGTACTCTGCGAGACCAGTTCGCCGGCCACCGCGCCGGCCTCGAAGATCAGGCGCAGCAGGAAGCCCATGCTGGCGCCGACCGCCAGTTCGCGGGCCACGCTCAGCACCACCGCGGCATTGAAGCCGTCCCAGTCCGGGACCGGCGGCAGGATCGGGGCCAGGGCCATGCCCAGGGTGGCGGCCAGCATCACCCGGATCCGCACCGGCACCGCGCGGCTACCGACCACGGGCATCACCAGCAGCATCGCGCCGATGCGCAGCATGGTCCACAGGATCGCCCCGACCATGGCGAAGGCCTGCTGGCCATCGATGACCATCTGGGTGGCCGAATCCATCGCCGGGCTATCCGATCAGATGGGGAATGCGATGGAACAGCAGGATGGTGTACTCGACCACGCGTCCCAGCAGCAGGTTGCCGATGGCGAAGAGCATGGCGGTCAAGGCGGCGACCTTGGCCACGAAGGCGATCGTCGGCTCGTTGAGCTGGGTGGCGGCCTGGAAGATGCCGATCACCACGCCGACGGCCAGCATGGCCAGCAGCAACGGACCGGCGACCCACAGCAGCGTGATCAGGCCGCCGCGCAGTTCGGTCAGGGCAAGTTCGGGGGTCATGGCGTCAGACCGCGTTGAAACTGGCGGCCAGGGTGCCGACGGTCAGGACCCAGCCGTCCACCAGGACGAACAACAGGATCTTGAACGGCGCCGAGACCAGCATCGGCGACATCATCATCATGCCCATGGACATCAGCACGCTGGCCACGACCAGGTCGATGATCACGAACGGGATGAAGATCAGGAAGCCGATCTCGAAGGCGGTCTTCAGCTCGCTGGTGACGAAGGAGGCCACCAGCACCGGGAAGGGGATCGCGTCCGGGCCGCTGTAGGTCCCGTTGCCGGCCATGCCGGCGAAGGTCATCAGGTCGGCCTCGCGCACCTGGGCCAGCATGAAGGCGCGCAGCGGCTGGGTGGTCAGGGTCCAGGCGGTGGAGAAATCGATCTGGCCGTTGAGATACGGGCTCATGCCCTGGCTCCAGGCCTTGTCCCACACCGGCATCATCACCAGCGCGGTCAGGAACAACGCCAGGCCCATCAGCACCTGGTTGGAGGGCGTCTGGCCGGTGCCCATGGCCTGGCGCAGCAGGCCCAGCACGATGGTGATGCGGGTGAAGGCGGTCAGCACCAGCAGCATCGAGGGCAGCAGGGTGATGGCCGTCATCAGCAGCAGGGTCTGCAGCGGCAGGCTGACCTGGTCGCCGCCCACCTTGCCCACGTTGACGCTGGGCAGCGATGGCAGGGTCGGGCCGGCCGGCGCGCTCGACGGCGCGGTCTGGGCGGTCTGGGCAGTTTGGGTGGTCTGCGCGGCCTGGGCCTGGGCCAGGGCGGGCAGGGCCAGGGACACGAGCAGCAGCAACAGGCACGCCGCGCGCAGGCAGCGGTTCCAGGAGGCGGACATGGTCATCAATCCTTGCGCAGCTTCTGTGAGAGCAGCTGGGCGAAGTCAGGGAGTTTCTTGAGGTTGGGCAACTGGGTGGGGGCGGCGGGCTGCAGGGGCTCGGGTAGCTTGTGCAGGGTGCGCACGCCGCCGGCCGACACGCCCAGCAGCAGTTGCTCGCCATTGACGTCCACCACCACCACGCGCTCCTTGGCGCCGACGTTGAGGCTGGCGACGACCTTCAGCCCTTCGGCGGGGCGGAAGCCACTGCCCGGCATGCGCTTGAGCAGCCAGGCCAGGCCGACGATCAGTCCCAGCACCAGCAGCAGGGCCAGCACCGCGCCGAACAGGCTCGGTGGCTGCGGGGCGGCGTTGCCGATCCCAGGCGCGCGCGCGGCGGCCCCCTGGACGGCAGCGGCGGCCAGGATCAGGTTCACCGCAGTCTCCGGATGCGCTCGCTGGGGCTGACCACGTCGGTCAGGCGCACGCCGAAGCGGTCGTTGATGGTGACCACCTCACCGTGGGCGATCAGGGTGCCGTTGACGTAGACGTCCAGCGGCTCGCCGGCGCCGCGCTCCAGTTCCACCACCGAGCCCTGGTTGAGCTGCAGCAGGTTGCGGATCGGAATGCGCGAACGGCCGACTTCCAGCGACAGGGTCACCGGCACATCCAGGATCAGGTCCAGGTTGAGGTCGTTGCCGCCCATCGTGGTCGGCTCGGCCTGCAGGGTGTCGAACTGGGCGGTCTCGGCGTCGTTGGGTGCGGTCTGGCTCATGGGGCGTCTTCCTGGAGGGCGGGGCGGCGAGGCATGGCGCCCGGGGGTTGGTTGGACACGATCTTGATGGCGTTCTGACCGCGCGAGATGCCGAACTCACCGGTGAACAACGGCACGTCCTCCACGCACAGGGGGACCTGGGGTGACAGCTCGATGGGCAGGATGTCGCCGACCTTCAGACTGGTCAGCTCGCGCAGGCTCAGCTGCTTGCGCGCCAGCACGCTGGACAGGGTCACCTCGGCGCTGTTGAGCTGTTCGCGCAGCATGATGTTCCAGCTTTCGTCGCGGTCGACCCGATCGCTCTGGATGCCGGCATCGAGCAGTTCGCGGATCGGCTCGAGCATGGAGTAGGGCAGGGTGATGTGGATCTCGCCGCCGCCGCCCTCCAGCTCCACATGGAAGCGGCACACCACCACGTACTCGCGCGGGGTGACGATGTTGGCGAAGTGCGGATTGATCTCCGAGTTGATGTACTCGAACTCAACATCCATCACCGGCGACCAGGCTTCTTTGAGGTCGGCGAAGGTCTGCCTGAGCATCAGCTGGACCACGCGCATCTCGGTGGCGGTGAACTCGCGGCCTTCGATACGCGTGTGGTAGCGCCCGTCGCCCCCGAAGAAGTTGTCCACCACCGAAAACACCAGGGTCGGCTCGAACACGATCAGGCCGGTGCCACGCAGGGGCTTGAACTTGATCAGGTTCAGGTTGGTCGGGACGTACAGCGAGTGCATGTACTCGTTGAACTTGACCAGGTCGATGCCGCGCACCGACAGGTCGGCAGAACGACGGATCAGGTTGAACAGGCCGATGCGCCACAGGCGCGCGAAGCGCTCGTTGACCATTTCCAGGGTGGGCATGCGCCCGCGGATGATCCGGTCCTGGCTGGAAAAGTCGTACTGGCGCGCCTCGCCGGGGGCGGCCGGCTCCGGCTCGGTGTCCACCACGCCGGCATCGACGCCATGCAGCAGGGCATCGATTTCGTCCTGGGAAAGCAGGTCGCTCATGGGTTAGGGCCTGTTAACGCTGTTGGAATTGGCCACGTTGTCGTGTGCGGCACTCAGCCGGCCGCGCGTGGCGCAGCGGCAGGCTGGCCGCCTGTCCAAGCCGCGCGCGGCCGGCTGAGTGCCGCACACGGCAACCCGAAGGGCCACGCCTGAGTGCGTGCGATGCGGTGTCATCACTCGATCATTTATCGACATAAATTCTCTCGTTCTTCCTTGCCTCGCACGCACTCAGGCGTGGCGGGGCTGATTCCAACAGCGTTAACAGGACCTACTGCCCTACTGGGTGACGAAGCTGGTGAACAGGAGTTCTTCGATGCACTTCTTGCCGGTTTCGCCGGTCATGACCTTCTGCGCGTCGGCGAGTGCGGCGGCCTGCAGCTTCTGGCGGCCGGCGATGTCGGCGATGTCGGTCGCCTTGACCTGCGAGAACAACATCAGCAGGTGGGCCCGGATGGCCGGGGCGTTTTCCTCGATGTGCTTGAGCTCCTCCGGATCGCGGGTCATCAGCTGGACCTCGATCTGCAGGTAGCGCGGGCCGTCCTCGCCACCGTTGAGGTTGACCACGAAGGCCGGATCCATCGCGAAATAGCTGGCCGGCTTGGGCAGCTCGTGCTTTTCCTCGGCCTTGGCGTGGCCCTCGGCCGCGGGCTTCTTCAGGAAGAACCAGGCGGCCGCGCCGCCGCCGCCGAGCAGCACCACGGCTGCGATGACGATGATCAGCAGCTTCTTGGACTTGCCGCTCTTGGGAGCGTCCTTGGCGTCGTCGGACTTCTTCGATTTGTCGGGGGCGGACACGGATTGCTCCAGCAGGTTTCAAGGTGCCCTGCTACATGCAATCAACGTGCCTAAATCGGTGATGCCGTGGACGGACTTTTGACGCGCCCCGGCAGGCACCCCTCGCGTATCCACCAAACGCACCTACGACGGGGATTTGCGTCTTTTAGGGGCGCCGCGTCATGACCGCACTGGGTGGCTCGGCGCCAGGCGGAGGTGGCTGGCCAGGGGCCGATTCGGCCCCATCGGGTCAGGCGTAGGCGTCCAACAGGCCGCGCTGGCGCAGCACCACCGACGGAATCCCGGCGGGTGTCATGCCGTCCTCGGCCAACTCGCCGCCGGGACCGGCGCTGGTTCCGGATCCGCCCTGCGAGGGCGATTGCTGGTGCTGGCCGACATCGGCCTGGCCCAGCTGGAAGCCGTGCTGGCCGAGCATTTCGCGCAGGCGGGGCAGGCTGTTTTCCAGCGCGTGGCGCACTTCGGCGTGGTTGCTGCTGAAGGCGGCGTTGACCTGGTCGCCGCTCAGGTGCAGACGCACCTCGACCGGGCCCAGGTCGGCCGGGCTGAGCTTGATGTGGGCGTGGCCGATCTTCTGGTCGGCCAGCCAGCTCATGCGCGCGCCCATCGCATCGTCGAAGTTGTCCGCGTGCAGGTTGGGCGTCGGCGTCGGCGAGCCGGTGAACGGCGCACCGGCGCCTGCCACATCGCGCACCGGCGATTGCGGCACGGTCGTCGCAAGCAGATTGATCGGGTCGACCGCACCGGCATCGGCACCGCTCGCATCGTCAGCGGGCTTGCTGGCGACGGCCTGGGCCAGCGCGGCCACGGCCAGTGCATTGCCTGCCTCGGCGGGCGCCTGCGCCGGCTGTGCGGCGGACTGGGACAGCAGGCTGGCGAACCCGGCGCCGGCCTGTTGGCTCGCGCTGCTCGTGGCCGCGCTCGCCCCCTGCGCAGGAGCGGTGCCATCGGCCTGTGCCGCACCGGCGGTCAGGCCGGCCACCAGCGCGGTCAGGCCCGGCGTGCTCGCGCCACCGGTGCCGATCGCCAGACCGTTGCCGCCCAGCGGCGTGGCCCGGCTGGCCAGCGCGGTGGGGGCCAGCGGCAGCAGGTTCAGGCCGAAGCCGCCCAGACCGGCCGGCGGCCATGCATCGTCCTTGTCGTCGGACTCGGTGGCGGTGTCCTTGCCGGAAGCCGGCTTGCCGGCGGGCTTGGCCTGCGCCACGGCGCGCTCGCCGGCCTCGGCGCTGGCGCCTTCGCGCGCGGGCGAGGTGGCCTGCTGATCCTGTGGATCAGTGTCCTGGGACGCCTGGCCGTCCTCGCGTGCCTGCGGATGCTCCTTGGCCTGCGGAGCGGCGCTGGCGCGGGATGCCTGGTTGGCCTGCTGGCCGGCGCCCATCATGCTGGCGAAATCCTGGCCCTGCGTGACCTGGTCGGCCGCGCCGCTGTCGTTGCTGGCGTTGGCCATCAGGCCGTTGCGACCGGCACCGCCGATCATGGAAAGACCGCTCATCGCTGCTGCTCCTTGTCTTCGTTGGCCGCGCCCAGCGACGGACGGGCCAGGCGGGCGCCGAGGTCGTCCATCTCACGCTGGCTGCGGCGGTCGGCGGCCTGGCGCTCCTGGGCGCGGTAGCTGGCGGCCAGCTGCTCGAGCACCTGCTTGTCGCGGCTGGCCAGCAGCAGGCGGCTGCGTTCCATCTCGACCTTCTCGCGGTTGCGGTCCACGGTCTGGCACTGCTGCTCGACGGCGCTGTTGAGGCGGTCCAGGAAGGCGCGCCGGTTGGCCAGCTGGGCCGGGCTGGTGGCCGCCATCTGGCTGTTGGCGTATTCCTCGGCGTAGCGACGCAGTTCCTCCAGGCGCGACTCGTGCGTGCTCAGGGCGCGCTGGCGCTCGGCCAGGTCGCGGGCCACTTCGTCCTCGTGCTGCTGGGCCCGGCGGAGCAGGGGATCGATTCGCTGCGATTGCATCATGACTGGGTCTCACGTTCGACCAGGCGCCGCAACGCGGCCTGGCTATGGGGCAGATCGGCGGCCTTGGTGACGTCCTGGCCCAGGAATTCGACGATTTCCGGCCAACGCTCCAGGGCCTCGTCCACGGCCGCGTCGTTGCCGCGCTGGTAGGCGCCGATGCTGATCAAGTCGCGGTTGGACGAGTAGGCCGACACCAGCCGCTTGAGCGCGCGGATGCGCAGGCGCCAGGGCTCGTCGGCGATGTCCTGGACCACGCGGCTGACCGAGGATTCGACATCGATGGCCGGGTACAGGCCCGAATCGGCGACCCGGCGCGAGAGCAGGATGTGGCCGTCCAGGATGGCGCGCGCGGCGTCGGCGATCGGATCCTGCGGATCGTCGCCTTCGGTCAGCACGGTGTAGAAGGCGGTGATCGAGCCGCGGCCCTTGGCACCGTTGCCGGCGCGCTCGACCAGCGCCGGCAGCTTGGCGAACACGCTGGGCGGGTAGCCGCGGGTGGTCGGCGGTTCGCCCACCGACAGGCCGATCTCGCGCTGGGCCTGGGCGAAGCGGGTCAGCGAATCCATCAGCAGCAGCACGTTCAAGCCCTGGTCGCGGAACCATTCGGCGATCGCGGTGGCCCGATAGGCGCCATGCAGGCGCGCCAGCGGCGGGCGGTCGGCCGGGGCGGCCACGACCACTGCGCGGCGCAGGCCTTCCTCGCCCAGGGTGCTCTCGACGAAGTCACGCACTTCGCGGCCGCGTTCGCCGATCAGCCCGACCACGATCACATCGGCGGCCGTGTAGCGGGTCATCATGCCCAGCAGGGTGGATTTGCCCACGCCCGAACCTGCGAACAGGCCCACGCGCTGGCCGCGACCGATGGGCAGCAGCGCGTTGATGGCGCGCACGCCCACATCCAGCGGCGTGGTGATCGGCTCGCGTGCCAGCGGGTTGATCGAGACCCCGGCCATGCCCACCGCGCCTTCGGCACGGATCGGGCCCTTGCCGTCCAGCGGCACGCCGTCCGAGTCGATCACTCGGCCGAGCAGGCCTTCGCCCACTTCCACGCCGCCACGCTGGTGCGAGGGCACCACGCGGGCATTGGGCAGCAGGCCGTGCATTTCGGCGCTGGGCATCAGGTAGGTGCGCTCGCCGGCGAAGCCGACCACCTCGGCATCCACCCAGCCGTCGTCGACCACCTGGACCTTGCACACCGAGCCCAGCGGGGCTTCGCAGCCGACCGCTTCCAGGGTCAGGCCGACGGCACGGCGCAGAATGCCCTCGCGGATCAGGCCGCGACCGTTGGCCGGGTCCAGGTTGATGCGGCCCAGGCGCCCGGCCAGGCGCAGGTTGCGCGCCTCCAGCCAGTCGATCGGATCGGGAACGGCGCTCACAGACCGGCTCCGGACTTGCGCATGATGGTCTCCAGCGCGGCGCGCAGGCGTGCCTCCAGGGTGCCGTCGATGCGCACGGCTTCGGCGTGGACGCGCAGGTCGCCGCGGGTCAGCGACAGGTCCGGCACCAGGCGGGTGCCGTCGGCCAACTGGAGCAGCGGGGTCAGGGCGATGATGTCGTCCGGATGCAGGCGCACCTCGACCTCGCGCTGGGCGCCGCCGACGGCGATCAGGGCCTCGTTGACCAGATCGGCCAGCTGCGCCGGATCGGCCTGGTAGGCCGGGCCGACCAGGGCGCCGGCGATGCGCACGGCCAGTTCGCCCAGGGCGCCAACGACCTCGTTTTCCAGACGCGCCAGCGGACGGGTGAAGTTGTCCACGATGCCTTCGAACTGCGCGGCCAGGCGCCGCATCTCGGACTGGGCCTGGGCCAGGCCCTCGGCATGGCCCCGGTCGAAGCCTTCCTGGTGGGCGGCGTCCTGGATGGCCTGCAGTTCCTCCAGGCTCGGCGGACGCAGGACCGGGGCGGCCGCCTCGACCGAGATGTCCTCGGAGGTCTCGGTGTGGGCCGGGGCATCCAGCTCCGGAGCGAACCAGCGCACGGCGGCAGGCGTGTTCATACCATCGCCTCCGCACCGCTGCCGCCCAGGCTGATCACGCCCTCATCGGCCAGGCGCCGGACGATGGCCAGGATCTCCTTTTGTGCGGCTTCCACGTCGGCCAGACGGACCGGGCCGCGGGCCTCCATGTCCTCCAGCAGGATCTCGGCCGCGCGCTGGGACATGTTCTTGGTGATCTTCTCGCGGACCTTTACGTCGGCACCGCGCAGGGCCAGGCCCAGGCGCTCGCCGGAGACTTCGCGCAGCATGGTCTGCAGGGCGCGGTCGTCCAGCTCGACCAGGTTGTCGAAGACGAACATCAGGTCCTGGATGCGGCTGCCCAGCTCGGCGTCGATCTTGGTGATCGCCGCTAGCACGCCCTGGTCGGCGCCGGTGTCCAGGAAGTTGAGGATGTTGGCGGCTACCTTGACCCCGCCGACGTTGGAGGACTTCATGCCCTGGTTGCCGGCGAACTGGCGCTCCATGATCTCGTTGAGCTCGTTCAGCGCGTTGGGCGGGATGCCGTCCAGGGTGGCGATGCGCATCAGCACGTCGGCGCGGGTGCGCTCGGGCAGCAGCTTGAGCGCCTCGGCGGCCTGGTCGTTGTCCAGATGCGCCATGACGATGGCGATGATCTGCGGGTGCTCGTTGCGCACCAGGTCGGCCACGGCGCGGGGATCCATCCACTTGAGCGTGTCCAGCCCGGTGGTGTTGCGGCCCAGCAGGATCCGGTCGATCAGGCCGCCGGCCTTGTCCTCGCCCAGGGCCTGGACCAGCACGTTGCGGATGTAGTCGTCGGCGCCCACGCCCAGCGAGGTCTTGCTGCCCAACTCGGTGTTGAAATCGTCCATGACCCGCTCGACCTGCTCGCGCGAGATGCCGGTCATGGTGGCCATGGCGATGCCGATCTTCTGCACCTCCTTGGGGTCCATGTGCTTGAGCACCTCGGCCGCGTCGGCCTCGCCCAGCGAGAGCAACAGCACCGCGGCGCGCTGCACGCCCTTGATGTCCGAATCAGGCTTCACTGGCCACCCAACCCTTGACGACCTGCGCCACGCGCTTGGAATCCGCCTTCACCGCCTCGCGGGCCAGGCGCAGACGCTCCTCGTAGGCGTCCGGCAGCGGCAGGGCACCGCCCTTCTCACCGCCGGAGAGCCGGGCGGTGTCCTCGGCCAGGGACAGCAGCGGATCGTCGTTCTCCAGCATTGAGACGCTGCCGGTCGGCACGCCCTCGCCATCGGTCCCCCTCTTGCCCTTCTTGCCGCCCGCGCTGGCCGGACCGGCGATCTGGCGCAGCGCCGGGCGCAGCACGCCGAACAGCAGGGCCAGCACGATCAATGCACCCACGCCCAGGCGCAGCGCGTCGCGGATGCGCGGGTCTTCCCACCACTTGACCGGGTCCGGGCCATCGGTGGTGGTCTTGACGAACGGCGCGTTCATCACCGACACGGTGTCGCCACGGTCGGCGTCGAAGCCCACGGCCTGCTTGACCAGGGCCTCGACCTTGGTCAGCTCGGCGGCGCTGAGCGGCTGGTCGGTGAGCTTGCCCTTGGCATCCGGGCGCGGCACGTTGTCGATCAGGACCGCCACTGACACGCGCTTGATGCGCCCGGCCGGCTGGCGGGTGTGCTGCAGGGTGCGGTCCAGCTCGTAGTTGCGGGTGGCGCTCTTGGAGGTCTCGGTCGGGGTGGCCGCCGCGGCGGTCTGCTGGCCAGCGGCGCCGGCCGCGGCACCGGCGGCGTTGGGCTGGCCGGCGGCCGGCGCTGGGGCATTGGCACCCTGGCCCGGGGAATTGCTGGTCGCACCGGGGACGCCCTGCGGGCCGTTGGCGGTGCTGCTGCTGTCGCTGACCTGCTCGCTGCGCAGCTTCGGCGGGTCGCCGTTGTACAGCTCGCGGGCTTCCTCCACGACCGAAAAGTCCATGTCCACGCTGACTTCCGGATTGACCCGGCCCGGGCCGGTCATCGGCTCGAGCAGCTCGCGGATGCGCTGGTTGTAGGAGCTTTCCTGGCGACGCACCCGGTCGAACTGCGCGGCATTGAGCGCCGCATCGCTGTTGGGATCGGAGATGGTCAGCATGCGCCCGCTCTGATCGACCACGGTGACCCGGTCGGGCGACAGATCCGGGATGCTGGAGGCGACCATGTTGACGATGGCGTCGACCTGGTTGCGCTCCAGGCTGTTGCCGCCGCGCAGCTCCAGCACGACCGATGCGCTGGCGGCCTCGCGCTGGCGGGTGAAGGCGCTGGGCTTGGGGATGGCCAGGTGCACGCGCGCCTCCCGCACCGGGCGCAGCGAGGCGATCGTGCGGGCCAGTTCGGTTTCCAGCGCGTGCTGGTAGCGCGCGCTCTCGACGAACTGGCTCACACCGAAGCCCGGGTCCTTTTCCATCATCTCAAAGCCCATGCTGCCGTTGTCGGTCAGCCCGGCGCCGGCCAGCTTCAGGCGTGCATCGTAGACCTTGTCCTGCGGTACCGAGATGGCGCCGGTGGCCTGGTCCAGCTTGAACGGGATCTGCGCGGTGCGCAGCAGGTCGGCGGCCTCGGCCGTGCCTTTTTCGTCCAGGCCGGTGTACAGCGGGGCGTAGTCGGGCTTCTGCGACCAGAAGAACACGAACAGGCCCGCGGCCACGGCCACGGCGATCATCGCCATCAGCCCCAGCCGACGGGTGATCTGCAGGCTCTGCACCCGGTCGAACCAGGCGCCGGCCTTTTCGCTGCTGAGAGAATCTTTGGAGAGGGCCAGGGCCATCGTCGTCTACCTTGCTTACAGCGGCATGTTCATCACGTCCTGATACGCCTGGACGAGTCGGTTGCGGACTTCCACGGTGGCGCGGAACGCCACCTGGGACTGCTGCGCGGCCAGCATCACTTTGGCCAAGCCGGCGTTGGGGTCGCCCATTTCAAAGGCCTTGGCCAGGTTTGCCGCATTCTGCTGGGTCTCGTTGACGCCACCGATGGCCCCGCGCAGGGTGTCGCTGAAGCTCGGCCCCTGGGTGCCGGTGGTGCCGACCAGGCCCTGGATCTCGTTGCCACGGGCGACATCGCCCACCGGACCGGCCGCGCTCTGGCTGACCTGGCTCTGGTAGCTGCGGATCTGGGACAGGATGGAATTGATGGAGTCGCTCATCGCAAAACGCTCGCGCCAACGGGGCGTTCAACACGATGCAAGCGGTGTGCCTAAATGGTGCCGGATTTCCGGCAGGTGGCTGGATCGGGGCTGTGGCGCCGGCACGGCGGACGGCGGAACTCTTCATCCCGAAGGCGGCGCCGGCACACCGTCACGCCCGCGGCGGCTTGAGTCAGCTGGCCAGCTCGGTCTGTTCGCGGTCGATGCCGTACTTGCGCAGCTTCTCGACCAGGGTGGTGCGGCGCAGGCCCAGCAACTGGGCGGCATGGGCGACCACGCCCTGGGTACGGGCGAGGGCTTCGTTGATCAGGGCCAGCTCGATGTTGGCCATGTGATCGCGCAGGTCGATGCCGTCGTCGGGCAGGCTGCTGGCCACGGCGTCCAACTCGTGTCCATGGGGGGCGGGCTGGGCGGGCAGCTCGGGCGCCGGCATCCGGGCGGGCTCTGCGGTGACCGCTGTCGGGGCGGGTTCGGGGGTCGGGCTGTCCGGGAAGTCACCACGATAACGAGAAGGCAAGTCCTGGACGCGCACCAGGCCGCCGGGGTGGAGCACGGCAAGCCGCTCCACCAGATTGGTCAGCTCGCGCACATTGCCCGGCCATTCGTAGCTGCGCAGGGCCGTGAGCGCTTCGTCGGTGAAACGCACTTCGCCGCGCCCGGTCCGCGCCAACTGCGCCGCCACGGTCTGGACCAGAGCCGCCAGATCGTCGGCCCGCTCGCGCAGCGCCGGCATTTCGATGGGGAAGACGTTGAGGCGGTAGAACAGGTCCTCGCGGAAATGCCCCTCTCCGATGCGCGCTTCCAGGTTGCGATGGGTCGCGGCGATCACGCGCACGTTGCAGCGGATCGTCTGGCCGCCGCCGACGCGCTCGAAGCTGCGCTCCTGCAGCACGCGCAGCAGCTTGACCTGCATCGGCAGGCTCATGTCGCCGATCTCGTCGAGCAGCAGGGTGCCGCCCTCGGCCATCTCGAATCGACCCTTGCGCGCGCTCAGGGCGCCGGTGAAGGCGCCTTTCTCATGGCCGAACAGTTCGCTTTCCAACAGGTCCGGCGGAATGGCGCCACAGTTGATGGCCACGAAGGGCCCGTCCCGACGCGGCGACTGATGGTGGATGGCGCGCGCGGCGACCTCCTTGCCGGTTCCGGACTCGCCCAGGATCAGCACGGTGGTGTCGAAGGCGGCCACCTGGTCGATCAGTCGGCGCAGGCGGGTGACCGCCTCGCTGTTGCCGGTGGGGCCGGTGTCCGGCTGGGTGCCCACGGCCTGGTGCTCGGCATCCAGGCGCTTGAGGCTGGCCCGACGCAGCAAGGCCTCCAGCTGGGTGTGGCGCAGCGGTGTGTCCAGCGGCCAGACATTGGCCTCGTGCAGGCCATGGGCATGGGCGAAGGCGGCCGGGTCGCCTTCCATCAGCAGCACGGGAGGAGCCAGCTTGGCCGCAGCCAGCCAGTCGAAGAACTTGTCGGCCTGGGCGGCATCCTCGGACGAGCCCACCATCACCGCCATCCATTCGTTCTGGCGGTGCTTGCCGGGATTGATGTCGGCGCCGTCGGTGACCCAGCGCGGATTGAAGTCCATGAATTCCAGGAGCGACACCGTCCGTTCGGCCCGGACCGCGTCGCTGTCGATCAGCAGAATGCGTGATTCACTCATTCCTGGCTCCTTCGGTCAGGCCCTCCAGGATCGGCATGACTTCCTGGATGTAGGACAGCTTGCTGACGAAGTTATCAGCCCCGGCACGCAATGCGTGTTCACGGTGTTCGGCGTCGTCGAAATGGCTGGCGATCACGATGTAGGGCGGATCGTCCTGGGTCTTGATCAGGCGGGTGGCCTGCAGGCCGCCCATCTCGGGCATGGCCAGGTCCATGAGCACCACCTTCGGACGCAGGGTTTCGGAGCGTTCGATCGCCTCCAACCCGTTGGCCGCGCTTCCCACGATGTCCAGCCAGTCGACCTTGCGGAAATGCCGCATTGCAGCGTTGATGAAACCTTCGTGGTCGTCGACCAGCAACACGGTGAGTTTGCTCATAGTTGTCCTTATCCTGCCCGTGCCAGCAGCGATTTGCTGCTCCTCCGGCGTTCGCGGGCTGGGGCAATGTCCAACTGCTCGCGATACTTGGCGACGGTGCGTCGGGCGATGTTAACGCCTTGGCGGGACAACAGTCCGGCAATGGCCTCGTCCGCCAGCGGCCGGCCGGCCGGCTCGCTCTCGATCAGACGGCGGACCATGGCCTTGACGGCCTGTCCGGAGACGCTGGCGCCTTCCAGGCGCACGGCGAAGAAGTGCTTGAGCTCGAAGGTGCCGCGCGGGGTCTGGATGTACTTGCCGGTGGTGATGCGCGAAATGGTCGACTCGTGCATGCCGATCTCCTCGGCGATCTCTTTGAGGGTCAGCGGCGCCATGGCTTCCTCGCCGCGGACCAGGAAGGCGGCCTGGCGCTCGACGATGGCGCGGGTGGCGCGCAGCAGGGTTTCGTAGCGCATGGACAGGCCGCGGGTGAGCCAGCGCGCTTCCTGCAGCATGTCGCGCAACGGCTGGGCCGCCTCGCCGGCCTCGGCCAGGGCGCGCTCGTGCATGGGATTGATGCTGACCCGGTGGGTGGTGGCCGGGTTGAGTGCGACCCGCCAGCTGCCGTCGGCGTGCCAGGCGAGCACGTCAGGGATCACCACCGCGTTGCTTTCCGGCAGCAGGTGTTCGCCCGGGCGGGGCTGCAGGGACAGGATCAGGCGCACCGCCTCGCGCACGTCGGCTTCTTCGGCGTCCAGCTGGCGGGCCAGGCGCGGATAGTCGTGCTCGGCCAGGGCCGACAGATCGGTGTCCAAAATCCGGCCTGCCAGGTGCCGGGCGGGGACACGGCCGGGCAGGGCAGCCAGCTGGGCCTGCAGGCATTCGCGCAGGTCACAGGCGGCCAGGCCCGTGGGGTCGCCCTGCACGATGCGCTGGCGGATGGCCTCCACCTCGCCGGCGGTCATGGCGAAACGGGCGCAGGCCAACTTCTGCAGGGCATCCAGCGAGGCGGCCAGATAGCCGGCCTCGTCGGTCTGCTCCAGCCAGAACGCGGCTACGGCCAGGGCGCTGTCGTCCAGGTCGTAGGCCAGCTCGCGGAGTACGCGCACATGCGGGTCGGTCGATTCGCCGGCCGCCACGCGCTGCATGCGGTCATCGTCGCCCTCGTTCCAACTGCTGCCGGCCACATCCCACATGGAGCTTTCCGGCAGTTCGTCGAAGGCGGCCACGTCGCTCGCGTCGGCGTCCTGGCGGGGCGCTTCCTCGGCTTCCTGCTCTTCCAGTTCCAGCAGGGGATTGGTTTCGAGCGCGCGCCGGATCTCCAGTTCCAGCTGCAGGCCGTCCAGTTGGAGCAGGCGGATGGATTGAAGCAGTTGCGGGGTCAGGTGCAGCTGCTGACCAAGCTGGGTCGAGAGCGATGCCTTCATGTGTCCATCCCCGGATGCGCCGACATATGGCGTTACGGAACACATCTTGCAGGCGGGTGTGACAACTTTATAATCAGGGCATCTGTAAGGGGTTGAGGGGATTTTCCCTACAAGATGTAGGAAATGGCCCTACAGGTTAAATGGAAGAGGACCCGCCGCCAAAGCGCTGACGCGGGTCTGCGTGATCTGCGTCACGCTCCGTTCCGGAGCGTTTGTGTCGCCTCAGCCAAGTTCGGCCAAGTGCTTGGCTGCCAGCAGGAGCAGGTCGTTGGCGCGTCGACAGCCCAGTGATTCCATCATCCGGGCCCGATGGGTCTCCACCGTCTTGATGCTGATGCCCAGGTCCGCGGCGATTTCCTTGGTGCTCTGGCCGCGGCCGATCTCACGCAGGATCTGGCGCTGACGCGGCGGCAGTGCGGCGACCCCTTGCGGCTTCTCGCGACCCAGCATCGGCGCCAGCATGCTGGAGGAGATCTGCGGACTGAGGAAGAGCTGCCCGGCAAAGGCCGCGCGCAGTGCCAGTTCAAGCTCGAGCGGTGCGGCATCCTTGACGATGAAGCCGGCCGCGCCACGGTCCAGTGCCTCGCGCACGTGGACCGGATCGTCGTACATGGACATCATCACCACACGCGTGCGCGGCATCGCGCGCAGGATGTCGCTCAAGGCATCCAGGCCACTGCGGCCCGGCAGGGACAGGTCCATGAGGACCACGTCCGGGCGATGCACCAGGGTCATGTCCAGCGCGAGCTGGGCGGTGCTGGCCTCGGCGACGACGTCGATGTCGGCAAAGCCCTGCAGCAGGCGTGAAAGGCCGGCGCGGACAAGCGTGTGGTCATCAACAATGAGGATTCGCACGGGGGAATGCGCTGCGCCTGCGGATGACGCACCATAACGGAGCCGCCACGGCACGCCAACCTTGCAGGGTGAAGCGAAGGTCCTCGGCCCCGGCGCGGGCTGGCCACGACGGCTGATGTGCTGAGGTGCAGCGTGTTATCGCTCGCGGCGTGCTTCGGCGATCTGACGACGGTGCAAGCGGAACAGGTGGCGCTCCAGCGCCGATTCCAGGCCCGGGCCCAATTCGCCAAATGCCAGCCAGACGAAGAAGCCACCGCTCCCGGTGGCGGCCTCGGCCAGGACGGTGACCGGCAGTTCGATCGGTTCGGGAAGCCAGTCGGAAGGCTGCAGGCAGACCACGCCGGCGGCGCCGGGTGCGGCACCGGTGCGCGCACCCAGCTCCAGGCGGATGCCGCGGCGGGACCAGCGGACCGGCCGCAGGGCGGGGAAATCCTCTCCCTGGCGCACCAGCCGCCCGATGAGCGCCAGCAGCAGGTCGAGCTTGGCGTCCATGCGCTGCACCATCAAGGGCAGTTCGCCACGCTCCTCGGTACTGTCCTCGCTGCGCAGATCCTCGATCTGGCCCAGGGCACGCAGCAGCGATTCGGCCGCGGCCTGGCGTCCGCCGCCACTGCCGGCGCGGAACTCGGCCGGCTGCAGCAGTTCGCAGCTCAAGGCATCGTCGAAGAGCTGCGATTCGGCCGGATGGTGGATGGCGATGCCTGAGTTCATTAAAGCCAGCCGCCCCGGGCATAGGCGCGCGCGGCGCGGGTCGCCTGGGACTGGGCGCGCATGAGCTCCAGGATCCGCGCCTGACGTTCACGCATGCGCCGGATCAGGTCGTATTGCATGGTGTTGAGCTGCTTCAGCTCGTCCCGCACCGCCTCCACGTCGGCGCCAGCGCAGTACGCGCGCAGGTGCTGGTCATGCTCGACAAGCATGTCCTTCATCTCGTCGAACTGGTCGTGCGCGAGCGCCGAGGCGAGCGCGGCGACCTGGGCCTGCAGTGACTGGACGGTGTGGGGCTGGAGGGTCATGCCGGTTCCGGGAATCCACGTTGGCCGGCCGGGATCGCGTCCCAGGCCGAGTTGATCTCGCCGAGCAGCTCGAGGGCTTCCCCAAGCGCGGCCTCGTCGTTGTGCAGGTTGGCCTCGGTCAGCCGCTGCATCACGTATTCGTAGAGGGAGGACAGGTTGGTGGCGATCTCGCCGCCGGCCTCATGGTCCAGCGAGCCGTTCAAGTGCCCCACGATCGCGCAGGCTTCGCCGATGGCCTTGCCCTTGCGGGCCTGGTCGCCCTGGGTCAGGCAGGCCTGCGCCAGGCGGATGCGCTGGCACGCGCCGTTGAACAGCAGGGCGACCAGCTTGTGCGGATCGGCCTCGGTCACGCTGGTGGTGACGCCGACCTTGCGGTACTGCTCTGCGTATTGGCGACTTGAACCGTACATGGAGAACTCCTCGGGTGGTCCTGATCCCGTCCCGGGATCGCGTCGGCCGCCGCTGTGCTGGCCAAGCCCGAATGGACCGTGGTGGTGATGGTTGCCCAAGTTATCGGCCGCCAGCCCGCGGGACTTGAGTGCTGGCGCTGCGCCGCATTCACGATTCCAGCAGGCTGCTCAGCGAACCGGCCGAGCTCTGCATCTGGGTGATCATGGTTTCCATCGCGGTGAACTGCGCGGTGTACTGGTTGCTGAGTTTGTCCATCCGCGCATCCAGCGCATCCATCTGGTCGGACAGGTCGGAGATCTGATCGTTGAGGCTGTTGGTGCGCATGACCAATGTGCCATTGGTCGAGTTGAGGTTGCTGTTGAGCATCGAGCTCAGGCCGGCGCTGTAGGTGCCGTCCTTGCCGAACATGTTCTTGGCCGCGAGTGGGTCGGCCGCCATGGCCGTATCGAACGCGCTGGCGGAAAAGGACATCACGCCATCCTTGTCCAGGGTCAGGCCCAGCGCCTTGAGGTCGACCAGGTTTGCGCTGACCGAGCCACGCAGCTGCTGTTGCAGGCTGCGGATCAGCGAGTCGCCGGTGAGGGTGGAGGCGGTCTTGGTATCGGGGTTGTACGCCGAGCTCGACTTGAGCAGGGTGTTGGTGGCGTTATAGGCAGCGGCAAAGGCGGTCAGATTGCCCTTGAGGGCGCTGGTGTCCGAGGCGACGGTGAGGCTGAAATTGCTGCCCTCGGCTGCCTTGGTCAGGTTCAGGGCCACGCCGGGCACCAGATCGGTCACGGTATTGCTGCTGGAGGTCCGCTCGAAGCCGTCCACCCGTACCACCGCATCCTTGGCCGCGATCGTGGCGCTCAGGCCGCTGTTGCTGGTGCCGTCATAGGTCAGCCCGTCAAGGCCGGTCGAATCTGCCGAGGCGGTCACGGTGAGGGCGCCGGCCTCCCCGGTATTGGTGGAGCTGAAGACCAGGTGCTGGCCGTCATCGGCGGTGACCACGCTGGCGGTGACGCCGACGCCGCCGGCGGCCTTGTTCACTGCCGCGGCGATGGTGGCCAGGGTGTCGTCGGCGCCGATGGTGACCTCGATGGTCTTGTCATCTCCGTAGCTGAAGGTCAGCGTGCCGCTGCCCACCGTGGCCCCACTTGCATAGGCGCCCGAGGACAGCTTCTGTGCGGTGGCCAACTGGATCACCTCGACGCTATAGCTGCCGGCGGCCGAGTTGCTGGTCGTGGTCGCGGTGAATCCCGCGTCGGCCTGCACCGTGGCTTTGTAGGCGGTCGTGTCAGCGCTGCTGATGACCTTGTCCAGCGCGCTCTGCAGCGTGGTCATGCTGCTCTTGACCTGGCCGATGGCGCTCAGCTTGGCGGTTGCCGCGCTCCCCGCGCTGTTGATCCGGGTCGCAGTGGGGGTCCGGGCAGCGGTGACCAGTTGACTGACCAGGGACGGGATGTCCAGCCCGGAGCCGGTGACGGAGGAAGTGGCCATGTGTGGTCTACCTTGGGCTGTGAGACGGCGGCGCGGAGGTGGAGGGGTGCAATGCGGATATCGGCCGTCGAGGGCCAGTCTTTAACGCAGCGGTGCTGCGGGTGTAATGCAATTTCCATGCCGGGATCGGCGTCAAACAAAAGAAGGCCCCTCCTGGGAGGGGCCTTTGCTTGCCTGGTGCGCCGGGGATGACCGGCGTGCCGCTGCTTACTGCAGCAGGCTCAGGACGTTCTGCGGGACCGACTTGGCCTGGGCCAGCATCGCGGTACCGGCCTGCTGCAGGATCTGCGTGCGGGTCAGCTCGGCGGTTTCCTTCGCATAGTCGGCATCCTGGATGCGGCTACGCGAGGCGGTCAGGTTCTCCGAGGTCGAGCTCAGGTTGGCGATGGTGGAGGTGAAGCGGTTCTGGATCGCACCCATGTCGGCACGCGAGGAGTTCACCGCGGTCAGCGCCTTGTCGACGATCTCCATGGCCTTCTGCGCACCGGTGAAGGTCGAGATGTCCAGGTCCTGCAGGTGCACGGCGCTGCCCGAGTTGCCCGAGACCGCGTAGGAGGCGGTGCTGAAGTCAGCAGCCAGGGTCACGCCGGTGCCGCCGGTCAGGGTGCCGGTGTCGAAAGACGTGAAGTCCTGGCCGGCCTTCAGCGAGGAGATGGTCAGGTTGGCACCCGTGCTGTCCAGGGTGGCGTACATGCCGGTCTGGTCCAGCTTGTCGTTGATGGCGGCGGCGACCTTCTTGTTGACCGCGGCGGCGTCGTCGCCCACGTCGACCTTGACGTCGGCCAGCTTGATGGTCTGGGCGGTGCCGCTGGCGTCGTTGAACTTGATTTCCATGCCCTTGATGGTGCCCGAGGCCGTCGCGCCGCTGGCCGAGGTGGCGCCCGCGCCGCTGACGGCGTCGGCGAAGCTCGCCTTGCCCAGCGAATCGACGTTGGCGTCGACGATGCTGTTGATGCCGATCGTCTGGCCGGCGTCGGCGCCGACCTGGAACAGGGCGCCGGAGAAGTCACCATTCAGCAGCTTGGTGCCGTTGAAGCTGGTCTGGTTGGCCACGCGGTCGATTTCCGACAGCAGCTGGCTGACTTCCGAGTTCAATGCCGAGCGGTCGGTGTCGGAGTTGGTGGCGTTGGCCGACTGCACCGACAGCTCACGGATGCGCTGCAGGTTGTTGCCGATCTCGACCATCGCGCCTTCGGCGGTCTGGGCCAGCGAGATGCCGTCGTTGGCGTTGCGCGAGGCAACGTCCAGGCCGCGGATCTGGGTGGTGAAGCGCTGGCTGATCGCCAGGCCGGCCGCGTCGTCCTTGGCGCTGTTGATGCGCAGGCCGGACGACAGACGCTGGATCGTCGTGGCCATGCTGGAGCTGGTGGTGTTCAGATTGCGCTGAGCGTTCAGCGACATCACGTTGGTGTTGATGACCTGTGCCATTTGATATCTCCTCTAAGCGATTTTTTCCGGCATGCGATTTGGCCGGAGCCTGTCGCAGGGGGGCCATCATTTGGCCGTTGCCGCTGCTGGTATAGATAACGGCGCTGTGTCAACAACCTTTAGAACTTTTCTTCCGAAAACCCCGGAAATTTCAGGGTATTTTCGCGGCCGACACAGGCGCGAACAGAGAGTTTCGGCCAGGGTCCGGCAAACTTTAGAGATTCGTCGGGATGAGGCGGCGATATGGCAGGGTGGCCGTCAACCCTATAAATGCAGGGGCCCGGCGACGCGAAGCGTGCCGGGCCCGGAAGGCGTCGCGGGCGGGACGGGGCTTACCCGAGTTTGTTGAACAGCGACATCGACTGCATCTGGGTAAAGAGGGTCTGCGCGGCCGACAGCGCGGATTGCTCGAGCTGGTACTCGCCGATGGCCTGTGCATAGTCCAGGTCGCGGATCGAGGACAGGGTGGTCTTGAGCGTGACTTCGTTGGCCGCGCGCACCTCGCCCGCGTCATCGATGGCGGCAAGCTGGGCGCCACCGGCGGCGCGGGCGTCGATCATCTTGGAGGAGGCCTGGCTGATGTCGCGCATCGAGGCCTGCAAGGTATTGGTCAGCGCCGCCTTGTCGCTGGCGGTCACCGGGTCGGAGCTCAGGGCCGTCACCAGATCGTCCAGGGTGGAGAAGACGTCCTTGTTGGTCGAGGCGCCAATCTGAAAGCTGTCGCCCGTCGCCGGCGCACCGTCGATGCGCATGTTCAATCCGCCGAAGCCGATCGACTCGCCCGCTGCGTAGGTCCCGGTCTTGATCACGTTGCCGCCACTGTCCAGGACCTCGTAGCTGTCGGCCGCCGTGAACGAGACGGTATAGCTGCCACCGTTCCAACTACCGGAAGAAGCATCGCGGCCATAGTCCAGCAGCAGCCCGGTGCCGGTGTTGCCGCCGGCGGCATGCGCATCCACGGTGCCGTCGCCGGTGCGGATGCGCATGAAGATCTCGCTGCCAGGCTGGGTGTCGGAAACCTGCGTGTCGGCCGCCACTTCCACCTTGCGCTGGGTCTGGTCGCCGCTGTAGACCACTTGGCCGCCGACGATGGAAAACGGGGCGCTGTCGTCGGCGGTCCCGGCGAACAGATAGCGGCCGGCGCCATCGGTGCTGTTGGACAGGCTCAGCAGGCTGTCCTTGAGGGTCTTGATCTCCGAGGCGATCGCCTTGCGGTCGTCGGTGGTCATCGTGGCGTTGTTGGCCTCGATCACCAGTTCGTTGACCCGGGACATGACCTCGCCGGCCGAGGACAAGGCGTTCTCCTGCAGTCCCAGGCGGTTCTGTACGGTGTTGGCGTTCTCGCCGAAGCGTGTCAGCTCGGCCAGGGCCCGGTCCAGGTTGACCGCCGTGCCGGAGGCGACCGGATCGTCGGCGGCGCTCACCAGCTTCTTGCCGGTGGCCAACTGCTCCTGCAGGTGGGACAGCTTGGCCTGCTTGCCCAGCATCTGGTTGACCGACTGGCTGTACATCATGCTGGTGGAGATGCGGGTGCTCATCGGATCGCACTCAGGATGGACTGAAACATGTTGTCGGCCGTGGAGATCAATTGTGAAGCGGCCTGGTAGGCCTGCTGCAGGCGCAGCATGTCGGCCGCTTCCTCGTCCAGGTTGACGCCGGAGATCGAATCGCGCGCATCCTGAGCGTTGGTGTTGATGGCTTCCTGCGCATCGGCGGCCAGGGAGGCCTGCCGTGCCGAGGAGCCGACGGCGGTCGTCAGGCCGGACACTGCGCCGTTGAGGGTGATCGTCTTGCCGTTGAAGGCCTTGGCGTCATCCAGGTTGGACAGGATCAACGCGTTGCCGTTGTTGCTGGAGCCGGCACCGGTCGGGCCGACGGTGAACGCGTCGCCGGCCACCGGCGCGCCATCCAGGGTCAGACTCCAGCCGTTGGCGCTGATGGTCTGGCCGGCGGTGTAGGCGTAGGGGCCGGCGCCGTCGATCGTGAACTGGTTGGCATCGATGAAGCTGATGCTGGCCGGCGTCAGCAGATTGGCGTTGCCCGCATCGGTGACGGTCATGTGGCTGGCCGCGCCCGTGCCCAGATTGGCCAGGTCCGAGGACACGCTGACCGGGGTCGCCGCGGCGATGCGCGAGGGGTCGTTGATGGCCACCGACAGTCCGGTGACCGCCGTGGCCGTGGGCTGCAGCAGGAACTTGTCGCCCGCCGCGGCGGCGCCGGACAGCTGCAGCGCCACGCCATTGACCATGAACGGATCGGCGGCGGTGCCGCTGCCGGTCATGGCCACGTTGGCGCCGGTATCGGCGCGGCTGGCGCTCCAGTTGGTGCCGTCGAACTTCAGCAGCAGGTTCTGCCCGTCGAGCTTGCTCAGGTCCTGGACGCTGGCGCTGAAGCTGGCCGTGCCGGTGTTGGCGCTGTTGCCGGTCACCGACGGGGCGGGCAGGTTGAAGAAGTCGCCGCCCAGGTTGCCGTACAGGTCGACACCGGCGTGGTGCTGCTGGTTGTAGGTGACCGCCAGGCCGGTGGCGATGCGGCCCAGTTCAGCCGTGGTCGGCTCCAGCACGGAGCTGCGGAACTCCAGCAGGCCGCCGATCTGCCCGCCCATGGAATTGCTTCCCAGAGTGACGGTGTTGCCCTGGGTCTTGATGGCGACCTGCAGCTTGCCCGGCTGGTAGGGGTCGGCCACAGTGGTCAGGGTCGCGGCGCTGGTGCCCACGACCATGGCCTGGCCGCCCGCGGTGTAGACGTTGATCGCACCGCCGTCCTGGCTGACCGCGGTTCCGCCGGTGTAGCCGACCAGCTCCTTGATCAGCTGGTCGCGCTGGTCGAGCAGGTCCGGGGCGGCGCTGGCGGCGTTGCTGCCGATCTTGCCGTTGAGCTTGGCGATTTCGCTGGCCAGGCGATTGGCTTCGTTGGTGGTGGAGAGCAGCCCGTTGTTGACCTCGGTATTGAGCGAGTCCAACTGGCCGTTGAGCTGCTTGAAGCGGGTCACCAGCGCGTTGGCGTTGTCCAGCACGTTCTGGCGGTTGGCCGTGCCGGCCGCCTCCGAGGACAACCCGGTCACCGCGTCGAAGAAATTGGACCACTGGCCGGCGATGTTGGTGGCCGAATCGGAGAACAGCGTGTCCACGCGGTCCGACAGCGATGACAGCTGCTGCAGGCGCGCCAGTTCGCCGGTGCTGTCCAGCAGGCGGGAGGTGGCCAACTGGTCGCCCACGCGGGCGATATCGGTGATCTGGGTGCCGTTGCCGATGTACTGCGACCCAAACAGGGTCGGCGTCTGGGTGGCGAAGGACACCTTCTGCCGGCTATAGCCCTCGGTGTTGATGTTGGCCACGTTGTGGCTGACCGTGGCCAACGCTCGCTGGAAGGCGAGCAGGGCACTGGTGCCGGTGGACATGACGGACATGGCGGGCCTTTAGCGCAGAAGGGGGGTGGAGCCGGTGGCGGCAAACACGCGCTCGATGCCGCCCATGGCCGCGTTGCTGATGGCCTCCACCGCGCGACCGATGGTCGGGCCGCCGGCGATCGCGGCGATCTTGGCCGCGTAGGACGGGTCGGTGGCGTAGCCGGCGCGCTGCAGACCCTGGGCGAAGCCCTTGATGTCGGTGCCGGCCTTGAGCGCATGCTGGTAACGCGGATTGTTCTTCAGCAGCCGCACGTAGTCGGCGAAGCTGGCCTCGGCCGAGTCGTAGGCGCGGAAAGCGGCGGTCTCGGTGGTCTTGACCCCGTTGACGTACTCGTGGGTGCCGGTGGTGATGCTCTCGCCGCTCCAGCCAGTGGCCTTGATGCCGAACAGGTTGTTGGAATCGCTGCCGTTGCCGCGCGAGATGCCCTTGCGGCCCCAGCCGGTTTCCAGCGCCGCCTGGGCGACGAGCGCGCGCGGGTCCACGCCCAGTTCGCTGGCCGCCTTCTTGGCATGGGTCCAGATCTTGGCCACGAAGCCTTCCGGCGTGCGCTCGCCCAGTTCGGCGACCGCGGCGCTGGCCGCCTTGCGGGTCGCGGCCAACTCGGCGCTGTCGGCCGCGTTGACGCCGCTCCAGCGGTCGTCGCCGGAAGCCCAGGTCGTTTCGACGCCATCGCTGCCGGGGTTGCTGGACGTGGTGCCCGCCGGACGCCCGGCGATCATGTCCAGCAGCTGGTCCATCGGCGACTGGGTGGCGGTGGGCTGGATCTGCGCCACCTGGCGCTCGCCGGCGACCAGCGAATAGGCCTTGGCCGCCTGCTTGCCAACCAGCGAGGTATCGGTGGCCGGCGCGTCGGCCTTGTCGCCACCGCCCAGCTGGCGGGCGATGATCGCCTGCAGCCCCAGCCCCTTGCCTTCGGTCATGGACTTGGCCAGCTGCTGGTCGTACATGTCGCGGAAGGTCTGGTTTTCGCCCGGGAACAGCGAATCGCCGAAGCTCGCATCACGCATGCTCTTGACCAGCATCTGGGCGAACTGGCCCTCGAGCTGGCGCGAGACCTGCTCGATCTTGGCCGGGTCCTTGGCCGTGTTGACGGCCTGCAGGTCGATGGGAGCGGCGGAGATGCGCATGTCAGATCACCTCAAGCTCCGCGCTCAGTGCGCCGGCCTGCTTCAGGGCTTCCAGGATCGCGATCAGGTCGCCAGGGGCGGCGCCGACCTCATTGACCGCGCGCACGATCTGGTCGAGCGTGGTGCCACCCTCGAACTTGAACATGCGGCTGCCTTCGCTGGTCGCGGTGATCGTGGACTGCGGCGCGGCCACGGTCTGCCCGTTGGAGAATGCGCCGGGCTGGCTGACGCTGGTGCCTTCGGTGATGCTTACCGTCAGCGAACCATGCGAGATGGCGGCCGGGCTGACCCGCACCTGCGAGCCGATGACCACCGTGCCGGTCCGCGCGTTCACCACGACCTTGGCCGGGGCCACGCCCGGGGAAACTTCGAGGTTCTCGATCCGCGCCAGCAGGCCGATGCGCGCGCTCGGGTCGGTCGGCGAGCGCACGGACACCGTGCCGCCGTCCACGGCCTGGGCGGCGCCCGGGCCGAAGGCGCTGTCCAGCGCGGCCACCATGCGCGAGACGGTGGTGAAATCGTTCTGGTGCAGGTTGAGGGTGATCTGGTCGCTGGCGCCGAACACATCCGGCAGGGCGCGCTCGACCGTGGCGCCATTGGGGATGCGGCCCACGCTGGGCACGTTGACCGAGATGCGCGAACCATCCTTGCCCTGCGCGCCGAAGCCGCCGACGATCAGGCTGCCCTGGGCGATCGCATAGACCTGCCCGTCGGCACCCTTCAGCGGCGCCATCAGCAGCGAACCGCCGCGCAGGGAGACCGCGTTGCCGATGGAGGACACGGTCACGTCGATGGGCTGACCGGGCTTGGCGAACGGCGGCAGCTCGGCCTGGATGGCCACGGCGGCGACGTTCTTCAGCTGGGGGTTGACGTTGGCCGGCACGTTGACGCCCAGCTCGCCGAGCATGTTCTTCAGGCTCTGCACGGTGAAGGGCGCCTGGCTGGTGCGGTCGCCGCTGTTGTCCAGGCCCACCACCAGGCCGTAGCCGACCAGCTGGTTGTTGCGCACGCCACCGACCTGGGCCAGGTCCTTGATGCGTTCGGCATGGGCCGGCGCGGCCAGCGCGCAGGCGGCCACGACCAGGGCGAGCAGACGGCAGGGCAGGAAAGACAGGTTCATGGCGCGGCGGCTCAGTAGGGCGACAGGCGCGAATTGAAGAAGCGGCTCAGCCAGCCCATCGCGTTGGACTGGGCGACCGCGCCGCGACCGCCGTAGGCGATGCGGGCCTCGGCGACCTTGCTGGAGGGGATGGTGTTGTCCGGGGCGATGTCGGCGGCGCGGACGATGCCCTGCACCTGCACCAGCTCGTCGCCCTGGTTCAGGCGCATGTTCTTCTGGCCCTGGACCACCAGGTTGCCATTGGCCAGGCGCTGGACCACGGTCACGGTGATGCTGCCCTGCATCTTGTTGCTCTGGGCGGTGTTGCCCTTGCCGGCGAAGCTGCGATCGCCGGCGGTGTTGTTGTTGAGGATGCCCAGCCCGCCCACGCTCAGCGGTGCGCCCAGCAGGGTCGGATTGGTCATGTCGACCGAATCGGACTTGGTGATGGCCGTATTAGCGGTGGAGGAGGCGGTGGTGCTTTCCACCAGGGTGATCGTCAGCAGGTCGCCCACGTCGCGGGCGCGGCGATCGCCGTAGAGGTTCAGGCCCGGACCGGCGGCGTAGATCGCCCCGGCGCTGGGCTGGGCGACCGGCATGGCCACCGGCACGATCGGTGCCATCGGCGCGTAGGGGCGCACATCGCCGGCGGCCACGCAGCCGGAGAGCAGCGTGCTGGCGGTCACGGCGAGGACCACGGCAAGGGAGGATGGACGGATCATGGCAGAAGGTCCTGTCGGCGCCTTAGACGTTGTTGTTGAGGTAACCGAGCATCGAGTCGGTGGTGGAGATGGCCTTGGCGTTCATTTCGTAGGCGCGCTGGGTCTCGATCATGCTGACCAGCTCCTCGACCACGTTGACGTTGCTGCCTTCCAGGGCGCCCTGCACGGTGGTGCCCAGGCCGTTGAGGCCCGGCGCGCCGTTCTGGGCCGGGCCCGAGGCGGTGGTTTCCGCGTAGAGGTTCTCGCCCTTGGCCTGCAGGCCGGCGGGGTTGATGAAGTCGGTCAGGGTCAGCGAGCCCACTTCCAGGGCCTGTGCCGAATCGGCCATCTGCACGGTGATCGTGCCGTCGTTGCCGATGGTCAGCGACTGGGCGCCTTCGGGGATCTGGATGCCCGGCTGCACCGGATAGCCGGAGTTGGTGACCAGTTCGCCCTGCGAGTTGATCTGGAAACTGCCGTCGCGGGTGTAGGCCGAGCTGCCGTCGGGCATCAGGACTTCGAAGAAACCGCGGCCATTGACCATCACGTCCAGGGCGCGGCCGGTCTGCTGCTGGTTGCCCTGTTCGAAATCCTTGGAGGTGGACACCACGCGCACGCCGGTGCCCAGCTGCAGGCCCGAGGGGAGCTGGGTCTGGGCCGAGGTCGAACCGCCGGGCTGGCGCACCTGCTGGTACAGCAGGTCCTCGAAGCTGGCCCGATCGCGCTTGAAGCCGGTGGTGCTGGTGTTGGCCAGGTTGTTGGAGACGACCGACATGCGCGTCTGCTGCGCATCCAGTCCGGTCTTGGCGACCCACAAAGCCTGATTCATGACCCGATTCCTCTCAGTGATGGCCCCGCGTCTGGCGCCGGGCAATGAACCTGATGCACGCGCCGTGCCAGAACGGGCGACGGCTTTCCGGCGGGGCCGCGGCCTTAGCCGCTCAGGCGCAGCAGGGTGTTGGCGGACTGCGCGTTGTCATCGCCATGCTTGATGACCTTGACCTGCATCTCGAACTGGCGTTGCAGCTGGATCATCTGCACCAGGGCGCCTGCGGCGTCGACGTTGCTGCCTTCCAGCACGCCGCTGTTGAGGGTCTTGCCCGGCGCCTGGGCGAAGGCCTGGGCCGGGTCGGTGCTGACATTGCGCATCAGTCCGTCCAGGCCGCGGGTCAGGCGCTCGGGCGTGGCCTCCACGACCTTCATCTGGCCCACGATGGTCATCGTGGCCGGGCCTTCGCCCTGCGGGATGATCGAGATCGTGCCGTCGTTGCCGATTTCCAGCGACTGGTGCGGCGGGATCGTCATCGGATTGCCGTCCTGGTCCAGGACCGCGCGGCCGCTGGCGGTGACCAGTTGCCCGTTGGGCGTCAGGGCCAGCTCGCCGCCGCGGGTGTAGGCCTCGCTGCCGTCGGCCGACTGCACGGCCAGCCAGCGGTTGTCCAGGAACGAGACATCCAGCGGGTTGCCGGTGACCTGCTGGGAACCGACATCGCGGTCGAAGCCCTGGTCCACATGCAGCGCATCGATGCGCGAGGGGTAGCCCGCACCGGGGATCTTGTACGCCTCGGTGTTGGCCAGGGCCGCCTTGAAGCCGGCGGTGTCCACGTTGGCCAGGTTGTGCGAGACGGTGGCCTGCGCCTGCAGGGAGGCGCGGGCGCCGGTCATCGCGACATAAAGTGCCTTGTCCATGCGCTGCTCCGGATCGGATCAGCCGCCCAGGGCCATCATCAACGGATGTTGATGATGGTCTGGGTGACCTGATCCTGGGTGGAAATCATCTGCGAGTTGGCCTGGAAGTTGCGCTGGGCCACGATCATGTTGACCAGCTGTTCGGTCAGATCCACGGTCGAGGACTCCAGGGCGCCGGACTGGATGTCGCCGAAGTCCGAGGTGCCCGGGGCGCCGGAACGCGCGCCGCCCGAGGTGGAGCTCTCGGCCCAGATGTTGTCGCCCAGCGAGCTCAGGCCCTGCGGATTGACGAAGTTGGTGATCGCCACCTGGCCCAGCGCCTTGTCGGCGTTGTTGGAGTAGCGCGCGTAGACCACGCCGTCGGCATCGATGCTGATCGAGTTGAGCTTGCCGCTGGCAAAACCGTCCTGGCGCGCATCGCGCAGGGCGAAGGCCTCGCCGTACTGGGTCGAACCGGTGATGTCCAACGTCATGTTCAAGGTGCCGGCGCCGGTGCTGGGCGTGAACGTGCCCAGGGCGATGCGCCCATCGGCCGGGGTCACCAGCGCGCCGCTGTCGGAGAACTGCAGCGTGGATGCGGCGCCCACCGCGGTGCCGTCGACATAGTTGTAGACCTGCCATTCGTTCGGATTGGCGGTCTTGACGAAGTACGAGGTCTGGGTATGGGTCACGCCTAGCGAGTCGTAGACGGTGATGCCACCGGTGGAGTGGTTGTAGCTGTTGGCATCGGCCGGATCGAAGGGGGTCACGCTCGGCCCGGAGGCGTTGCCGGGCAGGGTGACCATCAGGTTGGCGGTGCTGGTCTGCTGCGGGGCGCTGTCGGTGGTGAGCAGCTGCAGGTCGCTCAACGAGCCGACCGCGAACCCGTTGCCGTTGGCGTTGGGCGGATACACCTGCAGGCGCGCGCCCTGCGGATTGACCACGTAGCCGTTGGCGTCGGTCTGGAAATTACCGGCGCGCGAATAGACCTTGGCGCCGTTGACCGTCAGGGTAAAGAACCCTTCGCCGGAGATGGCCAAATCCAGGTTGCGTCCGGTCGGGTCGACGTTGCCCTGCGAGAACTGCTGGGCCACGTTGCTCACCCGCACGCCCGAGCCCACCGCGTTGCGCGCCAGGCCGTAGCCGGTGGAGGAGAACAGGTCGGCGAACTCGGCGCGCGACTCCTTGAAGCCGGTCGTGTTGACGTTGGCGATGTTGTTGGCGGTGACATTCAGGTCGGTATTGGCCGCCTTGATGCCGGACAGCGAAGTGTTGAAACCCATGATGGACTCCTGTTTTGGTTGTCCGGCGTCAGCTGACGCGGAGCACGTTGGCGAGCGGGGCGGTGCCCAGCCCGGTCAGATCGAGATAAATGCCGTCCGAGCCGACCGTCGCGCTTTCGACGGGCGCCTTGACGTAGGTGGACAGGTCCGTGTCGGTCCCGCTGCTGTCGGTATAGGTGGCCGAGATGGAGTACTTGCCCGCCGCCAGCCGCGTGCCATAGGCATCGGTGCCGTCCCAGTCGAAGGCCACCTCGCCGGCATCGCTGGCCTTGGCGGTGATCTGCTTGACCGCATTGCCGTTGGCATCGGTGATGGTGAAGTTGACCGTGCCGGCGCCGGGCGCGGCGACCACGCCGGTGGCATGGCCGTCGTCGGCCAGGGCCAGGTTGGAGGAGGGCACCAGCACCGAATGCCCGACCAGGGTCGAGGCACGCAGGATCTGGTCGGCCCCCAGCGAGCTGGAAAGGCCGGTGACGGTGGTGTTGAGGTCGCCGATGCCCTGGACGGTGGACAGTTGGGCCATCTGCGAGACCATCTGGCTGTTGTCCATCGGCTTGAGCGGGTCCTGGTGCTGGAGCTGCTCGGTCATCAGCTTGAGGAAGTCGGCCTGGCTGAGGGTGTCCGACTTGCTGGTCGACTTGCTGCTGCTGTTGGACGCGCCGGTCAGCCCCAGGCTGGAATAGACGTCGCTGGAAACGGTGCTCATGGGAAGGTCCTAGGGCGGATGTGCGGGAAACGGGCGCGCTTAGCGGCCCATCGTGAGCGTGGCAAGGGCAAGCTCCTTGGCGGTGTTGAGCACCTCGACGCCGGCCTGGTAATTGCGCGAGGCCGAGATGAGGTTGACCATCTGCGAGACCGGGTCGACGTCGGGCTGGTAGACATAGCCGTCGGCATCGGCCAGCGGGTGGCCCGGCTCGTAGCGTTTGATCGGCGCGTCCTTGCTCTGTGAGATTTCCTTGACGTTGACCCCGGTCAGGCTCTTGTCCTGGGGATTGGTCACCGCCTGGAAGATCGGTTCGATCGGCTTGTAGGCGGCCTCGGCCGAGCCGGCCACCGAATCGGCGTTGGCCAGGTTGGAGGCGATGGTGCTCATGCGCACCGACTGGGCCTGCAGGGCGGAGCCGGCGACATCGAAGATGGGCAGGTTGCTCATGGCTTATTGCCCCGTGATCGCGGTGAGCATGGTGCGGACCTTGCCCTCGACGAAGCTCAGCGAGGCGCGGTATTCCAGCGCCGCGCGGCCGTAGGCGGCGCGTTCTGCGTCGGGATCGACCGTGTTGCCGTCCAGGCTGGGCTGGCTGGCTTCGCGCGTGAACTGGAAGGGGTTCAGCCCGTCGCCATTGCCACCGACGGGAAAGTGGCGCGCGTCGGTGACCTCCAGCCCGCTACCGTCACGCTCGCCCTGTGCCGCGCGCATGGCCGCATCGAAATCCAGGTCCTGGGCCTTGTAGCCCGGGGTGTCGACGTTGCTGAGGTTGCTGGCGATCAGCTTCATCCGCTGCTCGCGTAGCGGCAGGGCGTCGCCACTGACGCCCAGGAAGGATGAGATCGGATTGGACATGACGCGCTCCCGCGGTGTGGTGCAGGAGAGCGAGGCAAGAGCTGTGCCAGAACGCGGGGTGATGCCCGCGTCGGATGCCCGGCGCGGATCGGCGACCGGGTTTCAAACACCAATCGGTTGGAATCAGGCCGCCTGGCTGGTGGCGACGGTGCGCAGGCGGGCCAGGACGTAATCGGCCAGTTCGTGCGGACTGTACTTGGCCACGAAGGCATTGGCCCCCACGCGCTCGACCATGGCGTTGTTGAACACCCCCGACAGCGAGGTGTGCAGCAACACGTACAGGTCCGCCAGGCCGGCGTGGCGCCGGATTTCCGTCGTCAGGGTGTAGCCGTCCATGGCCGGCATCTCGATATCGGAGATGACCATGGCGTAGCGATTGGCCGGGCGCTCGCCCGAGGCATGGATCTGCAAGAGGTGGTCCAGCGCCTGGCGGCCATCGGAGAGCAGGGTCGCGCCAACGCCCAGCTGGTCGAGCACGCTGCGGATCTGCTGGCGGGCCACGCGGGAGTCGTCCACGACCAGGACCTGCAGCTGCGGGCCATCCGGACCAAACGCCAGGGAGGGATCGATCCGGGCTTCCACGCGGGTCTGGGCGATGTCGGCCAGGACGCTTTCCACGTCGATGACCTGGATCAGCTCGCCCTGAAAACGCGTCACCGCGGTCAGATACGTGGATTCGGCACCCAGTTCCGGCGGCGGATGGATGTCCTCCACCGCGATGTTGACGATGCGCTCGACGCCGCTGACCAGGAAGCCCTGGACCGAGCGGTTGAATTCAGTGACCACCAGGTATCCAGGGGCCCGGTCGGCGTCCGGCTCGCGCTCGGGGTGGCCGATGGCCATGCCCAGGTCCAGGACCGGGACCGACCGGCCGCGCACGTCGGCCACGCCGGAGAACTGCATGGGCAGGCCGGGCACCTGGAACAGCTCCGGGCGCCGCAGCACTTCCTGCACCTTGAAGACGTTGACGCCAAAAAGCTGGCGCCCGCCCAGCCGGAACAGCAGCAGGGCCAGCCGGTTATGGCCCGCCAGGCGGGTGCTCTGTTCGATGCGGTTGAGCAGATCGTGCGACATGGCGTTCATATCGGCCCCTGCGGGAACAAACTTGAGCGCGACAGTCGGGTTTGGCCGCGGGATTACGGCACGCCGCTTGCATCGGCCTGGCATGTTTCGCTTTAGGGCTGCCACGATGCGCCTGCTGCTCCTTATCACTGTTCTTATGGTGGCCGTGCCGGCCTGGGCATCGGATTTCCAGTCGATCGAATCGATCCGGGCGGCCGCCCTGTCCACCATCGGCCCGGACGCCGAGGCCGAGGCCACCCTGGACCCCGCCATGCGGATGCCAGCCTGTGGCGCGCCGCTGGAAGCCCACCCGACCGGCACGACGACCGTGGAAGTCAGCTGCCCGCGCGAGGCGGGCTGGCGCCTGTTCGTGCCGGTGAAGATCCGGCGCCTGCAGCATGTGCTGGTCCTGGCCCGGGGCGTGGCTGCTGGAGAAACGCTGGGGCCGGCCGATATCGTGTCCGAGACACGCGACGCCGCCCGGATCGTGGGCGCGCCGCTGCACACCCTGGACGACGCGGTGGGCAAGGTGGCCCGGCGCACGTTGCCGGCTGGCAGCCTCTTGTCGGGCAGTGACTTGGTCTCGCCGCGGCTGATCCGCCGGGGTGACAATGTCGCCCTGGTCGCCCGCAATGGCGGCCTGGAAGTGCGGATGGCCGGGCGCGCCCTGCAGGATGCCGGGCAGGACGACCGGGTCAGCGTTGAGAACCTCTCCTCGCATCGGATCGTGCAGGGAACGGTGGCGCAGAATGGGGATGTCGTGGTCAGTCGCTGAAACCCCTAAAGTTTGTCCAGGCGACGCCGTTATCCCTATCGAACCCGATGACAGGACCCCACCGATGAGCCAGAAAATCGAAGGAAGCGTGCCGACTCCGGCCAGTCTTCGTACCTCATCCGTCAATACCAAAGCAGCCACTGGCGTGTCCGACGAGGGCAAGACCCGTGCGGTCGACGCCACCGCCTCGGCCGACAGCCTGAGCCTGACTGGGCAGGCCTCGGGCCTGCAGACCCTGCAGCGCGAGCTGTCCACCGCTCCGGCCGTGGATAGCAGCCGCGTCGAGGCGGTCCGCCAGTCCCTGCAGGACGGCAGCTACAAGATCAATCCCGACGCGATCGCCAGCCGCATGCTTGAGCTGGATCAGCAACTCGGCGGATGAACACCTCCGCCGCCAGTTCCGGCTTGCTGGACCAGCTCGGCGTCGCCCTCGCCGACGAGCGCCAGGCGTTGCTCGACCACGACGTCGAAGGCCTGATGCGTGCCACGAGCGCCAAGCTGGCGGCCCTGAAGGCCCTTGAGTTCGACCTGCCCACAGAGGCCGAGGCCGGTGAACGCCTGCGCGAGCTGGCCGAAGCCAACCAGGCCAATGGCGCGCTGTTGTCGAGGCGCCGCCGCGAGGTCAATTGGGCGCTGCGCCACCTTGGTCGTAGCGAGAGCGCGCCGTCCTACGACGCCAAGGGCCAGTCGAACACACTCCAGGCCAGCCGCTCGTTGGCGGTCGCCTGATTCACGGAGCCTGCGTTCGCGCAGGGGCATGCGCGGGCCGCTCGGCGGCTTCAGCCGGTATATTGAAGTCCGGTCCACTGCCTGAACCACTTCGTGAATTCAATCTCACCCGACAACACCGGGCCGGCCACCTTCCCTGATCGCGACGTGCTGCTCGCACTCGGCGAGCTGATGCACGAAGGCGCCATGCTGTTCCAGGCCGATGGCCACCTGCTGTGGTCCAACGACGCGGCCCGCACGCGCCTGTGCGAGCGTGACGACAGTGATCCGCGTCCGCTGGGCGAACGATTGACCCAGCGGCTGCCTGCCGACGCGCTGACCCAGGCCCGCTCGACCGGCCGCTGGGGTGGCAGCCTGCCGGTGGACGACAAGATCGTCCTGGCGCATCTGTACTTCCATGCCGGGACCACCGAGGGCGAGGGCTACTTCCTGGCCCTGATCCAGGAGGTCAAGGGCGCGCAGGAATTCGAAGAAGAGCTACAGCTGCGGCACGCCGAGCTGCGCCAGGCCTACATGCGCCTGAGCGGTGCCCAGGACAAACTCCTGCAGTCCGAGAAGATGGCCTCGATCGGCCAGCTGGCCGCCGGCGTGGCCCATGAGATCAACAACCCGATTGGCTACGTGCATTCCAATCTTGGCAGTCTGCAGGAATACCTGCGCAGCCTGTTCACCCTGATCGAAGCCTACGAGCGCGCGCTGCGCGCGCCGGATCCCAAGGCGATGATCGATGAGATCGACGACATCCGCGAGCGCTTCGACATCGACTTCATCAGCCGCGACCTGCCGCAGCTGATGTCCGAGTCGCGCGAGGGCATCGAGCGGGTCACCCGTATCGTGCGCGACCTGAAGGACTTCTCCTACTTCGACCGGGCCGAGTCCTGGAAGCTGGTGGACCTCCACATGGGGCTGGAGTCCACGATCAACATCATCTGGAACGAGCTCAAGTACAAGGTCACCCTGGAGCGGCGCTATGGCGAACTGCCGATGGTCGAGTGCCTGCCTTCGGAGTTGAACCAGGTCTACATGAACCTGCTGCTCAATGCGGGCCAGGCCATCGGCGAGCGCGGCACCATCGCCATCAGCACCGGGGTGGACGACGACCACGTGTGGATCGAGTTCAAGGACTCCGGGCCGGGCATTCCGCCGGACCTGCTGCAGCGCATCTTCGACCCGTTCTTCACCACCAAGCCGGTGGGCAGTGGCACCGGGCTGGGCCTGTCGATCTCCTACGGCATCATCAACAAGCACCACGGGCGCATCGACGTCAGCAGCCCGGCGGGCGAGGGGGCGTGCTTCCGCATCGTCCTGCCGATCCGCCAACCCGCGCGTGCCGATGCCGCCAAGGGCGCGACCTGAGGGTTGCGCCAACGTCCTGGTGATGGCCGGGCCGGCTCAGGAGGGAGGATCGCGCCGCTGATCCTCGTGGGTCCTGAAGGCCTGACGGATGTGCTTGCGCAGTTCCTCGTCGTTCCATGGCTTGGTCAGGAAGCGGTAGATCGAGCCGCGGTTGATCGCGTCGGTGACCGTGGTCAGGTCCGTGTAGCCGGAGAGCACCAGGCGGATGGTGTCCGGATAGAGCATCTTCACCCGGCCCAGGAACTCGGTGCCGCTCATGTCGGACATGCGCTGGTCGGAAAGAATCACCTGCACATCGTTGGTGGCCAGCAGGTCGAAGGCGTCGCGCACGTTGCCCGCCGCCAGGATCCGGTAGCCGTCGCGGCGGAACAGCCGGACCAGCGAGCGCAGCACGTTCTCCTCGTCATCCAGCAGCAGCAGGGTCTTGTCCGGACTGGATTCGGCGAAGGACTCCGGGCGGATGTAGCGACGCCGCAGCACCGTGCCGGCGGCTTCGGCCGACATCGGCTCACCGAACAGGTAGCCCTGGAATACGTCGCAGTCGCTGCGGCGCAGAAAGCCCAGCTGGGCCTGGGACTCGACACCGTTGGCGATGACGGTCATGCCCAACTGGTGGCCCATGGCGATGATGGTGCGGGCGATGGCCGCCTCGCGGTTGCCGGCCGGGGCGCTGTTGATGAAGCTGCGGTCGATCTTGAGCCGGTCGACCGGGTAGCGCACCAGGGCGCCCAGGCTGGAGTCCCCCGTCCCGAAGTTGTCCAGGCTGAGACTGACGCCCTCGCTGGAAAGCTTGGCCAGGGTCTCGTGCACGAAGTTCACGTTCTTGGTCAGGGCGCTTTCGTTGATCTCCAGCACCAGGGTCTGGGCCGGTACGCCCGTGGCCTGCAGGACCTGCATGACTTCGGAATAGAAGGTCGGCCGCAGCAACTGCAACGTGGAGACATTGACGGCGATGGAGAAGTCGTCGAAACCCTGGTCGCGCCACTGCCGGGCCTGACGCAGGGCGCCCTCCAGGACCCAGGTGCCGATCTGCACCACCACGCCCAGGCGCTCGGCGGTGAGCATGAAGCGCTCGGGCACCAGCATGCCCAGGCTGGGTGACTGCCAGCGCACCAGCGATTCCATGCCGACCACGCGCCCGTCGCGGGCGCTGACCATCGGCTGGTAACGCAGACGCAGTTCGCCGTTGGGGATGGCGTCGACGATCTGGCGGGAAATGACCCGGTCGTTGTGCGCGCTCGGCGGCCCCCCGCGCTCGAACATCCGCACCACGTTGCCGCCCTCGCGCGCGGCCTGGAGGACCGCCTGTTCGGCCAGGTCCATCAGCGGGGAGAGTTCGTCGGCGTGGTCGGGATAGAGGCTGACCCCGATCTTGCCGGTCATGAACAGGTTGTAGGGGAGCACCGACAGCGGCAGTTCGATCTGCTGCCGGATTTCCTCGGCGAACGCCTCAGGGCCAGGGACGCCGGGCAGGCACGGCACCGCGATGAGCAGTTCGTCGCTCCCGTGCCGCCACAGCAGGCCGCGCCCGGCCAAGTGCTCGCGTAGCCGCGCGGCCAGCAACGCCAGCGCCTGGTCGCCGACCTCGTCGCTCATGGTCTCGTTGATCGAAGCGAAGTGGTCGATGTCCAGGTGCAGCAGCATCAAGCCATGTTCACCCTCGCGTGCCCGCGCCAGCATCTCTTCCAGCGCCGGATGCCCCGCGCCCAAGCGCGCAGGCAGGCTGCCTGGAGGGGGGGCAGGAGCATCCGGGTTCCACATGGGGTCAAGATCCGAGGACATCTGACGAAGCCGACACCATGGCATAAGGCAGGTGGAGCGTCACCCGGGTACCGTTCCCGGGAGCGGAGTCGATGTGCAAGGTGCCGCCGGCGGTCTGTGCGCGTTCGCGCATCACGATCAGGCCCAGCCCGCGTGGTCCGGCCGGGTCGAACCCCTCGCCGTCGTCCACGACCTCCAGGCGCAGCTGCCGGTGTCCGGCGGGCTTGAGACGCAGGGTGACCGAGCCGGCGCGCGCGTGGCGCAGGGCGTTGGTCAGGCTTTCCTGGGCGATGCGGAAGCAGGCCTGTTCTGCCTCTGCATCGGGGCGCTCGGGCAGGGGATCGATGTCCAGCCGCAGCTCCACCTGCGAGGCGCGGAACAGCATGCCGGCCTGCCAGCGCACCGCCGCCTCCAGGCCCAGGGCATCCAGTTGGGGCGGACGCAGCAGCATGGCGAGATTGCGGAGCTTGTCGATGCTCGCATCGGCGAGCTGGACGATGTGGGCCAGGTCGTCGCGCTGCCTGCCCGGGTCGGTTTCCCCCTGCGCGGCGTGGGCCGAGAGTTTCATGGCGGTGATCGCCTGCCCGACGTCGTCGTGCAGGTCGCGGGAAAGCGCCCGGCGCTCATCCTCCTGCAGGGAAAACAGGCGACGCGCCATGGCCTGTAGTTCGCGGTTGCTCTGCTCCAGCGCATCGCGCATGCGCTCGGGTTCGCTCAGGTCGCGCACGATCAGCAGGCGGCAGTCGCGGCCGCTGTAGCGGACCTCGCCCATCGACAGGCCCGCGTGGAAGACGCTGCCGTCCTGGCGGCGCATGCGCAGGGCCGTGCCGATCCCGACGGAGGTGTCCGGTCGGCACATCTGGTCGCGGACATGTTCCAGGTCCTGGGCGGGTACCAGACGCTCCAGCGACTCGCCCAGCAGGGTTTCACTGGTGTATCCAAGCTGCTGGGCGCAGGCGGCATTGGCATAGAGCACGTGTTCGCCATGCAGGATCAGCACGCCGTCGGGCAGTACGCGCACCAGCTCCTTGAACTGCGCTTCGCGCTCGTGCAGCAGGCGACGCGCGTCCTCGCGCTCGGTCACGTCCTGCAGCGTGCCACGCACCGCCGATCCGCCGTCGCGGTGGGATGCGTTGGCGCGCAGGTGCACGGTGAGCGCGCGTCCATCGGCAGACTGCAGTGGCACCAGCGCATCCATGCAGACCGGACCGGCCCCGCGCAGCGGGGTCAGCAGCGCCTGCAGCTGGGCCGCGCCCTGTGCGTCGCCAGCCGAGAGCAGATCTTCGAACGGATGCCGACGCAGCGCGTCCGGCGGCGGGCGGCGCCCAAGCATCCGGTAGATCTGCTTTGAGTAGACGCCCAGCCCGGTGTCCGGATCGAACTCCCACCAACCCAATCGGGCGATGTCCTGGGCTTCCTCCAGTCGCGCCAGCGCCTGGTCCCGTCGCGCGCGCGCATCCTGCTCGGCGGTGCGATCGTCGATCACGACCAGTCGCGCATCGCGGCCTTCGCGACGCATGGGCGCATCGCGAACCTCGACCACGCGTTGGCGACCGTCGAGCAGCACGGCCTGGCCGGTTCGCAAGTGCTGGCCCTCCGCGTTCGCGGCAACCGCCTGGTCCACGCCAGACCACAGGCCGTCCAACGGCCGGCCCAACAACTGGCTGCGCGCGAAGCCAAAAAATGCGAGCGCCGCGGGGTTGGCGTCGACGATCCGCAGCTCGGGCATTTCACAGACCAGCATCGGCCCAGGATTGGTCCGGAACATCCGTCGGTAATCGGTCTTGGTCGCCGCCAGCCGACGATGCGTGCGCGTGATGCGGCGGACGAGGGCGCGCAGCACGATCGAAAGTGCCAGGGTGCTGACCGCCATGAACACCAGGCCGCTGCCCAACTGGATCGCCGTCCAGCGCCCCGGCGCGCCCGTGGCGGCCCTGATCAGCAGCGGGCCGCCGATCGCCCAGGCCAGTCCCAGCGCGCCGTACACGGTGACGATCCGACGCGTCCAGCGCGTGAGCGCGTAGTGGAGCCGGCGTTCGGAGCGGTACGGGCGCGCAGCGTGGGGGAAAGCTGGAGGGGTCGCCATCGTCCGCCCATCCGGGCCCGGCAAGTCACGTGTGGTCGTGATCTTAACGGCAAGCGCCGACGGGCCCAACGGGCTCAACTAAAAGCAGGGGCGGCCGATATGACTTTCGTCCGTCAGCGTCCCAGGCGGTTCAGAAGGAGCACTCCGGCGTGGATCACGGCGTCATTGCAAGCTTGCTGCGGCATCCGGTTGGGTCGGCCTTCGTCCTGTTGGACGTCGAAGGCCGCCCGCTGGCTTCCAACGGCGCGGCCCAGGCCATGGGCCTTCCCGGTGCCATCGAGGCCTACATGGATCTGCTGGCCCAGGCCGGCGGGCCCTCGCTCGCGGCCGGGCGCATGGTGCCTTGCGTGTTGCCGGGGCCGCAGGCCGCCTCCCTGGAGGGGTGGCTGAGCGCGGTGCATGACGAGCACGGCCAGATCCTGGCCTATACCTTGAGCGTGCCGGAGGCATCCCCGGGCGCCGGTGCGCCGCCTGCGGTGCCCGCGCGCCTGCAGGCCCAGTTGGGGGAACAGGAAGTCATGCTGCGCGAGGCCCAGCGCATCGCCGGCATGGGCGACTGGTCGTGGGAGCTGAGCAGCGACAAAGTCGTGCTGTCCGGCGAACTGCCGACGGCGCATGGCCTAGCCACAGATCCGATGGGCGGCCGCCGATTCCTGCAACTGCTCACCCGGGCGTCCGCCGCAACGTTGGTCCGCGCGATCAGGCGCATGAAGCAGGAGTCGGTGCCGATTTCACTGGACCTGGAACTGGCCGTGCGGCGGGAAGCGCTCATGCAGGTCCGCGTCTGGGGCCGCCCGGTGCATGCGCCCGACGGACGCCTGTCCCGGATCGTGGGGCAGGTCCTCAACATCACCGCCCAGCGCCAGACCGACGCGCTGATCCGCTGGCGCACGGAACTGCTCAATCGCGTCTCGGCCCTGGGCAAGATCGGCGGTTGCGAGATCGAAGTGGACAGCCGTGACCTGCAGTGCACCGAGGAGTGCTACCGCATTCACGGCTTGCGCAAGGAGGCGGTGTCGCTGGACCAGCTGTTGTCGCTGTACACGCACGAGTCGCGGGAGGCCTTCCAGGCCGCGCTGGCCCAGATCGCGCACGGCAGCCTGCCCGAGCAACTGGATCTGTGCTTCCACCGGCCCTCCGGACTGCGGGTCTGGGTCCAGGTCCTGATTGAACTGGACAAGCGCGACGGCCTGCCGCCGCGCTTCGTCGTGCTGTTCCGCGATATCTCGCGCGAGCGCGAGGCGAGCGAACGGATCGATAAGCTTGCCCACTACGACCTGCTCACCGGGCTTCCCAACCGCGCCCTGCTGCGCGAGCAGGCCGAGGACGCCATCCGCGAGGCGGTGGAGCAGGGCAGCACCCTGGCGGTGCTGTTCGTGGACCTGGACGGCTTCAAGAACATCAACGATTCCTATGGCCATGCCACCGGCGACATGCTGCTCAAGCTCGCGGCCGGGCGGATGCACCAGCACTTGCGCACCAGTGACCTGTTCAGCCGCTTCAGCGGCGACGAGTTCGTCATCGTGCTGCGCGACCTGGCCGATCCCGGCGATGCCGGCCATGTGGCCCGCAAGCTGATCGCGGCCCTGGCCGAGCCGCTGGAGTGGGGCGATGGGATGATCAAGCTGAGTGCGAGCATCGGAATCGCCCTGGTCGACGCCAACCACCAGGACTTCGATGGCCTGCTGCGTGCCGCCGACGCGGCGATGTACGCGGCCAAGGAGTCCGGCCGCAACACCTCCCACTATTACAGCCAGGACGTCCTGCTGCGCGCCCAGCGCCGGCGCGAGATCGAGAACGCGCTGCACGGCGCGCTGGAGCGCGAGGAGTTTTCGCTGGTGTACCAGCCGTTGGCCCACACCGCCGGCCAACGCGCCCCGGCGGTCGAAGCGCTGCTGCGATGGCACCGTCCGGGGCACGGGTTCTGCAGCCCCGCCGAATTCATTCCCATCGCCGAGCGCTGCGGTGAAATCGTGCGCATCGGCGATTGGGTGATCAGTGAGGCGTGCCGCCAGGCGGCCGCCTGGGATGCGGCCGGCCTGCGCTTCGACCGCATCTCGGTCAACGTCTCGGCCATGCAGCTGCGCGACCGCGGGTTTGCCGAGCGCGTACTGGCCATCTGTCATGCCCATGGCTGGTCGCCGACCCGGCTGGAGCTGGAGCTCACCGAGTCGGCGCTGATCCGCGACACCGAGGCCCTGCGGCACTGCTTCGATCTGTTCGAAAAGCACGGCGTACCGCTTGCCGTGGACGATTTCGGGACCGGCTTTTCCAACCTGCACTATCTCAACCGGTTCCCCGTGCACCGCCTGAAGATCGATCGCAGCTTCGTGCAGGACATGCTGCATGACCTGGGGACGGCCAAGGTCACCCAGGCCATCATCCAACTGGGGCATGCGCTGGGGATGCAGGTGGTCGCCGAGGGCGTGGAAACCGTGCAGGAAGACGCGCTGCTGCGCGAACAGGGCTGCGACGAGATCCAGGGCTACCTGTACTCGCGGCCGTTGCCGCCGCGGGAGATGTCGATCTTTCTGCGCGGTCGCCAGGACAGCCTGGTGACCGTTGCGCCGACCATGGCCGTCGCCGAGCACTAAGCCGCACGCGTCAACACGATTGCGTCGCCCGAAGAAGCCCGCGCCTTGCGCGGGCTTCGCGTTTGAGAGCGCCTAAGACGGAGCTGACCGATTCGCTGGGGTTTGCGCCGCGCGGCGCTTCGGATGGGCTTCGTTGGCCTGCGCGCCGCAAGCGAACGCGGGATATCACGGTCCATGGTCTTGACCGCTCCATGGGTAGCGGCCAGGCGCGGGCGAGGATCTGCTCAGTCAGCGCCGCCCGGCGCATTGATGCCAGAACAGGATCCGGCTGTTGCCGGGTTCATCCCAAGGAGGGCGGTGCGCCGATGTCTAATGTCGGGGCCGGCGCCCAGGCGCATCTGCCGCGTGTGCTTCACGATCAGCGGGACAGCTGCGCGCAACCCGCCGGATTCAGTCGTTCTGGATATCCGCCGGCCAGGCGTGGCGGGCTTGCCTCTGTTCAAAGCCTTCAATCGGCTCGGTTGCCCCGCTGGCTGCCCGTCGTCGCGACACCCAGGGCCTGCAGGGCATGGCCATCCAGGCCCAGATCCCACGCCAGGGACGCGAGGATCGGGTCGAGCTTGGCCGGCGGCGGCGTGCTTGCGGTGACCTGGGCGCGTAGCTGGCCCAGTTCCGCGCGGGCCAGGGCCTCGAGCCGCTGGAGGGCCGAGGCGTCATCGGACGGCACGGATCCCTTGGGCTGGTGAGTAAAGGCTTGGATCATGGGAGGCGATGGCCGAAACCAGTGCGCAGAGGGGAGAGGTCAGGGATGACGTGGGTCGATGCCGTCAACATTGCTGACGTCCAACGGACGAACGACCCGGCCAGGCGCAGGGCCGGACCGGGTCGCTCGATGCCGCGGATCTTGCGTGGGCGCTGGCTCAGAACAACTCCACCGTGCCTGCGCCCATGTCCTGCTGCGCGACCGGCTTGTGCGGCGGACGCTCCCACTCCACGCGCATCTCGCGCAGGCGGGTCCCCACCCGCTGCAATGCGGCGACCAGTTCGCCGTCGAACACCCCGCCACTGCGATGCAGCAGTTCCTGCAGGCCGACCGCCTCGCGGTTGATCGCGGTCAGGCGGTCCAGGTGGGTGTGGACGCCGCCCAGGGCCTGGGTGGCGATGTCCTCGAACTGCAGGGCGCGCACGGCCTCGGCGACGCTGCTGTCGATCGAGCGGCCGCACTCGGAGATCTCACGCACGCCTTCGCCCAGGGAGCGGTTGATCGCCGCGACGTTGTCCAGCATCGCCGCCGCCTCGTGACGCGCTTCACGTGAGCGGTCCATGTCGCGCGAGGCCATGTTGGAGACCGTCTCGCGCACCTTGGCAATGGCGTCCTTGGAGCTGTGCGCCAGTTTGCGGATCTGCTCGTTGAAGCTGGTCGAGCGCTCGGACAGGTTGCGGACCTCGTCGGCGACCACCGCGAAGCCGCGTCCGGCTTCACCGGCGCGCGCCGCTTCGATCGCCGCGTTCAGCGCCAGCAGGTTGGTCTGGTCGGCGATCGACTTGACGTCCTCCAGCAAGGCGAAGATGCCGTCCAGGTGCTGGGCCATCTCGTCGATGTGCTGGACCGTGGTGCTGCTCTGGCCGCTGACCTGCTCCAGCGCCTCGACCAGTTGTTCCATGCGCGAACTGGCGTGCTGGGCGAAGCGGGCCACGTCGATGCCCGACCCGCCTTCCTCGCCGGTCCGGTCCACGATGCGGGCCAGCGCCTGGCTCTGCTGGCGCGACTTGCGGTTCATGGCCTCGAAGCTGCCGCCCAGCCCGGACACCGCTTGGCGGATCAGCTCGCGGGCACGCTCGATCTCGCTACGCGAGCCGTCGATCTCGTTGCTGACGAAGCTGCGCAGGTCCGAGAGTAACTGGTCCTGCTCGCGCATCGCCTTGCTTTGCTCCGGGGAGCGGCGTGAGTGGCTGTAGGTCACCCAGCCGGCATAGCCCAGCCAGCTCAGCGTCATGGTGGTGAGGATCGCCCAGCGCATGGCGGCGGGCCAATCCAGCGCCGTGGCCAGGGGGAAGAGCAGCGTCAGGACCAGCGGAGCGGCCAGACGGATGATGAGGCGTGAGTACATGGTCGTTCTCGGCAGAGTCACGATTGCTGTATCGGCCGCCCCCCCCGGGTCTTTAGTCGGCCGGGTACATCTGCGACGCCGTTCGCACCGCGTTCCAGCGCATTGGGGCGTGCGCTGGAGATGACGAAATTGAAAGGCGTGCTGCGCGATCCGCCGCTCGGTGCGTTGCGCGGCTTACGCCCCCAGCCAGCTGCGTGCGGCCTGGACCATGGCCTTGCGCGAGAACACGAAGTCCCAAAGGCTGCCGCCCAGCTGACGCCACAGCACGGCCGCGCGTACTGCGGCCAGCAGGATCGCGCGGATCTCCGAGACCACGCCGGGTTGCCCCAGGTAATGCGGGTTTCCCTGGATCATCACCCGCGGCCGCAGGTGACTGATCGTGTCCGAGTAGAGCGTGCCCAGGGCCGTCAGGACATCCGGATGGGTGCTGCCGCGCTCGGCGGCCTGAGGTGCGATTTCCTCCAGGCCACCGCTCACGGCGCGGACCGTGTCGGTTTCCCGGACGAAGCGGCGCTCGACCTGCAGCACCGCGAGTGCCAGGCGGGGCAGGGACTCGTCCTTGTTCTGGCCGTCGAAGTAATCGCGCAGCAGGCGCAGCCCCGGCGCCAGGGACGAGGCACGGGCGTAGACGGCCTCCGTGGAAGCGGCATCGACACGGAACACGCTGTCCAGCACCGCGCCGGCCGCGCCGTCCTCGGACTGCCCGGTTTCGGCGATCCGACGCACCTGTGCCAACGATTGGGCCAGGGCGGCCAACGCGAGCACGCGCTCATTCAGTGGCGCGCTCATGCCGCCTGCTCCCGCAGACGCAATTCCAGCGGCGCGTTGGTCGAGGCGATCACCGCCCCGCCCAAGCAGTCCTGCCCGTCGTACAGCACCACCGATTGCCCGGGGGTGACCGCGCGTTGCGGGCGTGCAAATTCGATATCCAGTGTTCCGTCCTCAAGTACATGCACCGTGCAGGGCTCTGCGGCCTGCCGGTAGCGGGTCTGCGCACTGCAGTCGATGCGGGTGGCGGGCGCGGCGCCGGCGACCCAATGCATCGATTCACTGCGCAGGCGGGTGGAGTGCAGATAGGGACTGGCGGTGTCCTGATCGACATAGAGCACATTGCCGGTCACGTCCTTGCCCACGACATACCAGGGCGCCGCGGCACGCCCGCGGACGCCGCCGATGTTCAGCCCCTCGCGCTGCCCCAGGGTAAAGAAGAACACGCCGGGATGCTGGCCGATGACCGCGCCATCCGGGTCGCGCATCTCCCCGGTCTTGGCTGGCAGGTACTGGCCGAGGAACTGGCGGAAATCGCGCTCGCCAATGAAGCAGATGCCGGTCGAGTCCCTCTTGTCGTGGACCGGCAGCCCGGCCTGGCGTGCGATTCCGCGCAGATCCGGCTTGTGCAGGTGGCCGATCGGAAACAGGGTCGCGGCCAGTTGCTCCTGCCCGAGCTGATGCAGGAAGTAGCTCTGGTCCTTGGCCGTGTCCACCCCGCGCAGCAGGTGCCAGCGGCGTCCCCGCTGCTCGACCCGGGCGTAGTGGCCGGTGGCGATCTTCTCGGCGCCCAGTTCACGGGCCGCGTCGATGAAATGCTTGAACTTGACCTCGCGGTTGCACAGCACGTCCGGGTTGGGCGTGCGGCCGGCGGCGTACTCGGCCAGGAAATGCGCGAACACCCCATCCCAGTATTCCTGCGAGAAATCGCGAAAGTGGAAGGGCAAGCCCAGCCGCCCGCACACCGCCACCGCGTCGCGCCGGTCGTCCTCGGCGCGGCAATCGCCGCTGCCGTCATCGGACCAGTTCTGCATGAACAGCCCGGCGACCGGAACCCCCGAGCGGACCAGTTCCAGCGCGGCCACCGACGAGTCGACCCCGCCAGACACCCCGACCACCACGCGCGGGGCGGTGCTCATGCCAGCTGCGCCACCGCGGACAGCGGCAAGCGGCGTCCGGCCAGGTAATCGGCGGCCACCCGCCACACCAGCGGACTGCGATGTCGCGCCTGCGCCTGGCGCAGTTCGTCCGGCGTCATCCACAGTGCCCGGACGATGCCCTCGTCGAGCGCGCGCGCCGCGTCGTGGGAGACCGGCTCGCCTGCGAAAGCAAAGCGCAGGTAGTGCCGGCCGGTTTCGGCCTTCCACTGGTAGGCGCCTACGAAATGGGTCAGGCGCACCGTCCAGCCGCTTTCCTCGAGCGTCTCCCGCAAGGCGGCGTCCTGCAGGCTCTCGTCCGGCTCGAGGTGGCCCGCGGGCTGGTTCAGGACCAGTCGTCCCTCGGCGTGCTCCTCGACCAGCAGCAGGCGCCCGTCGCGCACCACGATGGTCGCCACCGTGGTATCGGGCTGCCAAAAACGGTCATCCGGGAAGCTCATCGTGATCCATTCCTTGTCGACATTGGCCCGATATTGGGACAGTCGCAGGTGAAATCATCCTGGCGGTGAAACGGGCGGGCAGGGCACATCGTGCAAATTGTGCGTGCGCGGACGCAGCCCGTCCATTCCGTATAATTGCCGCATGCCCCGTACCCCCGAACACGAGCAAGACCACGGCGTCCTGGTGGAAACCGGAAAGCCGGAGGTCACCCCGCCGCCCCTGTATCAGGTCCTGCTGCTCAACGACGACTACACACCGATGGATTTCGTGATCACGGTGCTGCAGCAGTTCTTCAACATGGACCTGGAGAAGGCCACCCAGGTGATGCTGCACGTCCACACCCGCGGACGCGGCGTGTGCGGCGTCTACACACGCGAAGTGGCAGAGTCGAAGGTGGCCCAGGTCAATGAGTATTCGAGGATGAGTCAGCATCCTTTGCTGTGCACGATGGAACAGTCCTGAGCCAGCAGCCGGTATCGCGCAACCCGCGCTGAATAGGTCAGCGCAAGGCAGTTGTGGAAATTCCCGCTACAGGCCGCATATTGTTGGCAACAGCAGTTGGGAGCGACCCATGTTCAGCAAAGATCTCGAGCAGACGATCGGCCAGTGCTACAAGCGTGCCCGCGAGGCGCGGCACGAATTCATGACGGTCGAACACTTGCTGCTCGCCCTCCTCGACAATCCGTCCGCGCAGGCGGTCCTGAAGGCTACTGGCGCCGACACCGGGCGTTTGCGCCTGGATTTGGACCAGGCGGTCGAGGCCTCGGTTTCGCGCCTGGCCGAGGACGATGGACGCGACACCCAGCCCACGCTGGGCTTCCAGCGCGTGCTGCAGCGGGCCGTCTACCACGTCCAGTCCTCCGGCAAGAAGGAAGTCACCGGCGCCAATGTGCTGGTGGCGATCTTTGGCGAGAAGGATTCCCACGCGGTGTACTTCCTCAACCAGCAGGACGTCACCCGCCTGGACATCGTCAACTACCTCTCCCACGGCATTGCCCGGCAGGGCGAGGGCGAGGCGCAGGGATCGGCCGAACCCGGCGAGGGCAAGGCAGAAGGCGGCGAAAGCGAAGCCAAGGGCGACGCGTTGGCCGAATACGCCAGCAACCTCAACGACGCGGCCCGCAACGGCAAGATCGATCCGCTGGTCGGGCGCGGCGAGGAGATCGAGCGCACGATCCAGGTCCTGTGCCGCCGCCGCAAGAACAATCCGCTCTATGTCGGCGAGGCTGGCGTGGGCAAGACGGCCCTGGCCGAAGGCCTGGCCAAGCGCATCGTCGACGGCGAGGTCCCCGAGGTGCTGGAAGACGCGGTCATCTATTCGTTGGACCTGGGTGCGCTGGTTGCTGGGACCAAGTACCGCGGCGACTTTGAAAAGCGTCTCAAGGCCGTGCTGAGCGCGCTGAAGAAGGTGCCCAATGCGGTGCTGTTCATCGACGAGATCCACACGATCATCGGCGCCGGTTCCGCTTCGGGCGGCACCATGGATGCCTCCAATCTGATCAAGCCGGCCTTGGCGTCGGGCGAGCTGCGCTGCATCGGTTCGACCACCTTCCAGGAATATCGCGGCATCTTCGAAAAGGACCGCGCCCTGGCACGCCGTTTCCAGAAGATCGACGTGGTCGAGCCGACCATCAGCGAGACCTACGAGATCTTGTTGGGCCTGAAGGCGAAATACGAGTCGCACCACAACGTCAGCTACGCCGACGAGGCGCTGCAGGCCGCGGTGGACCTGTCGGTCAAGCACATCGGGGACCGCTTGCTGCCGGACAAGGCGATCGATGTGATCGATGAAGCCGGTGCCCGGCAGCGCCTGTTGCCTGAGGAACAGCGCAAGACCCTGATCGACGTGGAAGAGATCGAGACCATCGTGGCCAAGATGGCGCGCATCCCGGCCAAACAGGTCAGCGCGACCGACAAGGACGTGCTGCAGCATCTGGATCGCAACCTGAAGATGGTCATCTTCGGCCAGGACCCGGCGATCGACTCGCTGGCATCGGCCATCAAGCTGGCGCGCAGCGGCCTGGGCAATCCGGACAAGCCGATCGGCAACTTCCTGTTCGCTGGCCCGACCGGCGTGGGCAAGACCGAAGTGACCCGCCAGCTGGCCATGCAACTGGGCATCGAGCTGGTGCGCTTCGACATGTCCGAGTACATGGAGCCGCATTCGATCAGCCGCCTGATCGGTGCGCCTCCGGGCTACGTCGGATTCGACCAGGGTGGTTTGCTGACCGAGAAGATAGTCAAGACGCCGCACTGCGTGCTGCTGCTGGACGAGGTCGAGAAGGCGCACCCCGACATCTTCAACATCCTGCTGCAGGTCATGGACCGCGGCGTGCTGACCGACACCAACGGGCGCGAGGCCAACTTCAAGAACGTGATCCTGGTGATGACGACCAATGCGGGTGCGGCGCAGGCCTCGCGCCGGTCGATCGGTTTCACCAAGCAGGATCACTCCACCGATGCGATGGAAGTCATCCGCCGCGGCTTCACCCCGGAATTCCGCAATCGCCTGGATGCGATCGTGCAGTTCCAGGCGCTGGGCTTCGACCACATCCTGCGCGTGGTCGACAAGTTCATGATCGAACTGGAGATGCTGCTGCACGAAAAGCACGTCACCCTGTCGGCTACGCCCGAGGCGCGCGACTGGCTGGCTCAGCATGGTTTTGATCCGCAGATGGGGGCCCGCCCGATGGCCCGCGTGATCCAGGACAAGATCAAGCGTCCGCTGGCCGACGAGCTGCTGTTCGGCAAGTTGGTGGAGGGTGGCAAGGTCAGCATCGACGTCAAGGACGACGAGCTCGTCGTCACCGCCCAGCCCGAGCCCGAGCGGCTGCTACCGGCGACCGTAGAGGATTGATCTTCGGTCCATCTGGCGCCGGCGATTGGCCAAAGCCAATTGAAGAAGAAGGGAAGGCGGCCTTGCGTCGCCTTCCCCGTTTTCCAGGCTGACAGGCGGATCCGTGCGCCGCCGTTTGGAGATGTGCCAGGGTCGCGCTCCCGGACGTAACGCAAAAAGGCAGCCTCTCGGCTGCCTCCGCGGTCGGCGCTGCAAGCGCGGCCCGTTATTTCATGCGGTAGGTGATGCGGCCCTTGGTCAGGTCGTAGGGCGTCATTTCGACCTTCACCCGGTCACCGGTCAGGATGCGGATGTAGTTCTTACGCATGCGGCCGGAGATATGGGCGATGATCTCGTGGCCGTTTTCCAGGCGCACGCGGAACATGGTGTTGGGCAGCGTCTCGGTGACGGCGCCTTCGAATTCGATTGAATCGTCTTTCGACATGGATGCCTGCTGAGAGTGCGGGCGGACCGGACGGGCCCGCGAAGCCAGTCATTATAACCTGAAGCTGGCGTCACCGCAAAAAATGCGTTAAGCCTCGCCTAGTGCGGCGGCCGGCAGATGACCCACCGACGTGGTCCAGGGGCCAATCCGGCCTTCATGCTTCACCAAGTCCGCGATCTTGCGCAGGAAACGGTCTCGTGGCATCGGATCGGCGCCCATGCGGGTCAGGTGATCGTTGGCGACCTGGGCGTCGATCAGCGGCCAGCCCCAGCCCCGCAGCACGTGGGAGAGGCCAGCGAGGGCGGCTTTCGAACCTCCCGAGCATGCCGAGAACATGCTCTCCCCAAAAAACATGCGACCGATCGCCACGCCGTAGATGCCGCCGACGAGCTTGCCGGTTTCATCCCAGACCTCCAGCGAATGCGCGTGTCCGAGCCGGTGCAGCTGTCCGTAGGCGTGCGCCATGTCTGCGGTGATCCATGTGCCGTCCTGACCGGGACGCGGCGCGGTGGCGCAGGCCAGGAGCACCTGGTCGAACGCGGTATCGGCACGCAGGACCCAGCCACTGCCGCGCAGCTGGCGGCGGAATCGGGAGGACAGGCGAACGCGGCCGGTGGCAAAGACGGTGCGCGGGTCCGGGGACCACCACAGCGGCGGCTGGCCCTCCGAGAACCAGGGAAAGATGCCAGCTCGATAGGCGTTGAGCAGGCGCGGCGGTGACAGGTCGCCGCCCACGGCCAGCAGGCCGTCGGGTTCCGTGAGCGCCAGGGAGGCGTCGGGAAAGGGGGCGTCCTGCGCGGGAGCGAGCAGGAAGGGCAGGGACCGGGGCGCCATGGGGCCGGTCACGCCGACGGCGAGCGGAAGGGGGAGCGCTGCGCGAGGATCAGCGCGTGCTCGCGCACCGAGGCCTCCTCCTCGGCGCACCAGCGTGCGAGCGCCTCGCGAAAGGCCTCATCGCCGATCCAGTGGCGGCTGCGCACGAAGGTCGGCAAGAAGCCCCGCGCGATCTTGTGCACGCCCTGGGCGCCTGGCTCGAATTGGGTCAGACCCTCGCGCAGGCAGTAGTCGATCCCCTGGTAGTAGCAGGTCTCGAAATGCAGCCCGGCCAGGGTGGCGTCCGCGCCCCAGTACCGGCCATAGAGACTGTTCCCACCGCGCAGGCAGAGGGCGCCGGCAACCGGGCGCCCTTCGTATTCGGCCAGGAAGATCACCAGCGCACGCGGCATGCGCAGGGCTAGGGCCTGCAGGAACTCCAGGGTCAGCGCGGGCGAATTGCCGTACTCGTGGAAGGTCTGCAGGTAGAAGCCATACATCGCCTCCAGGTCGTCATCGCTGGCCTCGTCGCCGTGGACCACCCGGAAGCGCACGCTGGCGCGCGCCACCTTGGCCCGTTCCTGGCGGATGTTCTTGCGATGCTTGTGGTCCATCGCGGCCAGGAAGTCATCGAAGGTCCGCCAGCCGGCCGTATTGCGCCACTGGTACTGCACGTCGGTACGCGCCAGCCAGTCGGCGCCGAACGCGGTGTCCTCGGCCTCGGTGTGGAAGTTCACGTGCGCCGAGGACAGTCCGTGGCGCCCGACATGTGCCTGCATGGCCAGCAGCAGGGCCTGGCGCAGCGCTGGGGTGGGTGCGAGCAGGCGTGGGCCGGTCACTGGCGAGTACGGCACCGCGCACAGCCATTTGGGGAAGTAGTCCTGGCCATAGCGCGCATAGGCATGGGCCCAGGCATGGTCGAACACGAACTCGCCATGCGAGTTGGTCTTGAGATAGCCCGGTGCGGCGGCCACCAGCCGATCGTCTTCCCACAAGGTCAGATGCTGCGGCGTCCAGCCCCAATCGGTCCGCAGGCACCCGGTCTGCTCCAGGCCTGACAGGAAAGCGTGGTGGAGGAAGGGATTGCTGCCGTCGTGCAGCGCATCCCACTGTGTCGCTTCAAGCCCGTCCAGCGCGCGGATCCAGCGTGCTTCCATCAAGCCCGCTCCGGCGCCGCTGGCGCATGCGCCCCAGGCTCCACGCCGTTCTCCCGTGCCGCGACCTCCTGCAGGCGCGTGCGGTCCGGGGCAAAGTCCATGTGCTGCAGCGCCCGGTCCAGGGACAGGCCGGCGTGGAGATGCGCCGACGTGCGCATGGGGGCGTAACCAGAGGCCGCCAGCGCCGCATAGGCCTTCTGCAGGCGGACCTGGACTTCGAGCGAGGTGGCCGCCTCACGTGAGATCAGTGGAAACACGTCGTCGAACATGTCGGTTTCGTCCAAGGGGGCGACGTGAACACGGGGGTACTTCACGTCCGGCATCTCGCCCTGTGCGCACTTGCCTGCCCAGCCGGACAGCAGCCGCACGCAGGTGCCGACCACGTCGATGCAGGTGCCGGGGTCGTTGATCGCCGGGGACATCGCCCGCAGCGCGATCTCGGTCAGCACCACCAGACCGTAGCGGGGATCGTTCTCGATCGTGCGTGCGTCGGCCAGGCTGATGGCGGCACGCAGCTGCTCGGTGAGCTCCTGATCGGGCTGGCCTTGGATATGGAGCAGCGGACGGTCCGGGGTGGCGAAAGTGCCGGGCTGGCAGGCCACGTGCACCGTGAGGTCGTGTTCTTCGGCCAGGGCGTGCAGTCGCGTGGTATCGATGTGCTCGACATAGCCGACCTGGCGCACGCCGATCGGCTGGGTGTCGGCGGGAAGGGCATCGAGGCAATGCACACCGCCCAGCAGCGGGTCCTCCGCACGCCGCTGCATCGCTGCCCGCGTGGCGCGCTCGACCAAGTCCACGGTTTCGCCCATGCGCCCGAAGCGCGAAAGCTGCTCGATCGAGCGCAGCAGGGTGACGGTGATCAGCACGATCACCGCGATGGTGGCGCCGAACAGCACCAGCCGCCCACTGTCGCCGTAGATGCCTGTGCTGAGCGCGATCAGGCCGACGATGGAAAACAGGAAGGCGCCGATGAAGGTGGCCAGCGCCCCTTGCGCGCGCGTGTCCTCGATCAACAGGCGCGCGGCGCGCGGCGTGGCACTGCTGGAGGCCGAGCCGTAGGCCGAGACCATGGTGGACAGGGAGAAGGTGGTCACCGTCAGCATCGAGGCGGCCAGGATGCCCAGGATGTTGCCGACCGAATCCGCGCCGATCTTGCCGGCCAGGCCGACGGGCAGCAGGAACTTCACGAAGGCACCGGCCAGCGCGGTCACCACGCCAAGCGCCCCGTAGAGCGTGGCGCGGAACCACATCCTGCGCGTGATCCTGGCCCAGGCCAGCTTCCACTTGGACATCATCGGGGCAGGGTGGACCAGCAGCGGAGACAGTCCACAGTATGCCCAGCCTCATCGCGAGGGGGTGTAGAAGGTGGTGCTGCACGGAGTGGAAACGTCTAGGGGCGCAGTTCGAGCAGGTCGATCACGGGAGGATCGAACAACCGCACCGGCAAGCCGCTCTCGCCCAGGCCGGAGGTCGTGTAGACGCGGATGCGTCCACGCGGGCCCGCATACCATTGCTCGCCCCGATCGAAGCCGTGGCGCACCGGGAGCACCTGCCTGTACAGCCACGGGATCCGCAGTTGACCCCCGTGCGTATGTCCGGCCAGGAGCAACAGGTGTTCACGCGGCCGCAGGCGATCGGCGCTGTCCGGGTTGTGCGCAAGGACCAGCAGGGGCCGGCTGGACGGGATCCGGGCGAGAAACCCGGCGCCGTCCTTGCCAGCCCAGCGATCTCCCAGTCCGGCAAGCGCGAACCCGCGGACCTGCGTCGTGCGTCCTTCGATCACCGTGACGCCCTGCGCGCGCAGGGCCGCACGCAAGGCTAAGTCGATCTCCGGACCGGGCTTTTGCTCATCGTGATTGCCCAGGACCGCGTAGGTCGGGGGCTTGAGGGCGGCCAGTGGCGCGAACAGGGTATCGAGCGACTGCCCCTGCGGTTCGTAGGTTAGATCGCCGGCGATCAACACCGCGTCGGCCTGCAGGGGATTGATCCGCGCCACGACGCGCCGCAGGAAGTCGGCGCCCTTGAACATGCCCAGGTGCGGGTCGGCGATCAGCACGATGCGTCCCGTGCCGCCGGTGCCGTGCAGCACGGTGTGACGAACCACGATCAGGTTGGGCTCGGCGAACCGTGCCCACAGGAACAGCAGCGTGGCGGCGCATAGCCCTGCGAGCGCGACGCGCGTCTTGCGCTGCCTGCATCGCCACAGGCCGATGAGCAGGAGGGCGGCGGCCGGCCAGGCCAGCCAGCCGCCGTGGAGCACGGCCGCGCGCAGGACGTCGTGGGACTCCATTCCCAGCGAGATCACCGGGTGTTCCGGCTCAGGCGTCCTTGTCCAGGAAGCGCTCGGCGTCCAGCGCGGCCATGCAGCCGAAGCCGGCCGAGGTGATGGCCTGGCGGTAGTGCTGGTCGGCCACATCTCCCGCAGCGAACACGCCCGGCACCGTGGTCTGGGTGGCGTTGCCGTCCAGGCCCGACTGGATGGTCAGGTAGCCATTGTTCATGCCCAACTGGCCGTCGAACAGGCTGGTATTGGGCGTGTGGCCGATGGCCACGAAGAAGCCGTGCACCTTCAGGTCCTGGGTGCTGTCGTCCAGCACCGACTTGACCCGCAGGCCGGTCACCCCGGCCTCGTCGCCCAGCACCTCGTCCACCACGTGGTGCCACACCGGGACGATCTTGCCGGCGTCGATCTTGGCCTGCAGCTTGTCCTGCATGATCTTTTCCGCGCGCAGGGTGTCGCGGCGGTGGACCAGATAGACCTTGTTGGCGATGTTGGACAGGTAGAGGGCCTCTTCCACGGCGGTGTTGCCGCCGCCGACCACGGCCACGTCCTGGTCGCGGTAGAAGAAGCCGTCGCAGGTCGCACAGGCCGAAACGCCGCGGCCCTTGAAGGCTTCCTCCGACGCCAGCCCCAGATACTTGGCCGTGGCGCCGGTGGCGATGATCAATGCGTCGCAGGTGTACTCGCCCGAGTCGCCGGACAGCTTGAACGGACGCTGGGACACATCGGCGGTATGGATGTGGTCGAAGATGACCTCGGTCTCGAAGCGCTCGGCGTGGGCCTGCATCCGCGCCATCAGGTCCGGACCCATCAGGCCGTGGGCGTCGCCCGGCCAGTTGTCCACTTCGGTGGTGGTCATCAGCTGGCCACCCTGCTGCAGGCCGGTGATCACCACAGGCTTGAGATTGGCGCGCGCGGCGTAAACAGCGGCGGTCCATCCGGCCGGACCGGAGCCCAGGATCAACAGGCGGCTGTGCTTGGAAGTGCTCATGTATACTCGAAATTTGTGGCGAAAAAGCGCGGAACGGACGCGAACAGGCCCGTTGTGCAGGCGCATAGAGTGGCGGTGCGGGCAGGACGAATCAAGGCGCGCCGATGGAATGCTCAGGCCGATCCGCTCGGATCGACGCGGCGTTCCGCCCTCGACGGTCCGATCCCGTGCCAGGGCCATGACAGCACTGATTTCCCTTTCAGATTCGTTTAGTATCAAACACTAACGAAGTATTTCTGAGGTCGGATCCCAAGGTGGCAAAAGCGCTCCCGGAACGCGGCAAGTCAAAGGACGCCCCCAAGGCGCGCCGCAACACGCCGACATCGCCACCCAATCCCGGCCGCCAGCGCCTGTGGCGCGATCTGGCGCTGATCGTGATTGCGCCGGTGCTGTTGTATTTGCTGGCATGCCTGTTCACGTATTCGCCCCAGGATCCCAGCTGGTCCAAGGCCGGCAGCCTGACTACGCCGATCCACAACCTGGGCGGGCACGTGGGGGCGATGGTCGCCGACATGCTGTTGGGCTTCTGCGGCTACGTGGCGTTCGTGCTGCCTGTGATCCTGGGAGCCATCGCCTGGATCGCCCTGTTTGGCATGGACAAGGGCGAGCAGGGCGAGGCCGACCTGGGGCCGGCGCTGCGCCTGGTGGGGATGGTGGGCTTTCTGATTTCGGCGTCGGGGCTGCTGCACATGCGCGGCCTGGCGGCCAACGATTTTTCGGCGGGCGCGGGTGGCATCCTGGGCCGGTTGGTCGGTAACTCGCTGACCACGCTGTTCGGCGCGCTCGGCTCCAGCCTGTTCCTGCTGGCCCTGTTCCTGGTGTCGATCACCCTGGCGACGGGGCTGTCGTGGTTCGCGGTGATGGAGCGCATCGGGGCATGGGTCGTGGCCCTGCCGGCGCTGCTGCGCCGGGGCAGCAAGCAGGCCGAGGACTGGCAAAAGACCCGTGCGATCCGCGAGCAGCGCGAGGAAGTCCGCAAGGCCGACACCGTCGCCCGGGCCAAGCGCGAGCCGGTCAAGATCGAGGCCCCCGTCGCCGTGGTGGTCGAGAAGAGCGAACGGGCCAAGCGCGAGACCCAGATCCCGCTGTTCCACGGCACCGGCGCCACCGCCGACGGGCTGCCGCCGCTGGCCCTGCTGGACGATCCCAAGCCGCAGGCCAAGGGCTATTCCGAGGAAACCCTGGAGACCCTGTCGCGGCAGATCGAGTTCAAGCTCAAGGATTTCCGCATCGACGTGCAGGTGGTCGGTGCCTATCCCGGCCCGGTCATCACCCGCTTCGAACTGGAGCCGGCGCCGGGCGTGAAGGTCAGCCAGATCAGTTCGCTGGACAAGGATCTGGCGCGCGGCCTGTCGGTCAAATCCGTGCGCGTGGTGGACGTGATCCCGGGCAAGACCGTGATCGGTCTGGAAATCCCCAATACCAGCCGCGAGATGATCTATCTGTCCGAGCTGCTGCGCTCGCGCGAGTACGACAAGTCCGCCAGCCATCTGACCCTGGCGCTGGGCAAGGGCATCGCCGGGCAGCCGACCGTGGCCGACCTGGCGCGCATGCCGCACCTGCTGGTGGCCGGTACGACCGGTTCGGGCAAGTCGGTGGCGGTCAACGCCATGGTGCTGAGCCTGCTGTACAAGGCCAGCCCGAAAGACCTGCGGATGCTGATGATCGACCCGAAGATGCTGGAGCTCAGCGTCTACGAAGGCATCCCGCACCTGCTGGCGCCGGTGGTCACCGACATGAAGGAGGCTGCCAACGGCCTGCGCTGGTGCGTGGCCGAGATGGAGCGTCGCTACAAGCTGATGAGCGCGGTCGGCGTGCGCAACCTGGCCGGTTTCAACAAGAAGGTCAAGGACGCTCTGGAAGCCGGGCAGCCGCTGATGGATCCGCTGTTCAAGCCCAACCCGGACCTGGACGAGATGCCGCGGCAGCTGGAGCCGCTGCCCTTCATCGTGATCTTCATCGACGAATTCGCCGACATGATGATGATCGTCGGCAAGAAGGTCGAAGAACTCATCGCCCGCCTGGCGCAGAAGGCGCGCGCGGCCGGCATCCACCTGATCCTGGCCACCCAGCGCCCGTCGGTGGACGTGATCACCGGCCTGATCAAGGCCAACATCCCCACGCGCATCGCCTTCCAGGTCAGCTCCAAGATCGACTCGCGCACCATCCTCGACCAGTCCGGCGCGGAAACCCTGCTCGGCCATGGCGACATGCTGTACCTGCCCCCCGGCACGGCGATGCCGGACCGCGTGCACGGCGCCTTCGTCTCCGACGAGGAAGTGCATCGCGTGGTCGAGCACCTCAAGGCCAGCGGCCCGGTGGATTACATCGAGGGCGTGCTGGAGGAAGTCCAGACCATGGGCGACGGCGTGGTGGTCGGCGCGACCGGCCTGCCCGAGACCAGTGGCGGCGGCGGAGATGAAAGCGATCCGCTCTACGACGAGGCGGTCAAGGTGGTCACCGAAACCCGGCGTGCGTCGATCTCCGGCGTGCAGCGGCGGCTGAAGATCGGCTACAACCGCGCCGCGCGGTTGGTGGAAGCCATGGAGGCCGCCGGCGTGGTCAGTCCGCCCGAACACAATGGTGATCGCAGCGTGCTGGCGCCGCCGCCGCCACGGTGAGCCTCGCCGACTTTGCATCCGTCCGGCTGGGGACCAAACCGGGGGCGCGGACTCCAATGCCGCTCCCCCGATCCGGAATCCCGCCGATGCGCCGACTGCTGATCCTGTGTTGCGTCTGGCTGTGCTGGCCAGCGCTGGCCCAGACCGGCGACGGCGAAGCGGGCAGGGCACCGGCCGGCGAAGCCACCACCAATTTCAGCTTCGTCCGCTCTCTGGCCGACTACGTCGTCGCGCCCGACTACACCAGCACCCAGACCGACGAATACGAGATCCTGGTGCGGACCAAGGCCGGCGTGGATGCCTGGAGCCAGGTGCGCCTGAGCTACAGCGAGAAGATGGAGCGCCTGAAGGTCCTGGCCGCCTACACGGTGACCCCGGACGGCGTGCGCCATGACGTGGCGCCGGACCGCATCTACACGCAGGAAAGCTATTCCAGCGCCTCGGCGGCGATGTATGCCGACCGCAAGGTCAAGGTCATCGTGTTCCCGAACCTGGCGCCGGGCACGCGGCTGGTCTATCGCTACAGCACCCATCAGGTGCAGCCGTACTTCCCCGGTTACTTCAATCTGTGGGAGAGCTTCCCGCGGATGCAGCAGTTCGACCAAGCCAAGGTCATGCTGACCGCGCCGGCGGACATGCCGATGTTCCTGCACGCCACCGGGATGCAGGGCGGCACGCGGACGGTGAAGGATGGCCAGGCCCATTGGACCTGGACCTATCGCAATCCCACGCCGATGGAGCCGCAGCCGTGGAGCGTGCCGGCGTGGGAATACAGCCCGGGCATCACGGCCAGCACCTTCCAGACCTGGGGGCAGCTGGGGCGGGCCTACCAGATGGCCGCGGGCAAGGCCGCGCAGGTCACACCCGCCATCCAGCGCCAAGCCGATGCGATCACGGCGGGGATCGACGACCGCCAGGGCCAGGCGCGGGCCCTCTACGAATGGGTCGCCACCCATATCCGCTACGTCGCGGTGTACCTGGGCAACGGCGGGCTGGAGCCCAACCCGGCCGACGCGATCCTGGCCAACCGTTACGGCGACTGCAAGGACCACACCGTGATCCTGGAGGCGCTGCTGGCGGCCAAGGGCATCGCCAGTTCGCCGGTGCTCATCGGTGCCGGCGGCGGTCCGGTCCTGCCGCCTGGCGTGGTGCTTGGGCGCTTCAACCATGCCATCACCTGGGTGCCCGAGTTCGGCCTATACCTGGACTCGACCGATCCTTATGCGCCTTTCGGGCAGTTGCCTGCGTCCGACCTGGACGCGCCGGTGGTGCAGACCGCCGATGGCGTGGTGGCGCGCACCCCGCCGAACGACCCTTCGCGCAGTGCCTACCGCGCCATCAGCACCTTCGATTACGACGACAAGGGGAATGTCAGCGGGCATACGCAGATCGACAGCGGTCCGACAGGGGAGATCGGCCTGCGTGGCACGTTCTCGCAACTGACCGTGCAGAACCGCCAGCGCATCGAAGACTCGATCATGGCCGGCTCGGGGCTGGACGGCCAGGGTCATCTGCAGTTGCGTGGCCGCGCCGACGACCTGGATCATCCCTTTGGCTACGCGTTCGACTTCAGCGCGCGTGACGAGGTCGATTTCTCCACCGTCGGTGGCATGACCTTGCCCGACATGCCCGGTGCCGACTCCATGCGGGGCCTGTACGCCAAGGCCGTGGCCCCGACCAATCTCACGCCCTTCCAGTGCAACCAGACCCTGCGTGAGGAAACCTACGTGCTGCGCTTCCCGGCCTCGGTGCCGATCATCGCCATCCCGCGCAGCGCCCATTACGCCAACGCGGCCGGACGCTACGAAGTGACCTGGACGCGGGACGGGCAGCAGATCACCGCCACCCACCGCCTGCAGCTCAACGCGATGCGTGGGCCGGATCAGCGTTGCCAGCCGCAGGACTACGCCGCCTTCCGTGCGCTCTACCAGGACGTGCGCCGCGGCTTCCGCGGGCAGGTGCTCTATGGCGACCTGTCCACGGTGCAGACGGCCTCCGGCGCGTCGCGCTGAACATCCGGACGCGTCCTGCCCGGGGATGGAATGCCGATTCAGGCACGCCGCGTCACACTTGGCACCGGAAATAACACGACGGGGGTTTCCCATGATTCGCACACTGCGACTGGCCGTTCTGGGAACGGTCCTGCTGGCCGGCACCGCCCTGGCCGGCGCGCGTGACCAGCTGACCACCTTCACCAGTGGCCTGAAGGGCCTGGATGGGCAGTTCACGCAGAAGGTCTACAACGGCAACGGCGGGCTCAAGGAACAGTCGAGCGGACGCGTGGCGCTGTCGGCGCCGGACCTGTTCCGCTGGGAATACGCCAAGCCCTACGAGCAGCTCATCGTGGCCGACGGCAAAAAGGTCTGGATTTACGAACCCGACTTGCAGCAGGCCACAGTGCGCGCGCAGGGCAACGAGGCCCAGACCAGCCCGCTGGCCGCGCTGATGAAGCCGGCCGAGCTGGACAGCAAGTTCGATGTCAGCCAGGGCCCGGACGAAGCCGGCCTGGAATGGATGACCCTCACGCCCAAGCGCAGCGACGACAGCAGTGGCTTCGAGGTGGCGCGTCTGGGCTTTGCCGATGGGCAGCTCAAGCGCATGGAGTTCACCGATGCGGTGGGACAGCGCACCGAGGTCGCCTTCAGTGGTTGGAAGCGCAATCCGTCTTTCCCCAGCGGGACCTTCCGTTACGCGCCGGGCAAGGATGTGGACGTGGTGGGCGACGTCAACTGACGCCGTCCAACGGCGGCGCGCTGGCGCGGGCGTCGTGAGCCTGCCGCGCCGGCAATCCGTCGGAAGCGGCAGGCCGGGGCCGCCGGTTTCGACAGGGCATTTGCGGCGCCGCGATACAATGCCGGCGTGGCCAGAGCCAAGACCTTTCCCGATGACGCGCCCGACCTGCTGAGCGTGGACCGTAGCGCCATGCAGCCGCTGGCCGAGCGCATGCGGCCGCAGACGCTGGACGAGATGGTCGGCCAGCGCCGGCTGCTGGCGCCGGGCACCGCGTTGCGGCGCGCGGTCGAATCCGGCCGGGTGCACTCGATGATCCTGTGGGGGCCGCCGGGGTGCGGCAAGACCACCTTGTCCCTGCTGTTGGCCCAGTACGCCGATGCCGAGTTCAAGGCGATCTCCGCCGTGTTGTCTGGTTTGCCGGAGGTGCGCCAGGTGCTGGCCGAGGCCGCACATCGCTTTGCCCAGGGACGGCGCACGGTCCTGTTCGTCGATGAGGTGCATCGGTTCAACAAGGGCCAGCAGGACGCGTTCCTGCCGCATATCGAGCGCGGCACGATCCTGTTCGTCGGCGCGACGACCGAGAATCCCTCCTTCGAACTGAATTCCGCGCTGCTCTCGCGTTGCCGCGTGCACGTGATGGAGGCGGTCTCGCCGGCCGACATCGCCCAGGCGCTGCGCCATGCGCTGGGCGATGCCGAACGAGGCCTGGGCGGACAGGATCTGCGGATCTCCGACGAGGCCCTGCTGCAGATCGCCGGGGCGGCCGATGGCGACGTGCGCCGCGCCCTGACCCTGCTGGAGATCGCCGCGGAACTGGCGGTGGACGAGGGTGGCGAAATCACCGAGGCCACCCTGGTCCAGGTCCTGGCCGATCGCACGCGGCGTTTCGACAAGGGCGGCGAGCAGTTCTACGACCAGATCTCCGCGCTGCACAAGTCGGTGCGCAGCTCGAATCCGGACTCGGCCCTGTACTGGCTCACGCGCATGCTCGATGGCGGCTGCGACCGCGCCTACCTGGCCCGGCGGCTGACGCGCATGGCGATCGAGGACATCGGCCTGGCCGACCCGCGCGCGCAGCAGATGGCGCTGGAAGCCTGGGACATCTACGAGCGCCTGGGCAGTCCGGAAGGCGAGCTGGCGCTGGCGCAACTTGTGCTGTACCTAGCCTCGACCGCCAAGTCCAACGCCGGCTATGCCGCCTTCAACCTGGCCAAGGCCGAGGTGCGCCAGACCGGGACCCAGGAGGTGCCGATGCACCTGCGCAACGCGCCGACCAAGCTGATGAAGGGCCTGGGTTACGGCGACGGGTACCAGTACGACCACGACGCCGAAGGCGGCATCGCCCTGGACCAGACCGGCTTTCCCGATGCGATGGGCGAGCGGGTCTATTACGAACCGGTCGAGCGGGGCATGGAGATCAAGCTCAAGCAGAAACTCGATGCCTTGCGCGCGGCCCGGGCGCAGGCGCGGGCTGACAAGGGCCGCTGAGCGTCGGTATATTGCGCGGCCATAGGAGATGGCATTCCTCCTTGAACCGCCGGCGTGACCCGTCGTGCTGATGATGCCTGCCAACCCCCACGCCGGGGCGGCAGGTGCGTGCCCCGGCATCGATCCCATGGAGACCGTCATGCCGCAACACGCTTCGTTTCTTCCGTCCTCCTCGCCGGTGTGTGCCGGGAGGAACGCATGAACCCCGCGATCTGGTGGCAGCAGCTGGCGCTGGTGATGTGCGGTGGCGCGATCGGGGCCGCCACGCGATTCTGGGTGGGTGGCCAGCTTGTGCGGCACTTCGGCGCCGGCTTCCCGTACGGCACGATGGCGGTGAATTTCCTCGGGTCGCTGGTGGGCGGCTTCCTGCTGGTCTGGCTGGAGGATCGCGGACCGGCCGCGCTCTACCTGCGCGCCTTCCTGATCGTGGGGATCATGGGCGGCCTGACCACGTTCTCCTCGCTGATGATGGAAAGCCTGATGCTGCTGCGCGAGGGCCGCGGCCTTGCGGTGCTGGCCAACCTGGGCGTCAGCATTGCCGGCGGATTGCTGCTGGTCGGCCTGGGCGCGTGGTTGGCCATGCAGCTTCGTCCGGCCCCCTGATCCAGGGTCGCGTGGCGCCGGTGTCGCTGCACACCGGCGCCGGGCAGCTCAGCGCTTGAAGCGATAGTGGGCGACCATCCACTCATTGCCACCCGAGTAACCGAACAGCTCCGCGCAGGCCATCCAGAACATCCGCCAGCGCTGGTACCAGCGCCCGGCATCGGCCACGCCGTAGGTCTGGCGCATCAGGCCCATGACCTGATCGCGATTGGCATCCTGCTTTTCCAGCCAGGCGTTGGCGGTCTTCTCGTAATGCGTGCCCGACAGCAGCCAGCGCTCCTCGATGGTCAGCTGGTCCTGGAACTTGAGCAGCGTATCGGCGGCTGGCATCAGCCCACCGGTGAAGAAGTGCCGTCCCATCCAGTTGTCGCTGCCCTCGGTCTCGAACAGATACAGCAGCTCGCGGTGGCAGAAAATGTGGACGAACAGCTTGCCGCCGGGCTTGAGCCAGCCGGCGACCTTGGACAGCAGGGCCTGGTAGTTGCGCATGTGCTCGAACATCTCGATCGAGATCACCCGGTCGAACATCTCGGCGGGCAACTGCAGGGCGTTGACGTCGGCGGTGATGACCTCGACGTTGAAGATGGCGCGCTCCCGGCAGCGGGCCTCGATGAAGGCTTTCTGCGAGGCCGAGTTGGATACCGCCGTGATCATCAGCTGCGGATAGCGTTCGGCCATCCACAGGGTCATCGATCCCCAGCCGCAGCCCAGCTCCAGCACGCGGCTGGCATTGGCCAACTGGGCGCGCTCGCAGTACAGACGCAGCATCTTTTCCTCGGCCTGGGTCAGGTCGCGGGTCGAGTCGTCCCAGAAACAGGCGCTGTACTTGAGGTGCTTGCCCAGGCACAGGCGGAAGAACTCCGGCGGCAACTCGTAGTGCTGGCGGTTGGCGGCCTCGGTCTCGACCGCGATGGCGTCCTCGCGCAGGCCATCCAGCCAGGCCTGCTGACGCGCGAAAACGGCCTCCGGGCCGCCCTTGCGCTCGTCCTTGAGGCGTTGGGCGCACAGGCGGCGGATGCCCATGCGCAGCAGCGGGTCGGGCAGGCGGCCGGACTCGGCCAGGCGCGTGGCCAGGCTCTCGCGGGTGGGGGCTTGTTCGGTGAACGGGGTGGGTGCGGACATCGTCTGATTCTCTCCAGCTCGATCAACGTTTGGGTGGGCGCGGGAAGAAGGCGCTGGTCGTGCGCTGGTAACGCGCATAGTCTTCGCCGCGGCTGCGCAGTGATTGCGCTTCTGTGTATGGAATCCCGGTGACACGGTACAGAAAGGCCAGCATCAGGGCCGGGCCGCACAGGCTGCCCAGGACCCAGCCCCAGGGCAGGCCGACGGCCAGGCACACATAGGCGAACCAGTGCAGCCATTCGAAGAAATAATTCGGATGACGCGAATAACGCCACAGCCCGTCCCGGCAGGTCTCACCCTTGTGGGCGGGGTCGCGCTTCCAGGCCGCCAGTTGGCGGTCGGCCAGGCTCTCACCCGCCACCGACACGGCCCAAATCAGGACACCCAGCGTGGTCCACAGGCTCCAGTCGCCGCGCGGGTTGTGGGCGACGATCCAGAACGGGATCGACAGCAGCACGATCATCAGCGCCTGGGCTAGGAAGAACAGCAGAAACTTGCCCTGGGCATCGTCCCAGTGCTTGCGCAGGTACGCGTAGCGACCATCCTCGTGTGCATCGCCGAACACGCGGGTGCCCAGGTGCCAGGCCAGGCGCAGGCCCCAGGCGCCGCCGAGCACGGCCACCAGCAGCCGGGGCAGCAAGGCTCCGTCGAGCAGCACGGCGTAGGTCATCGCACTGGCGGCCATGCCGAACGACCACACCACATCGACTACGCCCGCGTTGCGCGTGCGCAGCTGCCAGGCCCATGCCAGCAGCATCAGCGCGACGGCGCCCAAGAAAATCCAGAGCAGGGGCCAGGCGTTCATGAGGGGCTCACCGGGTGGACACGGGGGGCGCGCTGCCGGTGCAGGGCTGCCATCGCAAGCACTCCTGTTGCCGCGGCCCAGAGCGCGCCGAGTGTCACCAGGCCGGCAAAGACCGGGGCAGAGAATCGCACCGCATCGAATCCGCTCTGCGCGCCCAGGTAGGACACCGGTCCGCCGATACCCATGACCAGCACTGCCAGCGGCGGGCGACGCATCAGCCAGGCCAGCGAATGGCGAAGCGTGAGCGCCAGGCCCGCCCACAGCGCCAGGATCCAGGCCGGCGCCAGATGCGACCAGGGCAATGGCGCGGCGTAGTGCACCAGGCCACTGGCCGCCATCACCGAATCGACCAGGGCGCCCAGCAACACCGCCAGTCCCACCAACCCGGCCTCACGGCGCAGCGAACCGCCAAGGGCGACATGCACCAGGGCGAAGCCGGCCAGCGCCACCAGCGCCGGCCACCACAGGCCGCGACCCGCACCCCAGACCGTGATGAGCCACTGGGCCTGCAGCGCGAGATAGTTGACCAGATGGCGCGAGGTCGGCATCACACGTGCGCCAAGGCGTAGGGATACTGCGCCGCGCGCGCACCGGGCTTGGTGAGCCACAGGTGTACATCGCCGATGGACCGCTCCAGGAAGCCCGCTTCGCAGTACACCAGGTAGAACTCCCACATGCGGATGAAGCGCGCGTCGTAGCCCAGCGCCCGCACCTGGTCGAGCTTGCCCAGGAAGCGCTGGCGCCACGCGCGCAAGGTCAGCGCATAGCTGGGCCCGATGTCCTCCAGGTTGAACAGGCGCAGGTCGCTGGCGCGGGCGATGGCGCCGGTCATGGCCGCCACCGAGGGAATGAAGCTCCCCGGAAAGATATGCCGCTTGATGAAGTCCACCGAGTCGCGCGCCTGCGCGTAGCGATGGTCTTCGATGGTGATGGCCTGGATCAGGGCCTGGCCGTCGGGGGCCAGCACGTCGGAGACCTTGGCGAAATAGGTGTCCAGGTACTGATGGCCGATGGCTTCGATCATCTCGATCGAGACGACCCGGTCGAAGCAGCCCTCCAGATCGCGGTAATCCTGCATCAGCAGGGTGATGCGCTCGCCCAGGCCGGCGGCGGCGATGCGCTGGGCCGCCAGGTCGTGCTGCTCGCGCGAGATCGTGGTGGTGGTGACATGGCAGCCGTACTTGCCCGCCGCATGCAGGGCGAAGCCGCCCCAGCCGGTGCCGATCTCCACGACGCGATGCTCCGGGCCGAGCTGCAGCTTCTGGCAGATGCGGTCCAGCTTGCGGGTGGCGGCGGTTTCCAGCGACTCGTCGGCGTGTTCGTAGATGGCCGATGAGTACATCAGGTTCTCGTCCAGGAACAGCGAGAACAGCGGGTTGCCCAGGTCGTAGTGCGCGGCGATGTTGCGTCGGCTGCCGGTGCGGGTATTGCGTGACAGTGCGTGCAAGGCCTTCATCGCCACTGCGCCCACCCGCGCGGTGCCGCTGTCGAGCGCATCGAGCAGGTCGCGATTGCGCACCAGCATGCGCATCAGGGCGACCAGATCGTCGCAGTCCCACAGGCCTTCCATGTACGCCTCGCCGGCGCCGACGCTGCCGTTGAGTGCGGCCATGCGCCAGAACGCCGGGGCGTGGACGCGCATATGTGCCTGCAGCGGAGTGGCTCCGGTGGCATCGGGCTGGCCGAGCACGTGGACCTGGCCGGCGTCCTCCACCACCAAGCGGCAGCCGCGCAGGCCCGAGAGCGTGTCCAGCAGGCGGCGGCGCAGGATCCGTTCGGCCATCGAACCGCGTGCCGCCGGGGGCGTGGCGACGGATGTGGTGGCGGCATCGATGCGGCTCATGGCGTGGGCCTCTTGTCGGGATGGTCGTGAACGGGGTTGCCGCGCAGCCACAGGCGCAGGGCATGCCAGTGGATCGCCAGGACGACCTGCACGGTCATCAACGGATAGCGCAGCAGGACGGCGGCCATGTCGGCCGCGCGCAGTCGGCGACGCCGCAGGCTCAGCGTGGCGTCGAACCGCTTCGGCGCGAGGTTTCCGGCGTGGTCCTGCCGGCAGAGGACATCCATGTGCACGCGCAGCGTCTCGGCCGGCAGCTCGAAACGCCATGCGTAGTCATGGTCCATGCCCATGAACGGGGACACATGGAAGGTCTTGTCGAAGCGCCAGGACAAGCACGCGCCGTCCCGTTCGGCGGTCGAGGCGGGCAGCACATAGGTGTGGCGCTGCTTCCACGGCGTATTGGTGATCTGTGCCACCAGCGTCTCCAGCGTGCGCCCATCGGCGGCAAAGCAGTAGTAGAACGTCACCGGATTGAACACATGCCCGAACATGCGCAGATGGGTCAGCATCCGCACTGGACCGTCGGGGCGATGTCCAATCTCAGCTTCCACGCAATCGCGGACCGCCTGGTCCAGCGGTACGGACGGATCGCCCAGATAGTCCGAGCGGCGGAATTCGACCACGTTGCGTCGGCCCACCGACCACAGCCAACGCCGTGCGAATACACGGTCCAACTCGCCCAGGTCCAGATAGGCCATGAACAGCGGCCAGGTGAAGGCATGCGGCCTGGGCGCGTGGCGGCGATGCCGCACCTGGCCGACATACAGGGCGCTGGCCAGGCTTGCGTCAGACACGGTGCCCGCGGCAGCGACTCCACGGGGAAGCTTGTCTGTATCGCGGCCGGAGCGCAAAGGGGCGCGCAGCTGGTTCATGGCCATGCCGCGCCCAGCGCCCGGGCGACCTGGATGCCGCTGCGCAGGCCGTCTTCATGGAAGCCAAACCCCCAGCCCGCACCGGCGTGCCACACATGGCCGCGTCCCTGGATCTCCGGCAGCGCCGCCTGCGCGGTGACCGTGGCAGGGGTCTGGTGTGGATGGCGGTAGTGCATGCGCCGCAACACCTTGGTCGGGTCGATGTCGGCGGTCTGGTTGAGGCTGACGATGAAGTCCTGTGGCGCATCGAGCGACTGCAGGGCGTTCATCCAGTAGCTCACCGTGCACGGGGCGTCTGGTTGCGCGGGGACGCGTGCATTCCACGCCGCCCAGGCGCGTCGGTCACGGGGCAGGACATGGCGGTCGGTGTGCAGCAGGGTCTCGTTGGACTGGTAGGTGATCCCGCCCAGCACCGCGCGCTCCTGGTCGTCGGCGTCGGTCAGCAGGGTGAGTGCATCGTCGGCATGGCAGGCCAGGACGACCTCGTCGAATGCATGCTCCTCGGAGCCGGCATGCAGCTGCACGCGGCCATCGATGCGGCGCACCTGCTGGACCGGACAGCCCAACTGCAGGTCCACTTTCCAGCGCCGGCGTAACGCATGCACGTACTGGCTGGAGCCGCCGCTGACCACGCGCCACGCCGGGCGGCCGGTGAGCTGCAGCATGTGGTGGTTGTCCATGAAGCGCACCAGATGCTGCATGGGAAAATCGAGGATCGTCGAGGAGGGCGAGGACCACAGGGCCGAGGCCATCGGCACGATGTGCGCGTCACGGAACATCACCGAGTAGCCGCGCAGGGCCAGATAGTCCCCCAGGGTCGGACCGGGCGCAGGCTCGGCCAGGACGGCGGGCGCCTGCCGGTAGAAGCGCCGCAGGTCGGCCAGCATCCTCCAGAACGCGGGGCTGACCAGATTGCGTTTCTGGCAGAACAGCCCCGCGAGGTTGCCGGCGTTGTACTCCAGACCGGTGCGCGCATCACTGACCGAAAAGCTCATCGTGGTCGGCTGCGAAGCGACGTCCAGCTCTTCGAACAGCCGGCTGAGCAGCGGATAGTTGTCCTGATTGAACACGATGAAACCGCTGTCCACCGCGTACTGGCGATCTCCCAGCACGATGTCGTGGGTATGGGTATGCCCGCCGATGTCATCGCCCGCTTCGAACAGCGTGACCGCGTGCTGGCGAGACAGGGCCCAGGCGGCTCCCATGCCGGCGATGCCGCCGCCGACCACGGCGATCCGGCTCATTGCCGGCTCCGCGAGGTCCTGACCAGCCCGGCGGGGACCGGCTTGAGATCGCGGACCAGGCCCAGCCAGCTCAGGAGCTTCAGCCCGTACCAGGTCAGGTCGACCTCCCACCAGCGGAAGCCCTGCCGGGCGGAGCCGGGGAAATAATGGTGGTTGTTGTGCCAGCCTTCGCCGAAGGTGAGCAGCGCCAGCATCCAGTTGTTGCGGCTGTCGTCGCGCGTGTCGAAGCGCCGCGACCCGAACCGATGCGACAGCGAATTGATGGTGACCGTGGCGTGGAACAGCACGATGGTGGAAACGAAGAAACCCCACACCAGCAACTGCCAGCCGTTGGTCTCCAGGCCGGGCGCGGCGTCTTCCAGCCAGGCGCCCAGGGCAAATAGACCCAGGGCAAGCAGGACCGGCATCAGGATGTCAAAGCGGTCCAGGAAGCGCAGTTCCGGGAAGCGGCGAAGGTCGGGGATGGCGTCCCAGTTGGTACGAAACCCGCGCGGGGTAAGGAACCACCCCATGTGGCTCCACCAGAACCCATGCTGGCCGGGCGAATGCGGATCGGCGGGCGTATCGGTGACCCGATGATGGTGTCGATGATGGGCGGCCCACCACAGCGGTCCGCGTTGCACGCTGCTGGCGCCGATCGCGGCGAACACGAACTGCACCGGCCGCGAGGTCTTGAATGCCTTGTGCGAGAAATACCGATGGTAGAAACCGGTGATGGCGAACATGCGTACCGCGTACAGCGCGACCGCCACTGCGACCGCAAACCAGGACGCCTCCACCCAGATGACCGCCAGGCAGGCCACATGCATCAGGGCGAAGGGCAGGGCGCGCAGCCAGTCGATACGGTCGGCGCCGGCCTCGTTCAACGTCGTTGGCCCGGCCGTGTCGAACCAGCGCACCACGCTGGCCCACCATCCTGTCGGCCGCGCGGGCAAGCGAGCCTGCGCGTTTAGGGAAGGGGCATTGAGCGGCGAATCCGGCACACAGGCTCCTTGGATGCCCTGGGGAATGCAACGTGTACGACGGCCGCGCGCGTTCGGATGCAGTCCGGCCTTCAGGGACTGAGAGCAAGCGCCGTGATACCACCCTTGGCCACGACCGCACCGGTGGCCACGCCGCCGGGCGCGCCGCCCGGCGGTTCCATGGTCACCGCCAGCAGGGCGTCGGTACTGAGCAGATCCCGCAGGCGGGCAGGCAGGGTGTGCTGCTGCGGATGGTCCGGATCGAGCAGGCCCATGGAGATGGCCTTGCCGCCCTTCGGGATGATCCACAACTCCGGCACGCGGCCCGGCACGCGGGCCGGATGCATGGGCATGACCGTCATGCGTCCGCTGCGGGTATCCATCGTGGCCACATAGCCGGTCTGTCCGTCGTCGCTGGCCAGCGAGGCGACCATCTGCGGGATCGACTGAGCGGGCGGTGTCGGCGCCTGCTTCGCGACCGGAGGCGTTGCGGTCGGGGGTGCCTGGCGCAGGAGCGAGACCAGGGCCAGCACCGCCACCATCGCCGTGGCCAGCCCGCCAATGCCGACGCCGCGCCACAGCCCAAGATTGTTCCAGAAGCCCGTGCGCGGTGACGATGCGGTGGCATGTCCGCCCCGGTCAGGCGCCGGTTGCAGCAGCCCCAGCGCGCTGCCGATACGGATCCACAGATATTCAGGCACCTCGATCGGCGCCACCTGGTCGACCAGCGGGGCAAGATGTTGCTCCCATCGCTGCACGTCGGCGGCGAAGGCGGGATCCTGTTCGACCCGCGCGCGGGCCGCGGCATGCGCCTGCGTATCCAGCACGCCAAGCACGAACTCGCCGGCCAAGACCGATTCGCCAGGCGGATCCTGCTCGAAGGTGTCAGGGGTCATGTTCATCGTTCCAGGCACGCCTTGAGCTTGGCCAGGCTGCGGCGGATCCAGCTCTTCACCGTCCCCAAGGGCGTGCCGCTGCGGGTGGCGAGTTCTTCGTAGGTGCTACCTTCGAAGAAGGCGGTGCGCACCAGGAGTCGACGGCGCGGCTCCAGCTCTTCCAGGCAGACGTCCAGGCCGTGGGCGTCCTGCGCGGCCTCGGTCACCTGATCGGCCCGCGGCGCGCCGTCCACCAGTTCCGGGCCAAGGTCGATCGGGATGGCGCCGCGCTCCATGCGCGAGGCGCGCAGATGGTCGATCGCACGGTTGCGGGCCATCATCGCCATCCAGGTCAGGCCGCTGGCCTTGGACGGATCGAACTGGCCGGCCTTGCGCCAGACGTTGCTGTAGACCTCCTGCAGCACGTCCTCGGCTTCGCTGCGCTGGGACAGCAAGCGCATGCAGACCGCGAACAGCCGTGGCGAGGTCATGCGATAGAGACGTTCAAAGGCGACGCCGTCGCCGCGTGCCGTGGCCAGCAACAACTGGTCGGCTTCGTCGGCAGCCCGGCTGCGCTCGGTGGAGTCCGCCATGCGGTGTTGGCCTTGTGAGGTCGTGGTGGCTTGTGGGTTCCGCGATCCTACAGAAATCACCGTCAACCCCGCCTCGACATCTTCATGTGTGCTTGTTGCGCCATCGCAGGAACAGGGCCAGGCCAGAGAGGAACAGCACCCATTCGGCCGCGGCCAGCCCGATCGTCGTGGACTCCAACGGCCCATAACGGCTGATCGCGTAGGCCCGCCAGGCCACGATGGGCGCGTAGAACACCATCCCCAGGACCAGCCCGTTGCGTGGCTGCCTGCTGACGGCGAAGTAAGCAAAGAGGACGCCGATCCCGAATTCCATGCCGCCATAGACCGCCAGGAACTCGGTCTGGCCAGAGGGTGTGAGCGCGGTGAAACCCACCGCATGGGCAGTGGCATCAGGCGCGACCGTGCACCAGATGGCCAGGCCGATGTAAAGCAGGGCGTTGAGCCACAGGTAAGCGTTGACCATGTCGATCCTTCCAATGAAAGCTGACGCGAAGGCCGCATCAGCGGCTGATACGCCTGCGATGCGTGAGGCGCGGTGTCACGGGCGATTGGCGCAAGCCTACGCGCCACAGGTGCTCACCAGTGGCATGGAGGATGCTTCCTGCATCTGGGCCTGGGTCGCGGTGCCAACCGTGTTGGCCGGAAATTCGATCCGGACCTTGGGATAGCGGCCCTTGGCATCGCGGATATTGCCGACGCCTTCGAAACGCAGCAGGCGGCGGCTGTCATTGTCGTAAGTGACGGTGATGCTGGGTGCGATGCCGCCGTACCACGCGTCCAGGGTCAATCTGAATTGGCGGGTCCGGTCCTTGGCGGCGCCCGCCGCGATGCGCAGGTCCAGGTTGGCCTGCCGCGCGGGCACCAGAAATGCGATCCGGGTGTCCTGGTCCTTGGCCAGCGCCGTCCAGTGGTCGCGCACGTAGCGGTCGAAGCCCGCATCGATGACCTGGGCCGAGGCGCGCGGCAGCACCGCGGAGCGCTCCTTGCCGTCGGTGGCGCTGAAGACCTCTCGTGCGCTGCCTTGGCCACGCACGCCTTCGCGATATCGGGACCGGGCGTCGACCAGCTCGAAATCCGGTGCCGCGCTTCCGTCGGACACCCGTTTGCGCGCGAAGGGCTGGCCGTTTGGGCAGCGATAGAGCACGGTGCGTTGGCCGCCTTCGCCAATCCAATGCGATTCGGTGTACAGCATCCTCCCCGAGGCCGCGTACGCCTTGCCTTCGTAATGCGTGACGCCGGGCACGGCCGGGTCGGCCGCGGCCACCAGCGTCAAGGCGAGCGCTGTCAGCTTGAACATGTCCCACCTTTGCGATCTGCGATGCCCTGCTTACGCAGCCGGCGTCGGCTTGGATGCAGCCGGGCGGTTGTCTGACCCGTCGATAGGCCTGGCCCCGATGGCGCGGTGGCGTCCTCGCCCTGAAGCTGGCAGCACTCAGGCGTGCAAAGGAGTGCCGCGATGAAGATACTGCTGATCGTCGGGCTTTGCCTGATGGCCGGACATGGCGCTGCGCAAACGGTCTACAAATGTCGCCACGCGAACGGCGAAGTGGTCTACCAGTCCGCGGTCTGCCCGGGATTCACCGAGAAACAATGGACGGCCACTCCAGCGCCTGCAGCAGGAAGCGGCGCCTCCCTGGCGCGTGCAGCGGCCGAACGCAGCATCGAGCGCGACCGCCAGTCCCTGAAGGAGCGCAACCGCGTGGCCCCCGTGCGCCCAGGCCGTCGCGCCAAGATGCGCGCCACGCGCAAGGCGCCCACTGCATGTGAACGCGCACGCCTCGCACGCGCAGCCGCGCACGAACGGCGTGGCGTGCGCTGGTCCTTCGACGATGCCTCAAAATGGGATGCACGGGTGTTCAAGGCTTGCCGATGAAACCTGGCCATGATCCGACTGGCTTGATCATCGCGACGCGACGCACCCGATGGCCAGAGCCTCAGACGCCGGCCCGTTGGACAGCGTCGCTGCGGCGGGCGGGTCATTGCGTCCAGGCCAGCGCAACCAGGTTGGCGTGTTCCCGGAAGAACACACCGGGGATCGACGCTACTGGAGCACTGCTTCCATCAATTCGGCTTCAGCCGACGGGCCGCACGTTGTCCTGCGCACGGCCGCCTCGATGATCGGCGTAATGATCAGGATGGAACTGCGCCGCAGCAGCTCGGTGTGGAGGGTTGGCAGGCGCACGGTCTCAATGCCAGGGCAGAGTTCAGCCCAGCGCGTTGCAGTGCGCGGACTGAGCTCTTCGCTGAGCACCAACAGTGCCGGCCCCTCGAAGGGGAGCGGACGCCAGTGCTCCAGGGCGCTCAGTCGGAAGCGCCAGATCAACGAGCGCTGACAGCGCACGACCCAACTGGGCCGCAAGCGTTCGAGCGCGGCCATCACCAGCCGACGACCGAGGCGGGTGGCGCCGATCAGATGCAAGGCAAAGGTGCTCCAGTCGCGGTATCGCTGGCGCCATTTGGCCGCGTCGGGCACCACCGGCGTGTCAAAAATGCCGAGCCACGCGACACGGCGCCCGGCGGATCTCAGCACGTGAGCGGCCTGGACGGCGGCGGCACCTCCGAAGCTGTAACCCGCTAGAAAGAGATCGCCCGTGGGAGCGACGCGTTCAATCTCCGCGACGCCAAGCGCAGCGGTGGCAACCAGATCGGTCAGCACGGCAGTGGGCGCATCGAGGCCAGGCGGCTCGATGGTGTGAAAGCGGACCCGGTCTCCGAACGAGCGCCTGAATTCAGCCAGCATCGGCTCATCGCCGAAAATCCCGGTAAACAGGAAGATCGTCACCACGCCCTCGGCCGTGGTACGGGGTGGACCACTCGTGCTTTGGGTGGAGCTTCCCAACGAGGTGGCCAGTTCGATCGCCGTCAACTGCGGGTCGAATTGGTCGTATGAAAGCCTGCGGCCGAGTGCCTTCTCCAGCCCCAGCAGCAGGTGCAAGGTGCACAGTGAATCGCCGCCGGCATCTTCCCAGCTTTGCGTTTCATCGCAGGGAAACCCGAGCACCTCGCTCCAGACTTCCTGGACCGTCGTCAAAAGCTTTGGCTGTTCCATCGAGCGCACTGGGGTATTCATGCGATGCTGACCGAGACGTCAGGCGTGTTGGGGCGGGCCAGCAACGACAGGCCATCGACCTTGCCGTTCGGCAAGCGCGGCATGGCATCGACCACAAGGATCCTGGAAGGGATCATGAAGCTGGGCAGCACGCGCCGTAACTCGGCGCGCAACAGTGCGGGCAGCTTCGCGCCATCGCACCGCGGATCGGCGACGACGAAGGCCAACAGGCGCGGCCCTTCGCTGCGGGGGTCGACGACGACTTCGGCTTCGCGGACTTCGGGCAATGCACGCAGGGCCACTTCGATCTCGCCTGGCTCCAGACGCTGGCCGTTGACCTTGATCATCCGATCCTTGCGGCCCAGGACGGTAAAGACACCGTCCCCGTGGTAACGGGCCACATCGCCCGTCTTATAGATGCGTGAGCCAGCGTCGTCCTGGTCCGGCAAGAGGCGCCCTGGGACCAATTGGTCACCGTTCCATTCGCCAAGCGCGTTGTATCTGCTGCGAATCCACAGTTCGCCCGGTTCGCCGTCGCTGCAGCTGACCCCATCGTCGCCGACGATGGCGGCCATGGTGTCCGGTTGAAGGATGCCGGCCGCGATGCGCACCGGGTCGTACGCATCGTCATCATCTGCAAACCACTGCAGACCGCTCGATTCGGTCGCGCCATACGTGGAGCGGATGAAGCATCCTTCCGGCAGCGACTGGCGCAGCGCCACGACGTCGGCCTTGAGCAGCGGCTCGCCATAGGCGTGCACCACGCGCAGACCGGCGAAGCTGATGCGTGCTTCGGGAAGGCGCGCCAAGCCGCGCAGCATCGAGGGTGCTGCGCGCAGTTGGGTGACCGGCCTGGACGCCAAGGTCTCGAGCAGGCCGCCGAGCCCAGCGCTTTTGATATCCACGACCTGGGTGGCCGCAGCGGCCAGTGGCGCGCTCAGGAAACCCGCGAAACCGGCCAAGGATGCGGGCGACGACAGCGACAGCATCCGGTCGTGATGGGTCAAGTGCACCGAATCATGGTGAATGCGGACCCAGTTCATCATCGCGCGTTGGCTGTGCACGATCAGCTTGGGGCGACCCGAGCTGCCCGAAGTGCAGACGATGACGGCAGGCGCGTCCAGATCAACCGGGAGGGTCTGGAACTCGGGCTGCGACCCAAGGGCGATGCGCGAATCAACCGCCAGCACCGAGGCTCCCGCATACGCAGAACGGTGATGATGCGGCTCGGCCAGCACCAGCTTGATGCGGGCCCGTTCGACGATGTCTGTATTGCGCGCATCGGGCGAAGCCGCATCGAGTGGCACCATGACCCGACCCGCCATCAGGCAGGCGAACACGGCGACCATGTAGGCAGCGCCGGCCGGCAGCAGGATGCCGACATGGGAGTCCTCTGGCACGGCGTGCGTGATCTGGCCAGCCAGCCCCGCGGCGCGGCGCCAAAGGTCCTCCAGGGTCATCACGCCGCCAGCTTCTTCGACTGCGATGGCTTGCGGCCACTGGACAACCATCGCACGCAGGCTGTCCACCAGCGGGCGCCCAGCCGCCGGGTCACCAAAAGGCTGGTAATCGTGGTCAGCCGGACCACGGTGGTCCGGCGGAATGTGGGGCGTCGCAATCCAGTGCATCGGGGCGTTCGTCATTTTTTTTATATTGTGTCGCAGTCGAAAATTTTTATGTGAAGCCAGCTTGATGCGCCGCGAGCCTGACTGGCCGTATGTGCGTCCCCGGGTATGGGGAACGCATTTAGCGTCGGAATCCTGACAAGTTGGACAGAATCGAAATGGTCCAGCCGTTGGACCGGCCAGGAATCAGCCGCGCTAACGCAGCCGAGCGTCGCCGGCGGTCCGCGCCGGGCGCGCACCGGCTGACCGGGACGAGGGATGCGCGGCAAAGCCCAGCGGCACTGGCCGCGCGAGACGGTGAGGGCCGGCGCCGGACAGTGGTTCTAGACGTATCGATCGACGGGGCGATACCTCCAAGCCAACGTAGGGCTGCCCAGCAGCGCAGATCACGACGGTCGTCAGGAGGGCTCGATCTTTCACCACGACCACGTTCTTACCGACATCCCAGGCAGGCACTGGTGCCTCGACTACTGCATATGCATCCATAGGACCCACGACTTTGCGCGATGCGACAGGGCACGCAATGGGCGATCCGCTACCAGGATCGGGGGCCATGCGCGCCCTCGGATTCACGCATGCCTGACCCTGGCTGGTGGAGGCTAGGGCATCACGCAAATTTCCCCACCCAGCTAGAGGACTAGCCAGGCATGAACAATCCCTTGCACGACCTCAAGATCACCCGCCGGGAAATGATCGCCGCCAGCGGCGTCTCGGCCGCCGGCGTTGCGGCAGGCAGCATGGTCGCTGCGCCCGTGCAGGCGATGGTCGCGAGCGCCCCCAGGGCCGAGACCATTTCCACCGCCAAGGTCACGCTGGAGGTCAACGGCAAGCCGACCACGTTGGAACTGGACACACGCACCACGCTGCTCGACGCACTGCGTGAGCACCTCAAGCTCTCCGGAACGAAGAAGGGCTGCGATCACGGCCAATGCGGGGCCTGCACGGCCATCGTCGATGGCCGCCGCATCAATACCTGCCTGACCTTCGCGGTCATGCACGATGGCGCGAAGATCACCACGATTGAAGGGCTGGGCCAGCCCGATGCGCTGCATCCCATGCAGGCGGCGTTCGTCAAGCACGACGGCTATCAGTGCGGTTACTGCACCCCGGGCCAGATCTGCTCGGCGGTGACCGTGCTGGAAGAGATCAAGCAGGGCATTCCCAGCCACGTCACCGAAGATCTGAACGCCCCTGGCAAGTTCACGCCGGAGGAAGTCCGTGAGCGCATGAGCGGCAACATCTGCCGTTGCGGCGCGTACTCCAACATCCTGGAAGCGATCAGCGAAGTGGCGGGGGAGAATGCATGAAAGCCTTCACATATGCGCGCGCGAGCTCCGCAGCCGAGGCCTCGCAGGCGCTGACGGACCATCCGGACGCGAAGTTCATCGCCGGCGGGACGAACCTGATCGACCTGATGAAGCTGCAGATCGAGACGCCGACCCATCTGGTGGATGTCAACGGTCTGGAACTCGATGCGATCGAGCCGACCGAAGACGGCGGCCTGCGAATTGGCGCACTGGTTCGCAACACCGACCTGGCCGCCGATGCACGGGTGCGCAAGGACTATCCGCTGTTGACCCGTGCCCTGGTGGCCGGCGCGTCCGGTCAGCTGCGTAACAAGGCCACGACGGCCGGCAACCTGCTGCAGCGCACTCGGTGCCCGTATTTCTACGACACCAACCAGGCCTGCAACAAACGCCTGCCTGGCAGCGGCTGCGCTGCGGCGGAAGGCTTCAACCGGCAGCTGGCCATCGTCGGTGCCAGCCCCGCTTGTATTGCCACCCATCCCAGCGACATGGCCGTGGCCATGCGCGCGCTGGACGCCAAGGTGGAGACGGTCAAGCCGGACGGACAGACCCGTGTGATCGCCCTGGATCAGCTGTATCGCGCACCGGGGACCACGCCGCACCTGGAGACCACGCTGGAGCACGGTGAACTGATCACTGCGGTGACCCTGCCCAAGCCGGCGGGCGGCAAGCAGGTCTACCACAAGGTCCGCGACCGCGCGTCCTATGCCTTCGCCCTGATCTCGGTAGCCGCGATCGTGCAGCCCGATGGCACCGGCGCGGTCGCACTTGGCGGCGTGGCCTATAAGCCGTGGCGCGACCCCGCCGCCGACGCCCAGATGCCCAACGGGGCCAAGGCCGTGGTGGACACCCTCCTGGCCGGCGCCAGAACCACCGAACACAACGCGTTCAAGCTGCCGCTGGTGGAGCGGACGCTGGGCGCCATCCTGGCCGAAGCGAGGGCATGAGATGAAATTCGACACGCCAGCCACGACCAACCCCATCGATAAGGGCCGGATCGTCGGCAAACCCCACGACCGCATCGACGGTCCGCTCAAGACCACCGGCACTGCGCCCTACGCTTACGAGCGCCACGACGTGGCCCCCGATGCCGCCTACGGCTACGTGGTCTGTGCCGCGATCCCCAAGGGACGCATCCGTGCGATGGATCTGGCCGCCGCGAAGGCCGCGCCGGGCGTACTGGGCATCGTCACTGCGCAGAACGCGGGCAAGCTGGGCAAGGGCCAGTTCAATACCGCGACCTTGCTCGGCGGACCCGAGATCGAGCATTACCACCAGGCGGTCGCCATCGTGGTGGCCGAATCCTTCGAGCAGTCCCGGGCAGCGGCCGCCCTGGTCAAGGTGGATTACGTGCGCCAGCAGGGAAAGTACGACCTAGCGGCCGCGCGCGACACCGCAGAGATGCCTGAAGGCGACAGCAACAAGGACACCGCGGTCGGTGACTTCGCCGGGGCCTTTGCCGCGGCTCCCGTGCAGTTGGACGCGACCTATCACACCCCGGACCATTCCCACGCGATGATGGAGCCGCATGCCTCCATCGCCCGGTGGGACGGCGACAAGGTGACCCTGTGGACCTCGAACCAGATGATTGCCTGGGGGCGTGGGGATGTGGCCAGGACGTTGGGCTTGCCGAAGGAGAACGTCCGCCTGATATCGCCTTACTTGGGCGGCGGTTTCGGCGGCAAGCTGTTCGTGCGCACCGACGCCATCCTCGCCGCGCTCGGGGCCAAGCACGTGGGGCGTCCGGTCAAGGTGACCCTGGCCAGACCGCAGGTGTTCAACAACACGACCCACCGGCCGGCCACGCTGCAGCGCCTGCGCATTGGCGCTACCCGTGACGGCAAGATCACCGCCATCGGCCATGAGAGCTGGTCCGGCAATCTGCCGGGCGGCGATCCAGAAACCGCCGTCGCCCAGACCCAGTTGCTCTATGCCGGGCCCAATCGGATGACCGCCATGCGTCTGGCGATGCTGGACCTGCCGGAGGGCAATGCCATGCGTGCGCCTGGTGAGGCGCCCGGGCTGATGGCGCTGGAGATCGCCATGGATGAAATGGCCGAAAAGCTGGCCATGGATCCGGTCAAGTTTCGTGTGCTCAACGACACTCAGGTCGATCCGGCCAAGCCCGAGCGCCCCTTTTCCCAGCGACGCCTGGTGGAATGCCTGGAGCAGGGGGCCGAGCGCTTCGGCTGGGACAAACGCACCAAGCCTGCGATGCGCCGCGAAGGACGCTGGCTGGTCGGCATGGGCATGGCAGCGGCCTTCCGCAACAACCTCAACATGAAATCCGGCGCGCGGGTCACGCTGGACGACACCGGTATGGTGACCGTGGAAACCGATATGACCGACATCGGGACCGGAACCTACACCATCATCGCCCAGACCGCGGCAGAAATGATGGGCGTGCCCATGTCGCAGGTGAAGGTCGTGCTGGGCGATTCGGCGTTCCCGGTGTCGGCCGGCTCGGGCGGGCAGTGGGGTGCCAACAGCTCCACGGCCGGCGTCTATGCGGCCTGCATGAAATTGCGCGAAGCGGTCGCGGCCAAGCTCGGTCTCGATCCTGCGCAGGCGGATTTCAGCGACGGCATGGTGCAGGTGGGCGCACAGCGCAAGCGGCTTGCCGACGCCGCCAGTGCCGGCCCGCTGACCGTCGAGGACACCATGGAGTACGGCGACCTGGCCGAGCGCTACCAGCAATCGACCTTCGGCGGACACTTCGTCGAGGTGGCGGTGGACAGCTATACCGGCGAGATCCGCATCCGGCGCATGCTGGCGGTGTGCGCGGCCGGGCGCATTCTCAATCCCAAGTCGGCGCGCAGCCAGGTCATCGGGGCCATGACCATGGGTGCCGGTGCGGCCCTGATGGAGGAACTGGTGATCGACAAGCGGCTTGGGTATTTCGTCAACCATGACCTGGCCGGCTACGAGGTGCCCGTGCACGCGGACATCCCGCACCAGGAAGTCGTCTTTCTCGAAGAGACGGATCCGACCAGTTCGCCGATGAAGGCCAAGGGCGTCGGGGAATTGGGCATTTGCGGCGTCGCCGCTGCAGTAGCCAATGCGGTCTACAACGCCACCGGCGTGCGGATCCGTGATTACCCGGTGACGCTGGACAAGCTGTTGGACAAGCTGCCTCGGCCGGCGTTGACGGCTTGACGCCGCGGACGCGGGTCTTTCAGGGACCCGCGTTTCTCCCGGTACGGCGGAGACGCCTGGCTGAATTGTAAGGGGGGCGGTGGACGCCGCCGACCTGGCACCAGGATCCATTTTTCCTGGATTGGCGGGCGCCAAGGCGCGTGGGAAAGCGATCCATCCCTGGTCAGGATGATGAAGGCTTTGTTTATGCTTCTCTGCCCATCATCTGACACTGTATTTGCAGCACGCGCGGCCGATATCGTGCATGCCGGTTCGGATGCAGGGATGCAGGATGTGGCGTCAGCCACGCGGGGATGGAGTCCGACCGGGGTGGCCGTGCCTTGACAGGGGGAAATCGTGATGAAGCTTTGCCTGCGCCTGGTGGCGCTGTTGTGTCTGGTATGCCTGGCCATTCCCGTGCTGGCCGCGGAAAGCGCCATCGATGATGGGCATGTTGCGCTGGTCAAGCAGGTGCGCGGGTCGGTGACGATCACGCGCGGTGGTAAGACGCTCGAGGCGGCCGGAGGCGCACAGCTCGAGGTCTCTGATCGGGTGGTTACCGGCGCAGGTGCCACCGCATCGATCGTGTTCCGCGATGGCACGTTGCTGACGCTGGGGCAGGACGCGGACATCGTGGTGCGCGATTACGTCTTCGCGCCGAAGGAGGACAAGTTCTCCTTCTCGCTCTACATGACCCGCGGCTCGGCGATCTACGAGTCCGGCAAGATCGGCAAGCTCGATCCCGAGTCGGTGAAGATCGAGACGCCCAAGGCCACTGTGGGCGTGCGTGGTACCCGGTTCCTCATCGAAGCCAACTGAGCTAACCATGTCTGTCATGCGATTCCGTGGCGCCGGGCGACTGGCCCTGTCGTGCGTGGCGGCAATGACGCTGGGCGCCTGCGCCTCGGCGCCCACGCGGGTGACGCTGCTGCCCGACCAGGAGGGGCACGTCGGCGCGGTCGTGGTGTCCAACGGCCAGGGCAGCCAGCGCATCGACCAGGCATACGCCGCTGTGGAAATCGCGCCGTCCGCCGCCGCGCCCAAGCCGCCGCACGCCCAGGATCAGGTGCGCTTCGACGCGGCCCATCGGGCCCTGCTGGATGCCCAGCCCAGCCCGCCGCGCAGCTTCGTACTGAATTTCCTGTTCGACAGCATGGAATTGACGCCCGAATCCAAGCGCCTGCTGCCACAGGTGCTGGAAGCCGTGCGCGACCGTCTGCCGACCGAGGTGACCGTCTTCGGCTACGCCGATGCGGCGGGCACGGCGGCGTACAACCTGTCGCTGTCGGCCCAACGCGCCCGTGTCGTGGCCAAATTGCTTAAGCAGATCGACCCGGAGCTGCCGGTGGATGTGCAGTATTTCGGTGACAAGGCACCGCTGGTCCCGACCCGGCCGGGGGTGCCCGAGCCCCGCAATCGCCGTGCGGAAATCGTGATCCTGTGAGTCCGCGCGCGCCATGAGCACCTTCATCCCCACCGCACCCGTGCCACGGCGCACCATCGTCGCCTGCCTGTTGGCCGCGCTTGGTGTCGCCGCCCTGATCGGGCTGGCTGGACGCAGTGGCCTGGGTCCGGCTGGCGCGCTTGATCGGTGGGTGCTGGACACCTTGATGGTGCAAAGCGCCTCGCAGGCACCGGCGCCGGACGTGGTGGTGGTCGATATCGACGAGGTCAGCCTGGCCTCGGTCGGGCAATGGTCCTGGCCACGCTATCGGGTCGCCTCCCTGGTGGAAGGCGTGGCCGCCGCCAAGCCGGCTGTCCTCGCCCTGGACGTCTTGTTCCCGGAGCCGGACCGCACTTCGCTAGTCGATATCCGGCAGGCATTCAAGCGGGATTTCGACCTTGACATCGGGATCCAGGGGGTCCCCGAAGGCCTGCAGGACAATGACGGCTACCTGGGGCAGGCAATGGCCCGATCCGACGCGATCGGCGCGCGCTACTTCTATTTCGACCACCAGACCGCGCCCCGGGCGCTGCGGCCTGGGTTCGGGTTCGATGGCCGGCTGGACCTGATGACGCTCGAGCAGGCGCCCGGGGTGATGGAGAACACGCCGGCCGTGGCCGCGCAGACCCGGGTGAGCGGCTTCGTGAACAGCCGCCTGGATGCGGACGGGGTGCTGCGCAGGTTGCCGCTGCTGATCGAACACCAGGGGGTGGTCTATCCGAGTCTGGCGCTGGCCGCGACGATGCGGGCGCTGGGCGTCCAGTCCGGCACGGTGGAAGCCGGCCGCGACGGGCTGTCGCTGAAGATCGGCGAGCATCGCATTCCCATCGATCGGAGCGGCTACGCGCTGTTGCGTTTCAATGGTCCCTCGCGCGTGTACAGCAGTGTGCCGGCGGTCGAGGTGCTCAGCGGCCAGGTCCGACCGAAGGATCTGGCCGGCAAGATCGTCTTCATCGGATCCTCCGCGGTCGGCTTGAACGATGTCCATGCCACGGCCGTCGACGCGGAATTCTCCGGTCTCAAGATCCAGTCGGTCATGGCCCAGAACATCCTGGACGATGCCGTGGTGCGTGTGCCGGTGTGGGGTGGCGGCCTCGCACTTGCGCTGGGCCTGCTGGTGGCCGCGGTGTTTGGCCTGCTGTGCGTCTCCGGCTATCGCCTGACGGTGGTGAGCCTGGCCACGGTGATGGCCGCGTCCGCGCTGCTGGGAAGCATGGCCATGGCCTTCCAGCACACGGGCCTGTTCCTGCCGATGGGCGGGCCGCTGCTGACGCTGTGTGTCGTGCTGGTGGGCGGTTTCGCGTTGCGCTTTGTCTTCAGCCAGCGACAGGCGCTGCGCTGGCGCAGGCAGCTGGCCAATGCCCGGCAGGTGGCCATCGAGTCGATGGCTGCGGTGGCCGAAACGCGGGACCCGGAAACCGGCGCGCATATCAAGCGCACCCAGCACTACGTGCGCGCCATCGCCGAGGAGTTGCGCAGGACCAGGCAGCATCCCGCGCTACTGACCGAGGAATACATCGAGCTGCTGTTCCTGTCCGCGCCGCTGCATGACATCGGCAAAGTCGGTGTGCCCGACCACATCCTGCTCAAGCCCGGTCCGCATACGCCCGAGGAGCGGGAGATCATGCGCGGACATGCGCATTTCGGTCGCAAGATCATCTACAGCACTGCGCGCAGTATCGAAGGCGACAACTTCCTGCGCATCGCCGGCGAGATCGCCGCCACCCACCACGAGAAGTGGGATGGCACTGGTTATCCGGACGGCCTGCAGGGCGAGCAGATTCCCCTGTCGGGCAGGATCATGGCGGTGGCCGACATCTACGATGCGCTGATCAGTCGGCGCTGCTACAAGGACCCGTATCCGCACGAACGGGCCAAGGCGATGATGCAGGAACTGCGTGGGACGACCTTCGATCCTGCGGTCCTGGATGCGTTCTTCGCCATCGAAGCGCAGGTTGTCGCCATCGCCGAGCGGTATCGGGACGACGACGCGCCGCTCCCGGTCGCAACAAAGACTGTAGAAGCCACGGGTGCACGGCTGGTGCCGGGCTGAGGCCGGGCGGCAGCGCGGAGCACGGAAGCAGCCGCTTCGCCTTGCCCGCTCCGCGGCGCAGGGCCGTGGTCAAGGTGCCACGCGCAGGCGACCGAACCGCAACTCCACGTTGCGTCCGACGTTGCTGAGCTGGGCGATCTCGCCATCGCCCAGGTCGTACAGGGCCGGCCAGCTGTGGCGGAAGCCGATGGGACCCGGCGCCGACGGTAGGGGCCGCCACTTGGCGCCAGCGTCCTGGCTGGCCTCGATCCGGTTGGCGCAGGACGTCGCCAGGAGCGTGCCTTCGAGCGCCAGCACCGAAGGCGCGCAGCGCAGGCCGCCCATCGGCATGCCCAGGCCCGCGTCCCAATGGACGCCATCGTCGGAATATTTCATCGACACCGGGCATTGCGGATCGCGGCCGCAGATCTCGAACGCCATCAGCCATCGGCCATCGACCAAGCGGGTCATCACCGGCATGCCCGGGCGCAGGTGGCCGCCGCCGGGTTCAGCGACGACCACCCGGCGATCGCCCCAGCTGCGCCCGCCGTCTTCCGAGATGCGCTGCGCGACCACCTGGGCGTAGGCCGGGGTGGCGCCGGCCAGGGTTTCGTCGGCATAGAGCACCGTCAGCCGCCCGTCGGGCAACAGGTAAAGCTTGGGCTCCCACACGCCGCGGTCGGTGCGTCCCTGCGGCTCTTCGTTGCGGGCGATCACACTCAGGGACTGCCAGTGAAGGCCTTGGTCGCCACTGGCGTAAAGCACCAGCCGATAGGAGCGATGCTCGATGAGTGAGCGCATCGCCAGCAGGATGCGGCCGTCCGGCAGTTGCAGCAGTTCGCCGTTATCCAGTCGGCGTCCGGCCTCGGCCACTTGCCCGCGGAGCGTCCAGGTGCGGGCACGGTCCTCGCTGATGCGCAGCTCCAGCGGCGTGCCTTCCTTCGCGACGCCGAAGCGGGTATTCACCGCCAGCCAGCGGCCGTCCTGCAGCTGTGTCATCCGGCCCCAGCCAGCCCCGTCGCGGGCCAGCACCGCGCGTTGGCCCCAATCAACCCGGACGGCATCCGCGGCCGCGGCGGACCACGGCAGGGCCATGTGCGCCAGCACCATTCCAGCGAGCGCCACGCCTACGCGCCATCGCGCCGCGAGCGGGCTCACCAGAAGGTCACGTACAGCGCCGTCAGGATCGCCACCACCGCAAGCGCGGCCACGTTGAACGAGGGCGTGGTGTGGTAGCTGACATCACGGGTCTGGATGCGGTCGCGGTCGCCGCTGGCCTTGGTGACCAGCGACACCACGATCGCCAGGACCAGTGACAACAGGAAAACCAGCCCGATGCGGTTCATGAACGGCACGTCCGGCAGCGCCAGCTTGAGCACCAGGGACAGGACAAACGAGGCGATGGCGGCGGTCAGGGCGCCGGCTTCGTTGGCCCGTTTCCAGAACATGCCCAGGAAGAAGATCACCACGATGCCCGGGGTGAAGAAGCCGGTGAACTCCTGGATGTACTGGAAGCCCTGGTCGAACCCGCCCAGCAGCGGCCGGGCGGTCAGCACGCCGATGACGATCGCGGTGATCGCGGTGATGCGTCCGACCATCACCAGGCGCTTCTGCGACGCCTCGGGGGCGCGCTTGGCATAGAAGTCCAGGGTGAAGATGGTCGCCACCGAATTGATCTTGGACGCCAGCGAGGCCACGATTGCGGCGATCAGCGCGGCGAAGACCAGCCCCAGCACGCCGCTGGGCAGCAGCCGCATCATCGTCGGGTACGCCTCGTCCGGACGCTCCAGCCCCGGAGCCAGCATCACCGCGGCGATGCCCGGCAGCACCACGATCACCGGGATCAGCAGCTTGAGGAAGGCGGCGAATACGATGCCCTTCTGCGCTTCGGGCACGTCCTTGGCGGCCAGGGCGCGCTGGATGATGTATTGGTTGAAGCCCCAGTAGCTCAGGTTGGCGATCCACAGCCCACCGATCAGCACCGACAGGCCCGGCAGGTCCTTGTAGAAGGGGTTGTCGGGCTTGAGGATCATCTGGAAGCGGCCCGGTTCCTGCGCCAGCAGGGTGGTGAAGCCGGCCACCACGCTGCCATCACCGATCTTGCTCAGCGTAATGACCGTAACCATCATGCCGCCGATGACCAGCAGCGAGACCTGCACGATGTCGGTCAGGGCCACGGCCTTGAGTCCGCCATAGAGCTGATAGAACAGGGCGAAGGCGCCCAGCAACACCAGCGCCAGCATCTGGTCCATCCCGGTGACCTGGGCGATGGCGATCGAGCCCAGCCACAGGATCGAGGTCAGGTTGACGAACACGTACAGCGCCAGCCAGAAGATTGCCATGACCGTGCGGATGCGCGTGCCGTAACGCTCTTCGAGGAACTGCGGCATGGTGGTGATGCGGTTGCGCAGGAAGATCGGCAGGAACCACTTGCCGACGATCAGCAGGGTCAGCGCGGCCATCCACTCGTAGGAGGCGATGGCCAGGCCGATGGCATAGCCCGAGCCGGACATGCCGATGATTTGCTCGGCCGAGATGTTGGCCGCGATCAGCGAAGCGCCGATGGCCCACCAGGGCAGGCTGCGGCTGGCCAGGAAGTAGTCCTGAGCGGACTTCTCACGGCCACCCTTCTCGCGCGAGACCACTTGGGCCAGCACGAAGATGCCGGTCAGGTAGACCAGCACGATGGTGATGTCGAGGGGGGAAAGACGCATCGGGGAAACTCTCCGCAGGTCGGATCGGGATCAGGAGCGCAGGGCGGCGTTGGGATCGCCGGCAAAGCGCGCTTCGGGCAGGCCGCGCACGCCGGCCGGCGCGGCGAAGACATCGCCGGCGGCTGGATCACGGTCACTCCCCACCAGGCCGTCGTGGGCGCTGGTGATGTACAGCGTGGACAGGTCCGCACCACCCAGCGCCGGCCGTGTCGGCTGGGCGGTAGGGAGATGGATATCGCGATCGTGTTGGCCGTCGGGCAGATAGCGTGTCACCCGGGCCGCGCCCCATTGCGCGCTCCAGAGGCCGCCTTGGGCGTCCACCGCCGCGCCGTCCGGCTCGCCGGGGCGATCGGACAGGTCGACGAACGTGGCGGGCACACCCAGCGTGTCGCCATATGCGACGCGCTGGATGCGCCGGTCCAGCGAATCGCAGAAGTACATCGTGTCGCCTGCGGGGCTGAAGGCGATGCTGTTGGAGATCGTCACGCCGGGCAGCGGCAGCGCCTCCAAGGTCAGATCCGCATTGAGCCGGAAGAAGCCGCCGACCTTACGCTTGGGACCGTGCGCCGGCTCATGCAGCGTTCCGAACACGAAGCGACCCTGCCGGTCGCAGCCCCCATCGTTGGCGCGCGTATCGGGCGTACGTGGGATGTCGCATAGCGGGCGCAATTCACCCGTGTCCAGGTGAAAGAAGGCAAGCCTGGAGGCCAGCGCCAGCAGCAGCCAGCCATCGGCCTGGCACAGCGCGAACGAGGCCAGCCGCTCGGGCATCGGCCATTGCTGCGTGTGACCGGTGGCCGGGACGTGGCGCCACAGCACCGCGTTGTGGATGTCCGTCCACAGCAGGGCGCCGGTGCGCTCGCACCACACCACGCCTTCGCCCAGGCGGTTGCCGGCAGCCGCGACCGTGCGTGCGTCGTCGCTCACACCCAGCCGCCATCCACGATGAACTGCTGGCCGGTGCACATGCGGCTGTCGTCGGCCGCCAGGAACAGCGCCATCCGCGCCAGGTCCTCGACCTGCAGGTAGCCGGGCAGGCACTGCGACTGCGCGATCTGCGCCTTGCCAGCGTCGTCCAGCCACAGCCGGCGCTGCTTGTCGGTGATCACCCAGCCGGGCACCAGCGCGTTGATGCGGATGCGGTCGGCGCCCAGCTCGCGGGCCAGGCCGTTGACCAGGCCGTGCACCGCCGACTTGGCCATGGCGTACATCGGGTAGCCGGCGTTCTTGATCATCCAGCCGGTGGAGCCCAGGCAGATGACCGAGCCACCACCGGCATCGCGCATGTCGCCGACCACCGACTGGGTGGCGAAGTACTGGTGGCGCAGGTTGACCGCGATGTTGCGTTCGAACTCGGCCGCGGTGGTCTGGCCGAATCGATGGCGCACGTCATTGGCCGCGTTGTTGACCAGTACGGTGATCGGCCCGAGCTGCGCACGGGCCTCGGCGACCGCCGTCTCCAGCGCCTCCAGATCCGTGGCATCGCAGTGCCGGTAGAGCGGGACGTGTTCCGCATCGGCCAGGCTGGCCTGCAAGGCCTGCGCGCCGGCGTCGTCGATGTCCAGGAACGCCACGCGCGCGCCCTGCCGCGCAAAGTGCGCGACGAAACCGGCGCCGATGCCGGTGGCGCCACCAGTGACCAGCACCGTCCTCCCGGCCAGGCTGGGGTAGCGCGCCATCGACGCGGTCTCCGTGTGTTCGATGTCCTCCCTCATCGCACTCACCACTCGGCCACGCTGCCGTCTGCATGCCGCCAGATGGGGTTGCGCCATCGGTGGCCCTCGGCGACGCGCTCGTCCACATAGGCCTGGTTGATCTCGATGCCCAGGCCCGGGCCGCCGGGGATGGCGACATAACCGTCCTGGTAGGCGAACGGCGAGCGGTCCACCAGGTAATCGAGCAGATCGTTGGAGGCGTTGTAGTGGATCCCCAGGCTCTGTTCCTGGATGAAGGCGTTGTAACAGACCGCGTCGATCTGCAGGTTGGCCGCCAGCGCGATGGGTCCGAGCGGACAGTGCAGGGCGAGCGCCACGTCGAAGGCCTCGGCCATCGCGGCGATCTTGCACGTCTCGGTGATGCCGCCGGCATGCGAGGGATCGGGCTGAATGATGTCCACGCCGCCGGTGGTGAGGACACGCTTGAAGTCGTAGCGCGAATACAGACGCTCGCCCAGCGCGATCGGGGCAGGGGAGAGCGCGGCCAGCTCTGGGATCGCCTCCAGGTGATCGGACAGCACCGGCTCTTCGATGAACATCAGGTCGAAGGGCGCCAGCTCGCGCATGAGCACCTTGGCCATCGGCTTGTGCACGCGGCCATGGAAGTCCACGGCCAGACCGATGTCCTTGCCGACCGCATCGCGTACGGCCTGCACGTTTTCCAGCACGCGGGTGACCTTGTCGTGGGAATCGACGAACTGCACCTCCTCGGTGGCGTTCATCTTGACCGCGCTGAAACCGCGCTCCACCGCCGCCGTGGCCGCGCGCGCGGTGTCGGCCGGGCGATCGCCCCCGATCCACGAGTACACCCGCATACGCTGGCGCACCGGGCCGCCCAGCAGCGCGTGCACCGGCTGGCCCAGGGCCTTGCCGTGGATGTCCCACAGGGCCTGGTCGATACCCGCCAGGGCACTCATCAGGATCGGGCCGCCGCGATAGAAACCGCCGCGGTACAGCACCTGCCAATGGTCCTCGATGTGGCGCGGGTCCTTGCCGATCAGATAATCGGAGAGTTCATCGACGGCCGCGGCGACGGTCTGCGCGCGGCCCTCGACGACCGGTTCGCCCCAGCCGCTGATGCCGGCATCGGTATCGATGCGGACGAACAGCCAGCGCGGCGGAACCAGAAACGTGGTGATGGCACTGATTTTCATGGGGTGGGGGCCCTGTGGGTCGTTTTGTTCCAGGCGTCGATGAACGTGCGGGCACGCGCGCCGACCTCGGCTGCTGGCGTGCCCGGCTTGTACAGCGCCGAGCCGATGCCGAAACCACTGGCTCCGGCGGCGAGGTAGTCGGCCATGTTGTCGGGGGTGATGCCGCCGACCGGCAGCAGGGCGGTGCCTTTGGGCAGCACGCTCAGCCAGGCCTTGAGCACGGCAGGAGGGAGTTGTTCGGCGGGGAAGAGCTTGAGCGCGTCGGCGCCCGCGGCCAGCGCGGCGAAGGCCTCGGTCATGGTTGCCACGCCGGGGGCGCAGACCATGCCGGCGGCCTTGGCTTCGGCCACGACCGCCGTGTCGCCATGCGGCATGACGATGAGCCGGCCGCCAACGCGGGCGATGTCATGGACCTGGGCTGGGGTGGTCACTGTGCCGGCACCGACCAGACAGCGATCACCGAAGGCCTCGGCCAGCAGGCCGATGCTCTCCAATGGGTCGGGCGAATTGAGCGGGACTTCCAGCGTGCGGAAGCCGGCATCGACCAGTGCGGTGCCGACGCCGATCGCGTCCTGCGGCGTCAGCCCCCGCAGGATCGCAACCAGTGGAAGAGGTTGCAGCCATGCGGTGCTCATGCGGACTCCGTCAGGTTTGAGTGGCTTTGCTGCGCGAACGGCGCCGGATGTTGGCGCGTGAATCGACGATCATCCCGGCCATGGCTTCGCGCGCCGATTCCGGGCGCTTGAGCCGGATCGCGTCGTAGACGGCGAAGTGGCGCGGCAGCGAATACTTGAAGTCGGCCGCCTTGCGCGCCGACAGCAAAAAGTAGGTACCCAGCGCGGTCTCGATCACCGAGAACAACGAGCCCATCAGCTCGTTGTTGGATGCGTCCAGTACCGCTTCGTGGAACTGCAGGTCCGCCTTGGTCCAGGCGTCCTGGTCCACGGCCGCGTCCATCGCCTCGTAGGCCTGCTTGATGCGGGCCAGCTGCTCGGCGGTGCGCCGCTTGGCGGCCGCCGCAGCGGCCGCCGGCTCGATGATCGCGCGCATCTCGACCAGCTTCTCCACGAAGTCCTCGGTCGGCATCGAGGCGCAGCGCCATCCCAGGATGTCGGCGTCCAGCTGGTTCCAGTAGCGCGGGTCGCGCACCCGGGTGCCGGTCTTCTGCTTGGTCTCGATCAGGCCCTTGGAGCCGAGCACCTTGAGCGCCTCGCGCAACGCCGAGCGGCTGACCGCCATGCGCTGGGCCAGCGCTTCCTCGCGCGGCAGCAGTTCGCCAGGCTTGATCTCGCCGCTGATGATGAGCCGGCCGATCTCCTGGATCACCTGGTCGTGCAGGTTGCGCACCGCGATCTGTCTCACTGGAAATCCTCTGTCCAGACGCACGAGATGGCGCCGCTGACAGTATTATCCGACAAAATCTGGAACGCACGCGCGCGATCTCCGCCTGGGACGGTGTTCCGGTCATGGCGTCAGTCCCAGGATGTCCAGATGGTCATAGTCCAGCGGGCGATCCGGGTTGCTCAGCACCAGCGTGTTGGCGCCGCGCTGCAGCGGGACCGTCCAGCTCGCGAGCTGCCAGCCCTTGCCATCCGGTGCTGGCGAAGCGTCCAGCGTCGCCAGCGCTCCATTGACCTGCAGCACGGGGATGGCCTGAAAGCCGACGGCCTCATAGCGCACCTGTACGCGCTGCCTGCCCGAGGTCCCGACCTGCACCTTGAAGCGCAGGGCCGCATCGGCATTGCTGGATAGGCGCATCTTGCGCCCGGCCGAGGCGTCGTCGGTCTGGATCTGCGCGGCGTCGTGGCGCTCGGCGTCCTCGGCCTCGTAGCGGTGCAGCGCAAGCGGTGCACGGGCATAGAGGATCTCGTTGGCGTCCTCACGGTCCGGGGCTGTCGGCGTGGAGGATGAGGTCACATGCAGCAGGCGCCCGTCCGGCAAAGGCACCAGGGCCTGGGTCCAACCCGCATGGATGTTGCCCGTCTGCTTCTGCACCGGCGCGACCACTTCCCACCACGGCCCGCGGCCACCGGTGTCGTTGCGGTAGAACGTGCGCCCACCGGCATCGCCACCACCGCCGGCGCGCTGCGCCGCGACGATCAGGGTGCCCTGGTCGGTGGGGCCCGGCATCCACAGCACGGTCGGGCAGGCCGATGGCCATGCGCCCGAGACCGTCTGGATCGCCACGCCGTGGTCCTCGGGCGCCCCCCAGTCCAGGCCGTCGGTGCTGAACTTCATGTGCACTTGGCCGTTGTGGGGTGCCTGGGTGTTGTCGATGTTCTCGAACACCATGACGTAGCCGTGGCCCGGCACGTGCTCGACCACCGCCATGCCCGGGCGCTCGACGCCACCAGGGAAGGCCACGTCGAACACTTCCTCGCCCCAGGTCCGCCCGCCGTCGCTGGAGACCTTGTGGGCGAGCAGCTGGTTGTACCCTTGCGCCTTGTGTCGCTCGGTCGAGTAGTAGGCCACCAAGCGCCCATCGTCGAGCCGCACGATATCCGGCTCCCACACGCCCTGGTTGAGGCGGTCCGAGGGCTGTCCGTCGCCGCCGACAATACTGCTGCGGTAATGCCAGCTGGCTCCGCCATCGGTGCTGGCATAGAGCTGCAAGTCCTGCGCGATCAGGTGCTCCCCGGCGTCGCGGCGGATGGCGTTGGCGGCCAGCAGCAGGGTGCCGGGCTTGAGGTCCCCGCTGGCGCCGGCCAGCTCGCTCAGGTTGGGTTGCCAGCGCAGGGTCCACTGGGCGGATTGCCCATGGGCCTGGTCGGTGACGTGGCCGACCTGCCGCCAGTGACCACCGGCGTCGCGGCTCTCGTACAGGGGCAGGCTCTCCGGACCAGCAGGTTCGAACACCAGCAACAGACGACCGTTGTCGGTCGCCCGCGCCTGATGGGACAGGCGCACGGCCGAGGCATAGCCGACGCCGTCGGCCAGGTGCCGTCCCGCCACCGCGGTATCGGCGTCCGCCGCACTGGCGAGGCCGATCGGCAGCATCGGCGTCAACGCGGTCAGCAGGAGCAGGGCAGGCCTCACAGCTTGAACCTGATGCCCACGCCGTAGGTCTTGTCCTGGAAGCGGATGTCGCGCGGCCGCGTGGTGCCGTCACCCCAGAACTGATGGAAGTCGTTGCCGAGCAGGTTGGTTGCCGACAACACCATGGTCACGTGCGGGTTGAAGTCGTAGCTGAAGGAGAAGTCCAGCGAGTTGGCCGGCTCCACGTAGTCCTCGTTGCCCGACACCGTGTCCTGGGTGAAGCCGTCGATATATCGGCTGCGGTAGCCGTAGGCCAGGCGCGCGGAGATGCCGAAGTTCTCGTAGAAGAGCACCGCGTTGTAGTTGTTCTTCGAGACGTTCTGCAGCGGACGGGTGATGATCGGGCCACCCACCGAGGCCGGGGCCTTGGTCTCGCCTTCGATGTAGGTGTAGTTGAACTGCGCGCCCAGGCCGTTCCACGCACCGGGCAGGAAGTCGAAGGTCTGCTGCCAGGCCGCTTCCACGCCCTGCAGGTAGCCGCTGCCGGCACTGAGCGGGATGGTCAGCTGGTACGGATCGCCGCCGATGGTAGTCGCGGTGGTGTAGGTCTGGATGTAGCCATCGATGTCGCGGCGGAACAGGCCAACGCTGGCATAGCCGACCTGCGAGAAATACCACTCCAGCGAGGCGTCGTAGTTCTTTGATTCGATCGGGGTCAGTTCGGGGTTGCCGCTGGCGGCCTGGCCCTCGCGATTGATGGTGCCCGGGTTGAGCGACAACGACGGGTTGAGCGAACCGAAGTCCGGATAGCTCAGCGTCTTGGCGGCGGCGAAGCGCAGCTGCCACGCCGGGCCGAAGTGGAAATTGGCGCTGACGTTGGGCAGCACGTTGAGATCGCTGGTGTTCTCGCTCAGGGGGCTGTAGGTCGCCGTGGCCGCGTCGTAGCTGAAGGCGTCCAGGTTGCGCCGGACTTTCTCGGCGCGCACGCCGACCAGGCCGTCGACGTGGACGGTCTCGCCCAGGTCAATGTCGTACCGGGCCTGAAGATAGCCGGCCAGCTTCTTCTCGCCGATGTCGAAGTAGCGGCCCGGGTTCTCCGCGGCAATGCCATCGGGCAGGCCGTAAAGCTCGCGCAATGCGTCGGCGCTCTTGATCAGGTAGTCGTAGCAGGGGACCAGCCAGTCCTGCTTCATCGCCGCGTTGCTGCCCATCGTGCACATGAAGTCGCTTCCCAGGCGGGTGACCTGGTTGTCCAGGTTGGGATCTGCGGTCGAACCCTGGCCGCCTGGTGGCGGGGTGGAGATCTGCGTGCTGCCGCGCGCCAGCGCCTCTCGGTCGGCGTAACGCAAGCCGAACTGGATGGAGGCGATCGGGCCGTCGAGGAAATCGAAGTGCCCGTCGCCGTGCCAGGCGTTTTCCTCGCCGTAGGTGTAGCTCCAGGTCTGGAACAGGCCGGCCAGGTAGAAGTTCTGCGGGTTCAGCGCCGGATCGCCATCCAGGTACCAATTGACGTGGTTCCCACCAGTGCCGGCCCAGACAGTGCTGATCGGGCCCTGGAGATAGGTGTCGACGATGAAGTTGCGGTCTCGGTAGTATCCGGAAGTGCGCGAGACTTCGGTGGACAGGTGCAGTTGTTGGCCATCCCACTTGAAGCCAAGCGCGTTCTGGATGTCCTGGCCACGCTGCTTGTGCGCCTGCATGCTGGTGGCCGCATAGCTGTCGCCGTCCCAGGTGCCGCTGGCCGCGTCGCAGATGGTCTGGCCCTGGTAGTCACCCGCCAGCTGGTTGGCGTAGCAGTTGTCGGTCACCGACAGCGAGGTCGGCGGGATCACCCCGACCGGGAAGCTGAAGTAATAGGCCTGCCCGTAGCGGTCGCGCACGTAGTCGTACAGGCCTTCCAGGTAGACCTCGGTGTTGTCGCTGGGCTTCCACTGCACGGCGTAGTTGAAAGCCCCGCGGCGGCGGTTGCCGTCGTTGTAGGCGGTGCCGAAGCCGTTGGGCGCAGAGATCAGGTTGCCGTCGTCGGTGCGGATCGGGTTGGTCCCATCGGTGAGGACCTTGGGGTAGTCCGACCAGACCGCATCGTAGGCGTACTCCTTGGCCATGTAGCCGAAGTTCACCAGCGCGCCGATCTTGCCGATATCGGTATCCCAGGTGTTGCTCAGTAGCAGGCTGGCGTTGGGATCGTGCTTGCCACCGTAGTTGCTGTGGGTCAGGTCGTAGGTCGCGGCGACCTGTGGCCCTTCGAAGTCGAACGGTCGCCGCAGCTGGATGTCGACCAGGCCGGCGATGCCGCCCAGGGGCAGGGAGGCCTCGCTGGTCTTGTACACGCTGAGCGTCTTGACCGCGGTGGCGGGCAGGTTCTGGAACGCATAGCCGCGCCCGGAGCCGCTGAAGATCTCGCGGCCGTTGACCGTGCTGATGATGTTGGGCAGGCCGCGGATCACCACGCCGGTGGTCTCACCCTGGCTGCCCTGGGCGATCTGCACGCCGGTCACGCGCTGCAACGCATCGGCGACCGAGTTGTCCGGCAGCTTGCCGATGTCCTCGGCCACGATCGAGTCGACGATCATGTCCGCGCCTTGCTTGAGGTTCTGCGCGGTCTGCAGGCTCTGCCGCAGCGCGGTCACCTTGACCGCGTCCAGGTCGGTCGGTGACGGGGTGGTGCCGTCCTGCGCGTTCGGTTCGGCAGGCGCAGCCGTCTGCGGCGCATCCTGCGATTGGGCGGTGGTGGACTGCTGTGCGTGGGCCAGCGCCGGGAGCAGCAGGGCCGACAGGATGGATACCGACAACAGCGTGCGTGCAGGCCGTTGGGACATGAGGTCTTCTCCGGATGAAGTCTGTGGAACGCCGACGGCCTTGGGTCAGGGCAGGCACACGTGCGGCGGTGGCGATGCGGGGGACGTGGTGCGATCAAGCGTGCGAAGCGTCTGGCGCGGGCAGGTCGCGCCGTGGATCCGTCCTTGCCAGTGCAGCAGCTCCAGGCATGCCTCCGGCTTCCGCACCTGCAATGAGCCGGCACGTCGCGGGGAATCGGTGGGATGGACGTCCGAGGCAGCGCCGCGTCAGCGGCCCGCCGCGGCGTCCTTGTCGGTGGTGAAGTGGTAGACGATGCGGTTGACGTAGGTCTTGCCCGGATCCAGGCGCGCCGCGGCCGGGCCGAAGCTCGCTTGGTTGGGGGTATCGGGGAACAGCTGCGGCTCAAGCACGAAGGCATCGCCCTGGCGATACAGGTGGCCGGACTTGCCCACCGTGGTGCCATCCAGGAAGTTGCCGGAATAGAACTGCAGGCCAGGCTGGTCGGAGACCAGGGACATCACACGACCGCTCTTGGGATCATGGACCCGGGCAACCTCGCGTGGCTTGGCCGCGCGCGTCTTGCTGATGACCCAGTTGTGGTCATAGCCGCGGCCCAGCGCCAGCTGTGGTTCCTTGCCGGCGTCACGCACGTCGCGGCCAATCGGCCTCTGGCTGCGGAAGTCGAACACCGTGCCGGCCACCGGCGTGATTTCACCGGTTGGGATCAGCGTGGCATCGACCGGGGTGTAGGCATCGCCATGGATGGTCAGCTCCTGGTCCATCGCCGAGCCCGAGCCTTCGCCGGCCAGGTTCCAGTAGGTGTGGTTGCTGAGGTTGACGACGGTGGGCTTGTCGGTGGTAGCGCGGTACTCGATGGCCAGCGTGCCGTTGCCTTCCAGCGTGTAGGTCGCGGTGACCGTGAGCTTGCCGGGAAAGCCCTGGTCGCCGTCCGGGCTGACGTGGCGCAGGGTGGCGCGATCGGGCTTGGCCTCCACGACATCCCACACCACCTTGTCCAGGCCTTGCTTGCCGCCGTGCAGGCTGTTGGGACCGTCGTTGAGTGGGACCTGGTAGGCATGCCCATCCAGCGTGAAGCGGCCCTTCGCCAGCCGGTTGGCAAAGCGACCCACGATCACGCCGAAGTACTGCGGATTATCCAGGGTCGCCTTGAGCGTGGCGTCGCCCAGCACCACGTCGCCGGGCTTGCCGTTGCGGTCGGGCACGTCCAGCGCATGCAGGGCCGCACCGAGCGTGCTGATGGTGGCCTGCATACCGTGGCCATCGTGCAGCGTGATCGTCTCGACCTTGGTGCCTTCCGGCGTGGTGCCGAGCACCGCGCGTTCCTGCGCATCCGCCGCGGCGGACGTGGCCAGCAAGCCGGCCGCGCACAGCATCGCCCCTCTCACGACATTCCCCATCGAACCATCCCTCCAGAAGTTGTGAGTCTACTAAACCATATTATCGGACAATTAAAACGCTGCACTGCAACAGCGGCACCGGTGATTGCCTCCGCTCATCGGGCCATGCATCGATCCAGTTCGACGAATCCCCGCGCCACGGCATCCTGCGAAGACACGATGCTGGCGCTCTCGCCGAGCACCTCCAGCGCCGCGCGGTAGAGCGCACACACCGGGCCGGAGCCCACCAGCGGAATCGGACCGGCGTCGAAGCCACCGAACACTGACCGCGCATCGGCGATCTCTGCCCCGATCAGCACGCCGCGCAGGTAGCTGCTGGCATCCTCGGGGGCCAGGCCCTGGCGGATGGCGCGGGCGCGCACGCCGAACAGCAGTGCACCCAGTCCCAGGCCGCCGGACGCGCCTTGGCGCACCCCATCGGCGAAGGCCGCCCCGACGTGGCCGGGGCCCAGCAGGATCGACGACAGCGCACCGCCGGTGGAGAGGCGGTCATGCAACTCCCCGGACAGGGTGGTCATGAACTCCGCGATCCGTCCATCCCGCACGCTGACCCACTTGGTGTGCGTCCCCGGCAGGGCCACCACTGGCGCCTGCCCAAGTCGACCGGCGGCCAGCAGGCCGAAGAACTCGGTCTCCTCGCCGCGCATGATGTCCGGCGCGCCGTCGCGGGCACGGACGCAGGCCAGGCCAGGGACGATCTTCATGTCCAGCGTGCCGATGCGCACATCGACCAGCTGCGCGGCCACTTGGGCCACGTCGGCCGGACACGGGACATAGCCCGCGTCGGTCCAGCCGATGTTGGAGCCGATCATGCCGGCGGCGTAGACGTGCCCGACCTGCGGCCAGCGGGTGCGGACCTGATGGGCGAGCGCGGCCATTCCGTCGCGGTCCAGGGTCGCCACGCCGGCCGCGACCTCCAGTGCATCCTCGATGCCGGCATCGGGCGCGATCCGGTAAGCGCGGAAGTTGGTGCTGCCCCAGTTGATGCCGACAATGCTGTCGGTGCGGGTCTCGGTCATGTGGCGGGATTCCGGTAGAAGGCGAGGATCACGGGCCCACCACCGGGCGGCCGTGGGTCCAGTCCAGGGGCAGGATGTAGAGCGCACGGTAGCGCGACCCGCCGGGTCCGGCCGGCCGCCAGCCGTGGAAGGCGATCCAGTCGCGCCCATGGGCGTGGAAGACGCTCTGGTGGCCCGGTCCGACCAGCGCCGGCGGCCCTGGTCGACTGGACAGGATGGGGTTCTCCGGCGCGTCGTGGCAGGGGCCGAGCGGCCCTTCACAGCGCGCATAGCCGGTGGCATAGGCACCGGAGCCATAGTCGTTGCCGGCGTAGAACAGGTACAGCTGGCCGGCGTGCAGGACAAACTGCGGCGCCTCGATGACATGGCCTTCCCATGGCGCATCGTTGGCGATGCCGGCCAATGCCTGCGGCTGTCCGGCCAGCGACAGTCCGTCGCCCGCCAGGCGCTGGACCAGGAAGCGGGTGGTCACCCCGCAGCAGTTGCCGTCTGTCTTGTAGCCCAGCCACAGCCGCGTGTGTCCTGCGGCATCGGTGTCGCGATACGGGCTGGCATCGATGACGCCGTAGGTTCCGCCGCAGGTCAGCGGCGCAGGCTGCGGCACGAACGGCCCCTGCGGCGTGTCCGAGGTCGCAGCGCCCAGGCACAAGGTGAGGCCATCGGGGCGCTGCCGGGTGGCATGCCGAGCGGTGAAGTACAGGACATAGCGCGTGCCGATCCGCATGACTTCCGGTGCCCAGATATCCGGACGTGCGGCCCGCGCCCACGGGGGCGGGGAGGGCATCGCATCGACCGGTGCGGTCCAGTGCAGGCCATCTGCCGAGGTGGAGCGCGCGACGTGGATCGGCGCACCTCCAGGCCCGGCGCGGTTGGTCGCGTAGGCCACCAGCGAACCGTCCTCCAGCGGAAGGATGAACGGGTCGGCAAAGCCGGTATCCAGTACGGGCGCGACACCGGCCGCTGCCTGCGTGTGTTGCGGCGGCGTGGCGCAGCCGCCCAGGAGCAGCGCGGCCAAGGTGATCGATGCCAGGCGGCGGCGTTTTTCGGCAAGAGTTGAAAAAATCATATTGTCGGATAATATGCGCGAACGCCGGCCTGTCAAAGGTCGGATCAGTTTGTCGGCATCAGCGCAACGCCTTGGGAGGGGACATGCGCGTCACGACCGCACTATCGGCGCCGTCCCGGCGTCGTATGTCCGCCAATGCTTCCGTGACACGGCCTGCACCACGTGCGTGGTGCCCGCGCGGAATCCTGCGTTGATGCCCGCCGCACCGCGGCAAGGCACGCGGCCGCCCGCGTTGACGCCCCGCCGCGTCCGCGAATGCGCATGGACACGCTTCCCAACGACCAGACACCCCATCCGCCTGCCTGCCGCCCATCCGGCGTACGGGCCGGCTCACCGCACCTGAAACCCAGACCGGAGCACCTCATGCCCTCACGCCCCCTAGCCGTCCTGCTCTTGAGCGCCGCTCTTGGCGCCGCCTGTGTCCTGCCGGCCGCCGCCCGTCCCGCGCCCGAGGGCGCCGCCGCGGTCGTCGACGCGCCTGGGCGCTGGAGCACCGAGCGCGCCAATGCCTGGTACCAGGCCCAGCCCTGGCTGGTGGGCAGCAACTACATCCCGGCCGATGCGATCAACCAGCTGGAGATGTTCCAGGCAGCGACCTTCGACCCGGCCCGCATCGACAAGGAGCTGGGCTGGGCACATGACCAGTTCGGCATGAACACCATGCGCGTCTACCTGCATGACCTGCTGTGGACGCAGGATCCCAAGGGCCTGATCAAGCGCCTGGACCAGTTCCTGACCATCGCCGACAAGCATGGCATCCGCCCGGTCTTCGTGCTGTTCGACAGCTGCTGGGATCCGGACCCCGTGCTGGGCCCGCAGCACCGGCCGATTCCCGGCGTGCACAACTCCGGCTGGGTGCAGAGCCCGGGGCGCCATGCGCTGGTCGACCCGGCCAACGACCCGCATTTCCGCAGCTATGTCCAGGGCGTGGTCGGTGCGTTCGCCAAGGACAAGCGCGTGCTGGCCTGGGACATCTGGAACGAGCCTGACAATCCCGGCGGCGGCAACTACATGGACAAGCAGTTGCCGGGCGAGCAGGAACGCATCGCCGAACTGCTGCCCAAGGCGTTCGCCTGGGCGCGCAGCCAGTCGCCCATCCAGCCGCTGACCAGCGGCGTGTGGATCGGCAGGGACTGGTCGCCCGGTGCACCGGACCTCAACGCGATCCAGCAGGCGCAGCTGTCCAACTCGGATGTGATCACCTTCCACAATTACGAGCAGCCGGAGAACTTCGAAGCGCGCATCGCGCAACTGCGCCCGTACGGCCGCCCCTTGATCTGCACCGAATGGATGGCGCGCGGGAGTGGCTCGGCCGTGGACACCATCCTGCCGATCGGCCATCGCGAGCACATCGGGATGATCAACTGGGGCCTGGTCGACGGCGCCATCCAGACCCGCTTCCCGTGGGACAGCTGGGAGCGGCCGTACACGATGAAGGAGCCGGTGCTCTGGTTCCACGACCTCATCCACGCCGACGGCACCCCGTATCGCGCCCGCGAAGCGCAGCTCTATCGCCAGCTCGAGGCCGAGCAGGCCGCGCCGGCGCAGGCCGCGGCGCGCTAGCTCGACGCAGCAGGCAACACCGAACACAGAAGGCCCCCACGCCCTCTCACGCGGCCACCAGGCCCCCTCCGGAGTTCCGGCATGAACGTACGTATTTCCCGCCCCGTCGCCACCGTGCTGGCCAGCGCTGTTGCGCTGGCCCTGATGAGTCCCGCCACCGCGCAGGAAACAAGCACGAGCGACCCGGCATCCGCCCCAGCGACTTCCACGGCCCCCCCGCGCGAAGACACCTCACAGCCTGCCCAGGCCCAGGACGTCACGCCCGAACAGGTGGACGCGCAGGAACTGGCCGCGGTAAAGGTGGTCGGCCTGCGCGCCAGCCTGCAGACCGCCCAATCGATCAAGCGCGATGCCACCCAGATCGTCGATTCGGTGGTCGCCGAGGACCTGGGCAAGCTGCCCGACGTCACCGCCTCGGCATCGCTGGCGCGCGTGACCGGCGTGCAGGTGACCCGCGCGGCGGGCGAGGCCGCCGACGTCCAGGTGCGCGGCCTGCCCAACCTCACCACCACCTACAACGGGCGGGAGATCTTTACCGCCGAGAACCGCAGCGTGGCCCTGCAGGATTTCCCGGCCGGTGGCGTGGCGGGGCTGGATGTCTACAAGTCCAGCACCGCCGACCTGGTCGAACCCGGTATCGCCGGCCTGATCGACGTGCGCTCGCGCCGGCCATTCGACTTCGAGGGGCGCGAACTGTCCGGCTCGCTCAACTACGCCTATTTCGACCAGTCCGACAAGGGCGATGCCAACGGCAATTTTCTTTTCAGCGACCGCTGGGACACCGAAGTGGGCGAGATGGGCTTTCTGGTCAACGCGGCCTGGAATCGCCTGCGCTACCTTGATTCGACCCGCGAGAATTCGCTGGTGATGGGCGTGGCCCAGCCCAGCCAGACCGACCAGCCCGGCTTCCGTTTCCCCGACGGCATCGGCACCTTCTACGGGCAGGGCATGCGCACGCGCCCGTCGATCAACAGCGCCTTCCAGTGGAAGCCGAACGAAAGCTGGGAGCTCAATGCGGATTTCCTCTACCAGGGGTTCCGCAGCCACGACAACGACAGCTACATGTTCGTGCCGCTGTATACGGCCGAGACGCAGTTCTCCAACGTGGTCACCGTGCCGGGCGAATCGGGTCCACAGGCGCAGAGCCTGACCGCGACGGGGGGCCTGCGCCCGGAGGGATACCAGGCGTCGACCAACGCCAGCACCAACACCTACCAGATCGGGCTGGGCGCGGTGTACCACGAGGGCGGCGTGCGCTGGTCCACGGACCTAGCCGCGACCAACTCAAAGTACAAGCTCAAGCAGGCCAACATCGATTACGCCTTCGCGTATGCGCCGAGCGTGGACGTCAACTACGCCGTGCCGGGCAGCGACGGCGGAGGCAGTTACGGCTTCCGTGATTTCGACCTGAGCAACCCTGAGAATTTCATCTTCCGCGGGCTTTACGACCGCAACTACGAGGCGTCGGGCAAGGATCTCCAGGCCCGGACCGATTTCGAGTTCGTCCCGCAGACCGGCATCATCAGCGCCTACCAGGCCGGCCTGCGCTTCACCAACCGCGACGCCGAGCGCAAGAGCGGCGATCGCTATGGGTACGTGGAGGGGGCAGGGCTCACCTATCTGGACCTGCCGGTCGACCTGTCGATGACCGGAGGCGGTTTCGAGGGCGACGACCATGCGCCGCCGACCCGCTGGATCTCGCCCACCCGCGACAGCATCCGCGACAACATCAATGCCCTGCGCGAACTCACCGACGCGCTGCTGCCGGCGGACAACCACGATTTCGATGCCATCGGCCTGCCGGCCTTCAATCCGCTCAACACCTTCAACGCCAACGAAAAGGCCACCACCGCGTATGCGCAGGTCAAGTACGTCCTGGACACCTCGATCCCGATCGACGGTGCGCTGGGGCTGCGGGCGGTCCACACCAAGACGCAGGTGGACGGCACCTCGCGCGATGACCAGACCTCGACCTATTCCCCGATCAGCAGCAGCAACAGCTATACCGACTACCTGCCCAATGCGAGCATCCGCTTTCGCCTGACCGACAGCTTCCAGGTCAGGGCGGCGGCGACCAAGACCCGCACGCGGCCCAATTTCGACCAGCTCAATCCGTCCACGATCGTCAACTCGCCGCAGGGCGCGTGCAACATCGACCCGGGCAGCGTGAACTGCTTCCGGACCGCTTCGAGCGGCAACCCCGGCCTGTCCCCGCTGGAGTCGGAGAACTACGACCTGTCCTTCGAGTATTACTTCTCACCGACCGGCTCGGCCACGCTGGCGTTTTTCCGCCGCGACGTGAAGGGGTTCATCTCCAATGTCACCACCGACGTGGCCGATGCCGAATACGGCACCCTGCGCCTGACCCATCCGGAGAACGGCGGGGAAGGCAAGCTGCAGGGCACCGAGTTCGCCTTCACCAGCTTCCTGGATTTCGACGCCCTGCCTGAATGGGCGCGTGCCTTCGGCGTCCAGGCCAACTACACCTATATCGACAACGGCGCCGAACAGGGCCCGACGGTGGCCGCTTCGATTCCCGGCAAGCCTCGCGTGCCCGGGGTATCGAAGAACTCTTACAACCTGGTCCTGATGTACGAAAAGCCCGAGTTCTCCGCGCGCCTGGCCTACAACTGGCGCTCCAAGTGGGTCCAGGAGTACTCCCAGGTCTACGACGTCGCCTTGAATGCCAACGGTCCGTTCATGCCGCTGGTGCAGGACGATCGCGGCGTCCTGGACATGTCGCTCAATTGGACCCCGGTCGAGTCGGTGACCTTTGCCTTCGATGTGTCCAACATTCTGGGCGATCCGATCACCAACTCACGCACCTACAACGTGCAGGGCGACACCTACGCGCGCCAGGTCAAGTACCTGGAAACGGTGTATTCACTCGGGATGCGCGTGCGGTTCTGAACGACGCCCTCGCAAGGTGGGGCGCCTGGACTGGGCGCCCCGCAGGCGTTTCGCGGATGGTGTGTGGCTTGTCGGCCGGTCAGCGGGACATCCCGGGCCACCGAATTGACCCCATGCCGGGTCGTGGCGCTCAGGCCACCGCAGGCGCCACGTTCCAGCGCTCAATCACCGGGGTCATCGCATGGCGCGCATCCAGCGCCAGCAGGCTGAGCGTCGCGGGCTCCAGCACCAGGTGGGCGCCGGCCGCGACCGGCAGGCCGAGCCAGCGTGTGGCCAAGACCCGGCCGAAATGGCCGTGCGAAAACAGCGCGATATCGCCAGACAGCCCGCGCAGGCGCCGGACCAGACGGTCGGCCCGTTCGGTGACTGCCGTCGGGCTTTCGCCATTCGGGCAGCCATCGCGCCAGATGTCCCAGTCCGGTCGCTCGGCGCGGATCTCGATCGAGGTCCGGCCCTCGTCGTCGCCATAGTCCCACTCGGCCAGGTCGGGCTCCACCTCGGCCTGCGCTTCCAGGCCGGCCAGCGCGCAGGTGCTGCGGGCACGCATGCGGGGGCTGGTCAGGACGGTGGAAAACGAGGTGGCGCCCAACAGCGGGACCAGGGCGCGTGCCATCTGCTCGCCCCGCGCGGTCAGGGGGATCTCGCTGCGGCCGGTGTGCCGACCCGTCCGCGACCATTCGGTTTCGCCATGCCGCATGAGGTGCAGGCGGGGAGGGTGGGCGATCGGCGGCGTGGCGGCGTCATGGTCGGGAACGGACATCGGAAAGCTCGACGGAGTAGGGCGGGGGAGCATCGCATGACCTCCATGAATAGGCGTCCGGCGCGAGTGCCCGTGGAGCAAAAGATGCCTTGGGATACCATGACCTGCTGCTCGACTCCTGATTCCAACGCCCCCGTGACTGACTCCATGCGTCTTGACATCACCCGCCCCGACGATTGGCACCTGCACCTGCGCGACGGCGAGACGCTCGCCTCCGTCATCGGCCACACCGCCGCGCGCTTCGCCCGCGCCATCGTGATGCCCAATCTCAAGCCACCCGTGGCGACCGTGGCCCAGGCCGAGGCCTATCGGGAGCGCATCCTGTCCAGCTTGCCGGCCGGGTCGGACTTCCAGCCGCTGATGACCCTGTACCTCACCGAGGACACCGCACCTGAGGAGATCGCCCGGGCCAAGGCCAGCGATGCGGTGTTCGCGGTCAAGTACTACCCGGCCGGAGCTACAACCAATTCGCAGTCCGGGGTACGCGATCTGGCGCGCGTCAATGCCGTGCTCGAGGCAATGGAAGAACACGAGCTGCCGTTGCTGCTGCATGGCGAGGTTACCTATGCGGACATCGACATCTTCGATCGCGAACGGGTATTCATCGAGCGCCATCTGCTGCCGCTGCAGGCGCGCTTCCCGGGTCTGCGCATGGTCCTCGAGCACATCACCACCAAGGACGCGGTGGAGTTCGTGACCGCTGCGCCGTCCAATGTGGCCGCCACCCTGACTGCGCACCACCTGCTGCTCAACCGCAACGCGCTGTTCGAAGGCGGCATCCGTCCGCACAACTACTGCGCGCCCATCCTCAAGCGCGAGACCCATCGCCAGGCGCTGCTGCAGGCCGCGACCAGCGGCGATACGCATTTCTTCCTCGGTACCGACAGTGCGCCGCACGCGCGCGAAGGCAAGGAAACCGCCTGCGGCTGCGCCGGCCTGTACACCGCGCATGCGGCCATCGAGCTGTACGCCGAAGCTTTCGAGCAAGCCGGCAAGCTGGAGAACCTGGAGGCGTTTGCCAGCTTCAATGGCCCGGACTTCTACCGCCTGCCGCGCAACACCGGCCGCATCGTGCTGGAGCGCAAGTCCTGGACCGTGCCAGGAAGTTATCCATTGGCTGGTTCGGCTGTGGTGCCGATGCGCGCGGGCGGGGCGGTGGGCTGGTCGCTGGTCGACACGGACGTTTGACGCGTCGGGCTGTGTCCGTGGCGGGTGGGCGGTTCTAGCCGCCGCTGAGGCCAGTTCTGATGTTTCTGGACATATGGCGTCCAGAGTGCAGGTACGGCCATGCGACGGCGGACGACCGCGGTGTCTTGAGAAAGCATGGCGCGCCAAGCCGCGCGTTCGTGCATCTTGCCCCTACGGTTACGCTCCTTCTCCAGACCGCTGAAACAAGATTCGGATACGGCGCCGTTCCAGCAGCGGCAACGCCGATCCATGCCGGGTACCGGGAAGGCTAGGGCACAAGGTCTTTTGCCACTGCGTACTGCCGCAGTGTGTGCCTTGGCGCGGCTGCGCGATCTCGCGAGACTCCTGTGAGTCGACGCGGCCACAATCGTGGCCGAGGCGGGGAGGCGGGCGCGCTCGACCATTCGCCGAACGGCAAGCCGCCAGAACGCGGCGTTGAAACGGGGTTGCTCATCCGCCGGCTTCAATGCGCGAGTCATGGGCCACGCCTGCTGGGTCCATTGAAATGGAACGATTTCAGCGTGCTTGGTTAACAGACGGAAGCCGAGGCGACTGCCGCCTTGTAGGGCGGCCGACGATGAGCGGCCTTGACATTTGTTTGCCGGCAAACATACTTGTTTGATGGCAAACAAAGTGAACAGCGCACAGCACGATTCGGTCGCCGCATGGGCCAAGCGCTGCTATCTCACAGGGCGCTCCGTGATGGATGCCGCGCTTCGTCCGTACGGCATTGGCTCTACGCAGTGGTATGTGTTGCATCAGCTGGCGCACGAAGGGCCGACCATGCAGCGCGAGCTGATGCGTCTTCTTCAGATCGAGCGTGCGACGTTGAGCATCGTGGTGGGGGCTCTGGTACGCAAAGGACTGGTCGAGCAGGTTGCGGACAGCATTGACCAACGACAGAAGTTGCTGCGGATGACCAAGGCCGGCACCAAGCTGTGGAAAGCGCTCCCAGATCTCAACTTTATCCGCACCGTGGCCTTCGACGGCCTCGACCCGGCCGAGGTCGCAACGGCCATCAAGGTGCTGAAGACCGCGACCGAACGCCTTCTAGAACATGGGACCAACACATGACGCTCCTGATCACTGGCGTTACCGGACTGGTGGGCGCGCGTCTGCTGCCGCGCCTCGTTTTCAATGGAGAAACCTGCCGGGCACTCGTTCGGGCCGGAAAGGAAGTCCCTGCCGGCGCGACGGCCGTCGAAGGCGACTTGCTCGATCCGGCTTCGCTTGCGCGAGCGGTGGAGGGCGTCTCGGCGATCATCCATCTCGCCGCGGTATTTCGCACGCAAGACACCGACCTGATCTGGAAAATCAATCTGGAAGGAACGCGCAACCTGATTTCCGCGGCGAAAGCGCATGCGCCCGAGGCGCGATTCATCATGGCCAGTACCACCCATGTCTATGACCAGGACAATGCCCATCCCGGTCGTGAGGATGACGCCACCGCTCCCACGCTGGCGTATCCGGCCAGCAAGCTGGCTGCGGAAACGGAACTGCGCCAAAGCGGTCTTGGTTGGTCGATTCTGCGGTTTGGCTTCGTCTATGGCGACAAGGATGGGCATCTTGAATCGCTGCCCAGGCATGCCGCCCACGCCAGGTTTCACCCGGCCAAGACGATGAGCCTGATTCATCATCGCGATATCGCCGTTGCCATGCAGCTTGCGCTGTCCGGCGTCATGGATGGCCACATCGTCAACCTCACCGATGAGGCACCGACTTCGCTTTATGCGTTGACCTCGTTGGTCGGCGAGCCGATGGCATCCTCTTCCGAGCCATTGACCAATCCCTGGCATCTGCACGTGGACGGATCGCTGGCGCGCCAACTCGGCTTCCAACCCAGCGTGAGAACCGTCCACCAGGCCGTGGCAGAGCAGCTGCTGTGACGCGGGAGGGAGCGGCCTGCAGGATTGGCCGTTCGCGCCTCGCCAAGCGGGGCAGGGGCAGCCCGGGATTCAGAGCCGGGGCCAAGGCGGGATCGCGATGAAGGGACGGCTTCGGGCTGATGCCGTCGAACCCTGCCTCGAAATCCAGTCAGGTCAAAGCGCTGTTTTCAAGCTGTCGAAGGCGTCCCGGAGGAATTTGACGGCAGGCTTCCGTGGCCCGGTCTGCTCTCTCCACGCCTGAAGCGCGATTTTCATGGCACCGATGGAGACCATCGCCACCATCCGCAGCGCAGGACGGCGTTCGGGCTGGCGCCAGACCTCGCACAGCGCATTGAAAAGCGCCTGCTCCTGCACCGCATAGTGGGCCTGCTTGCGCGCGATCAGCGACGCGCTCGACAGCATGAGGTTGTCCACGGCCATCATCTGTTCGCTCGTGTAGTGCGCGATGTGCTTCACCATCACATCGCGCACCGCGGCGAGCGGCGGCACGTCAGGCGATGTCGTGAGCAGGCTGGCGATCAGGTTGGCCCCGTCGGCTTCCAGCCAGAAGAAGATGATGTCGTCCTTGGATTTGAAGTAGGAGAAGAAGGCGCGGCGAGAGATGCCTGCTTCGGCCGCGATCGCGTCCAGTGTCGTGGCTTCGTAGCCGTTCGTGAGGAAAAGCCGCTGACCAACCTCGGCAATGCGCTGACGTGTTGCGCGGCGCTTACGCTCACGCGGGCCTTCCGCGGCCGTCGCGCCTGCTGACTGGAGGATTTCTGACATGTGCGTAGCCTATTGCATGCGCGGACCAAGTGCAATAATGTCTGCACTAGGTGCATATTTATTGGCATCAGGTGCAACATCCATCTTTCAGGCAGGCAAGGCTCATGACCCACTGGACAGCATCGAACATTCCTGCGCAGCAAGGTCGCTCGGCCATCGTCACAGGCACCGGCGGTCTTGGATACGAGACCGCCCTGGCGCTGGCACGGGCTGGCGGCGAGGTCATCATTGCGGGGCGCAACCCCCAGAAAGGCGAGCAGGCGATCTCAAGCATCCTCACCGCAATCCCGTCCGCGTCCGTTCGGTTCGAGCAGGTCGATCTTGCCAGCCTCAAGTCCATCGTCGCGTTCAGCGAGCGGCTACGGAGCCAGAGAGATCACCTCGATCTGCTGATCAACAACGCCGGCGTCATGGCGCCCCCGCAGCGTCGGGAGACCAGCGATGGCTTCGAGTTGCAGTTCGGTACCAACTATCTCGGCCACTTTGCCCTCACCGCGGGACTCCTCCCCCTGCTGCGAAAGGGCAAGGAGCCACGTGTTGTCACCTTGTCAAGCATCGCCGCGCGTTCGGGCACGATCAATTTCGACGATCTCAACGCGCGGAAAAGCTACCGTCCGCTTCCGGTCTATAGTCAGTCCAAGCTCGCCTGTCTGATGTTTGCCTTCGAGCTGCAGCGACGCAGTGTGGCCCGTGGATGGGGCCTAGCCAGTCTCGGCGCCCATCCTGGCGTGAGCCGCACCGAACTGGTCGTCAATGGTGCCGGCGCGCGGAGCATGAGCGGGTGGATTCGGCGCTCCCTGCCTTTCCTCTTTTCTCCCGTATGGCAGGGCGCCTTGCCGACGCTCTACGCCGCAACGTCACCGGAGGCTGAGCCCGGCGCCTACTACGGGCCAAATCAGCTGAGCGAGACGCGTGGCTATCCCGCTGTGGCCAAGGCCCCCAAGGCGTCGCTGGATATGCAGGTTGCGGCACGGCTATGGGATGAGTCCGAACGGTTGACGGGTGTGGTTTTCCCCACCGGAGAGGAATCGTAGGCGTCAATTACGGCGCATCCGATGCGACCCCCGCGTGGACGAAGGGGCAAGTCTGACATTGCAGAAGGTCGGCACTGGCCGCCGTCTTGCGCACCGGGTCTACGCGCAGGCGCAATAATGACTACAGGAGACCGCTCGCTTCGCGGCCTGGGCCTCATGCGATGCGTCCGCCGGGTGTGACCGGTTGATCCAGCGTGAGAAGGTGGTCTGCCCGATCACCTAGATCCGCGACCAACGGCGGGGGCGCGTCAAACTCTTCACGCCTCACCGTTTCAAAGCGCGCATGATCCGGGCCTTGGCAGCGCTCACGCTGCAGGGAAGTATCCAACATGCTTCCACCTTGGAGGACGTTCCTCTCGGCGTTTTCGAATTGGCGCTCGGAGGCACGCAAGTCGCGGGAAGCGACGCCGAGCCAGGTCCCGATTTCACTTGCCTCGATACGAGATGCGCTCTTTGGCGACGAGCAGATGGAGGCCTTGGGCGAACAGCTCGGCCAAAGGCATGTCCTGCATCGCGAGCAGGGCAGGGAACTCCTACTCGCGCGCCTGAAGTCCAACGAGCGCGCCCTGTTTCTGTCTGCCGCGAGCCTGACCAGGGCGGCGACCGATGGACGGCGAATCCAGCCCGCCGGTGAATGGCTACTCGACAACTTCTACCTGGTCGAAGAGCAGGTGCGGGTGGCTGGCCTCCATCTTCCTGTTGGATATAGCCGCAAGCTGCCGAGGTTGAAGGCGGGGTCCGAGATTGGCGTGCCACGCGTCTACGAGCTTGCCAGGTTGGTCGTGGCGCATGGCCACGGGCGCGTGGACGCGATCACGCTGAGCCGCTTCATCGCCGCCTATCAACGTCGATCGCCGTTGATGCTGGGGGAATTGTGGGCCATTCCCATCATGCTGCGGTTGGCCTTGATCGAGGACATCCGCCGCGCCTCCGATATCGTCATGCGCGACGGCGAGCAGCAGCGTCTCGCGCAAACATGGACTTCCCTGCTCAATGAGACCGCCGCGCGCACGCCGGAACACGTGGTACTCGTCGTGGCGGACCTGGCCCGTTCGGATCCGCCCAAGACGGGAGCTTTCGTTTCCGAATTGACGCGCGGCATCCAGGGGCGCGGTCCCTTGCTCAATGTGGTGAGCACATGGGTCGAACAATGGCTTGCCACTGACGGCCAGCGACTGGACCAGCTGATTCACGCGGAGAGCCAGCGACAGGCGGCCGATCAGGTCTCGATCAGCAACAGCATTGGCAGCTTTCGCTTCCTCAACAACATGGATTGGCGTGAGTTCGTCGAGACCATGAGTGTTGTCGACCAGCGATTGCGCGAGGATCCGGCAAATGTCTATGCGCGCATGGATTTTCAGACGCGCGATGCTTATCGACGCGTCGTCGAACGCCTGGCGCAGCGCGCCGGGATGGCCGAGCTCGAGGTGGCCCAGGTCGCCATCGGGCTTGCACGCGACGCAAAGGGCGCTCCGGAGATCGCTGGGCACGTCGGCTACTACCTGTTGGATGCAGGGCTGGCAGGGCTTCGGACAGCCATCGGCAGCAAGCCCGACATCGGCGCCAGACAACTTTCCTCCTCCAGAGCGCCGTTAGCGCTTTATTTGCTTCCTATCGCGTTGATCGCAGGGGTCTGGAGCATTGTCCTGATGCGCTGGGCGCCTGGGTCGGAGAACGGAGCCCTGTGGTGGACATGCTTGTGCCTGGCCGTGTTGTGCGCGAGCGAGCTGGGGGTCGCCATCGTCAACTGGATCGCGGCGCTGGTGTTCGTGCCGGTCCCCCTTGCGCGCATGGACCTGCGCAGCGGGATTCCGGCGGACTGCCGGACCTTGGTGGTCATGCCCAGCATGCTCGCCAGTCTGGCGGCGATCGATGAACTGATCTCGGCGCTGGAAGTCCATCACCTCGCCAATCGGGACGATCAGCTGCGGTTTGCGCTTCTCACCGATTTTCTTGACGCAGGCCAGAAGCTGCAACCTGGCGATCAGGCGCTGCTGGAGCACGCCGCTGAACAGATCGGCATGCTCAATGCGCGCTACGCGCCGGAGCGCGGGGGGCTCTTCTTCCTGTTGCACAGGGACCGCAGCTGGAATGCCGCTGAAGGCTGCTGGATGGGGTACGAGCGCAAGCGCGGAAAGCTGGAGGCGCTCAACCGGCTGCTGAGCGCTGAGGACCTCGAGGCGCAATCGCTGAAAGAGTTCGCGCGTGCCTGCGGCGATCTGATCGGTCTGGCCCATGTGCGGTACGTGATCACGCTCGATAGCGATACCCAGCTCCCACGCGATGCTGCACGGATCCTGGTGGGCGCCATGTCGCATCCGTTGAATGCGCCGCGACTCGACCCGTCCGGCCAGGTCGTCGAGGCCGGTTACGGAATCCTGCAACCCGGGCTTGGCACCGGAATGCGTGGCAGCGCCGAGTCCCGCTTCGCGCGCATGTTCGGCGTGGAACCCGGAATCGATCCCTATACGCGCATGGTGTCCGATGTCTACCAGGACCTGTTCGGGGAGGGCTCGTTCATCGGCAAGGGAATCTACGAAGTCGCCACGTTCGAGCGGGTCGTCGCCGGAAAGTTTCCGGATAACCAGGTGCTCAGCCACGACCTGTTGGAGGGCTGCTATGCGCGGGCCGGGCTGATCAGCGATGTCCGGCTTTACGAGGCCCACGCACAGCGCTATGCGACGGATATCCAGCGCCGCATCCGTTGGGTGCGGGGCGATTGGCAACTGCTGCCGTGGCTTCTTCCCTGGGTGCCGACCGCGACGCGCCGCTACGCACGCAATCCGCTGTCCTGGCTGTCGCGAGGCAAGTTGCTGGACAACCTGCGTCGCAGCCTGGTGTCGCCTGCGGCCATCGTGCTGCTGCTGATCGGCTGGGGATGGTCTTCCGCGCCGGTTCGATGGACCTGCTGGTGGCTGCTGCTCTGGGTGCTGCCGAGTGTGCTTTCGGCGCTATACGCGTTGCTGCGATTGCCGGCTGGCACGTCCATGCGTTTCCATGCCGTCCAGGTGTTCGGGTCGTTGCGAAGGCAGCTGCTACGGGCCGGGGTGCTCATCGCTTGCCTCCCTTACGAGTCGGGCGTGCAGCTGTTGGCGATCGCGCGGACGCTGTTCCGCCTGCTGGTCTCGCGGCGTCACTTGCTGCAGTGGAATCCCTCCAGCGAAGTGGAACGTCAGCGGAGCGGGTCGCAGCCAGAGTTGCGGCAGATGGCGGTTGTGGGCCTGTGTGCCGCAGTGGCCGGCGTGGCCATCGCCGTTTGGACGCCTGGCACCCTGTGGGTCGCCCTGCCGTTGGCGGCGGTATGGCTGGCGGCACCTTGGCTGATGCGCTGGTTGGGCCTACCGCCAAGCCCGCCCAGTGCCAAGCTTTCTTGCGAGCAGCGGGCCTTCCTTGGGCGGCTCTCGTGCCGGACCTGGGATTTCTTCGAAGTGCATTGCAACGGCCAGCATCACTGGCTGCCGCCGGACAACGTGCAGGAACATCCGGTTGCCGTCGTGGCCAACCGGACTTCGCCCACCAATATCGGCTTGGCATTGCTTGCCAACCTGGCCGCCTACGATCTGGGATATCTGAGTCTCTCGGGCGTGCTCGATCGCACATCCAACAGCTTGGCAACCCTTGAGAAGTTACCGCGCTACCGCGGCCACTTCTTCAATTGGTACGACACGCAGTCCCTGATTCCATTGCCACCCCGGTACGTCTCCAGCGTGGACAGCGGCAATCTGGCGGGCCATCTACTCACGCTACGGCAAGGCCTGCTCGCGATGGTGGATGCACCGGTGGTGTCCAAGGCCGTCTTCAGTGGCCTCGCAGACACCCTGTCCCTGTTGCGCGACTCGCACGCTTCGCATTACGAGGCCGTCGAACGTGGTATTGCCTTGTTCGGCCATACCCTGAACTCGGTGAGCGCGTTGCCGGAGCCGAGCCTGCGCCAGATGGGCGAGGCGTTCGCCACCATGCTCTCGCAAAGCGAACACATCGTGGCCGCACAGCGGTCAGCGCCGATGGAACATGAGGGCCAATGGGCGGTGAGACTTGTCGAGCGGTGTCGCGCCGCGCGTGATGATCTCTTCCATTGCGCGCCCTGGCTGGCTGGAACGCTCCCGCTGGCGGAAGACGTCGTCTCACGCGGGATTCCCAGCCTGCGGGAACTGCATCGCGCCAGCGGCATTGTCAGCGTCAGGTCCTGGGCAGGCGAGCGCATCCATCAGCTGGAGCGGTTGGCACATGTGGCCGGACAGCTGTCTCTGATGGACTACGGCTTGGTTTACAGCCGTTCCAGGCACCTGATGTCGATCGGCTACAACGTCGACGAGCGACGACTGGACGAGGGCCACTACGACCTACTGGCGTCCGAAGCCAGGCTGGGAAACTTCGTGGCGATCGCACAGGGTCAGCTGCCGCAGGAAAGCTGGTTCGCACTCGCCCGCACCCTGACCCATACCGACACCGAGCCCACGCTGCTGTCATGGAGCGGCTCGATGTTCGAGTACCTGATGCCCCAACTGGTCATGCCCAGCTACCCGCAGACCCTGCTCGCACGCACGGCCACCGGCGCGGTGCGTGCCCAGATCGCCTATGGCGACGTGCGCGGGGTTCCCTGGGGGATCTCCGAGTCCGGCTACAACACCGTCGATACGCGCAGGAACTATCAGTATCGCGCCTTTGGCGTCCCCGGCCTGGGCTTGAAGCGGGGGCTCGGCCGCGATCTGGTGATTGCGCCCTATGCCAGCGCGATGGCCCTGATGGTCGCACCCGATGCGGCCTGCAAGAACCTGCAGCGCCTGGATGCACTGGGTTTCGGTGGCCGCTTTGGTCTGTACGAGGCCATCGATTACACGCCGTCACGTGTGCCGCGAGGTGAATCCTGCGCCGTGGTCCGTTCGTTCATGTCGCACCACCAGGGCATGAGCTTGCTTGCACTGGACTACGTCTTGCGCAATGCGCCCATGCAAAAACGTTTCGTGGCAGATCCCGAATTCCAGGCGACGCTCCTGCTGTTGCACGAGCGTGCGCCCAAACTCAGCGGGGTCTATGCCAAGGGCTTGGCCCGGGTCACCGAAAGCGCGAAGCCGGAAGATCTCGGAATACCGCTGCGTATCTTCCGGGATCCCGGGCAAGCGCGGCCGGTCGTGCAACTCTTATCCAACGGCCGCTATCACGGCATGCTGACAAGCGCCGGGGGCGGCTACAGTAAATCTCGTGACATGGCCGTGACCCGATGGCGCGAGGACGGCGTGCGGGACCACTGGGGCACGTTCTGCTATCTGCGTGACATCGACAGCGGTGCGTATTGGTCGGCGACCCATCAGCCCACCTGCGTCGAGGTGGAGCGATATGAGGCGATCTTCTCCGATGCCAAGGCCGAGTTCAAAGGCAGTCACCTCGGCTATGACACGCACCTGGAGATCGCAATCTCGGCTGAGGATGACGTCGAACTGAGAAGGCTGACGCTGCGCAACCGCTCGCGAGTCAGCCGGGTCATCGAGATCACCACGTACGCTGAGGTCGTATTGGCGCCTGGATTGGCCGATGAAATGCATCCGGCCTTCAGCAACCTCTTCATTCAGACCGAGGTGCTGGCCGAAAAGCAGTCGCTTCTGTGTACCCGGCGTCCGCGTGCCCAAGACGAAGCGCAACCGTGGATGTTTCACCTGGTCGCCGTGCACGATGCCGACGTGGCCTCCATTTCCTATGAGACCGATCGATCGGCCTTTGTGGGCCGGGGACGCACGACACGCCGGCCCGCAGCGCTGGTGGGTCCGCATGAACTGTCCGGCACGGTCGGCTCGGTGCTGGACCCGATCCTGGCAATCAGATGCAGGATCGCGCTTGCGCCAGGCCAGCGAGCGCAGGTGGACATGGTGTATGGCATCGGCGAGCAGCGAGAGATCTGCCAGGGTTTGATTGACAAGTATCGCGATCGCCGACTCGCCGATCGGGTCTTCGATCTGGCGTTGACGCAGAGCCAGGTGGTCCGGCGGCAGATCGATGCGTCGCTTGAAGACGCCCTGCTTTACGAGCGTCTGGCCGCGGCCGTGCTGTTCGTTGATCCGCAGATGCGCGCGGACGCAGACGTGCTGCTGCAGAACCGTCGAGGTCAGTCCGCGCTTTGGAGTCATGCGATTTCAGGAGATTTGCCGATCGTGCTGCTGAGGGTGGCGGACAGCGACAGCACGCACCTCGCGCGGCAGATGGTGCAGGCGCATGCGTACTGGCGGCTCAAGGGGCTACGGGTGGACCTGGTGATCTGGAACGAAAGTCAGGCCGGATATCGCCAGGCGCTGCAAGACAACCTTGTCGCGTTGATTTCTTCTGATCCCGAGGCGAACGTGCTCGACCGTCCGGGGGGCATTTTTGTCCGCTCGATCGAGCACATCGCCCAGGAAGACCGCGTGCTGCTACAGACGGTCGCGCGGGTGATCCTCAATGACGCGCACGGCACGCTTGCGGCCCAGCTTGAGCAACTGACGGCGGCGCTGCAGCTTCCACCCGTCCTGCAGCCCAGCTCGGCGAACTCCACTCCACGGCTTGAACATCGAGATGCGTCCCATGCCGACCGCCCATCCTTGGACGCGGCCCCAGACGAAGTGGTCCAGTTCGATAATGGATTGGGCGCGTTTGTCCAGGATGGCAGCGAGTACCGCATCGTGTTGGAGGAGGGCGTTTGCACGCCTGCGCCTTGGTGCAATGTGATGGCCAATGCCCAGTTCGGGACCGTGGTCAGCGAGAGCAACCCGGGCTACACCTGGGCCGAAAACGCGCACGAGTTTCGCCTGACGCCTTGGCACAATGATCCGGTCAGTGATGCAAGTGGCGAGGCCTTCTACCTTCGCGACGAGGAGAACGGACAGGTCTGGTCGCCCACGCCCCTGCCGTGCAGAGGTCGCGGACGCTACGAGGTGCGGCACGGCTTCGGCTATAGCGTCTATCGGCATGTGGAGCAGGGCATCTCGAGCGAACTATGGGTCTTCGTCGACCTCGAGCGCGCGGTCAAGTACAGCCTGCTACGACTCGAGAACCTGTCCGGGCAGCCGCGTCGCCTGAGCGTAACCGGATACGTCGAGTGGGTGCTGGCGGACATCCGTGCGCGCTCGCAGCTTCATGTGGCGACCGAGCTGGACCTGGCTGGCGGAGTGCTCATCGCCTGGAATGCATTCAACACCGCGTTCGATGGACGTGTGGCGTTCTTCGATGTCGATGCGCCATCCCGCAGTGTGACCGGCGACCGCAGCGAATTCGTGGGCCGCAACGGCTCCCTGGCCGATCCGGTGGCGCTGCGGCGTCAACGGCTTTCGGGGCAGGTCGGCGCGGGGCTGGACTCGTGCGCGGCCCTGCAGATTCCGGTCGATCTGGCCGCCGGTCAGGTCTTCGAAACGGTCTTTCGCCTCGGTGCAGCAAGCGGGCGCGATGCAGCGCTTTCCCTGGCCTCGCAAGTCCGCGGAGTGCCTGCCGCGCAGGCGGCATTGGAAGCGGTGAGGCAGCACTGGCGCCAGGTGCTTGGCGTGGTGCAGGTTTCCACGCCGGACCCGGCCGTGAACCTCCTGGCCAATGGTTGGCTTCTGTACCAGACCATTGCGTGCCGCTACCTGGCGCGCAGCGGCTATTACCAGTCCGGAGGTGCGTTCGGCTTCCGCGACCAGTTGCAGGACAGCATGGCCATGGTCCACGTGCGGCCGGCGTTGGCACGCGCGCATCTGCTTCGGTGTGCTGCCCAGCAGTTCGTGCAGGGCGACGTGCAGCATTGGTGGCATCCGCCGCAAGGCCAAGGCGTGCGCACCCATTGCTCAGATGATTTCCTCTGGCTGCCGCAGGCGCTATGCCGATACCTGGACATCACTGCCGATGTGGCGGTGCTCGAAGAACAAGTCGGCTTCATTGAAGGCCGTGCGCTCAATGCCGACGAAGAGTCCTACTACGACTCGCCGCGACCCATCGGTCCGCCTCAGACGCTGTACCAGCACTGCAAACTGGCGCTGCAGCATGGGTTGCTGCGTATGGGGACGCACGGGCTCCCGTTGATCGGGAGCGGAGACTGGAACGATGGCTTGAACCGTGTTGGCAAGGAAGGGAAGGGCGAGAGTGTCTGGCTGGCCTTCTTCCTCCACGACACCCTGAAGCGCTTCGCGCCGGTCGCCGCTCGTCAGAGCGATCAAGCCTTCTCTGATCTCTGCCTGCACGAAGCCTCAAGATTGCGCGAAGCGGTCGAGACGCACGGCTGGGACGGGCAGTGGTACAGAAGGGCCTGGTATGACGACGGCACGCCGTTGGGATCCACAGCCTCGGTCGAATGCCAGATTGACTCGCTCTCGCAGAGTTGGGCTGTGTTGTCCGGCGCAGGCCGTCGATCGCGCACCCAGCAAGGGATGGACGCCGTACAAGCGCAGCTTGTGGATCTGGATGCGGGCCTCATCAAGCTGCTGACGCCCGCCTTTGATCGGACGACCGATGATCCTGGCTATATCCGCGGGTACGTGCCGGGTGTGCGGGAGAACGGAGGACAGTACACGCACGCAGCGGTGTGGGTCTCCATGGCGTTTGCGGCGTTGGGTGACAGTCGCCGGGCCTGGGAAATGGTCGACCTGATCAACCCGATCCATCACGCCCATGACGCCGTCTCACTCCAGCGCTACAAGGTCGAGCCCTATGTCATGGCCGCCGATGTGTACGCAGCCGTTCCTCATCAAGGACGTGGTGGATGGAGCTGGTATACCGGTGCGGCCGGCTGGATGTATCGATTGCTGACCGAGTCCCTGCTTGGCCTTGGCCGGGAGGGTGACCGCATGCGGATGACCCCATGCATGCCCCTGCACTGGGATCGCTACGAGATGACCTACCAGATGGGCGCCAGCAACTACCGGATCGTCGTGCGACGGCACGCCGGGGGCACGGCCTCAATGTCGGTGGACGGCGTTGTGACGAGCGATCCGAGTTTTGCCCTGGTGGACGATGGCGCCCGCCACGAGGTGTTGGTGGAAATTCCGGAAGCGGGCTGATGCACAGTAGCCGCCCGCAGCTGGAGACGAGGCTTGATCAACTCAGCCAGATGCTTCCCATCTGGCTGGAGAAACTTCGGCATCCGGCAGGATTCTGGCCTCAGTTTGATGCCTTGGCACAACAGATCATTGATGACACGCCGGCCGAACTGCTCTGGTGCGTGAGGCTGCGACTCGCCGACATGCTTGCCGAGCATGGTCTGGAACACCCCCTGGATACCCGAGCATCGCCAGGCCGACCAGGCCGTCAAGGAACGGTGGGGTCTTGGTGTACGAGTGCCAGCGGCCAAGGACCCCGCCGCCCATCCGAATTCCCAGGGGTCACTTGGAAATCAGTGTAAGGTCGAGGCCATGGATCGAGCGTTGCAATTCATCTCCGAGTATTCGTCATGTCCCCGGCCTTGAAGCCCGACGTGTACGCGTCAGCAAGAAGGCCATGCTAAGGCACGTGCATATGCATCGCTTTGTTCTGCGTCTAGGGCGGCAACAATCGATAGGGCCAGCCCGGCTGGGCACGATCTGGCGGGATGTGTGCGGCTCACGCCTGGGGAACGTCTGCAGGTTGGGAGATGCCGATACCAAGAGCGGTGTCTCCTATCTGCTGATGATGCCCTCCGACACCCTGCTGCCTGAGATCGAACAGCGCATGCGTCTGGCACTGATTGCGGAAGGACTCTCTGTCCGCATGAGCCGCACGAGCTGACGCATTTGTCGAGACGGAGTTCGAGACCTTGCCAGCTTTTCACTTGTCTGCACTGTTCGTCCGAATCCATGGATTGTCCGACTGGATGAGCATGACCCAGCGTACTGCGCATCGTGCGAAGCATGATGTGCCGCCAGCATTCGCGGCACCTGGCGCGTGCCCGCGACCAGAGCAGGTAATGCCCGAACCTATCCGGCCCAGAGCCGCCCCAATTCAAGGCAACAGCCACAAGCGCAGCACGCCGGCAACAGCGCTAAGCACCAGGACACTGGCTAACCAGATGCCTGCCAGCCAGGCGAGGCGCTTCCATAGGGGGGAGTGGATCCGTTGCATCAGTGGTATCCCTCCGTGCCGACCTTTCCCCTGAAGATCCAGTAGGACCAACTGGTGTACGCAATGATCACGGGAATGATGGTCGCCGCGCCGAACAGCATGAACCTCTGACTCCCGAGCGGCGCGGCGGCCTCCCAGATGCTGATCGATCCTGGAACGACATACGGGAAAACGCTGATCAACAGCCCAATGAAGCCCAGCAGGAACAATGACAGCGCCATGAGGAAGGGCACACGTTCGCGGCCACGTCTCAGGCTGCGAAACAACACGAACGCTGCGATCAGCGTGAGCAGCGGCACCTGCGCGGTGAGCAGGACGTTGGGCATGGCCATCCAGCGACGCGCATATTCAAGATCCAGGAACGGTGCGGCGACACTGACCGCGGCAATGGCAAGCAGCACCACGACGAGCAGCCATGACGCCAGTCGCCTGGCATGAGACTGGGCGCTGCCTTCGGTCTTGCCCACCAACCAGGTCGAGCCCAGCAGTGCGTAGCCGGCCAACAAGGCGAAGCCGGTCATCAGGGAGAACGGACTGAGCCAGTCGAGCCAGCCACCGGCATAAGCGAGGTTTTCGACGTCAATGCCTTGCAGGATGGCGCCCAGCATGACGCCCTGGGCAAAGGTGGCCGTGATCGAGCCCAGGCAGAACGCCCAGTCCCAGAACGCGCGGTGTCGCGGATCACGCCAGCGGAACTCGAAGGCCACCCCACGGAACACCAGGCCCAGCAGCATGGCAATCACCAATGGATAGGTGGCTGGCAGGATGATCGCGTAGGCCACCGGAAAGGCCGCCATCAGCCCGCCGCCGCCCATGATCAGCCAGGTCTCGTTGCCGTCCCAGACAGGGGCGATGGAGTTCATCGCCTGGTCGCGCTCCTCGCCGACGGCAAAACTGGGGAACAGAATGCCGATGCCCAGGTCGAAACCGTCCATCACGACGTAGGCGAATACCGCAAGGGCAATGATGCCCGCCCAGACTACCGTCAGATCGATGCCCTCCATCTCAGTGCTCTCCAGGAAGTCGCTGGACCCCGGCGGCCGGAGTGATGCCGGCTGCATGCTGGGGGACCCGATCCGGCTCGCTCTCATGCGGCCGCGGTGGTTTGGACATCAGGCGCAGCAGGTAGTAAGTCCCGGCGCCGAAGGCAAAGAAATACACGATCACAAAAGCCAGCAGCGATGCCGCCAGTGCGGGTGCATGCAGCGGCGAGGCCGAGTCGGCCGTCCGCAGCAGGCCGTAGACGGTGAAGGGCTGGCGGCCCACCTCGGTGGTCACCCAGCCGGCGATGACAGCCACGAATCCGGCGGGCCCCATGGCCACCGCCGCACGATGCAGCCAGGGCCAGGCATACAGGCGCTTGCGCGCACGCGCCAGCAGACTGAACAGCCCAAGCCCCAGCATGGCCATTCCCAGCCCGACCATGATCCGGAACGACCAGAACACCACCGGCGTTGGCGGCCACAGTTCGCGTGGATAGTCGGTCAGCCCGGGCAGGGGCGCATTCGGGTCGTGCTTGAGGATCAACGAGCCAAGCTTGGGAATGGCCACTTCTGCGTGGACCTTGGCTGCATCGTTGTCTGGCAGCCCGAACAGGATCAATGGCGCGCCTTGCGGGCTGGGGTGGTAGTCACCCTCCATGGCCAGGACCTTCATCGGCTGGTGCTCCAGCGTGTTCAAGCCATGCGCATCGCCCACCAGGATCTGGATGGGCGCGGCAATGGCCACCATCCACATCGCCATCGAGAACATCTTGCGTGCGCCGGCATTGCCGCGGTCCTTCAGCAGATGCCAGGCGCCCACGCCGCCCACGACCAGGGAGGTGGTCAAGAACGCGGCAATGACGGTGTGGACAAGGCGATAGGGGAAGCTCGGGTTGAAGATGATCGGCAGCCACGATCCGGCCGGCACGAACTGCCCGGCAGCATTGATGGCATAGCCGGCCGGTGTCTGCATCCAGCTGTTGGCACTGATGATCCAGGTCGCCGAGATCAGGGTGCCTAGCGCCACCATGCAGGTGGCGAAGAAATGCAGCTTCGGGCCCACCTTGGAGATGCCGAACAGCATCACTCCCAGAAATCCCGCCTCCAGGAAGAACGCCGTCATCACCTCGTAGGCCATCAGCGGACCGATGATCGGACCGGCCTTGGCCGAGAACACCGACCAGTTGGTGCCGAACTGGTAGGACATCACGATGCCAGAAACCACGCCCATCCCGAACACGACCGCGAAGATCTTCAGCCAGTAGCGGTAGAGGTTGGCGTAGACCCCGCTGCCGGTGCGCAGCCACAGCGCTTCGAGCACCATCAGAAAGCTGGCCAGGCCGATGGAAAACGCCGGGAAGATGAAATGGAACGAAATGGTGAACGCGAACTGCGCGCGTGCGAGTAACAGGGCGTCCATCAAGTCTTCCCCTTCCCGTCGCGTTCCGGCGCAGCCTTGCGCAGGACGCTGACCTTGTTCTTGAGCTCAAGGATCCGCGAGACGCCACGACCCAGGGTCAAGAGCTGGCGCAAGCTTTGGTCATCCAGCTTGCGCACGTCGTCCAGCCAGAACGTCAGCAGCTCGATGAACTCGTGCATTTCCCGCATCTTGGCCTGTGCGTGCCGCTCCGCGGTGGAGGCAGGCTTCTCCAGCAGCACGTCCCGCAACAACGTCAGGGTCGGGTCGATCTCGCGACGGCGGCGTTCTTCGGCCAGCGTGCGTACGATCTGCCAGATGTCGTCGGGCGCCTCGAGGTAGTCGCGTCGGTCGCCGGGGAGATGACGCTTGCGCACCAGATTCCACGCATCCAGCTCCTTCAGCCCCATGCTCACGTTCGAGCGCGACATCCCCAGGGTCTCGGTGATCTCATCGGCCGTCAGCGGCCGATCCGAGAGGAACAGCAGCGCATAGATCTGGCCGACCGTGCGGTTGATGCCCCAACGGCTCCCCATTTCACCGAAGTGAAGGATGAAGCGCTGGATCGAGGGAGGGAGGTCGTGCATCACGGAATCCTGTTATTTCAGAAATTACTGAAATTATTGTACATTAGTTGCGGCGCCGCCGTTGCCGGCGTGGCCTAGGAGCAGTCCGGGGCACCAGATTCCGCCGCATTGCGATTGCCGCAATCGCAAACGACAGCGCGCATGGCCGCGGGCCGTGCATGCTTGGGCGAGCCGGGCACGCGTTCACGCGAGCGGGCACCTCGAAATCAGCTCAGGACTGAAGTGCCGGGTATGCGCGACTCGCTCCGACGCCGAGTCTTACCTTCGCCCCCGGTCAATCTGCTCACTGACCACGCCGCCTCCTACGGGATACGACCCAGCAGGCGAGTCGACTGTGGATCTTGTTAGTTCCTGTCCTTATACAAGTAGCTGATATATATGGTCTTTCCTGCGGGGATCGAACTCAGAGCCGCGCAAATTGCGAGCAGGGACATGATCCAACGAAAAAAGCATCTCTAGAGACACGATTCAACGAAAGGATTGCTCAAGGCAGCCGAGCCATCAGTGGCCGCCTTATGCCTCTCGTATCAGTGAGGCGTAAAAACAACTCGCGTAGCAGCTTTGAGCTCATAGTCTAAAGACTATAAAACCCTTTTTAAGTCAATGGGTTGCGATTGCGCAAAGACTCTACGCGTGCTACTTCTTCGATGCCGCATGCTGCGGCGAATATTGATCGGCGGAGACGCGAACTATGACCTGACGCAATCGGATGCCTGTGGCTAGAACGAAGAAAGGCCAGGGTTGCAGCCCTAGCCTTTCTGAACAACCGGATGATCCGCCGATTGAGCCTAGCCTTTCACGTCTCTCTTCCCGTGTCAATAGGAAGGGCGGGCATTTATTGCGCCGGGCCTGAGGACCCAGCGATGAGCGTAAGCATGAGGATTGCGCGCCCGGCCCGCGACTTAGTCGTTCAGCCCGGCGAACTGGTGATGTGCGGAGGGAGGCTTTCAAGAATCGTGAGCTGCGTGGCGCCGAACAAGATCCACGTAAAGACCGAAGGTAGTGCCGAGTTTCGATGGGTAGAAGTAGGCGAGCTTGCGACTTACGAGCATATCGAGCGAAAAAGGAAAATCAGGCACGTTTCGCAGAGCGATCCAGTCCAAGAACAGACTGCGCGCGATTGGACGCGAGTGCTAAGTCAGGCCGTCAAGAAACAAGGTACTAGACTTTGCACTGAGACTTGCCGAGACATTGCTCTCCAGTTCGGCGTCTCGACAAAAACCGTGCGGCGCAGATGGCGGCTGCATTGCGACAATCCATTGCCCGCATCTCAGCTGCCAAGCATGCCAGGCCCTGCGCCCAAGGCGCGGCTTCTTTCACCGCTCGTTGAGAGCCTGATCGCCAAAGCGATCGATGAGGTGTACTTAGTGCGAGAAGGCAGCACAGTCTCAGCCGTGGTCCGGAGGTGTGCGCAACTGGCTAGGGAGGCGAATAGGCAGCCACCGAGCTACGCTGCCGTTAACACGCGAATCAAATCGCGCGATCCACTGCTGGTAGCGGTCAAGCGAAAGGGATCGCATGAAGCATATGCGACTCAATCCCCATCCATTCGCGGCCTAGAAACTAGCTATCCGCTTGAGGTTGTGCAGATTGATCACGCGCTTGTGGATTTGATGTTGGTGAGTCCATTGACTAGGCAGGTCATAGGTCGCCCGTGGATCACCCTGGCTATTGACGTTTTCACCCGTTGCGTTGTTGGCTACTACATGAGCTTCGATCCGCCCGATCAGACATCGGTCGCTCTTACCCTGGAGCATAGCTGCCTACCCAAGGAGAAGTGGCTTCACTCAATAGGATTATCGGGAAAAGTTTCTTATCCGATGTTCGGGAAGATGTCCAGAATTGCGTGGGATAACGCGAAAACATTCAAGACAAAGTCACTGCTTGCACAGTGTGAACGGTACGGGATTGAAGTCCGGCCCCGGCCTGTTCGTCGCCCTCACTATGGCGCGTATATAGAACGCTACATCGGGACGATGATGGGGGATATTCACCTGCTGCCCGGCACGACGTTTTCAAACTCAAAGCAACGAGGAGACTACCCGTCTGAGAAGAAGGCGATCTTCACATTCACGGAACTTGAGCAATGGCTGGCACTGCAGATTGCCGGCGTGTACCACAACAGGCCGCACGCGGGATTAGGAGGACAAACGCCGGCCCAAGTGTGGGAGCACGCATGGACCAGCAAGCAAGGCGTGGCTCAGTTCCCGCCGATGGTTGGCAATCCTCGCGACTTCACTCTTGGTTTTATGCCCGCAGCGGGTAGAAAAATTGGGCGCACGGGTATACAGCTGCATTCGTTGCATTACTGGGACCCGGCTCTTACACCTTTCATAAACGATGGCATTGAGCACAGAGTCCACTTCAGCCAGCGCGATCTCAGCAAGGTGTATCTCTATGTCGGCGGCGATTTTATCGATGTTCCGTTAATGGATCGTTCCCGTGAACCATTTTCTTTCTGGGAGCTTCGGGACATCCGAGCGCATCTCAAAGATCAGGGGAGAATGGCCTCATCAGAAAGTGAAATATTCGACGCTTTGGAGCTCCAGCGCGGAATTTTAATCCACTCTGCAAGCAGCTCAAAAAAGGCACGGCGTAAAGTTGCCAAGTTGCCCGAGCCTCGCCAAGGGCACCTAGAGGACGACCCGGTTGACTACACAACTCGGGTCACAGCGATCCCGGCGAGTCTGGGAGAGGTAGAATGAAAAACGCCATTCCCTCGGAACCTGTCTTTGCGAACCAGTACTTGGGAGGAGACCTTCCGTTTGTGCTGAGCTCTCCCACCGTACGTATCCTCAAGATCCTTAGCCAGCTACGATTGAGTGAATACAAGCGTAGCCGACCGGTTTGCCTTCACATTGCTGCAGCCGCCGGAAGCGGCAAGAGCAGGCTGCTGAAGCACTACATGTCACAAGTCTCAGCAGTACGGGAGTCGAGTGGGTCGAGATATCGCGAAGCGATCTTGATTGAGGCCCCGTACGACGGCAACTGCATGAAGATGTGCCGGTCCATCGTCAATGCCTGCTTGCCGGGATATCCCATTCGGAAAACCCAGAACCTTCATGAGCAGGTCGCCGATTTGTTGCAGGCATCGGGGGTGAAGCAGCTATTGATCGACGAAGCTGGCCACATTCTCCACGCAGGAAAAGCGGGTCAGCAATACACGCTGGCCTTGATAAAATCTATATGCAATTTGGGCATCACTATTTGCATCGCGACCACCAAGAACATGGTGAATGTGTTGGCCGCCGACGAGCAGCTGGCGTCACGCTTCAAGAAGGTCGAGCTACCTGTTTGGAGTGAGTCAACCCAGTTCCGCCAGTTTCTTGCTGGAGTCGAAGCTCAGCTCAACCTACCAAGCCCCTCGCATCTGGACAGCAAGACCATCATCCGATGGCTCACCACCCATGACTGCTGCGTGACGTTCAGACTCTTGGAGGTGCTGATGGGTGCAGCCCGGCTTGCGCATGCCCGTGGTCAAGAGCGCATCACAATCGAGTTGCTCGATGAGTGCTGGAATGCTGGGTTCGGCGAAGAAGGAAAGGCCTATGAAGATTGAGGACTTGCCTGACGCCGCTGTTCCTTTTCCAGATGAAAGCATCTTTTCATGGCTGGAGGCCACAAGAGTCAAGCTGCGCCTTGCGTCGACCGAGTGGAGACAGTGGTGCGGCTTCTCAGCACGGGAGCAGGAACGTCGCAGCGATGGTAGTTCATGGGGTCGGCTCCCCCCAGAACTTGGCCAAATAAATCGGATACCGGCTGCCTGGCGTATCGCGGGTAATTGGAGACAGATTGCATGCCCGCATTGCTCAACACTCGAGGAAAGGGAAACTAGGTATCCAGTTTTAGTCGACTGGCTTGACGCACGAACGATCGCCTGCAGTGAACACCGCGTGCTGTTGAGCAACTCTCCGATGGAGGATCCAGTGCCAGTGGCGGTCACCGAAGAGATCCAAGGCCTATATGACTGGCTTCAACAGTGGCGACAGGGAGTCATCGGGGTACCAGATGCGCGGCTCCGTCGGGATTTAGTATTGGCGGCTGGGCGCAACTGGTGGCCCGAAGTAGCAATCATTGCTAGCGCTGAGCTGGCTTGGACGATTGACGGGACGGGCTGGCGATTGCCCAAGACGCAAAGCAGGTATCGACCACGTGGGCCATCCCGGATTGGCGGGCTTAGCCCTATGGACAGAGCGGCAGCCCTGCTGGGTGCCTATCGGGCCTGGAAAGCTCTGACGGGCCGTTCTTTGGAGTCGCTTCCGCATTGGCCTATAGCAGCTTGGGAGTGGCTTGAGCGCCGTCTGCGCTCAGGTGCAGGGCCAGAGATTGGAGCAATACTCAGGGGGATTGTCGTAGCGAATCGAAACTGGCGCAGGTGAGGCCAGTCGCCGGGCCGCGCTGCATTGGAGCAGCCTAGCTAGCAACAGGTGCAAGAGGGCCCATTGCCACTGATAGCGGAGCCAATGTGTCGGACGTGCCCGTTGCGACCTGCTTAACATGTGCCGCCATGTGAGTCGATCAATTACCCCAGCTCATGTGACGGAAGCGGTTGCCATCTTCGGGGACAGTGCCTGATCCCTTGCGGCTTATTTCATCGAGCTATTAAGTGAGTGTGGCTTCAGAGGTGCCTTCCTCTGTAACTCTTTCCATGTCCCTGAACGAGCATTGGTTCTTGTCGCTGACCGATGCACAGAGCAAAAGCGAACCGTGACGGCGCTTATATAACGAGGAGCGACCCCACGCTGCACTGGCATGGAAAGCTCCTGAGGAATTCGCCCGAGAACACGATTCTCAATCGAATCTGCAGGCGCCGAAAAAATTCGGAATATCTACCGGCTGATGGTCTGGAATCAGGGGTCGGGTTAGCGGATAAGCAAGCGAAAATCTGAGATGTCGCCTTCAACATCTGAGAGGGCATGACGAAGCGCGGCTCGCTTTGCAACTTCCAGTCGTCGCATCGCCTCCTCGGCGGAAGCAAAAGGTTGGCTGAGAAATTCGCGCAGAGCAACTGGGGAGTCGAGCATGTCCGCGAGGTCAAGATCGGATGTCTTCAAGTTCATCGAATGAATCCTTTTGGTGGTAATAGAAATTTAACGAATATCAATTAATAAAAATATCTTCTATATTTGATTATTTTGATATTAAAATATGTTTCAACATGGCTTTGTTTGGTATATAAAAGAAGAATGGAGTGCCACCCCTAAATGTAATATTTTTAGAGGCTAAAAAAAGGGTGGAATATCAAATAGTTAAATTCAAGGGTCATTTTAATGTTGCGCCCTTGAGCGAGCGTATGGAATTTAAATTGACTTCTATTTCTCTAAGCAAGGAGGGGCGGGCCGCCTATTCTCAGTTAATTCGGAGGGCTTTGGATCGGGGTCGGGGGAAAGCAAGGTGCGGCGAATTCGATTTCCAGTGCTATTTCGGCGGGGAAAGCATCACTGGCCTAGCAAGGGACGGGTTAGGACGACTGGGATCGTTATTAGGGCTAGGGCGGGGCCGCTCCTGGCGATGGCAGACGATTGCTATGGAACGGGTTAGTTGCCTGTGGCCCCGAGGCTGGGAATGCTTATCGGGTCAAGCACAAGTGCTCATGCGGTAGGCCTGGAGAGAAATGAATTCCCCCGGTACTCGTAGCCATTTGAATCACTGCGTCCTACCTCCTGATAGGATAGCTGCGATGCATTCTGGAGGCGTGGTCGTGGCCGACTCAAGAGGATCTACTCCTTTGGTAAGCGGCAGGGACAATGCGTAAAAGAAAAATTCGTGGCGATGAAGCATGATCTCGAACTCAGGCCCCACGAAATCTGGCATCTCCAGAAGTTCGTCATAGCTGAAACCAGCAGCATTGATGCGGCAAAGCACTGCATCTAGCACCGAGAAGAATCTTCCCGATCCTTCGTACCACTCCCCTCGCAGTCTCTCTGGCCTCAAAAGGATGTGTAAAAGCTTTTCAAGACCTCTAGCTTCTTCCCAGTACTCGGAGGGGATAGCGAAAGCATGAGCAATCCGTAGAGGGCAGCCTGTTTGAATCTCGGAAATTCGTCGCTTTAGATTGCAAGTCAGCCCAATCTTTACGTACGTCTCTGACGGCCCATGACATGCTACTAGGTAAACGTAGTAAATATCGATTTGATCCAGTGTGAGTACGGCAGTCGGGGGCGAACTCATGTAAGTGATCGACCTCTTTCAATGTAGGAAGAGCATATGATCGAAATTGGGGATTAGCAACGCATCAGCAAGCCTACGCTGGTGCGTGGCCTAAACAAGCTAAAATGTATTCTGCACAGACTTTGGTTCTGGCCGACGCTCGATTTTGAGTCAACCGACCTTAGCTGCCCGCGGCTCGCTATTGGTCAGGAGCTGGAGTTCCTTGACGGAGGGCAAGGCAGGGTAGGTAAGCGATTAGGCAGGAAAACGGATTAGGCCGCGTTATCGGGGCTAGGGTACGTGACCGCCCGCAGCCACAGGCTCCATGCCGGGATGGAATGAACACCAATTAGTCTGCTCCGCGATGGCAACGTATTCTGGAATCAACGACGCCGCTGCAACGTCGCCCCGGAAGATCTGGACGTAGCGATGCGCCACGTAGGATGCGATGGTCATCATCAGATCAGGCTGGCAATCCTGGAGACATCGGGAGATATCAGCATAGAGGCCAAGGAAAAAAGAGCGGCGCGCCATATAAGCCCCCCCATAGGGCCACGCCTGCGTGGCTGAACTACCGCTCACTCGCTGGCGCCTGCTGTCGGCAGGCCGAAGCACGACTCCCCAGCTCCCACAAACCTTCCGCACCTGAAGTCAGAGGAATCCCGACATCCCAGTACTCCCTCCCAGCGCTATAATTGGCTAGCGGTTTATGCGCCGCGCCTGGGCAGGGCTTCTGCTCTTCCATACCCCAGGTCACCGCAATGGATATGCAGGTGGAAGTTGCCCCCGTCGATACAACCGCGGTCGGCCTACTCTCTGTCGAAGTTCCCACCCGTCTCATCTCAGTCGAGATCGCAACCGGACTGGCGCGCGCCTGCCTGCTGATCGAGATCGGAGGCTTCCTGATGGGCGTACTGCTCACCGCCAAGCGCGAGTGGCGCCAGTACGCCAATCCGCGCCTGTCGCACGCTGAAGAAATGGACAGCGAGTTTGACTACTTTGACTACTGGCGTGAGCTGGTGGCGCCCTTGAAGCACTTCCCCCAGAACCGAGCTGGAAGAGCGTCTGCGGTTCGTTACCGGCCTCCGCCAAAACATGAGCGAGCGCATGGACCTTTTCTACGGCGGGCTGCAGAAGCTGGGCCCGTTCCCGGTGCTGGTTGCTTAGTACCTCAAGTTCCGCAACTGGGAATGGGGGAGACTAGGCAGGCGCTTACGATCTCAACTCGGTCGGGGGACTGCTGATCTTTGTAGTAGTAATGATGTATCTGATGGCCTGGGTGCTGGTAGCTATGCGCACGCGGCTGGACACCTACGTCTGTCTGCTTGAGGCTGCCATCAAATAGGCACCGCTCAGGGTGGCTCGACGAGCTGCCTATCGCTCAGCGCATACGAACACATTTTTGAGGAAGCTTTGAACACCATTCTGCTTATAACTATCTCGGCGCTACTCATCGCAGGCGCCTCGTTCATCATCATCCGCCGAAAGGCAGCCGGCGTCCGTGTTGAGGCCAGTCAGTCCAGTCGCGTCGATTCACCGTCGGCCGACATGGTGGAGGCGAAGACCGACCTCGGCTGTGACTTCGCTCTTTTTGATGAAAACGGAATGAGCCTGCTCGAATGCAGGGAGATCGAGCGCATCCCCGCGCGGACACACACCCTCGGTTCGTCCGGCAGTGGCATCGAACGGGTCAAGCATCTTGCAGCCGATCTGTTCAAAGGGGCTGCCAGCGTTCCCGGCAGGACCGTCGAGGTGGTATTCAAGCCAGAGATCCAGAGGGGACTCACGGAAGGCACTTACTCTTTGATGAGGACCAAGTCGGGAGAGATCCTCGCCGATGCGGTCGACACGTCCGGCAAGGTGGTCGGAAAGGCCAGGCTGATGCGGGGGGGGAAGGCCAAGCAGCTTGCCGGCGGAGCATTTCAGCTTGTTAGCATCGCCGTCGCTCAATCACACCTGGCAGATATCGAGAAGAGTCTTGGCGTCATCAAGGACTCCATCGCCGAAGTTATTGAAAGGCAGGAAAACGAAGACAAAGCCCGAATCACGGGCGCATTCGACTACATCAAGGAAATTGCCTCGCACATGCGAGAGCTCCGCTGCCCGGATGAGCTGCCCCAGCACAAGATGAACACCATTGAAGGCGTCATCAAGGACTCCTATGCGTGGCGCAACAAGCTGGTGGAAGACATGACCTCGCTGATCAGGCAGATTTCGACCCTGACCGACTCCGACACCTTTGGAACGGGCGACACGTTCAACAAGCTCAAAGGCCTTGTCGAGCGGGTGAGGCCGCTGCTGGCACGACGCGAACTCTTTCTCAACCTTGCCTCAGCCTTGGACTTCGTGACCGCCTACCTCGATCCGACGCAGCGCAATTACTCACGCATGTCGGTGGACGAAGACCGCTGGAGCGACCTCCTGGAGCAGTTCAGAAACGCCGTTTCCGTACAGGAGTCCGCGCTGATGGGCAAGGCATTCTGGAACTCGGGTGAAACCCTCCAGTTGCGCAAGGATAAGCTGAGGTCAATGACGTCCGACTATCACCGGCTCGGGAATGACCAGCAGGCCAGCTACCTTAAGGTGCGGTACGCGCTGAATGAGAGCATGTCCCGCCTTATTGATCCCAGTGGCAATGTCCGTATAGCGATTGCATTCGATTGCCAGGGAAATGTCGGTAGTGCAGCCATTCTCTAACTGAAGAAAAGTTGATAACAAAGCGGTAGCGAATATCGATCGCCACCACTAAGGGCTATCCCAATCAGAGAACAAGTGACAAAGCCATGGCCGAAGACCTGGAAGGTACCGAAGTGCTGGAGTTGATATTGCAGGAACTCAGGCATGCTCAGCTCAACGAGCTGGATACACAGCATGAGCTGTTGGAATCGGTAAGGGGCGCGATCGCTGACCACCCCGAGGATGCAAATGCACAATCAGCTGCTGCGCTCTCGACTCTGGTCGCGTACGGATCGGGGGTGGACAAAGTCGAACTCGGCTCGATTCTCGCTGACTTGACACGTCTGGTCGACGGCCTGGAGAGCGTTACAGACGTCTATTACGTCGATGCTGGCCTGCAAGGTTATCGCGAGTTTTCTCTACGCGAGCATCTTCCCCATCGTACAGATGCAAGGCTGACGCCCGACGAACTAGATGAAGTCGAGGCGTTCATCAGAGTCTCATTCGGCGACGAGGGGCCGGCACCGAATAGCACGCCATCGAGGACGCCACGCCCATGACGACGATTACAAAGGCGGTCGTCATGAAGGCCATCCAGGCCGCCATCGACCGCGCCAAGAACAAGTCCCCGACAACCAACTACGCACTAGGCAAGGCCTACGAGTTGAAGGTGCTTTCGAGGCTGCTTGCGCACCTTCGCCACTCCCACAAATACATGCTTTCGTGCCATCCCAAAGCCAAGACCCGCCTGACGTTTGGTGGGGCGCCTTGCCGGCCGAACGCTAAGGGTCACGACTGCATACATGTCGCCGCAGGGTCCGAAAGCTATGAGTTCTGGGTTTCGGTCCAGTTCACAACGCTGAGCTACCAGCTCGGTAAGACTGGTGCGGCGCCCAGCTGTTCGGACCTGCACGAGATCGATATAGGGCTCTATAAGCCGCTCAAAGGATCGGCTTATCCGAGCTATAAGCAGTTGGTATTTGCGGGATCTTGTAAAGCTGGGGCATGGCACAAAGTTCATGCTCGGGAGGCGTTAGGGCTACGACGGGAGCTGGGAATGCTCAGCCACCCAACCTCCAGCCGCGCGCCATGGTTTACTCCGGTCGTACCGAGCGATCCCCCGACGCCGCTCGCGTTGTTCTCTGCCGATCTAAACTCCGCCAACTATCGAGGATCGCTAGCGTCTTTTGGACTTTATGTTGTCCCGCATCCCTAAGTCACCGGCGCATTGAGCCTAGGCACCTCACGAGCAACCATCTCTCACCTCAATCAGTGCGAGCTGCGATCCGGTTCAATTTTGCCCCCCCCCCCGATGATGGTGATGCGCGTGCTCCGCCCGCGACTGCCAAGCGCGGCAGCTTGACTACGTGGAGGCTGGCTTAGCTCGAAGCACAGCTTTCGCTTTTATCCGACGTGCACCGATAGGTAAGTGATTAGGGATGTTTATCGGGGGTAGGTGAAGGACAGCTCCCGCTCTGACCCAGATGCCGGCAGCCACAAAGGGGACATGCTGGATCTGCTGCGGGAGACGGCCCTGATCCACAACATAGGACAACCGATTACCAGCCAGCTCTGTAATGTGTCTAGTTTGGCTGGCTTTCATGGGCCGAGCGAGGTTTACTGCGACTTGACCCGGAGCACTGCGGGGTAACGCTCGCCAGCTTCCAGGACCTGTCGTTGTAGTCCAGGAACCCCAGTAAGAATCGAGGCCTGCATGGCGGCCAGCATCAACATACCGTTGACGTTGAGCAACGCCTCACGGATCAGAACGGCCGGATAGCCTTCCATGTGCCGACGGACGGGATGAATGCCGGCATGTGCGTAGGAATTCAAAGCCTTCCAGTTGTAGTCCATGAACTCGCGCAGGGCTTCAACGGGTGAAGCAGGGGCCTTCCTGGCAAGCTCGGCCATCATTGTGGTGGCGTTGGGCAGTTTCTTGGCAGCCTGCTCCGTGTCCCGCGTGAGGTTGCTGGCTAATTTCTCCACTTCTCTATCGCTGGCCGCGTACAGCGACCAAATTGAGCGCATCACCGCTTCAAACTGGGCCCGGTGGATTACTAAGGCCGAGGACATCATGCCTGCCGCAAGCAAGGCCCGAGCGCTGTGAGAATGCTCCATTGATAGCAAGCACAAAAGGTCGCTGACCCGAAAACGGTCGCTCTCGTCGTAGAGCGGACGCTCGATCACTTGGATCACTTCGGCGGCCAAAGCGTCCGATTGAGTAAATAGTAGATCGAAGTCCATTACTCCTCCAGTAGGCCTGCATGATGCCGGTCGGCGAAGTAAAGGAGCAAGCCGTCAGAGGGGTTAATTGAGTACGAGCGTACCTAAGGGGGTTCTACCTCGTTTCCACGGATGGTTGAGTTAAGGACCTGAAGGTCTGATCCCGAGCATAAAGACTGCGCTGGACGATCGGGTTTCAACCCCCAGAAAATTGGGCCAAATAGTAGTGGTCGCGCCGTGGCAAGCGTTTAATGGCGTCAGTTGCATCAACTATTGTTCGGTTGCATTTACTTAGAGATCTATCAGCCGTGCCCAGGTCGATCGAGATATTCATGGGAACAGGGCGCCGCCGGCTACGGTCGTCGGGCAAGCACCGAGATCACCTTGAAAGCGACTTGGCCACCCATGAACGCGGGGTTGCTGTGGAACACGTAGGCCATCTCTCCCGGTTCCCAGTCGAACACCTGGACATCGGCCACGCGAAAAGGTGAGTCCTTGAGCATGTAGCTGTTGTAATCGTTGAAGATCGCTTCGATCGCCTCGTCGAGCGAGGCCGCGGTCGCCATGCCGACGCGGGTTGCCAGGTGCACCCACTTCACGGTCGGGCCGCACAGCGGCGCCTGCACCAGGCGGTCCTCAATGTTCTCGCGGTACTGCTTGGGCCGCTCCGACGGGGGCGACGCCGGCGACGTCCGACGCGCGACGTCATCGGGGTGAGAGCCGGCGAACCAGCAGACGATCCCGTCCGGCGCGAAGGTGGCGATCTGGCTCGCCGTCGTCAGGCTCAGCGAGAACACATCGTGCTCCATCACCTCAGCAGCTACACTGGCGTCGCGGATCGCCTGCCGCGTAAGCGCAATCAGCTTGGGGTTGTTGTCGATCGACAACACCGGCCGCGAAGGCGCGAGCGCCAAGGTGCCCAAGCCGATACCGCAACCGATCTCCAGCGTGCGCCCCGCCGGTGCGATGCCGGCCAATGCGGCGTAAAGGCCCTGGCCCTCGTTGGTGCGCGACTCGCGCGCCCAGTGGTCCGGGTAGGTGTTTGCGTCCATTGGTTGCATGCCGTTCTTACCCATGGGGACCTCGTTGTCGAAAAAGCGCTCGACACGACGCCCGCGTGGAGCGCGTCACCTCGCGCCCAACTGACGAGCTCGTGGTCGCACGAACGCGTTTCAAGGTCGCCCCGCGAGCGCGTGGCATCCATATTGAATTCGCGCGATGGAAATCTGTTCGTGCGAACTCGCGAGCCGAGATAGTTCACTCCGCGAACGGCGGGTCGTCGGGATGCCACGCCTCGCGCAGCGCGACGAGGTTGACGGCCTCGAAAGGGTTCGGGGCATCGGCGAGCACGAGTTGCAGTGAGACGAAAGCGGAGACCGCGATGATGGCGGCCACCTTGCTCGTGCCATGGGCATCCATCACCGCGGCGATGGCATCGATTCGCTCCTGCAATGCTGGATGCTGCTCGCCAGGACCCCAGTCCTCGCGCGAGAGCAGAGTCATCGCGAACATGCCGCAATAAATGCCTATCTGGCGCTTATCCGCTATCAACGCCGCCGACTGGCCTGTCGCCCCCGCCTGGTCGGCGATTCGCGCGAGGAGGAAATTGGTGGCGAACGCGTCGCAGGAATGCTCCTCGCGGCGGCACGCCTCAACGTCGTCCGGGGCGGCCGCCGTCCCGCCCTGCTGGTGCAGCAGGTGCTGCATCTCATGTAGGACGGCCCAGCCGACCGCGAAGATGGCCAGTTCACCACCGACCCGGCCCGAGTCGTCCGGCACGTGGTCGACGAGCTCACCCGGTAGCGGCAGGTTCGCAGGCCATGGCACCGCATCGACATCCGCGGCAACGCGGGTGGCCTCGAAGCAGTCGAGGATTTCCATGAACCGGGTGACGTTGGTTTCCCCGGTGGTCACGTAATGCTGGTAGGCGACATAGCCTTCCCATAGCGCAAAGCTGGCTAACCAGAACAGGCGCATGAGACGGTGGTTGAAGCGGATGAGGACGTAGCCACCGGCGTCGAGGACGACAGGGCCGTCCGGCCCGTAGTCTCCCAGAATCTGGATTTGAAGGCCGAAGTCGTCCCAATAACGTTGCAGTTCGTCGGCACGCTCGGGCGTAACGCCCAGGAGCATGTCGTGGACGGTGTCGCGCAGAGTGAGTAGGGGTGCTGGGGTGTTCATAGGTCAGGGTCCTCATTATGGAATGGATCGGCAGAACTTGCCGTCCTCCGTTATCTAGGTCCCTTCGAGCAGACGCGATCTGCGCCGCGAGTTCCCCGGCCGAAGGGGATCTGGCGGCTTGGCGTGCCGCACTGGCGAGGCGGTTATCCACTGCGCTACTGGCTGCGAACTGCGCTCAATCCAGTGCACCGCCCAGTTTCACCCCACGTGGCCCGCAACGGTCGAATTCCGCGTTGACTTGAGGTACTTACCTTGACTTCTAGGGAATCTTCGTGGCGCCTGACCGGAGGTACGCCGGCGCGGGCGCCGTCGCCTTTCAGTGAGAACGCGCGATGACCGATAACGCGAACTGTCCGGACAAGCCTAGACCGCCGCCGGTACCGCCCGCCGCGCCGTATGGCGTGCATGCCTTCTGGGACAAGCCGCTGCACGAGTTGGGCAAGGTCACCATCGATCCCATCGGACCCGAATGGGCCGAACGCCACCGGATCTACTCCCTGCTGACCATGGCGCTAATCAACGGCTACTGGAATGGCAACAAGTCCGGCCCCGATGGGATTTACCCGTGGCGCAAAACTCAGCGGCTTCCCATCACCGACGAAGTTCCAATCCCCCCGGGACGCTACGCCGGTGATCGCTACGTGGGCCACAACATCGCCTGCCTGGCGGTGGATCTTAACGGCGAGATCATCGATTTCGATTTCAACCACAACGACCTTTACAACAGCTCGGCCGAGCACGCCGAGTCGCGCCTGGTCCGCCGCATCTTTTCGCTTAACCAGTTGTACGACCACTGGCAAACCGAGTCCGAAGATGGCCGCAAACGCGTCAACTACGACTCCGTATTCACCGGCACCACGATCTATACGAGCCTGGAGTCGTGCGCGCAGTGCTCTGGCGTCATGACCTTGGCCAACGTCAAGCAGGTGGTGTACCTGCAGTCCGACCCCGGCCAGTACTTCGTGGGCAACATCCTCTACAACCTATCGCAGGCCAAGGCGCCGACAGCAACGCTCAAGTTGCACAAGATGGGCTTCGACGAAGCCTACACCCGTCCGCCCATGATCGATCCGAAGTACCGTGCGCCCGAGCCAGTTGATGCCTCGCTGTTCGGCTTTCAGTACAAGCAGCAACTTGAAAGCGCTTACCTGAACTTCATCGACCTGTGCGACAAGCAGAAGAAAATCCCGTTCTTCCAAGGGCCGAAGACGGAAGACAAGCCGAAGTACACGGGAGGCCTGACTTCGTTCCTATGCACCGATGACGCCAAAGGCGTCTTCGAGGCCGCGGCGAAGGAACTGGAGAATCTGAGGCTGGGGCATGCCAACTTCGCCCCGGTGATCAGTGAGCCTGGCAAGCAAGAACAGCGGGCCTTCTCGAACGAATGGGTGTTGGCACACGCGAAGAAGTTCCTCGATCATGCCCTGAATCAGGGGAGCCGCGGCACGCCGCATCGCTGAGGCCCTCAATTCCCTTCGGAGATCTCTATGCGTACGCACATTGAATCCGGCGGTCCGCTGCGCGTCCGCGCCATCGCCGGCACGCGGGTGGTGCTGATGGCCATGGACATGGCCGAGGAAGGGCGGGAGGGATTGCGAGGCGCCGTCCAGCGCAAGCGCAAGGGCAGCACTCAGCCGGCGAAGTGGCTTACGGGCACCAAGTACTTCAAAGACCTAGTCAAGGACGTGCATGGGAACGTCGAACACGATGCTTGAGATCAATCTTCCTCCAGAAGAACTGGCCGCCCTGCGTGCCATCGACACCCGTGCCCTGGGCCAGGCCATCGACGCGTGCTTGGACGCGCGCCGAGGAGCGTCATGGTTGCGCGAAAATCGACTGGACAGCTGCGGGCTATACGTCGCCTCGAAGCTGCGCGCCTTCGAGACGGCCCTGGCCGCTTACGCCGGGGCGAAGTCCGCGAAGAGGCTGGCCGACACAGAAAGCCGCGCTCGCCGAGCCGGAAGCGACTTGGTCGCCGCCGTCCAGAACATGCAGCATAGCGTGGAAACACAGGAGAAGGAGCGCAAGCTTTTCTTCGTCGACGACCACATCATCCCGCCCGGAAGTTTCAGCAAGCAGCTGAGTGTGCCCGTGCGCTACAGCTGGCGGCCCACCCCCGAGGCGGAGTCGATCTACGGCACGATTACCTTCAGCCATACGCATGACCCACGGCCCGACTACCGCGTCTCGCCGCCCAAGCGAAAGCCGAGCGCAGCCAAGCAGGAGCGCGATCAGCAAGACGAGCTTTGGCGCCAATGGGAGCAGCTGAGAGACCGGGGGCTCGAGTCGGTCGCGACGTATCTGCGCGAGGGTCGCGACGGCGCGGCGATTCCGCAGTCCTTCCAGGCGCGCGTCGATCCTTACGACCGTCACCTCAATAATTTTAGCTGCCGGTTCTGGCTTGAGCCGGCAGGTACGACGACGTAACAAGCGACGAAGCGATCGGAAACGGAGGCGCCATCGTTCGCAACGATGCAATGGCAGCGCGCATTCGGTGCGTCAGTGTCGCGACCGGTCTGGCATTCAGCCTGTCGGCGCTGGCATGCACCACCGCGGCCGCTCAGGCCCGGCGGCGAGCGGTCCCTGCTTTGCGGGCCTTGCGCGCCATGAACCAATGCTTCCTCGAGCTCTATGGCTGCGCCAAGTCAGACGCTCATGACCAGACCGACGTGTTGGTGGTGCTCCACGACAGTGCCGCCTCGTTGTTTCTCGACGGAAAGTGCCCCCCGCCCCGAAATCCGGGCCACCGTAAAGTAGAGACTTCTCCCCGCATGGGCCCCGTGGATCACGAGGAGTCAGCGATGAAGAAATGAAGCCCCGGCGTTACCACACTGCGCCTGTTCTCCCCAGTCCAACCAGGGCGTTTTAGCGAAAATGGGCTTATCACTAGGCCAGTGATGGAGGCTGGACCTCGGGATTAGGAAGATCTTATCGAGGATAGGGGAGGGTTGCTTCCGACTCGTAGCGGACACTAGGGCCATAAGTCGGGCGAGCGCACTGGCGCAGCGTAGGCTATGGGTACCGGTCGTATGAAACCTGAAGGGACTATCTCAGGTGTTGATACTGACTAGGTTCAGACTTCAACCGATTAACCCTTAGCACGACAAAGGACGGCCATGCGCTTTTTGCACACCTCTGATATCCACTTGGGGCAACGGTTTCATCGACGAGACCGCCAGCGGGAGCACAGCGAATATCTGGCGTGGTTGCGCGATCGGTTTGTCGAAACCGCAGCAGATGCGGTCTTGATTGCTGGCGATGTGTTCGATGTGGCGAGTCCGCCTAGTTATGCGCGTGAACAGCTGGCGGGATTTGTCCACGACATCCGTCAGGCGGGTGGGCAGCTGATCATCTTGGGCGGCAATCACGACTCTCCGCTCACCCTGAGCGAGAATCTCAAACCTTGGGGATTGCTCTCCGCATTGGTCATCCCGAGTGTGGCGCCGGAAGATGCGGCGGCTAACGTGCATGTCATCTCCAAACGCGATGGAACGCCGGGAATGGTTCTGTGCGCCGTGCCCTTCATTCATGAGCGGCAGATCGTGCGAAGCGTTGCGGGGCAATCTGATGAGGAACGCCGTGGAATGCTGGCCAACGCGATCGCCCAGTATTATCGCGAGATCTATGAGGCTGCTGTGGCAAAGCGCCAGATGATGGAGTTGGACCTGCCGATCGTGGCTACGGGGCACCTGACCCTTGTAGGCGCAAGTCTGAGCGAGTCGGTTAAGGACATCTACGTCGGCAGTCTAGAGGCGCTGTCTACGGAGATGCTGCCACCGGCTGACTACGTGGCACTGGGACATATCCACCGGGGAATGAAAGTCGGTGGGCATGACCATATCCGTTATTGCGGATCGCCCATCGCCTTGTCATTTGATGAGCTCAATCGCGAGAAGGAAGTCTTGATGGTCCAGTTTGGGCCGGCGCGATCGCGACAGATCGATGCCCTAGCCGTGCCTCGGTTCCAAGCGATGGGACGCATTAGCGCGCCAATTGACGAACTCCCGGTAGCACTTGACGCTTACTTGGCTGAAAACCCTGGCGACGCCGAGCGACCCACTTGGCTCGAGGTGGCCATCACCGATGCCGGGTATTTGCCTGATTTAGGCGAACGCGTGGGCCAACTGGTTGAAGGTCGACCTGTGGAGGTGCTGCGGATCACCAGCTCGCGACGGAATGATGCAAATGCGGGGATCGAAAGTTCGCCGGAGTCCCTGGACGAGCTGACGCCCGAGCAAGTATTCCAATCGCTGCTTGATAAACGCGGTGCCGGCGTGCCACCTGATCGCCTACCTCGAGTGCGCGAACTGTTCGCAAGCGTTGCAAATGACGTTCAGGAGCGCCTGGTCTCATGAAAATCCTGAGCGTTCGGCTGGAAAACCTCAATTCCCTTCGGGGAAAGCACTTCATCGATTTTACCGATCCCACGTTTGCCTCAGGGCTATTTGCGATCACGGGACCTACGGGCGCGGGCAAGTCTACTGTGCTCGATGCAATCTGCTTAGCACTGTTCCACCGGACTCCCCGACAACAAAGTGTCAGCCAGGGCCAGAATGAATTGATGTCCACGGGCATGGGTGAGTGCTCGGCAGAGGTTGAGTTTGCGACTGGTGGGAAAAGCTATCGCGCAACCTGGACGCAGCGCCGTGCTCACAGGGCAGCCGACGGCGCGTTGCAGGCGCCTAAGGCTTCGCTCTCGGATTTGGACGGCAATTTGCTCACAGAGCGTGCGGGCCAGACGGAGCTCGCCATCTCAACCGTGCTGGGGCTGACTTTCGATCAGTTTTCTCGCTCAGTTTTGTTGGCCCAGGGTGGCTTTGATGCGTTTCTTAAGGCGCGAGATAACGAGCGCGCCGAACTCCTTGAAAAGCTCACGGGGACGGAAGTGTATGGGGAGATTTCCAAGGCGGTGCATGAAAGGAGTAGGGAACAGGCAGAGGGTCTGCGTTTGCTGACAGGACAGCAAGGCAACATCACTTTGATGGATGAGGAAGAGCTGACCTTGGCACAGGCTGCCCTTGAAGAGGCACAAACGGCACATGCTTTGATGGAGGTGCAGCGGCAGGGCGAGGACGTGGCCTTGCAGTGGTTGAAGGCCCTGGAAGGCCTGATTGCGTCCGTGGAGCGAGCCGTCGCGGATCTGGCGCAGGTCGAGGCGGAAAGCCAAGTCGCGCAGCACCAGTTGGGCCTGCTTGCACTGGGCGAAAAGGCGGAGCCGTTTCGAAGTGTGCATGATGGACTACTGCGGGCGCACGCTCATCAGTCGACCTGTCAGCAGCACTTGAAAGGTCTGCGCGATGCACACGCCGAGACGACCGAAGTGCACAGAACCGCGACTTGGAAGGCTTTGTCTTGCAGCAAAGGCATGCTCACAGCCAGCCAGGAGGCGTTGGATCGACACAGGCTTGCCATCGGAAGGGTGGGGGAGGAGATGGTTTCGCTTGGGGTGGACAGTGGCCGAGGTGAAAACCTCGTGGCTTGGCGCCAGCTGGATAAGGCGGTGTCGCTGTGTGTATCGCAATGGCAAGAGGACAAAGGCAAAGCGGCCACCGCTACTGCGACGATGAAAGCTGCTGAGCAACAAATTGTAGAAGCGCGCGCCTTTGCGGAGCAGAAATCAGCTCAACTGCAGGAGACCACGTTTGCGCTGGAATCTGCCCAGCAAGACCTGACGCACGCACTTGGAGGCAAGACCCGAGATGAAGCGCTTAGCGAAGTGCATCGATTGCAGACCCGGAAGGGCAGCCTTGAAGCGCTCAAGCCGATTTTCGCCCATAGGCGTAGAGCGACAGAGCAACATGCGGCGACGACAGGGCGACTCCATAGGGAAAAAGCATCCGAGCCAGGATTGAAGGCGACCTCAGATCGATTGTTAAACGAACTTGGCGCAGCAAAGACCCTTCGAGCCACCTTAAGTGCCGCCGTCGATCAATTCCGCCACATCCGTAGTTTGGCCGAGGAACGTAATGGCCTGGCACCGGGTGCCCCGTGTCCACTTTGCGGCTCGGCCGAGCATCCCGCTATCGAAGAATACAAGAAGGTCGATCCTGCGCCCTATGAACAGCAGTTGCGGATCCAAGAGGGCGTTGTTGAGGCGCTGGATGCGCAACTTGCACAGGCACGTGCGGAGCATCTGCGCTGTCAGGAACGCGTAACGGGCGCAGAGGGCGAATTGGCTACACAGGCCGACAGCATGTCCGCCGCAGAAGATGACTGGTCAGGTGCTTGCCTTGCGCTTGGAGTAAACCCAGAAAATGCCGAGGAACTTGAAGACCTCATACAGGAAGCCGTTGGCGTCCACGCAGAAGCTAATCAGTTGAAAGGGCTCGTCATCCAGCGAGAGGACCTGGTCGGCACTGCAAGACATACTTGTGAGGCTGCCACCGCCGCCCATCGCGAGGCCGCTGAGCAACTAAGCATGCGGGAGGCTTCCAGAATCGCCGCAGCCCAAGCAGAGATAGAAGCACGAGGGCGCGTGGATCAGACGGCTATGCGGATGGAACACGCGCGGGACGAGCTCAGAGAGGCGCTGCCCGGCGAAGTGCTGCCGGCCAACATGACGCAATGGTTGGTGGATCAGGGAGCAGTGTGGACGCGATACGGGGAATTGTCGGCCCAACACACGCAGCTGCAAGAGCAATTGCCCACCTTGCAGCACGAAGTTGCCAACGCGGGCGCGAGCGCCAAGCAATGGAAGCAGGCTTGGAAGCGCGGTGAATGGGATGAGCCGGCATCTATAGAAGTTCCACCCGACAGGTTTGCTAGGTCTGTTCAAGAGGTTGAAACGGCTGCCGCGGCATTGATGCGACTGGCAGGTCAATTGCAGTCGGGCGAACAACAATTAGAGCAGGCCGAAGCTGCGACGCTTTCGGCCGTGCAAGATTGGGCCGGCGCAGTCAATGCCAGCGGTTTTCTCTGTCCCGAAGAATTGATGGGTGCGTTATTGGCGCCAGCAGAACTTGCTCGTCTGCGCGAGGTTAAGAGCGGCTTGGAGCGGCGCAAGTTGCAGGCGCAGGCCGTGCTCGTCGAGCGGTCGGCTCAGCTGGCTGCGCATCGAGAAGATCCCAAAACAGACAAGCCTAAGGAAGAGGTGCAGGCCGAACTGGATCGCCTCACGGCTGAAGCGGGCGCGCTGCATGGACAGGTCATCCTTCACGCCACGCGTCTGCAAACCGACGCCGAGCACCGCCAGACGTGGACCGGACTGCTCGCCCAGATTGAGGTCGCCCAGCGCGATCACGACGATTGGCAGCATCTCAACGGTTTGGTCGGGTCGGCCAACGGCCAGCTACTTCGGCGCTTTGCCCAAGGGTTGACGCTGGATCGGCTCGTCTATTTGGCTAACCGGCATCTGCGCAGTTTGGATGGAGGACATTTCAGTGTCGCGCGCGGGGCGACAGACTTGGGCCTGGTGGTTGAAGATGCCTGGGACGCGGGCGCACGGCGAGATGCGAGCACGCTATCGGGTGGCGAGAGCTTCCTGGTTAGCCTAGCGCTGGCGTTGGGGCTATCGGATCTGGTCAGCCAGAATATTCAGATTAATTCCTTCTTCCTGGATGAGGGATTTGGCACCTTGGACCCTGACGCGCTGGCACAAGCGATGGATGCCATCGAAAGCCTCAATGCGTCTGGCAAGCTGATCGGTGTCATCAGCCACATCGAAGCCGTGAAAGACCGTATCCCCGTTCAGATCAAAGTTGTGCCCACCTCTCGCCCCGGCAGTAGCCGCTTGGAGTTGCCGGTGCTGGGCTGACTGTAGTTACTAGCATCTCATCCTAGAGGGGGGGATATTCTTCCGAGCGCGACGCTTACGAACTTCATTTATTCGTATTGGGAGCCGCCTGAGCAAGGCGAACCCGCTTCGCGGGTCGGCTTGCTCAGGCGTAGCCTTCAGGGCAGAGCTTGCCATGGCCATATGAATCTATGAAAGTCTAACCTCGTCCACTGACTTGGGAAGCGGCATGACCAGACGGATGCTGTTGATCGCTGCAGTTCTTATAAGTTTGATGCTGTTGAATCTGCTCGTTGTGATCGGGCTGACATGGCCAATCGCGGAGTACTCCATTGCCAAAGCTGGTGCATTGGGGGATAGCTTTGGATGGCTCAATGCCGCCTTCTCTGGTCTTGCCTTCTTAGGTGTTATATGGACTTTGTTGCATCAAAAGGAAGAGCTTCACGATGCCCGCGAGGCAACAAAGATCGAGCGGTTTGAAGGAACATTTTTCCATCTGATTGCAATGCTAAGAAAGAATCTAGACGAAATTCGGGTATCCAGACCTGACGGTGGGCAGCCCGTACATGGCGTCGAGGCGCTAGCTTACTACTGCCGACAAGTGACTGATCGACTGAAGGAAAATGAGCGTTGGCTCGGCGTGCCGCATGGTCGACTTGTCTATCAGCAATTGCTTCGAAAGAGCACTAAATATATGCCTCTTCAAGCGAGATACCTCGGTACGCTCGAAGCCGTTCTGGAACTCATAGAGCGTGACTTGGGGACGGTGGCGCAGAGAGAGCCATACTGGAGCCTCTTAGCGAGTCAGCTGACTTCGGCGGAAGCGAAGTACCTCCTACTGCTATCACTACGCGGGAAAATGAAAGATCGGCTGTGCGAGCTTGTCCTCAGGGCTAGTCCGATTCTGCGCAGAATTGAGGTTAATAACTTGAGTGAGCAACAGCGTTCTCTCTTTGGCCGTCTATACGGAATAGAGCTGAAGCAGGATAGGGATGAATATGTGACCTTATTTGACCCTTCGGAGTACAAGAAGATTCGCTCACGAGCGAAAGCAGAGCTATCGGAAAAAGTGACATAGGTTCTAGGATACGGATCCGACAGTCCTAGGCGATATCAAAATGACAACAAGTTTATTTCGTTTCACATTGAACCAGAATTGCTCTCGGACTTTGATTGATCAATCCGGGCGCGCTCCTCTTTCGGGATTGAGCTTACTCAACGATATAGATCGAAAGCTAAGAATGAATGTGAGGGACGGAGTAGCGAGACGAAGCCTGTCATAGGCCGAAAGCGGCGTGACGATGGGCCAGGAAAGAATGGCCTGATTTACCGGGCCCACAGCCCATTGGTAGCTAACAGCCGGCAAGACTGATAGGTCATTCTTCTAGCCATGCACAGATCAAATGCTCATCGGCTGCGCCCTTTGAGATCACTGCAAGCTCTTAAGGTAGCGGGATCGTGTCTGCGATCTCAAATCTCCCCATGGCATTAGCTTCGTTGCCGGATAGGTCAGATAAATGATTCGCTTGGAGCGAGTGACGGCAACGAAGGCGTTGCGGTTTTCTTCCGAAATTTGGCTCGGATTCTTAGCTCGCCAATCAGGGAAGGTTCCCTCGGCCATTCCCGCTAGGAACACGACGTCAAACTCCAAGCCCTTGGCGGCATGCACAGTCAAAAGGGCAACGCCCTCGCGAGAAGATTTCTGAGTGACGCCCAAAGCCTTGCTGCTTAGGAAAGCGCTCAGCACTTTGGGACCAGTGTTCGTCCTAAGATACTGGTCCCACTCCTGGCGAAAAACAGCCACGTCTTCATAGACGGCGAGGCGATCATCTTCGTTGAGTGTGTCAGCAAAACGCTCGAGCTCAAGAAACCCGGGCATTAGGTCCAGTCTGGCCTGAATCTTGGTAATGGCTTCCAGCGCCTTGATGACGGCGGCCGCCTCAGTGCTACTGGAGGAGGATGCCATGCCGCGTAGGTAGCTCATCCCGTCCACCTGGTTACCAGCCAAACTCGATACCCCCCAGCGCTTGGCGAGGCCAGCAGCATGCAGTCGATCCCTTGCATTGGCGACCAGCCTAAGAGCGATCTGAAAGCCCTCGACAAGCTGCGATTCGTTTTCATGATTGGCGGAAAGTCGCTTGTAGTAGGGGATCTTCCGCTCTTTGAGCTGCGCTTCGATCTTGAGAAGCACAAATCGCGTCCTGCCAAGGATCGCGCACTTCGAGGATGTCACGTCACCTTCAACATTTAGATCTCCCTGCACGAACAGGCGTTGCAGCTCATCGGCAATCAGCGCCGCTTCCTGCTCTTCGTCCCTCCCCACTATGACTGTGGCGCACCCCTCAATGGGAAGCTGCATCGCCACCATGTAGTTGGGGTCCAGTTGTTGTGCCAAGCTGACAACTGCCCGGGACGATCGATAATTGGCCGTGAGTTCAACCCTTTTGGCGGCGAAATCAGTTCCAAACCTGAGCATGTATTCGGGGCCTGATGTGTTGAAGCCGTAAATCGACTGCCGTGGGTCACCGACCATCATCAAGTTCTTGAAGTCTCCGGAGCAAAGCGCGCAAATCACAGAATACTGCGCCTCATTCATATCTTGCGCTTCATCGACGGAAACGAACTGATAAAGCTTTCGGTACAGATCCCCAATCTTTGGATTCTCAACAAGTACTCGGTAGGTCAGCAACAAAAGATCATCGAAATCATAAGCGTTGCTTGCACGCATGCCTGATTCATAGGCTTCATAAACACCGCGAGCGAACTCATCCTCGATTACTGCGCACGTGACCGGGTGGGACTTAATGTATGAGATCCAATTCAGCCATTCATCAACCTTGCGAGCGCGCTCCTTGGCGTCACCAATCGAATCTATCTCGGCGCGCAAAATAGGATCATCATCGATCGCACGCAGTAGAACGTCCCGACGGTCCTTGGTTTGCTCAAAAATGTTAGGTGAACCTTCGATGCCTACAAACTTACCCCGCTCTGTCAGCACCTCAAGGCAGAAGCCATGCAGGGTTCCAATGAACGCACGATCACCCGCATCTCCGAGATCCCGAAGGCGTTCCTTCATCTCATCGGCAGCCTTGTTGGTGAAGGTCAAAGCAAGCACACGAAAGTGGCCGGGAACATTGGTGAGAAGGTTCCTGATGCGCTCAGTAAGGACGCGCGTCTTGCCGGAGCCCGGTCCTGCGACGACCAACAGCGGACCTGCAACGTGATCAACGATGACCCGCTGTTCGGAGGAAAGCGTTGCGGCGATGGAGTTGTTCATACGTTCGACACCGCTTTTTTTAGGCCTTCGGCCGTGCTCACAAGCGCAAAGATCTTTTCAATAGTAGAGGGAAATCGTCTTGCTGGATCGGGCAGGGCTATTATGGTTTTAGCAAGGTGCTTGGCTACACTGGTTTTGGCACCCGATATCGCGTCGAAAGCCGCCCTTTCTCGGCCACCAGCTGACTGGTAGTCACGTATCAGGCCTTTCCTTTTTTTCTGGCCATGCATGTCTTTGATGTAATCGTCAAGATATCCTGGCGCTCCATTCATGGCGTCCAAGGCCGCCTCTATTTCTGCTTGATAGCCATCTGCCAAGAGCTGAGATTCGAAATTCATGCCGGCGGGGTGAACAACAACCTGTTGGTTCTTGAAGGATTCGTCTTCCGCAGCTTTTCTCAGCGCCGCATCGAGATCTTTCACTGGAGTTGGCTCGCCGTCCGCGATGACGTACCAAGGAATTCCAAGTGCCTTGGCGAGATAGATGAAGGGAAAGTAATTGGTGCCGTTGACACGTACGAAACAGAACCCTAGTTCGTGGATGCTCGTACCCCAGTACTCCTGCGCCCAAAGCGGCAATGCTTGCTCTTCGGTCTGTCCTTCAAAAAGTACAACTGCGCGAGCGAACAGAATGTCGCCGCGAGTGTCGATCACGGTCTCCTGCAACTGTCTGACGTCATTCGAATCTGTTAGGCCGCTAAGGTCGATCTTGCTGACCACCGTAGTGCCAGCCTTCTTCATGAACAGGCGAAGCTCATCAAGTTGGGCTTGCCCTGCCAAATATGGCGAGTGAGTACTCACCACCCGCTGACCAGGAATCTGTTTGATATGACCAAACAGCGACCGTTGAGCCTGAGGGTGTAGATGAGATTCGGGTTCCTCCAGGGCAAGTATCGAGTGCACTTGATCACCACCCTCGGTGGCCTTCTTATGGCGCCAAGATGCGTACGCTCGAAACACCAGCAAAGACGCGAGGCTGCGCGTTCCCATTCCGTGGCGAGCCAACGGAAAGGACTGGGCGCCCTCGATCCCGAACGAGACATCAACACCTTTTGAGAGGTCACGCAGCTTTCGCGCGACCGGTGAGATTTCGACGCCACCACTGTCAGCAGATACAACACTCTGCAGGCCAGCCATATTAGCTTTCAGGTGCTTGAGGATTTCACTCTTTTCAACGATGGTCTGATTGATCTGAGATAGGGTCTCTTCTAGGGCTATAACTTCTGCCGGGTCCAAACCAAGATCCTCGGTCAACCGCCGCCAAAATGAACCCTGTCTCCGGAGGTCGTCTTCCAGGTCACGTTTGGCATCGACATAGTGCAGTGCGATGGGTTCGATCAGACTGGCTGCGACCGGCCGATCATTCGCGGGCGTTCCGAGCCAGCTATTGAAGGACCGCCACTCCTTGAGAAAGCGGCGCTCCATAACGTATTCCCCCCGCACAGCGCTCCAGATGAGCTGCGTTCTAATCGGCGTCATTTCAGAGCCGTTGTCATCCATTGCAAGGCCTGAAGTGCCCCAGAGATTAGTCCAGAAGCTTCCTGCCGGATAAGCATCGACAATTTTGCCGTTCGTGCCGATCGGCCTGACCAGCACGTCGATGGTGATGAGGCGGGTTTTAGGCGCCGTCGCTTCCGCCGGTTCTAATCGCACATCATCAGCGCCGAGCGTCTTCCGACCGGCACCAATTGCAGCAAACATGGCGTCGAGGAAGCTCGTCTTGCCGGCGTTGTTCGCGCCGATGAGCACCGTAAGATCGTTGAGTTCGACCTCGATATTGGACAGGGCCCTGAAGTTACTGACTCGAACCGTAGTTATAGCAATCCCGCTTTCCTTGCCGTAGATCGTCATTGGCGAGCACCTTTAAGTAGACCTGCCAACTCTAACGGACAGCGCACATGGCATGGCATCATTCAGCCCTCTAGGAGCCGCGCAGCTGGATTGGCTGTCGCGTTACCGGTCTGAAAATACCCGATCACACTTGACACTGCCCGATGCTCGGTCAGCTGCATGATCGCCGGCAGAGACACCCCCTGACGACTGGCTTCGGTCACAAATCCCGAGCGCAGGCTGTGCCCGCCGAAATCCCCCTCGAGTCCCGCCAGGCGCGCTCGCCGTTGCACGATCTCACCAACGGCCGCCGGCGACAGGGGAGGGCCCAGGCGCTGTTTCCATAACCGTCGGAAGATGGCCCCCTCGGTAATCTCGGCCGCCGTCAGCCAGTCCTCTAGTGCCAGCGCTGCCCGATCAAGTACCGGCTTGTCCGGCGTGGAGGAGGCAGTAACACCGGCCTGCTGGGTCTTGCTGTGCTCTAGGCGGTAGATGTAGCCCTGCGGGCCGATCCGCCGCAGATCACGCATGTCCGCGGCAGCGACCTCGCTTCGCCGCCGCCCGCCGCTGGCGAAAGCAAAGCAGAGTAGGGCGCGGTCACGGAGTCCTTCCAACGAGTCGTCGCAAGTGGCCAGCATGGCCTCCAACTCGATCAAGGTGATCGCCGTTTTTTTGCGTGGACGTTCGCCGCGCTTGACCGCCGCGCGCCCCGCGCGGCTCAAGACGGTCCGAACGGCAGGTTGCTCGCATGGGTTAGGTAACTGCTTAAGTCGATGCGCAGTCGATAGCACGGCCACGCGATGCCGAACAGTCGACAAGGTCCACGGACCAGGCTTGGCCTTCAGGCCTGAGGCCACCAGCACCTGATCGACCGCCGGCGGCAGCTCCCAGGTCAGCTCACCCTCGGCTGAGCGCCGCACGACATGGTCGACCACGAACTGCAGCACGGCGGCCTCCGGCACCGGCAGGGTCAGCTCAATTCCATAGCGTGCGGCGTGCCAGCCCGCCCAGTAGCGCAAGGCGCTTGCATAGCTGCGAGTGGTGTTGGCTGCTGCGGCTTCGGCAAGCAGTTCGCGTACAGCGTCCGCCGCCTGTTGAGCCAGCTGATCGGGCAACACCAAGCTGGTAGCGGGTTGCGCGAGGGCCGGAATCAGTTGATTATCTTTCATAGTATGTAATGTACGATACGAATATGGCAGTCTAGCCACGATAATCATCACTTATCGCGAGTACGGAATCAACAGAGTAGGGCGCCGCAGTAGGAGGTCTTCCATGGCTAGAGGCATTACCGAATCAGACGTTCACGCCGCTGCTGATGCACTGGTAGCCAGCGGCGAACGGCCGACCGTCGAGCGCGTCCGTGCACACATGGGAACAGGCTCACCCAACACCGTGGTGCGTTGGCTTGAGACCTGGTGGCAAGGACTGGGCGACCGGCTGGATGCTGATCGCAGTGCACGCCTCGCCATCGCAGGTGTCCCTGAAGAGGTGGCTGAGCTCACTGGGAAGTGGTGGATGTTGGCCCTTAGCCAAGCACGGGCGTTAGTGACCAAGGAGCTTTCGGGCGAGCATGCCGCCCTCGTTGAGGCACGTCAGTTGCTCGATCAAGCCCGCGAGGCATCTGCCGCGGAGACCGCCACGATCCTGTCGAAAATCGATGCTTCGAGAGCAGCTGAGCAACTCGCTTTGGCCCGTTCCAAGGAGCTGGAGCGCTTGGTAGAGCAACTTCAGCGCCAGATTATCGAGGTCACCAGTCAACGTGATGCGGCCACGGACCGGGTTAACGTGCTTGATGAGGCTCGCGAGAGTCAGTCCAAAGCGATGGAAATCCAGGCTGAAGCGGCTCGCTCCGAGCGAGCCCGCATGGCAGACCACGTTCGGGCGACTGAAGATCGAGCGCACGCAGAGATTGATCGAGCCAGACAGGATTCAAAAGATCTGCAGGCTCAAATTACCAGCCTGACGAAGCAGCGAATTGCGTTCGAGCAGAGTCAGGCCGAAAAACATGAGAAGGCGCTCAGTGACCTAGCTGATGCCAGGCGGGCACTTGCCACTCATCAGGCAAGAGCGGATGCGTTAGAGAATCAGCTGACCAAGGCGATGGACCTGCCGGATGCACTCAAGCGCGCCTTGGAACAGTCGTCCGCCAGACCCGCGAAGCGATCACGTACGGCTCGAACACCTCAAAGGGCCAAAGCGGCACAGGAGACTGGGGAATGACCCGTGATGTAGGGCCAGCCAAGTTAGACAAGTCAGAAGTGAATCCTGTGGATCACTGGCGCGAAGTCGAGCGTGCCGCCCGCGACGAACTTCGCCGCCGGGCCGATGCGGCCTTTGAAGAGATTGTTGCGATCTTGAAGCAGCATGCCAATAGCCTGGATGTCGCACAGAAGGCCCGGATTCGGTCTTTGCTCAAGCGTTGAGGTTCAGCAGCGCTATTTCCACGGCCGAACCCAGGAGCACTCGATTCACCTAGATGCCCAACAAAAAGCTCATATCAGAGCACTGTTGGACCGCAGAACTTGATCAACACAGAGTTTGTGCGCTCTGTGTGTGGGAGCGGCGGCGGCTCGCGCTGTGCACGGGTTAACGCTAACGGCCAGATCTTGGACGGTGTCGGAGCAGTGGCAACTCGTTGTCACTAATCACCGACATTATTGAGAATCGTGTCCTTGAAGGCGAAAAATCCGTAATAAAATCAAGGAGGGGCGCGATCCTACGCAAAAGGACACGATCTAGAAGAACTGACATCGACGTAGCCGCAATTTCAGTGCCAGCCACTCCTTCAGCAACGCCCAAGTCAACTTCGCATAATGTATATTATGTTCAAACGCTGGGCGGCCGCTGTGACACGGCGTGCACGCCGGCTGCGGCGAAGCTGGCCCACCAGCTGGAGCCCAGCATGAAGGATCGAAAACTAACCGGCCGTTGGGCCGGTTTTTCGTTTGAGGCCGACTTCCTGGTGACACCCGAGGGACGGCGCATCGACCCAACCGAACTCCAATGGATGAGCCTCACCCTGTGCATGGCCCAGGAGTGGCGGCTAATGATGGCCGAGGCGTCCCAGGAGGCCAAAGAGCGGGTTTCGCAGGAGGTGGTGACGCTTCGCTCCAGGCTGGCGCACAGACGGCGCCTCAGCAGCCCCCGGCGCGTCCACAGAGGGTAACCGTAGGGGCGATGCCCCTACACCCCGCATTTCGTGACCCGTTTCGTTATGCTCGGGGCCGACCAAGGACAGGGGCAGCAATGAACTACAGGCCATCAACGAACCACCACGACGGCTTATGGTGGCAGATCGCACTAGGCATTTTCGTCGGGCAGATCATGACCGCCGCACTACTTGGCGTGATCATGTTCCTTATGGGCGGATTCGCAGCCTACTCCGCTGGTCAGGCGCTAAAGAGCGCGGTTCGTGATATGCCGCGTGTAACGGAACCAATGACGACGCCGCGACCGAATCGCCGTGGGCCCAGCCCGCTAAAGGACGGCGAACGATGCGTCGCCGGCGCGCGGCTGCGCAACACCGGCGGAGCATGGATACAAACGAGCAAAGAGCCTTGCTAGTTATCGGACTGCCTTGCGCCAGCGAACGTAGGCGCTGACGACGCGTGCCATGATCGCAAAGAAGGCGATGGCGCCCATGGCGACCTTCATTTCGTCAGCCATCACATGCTCCCGTAGATCTTTTGCGGCGGCGCGGCGCCGATGTCGCCATAGGATGCCATCTGCTGGCCGCCGATCACCGACCCCGTGGGCTGACCCGGCGCCGGGCCGGACGCGAAGCCGACGCCCTGCTGCTGCGCCTGGACCTCGGCACGCCGCTCACGGTAAGGGTTATAGGCGGGCCCGATGCGAGCCACACGACGGCATTCAGGCTCGCTCATTTCGTAGACGGTATTTTGCTCGGTGACGCAATGGCACCCGCCCTGGCTCTGCTTTCCATTGGCGTCCAGACCGGCAGCACTGGACATGCACAACACCTGCGGATCAGCGGTAACCCCTCGCCCATCGTAAACAGGCGCGGTCCACGGCATCGAGGCGAATCGAGGTAGATGCGCCTGCGCGTACTCGCCGGGGTTCGCATACTTGGGACGCTGGTCGCCGGGCGCGCCGATGGCTTGCGGCGTCGCTCCTTGCGTCGCTCCTTGCCGCGCCAACGCCGCGCCCTTCTCCTTGTCCTTGTAAATGCTATGAGACACGAGTGCGCCCACACCCACCACCAGCAACACGGCAATTGCACCGAGGATCGCGGCGCGTTTGTACTTGCTCGGGATGGTGCGCTTAACGGTGTGCACCTCAGCCGAGGTGTAAAGCTCATAGCACTCGGTTGGATAAGACCAACTTTCGTGGTCCTCAGCAGCTAGAGCTTTCTCACTGCGGACGTTATCGATCACACGCGAACGCCGGTAGACGGTCGCGCCTGGTGCCCCGTTCTGCCGCACCAAATGCTCATGGAGACCAATCAAAGCGCGGATGTTGGCGTGAATCAACGCCGGACTCTGCGTGATGACGATCAGCCGAATGCCGCTATGGCGGATCGTCTCCATGGCCTGAATATTCTTGGGCACCACGGCACGCTGCTTTTGCGTGACCGGATCGGTTTCCATCTCCGTAAGCCCAGCGCGCCAGAACTTCTGCGCCTCATCAACCACGAGAATTGCACCAGCGGGCAACTCCTCCCACTTAGTGGGGTCATCCCACGGGTGAACACCCGGGATCTTGAGACCATTGATATTGCACGCGTAAACCTGTTCACCAGCCTTGACGGCTTCGGCCATGTACCACACCGCGCGCAGGCTCTTGCCATTGCCAGGAACGCCGGTGAGCAGCGTGATAGAAGAATTTTTCGCGATGGCGGACACGCTTACGACCTCTTGGCAAAAAAGACGTGCTTAGCAGCCAGGACCGTGGTCCCGCTGACGTAGATACCGGCTGCTTTGGTGACACCGAACAGGGAGAACCAACACTGCCACTCAGCAGGGATGTTCATCCACATGCTCATGGTGTAGTCGATCAGCGGCTGCATCAAAAACTCATTCGTCGCCAGCACCACGCCGAGCCGGCCCAGGAAGCCGGCGAACATCACGATTGCTTTTGCGGCGAAAAAGCGGGCAATCCAAGGCCCAAGGACTGCGAACAATTCAACCAGCACAACGGGCATATCAATCCCCTATCTTTCCGACCATGTACAGCGTGGCGGCGGCAACCACGAGCCAGCCGATCATTTGCGCAAGGGCCCAGAACGCGGGCGGCGGCTCGATCTTTTTACCCATCAACTCCCAACCGGTGGCGCACATCCCAGCGCCGCTGCCGCCGAACAGATTAGGATTGAAGCCACTGCCCTCGCCCGTCGCCTCATCGGCGCTTTGCCAGATCTTGGAAACGTCAACATCGCCATGGCCGTCGTCCTGGCTCATACCGCGCAAAGCGTCCACTTCGGCCTGTTTCATGGCCTTATCGTTGGCGATGATGTCGGCGTTGCCGCTGTCCTCACCGAAGGCGAGCTTCTGCACGGCGCACGCGGTCTTCCACTGCTGAATCAGCGCGGCGTATTCCACGGCGTCGCAATGCTTGCCGACACATAGCGGCATGGCGTCGCACGAGCCGCCCGAAACGGTACTGTCCTTGCGCGTGTTGCACTCGATGCGCCATTGAATCCGAGCCTGCCCGCACATAATGACGTCGCCCGAACAGGCCGGCGGCGTGTCACAAGAATCGCCTCCTGAAAACGTGGCCTTGTCGGGGTCATCCGCGTCATCACCCTCATCCACGTCCGCTGTTCCGTTGCCGTCCGCATCCGCGCTGCATGTGCCGCTATTAGCCTTCACCTGCCCTGCTGGACATGCGTTGTCGACGCAAGAGCCATCGGGGCCCTTTGTCTGCCCTGCCGGGCACGTATCTGAGTCCTTCTCGCACTCGCCCTTTTCGTTCGTGTGCTGACCGCTGGGACACTGCTCCTGGCGCCTGCACACGCCGTTGACCTTGGTCTGCCCTTCGGGGCAGGTCTCGGGCTGGCATGCGTTTGGAGACTCATTGGACGCTGGCAGCGCCTTAGGAATCTGCAAGCTATTAGCGCCGCAAGTGAAATTGTCTTTGTCACACTGGGAACCGGTCTTGGTGCCAGTGGAATAGCCACTGTCGTCCGGAGCGGACCACCTGACAGAGCAACCACCCTGACAGTCCGTGGTGCCCGAGTTATACGCAAGACCGCCATACACAAGGACATCGCCAGCGGTGCACACCACCACGTTTTTGCAAGTGTTGGTGACCTCATCCCACTGCTGCCCGCTAGGGCATTCGCTGGCGACGAGATAGTAGTAACTAGACTGACTCAAATAGCCGCTAGTGCCGTAGTAGCCACCACCGGACAGCACAAAGCGCGCGATGTACTGCATTACGTCCGTACGCCCACCAACGGCGCCAGGACCCACGCACTGAGGCGACGAGTTACCGTACTGATTAGGGTTTGACGCCATGGCCTGTTGATACGCAGCCTCCACATCGCTGGTGCACTGCGCATAAGCGGACGCGCGACTACAACCCCCACTGATCGCAGAGCAAGACCCCGAGGTAACCATGGCCTCCGCGCGACCAATGCCACACATTGAGAGCACCACCCCCATGAGCAAAGCCGCGAGCGTGTAAGCAACGCGGCGCACGAAGGCGCGTGCAAGCAGCCGCCAGAATTTCATCAATCCCAGCCCAGGGACACGACCAAGCCGGCGCACATCCACCACAGCAGGCAGATCAGGCCGAACAGATCAGCGAAGGAATCACCCATAAGAAACGGGGGAGGTTGCCCTCCCCCACTCCATCAGCCCTTGGGCTTCAGCAGGCCGGCGCCGCGCACGCCCCACAGCACGACGGCGAAGGCGATCACCAGCGTGACGGCGGCAGCGCCGTAGGCCACGAACTTGGCTTCGATTTCGGACGTGTCCGGGGCGGCATCCTGCGCGAACGCGAGGGCCGGGGCCAGGGCGACGCCAAGAGTGGCAACACCGGTGGCGGTGCGGGCGTACAGCTTGCGAGCATTGGTCTTGACGATGTTCATTTCACATACCTCTAGGTGGCTTAAAGGACCGCACGGCGGCGGCTATCAGGAACAGGGATGAGAAAAACGCAAACCCGATGGCGTTGCCCTGCTCAACGGTCGGGAGAAGGTCGCGCCAGCTCGACTGCTCGACCCACGCCGATTGCTGGCATGTGCCGTCAGCGGCCGGCGCAGGATCAATGCAGACGAGGTAGCGCATGGGTTAGGCGGCCTTGATCGCAGCGGGCGCAGGAACGGCAACGCCGCACTCTTTGAGCGCCACGGCGAGCGGCCAGAGCTTGATGCGCTTCAGCTGCGGCTCGCCATAGTTGTTGCGGCCGTACGCGTCAGGATGCATGACGTAATCGCCCACCTGATACAGGGGGCCAGTGCCGAGGCCGACGTTGATGGTGTCCTCATATCCGCCGCCGAGCAGAATGCAAGCGCGCTGTTCGCGGATGATCTTTTGGCCCTCTTTCGTGTTGATGGTGCGCTCGATAACGCGGTCATCTTTGATCCTCACAAAGCTCATGGTTTTGGCCCCCTAGGCCGGCAGTAGATGGCTGTAATCCGCCTCAAGCGGACGCAGCGTGTCCCGCAAGAACGCGGGCAATTCGGCTTCCGTACACACACGCTTGAATCGCGCGGGAAGCCCCTCACGCGACACAACGTCCCGGACGAATTCCGGGAGATCCTCACCGAGCGCACGGCTCAGCTGAAACAGCGCGGGGCCGCACTGGCGGCGCAGCCACTTAGACATCGCAAAGCCGGTCGCTTCGACGTAGCGTTTCGTGCTTTCGAGCTTGCAGGCCATGCCATCGGCGATGCCAACGAACAACTGGCCCAGGTACCCATAGCCGCCACGCAGGAACCGCATCGGGTAGCGAAGCGCGGCTAGCGGAATAACGGCGTGCTTGCTGTACAGGCGAACCTCATAGCGCACCCAAGGCGACTCAGGCATGCCCAGCTGCTTTCCCTTCTCGTAGATACAAGCCTGCTTGTGGCCCTTCTTGCCGACGTACAACGTCGAGCCCTTCCCGGTTCCGTGATCGTCATGAAACGACGTGGTGGGCGGCGCGCCGTTGCCGGCAAAAGCGCCCTCCAGCGCACGCGCCTCATGCTCGCGGATCCCGCCAAAATGCCCGTCGTAATCGTCATACGCGAGGTCACAACGCGTAATGCGGGCGCGGTGAAAAGCTAACTTCTTCTCGACGCGATCCCAGTTGCGAATGAGCTTGCAACCCTGCCCCATCAACGACAGGCACACCGTATCGCCGTTACCGCCCTGGCCGTACTTGCCGACCACTTCACCGTTGGCATCAACGATGACGCTACTCTCGGCATAGTGGATCCAGCGCCGGGCCTGCAAATCAGTGATCCGCGCATCATTGGCGCCGATGCCAAAGAGGTTATGGAGCAGCAAAGCAGGTCGGTCTACACCGTGCTCCATCAAGATGGATCGCGAGACCACCACGGTCAAAGCGTCCACGATGGCCCCATTTGTCGCGCGAGGCGTGGACTTTTGGCCCGTGTTACTCCTGGGGCCAACCGGCGCCACTCCGGCCGATTCCACCGCTTCGGGCGCGCAGAAGTGGTGTTCTACGGGACCAGCACACTTCGTACGGATACGGCGCGGACGCAGCGTCTTGCGGTCGAGGTCGCCGAGGATCATGCGGACACCAGCCCGGCGCGGATCGCGCGCGCCATCTGCGCCTGAACACGGACGAAACCCCAGTAGTCGCCGAGGGTCATCGTCTGGCCGTCAATCGTGATTTCGAGACCGGCAAGCTCGAAGTTGTCCACCTCTGGCCGCGAGTACTTCGGGAGCAGGCGCGGCGGGCGATGTTGGGGAGCCTTGTCCTCACGCACGGGTCACCGCCTTGGCAGCGCGGATCCGCGCCAGCCGCTTGCGCCGACGCCAGCGACGCAAACGAGGCTCCACGGCGTCCCAAATCAACGCGGGCACAGCCAAATAGGCAAGGCCGCAAAGGATCAAGAAAAAGGGGTGAATGCCATCGAAGAAGGAACTAGGCACGAAGAACACCCCAAGCCCAACGCAAAGCCTTGACAACGCAAGCAGCAACGATTGGCGCAACAAAAATGAAGAGACCAAAGACGCACACGGCTATGAACAGTGTGCTGCCCAGCTGGACGCCCGCCTCCCAGACGCTCCAACGATCAATGCAGAGGTCAACCACGGTCGCTGACCTGCAGACGATCAGCAGCGGCGCGCACTTCACGCAACAATGCGCGGTCGCGGTTTTCCCGGGTTGCAAGAAGGCGGTAGAGGGCAAAGCCCTTCGACACGGCGTAAAGCGTCAGCATGCCGATGACGCCGCCGATGAAGATCAGCACAAGCGGCGGTTGAACCGCTAGCAGCAGTGAAATTGCGTTCATTCCCGATGTCCCCTGCCCGAGCCCGATAACGCCGACGGGGGCTCGGGCGAACCCCGGGCCGGCGGTGTGAGGCGCCGCCTCACACGGGCAGCAGTAAACTGACAACTCACACCGTTGTCAACTGGTATCTCACATGAATGCGCTAAATAAATTGCTTGACGACGCCCGAAAAATGTGTAGCAGAGACAGCGATGCAGCGATCGCGGAACGCGTGAAGGTGTCTCGAAACACGCTGATGCAGTGGCGGAAAGGCACGGTGCGAATCACCGATGACCACCTCGCAGCACTGGTGGAGTTGGCGAAAGCGGACGAGCTAGTAATGCTCCAGGTGCGCGCCGAAGAGGCCAACAGCACGGCGGCTAGACGGGCATGGTCGGTGCTGCGGGACAGGCTAAGCGCGGCCGCCGCTGTGGTCGCGCTAGTAGTCGCAGGATCCTTGCAGGGTCACGGAAACACTCATGAAATCAATGAGTTGCGCGCCCCGACTGCGGGTAATCTGTATATTATGTTCAAACGCTGGGCGGCCGCTGTGACACGGCGTGCACGCCGGCTGCGGCGAAGCTGGCCCACCAGCTGGAGCCCAGCATGAAGGATCGAAAACTAACCGGCCGTTGGGCCGGTTTTTCGTTTGAGGCCGACTTCCTGGTGACACCCGAGGGACGGCGCATCGACCCAACCGAACTCCAATGGATGAGCCTCACCCTGTGCATGGCCCAGGAGTGGCGGCTAATGATGGCCGAGGCGTCCCAGGAGGCCAAAGAGCGGGTTTCGCAGGAGGTGGTGACGCTTCGCTCCAGGCTGGCGCACAGACGGCGCCTCAGCAGCCCCCGGCGCGTCCACAGAGGGTAACCGTAGGGGCGATGCCCCTACACCCCGCATTTCGTGACCCGTTTCGTTATGCTCGGGGCCGACCAAGGACAGGGGCAGCAATGAACTACAGGCCATCAACGAACCACCACGACGGCTTATGGTGGCAGATCGCACTAGGCATTTTCGTCGGGCAGATCATGACCGCCGCACTACTTGGCGTGATCATGTTCCTTATGGGCGGATTCGCAGCCTACTCCGCTGGTCAGGCGCTAAAGAGCGCGGTTCGTGATATGCCGCGTGTAACGGAACCAATGACGACGCCGCGACCGAATCGCCGTGGGCCCAGCCCGCTAAAGGACGGCGAACGATGCGTCGCCGGCGCGCGGCTGCGCAACACCGGCGGAGCATGGATACAAACGAGCAAAGAGCCTTGCTAGTTATCGGACTGCCTTGCGCCAGCGAACGTAGGCGCTGACGACGCGTGCCATGATCGCAAAGAAGGCGATGGCGCCCATGGCGACCTTCATTTCGTCAGCCATCACATGCTCCCGTAGATCTTTTGCGGCGGCGCGGCGCCGATGTCGCCATAGGATGCCATCTGCTGGCCGCCGATCACCGACCCCGTGGGCTGACCCGGCGCCGGGCCGGACGCGAAGCCGACGCCCTGCTGCTGCGCCTGGACCTCGGCACGCCGCTCACGGTAAGGGTTATAGGCGGGCCCGATGCGAGCCACACGACGGCATTCAGGCTCGCTCATTTCGTAGACGGTATTTTGCTCGGTGACGCAATGGCACCCGCCCTGGCTCTGCTTTCCATTGGCGTCCAGACCGGCAGCACTGGACATGCACAACACCTGCGGATCAGCGGTAACCCCTCGCCCATCGTAAACAGGCGCGGTCCACGGCATCGAGGCGAATCGAGGTAGATGCGCCTGCGCGTACTCGCCGGGGTTCGCATACTTGGGACGCTGGTCGCCGGGCGCGCCGATGGCTTGCGGCGTCGCTCCTTGCGTCGCTCCTTGCCGCGCCAACGCCGCGCCCTTCTCCTTGTCCTTGTAAATGCTATGAGACACGAGTGCGCCCACACCCACCACCAGCAACACGGCAATTGCACCGAGGATCGCGGCGCGTTTGTACTTGCTCGGGATGGTGCGCTTAACGGTGTGCACCTCAGCCGAGGTGTAAAGCTCATAGCACTCGGTTGGATAAGACCAACTTTCGTGGTCCTCAGCAGCTAGAGCTTTCTCACTGCGGACGTTATCGATCACACGCGAACGCCGGTAGACGGTCGCGCCTGGTGCCCCGTTCTGCCGCACCAAATGCTCATGGAGACCAATCAAAGCGCGGATGTTGGCGTGAATCAACGCCGGACTCTGCGTGATGACGATCAGCCGAATGCCGCTATGGCGGATCGTCTCCATGGCCTGAATATTCTTGGGCACCACGGCACGCTGCTTTTGCGTGACCGGATCGGTTTCCATCTCCGTAAGCCCAGCGCGCCAGAACTTCTGCGCCTCATCAACCACGAGAATTGCACCAGCGGGCAACTCCTCCCACTTAGTGGGGTCATCCCACGGGTGAACACCCGGGATCTTGAGACCATTGATATTGCACGCGTAAACCTGTTCACCAGCCTTGACGGCTTCGGCCATGTACCACACCGCGCGCAGGCTCTTGCCATTGCCAGGAACGCCGGTGAGCAGCGTGATAGAAGAATTTTTCGCGATGGCGGACACGCTTACGACCTCTTGGCAAAAAAGACGTGCTTAGCAGCCAGGACCGTGGTCCCGCTGACGTAGATACCGGCTGCTTTGGTGACACCGAACAGGGAGAACCAACACTGCCACTCAGCAGGGATGTTCATCCACATGCTCATGGTGTAGTCGATCAGCGGCTGCATCAAAAACTCATTCGTCGCCAGCACCACGCCGAGCCGGCCCAGGAAGCCGGCGAACATCACGATTGCTTTTGCGGCGAAAAAGCGGGCAATCCAAGGCCCAAGGACTGCGAACAATTCAACCAGCACAACGGGCATATCAATCCCCTATCTTTCCGACCATGTACAGCGTGGCGGCGGCAACCACGAGCCAGCCGATCATTTGCGCAAGGGCCCAGAACGCGGGCGGCGGCTCGATCTTTTTACCCATCAACTCCCAACCGGTGGCGCACATCCCAGCGCCGCTGCCGCCGAACAGATTAGGATTGAAGCCACTGCCCTCGCCCGTCGCCTCATCGGCGCTTTGCCAGATCTTGGAAACGTCAACATCGCCATGGCCGTCGTCCTGGCTCATACCGCGCAAAGCGTCCACTTCGGCCTGTTTCATGGCCTTATCGTTGGCGATGATGTCGGCGTTGCCGCTGTCCTCACCGAAGGCGAGCTTCTGCACGGCGCACGCGGTCTTCCACTGCTGAATCAGCGCGGCGTATTCCACGGCGTCGCAATGCTTGCCGACACATAGCGGCATGGCGTCGCACGAGCCGCCCGAAACGGTACTGTCCTTGCGCGTGTTGCACTCGATGCGCCATTGAATCCGAGCCTGCCCGCACATAATGACGTCGCCCGAACAGGCCGGCGGCGTGTCACAAGAATCGCCTCCTGAAAACGTGGCCTTGTCGGGGTCATCCGCGTCATCACCCTCATCCACGTCCGCTGTTCCGTTGCCGTCCGCATCCGCGCTGCATGTGCCGCTATTAGCCTTCACCTGCCCTGCTGGACATGCGTTGTCGACGCAAGAGCCATCGGGGCCCTTTGTCTGCCCTGCCGGGCACGTATCTGAGTCCTTCTCGCACTCGCCCTTTTCGTTCGTGTGCTGACCGCTGGGACACTGCTCCTGGCGCCTGCACACGCCGTTGACCTTGGTCTGCCCTTCGGGGCAGGTCTCGGGCTGGCATGCGTTTGGAGACTCATTGGACGCTGGCAGCGCCTTAGGAATCTGCAAGCTATTAGCGCCGCAAGTGAAATTGTCTTTGTCACACTGGGAACCGGTCTTGGTGCCAGTGGAATAGCCACTGTCGTCCGGAGCGGACCACCTGACAGAGCAACCACCCTGACAGTCCGTGGTGCCCGAGTTATACGCAAGACCGCCATACACAAGGACATCGCCAGCGGTGCACACCACCACGTTTTTGCAAGTGTTGGTGACCTCATCCCACTGCTGCCCGCTAGGGCATTCGCTGGCGACGAGATAGTAGTAACTAGACTGACTCAAATAGCCGCTAGTGCCGTAGTAGCCACCACCGGACAGCACAAAGCGCGCGATGTACTGCATTACGTCCGTACGCCCACCAACGGCGCCAGGACCCACGCACTGAGGCGACGAGTTACCGTACTGATTAGGGTTTGACGCCATGGCCTGTTGATACGCAGCCTCCACATCGCTGGTGCACTGCGCATAAGCGGACGCGCGACTACAACCCCCACTGATCGCAGAGCAAGACCCCGAGGTAACCATGGCCTCCGCGCGACCAATGCCACACATTGAGAGCACCACCCCCATGAGCAAAGCCGCGAGCGTGTAAGCAACGCGGCGCACGAAGGCGCGTGCAAGCAGCCGCCAGAATTTCATCAATCCCAGCCCAGGGACACGACCAAGCCGGCGCACATCCACCACAGCAGGCAGATCAGGCCGAACAGATCAGCGAAGGAATCACCCATAAGAAACGGGGGAGGTTGCCCTCCCCCACTCCATCAGCCCTTGGGCTTCAGCAGGCCGGCGCCGCGCACGCCCCACAGCACGACGGCGAAGGCGATCACCAGCGTGACGGCGGCAGCGCCGTAGGCCACGAACTTGGCTTCGATTTCGGACGTGTCCGGGGCGGCATCCTGCGCGAACGCGAGGGCCGGGGCCAGGGCGACGCCAAGAGTGGCAACACCGGTGGCGGTGCGGGCGTACAGCTTGCGAGCATTGGTCTTGACGATGTTCATTTCACATACCTCTAGGTGGCTTAAAGGACCGCACGGCGGCGGCTATCAGGAACAGGGATGAGAAAAACGCAAACCCGATGGCGTTGCCCTGCTCAACGGTCGGGAGAAGGTCGCGCCAGCTCGACTGCTCGACCCACGCCGATTGCTGGCATGTGCCGTCAGCGGCCGGCGCAGGATCAATGCAGACGAGGTAGCGCATGGGTTAGGCGGCCTTGATCGCAGCGGGCGCAGGAACGGCAACGCCGCACTCTTTGAGCGCCACGGCGAGCGGCCAGAGCTTGATGCGCTTCAGCTGCGGCTCGCCATAGTTGTTGCGGCCGTACGCGTCAGGATGCATGACGTAATCGCCCACCTGATACAGGGGGCCAGTGCCGAGGCCGACGTTGATGGTGTCCTCATATCCGCCGCCGAGCAGAATGCAAGCGCGCTGTTCGCGGATGATCTTTTGGCCCTCTTTCGTGTTGATGGTGCGCTCGATAACGCGGTCATCTTTGATCCTCACAAAGCTCATGGTTTTGGCCCCCTAGGCCGGCAGTAGATGGCTGTAATCCGCCTCAAGCGGACGCAGCGTGTCCCGCAAGAACGCGGGCAATTCGGCTTCCGTACACACACGCTTGAATCGCGCGGGAAGCCCCTCACGCGACACAACGTCCCGGACGAATTCCGGGAGATCCTCACCGAGCGCACGGCTCAGCTGAAACAGCGCGGGGCCGCACTGGCGGCGCAGCCACTTAGACATCGCAAAGCCGGTCGCTTCGACGTAGCGTTTCGTGCTTTCGAGCTTGCAGGCCATGCCATCGGCGATGCCAACGAACAACTGGCCCAGGTACCCATAGCCGCCACGCAGGAACCGCATCGGGTAGCGAAGCGCGGCTAGCGGAATAACGGCGTGCTTGCTGTACAGGCGAACCTCATAGCGCACCCAAGGCGACTCAGGCATGCCCAGCTGCTTTCCCTTCTCGTAGATACAAGCCTGCTTGTGGCCCTTCTTGCCGACGTACAACGTCGAGCCCTTCCCGGTTCCGTGATCGTCATGAAACGACGTGGTGGGCGGCGCGCCGTTGCCGGCAAAAGCGCCCTCCAGCGCACGCGCCTCATGCTCGCGGATCCCGCCAAAATGCCCGTCGTAATCGTCATACGCGAGGTCACAACGCGTAATGCGGGCGCGGTGAAAAGCTAACTTCTTCTCGACGCGATCCCAGTTGCGAATGAGCTTGCAACCCTGCCCCATCAACGACAGGCACACCGTATCGCCGTTACCGCCCTGGCCGTACTTGCCGACCACTTCACCGTTGGCATCAACGATGACGCTACTCTCGGCATAGTGGATCCAGCGCCGGGCCTGCAAATCAGTGATCCGCGCATCATTGGCGCCGATGCCAAAGAGGTTATGGAGCAGCAAAGCAGGTCGGTCTACACCGTGCTCCATCAAGATGGATCGCGAGACCACCACGGTCAAAGCGTCCACGATGGCCCCATTTGTCGCGCGAGGCGTGGACTTTTGGCCCGTGTTACTCCTGGGGCCAACCGGCGCCACTCCGGCCGATTCCACCGCTTCGGGCGCGCAGAAGTGGTGTTCTACGGGACCAGCACACTTCGTACGGATACGGCGCGGACGCAGCGTCTTGCGGTCGAGGTCGCCGAGGATCATGCGGACACCAGCCCGGCGCGGATCGCGCGCGCCATCTGCGCCTGAACACGGACGAAACCCCAGTAGTCGCCGAGGGTCATCGTCTGGCCGTCAATCGTGATTTCGAGACCGGCAAGCTCGAAGTTGTCCACCTCTGGCCGCGAGTACTTCGGGAGCAGGCGCGGCGGGCGATGTTGGGGAGCCTTGTCCTCACGCACGGGTCACCGCCTTGGCAGCGCGGATCCGCGCCAGCCGCTTGCGCCGACGCCAGCGACGCAAACGAGGCTCCACGGCGTCCCAAATCAACGCGGGCACAGCCAAATAGGCAAGGCCGCAAAGGATCAAGAAAAAGGGGTGAATGCCATCGAAGAAGGAACTAGGCACGAAGAACACCCCAAGCCCAACGCAAAGCCTTGACAACGCAAGCAGCAACGATTGGCGCAACAAAAATGAAGAGACCAAAGACGCACACGGCTATGAACAGTGTGCTGCCCAGCTGGACGCCCGCCTCCCAGACGCTCCAACGATCAATGCAGAGGTCAACCACGGTCGCTGACCTGCAGACGATCAGCAGCGGCGCGCACTTCACGCAACAATGCGCGGTCGCGGTTTTCCCGGGTTGCAAGAAGGCGGTAGAGGGCAAAGCCCTTCGACACGGCGTAAAGCGTCAGCATGCCGATGACGCCGCCGATGAAGATCAGCACAAGCGGCGGTTGAACCGCTAGCAGCAGTGAAATTGCGTTCATTCCCGATGTCCCCTGCCCGAGCCCGATAACGCCGACGGGGGCTCGGGCGAACCCCGGGCCGGCGGTGTGAGGCGCCGCCTCACACGGGCAGCAGTAAACTGACAACTCACACCGTTGTCAACTGGTATCTCACATGAATGCGCTAAATAAATTGCTTGACGACGCCCGAAAAATGTGTAGCAGAGACAGCGATGCAGCGATCGCGGAACGCGTGAAGGTGTCTCGAAACACGCTGATGCAGTGGCGGAAAGGCACGGTGCGAATCACCGATGACCACCTCGCAGCACTGGTGGAGTTGGCGAAAGCGGACGAGCTAGTAATGCTCCAGGTGCGCGCCGAAGAGGCCAACAGCACGGCGGCTAGACGGGCATGGTCGGTGCTGCGGGACAGGCTAAGCGCGGCCGCCGCTGTGGTCGCGCTAGTAGTCGCAGGATCCTTGCAGGGTCACGGAAACACTCATGAAATCAATGAGTTGCGCGCCCCGACTGCGGGTAATCTGTATATTATGTAATTACGAGATGTCCTGATCGTCAGGGTTTGCGTGCGTTTGCCGGATTGACTGGACCAGACTCCAGACTTCGCATACTCGATGCCCTTCCTTGCTCACGTGTGCTGTGCCCATGGATGCTCCGCGCCATCCCGTCTTTCTTGGTCGACGACGCTTTGTCACGGGCGCCGGTGGCTTGCTCGCCGTCGGTTCGTCCGTGCTGCCCGGGATGGCGCGGGCCAAGGCGCCAGTGGCGGCGTCCGCGCCGGAAGTTCCGGTCCTGTCCGGCACCGAGTTCAAGCTGTCCATCGGTGCATTACCGGTCAACATCACCGGCAAGCCTGCCCATGCGGTGGCCATCAATGGCTCCTTGCCAGGTCCGACGCTGCACTGGCGCCAAGGCGACCAGGTCACCTTGCAGGTCTCCAACCAGCTTGGGGTCGACACCTCGCTGCATTGGCACGGCATCATCCTGCCGGCGACGATGGATGGCGTCCCGGGCCTGAGCTTCCGTGGAATATCCCCTTCAGAATCATATCTTTATCGCTTCAACTTGAACCAATCCGGGACGTACTGGTACCACGCCCATTCCAGCCTGCAGGAGGCCAAGGGCGCCTACGGCGCGATCGTGGTCAAGCCTGATGGTCCGGACCCGGATGGGGCCACGCGGGACCACGTACTGCTCCTATCGGACTGGAGCGACGAGGATCCGCACGCCATCGTGCGCAAGCTCAAGCTGCAGGCCGATTACTACAACCGCCACAAGCGCACCGTCGGTGATTTCATCCACGACGCGCGCGCCGGGGGCCTCAAGGCGGCGCTGGATGACCGTCTGATGTGGGGCTCGATGCGCATGAGCCCGACTGATCTGGCCGACGTCACCGGCCTCACCTATACCTACCTGGTCAACGGGGCCAGCCCGGATGCGAACTGGAGCGGTCTGTTCCAGCGCGGCGAGCGGGTCCGCCTGCGCTTCATCAATGGCGCGGCGATGACTTTCTTCGATGTGCGCATTCCCGGCTTGAAGATGACGGTGGTCGCCGCTGACGGGCAGCCCGTGCATCCGGTGAGCGTGGACGAGTTCCGCATCGCGGTCGCACAAACCGTCGATGTCATCGTCCAGCCGGACCAGGACCAGCCCTATACGGTTTTCTGCCAGTCGATGGACCGCAGTGGTTATGCACGCGCCACGCTCACGCCCCGCCCCGGCCTGCAGGCGCCGATCCCGCCCATGGATCCGCGTCCGATCCTGACCATGGCCGACATGGGCATGGGGGGAATGGGCCACATGGGCATGGGCGGCATGTCGATGCCTGCCACGTCTGCGCCCTCCTCGTCCGCAAGCCCGCACCAGATGGCGATGGGACATGGCCAGATGGGGCACCACGACATGGCGGGGATGGACCACGGCAACATGCAACACGGCGCCATGGCCGGGATGGATCACGGCAACATGCAGCAAGACGGAATGATCCAGCACCCGGCCAGCGAGTCCAACAATCCGGCGGTGGACATGCAGACCATGACCCCGACGCGGGCCCTGGACCAACCCGGCATCGGCCTGCGCGACAACGGCCGCCGGGTGTTGACCGATGCCGACCTGCACAGCCGCTTCGACGATCCCGATCCGCGCGAACCGGGCCGCGAGATCCAGCTGCACCTGACTGGCAACATGGAGCGTTACGTGTGGGGTTTCGACGGCATCCCGTTCTCCAAGGCCGCCCCGATCCGGCTGAACTACGGTGAACGCGTGCGCATCGTGCTGGTCAACGACACGATGATGGAACATCCCATCCACCTGCACGGGATGTGGAGCGACCAGGAAAGTGCCGATGGCCAGTTCCAGGTCCGCCGGCACACCGTCAGCGCGCCGCCTGGCAGCATCCGCAGCTATCGCGTCAGTGCCGACGCGCTCGGGCGCTGGGCGTATCACTGTCACATGCTCCTGCACATGGAGCTGGGCATGTTCCGCGAGGTGCACGTCGCATGAGCCGCCTCCCTGCCCGTTCCTTGCTCGCCGTTACGTTGGCGCTTTCCGCAGGCGAAGCCCTGGCGCAGCAGCACGATCATGCCGCCATGCACATGCAGGATGTGACGCCGCAGGATGACGCATCCACGGCCTCGGTCGAGGCCGATCAGGCGTCATCCAGCTCCGCCCATTCGCATCACGCTGGCATGCCGATGCCGATGCCGATGCCGCATGATGATCAGCCGCAGTCGGCACAGACACCGCCGCCCATGCCGGCAGAACACGCCATGCACGAGGGCATGGACATGCACGACATGCATGCCGTTCCTACCGCCCTGCCCCGGCCCACACCCGAGGAACTGGCCGCGGCGTTCCCGGATGTGGGCGACGCCCACATGGCCACGCACATGAATGACGACCCCACCGTGGCCGTGTTCCGGGGCGATCGCCTGGAGCGCATGGACGGCGGCACCGCAGCCTGGGACGCACGCGTCGGCATTGGCGGCAGCTTCGACAGGTTCTGGCTGCGCACCGAAGGTGAGCGCCCGCGCGGCGGCCCTGGTGAGGGCGATGTCGAACTGCAATGGACCCACGCCACCGGCCCGTGGTGGGACCGCGCGGTGTCGCTGCGCCACGATTTCGGTCCCGGCCCTTCACGGCAATGGCTGGGCGTGGGCGTGATCGGGCTGGCGCCATACAAGTTCGAGCTCGAGGCGCACGTCTATGTCGGCAGCCACGGGCTGGCCGCGCGCACCGAAGCCGAGTACGAGGTGCTACTGACCAACCGGCTCGTCCTGACCCCGCGCGTGGAACTCAACGCCTTCAGTCGCGACGACCGGGCCAATGGCATCGGCAAGGGCCTGAGCAACGGTGAAGCGGGTCTGCGGCTGCGCTACGAATTCACCCGTGAATTCGCGCCCTACGTGGGCTACAGCTGGACGCGCAAGGTCGGCAACACGGCCGATCTTGCGCGCGAGACCGGCGAGCCGGTGCTCGACCATGGCTGGGTCGCGGGCGTGCGTCTCTGGTTCTAACGCGTCACCACCGGCGGCAGAAGCCGCCTGTTCCTTGAAGTTCGTTCGCTGCCATCGCGCTGCCGCTCCGCAGCCCTGCCACAGGTAGTGCAGGCGCCAGCCATCCCCACGCGTCGCCCGCCTCACGTTCGACGCTGAACGCGCGAAGGCCAAACTCTTGACTCTTGACCAGACTCAAGGGTGAGACTGCGTGTCTACCCTTGGAGGAGCCGTGCATGAACATCGGCCAGCTTTCGCGCCAGACCCAGGTGCCAATCGACACGATCCGCTACTACGAGCGCCAGCGCCTGCTGCCCGAACCCCCGCGCTCGCCTGGCGGCTATCGTCGCTATGCCGACGACGACGTCGCCCGCCTGAACTTCATCCGCCGGGCCAAGACCCTGGGCTTCACCCTGGAGGAAATCGGCGAGCTGCTGGCCATCAGCCACGGGCGTGGTGACGTGGCGGCGATCAAGCAGGCCGCCAGCCGCAAGTTGGAGCAGGTCCAGCAGCGCATGGATGAACTGGCCCGCGTGCGCGATGCGCTGGAGGTCATGGTCGAGGCCTGTCCGGGCCATGGCGCACTGCGCGACTGCCCGATCGTCTCCGCACTGACCCGGGACAGCTGAGATGGCACATTCAAACGACCACGGCTGCGGTTGTGGCACCACGCCCCCAGCCGCCGACCAACCCGCCATCGATCCGGTTTGCGGGATGACGGTCGATCCGGGAACGGCCCGGCATCAGGCGAATCTGGGCGGGGTGCGCTATGTCTTCTGCTCGGCCGGCTGCCGCGAGACATTCCTGGGCGACCCGCCGCGATATCTGAAACCCGGAGGCGGCGATGCCGCAGCAGGTGGCGGATGCTGCGCCCCCGCCCGGGAGCAGCCCGGAAATGGCGCAGCAGATGCCGCCGCCACCGACCCCGTCTGCGGCATGGTGGTCGATCCGAGGACCGCGAAACACCGGGCCGACATCGATGGCACCGAGTTCTTCTTCTGCTCGGCCGGCTGCCGTCAGAAGTTCCTGAATGATCCACAGCGCGACCTTTCGTCCGCCCATGCCGCAGCGTCCGCTGCGTCTGGTGGATGCTGCGGCGGGCGCGCGGGCGTGGGCCAGGAGGAGGCACGGCACACGCAGGCGAAGGACCCGGTCTGCGGCATGACGGTCGATCCGGCCACGGCCAAGCACCGCGCCGAAGTCGACGGCACCGCCTACTTCTTCTGTTCGGATGGATGCCGGACGAAATTCGAAGAGCATCCGCAGCGCTACCTGCATCCGGAACAGCATCCCGCCCCGCCCGCTCCGCCTGGCAGCCAGTACACCTGCCCGATGCATCCGGAGATCGTGCAGGACGCCCCGGGCACGTGTCCGCTGTGCGGCATGGCACTGGAGCCGATGACGCCCTCGCTGGAGGATGGCGAGAACCCGGAGCTGACCGATTTCCGCCGGCGCTTCTGGTGGACGCTGCCGCTGAGTGTGGTCACCGTCGCCCTGGGCATGGCCGGCCACTGGCTGCCCGGCGTATCGCCCGGCGTGCTGGCCTGGGCGCAGGCCGTGCTGGCCACCCCGGTCGTGTTGTGGGCGGGCTGGCCATTCCTGCAGCGCTGGGTGCAGTCGATCGCCAACCGCAGCCCCAACATGTGGACGCTGATCGGGACCGGCGTGAGCGCCGCTTACCTCTACAGCTGGGTGGCCTTGCTGGCGCCGCAGGTGTTCCCGCCATCGTTCCAGGTGGACGGACGCGTCGAGGTCTACTTCGAGGCCGCCGCTTCGATCATCAGCCTGACCCTGCTGGGGCAGTTGCTCGAGCTCAAGGCCCGCGAGCAGACCTCCTCGGCCATCCGTGCCCTGCTCGGCCTGGCGCCGCGCACCGCCCGGCGCATCGAGGCCGATGGCGAGGAACACGACGTGCCGCTGGACGCGCTGCACCCGGGCGATCGCCTGCGTGTACGCCCGGGCGAAAAAGTCCCAGTGGACGGTGTGGTCCGCGAAGGCCGCTCGCATCTGGACGAATCCATGCTCACCGGCGAGCCAGTGCCGGTGGCCCGTGGACCGGGCGAGCCGGTGATCGGCGCCACCCTCAACGGCAATGGCGCGCTGGTGATCGAAGCCACGCGCACCGGCGCGGACAGCACGCTGTCGCAGATTGTCCAGCTCGTCGCCCAGGCGCAGCGCACGCGCGCGCCGATGCAGGCCATGGCCGACCGGGTGTCGTACTGGTTCGTGCTCGGCGTGGTTGGCGCGGCGCTGCTGAGCCTGCTGGCCTGGGGATTGTTCGGCCCGCAACCGGCGTGGACGCATGGGTTGCTGCATGCAGTCGCCGTGCTGATCGTGGCCTGCCCCTGCGCACTGGGCCTGGCCACGCCGATGTCGATCATGGTCGCCAGCGGACGGGCCGCGCAGGCCGGCGTGCTGTTCCGCGATGCCCAGGCGATCGAGCGCCTGGGCACGGTCGACACCTTGGTGGTCGACAAGACCGGCACCCTGACCCGCGGGCAGCCCACCTTCGACAGCACCCAGGCCGTTGCGCCCTTCGATGACGCTGAAGTGCTGCGTCTGGCGGCCAGCCTGGATGCCGGCAGTGAACACCCGCTGGCGCAGGCCATCGTGGCCGAGGCACGCCGCCGTCAGATGTCCTTGCCGCCCGCGCAGGACATGACCTCTGATACGGGCCTGGGCGTGCGCGGGCAGGTAGAAGGCCGTCGCCTGGCGCTGGGCAGTCAGGCGCTGATGCAGGCCGAGGGCGTGGATGTGCAGCCATTTGCCGAAGGCGCCGAAACCCTGCGCCAGGGTGGCGCCAGCGTGGTGTTCCTCGCGGTCGATGGCGCCCTGGCCGGTGCCTTGGCGGTCTCCGACCCGGTCAAGGACGGCGTGGCCGAGGTGGTCGCCGCCCTGCGCACGCAAGGTGTGCGCGTGGTCATGGCCAGTGGGGATGCCGACAGCACTGCGCAGGCTGTGGCGGCCAGGGTCGGGATCGATGAAGCACATGGCCAGACCAGCCCGCAGGACAAGGCCGCGCTGGTCGAGCGCTTGCGTGGCGAGGGCCGTGTGGTTGGCATGGCCGGCGATGGCATCAACGACGCCCCGGCGTTGGCCTCGGCCGATGTCGGCATCGCCATGGGCACGGGCACCGACGTGGCCATGTCCAGCGCCCAGGTCACCCTGGTCAAGGGCGATCTGGCCGGCATCCTGCGGGCTCGCACCATCTCGCGTCAGACCGTGCGCAACATGCGCCAGAACCTGGGCTTCGCCCTGCTCTACAACGGCCTGGGCGTGCCGCTGGCCGCGGGCGTGCTGACCCCGTGGCTGGGCTGGAGTCTGTCGCCCATGTTTGCCGCGCTGGCGATGAGCCTGAGTTCGGCTTCTGTGGTCGGAAATGCATTGCGGCTGCGGTCCAAGGGCACCGCTGCCGGCACCGCGGATCATCGAGGCGCAAGGCCGCGCAAAATGCTTGCGGAACCACATTCCGGTCATTAGAATGCCGGGCTCCCAAGACACCGGGGCCATAGCTCAGCTGGGAGAGCGCCTGCATGGCATGCAGGAGGTCGGCGGTTCGATCCCGCCTGGCTCCACCACGTTTCAAAGGGTTGCAAGCACTAGGCCTGTTTGCAATTGCTGCATCGGTTAGACAGCGTCCCCATCGTCTAGAGGCCTAGGACACCACCCTTTCACGGTGGCGACCGGGGTTCGAATCCCCGTGGGGACGCCAGCTTCAAACAAGAAGCGCAGCGCGCAACCGCTGCGCTTTTTCTTGGCAACATCGGGGCCATAGCTCAGCTGGGAGAGCGCCTGCATGGCATGCAGGAGGTCGGCGGTTCGATCCCGCCTGGCTCCACCAATCCAAGGTCCAGCGCCACGCGCGGACCATGCGACGGATACCAGATCCGTCCCCATCGTCTAGCGGTTAGGACACCACCCTTTCACGGTGGCGACCGGGGTTCGATCCCCCGTGGGGACGCCAACTTGCATCATGCAGACGCAGCGGATCTCCGCTGCGTTTTTTTTCGCCTCGAAATCGGTGTGGCATGAAGACCGTGTGCACAGACCTTCATCGGATCAACATCGCTGCTTCAGGAAACTAAACAGGCCCGCCCACGTATCGCCTGCCTGAGGAGCATTGATGTCCAGATCGTCCCGGAACCCGGCTTCACGCCATGAGTCCGCTTTCGCAAGTTGGATCCGCCGCAACGGGTATTCGCCCAGCGAGGCGATCGAACACTTCCTGGAGCGATCCGACTATTTTCGCAGTGAACTCCAGCAACTTGGCGACGAGGCGCGCAGGTCACTGACCGACGAAGCCCGCGACTTCCTGCGCCAGCGCAGTGAGGAAGACAGCTTCGCGATGCAGTTCCCCACCGTCTACATGTGCAAGGACAAGCACGGCAGGCAGCTGCGCTACACCGTCACGATCACCATCGGCGAAGACCACGCCGAGTGGATCGGGCGAGTCTGGGCGGACAATGACTACCTCGGTGAGGTGACCGGCTCGGGCGGAGGCCCGAAGGCCAACTATCTGGCCCTGGCGCGCATGCACATCGAATCCCAGGTGGACTGCCACGACGCCATCGTCAAGCGACCGCTGCCCGATTCCTGGTAAATCTTGGGCGCAAGCCGCCCGCCGAAGCTCCGCTCAAACCAGCGGCGTGACCGATTGCGGTGCCGATTCGGCGACACGATGCAAGGTCGCCACGCCGTGGCCACGTTCGGCCAGGTATTCCAGCCACTTGCCCAGGAAGGTGTTCATCCGCATGCGGTGGCTGATGAGCTCTGCCGGTGGGGGGAACATGCCGATGACATCCTGCCAGCGGCGCCCGACGTAGCAATGTGTTGCCTCCGCCTGGCGGGCATCGCGATACACGCGTACGAACGCCGAAGGATCAGGCTCGCCACTGACCGGGTCGATGATGCCGTAGGTCAGTCGCAACTCGACGGTGTAGCGATGGGTCTCGATGACATCCACGCGCAGGTCCAGCCCGTCGCCGATGCTGGACACATAGTGCCCTGGCTCCAGATCGGTCGGCACGAACAACCGGTCCAGCCGCGCGTAGTTCTCCGCATACAGCGCCATCAGCCAGCCGAAGCGGCCAAGCTTGGGTAAGTGCGCGGTGCGGGTGGCGGTCGTGTGCATGACCCGATGCTACACGTCTTCCAGCGCTGACGTCAGCATTGACGGGGAGCCGCAGAAGCCTCTAATTTGGGGATCGGCCTGCCCCGCCCCGCAGCTCAGAACATCTCCCGCTGCAGGCCTAGGGTGGACATCACCTTGCTGGCGATCTCTTCGATCGAAGTATGGGTGGTGCTCAACGTCGGCAGGCGCTCGTGGGCGAACATGCCTTCTGCGGCGACCACCTCGCGCCGGCAGGTCTCGGGCTTGGCGTAGCGGGAGTTGGGCCTGCGCTCCTGCCGGATCTGGCACAGGCGCTCGGGATCGATGGTCAGGCCGAACAGCTTCTTGCGATATGGACGCAGGCGTGGCGGCAGCCGGTCGGTCTCCAGATCTTCGTCGGTTAGCGGGTAGTTCGCCGCCTTGACCCCGTAATGCAGCGCCAGATAGACGCATGTTGGCGTCTTGCCCGCGCGCGAGACCGCGACCAGGATCAGGTCGGCCTCATCGTAATTGATCGCGATGCCGTCGTCGTGGCTCAGCGCGAAGTTCATCGCGTTGATGCGCCGGTGGTAGGCCTCGAAATTGACGATGCCATGGGCCTGCCCCACTCGCGACTGTCGGACCGCCCCCAACTCCAGTTCCATCGGATTGATGAACGGGGCGAAGACGTCGAGCATCAATGCGCCGCTCGAAGCCAGCAGCTCGGCGATCGCCGGGTCGACGATCGAGTGGATGACGATCGGCCGCGCATCGTGGCGGACGCCCGATTCGCGGATCCGCTCGGCCGCCTCGACCGCCTTGTCCAGCTCGTCCACGAACGGAATGCGGTCGGTGATGAAGGAAAAGCCCGAGAACTGGGTCAGCAGGCTGTGCCCGATGGTTTCAACCGTGATCCCGGTTCCATCCGAAACATAGAAGACCGGCCGGACACTCGACATCGTTTTCATCCTTTTGGGGTGACACTGACAAGACCAATATCGCACCATTGCTTGTGAAGCGCGATATGGCCCTGCATCATAAGTACAACCTCCCCCCTCTTTGCGGACGGCGATCGACGGCCTCCGCGAGCGAAAAACCCACGTCCTTCAAGGAGCACAGCGCTTGAACCAGAACATCCTGTGGCTGCATGAGCTTGGCCTGTCCGACCTTGCCCGCGTCGGCGGCAAGAATTCCTCCCTTGGCGAGATGATCGGCAATCTGGCCCAGCTCGGCGTCTCGGTGCCCGGCGGCTATGCGACCACGGCGGAGGCCTTCAAGGACTTCATCGCCCACAATGATCTATCCAAGCGCATCTTCGACAAGCTTGCGACGCTGGACGTGGACAACGTGGCGGCACTGACCGCAGCCGGCAAGGAAATCCGTGGCTGGGTCATCGACGCGCCGTTGCAGCCCTCGCTGGACCAGGACATCCGCTCGGCCTACGCCAAGCTGTGCGAGGATAACGGCGGAGGCGAGGTCGCCGTGGCCGTGCGCTCCTCGGCCACCGCCGAGGACCTGCCCGACGCGTCCTTCGCCGGGCAGCAGGAGACCTTCCTCAACGTGACCGGTGCCGACGACGTCGTCCTGAAGGTCAAGGAAGTCTTCGCTTCGCTCTATAACGATCGCGCCATCGCCTACCGCGTGCATCACGGCTTCAAGCACGAGGACGTGTTCCTGTCCTCGGGCGTGCAGCTGATGGTCCGCTCGGATGTGGGCGCCTCCGGCGTGCTGTTCACCCTGGATACCGAATCGGGCTTCCGCGACGTGGTGTTCGTGACCTCCTCCTTCGGCCTGGGCGAGATGGTCGTGCAGGGCGCGGTCAACCCGGACGAGTTCTATGTCTACAAGCCCACGCTGCGGGCCGGCAAGCCGGCGATCCTGCGCCGCTCGCTGGGCAGCAAGCAGCTGCGTATGGTGTATTCGGACGTGCCGGGTGAGCGGGTCAGGACCGAGGACACCCCGGCCGAGCTGCGCAACACCTTCTCGATCAGCGACGAGGACGTGCAGGAGCTGTCCAAGCAGGCGCTCATCATCGAAAAGCATTACGGCCGCCCGATGGACATCGAGTGGGCCAAGGACGGGGTCAGCGGCAAGCTGTTCATCGTCCAGGCACGGCCGGAGACGGTGAAGTCGCGCAGCCACGCCACCCAGATCGAGCGCTTCGCCCTGTCGGCCACCGGCGCCAAGGTCCTGGCCGAGGGCCGCGCGGTGGGCGCCAAGATCGGCGCCGGTGTCGCGCGTGTGGTGCGTTCGCTGGAGGACATGGACCGCGTGCAGCCCGGCGATGTGCTGTTCGCCGACATGACCGACCCGGACTGGGAGCCGGTGATGAAGCGTGCCAGCGCCATCGTCACCAATCGCGGCGGCCGCACCTGCCATGCCGCGATCATCGCGCGGGAGCTCGGCGTGCCGGCCGTGGTCGGTTCGGGCAACGCCACCGAACTGGTCAAGGACGGCCAGGAAGTCACGGTCAGCTGCGCCGAAGGCGATACCGGCTTTATTTACGATGGCATCCTGGAGTTCGAGCGCACCACCACGGATCTGGGCAACATGCCGCCGGCGCCGCTGAAGATCATGATGAACGTGGCCAACCCGGAGCGCGCGTTCGACTTCGGCCAGCTGCCCAACGCCGGCATCGGCCTGGCGCGCCTGGAAATGATTATCGCCAGCCACATCGGCATCCACCCCAAGGCGCTGCTGGAATACGACCAGCAGGATGCGTCGACCAAGAAGAAGATCGACGCCAAGATTGCCGGCTACGGTAAGCCGGTGGACTTCTACATCAACCGCCTGGCCGAGGGCATCGCCACGCTGACCGCCTCGGTCGCGCCCAACCCGGTGATCGTGCGCCTGTCGGACTTCAAGTCAAACGAGTACGCCAACCTGATCGGCGGCACGCGCTACGAGCCGGAAGAAGAGAACCCGATGATCGGCTTCCGCGGTGCCAGCCGTTACGTCGATCCTTCGTTCACTGACGCCTTTGCCCTGGAGTGCAAGGCGGTGCTGAAGGTGCGCAACGAGATGGGCCTGGAGAACCTCTGGGTGATGATTCCCTTCGTGCGCACCCTGGAGGAAGGCCGCAAGGTGGTCGAGGTGCTGGAAGCCAACGGGCTCAAGCAGGGCGAAAACGGCCTGAAGATCATCATGATGTGCGAGCTGCCGTCCAACGCGCTGCTGGCCGATGAGTTCCTGGAGATCTTCGACGGCTTCTCGATCGGCTCCAACGACCTGACCCAGCTGACCCTGGGCCTGGACCGCGATTCGTCGATCGTGGCCCATCTGTTCGACGAGCGGAATCCGGCGGTCAAGAAGCTGCTGTCGATGGCCATCAAGGCCGCCCGCGCCAAGGGCAAGTATGTGGGGATCTGTGGCCAGGGCCCGTCCGACCATCCCGACCTGGCCGAATGGCTGATGCAGGAAGGCATCGAATCGGTGTCGCTGAACCCCGATACGGTCGTCGATACCTGGCTGGCGCTGGCCAAGACCAAGGCGGCTTGATCTCCGCCACACGCGGGGACGGCTAACGTCTCCGGGTGCCCGGGCCCCGCTTCGGCGGGGTTCGGCGTTTTTGAAGACATCACATGAGAGGAGAGCGCGCCGTGGAATGGTTTTCTGCCGCCAGGCAAGCAGGTTGGGAGGCGCTGGCGATTGCCGTCGGCATCCGCGTCGGACTGGCGCTGGTTGGATTGTGGATCGGCCTGCGGCTGTCCAAATGGCTCACCAACGTCGCCTCGCGTGGCCTGCTACGTGCCGACATCGAGGCCACGGCCGTGGATTTCCTGCGCCGCGTGATCTATATCGCGCTGGTGGTGATGGTGCTGCTGACCATCCTGCAGTCCTGCTTTGGGGTCAACCCCACTGCGTTCATGGCATTGCTGGGTGCCGCCGGCTTGGCGATCGGCCTGGCGCTGAAGGACTCGCTGTCCAACGTGGCTTCGGGCGTCATGCTGATCACACTCAAGCCCTTCCGCGTGGGTGACATCGTCACCTTGAACGGGCAGACCGGCAAATGCGAATCGGTGAGCATCTTCCAGACCCGGCTGCGCGGCGCGGACAACCAGACCATCGTGCTGCCCAACAGCACGATCACCAACAGCGAGATCATCAATCTCACGCCCGACGTGCGTCGTCGCGTCGAACTGGTGATCGGAATTGGCTACAACGACGACATCGACAAGGCCAAGAGCCTGATCACCGCGTTGTTCGATGACGAACGCATCCTCAAGGATCCGGCACCGGACGTGGTGGTGTATTCGCTGGGCGACAACAGCGTCAACCTCGGCGTGCGCGTGCACGTGGCCAACAACGACTGGTTCGGGGTGAAGTGCGATCTGACCGAGAGGATCAAGAAGAGCTTCGATGCCAACGGCGTGAGCATTCCCTTCCCGCAGCGCGATGTGCATGTCTATCACCATCTGAGCGCTGATGGGCAGGCCATTCCGGCCGCAGCGCTGACGACGGTTCCGGTGGAGGCGTTGCAGCCGCCGGGGAAAGATGATCAGGCGCCAGGCAAAGGCCCCTGATCGGGATCGAAGACACTGTCAGGCGCACGCCGCACACGGATCCAGCGCCCGGCGTGTTCATGGAGCCGGCCACGCCGGCCCCATGCGCTCAGGCGGACTGATCCAGCCCCAGGGCCGCCATGTGCTGCCGGTAGTGGCGCAGCTCGTTGATGGAGTCATGCACGTCGCTCAGCGCGGTGTGCGAAGCCTGCTTCTTGAGGCCATCGAGCACCTGGGGCGCCCAGCGCCTGGCCAGTTCCTTGAGCGTGCTGACGTCCAGGTTGCGGTAGTGGAAGTAGCGCTCCAGGCGCGGCATCAGGCGGTGCATGAAGCGCCGATCCTGGCAGATCGAGTTGCCGCACATCGGCGAGGCATTGGCGGGCACCCAGTCCATCAGGAACGCGACCGTGGCCGACTCGGCCTGTCCCATCGTGGTGGTGCTGGCGACCACGCGATCCCACAGGCCGGAACGACGATGTTGGGTGCGATTCCACTCGTCCATCGCCTCGAGTGCGTCGACCGGATGGCCGATAGCGAACTCCGGCCCCTCGGCCAGGATGTTCAACTGCGAGTCGGTCACCACCGTGGCGATCTCAAGAATCGAATCACTGTCGGTATCCAATCCGGTCATCTCCAGGTCGATCCAGATAAGATGGCTGGAATGCGCGGCTGCAGTCATGAGGTCAGGCTTCCTGAATGGGCTTGCATGATATCGCAGGAGTCCACCGTCCTCGCCTGATAAAATTTACACTGGTCGCGCTTGTGCGCGCCGGCCATCAACGCCACCTCTGGAGCCAGGCATGCAGCCCTCCCCCACTCTGCAGGCTGCGGCCGGACTCGCCGCGGCTCAAGCGGACGTCCCGCGCGCCGCCCATGTTCCACCAAGCGCTGTCTCCAAGAAGCAGCACATGCCAGCGTTGGACGGCCTGCGCGGCTTGGCCGCCATTTCGGTGGTGATCTCGCACCTGCCCACCAAGACCCCGTTCTGGGGCACGGTCAATTTCGGCGAGTGCGGCGTCTTCCTGTTCTTCGTGCTGAGCGGCTTCCTGATGGCGCATCTGCACCTGCAGCAGCCCTTCACCGGGCCGGCGCTGCGACGCTTCTGTGTGGCCCGGATCGCGCGCATCGTGCCGCTCTACTACACGGTGGTGCTCATCTCGTTCCTGGTCACGCAGGTGTGGAATCCCGAATTCCACTACACGATGAGCGTGACGCAGTTGATCCGGCAGCTGGCGTTCGTCGGATCGGTCGGGGTGTTCTGGTCGGTGGGCCCGGAATTCCAGTTCTACGGATTCTTCCTGCTGCTGTGGGCGATTCCACAACTCCAGGGAGGGATGCGCACGCTGGCGCTCATCCTGCTGGCCCTGTTCGCGCTCGCTTGCTACGCGACGTCACCCTATCTGCCTGGCGTGTTGTTCGTTTCCAAGCTGCACATCTTCCTGGGCGGTGTCGCCGTGGCGATGACGCGCTGGTGGCTCGCCAATCGCGCTGGACCCAACACCACGATGGTCCGCGCGCTGCAACTGGCCGCATGCGCGGCCGTCGTGGGCCTGCTGCTGCCCTACCCGCACATGATGCTGCCCGTCTTCCCGGCCGCGGACGTGAGCGAGATCAGCAAGTGGTACTACACCGACCTGCCCCGGGTCGTGCTGGCCGGCGTGGTCGTGCTGGGATTTTCCTATCGCACCGCCATGTCCGACGCGCTGCTCGGCAATCGGCTGGTCAGCGAATTGGGGCGATCGAGCTTCTCGATCTATCTGCTGCACATGCCGGTCATGGACGTCATGCACCACTTTGGGCTGTTCGAGCGGCTGGGCCGGTGGGGCTCCAGCCTGTGCTGTATCGCCGCGGTCGTCCTGCTGTCCTCGCTGGTCAACCGAATGTTCGAATCCCCGGCGCGACGCTGGGTCACCGAGCGCCTTGGTCCTGCCCGTCACAGACAGCCCGCGACGACCTGACGCATAGGCCTCACGGCAGGAGCGCGCGACCTCGCTTGGCGCGGAAGTAATTGGTCAGGCGGCGGCTGGCCTCCTCCGCCAGGACGCCGCCGGTCACCTCGACCCGATGGTTGTGCCGAGGATCGGCGAGCAGGTCGAAGACGCTGCCGGCCGCCCCGGTCTTGGGGTCGGCCGCGCCATAGACCACACGCGCGAGCCGCGCATGGATCATCGCCATCGCGCACATCGCGCAAGGCTCCAGGGTGACGTACAGGGTACAGCCGACCAGGCGATGGTTTCCCAGGCGCGTGCCGCCCTGGCGCAGGGCCACGATCTCGGCGTGCGCCGTGGGGTCATGATCGCAACGGTTGCGGTTGCCTCCTTCGCCGATCACCTGGCCATCAGGGTCCAGCAGCACGGCACCGACGGGGATCTCGTCCAGGTCACGCTGCGCCGCCTCCGCGATGTCGAAGGCGTGGCGCATCCACTGCGCGTCGAGCTGAGCCCGATGCGCCTCAAGCGCGTCGATGGAATCGTACTGGCGCGGCTCACTCATCGAGGCACGCAGACCAAGGACCTAGCCCCTCTCGCTCATCAACCAGGCGTATGATCCCAATTGATAAAGTGGCTGTGATCGACATCGGCCTTTACCGTTGCGTTTACATCATGAGCGCAGCTTGTTGCCAGCGCTGGACATGGAACGACGCGCGAAGAAGTGGCGTTCCGAGCATCCTCGTCAAACCGGGTCAAGGATACAGGACGTCGCGAAACCCTGTCTGCTCGCTGCGGTCAGAGCGCAGGAATGATGTCGTCGGTGGAGAGCATGCCCTCTGCATGCTGGCGGGTGCGCAGCTTGTCCTGGAGACCGCTGGCGAAATCCGGAACGTGCTCACTCAGCAGCCTCCCCAGCTCCGTCTCAAGCGCTTGATGCATCACGCCGTTCATCTGTGCAAGAAGCGCATTGGGCGCCGGGCGGGGGCTGCCCGCGTCGGTCCATATCTGCCACTGCGCCTCCATGATCGCCGTGTAAAGCGTCAGTGCGCCCGAGGGCCATCCCTGCCAGTGGCCATGCTCGGGTCCAAGAATCTGCAGGTGCTCGTTCATGTGCGCTCCGATCGATTCATTCAGTCAAACGACTATGCGCCAGTGATGCCAAGCTTTCCCTGAAGATGCCCAGGCAAGCTTGGCCGCCGGGATGCAGCAAGCACTGGCAGACCGATCATGAAGGTGCCTGCTGTTCTGGCTGATTGAGCAGATGGTCGCCAAAGAGGGGCGTGTGCCGGACATACGGATTATCGTGGAGCGCCGACCGCTTCGAAACTCACAGATGCACTTGGGCCCCCTGACGGAGTGCCCTGGCACGATGACAGGCCTTCCCTCACCCGCCCCAGATCTGGGGCGTGCTCTTGCAGTAGCGATCGATAAACGCTTGTTGCATGGGCAACCCCGCGACCGCTTGCTGGATCGGCGCCCGGATCGAATCGATGAGTCCGCGCAGGTTGGCGTCCGACAATGCACGAGGCAAGGGATGGTGCTGCTGAGGCATGTTCCCCTGCCCCAGCAGAACGTGCACCCAGGAATCGGCGCGGAACAGCTCGTTGGAACTCTGCCAGACGTGCGCGCATTCCCTCCACGCGCGCAGCCGAAGTTCCAACGATGAAGGCAGCGCCATCTCCTGGCAGTGCTGCCACATGGCTTCGGAGCGCTGGTTGGCGTGATAGTGCAGAATGATGAAATCGCGTACGTGCTCCATTTCGGCACGACTGACTTCGTTGTAGATCTCGATCTGCGAAGAGGCGATCCCTTCGAAGGGGAAAAGCATGAGCAGGCGCATGACCGCGGCGATGGTCAGCTGAATGCTCGTGGACTCCAGGGGCTCGATGAAGCCACTGGCCAGCCCCAGGGCCACCACGTTCTTGTTCCAGACCTTGCGCCGCCGCCCCGTGCAGAACGGCACCAGACGCGGGTCGTTGATCGGCCTACCGCCGACCGCCTGCAACAGGTGCGCCTGCGCCTGGTCGTCGGACATAAAGCGACTGGCATACACCAGTCCATTGCCCACCCGATGCTGCAATGGGATCTGCCAGCGCCAACCAGCCTGATGGGCGATGGCGCGTGTGTAGGGCAGCGGCGCCTGCGTCGATTCAGTCTGGACGGCGACGGCCCGGTCGCAGGGGAGCCAATGACTCCAGTCTTCGTATCCGGTCTGCAGGGTTTGCTCGATCAGCAGGCCGCGGAATCCCGTGCAGTCGATGAACAGATCGCCTTCGATGCGCTGGCCATCCTCAAGGATCAGTGCCTGGATGGCACCGTCGCGCTGGTGTTGGCTGACATGCGCAATCCGCCCTTCCATGCGCCTGACCCCATAACGCTCCGAGATGCCGCGCAGGAAGCGCGCATACAGGCCCGCGTCCAGGTGGTAGGCGTAGTTGAGCGGCGGACGCTGCTGCAACGCGAACCGCCCTTGACGCGACGCTTGGGTTTCAAGGCAGAACTCATCAAAATCCGAATGCATTCCGCGCCGCAGGGACTCAAGCCAGAAATGGTGAAAGGCGCAGACCTGCGTGCCCTGGCCGACGATGCCGAATGGATGGATGTAATGCTCACCATCGCGCCTCCAGTTTTCGAAGGAGATGGACAGCTTGAACGTCCCGGCGACCGCGCGCAGAAACTCGCGCTCATCAATCTGAAGAAACTGATGAAAGCTGCGGATGGGGGGAATGGTGGATTCCCCAACGCCCACCGTTCCGATCTGCTCGGACTCGACCAGGGTGATCTCCAGCTCCGTGCGGAACTGGTGCGACAGCGCGCATGCGGCAATCCACCCAGCCGTGCCACCGCCGGCGATGACCACCCTGCGAATGCGGTCCGTCTCGCTCATGGCCGTTGACTCATGCAGGCATTCCCCCCGGGTCCTTCAACGGTTCAGTCGATTGATCAGCAGGGCGCGCAGCTGGCGCGAACTTGCTTCGTCCAGCGGCCCCAAGACGTTGCGCGCGGATTCTGGCAGGTGTTCCCCGGCGCGCTCGGCCGGACCGAACACGTAGTAATCGAACACTTCACGCCAGGCCTGTTTTTCTCGCTTCGGTCGATCGCGGATGGCCCAGAGCGCGTGATACATCGCAAGCGTCGGTGCGGGCAGATAGGCTGGCGCGCCGCTCCACCAGTAGTTCACCAGTACGTTGAACGGCGCGAGCGCCTCGACGTGGTGCCACCACATGCTGGGGATGAAGACCGCGTCACCCGGCTCCAGGATCGCGCTACGCGCGTGCGCCAGTGCTTCGCGGAAACGCGGGTGGCGCGTGAAGTCCGGGCGGGCGAAATCAACCATGCTGACGACCTGCCCGCCTGGCGTCGGCTCCAGCGGCCCGGGATAGAGGTTGTGGATCTGCTCCGGCGGCAACACCGTGATCCGGCGGCGACCCACCGCGCAGCACGCAATGTTGTTGGGCGCATCGTAGTGGCAGGACGCAATCGTGCGGTTGCCGATCCAGATGCTCGGACGCGACACCACTCCGCAAGCCTCCAGATCCAGCGCGTTGTCCGCCAAGAATCCGGGCATATGCTGGTCCAGCAGCAATGAGGCCAGATAGAAGGTGGGCGGACTGGGATCGTCCAGATGCGCCGCGATCTGTCCCAGCAGTTCCTCCAGCGTGCCGCGACGCACCTGCGTGTTGAGGCCCGTTGCACTGTCATCGTAGAAAGGGCGGCCTTGGATCTCCGGCCCCCCATAGGAATACTGCACGGGCCGCCCGACGTCGTACTGCAGCAACGCCGACATGGCAGGCGCCGGCCCGGCCATGCCCTGCCTGACCAGACTCCAGTCCCGCGCGATGCCGCGCAGCACGACGGGCGTGCCTGTGTCCACGAGCGACTGGGCCGGAAGCGCATCGGGGGCGTGGCCCGTCAGTTCCTCGATGGCTGGCAGCGACGACATGATCACCCCGGCAGCGGCGCGGCGGCCGGCGATGTCTCGGCTGCACGCAGGCGGCGCTGCTTCTCCGCCATCAGGCGCCGCACGTTATGAAGCGAGGACAACATCAGGAAGGCGCCCTCCAGATAGCCAGCGCGATGAAGTCCGTGCAGCGTGGTCGCATCCAGTGCCGCCAGGCGTTCGCGATCGATGCCGTACAGGCCGGACAGACTCACGCCATGTTCGCCGTCCAGCCGCAGCGCCAATTGGGTGGGCTGGATCAGCCCGGCCGCACCGAGCGCGGCGAACATGTCGCGGCCGGCGGCGTCGCCATCCCGGATGCCACGCAGGATGGTGATGATGTGCTCCAGGTAAGGGCTCTGCCCCCCCTGTGGCAGAAACACCGCTTCGCCCTGCCCTGTCTGCAAGCGTGGGTGATCCAGATCGACGTGGATGACCGGCTCATTGACCAGCACCCCGTCGATGCGCTGCTCCTGGAATCCGATCAGGAACGGCCCTTTGGCCACAATCCCGGGGACGTAGGACGCATTCCAGCGCTGCCCCTGCAGGAACAGGTTCTCGCCCGCCTCGAATCCCAACACCGCCACGGCCTGGTAGCCACCGCCGTCCGGCTCCTTGCGCAGGAAGATGGGGTACTCGCGTTGAAGCTCGGCGAATTCGGTTGGAAACGCCTGCACCAGGCCGACCTGGTCGCCGAAGGCGGTGCCAAAGCGCAGGTCCACCCTCAGGTCCTGATGCGCCAGATTGTTCAGTAGTTCGTATCTTGCCACCGGCCCCTCCAGCCAATTGCAACATGGTCGGGCACATCATCGCCTGACGGGCCCTGCGGGAGCATGCCTGATCGACCGCCGTGTCTCCATGCGACTAACGTGTCGCCTGTCCGCGGCCCAAAGGCTGCCAGCGGCGCGGAAAAGAGAAAGCCGCTGCCCTGGGCGATGCCATGGACAGCGGCTTGTCGACACGCGATCGCTCAGAAGTTGTAGCGCACCCCGAGGGTATAGCGCGGATCCTGATCGATCAGCTTGATCACCTGCTTCTCCGAGCGGCCATGCCACCGCACGTCTTCCCCGGTGAGGTTGATCGCCTCGAAGCCGATCGAGAAGTGATCATTGAACGCGTAGTTGACGCTCAGGTCCCACTGCTCGTACGGCTCGACGTAGTACGGATTGCGGTTGGCGCCATTCTCGTTAGCCGCGATCAGGTACTCGTCGCGCCAGTTGTAGGCCAGACGGGCGGACCAGCCGTACTTCTCGTACATGAACATCACGTTGGCCGTGTCGCTCAGGCCCAGCAGCGCGAACTGGTCGCGGTCCAACACATTGTTGTCGAAGCCGACGTCGCCCTCCACGATGGTGTAGTTGGCGTAGATGCCAAAGCCGGTGTCGGCGAAGAAGTACTGGCCGCCCAGCTCCCAGCCGTGGATGTTGGCCTTGTTCTGGTTGACCGGGCGCGAGACGTCGAACAGATACAGCGGATCATCCGCCTCGCCGGTCAGGTCATAGGCGTTTTCCAGTGCCAGGGTCTGTGCGGAACTGCCGTTGTAAGCCGCCAAGCCGCCGGTTTCCGCGGTGTTGCGCAACAGTGCGGTCGCCGCGAACAGTGAGGTGTCGTTGGCCGAGCAGGCAGAGGCCACGTCGTTGCCCGCCGCGCCCACTTGCGCCGCGCACGCAGCGCTCTGCAGGAAGGCCAACGCCGCCTGCGCATCCGGCCCCGAGGTGGGATCGGTCAGGCCGTAGAGCGACTCGCGGGTGACCGTATTGCCGATGAAGTTGTTGACCCGCTTGTTCCAGAACGTGGCCGACACGTAGCTGGCGTCGGCGAAGTACCACTCCAGCCCCAGGTCCAGGTTGTCCGATTCGAGGGGATCGAGCTTGGGGTTCTGCGAGCTTCCCGAAGCACGTGTGGACGGATTGACCAGGATTGAGCCGGTGGGCTGATCAGGACTGGGGCCGGAGAGCAGGTTGGTGTATGGCGCCCGCGCAATCGTCTGGCCGAAGGAAAAGCGGCCCTTGAGCTCGTCGGTGAAATCGATGCTGAAGTCCAGATTGGGCAACACGTAGTTGTAGCTGGTCTTTTCACTGAAGGGCTGCAGCTCGCTCGAACGCACGATCCGGAAGTCGTTATTGGCCTGCCAGAGGATTGCATTGGGCGTGGCGACCTGCGAAGTGGAGGTCACATCCGTCCGCTCGTAGCGCAAGCCGATCCGGGTATTGGTCACCATCCCGCCCAGTTCACCGGGCAGTTCCAGCTGCACGTAAGCCGAGCGGGTCTTCTCCTCTACGTGGTTGTTGTCGCTGTATTGGGGGTTATAACGGGTGGTGGCGCCATACTGGTTGCCGGCCCACAACGCGAGCTGGTCGGCATTGCCACGCCAGGCGGTGGTGGTCGGACCGGACACGCTGTAATCGTTGAACATGCCGGTGATATCCACCGGCTGAAGCAGATCGACCAGCCCCGGCTCGTTGCCTGCATTGGCCACGCTCCAGTCGCCCAGGGTCGAGTACGTATCGCTGATTTTCCGGTCCATCGTGGTCTCGACCGATCCGACCCCGAACTGGAAGCGACCATTGTCCAGGTCCCAGGTACCGTCCAAGCGCCCTTCCTTGACCTCGGTCACCTGGCGTTGGTAGTAGATGCGCAAGACCTGCGAGCCCAACTCGCCCTCGGTGAACGGACGATTGGGATCGCCGTTGGTGCCGGCGATGGAATCGGCCGCGGTGGGATACCAAGTCCGCACCCCAGTGGGCAAGCCGTTGTTGAAGCTCAGCTCCTGCGCCCATTGCCCCCCGCAGTTGGGTCCATTGGTGCAGTTGTTGGTGCCGGCCAGGCTGAAGTAGGTGGCACTGCCGCCAGTGACCGGATCGTTGGGCAATGCCTGCGTCTTGGAATTGTGCGCGTCGAAAGACAGGTTCAGGCGATCGCTTGCCTGCCAGTTGGCGTTGAAGCCCAGGGAGCCCAGCTTGTACTTCTGCATGTTGCGCTGCTGTTCCAGACCGAAGTCCTTGCCTCCGGTCGGGACGTCGCGCAGATAGACCGGCGTGGCCACGGTCTGACCAGTATCGAACTCCAGATTGGTGAAGCTGTTGGCCCGCTGCAGCCAGATGGCTTGTTCACCGCGCTCCTCGCGGATCTCGTTGGTCGAGTACGTGTAGTCCAGGGTCAGGGTCAGGCTGTCGGTCGGGGCGAACTGCAGCACCGCCTGGCCATTGATGCGTTCGCGCTCGAAGTCGGCAAAGGCATAGCGCAGATCGTTGGGCATGCCATAGAGCTGTCCGATCTGTGGCGCGTTGACCACCACCGCATCGGGCCGCAGCGCTGGGTCGCTGCCGGTCCACTGCTGGATGTTCCAGGTGTTCTCTGTGGCCTGGACCGAGCCGCCGTGGCGCTTCTGGTAGCTACCGCTCAGGCCGATGCCCCAGACCTTGTCGGGGCTGGTGTAGCTGAAGATGCCCGAGACCTCTGGTGTTATGTCGTTGCCGAACGGTTGCGACTCATCGTAAGCGCCTTTCACGCCGGCACTGGCCACCACGCCCTGGTGGTTGAACGGACGGTCGGTCTGGATATTGATCGTGGCACCGATGCCGCCGCTGGGTGCGGTGGCCCGACTGGTCTTGTAGACCTCGATGCCGGTGATGGCCTCGGATGCCAACTGCGCAAAATTGAATGCGCGCGTGCCGCCATCCACGCCACCGATCGGCGTCTGGCCGGGTGCGCCGAATGCGTCGGCGCCCGGGATCAGGCGCCCGTTGAGGGTGACGGTGTTGAACTGCGGACCAAAGCCACGTGCGGTGACCTGCGCACCTTCACCATCGCGGCGCTCGATCGAGATGCCGGTAATGCGCTGCAGGGACTCGGCCAGATTGGTATCGGGGAACTTGCCGATGTCCTCGGCGCTGATCGCATCGACCACGCCGGCGGCATCTCGCTTGATCCCCATCGACTGGTTGAGGCTGTTGCGGATGCCGGTCACCTGCACGCGATCCAGAGTGGTGGCATCGGTCTGGGCTGCCTCCTGCGGATCGGGCGTAGCGGTGGTCGCGTCCTGTGCAAAGGCCGGGTTGATGACGAGCACGCCACCAACGAAGGTGAACATGGCCCGCGACTTGAATTTCTTCAGCGTGTGATTCATCCGTGTGTCCTGTGGTCTGTGGCCGAACGGCCGGTGGCGCCAGCGGCAAGCGGCACGTGCCGCGCTGTTCTCGTAACTGGTACGTGAGCCAATAACTTGTGACGTCGCATTGGTCCCCTCCCCTCGTGGATCGATGGACCACCCCCCCGGACGGCAGCCACCGGCGGCCCTCGGCCGCAATCCCGCGTCGCGCTATGGAGCGACTGTTTCCGAAGATGGAAACGGATGCACCGAGCGCGCCGGTGGCCGAACCGCTCGGGCACCCGCTGGTGCCACTGCGCCTCCGCCCCCTCCTTCGTGTTCGCGACCGTATTTACGTGTTAGCGCTATCACAAAGTGGCGCCACATAATCATCAATGTCGCTGCTTGTCACCGTGCGTTGCAGCATGTGTAGCCGCTGACATCGGCTGTAACCGTTATCAACCGATCACTGCTTGGACTTTATGAAAAGACCAGCTCAAACCAGGCTTGCACACGCTCGCCAGCCAGCAGCACATCACTGCGCAGATTGAAGGCGTCGGGCGGCCCGGTTTGTGGCTCCAGGCATGTCGCGTGGGGTGTTTCGTCGTACAAAACCCAGTGGTCGCAGCTGGCGGTGAGCAGCAATCGCTGCCCCGCGCGCTCCAGGGCCGCCGCCTCGCCACTGATGTAACAGTCGTCCAGCGGACCAGGCGGCCGGGCCAGTGGCAGCGTGGCGATCCCTTGCTCGTCGCGCGGATAGAACGCACTCGGATTGAAGGCGATGCGCTCGGCCTTGTGGAACCATGGATGCCAACCCAGCACCGGACATGGCATCGCCCGCTGCCCCGCGCTGAAACTCAACTCCATCCGCAACCGGTTGGCCGACAGCGCGATTCGATGGGTGGCATCGCCGCCAAACGGCCAGCGCGGATCGTCTTCCAGCGACAGGGCCAAGGTCAGTTCAGTGCGTTGCTGCTCCAGCACACGCCATGGCCGGTCGAAGGCGACCCCGTGGATCGCATGCGGACCCAGGTTGACCGGCAGCGCATGGTCCCGCGCCTCGAATTGGAAACGTCCGCTGCGTATCCGCCCCGCCCACGGCAGCATGGGATAGCAGCCCCAAGAGATCGCACCGGGGAAGCCCTGATCCGGACCCACCAGCCAGTCCACCCCTTCGTACCGGATCGCCGACAAACGTCCACCGGCGTGTAAGGCCACCTCCACTGCCAGACCGGCGTCCTCCAGGCCGATGCAAGGGCCTGGCGGCAAGGGATCCAGCGCTGGATCAGTCGTCTTTTCCATAGGGATACACCGTGACGATGCTGCCATCGGGCGCATGCTGCAGTTCGACCACCTTGATCGACCGCAGGTGCGTAATCCCGCCAGAGTACAGGGCGTCGTGGTAATACAGCCACCAGCGCCCGCCGAAGGCGACGATCGAATGATGTGTCGTCCATCCCACCACCGGCGCGAGCACCCTGCCCTGATAGGTGAATGGACCATACGGACTGTCACCGGTGGCATAGCAAACGTAATGCGTATTCCCGGTGGAATAGGACAGGTAGTAACGGCCTCCGTGGCGATGCACCCAAGGCGCTTCGAAAAACCGACGCGCGTGGTCGCCGGCGAGCAGAGGCTGGCCATCCTGGTCCAGGATCTGGACCTCCCGGGTCGGCTCGGCGAACTGTTTCATGTCTGCCGACAGTCGCGCGATGCGCGGCCCCAGCGCCGGCTGATCCTCGGCCGGTTCGTCGTAGTCGACGTGGTACTGATCATCGCGATAGTGCTGGAGTTGCCCTCCCCAAATACCGCCGAAGTAAATGTAATGTGCGTCGCCGTCTTCCAGCACCGCCGGATCGATGGAATAACTGCCGACCATGGGCTCCGGCTCGGCCACGAAGGGGCCCTCCGGACGCTCGCCCACCGCCACGCCCAGTTGGAATCTGCCATCGGCACGCTTGGCCGGGAAGTACAGGTAATACCGACCGTCGCGGCATGCCGCATCCGGCGCCCACATCTGCCTTGAAGCCCACGGCACGTCCTTGACGTGCAGCGCCATGCCGCAATCCACCGCCTCTGCGTCCGGACCGTCCATGCGAAAGACGTGGTAGTCCTCCATCGCGAAGTGGTCGCCGTTGTCGTTGAACGCCGCGCCGCCCTCGATGTCGTGCGAAGGATAGATATAGAGGCGCCCCTCGAAGACGTGGGCTGACGGGTCGGCGGTGTACAGGTGGGTGACAAGCGGCGCCGAGACGGCCCTGTCAGCCAGCGCTTCGAGTTCGGTCGGATCAGTCAATTCGGTCATTGCATCGCCAGGGCAAGGGGGAGGAAGGCCAGGTCAGGCGCTCGATGCCGCACTGGCCCGGCGCAGTTCCAAGTCGTGTTCGATCCGCTTCTCAGTGGACTTGTTGATTTCGTAGCGGAACAACAAGGCGATCCCGAGCAGGAAGGGGATGGCGCAATAGACACTGACGGTCAGGCGGATGCCCTGCACCACCGAAGGCGACTGCACGGCTGCGTCTCCGTCGTAGCCATAGGCGGCCAGGATCGCCGCCACCAGTGCGCCGCCGATGCTCAGGCCCGTCTTCAGGCCACACAACATGGCCGAAAATATGATCGCCGTGGCGCGACGGTGGTTGCGCCATTCCGAGTAATCGGCGACATCGGCGATCATCGCCCACAGCAACGGCGTGCTGATCCCGTAGAAGAAGCCATGGAGCATGTAGGACAGCATCACCAGGCCCACCGCGTCGGGTGGATAGAACGCATAGGCCAGCAGACAAAGCGTGGACAGGAATAGGGAGCCACCGAAGACATCGCGCTTGCCGTAGCGATCGGCCAACCGACGCGAGAAGCAGATGCCGCCGATCATGCACAGCACGCCGCCGGCACTGAACACGCTGAAGGCCGAGGTGGGCGCGTCCTGTGGCCAGTGGAAGCCGGCCAATCCCATGCCAATCAAGCCACGGTTGAGGCCCTCGATGGCGCGATTGACACCGACCGCATCGACGAAATGGGCCAGCGCCCCGGGATCCAGGTAGTACTTGAAGTAATAGACGTACATGCCTCCCTTCAACGCCAGGGTGACAAACACCAGGATGGTCAACAGCAACATGACGCGCCATGGACGGTTGCGCACCAGGTCGGTCAGGTCCTGGCGAATGCTCGACCCCTCCCCTGACACCGGCACCACCCGCTCGCGCGTGGTGAAGAAGGTGATCAAGAAGAACACCGTGCCGATCACGGCAAACAGGGCCATCGTGTACTCGAAGCCGCGTGCCTTGTCGCCATCACCCAGGATCAGCACCAATGGCAGCAGCAGGACCTGGATGATGAACTGGGCAATCATCACCGCCACGAAGCGATACGAGGACAAGCTGTTGCGCTGATCCATGTTGCCGGTCAGCACGCCACTGAGCGCCGAGTACGGCAGGTTGTTGGCCACATACACCAGCATCAGCAAGGTGTAGGTGGCCAGGGCGTAGGCCGTCTTGCCAGCCTGGCCCAGGTCCGGCGTGGTAAAGGCCGACAGCGACAGCACCCCGAACGGGATTGCGGTCCACAGGATCCAGGGCCGGAACTTGCCCCAGCGCGTGCGGGTGCGGTCAGCCAACACGCCGATGACGGGGGTGAAAACGAACGCCCCTAACAGGCCGACCACGAAGATCACCTTGGCCGCGCTGGCCGCCGGGATGCGATAGACGTCGGTGTAGAAGAACGCGAGGAAGGTCACCAGGGTCTGGAAGATCAGGTTGGCTGCCAGATCGCCCAGGCTGTAGCCAATCTTCTCGCGGACCGAGAGCTTGCCCGTGGCGTCGGTCATGCGCATCTATCCCTCAAGGCCAGCGTAGGTCGATCGACTGGATCGTGTCGCATGTCCCCTTTCAACGCCATTGTTTGCGCCACCTCACCGCTCCTGTGTTGGCGAACCCTCAGCAGGATTACTCGCTTTGGCGATCCCCGCATCTCGCTGCGCGCAAATTATGATAGCGCTATCATTTGCGGGTCACGCTGCGCAGCAGCAAAGCGTCGAGCGCCTGTCTCGCAAAACGTTGTACCCATGCACGGTGCCCTGCGCCTTGCTTTCAGGCTCAGTCCCTATCGTCGCGCAAACGCCGGGGCGCATGCGGTGCCCTTGATCGAACGATCCATCCAGCCACGGAGCTCGCCGAATGCCGCAACCATTCCAAACCACCCTGCCCCGCTGCGTCGTGCGGCCTGCCGCCAGTCCTGCCAGGACCCTGACCTCGCCTCGGTTACGCCAGGCCCGGCCGCGCCTGGCAGCGCTGACGGCCACCCTGATCGCGCTCGCCAGTATCACAGCCAGTGCCGCACAGCCCCAGAGTCCTCAGACCTTGAAAGACGCCTATCGTGGTGATTTCAACGTGGGTGTCGCCATCGGCGATGGCGTGGTCAGCGGGAAAGACACCTGTGCCCGCCAGGTGGTGCTCTCGCAGTTCGACAGCATCAGCCCGGAAAACACGCTCAAGCCCGAAGTGCTGCACCCCAAGCCTGGCGTCTACGACTTCAGCAAGGGTGACGCGTATGTGGACTTTGGGCGCGCACATGGCATGTTCGTGGTCGGACATACGCTGCTGTGGCACATCCAGACCCCGGCATGGATGTTCACCGATGCGCAAGGCGCCTCACTCGATGCCGATGCCCAACTCGCTCGCTTGCGCGACTACATCCAACGGGTTGCCGGCCACTACGCGGGCCGCGTGCAAGGCTGGGACGTGGCCAACGAAGTCATCGACGCGCATGGCGGTTACCGGGAGAGCCCGTGGCTGAAGAATGTCGGCGACGGTGATCGCCTCCTGCGCGAAGCCTTCCAGGCCGCTGCCCGCCATGCGCCGCAGACCGAGCTGTACTACAACGACTTCGATACCTACAAGCCGGACAAGCGCGCCGGGATCGTGCGCCTGGTCAAGATGCTGCAAGCGGCGGGATTGCGCATCGACGGTGTCGGGATGCAGGGCCACTGGGGCCTGGATCGCCCCTCGATCGCGGAAATTGAACAGACCATCGACACCTTCTCCGCGCTTGGGGTCAAGGTCATGATCACCGAGCTGGATATCGACGTCCTGCCCCAGCCTCCCCAGACCGAAGGCATGCCCGCGGACCAGCGACTGGCGCTGCCCACCGACCCAGTCGCGCGCCGCAAGCTGGACCCTTACCCGGATGGCCTGCCCGAGGACATGCAACGCCGCCTTGCGCAGCGTTACGCCGACCTGTTTGCGCTGTTCCATCGCAAGCGCGCGGCCATCTCCCGGGTGACCTTCTGGGGCGTGCAGGACGGCGGCTCCTGGAAAAACGATTACCCGGTCCAGGGCCGCAGCAACTATCCCTTGCTGTTCGACCGCCAGTGCAAGCCCAAGCCTGCGCTCGACGCGGTCCTGCGTGTGCCGACACAGCTCACCCCCTAGATCCCTGGCGCCGGCGCGAAGGCCGCCGCGCCGTAGATAAAATGCGGAGGCGACGATGCCGGCGTCCCGGGGAGGAACCCGCCGACACCGCCGCACCCGCGCCGGTCATCGCGCATGCGCGGTGACCGGCAGAACGGCGTGATGATTCAGTCGCTTTCCACGATCAAGCCGGTGCTGGCGCGAATGTCGGCGCTGGATGCGCCGACCTGCACCTCGTACGCACCCGGTGTCACCACATAGCCCGCAGCGCTCTCGTCGTAGTGGCGCAGGTCCTTGTCCGGCGTGAGCGCGAAGCGCAACTCGCGCGTCTGGCCCGGCTGCAGGTGGACGCGCTGGAAGCCACGCAGGTCCTTCAGCGCCCGTCCCGGCGTTGCCTGGCGTGGACGCAGGTACAGCTGCACCACTTCGTCGCCCGCACGCTCGCCTTGGTTGGTGACCTTGACCGTGGCGGTGAACGTCTCGCTCTGGCCGACGCGATCGTGGTCCAGCGACAGATCGGAATAGCCGAACTGCGTATAGCTGAGCCCGAACCCGAACGGATACAACGGCTCGCCGTCGAAGTACCTGTAGGTGCGCCCGGCCATGGCGTAATCGTCGAACGCTGGCAGCGCTTCCTCGGCCTTGTAGAAGGTCACCGGCAGGCGACCGGCCGGGTTGGCCTTGCCGAACAGCACGTCGGCCACCGCATTGCCGCCGTCCTGGCCGGGATACCAGGCCACCAGGATCGCCGGCAGATGCGCCTTGGCCCAATCAACGCCCAGCGCCGACCCTGTCGTCAGGACCATCACCACTGGCTTGCCGGTGGCCTGCAGCGCTTCGAGCAGCGCCTGCTGGGTGGCAGGCAGGTGGATGTCGGTGCGGTCGCCGCCGGTAAAGCCCGGGTAATCGACCTTCATCTCCTCGCCCTCCACGTCACCGGTCAGGCCGCCGACGAACACCACCACCTCGGCATCGCGCGCCGCGTCCAAGGCCTGCTGCAAGGGCGGCTTGGCGCCCGGCATCGCCCAGCCCAGGCGCACGCCCGCATCGCGTTGCGCATCGTAGTACTCGAGCTTGATCGCGTAGGCGCGACCCGCCTCCAGGGCAAGCGTGGTGCTCTCGGCCTGCATCCGGTCACTGTCCTGCCAATGGTCCAGCACCAGCTTGCCGTCCAGCCACAGCCGCACGCCGTCGTCGGCGGCAGCCTCGATCCGATAGTCGCCGGACACCGGCGGCAGCAGCTGTCCAGTCCAGCGGATGCTGAAGTCATCGTTGGGCAGCGCCTGTTCGCCGCTGGCCTCGCCACGCGCCATCAAGGTGTCCGTCGGCGAGCCGCGGTCCCAGCGGAAGCCGATCTGCGTATCGGTGCGCACCAATGCCGGCGTGCCTGACAGTGTCCGGTTGCGGAAGTACTCACCGCGCAAGCCACGCTCGCTGGAATCCTTCGAGGGGCGCAGGTACTGCGGTTCGATCAGCGGCGTGGCCGAAGGATCGTCACGGCCCGGCACCAGATCGGCACCGCGCGCATAGACTACCTGTGCCTGCGGCGCCGCCGCGCGGATGCCCTGCAGGATCGTCACCGGCTTGGCCGGGGTGCCGTAGTAGTTGCCCAGCAAGGCCATGGTGTCGTCGGCGGTCGGGCCGATCACTGCGATGCGGCGCGTCGCCGGCGACAGCGGCAACACGCCCTCGTTCTTCAACAGCACGATGGATTCCTGCGCCGCCTTGCGCGCCAGCGCGTCGTGCTGCGGCGACTGGACCACCGAGTAAGGGATCGCGTTCCAGCGCACCTGCTGCGGCGGGTCGAACATGCCAAGTCGCATGCGCGCGGTGAACAGCAAGGTGGCAGCGGCATCGAGCTCGGATTCTGGGATCAACCCCTTGCGCACCGCCACCGGCAGCGCCTTGGCGTAGGTGCTGCCGCAATTGAGCTCATCGCCGTTCTTGACCGCCAGCGCGGCGGCCTCTTCGGGTGTGGCGACGATCTTGTGGTTTTCCCAGATATCGCGAATGGCCCAGCAGTCGGACATCACGTACCCGGTAAAGCCCCAGTCCTTGCGCAAGGTGTCGCGCAGCAGGAACTGGCTGGCGCTGGCCGACTCGCCATAGATCCGGTTGTAGGCGCCCATCACCGCATCGACCTGGCCTTCCTTGACCAGGGCTTCGAACGCCGGCAGGTAGGTCTCGTAAAGATCGCGCCTGGACGGATGCACATCGAAGTGGTGGCGGTCGGCTTCAGGCCCGCTATGCACCGCGAAGTGCTTGGCGGTGGCATCGAGCTTGCGGTACACCGGGTCGTCGCCCTGCAGGCCGCGCACGAAAGACACGCCCATGCGCGCGGTCAGGTATGGGTCTTCGCCATAGGTTTCCTGGCCGCGGCCCCAGCGCGGGTCGCGGAAGATGTTGATGTTGGGCGACCAGAAGGTCAGCCCCTGATAGCGGCCACGCTCACCCTGCGCGCTGAAGCGGCTGTACTTGGCGCGCGCCTCATCGCTGATTGCGCTGGAGACCTGGTCCATGAGCGGGATATCGAACGTCGCCGCCATGCCAATGGCCTGTGGGAACACGGTGGCGCTGCCGGCGCGCGCCACGCCATGCAGCGCTTCGTTCCACCAGTCGTAAGCCGGCACGCCCAGGCGTTCGATGGCCGGCGCATCGTTCTGCATCTGCGCGGCTTTTTCTTCCAGCGTCATCGCCTTGACCAGCAACGCGGCGCGCTGCTCGAAGCCCTTGCTGGTGTCCAGCCAGGGCCGCTCGGCATTGGCCTGTGCGTACACGAGCGATGGCAACACCAGCAATGAAAGGGCCAGCGCGCCCGCGCGCAGCCGTGGATGGCCCCGCCCTTTCGCTGAAAGCCTCGATGTCGTGGGCGCGCCAAGGCGGACGAAGTATGGGTTGTGCATGTCAGAGATCCTTTCCGCTGGATGGGCGCGGACGTTCGTCGCGGGCGTAAGGCCCGATCATGGCGCCGACAAAACCGCCGGCGACCTCGGTGCTGAGCAGGGTTCCGTCTGCGTCTTGGACCAGCCACTGCAGGCCGTGCCCGTCGTCGTATCCAAAGCCATAGGCGCCGCCGTCGGCCTGGATCTTCAATTGCACGCGCTCGTTGACTGGCTGAAGTCGGTGGCTGGCCACTACCGTGGCCGGCGCATCGCCGCCGCGCTTCTCCAGGAACACCTCGGCATGTGCGCCCGTGCGGCGCACGCCCAGGAAATACCAGAAGCGCTCGTTCTGGAACGCCGCGATTCCCGCAGCGGTGCCGGGCGGCGGCAGCGCCAGCGCGGTGCTGGATTCGAACGCCAGGTGCTGCTGGCGACGGGCCAGGAATGAGGGATTGCCCAGCGTGTCCAGGCCTGCGGCGAGCGGATGGATGGTCAGGTATCCCGGTTGCTTGCGCAGATCGAACCACGGCGCCTTGGGCATCCGCACCTGCAGCCAGGCACGCCCAAGTGTTGGCTCATCGAAGTCGTCGCGCCAGTTGAAGTTGCCGGTGTGGGGCGCCTGATCCTGTTCGCCGGCCATGAACGCAGGCCCACGCACTACGTAGGGAATGGTCTTGCCGTGCGCCAGGATCCGCGGCCAGCCGTCGGTCCAGGTCACCGGCAGCAGATAGGTCTCGCGACCGGTGTTGTAGTGCACGCCGGCATAGTTGCGGCTGGCCAGGAACACCGCCCACCAGCTTTCATCGGGCCCCTGCACCAGATCGGCATGACCGGCGTTGGTGATCGGCAGGGCGCGCCCGGGCGGCAGGTCGCGCTGGGTCAGGATCGGGTTGTCCGGATTGGGCTGATACGGCCCCCATACCTGGCGGCTGCGCAGCACCACCTGCGAGTGCTGCGGACCAGTGCCGCCTTCGGCCGCGGACAGGTAATACCAACCATCGCGCTTGTACAGATGCGGACCCTCGATCCAGATCGGCTGCTTGGCGGGCTCCACGCCACCATCGACCAGCACCTTGCGCGGACCGAACGGGGTCCGCGTGCTGAGGTCGATCTGCTGCATCCAGATGGCGCGATGCCCCTCGTAGCGCGGCGTGCCCTCCGGCGCATCGTTGTTGATCACATAGACCTTGCCGTCATCGTCGAAGAACAGCGACGGATCGATCCCCTCGATCGACTTGAGCCAGATCGGATCGGACCATGGCCCTGCCGGGTCGGTCGCGGTGGCGATGAAGTTGCCCCCACTGTCCACCGCGGTGGTGATCACGTAGAAGGTGCCGTCGTGGTAGGAGATGGCCGGCGCGAAGATGCCGCGCGACACGCTGAGCCCATCGAAGTCCAGCTGTGAGGGGCGCTCGATCACGTTCCCGATCTGGGTCCAGTGCACCAGGTCATCGCTTTGGAAGACCGGAATGCCGGGGAAAAAGGTGAAGCTGGAATTGACCAGGTAGAACTTGCCCCTGGCCGCCACCACGCTGGGATCGGCATGGAACCCAGCCAGGACCGGGTTGCGGAAGCTGCCGGGCGGCACCGTGCCTTCGAAGGCTACGTCACGACCGGTGTACGCAAACCAGTCGAACACCGCATCCGGCGCTGGCGGATCGGACGATGGCGCGCCGGCCCAGGCAGCGCCAAGCGCCGCGACAAGCACGACGCCCAGCACGCGCGCGGCCCATCGGCGAGGTCGCGATGATCGTCTGGTGGAGCGTGGCCCTGCCGCGCCATGCCGGGCGGTCGGCGCGATGACGCCAGTCGATTGGGCGATTGGGGTTGCGTTGATGGTCATGGCAGCGCGGCAGGCCCTCATGGGATGGAAAGTTCGAACGGCCCGGCCGGCAGGCCGTTTCCGTCGTAAAGGGTGACCACCGGGCTGTCGGCCCAGCCATAGCGAACGCGGGTGGCCTGGGCAGCCTGTTCGGCGCGCAGCAGCACCCGGTCGCCCTCGATCCGGGCGCTGGCGTAGCGGCAGCTGGCCTGGGTGGCGCCGCAAAGCTCGAACCCCACCGGGCCTAGACCGCCGTAAGCGACCAGTCCGGCTTCCACCTGGCCAAAGCGCACCGAGACCGCATCGCCTTCGTGCCGAGCCGTCAGCGGCACCGGGCCGGACGCCGGCATCGCTTCGCCATAGACCATGTGCCGCGCCGCGCGCGCCAGCCGCCGGCCCAGCTCCTGTTTGTTTGCAGGATGGATGTCGCCACGCTCGCCAATGTCGATGGCCACGGCCAGCGCCGAATGGGCGTCCTGCGCCACTGTTGCGCGCTGCGCCTCGCGCAGTTGTGCCCATTCGCTAGCGCCAGGACGGGTCGGCGCCGGGCCGAAATTGGCCAGTTGTACGACCAGCAGCGGCAAGTCCTTGCCGAAGTGGGCGCGCAGGTCGCTGCGATAGTGGTCCAGCAACCCGGCATAGCGCGACGCTTCGCCCGTATTGGACTCGCCCTGGTACCAGAGCGCGCCACGCAGGCCGTAACCCGCCAGGGGCGCGACCATGCCGTTGAACAAGGTGCTCATGCCCGAGGCCGACATCCACGGCGCCGTTGGCGGATTTCCAATCTCTTTGGGAACGGTGCGGTAGTGCCAGTCGGCCAGCGGCACGCGCGTCCCGTCGGCCAGCGCCAGGGCCTGGCGCGCGGCCGGGCCGCCGATCCCGCCCAGTCGATAGGTGTTGACGACGTTGACCACCACCGTGTTCCGGCCCGCATGCAGGGTGCCGCTGGGCAGTGGGTAATGACGGCCGCTATCGGCTCCGTAGCCGCTGCCGGCCACCACCCCATTGACCCAGGCCAGGTCGATCTCATCGACCGGCCCCAGTTCCAATGACGCCGGCTGCGCGGCCTGGCCGGCATCGAGTTCCACCGTGGCGCGATACCAGGCCACGCCAACTACGTCCGCCAGTGCCGGCGCCAGCCACTGCTGGGAAGGCGTGGCCGCGGTCCACGGCCCTGGCGCATCCGGCTTCCACGGCGCGTCACCGGCCTGGCCGGCAAGGCCTTGCCACCAGTGTTGCCACAGCGCCCCCCAGCGTGCCGTGCCGGTCGCCGGATCGCGCGCGTACAGGGACAGCACGTCCAGCGCCGCCTCGTGGCCGCCCGCCTGACGCAAGGCGTCCTCGCTCATCCAGGCCTCGATTCTCGAGCCTCCCCAGGACGCATTGATCAGCCCCATGGGCACGTCCTGGTGCTGCTGCAGCTCGCGCGCGAAGTAGTAACAGGCCGCGGAGAAGTCCGCCACGCTTTGCGGCGTCACCGGTTTCCAGCTCAGCGGCGCCTCGAACCCAGGCTTGGGCACGGGGCTGCTGATCTTGGGAATGGTCAGCAGGCGCATGCGGTCGTTGCCGGCGCCACCAATTTCCGAAAGCGCGTCCAGGCTGCGATTGACCGGTAGTTCCATGTTGGATTGGCCGCTACACAGCCACACATCGCCGACCAGCAGGTCTTGGACACGCTGCACCTGTCCTGCGGCCTTCACTTCCAGTTCGTAAGGACCACCGGCGGCCAGGGCCGGGAGTTGCGCCCGCCACGCGCCGTTGCGATCGGCACGCACACGGACCGTGCGATCGGCCATGCGCAGCTGGATGTTTGCGCCAGCCTCCGCTTGGCCCCAGACCGGGATGGGTTGGTCGCGCTGCAGGACCGCATGGTCCTGGAAGGGCGCTGCCAACAACGACGCGGCGCTGGCCGGGAGGGTGGCCAGCGCCGCACCGAGGACAACCAGGTGAGCCACAACGCGGCAAGGCAAGGCACGGGGAAAGCCGCTCATTGGGTGTTCCCCGGCGCAAACGGAAAGGACAACGACGTGTAGTAGGACAGCGGGTGCGATGGTGCTGGCTCACCAGGCGGCAGCGGGCGCTGGCTGAGGCTCATGAAGTACGCCACGCAGGCATCGCGCCACCACATGGCCTCGCGCTGCTGGATTGCCAGGAAGGCGGCCACTTCGTCATGGCGCTGCGGATCGATCTGGCCGGAGAGCGATGCCCAGGTCGCGCGCATGGCCTTTACCTCATCCACGCCGTGCCCGTAGCGCTGCACCAGCGCGGCCCACAGGGTCTGGCCGGAGCGCATGCGATAGTCCCAAGGGACGTGGTGAAACCACAGCAGATATTGCTCGGGCACCTGGGACAGGTCGGCAAACCGACGCGCCACAGGCGCGGCGTACTGGGCCACGGCGTTGCTGCCGCTGGCGGTGCGGTCAAAGCCGATGCCTTGCGCATCGGCCCGGTGGTAGTACACGGGATCCCAGTCGGGCCGCTCGCTGCCCGCGTCCCATGGCGCCGGGCCGTAGTGATGACCACGGCCCATCAGGTGCGCCAGCCCCAGCGGCGTCATGTAGTCGACCGCCGCCTCGCGCGATCGCATCATCATCGACACCACCGGCTGCACCACCTGCGGCGCGTTGGAGAAGGTCATGCGCACCCAGTCATCGGCCACCTGGCGCGCGTCGGCCATCGGGTTCCAGGCCATGCGGCCGAACACATACCAGTTGGCCTGGTCGAACTGCGAGCCTGTCCAGTTGCGATCGCTGCCGACGTTGGCTACGCCCGCCATGCCGCTGATGCCGGCCTGCTGCAGCGAGCCGTCGATCACCCGTGCCACCGTCGATCCCCTGCCCTGCGCGTAGGTATCGGCGCGCAGCGTCTCCTGATACAGCGGCCCCAGGTACACCAGGTGCGTGGCGAATCCCAGGTACTCCTTGGTGATCTGGAACTCCATCATCAATGGCGTGCGTGGCATGGCGCCGAACAGCGGATGAAAGGGCTCGCGCGGCTGGAAATCGATGGGGCCGTTCTTCACCTGCAGCAACACGTTGCGACGGAACTTGCCATCCAGGGGCACGAACTCGTCGTAAGCCTGCTTGGCACGATCTCCTGCGTCTTCGTGCGCATAGACGAACGCGCGCCACATCACCACGCCATGATGCGGCGCCAGTGCGTCGGCCAGCATGTTGGCGCCGTCGGCGTGGCTGCGGCCGTAGTCCTGTGGGCCGGGCTGCCCTTCGGAATTGGCCTTGACCAGCAGCCCGCCGAAATCCGGAATGGCGCGATAGATCTCGCTGACCTTGTCGCGCCACCAGCGCCGCACCTGCGGGTCCAGCGGGTCGGCCGTGGTCAACCCGCCGATCTCCATCGGTGCGCTGAACCTGGCGCTCAGGTAGATGCGGATGCCGTAGGGGCGCATCACGCCCGCCAACGCCGCGGCCTTGGCCAGGTACTGTGGCGTCAGGCTCTGGGCGCTGGCGTTGACGTTGTTCAGCACCGCGCCGTTGATGCCAATGGACGCGTTGGCGCGTGCATAGTCGGTATATCGAGGATCCAGCCAATCGGGCAGTTTCTGCCAGTCCCAGAGCGACTGTCCGGCGTAGCCGCGCTCGACGCTGCGGTCCAGATTGTCCCAGTGGTCGAGCACGCGTAGTTGCAAATCCGGGCGCTCGCGGACCGCCAGCGTCTGCGACAGCTGGGTGGTCTGCAGCAGCCGCAGCAGGTGGAACACGCCATAGAGCGTGCCGATGTCGTCGTTGGCTGCCACCACGATGGCGGCATGACCGTCGATCTTCGCGCTGCGGATCAGATAGCCCTCGCGGCCCAGGCCCTCCAGCGGCAGCTTGAGTGTGGCGATGTCGGGAGAAGACGCCGGTGTGCCCACGACGATGGCGCCATCGGCCTTCACCGCGTCGAGCCGCTCAGGCCCCTGGTCGAGCAGTCCTTCCAGACCGCGCAGCAATTCATCACGTGCGGCCCGCTGGGTCGCTGTCTCAGCCGGCGCCAGCACGCCACGCGCAAGCGCACCGTATGCAGGCAGGACCGTGGCCGGCAGCGACCGATAGCGTAGCCACAGGTCGTAGCCGTCCTCGGCGTGGGCCGATTGAACCGACATCAACAAGGCCACCGCCAACAGGCAGGTGATACGCCAGACGCGTCGGCAGCGACCCTGGATCACGGAGATCCCCCCTCCGCACGGGCCAGGCAGGCCGGGAAACTGTCGCCGCTGAAAGCCGCTCCCGCTACCATGGATTTGCCAGGGACCGACCGGCCGGTCCCCGGCCACCGGCACCGCGTGCCCTCGCCCGTCCCCAACCCCGCAGCTCTGCTGCGCCGGCGCCAACGAACTACCTGGAAGGTCCTGCCTTGAACATTCCCAAGAAATCCGTCCGTCGCAAGGGCCGCGCCACCACCATCGACGAGGTCGCGATGCTGGCCAAGGTGTCGCCGATGACGGTCTCGCGCGTGGTCAACGGCAAGGGCAATGTCCGCGAGGCCACCCGTGCCCGGGTGCTGCGCGCCGTGGACAAGCTGGGCTACACGCCCAACCTGGCCGCCAGCACGCTCGCGGCTGCTCAGAACACGCGCATCGCGTTGATCTACACCAATCCCAGCGGCGCCTACCTCCGTGAACTTCTGGTGGGCGTGCTGCATGTCGCCTCGCGGACCGCCATCCAGTTGGTCATCGACTACTGGGATGGCCTCGACCCGGAAGGCGAACGGCTTGCCGCCCGCCGCCTGGCCCGCGGGGTATCCGGCGTCATCCTGCCGCCGCCGCTGTGCGAGTCCGAAGCCGCCGTACACGAATTGGTGCGGGCCAAGGTGCCCGTGGTGGCCATCGCCTCGGGACGCTTCAGTGACCGCATCAGCTGCGTGCGCATCGACGAATTCGGCGCCGCGCGCGAGATGACCGAGCACCTGATCGCCGCCGGCCACCGGCGCATCGGCTACATCCGCGGCCGTAGCGACATGACCGCCAGCGAGCATCGCTTCGAGGGTTTTCGCGCCGCGCTCGATGCGGCGGGCATTGCCCTCGACCGGCATCTGGTGCAGCCCGGCGAGTACACCTATCGCTCCGGCATGCTCGCCGCGGAAAAGCTCCTGTCCCGCCGCACCCCGCCCACCGCCATTTTCGCCAGCAACGACGATATGGCCGCCGCTGCGGTGTCGGTGGCCCATCGGCGCGGACTCGACGTGCCGCGCGACCTGTCGGTGGTGGGCTTCGATGACAGCTCCTCGGCCACGACGGTGTGGCCGGAGCTGACCACGGTTCGCCAACCGATCGAGACCATGGCCGACTCGGCCGTGGACATCCTGCTGCGCAGCATCCGCAGCGGCGAGTCCAGTGAGCGCAACATCGTCAACGAAGTCTTCGCCCACCAACTGGTGCAACGCCAGTCGGTGGCACCGCCGCTCGACGCGGCGGTCCCCAAGGGCGGCAAGTAGCGAAAGCGACATGACCGCGCCCTGCAATGCTCAGCGCAGCAGGTACTGGTTGACCAGGTTCTCGTAGGCTTCCTGACGGCCGCTGGTCTGCGCCGGCTCGCCATTGCCGCGTGCGTGCTCTGCCAGCGCGGCCAGATCCAGCTTGCCCGACGCGAAATCCGCACCGACGCCGCTGTCGAAGCTGGCATAGCGTTCCTTGCGCCAGGCTTCCAGCGGCGAGGACTCCAGCAATGTATGAGCCACCTCCAGGCCTCGTGCGAACGCATCCATGCCGCCAATGTGCGCGATGAACAGGTCCTGCGGATCGGTCGACTCACGCCGCACCTTGGCGTCGAAGTTGAGCCCGCCCGGCGCTAGGCCACCCTGGCGCAGCACCACCAGCATGGCACCCACGGTGTCGTACAGGTCGCTGGGGAACTGGTCGGTATCCCAGCCGTTCTGCGGGTTGCCGCGGTTGGCGTCGATGCTGCCCAGCATGCCGGCGTCGGAGGCCACCTGCAGGTCATGCTCGAAGCTGTGTCCGCTCAATGTGGCGTGGTTGGCCTCGATGTTGAGCTTGAAGTCCTGGTCCAGGCCGTGCTGGCGCAGGAAGCCGATCACCGTGGCGCTGTCGAAGTCGTACTGGTGCTTCATCGGCTCCATCGGCTTGGGCTCGATCAGGAAGTTGCCCTTGAAGCCAATGCTGCGACCGTAGTCGCGGGCCATGGTCAAAAAGCGCGCCATGTTGTCCTGCTCGCGCTTCATGTTGGTGTTGTGCAGGCAGGCATAGCCTTCGCGGCCGCCCCAGAACACGTAGTTCTCGCCACCCAGTTCCACCGTGGCCTCGATGGCCGCCTTGACCTGCACGCCGGCACGCGCGACCACATTGAAATCCGGGTTGGTCGAGGCGCCATTCATGTAGCGCGGGTGGCTGAACAGGTTGGCCGTGCCCCACAGCAGCTTCATGCCGCTGGCGTCCTGGCGCCGCTTGGCCTGGGCCACCATGTGCTTGAGGTTGGCCTCGTACTCGCCGATGTCTTCGGCATCGGGCGACAGGTCGATATCGTGAAAGCAGTAGAACGGCACGCCGAGCTTGGTGAAGAACTCGAACGCCGCATCGGCCTTGGCCTCGGTGCGCTCAAGGGGCTTGCCGGGCGCATCCCACGGATAGTTGCGGCTGCCCGGGCCAAACGGATCGGCGCCGTTGCCGCAGAAGCTGTGCCAGTAGCACACCGCAAAGCGCAGGTGCTCGGCCATGGTCTTGCCGCCGAGCTTCTTGCCCGCGTCATAGACCTTGAAGGCCAGCGGGTTGTCCGAGCCGAGCCCTTCGAAGGGGATCGAGCCGATGCCGGGGAAGTATTCTTTGGCGCCAATCAGGATGTTGCTCATGTCCGTATCCTCGTGTTCTTAGGGGAATGCCATCAGGCGTCGCGCGGGCTGATCGCCCGCAGATTTGAAAGGAAGTGCTGGTAGGCATCCCGATACGCTTTCGCGCGGCCCGGGTCGGGCTGTGTGGACAGGGACGCATCCACCTGCAGATGCTCCAGCACCACCGTCGCGAGTTCGTCGTCGGCATCGCCGCAGGCCCACAGCGCCTGCAACGCCGCGCCAAACGCCGCGCCTTCGGGCTGGTTGGGCACGTGCACCGGCAGTTCGAATACATCGGCCACCATCTGGCGCCACTGCGCGCTCTTGCTGCCGCCGCCTGTGAGCAGGATCGTGTCGAACTGCAGTCCGGCGTCGACGAAGGCGTCAAAGCCATAGCGAATGCTGAAGGTGGCCCCTTCCATGGCGGCGCGATACATGTGCGCGGCGGTGCCGTTGTGCGGATTCATGCCAAACAGGCAGCCGCGCGCCTGTGGCAGGTCCGGCGTCCGCTCGCCGTTGAGGAACGGCAACATCGACAGGCCGTCGGCACCCGGTGCCGTGCCTGCGATCGCGTCCTCGCACTGTGCGCGGCTCATGCCGAACATGCGCATGACATGCTCGGTGGCCACGGTGCAGTTCATGGTGCAGATCAGGGGCAGCCAGCCGCCACTGGACGAGCAGAACGCGGCCCAGCGCGCCGCTTGATCCACCACGGGCCGGTCGGCATACGCGAACAGGGTGCCCGACGTGCCCAGACTCATGGTCAGCCGTCCCAACGTGACATTGCCCGTCCCAATGGCCGCCATCATGTTGTCGCCACCGCCGGTGGTCACGCGCACATCGCCCGGCAACCCCAGTGCGCTGGCGGCGGAGGCGGAAAGCGGGAACGTGGTCCCCGCCTCGACCAGGGCTGGCAGGGCCTGGCGCAGATCGCGCTCCGGATCGATGGCACGCAGCATCTCCTGTGACCACGTGCGGGTGCGCACATCCAGCCAACCGGTGCCCGATGCATCGCCGGCCTCCATGAATCGCTCGCCGGTGAGCCAGAAGTTGATGTAGTCATGCGGCAGCAGCACGGTGGCCATGGCCGCATAGGCCTCGGGCCGGTGCTGGCGCGTCCAAAGCAATTTGGAGGCCGTGTAGCCGGTCAAGACTGGGTTTCCGGCGAGCGCGACACTGCCCTGCGCGCCGCCCACCGCGTCCATGATCTGCTCGCACTGCGCGTGGGTGCTGGTATCGCACCACAGCTTCACCGGCGCGGTGACCTGGCCATCGGTCGCGACCGGGACAAAGCCGTGCTGCTGCCCCGAGACCGCGATCCCCCGCACGCGATCGCGCAGTTCCGGCGCGACGGCGCCGAAGCAGTCGATGATGCCGTCGATCCACCACTGCGCCAGCTGTTCACGGGTTCCGTCGTCTTCACTGATCAGCTCCAACGCAGACGAGGTGGTGGCCACCACTTCACGCAACTTGGGGTCGTAGACCACCAGCTTCACGCTCTGCGTGCCCACGTCCAGGCCGACATACAGGCTCATGCCATCACGCCCTTCTGTCCTATCGAGACGCCTCTCGCCCGAAAAACTGTTAGCGCTATCATTTGCTCCTCCAAAAAAAGACGGAAAGACCTGCCATCCGCCGCGGATCGATGCTTGCCAAGACGCGACTCTAAGCAAGAAGCCGGAAAAAGCCATGCTGCAGCGCGCCAACGAGGCTGGGCACCTCGCTCCTAAGCTGGAGTTACCAGCATCTTGTGGACAGGGTCTAGCATCCACGCAATCACTGGGAGGCAAGCATCATGTCTTCGAAGAAGGTTCCGAGCCGGACACGGCGGGCTTATCGGTTCATTGAGTCGCATCGGAATGAGTTCAGCATTCAGATGATGTGTCGGCTTCTCGGTGTAGCTCGTGCCGGCTACTACGCATGGCTCGATCATCCGATGTCCGAGCGAGCACTGGAGGATGCGCGCTTGCTGCGTCTCATCCGTGCGTCATTCACAGCCAGTCACGGGATCTATGGCGCCCCCCGGGTGTTCCTGGATCTACGCGAACGAGGTGAAACCTGCAGCAAGCACAGGGTTGCTCGACTCATGCACGAGAACGGCCTGCACGCGCTCCACGGCTACCGCATACGTCATCTCCCGGCCGCCAAGCCGCACGTGCTGATCCCCAACTTGTTGCAACGTCAATTCACGGTATCCAAGCCCAATGAGGCGTGGGTGACGGACATCACCTACATCCGTACTTGGCAGGGGTGGCTCTACTTGGCCGTCGTCGTGGATCTGTTTTCCCGTAAGGTCGTGGGCTGGGCCGTCAAGCCGACGATTCATCGAGAGCTGGTTCTAGAAGCGGTGTTGAAGGCTGTTCGTTCTCGACGACCCCGCAAGACCCTGATTCATTCGGATCAGGGAACACAGTATGGGAGCGATGCATGGCGGCGCTTCTGCAAGGCCAACCATCTTGAGCCCAGTATGAGCAGGCGGGCGAACTGCTGGGACAATGCCGTCGCTGAATCCTTCTTCGGAAGCCTGAAGAAGGAGCGGATCAAGAAGCGCATTTACGCGGACCGCCAAACGGCTGCCCTGGACGTGTCCGAGTACATCGAAGGCTTCTACAATCCGATCCGTCGACACAGCCATCTCGGTGGCGTCAGTCCCATCGAGTTCGAGGCGGTACATCGACACCGCCGCTCAGGTGTCCACTAAATGCTGGTAACTCCACCCATCGCTGCTCACGTCAACGCAAGACATGAGCCCGCAGGGGTGGTGGCAACGCCTCACTCCTGCCCCCCTAGTCTGCTTAGTTGACCCGGCCCAGAACGGCTCCTTCGACTCGTCGGCGAAAGCCGACCTATTGCGCAGGTTCCACCGCTTCGACGACTTCACGGCCCGCCTCGCCATCGAGGTCTTCCTCTGGGAGCACCCACCGCACTGGGAGCGCCCAGTCAAACTGTCTATATCACTTGCTGAAGGCCCCGGTGACCAGCCGGTCAACTGTGTGGTCAAACGCCTCTGCCCCCAAGATGCGCCACAGATGGTAGATGACCGACACCCGTAGGCAATGTTGGCCTTACACATCGGATGTGGGAACTTTCAGCCCCGAACTCGGCATCCCCATGGGGCTGTTCGATTCGGTAATCCAGGTCGCAGCGCCCCTGGGGTGGACCGTGGCGCGGGACATCAGGCCGGGGGACGTCAGCCGGCTTGCTCTACCCGCGTACGCGCCGCTATCTGGTTGACGCCGCCGTGACGATCGACTACACGTCGGCTGGGCTTATCGAGGCTATCACCCCGCCACGCACGCCACTCGACCTGCTCGCCGTTTATCACGGTGTCGCCCGCTGGCGCCTTGAGAGCCCGCGCTGCGATGAAGCTGCGCAAAGAGCGCGGGCGTTGCCCCGGTTTCTGCCGGCTTCGCCGCCGCATATGGATCGGCGCAAGAAAGTGCGCAAACCAAACACGACAGATGCCCTGCCTTTTGGCTTCATCGAATGGCCATCGCGTCTAAAGCAATATCAGTAACAAGCGATGGGGCAGTGCCGTCTTTTGAAATTGAGAAGGTTCATAGAGCGGACCGGAGGCGCTTGCGGATAAACGCTCCCATTGCCTCTACCGCTTGCTGCCCTTCGGGGATAACGCTGGCAAAAAATGACCACACATGAAACATTCCCTCAGCAACCTGCAGCTCCACCTCCACGCCAGCTTCCTTAGCTTTCTCGGCCAGTCGAGTCGAATCGTCGAGCAGAACTTCAGCCGTGCCCACCATGATCAGCAACGGTGGTAACCCGGTGAGATCTGAATACAGGGGCGACGCCAACGGGTTTTGAGGGTCCCCGCGCGGGCCAAGATAGCTGTCGTAGCAGACGTCGAGTAGTTCACGCGTGAGAAATACATCTTCAGTCGCCTTGGTCAATATCGATGAGCCGGTCCGAGCGAGATCGGTTGAAGGCGAGAGGCAAATGGCCGCAGCCGGGAGCGGGATGCCCTTCTCCTTGAGGGCAAGCAACGTGGACAGCGTCAGCCCGCCACCAGCCGAATCTCCAGCAATGACAATACGAGAAGGCTGAACTTGTTGCTGCAGCAGCCACTGGTAAGTCTTGACAGCGTCCTCCAGAGCTGCCGGAAACGGGGCTTCCGGCGCCAGCCGGTAGTCTACGGAAAGTGCACGCACCTCTCCCGCTCGGCAAATTCGCGCCACGAAGTTTCGATAACCCGCCGGAGAACCCATGATGTAGCCTCCGCCATGCAGGTAGAGGAGAACCGTCGTGTCATTGCTCTCAGGAACTCGCGTCCATTCCGCCTTGACACCATCGGCATCTACCTGGACAAATGTTGCATCTTCCGGTGCGGGAAGGCCAGCCCCATCGCATCGAAGCCCTGCCGCAGTTCAACTAGACTTTTCCCGGCATCAATTGGACTGGAGCGGAGCTGAACCAACAGCTCTTCAAACTCTCGGCTCGGCATCTATTGCTCCTTGCACGTTACATTGAATACGGCGACTATCGCAGATCGCACTTCAAAAGAAACGGCATACGCTGGACAATCACGAACACATTTCGGACAGCATCGCACCAGCCGCAAGTCGGCTGCTTGAATCGCCGCTTCACCGGTCTGTACACTAGATTTGTCGCCGCATCACCAGGCAAATGATGCGTTTTCCATCTGCTTCGGCAGTTCGACACCCAGGGACTTGCGGCCCATCGAGAGTCGGTCTGAGCAGGTGCGGTGAGTTCTGTAGAGGAAGCGCCGGCGCTTCGCAGCGCCGAGCTGTACTCACAGCACCGTGCCCACAAGGGCGCCAACCTAGTCGGCCGCCCATTTCTCTGCGTTCTTGACGTCGTAGTAGTCACGCCACGCAACGATGTGATCGCCTTCGACCTCAAAGATTCCCATCACCATCGCGGCGCCGATCTCGCTACCGTCGGCCCGCTTGAATCGATCCAGTCGCTCGGTAAGCACCCGGTGCCCATCAGCGGCGATCGCAAGCATTTCGAAATGGGCGTCCTTGATCCCGACGGCCTTTTCCACTGCCTCAAGTGCTGCGATCGCTTCGTCGATGCCGGTCGTGACAGAAATACCTTCGTTCACCCAAACCGTTTCGGGTGTGAACCACTGACGGACGGCACTCTTGCCGTGATCTTTGGAGAATGTTTCGCAAAAAGCTTTTACAGTCTCAATTGGAGTTGGCATGACGATGTCCCGTATGTGAGGGGTAGTGATATGACCGAACTGCTGGTCGCGAAGCAGATTTCCTTGTAACTCGCCGCTCAACAGTCAAACCGCAAGGATCGCCTGATGATGACGCAGGTGTTCCCGGAATCGCTCGGCATAGTCTTCTCCCACGGCGGCAATGACGCTTGGTCGTGCCGCCAGCGCCTTCCGCCACGCTGAAACGCGTGGAAGGCCCTCGAATATCGGCAGCGAAACCGTTGGGTCCAAGATGTCGAAATAGCGAAAAAGAGGCGCGAACACCGCATCGACCATGCCGAAGGCGACGCCACTGAAATAGGGGCCTTCCGCTAGCGCTGCTTCCAATGGCGGGAGCCTGCCTCGGAACGCGGCCCTCTTCGCATCCGCAATCGAGCGATCCGTTGCGTTGAGAAATTGCCAGGCATCGGAAAGGGTCGCTGTGCCAAACTCAACCCAAGCTCGCTGCTTGGCACGGGACAGTGGATCGGCTGCGTACAACGCCGCGCCGCCCTGAGTCTCCTCAAGATACTCGCAGATCACCATGCTTTCGAACAGGACAATGTCCGGGCCCTCTGCCTGCCCCACCTTTAGCAAGGGCACCTTGCCGGTTGGCGACAGCGCCAGGAACCAGTCAGGTTTGGCCGCGAGATCGACATTGATTCTTTCGAAGGGCACGCCCTTTTCGAGAAGAACGATCGCCGCCCGTTGAACAAAAGGGCAAAGGGGGTGACTGATGAGCGTGAGGCTGGCGTCGGACATGTGGGTCTCTGTGAGGGATCGCAAGTAACGTACGGCGTCGCGATGACGCGCTACAGCAGTTGCCCGCCCGAGATATCGAAGGTCGTACCGTTCGCCCATCCCATATCGTCGGAAAGGATGGCGGCGACCGCGCCACCGATATCGTCCGGCTTACCAACGCGACCCAGGGCGATGCCTTGAGCCACATAAGCGTTCACATCATTGTTGTCGCGCACTGCCCCGCCGCCAAAGTCGGTCGCGATGGCACCGGGCGCGATCGCGTTCACCCGGATCCGGCGCGCGCCCAGTTCGACCGCCATGAACCGGGTCAACACTTCGACCGCCGCTTTCATCGCCGCGTACAGGCTGTAGCCCGGCAGCGTGAAGCGCACGAAGCCCGACGAGACGTTCAGGATGCGCCCGCCGTCCTCGATCAACGGCAGCAGCTTCTGGGTCAGGAAGATCGGTCCGCGCAGGTGGGTGCTGACCAGCGATTCGAATTGCTCTTCGGTCGCTTCGGTGAACTGGGCGAACAGCCCATTGCCGGCGTTGTTCACGAGAAAGTCGAATCGCTCGCGGCCGAACTCGGCCTTCAGGACTCCCGCTGCCTGCTCGGCGAATCCCGGAAAGCTGGTGGTATCGGTGACGTCGAGCGGCAGCATGGCGGCTTTGCCGCCCAGTGCCTCGATCTCCTGACGCAGCGTGTCGGCTTCGGCCGCGCCGCTGCGGTAGGTACCGATGATGTGGACGCCACGGTTGGCGAGATGCAGCGCCATATTGCGGCCGAGGCCGCGGCTGGCGCCGGTGATGAGTGCGATTTGCTGGGTCATTGGGTTGCCTTAAGGAAGAGTGACGCTGAAATCGGTGCCCAGCCAGGCACCTTCAGGATGTCCTCAATGTAGGTCGCCGCCAGTCAGCCGAACAGGCCAGATACGCTCAATTTATTGCCTGATTGTCTCAATCTACTATGCCAACCGGGTAGACAATGGCAATATGTGAAGATGACCGACCATCTCACGCAGCATCTGGACATCGCGCTACGCCACGCGCCATCCGGGTCAACCAATTCGCCCATCCCTCGGCTGGAAATCAGCGTGGGGCAGGCGAGCGCCGCCAAGGCGCCGTGCCTGTACCGCTCGATGATCTGCTTCATCCTCCAGGGTTCCAAGCATGTGCAGATCAACGATGCTCTTCTTAGCTACGACCCTGCGCATTACCTCATCAGCGCTCTGGAGCTACCCCTGACCGGCCAGATCCTGGATGACCAGGACGGTCGACCCTATGTGGCGGTGTCGTTGATTCTGGATCCCGCCCTGCTTGCCGATGTTGCGTCCACCATGGCCCCGGTGCGCGATGCCGATGCCCAAGGGATCGGTATCGCGATCAATCCGATGACGGCGCCATTGCGCGACAGCTTGCTGCGGCTACTGACGCTGCTCGATACCCCCGCCGACATCCCTGGCCTCGCCCCCATGGCCGAGCGTGAACTGCTTTATCGCCTCCTGCAAGGTCCACAGGGTCGTCTGTTGCGTCAGATCGCCCAGCCAGAGGGGGCGCTGGGCCGCATCCGGCGAGCCGCCGGGTGGATCAGGGACAATCACAGCACCCGTTTGCGCATCGAGGCGTTGTGCGAGGCAAGCGGCATGAGCCGCGCCAGTCTGCATCGCCATTTTCAGGCGCTGACCGGTCTCAGCCCGCTGCAGTATCAGAAGCAGCTTCGGCTGCAGGAAGCGCGGCAGCTGTTGCTCGCTGGTGACAGCGCATCCGACGTGGCCTTCGCCATCGGCTACGAGAGCGCCTCGCAATTCAGTCGCGAATATCTCCGGCAGTTCGGCGCGCCGCCAGCGCGCGACGTCCGCCAGATCAGAGAGGCCATCGGTAGCCCCGCAGGGGCAGAGCGCGAGTTGAGCATACCCCTCGACTCCCGTGGCGTGGAGGCGACCGACTCACCCGTAGCGCAACCCTCCAGCAGCACAGCTTCAGACACGGCGAAGCGAGCCGACATCGTCGCGGCCGCGATCACCGAGTTTCGCATCCGAGGTTTCGGGGGCGCGCGGGTTGACGAGATCGCCGAAAAGGCGAAGGTCTCGAAACGAACGCTCTACCGGTACTTCGCCAGCAAGGGGAAGTTGTTCGATGAGATCGTCAGACTGGCATTGACCCAGCATCCGCCCGAGGCCGATGGCGCTTACGACCCGGATCGGCCCGTACACGATCAGCTTCGTGAATTGATCGATGCCTACCTCGACGTTGTGTCCGCCAACGAGTACATCGCGCTGGCCCGGGTCGTCACCGTCGAATTCATTCGACAACCTGAACTGGCGAAAGCCGCTGCGCACAACGCGCCAGAAGACAGGTTCGCGCATTTCTTCGCTTCTGCCATGGCTGCAGGCGCCATGCGTGCGGCGGAGCCCCGCCATGCTGCCATGCAGCTCACGGCGCTGTTGAAAGCCTTTTTCTTCTGGCCCGCCTTTCTTCAGGATGCCCCGCTGGCCAATCCCGCCGAACAATCGCGCCTGCGCGACGATTGCCTGGCCATGTTCCTCAATCACTATCTCGCCCGCTAGCCTGTCGCAGGGAAACTTTTTGGTTTACCATCTGAGGTAGACTGAATTGTGTACATCTGCCGGATGGGCATTGCCACGCTCTCCATAGCGGCGCGCACCGCCCATCGGCACATGTCGTGATTCATCGCCCGCAGCGCCCCTCCGAACGGCTAAGGGTGCGGCCGCGTATTTCGGAAATCCTCTTATAGAAGGTCACAACATGCACAAGCGCAAATTGGGTCGCGACGGCCCCGAGGTCTCAGCAATCGGCTATGGCGCCATGGGCGTCAGCGTTGCCTACGGCGCAGCCGACGAACAGGCCGGGATGGCGGCCATACAGCGCGCCCATGATCTAGGAGTGACCCTGTTTGATACCGCCGAAGTCTATGGCTGGGGGGAGAACGAGAGGTTCGTTGGCAAGGCGATCAAGGGCTTTCGCGATGAGGTCGTTCTAGCCACTAAATTTGGCTACACCCGCTCTTATGGCTTCGACAGCCACCCGACACATATCCGCGAGGTGGTTGACAGCAGCCTGCGCAACCTCGGCGTCGATCACATCGACCTTCTCTACCAGCACCGCGTCGATCCCAATGTTCCGATCGAGGACGTCGCTGGCACGGTCAAAGACCTGATTAGCGAAGGCAAGGTCAAATTTCTCGGATTGAGCGAGGCCGGACCGGAAACGATCCGCAGGGCTCATGCCGTTCAGCCGGTTGCAGCGCTTCAAACCGAGTACTCCGTGTTCGAGCGCGAGGTCGAAATCTTGCTGCCGACCCTGCGCGAACTCGGCATCGGCCTTGTCCCCTACTCCCCTTTGGGTCGCGGCTTCCTGACCGGAGCGGTCAAGCCTGCCGCCGAGTACGAAGAAAGCGACATGCGCCGCACCGATCCACGCTGGCAGCCCGGCAACTTCGAGAAAAATCTCGATGCCGTGCGCCGTCTGACGGCGCTCGCTGAACGCAAGTCGATCACTGTGTCGCAACTGGCACTGGCGTGGCTGCTGGCCCAGGGCGATGACATCGTGCCGATACCCGGATCGCGCAAGCAGGAACGTGTCTCCGAGAACGTCGCGGCCGCCGATGTGGTGCTGACAGCCGAGGATCTGATCGCAGTCAAGAAAATCCTCCCGAATGGCGGCTTCGGTGAGCGCTATGCCGGCGGCGCGACGCCTGTCTGGGTCTGACCACGCGCTGCGGACCGCGGTGTATGCATTCCAGGTCCGTGCTGGCGGAAGCTCTCTTTTCAAATTTGACCTCAAAGGAAACACAGATGACGCTCACTTCTTACCGTGCGCTCGGCCGCTCTGGCCTGATCGTCAGCCCCTTGGCGCTGGGCACGATGACCTTTGGCACCGCTGGGTGGGGAGTCGACGAAGCAGGCTCACGCGCCATCTTCGATCACTATCTCGATGCCGGCGGCAACTTCATCGACACCGCTGACATCTACAGCGGTGGCGAAAGCGAGAAGCTTGTCGGCAAATTCATCGCCGACAGCAAATCGCGCGATACGGTTGTACTTGCGACCAAGTTTGCCTTCAACGACTCGGCCAGTCCCGTAGGACCCTCGCAAGCTGGACGGGGCAATCCGAATGCTGGCGGCGCTGGGGCAAAGAACATCCACCGCGCACTCGACGCCTCGCTAAAGCGCCTTGGAACCGACTACATCGATCTGTACTGGATGCACATCTGGGATCGTGTCACGCCAATCGAGGAAATTGTCCAGACGCTCGGCGATCTCGTGCGCAGCGGGAAGATCCGCTATTACGGCCTGTCGGACATGCCTGCCTGGATGGCAATGAAGGCGGCGACAATCGCGGCCGAACGACGGGTGCCGGGTCCAATCGCGATGCAGCTCGAATATTCGCTGGTAGCGCGCGATGTGGAGAACGAGCATTTCCCGGCGGCGCATGAGGCCGGAATGGGCGTTGTGCCGTGGAGCCCTCTGGCGGGCGGCTTCCTTTCAGGCAAGTACCGGCGCGATGATGTCGAGCAAAAAGGCCGGCTGAGCGGCGCCAACCCGTTTGGCGATGCCAAGTTCACGGAACGTAATTGGACCATCCTGGACACGCTGGAACAGGTTGCAGCTGACATGGGGCGCCCGTTGGCGGAGGTTGCGCTCGCCTGGACGCTGGCGCACAAGGGGGTTGGATCTACGCTGGTGGGTGCCAGCAAGGTATCGCAGCTCGAAAGCAACATTGCCGCGACCGACCTGCGGTTCGACGAGGGACATCTGCAGCGCCTGAACGACGCCAGCGCGCCTGCGCCGGGGTTCAGCGCCAGTTTGGGCACGCCGGCGATCCGTCGCATGATATTTGGTGGTCAGGATGTCACCGGATGGGGGGAGTAAACGACACTGCCCGTTTGGGCTTCGCAAGCCGGGACCTTCCGTGTGCTGCCGGTATGACACGCGCCCCTGACAATCGCCGACACCGAACAACCGTTCCCCAGCGGTGGAAGCCTTTATGCGCACCTACGCACTGACGTCAGAATTGAGAGCAGAAGGGGGCTTTGTTGCATAAATCGAATTGCAGACGGCCTGACCCCAACCCCAGACGGACCTATGCCACGGCAGCCACCGGCACGGTTTGAGCACGGCCGATCTGGCTGAAGCGATTGAGCAAGGCCACGCGGACGTGCAACTCCACAACCTGGCGCTCGAACGTGCGCGCGGTCACCCGTTCGCCCAGTCGCTTGAAGCAGTGCATCTTCGTCTCCACAAGGCTGCGCCGGTGGTAGCCGCTCCACTTCTTCCAGAGGCTGCGACCCAAGCGCTTGCACGCGCGAATGGCCTCGTTGCGGTGCGCCGAGCCCGCACTCGACTTCTTCCAATGGCTGGCGTTCTTGCGCGGCGGGATCAATGCCATCGCATGGCGCTGCGCAATGGCGTCCAGGCAGTCGCGTGTGTCGTAGGCGCCATCAGCACAGACGCTTTCGATAGGTTCGTCGCTGGGAATCTGAGCCAGCAACTCGGGCAACATCGGCGCATCCCCGATGGCATTGCTGGTCACTTCGATGGCGCGTATTTCCAGCGTCTGCGCATCGATGCCCAGATGGACCTTGCGCCATTCACGCCGGTACTCGGCACCATGCTTCTTGCGTTTCCACTCCCCTTCGCCCAGGAACTTGATGCCCGTGCTGTCCACCAGCAACTGCAGCGGCGATTTGCTCGGCTGGTAGCTCAGTTCGACCTGCAAGGTCTTCTGGCGTCGGCAGACCGTGCTGAAATCCGGTACCGGCCAGTCCAGCCTGGCCAACTGCAGCAGGCTTTGCACCATGCCCAGCGCCTGGCGCAAGGGCTGGCCGAACAGGCACTTGATGCTCAGGCAGAACTGGATGGCTGCGTCCGAGAAGGTCGGGCTGCGTCCGCGTGGAGTTACCAGCATCTTGTGGACAGGGTCTAGCATCCACGCAATCACTGGGAGGCAAGCATCATGTCTTCGAAGAAGGTTCCGAGCCGGACACGGCGGGCTTATCGGTTCATTGAGTCGCATCGGAATGAGTTCAGCATTCAGATGATGTGTCGGCTTCTCGGTGTAGCTCGTGCCGGCTACTACGCATGGCTCGATCATCCGATGTCCGAGCGAGCACTGGAGGATGCGCGCTTGCTGCGTCTCATCCGTGCGTCATTCACAGCCAGTCACGGGATCTATGGCGCCCCCCGGGTGTTCCTGGATCTACGCGAACGAGGTGAAACCTGCAGCAAGCACAGGGTTGCTCGACTCATGCACGAGAACGGCCTGCACGCGCTCCACGGCTACCGCATACGTCATCTCCCGGCCGCCAAGCCGCACGTGCTGATCCCCAACTTGTTGCAACGTCAATTCACGGTATCCAAGCCCAATGAGGCGTGGGTGACGGACATCACCTACATCCGTACTTGGCAGGGGTGGCTCTACTTGGCCGTCGTCGTGGATCTGTTTTCCCGTAAGGTCGTGGGCTGGGCCGTCAAGCCGACGATTCATCGAGAGCTGGTTCTAGAAGCGGTGTTGAAGGCTGTTCGTTCTCGACGACCCCGCAAGACCCTGATTCATTCGGATCAGGGAACACAGTATGGGAGCGATGCATGGCGGCGCTTCTGCAAGGCCAACCATCTTGAGCCCAGTATGAGCAGGCGGGCGAACTGCTGGGACAATGCCGTCGCTGAATCCTTCTTCGGAAGCCTGAAGAAGGAGCGGATCAAGAAGCGCATTTACGCGGACCGCCAAACGGCTGCCCTGGACGTGTCCGAGTACATCGAAGGCTTCTACAATCCGATCCGTCGACACAGCCATCTCGGTGGCGTCAGTCCCATCGAGTTCGAGGCGGTACATCGACACCGCCGCTCAGGTGTCCACTAAATGCTGGTAACTCCACGAAACGCCGGCAGGATGTCGCGATCGACAACGTGCTTACGCATCGCACGCGTGCTATCGGCCATGCGGGCCTCCGCCAGCCACTTGCGGGCGACGTCGCCGAAGTTCTTGGCTGCCGTCAGGCGGCGCTTCTCGCGCTGCTTTTCCAGTGCCGGGGAACGGCCAGCCGCAACCGCCTTCTTGGCATCGAGCAGCTTCTCGCGGGCCAACGCCAGCGAGATTCCACCATGGCCATAGCGGCCGATAGTCAGGGTTTCACGTCGCCCGTTGAGACGGTAATCGTAGCGGAAGGTGACGGTTCCGGCGGTCGATACCGTCACGTACATCCCATCCCGGTCAGAGGCCTTATAAGTCAAAGACTTAGGCTTCAGGTTGCGCAACGCTGCGTCGGTAAGCATCGAGGTTTTCTCCTGTGTCTTGACGGTTTTTACCGTCAGGGGCCAGGAGACCCGTCGATGACCGGAAAGCCGCATGAAACGAGCTTTCCAGGGGAGCGTTTTACCGTCAAAGACCGGTTTGGTCTCAATAGTAAACGGGAGGGTCCTAATCCGACCTCCGGTTCTTACCGTCAGCTCTACCGTCAACCCGTTCTGCTGGCCGGCGATAGCTACCGATAGACGCCGCGACGAATACGCATTTAAATCAACACGTTACGGCAGTATTTCGATAGCCGGCGATAGTCCGCGAAGAACCTTATTTCACTCCCACTCGATCGTCGCCGGCGGCTTTCCGGAGATGTCGTAGACCACGCGCGAAACGCCGCGCAGCTCGTTGATGATGCGGTTGCTGACCGTGCCGAGGAAGTCGTACGGCAGGTGCGCCCAGTGCGCGGTCATGAAGTCGATGGTTTCCACCGCACGCAGTGCGATCACCCACTCATACGCACGCGCATCGCCGATCACGCCCACCGACTTGACTGGCAGGAACACAGCGAATGCCTGGCTGGTCTTGTCGTAAAGGTCGGCCTTGCGCAACTCGTCGATGAAGATCGCATCGGCCTTGGCCAGCAGCTCGGCATACTCCGGCTTGACCTCGCCGAGGATGCGCACGCCCAGACCGGGGCCCGGGAACGGGTGGCGGTAGACCATCGTGCGTGGCAGGCCGAGCTCGACGCCGAGGCGGCGCACCTCGTCCTTGAACAGCTCGCGCAGCGGCTCCACCAGACCCAGCTTCATGTGCTCGGGCAGGCCACCGACGTTGTGGTGACTCTTGATCACATGCGCCTTGCCGGTCTTGCTGCCGGCCGACTCGATCACGTCCGGGTAGATCGTGCCCTGCGCCAGCCACTTGGCGTTGGACAGCTTGTTCGACTCCTCGTCGAAGATCTCCACGAACAGGTTGCCGATGATCTTGCGCTTGGCTTCCGGGTCGCTGACGCCTTCGAGCTTGGCGAAGTAGCGATCGGCCGCATTGACGCGGATCACCTTGACGCCCATGTGCTCGGCGAACATCGCCATCACCTGGTCGCCCTCCTGCCAGCGCAGCAGGCCGGTATCGACGAACACACAGGTCAACTTGTCGCCGATGGCCTTGTGCAGCAGGGCGGCGACCACCGAGGAATCGACGCCGCCAGACAGCCCCAGGATCACCTCGTCATCGCCCACCTGCTCGCGCACGCGAGCGATCTGGTCCTCGATGATGTTGGCCGCCGTCCACAGCGTGGCGCAGCCGCAGATCTCGGTGACGAAGCGGCGCAGCAGGGTCTGCCCCTGCAAGGTATGGGTGACCTCCGGGTGGAACTGCACGCCGTACCAGCGCTTGTCTTCGTTGGCCATCGCCGCGACCGGGATGCGATCGGTGGTCGCGGTGACGGTGAAGCCCGGCGGGGCCTTGGAGACGTGGTCGCCATGACTCATCCACACGTTGAGCCTGGCGGCACACGGATGATCGGTCAGGCCCGAGAACAGCGCGTCGGGTGCGATGACCTCGACCTCGGCATGACCGAACTCGCGCTGGTCGGCGGCCTCGGTGGCGCCGCCCAACTGCGCGGCCAGGGTCTGCATGCCGTAGCAGATGCCGAAGATCGGCAGGCCACTGTCGAACACTTCCTGCGGCGCGGCGGGCGCGCCCGGCAACGTGGTCGATTCAGGGCCGCCTGACAGGATGATGCCCTTGGCGCCGAAGGCGGCGATCTCGGCCGGATCGTGGTCCCAGGCCCAGATTTCGCAGTACACGCCGATCTCGCGGATGCGACGGGCGATCAGTTGCGTGTACTGCGCGCCGAAGTCGAGGATCAGGATCTTGTCGTGATGGATATTGGTCATCGGCCTGGCGCACCCTTGGAATCTGGATAAGACAACGCGCGCAAACCGGAACCTGCGCGCGTCACTTTGATTGTGTTCTTGCTGCCTTCCTGGCGCGAGATCTCGGCTTCGGAACGTCCGGTCCGGCCATCCGTGGCCGGGCGTTTAGCAGGCTGCGTGGCAAGGCCGCGCAAGCGGCCTGCCTTACCCCGCCCGGTAGTTCGGCGGTTCCTTGGTGATCTGCACGTCATGCACATGACTCTCGCGCATGCCGGCGCCGGTGATGTGCACGAACTGCGGCTTGGTGCGCATGTCTTCGATGGTCGCGCAGCCCACGTAGCCCATGGTCGCGCGCAGGCCACCGACCAGCTGGTGGACGATGCTGCCGACCGAACCGCGATACGGCACGCGACCTTCGATGCCCTCGGGCACCAACTTGTCGGCATCGGAAGCGTCCTGGAAATAGCGATCCTTGGATCCCTTTTCCATGGCCGCCAGCGAGCCCATGCCGCGGTAGCTCTTGTAGCTGCGGCCCTGGAACAGCTCGACCTCGCCTGGGGCTTCCTCGGTGCCGGCGAACAGGCCGCCGATCATCACCGTGGATGCGCCGGCGACCAGCGCCTTGCCGATATCGCCGGAGAAGCGGATGCCGCCATCGGCGATCAGCGGGATGCGATCCTGCAAGGCCTCGGCCACCATGTCCACCGCGGTGATCTGCGGGACGCCGACGCCCGCCACCACGCGCGTGGTGCAGATCGAACCCGGACCCACGCCGACCTTGACCGCATCGGCACCGGCATCCATCAACGCCAGCGCGGCGTCGCCGGTCACGATGTTGCCGCCGATGACCTGCAGCTGCGGGAAGGTCTTCTTGACCCAGTTCACGCGGTCCAGCACGCCCTGGGAATGGCCGTGGGCGGTATCGACGATCACCACGTCCACGCCGGCGGCCGCCAGGGCCTCGACCCGCTGCTCGGTATCGCCGCCGACGCCCACCGCGGCACCGACCAGCAACCGGCTGGAGGCGTCCTTGGCGGCGTTGGGGCTGTCGGACTTCTTCTGGATGTCCTTGACCGTGATCAGCCCGCGCAGGGCGAAGCCGTCGTTGACCACCAGCACCTTCTCGATGCGGTGCTTGTGCAGCAGCTCCAGCACTTCCTCGTCGCTGGCGCCTTCACGCACGGTGACCAGGCGGTCCTTCTTGGTCATGATGTGGCGGACCGGATCGTCGAGCTTCTTCTCGAAGCGCATGTCGCGGCTGGTGACGATGCCGACCAGCTGTCCGCCGTCCACGACCGGCACGCCGGAAATGTTGCGATCGCGGGTGAGCTTGAGGACTTCGGCGATGGTGGTGTCCGGGCCGACGGTGAACGGCTCGGTGATCACTCCGGATTCGAACTTCTTGACCCGGGCCACTTCGGCGGCCTGCTCGTCGACGCTGAGGTTCTTGTGGATGATGCCGATGCCGCCCAGTTGGGCCATCGTCACCGCCAGGCGATGCTCGGTGACGGTATCCATCGCGGCCGAGAGAATCGGCAGTTTCAGCTTCAGGTCGCGCGTGAGCCGCGTTTCCAGGCTAACGTCCTTGGGCAGGACGATCGAATGGGCGGGGACGAGGGAAACGTCGTCGTACGTCAGTGCTTCAGCCAGGATGCGGAGCATCGGCCACCTAACCGGTTCTTGGGAAGCGCGACATTGTACCGCAGCGCCGCAGGCTTTTCCTCAGTCCACGGATGGAAAGCAGCATTGAAAGCGCCAGCTGGCGGGACGCTCGGCAAATCCGCCCTGCCCGGCTCAGCCGGCGTCGCCGGCTTCGGCCGCTTCCAGGGTGTTCTGCATCAGGGTGGCCACGGTCATGGGGCCCACGCCGCCGGGCACCGGCGTGATCCAGCTGGCACGCGCGGCGGCGGCCTCGAAGCCGACATCGCCGGTCAGGCGGCCGTCCTCGAGCCGGTTGATGCCCACGTCGATCACCACCGCCCCGGGCTTGACCCACTCGCCGGGAATCAGGTTCGGCCGGCCGACGGCGACCACCAGGATATCGGCGTTGCGCACGTTGGCCTCCAGCACCTCGGCCGGCGTGAACTTGTGGCAACAGGTCACCGTACAGCCAGCGATCAGCAGCTCCAGCGCCATCGGTCGGCCGACGTGGTTGGACACCCCGACGATGGTGGCGTTACGACCGCGCACCGGCTGGTCGGTGTGCCCGAGTAAGGTCACGATGCCGCGCGGCGTGCACGGGCGCAGGCCGAATTCACGCAATGCCAGGTGACCCACGTTCTCCGGATGGAAGCCATCGACGTCCTTGCGCGGATCGATCCTGTGGATCAGCCGGCGCGCATCGGGAATCCCGGGCAGCGGCAGCTGGACCAGGATGCCGTGGATCGACGGGTCTGCGTTGAGCCGGTCGATCAGGGCCAGCAACTCGGCCTCGGTCGTGCCCGCCGGCAGGTCGTAATCGTGGGCGACGATGCCCACCTTCTCCGCGGCGCGACGCTTGTTGCGCACATACACGGCGCTGGCCGGGTCGCCGCCCACCAGCACCACCGCCAGACCGGGCGCTGGCTTGCCCGCGGCCACGCGCACCTCGACCCGCTGCTTGAGCTGATCCAGGAGGTCCTCGGCGATACGACGTCCATCGAGGATGCGGGCGGGCATGGCAGCGGTCATCGGGGTGCGGTGTAGAGTCTTTGGCTCCCTATTGTCCCCGATTGCCCCCATGACCGACACCACGCAGTTCGAAGCCGCCGCCTTCCGCCGCCTGCTCCGGCATCTCAACGTCGAACGCCCCGATGTGCAGAACATCGATCTGATGATCCTGGCCGGCTTTTGCCGCAATTGCCTTTCGGACTGGTACCGCGAGGCAGCGGAGGCCGCCGGCACGCCGATGAGCAAGGATCAGGCCCGCGAGGCCGTCTATGGCATGCCTTTCGCCGAGTGGAAGGCCCGGCATCAGGCCGAAGCCACCCCGGCGCAGCTGGCGGCCTTCGCTGAGGCGCGCGAGCGCCACGGCTGACAGGGTGAGCGCCGCAGGGTCGTCCCCCAGGACGGCTGCAGATGGCAGCTGCATGCACGTGCCCATCACGCCAAACCCGCCTAGCACTGAACAACAGGACCACGCATACGCGATCGCAGCGATTCGTTGACGTGGCCCTGCCAGCGAGGCCGGCAAGGTCGGAGCTCCCCCGTACGATCAGGTGAGCGCATGGCCACGATCCATTTCCAGACCCGTGACATTCCCGATGGCGGCATGCGCGGTTACGCCGCCGATGACCAGAAAATCCTGGTCCTGCGCGATGGCGAGCGCATCCGCGCCTTCCAGGGCACCTGTCCGCACGCCGGGGCCGACCTCAGCGAGGGCGTGCGCTGCGCCGGGCGCGTGGTGTGTCCCTGGCATCATGCGGCGTTCGATACCACCGATGGCGGCCTGCGCGAACCACCGGCCACCGAGCATCTGACCAGGTTCGTGGTCGAACGTGACGGTGACGGCTGGCGCGTCGATACCGCCCACACCGCGCCCTCCAGTGCGCCCATTCCCCAGCTGACCGATGATCACGTGGTGATCGTTGGCGCGGGCGCGAGTGCCTTCATGACCGCGCAGACCCTGCGCCTGCGCGGCTATGCCGGGCATATCACCATGCTGGCGCCGGAAGGCATGGCCCCTTATGACCGCACCATGCTCTCCAAGGCGTTTCTCGCCGGAAAAATGGACGCGGACGAACTCCTCCTCGGTGGTCAGGACTGGGCGGCCAGGCAGCGGATCACCCTCGTCAAGACGCCGGCCAGCGCCGTGGACATGGCCCACAAGCACGTCACCCTGCATGGCGGTGAACGCCTGCGTTACGACCATCTGGTGGTCGCCACTGGCGCCTCGCCGGAGTCGGCCGGCCTTCCCGGCGCAGGCCTGGCAGGCGTGCACATGCTGCGTTCGCTCGATGACGCGCGGTCGTTGCGAGAGGGGGCCCAGGGACAGGACATCGTCATTGTTGGTACGGGCTTCATCGGCCTGGAGGCCGCGGCCAGCCTGGTCGGCGACGGCGGAGCGAAATCGGTCACCGTGATTGGACCAGACGATCAGATCCTCCGGGGTTTGCTCGGCCCGGAGCCCGCTCGCGCCCTGCAGGATTTGCATGCGCACAACGGCGTGCGCTTCCGTCTCGGCCAACGCGTGCAGGGGTTGCATGGCGATGGCCAAGTGGACGGGGTGATCCTGGAGGATGGCACCCGGGTGAAGTGTGGGCTGGCGTTGCTCGGCTTGGGTGTCACACCGGATGCAGGGCTGCTCGGCGAGTTCGTCGACGAGGATGGCGCAGTCAAGGTCGACGCGGGCATGCGTGTGGCGCCTAGTGTCTATGCGGTGGGCGATATCGCAGCGGCCCCCACTGCCTGCGGACGCCTACGCGTGGAACATTGGCGCGTGGCCATGCAGGAAGGCATGGCCACGGCCGAGGCGATCCTGGCGCGGCAACAGGGCGCCATGGATGGACGCGTCCCCTTCTTCTGGACCATGCAGTACGGCAAGAGCCTGCGCTACGTGGGACACGCCGGGCCCAGCGCCGAGCGCCACCTCTGGGGAGACCCCAATACCCTGGAATTCATCGAGTTCAGCCTGGACGGGGGTCACGCCGTCGCCGCCATCGGTTTGGGTCAGGACACGCCACTCGCGGCCTTTGAAGAACTGCTGCGCGGCGGTCGTCCCCCGAGCGCCGAAGAGATCAAGGCAGGTCCTTTCGATCTGGTGCAGGCGCTGCAGGCGTCGGACAGGCAACGGCGGGCAGCCTGACCCGCTTCGGCTGTGAATCGGATGGACGGCGCCAGGCGTGTCGCTCGTTATCGTGGGCGCGGATGGGCATGCGGCTGCGGGTCTCCAGGACCGCGACCACCACCCGTCCCCGGTCCCCTCCGTATTCAGCGGTGTGAGTTCTAACCGCTGCGCGCCACCGGCTACGAGCAACAGCGCCAGCCGGCCAGGTGCGAGAGCGGGATACGCGCATAGGACACGCGCTTGTGGCGGCCATTGCCCAGCAAGAACAACAGCGCGACCCCGGATCACCATGACGATTACGCTGTCCACCATGATCAGATGCATGTCGGGGGACGTGGGCGTGAACCATCACTTCGGTGGCATCGCTCACGGCGGCGTTGAATTAAAGCCACCACATTGCCAGGCTCCCCACGAAAGCGACGCCGAACGCCGACAGGTCCGCACCGGACCAGTCATGTGCATGGGCCAGGGTCGCACCGCTGACCAGGATCGATTCCCCCAGCGCGGCAATGACGAACATTGCGCGGCACGCCACCAGATGTCCGTCCTACTGGCCCGCGCTCATCGAGGGCCCGCGCCTTCGCCCTGTCCCTGACCACGGTGACGCGCTCGGCGCAAATGGAAGCAGGCGAATCGGCTGAGCGCTTCGGATCAAATCAGTGGGTGGCCTAACGGATGTTGCGCGGCACCGCTCATCCCGGCCTCCGCAGTCTGATCGCCAGAATCCAGGCCAGCGCCACGGGCAGCGCGAAGATCAGCAACTGCAGCGGGGCCTCCTCGCCCAGCGAGTAACCGTGCGACAGGCCGGTGCGCAGGTTCCAGCCCACCGCCAGCAACCACAGCCCCGTGAAGGCGACCGCGCCCTGGCGACGATAGCGTGGCGGCATGCGGAACACGGCGCCCACGGCAATGAGCAGGCCAGCCAGGATCAAGATCAGGGTGCGCATCGCGGGGAGCTTCGGAAGGACATGGACTGAAACGTTAACGCATCACTTCAGCCATGAGGAGCGCGCTAGCAACGCTCCCTCCGCTCAGTCGCTCAGGTCCGCGCAGTCACCGTACAGATCGGACACGCGGGATCGACCGGAAGCGCCAGTTCGTGAAACCGCATCGACAGTGCATCGAAGGTGAGCAGGCGGCCGGCCAGCGTCGTCCCGACCTGCAGCAGCAGCTTGATCGCCTCGGTGGCCTGCAGCAGCCCGATGACCCCCGGCAACACGCCCAGCACCCCGGCCTCGGCGCAGGCCGGCGCCAGCCCGGCGGGCGGCGGCATGGGGAACAGGCACCGATAACACGGCGCCCTGCCCGGCTGCCGGCCCGCATCGAAGACACTGACCTGCCCCTCGAACTGCTGCACGGCGCCGTAGACCAGGGGTTTGCCGGCCGATACGCAGGCGTCGTTGAGGACGTAGCGCGTGCGGAAGTTATCCGCGCCATCGATCACCACGTCCACGCCGTCCAGCAGCGCGGCGACGTTGTCGGCATCGACCCGCGTCTGGAGCGCCTGGACCGCCACACCGGGATTGAGCGCCTCCAGCGCGGCGGCCGCCGAGTGCACCTTGGCCATCCCGATCCGCGCCTCGGTGTGCAGGATCTGGCGCTGCAGATTGCTGCGCTCGACCGCGTCGTCATCCACGATCCGCAGCTGTCCGATCCCTGCGGCCGCCAGATAGTAGGCAGCCGGCGAGCCCAATCCTCCCGCGCCGACCAACAGCACGCGCGATGCCAGCAGGCGGCGCTGGCCCGCCTCGCCCACCTCCGGCAGCAGCAGGTGGCGTGCATAGCGCTCACCGAAGTCGCGCTGCCCGGCCTCCAGCTCCGGGACGACCATGGGCAAGCCCTCGGCGCGCCAGCGCGTGGTACCGCCTTCCACCGTGGCAAGCCGCGCATAGCCTTGGCCCAGCAGGGCCTGCGCCGCCGCCAGGGAGCGTTGCCCGCTCTGGCAGATCAGCACGATCTGCATCGAGGCATCCGGCAGGAGGTCCGCTGGCTGCTCCAGCAGGCGCGCAAGCGCGATGCCCTGCGCGCCTTCGGCCTGGCCTTGGGCGCGCTCATGTAATTCACGTACGTCGACCAGCACGGCCCCGGCGCGCTGGCGCTGCAGTGCCTGTGCGGGCGTGAGGTGTTCGATGTCCATGCGCGGATTATCGTCCCCTCCGACACTGGCGGGCGCGAACGTCAGTAGGGCAGCACCGGCACCACGAAGCCGGCGGGATATTCGCGCTCACCGGCGTCCAGGACGATCAGCGCATCGCTGTCGGCCGCCCCGCGCAGCTGGTGGGAGGCTTGGGCCGGGTTGGGCTCGACCAGCAGACTGCCATCGTCGGCACTGTGCAGCCGCCCGCGCAGGAACTCCTGGCGCGCATGCGTCTTGTGCCAGGTGCTGGACAGGCGCGCCATGAAGCGCGGCCGCGGCTCCGCCCTGCCCTGCATCGCATCCAGCAACGGCCGGCCCAATGCCAGGAACGTGGCCAGGACCGAGACCGGATTGCCAGGCAGTCCCAGGAACGCCGCCCGGTCCAGCACGCCGAACAGCACCGGCATGCCGGGCTTGATCAGCACCTTCCAGAAATGCACTTCGCCACGGGCCTGCAGCAGCCCAGGGACCAGGTCCTTCTCACCGGCCGACACACCGCCAGCGGTGATGACCACATCGAAGGCCGCCGCCGCATCGCGCAGCGCCGTCTCCACGCGCTGGGGATCATCCGGCAGGCGCGGCCAGGCCACCGGCTCCAGGCCCAGTTGGCGCAGCAGCCCCATCAGCAGGTCACGATTGCTGTCGTAAATCCGCCCTGGGCCCAGCGGCATGCCGGGCTCGGTCAGCTCGTCACCGGTCGAGAACACCGCGACCGTCGGGCGCGGAAACACCGCAAGGTCGGACTGCCCGAGCGCCGCGGCAAGCGAGACCCGGGCCGGGGTCATGACCTGCCCCATCTCAAGGACCCGCGTACCCGCCTGCACATCCTCACCCGCGCGGCGGACGTCGTTTCCAGCCGCCACGCCGGCGGGAACGATCACCTGCTCACCGCTCCAGTCGAGCAGTTCCTTCATCACCACCGTGTCGGCGCCTGGCGGGAGCGACGCGCCGGTCGTGATCCGGGCGCACTGCCCGGCCCGCAGCGTCAACCCCGCATCGGCCCCGGCGAACTGCTCGCCCACCAGGGTCAGGATCGTCGGGCCGCTGTCGCTCAGATCCACGCTGCGCACCGCAACGCCGTCCATGCGGCTGTTGTCGAACGGCGGCAGCGCAATGGCCGCGTCCACCGGTTCGGCCAGGATCCGGCCATCGACACGCTGGATCGCCAGACGCTGTGGGGTCAGGCGGCGCTGAGCGCCGACCCTGAGGACGGTCTCCAGCGCCTGGGCGTAATCGATGCGCGTCGGGAATGCAGCCATCGGCCTACTTACGTTTGACGTGGCGGATCAGGCGCTTCTTCTTGGCCACCTGGCGCTCGGTCAGCACGTTCTTCTTGCCCTCGTACGGGTTGGTGCCCTCACGGAACAGAAAGCGCACCGGGGTGCCGACCAGTTTGAAGCGCTTGCGGAAGAAGTTTTCCAGATAGCGCTTGTACGACTCAGGCAACACCTTCAAGCGCGTGCCATGGACGATGAAGGTCGGCGGGTTCTCTCCACCGGGGTGGACATAACGCAGCTTGGACACGTGGCCGCGGATGGACGGCGGCGGGTTGGACTCGTAGGCGATTTCCAGCGCCTTGTTGACCTCGCTGGTGCCGAATGTGCGCGTGGCCGAGGCGTGCGCGCGATGGACCGCCTTGAACAGCTCGCGCAACCCCGAACCATGCTTGGCGGAAATGCGCACCGCTTCGGCCCATTCGACGAACCCCAGCTTGCGCGACAGCAACTGCTCGGCCTGCTGGCGCTGGTAGTCGGTCAGTCCGTCCCACTTGTTGACCGCCACCACCAGGGCGCGGCCGGCATCCAGGATCGCGCCCAGCACGCTGGCGTCCTGGTCGGTGACGCCTTCGGTCGCGTCCAGCAGCAACACCGCGACCTGGCATTGCTCGATGGCCTGCAGCGTCTTGACGATGGAGAACTTCTCCACGACCTCGTCCACCCGCCCCTTGCGGCGCAGGCCCGCGGTATCGACCAGACGATACAGGCGCCCGTCGCGCTCCATGTCCACGGCGATCGAATCGCGCGTGGTGCCCGGGACTTCGGAGGCGATCATCCGCTCCTCGCCCAGCAAGCGGTTGACCAGGGTGGACTTGCCGACGTTGGGCCGGCCCACGAACGCGATCCGGACCCGGTCGGGATCGGTATCCAGCGTCTCGCCGGCGCCCTCCTCCGGCAGCCGCCCCAACACCTCGTCCAGCAGTTCATCCAGGCCCTGCCGATGCGACGCGGACAGGCTCACCACGTCGGAGAACCCGTAGCGGGCGAAATCCGCCAGGGCGTTGTCCTCGTCGACGCCGTCAATCTTGTTCAGCACCAGCATGGTCGGCCGGGCGGTCTTGCGCAGCCATTCGAGGATCTCGTCGTCCAGCGCCGAAGCGCCTTCGCGCGCATCGACCACGAACAGGACCAGATCGGCCTCGGCCGCAGCGGCGCGCGCCTGACGGGCCGTGGCGCCCGACAGACCCTCCTCGTCGCCGGCGATGCCGCCGGTGTCGACCAGCACGAAGGGCTGCTCGGGATCCAGGCGGCAGATGCCGTAGTTGCGGTCGCGGGTCACGCCGGGCTGGTCGTGGACCAACGCGTCGCGGCTGCGGGTCAGCGCATTGAACAGCGTGGACTTGCCCACGTTCGGGCGGCCCACCAGGGCGACAAGTGGAAGCATTGGAATCGGTCCAGGACCGGGGTGTTGAAACAAGGGAAGGCCTGTGGCCGGGACGCCGCAGCAGTGCCGGCAGGCCCGCGCCAGGACGCGTCATGGCGCAACAGGATACGAAAACGGGGAGCCGGACGCATGTTCCGGCTCCCCGTTTCGGCAGCGGACGGGTTTACTTGATGCGGAACGCCGTCAGCTTGCCGTCGGTGTTCTGCACGATCAGCACGCCGTCGGCGAACACCGGCTTGGCCCGGATCGGGTCGCCGCCGGCGCGCTCACGCGCGACGATTTCACCATTGTCCAGCCGCAGCCAGTGCACGTAGCCGTCGTAGTCACCGACCACGGCGTAGTCGCCGTCCACCGTCGGCGCAGTCAGTGAACGACGCAGCAGCTTCTGGTTGGACCACAACGAACCGCCGCTGTTCTTGTCCAGCGACCACACCGCGCCCTTGTTGTCGGCAACCACCAGGCTGCTCGGACCGACGCCCAGCCCGGCAAACCCACCGTTGTCGCGGCTCCAGAGGGTGCGACCGCTGGGACCATCGACCGCGATGGTCGCGTTTTTGTAGCTGGAAGCGTAGATCGTGGTGCCATCGACCACCGGTGCGCCGTCCACGTCGGCCATGCGCTCCAGTTCGGTGCGCCCTTCGGGCTGGCCCACGGTCTGGTCCCACAGCGAGTGACCATCGGTGAGCGCCAATGCGCTCAGGGTGCCATCGTCATTGCCCACGAACACGATGCCCGGCCCCAGCTCCACCGGGCCATTGCCGCGCACGGTCAACGCTGGCTGCTCACGGTTCCAGAACCAGCGCCGGGTGCCGTCGGTGACCTGGTAGCACAGGACCTGACCGTCGTTGGCATGCACCAGCACGTTGCCCTGACCGATCACCGGCGGGGCGATCACTTCGTTGCTCGCCTGGGCGGTCCACTTCTCGTCCCCGGTGGCCGGGTCAAGGGCGATGACCTTGCCTGACAGCGTGCCGATCACCACCAGGCCTTCGCCCGCACCGATGGCCGAGACGCGCTCGTCCTTCATCTTCTTGTGCCACAGCTCCTTGCCGGTCTGCAGGTCGAGCGCGCGCACGCCGCCCTCGATCGCGGCTGCATAGACATGACCATCGGCGATCGCCGGGCCCTGGCGGGTCCCGAGGAGCTTTTCACCATCACCGGCCTTGGCGGTCCAGACCTTGTCGACCTCGATCGACGGCTTGAACTTTTCCAAGGGCAGCGGTTCGACTGCGGCCTTCTCGGCGGCCTTCTTGTCATCGGTGAACCAGCCCTTGACGGTGGTGCACCCAGACATCACCGCGGCGAGCGCGACGACCACGGCCACGCGCTTGAGGTTGACAACCAGTTTCATCAGATCGACTCCGCGGACCCGGGCGGGGTGCCGCCGGCATGGGTGAGTTTGATAGCGACGATGCGGCGCTGTGGCGATGCCACATCCATGCCGGTCATGGCCTTCAGATAGGTGTCGCGGGCCTCTTCAAGCTTGCCAGCCTGGACCAGCGCGTCACCACGCACTTCCAGGGCGGATGGGCTGTCGTAGGAAGACAGCAGCTTGACAGCGTCCTCCGGCTTGCCGGCTGCATTGAGCAGGCGCGCCGCATGCAGGTCCGCGTAAGGCTTCATCGGGGAATCCGTCGCGACCTGCTTGAGGGTCGCCAGCGCGGCGTCTGGGTGCTTGGCCTTGACCTGTGCCTGGGCCAGTTCAAGGACAGCGAGTTGGGCATACAGCGACTGCGGAGACGCTTCGCGCAGCGCGGCGACCTTGGCCTGGGCCTGCTTGAGGTCATCGCCCCCGATCGCCTTGACCGCCTCGGCGTAGGCGGCATAGCCCGCCTGGGCCTGTTGGTCGCGGTGCTGCACCCACCACTTCCATCCAAAAATAAGTGCCAGTCCCAGCGCGATACCACCGATCAGTCCGGCGCCGTTGTTCTTCAGCCAGTTGCGGACGCGCTCACTCTGCTCGTGCTCGTCCAGCAGGTCATCAATTGCCATGCGTACTCTCGCCCCGCCAAGACGCGGGGTCATCAAATTGCTTCAGGAAGACCCTCGCGGATCAGTCCTGGACCGGCGCGAGTGATCCGTCGGAGGATACCGCAAAGCGCGCCACGTTGGCCCGCTGATACGGCGTGAGATCCACCGTACTCCCGTCATGCTGAACCTGAACCGCAGTCGCATTGCCCAGTTTGATCCAGCCAACCTGTCCTGCCGAAAAGGCGCGTTCATCGCCCGACTTGAGCAGGCCGCGCTCGATCATGTGCCCCTCGGGATCCTCGATCTCGACCCAGCTGTCGCCGCTGAAGCTCAGGTGCAGCGCGGAGGTCTGCGGTCCGACGGGCTCGGCTGCGCGATTCAGGCGCGGCGCCATGGAGGCGGTGATCGGCCCATTGTCGTCGTAGGCAGCCGAGGAGGCGGGCGGCGGCGTCACTGGGCGCTCCTCGGAAGCCTGCTTGGTCGCAGGCTGACCGGCCACCTCGGCCTTGGGAATCATATCCAGCGACGCGGTCTTCAGGGCACGCGTGCCGGCACCGTTGTTCGAAAACAGCAGCCACACCGGCACCGCGAAGAAACACACCGTGATCACCACGTAGACCGCACGCCGGGCCGTGCTCTCCAGGACGCGCTGGTAGCGCGGCGTATGGGTATGACTGACCAGCTCGACCGGCCTTACGGCCTGCAGGGAGGCCTGGTCCAGGTAGGCCGCGACATCGACACCCAGCAGTTTTGCGTAACTGCGCAAATGTCCGCGCACGAAGACCGGCGCTCCGAGTCGCGCCCAGTCGCCCACCTCGAGCGCGCTGACCACGCGCGTGGGAACCTTGAGCCGGGAAGCCGCCTGCGCGACGGTCATGCCCTGCTGCTCGCGGGCGCAGCGCAGCATCTCGCCGGTCTCCGCCTGTCGCCCGTCACTGGGCACGGAGAGGGTCGTGTTCCGATCCGTCATGGTCTTGCAGTGTCCCCGGAACTTGCGGCAGCAGCATCCGGGAACTCCGCCCGCAGTCGCTGCCGATATTTCTCGGCAGCTGCCCTGTCGCCGAGCTTGGTCTCAATGTCGGCTGCCAGTTGTAGCACGCTTGCGTCCGCTGGTGCAGCTGCCAGACGCCGTTCGGCAAATGCGCGTGCATCCATGAAGTGGCCCAGTCGGTACTCGTTGCGCGCCATGGAAACCAGCGCATAGGCATTGGTCGGGTCCAGCGACAAGGCCTTGCGCAGGTCAGGCTCCACCCGCTCGTATTGCCCGGTCTGCAGCGCGCATCCCCCGGCATTGGCCAGTGCCGAAGCCGGAGCCGCGTAGCCGGGCGCAGCCAGGGCCCGGTCAAACCACACCAGCGCTTCAGCGGCATGCCCATTGCTGCACAGCCAGGCGCCATAGTTGTTGAGCATGCTGCCGCTGTTGGGCGACAGCTCGGCCGCACGGCGGTAGTGCTCGCCCGCCGCCTCGCCCTGCCCGCGACGCCCGGCGACAATGGCCAACAAGGTGTGCGCATCGGCCGAATCAGGATTCAGCTTGAGCGCCTTGTTCGCTTCGCGTTCGGCCGCGTCCAGGTCCCCCACGCGCAGGCGCTGCTCGGACAATCCCAGGCTTTCCCGCTCTTCCAGCCGCAGCTGCGTCGCCTTGCTGTCGCGCACGTGGTAGGTGCTCTTGGGGACCTCGATTTCCTTCATGCCCCCCTTTGGGCGGACAAAGGTCAGCCGCGAGCAGCCGGCGCCAGCCACCGCAAGGATGATCCCTGCCAGCAGCAACTTACGCAGCGGCATCGCCCAGGCCCTGCTCACGCAGCTGGCGATTGAACTCGGCCTGGCGCCGCGTGCGGTCCATGACCTGTCCCTTGAGCTGCCCGCAGGCCGCGTCGATGTCGTCACCGCGGGTGCGCCGGACCATGGTGAGCACCTGGTTGTCCAGCAGGATCTTCTGGAAGGCACGGATCTGCGGCTCCTCCGAGCGCTCGTAGCGCGTGCCGGGGAACGGATTGAACGGGATCAGGTTGACCTTCCCCGCTTCGCGGGACTGCATCTGGTTACCGAACTGTCGCATGAGCCGGACCAGCGCCCGCGCGTGTTCCGGCTGGTCGTTGATGCCCTTCATCAGCGTGTATTCGAAGGTGATCGAGTCCCGCTTCGGACTCGCCTTCAGATAGCGCGCACAGGCCGCCATCAACTGCTCGACCGGGTATTTCTTGTTGAGTGGAACAAGCTGGCTGCGCAGGTCGTCCTGTGCCGCGTGCAGGGACACGGCCAGGGACACGTCGCTCTCGGTCGAGAGGCGGTCGATCATCGGCACCATGCCGGCCGTCGACAGCGTCACCCGCTTGCTCGCCAGCCCGTAGCCCAAGTCATCGCGCATGATGCTCATCGCGCGCACGACGTTGTCGAAATTGGCCAGCGGCTCGCCCATGCCCATCATCACCACGTTGGTGAGACGGCGGATCTGCGCCGGCACGTTACCCAGGTGGCGCGCGGCCACCCAGACCTGGCCGATGATCTCGGCCGTGGACAGGTTGCGGTTGAAGCCCTGCGTGGCGGTCGAGCAGAACTGGCAGTTCAAAGCGCAACCGACCTGCGAGGACACGCACAGCGTGCCGCGGGCCTTGTCCGGGATATAAACGGTCTCGATGGCGTTCTTGCCATCCACGCCCATCGACAGCAACCACTTGTGGGTGCCGTCGGTGGAAGGCTTGTCGAACACCACGACGGGGACGACGACCTCGGCATGCTGCTGCAGCTTGGCGCGCAGCGACTTGCCCAGGTCGGTCATCTGGTCAAAGTCGGTGACGTAGCGGTGGTGGATCCACTTCATCACCTGGTGGGCGCGGTAGCGCTTCTCGCCGAGGGTCTCCTCGAAGAATCGCTCCAACCCGACCCGATCGAGATCGAGCAGGTTCTGCTTGCGCACCGGTCCACCGGCGAGCGCGTCGCCAGTGGTGGTCACAACCGGAATCGGCTTGGTCTCGGTCACGGGCCCTCCCTTAGCGGGACACCACTTCGGTGGCGGCGAACCAGTACGCCACCTCGATCGCGGCATTTTCCAGCGAATCCGAGCCGTGCGCGGCGTTGGCATCGATCGAATCGGCGAAGTCGGCGCGGATCGTGCCCGGCGCGGCGTCCTTCGGATTGGTGGCGCCGAGCAGCTCGCGATGCGCGGCCACGGCGTTCTCGCCTTCCAGCGCCTGGATCATCACCGGGCCGGAGATCATGAACTCGACCAGCGCATTGAAGAACGGGCGGTCCTTGTGCACGGCATAGAAGCCTTCGGCTTCGCGGCGCGACAGCTGCTTGTACTTGGCGGCCACGATCTTCAGGCCGGCCTTCTCGAAGCGGGCGTAGATCTCGCCGATGACGTTCTTGGCGACGGCGTCGGGCTTGATGATGGACAGGGTGCGCTCAAGCGCCATGGAATTTTCTCCGAAAAAACGGACCTCGCGATCCGCAGGTGCACGAAAAACCCGCGTCAGGACGCGGGCTTAGGTTGGTTTGTTGTGGGAATTCTAACGTATCGCCCGCAACGATGCAGCCCGCACGTGATTTTGTCGCACTGCAACATGACAGGGGCGCATCGAGGGCGCAGACTCAAACAAGCGTTTGATTCACATCCCCAACCGACCATGGCAAACGGCAACCAGTTTTCCACCAAGGACCGCATCCTCGGCGCCGCCGAAGAGTTGTTCGCCCTGCACGGGTTTGCCGGCACGTCGCTGCGCCAGGTGACCAGCCGCGCCGACGTCAACATCGCAGCGGTGAATTACCACTTCGGCTCCAAGGAAAACCTGGTCAATGAGGTCTTCCGCCGCCGTATGGACGTCATGACGGCCGCGCGCCTGGGCCAGTTGGAGGCTGCGACCCGCGAGCATCCCGGCATGCTCGAACCCGTGCTGGCGGCATTCGTACAGCCGGCCCTGGCCATGGCCGAGGATGGCCAGGGCGGGGCGGCCTTCGTCCGGGTCATCGCCAGGGCCTATGCCGAAAAGAACGACAACCTGCGCAAGTTCCTGTCCGACCACTACGGCCACGTGCTGCGTGACTTCGCCAAGGCCATTTCCACCTGCCTGCCGGCCCTGAGCAAGGAAGAGCTGTACTGGCGGCTGGACTTTCTGGCCGGGGCGCTGACCTATGCCATGGCCGATTTTGGCCTGATCAAACGACCTGCCGGCGTCACCGAGGCGGCGCATCGTGAGCGCGCCGCCCGCGAACTGATCCGATTTGCCGAGGCGGGGTTTCGTGCCGCCATCCTTGAATCATGATTTCAACCAAAACAAGGGTTTGTTGAATATGTCTCAGAAACTACTTGTGCGCCGCGCCGCCGTCCTGGGTGCTGGCGTCATGGGCGCCCAGATCGCGGCGCACCTGACCAATGCGGGCGTGGACACGGTCCTGTTCGACCTGCCGGCCAAGGAGGGGCTTGCCAGCGGCATCGTGCTCAAGGCGATCGCCCAACTGGGCAAGCTCTCCCCCGCTCCGCTGGCCTCCAAGACGTTGGCCGAAGCCATTACGCCCGCCAACTACGGCAGCGATCTTGACCTGCTGCGCGAGTGCGACCTGGTGATCGAAGCCATTGCCGAGCGCATGGACTGGAAGCAGGACCTGTATGCCAAGATCGCGCCCTTCGTGGCCGACCATGCGGTGCTGGCCTCCAACACCTCGGGGCTGGGCATCAACAAGCTGTCCGAGGTGCTGCCCGAGCAGCTGCGCCACCGCTTCTGCGGGGTGCACTTCTTCAATCCGCCGCGCTACATGCATTTGGCCGAGTTGATCCCGGCCAAGACCACCGACAAGGCCGTGCTCGAGGGCCTGGAAACTTTCCTGGTCACCACCCTGGGCAAGGGCGTGGTCTACGCCAAGGACACGCCGAACTTCATCGGCAACCGCATCGGCGTGTTCTCGATCCTTTCCACGATCCATCACACGCAGGCTTCGGGTCTGGGCTTCGATGAGGTGGATGCGCTGACCGGCCCGCTGGTTGGCCGGCCGAAGTCCGCCACCTATCGCACCTCCGATGTGGTCGGCCTGGACACCATGGCCCACGTCATCAAGACCATGGCCGACACCCTGCCCGACGACCCGTGGCATGAGTACTTCACCTCGCCGAAGTGGCTGGAGGCGCTGATCGCCAAGGGCGCCCTGGGTCAGAAGGCCGGCGCCGGCATCTTCCGCAAGGTCGGCAAGGACATCGTGGTGCTGGACCTGGAAAAGCAGGACTACCGCCCCGCTGATCGCGCCGCTGCCCCGGAAGTGGTCGAGATCCTGAAGATCAAGGAACCGGCCGAGAAGTTCGCCAAGCTGCGCGAGAGCCAGCACCCGCAGGCGCAGTTCCTGTGGGCGACCTTCCGCGACCTGTTCCATTACAGTGCCTATCACCTGGCCGACATCGCCGAGACCGCGCGCGATGTGGACCTGGCCATCCGCTGGGGCTATGGCTGGTCGCTGGGCCCGTTCGAGACCTGGCAGGCCGCCGGCTGGAAGCAGGTGGCGCAGTGGATTGCCGATGACATCGTCGCCGGCAAGACCATGTCCGGTGCCCCGCTTCCAGATTGGGTGTTCGACGGCCGCGACGGCGTGCATGGTGCCGAAGGCTCCTACAGCCCGGTGCAGGATGCCAAGCTGCCGCGTTCGGCGCTGCCGGTCTACAAGCGCCAGCGCTTCCCCGATCCGGTCCTTGGCGAACAGTTCCCCAAGGGCGAGACCGTTTACGAGAACGACGGCGTGCGCATGTGGCACGACGGCGACGATGTGGCCGTGGTCAGCTTCAAGACCAAGATGCACACCGTTTCCGACCAGGTGCTGGATGGCCTGCAGGAAGCCGTCGGCCGCGCCGAGAAGGACTTCAAGGGCCTGGTGATCTGGCAGCCGAAGGAGCCCTTCTCTGCCGGTGCCGACCTCGCCGGCGCGCTTGGCCTGCTGCAGGCCGGCCAGGTGGATGCGTTCGAGGCCATGGTCGCCAACTTCCAGGCCACCAGCCAGCGCATCAAGTATTCGCTGGTGCCGGTCGTGGCCGCGGTGCGTGGCCTGGCCCTGGGCGGCGGCTGCGAATTCCAGATGCACAGCGCCAAGACCGTGGCCGGGCTGGAAAGCTACATCGGCCTGGTCGAGGCCGGCGTCGGCCTGCTGCCTGCCGGCGGCGGGCTGAAGGAGCTGGCCGCGCGTGCTTCGGTCGCAGCAGGTCCAGGCGGCGACGTGTTCGCCGAGTTGAAGAAGACCTTCGAGACCATCGCCATGGCCAAGGTCTCCAACTCCGCGGTCAACGCGCAGGAACTCGGCCTGCTGCGCCCGACCGACAAGGTGGTCTTCAACGCCTACGAATCGCTGTACATCGCCAAGAACGAAGCCTCGGCGCTGGCCGAATCCGGCTACCGCCCGCCCCTGCCCGCGCGCCGCATCCAGGTCGCCGGCGACGTCGGCATCGCGACCTTCAAGATGCTGCTGGTCAACATGCTCGAAGGCCGCTTCATCAGCGAGTACGACTACGAGATCGCCACGCGCATCGCGACCGTCCTGTGTGGCGGCGAGGTGGACCGCGGCGCGATCGTCGACGAGGAATGGCTGCTCAAGCTGGAACGACGCCACTTCGTGGAACTGGCCCAGCAGGAAAAGACGCAGGCGCGTATCGCGCACATGCTCAAGACCGGCAAGCCCCTGCGCAACTGACGCGACGAGACGAGGACACTATTTATGAGCAAGCAGATCCAGGATGCCTACATCGTCGCCGCCACCCGCACGCCGGTGGGCAAGGCGCCGAAGGGCGTATTCCGCAACACCCGTCCCGACGACATGCTCGCCCATGTGCTCAAGGCCGTGGTCGCGCAGGCCCCGGGCATCGACACCTCGCGCATCGATGACGCCATCATCGGCTGCGCCATGCCCGAGGGCGAGCAAGGCATGAACGTGGCACGCATCGCCGTGCTGCTCGCCGGCCTGCCCAATACCATCGCGGCCCAGACGATCAACCGCTTCTGTTCTTCCGGCGTGCAGGCCGTGGCGCTGGCGGCGGACCAGATCAGGCTGGGCAATGCCGACCTGATGCTGGCCGGTGGCACCGAATCGATGTCGATGGTGCCGATGATGGGCAACAAGGTGGCGCTGTCGCCGTCGGTGTTCAAGGACGACCACGTGGCCATCGCCTACGGCATGGGCATCACCGCCGAGAAGGTCGCCGAGGAATGGAAAGTCAGTCGTGAGGACCAGGACGCCTTTGCCCTGGCCTCGCACCAGAAGGCCATCGCGGCGATCCAGGCCGGCGAGTTCAAGGACGAGATCACCCCTTACGAGATCACCTCACACCAGCCCGACCTGGCCGACGGCAACACCATCCGCCTGCGCAAGCTGCTGGTGGAACAGGACGAGGGGCCGCGCCCGGATTCCTCGATCGAAGGCCTGGCCAAGCTGCGGCCGGTGTTCCGCAATGGTCAGTTCGGCGGCAGCGTCACCGCGGGCAACTCCTCGCAGATGAGCGACGGCGCCGGCGCGGTGCTGCTGGCGTCCGAACAGGCGATCAAGGATTACGGCCTCACGCCCCTGGCACGCGTGGTGAGCTTCTCGGTCGCCGGCGTGCGTCCCGAGGTCATGGGCATCGGCCCGATCGCCGCCATCCCCAAGGCGCTCAAGCAGGCTGGCCTGACCAAGGATCAGCTGGATTGGATCGAACTCAATGAAGCCTTCGCCGCCCAGTCGCTGGCGGTGATTCGCGACAGCGAGCTTGACCCGTCCAAGATCAACCCGCTCGGCGGCGCGATCGCGCTGGGTCACCCGCTGGGTGCGACCGGCGCGATTCGCACCGCGACGCTGGTGCATGGCCTGCGTCGTCGCCAGCAGAAGTACGGCATGGTGACCATGTGCATCGGCACCGGCATGGGTGCGGCGGGGATCTTCGAGGCGCTTTGAGTGCAGGCCTGAGGCGCGCCGGTATTGTGCCGGCGCATCCTGGCCAAAGACAAAGGCGGCCGATGGCCGCCTTTGTTTTACGCTTTAGTTAGTGCGAAACCGCTATTGCGATTCGCGCACACCCAGCTCCTTCAGGGCGTTGCGCATGGCTTCGGCCGCGGCCTCACCGATCTTCTCGCTGTGCAGCGCGTAATGGATGGTGGCTTCGACCAAGCCGATGTGCGCGCCGCAGTCGAAGCGGGTGCCCTTGAAGCGATAGGCGTGGACCGGCTTCTGCTTGAGCAGGGCGGCGATGGCGTCGGTCAGCTGGATTTCTCCGCCGGCACCCGGCTTGGTCTCTTCAAGCAGTTTGAAGATGCTGCCATCGAGGACATAACGCCCCACGACGCCGAGGTTGCTCGGCGCATCGGCTGGCTGCGGCTTCTCGACCATGGCGTTGATCTTGCCACTGCGACCGTCGAATGCATCGGTGTCGACGATGCCATAGCTGGCCGTCTTGTCCGGATCCACATCCTGCACGGCGATCTGGCTGGCGCCGGTGCTTTCGTGGGCGTCGGCCATCTGCTTGAGCGAGCCGTCACCGTCGCGATTGACGATCAGATCGTCAGGCAGCATCACCGCGAACGGCTCCTCGCCCACGATGGACTTGGCACACAGCACGGCGTGGCCGAGGCCGAGCGCCTCGTTCTGGGTGACAAAGATCGCCCGCACGCCCTTCGGCAGCGGATTGCGGACCTTTTCAAGCAACTCGAGCTTTCCGGATGCCTCGAGCTTGTCTTCCAGCTCATAGGCCTTGTCGAAATAGTCGCCGATCGCATGCTTGTATCGATTGGTGACGAAGATCAGGGTGTCGCAACCCGCTTCAACGGCTTCATCGACGGCGTATTGGATCAACGGCCGGTCGATGATCGGCAGCATTTCCTTCGGCACGGTCTTGGTTGCCGGCAGGAAGCGGGTGCCAAGGCCTGCGACAGGAAAGACTGCCTTGCGGATACGTTGGGTCATCGGTGGGTCCTGGCCTCTCTGGATGGGAATGGAACAACGGTATCGACGGGTTCATGATCCTGTGCGCGGATGAACTCCGGCACGGCGGTATGCAACAGATCGCTGATCGTTTGGTCGTCGTAATCCGCAACAGCCTGACGCAACGCGTGCAACGTACGTGTGACGGCCTCCGGAGAGACGGCTCGTGCGCGCGCCTCCAGGATCTTCGAATGGGCCGTGGGGCGGTAGAGTTCCTCGGCGTGGAACAGGGTTTCGTGCAACTTCTCGCCGGGCCGCAGACCGGTGTAGGTGATGGCGATGTCGCGACCCGGGTGCTTGCCAGCCAGGCGGATCATCTGTTCGGCGAGCACCCGGATCGGAATCGGCTCGCCCATGTCCAGCGTGTAGATGGACGCATGGGCCGCGCTTGCGGCGGCCTGCACGATCAACTGGCAGGCCTCCGGGATGGTCATGAAATAGCGGGTGACTTCCGGATGGGTCACCGTGACCGGGCCGCCTGCGCGGATCTGCTCGCGGAACAGCGGCACGACCGATCCGGCTGAGTCGAGCACATTGCCAAAGCGCACGGTCGTGAAGCGCGTGCCGTCCCGATTGTCCAGGCTCTGGCACGCCATCTCAGCAAGACGCTTGCTCGCGCCAAGGACGTTCGCCGGATCCACGGCCTTGTCGGTGGAGATGAAGACGAAGGTACCGACCTTGGCATCGCGGCAGGCACGGGCCATGGTTTCGGTGACCAGCACGTTGTTACGTACGGCCTCGCGCAGCTGACCTTCAAGCAAGGGCACATGCTTGTAGGCGGCGGCATGGAAGACCGCATCGGGCTGCACGACCCGCAGCGCATGGGCGATCGCAGCCGGATCGCCACAGTTGCCGAGGAAGGGAATCACCTCGATATCCGGAAAGGCGCGCAACAGCGCCTCATGCGACTTGATCAAGGCCAGTTCGCTGATTTCCATCAGCGCGATACGCTGGGCGCCGTGCCGGGCGCACTGGCGGCACAGCTCCGACCCGATCGAACCGCCCGCACCCGTCACGAGCACGGTCCGTCCGCCCAGCCAGCCGCGAATCAACTTCCAGTCCGGCGTGACCGGCTTGCGCCCGAGCAGATCGTCGATGGCGACTTCCTTGAGCTCGCCCGGCAGGGAGCGGCCTTCCAGAATGTCCACCAGCCGTGGAACCGTCCGGAACGGCAACCCGGTGGCTTCGCAGATGGAGACCACCCGCTGCATCGCCGTGGCGTCCAGCGAGGGAATGGCGATCACGATCAGCCGCGCGGCGGTCTCGCGCGCGATGACGGGGGCATCCGCAAGCGCCCCCAGGACGGGCACGCCCCGCAGCTTGGTCCCATGTAGCCGTTCGGCATCGTCAAGCACGCCCACCGGCTCCCAGGCACCGCTGCGGCGCAGATCCCGAAGCAGCGCCTCGGCTGCACGGCCGGCGCCCAGGACCAGGACGCGCTTGGCCCCGACCTCCACCGCATCGCGCGTCTGATTATCCTTCCACGCGCGGTACAGCAACCGTGGAACACCGAGCATGCCGACCAGGGCGAACGGATACAGCACCAACGCAGCACGCGAAACCGCGTCAATCCGGTTATAGACCACCAGTCCCATCGCGATGGCGAGCAAGCCGATCAGGCCGGCCTTGAAGATATTGCCCAGGTCCGGGACGCTCGCAAAACGCCACAGACCGCGATACAGGCCCACGCGCCAAAACACCAACCCCTGGGCCACCAGCACGATCGCGGACTCAGCTGACCACCACGGCAGCGCTGGTGCCCCCTGCACCATGGCATAACGGAGCCAGTGCAGCCCATGCCAGCACAGCCAGACCATGATCAGGTCGTGGCAGACAATGGCCACGCGGGGAAGCGTGACCGAAAGGCGCGTACGCCAATACTTCATTCAGTGTTCCTCATCCGTGGGGAAGTCCCGGGCCAGCTGCAGCCACCACAGTGAGGAAGCCAGCACGCAGAACACGACTGCAACCCCTGTCGCCAGCACGATATCGCTGCCCCAGGTCATTACCATCAGCATCGTAGCGGTCGCGGTCAGGGCTGCACAAGCAAGGGTTACCGGCGAGTGCCCCCAGCGTCGGGCGGCACGTTGATAGGCGTGCGTGGTATGCGGACGCCACCACGCTTCGCGCGCCAGTACACGACGAGCAAGCGTGAAGCCAGCGTCAATGCAGCACACCCCCAGCGGCAGCAGCACCAGACAAGGCGAACCGGGGTTTTGCGCCAGGGCCATGGCCGCCAGCCCGGCCAGCGTGTAGCCGAGCGCCCCACTGCCGACGTCACCCAGGAAGATGCGTGCCCGCGGGAAATTGAACGGCAGGAAACCGAAGAGCGCAGCGCAGAAGCAAGCCGCCAGCCAGGACCATGGCGCCACCAGCACCCAGGCGAAACCAAGGCTTCCAATCAAGGCTTGGCTCGCCACCAGGCCGTTGATCCCATCCATAAAGTTCCAGATGTTGACCAGCGCCACGCACATCAGGGCCCCAGCGATGGCCTGCCACCACGCCAGACCTTCCAGACAAAGGCCAGCTCCCAGCAGCGCGCCAGCCAGCACATGCACCAGGAGTCGTGGCCACGGCGAGAGGGCGCGGTGATCGTCCACCCACCCAATGCCGGCGACCAGAACCAAACCCGCCACAGACAGCACGAGCGCGGGGCGATGCGCGGGCCATATCAGGCCAGCTGCGCAGCACGCGCCCAACACCACCAGCACAATGGCCAACCCGCCGCCGCGCGGCGTGGGCACCACATGACTGCGCCTTGCGCCAGGCGCATCGATCATTCCGCGCCGCAGGGCGTATTTGCGTGTAACCCAGGTCAGGCCAGCCGAAGCCAACGCGCACACCGCGTAACCCCACGCCAGGTCGGACATCAGACGACGGCGTAGTTCAACAGCGGCTTGACCGTTCCCCATTCCTTGCAGCTGGGACACTGCCAATGGTGGGTCCGCGCGCCGAAGCCGCAGCGCGTGCAGCGATAGCTCGGGTTACGCACCAGGAGTTGGTCGGTGATGTGCTTCAGATCGTGCAGCGTTGCCGAAGCGTCGCTGCCTTCGGACAGCGTCAGCTCGATCAGCGCCGCCTCGCCGCGCACCGACGGCCGATCCTTCAGCTGCCGGGCAAGGTAGACCCGCGCCTCATGGAGCCCATCGTGCGTCTGCACCAGGCGGGTCAGCGCCAGCACGGGCGCGATGCCCCGATAGTGCTCGCACATTTCGGACAGGAAGGCACGCGCGCCAGAGACATCGCCGACTTTCTCGTAGCTGGCCAGCAAGCCCGGCAGGATCTCCGGCAGGTAGTCGGGGTCGTGCCGCGCGGCGCGCTCGAACGCACGGATGGCCAACTCGGCATGCCCGGATTCGGCCTCCAGCCGTCCTTCAAGGATGCCGGCGCGGACGGACTTGGCATCCGCCTGATAGGCGCGGGCGATCGCTTCACGCGCGGAATCGATCGCATTCGCGGTCCGGTAGCGCTCGGCCAGTTCGCACTCGAATTGCGCGACCAGCTTGCCCATCGGCTCACCGGTGACTTCCTCGAAGCGGGTGGCGTTGTCGATGGCTTTCTCCCAGTCGCGCTCGGCCTGATAGATCCCGATCAGGTGCCGCAGCGCCTGCGGGGCACGCTGGTCGATCCTGGCCAGATCGGTGAACACGGTCTCGGCGCGGTCGAGCAGGCCCGAACGCATGTAGTCCTCGCCGAGTGCCAGCAGGGCCTGGACGCGCTGTTGGTCGGTCAGGTCACTGCGCTGCACCAATCCCTGGTGCAGGCGGATCGCACGATCCACCTCGCCACGCCGGCGGAACAGATGGCCCAGGGCGACTTGGGTTTCGAAGGTCTCCTTGTCCAGCTCGGCGATATGCAGGAACAGCTCGATCGCCTTGTCCGGCTGCTCGTTGAGCAGGTAGTTGAGGCCACGAAAATACGTGCTGGACAGATGGCTGACCTGGGTCACGTTGTGCCGTTGACCACCGCGTCGGCCGATCACCCAGCCGACCAGCGCGGCCAGTGGCACGAACAGGACAAACCAGAACCACTGGTTGAGAAAATCCATTCGGTCAGATTCCCGACTTTGGTGGCACGTTGGATGTGGTCTGGACAGGCGCTTCTGCCGCGACTGGCGTCGCGCGGCCGGCCTTGCGCAGGCGTGCGTAGAGCGGCCAGGCCACGGTGGCCAGGACGATTAACGCACCGATGCAGACCCCGCTCAGCAGCGACACGATGATCGCCGCGCCCGAGCCGGTCTGAATCTGGGTAAACAGTAGGTTGAGCGTGATCGGCTGCGTGTTGAGGATGCCCACGACAAGCCCAACGGCCAGAAAGACCAGGGCGATGATCAGGCGGATGATGTTCATGGAGTCCCTCCAGGGGCGTAGGCGCCTAGCTTAGCCGAGGCGGACACGACGGGACGTTGGATCAGGGTCGCGACGCTGCGCGACATGGACCAAAGCGGCAGCTCAATCGCCGCCGATCTCTTCGATCGGAGACACGGTGCTGACGCGCTCGCGCAGCTCCTTGCCTGGCTTGAAATGCGGCACGTGCTTGGCCGGCAACGCAACCGGATCACCGGTCTTCGGGTTGCGGCCCATGCGTGGAGGACGGTAGTGCAGGGAAAAACTGCCGAAACCGCGAATCTCGATGCGTTCGCCGCGGGTCAAGGCGCCCCCCATCATTTCCAGCAACGACTTGACCGCAAGGTCGACGTCGTCCGGCTTCAGGTGTGGCTGCCTGCGGGTCAGGATCTCGATCAGTTCGGATTTCGTCATCGGCTGCTATGCGCGAAACATCTGGACATGACCACCGCCGGCCCGGGATCCGGGCCGGCGGGGCTTCACTCATGCAACAGGCTTACTCGGACTTTCCGCCGTCCAGCTGCGCGCGCAGCAGCGCACCCAGACTGGTGGTACCGGTAGACGCTTCGGCTGTGGTCTTGTTGTACTCAGCCAGGGCCTCGGCGGTTTCCGCCTCGTCCTTGGCCTTGATCGACAGCTGCAGGCTGCGGCCCTTGCGATCCATGCCCATGAACTTGGCTTCGATCGTCTGCCCGACCTTCAGGTGCTGGCTGGCGTCGTCCACGCGGTCGTAGGAGATATCGCGGGCCATCACATAGCCCTCGACACCATCGGCCAGTTCGATCGTCGCGCCCTTGGCGTCGACTTCCTTGACCACGCCTTCGACCTTGGAGCCCTTCGGATTGGCCGCCATGTACTGGCCGAACGGATCCTGCTCCAGCTGCTTGACGCCCAGGCTGATGCGCTCGCGCTCCGGATCGACGGCCAGGACGACAGCGTCCAGGTTGTCGCCCTTCTTGAAGTTGCGCACGATGTCTTCGCCGGTGGTGTTCCAGCTGATGTCCGACAGGTGGATGAGGCCGTCGATGCCGCCGTCCAGGCCGATGAAGATGCCGAAGTCGGTGATCGACTTGATCTGGCCCGACACCTTGTCGCCCTTCTTGTGGATGGCCGCGAAGGTCTCCCACGGATTGGCGGCGACCTGCTTCATGCCCAGCGAGATGCGGCGACGCTCCTCGTCCACGTCCAGAACCATGACCTCGACCTCGTCACCGACCTGCACGACCTTGGACGGGTTGACGTTCTTGTTGGTCCAGTCCATCTCGGACACATGCACCAGGCCCTCGACGCCCGGCTCGATCTCCACGAACGCGCCGTAATCGGTGACGTTGGAGACCTTGCCGAACACGCGGCTGTTGGACGGATAGCGACGCGAGATGTTGTCCCACGGATCCTCGCCCAGCTGCTTGAGGCCCAGGCTGACGCGGTTGCGCTCGCGATCGTACTTGAGCACGCGCACTTCCAGCTCCTGACCCACTTCCACCACCTCGGACGGATGGCGCACGCGCTTCCAGGCCATGTCGGTGATGTGCAGCAGGCCGTCGATGCCACCCAGGTCGACGAACGCGCCGTAGTCGGTGAGGTTCTTGACCACACCCTTCAGCACCACGCCTTCCTGCAGCTTGTCCATCAGGGCCTCGCGCTCCTCGGAGTGCTCGGACTCGACGACGGCACGACGGGAGACCACGACGTTGTTGCGCTTGCGGTCCAGCTTGATGAGCTTGAACTCCAGCTCCTTGCCTTCCAGGTAGCCGGGATCGCGCACCGGGCGCACATCGACCAGCGAACCGGGCAGGAACGCGCGGACGTCCTTGATGTCGACGGTGAAGCCGCCCTTGACCTTGCCGCTGATACGGCCGGTGATGGTCTCGTTCTTCTCCAGGGCTTCTTCCAGCTCGTCCCACACCATGGCGCGCTTGGCCTTTTCGCGCGACAGGACGGTTTCGCCAAAGCCGTTCTCGAGCGAGTCGAGCGCGACCTTCACCTGGTCGCCCACACCCACGTCGATCTCGCCGGCGTCGTTACGGAACTGTTCGATCGGCACGATGCCTTCGGACTTCAGGCCGGCGTTGATCACCACCACGTCGTTGCGCACCTCGACCACGGTGCCGACCACGATGGCGCCGGGCTTCAGCTTGGCCAGATGGTTCTGGCTCTGCTCAAACAGTTCTGCAAATGATTCGGTCATTGTTGATTACTCGGTTGGACACACAGACAGGTGGCGACCGGAGAAAGCCGGCCTTTGCCCCTGTCCACCCTTTTGCGGCACCGTGACGGCTACCGTGTGTTGGTTGGTTTGATGAACGCCACGACGACCAAGGACGGCCGCGACGTGGCACGGAATCTGCCGCGCAAGCGCTTCAGGCGGCGGACGCGGGCACCAGGGCCAGCACCCGCTGGACGACGGCCTCGATGCCAAGCCCGGTGGTGTCGATGAGGACGGCGTCTTCGGCCGGCCGCAGCGGCGCCACCGTACGCTGGGCATCGCGGGCGTCGCGCGCAAGGATCTCGCGCAGCAGACCGTCAATTGTCACCGAAACCCCCTTGTCTTTCAACTGCTTATAGCGGCGCTCCGCGCGCTCCTCCGCGCTGGCGGTCAAAAAGACCTTGAACGCGGCGTCCGGGAAGATGACCGTGCCCATGTCCCGGCCGTCCGCCACCAGCCCCGGCGCGACCCGGAACGCCCGCTGGCGCTCCTTCAGCGCCGAGCGGACCTCGGGAATGGCGGCGATCGCCGAGGCCACCGTCCCGGTGGTTTCCAGGCGCAGCTCGTCGGTGGCATCGACCTCGTTCACCAGCACCCGCATGTCCGCCCCGGCCTGTTCGCGGAACGCCACCCGCGTGTCGAAGGTGCAGCGCACCAGCGCCGCGGCATCGGACAGATCCAGGTCGGCCCAACTGGCGGCCACGCCCACTGCGCGGTACAGCGCACCAGAATCGAGGTAATGCCAGCCCAGGCGGTTGGCCACCAGGCGACTGACCGTCCCCTTGCCCGCCCCGGAGGGGCCATCGATCGTGAGCACGGGAATGGCGTCGGTCATCGCAAAGGCTTCCTTGGGTGGGGCGAAGCATGAAATTATGGACGAAGCGCCTGCCCCGCGCCGGCAGCTGGCGATGCACCATCGAAAAAATTCGCCCAACCACTTGAACGGGAACGGAAACACCCGCTAGAATGGCGGGCTTAGTACGTTCCATCCCATTCCACGCCGAGGTTTTACGTCATGAAGGTCCTGTCCTCCCTGAAGTCGGCGAAGGCCCGTCACCGCGACTGCAAGGTGGTCCGCCGTCGTGGCAAGGTCTTCGTGATCTGCAAGTCCAACCCGCGTTTCAAGGCCCGCCAGCGCTGATTGACTGGCGCCGCGAGGCACGCAGAGAGCCGCCCGCCCGGGCGGTTTTTTGTTGCCCGGGGTCTGCTATAAAGGCCGTCTCAACTGGGGAGCCCGTGAGCCATGAAGCATCGTCTGTCCCTGCTGTCCCTGATCGCCCTGGCTGGATTGAGCGCAACGGTGTCCGCCGAGACGCTGCTGATCGACCGGGTTCACGAACCGGCTTCCAACCTGCCCGTGCGCGGCTTGACCGCCGCCCAGGTCCAGGCCAAGTACGGCGCACCGCAGCAACGCATGGATCCGCGCGGCGGCCAGAAGCGCCAGTGGCCCACGATCAACCGCTGGGTGTACCCGGAGTTCACCGTCTACTTCGAAAAGAACAAGGTGATCGACGTGGTGGCCAACAAGGCCAGCCCCGACGAGATCGGGCCCAAGCCGCCGATCCGCTGAAACATGCCGGCGCGATGCTGAAAGGACCGCGCCGCCTGCACTGACCGCCGTTGTCAGGCAGGATTTTTAACCTGAGCGCCGGTGACCCGTCCCGGCCCAGCCCATGGAACACACGATGAGCAATGTTCGTTTCCCCGCGGAGTGGGAGCCCCAGTCCGCGATCCTGATCGCGTGGCCGCACGCCGGCACCGACTGGGCCGAGCGCCTGGAACAGGTCGAAGAGACCTACATCGCGCTGGTCACCGGGATCACCCGGTTCCAGTCCGTGGTGATCTGCGTGGCCGACGCCGACCTGCAGATCTATGCCGAGGCGCGCCTGCGCTCGGCGCGTGTGGACATGGCACGGGTGCATTTCGTCGAGGCGCCCTACAACGACACTTGGCTGCGCGACTCCGGTCCGATCAGCCTGCGTGGCGAGGACGGCTTCAGGCTCATGGACTTCCGCTTCACCGGCTGGGGCGGCAAATACGAAGCCTCGCTCGACGACCTGCTGGTCGGCGCGCTGTCCGGCGCTGGCGTCTTCCGCGACGCCTCGGTCCAGAGCGTCGATTTCGCCCTGGAAGGTGGCGCCATCGAGACCGATGGACACGGCACCCTGCTCACGACCTGGCGTTGCCTGCATGAACGCCACCCTGAGGCCTCGCGCGCCTCGCTGTCGGACACCTTGAAACACACCTTGCAGCAGGACCGCGTGCTCTGGCTGGACCACGGCTACCTGGAGGGCGACGACACCGATGCCCACATCGACACCCTGGCCCGCCTGGCGCCAGACGATGCCATCGTCTACCAGGCTTGCGACGATGCCACCGACGCGCATCACGACGAGCTACAGGCGATGGGTGCCGAGCTTGCCGCCCTGCGCACCGCCGAGGGGAAGCCGTACAAGTTGTATCCGCTGCCCTGGGCCCAGCCGGTCCTGGACGGCGGCCGCCGGCTGGCGGCCAGCTACGCGAACTACCTGATCCTCAATGGGGCAGTGCTGATGCCGGCCTATGGCGATCCGGCCGACGGCCCCGCCGCCGCCGTGCTGGCCCAGGCCTATCCGGGGCGGGAGATCGTGCAGATTCCCTGCCGCGCCCTGATCTGGCAGAACGGCAGCCTGCACTGCGTGACCATGCAGCTGCCCGAGGGCCTGCTGGCGCTCTGAACTTTCGGCTTGCGCAGCGTTCCAAGTGCCGTGCTTCGGCGCCGGCGTTCTAATGACGGCGCCAAGTCGCTCCCATGCGGTGCTCACGGCGACACGCCTGCCGGGCCTGCGATGCAACCGCGTTACCATGCTCCGCTCCCCTGTTACCGCGCAGTCCCGACATGACGCTTGACCGACTTCCCGTCGCCCTGATCCAGGAAAAGAACCACGGCGACGCCGACGCCAACCTGACGGTGATCGAGCAACGCGTGGCCGAGGCGGCCAAGCGCGGCGCCAGGCTGGTGCTGCTGCAGGAGCTGCACAACGGCGCGTACTTCTGCCAGCACGAGTCGGTGCACGAATTCGACCTGGCCGAGCCGATCCCAGGCCCCAGCACCGCGCGCCTGGCCGAACTGGCCAGGCAGCACAAGGTCGTGCTGGTGAGCTCGCTGTTCGAACGCCGCGCCGCGGGGCTTTATCACAACACCGCCGTGGTCTTTGAAGCCGACGGGTCGGTCGCCGGCAAGTACCGCAAGATGCACATCCCGGACGACCCGGGCTTCTACGAGAAGTTCTACTTCACCCCGGGCGACCTTGGCTTCAAGCCGATCGACACCTCGGTCGGCCGCCTGGGCGTGCTGGTGTGCTGGGACCAGTGGTATCCGGAAGGCGCGCGCCTGATGGCGCTGGCCGGTGCCGACCTGCTGCTCTACCCGACCGCGATCGGCTGGGACCCGGACGACGCACAGGACGAGAAGCAGCGTCAGCGCGATGCCTGGGTGCTGAGCCACCGCGGCCACGCCGTGGCCAATGGCCTGCCGGTGCTCAGCTGCAACCGTGTCGGCCACGAAACTTCGCCGCTGGGCGCATCAGGGATCGACTTCTGGGGCAACAGCCACGTGCTGGGGCCGCAGGGTGAGTTCCTGGCCGAGGCCGGCGGCACCGCCGAGATCCTCAGCGTCGAGGTCGACCTGAAGCGCAGCGAGCACGTGCGGCGGATCTGGCCGTTCCTGCGCGACCGCCGCATCGACGCCTATGGCGACCTCACCAAGCGCTACATCGACTGATGCCGGCAAGAGCGCTGCGCGCATGAACACGCCGCCGCGAATCCGGCCGGTGCGCGCCGACGACATCCCCGCCATCACGGCGATCTATGGCGCACAGGTCAGCAGTAGCGTGGCGACCTATGAGTACGACCCGCCGGACGCCGCCGAAATGCAGCGCCGCATGCAAGCGCTGCTCGACCAGGGCTACCCCTACTTGGTGGCGGAACTTGACGGCCGCGTTGTCGGCTACGCCTACGCCAGCAGCTACCGCGCCCGGCATGCCTACCGGTTCACCGTGGAGAACACGGTCTATGTGGACGCCGACTGTCACGGCCAGGGCGTGGGCGCGTTGCTGCTGGAGGCGCTGATCGAAGCCTGCACCGCGCGCGGCTTCCGGCAGATGATCGCGGTCATCGGCGAGGCGGCCAATGCGGCCTCGGTCCGCCTGCACACCCGCGCCGGCTTCCGTGTCGTGGGCACCTTCCAGGGCATCGGCCGCAAGCACGGCCGCTGGCTCGATACGCTACAGATGCAGCGGTCGCTGGGTGACGGCGACGCTGGCGCACCTTTCGACGAGTAATCCATGACCGACTCCGATTCCCCCACCCTGCCCGCCGCGTCCGTGTCCGAGGAGGCCGTCGAACAGCCCATGCGCGTGGTCGAGCGCGATGGCGTGCGCTACACGCTGCTGGGTACCGCGCACGTGTCCAAGGCCAGCGTCGACGCCGTGCAGCGGGCCATCGAAACCGGCACCTATGACGCCGTCGCGGTCGAGCTGGACACCCAGCGGCTGCAGGCCCTGAGCGATCCGGACGCGCTGGCCAAGCTGGATCTGGTGCAGGTCATCCGCAAGGGCCGCGTGGCCCTGTTCGCCGCCAATCTAGCCCTGGCCGCTTACCAGCGGCGGCTGGCCGAGCAGTTGGGCATCGAGCCCGGCGCCGAACTCAAGCAGGCTGTCGCCTCCGCCCGCGAGCGCGGGTTGGCGGTGCACCTGATCGATCGCGAGGTCGGGCTGACCTTCAAGCGCGCCTCGGCCGGGCTGGGCTTCTTCGGCAAGCTCAAGCTCGGGACCGGGCTGCTGGGCGGCCTGTTCGCCTCCGAGGAGGTCGGCGAGGAAGAGATCGAGCAGCTCAAGCAGGGCGACATGCTGGAAGCCAGCTTCGGCGAGTTTGCCAAGGAGAGCCCGGCCCTGTACGAGGCCGTCATCGCCGAACGCGACCGCTACATGGCCGCGCGCCTGCGCGAAGACGCCGGAAACGCCCGCGAGGTCCTGGCCGTGGTCGGGGCCGGCCACCTGCAGGGCCTGGCCAGGCATCTGGTCGAGGACCAGGCCGATCCGGCCACCGTGCGCAGCGAGCTGGAGTTCGTTCAGGCCAAGCGCAAGCTGCCGTGGATCATGATCCTGCTCAGCGTGCTGGTGCTGGGCGGCATCGCATGGGGCTTCTATAGCGGCGGCCTGAAGGTGGGCAGCACTCTGCTGCTGCAGTGGCTGGTCCTGACCGGTGGCCTGGCCGGACTGGGCTGCCTGGCCGCTGGCGGACACCCCTTCAGCATTCTGGCGGCGATCATCGCCGCCCCGCTCAAGCCCTTTCGCCCGGGCCTGCCGGCCGGTGCGTTCAGTGCCCTGGTGGAAGTGCACCTGCGCAAGCCGGCCTACGGGGATTTCCTGGCATTGCGCGACGATGCGCAGACGCTCAAGGGCTGGTACCGCAATCGCGTCTGCCGCGTCGTGCTGACCTTTCTGCTGACCAACCTGGGCAGCATGATCGGCTTCTGGACCACCGGCGCGCTGGTCGCCCGCAAGCTGCTGGGCTGAGGCCTGGCCTTCTGATCGGCGCGCGCCTCAGGCTGCGCCGGTCGCCAGTTCCGTCGACACGCCGCGCGCGCGCCGCACTAGGCGGGCCATGCCAGCGCTGAGATCGTCCAGGATCGCGTAGATCGTCGGCAGGAACAGCAGGCTGACCACGGTCGAGAACGCCAGCCCACCGGCAATGGCGCGCGCCATCGGGAAGTATGGCGGGCCATCACCACCCATCTGGGTCCCGCCTAGCGCGATGGGGACCATCGCCAGGATCGCCGTGCCCATCGTCATCATGATCGGACGCAGGCGCTCGCGACTGCCCTCCACCAAGGCCTCGGTGCGGCTCAGGCCACTGCGGCGCAGGGTGTTGATGTGTTCGATCATCACGATCCCGTTGTTCACCACCACGCCCATCAGCACCAGGATCCCAATGAAGGACATGATGCCGAACGTGGTGCCGGTGACCCAGAACAGCCAGAACACCCCGAAGATCGAGAACACCACCCCGGACATGATTGCCGCCGGGAACAGCAGCGATTCGAACACCGCCGCCATCACCAGGTAGATCATCAACAGGGCGATGACCATGTTGAACAGCATCTGCTGCATGGCTTCGCCGTCGTCCTGGTAGTCGCCTCCGTCGAAGGTGTAGTGATACCCCGGCGGGAAGCTCATTGCCTTGAGCGCCTCCTCCATCGCCTCGCGTCCCTTCGGCGCGGGCACCTGCTCGGCCAGGTTGGCGGTGATGGTCAGCGTGGTCTGGCGATTGAAGCGCGAGATCTGCGACGGCGACGGCGACTGGTCCACGCTCACCATCGACATCAGCGGCACGCTGCGCCCATCCTTGGCCCGCACCATGAAGCCTTCTAGATCGGCGATGGTCGATTGCTCGGCACCGGCGAAGCGCACCGTCACCGGCACTTCGGTCTCGCCACGACGCAGCTCGCGCAACTGGTCGCCACGCAGGGCGATGTTGACGAAGCTGGCCACGTCCTGGGCCGAGAACCCGAAGGCCGCCGCACGCTCACGATCCACGCGGACCTTCAGTTCGCTGCTCTGGTCGCCGGCATCCACGCGCACGTCGCGCAGCTCCGGCCGCCGCGCCAGCGCCGGCACCACGTCACGTGCGATCTCGCGCAGCATGCCGGTCGAATCGCCGGTGAGCTGGACCTGCACACTGTTGCCGGGCTTCCCACCGTTGCCGTTTCCGTCGCCCAGCACGATGTCGGCCCGGGCCGAACGCGGCATCAGCTTGCGCAGCGCTTCGACCCGGCGCCGGGTTTCCTCCGGATCCTTGGTGTCGAAGGTCACCATGGTCGAGGCGCCCTCCGATTCGCTGAACCACGAATAGATCTGCTCGATGCCCATCGCCTTGCGCTGGCCCTCGAGCACCTGTTCGGCGCGGGCGACCTCGGCGGACATCTGGTCGCGGGTGTAGGAGCCGTGGAACTGATACATGACCCGGGTCTCGCCGGCCGAGCCGCCGCCGAACATGTCCACCTGGGTGCGCACCATCGGCACCACGCTGGCCGCCACGATCAGCACAATGCCCAGCACGCTCCAGCCGCGATGGGCCAACGACCAGCGCAGGCCGCGCGCATAGTGGCGCTGCATCCATGGGATCAGGCCGCGATGCGACTGCAACTGGGGCGGGGTCTTCATGCGCGCGGCCAGCATCGGGATCAGGCTGATCGCCACCAGCCAGGAGGCCAGCAGCGACACCGAAATCGTCACCGCGATCTGCGCCATGAAGATGCTGATCTGGTTGGTCTCGCCGAACAGGTTGGGCACGAACACAATGCAGTGGCACAGCGTGCCGGCCGACAGCGCGATGGCGACATGCTTGGTGCCCAGCAGCGCGGCCTTGACCGGTTCACCAGGCATCTTTTCGCGCTCCTGGAAGATGCTTTCCACCACCACCACCGCGTTGTCCACCAGCATGCCCACGGCCAGCAGCAGGCCCATCATGGTCAGGATGTTGAGTGTGACCCCGGCGAAGTACATGAAGCCCAGGGTGATCACGAAGCAGATCGGGATCGCCAGGGTCACCATCAGGGTCGAAGGCCAGTGGCGCAGGAAGAAGAACAGCACCGCGATGGACAGCACCAGGCCAATCGCGCCGGCCTCCGCCAGTTCCAGCAGTGAAGAGGTTACGTTGTCGCCCTGGTTCTCCATGATCTTGACCTGCACGTCGCGCAGCTGTGGCTGGGCGCGGATCGCCTCGACCTCGGCCAGCGCATCGCGCGAGACCTGCACCAGGTTGGCGCTGCGTTCCTTGTAGATGTCCATGCCCACGGCGGGCTTGCCGTCCAGCCGGCGCCCGTAGTCCATGCGCGAAGGCTTCAGCTGCACCTGGGCCACATCGCCCAGGCGCAGGCCGTGGTCGCCGATCACCAGTTCGCGCAGCTGCTGCAGGTCGGCCACCTCGCCCATCGGCTGCACGCGCAGGCGCTGGCCGTGGTCGTCGATCTGCCCGGCCGAGATGGAGAAGTTGGCGGCCTTCAACCGCGTGGTCAGGTCGTTGAGATTCAGTCCATGCGCGGTCAGGCGATCCGGCGCGATGGCGACCTCGACCTCGTTGGGCGCCGCACCGGAAATCTCCACCCGTGCCACGCCCGGGATGCGCTCGAGCCGGCGTTTGAACTCGCGGTCGATCATGTCGTAGGCGTTGGTCATGTCGCGGTCGCCGGCCAGGCGCACGCGCAGGATCGGCTGGTCGCCGCTGGACCACTTGAACACCGAATAGCGGGTCAGGTCGTCGGGCAGCTCGCTGCGGATGGCATCGATGCGCTCGCGCGCATCGGAAGCGGCGATGGCGATGTCCCGGTCCCAGTCGGAGAACTCGATGAACAGGTTCGCCCCATCGGCGGTGGCGGTGCCGCGCAGGCGTTTGATCCCCGGCATGATCGCCACGGCCTCCTCGGCTGGGCGCAGCACGTTGCGCTCGACTTCCTCCGGCGTGGAGCCCGGATACGGCAGCTGCACGAACAGGAAGGGCGCGGAGATGTCGGGAAAGGCCTCCAGCGGCAGGCGGATGGCGGCGATCGTGCCGACCACCAGCAGCGAGACGAAGCACATCACCGTGGTCACCGGGCGGCGGATGGACAGCGCGGCGATGCTCATGCGCGGGCCCCCTCCACCACCTCACCCTCTGCGTGCGCGTCGCGCACTGCGGGACGCCGGTCCAGCAGGTCGTAGACCACCGGGATGACCAGCAGGGTCAGCAGCGTGGACACCAGCAGACCACCGATCACGGTGATCGCCATCGGCGCGCGCACCTCGGCGCCTTCGCCGGAGGCCAGCGCCAACGGCAGGAAGCCCAGCAGTGTGCACAGCGTGGTCATGACGATGGGGCGCAGGCGCGAACGCGCGCCTTCGACCAGCGCCTGCACCTTGTCCATGCCGCCAGCCCGCAGCTGGTTGACCGAATCGATCAGGATGATGGCGTTCTTGGTCACCAGGCCGACCAGCAGGATCAGGCCGATGAACACCACCACCGACACCGGCGAGCCGCTGAGCTTCAACGCCAGCACCGCGCCCACCAGCGCCAGAGGGATGGTGAACAGGATGACGAAGGGATGCAGCAGCGACTCGAACTGCGAGGCCATCACCAGGTACACCAGGAACACCGCCAGGCCAAAGGCGAACAGCAGCGAGCGCACCGAATCGCCCAGTTCCTCGCCCTGCCCGCCGATGTGCATCGACACGCCCGCGCCCAGCGGGTGCGCGGCCACCAGCGCGCGAACCTCGCGCACGGCCGTGCCCAGGTCGATGCCGTCCAGCCCGGCCGAGACGATCGCCACCCTCCCCTGGTCGGCGCGATGGATCTCGCTGGGCCCGACGGTGGCGACCACGTCGGCCACCGCGTCCAGCGTCACCGGTCGGCTGCTGGACGGATTGACCACCAGCTTGCGCACATCGGCCACCGAGGCACGGTCGGACGGCTGCGCGCGCACCAGCACGTCAATCTTGCGATCACGGAAGCTGTAGCGCGTGGCCACCTCGCCGCGCACCTTCTGCACCACCGCGTCGGCCACCTGGCGCGTGGTCAAGCCCAGGGCGCCAGCGCGCTCCTGGTCGAAATGGATCTGGATCTCGGGGAAGCCCTGCTCGGCCGAGGAGCGCACATCGGTGTAGTGCGCGTTGCCGCGCAGCAGCTGGGCCAGGCGCTGGCCGGCCTGATCCAGCGTGGCCAGATCCTGGCCGCGCAACTCCACTTCCAGCGGCGTGGACAGGCTGAACAGTGCCGGGCGGGCGAAGTCGACCTGCGCGCCAGGCCAGGCCTGCATCGAGGCACGCAGCGCGGCGGTCTCGCGCGCTTCCAGCTGCGGGCTACCTCCGCCGGCCATCACCACGGTGAGCTTGCCGATGTTCTCGCCACTCTCGGTCGGATTGGCATCCAGGCGCGTGCCGCTGCCGCTCACGCCGAAGATCGCCGCCACGCCCTCGTCCTTGGCATGGCGCTCCTGCAGGGTGCGCAGCACCGCATCGGTGTCGCGCAGCGGCGTGCCCGGCGGCAGCTTGACCGTCATTTCGAAGCGATCCTGGGCCAGCTGCGGGATCAGGTCCGTGCCCAGCGTCGGCACCAGCGCGGCGGTGCCGGCCAGGGCCAGCGCGGCCAAGCCGAGCACGCGCCACGGGTGCGCCAACGCGGCTGGCAGGGTGCGCAGATAACCGCGCTCCAGCCAGGCGTAGGGTTTCATCGTCCAGTCGCTCAGGCGGCGCATCACCGGCCCGATCACGCGGACCACGCCGCGACACGCCTTGACCACCAGCCAAGCGATGGCGAACACCAGGCCGCGGATCGCGGCCCCCAGACCGCGCCCGCCCAGGGCCAGCGGCTTCTGCCAGCGGGCCTGCGGTGCCCAGTGCGGATGCGGCGGCTCCGGCGCGAAACCCAGCGGCGCCTGCCCGCGCAGCGAACTCAGCATGGGGATCAGGGTCATGGCGACCACCAGCGAGATCGCGATCGCGATGGCCACGGTCAGCGCCTGATCGCGGAACAGCTGGCCGGCGATGCCCTCGACGAACACCAGCGGTAGGAACACGGCGATCGTGGTCAGCGTCGAGGCCACCACGGCCATGCTGACCTCGCGGGTGCCGACGATGGCGGCCTGCACGATGCCCAGGCCGCGCTCGCGCGCCTTGGCGATGCTCTCCAGCACCACGATGGAGTCGTCCACCACCAGGCCGGTGGCCAGGGCCAGGCCGCCCAGCGACATCACGTTGAGGCTCAGCCCCAGCCGGTCCATGAAGAAGAACGTCGCCACGATCGAAACCGGCAGCGACAGGCCAATTACGAAGGTGCTCCAGCCATCGCGCAGGAACAGGAAGATCACCAGCACCGCCAGCAGGCCGCCGATCACTGCATCGTGCTTGACCTCGCCGATGGCGTGTTCGATGAAGGTGGACTGATCGTCCAGCGTGTCCAGCGCCATGTCGCCTGGCAGCTGCGCCTTCAGGCGTTCCAGCCGGCCGCGCAGCGCCTTGGCGGTGGCTACGGTATTGGCATCGCCTTCCTTATAGATGGCCAGTTCCACCGCCTCGTGCCCGGCACGGCGGATCACCGCCTCGCGCTCCTTGTAGCCCTGGTGGACACGGGCCACGTCGCGCAGGCGCACCGGCATGCCGCCTGCGACGGTCGTGGCACCGCTACCGGAGGCGCTCTGTACCGAGGCCGCCGCCGCCAGCACTTCGGCCGATCCGCTGGACGCGGCGATCGCCGCCATCTGCGCGGCCGCGTTGGCCGCGGCGTTGTCGCCACCGCTGTGGGTGGTCAGCAGCAGGTTGCCGATCTCCTCCACCCCGGCGAACTGGTTGACCGTGCGCACCAGATAGCGCTGGCTGCCCTGTTCCAGGCGGCCCCCGGACAGATTGACGTTCTCGGCCTTGAGCCGGTCGATCACCGTGGACAGCGGCATGTGCAGCTGGGCCAGCTTCTGCTGGTCGATGTCCACCTGGATCTCATCCTCCAGGCCGCCACCGACCTTGACCGCGGCCACGCCATCCACCGGTTCGAGCTTCTTCTTCAGGTCCTCGTCGGCGTAGCGGCGCAGTTCCACCAGCTGACGCTGGGCGCCGCGCGCATCGTCGGCTGGCACCTTGGCCGACAGCGCCAGGCGCATGATCGGTTCGGTGGATGGGTCGAAGCGCAGCAGCACCGGCGCGGCGGCCTCCAGCGGCAGCTGCAGGGCCTCGAGCTTGTCGCGGACCTCCAGCGCGGCCTGGTCCATGTTGGTGCCCCAGGCGAACTGCAGCACCACGTCGCTCTGCCCGGTGCGCGAGACTGAGCTGAGCTGGCGCAGGTTCTTGACCACGCCCACCGATTCCTCGACCGGCTCGGACAGCAGGGTCTCGATCTCCGCCGGTGCGGCGCCGGTGTATTCGGTGCGCACGGTGAGCGTGGGATAGCTCAGGTCCGGCAGCAGGTTGACCTTTAGGCTGCGTAGGGCGATGAAGCCGAACAGCAGCAGTGTGACGGTGACCATCGCCACGGTCACCCGTCGGCGCACGGCCAGGCCCACGATGCCGCCACCGCTCTGGTGTTCTGCGCTCCCCGTCATGGCAATCCCCTCAGCGCTGGCCGGACATCGCCACGGCCTGGGGCCGCGGCGGGGCATCGATGACCGTCACCGCGCTGCCATCGCGCAGGGCGACCTTGCCGGCGGTCACCACGGCATCGCCGACCTTCAGGCCTTTGCGGATTTCGATCCATTCGCCATCCACGTAGCCCGGTTCGACCGCCGTGCGCACCGCCTTGCCGTCATGCACGCGATAGACCGCCGGGTCGCCGTCATCCAGCAGCGCCGCGCGCGGGATCACCAGGGCATCGGCGCGGTGGTCGTATTCGATGCGCAGGCGACCGAACATCCCGGCCTGCAGCTGCGTATCGCCCTCCCCGTCGAACGCACAGACCACGCGGAAGGTACCGCTGCCGGAATCGACCATCGGCGCGACCCTGTCCACGGTGCCTTCGAAGGTCTGTCCGGGCAGCGCATCGGCCTGCAGGCTCACCGGCTGGCCGGCACGCAGGGTGGACAGCTCGCGCTCGGGCACGTTGAGCGTGGCTTCCAGACGCGAGCGGTCGATGATGCGGATGATCGGCGTGTTGATCTGCACGAAGTTGCCGGTCTTGATCGAGCGCGAGGCCACCACGCCGGAGATCGGTGCGGTCACGGTGGTGTAGGACAGTTCCAGACGGGCCAGGCGGTTCTGCGCGCGGATGTCCTCCAGGTCGTAGCGCAGCTGGTCCACGTCGTTGGCGCTGATCATCTGCTGGGCGACCAGCTTGGTCGCGCGCTGGTAGTTGCCTTCCAGCTTGCGCATCTGGGCCTCGGTCTGGGCCACGGCCAGACGCGCGCGATCGGCATCCAGCCGCACCAGCGGCTGCCCGGCATGCACCTGCTGGCCTTCCTCCACCAGCACGGCCAGGGCCACGCCGGAGGTCTTGGCCACCACCTGGGATTCGGCACGCGGCTCCAGGCTGGTGGTGCCCGAATAGCTCGCCGCCACCGGACGCCGGGCGGCCTTGACCGCCTCGACCGGCACCGCCTCGGCGGCGGCCGGCTTGTCCTTGTTGCTGGCCTCGGCAGCGGGTTTGGCATCGGCGCCATCGGCCTTGCCGCAGCCGGACAGGGGCGGCAGCACGGCCAGGGCCAAGAGCATGAGGCCCGTGCGGGCGGAGAAACGCGAGGGGGTGGCGCGGCGCATGGTGGTCAGCCCTGACTGGTGTTGTAGACAACTACATCACCACTTCGATAGAACGACATGCGCCGAAGGTCATGGTGACCTGTGTCACTTCGTGTCATCGCACGACATGGGCGCCGGAACGCCCACGACGCGCGTAAGTTGTTGCGTCGCGTCATTTTTTTGCCGATCGCAGGCCTTGCCGGACGACCTGAACGGCAGGCTATACTCGGTCCAGCCAAGCGCCGCGGACGGAACGGGGCGCGCGCAAATCACGGAACACGACATGACGCGACCGCTGTTGTTCGCCGCCTGTTTCGCCCTGCTCTACGCCGGCGTGACCGCATCCAGCCAGGCCCGCCAGGACGCCACCGAACCCAACGCCCAGCCCTCCGCCCCCGCCCAACCCGCGGCAGCGGCGCCCGCCCAACCCGCTACGGCCGTGGTCGGCAACGCCGAGACGGGCAAGCAGCTGTCCTATACCTGCCAGGGCTGCCACGGCGTGACCGGCTACAAGAATGCCTACCCCAACTTCCACGTGCCCCGGATTGGCGGGCAGTCCGCCGAGTACCTGGTCCAGGCCCTGAGCGAATACAAGGCCGGCAAGCGCAAGCATCCGACGATGCAGGCCCAGGCCCAGAGCTTCTCCGACCAGGATATCGCCGACCTGGCCGCCTACCTGTCCAGCCTCAAATAAGCCGACCATGCGCACAGCCGTTCACGCCACCCGCCTGACCCTGGCCCTGCTCGCCGCCCTGGCGCTCGGCGCCTGCAGCAAGATCGAGACCACCGACACCGCAGCGGCCGACCCCGGTCACGCCAGCGGCGAGCACGGCAGTGCCTCCTCGGCCGGCCTGCCGCCCGGCGACATCGCCGCCGGGGAAAAGCTCGCCCAGCAGAAGGGCAAGGCCACCGGCCAGAGCTGCGTGGACTGCCACGGCGCGGAGGGCAACGCGCCGATCGCGGCGACCTATCCGCATCTGGCCGGGCAATATGCCGACTACCTGGCCCACGCGCTGCAGGCCTACCGGAGCGGCGACCGCGAACAAGCGCTGATGTCGCCCCAGGCCGCCCAGCTCAGCGACCAGGACATCGCCAACCTCGCCGCATATTTCGCCTCGCGCAAGTCCAGCCTGCGCGATCTGCACGGACTGGACTGAGCCCGTCCGCGACACCGAACGCGCACGCGTTCCATGTCCAACCGCACGGGCCCATCGGGCCCGTTTTTTTTTGCTGCCGACATAGGCAAACGCCAATGTCAGGTCATCCTGGATCAGCTGCCGACCGGGATGGGATGGCGCTTGACCGGGATGTCCGGCGGCGGACGCGCGGTCGCCGGATGGTCGTTCTTGTTGGGGTCGTACACGCCACACGCCCCGCCGGCCTGCAGGACCGAAATCACGCAGCGGATCCGCTTGCTGGTGCCCGGGATCGGAATCTCCATCTCACGCACGCCCCGGCGGACCCAGTCCTGCAGAAGGCTTCCCCCCGGCAGCCAGTACTTGTCGAACATCGTCGGCTCGTAGCCGATATTGGGTCGATCCAGCCAGGTGCCGGCCCGATCGGCGTCGAAACGCGCCTGCTGGCGCGAGCCCGGCACGCCCGGCTTGACGGTGCTGCCACCCCCGGCCAGGTCGTCCGGCAGCTTTGCGCTGCCATCGGCGTTGAACAGCCCCTGCCCGCCCCCATCGCCCGGCGTGGCCTTGCTGGCTGCGCCCCAGTCGTCGGCGACCTGCTGACCCGGCGCACCCCAGTCATCGCGTTGCGTTGCGCCGGCACCGTGCCGTGCGGCCTGGTTGCCCGCCGTCTCGCGCCCTGCCCCAGGTGAGGAGGGGGCGCCGCTTGTCCCGGTCGCCGATGCGGGCGCCTGCGCCGGTGCGGAAGCAGCCGTGGAGGACGGCTCCGCAACGGCGCCAGCCGGGTTCACCGCCTGTGTCGACGCGGGGGCTGGCGACTGGGCAGCGGTCGCATCCAGGGTGGCGTCCATTGCGGCGCCGTCCTGCTGCGCGGCGGACGGTTGCGGCGCGGGGGGAGAGGGGACATCCCGCAGGCGCACCTGCGCCGGTGCCGCCTGGGTCAGCCGCACCGGGGCGGCTGTCTCCGTCGGCCGGACCTGCTGCATCTGCGGTGCCTGAAGCGTCGGGACGGGCTCGGGCATGGGAATCTCACGCTGCCGGACCTGGGTCGGCATCGCCTCCAGCGTAGGTACCGGCGTCGCGCGCGGCGCGACCTGCTGCACGGCAACCGGCTGCTGGGTCTCCACCGGTTCCACCTCGCGCAACCGAATGTTCGTCTCCGGCAGGCTGAGCTGCGGACTTGGCAGCGTGACCTGCGGCGGGGTCACCGGTGGCAGGACGAAGGACTGGGTGGGCTGCGGCGTTTGCGTCACCTGCAGGGGTTGCTCGGTCGCAGCGGGCGTGGGCGGCTGCGGCGCGGGCTCGGCGGCCGCGACCGGCGCAGGGGGCTGCGCCTGCTGTTGCGGTTCTGGCTGGGCTGGTGAAGACGCGTTCGACGGCGCGGGCGGCGCGGCTGCGGCCTGCGCCGCGGCTGGCGGACGGCGCGCAGACTTTGCCGGCGCTTGTGGAGCTTCATCAGCCGACGTTGCTGTTGCGGACGCTGCGGCTGGGGACGCAGGCGTCTGTGGCCCCGCGCCCCCGCCCTCCCCCTGTGTGCCACGCCCGATCAGGGTCAGTTGGATCCGTCCTTCCTGATCCTGCACTGGTGGCACCGGCACGGTGAGCATGCTTGCGAGCAGGAGGACAAACACGAAGCCCAGATGCAGCACCAAACTACCGATCCGGCCGACCCAGCGCGCCCCACGCTCTTCCTTCGGGGGCGGATCCCAGTGCTGCCACAACAACGAGCGGGCCGCGCGCCAGCCCTCCATCGGCACGGGCCGCGCAGGCGGCCGGGCGCGCATCGCGGCGACAGCGGCCGCGGTGATGTGGGCGATGGGTTCGTAGGTCAGCTGGCCGTCGCGCGTGGGCGCGTTACGCAGCCAGATGCCCCAGCCGTGCGGCAGGCCCGTGGTCTTCTCGACGACGTGCACGGGCTGGCGCGCCCGCAGGAAAGCGATGATCTCGGTGGCGGTCGTCACCGGGCAGCGTTGAGGTCAGGCAGCGTCGCGCGGCATGTACGGCGCTTGGCCGGTGTCGTGATCGGTCGCATCCCGCACCGCCGTCACGCCAGGCACGCGGGTCAGCAGGGTCTTCTCGATCCCCTGCTTGAGGGTCACATCGGCCATGCCGCAGCCATGGCAACCGCCGCCGAAACGCAGGAAGACCACGCCCTCGCCGGTCACTTCCTCCACGGCCACCCGGCCCCCGTGCGAGGCCAGTTGCGGGTTGACCTCATGCTCGACGACCCAACGCACCCGCTCGACCAAGGATGCGCCTTCGGCGGGCGCCTTGCCCTTGATGTGCGGCGCCTTGATCGTCAGCTGGCTGCCTGCCCCCTGGGTGACGAAATCGATCTCGGCATCGTCTAGCCACGGCACGCTGGCCGCATCGACATAGACCGTGAAGCCTTCGCACTCCACCACCCATTCGTCGCCAGCCAGGTCGCGGGGCTCGGCGAATTCCAGCCGCGCATCGGCTCGCGGGGTACCGGCGTCCACCGCACTGAGTCTCACGCCCAGGCCGGGCGTGGCCTCGCGCTCGATGAGTTTGCGGAAATGGCTCTGGGCGGTGTCGGAAATCTGGATCATGCCCGTATTCTAACGGCCCGCCGCCGACACGTCAGAGCCACTCGTTCACGGCTCCCGGTGGTACGTTCAGCCGCCCGACCCGCGCGACCAAGCCCGCGCCCCGCAGGAGAACCGCCATGTCCGACCTCATTCCGCTGGCCCAGGCCCATTGCCTGCCCCGCAGCGGCGCCGAGCACCGGCTCGGGCAGGCCCGCATCGCCGAACTCATGCCGCAGCTGCCCGGCTGGGAACTGGTCGAACAGGGCAAGGCCCTGAGTCGCACGTTCCGCTTCGCCGACTATTACCGCACCTTGGCCTTCGTCAATGCGCTGGCCTTCATCGCCCATCGCGAAGACCACCACCCCGATCTGGGCGTGCACTACGACCGCGTCGTGGTGCGGTTTTCCACCCATGACGTGGGCGGACTGAGCGAGAACGACTTCATCTGCGCCGCCAAGGCGCAGGCCCTGGACCCCGAACAATGAACCTCACGCCCATGAACCGATCGCTTCGCCTGTCCCTGACCGCGCCGTTGCTGCTGCTGGCCGCATGCAACCAGACGCCGGCAGGCAACGAGCAGGCCGCCCCTGCCGCGCCCGCTGCCACCGAACTGACCGCCGTGCAGACGCCGCCGCCCCAGTATCCGCTGGAAGCGGCCTGCAACGGACAGGGTGGGACGACCACCCTGAAGGTGACCGTCGGCACCGAGGGCACGCCCACCGATGTCACCGTGGCCCATGGCAGTGGCAACGACGCCCTGGATCAGGCGGCCATGACGGCCGTGAAGACCTGGAAGTTCAAGCCTGCCACGCGCGGCGGTCAGCCGTTCGCCCAGACCATCAACGTGCCGGTGAACTTCCCCGCCCCGCAGGTCCGTCCGGACGCATGCTTCTCGCTGGACGAAAAGAAGCCCGCGCAGTCCTGATGCCGGCCTGGCCCTGGCCTTTACGCCAGGGCATCCAGCGCCGCCGCCAGATCCTCCGAAAGCGGCGCATTGAGCACGTAAGGGGTGCGCCCGGCGTCGAGCGCGAACTCCAGCGAGGCGGCGTGCAGGAACAGCCGCTTCAGGCCTGCTTGGTCCCGAAGCCTTTTGTTGGCCGCCGGGTCGCCGTACTTGTCGTCGCCCGCCACCGAATGGCCGATGTGCTGGGCGTGGACGCGGATCTGATGGGTGCGCCCGGTCTCGATCAGCACTTCGCAGTACGACTGCCTGCCGCGGCGCTCCAGCACCTTGAAGTGGCTCACGCTGGGCTTGCCGCCCTCGTTGACCTGAACGTGGCGCTCGCCGCCCTGCCGAAGCCCGACCAGCAACGGCGCATCGACGGTCATCACCCCGTCGGGCATGCGCCCGGTCAGCAGGGTCAGGTAGCACTTGCGGATGCCCTTGGTCGGGCCGGCATCCTCGCGCAGCAAGGCCTGCAGCTCGGTCAGGGCCGAACGCTTCTTGGCCAGGATCAGCAGGCCCGAGGTGTCCCGGTCCAGGCGGTGGACCAGCTCCAGGGATTGGTTGGGGCGCAGGGCGCGCATGGTTTCGATGGCGCCATGACTGATCCCGCTGCCGCCGTGGCTGGCCACTCCGGTCGGCTTGTTGATGACCAGCAGGCGCGCGTCCTCGAACACGATCGCCGCCTCCATCCGCGCCAGGAAGCCCGCCGGCGGCGCCGCGCGGGGGCCGGTTTCCTCCAGGCTCACCGGCGGAATGCGCACCTCGTCGCCCGGCTCGAGCTTGCGCTCGGCCTTGGCCCGCCCCCCGTTCACCCGGACCTGGCCGCTGCGGACCAGCTTGTAGACCAAGCTGCGCGGGGCGCCCTTGAGTTGTCCGAGCAGGAAATTGTCCAGGCGCTGGCCGCCGCGATCGGCGGGCACCACGACCATGCGGACGGCGCTACGGGCAGGCGGGTTTTCGGGGTGGGAGGGGGCGGTCATTTGTCCATCTTGTCTGTTACACTCGGCCTGCGAGATAAGGGTTTGATTTCGCTAGGAAGTTGCGTCACGGGCCAGAAGCCCAGCTTTCTTCAGCGAAGCCCGGCACAGTGCGCGACCACCGTCCTCGGGGCGGCCATGTTAGCGGCTCGCCGGCAGACCCCGACACCCGCCGGGTGCGTCAGACATCCGAAGCTGAACACGTCCCGCGCGGCGCAACCGGCCTTTGGGCCTGTCGCCGACGGTCCCGCAACACCGACATCGCAACAAAGCGCTCCCGCGGCTCGCCGTGGTGTCGAAGCGCTGGAAGCTCCAACCCGCCCCACCCGCGCTGCGCGCGAGGAGCGGCCGAACGTTCCAGAGGCAAAACGCCATGGTGTTTGTCGCGCGGTAGAGCGCGAGGAACACAACAATGAAACGTATGTTGATCAATGCCACGCAGGCAGAAGAACTGCGCGTGGCGATCGTGGATGGGCAAACGCTGTACGACATCGATATCGAGCAGCCCTCCAAGGAACAGAAGAAGTCCAACATCTACAAGGGCCGCATCACCCGGCTCGAACCCTCTCTCGAAGCGGCCTTCGTCGACTACGGCGCCGAGCGCCATGGCTTCCTGCCGCTGAAGGAAATCTCCCGCGATTATTTCCAGGCCGGCGTGGACCACCACAAGGCCGGCCTGCGTGAACTGTTGCGCGAGGGCCAGGAAGTGGTCGTGCAGGTCGACAAGGACGAGCGTGGCAACAAGGGCGCGGCCCTGACCACGTTCATCTCCCTGGCCGGCCGCTACATGGTGCTGATGCCCAACTCGCCCACCGCCGGCGGGGTTTCGCGCCGGATCGAGGGTGACGACCGCGCCGCGCTGAAGGCCGCCATGGACGCGCTGACCATCCCCGACGACATGGGCGTGATCATCCGCACCGCCGGCGTGGGCCGCGACGCCGAAGAACTGCAGTGGGACCTGGACTACCTGCTGAGCGTGTGGAAGGCCGTGGCCGAGGCCGCCCTGGCCAAGCCGGCGCCGTTCCTGATCTACCAGGAGTCGCGCCTGATCGTGCGCGCCCTGCGCGACTACCTGCGCAGCGACGTGGGCGAGATCCTGGTCGACACCGAGGAGCTGTACGCCACCGCTCAGGAGTTCATGCAGCAGGTGATGCCGCACAACCTGCGCAAGCTCAAGCACTACACCGACGACATCCCGCTGTTCAACCGCTTCCAGATCGAATCGCAGATCGAGGGCGCTTACGAGCGCAACGTGCGCCTGCCCTCCGGCGGCTCGATCGTGGTCGACCAGACCGAGGCGCTGACCGCCATCGACGTCAACTCGGCCCGCGCCACCAAGGGCGGCGACATCGAGGAGACCGCGTTTCACACCAACTGCGAGGCGGCCGAGGAAGTGGCCCGTCAGCTGCGCCTGCGCGACCTGGGCGGCCTGGTGGTGATCGACTTCATCGACATGGCGTCCAACAAGCACCAGCGTGAAGTGGAAAACCGCCTGCAGAATTCGCTCAAGTACGATCGCGCCCGCGTTCAGCTGGGCCGCATCTCGCGCTTCGGCCTGATGGAGATGTCGCGCCAGCGCCTGCGTCCCAGCCTGGGCGAGTCCAGCCAGATCGTGTGCCCGCGCTGCGACGGCCATGGCCGCATGCGCAGCGTCGAGTCGCTGTCGCTGTCCATCATCCGCGTGGCCGAAGAGCACGCCATGAAGGACAACACCGGCCAGGTCCTGGTGCAGGCGCCGCTGGAGATCGCCAACTACCTGCTCAACGAAAAGCGCGGCGCGCTGCGCGAGATCGAGCAGCGCCACGGCTCGCCGATCATCATCGTGGCCGACGAGCAGCTGCACACTCCGCACTACGAGGTCACGCGCCTGCGCGAAAACGAGCTGGGCGAAGAATCCAGCAAGCCCAGCTATCAGCGCGGCACCCCGCGCAAGCTGCCGGTACATGCGTTGACCAAGGCCCAGCTCAACATCCCCGCCGCCCCGGCGGTGACCACGGTCAAGCACGCCCAGCCTGCCCCGGTCCGCCAGGAGCGCGAGGCACCGGCCCCGGTCGAACCCACGCCGGCCCCCGTCGCGCCGGCTCCGCAGCCGGCCGTCGCGCCGGGCGGCGTGGTCGGCTGGCTCAAGCGCGTGTTCGGTGCCGCCAGCGCCCCCGCGCCGGCCTCCCCGGCCACGCCCGCACGCAGCAACGACGGTCGTCAGGGCCGCGCCGAGCGTGGCAATGGCAACGCGCCGCAGCAGCGCCGTGACGCCAACCGCGGCCAGGGTGGCAATGGTCGCGGCAGCCAGAACGGCCAGCAGCGACGCGAGCGCGGCAAGGACAAGGAGGCGAACCAGAACAATGGTGGCGCCCAGCAGCCGCGCAATCGTGGCGAGCAGCAGGGCAAGCCGGCCAGGCAGCAGCCCAAGGCCAAGCAGCAGGAGAAGCAGCAGGACAAGAGCCCCTCGCCTGCGCAGGCCAACGAGCGGGGTCCCAAGCCCCAGCGTGAGCCGCAGCAGAAAGCGCCCGAGGTCCAGAACGAGGTCAATGCCGCCGTTGCGGCCGCTGCGCTCGCCCAGGGCGCAACCTTGGCGCAGCAGGACACCCCGCCGCAGACCGCTCCCGCCCCCGAGGCGCGCAGCGAAGCCCCGGAAGCACGCAAGCCACGCGAGAAGAAGCCTCAGGTCGAGGACACCGAGACCCTGACCCCCGTTGCACCCGAAGGCCAGGAAGCGGCCGGCGAAGCCGCCGCGGCGCAAGACACGCACGATGCGAACGATGCCGAATCCGGCGATGAAAGCGGCACCCCGCGCCGTCGCCGTGGCCGTCGCGGCGGTCGCCGTCGCCGTCGTGGCAATGGCGAAGGCAATGGAGCGCCGCACGACCAGCACGACGCGGACGCCGACCAGGCGGGCGATGAGGAGCCGGTCGTGATCGCGTCTTCTTCCCAGCCCGAGTTCGACTTCGACGATGCCGAGCCGGCAACGCCGGCGCCCGCGCCACGTGCCCAGCCTGCCAGCGCGGCCGCGGCCGCGGTGGTTGCCGTCGCCGATTCGACGCCGGAACCCAAGTTCGAGCCGACCCAGGACGCCGCCGAAGCCGCACCGCAGACCTCCTCCGAACCAGCCGCCCCCCCGGCGCCGCAGGTCGTGACACCAGCCGCGGTCGCCGTGGCAGTCGTCTCGGAAGTCGCGCCTGCCGAAGAGATCGCGCCGTTGGCGGTGGAAGAGACGCCAGCCACCGCAGCGTTTGCCGAGATGGACATGCCGTCCGACGCAGCCCCGGCTCCGGTGGAACCTGTCCTCGCCGCCGCCGCGGAAACCGTCGATGCCGCAGGCCAGCCCGACCTGCTGGTCGCCGCCGAGGTAGCCCCGTCTGCCGCGGAAGCAGAAGCCGCGCAGCAGGCCACTAAGCCTCAGCCGATCACGCCGCCGGCCGGTTCGCTGTTCTTTGCTGCCGACGTGGCCACTCCGCGTTCGGTGACCCGCCACCTGTTTGAGCCTGCGTCTCCGTCGCAGCCCGCGCAGGTGCCGAGCGAAGCGCACAACGACGATGCCCCCGCTGCCGGCGATACGGCAGGTGGCAGCGATTCGGAGAGCGAACGCAGCGCCTGATCGGCGCTGCACACCGGCGCGTGCTGGGTCAGACCACGCGCGCCGGATCCACCAGGCCGTACTGCGCGGCCAGGCGGGCCAGCGACACGGTGTCCTGGACGTTGACCTTCTGGAACAACCGCGACTTGTGGGTGTTGACCGTCTTGGGGCTGAGGCTGAGACGCCGCGCGATGTCTTCCTGTCGCAGGCCCTGGATGAGCAGCATGGCCACCTCCAGCTCACGCGGGGACAGCGCATCGAACGGTGACCCCGCCGTGTCCACGCTGGACAACGCCAGGTTCTGCGCCACGCTGGATCCGAGATAACGACGACCGCGCGAGACCTCCCGCACGGCGCGCACCAGCTCTGCGGCGTCCCCACCCTTGCCCACATAGCCCGAGGCTCCCGCCTCGAGCAGCCGCTTAGGCAACGGACCGTCCTCCAGCACCGAGACGATCACCACGCGCGTGCCATAGTCGCCGCGCACGATGCGCTCGGTGACATCCAGCCCGCTCAGGCCCGGCAGATGCAGGTCGCACAACACGACATCGGGCTTGAGCTTGCGGATCTCCGGCAGCGCGTCTTCGCCATTCTCGGCTTCGCCGACGACGTCCATATCGTCCTGTCCGGACAGGATCATCTTCAGACCGGTCCTGACCAACGCATGATCATCGACCAGGAATACCCGGATCATCATCCTTGCTTCCCCTTGTGCAAGACATCATCCCCTCCCCGCCTGCCAGACTAAACGCCACCATCACGCGGAGCAAGCCGGTCGCCTTGCGCCATGGGCGGATGCAAGGGCGCTGCCGGCCTCAGCTTCCTGCAGGAAGCCCGATGGTCCGGCTTTCCTTGAACGCCTCCTCATATCCAATCTCCCGATCATTGCGGATTGGAATCCAAACCTCGGTGCTACTCAAAATCGGGGGGACGTCGTCTGGACAGCAAGTTTTCCTAACCACTGAAGAGCTATCGGGCTTCGCTGCAAAGCGTGTGCCGCCTCAGTAAGCTAGCATCACTCAGAGGATTGACCGCAAGGACCGCCTTCGCATGCCGTTGCCCCTCCACCCATCCTTGAAAGCGCTGGCACCTGAGTGCAAGGCATGGCTTGATCGGGCACGGACCTCGGGCGACATCGATCGCTACGCCCAGGCCATCGAGGAGCATCTCAAAGCCACCGGACCGCTGAGCCCCAAGGTCGGCACACAGATGGGGCGGATCAGCCACTTTTGGAGTGTGGCCGCGTGTGACGCCTACTTCCGCGAGGACTTGGCGGAACTCGCCCAGTTCTTCTGCTGGACGATCGAGAGTCACGCGTTGCTTCTGCGCTGGGACGCGGTGCACAGCCAGATCCACCCCGAGCTTGGAAATTGGCCGCAAGAGTATTCGGACAGCTTGCGAGCAGCTGGACCCACCGTTTTGTCTAACTGGACGACCGGCAAGGTCTGCACACAGCGCTTATTGGAAATGGCCCAGAAGGACGAGCAACTCAACACGCTCCCGCAGTCCCGACGCATTGCCCACAACACGCACGATGTGTTCCTGATCGGATTGCTTTCGGCAGGCTATGGTCTTGCCACCCACTTCGAGCCTCGCAAGCCACTGATTGCGCCCTACCAGGCCGTCTTAGACACCTGGAAGAGCCAAGATCAAGATTCGTTTGCACATGCTATGAGTGAGGCTGCTGACTTTCATCTGAGCCGAAGCAAGGCAAGCACAGGCTCAAAGATCTATGAGTTTGATCGCGACTTCGATCGCGTCTTCCCGATCGAGCTACTTGCTGTCCTATCCCTTCGTCGGCGTGATGGTCTACCTGACTTCCCAAGCGGCCACGCTTTGATTGACGGGCCGTGGTCGTTGATCAGGGATCTCGCCTGCCCGCCGGCACCCTCACTCCTCGCTGCCGTTCTGGCGCGCGTTGAGGAGGACTACCCGCTTTTCCGTTGACTCATGTTGAAAGGATTCACGCATGAACGTACCCAATCGTCCCAAAGACTCTGCCGATCTTGCCGCGCTTGCCATGGCGACCGATGCCAATGGCCAAGTCGATCTGACCGCGCTCGAAGCGCACCGCCTGATCCTGAACAACCAAATGGTCCAAGGTCTGGATGCGCAAGGCCTGGTCAATTCGATCACGCATTCCCCCGCCTACGCCGACCCCAAAGGCCGCGAAGCAGTCGGGACGCTCATTGACGCTATCTCCAAGCGTTTGCCGCCAGCTGATGCGATGCGCTTTGACATCGCACTCGATGCGGCCAATGTCAACGAGTCTTGGGCCGAGCGGAACTTCGAGCGCTATATCCAGGAGCCGGTCGTTGCAGGCTGGGAGGAAGCCAAGACGCGTGGGAGCGCGGCGCTCAACTGGACCGATGCGCAAATCAGCGACAACTTGGCTCAGTCACGGCGCTGGGCGCAGGAAGTCCGTGACAACCCTCAGAACAGCTATCTCGAACGCGCAGCTGGCGCGATCTCATCCGATCTGGCCGGGCGCGGCCAGGACAGCTATGGGGCAATGAAAGGTGCGACCAGTCATGGCCTCTCGATGCTGGGTGACACGGTCGATCTAGCGAAGTTCGCCTATGAGTTCAGAACCGACGAGAACTTTCGCAACCTGGTCATGGGTGCGGCATCGGTCTATGTCAACCAAGCCATCGATGATCCTGGAAAAGTCCCGCGCGACATCAAGAATGCCGCCGTTGGCGCTTGGAACGAGTGGGAAAAAGGCTTCGAGCAGGCCACGCGCGAAGGCAAGGAGCAGGAATACCTAGGCCAAGCCAAAGGTGCGGCGGCGATTGAGATTATCGCCACCTTTGTGCCGGTGTCCAAGCTCACCAAGCTTGGCAAGGTGGCCCAAGTCGCCGATGGAGTTGAAGACCTCGCGGGAGAGGCAGGTCGGGTTGCTGGGCGGGTCGAGCGCCATGCAGCGGGTGAGCTGAGCGAAGAACTGCTGGAACTTGCGCACGACGCCAGACAGCTTCAAAGCAAGGGCGGGTTGGAAGCCAAGGGCGCAGACCTTATGTTTCACGGTCTGGCAGGCGTCAAGCGCAGCCAGGGCGAACTCGGGGAATTGGTGGACGGGCTTCGAAAGTCGGGGCACTTGGATGGATTGCTTGATAGCGGCGCTCTGACACCCAAGGAACTTGGTTACCTGGCGCGACAAGATGTCAGCATGTTCAATGGCTCGGTGTCTTTTGAACAGGCCATCACCAAGTCAGTCGGTGGACGAGAACTCTCGGCATTGACCCGAGGTGAGACCGGCGACATTGGTGAGGCGATCGTGGCTCACAAACTCGCGCGAGAAGGCTACACCGACCTTGTGCCGATCCAGAACAACTCAGGGCACGGCAACGACTTGGCGGGCTTCAATCCTAAAAGCGAGCGCCGGGAAGTCATTGAAGTCAAAGCCTCGGTCATTGGTGCTGCCAAGGATCAAGTGGGTGATCCCCAACGCCTGATCACTGCGCGGCTTGAAAAGGCCATCGAAGGTCGCGGGCATTGGGATGCGAAGAACATGTGGGAGCAAGACGCGAAAGCGACGGCTGAGCGCCTCATTGACAACCACTTTGATGAAGCCACACGCCACCTGGACATTGACTCGAAATGGGCCCGGGTGAACCTGGAAAAGGATCCGGCAACCGGCCACATCCGAGGTGAACCCCAAATCGAGCGCTGGCAAACGCCTGCCGAGCGAGCTTTGGAGCGATCGAATTCCCCTGCCCCGACCACGCCAGGTCGAACACCGGTTTCACCCGAGCACCCTGATCACGCCATGCATGAGCAGATCCGGACCAAGGTCACTGAGCTTGGTCAACAGCATGGCGTCTCCAGTGAAGTGAACGATCGAATGGCGGCCAGCCTCTTGACCTTGGCCAAAGACAGCGGGCTGACCCGGGTAGACCACGTTGTTCTGAGCAATCGCACTGCAACCTTAGACACGGCGACCAATGTCTTCGTCGTCCAAGGCTCTCTTAACGATCCGGCCATGCTCCGGGCTCATATGCCGACTGCCCAAGCCGCTCAGACTTCCGTAGAGCACTCTTTCAATCAGCTCGAACAAGTCAATCAGCGATTGGCGCAAAGCCAAGCTCAGCAGCAGACCTTGGAGCAGACGCAAAACCAGAACTCACCTCAGATGCGGATGAGCTAGTCAGGTAACAAAGAAAGCAGGGCAAATGCCCCTTATCGAAAGGGCAGTCTTGCCACTTTACTCGGCTACCCGGTATCCGCTCTCGCCCTACATCGCTGGCTTCGGGACGGAGTTTCCAATCCCCATGACAGGATTATTGACCGGTCGTCATCCTTGCTCTCAACAACGGAAGTTGTTGAGAGCAAGGCCTCAGGCAACATTAGCGCCCACAGCCAGCGTCGAAAGGGGCAGTGACCAGGGAAGCAACGAACAAGGTAGTAAGGAAAGCGCATCTCGAGGGATGTCCCCTGATTTACGCCCTGGACTGGAACCTATTCAAAAAGCCTCATAATTCAATTAATTACAAGGAAATGGCGGAGAGAGTGGGATTCGAACCCACGGAAGGTTTGACCCTTCGCCGGTTTTCAAGACCGGTGCCTTAAACCGCTCGGCCATCTCTCCGACGTGCGTGCCGGCAGGCCCGGCAGCGAAGCGCCCGGCGCGGGGCCGGGCGGGCATTCTCGCACGTGCGCGGGGCGGCGGGTACCGCCTCGGCGGGTCAGGAGGCCTTGCGCAGGCCCAGTTCGACCAGGCGTTCGACGCACTTGCCGCCACAGTCCAGGCGCGAGGCCTCGATCTGCTGCGGCAGGTGTTCGGCCAGGTAGTCGATGAACACGCGCACCGCCGGCAGCAGGCCACGGCGCGAGGCGAACACGGCATGGCAGATGCCCTGCGGCAGCGACCATTCGGGCAGCACGACCTCCAGCTCGCCGCTGCGCACCGCATCGGCGCAGACGGTTTCGGGCAGCAAGGTGATGCCGTATCCGTCCTTGGCCATCGCCTTGAGTAGCGGGAAATCGAAGCCCGCCAGGCGCGGCTGCAGCTCGACGCGGCGCACCTCACCGGCCGGCCCGTGCAGTTCCCAGCGCTGGCGGGCTTCGTCCTCGCTCATCGACATGGTCACGTGCTGGGTCAGGTCTTCCGGGGTCTGCGGCCGGCCGGCGCGCTGCAGGTACTTGGGGCTGGCGACCAGCAGCTCCTGGATCTGGCCGAAGCTGCGCATCACCAGGCTGCCATCGTCGTCCAGCTTGGCGCGCACGCGCAGAGCGATGTCGTAACCCTCGTTGATGATGTCCACGCGCCGGTTGTTGACGTGCAGCTGCAGGCGCACCTTGGGGTACTTGTCCAGGAACGCCGGCAGGATCTTGGGCAGCTGCATCTGCGCCACGGCGACCGGCACGCTGACCCGGACCACGCCACGCGGCTCGGCCGAGAGGCGGTCCACCACTTCGCGCGCGGCCTGGGCCTCGGCGAGCATGGTCTGCGCGTGGCGATGCACGCTCATGCCCACGTCGGTCACCGCGAAGCGACGCGTGGAGCGCTGCAACAGGCGCACGCCCATGTCGGTTTCCAGCTGGCTGATGCGCCGGCTCAGGCGTGACTTGGGAATGCCGAGCGCGCGTTCGGCCGCGGCGAAGCCGCCGTGGTCGACGACCATGGCGAAGTAATAAAGATCGTTGAGGTCTTGCATGGCGGCATCCCGAATCTGGAACGATTCAGGACATTTAACACCCGCATGTTTGTCCGTGCAACGAAAACGGACAAAATTGGGCGGGATTCTCTACCCCGCCCGTGGGCCAATCCTCAGGCGATGCGTTCCAGTCCGCCCATGTAGGGACGCAGCGCTTCGGGGACGTCGATGCTGCCGTCGGCGTTCTGGTAGTTCTCCATCACCGCGATCAGGCAGCGGCCAATCGCCACGCCCGAGCCGTTGAGCGTATGCACGGCCTCCGGCTTGCCGGTGGCCGGATTGCGCCAGCGCGCCTGCATGCGCCGGGCCTGGAAGTCGCCACAGTTGGAGACCGAGGAGATCTCGCGGTAGGTGTCCTGCGAGGGCAGCCAGACCTCCAGGTCATAGGTCTTGGTGGCCGAAAAGCCCATGTCACCCGAGCACAGCAGCATGCGCCGGTACGGCAGGCCCAGGGTCTCCAGCACCACTTCGGCACAGCGGGTCATCCGCTCGTGCTCTTCGGCGCTTTCTTCCGGCCGAGTGATGGCCACCAGTTCGACTTTCTCGAACTGGTGCTGGCGGATCATGCCGCGCGTATCGCGACCATGGCTGCCGGCCTCTGCGCGGAAACACATCGAGTGGGCGGTCATGCGCAACGGCAGCGCGGCGTCCTCGACGATGGTGTCGCGCACGGTGTTGGTCAGCGGCACTTCGGAGGTCGGGATCAGGTAGCGCTTGCCCTCGCCCACCTGGGTCGAGAACAGGTCTTCCTCGAACTTGGGTAGCTGGCCGGTGCCCTGCATCGACTCGGCGTTGACGATCACCGGGACGTTGGTTTCCTGGTAGCCGTGGGCGCCGGTGTGCAGGTCCAGCATCAGCTGGGCCAGGGCACGATGCAGGCGCGCCACGGGGCCACGCAGCACCGTGAAGCGCGCGCCCGACAGCTTGGCGGCGGTGTCGCCGTCCAGCCAACCGTTGCGCGCGCCGAGCTCGACATGGTCCTTGATCGGGAAATCGAAGCTGCGTGGCGTGCCCCAGCGGTGTTGCTCGACGTTGCCGGCTTCGTCGGTGCCCGGCGGCACGGTCGGATCGGGCAGATTGGGAATGCCCAGGGCGATGGCCTCGATCTGGGCGCGCAACTGGTCCAGCTCGACCTCCGAGGCCTTCAGCTCCTCGCCGAATCCGGCGACCTCGGCCAGCAGCGGCGCGACGTCCTCGCCCTTGGCCTTGGCCTGGCCGATTGCCTTGGAACGGGTGTTGCGAAGGTTCTGCAGATCCTGCGTGCGCACCTGGATCTGCTTGCGCCGTGCCTCCAGGGACTCCAGCGCGGACACGTCCAGATCGAAGCCACGCGTGTCGCGCAGGCGCTGGGCAAGGTCGGCGGGCTGGTTGCGGAGCAGGACGGGATCGAGCATCGGAAAGACATCGGCGCAGGGAGAGAACCCCGGATTATCGCCCGAAACCCTATCCGGCGCTGCCGCCAGCCAGCCGGCGGTCGGGTCCGACGCGCGCGCCTGTGCAAGAATCCGCTGTCCTCCGCAAGCGATGGTTCCCAAAGCTCATGTCCCGTGCCAGCTCCAGCGAACGCGCCTTCACCTTCCGTTTGCCGCATCGCGCACTGTGGTTTGCGCTGGGCGCCTTCGTGCTGGGGTTGGGTCTGTTCGGGCTGTTCTGGCTGACCAACCGCGACGATGAGGCCCTCTATTCTGTCCAGCCGGTCGACAAGACCGCCGAGGCCGCCCTGTCCGAACCGCTGCCCGAGCCGATGGCCGCGCAGGACAACGCCAGTGGCATGCAGGCACCGTCGGCGAGCGATACGCAAGCCGCCGCCGATACCACCGCGTCCAGCCAGCCATTGCCCAAGGCCGTGGATGACCAAGCCGCGGACGCCGGCGCTGCACCGACCACTCAGCCACCTGCGGCGGCGCAGGCCGACCGTCCGACCCCGCTGCCGATCGAGGCGCAGAGTCCCGCCCCGACCTACCCCCCTGCGGCGCTGCGGCGCGGCGACACCGGCACGGTCGTGGTGCGCATCGAGGTGGATGCCAACGGTGATCCGGGCGGCGTGGCCCTGATCCAGCGCAGCGGTTCTCGCGATCTGGACCGGGCCGCCATGCAGGCGGTGCGTCGCTGGCACTTCCAGCCTGCGATCGAAGACGGCCAGCCGGTGGCCGGCAGCGTCGACGTGCCGGTGGAATTCAATCTGCAGCACTAATCGTCGCGGCCCGCGTGAAATCCGGTTTGCATCACTGAACCCGAGCCCGTTGCGGAGTGCGGCGGGGCCGGCATTGTCACGTCACAAAAACGACATGGCACCAACACTGCTCGCAAGCGTCCCCTAAGGATGCCACTAGTGAGGTTGAAACCATGCGTCCATCTTCATCCGACACCACGCAGGGCGTGGACAGCGCGCCATCTTCGTCCACGTTAAAGCGCAGATCCATCGGCCCGCTGCTGTGGCTGATCGTTCTGCTGGTTCTGGTGGGCGGAGCGATCTGGTGGTTCGGCGTAACGCGTGAGACAGCACCCGCTCCTACCGCGACCGTGCCAGCAGCCCCCGACGCGTCGCCCCCTGCGAAAGCAGCGCAGACCAACGGGCAGTCCCAGGCCCCTACCGCGTCCAGCCGGACACGCCCGGTCATCGCCGATCGCGATGCGCGCATGACCGAGGGCATGCCGCAACCAGACTATCCGGGCGAGGCGCTGCGCGCTGGCGAGGGCGGGACCGTGCTGCTCAACGTGGAGGTGGATGCGCACGGCGAGCCGTCCCAGATCAGCATCGCCAAGCGCAGCGGCAACCGGCAGCTGGACCGCGCCGCCATGACGGCGGCAAGCAAGTGGCAGTTCGAGCCGGCCATCCGCGATGGCGAGGCAGTGACGGCGACCGTGCAGATCCCGGTGGAGTTCTCACCGCAATAGGGGGCTGTGCTCACATATGCGCATCTGGCCATCACAGGTGCGCACACACTTCCTGCCCGCCCCTCCGAACGTTACGTTCACCTCGCTCCATTGATCACGTGCGAGATAGGGCACCTTGCCAAATTGCCGGTCGTAAGATCCAGCTCACAGTCCGGACTTAAGCCCAAACGCACCTGGCCTGCAATGAACGGTCATGCGTCTCTGCCGCGATCTGGACGGTCCCGGATCATCGAAACCTGCCGTGCCGGACTTAGGTCGCGGCGCGCGTCTGGCCATGACCCTGCACCACGAATCGCTCCACGGTCAGTGCCTCCAGGCCCATCGGACCGTAGGAATGGAGGCGCGTTGTGGAAATCCCGATCTCTGCGCCCAGGCCCAACTCGCCGCCATCGGAGAAGCGCGAGGACGCGTTGACCATCACCACCGCCGCGCGCAGCGCGCCGACGAACGCGGCGGCACGGGCGTCGTTTCCGGTCGCGATGACCTCGGTGTGGTCCGAGCCGTAGTGACGGATATGTTCGATGGCCGCGTCCAGGCCGTCGACGACGCGGACGGCCAGGATCAGGTCAAGGAACTCGGCGGCGTAGTCCTCGTCGCTGGCAGGCTTGGCCTCGGCCACCAGCACGCGCGTGGTCTCGTCGCCGCGCAGTTCCACGCCACGTGCCAGCAGCGCCTTGGCCGCCATCGGCAGGAAGCGCTCGGCAATGGCCTTGTGCACCAGCAAGGTTTCCAGCGAGTTGCACGCGCTGGGACGCGACACCTTGCCGTCCACCAGCAGGCCGACGGCCAGGTCCAGGTCGGCGCTGTCGTCCACGAAGAGGTGGCACACGCCCTTGTAGTGCTTGATCACCGGCACGCGTGCATGCTCGGCGACGAAGCGGATCAGGCCTTCGCCGCCGCGCGGAATGGCCAGGTCGACGATGTCAGTCAGCTGCAGCAGTTCCAGCATGGTCTCGCGGCGCAGGTCGGTGACCAGGGTCAGTGCCGCGGCCGGCACGTCGGCGGCTTCCAGCGTCGCCTGCAGAACTTGGGCGATGGCGGTGTTGGAATGGATCGCCTCCTTGCCACCGCGCAGGATCACGCCGTTGCCGGCCTTGATGCACAACGCCGCCGCGTCGGCGGTCACATTGGGGCGCGCCTCGTAGATCATCGCGATCACGCCCAGCGGCACGCGCACCTTGCTGACTTGGATGCCGTTGGGGCGGGTGTCGGTACGGGTGACCTGACCGACCGGATCCGGCAGGCGCGCCACTTCCCTCAGGGCAGCGGCCATGCCGTCGATACGCTCCGGCGTCAGCGTGAGCCGGTCCAGCATGGCGCTGCCGATCCCGTTGTCCCGCGCGGCCTGCAAATCCTGCGCGTTGGCGGCCAGGATGGTCTGCGCCTGGTCCTGGAGCCGCTGCGCCATGGACGTCAGCAGGTCGGCCTTGTCGGTTGAGGACAGCTGCGCCAGCACCTGGGCGGCGTCGCGGCAGGCCAGGGCCTGGGTCTTGATGTCATCGGTCATGGCGGAAGGACTCGGCACGAAAGGAGGATTGCGGGTGGGAGCCGCCACGGCGGCGATGAGGCTCTCCCGGCAAGGCCCCATCGCTGCCATGGCGGCTCCCACCGTAGACGGCGGTCACAGCAGCACCAGGTCGTCGCGGTGGATCACGTTCTCACCGTAGCTATAACCCAGCACGGCCTCGATCTCGCGCGAATGCCGTCGCGCGATGCGGCGGATGTCGGCGGCAGAATACTGGGCGATGCCCCGCGCCAGGCGGCGCACGCCTTTGGCATCCCGCTGCTGCACCTCGACCATGTCGCCGCGCCGGAAGTCGCCTTCGGCCCCGGTCACCCCGCCCGGCAGCAGGGAGGCGCCCTTGCCGGCCAGCGCCGCGGCCGCCCCGGCATCGACCAGGATCGCACCCGCTTCCACCGGCGCATGGCGCAACCAACCTTTGCGCGCGGCGATGCGGGTCTGCGCGGCATGGATGCGGGTGCCGCGCAGCCGATCCAGCGCCAACCCGCGCACGACCTCGGCGCTGCGGCCATTGAACAGATAGGTCTCCACGCCCGCCGCGCCGGCCTTGGCGGCGGCTTCCAGCTTGGTCCGCATGCCGCCGGTGCCCACGCTGCTGCCGCTGCCGCCCGCCATCGCGAACACCTCGGGCGTCAGCGCCGTCACCTCGTCCAATGGCCGCGCGGTCGGATTGCTGCGCGGATCGGCGGTGTACAGGCCGTCGATGTCGGTGGCGATGAACAAGGCATCGGCGTCGACCAGCGCGGCCACCACGGCAGCCAGGTTGTCGTTGTCGCCCAGCTTGAGCTCGTCGATGGAGACGGTGTCGTTTTCGTTGATGACCGGCAGCGTGCCCAATGCAAGCAGCTCCAGCAGGGTCGCGCGCGCATTGAGATAGCGGCGACGATTACGCAGGTCGTCATGGGTCAGCAGCACCTGCGCCACCGGTCGCTCGAAGAAGCGCTGCCACAACCCGATCAGCTGCGCCTGCCCCAGTGCGGCCAGCGCCTGGCGCGCGGCGATGGCCGCGCCGGCTTCGGCGGCCCTGGGCACGATCGCGCGCCCGGCCGCGACCGCGCCGGAGGACACGATCACCACCTCGCGCCCGGCCAGTACGTTGGCCGAGACGAACTGGGCCAAACCCAGCGCGAACTTCGGCGACAACCCGCCCCCGTCCGCCGCCAACAGGCTGCTGCCGACCTTGAGCACCGCGCGCCGCCACGGCGGCAGGGCCTGTTCGGTGAAGGCGATGACGGAGGGGGACGCGGCGTTTTTCATGAGGGCGTTGAGGACGGGAGGGTTGATCGCGCCGCGGCTTTCGCAGGGCATTGGCGATGAGAGAGGTTGTAGTTGGTCAATAGAGGACGTGGAAAAACAGGCATCAACCACCTAGCAGCATGATTTTCACATCTTGACTCTCTACGCGATTAATCGATCTATCCAGTGCAAACCGAACCAACGATCCAAGCTCAGGAGCCTGTTTGCAAGCTCCGATGATCTGGTCGAGGAGAAGCGTTAGACGTTCCTCTGAAGGATTGGCGTGCGCGCCCCAGACTCGATGCTGAACCTCGTTGAGCCACTTCAAACAGTTGAGCTGGTTCGCAATCGGCAAGCCTGCATCAGACCAGACTCCTCTGCCTACGACAGTCAACTCATGCCAAAGGTGAGTACAAAAGAGCCTGGCCTGATCGTGATCAAGAGCGACTACTTTCTCGCGCATTGGAATGCCTTGAATCTGAGGTGACGGACTGTTTTGCAGAAAACTCACATCCATGACCGCCCGAGCTTCAACCAAGATCGTCAAAACGCACCACTTGGAGCCAGAAGCTACGGCGTGTTCCACTCGTACACGGTCAGCTCGGACGCGTCGCGCAGGGCCAGCGGGTCGGTGGCGACCAGCGCCTGGGCCTGCTCCAGGCTGTCGAGGTTCTTGAGCACGTAAGCGCCGCCGCTGCCGTCGCTGAAACCGCCGGTCATGTGGAGCTGGCCTTCGACCTTGAGATTGATCAGCCAGTCCTTGTGCGGACCGATCACGTCGTCCGGAAAGTCGGCCTTGCGCTTGGCCATCACCAGATACAGCTTCATTGACGCTTCTCCTGCTTGTGTTGCGTGGTTAGCGCGATGGGTTGCGCTGCGGTAACCACTGGATGATCAGACATTCGCCTGCCGCAAAGCAGCTCCCGCCTGCGCCGGGAAACGACTCAAACCTGGCTGGCAACCCTGAGCAGTCCGCTCGATTCCCCGACCAGTCAAAACACCTATTGCTGTTGCTGTTGCTGTTGCTGTTGCTGTTGCTGTTGCTGTTGCTGTTGCCAGTGATCTTGACTCACCCTAGCCGTAAAGCGAGCCGAGCATCGCAGGAAGTCAGGGCCGAAGAGGCGCCCTGTCTGAGCGAAGCGAGTTTGGGCGCCGTGCCCTGACTTCCGAGAAGCGCAGGGGACCGCCGCGAAGCGGCGGCGAGTGTCCGGCGGAAAGCGGTTTTGCTTCCTTTTGCCGCGACAAAAGGAAGTCGCGCCAGAGGCGCGAAAGCCCTTGATCTTTCCTCACAAACGGCGAACAAACTCTCAGCCTTCCAAACCCTCCCAGCGCCGCCGCAACACGTCCAGTTGCAGATCCGCCGCCGCCCCCGGCGATACGCGCGCCGCCAAACTCCCTTCCGGCGTACGCCCCTGCCCTGCCGTGTCCGCGCTGGCCGCCGCGGCCTTGTAGGCCTCGCGAAACGGCACGCCAGCCACCGCGGCCTCCACCGCTACGTCGGTCGCATACATGCCTGAATCGATCGCCGCGTGGATCTTGTGCTGCCGCCACTCCAGGTTGGCCAGCAACGCCGGCAGCAGCTCCAGTGCCGCCAGCCCGCGCCCGAAGCCGTGGAAGATCGCGCCCTTGGAGCCCTGCAGGTCGCGGTGATACCCCGAAGGCAGCGACAGCAGCTGCTCGATCTCGGTCTTGGCCGCGGCCACGCTGGCGTGGGTGGCGCGCATCAGCTCGATCACGTCCGGGTTGCGCTTGTTGGGCATGATCGAGCTGCCGGTGGTGTACTGCGCCGGCAGCGCGACGAAGCCGAACTCGCCACTGGTGAACAACGACAGGTCCCAGGCGATGCGGCGCAGATCCAGCGTGGCGCCGCCGAGGGCCTCCAGCGCGGCCAGCTCGAACTTGCCGCGCGAGAGCTGCGCATAGATCGGCGAGACCTGCATCCGGGCAAAGCCCAGTTCGGCGGTGGTGTGCTCGCGATCCAGCGGCAGGTTGACGCCGTAGCCGGCCGCCGTGCCCAGCGGGTTGGCGTCCACCAGCCGGAAGGTGTCCATCGCGCGCACGGCGTTGTCGATGAAGGCTTCGGCCCAGCCGGCCCACCACATGCCTGCCGAGGACACCACCGCACGCTGGATGTGGGTATAGCCGGGAATCGGCAGGCCCTTTTCGGCTTCCGCGCGGTCCAGCGCGACCTTGGCCACCTCGCGGCTCAGCTCGGCCACGCGCAGCAGCTTGTCCTTCAGCCACAGGCGCGTGGCGACCAGGATCTGGTCGTTGCGGCTGCGGCCGGTGTGGATCTTGCGGCCGGCATCGCCCAGGCGCTCGGTCAGGCGCGCTTCAATGGCCGAGTGGCAGTCCTCGTACTGCTCATCGAGCACGAAGGCACCGCTGCGGAAGTCTTCGGCCAGCACATCGAGTTGCTCGCTCAGCTTGCCCAGCTCGGACAGCGAGAGGATGTCGATGTGCTGCAACCCCTGCGCATGCGCCTTGCTGGCCGCGATGTCGTACAGGAAAAACTCGCGGTCCAGGATGACGTCATCGCCGGCCAGGAAGGTCTGGATCTTGGCGTCGACCGCGACGCCGGGTTTCTGCCACAACAAGTCAGCCATGGATGGTTCTCCTGCGATGCCGGGCGTGGCCGGCATGGATGCTTTAGGTTTTGTGGGAGCCGGCATGGCGGCGATCCGGCTTCACCGGGAAAGCTTCATCGCCGCCATGGCGGCTCCCACCAGATTCGGAATCAGTGTGGGATCGAGGTCAGCTCATCCAGGCCCAGGGCCAGGTTGAGGTTCTGCATGGCCTGGGTGGCCGCGCCCTTGAGCAGGTTGTCCAGCGTGGACACCACCACCACGCGCTTGCCGCCCGGGGCCAGGGTGAAGCCACCGATCTGCACGCCATGGGTGCCGGCGATGCGGCTGACCCACGGCGCATCGTCGATCACCTCCACCAGCGGCTCGTCGGCATAACGCGCCTCATACAAGGACTTGATCGCCTCGCGCGTCATCGCGTGCTGCAGCCACAGGTTGACGGTCATGGTGATTCCGCGGAAATGCGGCGCCACGTGCGGCATGAACTCCACCGGCAGGCCGAGCTGCGCGGACACCTCGCGTTCGTGCATGTGGTTGGTGAGCGAATACGGCATCAGGTTGTCGGCCAGCAGCTCGGGGTTGTTCTTGTCCGACGGCGTGGTCCCAGCACCTGAATAGCCAGAGACGCCGAAACACTGCGGCGGACTGGCCAGCTGATCCAGCAGCGGCGCGATCGCCAACTGCATGGCCGTGGCATAGCAGCCGGGGTTGCTGATGCGCTTCTGGCCGGCATACCTGTCGCGGGTGAGTTCCGGCAGGCCGTAATACCAGCTAGGTTCAAAGCGGTAGTCGGCCGACAGGTCGACGATGATGGTGTCCGGCGCGACCGCCTCGAGCGCGGCGACGAAGGGCTCGGCCTTGTCGTTGGGCAGCGCCAGGATCACCGCGTCGGCGCCCTTGGCGGCCGCGGCGTCGGCATCGAGATTCTCGAAGTGCAGCGCGCCGGCATAGGCGGCGTTGTGTTCGCTGACCGGCTGGCCGTCCAGCTCGCGCGAGGACACGAAGGCCAGCTGCAGCTGTGGGTGGGCGACGATCAGCTTGATCAGCTCGCTGCCGGTGTGGCCGCGCGCGCCGACGATGCCGACGGTGAACGTTTTGGAAGTCATGCGTGCTTGTCCAGCTGGTGTTGCAGATGGGTTTTGATCGCCGGCCATTCGCGGTCGAGGATCGAGAAGATGACGGTGTCACGCAGGGACCCATCGGCGTGGCGCTTGTGGTTGCGCAGGACGCCGTCCTGTCTTGCGCCCAGGCGGGCGATGGCCGCGCGCGAGGCATGGTTGAACCAGCTGGTTTCCAGCACCACCGAGGCCACGCCCAGGGTCTCGAACGCGTGGCCCAGCAGCAGCTGCTTGGCTTGGGTGTTGAGGCCGGTGCGCTGCACGCGCGGTGCGTACCAGGTGTAGCCGATGCTCAGGCGCGGCACCGCCACGTCGATGTCATAGAAGCGCGTGCAGCCGGCCACCACGCCATCGGCGTCCAGCACCGTGAAGCACAGCATGCGGCACTGCGCCTGCTCGGCCAGCGCGGCGGCGATGTAGCCGTCGATGGCCTCGAACTTGGGCACGCCGGTGTACCACAGGGCCGGCAGCACGCCGTCGGCGACGATCGCGCGCAGGCCGTCGGCATGCGCCGGCGACAGCGGCGTCAGGGTGACGTGGTCGCCACGCAGGGTCGGCACGCAGGTCCAGGCGGTGGCGTCGGCCTGTGTCATTAGCCTTCCAGCGTCGGCTGGCGCGTCGCGCAATGGGCCACGCACTGCTTGATCTGGTCGAAATCCTCCATGCCGTACCAGAACACCTTCCACTTCTCCTGCTTGAAGCAGCCGTCGGACTCGGCGTAGTAGAAGATGTTGATCTGGTTGTTGTGGCGCGAGCGCCAGAACAGCTGCGGCGTCTCCTCGCGCATCACGTTCCAGACCGCACGGCCCAGGCCCTCGCCCTGCGCGTCGTCGGACACGGCGAACTTGTCCAGGTACACCATGCCGTCGCCCTCGGTGAGGATGACGGCGGTGCGGTAGTTCTCGCTGACGTAGGCGCGCAGCAACGCGGTCTTCTCGAAATAGTCCGGCACCAGCGTGCGGCGGAAGCTGGATTCGATCAGGGTCTTCAGCCGCGGCAGGTCCAGCTCGTCCCAGGAAGTCGCCTTCAGCACGCGCTCGCCACGCCGGACCAGCGTGCCGGAGCCCTTGTGCGTGAACAGCTCTTTGGCAAGGTCCGCCGGCCGGGTGATCGACACCGACGATTCCAGCGGCAGCTTGTCCAGCAGATCCTTGATTTGCTCGATCTTGACCTTCATGCCGCCGTGGATCCACGGCTGGGCAATCAGGTGGTCGTACTCGGTGGACAGGTTGATCGAGTCGATCACCTTGCCCTGCTCGTCGAGCAGGCCGCCGGTGCCGGTGAGGAAGATGATCTTGTACGGCTGCAGCTCGCGCACCAGCTCGTTGGCAGCGAAGTCGGCGTTGATGTTGAGGATCTGGCCGGCCGGGGTTTCGCCCAGGCTGGTGATCACCGGGATCGACCCGGCCTGCAGGCTGGCTTCGATCGGCGCCAGGTTGACCGCCTTGACCTCACCGACCAGCCCGTAGGTGTCCTGGTCCAGGTAGTCGGCTTCGAACACACCGCCAGTGATCGAGGTGGCACGCGCACCGGCGGCCTGCAGCGCCTCGACCAGCTTGAGGTTGGAGGACTGAAACACCTTGCGCACGATCGCCAGCCCCTCGGGCGAGGTCACGCGCAGGCCGCCCACGGTCTGCTTCTCGATACCGGCGGCCGACAGTTCCGCGTCCAGCTGCGGACCGGCGCCGTGCAACACGATCGGGGTCAGGCCGACTTCCTGCAAGAAGGTCAGTGAGGAAGTCAGGTCGTCCAGCTCGTCGCGCAGCACCGCGCCACCGACCTTCACCACCGCAAAGCGCTTGGCATCGAGCTGCGAGAAGCGCTTGAGGTACTGGCTGATCTCCTTCGCGCTGGCCATGCTCGAAAGCAGGCGCACGATGGTCTGGCGGGTCTGGGCGTTGGTCACGGGGATATTCACGATGTGCGGACTGACTCTTTTGAGGTGGCAGGCGGCCACGAAGGCCGCCGGCGAGATGCGCTGGAATCAGCGCCCGTTGATGATGTGGTGGACCGATCCGGCGTAACGCTCCAGCTGCTCCAGCGTCACGAACTCATCGGCGGTATGCGCCTGGGCGATGTCGCCTGGGCCGTAGACCAGCGCGGTGTAACCACCGGCCGAGAACAGCGAGGCCTCGGTCCAGAAATCCACCGCGTTGCCGATGGGCAGGCCCAGTTCGTCGGCGATGTCGCGCGCGGCCAGGCGACGCTCCTCGGCACGGGCGATGTCGCCCGAAGGCAGGCTCGGGCCGCGGAAGGTTTCCTCGAAATGCGCCGCGGCCGGTTCGGCGAAACCGGCGAAGGTGCTCAGCAGGTCGTCGACGTCCATCGAGGGCAGCGGCCGGAAGCCAAAGCGCAGCTCGGCCGCCGGCGCGATCATGTTGGCCTTGATGCCACCTTCGACCCGGCCGATGTTGAAGCGCAGGCCGGTCAGCCCGCCAAAACGCGCATGGCTCAGCGACTCGACATGGTCCAGCGCCTTGCCGCCCCAGCGCATGGCCTGGTGCAGGGCGCTGGCCGATGGATCCTGCTTGCCCGAGGCATGGCCGGCGCGACCGGCGAACTTCATCAGCACCGAACTGATGCCGCGATGCGCCAGCACGGCCTCGCCCATGGTCGGCTCGGCGACCAGAATCGCCTCGTACGGCAGGCCACGGGCCAGGAACGCGGCGATGCAACGCGGGTCATTGGCTTCCTCGTCGGAAGAGAACAGGAAGGCCGCATCGCCATCGCCGGCATTGGCCGCGGCGATCAGCGCGGCCGCCGCGCCCTTGATGTCGCACACACCCAGGCCGACCACGCGATCGGCCTGGCGGCGCATCACGTGCGGATCGGCGCTCCAGTGCGGCGAATCCGGCACGGTATCCAGGTGCACGTTGAACAGGTATCTGGGCGCGCCACGCACGGCGTAGAAGCTGATCGCGCCGGCGCCATGGTCGATCACCTCGACCTGGAAGCCTGGCAACTGCGCGCGCAGGTAATCGAAGATGCCGCCAGTGGTCAGCGCACGCGGCGGGTTGCGGGTGTCGAAGGACACCAGCTTCTCCAGATGCGTCAGCGTGGTTTCGAGCAGATGGGTCATGTCAGTCGGTCTATCGGGTTCAGGCGGCGGAAGCGGCGGCGCGGCTGTAGAGCTCCATGTCGAGCTTCTCCATCAACCGGTCCGGACGCGCGGGTGGCACGAAGCCGAACTGCGCATACAGGCCATGCGCATCGAAGGTGGCCAGCATGAAGCGACGCAGGCCCTGCAGCTGCGGATGCGCCACGATGGCCTGCATCAGCTGCTTGCTGTAGCCATGGCCGCGCTGGCCTTCCAGCACGAACACGTCGGCCAGATAGGCGAACGTCGCACCGTCGGTGATGACCCGCGCGAACGCCACCTGCCCCGCCTCTTCGAGATAACCACCGAAGCACATCGACCCGTCGATGGCGCGCTGCACCGTCTGACGCGGGATGCCGCGCGACCAGTAGGCCTGGACCAGGAAGCTGTGGATCACGTCCAGGTCCAGGCGGCTCTTGTCGGTGGAGATGTCGAGTGTGGTCATGTCTTCGCTTTAAACATCATTCGTCGCTTCCGCGGCGTTCACACAGACGGATGTCTGGTCAGTCGGGAGCCCAGTGACTTGCAAGTGATCAGGCAAGCCACTGGATCCCCTCCTGCGCGGGAATGACGGGCCCGATCAACCTTCGCCGTTGACCTGCGCGTACAGCGTGGAGCTCATCCCGAACAGCTTGATGAAGCCTTCGGCCTCTTCCACGCCCCAGTCGGCCGACTGGGCGTAGGTCGCGCCCTTGGCGTTGAGGATGTGCGGCGACTTAACCGCCACGGCCTCGACGCGGCCGCCGTCGGTACGCAACACCACCTCGCCGTTGACCTTGCCCTGAGAGGACTTCAGGAAGGCCTCGATGTCGGTCTTGAGCGGGTCGTGGTAGAAGCCCTCGTACACCAGCTCGACCCACTTGCGCGCCACTTCCGGCTTGAAGCGATTCTGCTGCTTGGTCAGCACCGCATCCTCCAGTGCGCGGTGCGCGGCCAGCAGCGACACCAGGCCCGGCGCCTCGAACACGATGCGGCCCTTCAATCCGATCACGGTATCGCCGGTGTACACGCCACGGCCCACGCCATAGGGGGCGAACAGCTTGTTGAGCTTGGCCAGGATCTTCTCGCCGGCCAGCTTTTCGCCATCCAGCGCGACGGCCCCGCCTTCGACGAAGGTCAGCGTCACCGACAGCGGCGCCTGCGGCCATTCGGCACGCGGCGCGCACCAGCCGCGTGCGCCCTCGCCCGGGGCTTCCCAGCGATCGATCTCCCCGCCGGACATGGTCAGGCCCAGCAGGTTCTCGTTGATGGTGTAGGCCTGCTGCTTGGCGCGCACGCCGAAGCCGCGTTCTTCCAGGTACTGCTGCTCGTAGGCGCGGGTCTGGGTGTGCTCCTTCTGGATCTCGCGGATCGGCGCGACGATCTCGTAGTCGCCCAGCGCCTTGACCGCCAGGTCGAAACGCACCTGATCGTTACCCATGCCGGTGCAGCCATGCGCGATGGCCTTGGTGCCCAGCTCGGCGGCGCGCTTGAGCGCGGCATCGACGATCAGGTAACGGTCGGAGACCAGCAGCGGGTACTGACCCTGATAGCCCTCGCCGGCCCAGACGAAGGGCTTGACGAAGCCGTTCCAGATCGCAGGGCCGCCATCGACGGTCTGGTGGCTGGCCACGCCCAGTTCGGCGGCGCGCTGCTCGATGAAGGCGCGCTCGGCATCGTCCACGCCGCCGGTGTCGGCGAACACGGTATGCACCGCGTAGCCCTTTTCCTGCAGGTAGGGAACGCAGAAGCTGGTGTCCAGGCCGCCGGAAAAGGCCAGCACGATGTCTTTCTTGCTCATGATCTGTGGTTCCGAAAGGTGGGGAATTACTGGGAAATCAGGGCGGCCATGATCGCCTTCTGCACGTGCAGACGGTTCTCGGCCTCATTGATGGCGATGCACTGTGGCGAATCCATGACCGCGTCGGTCGCCTTGACGTTGCGACGCAGCGGCAGGCAGTGGCTGAACACGCCGTTGTTGGTCAGGGCCATCTTGGCCTCGTCCACGATGAAGTGCTTGTACTGGTCGCGGATGGGCTTCTCCGGGCCCCAGTTGCCGAAGTACGGCAGCGCGCCCCAGCTCTTGGCGTAGACCACATCGGCACCGGCGTAGGCGCTGTCGATGTCGTGGCTGACCTTGAGCGAGCCGCCGCTTTCGGCCACGTTGTCCTGCGCCCAACCCATGTAGCGCTCGTCGAGGATGTACTCGGGCGTCGGGCACAGCAGGGTCACGTCCATGCCCATGCGCGTGGCGATGGTCAGGGCCGAATTGGCCACCGCGGTGTTGAGCGGCTTGGGGTGGTAGGTCCAGGTCAGCACGTACTTCTTGCCGCGCAGGTCGGAGGTGCCGAAGTGTTCCTGCAGCGCCATCACGTGGGCCAGCTCCTGGCACGGATGGGTGATGGTCTCCATGTTGATCACCGGCACCGGGCAATACTTGGCGAAGCTCTTCAGCACGCGGTCCTGGCGGTCGATCTGCCAGTCCACGAACTTCGGAAACGCGCGCACCGCGACGATGTCGGCATAGCGCCCCAGCACCTGGGCCACTTCGGCGATGTGCTCCTCGGCCTCGCCGTCCATCACCGTGCCCAGGTCGAACTCGATCGGCCACGCGTCCTTGCCCGGCTGCAGCACCACCGCGTGACCGCCCAGCTGGAAGGTGCCCAGCTCGAAGCTGGTGCGCGTGCGCATGGACGGGTTGAAGAACACCAGGGCCACCGACTTGCCCTTGAGCTCGCTGCCCAGCTTGTTGCGTTTGAACAGCGCGGCCTGGGTCAACAGGGCGTCCAGGTCCGGACGGCTCCAGTCCTGGGTGTTCAAGAAGTGCTTCAAGGGCATCGGGTCATCCTTTGCGAGATTGGGCGCGCCGGCCGGCGCGGTTGCGATTGAAACTTTCCAGTGACGCGAAAACGAAAAAACCCAGCCTGATGGCTGGGTTTTTCCGGTGTGCAGGCGAAGACCTCCGGTGACCCAGCTAGGAGCAGGATTCCGGTCGGCGAGCACGCGAGGTCATGCCCGAGGCCATCCGGGCGGCGCTTGCGTACAGGTGCGAAGAGATCTTCATGGGGCGCGCATCCTCGCACGCCGCCGTGCTGCGGCGCAAGGCCGACGGCGATAGATCCCTCACTGGCCCGCGTAAGGCATCACCGAAACGCGGATGCGCAGGCGATTGCCGGGATCCTCGGCCATGCGGTTGCGGTACTTGGTGCCCTTGTAGACGTAGTCCACGTCGTAGGCGATGGGTCGGCGGAACTCGCGCTCGACCGTGACCATGTGGCAGTTCTGGTCTGCGGAAGACGCTGACCTGGATTTGGCGTCCGAGGGCTTGCCATCGGCTGGCTGGCTGTCGTCCCCGGTAAAGATGCCCTTGACCGAATCGACCATCCGCGCAATGCGCCCTTCTTCCTTTGGCGCCTCTTCGTCCTCCTGCCTGGCCGGCGAATCGCACTGCTGCTCGGTGCGACTGGCCCGCAGCGTCTGGTAGACCGGCTCGACGGAGAGCACCTGCGCGTAGTCGATCCTCACGTTCTCCACCGGAACCACCGTGGTCTGCTGCGCGGACGCTGGGACGACGCAGGCACAAAGACTGACGGCAAGCAGGACGCGGAAGGCTGGAGGCATACAGCGCGAGGAAGTGGGAAGCGAGGCGGAGATACCACAGGGCAGTGTAGGCAGCACGCTTGGTACTGGGGTGAATCCGCGCTGTCGACCGGCACGCCTGCATGCACCGTGAACAGGTGCGGGCCGGCCACGTTCCTGTCAGGCACAGGCCATGCCGGCAACGACACGCATGGGCCCACGCGCCCTGCGCGCACCGCCGTGTCCTATCCAGGTATCGCTGACAAGCCCTAGAATCAACGGCCTGCTTCCTGCCGTGCCCTCATGTCCCTGCAGCTGTTCAATACCCTGACGCGCCGCGTCGAAGCCTTCACCCCGCTGGATCCGGCCGCTCCGACCATGTACGTGTGCGGACCGACGGTCTACAACTACGTGCATATCGGCAACGCCCGTGGGCCGGTGGTGTTTGGTGTCCTGGCCCAGCTGCTGCGCCGCCGGTACGGCGGCCTGCGCTACGCCCGCAACATCACCGACGTGGACGACAAGATCAACGCCGCCGCCGCCGAACAGGGCGTGCCGATCTCGGCGATCACCGACCGGTTCACCGCCGCCTACCGTGCCGACATGGCCGCGCTGGGCGTGGTCCCGCCGGACATCGAGCCGGAGGCGACCGCGCACATCCCGCACATCATCGCCATGATCGAGCGCCTGATCGAGGCCGGCCACGCCTATGCCGCCGATGGGCACGTGTTGTTTTCGGTCGGCTCGTTCGACCGCTACGGCCAGCTCTCGCGCCGCGACCCGGACGAGCTGCTGGCCGGTGCGCGCGTGGACGTGGCGCCGTACAAGCGCGACCCGGGCGATTTCGTGCTGTGGAAGCCCTCCACCGACGCGCTGCCCGGCTGGGACTCGCCGTGGGGACGCGGCCGGCCGGGCTGGCACATCGAATGCTCGGCCATGGCCGCCGCGCACCTGGGCCAGACCATTGACATCCACGCCGGGGGCGTGGACCTGCAGTTCCCACATCACGAAAACGAGGTCGCTCAGAGTGAGTGCGCGCATGGCGGAGTGACGTTCGCCCGCTTCTGGCTGCACAACGGCATGCTCAACTTCGGCGGCGCCAAGATGAGCAAGTCGGTGGGCAATATCGCCCGCGTCCACGACCTGCTCCAGGCGCACCCGCCCGAGGCACTGCGCTACGCCCTGCTCTCGGCGCACTACCGCCAGCCGCTGGATTGGTCCGATGCGCTGATCGAGCAGTCGGTGCGCACGCTGGACCGCCTGTACGGGACGCTGCGCGACCTGGGCGACGTGGACGCGCAGGCACATATCCCGGCCAGCATCGAAGCCGCATTGGACGACGACCTCAACACGCCGCTGGCGCTGGCCGAAGTAGCCCGTCTCGCGGGCGAGGCACGCAAGGCCGAATCCGCGGACGACAAGACGCGCCTGAAGTCCGACCTGCTGGGCGCCGGCCTGGCCCTGGGCTTGCTGCAGCAGTCACCGGCCGAGTGGTTCGCCCGTGGCACCTCGTCCGACGACGACGCCCGCATCCAGGCCTTGATCGAGGAACGCGCCGCCGCAAAGCAGGCACGCGATTTCGCCCGGGCCGACGCGATCCGCGATCAGCTCGCCGGCGAGAACATCGTGCTCGAGGACACCCCGCAAGGCGTGCGCTGGAAGCGCGGCTGATTTGATTGTTTCCTTCTCCCACCGGGACGAGGCGCCCTTGGGGTGGAAGGCGCCCCGAGGGGCGGATGAGGGTCAGCGGGCGACGCATGCGCGGCGCCAAACATCCCTGACTTCGCCCAACCCTCACCCCAACCCCGCTCCCAGAGGGAGAGGGGGCAACGCTCGCCATCTGGAAGACCCATGACCGACACCGTTTTCCCCCTGGAACCCACCGCTGCCGATGCACAGGCGGCGATCAAGGAAGAATTTTCCTTCTTCTCTGACTGGGCCGAACGCTACCAGTACCTGATCGACCTGGGCCGCAAGCTGCCGCCCTTTCCCGAGGCATGGAAGACCGAGGAGCATCGCCTGCTCGGCTGCCAGTCGATGGTGTGGATCGTGCCGCAGGGCAACGCCGCCAAGCTCGACTTCCAGGCGATCAGCGACTCGGCCATCGTCTCCGGGCTGATCTACCTGGCCCTGCGCGTGTACGCCGGCCGCCCCGCGGCCGAGATCCTGGCGACCGAGCCGGACTACATCGCCGACATCGGCCTGGCCAAGCACCTCTCACCGACCCGCAGCAACGGCCTGGCCGCGCTGCTGGCCTTTATCCGCCAGACCGCCCAGGCCCAGGCGCAATGAGCGTCCCGCCGCCGGCGGACACCGCGGTCGGCGCGCGCGAGGTGCTGGCGCAGCCAGGGTTCATCCGGATCCTGGCCTACCGCATCTGCGCGATCCTGTCCTATCAGGTCGTGGCGGTCTCAGTGGGCTGGCACATCTACCAGATCACCCAGAACCCGCTGTCGCTGGGCCTGATCGGCCTGGCCGAAGTCCTGCCGTTCGTGTGCACCGCGCCATTCGCCGGCTATCTGGTCGACCACCTGCCGCGACGCCGCCTGGGCATGACCGCCTCGACCGGACTGCTGCTCACGCCGCTGGTGCTGCTGGCGGTGGACAGGCAATGGCTGCCGGTGGACGGCGTGTGGCCGATGTACGCTGCCGTGTGCCTGACCGGCGCGGTGCGCTGCTTTCTGACCCCGGTCTACAACGCCCTGTTCGCGCGTGTGCTCGAACGCCGCCAGTTCGCGCGCGGCACCAGCATCGCCAACGTCTTCTTCCAGGTGGGGCTGGTCACCGGGCCGGCACTGGGCGGCGGCCTGGTCGCCTGGGGCGGCACCACCCTGGCCTACTCGTTCGCCGTCGTCTTGGCGGCCGTGGCCATTGCGGTGCTGTACCCGCTGAAGGTCGCCGAGCCCGTCGCCACCGGGCCGCGCGCGCCCGTGTTCAAGAGCATCGCCGAAGGCACCCGCTTCGTGTTCTCCAACCAGATCATGCTCGGCGCGATGGCGCTGGACATGTTCTCGGTCCTGCTGGGCGGTGCGGTGTCGATGCTGCCGGCCTTCATCCACGACATCCTGCACCACGGCCCGGAAGGGCTGGGCATCCTGCGCGCCTGCCCATCGCTGGGCGCGGTGGTGGCCGGGCTGTGGATCGCGCGCCATCCGATTGACCGCCATGCCGGTCGCATCCTGATGATCGCCGTAGCGGCCTTCGGGCTGTGCACCATCGCCTTCGGCCTGTCGCGCAGCTTCTGGCTGTCGGCGGCGATCCTGGTGGTGTATGGGCTTTGCGACGGGGTGTCGATGGTCCTGCGCAGCACCATCCTGCAGCTGGCCACCCCTGACGAGATGCGCGGGCGCGTCTCGTCGATCAACAGCATCTTCATCAGCTCGTCCAACGAGCTGGGCGCGTTCTACGACGGGGTAATGGCGCGCTTCCTGGGCCTGGTGCCGGCGGTGCTGCTGGGCGGCTGCGTGACCCTGTGCGTGGTAGGGCTAACCGCCTTGAAGGCGCCGAAGCTGCGCCGAGTGTCAATCAAGGATCTCTAGGGACCCCTGCTTTTCGCGCCACCCGAACCGACAAGACCCACACCCGTAGAGCGGAGCTTGCTCCGCTGGGGCTGTCCCGCTGATCCGATTTGCCGGTCCGGCTGCTAGAGCAGCGGAGCACAAGAGCAGCGGAGCAAGCTCCGCTCTACGTGAAATTGTTTGGCGGCGCTGGTGCTAAAGGCCAATTAGGGCCGCCGATCACCAGACCAGGTCGTCCGGGACCTGGTATTTCGGATCGGCGTAAGGGTCGTCCTCGGCCGGCGCGTCCGGATCGACCTTCAGCGCAACCGCCGGGGCGAAGATCGCTTCGACCTCGGCCAGCAGCCCCGCATCCACCAGCAGGTAGCGACCGGCCTGCTGGACGATGCCCAGCTGCCCGGCGTTGAGCGCCTTGAGCTGGTCGGCGGTGACGTGGATCCGCTTGATCTTGCCGCCGTACGGGAAGTGGCGGACCGCCTCGGCCGCGGGATCGTTGAGGGTCTTGCCGGCGATCAGCGCATCCACCTTCGCCCGCGCTTCCCGGCGCAGACGGGCCTCTTCCTGCTTCAGGCGCTCGGCCTCGATGCGCTCGTCCTTTTCCCTCTGCGCGCGGATCGCATAGGCCTTGGCCAGGTCGATGTCCTCACGCGAGCGCGGCTTGCCGCCGGACTTGTGGGCGCCCGGGCCCTTGCCCGCCGCGGCCTTGTCGCCGCGTCCACGTGGCCCGCCGGGCCTGCCGTCGCGCCGCTCGCCGCGGGCATCGGCGCGTGCGCCACCGTGGGGACGCCCCAGCTTGTTGCCAGGGGTCTGCTGGCCCTTGGGCCGTTCCGGCTTGGGCGCGGGCTTGAAACCCAATCCCAGCAGTTGGTCTCGCAGTGAGTCGGTCATCGGTGAATCAGTCGTGGATCAGTAATGCGGGGGCGGCGGTTCGTCGCCCGGTTCGGAATACAGCTCGGAACGGACCTTCTTCAGGTCGGCCAGCAGGTGGCGGACCAGCTCACCGTTCCGATTGCCCTCGGCCCTGGCGTCGGCCAGGGCCTCGCTGAGTTCGGCCAGGGCGTGCTCCTGGAAGGCGAGCCTGGTCTCCAGTTCGATCAGGCGCCGCTCCAGCGCATCGCCCGCCTGGGCCTCACCTGCGCTCATTACTTGGCGATGCCCAGCAGTTCGACATCGAAGGTCAACGTCGCGTCCGGACCGATCGGGCCACCCGGGGTGCCCTGCTCGCCATAGCCCAGGTTGGCCGGCACCCAGAAACGGTACTTGGAGCCCACCGGCATCAGCTGCAGGCCCTCGGTCCAGCCCGGCACCACGTTGGCCAGCGGGAAGGTGGCCGGCTCGCCACGCTCGTAGGAACTGTCGAACACGGTGCCGTCCAGCAACTTGCCCTCGTAGTTCACGCGCACGGTGCTGGCCGCGGTCGGACGCGCGCCGCTGCCCTGGCGCAGGACCATGTACTGCAGGCCCGACGGGGTGGTGACCACGCCCTTGGCGGTCTTGTTCTTGCCGAGGAACGCGGCGCCCTCGTCACGATTGCGCTGGGCCAGGCCGGCCTGACGCTCGCTGGCGTAGGCCTGCACGGTCGAACGCGCTTCGTCCTCGGTCAGCAGGGTCTTGCCCTGGGCCAGCACGGTGCGCACCGCCTGCATCAACACCGGCAGCTCCACCTCATTCTTGAGCGGCGCGAGCTTGGGGCCGATCATCATGCTGCCGACCATCAGGCCGACGTTCTGCTTGTTCACGGCCGGCGGCTGGGTGCCCGGCGGCTGGCCCGGCGGGGTCTGGCCGTTCTTGGCGGCCAGGTTCGCACGCAGGGCGGTGTCGGTGGCCTGGGCCTCTTCCTGGCTGATGGGCGGTTCCTTGCCGTCCAGCGCACTCTGCAGGCCACGCTGCATCGCGGCAGGATCGATGTAGTCAGCCACCGGCGCGAAGGAGCGGCCGATGTCCATGCCGATCGCGTAACTGACCTTGTCACGCTGGCTGTCCAGCGTCGTCTTGTCCTGCGCCAATGCGTTTCCTCCGATCAGGGACGCGGCCAGACTGGCGGCCACCACCCACATGCCAAACGATTTCATCCGGTGCTTTCCTCATGCAGCCAAGCGCCGGGACTTCCGGCGCAACAGGCGCGCATTGTGGCATGTGCGCCTGCGGCAAGCAGGCTTTCCGGTCGTCCACCCGACCGCATCGGCCCTGCACGGCCGCCTGCGGCGCGCGACCCGTTCATGCATGCGCCGCACAGGCGCCCTGCTCCCAGCCGCAAGCCACCTGGATGCACACCGGATACCCCTGCCATTGGTTGGGTCATCGAAGTGTCATTCCCTGTTGACGCAGGTTGATTTGGTGTTATAGTTACCTACAACACCACCAACCCAAAGCAGAGGACGCCATGGACAGCAAACTCGGAAACCCCGGTTTCACCCTGCTCGGCCTGAGCCTCGTCGCCCTGACCACATTGGGCCTGCTGAGCCGGATGCCGGCCTCCAGCGCGCTGCCCAGCGCGGTGGAAGCGGCGGCCGCACACGCGCTGCCCACGGTGATCGAGGCAGGCGCCTCGACCGCCGCCCCCTCTCCCCCAGCCCAGGACGGCACCCACCACAGGCACGCGCTGTCGATGCCTTATTTCTCCTTTGCCCGTCTGTTGCGACCCGGGAGCTGAACCCATGACACCGATCCAATGGAGCGACGGCGCTCCCATCTACCGCCAACTCAAGGAAAAGGTGATTGCCATGATGCTTGATGGCGAACTCAAGCCCGGCGATGCCCTGCCTTCTGTCCGCCAGGTGGCCGCCGAATACCAGCTCAATCCCATCACCGTTTCACGCGCCTACCAGGAATTGGCCGACGAGGCCCTGGTCGAGAAGCGCCGCGGCCTGGGGATGTTCGTCACCGACGAAGCCGCCAGGAAGCTGCTGGCGAACGAGCGCGAACGTTTTCTGAAAGAAGAGTGGCCGGCCGTGGCCGCGCGCATTGCGCGACTGGGACTGTCCATCGACGAACTGCCCAAGGGAGGCGAGGAATGAATGCCGTGACCCAACCGGTCATCCAGGCCCGCGGCCTGCGCAAGACCTACCGCAACAAGCTGGCCCTGGACGGGGCGACGTTCGCCATCGAATCCGGGCGCATCCTGGGCCTGATCGGGCCCAACGGCGCCGGCAAGACCACCGCGCTCAAGGCGATCCTGGGCCTGACGCCCTTCGATGGCGAGCTGGACGTGCTGGGCATGGATCCGCGTCGTCGCCGCGACGAGCTGATGCGCGATGTGTGCTTCATCGCCGACGTGGCCGTGCTGCCGCGCTGGATGAAGGTCTCCGAGGCCATCGACTTCGTCGGCGGCGTGCATCCGCGCTTCGACCGCGCCAAGTGCATGCGCTTCCTCGAAGGCACCCAGCTCAAGCCCAACCTGCGGGTGCGCGAGATGTCCAAGGGCATGATCGTGCAACTGCACCTGGCCCTGGTGATGGCCATCGATGCCCGCCTGCTGGTGCTGGACGAGCCGACCCTGGGCCTGGACATCCTGTATCGCAAGCAGTTCTACCAGCGCCTGCTGGAGGATTACTTCGACGAGAACAAGACCATCATCGTCACCACCCATCAGGTGGAGGAGATCGAGCACATCCTCACCGACGTGATGTTCATCCGCGACGGTCGCATTGCCCTGACCGCCACCATGGACGAGGTGGGCACCCGCTACACCGAACTGCTGGTGTCCGAGGCGGGTGCCGAGCAGGCCCGCGCCCTGGGCCCGATCGACCAGCGTGCCCTGCCCTTCGGCAAGACGGTGATGCTCTTCGATGGCGTGCCCCGCGCGCAGCTCGCCGCCCTGGGCGAAACCCGCAATCCCGGCCTGGCCGACCTGTTCGTGGCCATCATGAAAGGAACCTACGCATGAACGCCCCCGCTCCTGCCCGCACTCTGTCCAAGCCAAGCGTCTTCGGCTGGCTGCTGCGCCGCGAATATTGGGAAAACCGCGGCGGATTCCTCTGGGCCCAGGTCATCACCGCCGGCATCATCCTGGCCTTCGCCGCGCTGGGCGCGGTGATCGGCGCGATCCAGGCCCGCGACAAGATCCAAGGCGATAGCTTCAACATCCATGTCGGCCCAGAGGCACTCGCCAAGGGATTTGGTGCCACCGGTGATTTTGCGCTGCTGACAGGTTTCAGTATCGCCGGGGTCGTGGTCGCCTTCGTCGTGTTCTTCTACTGCCTCGGCAGCCTGTACAACGACCGCCACGACCGCAGCGTGCTGTTCTGGAAGTCCCTGCCGGTGTCGGACACGATGACCGTCGCCTCCAAGCTGGTCTGGGCCCTGTTGCTGACCCAGGTGGTCTCGCTCATCGTCGGCCTGCTGATGGGACTGGGGCTGTGGGTCATCATCGCCTTGGCTTCCACCACCGCTGGCATGCCGGGCGCCGGCGCGATCTTCACCGCCTCGCACCCGTTCAAGGTGATCGGGACGATGCTGGCCACCCTGCCCATCTACGTGTTGTGGTCGCTGCCCGCGATCGGCTGGCTGATGCTGTGCTCGGCCTGGGCACGTCGGGTGCCGTTCCTGTGGGCGGTCCTGGTGCCGCTGCTGGCCTGCATCGTGATCAGCATCATGGGCGCCATGCCCGGGCTGAACCTGCCGCTGGGGGACGTCTGGTACGTGGTCATGTATCGCGGCCTGCTGAGCGTCCTGCCCGGGATCTGGATCCCGTCGGAGCTGGCCCGCCACGAGACCCTCGAAAGCGCGTCCCAGTCTGCCCAGGATCCTGCCCAGGCGCTGGACCTGGTCCTGCACCACACCAGCAACCCCTCGATCTATGCCAACCCGGACCTGTGGATCGGCGCGGTCGTCGGCATTGCCCTGATCGTCCTGGCCGTGATGGTTCGCCGTCGCCGTGACGATGCCTGATCCCCAAGACAACGGAAGGAATCTGGAGATGAAGAGATTGCATCGGGGTCGACGCCCTGGCCTGTCCGTGATTGCCGCGGCACTGTCCCTGCTGGTGCTGCCCGCGCTGGCCAGTGCGCAGGACGCGCGCTGCCAGTACTCGGCGCCACGCTCGCTCAAGCTGGACCTGGCCGGCACGCATTCGGTGCTGTTCAACGTGGGCTCCAGCAATCTGCGGCTGAAGGCCACCTCCGGCAGCACCGGCACCCTCGATGGCCGGGCATGCGCGTCCAGCAAGGACCTGTTGGACGACATGCAGCTGCAGCAGGAGCGTCAGGGGGACAAGCTGGTGGTGACCCTGATGCCGGCCAAGCATCTGCGCCTGTCACGCTCCATGGGCACGACCTACTGGTACATGGACCTGGACGGCAGCGTGCCCGACGACGTGCTGGTGCAACTGGACGTGGGGTCGGGCGATGCCAGCCTGCGCGGTGGCCAGGCTGCCAGCGCGGACATCGGCTCCGGCGACGTGGACCTGCAGGACGTGGCCGGCCTGGTCACCGCCAAGGTCGGCTCCGGCGACCTCAAGCTGCACGGCGCCGGCGGCTTGAAGATCCTGTCGGTCGGCTCCGGTGACGTCGTTGCCGCAGGAATCAAGGGCAAGACCGAGGTCGGCAGCATCGGTTCGGGCGACGTGACGCTTGATCAGGTCGGGGCGGGCGTCGACATCGGATCGATCGGGTCCGGCGACCTGCGCCTGGGTGACATCACCGGCGATGTCACCGTGGGCTCGATCGGATCGGGCGACCTGGACGCCCGCGACATCCGCGGCAATCTCAGCGTGCGCCGCAAGGGCAGCGGCGATATCGACCATCGCGGCGTGACCGGCACGGTCGACATCGCCAAACACTGACATCACCTCACCGGGAGAGACCACCATGCACCAGCGTTCACTGCGCATCATCGCCGCCACTGGCCTGCTGGCTCTGGCCGCCTGCGCTCCGGGCCGGGATGCCGACGGCAAGCTGACGGGTGTGGCAGGCCACGCCGTCGAGCAGGCCAGCAAGGGCCTGGACGATGCGTCCAAGGAGATGGAAAAGGCCAACTCAGAGATGAGCAAGGCCCAGTCCAAACTGCGTAGCTCCAGCATGTCGCTCGAGGCCAAGGACGGCAGCCATGCGCCCGATGCGTCGATCACGCCGGACGGCGACATCATCATCGACGGCAAGACCATCGATGCCACGCTCGAGCAGAAGGCCCTCGCCAAGACCTACCGCAAAGAACTGGAGGGCGTGGCAAGCGACGGCATCGCCATCGGCATGGCCGGCGCCAAGATCGGGATCGATGCCGCGGGGGCCGCGCTCAAGGGGCTGCTGAACGGAGACTCGAGTGACGAGGTCGGCAAGCAGGCCGAAGAAGCCGCCCGGCAGAAGATCAAGCCCCAGGTCGAGCAGCTGTGCGCGCGCCTGCCCAAGCTGCGCGACGCGCAGGATGCCTTGGCGGCCGCGCAACCTGCGTTCCGGCCCTACGCCGGCATGGACCAGTCCGACATCGATGACTGCATGGACGACAACGACTGGAAATGATGACGTGAAGCCAGCACCGGCGCGGCATGGGCCGCGCCGGTGCATCGCTTACAATCAAGCGCATGACTGTCCTGTCCCGATTTCGCTTCGTTTTGGCCCCGGTCGTGGCCGCCCTGGCACTGAGCGCCTGCGGCGGCAGCGGGGATCACGCCGCCAACAGCCGCGCCGAGCGGATGAAGCCGGCAACCTCCGTCACCACCCTGCAGGTGAGCCTGCGCCAGGCGCCAGGCGCACCGGTCGGGATCGGGCCGGATGGCACGCTCAAGATCGACGATGTGGAACTGCCGCAGCCGGCCGACAAACGCGCCGAATTGCAGCATTACTTCGGTCTGCTGCAGATGCGCCGCCAGGCGGTGCTGGACCAGTTCCAGGCCAATGGCGGCGCAACGATCACCATCGCCCCCGATGCGCAGCTCAAGCCGCTGCAGGCACAGCTGCTGGCTGATTTCCCGGAACTGCGTCCATACAAGGACAGCATGCAGACCATCCGCCTGGAAGCGCGTTAGGTCATCCCACAAAAAAGCCGGCGGGATCACCCCGCCGGCTTTCTCATGCCCGGCAACCGTCCGGTGTCAAACGATCTCAGCCGTGGATGCCGCCCTTGGCCAGGGCGGCAGGATCCAGCAACGGCTTGAGCTCGGCCTCACTCATGCCGGTGACCTCGATGGCGACCTCCAGGACCGGGCGGTTCTGCTTGTAGGCCTGCTTGGCGATGGCTGCGCCCTTTTCGTAGCCGATGACCGGGTTGAGCGCGGTCACCAGGATCGGATTGCGCTCCAGCGCCTCGCGCACCTTGTCTTCGCGGACGGTCAGCCCGGCGATGGCCGAATCGGCCAGCAGGCGGCTCACGTTGGACAGCAGTTGCACCGATTCGAGCAGATTGGCCGCGATCAGCGGCAAGGTCACGTTGAGCTGGAAGTTGCCGGTCTGCCCGGCGACAGTGATCGCGGTGTGGTGGCCGATGACCTGGGCGCAGACCATCACCGTGGCTTCCGGGATCACCGGATTGACCTTGCCCGGCATGATCGAACTGCCTGGCTGCAAGGCAGGCAACTCGATCTCGCCCAGGCCGGCCAGCGGACCGGAATTCATCCAGCGCAGGTCGTTGGCGATCTTGATCAGGGCCACGGCCAAGGCGTTGAACTGGCCCGACAGCTCCACCGCATCATCCTGCGCGGCCAGGCCTTCGAACTTGTTGTCGGCACTTTCGAACTTGGCCCCAGTCATCTCGGTCAGCACCTTGGCCACCTGCTTGCCAAAGCGTGGATCGGCGTTGATGCCGGTGCCGATGGCGGTCCCGCCCAGCGGCAGCCGGCGCAGGCGCTTGAGCGTGTCGCCAAGGCGACCTTCCGCCGAGGCCAACTGGGCCGACCAGGTGCCGAATTCCTGGGCGAAGGTCAGCGGCATGGCGTCCATCAGGTGGGTGCGGCCGGTCTTGACGATCTTGCCCAGCGCCTTGCCGCGCGCATCGATGGTCTTGCGCAGGTGCTTGAGCGCCGGCAGCAGGTCCTCAACTACCGCCAGCTGCGCCGAGACGCGGATCGCGGTGGGCACCACGTCGTTGGAGCTCTGCCCCAGGTTCACATGGTCGTTGGGGTGCACGGCGGCCTTGCCGCTGCGCGTGGCGAGATTGGCGATGACCTCGTTGGCATTCATGTTGGACGAGGTGCCCGAGCCGGTCTGGTAGAGATCGATGGGGAACTGTTCGTCAAAGTGTCCCTGGGCCACTTCAAACGCCGCCTTGCGCACCGCCTTGGACGTGGCCTTGGGCAGCAGGCCAAGCTCGGCGTTGACCTCGGCCGCGGCGGCCTTGATCAGGCCCAGCGCACGGATGAACCCGCGCGGCATCGGCCGGCCGGAAATGGGGAAATTCTGCACGGCGCGCTGGGTCTGGGCTCCCCAGAGGGCGGCTTCGGGAACCTGCAGTTCCCCCATGCTGTCGTGTTCGAGTCGGACCTTGTGTGGCATCAGCGTGTTTCCTTCTGGATAAAAGGCTACGGCTGGCACGCGGTGGTCAGTCCGCAACGGCTGGCGAGGAGCGGCGAAGGATACGCCGCGGGGCGTGACATGGGCGACAGGGGTAAACTGTGCGGCCGTTGAGGCCCCGCCAGGCCGCGCACTGCGCGCCGGCGCCCTTGCTCTCTCTTCCCTTCCATCAGCCACTTTTCAATGACCAACGCGACCCTGCTTGCCCTGTCCCCGCTCGATGGCCGTTACGCGTCCAAGGTCGACGCCCTGCGCCCGATCTTCTCCGAGTACGGCCTGATCCGCGCCCGCATCAAGGTCGAGGTGGAGTGGCTGCTGGCCCTGGCAGCCGAGCCGGGCATCACCGAACTGGCTCCATTCTCCGCCGCCGCCGTGCAGAAGCTGCGCGCGCTGGCCGAGGATTTCAGCGTCGAGCAGGCCGGACGGGTCAAGGAGATCGAGCGCACCACCAACCATGACGTCAAGGCGGTGGAGTATTTCATCAAGGAGCAGCTCAAGGGCGATGCCGAGTTGGGGCCGGCACTGGAGTTCGTGCACTTCGCCTGCACCAGTGAGGACATCAACAACCTGTCCTATGGGCTGATGCTCGCGCAGGCGCGGCGCGAGGTGCTGCTGCCGGGCTTGGAGGGCATCGCCGCCAGCCTGCGCGCCCTGGCCCATGCCCAGGCTGACCAGCCGATGCTCTCGCGCACCCATGGCCAGACTGCCTCGCCGACCACCCTGGGCAAGGAGATCGCCAACGTCGTCGCCCGCCTGGAGCGTCAGCTCAGGCAGATCGCGGCGGTGGAACTGACCGCCAAGATCAACGGCGCGGTCGGCAACTACAACGCGCACGTGGTCAGCTACCCGGACGTGGATTGGCCGGCCTTCGCCAAAGCCTTCGTCGAAGGCCTGGGTCTGGTCTTCAATCCCTACACCACCCAGATCGAGCCGCACGACAACGTGGCCGAGATCGGCGATGCCACCCGCCGCGCCAACACCATCCTGGTGGACCTGTCGCGCGACATCTGGGGCTACATCTCGCTGGGCTATTTCAAGCAGAAGCTGAAGGACGGCGAAGTCGGCTCCTCGACCATGCCCCACAAGGTCAATCCGATCGACTTCGAGAACGCCGAGGGCAACTTCGGCGTGGCCAATGCGCTGTTCGAGCACTTCTCGGCCAAGCTGCCGATCAGCCGCTGGCAGCGCGACCTGACCGACTCCACCGTGCTGCGCGGCCTGGGCACCGCCTTCGGCCACACCCAGGTGGCCGTGGATTCGCTGGCCAAGGGCCTGGGCAAGCTGGAGCTCAACCCACAGCGCCTGGATGCCGACCTGGATGCCGCCTGGGAAGTGCTGGCCGAAGCCGTGCAGACCGTCATGCGCCGCCACGGCCTGCCCAACCCCTACGAGCAGCTCAAGGCCCTGACCCGCGGCCAGGGCATCACCGCGGCGTCGATGCAGGCCTTCGTCGAATCGCTGGACCTGCCAGCCGAGGCCAAGGCGCGCCTGCGCGAACTGACGCCCGGTCGCTACACCGGCCTGGCGGCGAACCTGGCACGCGACATCTGACCGATGCTGGCGGGCGCCTTCGCCCGCCGCATCCCTATCGCCGGAGGCCCGCTCATGCACCTGCTGGTCAACATCGACATTCCCGATCTCCCCGCGGCCGAGGCGCTCTATACGTCGGCATTCGGCTTGACGAGCGGGCGCCGGTTCGGCACGGGGGCCGTGGAACTGCTGGGTGCCAGCGCACCGATCTACCTGCTGGCCAAGCGCGACGGTTCCCAGGCCACGGCCAACAGCCTGCGCGACTACGCCCGGCACTGGACCCCGCTGCACCTGGACGTGGTGGTAGAGGACCTGGAGGCAGCGCTGGCGCGCGCCGAGCAGGCCGGGCTGCGACGCGAAACCGACATCCGCAGCCAGCCGTGGGGCCGGATCGTCCAGCTGGCCGACCCGTTCGGGCACGGCTGGTGTTTGGTCGAATTCAGCACGGCCGGCTACGACGCGATCGCCGACTGACACCTGGCCGGACCGCACTGGCCTCACCGTCCGCAAGCCTCCCCGACCCGGTGCACCCCGTCATGCCTTCCGCCTCGTTTGCACGCCCGCTGTACCTGCTCCTCACCGCGATCGGCACCTTGGTGCCCCTGGCTTGGTGTTTGCCCTGGCTGGCCGCGCACGGACTGGACGTGCCGATGATGCTGAGCGAGTTGTTCTCCACCCGCATCGGCGGCTTCTTCGGGCTGGATGTGGTGTGTTCGGCCCTGACCCTGTTTGCCCTGGTCTTCATCGAGACCCGGCGCCGGGCGATTCGTGGTGCGTGGTGGGCGATCCCGGCCACGCTGTGCATCGGTGTCTCCTGTGGCCTGCCGCTGTTTCTCTATCTGCGCCAGCGCTCGCTGGATGCGAACCTCCCTTCTTCCTGACCTTCCCCACGACCATGGCCACCCGCAAACCGTCTTCCAAGCCAGCCCCCCAACCCCCAATCGAAATCGACGCGCGCAAGCAGTTCCCGCTGGGCATGTCCGCCGCCACCTTCCTGCGCGACTACTGGCAGAAGCGTCCGCTGCTGATCCGCAACGCCTTCCCGGGCTTCGTCTCGCCGATCGAGCCGGGCGATCTGGCCGGCCTGGCCTGCGAAGAGGCGGCGCTGTCGCGCCTGATCGTGCATGACCGCAATCGGGATGCCTGGTCGGTGCGCAGCGGCCCGTTCGAAGAGGACGAATTCCCGGGCATGCCCGACCATGACTGGACCCTGCTGGTGCAGGACGTGGACAAGTGGGATCCGGACATCGCCGCGCTGCTGGAGGCCTTCGCCTTCCTGCCGCGCTGGCGCATCGACGACATCATGGTCAGCTTCGCGGCCACCGGCGGTTCGGTCGGCGCGCACGTGGACCAGTACGACGTGTTCCTGCTGCAGGCGCACGGCCATCGCCGCTGGCAGATCGATGCCTCGCCAAACCCGCCGCTGGACTTCCGCGACGACGTCGAGCTCAAGCTGCTGCGTCAGTTCAGTCCCACCCACGACTGGGTGCTGGCGCCGGGCGACATGCTGTACCTCCCGCCGGGCGTCCCCCATCACGGCGTGGCCGAAGACCCGTGCCTGACCTTCTCGGTCGGCATGCGCGCGCCCTCGGCCGCCGAACTGATCGGCGACTACCTGGACACCCTGGTCGCCGACGCCGACGAGGCGATCCGTTACCAGGACCGGGACCTCGCTGCGCCAACTGACCCGAACGAGATCGATGCCGCCGCGATGGGGCGCGTGGTCGAAGCGCTCAACGCCCTGCGCATGAACGACCCGGACCGCCTGGGTGAGTGGTTCGGCCGTTTCATCACCACTTATCGCAGTGCTGGAGAAGCCGCGGTGCCCGAGCTGGCGCCGGATCGCGCCGAACTGGAGGCCGCCCTGGCACAAGGCGCGGTGCTGCAGCGCCACCCCATGACCCGCATGGCCTGGCGCCGGGCGGCCCGGGGCGCGGTCCTGTTCGCCAGCGGCCAGGCGCTGCCCATGTCGGTGCGCGATGCCCGCGCCCTGGCCGCCGCCGCCGAGCTGGATGCAGCCGCATACCAGACCTTAGGCGAACAGGGCCGCCAGGCGGTTTCGGCTCTGGTAACGTCCGGCCATTACGTGCTGCCCGGGACCGATGACGATGACGAGTTCGACGCCGCTTGAGTTCACCCTGCGCCCCGCTTCCTTCAGCGCCGACCGCGAGGCCCTGCGCTGGGTCCGCGAATCGGTGTTCATCACCGAGCAGCACGCGCCGCTGGACACCGAATGGGACTCGATGGATCCGGAGGGCGAGCACATGCTGGCGGTCGACGCGCATGGCGCGCCCATCGGCACCGCCCGGCTGACTCCCGATGGCCGCTTCAGCCGCCTGGCCGTGCTCAAACCCTGGCGCGGCAAGGGCGTGGGCGAGGCCCTGCTCAAGGCCATGATCGACCAGGCCCGCGCACACGGCTGGGCCACGCTCAACCTCTACGCCCAGGTTGCCAACGAGAGCTTCTACGCCCGTCACGGATTCGTGGCCATCGGTGAGCCGTTCGACGATGTTGGCATTCCACACCAGTACATGCGCCTGGACCTGCGCCACTGACGCCATGGAAGTCGAACATCTGGCCCAGGCCATCGAGGTCGTCACGGCCCTGGCGGGCGACACCCGCAGCCTGCTGTGCATCTACACCCGCGACCTGGACCCGGGCCTGTTCGACGCGCCAGCGGTCCTCGAGGCGCTACGCGGGCTGGCCGTGCGCCAGCGCGGGGCCGAGATCCGGATCCTCCTGCAGGACCCCGGCATTCCACAGCGCTCCAATGCGCCCCTCCTCCCCCTGGCCCAGCGGCTCCCCAGCAGTTTTCTGCTGCGCGCCATTGAAGAGCCCGTGGACCGCGCCTACGCGGCCGCCTTCGTCGCCAGCGACGGCGGTGGCTATTACTTTCGTCCGCTCGGGCATCGCTTCGATGGCGAAGCCGATCTGCACGCCCCTGGGCGCAGTCGCCAGCTGCGTGAGGAATTCGGCCGCTTCTGGGAGCGCGCCCGCGCCTGTACGGAGCTGCGCGCCCTTGGTCTTTAAGGGTTCATCTGCAATGTCCCGCATAGTGGGTCATTGCACGGACACACCTGCCCGATCCCACGCCCGGACCCGCCCGGATTCAGGCCGAAGCCTATAATTTGCTGGTTTGTCGGCGGGCGGAATGCCCGCCAACCGGCTGCAACCGGGCCGGCCACCGAGCCACTTTTTCCCCACAAAGACGCCGTAGGCAACCACCGTGGACAATCTTCTCAAGCAGTTTGTGCAGACCTCCCAGCTCAACGGCGGAAGCGCCGCCTACGTGGAGGATCTGTACGAGCAGTACCTCGTCGCGCCGGACAGCGTGGATCCCAAGTGGAAGGCCTTCTTTGACGGCTTCCAGGGCCGTGAGGCCGGCGACGTCCCCCATTCGGCCGCCATCGAGCACATCACCCAGGCCTCCAAACTGGCCGCCAACGCGGCCAATGGAGCGTCGCCCTCGGATGAACGCGAGCGCCACGTCGGCCGCCTGATCACCGCCTACCGCTCGCGCGGCCACCTGGGCGCCAAGGTCGATCCGCTCAACCTGACCGACCCGGTCAATCCGCCGGACCTGAGCCTGGACTGGCACACCCTGTCCGAGCGTGACCTGGACAGCGAGTTCAGCACCGGCGGCGTCGCCGGCCAGTCGCGCATGGTGCTGCGCGACCTGCTCGCGCGCCTGCAGGCGACCTACACCGGCTCGATCGGTGCCGAGTTCATGCATATCCCCGACCACGACCAGCGCAAGTGGTGGTACCAGCGCCTGGAACAGGCCGGCGGCAACTACGGTCTGGACACCGAGACCCGCAAGCGCACGCTGGAGCGGCTCACCGCCGCGGAAGGCCTGGAGCGCTACCTGCACACCAAGTACGTGGGCCAGAAGCGTTTCTCGCTGGAGGGCGGCGATTCGCTGATCCCGATGATGGACCAGCTGCTGCGCCGCAGCGGCACCGACGGCATGCGCGACATCGCCGTGGGCATGGCCCACCGCGGCCGCCTCAACGTGCTGGTCAACACCCTGGGCAAGAACCCGCGCAAGCTCTTCGACGAGTTCGAAGGCAAGTTCGAGCACGCCCACGACGACCGCGCCCACACCGGCGATGTGAAGTACCACATGGGGTTCTCGGCCGACGTGGCCACCCCGGGCGGCCCGGTCCACCTGGCCCTGGCCTTCAATCCCTCGCACCTGGAAATCGTCGATCCGGTGGTCGCCGGCTCCGTGCGTTCGCGCCAGGAGCGCTACAGCGACACCGATCGCAGCCACGTGCTGCCGGTCCTGATCCACGGCGACGCGGCCTTCGCCGGCCAGGGCGTGGTCATGGAACTGCTGCAGATGTCCCAGGCCCGCGGTTTCGCCATCGGCGGCACCGTGCACATCGTGATCAACAACCAGGTCGGCTTCACCACCAGCGCCCGCGACGACGCGCGCTCGACCCTGTACTGCACCGACGTGGCCAAGATGGTCGGCGCCCCGGTGCTGCACGTGAATGGTGACGATCCGGAAGCGGTGGTGTTCTGCGCCAACCTGGCCTATGAATTCCGCCAGCAGTTCAAGAAGGACGTGGTCATCGACCTGGTCTGCTACCGCCGCTGGGGCCACAACGAGGCCGACGAGCCGGCCGCGACCCAGCCGCTGATGTACCAGGTGATCCGCAAGCACAAGACCACGCGCGAGCTGTACGCCGCGCAGTTGGAGCAGGCCGGGGTCATCGCCGACGGCGAAGCCAAGACGATGGTGGACACTTACCGCGACAAGCTCGATTCCGGCGCGTATACCACCGAGCTGGCCAAGCCCGAGCGTGACCCGCTGGCCATCGACTGGTCCAAGTACCTGTCGGGCAAGCTCTCCGATCCGGTGGATACCACGGTCAAGCCGGGCAAGCTGGCGCAGCTGGCCAAGATCATCAACACCATCCCCGAAGGCGTGCACCTGCATCCGCGCGTGGCCAAGATCTACGAGGACCGCGCCAAGATGACCGAAGGCGAGCTGCCGGGCGACTGGGGCTTTGCCGAGAACCTGGCCTACGCCACCCTGCTGTCCGAGGGCCACACCCTGCGCCTGGTCGGCCAGGACGCGGGCCGCGGCACGTTCTTCCATCGCCACGCGATCCTCCACGACCAGAAGACCGACAGCTACTACCTGCCGCTGCGCCAGCTGGTCGACGATCCGCAGGACGCCACCGTCATCGACTCGCTGCTGAGCGAGGAAGCGGTGATGGGCTTCGAGTATGGCTACTCCACCACCGACCCCAATGCCCTGTGCATCTGGGAAGCGCAGTTCGGCGACTTCGCCAACGGCGCGCAGGTGGTGATCGACCAGTTCATCGCCGCCGGCGAGGCCAAGTGGGGCCGCATCACCGGCCTGGCACTGTTCCTGCCGCACGGCTACGAAGGTCAGGGCCCCGAGCACAGCTCGGCGCGCCTGGAGCGCTTCCTGCAGCTGTGCGCCCTGGACAACATGCTGGTCTGCGTCCCGACTACCCCGGCCCAGGCCTTCCACATGATCCGCCGGCAGATGCGCATGACCACGCGCAAGCCGCTGATCGTGATGACGCCCAAGTCGCTGCTGCGCCACAAGCTGGCCGTGTCCAGCCTGGACGAGCTGGCCAACGGCGAGTTCCAGCAGCTGATCCCGGACGCCAAGGCCGACCCGAAGAAGGTCAAACGCGTGGTCGCCTGCTCGGGCAAGGTCTATTACGATCTGGCCGAGGATGCCGCCAAGCGCGAGCAGGACGACGTGGCCATCCTGCGCGTGGAGCAGCTGTATCCGTTCCCACGCGAACTGCTGGCCGCCGAGCTGAAGAAGTACAGCAAGGCCACCGACGTGGTCTGGTGCCAGGAAGAGCCGCAGAACCAGGGCGCGTGGTACCAGATCAAGCACCATCTGCAGGCCTGCCTGGGTTCCAAGCAGGAACTGCACTATGCCGGCCGTGCCCGTTCGCCCTCGCCCGCCGCCGGCCATTTCGCCGAGCACGTGGCCGAACAGCAGCAGCTGGTCGCCGATGCACTGGTCAACTCCTTCGGCGACGACGTCGTCGCCGAATAACGCAGCACCTCCATACCTACCCGACGAGAAATCTAGGACGTTCCCCGCATGGCAACCGAAGTCAAAGTTCCGGTACTTCCCGAATCCGTTTCCGACGCCACCATCGCAAGCTGGCACAAGAAGGCCGGTGACGCCGTCAAGCGCGACGAGAACCTGGTGGACCTGGAGACCGACAAGGTCGTCCTGGAAGTGCCCTCGCCCGTCGATGGCGTGCTGAAGGAAATCAAGTTCCAGGAAGGCGACACCGTTACCTCCTCGCAGCTGCTGGCCATCATTGAGGAAGGCGCCGCTGCCGAGGCCGCGCCGTCCAAGCCGGCCGAGGAAGAAGTGAAGCCGGCTGCCAAGGCAGACGCACCCAAGGCGGCCGAAGCACCGAAGGCCACCAAGGCCGAGGCGCCCAAGGCGGCCGGCGATACCGGTTCGCTGCCCCCGGGCGCGCGCTTCTCGGCCATCACCGAGGGCGTGGACCCGGCCCAGGTCGAAGGCACCGGCCGCCGTGGCGCGGTCACCAAGGAAGACATCGTCAAGTTCGCCGCCGGCGGCGGCGTGGGCAAGGCCTCTGGCGCCCGTCCAGAAGAGCGCGTGCCGATGACGCGCGTGCGCAGGACCATTGCCAAGCGCCTGATGGAGTCCAAGAACTCCACCGCCATGCTGACCACCTTCAACGAGGTCAACCTCGCCAAGGTGTCGGCCGCGCGCAAGGAGCTGCAGGAAGAGTTCCAGAAGGCCCACGGCATCAAGCTGGGCTTCATGAGCTTCTTCGTGAAGGCCGCCGCCAACGCGCTGCAGCGCTTCCCGCTGGTCAACGCCTCCATCGACGGCGACGACATCATCTACCACGGCTACAGCGACATTTCGATCGCCGTGTCCACCGACAAGGGCCTGGTGACCCCGGTGCTGCGCAACGTCGAGCGCCAGTCCTTCGCCGATGTCGAACAGGGCATCGCCGACTACGCCGCCAAGGCGCGCGCCGGCAAGCTGGGCCTGGACGACCTGCAGGGTGGCACCTTCACCATCACCAATGGCGGCACCTTCGGCTCGCTGCTGTCCACGCCGATCATCAACCCGCCGCAGAGCGCCATCCTGGGCATGCACGCCATCAAGGAACGCCCGATCGCCGAGAACGGCCAGGTCGTGATCGCCCCGATGATGTACCTGGCGCTGTCCTACGATCACCGCATCATCGACGGCAAGGATTCGGTGCAGTTCCTGGTGGACATCAAGAACCAGCTGGAAAACCCGGGCCGCATGCTGTTCGGTCTGTAACTGCCTTGAAGCCCCTCTCCCGACGGCGACCGAAGCAAGTCCCGTGGGAGAGAGGGGTTGGGATGAGGGCCGGACGAAGTCATTTCGCCGGAGACTCACCTCATATCTGGCAGCACTCGGCGCCAGGCCTGCCCTGCTCCGCCGAACCCTCATCCGGCGCTCAGCGCCACCTTCCCTCAAACATGGGGAAGGGAAAGGCAAAGGAAATCTGAAATGGCAGAGAACTACGACGTCGTCGTCATCGGTGCCGGCCCGGCCGGCTATCACGCGGCCATCCGCGCCGCGCAGCTGGGCATGAAGGTCGCCTGCGTCGATGCGGCGCTGGGCAAGGACGGCAAGCCCGCCCTGGGCGGCACCTGCCTGCGCGTGGGCTGCATCCCGTCCAAGGCGATGCTCGATTCCTCGCGGCAGTTCTGGAACATGGGTCATCTGTTCGGCGACCACGGCATCACCTTCAAGGACGCCAACATCGATGTGGCGACCATGGTCGGCCGCAAGGACAAGATCGTGAAGCAGTTCACCGGCGGCATCGCGATGCTGTTCAAGGCCAACAAGGTCACCGCCTACTACGGGTTCGCCCAGCTGCAGCCGGGCAACCTGGTCAAGGTCAAGCAGCATGACGACACCGAAGTCGAGCTGCAGGGCACCAACGTGATCCTGGCCGCCGGCTCGGATTCGATCGAGCTGCCGTTCGCCAAGTTCGACAACGAGTACATCGTCGACAACGTCGGCGCGCTGGACTTCACCGAGGTGCCCAAGCGCCTGGCGGTGATCGGCGCGGGCGTGATCGGCCTGGAGCTGGGCAGCGTGTGGAAGCGGCTGGGCGCCGAGGTCACCATCCTGGAGGCCCTGCCGGACTTCCTGGCGGTGGCCGACGCGGAAGTGGCCAAGACCGCTGCCAAGGAGTTCAAGAAGCAGGGCCTGGACATCAAGCTGGGCGCCAAGGTCAGCGCGACCGAGATCACCGGCAAGGGCAAGAAGAAGGAAGTCCTCGTCAGCTACACCGACAAGGACGGCGAGCAGACCCTGACCGTGGACAAGCTGCTGGTGGCCGTGGGCCGCCGCGCCGCGACCAAGGGCGTGCTGGCCGAGGGCACCGGCGTGCAGCTCAACGAGCGCGGCCAGATCGTGGTCGACGAGCACTGCCACACCGGCGTCGATGGCGTCTGGGCGATCGGCGACTGCGTGCGCGGCCCGATGCTGGCGCACAAGGGCTTCGAGGAAGGCATCGCCGTGGCCGAGCTGATCGCCGGCCTGCCGGGCCACGTCAACTTCGACACCATCCCGTGGGTGATCTACACCGAACCGGAAATCGCCTGGGTCGGCAAGACCGAGCAGCAGCTCAAGGACGAGGGCGTGCCGTACAAGGCCGGCAGCTTCCCGTTCGCCGCCAACGGCCGCGCCGTGGCGATGGCCGAGCCGGCCGGCTTCGTCAAGGTGCTGGCCCATGCCGAGACCGACCGCGTGCTGGGCATGCACCTGGTGGGCGTGAACGTCTCCGAGCTGGTCCACGAAGGCGTGCTGACCATGGAGTTCAGTGGCTCGGCCGACGACCTGGCCCGCATCTGCCACGCCCACCCTTCGCTGTCCGAAGTGGTGCACGACGCGGCCATGGCCGTGGACAAGCGCGCCATCCACAAGGCGAACTGAGTCCACACACCGAGGTGGGAAGGAGGCTTCGTCGCAGGGCGGAGCCTTCTTTCGTTTCCCCGGCCGGCAAGGCTTGGACATGGCGTCGATCCGCACACTCAAATGGGCAGGCTTCACGGCGATGGCCGCAGGGCTGGTCGCGCTTGCCGCCGCCACCTTGTTCGGCATTCATCCCTACCTGCTCTATACGCTCGCCATCCTCCTGCTGGGCGGCGGGCGGGTCGTCCTGGCACGGGGCCTGCGCCGCGCGCTGCGACGACCCGAGTGATTCTTCTTCCGATGTCTCCTGGAGTCCCCCTATGAAATCCGTCTGTGTCTATTGCGGCTCCAATGCCGGCAGCAAGCCCGTTTACGCCCAGCGTGCCGCCGAACTCGGCAAGCGCCTGGCGGCCGATGGCCTGCGCCTGGTCTACGGCGGCGGCAACGTGGGCCTGATGGGCACGGTGGCCAACGCGGTGCTGGAAGCGGGCGGCGAGGTCACCGGCGTGATCCCCAAACAGCTGGCCGACTGGGAGGTCGCCCACCGCGGCCTGACCACGCTGGAGATCGTCGGCTCCATGCACGAACGCAAGATGCGCATGTTCGAGCTGGCCGACGGCTTCGTCACTCTGCCCGGCGGCTTCGGCACGATGGAAGAGATCTTCGAGATGCTGACCTGGCGCCAGTTGGGGATCGGGAACAAGCCCTGTGCGTTCCTGGACATGGACGGCTTCTACGCGCCACTGATCGGGATGATCGACCGCATGGTCGAAGAGCGCTTCCTGCATGCCGATCAGCGCGCCGATCTGTGGTACGGCGAGGACATTGGCGCCCTGCTGACCTGGATGCGGGCCTATACCCCGGCCCAGGCCTCCAAGTGGATCGATGAAAAGCGTGCACAGACGCTCAAGTAAGCTCGACACCTCCATCCAGCGCAAGGACGCCTTCATGCGACGCTTCGACATGCCGCTCGCCCGCCAGGCCCTCACGCTTGGCCTGCCCTTGCTCATCGCCAGCTGCAGCCACCTGCCCGACGGCGCGGCACCGAGCGCGGCGACTGCCGACGATCCGATCACGCAAGTCACCCTGGAGCGCTCGCCCTGCTTCGGTGCGTGCGCCACGTTCACGCTGGTGCTCAAGGCGGATGGCCAGGCGACCCTGTCGCTGCCCAGCCGGCCAGGCTCCGATGCCGCTACGCGCAAGGTCGCCGCGGACACCGGCACCGCTTCCGCGCCGGTCCTCATCCACGGCCAGATTCCGGCCACCGACACCACCGCGTTGCTGGAGACCCTGCGCCAGGGTCATTTCGATCAGCTGCGCAATGACTACAGCGCGCAGATCACGGACATGCCTTCGACCAGCATCACGGTCGCCACGGCCCATCAGGTCAAGACCACGCGTGTCTATGCGGTGCCGTGCGCGCGCGATGCGCGCTCAGAGGAACGGCCTGCGGGAACGCCGGCGCCCGTCCCGGATGTGTTCTGCCAAGCCGCTGAACGTCTGGACGCCATGGCATGCCAGCTCTATCGCGACGGGCCTTTGCCGGCGGACCGCACGGTCCGCTTTCCCCCTCATTGCAGCACTTCGTCCTGACCCAGCGCTGCGTGCGCGCCCGCCCACGCGCTCATCGCACCGGGCCTAGTGCCAGGAATGTGACCTGCCGCAGCCTTTTGGCCGCTGCATCCCCGCGCGCCTGGACGGCGGCCGCACTGGCATCTGGCCAGAGCTCCAGACGAACGGAACATCCGTGACCCCGACCGGTCACTGGCGTATTACCTTGTCGATGAACAGCCTCTACAATCGAGCCGGGGACAAACAGGGGTACCGCATGGCACGCATTCTCATCGTCGACGACTCTCCGTCGCAGCTGCTGGGCATCCAGCGCATCGTCGAAAAGCTGGGGCATGACTGGATCACCGCCGAAGACGGCGCCCAGGGCGTGGAAGTGGCCAAGCGCGAGTTGCCGGACATGGTGTTGATGGATGTGGTGATGCCCAACCTCAACGGCTTCCAGGCCACGCGCCAGCTCAGCCGCGAGAGCACCACCCGGCACATCCCGGTCATCCTGGTCACCACCAAGGACCAGGACACCGACCGCATGTGGGGCATGCGCCAGGGGGCCAAGGCCTATCTGACCAAACCGTTCTCCGAAGACGAACTGTCCGAGGTGATCGAGCGCATCCTGGCCGATGGTGCTGCCGCGCCCGGCACCTGAGGGCCATCACCGGCAGACACGGAACGGGCGCCGCAAGACGCCCGTTCTGGTTATCAAACGCCAGGCGATCGACCGCTCCGGCTAATCGTCGGCGAAAGCCTTGGCCAGCTTTTCGTAGGCCTTGCGCTTGGCATCGGTCGTGGCGCGCGGGGCGGTGATCTCCAACTCGACGATCTGGTCGCCCGCCGGGCTGCCCGGCAGTCCGCGACCGCGCAGGCGCAGCCTGCGACCGGCGTCGGAATCGGGCGGGATCTTCAGGTCCACCGACCCACCCAGGGTCGGCACGCTGACCGTGGCACCCAGCGCCGCCTGCCAGGGCGTGACCTGGAGGACGTGGATGATGTTGCGCCCGTCGACCTCGAACTGCGGGTCGGCCGCGTATTCGATCTCCAGCAGCAGGTTGCCGCCGCTGGTGCCTTGCCCCCCCAGCCGGATCGACTGGCCGGGTTTGATGCCCTTGGGCACCCGCACTTCCAGCTGCTTGCCGTTGACGGTGACCCGGATGCTGCTGCCCTCGTAGACCGCCTTGAGCGGCACCGACAGCTTGGCCCGGGTGTCGCCCCTGGGCGCCTGTCCGCTCGAAAAGCCCGGTCCGGCACCGCCACGGGCGCGCTGGCCGAACAGGTTCTCGAAGAAATCGCTGAAGCCGGCACCGCCGCCACTGCTGCCGAACACTTCCTCGAAGTCGAAGCCCTGCCCGCCGCCAAACCCCCCGCCGCCGAAATCCTGCGGCTGGTATTCCTGGCCCGGTCGGTAGCCGCGCGCCTTGAGCTGGTCGTAAGCCGCGCGCTTTTCAGGATCGCGCAATGCCTCGTAGGCCTCGTTGACGGCCTTGAATCGCTCCTCGGCATCGGCCTCCTTGCTGACATCCGGATGATACTTGCGGGCCAGGCGGCGATACGCCGTCTTGATCTCCGCCTCGCCCGCCGTCGGCTCGACGCCCAGGGTCTGGTAGTAATCCTTGAATTCCATCGCACCTCCGCAAGAAAGCCCGCGACCTTGCAGTCACGGGCTTGATCCTGGCCCAGGGCGGCTAGAGACCGCCCTGGACCCGCTGACACTGGCCCGACAGATCGGGCCCACCTGCACAGGTTACTGGATCGACTCGCGACCCACCTGGATCCGCCGCGGGGCCAGTTCGGCGCGCTTGGGAATCACGACCTCCAGCACGCCGTTGCGCCCGGTGGCCACGATGCCATCGGCATCGGCCGTCTCCGGCAGGGTGAAGTTGCGCACGAACGCGCCGTGGCGCCGCTCCTGACGCGAGAACCGCTCCTGCTCACCAACGGCCGGCGCCGCACGCTCGCCGCGGATGCTGAGCACGTTCTTGTCCATCTGAACCTCGATCGCATCCAGGTCCACGCCCGGCAGGTCGGCATAGATCACGAACCGCCCGGCTTCTTCCTTCACGTCGACCTGCGGCGTCCAGCCCTCGCTGGTCCCGTTCTGGACGAAACGCTCGAACACGCGGCCCAGATCGGCCTGGCCCACGCGCGGGAAACCACCCTGATAATGCACGTAACGCATGTTGTTTTCTCCTGTTCGGTTGCCGACATGCCGAGGGACCGGCGCGGCAGGGGCCCTCGGCCTCCATGACCAACAGATAAGCGCCGCCCAGGCGTTTTCAAGGGTTTTGACGCGGCCTTTCCGCGCGGGCTTCTAGGGTGGCGTTCATGCGCGGGCACCTCCGCCCGGCACCCATCCAGCCAGAGCGACCATGACCATCGAAAGCGGACAGCGCATCCCGGAAGTTACTGTCACCCGTATCCGTCAGGGCGTGGAGACGGTCGATACGCCGACGCTGTTCAATGCCCAGAAGGTCATGATGTTCGGCGTCCCCGGCGCCTTCACTCCGACCTGCTCTGAGAAGCATCTGCCGGGCTTCATCGCGCACTACGAGGACTTCCTCAAACGCGGCATCCACGTGTACTGCGTGTCGGTCAACGATGCCTTTGTCATGAGGGCGTGGGGTGAGTCATTGGGTGTCCCCGACGGCCTGCAGATGCTGGCCGATGGCAGCGGCGACCTGACCCGCGCCCTCGGGCTGGACATCGACCTGAGCGGCAACGGCATGGGTCTGCGGTCGCGCCGCTATGCCCTCTATGCCGAGGATGGCGTGGTCAAGCAGGTCTGGGTCGAAGCGCCTGGCGAATTCAAGGTGTCCTCGGCCGAGCACGTGCTCGATCAGCTTCCCGACTGACGTTTCATCCCTACTTTCCTTCCCTCACCCAAAGAGGCCTGCCAATGTCCAAGACATCAGCCAAGACCAAGTTCGACCACACCGACGCCAACGAGCTGTCCGACCGCGACACCTTGCGTGCCAACGCGCGCAAGAGCATCGAGGACGGCGCCATCACCGGCAGCTATACCGCCGACCGCAAGGAAGTGATCAAGCTGCTCAACGAGGCCCTGGCCACCGAGTACGTGTGCGTGTTGCGCTACTACCGCCACTACTTCATGGCCAAGGGCATGCTGGCCGATTCGGTCAAGGCCGAGTTCCTCGAACATGCCCAGCAGGAGCAGGATCACGCAGGCAAGCTGGCCGAGCGCATCGTGCAGCTCGGCGGCGAGCCGGACCTCAACCCCGATACGCTGACCGCGCGCTCGCATGCCGAGTACAAGGAAGGCACCGACCTGCGCGACATGGTCAAGGAAAACCTCATCGCCGAGCGCATTGCGATCGACAGCTATCGCCAGATGATCAACTACATCGGCGATAAGGACACCACCACCAAGCGCATCCTGGAATCGATCCTGGCGCAGGAAGAAGAGCACGCCGACGAGTTCGCCGACATGCTGGAAGGCTGGATCGGCAAGTAGCTAGACCTCCAACAATCGGTACGGAGCGGGCGCCCAGGGGCGCCCGCTTTTTTTGCATCACACGCATCGAGCGACAGCATCATCCCGCTGTAGAGCGGAGCTTGCTCCGCTGCGCTTCGATGAGACCCGCGCCGGTAAGACCTCAGCGGAGCAAGCTCTGCTCTAAAGGAGATGGGCGCCTGCTTCACCGAAGCACCTCGAACCGCAAGGTCGTCCACGCGCCGCTTTCGGCGAGCGCAGTGAGCGTGTGCTCGCCGGGCTGGTTGAAACCCTGCTCGAAACTGCGCCGGCCCTGGGTGGTGGCGACCCAGCGTCCGTCCAAGAGCCACTGCACCTGGGCCTCGGTGCCCAGCGCCCGCAGGCGCACGGTCGCCGGTTTCAGGCTGCCCGGCGCACGTGCGATCGTCGCGCGGTCGTTGAGGCCTTCGATGCGCAGGGTTTCCACCGCGTCACGGCCATCCGGGGCGCAGTCCGCCGCCAACGCGGGCAGGCGCGAGGCCGTGCGCTCGGCCTGGGTCAGCCACGGGGCCGCCAACGCCGGCCAGCGTGCGATCTGCGCGGGCTCGGCCACGTGCCGCTCAGCGCACTGCGGCGACAGGCGCTGGCCGGTCGCCGCATCACGGGTGAAGCGCTCCACGCCGCCATGCCACAGCCGCGCCTCGCGCTCGGGGAAGGTCGGCGGCACGTTGCCGTCCAGCGTCCAGGCCTGCAGGCGCTTCTGGCACAGCTGCGGCGCCTGCGGGTCGGGTGGCAGGCCCAGCGGCCAGCACACGTCCACCTGCGCCACGCTGGGCGGCGCCGGGGTGACCATCGCATCGCCGCGCGCGCGCGGCAGGCTGTCGATCACCTCGAACATCAGCGGCAGCGCCGTCACCGCGCCGTACTGGCCCGGCAACGGCGTGCCGTCCGGACGTCCGACCCACACCCCCACGGTGTAGCGGCGCGTGCCGCCGATCGCCCAGGCATCGCGATAGCCGTAACTGGTGCCGGTCTTCCACGCTACAGGGGGCCTGCTGGCGGTGTCGAAGGTGTCGAGCGCATAGCCGGGGCGCGGGTGGTCCTGCAGGATCTGGCGGATGATCCAGGCCGCGCCCGGTGAGAGCAGGCGTCGGTCTGCGGTCGGCGCATCCTGTGTATAGCGCACGCGCCCGGCCAGACCACCGCGGTTGAAGGCGGCGAAGGCGCCGACCAGGTCTTCCAGCCGCGCCCCGGTGCCGCCCAGGATCAGCGCCAGGTTCGGCTTGGCGCCTCGCGGGAAATGCAGGTCGATGCCGGCATTGGCCAGGCGCGCAGCAAACCGCGCCGGTCCGACCCGGTCCAGCACGTCGACCGCCGGCACGTTGAGCGACAGGCGCAAGGCCTCGGCCATGCCGACCGGACCGTTGAAGGCCGCATCGAAGTTACCCGGCCGGTAGCCGCCGAAGCCCTGCGGCGCATCCACCAGCAGGCTTTCGGAATGGATCAGGCCGTCGTCCAGCGCCAGCCCGTAGAGGAAGGGCTTGAGGGTGGAACCCGGCGAGCGCCAGGCCTGCACCATGTCCACATGGCCCAGGCGCTTGGCATCGCCGAACTTCACCGAGCCGACGTAGGCGCGCGCCTCCATCGTGGCGTTGTCGACCACCAGCAGCGCGGCTGAGGTGCGTTCGGGCAGGTCGGAGAAATACGCCGTCACCCGGTCTTCCAGCGTGCGCTGCAGGTCGGCGTCCAGTGTGGACACGATCCGCGATGCGCGCGGCTGCTGCAGGTGCAGGCGTCGCGCCAGCAACGCCGCGCGCATCGGCGGCTGCAGTGAACGCGCGACCACCGGTTCGATGCGCGCATCGTCGACCTGCGCCTGGGTCCACACCCCCAGGGCCACCATGCGCGCCAGCACCTTGTCGCGCGCGGCCTGGGCGGCCTGCGGGTGGCGATCCGGGCGCAGCCGGCTGGGCGACTGCGGCAGCACGGTCAGCAAGGCGGCCTCGGCGCGCGACAGGCGCGAGGCAGGCTTACCGAGGTAGGCCCAGCTGGCCGCTTCCACGCCCTCGATGGTGCCGCCGAAGGGCGCACGTTCGAGGTACAGGTCGAGGATCTGCGCCTTGGACAGATGCACCTCCAGCTGCACCGCGCGCAGCATCTGTACCGCCTTGCCCCATGGCGTGCGCGTGCTGCCCTCATCCAGCAGGCGCGCGACCTGCATGGTCAGCGTCGAACCGCCGGACACGATGTGCCCACGCGAGACCAGCTGCCATCCGGCGCGTAGCAGCGCCACCGGATTGATTCCCGGATGGCGCCAGAACCATCGGTCCTCGTAGGTCAGCAGCGCCTGCACGTACAGCGGCGACACCCCTTCCGGCGAGACCGGATAGCGCCAGACCCCCTCTTCATCGGCGAAAGCCCGCAGCGGCGTCCCATCGCGCGCCACCACCAGCGTGCTGGTGTCACGCGCCTTGGGCAGCGGCGGTGGGAAGGAGAAGTCCAGGAACAGCAGCGCGACCAGCCACGCTGCCGTGGTCCAGCGCATGATTGGTCCAAGCCACCGGCGCAAAGAGCCTGGCAAGCTCATGAAAACGCACCAAATTCGGTCTCAAGCGGAAAAGGAAAACTACTAAATCGACACACATCAGTGCACTGGCTTTTCGACAGACTCAACAAGGCGCTGGTGAACTTCGCACCGTGGTGCGTTGGCTTGTTTGTTCGACCGAGAGCACGCGCGCCGCAGCCCACGGCGCGTCGCAGTCAATCGATGTTTCATAGTCAGTGATGACAAAGGTTCCCCGCAAGCGAACGCGCTTGGCATGGTGATCGAGCAGCAACTGGTTGGCCTGTGCGTCACCCATCAACATTGCCAGTGCTTCCTTGCCGTTGCGAATGTCGATCGAAGTAATGCCATAGCCTTCGAAGTGGGGAAGGCGGGCAGCCGAGGCCGTATCGGGAAGCATCCGATAGCTAGTCCTCACTCCGCCCGCCCCCATCGACTGCCACTCCGCCAGCAGTTCGCCGGAGATCCGCTCCTCGCCTTCAAATCGGCGAGGTTCGCGCGGTTCGACCTTGCCGGCCGCCATCAGCCGGGAATCTTTCGGCATGATCAGCGAAATCTCCCCGTCTCCCGCGCATGCGATCAACGGCACCGCAAACGCGGCCGCCAACATCAAACCACCTGTCAGCGACCGCATTTTCATCACGGCTGCACCACCGTGATCGTCGTCGGCGTGGAGGCGCCGACACCGCGGATGTCCGGGCGATACATGTCCTCCACCAGCGGCGGCGGCACGGTGTAGGTCCCGGGGGTGACGGCGCGGACGAGGTAGAACACCTTGGCGCCACTGCCGCCCTGACCCAGGCGCAGGGCCGCCACGTAGCGGTCGTCACGGAACTCCTCGTGCTTGACGTCGGCCGCATCGCCGCGCTCGGTGATGTTGATACCGTCGACCACCACGTCGGCCCACTGCTTGGCGTCGGAGAGGTTGAAGTTCTCGATCTCCAGTCCGGCCGGCAGCAGGTCGGTGAGCAGCGCGTCGGGTATGGCTGTGTCGGCGGTGATGCGCAGGCGTACGATCAGCGCCTCGCCCTCCTTGAGCGTGCCGCCGGTCCACGGCTTGCCATCGGTGGTGTAGTAGCGACGCTCCACCCCGATCTGGGACTTGTCCTCGGCCGGCGCGGTGCGCGGCACGCCGGCCACCTCCAGGCTGGCGTACAGGGGCGCGGTGCCCTGCGGGGTAAACGTCACACCCTTGGCCAGGGTGTCGCCGTCGAAGGCGCGCGCGAACAGGCGGCGCTCGCCGATGGCCTCGGTGCCGCCATCGGCGGCCCAGGTCCCGGACAGCGTCTTGGCCTGGCCGTCGGAGAGCAGCGACTTGCCCAGCCGCGCCAGGGCCACCTGTTCCTGCGTGCTCAGGTAGAACCAGCGCGCCTTGCGGCGCTCGTCCAGCTCGCGTCCCAGGTCGACCACGCGCGCGTCGTATTCGGGCCTGGACAGCTTGCGCTCGCGCACCAGGGCCAGCATCAACGCGTCATCGCGCAGGCGGGTGCCGTAGTCGCCCAGATAGCGTGGGCGGTCGCCGCGCTTGTCGAAACCCAGCGCGATCGCGCGCGCGCCACGCTTGGTGTCACCCTGCAGCGACAGCGCAATACCCAGATGGACCAGCGGCAGGCCGGTCATCGACTTGGCCCGGTCGTTGTCATACAGCGCCCGCAGCGTTCCCAGCGGCGCGCGTCCCACCCGCGCCAGCACGTAGCCGGCGTAGGCACGGTTGGCGAAGCGCAGGTGGTCGCGGAAATCGGCGCCGTAGAACTGGTTGCCGCCGGACAGTAAATCCTCGCTGAGGCGCTTGAGCGCCTTCTGCAGGACGGCATCGGGCACGGCGAAGCCGGCATCGCGCGCGTCGAGCAGGAACTCGGTCACGTACGGCGTGATGTAGGGCACCACGTCGCTGTCATCGCCCCACATCGAGAAGTTGCCGTTGGCCACCTGCATCGAGGCGATGCGGCCGAACGCGCCTTCCATCCGCGCCTGGCGCTTGTCCGCGTCCAGCCCGCGGGTGCCCAGCAGTTCGGCCGTGGCCTGGTCCATCAACAGTGCGCCGTAGCCCTTGCTGGTGGTCTGCTCGATGCAGCCGTAGGGGTACTTGAGCAGGTTCTCCAGCGCGGCCGCGAAGGGGATCGGCGGCAGCGCGCTGACCACCATGCGCGCATTGACCGAGCCGGGCATCAGGCCATCGGCGAAGCCGGCGCCCATGGTCACCGGCGCAAGCGGATCGATCACCCGGCTCTCGGCGCGCACCACGCTGGGCCAGCCGGCCCGCACCGGCACATCGTAATGGCGATCCACCTTGAAGCCAGTCGCGCCGCTTTCCACGCGCACGCGCACCTGGGCGGTCTGATAGCCCTCGCGCGCGGTCAGCGGGAAGCTCAACGTGGTCTTGGCACCGTCGGCCAGCTGCGCGCTGCGGCTGCCCTCGCCCACCGCCACAGGACCGCTGCCATCGACCTGCACCTTGAAGGTCCCCGCCTTGCCGGTGAAGTTCTGCACGTCCAGCGTGACCATGGAGCGGTCGCCCGGCGCCAGCACGCGCGGCAGGCTGGCCTCGGCCACGATGGGCGCGCGCACCACGGTCTGCGCATCGCGGCTGCCATAGTCGCTGTCCGAATACACCAGCGCCGACACGCGCAGGGTGCCGTTGAAGTCCGGCACGTGCAGCAGCACGCGTGCATTGCCCTTGGCGTCCAGCTTCACCGGCCCGGCGAACAGGTCCACCGTCTGCACCCGCGCGGTGGGGCGGCGTGCCTGCGGCAACGGCCCCAGCGCCATGTCGCCGCCGAAGCGCATGCGCGCGGTGTCACCGGCGAAACTCTCGATCACCCGCCCATAGATGTCGTACGCGTCCACGCCCAGGCGGCGCTGGGCGAAGAAGTGCGTGGTCGCATCCGGTACCGGGTAGCGGGTGATGTTGAGAATGCCCACGTCCACGGCCGAGACGGTCACGTGCGCAGCCTTGCCGGCCAGCTGCGGCACGCTGACGGTGACCGCCAGGTCCCGCTCGGGCTGCATCTTCTCCGGCACCTTCAGGCCGACGGCGACACGGCGGGCACTGCGGTCCATTGGCACGTGGGCCACGCCCACCGCACGCGCCGGGGTGATCTTGGAGGTGGCGCTGCCGCCGCGAAACACCAGGGCGGTCACGTAGACATCGTGGCGTTCCCAATCCTCGGTGACCGGAATTTCGAAGGTGCTGCCCGCTTTCACGTCCACGTTCTTGACGTAGAGCATGTGATCGGACTCGACCATCAGCACGCCCTTGCCGGCGTGCGGCGGGGTCGCGGTGACCTTGAGCGTGTCGCCGGCGCGGTAGCCGGTCTTGTCCAGGGACAGCTTGACCTTGTCCGGGCGTGCGTCCAGGCCGCGGTTGTCGTCGCTCCAGCTCCAGCCAGCGGTGAACGGATAGCGCGTGGTCAGGCCCGTGGCCGGGTCGAAGACCTCCAGCCGATAGCCGCCCCACTCCACCGGGAAGTCGACGCGCGTGGCCTCGCCGGTGACATCCACCGTGCGCGTCTCGACGTTCTCGAAGCGCTGGGTGTAGTCGAACGACCAGCCGGTGTCCTCGTCATGGGTCCAGTGATAGTCACGACGCTCGCGCACCAGGGTGACCTTGAGCCCCTTGCCTGGCTGGCGCGCACCGGCCGCGTTGAAGCGCGCCAGTTCGAAGCCGGCATTGGCGTTGGCGTCCGACCCGTCTGCATCGTCGAATAGCGGGCGCACGCCCACCAGCACGTCGGCCGGCCACATGACTCGCTTGAGGCTGCGGTTGACCGTGCGTCCGCCGGTCTCGTACACGCTGCCCGAGACGATGACCGCCACCGGCGTCACCGGCTTGACCTCCTCGGGCAGCGCCAGCGCCTGGGCGAAATGGCCCTTGGCGTCGAAGCTGGCGTCGACCACGTCCTTGGCTTCGCGCGGCAGCTCCACGGTGGCATCGCCGAAGAACCAGCCCGGCAGCTTGTCCAGCGGGTGCTGCTCCACCGCCACGGCCAGCTTGGCAGTGAAGCGGTTGCCGTCGGCCGGCGCGCCGTAAAGGTAGGCGGCATCGGCCTGCAGCTGCAGCGGCGCAGCCGGTTTGAGGGTCTCCGGCGCGGACAGGTCCAGCTTCATCCGCTCGGGCAGGAATTCCTCGATCCGCAGGCTCATGCCCTGCACCGCCTGCGCGCTGGCCGGATCGGTGCGGAACTCCACCTGCCAGCGCCCGGTCGGGGCTTCGGCGGGGATGGCCTGTTCGAAGGAGAAGTACCCCTGCTCGGCCGGGGTCAGCCGGGTCTCGCGGAAGACCTTGCCGTCGGGCTGCTTCAGGCGCAGGTACAGCGGCTGGTCGGCCTTGACCGGCTTGCCGTCGAAATCGCGCAACAGCGCCGACACGCGCACCGTCTCGCCCGGCCGATACAGGTCGCGTCCGGACCAGGCGAACACGTCGAACCAGGCCTGCTCGCGCCCGGCCACGGCGAACTCGGACAGGTCCAGCGCCGGCTGGTTGAAGGGCAGCAGGGTCACGTCCTTGCCGCGCTGGGCGATCAGCACCTGGCCCGCATCCAGCGTGTACTTGAGCAGCGCGTTGCCGTTGTCGTCGGTCTTGCCGCGCAGCACCGTGGCGCCCTTGGCGTCGAGCACGCGCAGCTCCGCGCCCGCGGTGGCCTCGCCGGTGGCCAGCGAGGCGGTGTGCACGAACAGCGTGTCCTTGTAGGCGCGCGCGTGCAGGCCCAGGTCGCTCACGCTGAAGAACGCCGTCTGCAGTTCCTCGGAATAGCGCCCGACGCGCTTCATCACCGCGAAGTAGAGCCCGGGGTCCTGCAGCTGCTTGATGTCCTGGATCGGCAAGTAGCTCAGCGTGCGCGCGTTGGGCTTGCCGCCGAGTTCAAAGCGATTGAGGTAGACCGAGTCGGCCATGTCGCCCAGCGGGGTGTGCTTGCCGTAGCTGCGGTCCAGGTCCCAGGCGCCACGGCTGCCGCCGCGCTGGTACTCGCCGAAGAAGCGCGGCAGATCGGCCTCGCGCACGCGCAGAAACTCGACGTCGACCTCCGGCACATTCAGCGAGACCACCGGCAGGCCACGCGATTCCCGCGCCGGCAGCACGCTGCCCTGCGAGGCAAAAGCCACCGACGGCGCCAGCGGCCCGGTGTGCACCACCTGCTCCACCGCCTTGCCCAGGCGCGGCCCGGACGCGGCCAACAGGCCGGCGTCGACCTTGACCGTGTAGTCGCGCGCGGCCTCCAGCGAGGGGAAGCGCAGCACCTTGGCCTCGTCATCCAGCACCCAGCTGCCACTGACCACCGCGCCCTTGTCGTCGGTGACGTGCAGCAGGCTGTCGAAATCCTGCGACTCCACCAGCGGCTCGGTGAACTCCAGGGCGATGGCGACCTCGCCGTCGTGCTGGTCCGGATACGCATTGGCCAGGGCGAAGCCCTTGGGCACCTGGGCCTGCTGGGCCTTGACCGCTTCGCCGGAGACTTCGGGCAGTTGCCCGGTCTTGTTGCGACCACAGCCGACCAGGGCGAACAGCGCCAGCAGCAGCAGGCACCACCGCAGCCCCGCCCGGGCCGTGCGCGCGAGGGGCGCGACATTCGGGACGGCGTGCAGCTCCTGCACGATGATCGATCGCGGCGCGCCTGCGCCGAGCTTCTGCGGACAATCCATGGTTCGCGTTTCTCCCCTTGCTGGCGCGGAAGTATAGAACGCAGGTCCGCGGATCGCGGCCCTGAATGCAACACGGCCGCCCCGCTTGCGGCGGGACGGCCGTGGACTTCCACTGCGACGGGGTTGGCTTCAGGCGTCGGGCTGGACGGCCTCGCTGACGCCGGTGCCCTCTTCGTCGATCGCGTCCAGCACGTCTTCTTCGATCGAGGCATCCAGGCGCTCGATGGCCTGCAGCTTCTCGTTCTTGCCCAGGCGGATGAGGGTGACGCCCTGGGTATTGCGACCCACGCGCGAAATCTCGGTCGAACGGGTCCGCACCAGGGTGCCGCCGTCCGAGATCAACATCACCTCGTCGCTGTTGCCCAGCAGCAACGCGCCGACCAGCTTGCCGTTGCGGGCATTGGTCTGGATGCCGATCACGCCCTGGGTGCCGCGGCCCTTGCGCGGATACTCGGCCAGCGGGGTGCGCTTGCCGTAGCCGTTCTCGGTGGCGGTGAGGATGTAGCAGCCCGCCTCGTCCTGGGTGGTTTCCAGCACGGTCTCGTCGCTGGCGGCCTCTTCGGCGGTGTCATCCTCGGCCTCGTCGGCGCTGGCCGCGCGCTCGGCCACGATCAGGCTGACCACGTCCTCACCCTTGGCCAGCTTGATGCCACGCACGCCGGTGGCGGTGCGGCCCATGGAGCGCACCGTCTCTTCGCCGAAGCGTACGGTCTTGCCGTTGGAGGCGAACAACATCACATCGCGCTCGCCGTCGGTCAGGGCCACGCCGACCAGCGCGTCGCCCTCGTCCAGGTTGATGGCGATCTTGCCGCGCGCCAGGCGGAAGGCGAACTCGGTCAACGGGGTTTTCTTGACCGTGCCGTTGCGGGTGGCGAAGAACACGTAGTGGCCTTCGCTGTACTCGCGGATCGGCAGCACCGCCTGGACCTGCTCGCCGGCTTCCAGCGGGATCCAGTTGATGATCGGCCGGCCGCGCGCGTTCGGCCCGGCCTCGGGCAGCTGGTGCACGGCCAGCCAGAACACCCGGCCCTTGCTGGTGAAGGTCAGCAAGGTGTCGTGGGTGTTGACCAGCCACAGCTGGTCGATGAAATCCTCGTCCTTCATCGAGGCCGCATTGCGCCCGCGGCCACCGCGCTTCTGCGCGCGGTAGCTGCTGGCCGGCTGGCGCTTGGCATAACCGGAGTGCGAGAGGGTGACCACCATGTCTTCCGGCGCGATCAGATCCAGGATGTCCAGGTCCTCTTCGCTTTGGCGGATCTCGCTGCGGCGCGCGTCGCCGAACTCGGCCTTGACGTTGAGCAGTTCCTCGCGGATCACTTCCTTGAGCACGTCCGGGTTTTCCAGGATGCGGATCAGACCGGTGATGGTCTCCAGCAGTTGCTTGTATTCCTCGGTGAGCTTTTCCTGCTCCAGCCCGGTCAGGCGATGCAGGCGCATCTCCAGGATCTGCTGGGCCTGGACCTCGGTCAGCTGGTAGCGGCCATCGATGAAGCCCACGCCCTTGGGCAGGTCTTCAGGGCGCGAGGCCTCGGCACCAGCGGCGCCGAGCAGCGCGCCGACCATGCCCGGCTCCCAGGACTTTGCCAGCATGCGCTCGCGGGCCTCGTTGGGATTGGCCGAGGTCTTGATCAGCTCGATCATCTCGTCGATGTTGGCCAACGCGACGGTCAGGCCTTCGAGGATGTGGGCGCGGCCACGGGCCTTGCGCAGCTCGAAGATGGTCCGTCGGGTCACCACCTCGCGGCGGTGACGCACGAAGGCCTCCAGCATCTGCTTGAGGTTGAGCAGCTGCGGGCGGCCGTCGACCAGGGCCACCATGTTGATGCCGAACACCGACTCCATCGGCGTCTGCGAATACAGATTGTTGAGGACCACCTCGGCCGACTCGCCGCGCTTGACCTCGATGTAGATGCGCATGCCGTCCTTGTCGGACTCGTCGCGCAGCTCGCTGATGCCTTCGAGCTTCTTTTCCTTGACCAGCTCGGCGATCTTTTCGATCAGCCGTGCCTTGTTCACCTGGTAGGGGATCTCGGTGACGATGATCGCCTCGCGACCGGTGCGGTCATCGACCTCCACGTCGGCCTTGGCGCGCATGCGCACGCGGCCGCGGCCGGTGCGATAGCCGGCGATGATGCCGGCGGTGCCGTTGATGATGCCGGCGGTCGGGAAGTCCGGGCCGGGGATGTATTCCATCAGTGCATCGATGTCGATCAGCGGGTTGTCGATCAGCGCGATCAGCCCGTCGATCACCTCGGTGAGGTTGTGCGGCGGGATGTTGGTGGCCATGCCCACCGCGATGCCGGCCGAGCCGTTGACCAGCAGGTTGGGGATGCGCGTGGGCATCACCGACGGCTCGAACTCCTTCTCGTCGTAGTTGGGCACGAAATCGACGGTTTCCTTGTCGATGTCGGCCATGATCTCGTGGCTGAAGCGCGACATGCGCGCCTCGGTGTAACGCATGGCTGCCGCGCTGTCGCCGTCGACCGAACCGAAGTTGCCCTGCCCGTCGATCTGCAGGTAGCGCAGCGAGAACGGCTGGGCCATGCGCACCAGCGTGTCGTAGACCGCGCTGTCGCCGTGCGGGTGGTACTTACCGATCACGTCACCGACGATACGGGCCGACTTGTAGTACGGCTTGTTGGCGTGCGCGCCAAGTTCGTTCATCGCGTACAACACGCGGCGATGCACCGGCTTGAGGCCGTCCCGGACGTCCGGGAGGGCGCGGCCCACGATCACGCTCATGGCGTAATCGAGGTAGCTCCTGCGCATCTCGTCTTCGAGGTTGACGGGGATGATTTCCTTGGCGAGATCAGCCATTCGAGGTCCGTGCTTGTGTTCGGTACGTCGGGCCAAAACCCGGGCCGCCACGGAGCCCGCGGCAGATGGATTTTGGAGGGGTTTTCAACCTCGGAATTGTAGCACGCGGCCGCCTCCCGATGCCGGGTCGGAAGCTGTCTGAATCAAGCACTTGCGCGTGGAACACCGCAGCGCGTGCCCACTTTCGGCGAAGGTTCCACCCTGCTGCGGACGCGCTTGGCGCATGCGGTGTTGTCAAGGCGCTGCGCAGCAGCGTTGAAAGCGCGCCGTCAGCCGAAAGCCGCGCGCATCTTCTCGGTCGTGGGCTGCTCGACCACGCCCTTCTCGGTCACGATCGCGTCGATCAGGCTGCCCGGGGTGACATCGAAGACCGGGTTCCAGGCCTTGATGCCCTCGGCCACCGTGCGCACGCCACCGATGCCGTGCAGTTCGCCTGGATCGCGCTCCTCGATCTCGATCGCCTCGCCACTCGCGGTGTCCATGTCCACGGTCGAGGACGGCGCCACGACCATGAACTTCAGTCCGTGGTGGCGCGCGGCGATGGCCAGCTGGTAGGTGCCGATCTTGTTGGCGGTGTCGCCATTGGCGCAGATGCGGTCGGCGCCGACGATGACCCATTGCACCGCGCCGGTCTTCATCAGGTGCGAGGCCGCCGAATCGGCGATCAGGGTCGCGTCGATGCCGTCCTGCTGCAGCTCCCATACCGTCAGGCGCGCGCCCTGCTGCCACGGGCGGGTCTCATCGGCGAACACCTGGGTCACGCGCCCCTGGGCCACGCCGGCGCGGATCACGCCCAGCGCGGTGCCGAAGCCGGCGGTGGCCAGCGAACCGGTGTTGCAGTGGGTCAGCACGCCGCTGCCTTCGGCGATCAGCGCCGCGCCCAGTTCGCCCATGTGGCGGTTGGCGGCCAGGTCCTCGGTGGCGATGGCCTCGGCCTCACGTTCGAGCACCGCCTGCCAGTCGGCGCCGGCGGCCTGCAGCACGCGGCGCATGCGCGCCAGCGCCCAGGCTAGGTTGACCGCGGTGGGCCGGGCGGCGTTGAGGCGCTGCAGGGCCGGCTCGAGCTTCTGCGCGGCCTGCGCGCCGTCGGCGGCCTCGATGTCCCGGCCGGCCAGGACCGTACCCCAGGCCGCGGCAATGCCGATGGCCGGCGCGCCGCGCACGGCCAGGGCATGGATCGCCGCGGCGACCTCGTCGCTGGTGGCGCACACCACGTGTTCGACCTGGAAAGGCAGCTTGCGCTGGTCGAGCAGTTGCAGGGCATCGCCCGTCCACAGCAGGGGACGGATGCGGTCGTAGCGGGCGTAGTCGAAGGTCTCGTTCATCGGCGCATTTTACCTGCGCCGGCCCGGCAACTCAGCGGACCCGGAACAACCCTCGGCAGCCACCATCCACCCACACGCCCTGCGCGTCCCAACCCCAGGTGCTGCCCTCGACGCACTTGGTGTCCGAAATCTGTCGCAGCAGCGTGGCCGGCGGGCTGCTGACTTCGATCGGGCACCGTCGCCGCGCCTGGTCTTCCGACTCGCAGCGCACGACCTTGTGCCGGGTGTCGAACATCCCCCCATCGTCGTCGCCGGCGCCGCTGATGAACTCGCCGCGGCATCCATGGTCCACCCACACCCCGAAGCGCCCGTAATCCCAGGTGCGCCCCTTGATGCAGGGCATGTTGGACAACTGCTTGGTCAGCCGGACCCCGGCCGACGCATCCACGTCGCAGTACTTGAGATCCTGGCTCTTGGACTCGCACTTGAAGTGCACCACCGGCACATCGTCCAGCGTGCGCTCGTGGCCGCCAAGCAGGTTTCCGACCGTCGCACATCCAGACAGGACCATCAGCAAGCCGCCCAGCGCGCCCCACCCCATCTGCCGCATCGGTCCTTTCACATTCCCCTGCACGATACGCAAACTCGAAACTCCGGGCCGGACAGCATGCCAACACAATCAGGTGTTTACGGTCCGTGTATTCCCGGCGTGTGTCAGGCCCGCGCGAAGTCGAACGCCAACACCTCGGCGATCCTGGAAGTTTCCAGCATCGCCATCAGCAGCCGATCCATCCCGACCGCCACGCCCGCGCAGTGTGGCATGCCCGGCAGGGCGTCGAGCAAGTGCCGGTCCTGCGGTGGCTGAACGAGCCCACGGGCCGCGCGGCGCGCGTTGTCGTGGGCAAAGCGTGTGCCCTGTTCCACCGCGTCTTGCAGCTCGTGATAGCCATTGGCGAGCTCCACCTGGCCCAGATACAGCTCGAAGCGCTCGGCCACCGGCGGGTCGTCCGCGCGGATGCGCGCCAGCGCCGCTTGCGACGCGGGCCAGTCATGGACGATGGTCAGCGTGTCGGCGGCAAAGGCCGGCTGCAGGTGGTGGGTGATCAGCAGGTCCAGCCAATCGTCGCGGCCCAGGCCATCGGGATCGATCCGACTGGCGGCCAAGGGCGCCTGCAATTGCTCCAGCGTGGCGCTGAACGGGTCCAGCCCCAGCCCGCGCAGGAACAGTTCGCGATAGCTCAGCGTTTCCACGCCAGCGCTGCGCCCGACCAGGGCCAGCGCCTGCTGCACCAGTTCCACGGTCTCCTCGGCCAGGCGCAGGTGATCCCAATCGACGCGATACCACTCGAGCATGGTGAACTCGGGATTGTGGCGCCCGCCGGCCTCGCCATTGCGGAATACGCGGCCCAGCTCGTAGCAGTCGCCGAGACCGGCAGCCAGCAGCCGCTTGAGCGGATACTCCGGCGAGGTCCGCAGCCAGCGCGTACGTGCCCCGGCGCTGACGTGGCCGCTGAATTCGGTCGTGAAGCTCTCGATGTTCGGCTCGGTGTTGCCGGCCTGCGAGAGCACCGGGGTTTCGACCTCCAGCACCTCGCGCCGGGCGAAGAAGTCGCGCACCAGCGCGTTGAGCCGCGCGCGCAGGCGCAGCACCTCCAGGGTTGCACTGGGCTGCCAGCCTACGAACGACCAAGCCGGTTCATGAGCGACATCCGAGATTCCTTCCACCACGACAAGACCGCCTGAATCGTTGTTGTTGCTGTTGTTGTTGCTGTCGCCCCCTCTCCCCCGCCTGCGGGGGAGAGGGCTGGGGTGAGGGGGCCGCTTCTCCGGCCGCTGCTCCATATTCACGGCATGCCAAATCACCTCAAGCACCGCCTCGGTCCGGCTCAGCACGTCGTCATTCCAGAACCGCAGCACCCTGAAGCCGCGCGCCTCCATCTCAGCCGTGCGCCGTGCGTCCGGTGCAGTCTGTTCAAGATGCTGGCTGCCATCCAGCTCCACGACCAGACCAACCTCGATACAGGCGAAATCCGCGATATAACCGCCGATGCGATGCTGGCGACGGAACTTCACGCCCAACTGGTGGTTGCGCAGGCGCTGCCAGAGCCGGTGCTCGGCTTCGGTCTGCGCGCGACGCAGGCGCTTGCTGTGGTCCATGCAAGCTCCCCCTCACCCCAACCCTCTCCCCCGCATGCGGGGGAGAGGGGGCGGAAACAGCCGGACTCGAAAAGCCCGCAGTACCAGCGAAATGCTCATGCGTGCTGGTCCAGAAACGCCAGCAGCGCCGCTTCGTCCCAGATCTCGATGCCCAGGTCCTGTGCCTTGGTGAGCTTGGAGCCGGCCTCGCTGCCCGCCACGACCAGGGAGGTCTTCTTGGACACGCTGCCGGTGACCTTGGCCCCCAACGCTTCGAGCTTGGCCCCGGCCTCGTCGCGGGTCATGGCTTCCAGGCTTCCGGTCAGTACCACGGTCCTGCCAGTCAGCGGGCCGGTCTGCTCGACCGCCTGTTGCGGGGTGATGGCGTCGAGCCGCTGCAGCGCAGCGCCTGTCTCCAGCAGCAGTTGGGCGTGGTCGTCCGTCTCCAGCCAGGCGACCAGCGCCGCGGCGGTCTCCTTGGGCAAGCCGGCGGTGACCAGGGCCTCGGGCGCGGCGTCAACGATGTCGGCCACCGCGGGCATGGCCGTGGCCAGGACGTCGGCGCGCAGCCTGGTCAGCTTGGGAATTTCCAGATCGGCCAGCAGCGTGGCCAGGGTCAGGCCCTCACGCAGCAGGCCGCTGGGCGGATGCGCGTCGGTGATCTCCACGCCGCGCGAAAGCAGGTCATCGATGGCCTGCTGGTTACCGGCCTGTTGGAAGAACTTGCCCAGCGAGCGCGCCACCTCGCCGCCGATGTCCGGCACGCGCTTGAACACGGGCCACGGCAGGTGGCGCACGATCTCCAGATCGCCGAACCAAGCGGCCAGCGCCTTGGCCGTGCTTTCGCCCACATGCTCGATGCCCAATGCGAACAGGAAGCGCTCCAGCGTGGTGTGCTTGCTCTTTTCCAGCGCGGCGACCAGGTTCTCGGCCCACTTGGTCGCGATCTTCTTGCGGTTCCAGTCGAAGTCCGGCAACCCGGCACGCAGCAGGTCGGCCTGCCAACCTGTTGGCGCCTGTTCGGCTTCGCCCCGCACGGTGGCCAAGGTCGCTTCGAGCCTGGCGTAGACGCCGCTGGCCAGATGCTCGCGCGCGTCACGGAGGAAACCTTCCGGCGTCTCGGCGCCGGTGACCAGACGTAGCTGCAGCAGCAGGTCCAGATCGAGCGAATACAGATCGGCCACGCCCTGCACCACGCCGGCGTCGACCAGCAGCTCGATGAACTTGTCCCCCAAGCCATCCACGTCCATCGCCCTGCGCGAGACGAAGTGCGCGATGGCCTCCTTGCGCTGGGCCGGGCAGCTCAGTTCGCCCGAGCAGCGCCACACCGCCGCGCCTTCCTCGCGCACGATCTCCGAGCCGCAAACGGGGCACTGGGTCGGCATCTGCCAGGCCCGGGTGCCCTGGGGCCGGCGTTCGATGATGACGCTGACCACTTCGGGAATCACGTCGCCGGCGCGTCGCACGATGACCGCGTCGCCCACGCGCACATCCAGCCGCGCGATCTGGTCGGCGTTGTGCAGCGTGGCGTTGGTGACCGTCACCCCTGCCACCTGCACAGGCGCCAGGCGTGCCACCGGCGTGGCCGCGCCGGTGCGGCCGATCTGGATCTCGATCGCTTCCACCGTGGTGGACTGCTCCTGCGCGGCGTACTTGCGCGCGATCGCCCAGCGCGGCGCGCGCGAGACGAAGCCCATCTCGCGCTGGCCTTCGGCATCGTCGAGCTTGTAGACCACGCCGTCGATGTCGAACGGCAGCCCATCGCGCCGTTCGCCGATCTCGCGCGCATAGGCCAGCAGGCCGTCCACGCCTTCGACGAGCCGGGTCAAGTCGCTGACCGGAAAACCCCATTCCCGCAGCTGCTTCAGCACGCCCGAATGGCTGTCCGGCAAGGTCCCGCCCTCGACCGCGCCGGTGCCATAGGCGAAGAACGCCAGTGGGCGCTGGGCGGTGATGCGCGCGTCCAGCTGGCGCAGCGAACCGGCCGCGCCGTTGCGCGGGTTCGCCAGCACCTTGCCGCCATGCAGGCGCGCCTGTTCGTTGTAAGCCTCGAACGCCGCGCGCGGCATGTAGACCTCGCCGCGCACTTCCAGCACCTGCGGCCAGCCGCTGCCGCGCAGCTTGAGCGGGATCGCCTTGACCGTGCGCAGGTTGGCGGTGACATCCTCGCCGGTCGCCCCGTCGCCGCGCGTGGCGCCCTGCACGAACACCCCACCCTCGTAGCGCAGGCTGATGGCCAGGCCATCGAGCTTGGGCTCGGCGGAAAACACCAGCTTGCTGCGGCCGAGACGATCGGAAATGCGGCGGACGAACTCGCGCACCTCGTCCTCGTCGAAGGCATTGCCCAGCGACAGCATCGGCATCGCGTGGCGGACCTCGGCGAATCGGCCCGAAGCCACCGCGCCCACGCGCTGGGTCGGCGAATCGGGCGTCACCAGCTCAGGATGCGCGGCCTCCAGTTCGTCGAGCTCGCGCAGCAGGCGGTCGTACTCCGCATCGGGAATGTTGGGCTCGTCCAGCACGTGATAGCGGTAGCTGGCATCGTCGAGCTGCTGGCGCAGCGCGGCCGCGCGGGCGGCGGGGTCTTGGGCGGCGTGGGTCATCGGCCGATTTTACGCAAGCCGCGCGTGCTGGCCCATCAGCAAAGCAACCCTCACGCTGCCGATGCAGGCCCGGCCCTAGGGTGCGCCGCTTCCGTCCGTTGCGCCTCTCCTCTTCATGGACACACCGGCACGCCCCCTTTCGCCCCCCTTCCCCGCAACCCCGGCCCCCTCCGCGGCCGTGACTTACGAGCCAGCCACGCAGTCAAGCCCACAGCCGGCCCGCTCACGCATCGCCTCGCTGGATTTCATCCGCGGCGCTTGCCTGATGGTGATCGCCTTCGACCACATCTCCAGCTTCTTCAGAAAGCTTGGCTACCAAGGACGCGAACTGCTGACACCGACGATGCTGGGCTATTCCTCGGCGGCGGAGCTGTTCCTATTCGTGTCCGGTGCGCTGGTCGGCATCATCCAGAGCCGGCCAGAACTGGCCGCGCGCCAGCGCCTGATTCGCCTGAGCCATCGCGCCGGGCACCTCTATCTCTACAACGCGCTGGCCTTTGTAGGGCTGCTCGCTGCCTGCACGCTGCTGTCAACGCAGGCCATCGATGCTCTTGGCCTGACTTCGCTCGTCCAGGCACCCTTCAAGGGCGCCAGAGATTTCCTGACGATGTCGTCCAGTCCTCCGTTGTTGGATATCCTGACCCTGTATGTGGCGTTCCTCCTGGTGGCCATTGGTTTCATTCCACTTGCCCGCAGGGCGCCGGCCCTGGCGATGGGACTCTCCTTTTTGCTTTATGCCGCCTGCCAATGGCCAGTCGCACAGGAGAAGCTGGGACTGCTCGCAATTGGCCGGGGTTTGAATCCCTGGGCCTGGCAGCTGTGCTTCATGGTGGGCCTCATTTGTGGCCAGTACGGCATCTTGAAAAGGATGCAGGAATGGCTGGCGCAGCCTAAAGTCACCGTCTTGCTCGTGGTGGCGCTGGTCCTGACGACGGCTGTATTTATCGCTGATCGCAAGCTCGGTCTCTCACCTGAATCATGGTGGGAGAAGCATGACCTGGGGCCGATCCGGCTTCCGCATGCGGCACTGGTGTTTTCCGCCTATGTCTGCCTTTCCTCTTGGCCATTGGATGCCCGGCTCCCCGCTGCAGCGCACCGAATTCATGAGGCCATTGCACTGATGGGGTGCCATTCGCTGGAAGTCTTCATGGCGGGCATTGCGCTGACCTATGCGGTTTCACCGTTGGTCGGGCAACACAACCTATCCACGACGGCCTACTACGCGACGCTGGCATTTTCGGCGGCCGCCATGTGGTGCCTTGCCCGCTACTTGGCCTGGAGGGCGCGCGCTAGACAACCCGTCACATCGCCTCCTTGATGCCGGCGCGGATCAGCCAGGCGTTGACCGGGTAGGCCACCACGAAGCCTGCGCACATGGCGAACTGCATCATCCACCAGAACACCGCGCCGTCCTTGGGCAGCGCCTCGGGCGACCACCAGACGAACAAGGCCAGGGCCATGAAGCCGTACATGCCGACCTGCCAGGCCAGCAGCGAGGCGGTATCGGCCTTGACCGCGGCCACCAGTCCGCCCTTCAGGCCGAGCCCGCGCATCGGCGCGATGGCGAAGTACTGGAAGACGATGCCGATGACGTAGGCCAGCACCAGCGCCACCAGCCAGCCGCCGAAGACCTCGTTGCCCCACAGCACCAGCGGCCAGCGCGCTGTGGCGCCTTCGGCGATCACATCGGCGAGCACGCAGCCGGCGCCGCAATGGCTGGCGCCCAGCGCGATCGACTGCCAGCGCGGTCGCTGCGGGGGATGCATGTGCGAGTGTCCCCCTTCGCCTGCTTGCCCGTCATCGTGCGCCTCGGCCCCGCGCTTCATCCCACGACCGAAGGCGAAATACGCCAGCAGGCCCACCGGACCGGCCCACAGCATGGTCAGCGGCCAGACCGCCTCCATGATCGCCATGTGCTGGCGATAGCCCGCCACGAAGATGTCCACGACCACCACGCCCACGCAGACGGCGGCCAGCAGCAATGAGGCCAGGCCCCAGGGTGAAAGTGCTTGGACAGACACGGCAGGCTCCCAGACAAACAAGCCCCATGCTGGGACCCGCCACGCCAACGCAGCGTCGATGTCCTCAGCTGCGGCTAACACCGCGCGGACGGCGAACTGCGGAACGCAGCGCAGGCCATGCCTGGTGAGACGTCAAAACGGATCCAACACCCCGGCACGCGCAGGCCTGCCAGGCCTGCGTGCCCTACCTGCGCACGCTTACCAGCGCGGCGCCTTGCTCAGCGGCGGCGCCTCATGCTGGCGATCGTAGCCGCGCAGCTCCTCGCGGATGTGCTGGATGCGCTGGCGACCCAGCGCGTTACGGCTGTCGTCCAGGACCACACCATCGAGCAGCTCGGCCATGCGCTGCACATTGGGCAACATCATCTCCCAGGCCTCCAGCGCGGTCATCGGCGCCGGCAGGGTCAGGAAGAAGGCGATCGCCGGGGTCTCCAGCTCACGGATCGCGCCCATGTCGAAGCTGCCCGGCTGCATGATGTTGGCCATGCTGAACACCGGCCCGCGCTCGGGATGATGTTCGATCAGCCGGTGGAAAACGTTCATGTGGCCGAAGGTCAGGCCGGTCTTCTCGGCGGCCACGACGATGTCTTCGCCACGGAGCATCTGTCCGGCCTTGGCCGCGACGTAGAGCGAGATGATCTTGTCGAAGTCCTGGCCCGGCCGGCGACCGAGGTCTTCACCGGCGGCGGGGTCGCGCAGGCCCAGGTCCTGCTGCACGCCCGTTTCGCCAACGGCCTCCGCGGCGGCCTCGTCCCCGAGGCTGGGTTCGACCCGGGGCTGCTCGCGATCGCCTCGCTCCAGGCGCCGTCCCTGCGAGGGCTTCTTGGGCTTGCCGAACAGCAGCATCGCGCCGATCAGCAAGGCACCGACGACGGCAATGCCGATCCGCAGCATCCAGACATCGGACATCAGGCGCTCCTTCCTTCAAACAGGCGCGATGGTGACATGCTCAGGCGGCGCCGGCCAGACGCGAGGCTTCGGCCAGGTCCACCGAGACCAGGCGCGAGACGCCCGGCTCGCGCATGGTCACGCCAGAGAGCTGATTGGCCGCCTCCATCGTCGCCTTGTTGTGGCTGACGAACAGGAACTGAACCTTCTCGCTCATCTCCTTGACCATCGCGGCCAGGCGGCCGACGTTGGCTTCGTCCAGCGGCGCGTCCACCTCGTCGAGCAGGCAGAACGGCGCGGGGTTGAGCTGGAAGATCGCAAACACCAGCGCCACCGCGGTCATCGCCTTCTCGCCACCGGACAGCAGGGTGATGCTGGACACGCGCTTGCCCGGCGGGCGGGCCATGATGGCCACGCCGGTGTCGAGCAGGTCCTCGCCGGTCAGTTCCAGATAGGCATGGCCGCCGCCGAACAGGCGCGGGTACAGCGCCTGCACGCCGGAATTGACCCGGTCGAAGGTCTCCTTGAAGCGGCCACGGGTCTCGCGGTCGATCTTGCGGATGGCTTCTTCCAACGTCTCCAGCGCAGCGGTCAGGTCGGCGTTCTGCGACTCCAGGTATTCGCTGCGGGTACTGGCCTCGCCGTACTCGTGGATGGCGGCCAGGTTGACCGGCTCCAGCCGACGCATGCGGGTGTCGATCTGGGCCACGGCCGCTTCCCACTCGGCCGGATCGGCCACCTCGGGCAGGGTCTCGATCACCGCCTGCAGGACGAAGCCGGCCTGCTCCACCGCCGTGGACAGCTGCTCGGCCTTGAGGACCAGTGCCTGCTGGTCCAGGCGGCGCTGGGCGATGGCCTCGCGCTGGGCCAGGGCTTGCTCGTCGCGCTGCTGGCGGGTCTGCTCGTACTGGCGCAAGCCGTTGTCGATGCCATCCAGCGCGGTGCGCGCCTCGGTCAGCACGCGCTCGGTACGTACCCGCTCGGCGAGCGCGTTCTCGCGCTCGGCCTCCAGCGAGACGATCGGATCGTCGTCGCCGCTGAGCTGGGCGGTGATCTCGCCCAAGCGCGAATCCAGCTGCCCGCGCTGCCCGCCCATGCGATCCAGGCTCTGGGTCAGCGAGGCGATCTGGGTGCGCTGCGATTCCAGGGTCAGGGCCAGGGCGTGGGTGGCCTCACGCGTCGTCCGCGCCGCCTCGCGCGAGCTGTCGCGGGCGCTGGTCAGCGCCTGGCGCTCGGCATCGAGCTGGCGGCGCGCGTCCTCCTGGTCGGCCATGCGGGTGACCGCGTCCTCCAGGCGCAGGCGCGCCTCGGCGGCCTGGTCGCGGGCTTCCTCCAGCGCACCTGACAGCTGCGCCAGCTCGCCGTCGATGCGATCGATGCGGTTGCGCGCGGCATCCACCTTGCCCTGCTGGCCCTGCAGCTGGCCGGCCAGCTCGGACACGGCGCGATGCGCCTGGTAGAGCACGCGTTGGGCTTCCTCGCGCGCCTGCTCGGCGGCCAGCGCGGCTTCGCGCAGGCTGCCCACCTCGTCCTCGGCCTGCGCTTCGCGGGCCTGCAGATCCTCGATCTCCGCACGCAGGGCCTGGATCTCGCGTTCGCGCAGCAGCGCGCCCTGGCGGGAAGCGCCAGAGCGCTGGACATGCACCCAGCCTTCGCCCAGGCGCTCGCCGGCGCGGGTGATGACCGCATCGCCCGCCGGCAGCGAAGCCAGCAGCGCGCGCGCGGCGGCCAGGTCCTCGGCAGCGTGCAGGCGCGACAGCAGCCGGCGCACGGCCAACGGCCCCTGCACCTTGGCCGCCAACGATGTCGGTGCGAAGGTCTCGCTTCCCTGTTCCGGCGAGACCAGGGCGATGCGGCCCTCGCCCAGGTCGGCCAGGGCTTCGACAAGTGACTCCGGCGATTCGACCAGCACGCCCTCGATCAGCCGGCCCAGGGCGCCTTCCACGGCGTTTTCCCAGCCGGCCTCGACGGTCAGCGACTCGCCGACGCGGCTGGCCGAATCCAGCCCGCGCGCCTTCAGCCACGCCACCGCCGCACCCTGCTCCTGGCCGAGGGCGGCCTGCTGCAAGGCCTCCAGCGAGGACAGCCGGCCGCGCGCGCCCTGGGCCTGCTTGCGCACCTCGGCCAGTTCGGCCTGCAGCGCGCGCTGGCGCTCGCTCACCCCATCGACGGCCTGCTTGCGCTGGTCCACCGCCTCGGTGAGTTCGTCCAGCGACGCCTTCTTGACCTCGTGCTGCTCGTACAGCGCCTCGTAGGCCTCGGCCAGGGATTCCAGATCCAGCCCGGCGCGCTCGGCGGTCAGCGACTCGCGGCGACGGTCGGCTTCCAACGACTGGCGGTCCAAGTAGTCCACGCGGGTGCGCTCGACCTCGCCAGCGCGCGAGGATTCGGCGGTGGCGCGGTTGTGCGCTTCCCAGCGCTGCTGCCAGTCGGCCAGCTTCGCTTCGGCCTCGCGCAGCGCGTCCTGGCGCATGACGTCGTCCTCGCGCAGCTGTTCGAGCTGCGGCTCGGCTTCCTCCACCGACGCGCGCAGCACGGCCAGGCGGGCGCTGTCGCTGTCCATGTGCGTGCCCAGCTCGGCCAGCTGCGCCTGGGCCTCGGCCTGGGCCTTGACCAGGCGGCTGGACAGATCACGCTGGTGCTGGATCTGCTGTTCGATGCGGGCAAGGTTGCTGGCAACCTGGTAGACATCGGCCTGCGCCTTGTTGAGGACCTCCACAGCCTCCTCGCGGCGCACGCGGTCGCCTTCGATCTGGGCCTCGGCCTCGCGCTGTTCGGCGATCAATTGCTGCAGGCGGGTCTCCTCCACCGACAGGCCCTCGCGCAGCCCGGACAGTTCGCCATCCAGGCCGCGGTATTCCAGCGCCTTCCACTGCGCATCTTTGACCCGGCGTTCTTCCTGGTAGGTCTGATACTGCTCGGCCTGGCGCGCCTGGCGTTTAAGGTGCTCGAGCTGCTTGTCCACTTCCTCGCGCAGGTCGGTCAGGCGCTCGAGATTCTCGCGGGTGTGGCGGATGCGGGTCTCGGTCTCCTTGCGGCGCTCCTTGTACTTGGAGATGCCGGCGGCTTCCTCCAGGTACACGCGCAGGTCCTCGGGCCGGGCCTCAATGATCTGGCTGATCATGCCCTGCTCGATGATCGAGTAGCTGCGCGGACCCAGGCCGGTGCCCAGGAACAGGTCGGTGATGTCGCGCCGGCGGCACTTGGTGCCGTTGAGGTAGTAGTTGCTCTGGCCGTCGCGACTGACGGTGCGCTTGACCGAGATCTCGTTGAAGGCGGCGAATTCGCCGGAGATCGTGTGATCGGAATTGTCGAAGATCAGCTCGACCGTGGCCTGGGACACCGGCTTGCGGGCCGAGGAACCGGAGAAGATCACGTCGGTCAGCGAGTCACCGCGCAGCCGGCTGGCCGAGCTTTCGCCCATCACCCAGCGCACCGCGTCGATGATGTTGGACTTGCCGCAGCCGTTGGGACCGACCACGCCGGTCATGTTGGTGGGCAGGTGCAGCGTGGTGGGATCGACGAAGGACTTGAAGCCGGCGAGCTTGATCGTGGACAGGCGCATGCGACGTTGGATTCCGGGGGCAGCGGCGACGCACTCCATCGCGCGCGGCCTGGGTGAGGATCAGGATGACATCCGGCGCGCAACCCGTTGAATAATTTTACGAATATGGCACGCGCGCCAGTCGCCAGCGACCAGTATAACGGGCGCCACGGACGTGGGCCGGCGCGATGTCCGGACCACTCGCCCGCGCTCGTCGGCGCGCGGGCGGATCAGCGCACCGCGAGGCTCAGCCCGGTCTCGGGGTCGAAGGCGTGGAGACGATCCATCGGCAGCGCCATGGCCACCCGCTCCCCCACTTCCGGGGTGCCCTGCGGCGGGACGCGCGAGATCAGCAGATCCTCGCCGAAGCGCAGATGCAGGAATGCCTCGTTGCCGACAAACTCGATGCTTTCCACATCGGCCTGGAACGCGGCCTGCCCGTCGCGCGCCGGTTGCAGGTCCTCCGGGCGCACGCCCAACACCAGATCGCGCCCGGGATGGCCGGCCAGCGCTGGCGTCAGCGCGCCCAACTGGACCTGGCGCCCGTCGGCCTGGACCAAGTGCGGCGCTTGCCCCCCCTCAAGACGTCCATGCAGGAAGTTCATCGCCGGACTGCCCAGGAAGCCGGCGACGAACAGGTTCGCCGGCCGGTCGTACAGCGCCTTGGGCGTGTCGATCTGCTGGATCTGTCCATCCTTGAGCACCACGATGCGCTGGCCCAGGGTCATGGCTTCGACCTGGTCGTGGGTGACGTAGATCATGGTGGTGCCCAGCTGCCGATGCAGCTTGGAAATCTCGGTGCGTACCGAATTGCGCAGCTTGGCGTCCAGGTTGGACAACGGCTCGTCCAGCAGGAACACCGCGGGCTCGCGCACCAGGGCCCGGCCCAGGGCCACGCGCTGGCGCTGGCCACCGGACATGGCCTTGGGCAGCTTGTCCAGCATCGAGGTCAGGCCCAGGGTCTCGGCCGCGGCCTTGATGCGGGTGTCGATGGTGGCCTTGTCGTGCTTGCGCAGCTTCAGGCCGAAGGCCAGGTTCTCGGCCACGGTCATGTGCGGGTACAGGGCGTAGGACTGGAACACCATGGCGATGTCACGGTCCTTGGGCGCCACGTCGTTGACCACCCGGTCGCCGATCTTCAGCGTGCCGCCACTGATCTCTTCCAGCCCGGCGATCATCCGCAACAGCGTGGACTTGCCGCAGCCGGAGGGTCCGACCAGCACCATCAACTCGCCGTCGGCCACCTCGAAGCTGGCCCCGTGCACGGCCACCTGGCCGTTGTCGTAGACCTTGCGGACCTGATCCAGCTGCACACTCGACATCGTTGCTCCCGTGGCGTCAAAAGATTGCTGCATTGCGACATCGGCAAGGCCGCCCCAGCCTGGCTTTGCAAGGCTACGCTGGCCCCCGTGACGGCAGCCGGCGAGCCGCGCTATTCTGCCATGTAAGCGTTTTCAACACGCAACCTGACACCATCGACACGCCGGAGGGGGCCATGTCGCAAGAGGGTCCGCATTCGTATGCGGGACATCGCCTGAACGGGGCACGCGCTAACATCCGGCGCGCCTTGCAGCCGGCCCGCGCCTCCGCACGTGGCGGCCTTTCCCATTCAAGAACCCAGGATTCCCGCATGACCTCACCCGACCCCGCGCAGTGCGTCCTGCTGGCCGACATCGGCGGCACCAACGCGCGCTTCGCGCTGGCCGACACCGGCAACGATGTCCCGCTGATCAAGGACAGCTACCGCGACTACACCGTGGCCGAGTTCCCGTCACTGGCCGATGCGGCGCGGCATTACCTGGACGAAACCGGCGCCAAGGCCAGCAATGGCGTGTTCGCGGTCGCCGGCCGGGTCGACGGCGACGAGGCCCGCATCACCAACCATCCCTGGGTGATCAAGGTGCCGCGCCTGCGCAGCAGGCTGGGTTTCGAGGGGGTCAAGCTGATCAATGATTTCGCGGCCCAGGCCATGGCGGTCTCGCTGCTGGGACCCGAGGACGTGGCCCAGGTCGGTGGACCGCGCTGGACTCCTGCACCGATCACCAAGCAGCGCACCTACGCGGTGATCGGCCCAGGCACCGGCCTGGGTGCCGGCGGCCTGCTGATCCGCGACGGGCGCCGCTTCGCGCTGGAGGCTGAGGGCGGACACGTGAGTTTTCCGCCGGGCACGCCAGAGGAGATCGAGATCCTGCAGCGTCTGTCGCGTCAGTTCGGGCGGGTCTCCAACGAGCGCCTGATCTGCGGCCCGGGCCTGGTCAACATCCACCGCGCCCTGAGCGAGATGGCTGGCGAGGATCCCGGTCCGATGAAGCCGGCAGACGTGACCGCGCGCGCGGCCGAGGGCGATGCGCGCTGCCTGCATACGCTGGATGTGTTCTTCGCGGTGTTCGGCGCGATCGCCGGTGACTTGGTGCTGACGCTGGGAGCCTGGGACGGGGTGTTCCTGTGCGGTGGACTGGTCCCGCGCCTGCTCAACCAGCTGCAGCGGTCGGGCTTTCGGCAGCGCTTTGAACACAAGGGCCGCTTCTCGCCGGCGATGGGCAATATCCCGGTGTTGGCCAACCTGCACCCGCAGCCGGGCCTGCTGGGCGCGGCGGCCACCGCAGTGGAAGTCTTCGGCGGGACGCGCGACACGACCACGACAGTTGCCAAGGTCTGACTGGTATCTTATTGGCCCTATCGATTTCCAGCGCGACCTGACGGGATCGCGCTAGAATCGGGTCAGATGCGTCGCCTGACGATCGGGACGGAGAAACTGGTATTACCAGTGGTCTTCTCTAGGCAGGTGCCGCGCCGCCCTTTGCCTCCGTCAGAGCCCAACGCCCATGACCCTGCACCCGCGCATCGAAGCCGTCACCGACCGCATCCGCCGCCGTAGCGCGCGGCCCCGACAGGCCTACCTGGACGGGATCGACGCCGTCCTCAAGGAAGGCCCGCTGCGCACCCGTCTGAGCTGCGGCAACCTGGCCCACGGCTTTGCGGCCTGTGGCCCTACCGACAAGGGCCGGCTGCGCGCCGACGTGACCGCCAACCTGGCCATCGTCACCGCGTACAACGACATGCTCTCGGCGCACCAGCCTTTCGAGCGCTACCCCGAGTTGGTACGTCAGGCGGCCCGCGAGATGGGCGCCACTGCGCAGGTCGCCGGCGGCGTGCCGGCCATGTGCGATGGCGTCACCCAGGGTCGCCCGGGCATGGAGCTGTCGCTGTTCTCGCGCGATGTGATCGCCCAGTCCACGGCCATTTCGCTCAGTCACGACATGTTCGATGCGGCGCTGTACCTGGGCGTGTGCGACAAGATCGTGCCGGGCCTGTTGATCGGTGCGCTGGCCTTCGGCCATCTGCCCGCGGTGTTCGTGCCGGCCGGGCCGATGACCCCGGGCATTCCGAACAAGGAAAAGGCCGCGGTCCGCGAGCGCTACGCGGCCGGTGAAGCCACCCGTGAGGAACTGCTGGAAGCCGAAGCGGCCAGCTACCACGGCGTGGGCACCTGCACCTTCTACGGCACCGCCAACTCCAACCAGACCCTGCTGGAGGCCATGGGCCTGCAGTTGCCGGGCACCTCCTTCGTCAATCCGGACACGCCGCTGCGTGACGCGCTGACCCGCGCCTCGACCGAACGCGCCCTTCAGATGAGCGCGCTGGGCGACGACTACCGCCCGATCGGTCACCTCATCGACGAACGTGCCATCGTCAACGCGATCGCCGCGCTGATGGCCACCGGCGGCTCGACCAACCACACCATCCATTGGGTCGCCGTCGCCCGCGCGGCCGGCATCCTGCTGACCTGGGACGACATCGACGAGATCTCCCAGACGGTCCCGCTGCTGGCCCACGTCTATCCCAATGGCGAAGCGGACGTGAACCGTTTCGCCGCGGCCGGCGGCACCCAGTTCGTGTTCCGCGAACTGCTCGACGCCGGCCTGATGCACGACATCCCGACCATCGCCGAAGGCGGCATGCGCGCCTATTGCCAGGAGCCGCGCCTGGTTGACGGACGGCTGTCCTATGCGCCCGGCACGGCGACCAGTGGCGATGACAAGGTCGTGCGTCCGGTTTCGGCGCCGTTCGAAGCCCAGGGCGGCCTGCGCCTGCTGCGCGGCAACCTGGGGCGTGCGCTGATCAAGACCTCCGCGGTCAAGCCCGAATACCGTCGCATCCACGCTCCGGCCGTGGTGGTCGACGACCCGCGCAGCCTCAACAAGCTGCACGCAGCCGGCGTGCTGCCGCAGGACTTCGTGGCCGTGGTCCGCTACCAGGGTCCCAAGGCCAACGGCATGCCCGAGCTGCACTCGCTCGCCCCGCTGCTGGGTCTGTTGCAGAATCAGGGACGGCGCGTGGCGCTGGTCACCGATGGCCGCCTGTCCGGGGCCTCGGGCAAGATCCCCGCCGCCATCCACATCACGCCCGAAGCCGCCGCCGGTGGCCCGCTGGCGCGCCTGCGCGAGGGCGACATGATCCTGCTCGACGCCGAGGCCGGCATCCTGGAGGCGCAGGTCGATGCCGAGGAATGGAAGCTGCGCACGATCGCGCCGGACACCGCCCGACCCTCGCACGATCTGGGTCGCAACCTGTTCGCGCTGAACCGCCAGCAGGTCAGCCCCGCCGACCAGGGCGCGCTGTCGATCTCCTGCGGTCCGCCCTCGCCCGAGCATGGATGGGAGGAAGAAGATGCGGAGTACGAACTCGGCCATGTTCCCGCCGCCGCCCAGGCCCCCCACGAAGCCAAGGACGCCTGACCGGCGCCCCTTCTCCCAACACAGGATTCCGACATGATCGCTTCCAAACGTCAGCAGCAGACCGAAGCCCTGCTGTCCTCCGCCGGCATCCTGCCGGTGGTTGCCGTGGACACCCTGGACCAGGCCCGCGGCGTTGCCAACGCGCTGCTCGAAGGCGGCCTGCCAGTGGTCGAGCTGACCCTGCGCACGCCGGTGGCGATGGAGGCCCTGGCCACGCTGAAGAAGGAGCTGCCCGGCTTCGCCATCGGCGCCGGCACGGTACTGACCATCGACCAGATCGGCCAGTGCGTCGGCGCGGGCGCCGACTTCCTGGTGACCCCGGGCACGCCGGCGCACATGGCCGAGGCGCTGGTGGCGGCCCCGATCCCGGTGGTGCCCGGCGCCGCTTCGCCGACCGAACTGCTAACCCTGCTCAACCTGGGGTTTCATGTCTGCAAGCTGTTCCCGGCCAACGCGGTGGGCGGTCTGCAGATGATCAAGGGCCTCCACGGCCCGGTCCCGCAGCTCAAGCTCTGCCCGACCGGTGGCATCACCGAAGCCACCGCGGCCGAGTACCTGGCCCAGCCCAACGTGGTGTGCATCGGGGGTTCGTGGATGGTGCCCAAGCAGTGGATCACCGCCGGCGACTGGACTTCGATTCGCGACACGGCCGCCCGCGCGGCGCAGATCGTCAAGGACGTGCGCGCCGCCTGAGCCGCGGTGCCAGCCCTGCTTCGCCGTGTGCCCACGGCGTGGCTGGTACAGGTCGCCATGACAACGGCGACACCTTGTGCACACGCCGGCGCGGAGACTGCAAAGCCTCGCGGGCACCCGTCGGTACGGCAAGGCCGGATCATCGGCACCTGCGCGTTCTTTCGCAGGAGACTTCCATGTCCGTCCACGCCGTCCCCCGCCGCTCCGCCGCGGCCAACGCCCTCTACGGGCTGCTCAACCCGATTCCATTCGGGTTTTTCGTCGCAGCACTGATCTTCGACATCGTCTACTTCCGCACTGCGGAAATGCTGTGGATGAAGGGTGCGGCCTGGCTCATCGCCATCGGCCTGCTGTTTGCGATCGTTCCGCGTGTGGTCAACCTGGTCCAGGTGTGGATCACCTCGCGCCGGATCGCCACCGGCACCGACCGGCTCGACTTCTGCCTCAACCTGGCGGCCATCGTGGCGGCGACCTTCAACGCCTTCGTGCACAGTCGTGACGCCTATGCGGTGATGCCAGAGGGGATGTGGCTGTCGCTGCTGACCGTGGTCCTGCTAGCGATCGGCCACGTCCTGATTGCGGTGCAGGCCAGCCGCGACGGAGGGCTGGTCCATGAATAAGTCTCCACTGCTGCGCACGGGCCTGGCGATGGCCGCCGCGATCGCCCTGCTGGGCGGCTGCGCCGACAAGGCCAAGCTGAAACCCACCGAACAGGCGGGCGGCGCTCCGCCACTGCCCGAAGCCCAGCACTATCTGGTTCCGCCGATGCAGGTCCCCGACGGGGTCGGCTGGAAGGAAGGCCAGGCACCCAAGGTGGCCGCGGGCCTGAAGATCGAAAAGATCGCCAGTGGACTGATGCATCCGCGCCAGTTGCTGGTGCTACCCAATGGCGACGTGCTGGTGGCCGAGGCCAACAGCCCCGGCACCGAAGCGGTGACCACACCCAAGCAGTTGATCGCCAACAAGATCAAGGGCCTGTCGGGCAAGGGCGGAAAGGGCGGCAACCGCATCACCCTGCTGCGCCACGGCAATGCGGCCGGCGGCGAATGGGAGCAGCATGTGCTGGTGGATCACCTCAACTCGCCGTTCGGCATGCAGCTGGTCGGCGACACGCTCTACGTGGCCGACACCGACGCGATCATGGCCTTCCCCTACACCCTGGGGCAGACCCGGATCACCGTGGCCGGGCGTGAATTCGCCGACCTGCCCGACACCATCAACCACCACTGGACCAAGGCGCTGCTGGCCAGTCCGGATGGCAGCAAACTGTATGTCGGCGTGGGCTCCAACAGCAATATCGGCGAAAACGGCCTGGAAGTGGAATACCGCCGCGCCGGGGTCCTGCAGGTGGACGTGGCCTCGGCCAGCAGCCGCATCTACGCCTCGGGCATCCGCAACCCCACCGGCCTGCAATGGGAGCCGCAGAGCGGGCAACTGTGGGCCATCGCCAACGAGCGTGACGAGATCGGCGCCGACCTGGTTCCGGACTACCTCACCTCGGTCCAGGAAGGCGGCTTCTACGGCTGGCCCTACAGCTACTACGGCCAGCACGTGGATACCCGGGTCAAGCACCAGCGCCCGGACCTGGTGGCCAAGGCCCTCAAGCCCGATTACGCGCTGGGATCGCACGTGGCCGCGCTGGGACTGTGGTTCTCGCAGGGCGACGGATTGCCGGCCCAATACCGGAATGGCGCCTTCGTGGCCGAACACGGTAGCTGGGACCGCTCTCCGCTCAGCGGCTATCAGGTCGTGTTCGTCCCGTTCCAGAACGGCAAGCCGACGGGCAAGCCGCAGCCGGTGGTCACGGGGTTCCATTCGGACGACGAAGAGTCGCTCTACGGGGCGCCGGTGGGACTGGCCCAGGACGCCGACGGCGCGCTGCTGGTCGCCGACGACGTGGGCAACACGATCTGGCGGGTCAGCCCGGCCAGCACGCCCTAGGCGTTCGGCACCGCTTCCTCACCCACACAACGCCGCCCGCTTGGGCGGCGTTGCGCTTGGGCGCTTGAAAACAAGCGCCTTGTGGATGCCGGCGGCGCCAGGCTCGACCCGACGCCACCGCCATTGCCTTCGCACGCGCAGGGACCGACGTGGCGATCGGCGACCTTGCCCTTGTAGAGCGGAGCTAGCTCCGCTGAAGCTTTCTCGCAATCCGCGAGAAGCGCAGCCGAGCAAGCTCGGCGCTACAAAGCGCAAGCGGCGTCGCATCCGGCTAAGCCGCGCGCCCCCTGTAGAGCGGAGCTAGCTCCGCTGAAGCCTTCCTCGCAATCCGCGAGAAGCGCAGCCGAGCGAGCTCGGCTCTACAAAAAGCGGTTCGACGCGAGACGCAAATTGCGTCTTCATGCATTGCCGAACGCGCGGCCGCTCCTCAGGGCATCACGACCCGCACCTTGGCGGGCAATGCGTTGAGACGCAATTCGTTGCCGTCCCATTTGGCCGCCTTGCCGTTCACCAGTGTCTTGCCCGGCACGCTGGGATATGGCCACTGCAGCACCAGCCCGCCCTTGGGCAGCGTCATCCCGGCCGGGACATCGAGCTGCAGCTGTCCGTCCACGCGCTTGAGCGCATAGGACAACTGGCCCTGGGGCGTACGCAGCCCCTCGATGGCGATGCCCTGCCCGTCCAGCCACGCCGCCGGGATGCCCGCGGCCAGGACGAAGCTCTGGTCCTGCTCGCGGCTGTAGGCAAACATGTCCAGCGCGGTGCGTACGAAATCCGAGCCGACCCAGGCATGCGGCAGATCGCCCAGGAAGAACGGCTTGCGCGGGGTATGGGAGACCACCTCGGCCCACTGGTTCCACGCCTGCGGGGTGCGATGGCCGAAGAAGAACTTCACCGCCGCGTCGGCACGCGCGCGCCAGCCCAGTCGCACGAAGGCCGACACGTTGCGCCACTCGTAGGGCGTGTAGTCCTTCCACTCGCGGGTGCCGTTGGCGCGCGCTTCGAATTCGCGCCAATAACGCTGGAAGGTATTGTCCAGCTGCGGCTGCGGCAGGTTGGCCTGCTCCCCGGCTGGCGCCAGGGCGATGGTGGTCGAGGTGGAATCGAAGTCGCCCAGCTCCACAGATCCCGGGATGTAGTCGATCTTGCGCTCGCGCATGGTCGCCTGCAGCGAGGCCATCAGATCGCCATGGAACTGGTCGCGTGAGGCGGCCATGCGTTTGGCGTCCTCCGTCTTGCCCAGCGCGGTGGCGATCTGCACCGCGTCCTTGTAGCCACGCAGCGCCCAGAAGTCGTCCCAGTACGAGTGCACCGGCTTGGCCGAATAGCCCTCGTGGCTGATCGACACCGGCATCATCCCGTAGAAGCCCGGGTCCCTGGCCTTGTTGGCCTGCGTGCGCTCGGACAGACGCAGCTTCTCCATGTAGCGGTAGGCGCCTTCCACATGCGGCCACATGCGCCGCAGGAATGCGGTGTCCCCGGTGTAACGCCAGTAGTCGGCGATGGCGAAGATCAGCTCGCCATGGCTGTCGTTTTCGGGCACCGGATCGCTGCCGCGACGGTCCACGCAGCACGGCACCATGCCGTCCTTGAACTGGTAGGGCGCATACCAATCGACGAACTGGCGCGCGACTTCTGGGCGCCCCATGCGCAGCAGCCCCTCGGAGATCATCGCCCCGTCGCGGATCCAGCTGCGCCCGTAGGAACGCGTCCCCGGCTGCAGGCGCGGGCCCACGCGCGAGATCAGCATGTGCGCGGTCGCGGTGCGCAAGGTATTCACCAGCGCCTGGCCGGCGGCCGGCACGGTGAACCGCACCTGGTCCAGCTTGTCGCGCCACGCCGCGGCCACCGCGTCCTGACGAGCCTGCGCGCCACATGCCGGATCCGAGGAAGCCTGCGCACAGGCCGGCATGCCGGTGAGCGGGATGCGCAGGTCGAACTCGCGCGCCTCGCCCGGCGCCAGATGCACGTCGTAGACGAAGGCGCCGGACGCCAGCCCGGTCTCGTCCACCACCTCGGTGCTATCTGGCAGTGCACCGCGGGCCAGGTGCTCGGCGGCCATGCCGCCATCGAAGGTGCTGGCAAAAACGGCCGAGGGCACCTGCGAGGCGAACACCCGGGGACTTCCGTTCACCTCGGCGGTCCGGCCGGCGATGGACAACGTGTCGATACGGCTGATGCCGCCCTGGGTATTGAGGAACTGCGAAGGCGGATTGACCTGGAACGGACGCACCGCCAGGGCCAGCCGATAGTCGTGCGGCGTCTTGCCAGGGTTATGCAGCCGATAGCGCACCACCAGCTGCGAGTCGGCCGGCGTTCCGTCCGCGAAGGCCGTCGTCTCCAGCCCCAGTTCCGGCGTGGTCCACCGCACGCTGGGGATGGGCAGGTCCCCGTCCTGCAGCGACTGCGCCTCCTCCACGTCGGCCCAGGTGTTCATGCGCCCGTCCACCGAGACGAACGGCTCCACGCTGAAACCGCCACGCGCGACCTCCACGGCCCCGTCCTCGCTGATCAGCCCCTGCTCGGTCCCGCCGTCCAGGCCGACAATCGTCCAGTACGGCTGCTCGTTGCGGAACCCGCGCGGATACCAACCTCGCGGCGCGGCGGCGGCGACCGCCTTGACCACATCGTTGGGCGTGGCCGAAAACGCCAGTGGCAGGACCTGGAGTTGGGCCAGGCCGAAGGAGTCGGCCGGGCCCTGCGCCGGCATCAGCCGCACGTAGCGCGCCTCGGACTCCGGCAGGGCGACCCAGTCGGTTCCGCCATCACCTCCAACGACCGCACGCGCATCGCGCCAGTGCAGGCCGTCATCGGACAGCTGGATCAGGTAGTCGGAGGCGTACTCGTCCGGTTTCCACACCAGCTTGAGCCCGCCGAATTCGCGCGGCTTGTGCAGGTCCAGGGTCAGCTGGGGGGCGGTGGCCGCGTCGAAGTCCGCATACCACGCCGTGTTGGAATGGCCATCGATCGCCATGGGCGCATCGCTGCCCGCGTTGGACACCGAGGCGCTGGCCGAACCGGTCAGCGGCGAGGTGTCTTCCGGCGGCAGCGGGGTGAAGGTCAGCGCATCGAAACACACCGAGCCCTTGCCGCCGGCATTGTTGTAGATGGTGAATTCCAGCCGCGCGCTGTGCCGCAGCACCGGGTCCTTGCCCGGCCCCCAGGCCTTGTCGATGTGACGCTTGCGGTAGGTCACCTCGGTCCAGGTCTTCGGAAACTCGTAGCGCGTGCGGTTGACCCACCACACGTTATCGCCAGAAGCGTCGGTCAACTTGAACTGCAGGTCGTTAGCCGGCGAGTCGCCCCGCAGCTTGAAATCGAAGCGGTAGTTCTGCGGATAGTCCAGCTCCAGCGTGCGCTGCAGTCCGGCGTAGCCGGACACCCCGTTGTAGTCGTAATCCAGGCACAGCGCCTTGCCGCCATCCGGACCCGTCACCGCGCGCAGCGACGCGCTCACCTGGTTGGAGGTCACCACCTTCCATGACGACGGATCGTCGAAGCCGTCCAGCACCCGCGTCTGCGCCAGCGCCGGGATCGCCGCCCCTGCCAGCAGGCCGAGTGCGAGAACGGAGGAAGACACGGAAATGGAACGTTGGTCAGTCATGGAAACTCGCCGGATAACGTCGGGAATGCGGAACTAGGCTGGTACAAGTGCTGCGGTCACGGCGTGACAGTGTGGTCACGCGGCAGCGCGCAAGCGACTGGCTTCGGTCGCGTCGTGCTGCCTTCCATGGCGCGACGTATCGGCTTCGGAACGTCCTGCCCGGCCATCCATGGCAGGGCGTTCGGGCGGCAGTGCCGCGCAAGCGGCTGGCTTCGGTCGCACCAGGCTGCCTTCCATGGCGCGACGCACCGGCTTCGGAACGTCCTGCCCGGCCATCCATGGCAGGGCGTTCGCGGCAGCGCGCGCCCGTGGCGCGCAAGCGGCTGACTTCGATCGCACCACACTGCCTTCCATGGCGCGACATACCGGCTTCGGAACGTCCGGCCCGGCCATCCTTGGCCGGGCGTTCGGGCGTCCGCGCGGCAGTGCCGCGCAAGCGGCCGGCTTCGATCGCACCACACTGCCTTCCATGGCGCGACATACCGGCTTCGGAACGTCCGGCCCGGCCATCCTTGGCCGGGCGTTCGCGGCAGCGCGCGGCAGTGCCGCGCAAGCGGACGCCCTCACCCCTTCACGCTGCCGAGCAGGAGGCCTTGGATGTAGTAGCGCTGCAGCAGCAGGAACAGCGCCAGCACCGGAACCACGGTGACCACCGCGCCGGCCATCATCATCTCCACGTCCATGATGTGTTCGCGCGAGAGCGAGGCCAAGGCCACTGGCAAGGTGTAGTGACTCTGGTCGGTCAGCACGATCAGCGGCCACATGAAGTCGTTCCACGCCGCCATGAAGGTGAAGATCGACAGCGTCACCAGCACCGGCTTGAGCATCGGCAGCACGATCTGGAAGAAGATCCGCATCTCCCCTGCCCCGTCGATGCGCGCGGCTTCGAGCAATTCGTCGGGGATGCTGCGCGCGTACTGGCGCACCAGGAAGATGCCGAACACCGTCGCCAGCGCCGGCACGATCACCCCGCCATAGCTGTTGACCAGGTGCAGCTGCTTCATCAGCAAGAACAGCGGCAGCATGGTCACCTGCGCGGGGATCACCAACGCGGCCAGCAGGATCTGGAAGATCCGCTCGCGCCCGACGAAGCGCAGCTTGGCGAACGCGTAGCCGGCCATGGTGTTGAACAGCAGCGAGCCCAGGGTGATGGCGATCGAGACGATCAGGCTGTTGACGAAGTTGCGCGCCATGCCGGTGCGCTCGAACAGCGCATGGTAGTTGGCCAGTGTCGAGGCGCTGGGCAGCAGCGGCGGCGGAAACCGACTGGCCTCACCGGCCGGCATGAACGAGACCGACACCATCCACGCCAGTGGCGCCAGCGCGATCAATGCGATCAGCAGCAGCGCGCCATTGACCAGCAGCGTGTTCCAGCGGCTGCCTCCGACTTCGTGGCTCATGGCGCCTCCTCGGCGGACATCCACACGCGCGGTAACGTTCGTGGGCTCATACCAGGTCCTTCCTGCGCCCCAGGCGCAACATCACGGTGGTCACGGCCAGGATGATCAGGAACAGCAAGAACGCCACCGCCGAGGCCAGGCCCAGGTTCCACCACTTGAAGCCCTGTTCGAACATGAAGTACAGGACGCTGACCGTGCTCTGCAGCGGGTCACCGCGGGTCATGATGTAAGGCTCGGCGAACAGCTGGAAATACCCGGAGATCGTGATCACTCCCACCACCAGCAACACCGGTCCCAGCATCGGCAGAGTGATGTGCCAGAACTGCCGCCAGCGGTTGGCCCCGTCGATGCGCGCAGCCTCGTAGAGGTCCTGCGGGATGGCCTGCAAGCCGGCCAGGAAGATCACCATGTTGTAGCCGAAGTTCTTCCACACCGCGAACAGCATGATCATCGGCATCGCCCAGTGGGGATCGCCCAGCCAGTCGATCGGCGAGATGCCCAGATGCGCCAGGACGTAGTTGACCAGCCCGTACTGGGTGTTGAACAGATAGCGCCAGATCACCGCCACAGCCACCAGCGTGGTCACCACCGGGGCGAACAACGCCGTGCGGAACAGCGCCTTGAAGCGCGCGGCCGGCGCATTGAGCAGCAGCGCCGCGCCCAGCGAGGCGGCAATGGACAGCGGCACACCGACGATCACGAAGTACGTCGTGTTCCACAGCGCTTTCCAGAACATCGGCGTGCGCAGCAGGTCGATGTAGTTGCCCAGCCCGACGAAGCGCAGGTTATGCACGTCGGCCAGTGCGTAGAGGTCGAAATCGGTGACGCTCAGCAGCAGCGCCGAGATCACCGGCAGCCCGAAGAACAGGCCCAGGACGATCAGCGAAGGCCCCGCGAAGATCCAGCCGGCCAGCGAGTGACGCTTCATGGCTGGGCCTCCGTGTTGCCGTTGGCGTGATCGGCCTTGTGGTCGCGCTCGTACATCCAGCGGCGCTTGGCCAGGATGTCGTCGACCTGCTGGTCCAGCTCAACCACCGCATCGTCCTGTGACAGGCCGCCGCGCACCACCCGCTCGGTTACCAGGCGCATGTTCTGCACGATGCGCTCCCATTCGAGCACCTTGGGCGTGGGCCTGACCCGCTCGAGCTGGTCGCGGAACGCCGCGGCCAGCGGGTCGCCCTCCAACTGCGGGGCATGCCAGGTGGAGCGACGCGGCGGCAGGTCGCCGATCAGCGCGTGGAAGCGCTGCTGCACCGACGGCTGGGAGAGGTACTCGACCAGCTTCCAGGCCGCCTCCTTTTTCCTGGACTGCTGGAAAATCACCAGGCTGGTCCCGCCGGCGATGCCTGCCCCCGGGCCATTGGGGCCCGGCAGCGGCATGGTGCCCCACTGGTCCTTGAGCGCCTCGGGCGCCAGCCGACGGAACTCGCGGATATTCCAGGGGCCGGACAGGTAGAACGCATAGAACCCGTTGAAGAACTCTTCCCAGACGTTGGAGATCTGGGTCTCGGACATCTTCGGTGCCCAGTTCTGCTCGAACATCTGCGCGTAGAACCCCAGCGCCTTGCGGAAGCCCGGGCTTTCGAAGTTGCCGCGATTGTCATGGTCCCGGAGCAATGGATCGTCGGTCTGCAGGGCCAGCGAGAGCTGCTGCTCGAACTCGTTGAGTGGCATCAGGATGGCGTAGCGGTCCGGGCCCACGTGCGCCTTGACCTTGGCCATGGCCTCCCTCCACTGCGCCCAGGTCGTGATCGGCAGTTCGACGCCCGCCTCGCGCAGGATGTCCTTGCGATAGAACAGCAGGCGCGTGTCGACATACCACGGCACGCCCACAAGCTTGCCGTCGATGATGTTGGTGTCCCAGATGCCCGGGAAGTAGTCGTCCTGCTCCACCACCGGCGAATGATCCACGTAGGACTGCAGTGGGGTCAGCGTGCCTAGGTCGGCGAATTCGGGGATCCAGGTGTTGCCCAGCTGGCAGATGTCCGGGAGGCTGTCGGCGGCGAAGGCGGTCAGCAGCTTCTCGTGCGCGGCCGTCCAGGGAATCTGCTGGATATCGACGTGGATGTCCGGATGGGCCTTTTCGAAATCCGGAATCAGCGTCCCGACTACCTCGGCCTCGCGCCCCATCGCCCAGAAGGTCACGGTGGTGCGGCCATCATTCTGGTCCGCGCAGCCCGCCAGGCCCGTCAGCGCCAGCCCGGCCATGAGCAGCCACGCGCCCCAGCGCGGCAGGCGCCTGCCTGGCCTGAGAGATCGAACGCGCATGGCGAGGCGCCTCACGAAACGACCTTACTGCGGCTGCTGGGGCTTGGCATCGGACGGGGTCGTCGTATTGGCCGGCACGCGCGACTCGGCCAAGCCCAACGCGCGCGCGTTGGCTTTCTCCGGATCCCCCTTTTCGGCCGGCGCGGGCTTTTCCCCGTCCTTAGCCGCCAGCCAGCCGCCCTTGAATCCAGCCCGTTCCAGCCCCTGGCGGATGTGCGGGTTCTTCTTCATCACGTTCCAGACGAAGTCGTCGCGGTAGTTGGCGATCATCGCCAGGATCGGGCCCTGGTCGATACCGATGTAATCGCTGCCCACCCAACCGTTATCCGGCACGATGCGGCCGGTCTTGATCGGGATGTCGTAAGTGAAGCTGCGGTTGAACGCATCCAGGAACCCGTAGCTGGAGTAAAGATAGTCGCCGAAGCGCTTGTGCATCTCCTCGGTGGCCGGAATGACGATCTCCGGGGCGAACGGCAGCGAGGCGATGGCCGCGGTCGGCGCGATGGTGCCGTCGTCGAAGGCATCGCGCAGCCCCGCCCCACGGGCCGAATAATGGCGGAACTCACGCTGCTCGCCGCGGTATTCCTGCTGGGTCTGCTGCGGTCCGTCCGACGCGGTCAGGCCCCAGACGTTCTCGCCGTAATCCTTCCACTTCATCGGATTGGAAATGGCGTACTGGCGCTGGGCGTAGGCGGCGCGGCGGCTGTTCTCGAAGTAATCCATGCCGTGTTCGCGCATGAAGTCGTCCTGGATGCCGCGGAAGTCCACCCAGACATGCGTGTACTGGTGGCCGAACATCGGGCCGAAGGACAGGTACTCCTGCCCCTGATAGACGCCCCACACTTCGTTGTAGCTGCGGCTCCACACCTGCCAGGCATCCGGTTCCACCGCATGGGTGGGCGAGCCCAGGGCCAGGATGTAGACCATCATCCCCTCGTTGTAGCCCATCCAGTCGTGGTTGATGAACTGGCTCTCGGGGAACCAGCCCATCGAGATCAGTGGCGAGCGCGGTTGCATCCAGGTCCAGTCCACGCGCCGGTAGAGCTTCTCGGCCAGATCGCGGATCTCCTTTTCGCGCGGGTCGTCTTTGTCGTAATAGGACTGGGCGAACAGCACGCCCATCATCAGCAAGGTGGTGTCCACACTGGACAGCTCGACCCAGCTGTCAAAGCGCTCGCCCTTCTGCATGTCCAGGAAGTGGTAGAAGAATCCCTTGTAGCCGGCCGTGCCCTCGGACTCCTTGCCCTGCTTGAGGCCGTAGAGGAACTTCAGCGTGGTCAGCGTGCGGTCCACGGCCTGGTTACGACTGACCCAGCCGTTCTCGATGCCGATGGGGTACGCAGTCAGGGCAAAGCCGACCGAGGCCACCGAGGCAAACGGGCGCGAGGGATACCGGTCCGGGGTCAGGCCGTTGGTTTCGTTGGTGGTGTCCCAGAAGAACTGGAAGGTGCGCCGCTCGATGTCGCGGAAGAGCGGTGAGAGTTCTGGCTTCTTGTCTTCCACGGGCAACTCCACCGGTGGTCTGCCGGTGACCTTGACCGGCTTGACCGGGGTCGGTTCGGGCGTCTTGTTGCAGGCCGCGAGGAGCACGATCAGGGCCCCGGCGGTGAGCCTGGTCAGCGAAGGAACGATTCGGCGCGTTTTCAAGGTCGAGATCCGTGTAAACGTTTACATCTGCAAACAGACTGGGGCGCAGATCAAGGGTGTACGGGAAACCTCCCCGGCCGGCCAACGGCCAGCCGGGGAGGATCAAGGTTACCAGTCCAGCCCGAGCGATAGCTTGAAGGTGCGGGTGACATATTGGTTCACACCACTCGCCGTGCCCGCGTCGAAGTCGACGTTGTAGCTGTCGTAGTTTTCCCAGTCAAAGACGTTGAGGATGTCGGCGCGCATGCGCAGCTTCACGTCGGTGCCGGTATCCCAGATCTTTTGCAGTGCAAGGTCGAGCTGCTTGTAGCCAAGCGTGCTGTCGGACTTGTACTGGCGCGTCACGCACTGGGTGACGATGTCGTTGCCGTCGGGCCCATTCGGGCAATAGCGCACATAGACCGGCTCGGGCGTGGCCAGCACCAGCTTGCCCGATACCTGCGTGTCCCAGGGGCCGTCGACCATGCCGCTCAGCACCAGCCGGTGCTTGGCCACACCACCGGAAGAGAACCAGCCGTAGCCGGCCAGGGTCGGGTAATCCAGCGCGTAATGCTCGCCGAACTGGCGGTTCTCCTCGGCATCACTGAAGGTATAGGCGACGTTGAAGTTCCACGGGGAGGACTCCGAATACGGCTTGTCCAGCCCGATCAGCAGCGAGTTGTTGCGACTTTCGATGCCGTTGGTGCCCAGCAGCAGCGACCCATAGCCCGGCACACCGTAAGAGAACGGTGACTCGGAGATCGCGCCCGGCGCAAAGAAGCTGCCATCCGGACGACGGTTGCCCAGCAGGAAGGCGAAGCCGTCCTTGGACACGATGCGCTGGACGGCCACCGAGCTGTTCCACTGGTGCCCCATCAGCTCGAAGCTGTCGCGGATGCCGATGCTGAACTGATCCGAGTACGGCACCTTCAGGTTGTTGGCGAGCAAATCAACTTCGCGCCCAAGGCCTGGCGCGCCAGCCACCAACGCATTCAGCGTGGCCTGGTCGCGCAGCGATTCATCCCAGTCCAGGCAGGTGCCCACGCCCGGCGTACAGGCATGGCCCGGCGTATTGATGCTGTAGGTATAGCTGGGGAAGGTGGCCTTGGTCTGCTCAAGCGCCAGGTAATCGAAGATGTTGCGGTCGTAGGAACGACCCGCACCGCCGAACAGCACATGGCTTTCGTCGCCACTCAGGTCATAGGAAAAGCCAAGACGCGGCTGCCAGGCATCCTTGAACGCCTTTCGGTTGTTGCCCGTGCTGATGTAGTGGGAGATATCCACACCGCCCAGCGCGAGCGTGTCGGCGTAGCTCTGCCCGACCGGCGCTTGGGGGTCCTGGCCGTAGATCGCCGCCACCACACCCGGATCGGTCACCGCATCCAGATAGCTCGGCGTCTTCTCGTAATCCCAGCGCAGGCCGAGGTTGAGCTCCAGGCGATCGGTCACGCGCCAGTCGTCCTGGAAATAGATGCCGAACTGCTTGTTGTCCGATTCCACCGAACCGCCGTTCGTGCCGGCCAGCGGCGAGGTGAAGCTGATGGTGTAAGGGATGTCGGTGTTGCGGTTGATGTCGTAGTAGTACTGCGGGTTGTACGGCTGCTGCTCGGTGGTCCGCAGTTTGATCTGCTTGTACTTCACGCCCATCTTGAAGGTGTGGTCCTCAAGACCGGAGTAGGTCAGATCGTCCTGGAACGAGTAACCGTCCTGGCCCTTGTCCTGAAAGCCACCGGCGCCGGCGCCGGCGCGGAAGATGACGTTCCCGGTGACGCCCGCGCCATCGGTCAGCACGTATCCGTTGCCGAAGTTCTGCGGAGCCAGCTCGAAGGTCGCCTTTTCGTAGGTCAGATGCGCATCGTTGAGCCAGTCGCCGGCCGTGAGCTGCCAGCGCAAGTCCACCCGGGTTTCCTTGACGTTCTGGTCGGTGCCCGCGCTGGCGGCGGTCTGGTCGCCCACATTGGCCACGCCGGTCTCGTCGCGCACCTTGGTGGTCAACTCCAGCAGGTTGTTCTCGTTGACCGACCAGTCCAGCTTGCCGAAGTACAGGTCTTCATGGAACGGCACATTGCTGCTTCCCACCTGGTCCTGCAGGTTGGCAGGTAGGTCGGACACGTCGTAGCCACTGCCCGGGAAAATGTCCTTGGGCGAGATGTAGTCCTTGCCTTCGTAGACGAAGAAGAAGTGCGCCTTGTCCTTCACGATCGGGCCGCCGAAGGAGACCCCGTACTGCTCGTCGCGCGAGTAGACCTTCTCCGCGTCCGGGCCCTTCTCGATCTCCTTCTTCTCACGCCAGTCCGCGTTGGTGTAGTCCCAGAAGAAGTTGCCGTGGAACTCGTTGCCGCCCGACTTGGTCACCGCGGTCACCGCGGCGCTGGAGAGCTGGTCGTACTCGGCCTTGTAGTTGGAGGTGATGACCTTGTACTCGCCGATGGCCGCCTGCGGGAATGGATTGCCGCGACTGGAGTCCTGACCGGTGATGCCGCCCTGCAGGACGTAGTTCTTCTGACCCACGCCATCGACGAATACGTTGATGTTGTTGGCGCTCTGGGCGCCGGACTGCAGTTTGGTCGAGCCATCGCCAGGGTTGGTCTCGAACTTCATGCCCGGCACGGTGTCGGCGAAGGCCAGGAAGTTGCGCGAGGTCTGGGGCAGCGATTCGATCTGGCGCTGGGTGACATAGGTGGCCACCTCGGAGGTCTTGGACTCGATCAGCGCCGGCGCGGTCACCTGCACGGCGTCCAGGTTGGTGGCATCGCCGCCGGGCGTCACCGCCGTGCTAGCCCCGCCGTCCATGTTCAACGTGGCCGTCTGCCCGACCTGCAGGGTGACGTTCTGCGAGGACGCCGCGCCATTGGCCACCACATCCACCTTGTAGGTGCCCGGCGGCAGGCCAGCCACCGAGTAGTTGCCGTCGGCCCGCACCGACACGCTACGGCTGAAGCCGGTGGCGGTGTTGGTGGCGGTCACCGTGGTGCCTTCGGCCGCGCCGCTGATCTGGCCGCGCAGCGTGGCGGCGGTCGACTGTGCGTTGGCGAGCTGGGCGCCTCCCAGCAACAGGCAACTGGCCAGGGCGCAGGTCAACAGCCTGCGGGCGGGTCGGGTGGAATTGCGTCGTGGTTGCGTCATGCGTCTGCCCTCCCAGGGCTTGCCCAAACGTCATTGGGGGTGGTCAAGAACAGCGAAGTGCTGCGAAGGAAAATTCCGCGCGCTCAGGCGCGGACGGCCCCTTCCCTGGTGGGTGCCGAATTGCGCACCACCAGCTCGGGGGTCAGGGGGTCTGGTTCAGGCCAGGGCTGGCCGCCGGCCTGGATGTCGTGCAGCAGCCGCTGCATGGCGTTGGCGCCCAGCTCGGCAATGCTGATGCGCATGGTGGTGAGGGTGGGATGAACGAAGCGCGCCAGCGGCACGTCATCGAAGCCCGCCAGTGCGATGTCGCGTGGCACCTGCAGCCCGGCCTCGTTGAAGGCGAACAGGCAACCCAGGGCCATCACGTCATTGGCTGCGAAGACCGCATCCGGTCGCGCCTCGGCCTTCAGCAGGGCGGTTCCGGCCTCCATGCCCGAGGCCTCATCGAAGTTGCCCGGCACGATCCACGGACGGGTGCCAGGCAACAGCTCGGCCAGGGCGTCGCGGTAACCGCGTTCGCGCTCGGCGGCGTCGAAATTGCCCTGCGGCCCTCCGATGAAGGCGATGCGTTGGTGCCCGGCGCCGATCAGGTGGCGCATCATCGCCAGCGCGCCACCGTGATTGTCGACATTGAGGACTGGATAGGCGTCATTGGGCAGACGCGTATTGATCATCACCACCGGCAGTCCCACCGGCAGGTTGTCGGTGAGGAAGCCCGGCTGGTCGGCATAGGGCGAGAGCACCAGCAGCCCGTCGACGCGGCCGCGCATCGCGCGCAGGGCGGCTCCCTGCCCTTCCTGGGCACCGTGATAGCTGGAGACCAGCAGGTGCCGACCCTGGCCACGGGCGACGCCGTCGATGCCCCGGATCAGCTCGGAGAAGAATTCGCCATACAGGTCCGGCAGCACCACGCCAATGGTCTGGGTGCTACGGCTGGAGAGGCTGCGGGCCGCGGCATGCGGCTGGTAGCGCAAGCGCTTAGCGGTCTCCAGCACCATGCGGCGCACGTCCTCGGCCACGTTCTCATGGCCGTTCAGTGCGCGCGAGACGGTGGCCACCGAGACCGCTGCCTCGCGTGCCACGTCCTTGATGGTGATGGTGCCACCTCGACCCACGTCCGCCCTCCACGGCCATGCCTGTGTTCGATTGGGCGCGGACTGTAATCGTTTCCACGCAATCGAGTAAACCCTACGTTTGGCGAATGTTAAACACGCGCCAGATCAAGGGCTTGCGAAGATGAGAGCGTTTTCAGAATTGCTGCACTGCCGCATCCGTGGCCAGCAGCAAGCTCGTTCAGAGGGGCGATGGTTCGCCCGGAGCCCTGGCGTCGATCGACAATGCATGGATGTCGGTCTGCATCATTTCACCCAGTGCCGCGTACACGGCCCGGTGCCGTGCCAGCGGCGCCTTGCCGGCAAAGACCTCGCTGACCACGACCACCCGGTAGTGGCCGCGCCCGTCGCGCGCGCCCGCATGCCCCGCATGCAGATGGCTCTGGTCTTCCAGCTCCAACTGCCGGGGCGAAAGTCCAACTTCCAGCGCCCGGCGCATGCGCTCCATCCGCTCGCTCATGGCAGCACCTTCAGGAACGGCCGGACGTTGACGCGGACGTAGGCGCCGACTTCCAGGTAGGGGTCGGCCTGCGCCCAGGCCTGGGCCTGCTCGAGCGATTCGAACTCGGCAATGACAATGCTGCCACTGAAGCCGGCCGGGCCCGGGTCCGGCGCATCGATCGCGGGGCACGGCCCGGCGACCAGCAGGCGCCCGGCGTCGAGCAGCGCCTGCAATCGGGCCAGGTGGGCTGGACGCACCGACTGGCGCAGTGGCAGGGAACCGGGGGCATCGTGGCCTTCGATGGCGTACCACATGGCGGTCAGGCTTCTTCTCGTGAGCGGGTGCGAATTGTAGAACGCCTGCCCATGCTGGACAGGCGCGCCCCAGGCCCGTACTCTTTAAACTTGATTGGCACGTGACGACCCGCAGCGGCCGTCTCCCGGATCCGACTTAGGTGCCCGGGACGACCACCCCCGCGCTGCCTGACGCGTCCCGCAGCCAGACCACCTTCTTTCCCGAGTTGCCCGCCGCTCCCGCATGGGCGTGTGCCTGCTTGGGCCTACGTGCGAAGTCCCTTCGCCACGCAAGGTTGCATGACCCGCCGTAACCGTGCCGGTTCCGCAAGATCCGAGCGCACCCTTTCGCAATCGCGACCTCCCTGGCGCTTGGCACGTCATGGATGGCCCCGAACGCAGCGTTGACGCGACACAGCCCGTGACCCGATGACATCGCCCTCCGCGCCTGGCGCGACCGTTTCCACCGAGAGCCCGCAGGCACCGCAGCAGCAGGAAATGCCGCTGGCGGTGGTGCATGGCCAACCGGTGCTGCAGATTCCGCAGGACCTGTATATCCCGCCGGACGCGCTGGAGGTCATCCTCGATGCGTTCGAAGGCCCGCTGGACCTGCTGCTGTACCTGATCCGCCGCCAGAACCTGGACATCCTGGATATCCCGGTGCTGGAGATCACCCGCCAGTACGTGGCCTACATCAATGTGATGCAGGAGCTGCGCTTCGAACTGGCGGCCGAATACCTGGTCATGGCCGCGATCCTGGCCGAGATCAAGTCGCGCATGCTGCTGCCGCGCCCCCCGGTGGAGGAAGGCGAGGAAGGCGACCCGCGCGCCGACCTGGTTCGCCGACTGCAGGAGTACGAGCGCTTCAAGCAGGCGGCCGAAGACATCGATGCCCTGCCCCGCCAGGACCGCGACACCGCCGTGGCCCACGCCCATGTGCCGGACCGCGCGGCGATCAAGGTCCCGCCGGAGGTGGAGCTGAAGGAGATGCTGCTGGCGCTGCACGACGTGCTCAAGCGCGCCGAGCTGTTCACCGGCCACGCCATCAAGCGTGAGGCGCTGAGCGTGCGCCAACGCATGGGCGAGGTGCTGTCCAGGCTGGAGGACGGCAAGTTCCATCGCTTCGAGTCGATGTTCACCGCCGCCGAAGGGCGCCTGGGCGTGCTGGTCACCTTCCTGGCCATGCTGGAACTGGCCAAGGAGCAACTGCTGGACATCGTGCAAGAGGCGCCGCTGGCGACGATCTACGTCAAGTCGCTGGCGCTGGGCAACACCAACGAACCGCTGCAGTTCTCCAGCGAGTTCGACGATTCGGACGCGGCCAACGACGCATGACGCGCGCGGCGACCGGACACCTGCAACGCCCGGGCAACCGCCCGGCCTGACATCAAACTGCATGCAAGACGAAGCCTTCGATCAAGAATCCATGCCTGCCGCGCCGGTCGCCGTCGACCAGGCGCTGGTCAACCGCATCGTGGAAGCCGCGCTGCTGGCAGCCAACCTGCCGATGACCGTGGCCCAGCTCGAGGAACTGTTCCCCGAGCAGCGTCCGGCGCCGGAAGGGGCCATCCCCACTGCGCTGGAGCAACTGGGCGCGGCCTGCGCCGACCGCGGCGTGGAACTGGTCGAAGTGGCCAGCGGCTGGCGCTACCAGGTCAAGGGCGAGGTCCACGGCTGGGTCAGCCGCATGTGGACCGAGCGCAAGACCCGCTACACCCGCGCCACGCTTGAGACGCTGGCCCTGATCGCCTATCGCCAACCCATCACCCGCGGCGAGATCGAACAGGTCCGCGGCGTGGCGGTCAGCAGCAACATCATCCAGGCCCTGGAAGAGCGCGAATGGATCCGCGTGGTCGGTCATCGCGACGTCCCCGGGCGGCCGGCGCTGTTCGGCACCACTCGCGGGTTCCTGGACTACTTCGGCCTCAAGCGCCTGGACGAACTGCCGCCGCTGTCCGAGCTGAAGGACATCGGTGAGCTGGACCCACAGTTGCCCTTCGCCCCGGCCACCGCCAAGGTCGCTGCCGAGGGCCAGCCGGAGGACACCCAGGCCACGCCGGTTGAGGATGCAGGACAGGCCGACGACGCCAGCACCGCGCAAGCGTCGGCAGGCGAGGCACAGGACGTGCAAGTACAGGCGGACACCCTGGAGACGGACCTCCCCCCTGATGAGACGGCGACTGCCGACGCCCCCACCGCGTCGGAAGCGTCCGCAGACGACACCCCCGCCGACATCGCGCAGAACGCAGGCGATGCCGACGACACCCAAGATTCTTCCCAACAACCCCAAGAAGACGACGCCGCACCGGTCTCGTCGGAGCAGAAACCATGAGTGACACCCCCCGCAGCAAGCTGTCGCTGAAGCGCGATCCCGCCGCCGCCCCTGAAACCCGCCTAGAGGAGCGCCTGCACAAGGTGCTGGCCCAGGCCGGCCTGGGCTCGCGCCGCGCGCTCGAGCAGCGCATCGCCGACGGCCTGGTCAAGGTCAACAACCAGACCGCGCAGATCGGCATGTCCATCGGCAGCGGCGACCGCGTCGAGCTGGACGGCCGCAGCTTCGTGGCCAGCGCGCTGACCGAACCGCCGCGCGTGCTGATCTACAACAAGCCCGAGGGCGAGGTCACCACACGTGAAGATCCCGAGGGCCGGCCGACCGTGTTCGAGTCGCTGCCCGCGATCAAGGGCGCACGCTGGATCGCCATCGGCCGCCTGGACATCAACACCACCGGCCTGCTGCTGCTGACCACCGACGGCGAGCTGGCCAACGCGATGATGCATCCCTCCTTCGAGGTCAGCCGCGAATACGTCGTGCGCGTGCGCGCCCCGGAAGGCCAGGACACCGTGTCCGACGCGCTGGTCGAGCGCCTGCAGAAGGGCGTGGAACTGGAAGACGGCCCGGCCCGCTTCGACGAGATCGAACGCATCGGCGGCACCGATTCGCACGACTGGTTCCGGGTGATGCTCAAGGAGGGCCGCAACCGTGAGGTGCGCCGTCTGTGGGAATCCCAGGGCTGCCAGGTCAGCCGCCTCAAGCGCACCCGCTACGGCAGCGTTGAGCTGCCCCAGCCGCTGCTGCGCGGCCAGTCCCAGGAGCTGCCCGACGCGCAGGTTCAGGCCCTGCGCAAGTCGCTCAAGCTGGAGGACGGCACGCCCGCCGCGCTGACCCTGCAGCCGGTGATCGGCCAGCGCAAGGCAGCCCGCGCCACCGTGCAGGTCAATGCCCATGCTGCTGGCAATGCCTACGTCAACGGCCACAACACGATCGCCGACGAAGGCCGCGAGCTGCGCCGCTTCGACAACGTGCGCGAGGATCGTGGCCGTGGGCGCGGCAAGGGTGGCTTCAAGGGCGGCCTGACCGTCAGCGGCGAAGCCGCGGCCAAACAGTCGCAGAAGCCGTTCAAGCAGCGCACCCCCAAGGGCCCCAAGCCGCTGCCGGACGGCAACCCGGCCGCGTTCCGCAGCTGGTACGTGCCCGATGGCGTGGACACCGGCCCGACCGGGCACCGCAACGCCGGGCCCGGTGGCGCCAGGAAGCCCTACGGCGGCAAGCCAGGCGGTGCGCGTGGCGGCGCCGCGGGTCAGCCGCGCAAGGCCAAGCCCTACGGCCATCCCGGCAACGCGCCGGTGTTCCCGTCCGACCACGCGACCCCCGGCGGCAACAGCCCCTACGGTCAGCGCCCGGCCCGTCCCAATGGCAACCGCGCCGGCAACAAGGGCCCGCGCCCGGGTGGTGGTGGCAACCGCGGCCGTGGCGGCCCGCGTGGAGGCGGCAACGGCTGACCTCGCCGGTCTGCGATGCGTACTCGCAGGTCGAAAGATGAGAACCACTCTCATCGGGGCGTTATACTGCGCCCCGTACGCCCCCCATTGCTGACACGATTCGCCCATGTCTTCCGCTTATGGCACCGAAACGGTGCTCGACGTCCGTCACTGGACCGACGACTACTTCAGCTTCACCACCACCCGCAATGAAGGCTTCCGTTTCGACAACGGCCAGTTCGTGATGATCGGGCTGGAAGGCGAGACCCGCCCGTTGCTGCGCGCCTATTCCATCGCCAGCGCCAACTGGGAAGAGCAGCTCGAGTTCTTCAGCATCAAGGTGCCCAACGGCCCACTGACCTCGCGCCTGGCGCACATCAAGCCCGGCGACAGCGTCCTGGTCGGCAAGAAGCCCACCGGCACCCTGCTGATCTCAGACCTGCACCCCGGCAAGCATCTCTACCTGCTGGGCACGGGGACCGGCATGGCGCCCTGGCTGAGCATCATCAAGGACCCGGAGACCTACGAGCGCTTCGACAAGGTGATCCTCACCCACGGCGTGCGCTTCGAGAAGGACCTGGCCTATCGCGACTATTTCGAGCACGAGCTGCCGCAGCACGAGTTCCTGGGCGAGATCATCCGCGAGAAGCTGTTGTACTACCCTGCGGTGACCCGCGAACCGTTCCGCAACCAGGGCCGGCTGACCGAACTGCTGGGCAATGGCCAGATGGCGCAGACGCTGGGCCTGGAGCCCATCGACCCGTCGCGCGACCGGTTCATGATCTGCGGCAGCCCGCAGATGCTTGCCGACCTGCGCACCCTGCTGGATAGCCGTGGCTTCGAGGCGTCGCACCGCATCGGCAATGCAGGCCATTACGTGTTCGAGCGCGCCTTCGTCGAAAAGTGAACCGCGCTTCCGGCGGCGCTTCGCCGGTGACGGGTCTGCGCTGAAGATCCGGCCCGGCGGGCCGATACCGACCTCAGACTCCTCCCTGGTGTGGCCTGAGATGCCAGCACTTCCCACCTGCTCGGCCTGTCGCGACGGGACGGCGCTGCCTGTCGCGGTGTCGATGGCGTTCCAACCTATCGTCCAGGTCAGTCGCAGGACCATCTATGCGCACGAGGCGCTGGTCCGCGGTACCGAAGGCCAGTCGGCGGCCAGCGTGCTGGCCACCGTCACCGACAGCAATCGCTACGCCTTCGACCAGGTCTGCCGGACCGAGGCCATCGCCACGGCCGCACTGATCGGGCTGGACACCCGGCTGTCGATCAACTTCATGCCCAACGCGGTCTACAAGCCCGCGCATTGCCTGCGCGCCACCGTCGCGGCCTGCCAGCAGCATGGCCGAGGGCTGGATACGCTGATCTTCGAAGTCAGCGAGCAGGAAGCCATGTTGGATCCGGCCCATTTGCTGGACATCCTGCAAACCTACCGTGAACTCGGGCCGAAGACGGCGATCGACGACTTCGGCGCGGGACACTCCGGTCTCAACCTGCTGGCCGATTTCACACCGGACCTGGTCAAGCTCGACATGCACCTGATCCGCGACATCCACACCGACCGCAAGCGCCAGGCCATCGCGCGGCACCTGACCGCGCTCTGCGCCGAGCTGGGGATCGAGGTAGTCGCCGAGGGCATCGAATGCGAGGATGAGTCCAAGGCGCTCATCGACTTGGGCATCGACCTGCAGCAGGGCTACCTGTTCGCGCGCCCCTTGTTGCGGGGCATTCCTCCGGTGCACTGGCCTCACTGAGGCACCCATTTGCTAAAGAACGCGACACACCCGTTGTCGCCGGCAAGACATTCGTCCTCTGGAACGGCAGCGCCTTGGATGCGAAGCGCAGCCGACAACGGCTTCCGGTACACCGACGTGCCTCTGCGGTAGCGGCAAGGGCCGGCCCCGCCTGCACGTCACCCCAAGGCGCGCTCGATGTCGCCAGCGAGCGAAGATGGCGTATGACGCGGGCCGTAGCGCTTGACCACCTGGCCATTGCGGCCGATCAGGAACTTGGTGAAGTTCCACTTGATCCGCTCGGACCCGAACAGCCCTGGCTTGTCGTGCTGCAGGCGCTTCCATAACGGATGCGCATCGGCGCCATTGACCTGGACCTTGGAGAACATCGGGAAGGTCACCGCATAATTGAGCCCGCAGAATTCGTGGATCTGCGCCTCGTCCCCCGGCTCCTGCTGACCAAACTGGTTGCACGGAAACCCCATCACCACCAGCCCGCGGTCGCGGTACTGCTGCCACAGCAGTTCCAGACCACCGTACTGCGGCGTGAATCCACAGCGCGACGCCACATTCACGATCAACAGCACCGAGCCAGCCCACTCGGCGAGCGGCTGCTCGCGCCCGTGGATGTCGGTCGCCGAATACTCGAATACTCCTCGCATGCGTCGCAACTCCTCCCAAGGCGCGGATCATAGGCGTTGACGCCCACGACCACCACCCGGGTGAATGACAGGATCGACATCGCCCGCATGACCATGGTCATTTGCAGCCACGCACCGCAACTGGGTTAGCCTGCCCTACTGCCTGTCACATGGAAGCCACACCGCATGACCACCCGTCTCGCCCTGGCGCTTGCCCTCGCCCTTGGAACCACCATGCCCGCCTACGCCCAGACCACGCCGACGGCTGCCAGCCCGGCCGCCAATCCCTTCGCCAGCGAGAGTCCGCTGCCGCTGCACTACCCGCAGTTCGACAAGATCAAGGACAGCGACTTCGCCCCGGCCTTCGATGCGGGCATGGCCCAGCAGCTCAAGGAGGTCCAGGCGATCGCCGACAACCCAGCCAAGCCGACCTTCGACAACACCATCATCGCCATGGAGAAGAGCGGCCAGGAACTGGACCGCGCCACCACGGTGTTCTTCAACCTGGTCGGTGCCGACACCAATCCGGCGCGCGAGAAGCTGCGCAGCGAGTACTCGGGCAAATTCGCCGCCCATCGCGATGCGATCACCTTGAACGGCAAGCTCTTCGCGCGCATCCAGGCGCTCTACGACAGCCGTGACACGCTGGGCCCGGACCCGCAGGCGGTGCGCCTGGTCGAGAAGTACCACACCGACTTCGTGCGCGCCGGTGCCAAGCTCTCCGATGCGGACAAGGTCCGTCTGAAGGACATGAACAGCCAGCTGGCCGCCCTCGGGACCCAGTTCAGTCAGAACGTCCTGAAGGAGGTCAACGATTCGGCGGTCGTGGTCGACGACGTCAAGCAGCTCGACGGCTTCACCCGCGAGCAGATCGACGGGGCCGCCGCCGAGGCCGCCAAGCGCGGCCTGAAGGGCAAGTACGTCATCACCCTGCTCAACACCACCGGCCAGCCTCCGGAATCGCAGCTCACCGACCGCGCCACGCGTCAACGACTGTTTGAGGCCTCTGTCGCGCGCGGCAGCCGCGGCAATGCCTTCGACAACACGGGCATTGTCTCCAAGATCATGAAGCTGCGGGCCGACAAGGCCGTACTGCTGGGCTATCCCACCTGGGCCGCCTACGTGCTGGAGGATGAGACCGCCAAGACGCCGGCCGCGGTCAACGACATGCTCGGCAAGTTGGCGCCGGCCGCGGTGGCCAATGCCAAGAAGGAAGGCGCTGACCTGCAGGCGATGATCGATAGCGAGCAGAAGGCGGCCGGCAAGCCGAGCTTCCAGCTGCAGCCCTGGGACTGGGCCTACTACACCGAGAAGGTGCGCAAGGCCAAGTACGACTTCGACGAGTCCCAGCTCACGCCGTACTTCGAGCTGGACAGCGTGCAGCAGAACGGCGTCTTCTACGCCGCGCACGAGATGTACGGGATCAGCTTCAAGGAGCGTCACGACCTGCCGGTCTACGAGCCGTCGGTGCGCGTGTTCGACGTGACCGACGCCGATGGCAAGCCGCTGGCGATCTTCATCTCGGACATGTATGCGCGCGAATCCAAGCGCGGCGGCGCCTGGATGAATGCCTACGTCTCCCAGTCCGGCCTGACCGGCAACCTGCCGGTGATCGCCAACCACCTCAACATCCCCAAGCCGCCGGAAGGCAAGCCGACGCTGCTGACCTGGGACGAGGTCACCACCATGTTCCACGAGTTCGGCCATGCGCTGCACGGCATGTTCTCCAACGTGGAATACCCCTATTTCTCCGGGACCAGCGTGCCGCGCGACTTCGTCGAGTATCCCTCGCAGGTCAACGAGATGTGGGCGGATTATCCGGCCGTGCTCAAGCACTACGCCAAGCATTACCAGACCGGCGAGGCGATGCCGCAGGCGTTGCTGGACAAGGTGATCGCCGCGTCCAAGTTCAACCAGGGCTTCGCCACCACCGAGTACCTGGGCGCGGCGATGCTGGACCAGAGCTGGCACCAGATCACCGCCGAGCAGGTGCCGCCGGCCGCCGGCGTGATCGCCTTCGAGGCCGCCGCGCTGAAAGCCAACGGGACCGATTACGCGCCGGTGCCGCCGCGCTACCGCACGCCGTACTTCAGCCACATCATGGGCGGCTACTCGGCCGGCTACTACGCCTATATCTGGTCCGAGGTCCTGGCTGCCAACAGCGAGCAGTGGTTCCGCCAGCATGGCGGATTGAGCCGCGCCAACGGCGATCACTTCCGCAAGACGCTGCTGTCCCAGGGCGGCAGCCAGGACGCGCTGAAACTGTTCCAGGACTTCGCCGGACATGGCCCGCAGATCCAGCCGCTGCTGGAAAAGCGCGGGCTGGATGCCAAGGCCGACTGAGTCACGGCTTGCATCCAGACCCACGAAAAAGCCCGGCAACGCCGGGCTTTTTCTTTTCTGCTTCGCGATCAACCACTCACGGCTTGGTCGGTTGGATGATGCGCTGCCCGTCGCCGTCCGGAACGGTGGAATAGACCCGGCCGGTCCTGGGATCCATTACCCGGTTGTCCCCCACCATCACCGCGCCGGCCACAACGCGCCCCTGCGCATCGGTGACCCGCAGAGGTTTGACCGGCGCCTTGGGCGTGATGCTGGAAGGCTGGCCAGGCCGCGCGGCATCGTTGGCCGGTCCCTTCGCGCTCATCGGCGCGGGGGTGGCCCGATCGCTGGCGCTCGCCCGCACTCCGGACTTCACCCGCTGCTGCGGCGCGGGCAACACATTGGAGGAAGCGCTGGTCGATTCAGCGCTGCTGACCGGCTTGAACGGCTCCACTTGTTTGGGCTGGTTGAGCTGCTGCGCAGCGGCCAGGCCGATGACGCCGTAGGCCACCACGCCGACGAGGGCGATCAGGTAGATCCTGTTGCGCATGACGGAACTCCCCTTCTGGAATGCCATCCACGCTAGCGCACCCCGACTGGCTGCGCCATGAAGCCCCACCTTCCTGCCAGGGTTGTTCGTTCAGCCGACCGCTGGCGCCTGGACCAGCGCGCGCGCGCGACGCGGCTTGCTGGGCAGGGAATGACGCAGGATGCGCCAGGCCACCTGACCGAACTGCTTGAACAGCGAGCCGGTGTTGTAGTGCTGGCCGTACCGGGCGCAGATCTCGCGCACCTCCACGGCCATGTCGCTGTAGCGGTTGGCCGGGATGTCGGGGAAGAAGTGATGCTCGATCTGGTGGCTCAGGTCGCCGGTCAGCACGTCCACGACCTTGCCGCCGCTGATATTGGACGAGCCACGCAGCTGGCGCAGGTACCAGTGGCCACGGCTTTCATTACGCACGCAATCCTTGGGAAAGGTTTCGGCCTCGGCGGTGAAGTGACCACAGAAGATCACCACGTAGGTCCAGATGCTGCGCAGCACGTTGGCCACCAGGTTGCCCAGCAGCACCGGCAGGAAGAACGGGCCGGCCAGCGCGGGGAAGATCAGGTAGTCCTTGATCATCTGCCGGCGCATCTTGCGCCCTACCGGCCGGAACTGCGCGCGCAGCTGCTTGAAGGTCATTTTGCCGGCGAACACGCGGCCCAGGCGCAGGTCCTGGATCGCCACACCCCACTCGAACAGCAGGCAGAAGATCACCGCGATCGGCGGCTGCAGCAGGTTGAACGGCTTCCAGCGCTGCTCGGGGAAGATGCGCAGCAGGCCGTAGCCGATGTCATCGTCCAGGCCGCGCACATTGGTGTAGGTGTGGTGGCGGAAGTTATGGGTTTTGCGCCAGTTCTCGCTGGTGGCGACGATGTCCCACTCGTAGGTGCGGCTGTGCAGCTGCGGATCGCCCATCCAGTCGTACTGACCGTGGATCACGTTGTGGCCGACGGTCATGTTCTCCAGGATCTTGGACAGCGCCAGCAGCAGCGTGCCGGCGATGCACGCAGGCCACAGCAGCACCGGCAGGAAGGCACCACCCACCGCGCCGGCGAACAGCGCGAGACGGCCCAGCGCACCGGTCCAACGCACGGCGGCCACGGCGCGGCGGATGTAGCGGGCGTCGGGAGACCCCAGCTTGGCCACGGTGCGCGCACGCAGCGCGTCCAGTTCGTCGCCGAAGCGCTGCAGTTCGTCCTGGGACAGGGGGCGGTTCTTGTGGGCCATTACAGATCCAAGGTCAGGTCGGTGGACGCGGCGCTGATGCACAAGCGCACGGTGGCGTCGGGCTCACCCGAACGCGCGTTGGACTGGGTATCGCGGGTGATGCCTGCGCGCTTGGTGCAGGCGCAGGTGTTGCAGATGCCCATGCGACAGCCGGACGCCGGACGCAGGCCCTGGGCTTCCAGCGCCTCCAGCAGCGAGGTGTCGCGGGCCACGGTCAGGGTGCGCCCGCTGCGTGACAGGGTGACGTCCACCGTGCCGGCTTCGCCAGGAAGCGCCTGCGGCGGCGTGAACGCCTCGGCCTCGAACCGGGTCACGCGCCCTTCCAGTTGCGCGCGCGCGGCCTGCACGAAGCCATGCGGGCCGCAGGCGAACACCTGGCGGTGCGGAAGTTCGGCCACCAGCGCGGCCAGGTCTGTCTGGTCGATGCGCGGCGCCACCTGAGCTTGCGTCTCGCGGGTCAGGCGCAGGTGCACCTTCAGGCCACGATGGCGTGCGGCCATGGCCTGCAGGTCTTCGGCGAAACAGACCTCGGCGCGGGTCCGCGCCCAGTACACCAGGTCCAACTCGACCGGCATGCCGGAGGCGTCCAGGTCGCGCAGCATCGCCATCAGCGGGGTGATGCCGCTGCCCGCGGCCAGGAACAGCCAGGCGCCGTGGACCGCGGCCGGCAGCGTCATCGCACCGAAGGCCGCGCCCAGTTCGAACACTTCACCGATGCGCGCCTGCTGGCAAAGGTACTGGCTGACCCGGCCGCCCTCGACCGCGCGCACGGTGATTTCGATGCGGCGACCGTCCACCCTGCTGGGGCTGTAGCTGCGGGTGACGCGCGCGCCGTCGATCTCCACGCCCAGGTTGATGTGCTGGCCCGGGCGCAGCCCGGTGAAATGCCTGTTGGCCTGCAGGACCAGCGTCACCGCGCCTTCGGCCGCCCGGTGACGCGCCTTCAGACGCGCCAGCGGACGCTCCCACGTCCACAGCGGATGCAGCCGGGACGCCCAGAAATCGAACACCGCCGGCTCCACCAGCCCGCGTGCAAGACGCAAGGGCTGGCGGGGGGCGGGACGGGAACGGCGGGCGGTGATGGCACTCATGACATGCACTATACAGACGTGAGAACGCATGTCTATACACTTGTATATTCGCGATGAGGCTATGATTCATCGGCCTGCCCCACCAGGCCGAGGAAACTGCAATGCCTGTCACGGAGCCCGCCGCCATCGACCCGACCGCCGAAGACACCTCGCCGGTCCGCAGAGCCGCGATCTCGCGGCAGGATCTGCTGGCAGCGGCCCTGCGCCTGGTGGGCCCGCATCGCAGCCTGGCCTCACTGAGCCTGCGCGAGGTCACCCGCGAGGCCGGGATCGCGCCGAACAGCTTCTATCGCCAGTTCCGCGACATGGACGAACTGGCCGTGGCCCTGATCGACCTGGCCGGCAGCTCGCTGCGCCAGATCATCGGCCAGGCCCGGCGCCGCGCCCTACGCGCCGACCGCAGCGTGATCGGCCTGTCGGTGGAGACCTTCATGGAGCAGCTGCGCGCTGACGACAAGCTGCTGCATGTGCTGCTGCGTGAAGGCATGGTCGGCTCGGACGCGTTCAAGGCCGCCGTCGAACGCGAGCTGACCTATTTCGAGGACGAACTGAAGGTCGATCTGGTGCGCCTGGCCGCCGCCGACGGCGCGACCCTGCACGAGCCGGCCCTGGTGTCCAAGGCGATCACCCGCCTGGTCTTCGCCGCCGGCGCCAATGCGATGGATCTGCCGCCCGAACGCGACCCGGAGCTGATCGAACAGCTTTCGACCATGCTGCGGATGATCCTGACCGGGTCGCGGGCGATGGCCAAGGGTGTTGGCACTCGCTGACGCCCTGCGTCAGGGCAAGGCCCGCTCGATCAGGGCACCGAAATCCGCGCTGTCCGGCAAGGTCCCCATCGCCAGCCCATGCGCGCGGCCCAGGCGTGAGCGGCAGAACAGCGGTGCGGCGGGGCTCTGGTCGCGCAGCAATACGCTGGCTTGCAGCAACAGCGCCAGTTGCTCCACCAGCAGGCGCGCACTCGCTTCGGCTGGCGCTCCGTTGGCGAGTTGCGAGGCCAGCATCTCCAACTGCTGGTCGTAATCGCGGTCCAGGCCGCGGGCGGCGTCGAGTTCCGAACGCAGGGCCTGCATGCACGCCGGTTCCTTCGCCAGCGCGCGCAGCACGTCCAGGCACTGGATGTTGCCGCTGCCTTCCCAGATGCCGTTGAGCGGGGACTGGCGGAACAGACGCGGCAGGATCGATTCCTCCACATAGCCGGCCCCACCCAGGCACTCCTGGGCCTCGTTGACGAAGGCCGGCGCGCGCCGGCAGATCCAGTACTTGCCAATGGCGGTGGCCACCCGCGCCAGCGCGGCCTCGTGCGGATCGGTCGGCGCGCGATCCACCGCGCCTGCCACGCGCAGGCACAGCGCCAGGGCGGCTTCCCATTCCAGCGACAGGTCGGCCAGCACGTTGCTCATCAGCGGGTGCTCGACCAGCGCCCTGCCGAAGGTGTGGCGATGACGGGCATGGTGCACCGCGTGCGCCAGCGCCATGCGCATCTCGGCGGTGGCGCCCAGCATGCAGTCCAGTCGGGTGAGCATGACCATCTGGATGATGGTCGTTACCCCGCGCCCCTCCGCACCGATGCGATGGGCCATCGCGCCGGTGAATTCCACTTCGCTGGAGGCATTGGACCAGTCGCCCAGCTTGTCCTTGAGCCGCATCAGGCGCAGCGCGTTGAGGCTGCCATCGGGCAGACGTCGCGGCAGCAGGAAGCAGCTCAGCCCGCCCGGCGCCTGCGCCAGCACCAGCCAGCCATCGGACATGGGCGCCGAAAAGAACCACTTGTGCCCGACCAGCGTGTACTGATCCTGCGCGCCGGTGGGCGTGGCCACCGTGGCATTGCTGCGCACGTCCGAGCCTCCCTGCTTTTCGGTCATGCCCATGCCCAGGGTGATCCCGGCCTTGCCGGCGATGGGAATATCGCGTGGGTCGTAGTGCGGGGCAGCGGCCTTGTCGGCCCATTCGCGCAGCGTCGGTGCCTGGCGCAGCACCGGCACGGCCGCGTGGGTCATGGTCAGCGGGCAACTGGTGCCGGCATCGGCCTGGTGATGCAGATAACTCAACGCGGCGCGGGCCACGTGCGCGCCGGGGGCCTGCGCCGTCCACGACAGGCCGGCCACGCCCACCGACTTGGCTGCGTCCATCAAGCGGTGGTAGGCGGGGTGGAACTCCACCACGTCGATGCGCTGGCCGAAGCGGTCATGCGTTCTCAGCCGCGGCCTGTCGCGGTTGGCGTCGAAGCCCAATGCGTAGAGCTCGCCGCCGGCCAGCGTGCCGTAGTCGACCAGGGCCGACACGAAGGCGGCCGCGCCCTGTCGCGCCACGCCCTCGCGCAGAACCTGGTCATCGGCCCACAGATCACGGGGACTGAATTCGGGCGGCTGGTTGCCGACCTGATGCGTTTCGAAGGGTGCGGGTTCGTCCTGCATGGCGTGCTCCTCCCTGCCCACCATTGTGCCGCAGCGCGCCGGACGGCTCAGCCTCCGGGCTGGAGCGCGGTCACCTTGACGTCCACGTCCACGCAGGCCGGATCGCGGCAGATGCCATTGATCCAGACCTGGCCGGCGCCCAACATCACCCCATTCTGGCTGACGAACAGCTCGCCATAGCGCGCATCGGCGATGGCCTGAACGATGGAAGGCCGCATGATGTCCTCGTAGCGCGCCACGAAGGTCTGCGCGTTGTCCACCTGCTCGATGCCGGCCTCGGTGTGGATCTTCAGCGGGTAGCGGACCATCGCCGCCACACCCATCGGATCGTGGCTGGCCACGGCTTCCTGCAAGCGTTCGAACACCGAGCGATAGGCCGCATGCGAGCCCAGCACGCGATCGATGCGCGCATCCATCGCCGCCGAGTCGCCCGCAGGGGGGGCGTCGGCCTTCTGCGTGGCCGGCGTCTGCGGCGCAGGCCGCGACTTTGCCGGGGCCGTCTCCGGAGACGGCTGGGCGGTGGTTTCAGGCGCTGGCGCCTGCGCGCTACAGGCGGACAGCAGCAACAGGAGTGCCGGGGGACACCACGTTTTCATCCAGATCCTCCTTCTGGTTTGGCGGACCGGACCGGCCAGCCAGGGTCGCGCAGGATGCGGGGCCGCATGTCAGCGTCGCGCGAGTGTGCCGCGCCTGTGGCCAGACCGTCCTGGTCTCAGCTGTTGAGACGCAGAACCCCAACGTTGGCGGCCTGTGCACATCCCTGCCCGCACCCTGCCCGCCCATGGCCACAGCAACCGAAGACCTGATCGTCCTGCGCCCGGAGGGCCTGTACTGCCCGGCCGGCGACTTTCACATCGATCCGTGGAAGCCGGTGCCGCGCGCGGTCATCACCCACGGCCACGGCGATCACGCGCGCACCGGCATGGGCCGCTACTGGGCCACGCGCGAGAGCGTGCCGATCCTGCAATGGCGGCTGGGCGAACAGGACTACGCCATCCACGATTACGGCGACACCTTCCGGTTGGGCGACGCCAGCGTCTCGCTGCATCCCGCCGGACACGTGCTGGGTTCGGCGCAGGTGCGCGTGGAAGCCCGCGGCCAGGTCTGGGTCGCCTCGGGCGACTACAAGCGCCAGCCCGACCCGACCTGCGCGCCGTTCGAAGTCGTGCCCTGCGACACCTTCATCACCGAGGCGACCTTTGGCCTGCCGATCTACCGCTGGCCGGACACGCGCGAGGTGGCGCGCGAGATCGTCGCCTGGCGTCGGCACTGTGCCGCACGTGGCGAAGCCGCGATCCTGTACTGCTACGCATTGGGCAAGGCGCAGCGCCTGCTGGCCGAACTGCGCGACCTGGACGACCAGCCCGCGTTGCTGCACGGCGCGATCCAGACCGGGGTGGAGGTGTATCGCGGCGCCGGCATCGCCATGCTCGATACGCTGCCCGTGTCCGAAACCGCCAAGGGCAGCGATTACGCCGGGCAGCTGATCCTGGCCCCGCCATCGGCTGCGGGCAGCCCGTGGATTCGCCGATTCCGCAAGGCGCAGCAGGGTTTTGCCTCCGGTTGGATGCGGGTGCGCGGCAACCGGCGGCGGCGCAACTACGATCGCGGCTTCGTGGTGTCCGACCACGCCGACTGGCCCGACCTGCTGCGGACCGTGCGCGAGACCGGCGCGCGCCGGGTCATCGCCACGCACGGCAATACCGAGGCGATCATCCGCGCGATGAACGAGGCCGGCATCGCCGCCGAGGCCTTCCGTACCGACTATGGGAGCGAGGAGTGAGGTGGCTCAGGTTTCCGCCGTCCCCTCGGCCCCCTTGTTCCCGCGATGGCGGGGTTCCCGAGATCCTGCTGGCCATGCCGGCGTCTTGCGGACAAGCACGCGCCCTGGGTTGCCGCAGGCGCGGGGCTGACATGCGCGGGACGCCCGGGCTGGGTGATGCATTCGGCCAAGGGAGCGCCGGCCGATGAAGCGCTTCGCCGATCTCTACAAGGCGCTGGACGAGAGCACCGCCACCCTGGACAAGCGCGCGGCGCTGGTCGCCTATTTCCGCGATGCGCCGCCGCGCGACGCGGTGTGGGCGCTGTACCTGCTGTGCGGCGGCAAGCTCACCGGCGCGCGGCGCAAGATCGCCGGCACCCAGGAGCTGCGCGCCTGGATCGCGCAGGAATCGGCCACGCCGGACTGGCTGGTGGACGACAGCTACGATCACGTGGGCGACCTGGCCGAGACGTTGGCCCTGCTGCTGGACGATCCGGCCGATCCGGCGCCGGACGTGGGGCTGGCTGAGTGGATCGAGCAGCGCCTGCTGCCGGTGGCCAACCAAGACCAAGCCGTGCGCCGCGCGGTCATCGTGCAGGCCTGGCACACTCTGCCCTATGCGCAGCGGCTGGTGTTCAACAAACTGCTCACCGGTGCACTGCGGGTGGGTGTGTCGCAGCGACTGGTGCAGCAGGCGCTGAGCGAGATGAGCGGGATCGACATCGCCCGCATCGCCCAGCGCATGCTCGGCGAATGGGTCCCGACCCCGCAGTTCCTGCAGGACCTGCTCTCGGACGAGGAATTGCCCAGCGACCGCCAGCAGCCTTACCCGTTCTTCCTGGCCTCGCCGCTGGAAGCCGAGGCCACCACGCTGGGCGAGATCGAAGACTGGCGGCTGGAATGGAAGTGGGACGGCATCCGCCTGCAGCTGATCCGGCGCCAGGGCGAAGTCGCGCTGTGGTCGCGCGGCGAGGAACGGCTGGACGGCCGCTTTCCTGAGATCGAAGCCGCCGCGGCCACGCTGCCGCGCGACTGCGTGATCGACGGCGAGCTGCTGGCCTGGCGCGAAGGCGAGGACGCCCCGATGCCGTTCACTGCGCTGCAAACCCGCATCCAGCGCCGCAAGCCCGGGGCCAAGACCCTGGCCGACACCCCCGCACGCGTGCAGGCCTACGACCTGTTGGAACTGGACGGCGAAGACCTGCGCGAGCGTCCACTGGACCAGCGCCGCGCCCTGCTCGAACACCTGCTCCAAGCACATGCCGACCCACGCCTGGTGATGTCACCGCAGGTCCAGGCCGGTGACTGGAATGCCGCCGCGCAGCTGCGCGAAGGCTCGCGGGTGCGCGGCGTGGAAGGCCTGATGCTCAAGCGCGCCAGTTCCGCCTACCAGGGCGGGCGCAAGCGCGGGGACTGGTGGAAGTGGAAGATCGATCCGCTGACCATCGATGCGGTGCTGATCTACGCGCAGGCCGGTCATGGCCGGCGCAGCACGCTGTACACCGACTACACCTTCGGGCTGTGGGACGGCGAGGTGCTGGTGCCGGTGGCCAAGGCGTACTCGGGCCTGGACGACAAGGAGATCCTCAAGCTGGATAGCTGGATCCGCGCGCACACCACCGAGCGCTTCGGGCCGGTGCGTGCGGTGACGCCGCACCATGTCTTCGAGCTGGGTTTCGAGGCGGTCAACGTCAGCAAACGACACAAATCCGGCATCGCCACGCGCTTCCCACGCATCCTGCGCTGGCGCCACGACAAGCCCATGGCCGAAGCCGACCGGCTGGAAGACCTCAAGGCCCTGGCGCGGTGACCCAACGCCCCCCACGCCGGCCCGGGCCGGTCGCCCGACGAAAGCTGGAGGAGGCCGTTGCTTCGGCAGCGGCCACGCCGCCGATGCCGCGCGGCATCGAGGCACCCCTGCAGGCCTGGCTCGCCACACGCGGATGGAAGCCGTTGGCCTTCCAGCGCGAGGTCTGGCGGCACTACCTGGCCGGCCAATCCGGCCTGCTGCACACCCCGACCGGCAGCGGCAAAACCCTGGCCGCCTTCGGTGGTCCCTTGCTGGAAGCCGTCCGCGCGCGTGCCGGCGATCCGAGGCAGCAAAAAAAGAACCGCGTGCGCCCGCTGCAGGTGCTGTGGATCACCCCGCTCAAGGCGCTCGCCGCCGACACCACCCGCGCCTTGAACGAAGCCATCGTGGGCGTTGGCTTGGACTGGCAGGTGGGCCAGCGTACGGGAGATGCCTCCTCGCGCGACAAGCGCCTGGCGCGCGCAGGCAAGCTCGACGTGCTGGTCACCACGCCCGAGTCCCTGGCGCTGCTGCTGTCCTATCCCGACACCGCGCCGCAGCTGCAGGACATCCGCGCGGTCATCGTCGACGAATGGCACGAACTGCTGGCCAACAAGCGCGGCGTGCTGCTGCAGCTGTGCCTGGCGCGCCTGCGTGCGCTCTCGCCCGCGATGCGGACCTGGGGCCTGTCGGCCACGCTGGGCAACCTGGACGAAGCACGCGAGGCCCTGCTGCCGCACAGACCGGACGCACCGATGGTCGCTGGCGTCCGACCACGCACGCTGACGCTGGAGACCCTGCGCCCCAAGGCGGGCGAACGCTTCCCCTGGTCCGGGCACCTCGGCCTGGCCCAACTGGCGCGCGTGCTGGACAAGCTGCTGGCGGTGCCGACCAGCCTGGTGTTCACCAACACCCGCGCACAGGCCGAGCTGTGGCACCAGGCGCTGGCCTCGGTGTGGCCGGAAGACCCCGCCACGCTGGCCCTGCATCACGGCTCGCTCAGCCCCAAGCTGCGCAGCGAGGCCGAGCAAGGCCTGCGCGAGGGCAAGCTGCGCTGCGTGGTCGCCACCTCCAGCTTGGACCTGGGCGTGGACTTCCCGGCGGTCGACCAGGTCCTGCAGATCGGCAGCCCCAAGGGCATCGCGCGGCTGCTGCAGCGCGCCGGACGCGCGCGCCATCGGCCGGGCGAGGCCGGGCACGTGGTGTGCGTGCCCACGCACGCACTGGAACTGGTCGAGTACGCCGCCGCGCGTCAGGCCATCGCCCGCAACGCCATCGAGCCGCGCCACGCGCCGCGCCTGTCGCTGGACGTGCTGGCCCAGCATTGCGTGACGCTGGCCCTGGGCGGCGGCTTCTCGCCCGATGCATTGCTGGCCGAGGTGCGCGGCACCCAGGCCTTCGCCGCGCTGGACGAGGCGACCTGGCGCGGCGTGCTGGACTTCATCACCCGGGGCGGCAGCGCGCTGGAGCGCTACCCCGATTTCCACAAGGTCGTGCGCGACGAGGACGGGGTGTATCGCGTGCACGACCGCAGGGTCGCCCTGCGGCATCGCTTGTCCATCGGCACCATCACCAGCGACGGCAGCGTGCAGGTCAGGTTCCTGCGCGGCGGGCGACTGGGCTCGGTGGAGGAGCAGTTCGTCGGGCGCCTGCGCCGGGACGACCGCTTCCAGTTCTCCGGCAAGCTGCTGGAGCTGGTGCGGCTGGAGGACATGACCGCCTACGTGCGCCTTGCCAAGGGCGGCGACGGTACGGTGCCCAAGTGGATGGGGGGGCGCATGCCGCTGTCCTCCGAACTCGGCCGCGAGGTGGAAGCCGTCTTCGGCGGCGATCACGCCGCGCCCGAGCTGCACGCCATCGCACCCCTGCTCGCGCTGCAGGCACGCCTGAGCGCCCTGCCCGCGCCCGGCACGCTGCTGTGCGAGTGGATCAAGGCGCGCGATGGCCGGCACCTGTTTCTGTACCCGTTCGCCGGCCGCCAGGTGCATGAGGGACTGGCCGCGCTGCTGGCCCTGCGCTGGGGGCGAATGCAGGCCAACACCTTCGCCTTTTCCGCCAACGACTATGGCCTGGTGCTCTCGCCGGCCAACCCTGTCGAGCTGGACGCGGACACCTTGCGCGGGTTGCTGTCGCCGGACCAGTTGCTCGAAGACCTCACCGCCAGCCTCAACCTGGGCGAGCTGGCGCGGCGCCAGTTCCGCGAGATCGCGCGCGTGGCCGGCCTGCTGCCGCCCTCCCTGCCGGGCAAGACACCGCGCAGCCTGCGCCAGCTGCAGGCCTCCAGCGGCCTGCTGTTCGACGTGCTCAGCCAGCACGACCCGGACCATTTGTTGCTGCATCAGGCCCGGCGCGAAGTGTTCAGCGGCACCCTGGAGCTGGACCGCTTGGCCGCCGCCTTGGCCGACTGCGCGCAGCGGGAGTTGACCGTGCATCGACCGAGCAGCCTGACCCCGCTGTCCTTCCCGCTGTGGGCCGAACGCCTGCGCGGACAGCTCAGCACCGAGGACTGGAAGACCCGCGTGCAGCGCGCCGCCGAGCAACTGGAGCGCAAATATGGCCGCTGAGCTGGCGCTGACGCTGGCCGGCGAGCCGATGCAGGTGCTGGGCGATCGTGCCCTGTATTGGCCAGCGCGACAGCGCCTGCTGATCGCCGACCTGCACCTGGGCAAGGGCGATGTGTTCCGTCGCGCGGGCATCGCGCTGCCGCGCGGCGGCACCCTGCACGACCTGCAGCGGCTGACCGAGCTGATCGCCCGCACGCAGGCACGCTCACTGTGGATCCTGGGCGATGTGCTGCACGGACCGGCGCCGCACGCGGCCTGGCGCGCTCAGCTGGCGCAGTGGCGTGCCCACCACGCGCTGCTTGAGATCGCCGCGCTGGCCGGCAACCACGACCGCGTGCTGGCCAAGGCCGGACTGGACATGCAGCTGCTGCCCGACCAAGTGGAAGACGGCCCGTTCCTGTTGCGCCATGAGCCGGACACACATCCGGAGTTGCACGTGCTGTGCGGCCATGTGCATCCCCAGTTCAAGCCGCCGGGCACCACGCGACGCTGGCCGGCGTTCTGGCGGCGCGCCGGCCTGACGGTGCTGCCGGCGTTCTCGCAGTTCACTGCAGGCGTGGTGCCGGCGCTGCAGCCAGGCGAGCAGTTGATTGCCTGTGTGGAAGGCGCGGCCATCGCCCTGCCGCCGGCCTGAATGCAGGTGACTATTCGGTGACGAGCGGCTCCGGCGCGGCGGGCAGCGTCAGCGGCGACTTGTCCACCAGCCCTTCCAGGGCCGCCAGGAAGTCCGGCTCCAGCTTCAGCCGGCCGAACACGCCGTGCTGGGTTCCGCTGAGCACGCGCAGCATGTGCCCGCGCCCGCCCGGCATGCGCCCCAGCGGGCGGAACGCGACATCGCGTAGCTTGGCGATCCGATCGCGCTCGGACTGGAACAGCGGCGTCAGCCAGCGGCTCCAGAACTGGTAGATCGCCACGTGCCGCTGGCGGCGATGCTGATAGCGCGCCAGCGCGGCCGGCAGCGCATCGGCATGGCGCGAGGCCTCGCGCGGCGCCGCGGCATCCATCAGCGCCATGTTCACGCCCTGACCGAGCTGCGGGCTCATCGCATGGGCGGCGTCACCCATCAGCAGCAGGCGATCACGATGCCAGCTGTGCAGCACCGCATCGCGGTAGCCCGCACGTGCCAGCTGCGCACAGGACTGCACCTGATGCACGCGGGCGGCGGCCTGTGGCCATAGCGTGGCCAGCTCATCGCGCCAAGCCTCCAGACCTCCCCGTTCCCAGGCGTCGAAGCCGTCGGCCGGCAGGCTCCAGAAAAAACTGATGCGCGGCTGTGGATCATCCGGCCGCGTGCCAACCGGCAGCATGCCGACCATCTTGCGCGCAGCCACGTAGCGCTGCCGCAACTCATGCGGCCAGGCCCAGTCTTCCTGCGGGACCAGGCACCACAACGCGCCCCATGGATACGGCGTATCCGCCCGGACCCCACCGCTGTGTCGGCGCAGTGCCGAGGCCGCCCCGTCGGCGGCGATCACCAGATCGAACGGCCCATGCCAGCTGCCCTGCGCATCGCGCACGCGGCGGGTGTCTTCGCTGATCTCCACGATGCGCGTGCCGCAATGCACGCCGCCGAAGCCGTCCCAGGCCTGTGCCAGCAGGCCGAACAGCGCGCCGCGCTGCATCCCGAGCCCGAACAGCCGGCGGTCCAGCGGCGCGTAGCACATGTCCATCACCGCGCGGCCACACGGCGTCTCGCCATACAGCCGATCGATGCGGCGGCCGTGGGCCAGGGCCTGGTCGAGCAGGCCCATCTCCCACAACACCTGCATGCCCGTGGGCTGCAGCAGGAAGCCCGCGCCCACCGGTCCCAGGGCTGGCGCCTGTTCGAAGACCTCGACCCGGTGCCCGTCGGCGGCCAGCAGGGCGGCCGCGGCCTGTCCGGCGGTGCCGTATCCGACGATGGCGATGTGATGCGACTTGTGCATTCCAATCCCTGGTCTGCCGGTGATCCGGGGGAGCTGCCATGGCGGCGATGAAGCTTTCCCGGTGAAGCCACATCGCCGCCATGGCGGCTCCTACGACAGCGGCGTTGCATCATCGCACGCCGCGCCACGCGCTTCAGGCGACGTAGACGGTTTTGATGTTGGTGAACTCGTGCATGCCCACGGCCGCCAACTCGCGGCCGAAGCCCGAGCGCTTGGTCCCGCCAAACGGCAGGCGCACGTCGGACTTGACGATGGAGTTGACGAAGGCCGCGCCGCACTGCAGCTGCTGGGCCACGCGCTCGCCACGCTGGGCATCGCCGGTCCACACGCTGCCGCCCAGCCCGAAGCTGGTGTCGTTGGCCACGCGCACGGCCTCGGCCTCGTCCTTGACCCGCAGGATGCTGGCCACCGGACCGAACAGCTCTTCGTCATAGGCGCGCATGCCCGGCTGCACCTGGTCCAGGATGGTCGCCGGATAGTCGGCGTGGCCCTCGCCCGGGTGGCCGCCCAGCAGCACCTTGGCGCCATCGGCCACGCTGCTGGCGACCTGGTGGTGCAGTTCGTCGCGCAGGTCCTGGCGTGCCATCGGCGCCAGCGTGGTGGCCGCGTCGTTGGGGTCGCCGGTCTTGAGCTTGCCTGCCGCCTCCACAAAACGCTGCACGAAGGCATCGGCGATCGCATCGACCACGATGAAGCGCTTGGCCGCGATGCAGGTCTGCCCGGCATTGTCGAAGCGGCCCTTCACCGCTGCAGCCACGGTCTTGTCCAAGTCGGCATCGTCGAGCACGACGAAGGCATCGCTGCCGCCCAGCTCCATCACGCACTTCTTGAGTTCGCCACCGGCGTTGGCGGCAATGGACTTGCCCGCTCGCTCCGAGCCGGTGAGCGTCACCGCGGCCACACGCCGGTCGCGGATGACCTCGGCGGCCTGGTCGTTGTCGATGTGCAGCACCGCGAACACGCCTTCGGGCACGCCGCCGTCGCGCAGCACGGCAGCGATGGCGTCGGCGCAACGCGGCACGTTGCTGGCGTGCTTGAGCAGGGCCACGTTGCCCACCATCAGGGTCGGCGCCAGGAACCGGAACACCTGCCAGATCGGGAAGTTCCACGGCATCACCGCCAGCACGCAACCAATCGGCTCGTAGCGTACGTAACTGGCTTGGGCCTCGGTCTCGATGGACTGCGGCGCCAGGTAGCGCGCGGCGTTCTCGGCGTAGTAGTCGCAGGCACCGGCGCACTTGTCGACCTCGGCCAGGGCCTCGGCCTTCAGCTTGCCCATCTCGGCGGTCATGATCCCCGCGATGGCCTCGCGGCGCTCGCGCAGCAGCGCGCCCACCTTGCGCAGCACCGCGCCTCGCGCCTCCAAAGGACGCTGCGCCCATTCTGGAAAGGCGGTCTGGGCAGCATGCAGCGCGGCCTCGACCGCGTTGGCGCCCATCAGTTCCTGGCGATGCTCGATCTGGCCGGTCGCGGGATTGGGAATCTCGGTGAACATGGCGCACTCCACACAGCTTGAAAACAGGCCTCCATCATCGCGATATGCCTGTTACCGAGTCGTCGGCGACGCATGTCGCCACGGGTGGGAACGCCCTTGTGAGAGCCGCCATGGCGGCGATGAGGCGTTACCAGGAATGCCCATCGCCGCCGTGGCGGCTCCCACAAAGCAACAACATCAGCGCGCCGCGGTCTCCTGGTCTTTGGCAACCGGTTCCGGCGCGTCCTGCCAGCCCAGCCCCAGGCTCTTCTGCAGCGCCACGTAGTCCACCAGCAGTTGGACCTGCGCCTGCGCGGCGCTATCCCGTGCGGAGAGCTGCTGGCGCTGCACATCGAGCAGATCGATCTGCGAGCTGGCACCGGCATCTCGTCGCTGCTGCATGAGCTGCGCCGCGCGATCGGCCGAGGCTTCGGCCTGCTGCGCCACGACCAGCTGCTTGCGCGCCGAACCGAAGTTGGACAGCGAGGTATTGGCGTCCTGCAGGGCCGACAGCACCGCGTTTTCATACGCTGCAGCCCGTGCCTGGGTACCGGCGCGTGCCTGCGCGACCTGGGCGCGGATGCGGCCGAAGTCCAGGATCGACCACTGCAGGAACGGTGCGGCGATGGTCGCCGCCGAGTCCGCATCCAGGTCGCTGGGCTTGGTCGCCACCGCGGCGATGTTGCCGAACAGCTTCACCTGCGGGAAATAGCCGGACATCGCCTCGCCGATCCGCGCGTTGGCGCCGGCCAGTTCGCGTTCGGCCTGGCGCACATCGGGACGACGACGGATCAGCGCGGCCGGATCGTCCACCTTCACCTGCGCCGGCAACCCGGGCAAGGGCATGACCGGCGCCAGCCTTGCGTCCAGCGCGCCGGGCACCTGCCCGACCATCAGCGCCAGCTGGTCGAGTGCGGCATCGCGCTGGGCCTGCAGCGGCAGCAGGCGCGCCTGCTCCTGCTGGAGCTGCCCGCGCGCGCGCTCGACCTGCAGGTCCGAGGCGGCGCCACGGCCGCGGCGCTGCGCGACCAGATCCAGGGAGTGCTGCGCATCGCGCACGCTGTCCTGACCGAGCGCGATGCGCGCCTGCAGCCCGCGATAGTTCAGATAGACCTGACCGATCTCCGCCGCCAGCCGGACCTGGGCGTCGGCCAGTTCGGCCTGCACGGCCTGGGCCTGGGCCGCCGCCCCTTCCAGCGCGCGCCGGCGCCGGCCGAAGAAATCCAGCTCCCAACTGGCGTCGAAGCCGGCCAGGTACAGATCCGTATCCAGGTCGACGTCCTGCGTGGCCTGGGTGACCGCCGCGCCGGTGGCCGGATCGCTGGCCTGGGCAAGGCCCTGGCCCGCCTCGCGCAAGCCGTCCTTGACCGAATCCGGCGATCGGACATGCGCATAGGCGGCCATCGCCCCGACCTGGGGCAGGCGTTCGGCCCGGCGCTGGGCGGCCAGGCCCCGCGCCGAACGCAGCTTCGCGTCCGCCGCGCGCAGGTTGGGGCTGTCGCGAAGCGCGGTCTCCACCAGCCAGGTCAGCTGCGGATCGTCCAGCGTGCGCCACCACTGGCTGGGCGGCGGCGCATCGACGATATCGGCGGCGGCGGCGCGGTGCAGGCGCGGGGCCTCCATCGCGCCCGGCGCGACCTGCGGGCGCACATAGTCCGGACCCAGCGTGCAGCCTGCCAGGGCCAGCGGCAGCAGCGCGAACAGCAGGGGGCGCCGGGCGCGGGAATCAATGCATCGCAATGTGGGCCCCCTTGGGCAATGGCTTGAGCAGGAACGCCAGCGGAATGGCACAGGCCACGACCACGCCGAAGATCCAGAACAAATCGTTGTAGGTCATCACCAGGGCCTGCAGCTGCACCTGCTGAGCAAATGCCCCCATCGCCTGCATGGCTGCATCGCCTCCGCTGCCGCGCAGCGCGCCGGCGATCTGGCGCAGGTAGTCCTGCCCCATCGGCGAATTGGCCGTGGTCGCGCTGCCCAGCACCTCGGTGTGGTAGGTCAGGCGCCGGTCCTGGAAGGTCGAAATGATCGCCAGCCCGATCGAACCGCCCAGGTTGCGCGCGGCGTTGAACAGGCCCGACGCGTCGCCGGCCAGTTCTGTCGGCACCGAGCTGATTGCCGCCTGGTTGAGCGACATCATCGCCAGCGCCAGGCCCACGCCCTGCAACAGCTGGCTGGCCACGAAGGTGGTGCCCACGCTCTGCGAGGTCAGGTCCATGTTGATGAAGCAGGCGATGCCAAAGCACAGCAGGCCGCCGATCACCAGCGCGCGCACATCCACGATCTCCAGCAGCTTGGGCATCAACGGCATCAGGAACACCGTGGGCAGGCCCTGCAGCAGCAACACATAGCCAGACTGCTCGGTGTTGTAGCCGGAGACCATCGCCAGGAACTGCGGGATCATGTACATCACGCCGAACAGGATCATGCCCACCGCGAGCATCATCAGGAACACCGCGCCGAAGCTGCGGTTGCGCAGCACCTTGAGCTGGATCACCGGCTCTCGGCTGACCACCTGGGCCAGCAGCAGGGCCGCAAACCCCACCGCGGCCACCAGCGACAGGATGATGATGAACTCGGACTCGAACCAGCGCTCACGCTGCCCCTCTTCCAGCACCACCGTCAGCCCGCCCAATCCTGCGGCCAGACCGAAGATGCCCAACCAGTCGGCATCCAGCAGACCGGCCCAGTGTGCCTTTTCGTGGTGCAGGCCCAGCAGCAAGAGCGCCAGCAGGCCAGCGCACACCGGCACGTTGAGAAAGAACGCGTAGTGCCAGCTGACGTTCTCGGTCAACCAGCCGCCCAGCAGCGGGCCGATCACCGGTCCCATGATCACCGTCATGCCGAACAGCGCCGTGCCCATGGTCTGCTGCGCGGGCGGCAGGCGCGTGGCCACGATGGTCAGCGCGGTGGGAATCAGCGCGCCGCCGGCAAAGCCCTGGCCGATGCGCCCGACGATCATCATCGGCAGCGAGCTGGACAGCCCGCACAGCACCGAAAACAGGGTGAAGAACGAGGCGCAGATCAGCAGGAAGTTGCGCAGCCCGAGCGTGCGCACGAACCAGCCAGTCAGCGGGATCATCACGATCTCGCTGACCAGGTAGGCGGTGGAGATCCACGTGCCTTCGGTGCCGCTGGCGCCGACCTCGCCCTGGATGGTGGGCAGCGCGGCGTTGACGATGGAGATGTCTAGGGTGGCCATGAACGAACCGATGGTGCCGGCGGCCACGGCCAGCCAGGCGCCGGCGTCGGCCTTTTGCGCCGCCCCGGCCTGGCCGTCATCGTCCGCGCTGGCCGCCTGCGCGTTCACTCGCGTGCCTCCTCCCGCTCCTCCAAGCGTTCGGCTTCGTCCTGGGTCTGGTCCTTGGCGCCCTTGGCCGATCGCGTGTCGACCGTGGCGGTCACCGACATGCCCGGCACCAGCACCTTGCGCGCCTCTTCGCCCGCGATGACCTTGATGCGCACCGGCACGCGCTGGACGACCTTGGTGAAGTTGCCGGTGGCGTTCTGCGGCGGCAGCAGCGCGAACTGCGAGCCGGTGCCCGGTGACAGGCTGTCCACGCGCCCGTGCAGGGTCACTCCGCTGAGTGCATCGACCTCGATCTCCACCGGCTGCCCGGGGCGCATGAGCCCGACCTGGGTTTCCTTGAAGTTGGCGCTCAGGTACAGCGCGTTGACCGGCACGATGGTCATGGTCCGCGTGCCGGCACCGAGGAACTGCCCGACCTGCACGGTCTTGTCGCCCAGGCGCCCGGCGATGGCCGCTGTCAGCCGGGTATCTTCCACTGCCACCTGGGCCTGGTCCACGTTGGCCTGCGCCTGCTTGAGCCCGGCCTGGGCCTGCTCCAGTTGGGCCTGGCTGGCGGCGATCTGGCTCTGCGCGCCGGTCACCTGGGCCTTGGCCGCGTCGTACTGCGCCTGGGCTTGGTCGCGCTGCTGGTGCAGCTGCTCCTGGTGTTCGTGGGTATCGGCGCCGGAGGCGGCCAAGGGCGCGAAACGCGCGACCTCGGCCTTGGCGAACTTCAGCTGCGCCGCGGCCGAGGCCACCTGCGTGCGGGCCTGCAGCAGCTGCGCCTGATAGCCCTCGATGGCGGCCTGGGCCGCGACGATGTCGGCCTGGCGCACGCCCACCGCGGCCTGGGCCTGCTCGAGCTGCGCGCGATAGGTGCGGTCATCGATCTGCAGCAGCGGTTGCCCGGCCTTGACCCAGGCGTGGTCCTTGACGAACACCTTGGTCACATAGCCATTGACCCGCGGCGCCACGGCCACCGAGTCGGCCTGCAGATAGGCGTCGTTGGTTTCCTGCATGTAACGGCCGACCAGCAGGTAATAGACCAGCCAGATCACCAGCGCGACGACCACCAGCACCCCGATCACGATCAGGGTCCACTTCACCCTGGGGTTCTTCAGCGGCGAGGGCTTCTTCTGCGCGTCCTGTTCCTGGTCATCGTCGCGGCCCTGCGCGGGCGCGTCTTCGGGGCGGCGGTCGTGGTCGTCGTGACTGCTCAAGGTGGCGATTCCTGCTCGGTGGACATGGACAAGACAGCCCGATCCACCACCACACCCATCCACGGCGCGACGGCGCCGGGGGACGGCACGTACGGCGCCGGATGTTAGATCACGGCGACTTCACGAAGGCGTGAAAGTGAAACTCGAGGTTCCACTTACCATCAAGCCTGGTCGTGCAGGGCCAGCTGCATGTCCGCCCTGCGGCGACGTTCGCTGCGGGACATCAGCCACCATCCCAGGAACGCGCACAAGGACACCGCCACGATCATCAGCGTGGCCAGCGCATTGATCTTGGGACTCAGCCCCAGGCGCACCGAGGAGAACACCTTCATCGGCAAGGTGGTCGAGCCGGGTCCGGAGACGAAGCTGGCGATCACCACGTCGTCCAGCGACAGGGTGAAGGCCAGCAGCCAACCGGACACCAGCGCCGGCGCGATGATCGGCAAGGTGATCAGGAAGAACACCTTGATCCGGTTGGCGCCCAGGTCCATTGCCGCCTCTTCCAGCGACTTGTCCAGCTCGGCCATACGCGAGGACACCACCACCGAGACGAAGGCCAGCGAGAAGGTCGTATGCGCGATCCAGATCGACAGCATGCCCTTGGGCTGGACATGGAGCATGTCGCCCAGCGAGACGAACATCAGCAGCATCGACAGGCCAATGATCACGTCCGGCATCACCAGCGGCGCGGTGATCAGCCCGCCGAACAACGTCTTGCCGTGGAAGCGACGCATGCGCGTCATCACCAGCGCGGCCAGCGTACCCAGCACCACCGAGGCATTGGCCGTCCAGAATGCGATGCGCAGACTGACCCAGGCCGCGTCCATCATCTGCCGGTCGCGCAACAGCTCGCCGTACCACTTCACCGAAAACCCCGCCCACACCGTGGCCAGGCGCGAGCTATTGAACGACCACACCACCAGCAGCAGGACCGGCAGATACAGAAAGCCGAAGCCCAGGCCCAGCACCAGCCAGGATGGCCAGCGGGCGCGACCGACGCTCACGTCAGCCGCCCTTCGATCTGCCGCTGCTGAACGCGGTTGAAGATCACGATGGGCACCATCAGCAACAGCAGCATGGCGATGGCCACCGCCGAGGCCAGTGGCCAGTCGCGGTTGGCGAAGAACTCGTTCCACAGCACCCGGCCGATCATCAACGTGTCCGGCCCGCCCATCAGTTCGGGAATCACGAACTCGCCCACCGCCGGGATCATCACCAGCATGCAACCTGCCACGATGCCGGCGCGCGAGAGCGGCAGGGTGATCCTGAGGAAGGCCCGCCACGGCCGCGCGCCCAGGTCGTAGGCGGCTTCGAGCAGGCGCGTGTCGTGCTTGACCAGATTGGTGTACAGCGGCAGCACCATGAAAGGCAGGTAGCAATAGACGATGCCGATGTAGGCGGCCATCGGCGTGTAGAGGATCTGGCGTCCGTCGATCCAGCCCAGCGCCTGCAGCGCATCGATCACCCCGAGCTTCTCCAGCAGCCGCCCCACCGGGCCGCTGCTCTTGAGGATGCCGATCCATGCATAGACCCGGATCAGGAACGAGGTCCACGACGGCAGCACCACCAGCATCATGGCGACATTGCGACTGGCCACCGGCAAGCGGGCGATGACATAGGCCATCGGATAGCCGATCAGCAGGGTCAGGAAGGTCGCGATGGTGGCGATCTTGAGCGAGCTCCAGTACGCGGCGATGTAGCCGTTCTGCAGCGCACCGAGCTGCAGGAAGTTGGACAGGTTGAGCTTGAGCGCGACCTCGGCCCCATCCACCTCCAGGATCGGCGTGTACGGCGGCATGGCGATGGCCAGCCGCGCGAAGGAAATCTTCAGCACGATCAGGAACGGGACGGCAAAGAACACCAGCATCCACAGATACGGGATGCCAATGACGCCCCAGCGCGGCCCGGGCGTGAGCTTGCGCAACGCCTGGAAGACCGTGGCGGCGCTCATTGGGTCAACACCACGCCATCGTTCTCGCCCCACCACACCCAGACCGTGTCGCCCCAGGTCAGTCCTTCGCTGGCCCAGCGCTGCACGTTGGCGAAGTGGGCCATGATGGTGAAGCCGCTGGGCAGCTTGACGTGGTAGACCGAATGGCTGCCGAAGTAGGCGATGTCCTCGATCACGCCCTGGGCCCGGTTGTGCGGCTGGTCCGGCGCCTGCTTGCCGATGCCCAGCTTCTCCGGGCGTACCGCGAAGGACACCGCCTGCCCTTCGAAACCGGAGATGCCATGGCCGATGTAGATGACAGATTCCAGCGCCGGTGCGCGCAAGGTCACGTACTCCGGCTCGTCCTGCTCGATCACCGCATCGAGCATGTTCACCGAACCAATGAAGCTGGCCGCAAAACGGTTGGCCGGCTGCTCATAGATCTCGTCGGGGGTGCCCACCTGGCGGATGCGCCCGGCGTCCATCAACGCGATGCGCGTTGCCATGGTCATGGCCTCTTCCTGGTCGTGGGTGACCATCACGCAGGTGACCCCGGTCTTTTCGATGATCGAGACCAGTTCCAGCTGCATCTGGGTGCGCAGTTTCTTGTCCAGCGCCCCCATCGGCTCGTCCAGCAGCAGCAGCTTGGGGCCCTTGGCCAGCGAGCGCGCCAGCGCCACGCGCTGCTGCTGTCCGCCCGACAGCTGGTGCGGCTTGCGCCTGGCCAACGCGTTCAATTGCACCAGCGAGAGCATCTCTTCCACGCGCCGGGCGATCTGCGCCTTGGGCAGCCGGTCCTGCTTGAGTCCGAAGGCGATGTTCTGCTCCACGGTCATATGCGGGAACAGCGCGTAGGACTGGAACATCATGTTGATCGGACGCTCGTAGGGCGGCAGCGATCCCAACGCCTGACCATCGAGGAAGATGCGGCCGGAGGTCGGCGTCTCGAAGCCGCCCAGGCAGCGCAGCAGCGTGGACTTGCCGCAGCCCGAGCCGCCCAGCAGCGCGAAGATCTCGCCCTTGCGGATGGACAGGTCGGTGTCGTCCACGGCCAAGAAGCCATCGAACTCCTTGCGCACCTGCTCCAGCCGCAGATAGCCCTCCGTGCCGGCGGTGGGCACCGGGCCTGGCGCTGTCATCGGCGTTTCCACTGCGCTCATCCGGCGTCCCCCTCTTAAATGTGGCGGGGCCAGGCGTGTCAGGCCCGGCGCCACCAGACAGGTTCCAGGATCGGGCGCGCGGATGGCCGCGCACCGGACCGCGACCGGCCCTGCTGGGCCGGTCAGGCGTGCCCTACTTGCCGCTCTTCAGGTCAGTCCACAGCTTGGTGTATTGCTTGTCGACCTCCGGCGGGATGATGGCGAAGGTGAACAGCTTGGCTTCCACATCCGGCGGCGGATAGATCGTCGGGTCGGAGGTGATGTCCTTGTCCATCAGCGCCTTGGCCTTGGGCACCGCGTTGGGATAACTGATGAAGTTGGAGTTGTTGGCCATGACCTGCGGATCGAGAAGGTAATTGATGTAGGCATAGGCGTTGTCGACGTTCTTGGCGTCCTTGGGGATGGCCAGCATGTCGAACCACAGCGGCGCGCCCTCCTTGGGGATCGAATAGGCGATGTCCACGCCGTTGCCGGCTTCCTGCGCACGGTCACGCGCCTGGATCACATCGCCCGACCAGCCCACCACCAGGCAGGTGTCGCCATTGGCCATCGCATCGATGTACGAAGACGAGTGGAACTGGGTGATGTAGGGCCGGATGGTCTTGAGCAGCGCGGCGGCCTTGGCGATCACCGCCGGGTCGGTGCTGTTGGGATCCTCGCCCAGGTAGTTGAGCGCGATGGGGACGATCTCGGTAGGCGTATCCAGAAAGGTCACACCGCAGTCCTTCATCTTGGCGAGGTTCTCCGGCTTGAACACCAGATCCCAGCTGCCGGCGACGTCGGTGCTGCCGAAGGCCGCCTTGAGCTTATCCACGTTGTAGCCGATCCCGGTGGTCCCCCACATGTAGGGCACGGCGTACTGGTTGCCCGGGTCCTGCTTGGCGATACGCGCCATCATGGTCGGGTCCAGGTTGGCCAGATTGGGGATCTTGGCCTTGTCCAGCGGCTGGAACACGCCGGCCTGGATCTGCCGCCCAAGGAAGTTGAGCGTGGGCACCACGACGTCATAGCCGCTGGAGCCCGCCAGCAGCTTGGCTTCCAACACCTCGTTGCTGTCGAACACATCGTAGGTCACCGTGATGCCGGTGGCCTTCTCGAAGTTGGCGTTGGTGTCTTCTGCGATGTAGTCCGACCAGTTGTAGACGTTGACCGTCTTGGAAGCGCCGGCCTGTGCAGCCGTCGACTCCTTCCCCGCTTCCGGGCCACCGCAGGCGGTCAGGCCCGCGGCCAGCATCACACCCAGGATTCGCAGCTTCATCGTCTCTCTCCATGCAGTCCCCGCCGGGCGGGGCATTCAACTGGAAGCACGGACCGCCGGTGGGCAGACCGCGCGTTTGATCCCTCCCCAGGGAGCATCACCTACCGATCGCCGCAGCCGTCTCCTCCAGCGCGGCCCAGGCCTTGTCGAACAGTTCGTCCACCTGCGCGCGGGTCATGACCAGCGGCGGGGAGAGCAGCATCGAGTCGTAGGTCGCGCGGAGGATCAGGCCGTGACGCAGCGCACTGTCACGGCACAACGCCCCCACTCTACCGCGCTCCTCGAACATTGTGCGCTGGCCCTTGTGCGGCACCAGCTCCAGCGCGCCCATCAGACCGACGATCCGGGCCTGGCCGACCAGGCGGTGCTCGCCCAGTTCGGCCCAGCGCTGGGCCAGGTAGGGGGCGACCTGCTCGCGTGCGGTCTCCACGATCCGCTCGTCCTGCAGGATGCGGATGTTCTCCAGTGCCACCGCCGCGCACACCGGGTGGCCGGAATAGGTGGCGCCATGCGCCAGCTCGCCGCCCTGGCCCTTCAAGACGCTGGCGACGCGGTCGTTGAACATCGCCGCGCCCAGCGGGATGTAGCCGGAGGTGATGCCCTTGGCGATGGTCATGATGTCCGGCATGAAGCCGAAGGTCTGCGAGCCGAACCACTCGCCGGTGCGGCCAAACCCGCAGATCACCTCGTCGGCGACCAGCAGCACGTCGTACTTGCGGCAGATGCGCTCGATCTCCGGCCAGTAGGTGCGTGGCGGGATGTACACGCCGATGGCACCCATGACCGGCTCACCGATGAAGGCCGCCACGCGCTCTGGGCCAAGCGCCAGGATCCTGTCCTCCAGCCGGCGCGCGGCGACCAGGCCATATTCGTCCTCGGACAGCTCGCCGCCGTCATGGAACCAGAACGGTGGTTCGATGTGCACGATGTCCGGGATCGGCAGCCCGCCCTGGCCGTGCATGCCCTTCATCCCGCCCAGGCTGGCCCCGGCCACGGTGGTGCCGTGGTAGCCGTTGTGGCGACCGATGAAGATGTTTTTCTGCGGCTGGTCCTGCACCGCCCAGAAGTGGCGCACCAGGCGCAGGATGGTGTCGTTGGCCTCCGAGCCGGAATTGACGAAGAAGGCGTGGTTGAGATCCCCCGGTGTCAGCTCGGCCAGCTTGGCCGCCAGGCGGATGGTCGGCTCGGTGGTGCACTGGAAGAAGCTGTTGTAGTAGGCCAGCTGCTCCATCTGCCGCGCGGCCGCCTGGCCCAACTCGGCCCGGCCGTAGCCGATGTTGACGCACCACAGCCCGGCGAAGGCGTCGAGCAGCTTGTGGCCCTGCGCATCCCAGACATAGCAGCCCTCGCCGCGGGTCAGGATGCGCGTGCCTTTGGCCGCCAGGGCGGCGTTGTCATTGAATGGATGCAGATGGTGGGCGGCATCGAGGTCCTGCAGGGCGCGGATGTCCGGGAAGTGCATGGTCGGATTCTCGGTTCGGTTGTGGACTCGGGGCTTGGGATCCTTGGCTTCGATGTCCCGCCAAACGCTCGTTCGAGTCATTGATTTTGTGTCGTACGTGAGCCACCAGCTTCATCGTCGGCGCCCGCCTTGTAGAGCGGAGCTCGCTCCGCTAAGGCAGTCCCGACGATCGGACCGGAAGGCAGCGGAGCAAGCTCCGCTCTACACGATTCCGTGGGTGCTGCGGGTTTCCCGCTCCGGTTCCTCACACGTTCAACAACAAGAACTCGCGCTCCCACGAGCTGATCACCCGGAAGAAAGTCTCGTATTCCTTGCGCTTGACTGAGATGTAGGCGCGCACGAAGCGCGGCCCGAGCAGGTCGTGCAAGGCGGTGGCGCCCTCCAGTTCGTCCAGCGCCTCGCCCAGCGAGCGCGGCAGCTCGAAGCCCACGTCCTGCGCGCTGGTGGACAGCGGCTTGGTCGGCTTCAGCTCGCCCTGGATGCCCAGCAGCCCACAGGCCAGGGTAGCGGCCATGGCCAGGTAGGGATTGGCATCGGAACCGGCGAAACGGCTTTCCACGCGCGTGTTCTCCAGCGTGTCCTTGGGCACGCGCAGGCCGCAGGTCCGGTTGTCGTAGCCCCACTGCACGTTGATCGGGGCCACCTGGCCGATCGCCAGGCGCCGATAGGAGTTCACGTTGGGCGCGAAGAAGGCCATCGTCAGCGGCGCGTACTTCTGCAGCCCGCCGATGTAGTGATGGAAGGTCTTGCTCTCCTTGCCCAGCGCCTTGCCGGCGAACACGTTCCTCCCGCGCTTGAGGTCCAGCACGCTCTGGTGGAGATGCATGGCGCTGCCGGGCTCGTTCTCCATCGGCTTGGCCAGGAAGGTGGCGTAGATGCCGTGGCGCATTGCCGCCTCGCGCATGGTGCGCTTGAACAGGAACACCTGGTCGGCGCGGCTCAGGGCGTCGGCGTGGGTGAAGTTCACCTCCAGCTGGGCGGCGCCAGATTCGTGGATCAGCGTATCCACGTCCAGTTCCATCGCATCGCAGTAGTCGTACATCAGGTCCAGGATCGGATCGAACTCGTTGACCGCGTCGATCGAGTAGGACTGGCGCGCGGTCTCCGGCCGGCCCGAGCGCCCGGCCGGGGGCAGCAGCGGGAAGTCCGGATCGGTGTTCTTCTGCACCAGGAAGAACTCCAGCTCCGGCGCCACCACCGGCTGCAGGCCAGCATCCTCGTAGGCCTTGAGCACGCGCCGCAGGACGTTGCGCGGGGCCAGTTCGTGCGGCTCGCCGTCCTTGGTCCAGCAGTCGTGGATCACCTGCGCGGTCGGGTCGGCGGCCCACGGCACCATGCGCACGGTGCCCGGGTCCGGGCGCAGGAACATGTCCGAATCCGACGGACTGGTCAGCTCGTAGTAATCGTCCGGATAGTCGCCGGTGACGGTGGTGGCGAAGATGCCTTCGGGCAGGCGCGTGCCGTAGTCGTGGCTGAACTTGTCGGCCGGGATGATCTTGCCGCGCGCGATGCCGGTGATGTCCGGGACCAGGCATTCGACCTCGGTGATGCGGCGCTCCTTGAGCCAGCGCCGCAGCGAGTTGTCGGCCGGTTCGGCGGGCGGTTCACGCGGGGGCTGGCGGCGGCTCATGCGAAAGCAGGCTCCTGGCGACGTCTGGCGCGGGCGCGGCAGGCATCGCCGAACGCCCGGAAGATGCCCATGTAGAACGGGTGCTCGGTGACCTTCCATTCCGGATGCCACTGCACGCCCAGCAGGAAGGTCTGGCCATCGAAGCGAAACGCTTCGACCAGTCCGTCCGGGGCGGTGGCTTCCACCAGCAGGCCGTCGGCGAGTCGGCGCACGCCCTGCCCATGCAGCGAATTGACCTGTTGGCTGCTTCCGCCAAACCCGGCCAGCAGCCCGCCCGGGGCCAGGGCGACCGGATGCGCCGGGCCGTACTGCACGTCCAGGGTCGCGGTCTTGTCCTCGCGGTGATCGGTCAATCCGGGGACCTCGTGCACGCGCTGGTGGAGGGTGCCGCCCAGGGCCACGTTCACCTCCTGGAAGCCGCGGCAGATGGCCAGGACCGGGACGCCGGCATCCAGCGCCGCGCGCACCAGCGGCAAGGTGGTCGCATCGCGCGCGGGGTCGTGCGGGTTGCCGTCCCAGCTGGGCTCATCGGAGTAGTGGTGCGGCTCGATGTTGCTGACCGCACCGGTCAGCAACAGGCCATCGACCGTGTCGAGCAGCGCATCGAAGGCCAGCGGCGGGCTCAGCGCCGGCCACAGCAGCGGCACGCCGCCGGCGCCGTCCACCACGGCGCGGACATACTTCTCACCCACGGCCAGGAACGGATGCAGGCCGATCTGCTTGCGGTCGGTGGGGATTCCGATCAGCGGCGACTGGGTCATGGGGGACGCGGCTCGCGTGCGGCTCCGGGCCAAAGTAGCCGCGGCGCCTGATTTTTACAACGCGGTCCTCCACCTAAGCCCAGGCAGCACTGAAAGCCGACGGACACTAAGCGGCGCGTGCATGGCCTTTGTTGATTTTTCTTGACAGCCACCCGCACTGCTAAGCTCCTGCGTGATCGCCAGCGAGGCCTCCATGACCCTTCCTCCCGCCGCCTCCGACGAGGCCCTGCGTGACCAAGACCGCGCCACCCGCGCCGCGCTCCCGGACCTGGAAGCCATCGACCTGCTGCTGCCTGACATGAACGGCCTGCTGCGCGGCAAGCGCGTCACCGCCGATGCGCTGGACAAGGTGTATCGGGACGGGGTGTGCCTGCCGATGTCGCTGATCGCCACCGACATCACCGGCAATACCGTCGAGGAGACCGGGCTGGGCTACGACATCGGCGACGAGGACCGGATCTGCCGGCCGGTGCCGGGCTCGCTGCGGCCGGTGCCGTGGTCGCCACGGCCGATGGCGCAGCTGCTGCTGTCGATGGAGGACGGGCAAGGCGGCGTATTCGAGGCCAATCCGCGCGAAGTGCTGCGTCGGGTGGTCGAACGCTTCGCCGCGCGCGGCCTGACGCCGGTGGTCGCCATCGAGCTGGAGTTCTACCTGTTCGACCGCCTGCCCGATGCGCAGGGACGCCCGCAGCCGGCCATCAACCCGCAGACCGGCATGCGCAACGCGACCACGCAGGTCTACTCCATGGAAGACCTGGACGACCATCGTGGCTTCATCGACGCGGTCACCGCGGCCTGCGCCATCCAGGACATTCCCGCCGACACGGCCGTGGCCGAATACGCCCCGGGGCAGTTCGAAATCAATCTCAAGCATCGCGCCGACGCGCTGCGCGCCTGCGACGAGGCGCTGCTGCTCAAGCGCACCATCAAGGCGGTCGCCCAGCAGCAGGGGCTGCAGGCCAGTTTCATGGCCAAGCCGCTGGTCGAGCAGGCCGGCAGCGGTTTGCATGTGCACGTCAGCCTGCTGGATCGCCAGGGCCGCAATGTCTTCGCCGGCCCCCAGGACGCACCGGCCGAGGCGCTCAAGCACGCCATCGGCGGCCTGCAGCGCAGCGCGGCCGATACCCTGCTGTTGTTCGCCCCGCATGCCAACAGCTACCGGCGCTATGTCCTCAATGCGTTCGTCCCCCTGGCCGACACCTGGGGCTTCAACAACCGCACCGTGGCCATGCGCATCCCGCACAGCGATGCGGCCAATACGCGGATCGAACACCGCGTCGCCGGTGCCGACGCCAACGTCTACCTGGCCTGCGCGGCCGTGCTGGCCGGCATGCTGCACGGCCTGGAGCACCGGTTCGATCCCGGCCCACCCATCGTCGGCAACGCCTACGAGCAGACCGACAACCGCAGCCCTTCCTGGCGCCAGTCGATCGACGACTTCCTGGCCAGCGACCTGGTGGCCACGCAGTTCGGCACGCGCTTCCGCCACATCTACGGACAGCAGAAGTGTAAGGAGCTGCGCAGCTTCGAGACCCAGGTGACCGACCTGGACTACGCCTGGTACCTGCGTGCGGTCTGAGCCTGCCTGGCCGCGCGCCCGCCGCCGCACGCACCTGTAGAGCGGAGCTTGCTCCGCTGGGGCTGCCCCGGGAAAACCCCGTGCCGAGCAAGCTCGGCCCTACAACAACCCCGACAAATGGGAAGGTCCACGCGCAGGAGCCTGCATGAGCGAGTCATACCCCCTCAGCTGGTACGCGGCCAGCGTCGATCCCCTGCCCCGCCAGCCCCCGCTGGAAGGCCGCCTCACCTGCGATGTCTGCATCCTCGGTGCCGGCTACACCGGACTGTCCGCCGCATTGGAGCTGGCCGAGGCCGGCTATCGCGTCGTGGTGCTGGAAGCTCAACGGATCGGCTGGGGAGCGTCTGGCCGCAACGGCGGGCAAGCCATCGTCGGCTTCGGCTGTGGCGAGGAGAAACTGGAACACCTGGTCGGACTGGACCAGGCGCGGCGCCTGTTCGATCTCTCGCGCGAAGGCCTGGACTGGTTGCACGCCCGCCTGGCCAGGCACGGCATTCAGGCCCACTGGCGCCCCGGCCATGCCACCGTGCCACTCAAGCCGCGCCAGCAGCGCGACGTGCAGGCGATGGTCGAACGCTTCCAGACCCACTACGCCCATCCAGTCGAATGGTGGGACCGCAAACGCCTGCGCGCCAGCCTCGCCAGCGACCGCTACCTGGGCGCGCTCTACGACGCCATCAGCGGCCACCTGCACCCGCTGGCCTATGCGCTGGGCCTGGGACGCGCGGCCCTGGCCGCCGGCGTCCAGATCTTCGAAGGCACCCCGGTCACGCACTTGGTCCGCGGCGCCAAGCCCGTCTTCCGCACCGCGCAGGGTGAGGTGAACTGCGAGTTCGCCGTGCTGGCCGGCAACGCGCTGCTGCAGGGCATCGCCCCGGAGCTGGAGGCGCGGATCATGCCGGTCGGCACCTATATCGCCGCCACCGCCCCACTGGGCGAGGACGGGGCCCGCGCCCTGATCGGCAACGACATGGCCGTGGCCGATACCGCCTGGGCGCTGGATTACTACCGGCTCAGCCACGACCATCGCCTGCTGTTCGGCGGGCGGGCCAGCTATTCCGGGCGCGCCCCGCGAGACCTGCAGGCGATCATGCGCCGGCGCATCGTCGCGGTGTTCCCGCAACTGCGCGACACCTCGCTGGATTACACCTGGGGGGGTGTGGTGGACATCTCGCTCAATCGCGCCCCCCACTGGGGGCGTCTGGCGCCCAACCTGTACTTCGCCCAGGGATTCTCAGGTCATGGCGTGGTCGCCACCGGTCTGGCCGGCAAACTCATCGCAGAGGCGATCGCCGGACAGTCGCAGCGGCTGGACCTGTTCGCCAGGATCAAGCATGCGCCCTTCCCCGGCGGCCACGCCCTACGCACCCCGCTGCTGGTCGCGGCGATGGGGTGGTACAAGCTGCGCGACGCACTCTGGTAAGCACAAAGGCCTCAAGAAGCCCGCCGCCGTGCCGTTATGGGCACTGACTCTCCAAGTCTTCGCGACCCATGTCACCGTTTCCGCATCTAGCGGCGTTTCAAGCTGGCGACGAAGTGCTCCCGCAGAAAGTCCTGCTGGTGGAGAACTCGCGCACCTTCACCACCCTGGTGCGCGAGGCGATTTCCCAACGCATCAAGCTGCCGGTGACCGTGGTCTCCACCCTGGCCGAGGCCGCGCGGGTGCTGGAGAGCGAGGATGGCTGGTTCATGGTGATGACCGGCCTGGTCCTGTCCGACGGCGACCGCGACACGGTCGTGGACTTCTTCGTCTCGCGCGGGCTGCCGACCGTGGTGGTCAGCGGCGTCTACGACGAAGACCTGCGCAAGCGCGTGCTGCAGCAGCAGATCATCGACTACGTGCTGAAGAACGCCCCGGGCAGCATCGACTACCTGGCCTGGCTGGTGCAGCGCCTGGAACGCAACCGGCGCATCGCCGCCCTGGTGGTGGATGATTCGCTCTCCGCGCGGGCCTACGCCGCCGGACTGCTGAGCATGTACGGCTATCGCACCGAACAGGCAGCTGGCGGCGCCGAGGCACTGGAAGTGCTGGAGAAAGACCCCGGCATCCGCCTGGTGGTGGTCGACCAGGAAATGCCGGGTATGGAGGGCGTGGAATTCATCCGCCGCATGCGCGCCATCCGCGCGCGCGACAAGGTCACCGTCATCGGCCTGTCCGGTAGCAGCGACCCCACCCTGATCCCCCGTTTCCTCAAGAATGGCGCCAACGATTTCCTGCGCAAGCCCTTCTCACGCGAGGAATTCTTCTGCCGCGTTTCGCAGAACGTCGACCAATTGGAGTTGATCGGCACCCTGCAGGACCTGGCCACGCGCGACTTCCTGACCGGACTGCCCAACCGGCGGCACTTCCTGGAGCAGGGTCAGCGCATGCTGCCCCACATGCGCCGGCAATCGGCCCAAGTCGCCGCGGCGATGGTCGACATCGACCATTTCAAACACATCAACGACACCTGGGGCCATGAGGCCGGCGACGACGCGCTGCGCGCAGTGGCCAATGCGGTCTCACGTCACGCCCGCCCGCAGGACCTGGTCGCCCGCTTCGGTGGCGAGGAATTCTGCCTGCTCGCGCCGGGACTGAGCGCGGACGAGGCGGCGACGTACTTCGAGGACCTGCGCCACCGCATCGCCGAGTTGGACGTCCAGATCGCGGGCGACCGACTGAAGACCACCGTCAGCATCGGCGTGTGCCTCAGCGCGGGCGCTCACGACGAGACCCTGCACAGCCTGCTGGCCGAGTCCGACCGTCGCCTGTACCTGGCCAAGGCCGGTGGACGCAACCAGGTCATCGCCTCGGGCTGACAGCCTTGGTCAGCGCGGCGGTGCGCATACACCGGACCGCCGTGCCTTGCGCCAGATCAATGCTTCAGCGACGCGTGTCGCCCACATTGCCTTCCATCGGCCCCGCCAACCTGGGGCATCTTGGAAGCGTCAACATGGCCCTGCTGATCTGGCAGAACGACCTGGACACCGGCATCGAGGAGATCGACCGGCAACACCGGCGCATCGTCGAGATGATCAACCAGCTGCATGCCGCCCAGCGCACCCACGAGCAGCTGGCCGTGGGCGAGGTAATCGAAGAGCTGGTGGACTACACCATGTCCCACTTCGCCTTTGAAGAGGAACTGCTGGAGGAAGCCGGCTATCCCTTCACCGCCGCGCACAAGCGGGTGCACGAGGTGTTCATCCGTCGGGTCAACGAGTTCCGGCTGCGCTTCCAGGCTGGCGAGGACGTCTCCGACGACCTCAAGCACCTGTTGTCGCGCTGGCTGTTCAACCACATCCGCAACGACGACAAGGCCTACGCCGAGGACGTCCGCCGGCACCTGGACCACTTCAGCCGCACCCATCAACAAGGTGGCTGGATGAAGCGCACCCTGGCGCGCCTGTTTCACTGACCGCCAGCTTGCCTCATCGGGCCACGCTGGCGTGGCGTCGCACCACCATCAGCGCCAGCAGCGTGATCAGCGCCGCCGCGCTCAGGTAGAACCCGACCGACTGTACGCCGTACTGCCCGGCCAGCCACTTGGCGGCCGCCGGCGCCGGCGCCGCACCCAGGATGCTGGCCAGGTTGAACGACAGCGACGAGCCGGTATAGCGCACGCTCACTGGATAGACCTCCGACAGCAGCGTGCCCACCGGGCCGTAGGTGCAGCCCATGATGAAAAAGCCGACCGACAGGAACAGCAGCACCATCGCCGGATGCCCGGACTGGAACAGCGTGGAGAACAGCAGGCCGAACACGAAGATGCACACCGTGGCCACCATCATCGCCTTGCGTGCGGTGGCGCGGTCGCCGTAAAGCGCCGAGAGCGGGATGCCCGCAGCGAAGAACAGGATGCCAATCATCTGCAGCAGCAGGAATTCCTGCTTGCTGTAGCCCAGAGTGCCGGTGCCGTAGCCCAGGGCGAACACGGTCATCAGGTAGAACAGCACGAAGGTCGCCAGGGCGCCCAGGGTCCCGGCCAGCATCGGGCCGAAGTGTCGGGTGAACACCTCGCCCATCGGCAGGCGCACGCGCTCGTTGCGGTCCAGGGCTTTCTGGAAATCCGGGGTCTCGGCGATCTTCAGCCGCACCCACAGGCCGACGATCACCAGCAGCGAGGAGGCGATGAACGGCACGCGCCAGCCCCAGGCCAGGAACTGGTCGCTCGACAGCGCCGCGCCCATGATCAGAAAGGTGCCCGCCGAAAGCAGGAAGCCCAGCGGCGCGCCCAGCTGCGGGAACATGCCGTACCACCCGCGCTTGCCGGGGGGCGCGTTCTCGGTCGCCAGCAGTACCGCACCGCCCCATTCGCCGCCCAGGCCCAGGCCCTGGCCGAAGCGGAACAGGGTCAGCAGCGCCGGCGCGGCCAGCCCGATGGTCGCGTAGGTCGGCAGCAGGCCGATCGCCACCGTGGAAATCCCCATGGTGAGCAAGGCCGCCACCAGCGTGGCCTTGCGGCCGATCCGGTCACCGAAATGTCCAAACATCGCCGAACCGACCGGACGGGCGATGAAGGCCACCGCGAAGGTGGCCAGCGACGACAGCTGCGCGGCGGTCTCGTTGCCCGGCGGAAAGAACAGATGCGGGAACACCAGCACCGCGGCGGTGGCATAGATGTAGAAATCGAAGAACTCGATGGTGGTGCCCATCAAGCTGGCCACCAGCACGCGCGCGGGTGAGTTGGTGGTGGGAGCGGCAGCGGCGGAAGACATCGATGAAAACCGGTTCAGGAAAACGAAGCCGGCGGATTCTGTCATGTTTGCCTGATCACGTCGGCAATGGTTGCAGGCGTGACGATCGCGGTACGCAGGCTTCAGACGTCGAGTTGCTCCACGGCGGTACGGGCCAACGGAACCAGCCCCTCCCCGCCCTCACGCACGTAGCGCAGCAACTTGCGACGCATGCCCGGCTCCCAGAACTTCACCAGGTGCTGGCGAACCCCTTCGGCGCCGATGGCCTGGTCGGACTCGGCGGCGAAGTAGGCGGCGATGTCGTTGGCCATCTCGACCAGGCGATTGACGCGTTCACCGGCAGTCTCGTTCATGGGCGGTCCTCGTGGATGTCTTCGATGAAGCGCGGCCCGTGGGTGTACACCGCGTGGCCGTCCTCACGCGCAAAGCCCAGCAGGGTCAGGCCGGTGCGCTGGGCCAGGGAAATGGCCAACGCGGTCGGTGCGGAGATCGCGGCCATGAAGGCGATGCCGGCGCTGGCCGCCTTCATCGCCATTTCGTAGCTGGCGCGGCTGGTCACCACCAGGAAGCCGGCCTGTGGATCATGGCCGGCCCGATGCATCGCCCCGATCAGCTTGTCCAGCGCGTTGTGGCGGCCAACGTCCTCGCGCACCAGCACGACACGGCCATCGGCCAGCGCCCAGCCCGCGGCGTGGGTGGCGCCCGTGCGCGCGTTGAGCGGCTGCAGGCCGCGCAGCTCCCGCAAGGCGCGCTGCAGGGCGGATGCCGTGACCTTGATGCCCTCGCCCACCGGTGCCGGTGAGCGCAGGGCCGCTTCCAGCAGTTCGCTGCCGCACACGCCGCAGCCACTGCGCCCACTCATGCTGCGGCGGCGCTGCTGCAGGATCTCCGCGCGGTCCTGCGGGATCCGCACGCGGATCTCCACGCCCTCCAGCAGATGCTCGACCGAGGTGACCTGCGCATCGTCGAAGGCGTCGACAATGCCCTCGCTCAGGGCAAACCCCTGCGCAAAATCGTCCAGGTCCGCAGGTGTGGCCATCATCACCGCGAACGGCGCATCGTTGTAGACGAAGGCCACCGGCACCTCTTCGGCGATGTGGTCTTCCAGCGTGCGCACGGTGTCGCCACGCCGCCGGGCCACGCCGCGCACGACGCTGCCGGCGTCTTCGGTCCGCTCTGCGGTGTGGCTCTCGCTCATGGGCCTATTCTGCGGCAGGCAGCAGTTGCTCCTGCAGCGTATCGAAGGCCTTGTGCCGCTGCTGCCAGTCCGAAGGCTGGGTCACCCGCGTGACCTGGACCGCGGTGACCTTGTACTCGGGACAGTTGGTCGCCCAGTCCGAGTTATCGGTGGTGATCACGTTGGCGCCCGAGCCGGGGAAGTGGAAGGTGGTGTAGGCCACGCCCGGCTGAACCCGGTCGGTAATGCGCGCGCGCAGGACGGTGTCGCCCGCGCGGCTGGCCACGCCGACCCAATCGCCCTCGGCGATGCCGCGCTCCTCGGCATCGTGCGGATGCAGCTCCAGGCGATCCTCGTCGTGCCAGGTGGAGTTGGGCGTGCGCCGGGTCTGCGCGCCGACGTTGTACTGGCTCAGGATGCGCCCGGTGGTCAACAGCAGCGGGAAGCGCGCGTTGACCTTCTCGCGTGTCGGCACGTAAGGGGTGAGCATGAACTTGCCCATGCCGCGCACGAAGGCATCCACGTGCATGGTCGGCGTGCCGTCCGGGTGCTCGGTGTTGCACGGCCACTGGATGCTGCCCATCTCCTCCAGGCGCGCGTAGCTGACCCCGGTGAAGGTCGGGGTGAGCCGGGCGATCTCGTCCATGATCTGCGAGGGGTGGGTGTAGGCCATCGGATAGCCCATGGCGTTGGCCAGCAACTGGGTGATCTCCCAATCCGCATAGCCGGCCTTGGGTGCCATGATCTTCCGCACCCGCGAGATGCGGCGCTCGGCGTTGGTGAAGGTGCCATCCTTCTCCATGAACGAGCTGCCGGGCAGGAACACGTGCGCGAACTTGGCCGTCTCGTTGAGGAACAGGTCCTGCACCACCACGCACTCCATCGCGCTCAGCGCGGCGGTGACGTGCTGGGTGTTGGGATCGGACTGGCCGATGTCCTCGCCCTCGATGTACAGACCCTTGAACTCCCCTTCCAGCGCCGCCTCGAACATGTTGGGAATGCGCAGCCCCGGCTCGTCATGCAGCGGCACGCCCCATTCGCCCTCGAACAGCGCCCGCACCTGGGCGTCGCCGACGTGGCGATAGCCGGGGAATTCATGCGGGAAGCTGCCCATGTCGCAGGAGCCCTGCACGTTGTTCTGCCCGCGCAGCGGGTTGACGCCCACGCCAGGCCGGCCCAGGTTGGCGGTGGCCATGGCCAGGTTGGCGATGCCCATCACCGCGGTGGAGCCCTGCGCGTGCTCGGTCACGCCCAGGCCGTAGTAGATGGCCGCGTTGCGCGCGCCGGCATACAGGCGCGCGGCCTGGCGCACCAGCGCGGCGTCCACGCCTGTCTCGGCCTGCAGCGCCTCGGGCGAGCGCGAGGGATCGGCCACGTAGCTGCGCCACTTGGCGAAGGGTTCGGGCTCGCAGCGCGCGGCGATGAAGCCCTCATCGGCCAAGCCTTCGGTCACGATGACGTGGGCCAGCGCGTTGAGCATGGCCACGTTGGTCCCAGGCCTGAGCTTGAGATGGACCTCGGCCTTGCCGTGCGGCGTCTTGACCAGGTCGATGCGGCGCGGGTCGATCACGATCAACTTGGCGCCCTCGCGCAGGCGGCGCTTCATCTGCGAGGCGAACACCGGATGGCCGTCGGTTGGATTGGCGCCCATGACCAGGATCACGTCGGCATGGCGCACCGAATCGAAGTCCTGGGTGCCGGCCGATTCGCCGAGGGTCTGCTTGAGCCCGTAGCCGGTCGGTGAATGGCACACGCGCGCGCAGGTATCGACGTTGTTGTTGCCAAAGCCGGCGCGCACCAGCTTCTGCACCAGGTAGGTTTCCTCGTTGGTGCAGCGCGAGGAGGTGATGCCGCCGATGGAGAACTTGCCGTACTGCTGCTGCAAGCGCTTGAACTCGCTGGCGGTGTGGGCGATCGCCTCCTCCCAGCTCACCACCCGCCATGGGTCGGTGATCTGCTTGCGGATCATCGGGGTGGTGATGCGGTCCGGATGCGTCGCATACCCCAGGGCGAAGCGCCCCTTGACGCACGAATGCCCGTGATTGGCGTGACCGTCGGCGTTGGGGACCATGCGCACCAGCTGGTCGCCCTGCATCTCGGCACGGAACGAGCAGCCCACGCCGCAGTAGGCACAGGTGGTGACCACGCTGTGGTCGGCCTGGCCCAGGGTGATCAGGGACTTTTCCGACAGCGTCGCGGTCGGGCAGGCCTGCACGCAGGCGCCGCAGCTGACGCACTCCGATTCCAGGAACGGCTGCTCCTGCGCGGCGGACACCTTGGAATCGAAGCCACGTCCGGCGATGGTCAGGGCGAAGGTGCCCTGCACCTCGCTGCAGGCGCGCACGCAGCGCGAGCAGACGATGCACTTGGAAGGATCGAAGGTGAAGTATGGGTTGGACGCGTCCTTGTCGGCGAACAGCGGATTGACGTGCCCGTCCTGGCTGACCGGCTTGACGTGGTTGGCACCCTCGTAGCCGTAGCGCACCTCGCGCAGGCCGACCGCGCCGGCCATGTCCTGCAGTTCGCAATGGCCGTTGGCCGGGCAGGTCAGGCAGTCCAGCGGATGGTCGGAAATGTACAGCTCCATCACCCCGCGCCGCAGTTCGCCCAGCTTGGGCGACTGCGTGCGCACCACCATGCCCTCGGCCACCGGCGTGGTGCAGGAAGCCGGGTAGCCCTTGCGGCCTTCGATCTCCACCAGGCACAGGCGGCATGAGCCGAACGCGTCGAGCGCATCGGAGGCGCATAGCTTGGGAATCTTGGTCCCCATCAGCGCCGCTGCACGCATGATCGAGGTGCCTTCGGGCACCTGCACCGACTGGCCGTCGATGCTCAGGGTGACCTTCTTCAGCGGCTGAAGCTGGATGAGCTGGGGATTGGGGGTGCCCAGGTCGGTTTCGGCGATGGAACGCATGGTGACCTCCTCAGGCCGCGTCGGACTGGCGGACGCGGTCGAAGTCTTCGGGGAAATGATCCAGGGCGCTGAGCACCGGGTACGGCGTCAGCCCACCCAGCGCGCACAGCGAGCCGTGCAGCATGGTCTGGCACAGGTCGCGCAATAGCGCCTCCTGCACGGCGCCGTGGGTGGCAAAGCGGTCGATGACTTCCACCCCGCGGGTGGAGCCGATCCGGCACGGCGTGCACTTGCCGCAGGACTCGATCGCACAGAACTCCATGGCGTAGCGCGCCTGCTCGAGCATGTCCACGGTGTCGTCGAACACCACGATGCCGCCATGGCCCAGCATGCCGCCGATCTTGGCAAACGCCTCGTAGTCCAGCGGCGTGTCGAACAGCGATTCGGGCAGATAGGCGCCCAGTGGGCCGCCGACCTGTACCGCGCGAATGGGCCGGCCGCTGGCCGAGCCTCCGCCGTACTCGTACAGCACCTGACGCAGGGTCAGCCCGAACGGCACCTCGACCAGCCCGCCGTGGGCGATGTTGCCCGCCAGCTGCAATGGCAGCGTGCCGCGCGAGCGGCCTGTCCCATGGTCGTGATAGGCCGGCGCGCCATCGGCCAGGATCGCCGGCACCGCCGAGAAGGTGATCACGTTGTTGATCACGGTGGGCTTGCCGAACAGACCCTTGAGCGCCGGCAGCGGCGGTTTGAAACGCACCTGTCCGCGCTTGCCTTCCAGGCTCTCCAGCAGCGAGGTCTCCTCGCCGCAGATGTAGGCCCCGGCGCCCAGGCGCACTTCCAGGTCGAAGCGCCGCCCGGAGCCGGCGATGTCCGCGCCCAGCCAGCCCGCCGCGTAGGCCTGGGCGATGGCGGCATTGAGCGTGCGCCAGGCGTGCGGGTACTCGCTGCGCAGGTAGATGTAGCCCTGGGTCGCCCCGACCGCCAGGCCGGCAATGGTCATGCCCTCGACCAGGCACAGCGGGTCGCCCTCCATCAGCATGCGGTCGGAAAAGGTGCCCGAGTCGCCCTCATCGGCATTGCAGACGATGTATTTCTGCAGGGCGTGGGCATCGTGCACGGTCTGCCACTTGATCCCGGTCGGGAATGCCGCACCGCCCCGCCCGCGCAGGCCGGACGCGGTGACCGCTTCCACCACCTGTGCCGGTTCCAGCGCCAACGCGCGCTTGAGCCCGGCCCAGCCGCCATGGGCGGCGTAGTCGTCCACATCCACCGGATCGATCACGCCCACGCGGGCGAAGGACACCCGCCGCTGGTCGCGGAAATACGGATGCTGGGTGATATCGCCCAGACGCAGGGCATGGGCGCCGCCCTCCAGCCATCCGGCCTGGAACAGGCCCGCGACATCCCCCTCGCCCACCGGCGCATAGGCCACCCGGCCCTGGGGCGTGGCGACTTCGACCAGCGGTTCCAGCCACAGCAGCCCACGCGAGCCATTGCGGACCACACGCACGTCCAGGCCGCGGGCCTGGGCCTCGCGGGTGATGGCGGCGGCCACGGCATCGGCGCCGACCGAGACCGCGGCGGCGTCGCCTGGCACATACACCGTAATGCTCATGCGGCGTGCTCCTCGGTCGTTTCACAGGCGGCCAGCAAGGCGTCGAAGCGCCCCGGCGTCACCCGCCCGTGCAACTGCCCGTCCACCAACATCGCTGGCGACAGGGCGCAGTTGCCCAGGCAATACACCGGCTCCAGGGTGAAGCGACCATCGGCGCTGTCATGCGCGCCGGCCGCAAGCCCGAGGCGGGCGCGGGCGTGGGCTTCCAGCGCCCGGGCGCCCATCGACTGACAGGCCTCGGCCCGGCACAGCTGCACCAGGTGCGCGCCTGGCGGCGCGCTGCGGTAGTGGTGGTAGAAGCTCACCACGCCGTGCACGTCGGCGCGGGTCATGTTGAGCGCGGCGGCGATCGGCGCCACCGCGCCTTCAGGGACATGGCCCAATGCGTCCTGCACCGCGTGCAGGATCGGCAGCAGCGCGCCGGGACGGTCGCGATGTTCGGCGATGGCCGCTTCCACCGGACCGGCCAGTGCTTCCTCCAGCGCCGGGACCACTTCGGTCACTGATTCGATATGCCTAGAGCGCTTGCCCATCGGTACGATCTCCTCTGCCCGACTACATGAACAGTGCCGCGGCCTTCTTCAGGGCGATCCACACGCCGATCAGGAACGGCACGCCCACCGCCAGCCATGCCAGCATCCCGCCCAGCCCGAAGCCTCCACGGGCCACCTGCTCGGTCCCAGCGCCGGGGGTTGCGGTCTTGGCCAGCGCGCGCTCGGCGGCCAGCTCCTCCTCGCTCATGTAGTGCTTCTCGTTGACCGGGCGGACCAGCAGGTTGCAGACGAAGCCCACCAGCAGCAGGCCGGCCAGGATGTAGAGCGTGGTGTCATAGACCAGGTTGGGCGCCATGCCGCGGTCCAGCTGGAACTGACGCAGGTTGGTGATCAGCACCGGGCCGATGATGCCGGCCACCGACCAGGCGGTGAGCAAGCGACCGTGGATCGCGCCAACCATCTGCGTCCCGAAGATATCGGCCAGGTACGCCGGGATGGTGGCAAAGCCGCCGCCATACATGGTCAGCACCACGCATACCGCCACCACGAACAGCGCCGCATAGCCCAGGTGCCCCAGCGTGGGCATCAGGCAGTACAGCGCCATGCCCAGCACGAAGAACACGAAATAGGTGGTCTTGCGGCCGATGAAGTCCGACAGCGAGGCCCAGAACAACCGTCCCAGGCTGTTGAACAGGCTGATCAGACCAACCAGCCCGGCCGCCGCCGCTGCCACCGCCGCCTTCTGCTCGGTGCTCAACTCGGTGCCGGACGGCAGGCCCAGCAGGCCGCCGCCAAACACCTCCTGCAGCATCGGCGAGGCCATGGCGATCACGCCGATGCCGGCGGTCACGTTGAGGCACAGCACGCCCCAGATCAGCCAGAACTGCGGGGTGCGCCAGGCCTTGGACAGGTGCACGTGGCGCTGGGTGACCATGCGCGCGGCCTTGTCGCTGGCCGGCGGTGTCCAGCCGGCCGGGCGCCAGCCATCGGGGGCCACGCGGAAGCCAAATGCACCCGCGCTCATCACCAGGAAATAGATCGCGCCCATCACCATCAGCGTGGTCGCCACACCGTTGCCGCCACCGGCGTTGAAGTGGCCCATCAGCCACACCGCCAACGGCGCGCCGACCAGCGCGCCACCGCCGTAGCCCATGATGGCAAAGCCGGTCGCCATGCCGCGCCGGTCGGGGAACCACTTGATCAGCGTGGACACCGGGGTGATGTAGCCCAGGCCCTGCCCCACGCCGCCAAGGATGCCGCAGCCCAGCCATACCAGCCACAGCTGGTGCACGTAGACGCCGATGCCGCCCAGGATCATGCCGCCGCCCCAGCACAGCGCGGCGATGAAGCCGGCCTTGCGCGGGCCAGCATGCTCCAGCCAGCCGCCCCAGATGGCCGCCGAGATGCCCAGCATCGCGATGAACAGGGTGAACACGATGCTCACCATCGGCACCGACCAGTTGCAGGTGGTGGTGGTCAGCTCACCCAGCACCCCCAGATTGGCGCAGCTGGCGGCCGCGCCATCGGCGCCGGACAGCAGCTTGGTCATCGGCAGCCAGAACACGCTGAAGCCGTAGGCCATGCCGATGCACAGATGGATGGCCAGCGCGGCCGGAGGCACCAGCCAGCGGTTGAAGCCCACGCCGGCGATGATGCGTTCCTTGGACATCAGGCGCGGCGCTGCGCCGCGGGTCCCTGCAACTAAGTCTGGTGTGCTCGCCATGAACCCTCCCAAGGTCGATTGGCTGGCGGATCTACGGACCATCCGGACGATTCAATATGTTCCAGATGACATAAGGCGTATCGGACTCGTGACGAGTTTAGTCGCGCATATTGACGCAATGCGGCGTTCCAAGACGCGCCATTGGTCGAATAATCGGCTCTGAACCACCGATGGCACCGGCACACCGGCCGCGCTGCCCCGCACCACCGCGAGGTCATCCATGTACAAGGTCGGCATCCGCCCGCAGTGGAGCGTCCAGACCGTCGACGGCCGGGAATTGCCCGCGCGCCTGATCGAACTGCTGGTCGCCGTGCGCGCGTCCGGTTCGCTGGCGGCGGCGAGCCGCGAGATCGGCCTGTCCTATCGCTATGCCTGGGGACTGCTGCGCCAGGCCCAGGCCCTGTTCGGCGTGCCGCTGCTGCGCTCGCAACGCGGACGCGGCGCTTTGCTGACCCCGCTGGGCGAGCGCCTGGTCTGGGCGGACAACCGCATCGCTGCGCGCCTGTCGCCGATGCTCGACAGCCTGGCCACCGAACTGGAAGCCGAGTTGTCGCGCAACCTGACCTGCGAGACCACGCCACTGCGCCTGCATGCCTCGCACGGCTTCGGCGTGGAAATGCTGCGTAAGACCCTGGCCGCCGCCGACCAGCCCTTGGACCTGAAGTACCGCAGCCCGGACGACGCCCTGACCGCGCTGCGTGCCGGCGCCTGCGACTTGGCCGGCCTGCACCTGCCCATCGGCGGCCTGGAGGGCGAATTGCTGCGCCATTACCTGGACCGGCTCGACCCGCTCGGGGATCGCGTCATCCACCTGGCCATGCGGCGGCAAGGACTGGTGGTGGCGCCTGGCAACCCCAAGCGCCTGCGCGTGCTCAGCGACCTGCTGCGTGATGATGTGCGCTTCATCCATCGACAGCCGGGCTCGGGCACGCGCCTGTTGCTGGAATGCATGCTGGCCCGCGAAGGCCTGCCGCTGTCAGCGATCCACGGCTGCGATGCCGAGGAACTGACCCACGCCGCGGTCGCCGCCTATGTGGCCAGCGGTCTGGCCGACGTGGGCCTGGCGCTGGAACCGCCGGCGCGCCGCTACGGGCTGGATTTCGTGCCGTTGATCACCGAGCACTACTTCTTCCTGTGCCAGGCGCGCAGCCTGGATGACCATCAACTGCAGCCGGTACTGGATCTGCTGCGCAGCGACGGCTTCCGTCATGAACTGGGGCAGTTGCCCGGCTACGACCCCAGCTACTGCGGCACGGTGCAGATGCTGGGCGATGCCTTCCCGTCGATGGCCGAGCGCAAGCCCGTACCCACCCTCCCGTAGAGCGGAGCTCGCTCCGCTTGGGCTTCCTCGAAGATCCGGCCTGTAGAGCGGAGCTTGCTCCGCTGAGGCATTCCCGACATCCGACCTGTAGAGCGGACCTTGGTCCGCTGGGGCTTTCCCGAAAACCTGACCGAAGAGCAGCGGAGCAAGCTCCGCTCTACACGCGGCTCTGGGTGATCGCAGCACGCCGGCCTCGCGCAGAGCTGCCTGCCCTTGACGTGGTTGGCCAGCGCCGGCTCGGTCATCTGCAGATGCGCAGCGCTCCCGAACATCCCATGTAGATACCGTCTTGCCCCTGCCTAGGCAAGGGCATGGCGGGGATCGAATGGCTTGCCCGAACGCAGCACGCCCCAGACAAGGTGCAGGAGCTTGCGCATGAGGGCACAGAGGATGACCTTGTGTGGCTTGCCACGATCGGCCAGGCGTTGTGCGAAGGCGGCCAGGA